>Ga0180221_1000003_pt1 | contig 919159 bp, 869 predicted proteins | sample eDN5th37CKraftMG_FD_151339 | JGI IMG/M metagenome (GOLD analysis project Ga0180221, IMG submission 151339) | Enriched Miracle-Growth compost microbial communities from Emeryville, California, USA - eDNA 5th pass 37_C Kraft MG (version 2) (version 2) ... | reverse complement strand
CCAAGAGCCGACTCACCCTCGTCACCGACAACACCACCGAGGAGGCGACCGACACCATCCTCGAACTCAGCGCCTGACCTCTCACACCGAAGGAGCGAGCGCTACACCACTACCAGGGACTTGACCGATCGCGGACTTCAAGGCTTCCCTCTACGCTGAGGCTCAGCAACTCAGCCGTCGCGAGATCGACACTGACGATCCTCTCTGGCTCGACCGGATCAATCGATATTTCGATGGGGCGAACGGATTTCCGACGCTGGGTGACCCGTGCGAATACGAAGTGGCCTTCAGTGCGATGTATCAGCTTGCTGATGATCGCCGTCGTTACATCGCCGAAGCAGTGGAGCGAGGTTCGCCTTCCTACGGGCAGAGGGTGCTGGGTGCTCTTCTCGCCGCCGGGCATACGCCCGCCGTTTTTACGACCAACTTCGATGCGTTAGTTGAGCAGTCGACGTCGTGGGCGAACGATGTGCTCGCTCCGGATGACCGGCATCCCCTGCGTGTGAGTGCACTGGCGGACGTCGACATTGCTCGACGTGTGCTGAACCAAGGGGACTGGCCGCTCCTCGTGAAGCTCCACGGGGACTATCAGTCCGACGCGATCAAGAACACCACGGCGGAGCTTCGCGAGCAGGACAGTTCGCTCCGGCTGACGTTGACTGAGTCGATGCGCCGGTTCGGACTCGTAGTGGCCGGCTATAGCGGTCGCGACGATTCCGTCATGGACGCGTTGGAGGAGGTACTGACCTCTCCAAGTCCTTATCCGAATGGGTTGTTCTGGGTTGTACGGTCTTCCACACGTCTTCTGCCGAGAGTGGAAGACTTCTTGGCGAAGGCGGTTTCCGCGGGAGTCGAGGCCTGGCTTGTCGAGAGTGAGACGTTCGATGAACTACTCGCGGCCGTCGAACGGCAGGTCGTCCTCCCGACTGAGTTGCGCGAGGCACTAGAGAGTCGGTCACCGTCAGAGCTTGTTGTTGACGTCTCCCTGCCTGTCGTCGAGGTCGCCAAGTTCCCGGTGCTTCGGTTCAATGCGCTCCCGGTCGTCGCGATGCCGTCCAACGCGATCAGTGCTCCAGTGAACATCGACAAGCACGAGCTGCGCCGGGTGCTCAGGGAGAGCCGTGCGAGCGTCGACGCGGTGCCGAATGGGCCGCACATCATCGCTTTAGGCTCCGATCGTGATCTCCGTGACGCGCTCGGGAGTGCAGCGAGCACTGTTGTTTTCGGCACCCGTGCCCTCGACCCCGCCGGGAGCACTGTGGATCAAGGGTTACTTCTCAACGCCCTTACGCGGGCGCTTTCGCGTGATCGCCCTTTGCGATACGTCTTTGATGACCGAGGGAATGTCCTGCATCTTCGCGATCCGTCGTCTGCCCGAGATGCTGCCTACCGAGGCCAGCTCGAAGCGAAGCTGGCGCCTTTCCGAGATGTATACGGCAAGGATCTCTTCGGTGCGCTATCGAAATTCGGCGGCCGGAAGTATGCCGAAGGCGTTCGAATCAGGCTCGACTTCCGCCTGTCGCAATGGTGGCTGGTCTTTGAGCCGTTCACCTGGGTCGAGCGACACCCTGAGCGGATACGTCCTGACCCCGTTGCGCCGTGGATACGCGAAAGATGGTTCCAGCGGCGTAACAAGGAGTGGGCCGCGATGGTTGCAGCCTGGGCAAGCCTGCTCGTTCCGGACCCTGAGACCCTCGTGCAGGCCTGGTCAGGAGAAGAGACGACGAAGTTTGTTCTTGGACAGAAGACCGCATGGTCGGTTCCGGGGCAGGAGGGTCTCGCATGACCAATGCGAAGTTGCCGCCCTACCGCGTCCTGAGCGAGCCGACACTCGCGTTTGACCCGCACGATCCGGCGGCGTCGATGACGCATCCGTTGCGGGGGTTGATTCAATTCGGCCCATACAGCAAGCGTGCACACCCCGTGCTCGGAACCATGATCCGCGTGGCCACGATCGGCCCAACCGGGAGCTTCGCGCGCATCGCGCAACTGTTCAGACAGCTCAACGAACCTCAGCAGGTTCAGGAGCGACGCGACTACCTCCCTGAATACCTAGGGAGCGCGAAAGTTCTGGGAATACAGGTCGGTCCCGCTGGGGAGTCGCTACGCACGGAGCTGCCGAAAGACTTGATCGAGGTTGTCCGAGATGCCCCGCCGGGGCCTGCACTTGCCGCGGCAATTCTCGGGATACTCCGCCAGTATCTGGCCCAGCGTGAGCAGTTCGATGTCGTCGCCATCCATCTTCCGGAATCCTGGGCGGCAGCTTTCCGCTCTGACGATGGTTTCGACTTGCATGACGCGATCAAGGCCGGGGCTGCGATGCTCGGTGTGCCCACTCAGATCCTCAACGACGACGTCTGGACTTACCGCTGTCGGGCGTCGGTCGCATGGAGGCTAAGTATCGCGCTCTACAGCAAGTACGGCGGGAATCCGTGGAAGATCACGCCGAGTCCCACGATGCTGGATACCGCGTATATCGGCCTCGCCTACGCGCGCCGCGGAAGACCAGAGGACGGGAAGTACGTCACCTGCTGCAGCCAGGTGTTCGACGCTGATGGCGGCGGAATGCAGTTCATCGCTTTCGACATCGGCGACGGCGTTGACCTGAAGAATCCGTTCTTATCACGCGAACAGATGCGCAGCGTGATGGCCCGGAGTATTGCGCTATACCAGCGCCGCAACAGCGGTGTGCTTCCGCGGCGAGTAGTGATTCACAAGACCAGTCCATTCACTGATGATGAGCTTGCCGGAACTGGTGACGCGCTCATGGGAGTAAGGGAGTTCGAGTGCGTGCAGATCCAGTCCCGCGTCTCCTGGCGCGCGGTCAAGCTCAACGCTCCGCGTGCAACGCCCGGTCCAAAGTCGCTCCCGGACTCCTACCCGGTTAGGCGAGGCACGGTGGTTCACATGTCTGGTCGGTCGGCACTCCTGTGGACAGGCGGCAACGTGCCCGATCCGCAGACGGGCAGAAACTACTTCCAAGGCGGAAACTCAATACCAGGCCCCCTGCTTCTCAGCCGCTTTGCGGGCGCGGGAGACCTAGAGAGCATGGCCTTCGAAGCCCTCGCCCTGACCAAGATGGACTGGAACAACGACGCGCTCTTCGACCCGCTTCCGGTGACCATCAAGTACTCGCAGACGTTGGCGAGAGTGATTGCCCATGCCCCATCGCTTGGCTCCGCCGCCTACCCGTATCGGCTATTCATGTAAGGATGCGATCGGCAGCGCCTCGCGCTACCCATCGGAAACCCATCGCAAACACCCGCGACAGACGCTGAACGACCGGATACACTCGGACCAAGCGAACCGCCCGGTTCCCTGTAAACACAAGGGAACCCGCGAGTAGCTGGGACGACCGGCAGAGACCGGAAACGGGCCGCACCCTCCAAGGGGTCGCAGGTTCAAATCCTGTCAGCCCGACAGAAAAGCCCCGGCGGAATCCGGTTCCGCCGGGGCTTCGTCGTCGGTGCGGTTATGCGGGCGCTGGAGCGCCCTCCGCGCCTAGGAGTCGCTCGTAGAGCTCGCACCCGCGACCGTGTCGTGAGGTGTCGCGATTCCGGCGGAGATGAAGGCGGCGATACAGAGGCCGATGATCGAGAGTCCGCTGCTCACGACATAAGGCGACATCTCATCGATCGTGAACGCGAAGCCGCCGCCGACGTAGAGCGTGACCCCGGCGGACCCGCCGAGCTGGTCCGCTGCTCGCTGCACGCCAGACGCGGTTCCGGCGTCGTCGTCGGTCACTCCGCTGACAGCCGCGTACTGCAAGCCGACGATCCCGAACCCATTCCCGCGGCGATGAAGAACATCGCCGGGGTGAGGAGCCAGGCGGGGCTGTCGAGCTGCGCGGATGCCGCGATGACGATCATGCCTGCGCCCGTTGAGCCGAGTCCCGCGGCCACGCAGGAACGAGCTCCCCAGCGCGCCATCAACCGCGGCACGACGGTCACGGCGGCGACGAGCGCCACCGCGAGCGGGAGGAGCATCAATCCGGCCTCGAGGGGGGAGAAACCGAGTTCATCCTGAAGAGAGAACGTGAACAGGAGAAACGACGTCGAGAGAGCCGCGCTGAGCAACACGGTTGCGAGGTTCGCTCGAACTCGTGTCGGATTGCGGAAGAACGTCAGAGGAATCAACGGATTCGATGCTCGTCGCTCCGTTCTGATGAAGAGCGCTGCGGCGGCTGCTGCTCCTGCCAGAGCGACAAGGGATGGCCACGACGCACCTCCGATGCTCTCTCCGGCCTCCACGACTCCGAAGGCGAAGAGCAGAGGAGCGCTCGTCAAGAGGATCGACCCCAGCACGTCCACGGGCGCGCGTTTCTGCGCCCGGTCGCGCGGCAGCAGGACGACGGCAGCGATGAGCACGAGGAGAACGAACGGCACGGCGACGAGGAAGATCCAACGCCAGCCGAGGTATTCGGTGATGATCCCCGACAGCACGAATCCGAGCACGAGACCACAGCTCGCCACCGCCGCCCACACGCTCAGTGCGCGGGTACGTGCTCGGCCTTCCGGGAACAGCAAGACGATCGTCGCCATCGCGGCGGGCAGCGCAAGAGCCTCGCCCACTCCCTGGACCAGTCTCGCAACGACGAGCAGAGCGAAAGAACTCGTGAGTCCCGCCAGGAGGGACGCGACGCCGAAGATCGCAGTACCGACGAGAAGAAGCCGCCGACGCCCGAACACGTCGCTCAGCCGGCCTCCCAGCATGAGCAACCCACCGCCAGTGATCGTGTATCCGACGACAACCCACGTGAGGCTGCGCGGAGCGACCCCGAGATCGCTCCCGATGGACGGCAGCGCGACATTGACGACCGTGACATCGACCGCGACAAGGAACTGCAGCACCGAAAGGAGCACGAGGGTGACCCAGGGGTGGGCGGCCGGTCGTCGTTCCGACGGATATCGGGGCATGTCGAGGGTCTCCGTATCGGGAGGTCAGAAGGCGTCGAAGCCGACAGCGACGACTGTCAGGCGAGGATGTTCAGGGGGTTCTCAAGGAGCTGTCGCAGGGATTGGAGGAATTGGGCGGCGAGAGCCCCGTCGATGATCCGGTGGTCGGCGGAGAGCGTGACGCGCATCCGGTGCCGGATCGCGATCGCCCCCTCATGCACGGCCGGCTCGGGCTGTGCGCTCCCCACCGCCAGAATGGCGCCCTCGGGCGGATTGATGATGGCCGTGAACTGCTCGACCCCGTACATACCCAGGTTGCTGATCGTGAACGTGCCGCCTGTCATGTGAGATGGCGTCAACGTGTGCGAGTGGGCATGACGCGCGAGTTCCTTCGACTCCGCGGCGATCTGCGAGACGGTCTTCTGCTCCACGTCACGGATGACCGGAACGACCAAGCCCCAATCGGAAGCGACGGCGATGCCGATGTTGACCCGCCCATGCAGCTGCGTGCCTCCACGGCCCTCCGCTGAGTAGGAGGCGTTGATGCCCGGATGCCGACGAAGCGCGATCGCGCTTGCGCGGACGATCAGGTCGTTGACGCTGATCTTGGGGCGTGATGAACCCTCGAACTGGTCGTTGAGTCTCGCGCGCAAGGCGAGGAGATCCTCGACGTCTGCAGCCGTCGTCACCGAGAAGTGCGGCGTCGTGCTGCTGCTGTGGGTCAACCGTCGGCTGATCACCTCCCGCGTCGTGTCGAACGGCGTCGTCGACGAGCTGCGCAGGTCCGTGGGATCGGGAACGGTCGCGATCGCGCTCGGCTGAGGAGCGGGCACAGCGGCGCCGTCGTGGGCGCTCTGCTGCTCGGCAAGAGCGTCTTCGATGTCTGCGCGTACGATCCGTCCGCCTGGGCCGGTCCCCGTGACCCTGTCCAGATCGATCTCGTGCTCGCGCGCCAGTCGACGCACGAGCGGGCTCGCGACGCGGCGGCCGCTTGCCGCCGGCCTCGGAAGCGTCGGCGCGGATGGCGGCGTCTCGCCCTCGGCGTCGGTGGCCTCTTCGGCGGGCACGCGCACGACAGGGCCGGCAGACGACGCGCCGTCGTCGATGCGTGCGATCGTCGTTCCGATGGCAGCCTGCTCGCCTTCGTGCACGAGGATCTCGTGGAGGACGCCAGAGTCGTACGCCTCGTGCTCCATGATCGCCTTGTCGGTCTCGATCTCGACGAGGATCTCACCCGCCGTCACCGTGTCGCCCGGCTTCTTGCGCCAGGCTGCGATCGCGCCCTCCTCCATCGTGTCGGACAGACGGGGCATCTGGATGTCGATCATGGGATGTCCTTTCCGCCGCGATGCGCGACGGCTCTGAGGGTCTGCCGGATGGCATTCGCCGCGTCGTCCGCGGAGGGCAGGGCCGCGGTCTCGAGCGGCTTGGAGTAGGGGAGGGGCACCTCAGCCATCGCGACTCGCCGAACAGGTGCATCCAGCCAGTCGAAAGCGCCGTCGGAGATCGTCGCCGCGATCTCGGCACCGATCCCGTAGGTCAGCCAGTCGTCCTCGAGAACGACGGCGCAGTGCGTCTTCTTCACCGACGTGATGATCGTGTCGCGATCGAGCGGGCGCAGGCTTCGAAGATCGACGACCTCGACGTCGATGCCCTCCGTCTCGGCGAGCCTCTCAGCCACCTGCAGGCCCACAGCGGCCATCCGGGAGTACGCGACGACCGTGATGTCGGAACCCTGTCGCGTCACGGCCGCACGACCGATCTCAGCGGGGATGTCGTCATCGGGAACGTCGCCCTTCGTGTTGTACAGGGCGAGGTTCTCGAGGAAGAGCACGGGATCGTCGTCACGCATGGCCGCCAGCAGGAGCGCCTTCGCGTCCGCGGGCGTCGACGGCGCGACCACCTTCATCCCCGGGACGAACGCGTAGTACAGCTCGATGTTCTGCGAGTGCGTCGCCCCGAGTTGCTGTCCGCCGCCACCCGGCGTCCGGATGACAAGGGGGACCCGCGCTTGCCCACCGAACATTCCGTAGATCTTCGCCGCGTGGTTGACGATCTGATCGAGCGCGAGAAGCGAGAAGTTGATCGTCATGATCTCGACCACTGGTCGTAGTCCCAGCATCGCGGCGCCGATAGCGGCGCCCGTGAACCCCTCTTCGGCGATGGGGGGTATCGCGCACCCGCTTCTCACCGAACTCGGCGAGAAGGCCCGCGGTGATCTTGTACGAGCCCTCGAAGACGCCGATCTCCTCGCCGAGCAGGATGACATTCTCGTCGCGCTGCATCTCAGAACGCAGCGTGTCGTGCAGGGCTTGACGGTAGGTCATGACGGTCATGCGGATGCTCCGATCGGGAAGGGTGCAGGTTCGAACAGAGGTTGTCCGGGCAGACGTCGTGAGTCGTTGGGCACGGGCGTCGCGTAGGTGTAGTCGAAGAGCGTGTCGACCGCTGGATGCGGGCTCGCTTCCGCGAACGCGACGGCGTCGGCGACCTCCTTGACGGCTGCCGCATCGATCTGCTGGATCGCCTCATCGCTGAGCTCACCCTCCTCGGAGAGGCGTACGGCGAGCGCCGCGATCGGGTCGCCCGACTTCAGGGCCTGCGCCTCTTCCTTCGTTCTGTACGTGGCGGGGTCCACGACGGAGTGGCCCTTCAGCCGGGTGCTGACGGCCTCCAGGAGGAAGGGAGTGCCCCTCCTGGCGCCCTCGAGCGCGTCGAGCATCGCCTCGTGCACGGCCACCGGATCGTTCCCGTCGACTCGTGCGGACGGCATCCGGTACGAGGCGCTTCGCTTGTGGAGCTCAGGCTCTCCCGACGACTTCTCGACGGTCGTGCCCATTCCGAGCCCGTTGTTGACGATCACGTACACGATGGGCAGCTTCCACAGCGCGGCGATGTTCAGGGACTCGTGAAAGGCGCCGATGTTCGTCGTGCCGTCACCCATGACGCACACGACGGCTTCCTCTCCCGACCGGTAGTCAACTGCGAGCGCGGCTCCTGTTGCGAGCGGCAATTGGCCGCCGACGATCCCGTAGCCGCCGAGCAGCCGGGCGTCCATGTCGAACAGGTGCATGGATCCGCCCCATCCCCGCGAGACGCCGTCCCGGCGGCCGTAGAGCTCGGCCATGATCCGCCCGGGTGCGATCCCGCGTCCGAGGGCATAACCGTGCTCTCGGTAATTGGCGAAGAGGTAGTCGGTGGGTCGCATCGCAGACGTCACGCCGACGACCGTCGCCTCCTCGCCGAGATTCAGGTGGCAGTAGCCACCGATCTCAGCCTGGGTGTAGGCGCGAGCGGCGCGCTCCTCGAAGCGGCGGATGAGGACCATCTGCCGGTAGAAACGGAGCCGGGATTCAGCCCCCGGTTTCCGCCGTGCATCCGTCTGCCTCCGTGGGGTGCTGGACGTGCGTGCGGCCATGTGGCTCTGTCCCTCCTCGCGGTCCTCAGACCTGGTAGTTCGCGTGACGTCGCGGCGGCGCGGCGACGCAAGAATGAAACGACTACGTGTCATTGTAAGCTATTGGGCGGGAAGCGGCGACGGTGAGACCGGTGAGTGAGGCGAACATGAGCGCGACGTCCAACGGCGGGGAGCGCAAGCGGGGGCGACCCACGACGGCCGAGCGCGAGGAGCGGCGCGACCAGATCCTGGATGCCGCCGTTGCGCTGTTCAGAACGCGCGGGTACGGGCACGTGACGCTGGAGGAGATCGCCTCAAGCGCACGTGTGACGAAGCGAACCGTCTACTCCTACTTCGGGGACAAGGCGGATGTGTTCTCCGCGGTCGTCGAGCGGTTCCGCGAGCAGGCCCTCGGTGCCTTCGCGTCGACCGGTGAGTCACTCGTCGAGACGTGCACGCAGATCGTCTACGTTCTGCATGCCGACGACGCCGTGGGCATGCACCGGCTGATGGTAGGTGAGAGTCTCCGATTCCCCGAGCTCGCGACGCGCTTCTATGAAAGCGGACCGCGCGGCTACGTCGATCTCCTCGCGATCCGCCTTGCGGGTGACATGCCGAGTGAACGTGCGCAGCTGCTCGCCGAGGCACTCTTCGGCCTGCTGCTGGGTGAATCGCATCGCCGCAGGCTTCTCGGCCTATCGAAGGCGCCGACGGAAGCTGAGGCGCGCGAGCATGCCCTCGTCGCACTGGACCTGCTTGGACTTCTGGCGGCGTGAGGAAACGACGCACCTCGGGGGGAGGGCGATCTTGCGGCCCGTTTCCTCGATGATGGTGCGCGCGCTCAGCTCGGCACCCGGCGGCGGACGACGAGGAGCAGCAGCGCCCCCGCGAGGACCGCGGCCGTCGCCGTGGCAAGAAGCGGAGCCGCGTCCGTCATCCCCGTCTCCGCGATCGCTGCGGGGCTCGCCGCAGTGCCTTCCAGCGGGCTTCTTGCGGGAACCTGAGCGGGGACGACCTCGACGACCACACTCGCCGTGAGCGAAGGGTCGCCGACGGCGGTTGCCGTGATGCGGTGGGGGCTCGCGTGCGGGAAGGTCACCCTCGTGCCGTCGATGACGTCGCTCGGCACGTCGGAGCTCAGCACGACGCCCCTGCCCGCGTCACCGAGCAGGCGACCGTCGGCGTCGAAGGCGTCGACCGCGAAGGTCAACGAGCCGTGCTGACCGACGCTTGGCGCGCCACCGCCCGGGGCGCGGATACCGATCGAGGCGACGGCCGAGGCGACGTCGACGGATGCGGTGGCGCGCACCGCGGGGTCGTCGTCGAGGGTCGCGGTGATGGTGTGCGTCGAGCTGCCGCCGATCGCCGCGGGATCGAAACCGAACACGACCTCGTCACCGGAGGCGGCATCCGAGGGCACGTCGGAGCTGAGCGTGATGCCCGTCGGGGCGCCGAGCGACTCGCCCTGCGAGTTGAAAGCCTCCACGGCAAAGGTGGCGGTGTCGCCCTGTGTCGCCGTCGCAGGGCCGCTGATCGTGAGCGTCTCGGGGGTGCGCGGTGCCGCGGCGACCGACACGTCGAACTGCGTCGAGCTCGTGTTGCCCGCGAGGTCGGTCGCCGTGCACGTGACCGTCGTCGTGCCGATCGGGAACGCGCTGCCGGATGCGGGGGTGCAGCTCGCCGCCCCGGCGAGATGCAGGTCGGTCGCCGTGGGGGTCGCGAACTCCACGACCTTGTCGCTCGCGCCGAGCGCCGCATACCCGGCATCGAGGTCGGACACGGAGGCGAGCGCGGGTGGCGTGCGGTCGAGAGTCATGGTCGCCGAGACGGTCGAACGATTAGTGGCGCCGTACTTGTCGACGACAAACCCGGGAGGCACCGAGACCGTGATGGTGCCGTCCTGTTCGACCCCCGTGATCGTCACGTAGTAGTGCTGCGGGGTCCCGGGGTCGGGCGCGATGGCGAAGGCGGGCTCGGCCGTTCCCCCGACCTGGATGAGCGAGGTATCCAGGGAGTCGAAAATACGCAGGTCGAGAACCGACTCGACACTGAAGACCGGCAGCGTGTTGTCGACAGCATCCGCGTCCGTCCACACCATTGTCTGAATGTCGGCCTCCGGGCAGCCGGCAACCCCGACCGTGATGGGGGATGTGCCGTTCCACAACGTCAGCCACACCGGGTTCTGAATCCGCGTGTCGGCGATAGGGATGGTGAAGGACGAGGCGTGCTTGAAATCGCCGACGGTGATCTCGCCCGACGCGAGTACCCGGTGGCCGTCCTCGCGGTCGAACCAGCTCTCGGTCACGTCCCACCGCACGACAGTGTCGTCGTACTGGTCGTCGGCCACCCCGACGACCTCTTCGAAGGTCTGCCCGGTCTTCGTCGCCACCTGCAAGGTGTGGCCGACGCAATCCAGCGTCGAATCGGTGAAGTCGACGAAGCTGGGGTAGATGACGCAACCCGAGAGTACGACTGCCGCCAGCGCGACGACGACGCCAGACCCGAGGGCGCGCCGAAGGCGCCGACGGGTGGCGTTGTCGCGACGGGTACGTGACATCGCCTCGTACTATACCGACCACCCGGTATGTACACAATGAGGTTAAGGTCGGGGGTGTGAAAGCGCCCCGTACACAGGCAGCGCGACGCGAGACGACGCGCACGGAGCTGCTTCAACTCGGTCTCGAGCGCTTCCCCGAGAAGGGCTTCTCGAACACCTCGATCGACGACCTGCTGCGTGGCTCGGGCTACAGCAAGGGCGCGTTCTACTTTCATTTCGCCTCGAAGGAGCAATACTTCCTCGAGCTCATGCGCCACCGGGTGCGGGGACGTGGAGAGTGGTGGCGCATCGCCGAGCGCCCCGAGCTCGAGTCGCTTCACGCCGTGCTCGAACGCGTCTACCGTGCCTTCAACGACGGTCCCCAGACGGGCGAGGGCGCGAAGTGGGTCACGATCATCGCCGACTTCGCGCTCACGGCACGCCGCTCGGGTTCGGCCTCGAGGGAGCTCGCCGAGCTGGAAGACGGATGGATGCGCGAGCTCACCGCATTCGTCGAGGCCCTGCAGGGGCGCGGCTTCGCGCGCAGCGACCGCCTCGCCGGGGAGCTCGCACAGACCGTGCAGGCGCTCATGGACGGTTCGAACCTGCTGCTCGCCGTGTGGAGCCGCCCGCCAAGCGGGACGCTCGACGCGCTCGTGCGCATCCTCGAGCCGCGCGAGGCTTGACGCCGCGTCATGCTCCGCCCGGGCTCGTCGACGGCGACCCATGACATCACTCGATTCACGTGATGCGCCCGCGTCCCCCGCGCCGGGAGCATGGGGTACAAGTGGGCACGAGCCCCGACTCCCTGCTTCTGTCGAACCAGCCCGTCGTGCAGATCCCCGGGTTCTCGGTGGGCGACCTCGTGTGGATCGACCGTGACAACGACGGCCGGTTCACGGAGGGCGTCGACACTCCCGTCGCTGACGTCGACGTCGAGGTCATCGACGAGAACGGCCGGGTGGTCGGATCGACGACGACGGATGCCGACGGACGCTGGTCGGTCTCGGCGATTCCCGCGGGCACGTATCGGGCGCGCATCCCGGCCCGCGAGTTCCAGCCGGGCGGCACGCTCGCGCCCTTCAAGGTGATCTCGCTCGGCTCGAGCGACGCGAACGCCGAGAACGAGGGGGCGTCGAACAACAACACCCCGACGCCTCGTCCGGCCGTGACGGGCCTCACGAGCTCGCCCGTGACGCTCGCCTACGTCTACGACGGCCAGGGCGACGACGCGCGACTCGTGGGTGCCAACGGGCCGATCGACGACGACGTCGCGGATCTCGCCCCGCCGAGGACCTCCGCCGACTTCACGAACTACACGATCGATCTCGCGCTCGCGCCGTCCGTCGCGGTCGACATCGAGAAGTACACGAATGGGGTCGACGCCGACGAGCCGACGGGTCCCGCGATCGCGCCGGGCGATCCGGTCGAGTGGACCTATGTCGTGACGAACACGGGCTCGATCGACCTCTTCGACATCATCGTCACCGACGATCGCGTACCGGCGTCGGAGATCGATTGCGGCGACGGCACGAACGTCGTCGCGGGCCCGCTCGCGATGGGGGAGCAGGTGACGTGCGAGGCACATGGCGTCGCGCACGCGGGGCAGTACGCCAACCTGGGGTCGGTCTCCGGTCGTGGCCCGCTCGCGGTCGATGAGAACGGCGACCCCCTCCCGCCCGAGCAGCAGGATCCCCGCGTGACCGACGAGGACTGGTCGCACTACTACGGCGGCACGCCGCCGACGCCGCCGGGCCTCGCGTGGACGGGAGTGCAGCTCACCGTGTCGCTCGCGCTCGGCGTCGCGCTGCTCCTTGCCGGGGGCGTTCTCGTGATCGTGCGTCGCCGTCGTGAGGAGGACGCCAGAGTCCGCTCATGAGCCGGTAGCGTCGAAGGGTGCCTGCCGACGTCGTCCTGCTCACCGGCCCGCCCGGTGCGGGCAAGTCGACGACCGCGCGCAGCCTCGCCGCCGGCTTCCCACGAGCCGTGCACGTGCACACCGACGACTTCTGGCACGCGATCGTCGCGGGCGCGATCCCGCCCTACCTGCCGGAGTCCGATGCCCAGAACCACACGGTCATGGAGGTCATCCGACGCGCCGCCTGGGCCTACGCCGAGGGCGGCTACGTGACGATCGTCGACGGCATCCTCGGCCCCTGGATGCTGCCGCATTTCCGCCGTGACGGTTCGGAGCCCGCCCCGCGGCTGCACTACATCGTGCTGCGGCCCGATCGCGACGAGACGCTCCGCCGTGCGCAAGCGCGAACAGCTCCGGATGCGCTCGTGGACGCCGAACCGATCGCGTCGCTATGGGCGCAGTTCGCCGAGCTCGGCTCCCTCGAACGGCACGTGATCGACACGACTGGGCAGGATGCCGGCGACACACTGCGAGCGGTGCGCGACGCGATCGCGAGCGGCGAGTTCGTGCTCGCATAGCTCACTCCAGCCGCGCGAGCAGCTCCACGGCGGCGCGCGCATACTCGCCGATCCAGCGGTCGTGGATGCGCTTGATCGGCAGCGGCGCGAGTGCGAGGTGTCGCTCGCGCCCGACGCGACGGCCCGTCACGAGCTCCGCTCTCTCGAGCACGCGGAGATGCTGCAGCACGGTCGTGCGATCGAGTCCGGGGAAGCGCGCGCACAGCTCGCCCGTCGTGCAGGGCGCCTCCTTGAGCACGTCGAGGATGCGGCGCCGCGTCGCCGAGGCGAGCGCCTTGAACACCGAGTCGTCCGTCTCGCTGTCCACTGCATCGCCGCGAGCCACCTCCCGAGAGGGGTTGATCTCGTCACGCGACATGTTATAAAAATATCACATGACGAAGGACGTACAGCTCAGCGAGCTCTCGTTCACCGTGTCGGGTCGGGTCTCCCGTCCGTGCGCGGAGGTGTACGAGGCCGTCGCCGATCCCGAGCAGCTCAGCCGCTACTTCACAACGGGCGGCGCGCGCGGCCGCCTCGAGCCGGGTGCGGAGGTGAGCTGGGACTTCCACGACTTCCCGGGTGCATTCCCCGTGACAGTCGTCGAGGCCACGCCCCCGAGCCGCATCGTCATCCGATGGGACGGCAGTGAGACGAGTGATCCGGCAGGTGTCACGACGACGACCTTCGAGTTCGAGCCGATCGACGGCGGAGCCCGCACTCTCGTGACGATCACCGAGTCGTCGTGGCGCCCGACGCCCGACGGCGCGAAGGCCGCCTTCGGCAATTGCGAGGGCTGGACGGGCATGCTCGCCGCGATGAAGGTGTGGCTCGAGCACGGAATCACGCTGCGCGAGGGCTTCTACCGCTGAGACTCGCCGCCCTCGCGTTCCGATGCGGCATCGCTCGGGAACGGACGCCGAGATCGAGACCTACGGCTGCTACGAGCCCTTCGCGGCGGGCTGACGCGGCGCTCAGTCGGCGAGCTCGGGGATGGGGATGCGCAAGTCCCGCAAGGCCGCCCGCGCTGCGTGCCACCCTGACTGCCCGTGCACGCCCGGCCCCGGGGCCGTCGACGCGGAGCACAGCCACACGCCCCGCAGCGGAGTGCGCCACGGCGTGGGGGAGAGACGCGGCCGCGCCACGAGCTGCCGGAATGACACCGCGCCCGCCGCGATGTCGCCACCCACGTCATTGACGTCGTGGCGCTCGACGTCGACGGCGCTGCGCGATGAGACGGCGAGGATCCGGTCGCGCACGCCCGGTGCGAAACGCTCGAGCTCGCCGATCACGGCATCCGCGCGATCGAGAGTCGAACCGTGCGGCACATGGGTGTACGCCCACAGCACGTGATGCCCCTCGGGGGCGCGCGTCGCGTCGACGACGCTCGGTTGCGTCACGAGCACGTATGGTCGCTCCGGATGCCGCCCCGCCGCGACCTCGGCCTCGCCGCGCGCGACGTCGGCGCGTGTGCCGCCCAGGTGCAGGGTCACCGCCTCCGTGAGCGCGGAATCGGCCCACGGCACGGGGCCGTCGAGCGCGAGGTCGACCTTCGCGACGCCGTCTCCGTAGCGGAAGCGGCGCAGCATCCGCGCGTAGCCGGCTGGAAGACGGTCGTCGGCGAGGGCGAGCAGGGCACGCGGCGTCACGTCGAGCATGACGACGTCGGCGTCGAGCTCGGCGAGCGAGCTCACCTCGGCATCCGTCTCGATGCGTCCACCGTGCGCCACGAGATCTGCCGCGAGGGCGTCGGCGATGCCGCCGCTGCCGCCACGCACGACGGGCCAGCCCACGGTATGGGCGAGCGTCGCGAGCACGAGACCGGGCGCCGCAGCGCCGAGGCTCGGGAGCGCGCGGATGGCGTGCGCGATGACGCCCGTGAGGAGCGCGGGCGCCTCCTCGCCGCGGAAGCCGAGGTTCCACGCGAGCGTGCCCTGGTGCAGGAGTCGCATGCCGAGCCGGATGAGCGTCGCGAGGTGTCGCGGCGGCAGCACGGGCGAGCCCGCGATCGCCGTGAGCTCGTGCGCGTGCTCGACAAGGGGTCCGATGAGCCGCCGCCATGCCGGCCCGTCGGTGCCGAGGCCGTCGACCGTTCGCTCGAGGGAGCGGTAGGCGAGCGCCGAGCGCCCCGGCGCGATGGGCTGCGCATAGGAGAGCTCGGGCGTGAGCAGCTCGACGCGTGAGGCGAGGCCGAAGCGCACGAAGAAGTCGCTCGCGGCGGCCATCGGATGCACGGCCGAGCACACGTCGTGGCGGTAGCCCGGAAGCGTGAGCTCGTGCGTCGCCGTGCCGCCGCCGATCGCGGTTGATCGCTCGCGCACCGTGACCTCGAGCCCCGCGCGCGCGAGCGTCACGGCGGCGGCCAGCCCGTTGGGGCCCGAACCGACGATGATCGCGCGCCGTGTGGCCATACGCAACGGTATCGCCGGATGGGCGGCATCCGAGTACCCTCCCAGTGCATGGACTGGCTCGGCACGAGCGACTACGACCTCGCGCGCGAGGTGCTGCAGCGGGGTGTCGCGGCCGTGTTCGTGATCGCGTTCCTCTCGTCGCTCCTGCAGTTCCCCGCGTTGCTCGGCGAGCGCGGACTGCTGCCGACCCCGCGCTTCCTGGCACGTGCCTACGCGCGGCGCCAGCCGACGATCTTCCGCTGGCACTACTCCGATCGGATGCTGCGCGCCGTGTGCCTCGGCGGCATCGTCGTCGGGCTCGCGCTCGTCGTGGGCCTGCCGCAGCTGGGCCCCGCATGGGTACCCCTCGTGTGCTTCCTCGCGCTGTGGGCCGCGTACCTCTCGATCGTCGCCGTCGGCCAGACGTTCTACGCGTTCGGATGGGAGTCGCTCCTGCTCGAGGCGGGCTTCGTCGTCGCGTGGCTCGGGTCGAGCGAGACCTCGACGCCCATCCCCGTCATCTGGTTCGTGCGCTGGCTCGTGTTCCGCCTCGAGTTCGGCGCCGGCATGATCAAGATGCGAGGGGATCGCTCGTGGCGCGATCTCACGGCTCTCGACTACCACCATGAGACGCAGCCCATGCCCGGGCCGTTGAGCCGCCAGGCCCACCTCTTGCCAAGGTGGGTGCACCGCCTCGAGGTGCTCGGCAACCACATCGCCCAGCTCGTCGTGCCGTGGCTGCTCTTCGCGCCGCAGCCCATCGCATCCGCGGCCGCCGCGGTCATCGTGCTGACCCAGCTCTGGCTCGTCGTCACGGGCAACTTCGCATGGCTCAACTGGCTCACGATCGTGCTCGCGTTCGCAGCGATCGACGACGCGAGCGTGCACGCGCTCATCCCGGCCTGGCCGATCGGCGGGGCCGGCGCCGGGATGCCGATCTGGTTCGGCGTTCCCGTCATCGCCGTCTCCGCGCTCCTGCTCGTGCTCAGCTGGTTCCCGCTGCGCAACCTCGTCGCGCGTCATCAGCTCATGAACGCGAGCTTCAACCGCTGGCACCTCGTGAACGCCTACGGCGCCTTCGGGTCAGTCACGCAAGAGCGCTACGAGATCGTCGTCGAGGGCACGGATGCCGAGTTCCCGGATGCCTCGGCCGCGTGGCACGCATACGAGTTCCACGGCAAACCGGGCGACCCCGGCCGCATCCCGCGGCAGTTCGCGCCCTACCATCTGCGGCTCGACTGGCTCATGTGGTTCCTCGCCCTCGGCTCGCCCGACACGGGCTGGTTCGACGCCTTCCTGCGCCGTCTGCTCGAGGCGGATCGCGCGACCCTGCGACTGCTGCGCGTCGACCCGTTCGAGGGCGAACGGCCTCGCTGGGTACGCGCGACGGTGTACCGCTATCGCTTCACGACGCGCGCCGAGCGGCGCCGCACGGGGCTCGTGTGGATGCGCGAGGAGCTCGGCGAGGCCTACCCGCCGCGTCGGCTGAGGCCCGCGACCGCACCTGACCCGGCGCCGACGGATGCCGACCCGACTGCCGCGTGAGGCATCCGGTGCTCGTGCACGACCTCGGCGAGCACGGCATCCCACTCGTGCAGGAAGCGCTCGAGCCCGTAGCGTGCGCGCACGGCCGCACGCGCGACGGCACCGCGTGCTCGAGCCTCGTCGAGGTCGTTCATGAGCCGCCGCGCCATCGCGCACAGCTCGTCGAGATCGCACGAGATCGCGCCGGCCTCGGGCGGCACGGCGCGCGGAGCCTCCGTCGTCGCGAGCACGAGCACGGGCATGCCGAGGCTCATCGCCTCGAGCAGCGAGAGGCCGAGCGAAGTCCAGCGCATGGGGTGCAGGTAGGCGCGGCGCCGAGTGAGCTCGGCGTGCAGCCGCTGCGTCGGAAGGTCGCCGACGACACGCAGACGACCAGGGCCGAGCCCGAGCGCGGCGGGCAGCAGATCGCTGTCAATCCCGAAGGCGTCGATCGGCGCGGCCTCGGCGAAGCGGGGCAGCAGGTCCGTCCCCGTGACGCGCCCGCGCCGCACGGGCTCGTTGATGACGACGCCGAGCGACGCGAGCTCGCCCGTGTAGAGCGCGCCGTCATCCGGGATGCCGTGCTCGATGACACGCGTCGGCGCGCGCCCGTTGTCCCACAGCAGGCGGTTGAGGTGCGTCACGTGCACGATCGGCACGTCGTCGCGGTCGGCGAGCGGATGCCGTTCGTCGACCGCGCTCGGGCGCGGGGTGTTGTGCTCGACGAAGACCGCCGGGAGCTCGCGTCCGGCGCGGCGCCCGAGCAGGCGCTCGACGAGCTCGAACTCCTCGAGCCGCTGCAGCACGACGACGTCGATCTGCTCGTCGCGCAGCTCGTGAGGAGCGACGAGTCGCGCCCGGGGCGTCAGCGGCGGAGACCGCTCGCCGTCGTCCGGCAGGAGGTAGTCGTGGTCGCCACGCAGGAAGGCGTCCATCCAGCCGCCGTGCACGTGCCACACGAGGATCCTCATCCCGTCGCCTCCCGTCCCGGAGCTCGCCCCTCGACGTCACTCAAGCCGCGAAGCGGCCGGAGTCGCAGGGGCTTGATCGGCCGCGAGTGGGGGAGTAGCGTCCCGCGATCGCGCGCAGAATCCCCTTTGGTGCGGCGTCGCATCCGGGCGCACAATTCATTGTGGACAGTGTCCACAATGATCGGAGGTCCCCATGTCCATGCGACTCAACCCCTACCTCAACTGGCGCAGCGGCGCGCGCGAGGCGCTCGAGTACTACCAGAAGGTGTTCGGCGGCGAGCTCAACCTCATGACGTTCGCGGAGGGCGGCATGGAGGTCGACCCCTCCGAATCCGAGCTCATCATGCACGGCCAGCTCGAGACGCCCGACGGCTTCACGCTCATGGGCGCCGACACGCCCGCGAGCATGCCGCTGTCCGAGGGCAGCAGCATCTCGGTGTCGCTCTCGGGCGACGACGGCGACAAGCTGCGCGGCTTCTGGGACGCCCTGCTCGACGGCGGCCGGCTCACGGTGCCGCTCGAGCAGGCCCCGTGGGGCGACGCCTTCGGCATGCTCGTCGACCGATTCGGCGTCACGTGGCTCGTCAACATCTCGGCCCCGAGCGCCTGACCTCTCGTGGGCGCTAGGGTGGCCCACGTCCGCGACACGACGGGAGGGCGCCCATGGCCTCGGTGCGGCACCCCGTGCGTGCGGCCGTCGCGTGGGTCACCCGCACGCGCTTCTTCCGCAGCTACGGGCCGCGGATGATGCCCCCGCTCGAGCGTTTCGCCGCGCGCATCACGGGTGGTCGCCGTGGGCCGCTCAGCGGCGTGCTCGTCCCCTCGCTGCGCCTGCACACGATCGGCGCGAAGACGGGCCAGCCGCGCGAGACGCTCCTCATGTGCTGCCCCGTCGGCGACGGCACGATCTACGTGACGGGCTCCAACTTCGCGCGCCCTGAGCATCCGGCGTGGACCTGGAACCTCATGGCGCATCCGGATGCCGAGATCGATTACCGCGGCGCGCGCATCGCGGTGCGCGCCGAGCTCGTGCCCGAGGCCGAGCGCGAGCAGACCTGGCGTCTGCTCGAAGAGAACTGGCCGGGGTATCGCGGCTACGAGCGCAGCTCGGGGCGCGAGCTGCGCATCTTCCGGCTCGTGCCGCGCTGACGGCAGCGGCGGGCCAGCGGGCGGTCGACTCAACCGCCGAGGGCGGAGAGCCGGCCCAGCAGGGGGTTGACAGCGTCAGGGGGCGAGAACACCCGCACGCTCGGGATGGGCGTCGAACCACTCGGCCACGTACCAGCACGTGGGGGTGATGCGGCGCCCCGAGGCCTCGACGTCGTCGACGGCGAACTCGACGAGCTGCGCCGCGTAGCCGTGACCGCGCTCACTCGGAACCGTCACGGTGTGATGGAAGACGACGCTCGGCCCCTGGTCGCGATACTCGAGCACGCTCACGATCGCCCCGTCGCGCCGCAGTGTGTAGCGGTGGGCGTCCGGTTCGTGCGCCAGCTCGATCGCCATACAGCCAGCGTAGGCATCTCGACGCTCGTACGCTGTGAGGGTGAGCATCCGTGACATCCCTCTGACGACGATCGACGGTGAGAGCACGTCGCTCGCCGAGTTCGGCGACAAGGCCGTGATGGTCGTCAACGTCGCCTCGCGCTGCGGCAACACACCGCAGTACGAGAAGCTCGAAGAGCTGCAGAAGCAGTACGAGGACCGCGGGTTCACGGTCGTCGGCTTCCCGTGCAACCAGTTCCTCGGCCAGGAGCCGGGCACGGCCGAGGAGATCAAGGAGTTCTGCTCGACGACCTACGGCGTGACCTTCCCCCTCATGGAGAAGACGCGCGTGAACGGCTGGCGCAAGCATCCGCTCTACGCTCACCTCACGCAGGTTCCGGATGCCGAGGGCAAGGCCGGTCGCGTCACGTGGAACTTCGAGAAGTTCCTCATCGCGCCCGACGGCACGGTGTCGCGCTTCCGGCCAGGTACTCAGCCGGATGACCCGGCCGTCATCGAGGCGATCGAGAAGGCGCTGCCCGCCGCGCAGTAGCCGCGGCTCACGGGGCGAGCAGCCGCACGACCTCCTCGTCGCTCGTCTGGCGGAAGTCGTCGTACCACTCGCCGACCGCCCAGAATCGCTCCGGGACCGAGAGCACGACGACGTCATCCGCGGCCGTTCGCAAAGCTTCGACCGCATCGGATGCCGCGACGGGCGCGGCGACGACGACGTGCGCTGCGCCGAGCGCTCGCGCCGCGCGCACGGCCACGAGTGCCGTCGCGCCCGTCGCGATTCCGTCGTCGACGATGACGACGCGCGTGCCCGCAAGGTCGAGGGGTGGGCGGCCCGCGCGGTACGCGCGCTCGCGCCGTTCGAGCTCGGCGAGCTCTCGCTCGCGGATGCGGTCGACCACCGCGGCGTCGTAGGCGCGGCCGTGGTCCTGCAGGAGGGTCACGCCATCGGGGCCGACGGCGCCGATGGCCACCTCGGGGAAGCCCGGCGCGCCGAGCTTGCGGACGACGAGCACGTCGAGCGAGGCGCCGAGGGCGCGAGCGACCTCGGCGGCCACGGGGACGCCGCCGCGGGGAAGGCCGAGCACGAGGCGATCGGGCGAGGGGCCGAGCGCGTCACGCAGCTGCTGCCCGAGGCGGCGCCCCGCGTCCACGCGGTCGGCGAACATCAGTAGCCTCGCAGCCTCTCGATCTCGCGACGATCGCGCTTCGTAGGTCGCCCAGAACCGCGCTCGCGCTGGGCGAAGACGGTGCGCTCCTCCCGCGGCGGAGGAGCGGGCGTCAGGTCGTCGAACGCCGCGGCCGCGAGCGGTGCGCTCACGCGCTTCACGAGCAGTTGCCTCACGACGAGGATGCGGGCGCCGTGCGGCGTCACGACGCGCACCTCGACACCGGGGCGCACGAGCTGGGCGGGCTTCGCCGTCTCGCCGCCCACCTTCACGTGGCCCGCCTTGCACAGGGCGGTCGCGGCCGAGCGGGACTTGGTGACACGCACGGCCCACAGCCACGCGTCGATGCGCACCGCCGCCTCGCTCATGCCGTTCCCCTCGTCATGGTCACGCCGGGAGCATACGCTCTGCCGCTGCAGGGAGCCGGGTGCCGCGGGGAGGCGCCAGGGGGACGCGGGGCCCGCCGGTCGCATGAGGTCGCATCCGAGCCCGGGCCGCGGCGCGCGGCATAGGCTGGCCGCATGACCCGGGCACCCCACGATCCGCGCGCCCGCCGTCCGCACGGACCGGGCGACGCGTGGGTCGACGGCCCGCAGGGGCGGTTCTGGGGCCGCTTCGGCGCCGCCGGGCTGCTGCTCGCGCATCCGGATGCGGGCGTGCTGTTGCAGTTGCGCGCTGAGTGGAGCCACCTCGGCGGCACGTGGGGCATCCCCGGCGGAGCGCGGCACGACGAGCACGAGACGGCACGCGAGGGCGCCCTGCGTGAAGCCGAGGAGGAGGCAGGCGTCCGCCCCGAGTTCGTGAGCGTGCTCGCCGAGTCGGTGCTCGACCTCGGGTACTGGAGCTACACGACCGTCCTTGCGCGTGCCGAGACGCTCTTCGAGCCCGTCATCGGCGACGCAGAGTCCGTCTCGCTGCGCTGGGTACCCTTCGCGGATGTCGCGGCGCTTCCGCTGCATCCGGGCGTCGCCGCGGGCTGGCCGGCGTGGCAGGAGGAACTCGCCGAACTCGACCCCGAGCTCGGACTCGCGATCCGCGGCTGAGGCGCGCGGACCTACCGCGCGAGTTCGACGAACTGCATCGCGTGTGCGTCGTCGGCTTCCGCCGCGAGCGACGCCTTCCACTCGACCAGACCGCGCACCGTCGCGTCCTCGTCGTGGGCGAGCTCGGCCATGACGTCGGCCGGCACGAAGTAGTTCACGGCGACCCAGCCGCGCACGGTCGCCGACTCGTCGCGCGCGAGCTCACGCAGCACGTCGCACGGCGTCGCCGTGTTGCGCGCGACGCACGCGCGCACGCTCTCCGCCTCGTCGTGCGCGAGGGCCTCGAAGAGATCGGCGGGCGCGTGGTACGAGCTCGCGGCCGCCTCGCGGATCTTGGGGTTCGCATCCCTCGCGAGGATCCGCAGCCGCCGGATCTTCGACTCGGTCACCGGGGGAGCGGGGTGCTGCGCCGCGACCTCCTCGGGCGTCAGCATGCTCGGGGCGAGCGCCGCCAGCTGCGCACGTTGCGCGGGGGTGTTGAAGCGGATGCACGACATATCGCCACGGTACGCCTGCGCCGGATGCGGCGCCGTCGTCGTGACGGCGAGTCCGCATCCGGCGCAGCTGACGTGCCGTGCTCTACACGCGGCGTCCGCTGATGAACCGCATGAGGAACACGATCCCCGCGATGACGAGCAGCACGATCCCCACCCACAGCAGGAAGTTGAGGGACTGCACGAAACCGCCCGTGAACAGGAGGATCAGCGCGACGATCGCGATGATGATTCCCAGGATGTTCATGGTGGCGTCTCCTTCCCCGTGCTCCGTGTGAGAGCCCGGAATGCGGTCGGGGTGCCCGCCGGGGTGCCGGTGGCGTCCGCGCGACCACTCTCAGTGAATCGCCGCCTGCTGAATCGCGAAAACCCCTTGCGCTCACCCCTCGCGAACCGCTACGAGCCGGCGGGGGATCCACGGCACGATGGGCGAGACGCGCGCCTGGTAGTCGGCGTACTCGGGATACTTGCTGCGCGTGATCGACTCGGTGAAGATCGTCGATCCCACGAAGAGCACGGTGAGCAGGGCCGCACCGACGACGGTCCACACGAGCACCGTGCCGGCCGCCGATGCGCCGATGAGGAAGAACAGCCACCACTGGGCCTGCTCGAAGAAGAAGTTCGGATGCCGCGATACGCGCCAGAGACCCGTCTGCAGGAAGCGGGGGCTCGGCTCGCGCCCCGCCGCGACCTCCGCCGCCTTCCATGCGTGGAAGTCCCATTGCTGCTGGTCGGCGATCGTCTCGCCGACGAGCGCCGCGAGGAAGAGGGCGGCGAGCAGGCCGTCGAGGGGGCCGAACGGCGTCGGGTTCTCGAGCGCTGTGAGCGCGGGCAGCGTGATGAGCACGAGCAGCGCGTTCTGGTAGAGCACGATGAAGAAGAGATTGAAGAGCTGGAACGCCGCGGGGCTCATGCGGGCTCGCAGCACCGCCCAGCGGTAGTCCTCGACGCCCGTGTACCCGCCCTTGCGCGCGAAGTTGAAGGTGAGCCGCGCGCCCCACAGCGTCACGAGCACCGCCATGACGACGAGGCGCACGTCGCTGAGGCCCGAGGCGACCGCGAAGATCCAGACGTACACGACCGGGACGACCGACCACAAGCGGTCGACCCACGAGGTGTCCTTCGTCACGAGCGACGCGATCCAGCAGAAGGCGCACACGGCGGCGGCGACGATGAGCACGACGAGAAGCGGGGTCATGGCGGCATCCTACGCATCGCTAGACTCGCCCGAGGAGGACGGATGCAGGCGGTCAGCTCACGGGTCGTGACGGTTCCGAACGTGCTGAGCGCCGTGCGGCTCGCGCTCATCCCGCTCTTCCTGTGGCTCCTCGGCACCGCGCAGTACGGCTGGGCGCTCGTCGTCATCGTCGTCTCGAGCCTCACCGACTTCGTCGACGGCTTCATCGCTCGCCGCTTCAATCAGGTGAGTCGTGTGGGGCAGATCCTCGATCCGACCGTCGACCGGCTGTTCATCTTCTCGACGCTCATCGGGCTCGCGTGGCAGGGGTTCTTGCCGTGGTGGCTCGTCATCGTCATCGTGCTGCGCGACGTCGGCATCGTGGCTCTCGGCCCCGTGCTCGCGAGCCACGGCTACGGGCCGCTCCCCGTTCACCACTTGGGCAAGGTCGCGACGTTCTCGCTGCTCTTCGCGCTCCCGACTGTCGTGCTCGGTGCGGCCGCGCCGACGGTCGCCGCGTACAGCGATCCGCTCGGCTGGGCGCTCGCCCTGTGGGGCGCCTTCCTCTACTGGTGGGCGGGCGTCCTCTACTTGCGCGAGACGATGCGTCTCGTGCGAAACGACCGGGTGGCACGCGCCTCCGGATCGGATAACCTGGGGGACGACTGAAGGAGGGCGCCATGGTCGACGACGCCGCTGATCGTGCGGGGGGCACGGGGGAGCCGGATGCGGTGAACCGTCCTGCCGCGCCCGATTCCGCGTCGAACGACACGACGGCCCACTTCACCGAGGACTTCCGCAGTCAGCTCGCAGCGATGGAGTCGGGTGTCTCCGTCGAGGAGCAGGAGGCCATCGCCGCGCTTCCGTCGGGCTCGGCGCTGCTCGTCGTGCGGCGTGGGCCGAACGTCGGCGCGCGCTTCCTCCTCGACGCCGACGTGACGGTCGCGGGACGGCATCCGGATGCCGACATCTTCCTCGACGACGTGACGGTGTCGCGTCGTCATGCCGAGTTCGTGCGCACGGGAACCGCCTTCCAGGTGCGCGATCTCGGCTCGCTCAACGGCACCTACTTCGACGGCGTGCGTATCGACTCGGCCTTGCTGAGCGACGGCGCCGAGGTGCAGGTGGGCAAGTTCCGGCTCACGTTCTACGCCTCGCGCGCCGACCGCGTGTCGAACCGCGGATGACGGCGACCTCGGCGGCACGCTCGACGAGCGGCCCGCAGCTCCTCAGCATCGGCCAGGTGCTCGCGCGTCTCAATCCCGAGTTCCCGGATCTCAGCCCCTCGAAGCTGCGCTTCCTTGAGGAGAAGGGGCTCGTGAACCCCGCGCGCACGGAGTCGGGCTACCGCAAGTTCTCGCCGTCCGACGTCGAGCGTCTGCGCCTCATCCTCTCGATCCAGCGTGACTACTTCGTGCCGCTCAAGGTCATCCACAGTTACCTCGCAGAGCTCGACGCGGGGCGCGAGCCCGTGCTGCCCGGCGGTGCGAAGGTCACGGCACCGTCGATGCTCCCGAGCGACCGCCGCCTCTCGCGCGAGGAGCTCATCCGCGAGGCGGGTGCGAACGCGATGCTCCTGCAGGACGCGATCTCGGCGTCGCTCATCGTGCCGGCCGAGCACTACGGCGAGGAGTCGCTCGCCGTGCTCAAGGCGCTCGTCGAGCTGCAGCGCTCCGGCATCGAGCCGCGACACCTCCGCGGCTTCCGCGCGGCGGCGGAGCGCGAACTCGGCCTCATCGAGTCGGCGCTCATCCCGGTCGCGCGTCGCAAGGACGCCTCGAGCCGGGCCAAGGCGCAGGAGCTCGCGCGCGAGATCGCGGGGCAGCTCGAGGTCGTGCGATCGAGCCTCATCCGCTCGGCGCTCGGCCGTCTGTGACGCGTCGCAGCACGGATTTCGCGCGACACGCCGAGCGCTCATGCGGATGTGATTGAAGGTGCCCCCTCGGGTGGGTACCGTGGATGGCGACAGCGAGTCTGAAGTTCAACTTCAACCTCAAGGTTAGAGCTCGCACAGGGAGGACGGTCGACATGAGCGACACCGGCGAGCAGAGTGCACGCAACGCGGCGACGCGCTACGACCTCGGACTCCTCTTCACCGACGGCCTGCCCGAGCTCGACGACACCGCGGGCTATCGCGGCACCGTCGCGGCCCGCGCCGCCGGCATCAGCTACCGCCAGCTCGACTACTGGGCCCGCACGGAGCTCGTCGAGCCGACCATCCGCGGTGCCGCGGGGTCGGGCACGCAGCGCCTCTACGGCTTCCGCGACATCCTCGTGCTCAAGCTCGTCAAGCGTCTGCTCGACACGGGTATCTCGCTCCAGCAGATCCGCACGGCCGTCAATCAGCTGCGCGAGGCGGGCGTCAACGATCTCGCGCAGACGACTCTCATGTCCGACGGCGCGAGCGTCTATCTCTGCACGTCCGACGACGAGGTCATCGACCTCGTGAGCCGCGGTCAGGGCGTCTTCGGCATCGCCGTCGGCAAGGTGCTGCGCGAGGTCGAGACGAGCCTCGTCGAGCTCGACTCGAGCACCGTCGACCCGCAGGACGAGCTCGCGGCCCGCCGCGCGAAGCGCGCCGCCTCCTAGACTCGACCGCCTGGCATGTCAGCTGGTTGAGGAGCCGCGCAGCGGCGTCTCGAAACCAGCGTCGCGTCAGACGCTCGGCTGGATGTCGCCCGGGTCGCCGATGCGCGAGGCGCGCAGCACGCGCTCGAGCAGCAGGTCGAAGTTATGCGCCATCTCCTGCGCACCCTCGCCCGGCCAGACGTGCAGGGGCTTGGCAGCGCCCTGGGCCTGCTGCAGCGAGGTGCGCTCCGGCAGCTGCGGCGCGAGCACGAGCGGCCCGAACATGTCGCGCAGCTCCTTGATGCGGAACTGGTGCTCGAGCGACTGCACGCGCGCGCGGTTCACGATGATGCCGAGGGGCTGCAGGCGCGGCGAGATGCCGCGGCGGATCTCCTCGATCGCGCGGAGTGCGCGATCGGCCGCCGCGACGGAGAACAGCCCGGGCTCGGTCACGACGACGACGCGGTCGGATGCCGCCCACGCCGTGCGTGTGAGCGCGTTGAGCGACGGCGCACAGTCGATGAGCACGAGCTCGTACTCCTTCTCGACGTGCGCGAGCGCCTCCTCGAGTTTCCAGATGTCGCGGATGGAGGGGTGCGGTCCGTCGAAGTTGATCGCGGACGGCGATCCGATGAGCACGTCGATCGTGCCCGAACGGCCGCGGGTCCAGCCCGACGGCGCGATGGCCGAGCGGACGATCTTCTCCTTGGGCGAGGCCAGCACGTCGGCGACGTTGAGGTGACCGGCGACGTCGATGTCCATGCCGGTCGAGACATCCGACTGTGGGTCGAGGTCGACCACGAGCGTCGAGATACCCCGTGCGAAGGCCGCCGATGCGAGGCCGAGCGTGACCGTGGTCTTCCCCACGCCCCCCTTGAGGGAGCTGACGCTCAGAACGTGCACGAGAAGCCACCCTACCTTCACTAGTCTGAAAGAACCCACACCCTCGACGTCGCCCCCGACAGCGGCAGGAAGGTACGCATGTTCTCGAAGATCCTGGTGGCCAACCGAGGTGAGATCGCCATCCGCGCGTTCCGCGCGGCGTACGAGCTGGGGGCCCGCACGGTCGCCGTGTACCCCTGGGAGGATCGCAACTCGATGCACCGCCTCAAGGCGGACGAGGCCTATCTGATCGGCGAGAAGGGCCACCCGGTCCGGGCCTATCTCGACGTCGCCGAGATCATCCGCGTCGCGAAGGAGTCGGGCGCCGACGCGATCTATCCGGGCTACGGATTCCTCTCCGAGAACCCCGAGCTCGCCGCCGCTGCGGCCGCCAACGGGATCACCTTCATCGGACCCGGCGAGCACGTGCTCGAGATGGCCGGCAACAAGGTCACCGCGAAGGAGCATGCGATCGCGGCGGGCGTGCCCGTGCTCAAGTCGACTCCCGCGACGACTGACATCGAGGAGCTCCTGCGGGGCGCCGACGAGATCGGCTTCCCGGTGTTCGCGAAGGCCGTCGCGGGCGGGGGCGGTCGCGGCATGCGGCGCGTCGACTCGCGTGAGGAGCTGCGTCCCGCGCTCGAGGCCGCCATGCGCGAGGCCGACAGCGCCTTCGGCGACCCCACGATGTTCATCGAGCAGGCCGTCGTGCGTCCCCGGCACATCGAGGTGCAGATCCTCGCGGATGCCGACGGCTCGACGATCCACCTGTTCGAGCGCGACTGCTCGGTGCAGCGCCGCCACCAGAAGGTCGTCGAGATCGCGCCGGCGCCCAACCTCGACGACTCGATCCGGCAGGCGATGTACCGCGACGCCGTCGCCTTCGCGAAGTCGATCGGCTACGTCAACGCGGGCACCGTCGAGTTCCTGCTCGACACGGCGGGCGACCGGGCGGGGCAGCACGTGTTCATCGAGATGAACCCGCGCATCCAGGTCGAGCACACCGTGACCGAGGAGATCACCGACGTCGATCTCGTGCAGGCGCAGATGCGGATCGCGGCGGGCGAGACGCTCGCCGACCTCGGTCTTCACCAGGAGGAGCTCAAGCCGCGCGGCTTCGCGATCCAGTGCCGCATCACGACCGAGGACCCGGCGGCGGGCTTCCGCCCCGACACGGGCAAGATCACGACCTACCGCTCGCCGGGCGGCGCCGGCATCCGGCTCGACGGCGGCACGGTCGCGGCGGGCGCTCAGGTGTCGCCCTACTTCGACTCGATGCTCGTGAAGATGATCTGCCGCGGGCGCGACTTCCCGTCGGCCGTGCGGCGCGCACGTCGCGGTCTCGCCGAGTTCCGGCTGCGGGGCGTCGCGACCAACATCCCCTTCCTGCAGGCGGTGTTCGACGACCCCGACTTCCTCGCGGGCGATGTGTCGACCTCGTTCATCGAGGAGCGCCCGGGCCTGCTCAAGGGTCGCGAGTCGCGCGACCGCGGCACGAAGATCCTCAACTGGCTCGCCGACGTCACCGTCAACCAGCCGAACGGCGACGGCGGGGGAGCGATCGACCCCGCCCGCAAGCTCCCGGATGTCGATCTCACGCAACCCGCGCCCGCCGGCTCCCGGCAGCGCCTGCTCGAACTCGGCCCGGCCGGATTCGCGGCGGCCCTGCGCGCCCAGCCCACGCTCGCGGTGACCGAGACGACCTTCCGCGACGCGCACCAGTCGCTGCTCGCGACGCGCGTGCGCACGAAGGACCTCGTGGCGGTCATGCCGCACGTCGCGCGTCTCACGCCCGAGCTGCTCTCGGTCGAGGCGTGGGGCGGCGCGACCTACGACGTCGCCCTGCGCTTCCTCGGCGAGGACCCGTGGGAGCGGCTCGCGAAGATGCGCGAGGCGCTGCCCAACATCGCCATCCAGATGCTCCTGCGCGGTCGCAACACGGTCGGCTACACGCCGTACCCGACCGAGGTCACCGAGGCCTTCGTGCAGGAGGCCGCGGCGACGGGCGTCGACATCTTCCGCATCTTCGACGCCCTCAACGACGTCGACCAGATGCGACCCGCGATCGACGCCGTCCTCGCGACGGGAACGACGGTCGCCGAGGTCGCGCTGTGCTACTCGGGCGACCTTCTCGACCCCGCCGAGAACCTCTACACGCTCGACTACTACCTCCGGCTCGCCGAGCAGATCGTCGAGGCGGGCGCCCACATCCTCGCGATCAAGGACATGGCGGGCCTCTTGCGCGCGGGCGCGGCCGAGAAGCTCGTCGCCGCGCTGCGTGAGCGTTTCGAGCTGCCCGTGCACGTGCACACGCACGACACGGCGGGCGGTCAGCTCGCGACCCTGCTCGCCGCGAGCCGAGCGGGCGCCGACGCCGTCGACGCCGCGAGCGCGCCCATGGCGGGCACGACGAGCCAGCCGAGCCTCTCGGCGCTCGTCGCCGCGACGGCCCACACCGAGCGGCACACGGGCCTCTCACTCGAGGCCGTGAGCGATCTCGAGCCGTACTGGGAGGCCGTGCGCCGCGCGTACAAGCCCTTCGAGTCGGGCCTCCCCGGGCCGACGGGGCGCGTGTACCACCACGAGATCCCGGGCGGTCAGCTCTCGAACCTGCGGCAGCAGGCGATCGCGCTCGGCCTCGGCGACCAGTTCGAGAAGGTCGAGGACTGGTACGCGGCGGCCAACCGCATCCTCGGACGTCCGACGAAGGTCACGCCCTCGTCGAAGGTCGTGGGCGACCTCGCGCTGCAGCTCGCGGCGACGAACGCCGACCCCGCCGACTTCGAGCAGAACCCCGACAAGTACGACATCCCCGACTCGGTCATCGGCTTCATGGCGGGCGAGCTCGGCGACCTGCCCGGCGGATGGCCCGAGCCGTTCCGCAGCAAGGTGCTCAAGGGGCGCGAGGTCAAGATCGGCGTCGAGCCGCTCTCGGCCGAGGATCGCGCGGGTCTCGAGGGGGATGCCGCGACGCGCCGCGCGACCCTCAACCGCCTGCTCTTCCCGGCGCCGACCCGCCAGTTCGAGCAAGTGCGCGAGCTCTTCGGCGATCTCTCGACCGTCGACACCGTCGACTATCTCTACGGCCTCAAGCCGGGCGTCGAGCACACCGTCAACATCGGACCGGGCGTGAGCCTGTTCGTGGGTCTCGAGGCCATCGGCGAGGCCGACGAGAAGGGCATGCGCACGGTCATGACGACGCTCAACGGGCAACTGCGCCCCGTGTTCGTGCGCGACCGCTCGATCGCCGTGCAGACGGCGAGCGCCGAGAAGGCGGATGTCACGAAGCCCGGTCACGTCGCGGCCCCGTTCTCGGGGGTCGTGACGCTCAAGGTCGCGGAGGGCGATCGCCTCGAGGCGGGCCAGCCGATCGCGACGATCGAGGCCATGAAGATGGAGGCGGCCATCACGACGCCCGTCGCGGGCACCGTGCGGCGCCTCGCGATCCCGGCCACGCAGCAGGTCGACGCAGGAGACCTGCTCGTCGTGGTCGAGTAGGGTCGCACCATGGTGCGGAAAACCGCGGGGCAGGACCCCGAGCATCCGAGTGCTCTCTCCGGGGAGGGGGATGCCGCTCTCGCGTCGGCGCTGCCCGACAGCCTGACCGTCTCGATCGAGCTTCCGGCTGAGCAACACGAGCTGCCGGAAGACGAGGTGCAGGTCGCGCTCGACGAGATCGTCGCGACCCCGGCATCCGTCGCCCCGGTCGTGTCGGACGCGAGCCCCGGCACGGTCTCGATCGAGGTCGTGCCCGATATCCTGCACGTCGCCGATGAGGAAGCAGAGCCGACGCTCGAGTCGCCCGTCGTCCCGCTGCCGGCCGACGACGAGCTGTATTCGCGCCGCGACCGCAAGCGGGGCGCGGGGAGCGCTCCCGAGCCCTCGGCGATGCTCACGGCCGACCGCCTGCTCGAGCCCAAGCGCAATCGCACGGCGCCCGAGGGAGCGTGGCCCGCATTCGTCTATGCGAGCACGCTGCACCTCGTGAACCTCGGCGATTCGCCCAAGGTGCGCGAGCGCAAGGCGCTCGACGCTCGCATCGCCAAGCGTTTCGAGGGCGGCACGCGCTTCGTGCCGGTGCTCACGCGCAAGGGCGGCGTCGGCAAGACGACGATCACGACGCTGCTCGGCATGGCCCTCGCCGACGTGCGCGACGACCGCATCATCGCGGTCGACGCGAACCCCGATCGCGGCACGCTCTCGGAGCGCATCGCGAAGCAGACGCGCTCGACGGTGCGCGACATCGTGACGCACGCGCCCGCCATCAAGGACTTCAGCGAGTTCTCGGCGCACGTCTCGCGCGATGAGACGCGCCTCGACGTGCTCGCGTCGGACACCGACCCGCTTCTCTCCGAGGCCTTCGACGAGAACGACTACAACGTCGTCGCCGACCTCGTGTCGCGCTACTACTCGATCTGCCTCACGGATTGCGGAACGGGCATCGTGCACTCGGTCATGCGCGCGACCCTCCAGCGCGCCGACGGCATCGTCGTCGTCTCGGGCGGCAGCGTCGACGAGGCGCGTCTCGCATCCGAGACTCTTACGTGGCTCGAGGCCAACAACTACGGCGACCTCGTGCGGAACGCGGTCGTCGCGATCAATACGGCGACCCACGGCACCAACCTCGTCAAGCTCGACGAGATCGACGCCCACTTCGCATCGCGAGTCCGCGCGGTCGTGCGGATGCCATACGACCCCGAGCTCGCGGCCGGTTCGGTCGTGCGGTGGGCGAACCTCCAGCCCTTCACCCGGGCCTCCGCACGCGAGCTCGCGGCTCTCGTGATGGACGGCCTGCCGACATCCCGGAACGCATGACCGAACGACAGATCCGCCTCTTCGGCGACCCCGTGCTCCGCTCGAAGACCGACCCGATCCCGGAACCCGGCGACCCGCGCGTGCGCGCACTCGTCGAGGACCTCATCGACACCGTGCGTCCGCCGGGGCGTGCGGGGCTTGCGGCGACCCAGATCGGCGTCGGGCTGCGAGCCTTCAGCGTCAACATCGACGGCGACATCTCCTACGTCATCAATCCGGTGCTCGAGGTCGCGGGCGAGCCCGAGCTCGTCGACGAGGGATGCCTCTCGGTGCCCGGCTTCTACTTCCCGCGGATGCGCTACCCATGGGCGCGCGTGACGGGCGTCGACGTCGACGGCAACGAGGTCGTGCTCGAGGGAGACGGGCTCATGGCGCAAGCCCTCCAGCACGAGTCGGACCACCTCGACGGCAAGCTCTACATCGAAGGGCTCGAGCCGGAGACGAAGCGCGAGGCGATGCGCGCGATCCGTCAGGCCGATTGGTTCTCTGCCTGACCTCTGGTGCTCTCGACGCGCCGGGGATGCAATTCGGCTCGCGAGCCGCATCGCATCCCCGGCGCTGAGCATGCGCGCGGCGCTTGTCGGGTGGTTGAGGAGCGCCGCCCCATCGGGGCGACGCGTCTCGAAACCACGTGGGTCGGCATGCGGCGGGGTTTCGAGACGCGCCGTGCCCGGGGCCTGGCGCTCCTCAACCACCCGACAAGCGGAGTCGAGGCGCCGCGGATTACCGCGGCGCCATTCAACGCAGCGAGATGCCCTCGGTCGCGGGCGCCCCCGAGTAGAGCTCCTCGATGATCGGGGCGAAGTCCTTGACGATCTCGTGGCGCTTGATCGACATCTTGGGCGTCAAGTGGCCGCTCGCCTCGGTGAACTCGGTGTCGAGGATCTTGAACTTGCGAATCGACTCGGCGCGCGACACCTTCGCGTTCGCGGCGTCGATCGCGCGCTGCACCTCGGCGATGACCTTGGGGTTGCGGGCGGCATCCGCGAGGCTCATATCGCCCGCCTCGCCGTTGTTGTTGAGCCACACGGGCAGCATCTCGGGGTCGAGCGTGATGAGCGCCGAGATGAACGGCTTCTGGTCGCCCACGACGACGACCTGGCCGACGATGGGGTTCGCGCGAATGGGGTCCTCGAGTGCAGCGGGAGCGACGTTCTTTCCGCCCGCCGTGACGATGATCTCCTTCTTGCGACCCGTGATCGTGAGGTAGCCCTCGTCGTCGAGCGAGCCGATGTCGCCCGTGTGGAACCAGTCGTCGGTGAAGACGGCGGCCGTCTCCTGCGGCTTGTTCCAGTAGCCGGCGAAGACGTCGACGCCCTTCACGAGCACCTCGCCGTCGTCGGCGATGCGGATGCCGACGCCCGGCAGCGGCGTACCCACCGTGCCGATCTTGAACTTCGAGACGACGTTGACCGTGGCCGGCGCGGTCGTCTCGGTGAGACCGTATCCCTCGAGGATCTGCACATCGAGGCTGCGGAAGAAGTGGCCGAGGCGCGATCCGAGGGGTGCCGAACCCGACACCGCGTAGCGCACGCGGCCGCCCATCGCCGACTTGAGCTTGCCGTAGACGAGCTTGTCGAAGAGCGCGAACTGCAGCTTGAGGCCGAGCGGCACCTTGCCCGCGTCGAGCGCCTTCGAGTGCGCGATCGCGACATCCGCGGCCTTGTGGAAGATCTTCTCCTTGCCGCCCGCGGCCGCCTTCTGCTCGGCCGAGTTGTAGACCTTCTCGAAGACGCGCGGCACGGCGAGCAGGAAGGTGGGCTTGAAGCTGCCGAGCGCCGGGAGCAGCTGCTTCGTGTCGGCCTGGTGACCCACCTTGACACCCGCGTGCACGCCGAGGATCGAGATGAAGCGCGCGAAGACGTGAGCCGTCGTGATGAACAGCAGGGTCGACGCGCCGGGCGTGACGACCTCCTTCATCGCGACGGCGGCGTTGCGCGAGAGCTCGACGAAGTTGGAGTGGGTCAGGATGCAGCCCTTGGGCGTGCCCGTCGATCCCGAGGTGTAGATGAGCGTCGCGAGGTCGGATCCCTTCGCGGCCGTGCGGCGTTCCTCGACCTCGGCATCCGTCACGTCGGCGCCGCCCGCCACGAGCTTGTCGAGGTCGCCGAGGTGCAGCTGCCACACCTTCTCGATCTGGGGCAGATCCGCGCGCACCTCGTCGAAGCGAGCGAAGTGCTCGGCCGTCTCGACGATGAGAGCGGATGCGCCCGAGTCGGTGAGGGTGTAGGCGATCTGGGCGGGCGCCGAGGTCTCGTAGATCGGTACGAGCACGGCCCCCGCGAACCACGTCGCGAAGTCGACGAGCGTCCACTCGTAGCGCGTGCGGCAGATGAAGCCGATCTTGTCGCCGGGCTTCACGCCTGCGGCGATGAGGCCCTTCGCGAGGGCGACGACCTGGCGATGGAACTCGGCCGTCGAGACGTCCGCCCAGCCGCCGTCGGCGGTCGGCAGGGCGAACAGGGGAGAGTCGGGCGTGGATGCGACGCGGTCGACGAGCAGGTCGGTGGCGTTGGCCTCCGGATCCGCAGGGACGACGGCAGGGACGTAGATCTCGTTCACGGCAGCTCCTTCGGTACCGAGAGGGTCGGGCAGTACTCCACCCTAACGTGACGCGTCCATCCGCAGGTCCGAGCAGGGCGCCGCTGCACCGCGCGTTCCCCGCCGCTGGCTAGACTCGTGGCTCGTGCATGCCATCGGAATCGACATCGGCGGGACGAAGATCGCGGGCGGACTCGTCGCCGAAGACGGCACGATCGTGCGTCAGGAACGGCGCCCGACGCCCGCGGGCGACGGAGCGGCGATCATCGGCGCCGTCGTCGAGATCGTCGAGAGCCTGCGCTCGGGCGAGCAGGTCGCGGGTGTCGGCGTCGCGGCCCCGGGCTTCATCGACGCCGCCCAGTCGACCGTGTACTACACGCCCAACATCCCGTGGCGCAGCGAGCCTCTGCGGGCCGACCTCTCGGCACGCCTTCCCGGCCTCGACATCACGATCGACAACGACGCGAACGCGGCAGGCTGGGCCGAGTACCGCTTCGGCGCGGGCCGCGGTCGCCGTGACATGACGCTTCTGACGATCGGCACGGGCGTCGGCGGCGCGATCGTCACCGACGGCCGGCTGCTGCGCGGGGGTTTCGGTGCCGCCGCCGAGATCGGCCACATGCGGGTGGTTCCGGGCGGTCTCCCGTGCGGATGCGGACAGCGGGGCTGCATCGAGCAGTACGGCTCCGGCCGCGCCCTCCTGCGCATCGCGAACGAGATCGCCGATCAGCGCGGCATCGGTCAGGCCCTCGCGGCCGCGCGCGCCGAGCATGGCGAGCTCGACGGCCATCACGTCTATGAGCTCATCGTCGCCGAGGACCCCGGTGCGCTCTTCGCGCTCCGCGAGCTCGGTGGCTGGCTCGGCCAGGCGGCCGCGTCGCTCAGCGCCGTGCTCGACCCGGAGCTCTTCGTGTTCGGCGGCGGCGTCGCGGCGGCGGGGGAGCTCCTGCTCGAGCCCATCCGCGAGGCGTACCTCGCGCACCTGCCAGCGCGCGGCTTCCACCCCGAGCCCGAGTTCGCCACCGCGGAGCTCGTCAACGATGCGGGCGTCGTGGGCGCGGCCGACCTCGCGCGCACGCACGCCGCGACGCGGAGCGCATGACCGGGGCGGCATCCATCGCGCCTAGACTCGGGTGCGCACCGGGGGAGGGAGGTCGAACGTGTTCTATCTGTTCCTGAAGAACGTCATCGTCGGACCGTTCCTGCTCTCGGTCTTCCGTCCGTGGGTCAAGGGCTACGAGAACGTGCCGCCCAAGGGCGCCGTGATCTTCGCGAGCAATCACCTCTCGTTCATGGACTCGATCTTCCTGCCGCTCGTCGTCGACCGGCAGATCCGCTTCCTCGCGAAGAGCGAGTACTTCACGGGGCGCGGCATCCGCGGACGCATCGTGCGCTGGTTCTTCCTCGCGGTGGGGCAGCTGCCGATCGACCGCTCGGGCGGGAAGGCATCCGAGGCCTCGCTCAACACGGGGCTCGACCATCTCGCCTCGGGCGGATGGCTCGGCATCTACCCCGAGGGCACGCGGAGTCACGACGGGCGGCTCTACCGCGGACGCACGGGCATCGCACGCATGGTGCTCGAGGCGGGTGTGCCCGTCATCCCCGTCGCGATGATCGACACCGAGAAGGTCATGCCGGTGGGCGCCAAGCTCCCCAAGGTACGGCGCGTGGGCGTCGTCTTCGGCGAGCCGCTCGACTTCTCGCGGTTCGCCGGCATGGAGGGCGATCGTTTCGTGCTGCGCTCGATCACCGACGAGATCATGTACGAGCTCGCGCACCTCGGCGGCCAGGAGTACGTCGACGTCTACGCGTCGAGCGTCAAGGGTCGGCCGCAGGCGGCGAAGGCCACGCCCAACGCCTGACCGCCGGCACGGGCCGGTGACGCGTCTGCTGCTCGGATAGGCTGAATCGCTGGGCGGCACGCCCGCATCCGATCATCCCAACCGAATCAGAGGAACCTCCCGTGGTAGACCCGACCGAGACCGTCGTGCAGGCAGATCCCGCCGTGATCGCCGGTCTTGACTATTGGCGGGAGCTGCCGATCAAGCAGCAGCCGGAGTGGTCCGATCCGGATGCCGTGGCCGCGGCATCCGCGGAGCTCGCGACGCTCCCGCCGCTCGTCTTCGCGGGCGAGGTCGACATCCTGCGCGACCGGCTCGCGCGGGCGGCGCGCGGCGAGGCGTTCCTGCTGCAGGGGGGCGATTGCGCCGAGACCTTCGCGGGCGCGACGGCCGACCAGATCCGCAACCGGGTCAAGACGATCCTGCAGATGGCGGTCGTGCTCACGTACGGCGCCTCGATGCCGGTCGTCAAGATGGGGCGCATGGCTGGGCAGTTCGCGAAGCCCCGCTCGAGTGACTTCGAGACGCGCGGCGACGTGACGCTGCCCGCGTACCGCGGCGACATCGTCAACGGCTACGACTTCACGCCCGAATCGCGGCAAGCCGACCCCAAGCGGCTCGTGCAGGGGTACCACACCGCCGCGTCGACGCTCAACCTCATCCGCGCGTTCACGCAGGGTGGGTTCGCCGACTTGCGCCAGGTGCACTCGTGGAACAAGGGCTTCGCGCAGAACCCGGCCAATCAGCGCTACGAGGGGCTGGCGAAGGAGATCGACCGCGCCATCCGATTCATGGAGGCCGCGGGCGCCGACTTCGACGAGCTCAAGCGCGTCGAGTTCTACACCTCGCACGAGGGCCTGCTCATGGACTACGAGCGACCCATGACGCGCATCGACTCGCGCAACGGTACGCCCGTCAATACGTCCGCGCACTTCCTGTGGATCGGGGAGCGCACGCGCGATCTCGACGGTGCGCACGTCGACTACTTCTCGCGCATCCGCAACCCCATCGGCGTCAAGCTCGGTCCGTCGACGACGATCGAGACGATGGAGAAGCTCATCGACAAGCTCGACCCCGAGCGTGAGCCCGGTCGCCTGACCTTCATCACGCGCATGGGCGCGGGCAAGATCCGCGACGCGCTGCCGCCCCTGCTCGAGGCCATCAAGGGCATGGACGCCAACCCGCTGTGGGTCACCGATCCCATGCACGGCAACGGCATCACGACGCCCACGGGCTACAAGACGCGGCGCTTCGACGACGTCGTGGACGAGGTGCGCGGCTTCTTCGAGGCCCACCGCGAGGCGGGCACCCACCCGGGCGGCCTGCACGTCGAGCTCACGGGCGACGACGTGACGGAGTGCCTCGGCGGCTCGGAGATGATCGACGAGGCGACTCTCGCGACGCGCTACGAGTCGCTGTGCGACCCGCGGCTCAACCACATGCAATCGCTCGAGCTCGCGTTCCTCGTGGCGGAGGAGCTCACCGCACGGTGAGCGCTCGGCGGCGATAGAACAAGGAAGCAGGCTCCCTCAGTCGAGGCGCACCTTGATCTTGGTGCCCTTCTTGACCTCGGCGCCCTCCTCCGGCGAGATCTCCTCGACGGTCACTTCGCTCGGCAGGCTCTCGCCGAGCACGCGGCTCTTGGTGTTCCAGTACTCGAAGTCGAGGCCGACCTCGGTGAGCTTGGTGCGCGCCTCGTACCAGCTCAGCCCCACGATGCTCGGCACCGGGATCGGCTGCGGTCCGCGCGAGACACGCAGGAGCACGGTGTCGTGCGGCCGGATCTCCATCTCTCCCTCGCCGGAGATGCCGATGACGCCACCCTCGGGGATGTCGTCGTTGTAGACGAGCTCGGGATCCGCCTGCACCTGGACATCGACCTCCGCGAGCGCCGTGACCGCTTGGTCGAAGGTCTTGCCCTGGATGTCGGGAAGCTTGCCCGCAGACGCCTTGAGGTCGACCTTCTGCCCTTCGAAGAGCCCATCGGCGCCCTGTGAGACGTCGACATCGCCGATGGAGGCGGCGAGCACGATGTCCGGGTCCTGATCGGAGAAGACGCGGTCGACCGCGTCGTCCATCACGAGACCCGCCGCCGCGATCGCGGTCTCGGCATCCGTGAGCGGTATGCCTGCGAGGGCACCGATGCTCGTGGGGCTCGGCCCCTTCGAGACCTCGAGCGTGAGCGGCGTGCCCTTGCGGATGCTCGAGCCGAGCGGCGGGTCGGTGTCGACGACGAGGCCGGCATCCACATCGAGGCTGTACACCTCGGTCGTCTCTCCGACCTCGAGGCCGAGCTCTTCGAGCGCGGCGCGCGCGGCATCCGGCGTCTGCCCCTTGATCGAGGCGGGGATCGTCACGTGAGCGCCCGGCCCGGCGCCGAACCACCACCCCGTCGCGCCCGCGGCGATCGCGAGCACGAGCACGAGCACGAAGGCGAGCCATCCGCGACGGCGCCGCGTGTCGGCCTTGGAGCGCAGCGAGGCCGCGTTGGGGCTCACGGGGCCGGTCTCGTGGACGGGAGGTGCGGAGTTCGCGCGCGCGCCGAGCACCTGGGTCTCGGCGGTGTTCTGGCGCGCCGCTGGTAGCACCATCGTCTTCTGCAACGCGGTCGCGGTGGTCGGAAGGGCCGTGTCGAGGAGCGTCTCGGTCTCGCGCAGCTGCTCGAGCATTATGCGCGCGTCGCGCGGGCGCTCCTCGGGGTCGCGAGCGGTCGCCCACAGCACGAGCTCGTCGAGCTCGGCGGGCACGTGCGGATTGGCGTTCGACGGCGCGGGCACCGAGTCGTTCGCGTGCTGGAAGGCGATCTGCATGGGCTGCTCGCCCTTGAACGGCTGCTCGCCCGTGAGCATCTCGTACATCATGATGCCGACGGCGTAGATGTCGCTTCGCGCATCCGCGATGCCGCGCGTCACGAGCTCGGGGGAGAGGTACGCGATCGTGCCGAGCAGCGCGGCTCCCGTCGCGGTGTTCGCGGATGCCGCGCGCGCGAGCCCGAAGTCGCCGATCTTGATGCGCCCGTCATCCGCGAGCAGCACGTTCTCGGGCTTGAGATCGCGGTGCACGATGCCGGCCTTGTGCGCGGCGGCGAGCCCCGAGAGGACAGCCTCGGTGATGTCGATCGTCTGCTCGGCGGTGAGCGCACCGTGCTCCTGCAGGAGGTCGCGCAGGGTGATCCCCGGCAGGTACTCCATGACGAGGTAGGCGGATTCCTCGTCCTGCCCCTGGTCGAAGACGTTGACGACGTTCGGATGCGCGAGCCGGGCGGCCGAGCGCGCCTCCTGGATGAAGCGCTGCTTGAACTGGCTGTCGTCGGCGAGGTGCCCGTGCATGACCTTGACGGCCACTCGGCGCTCGAGCCGCAGGTCGGTCGCGAGGTACACCGTCGCCATGCCGCCCCGGGCGATGCGCGAGCGGACCTGATACCGCCCGTCGATGAGGCGGCCGATCAGCGGATCGGTCGTACTCGTGGTCACCATTCGAGTGTAGGAGGGCGCGCCTGAGTAACCCGTCTGCCACGCGGCCCCGGGCACGGTGTCGACGGGCTCGGTCAGCCCAGTTGCGCCAGCCACGAGGTCGCGCTCGTCTCCCACTTGGCGTACGCGTTCGGGTACGCCGAGATCTGCACGGCTTGTGCCGCCTGCGTGAGGCTCATCGACTGCCAGCCCGGGATGTCGAGCAGGCCGCGCGTCGTGCCCTTGTTGGGGTTCGACGGTCCGCCGTAGAACAGCCGGGCCGCGTGCGAGGCGTTGAGAAGCTGCTCCTTCGCGCCCCAGCCCGTGCTCGGACGCTGCTGGAACAGCCCGACGGAGTCGCGATCGCCGTAGTCGACGTTGCGCAGGCTCGACTCCTGCATCGCCGCGGCGAGAGCGATGACGATGCCGCGATCGGGCACGCCGAGTTCCCGCCCGACCTGGATGATGATGCGCGCGTTCGCCGCCATCTCGGCCGTGAGCGGCGTGACGGTCGAGCCGTCCTGCACGACGTTGACGCCCGGGATCGTGAGGGTGCGTCCGGCGTAGATGATGCTCGACCAGCCGAGCCCGTTCGCGTCGAGGATCGACTGGATGCTCACGTTGAACTTCCTCGCGATCGACGAGATCGTGTCGCCCGCCTTGATGAGGTAGCTCGAGTTGATGACGGGCGGCGGCGTGGAGACGACGGGGGTCGTGGGCTCCGCGGGCGTCGGGGTCGTCGTGGGCGTCACCGATGACACGTTCTCGGCCGCGAGCACGGTGCCCGGAATCGCGATCGTCTGCCCCGGGTAGATGATGCTCGACCAGCTGAGCCCGTTCGCCGTGAGCACAGCCTGCGTCGAGACGCCGAAGCGCGCCGCGATGCCGCTGATCGTGTCGCCCTTCGTGATCGTGTAGCGCCCGCCCGTCGTCGCGCTCGGCTTGCTGGGCGCAGGGGCGACCGATCCGCTCGTGAGCTTGAGCACCTGGCCGGGGAAGATGAGCGACTTCCAGCCGAGGCCGTTGAGCGCGAGCACGCTCGCCGTCGCGAGGCCGTAGCGCCCCGCGATGCCTGAGACGGTGTCGCCTGCCTTCACCGTGTAGGTCGCGGGAACGGCCGTCTGCGCCTTGGCCGCCGCCGTCGTCGATGGGGATGCCGCAGCCGCGCGGATCGTGCTGCCGAGGGTCGACTTGGGCTTGGCGGGCTTGCGCTCGACCGCTCCCGTCGCGTTCGCGGGCGCGACGACGCCCGTGACCGTGAGGGTTCCCGCGAGCACGATGGGCATCGTCGCGAGCATGCCCTTCGCGAGCGCCGAGGGGTGCGTGCTCTCGCGCCCGGCGCGTGGCGCCGCGGCGTCGTGCGTGGGGGTGAGTCCTGCGAAGACCGTGCGCGCTCGATCGCCCACATCGTGCGTGTTCTGCATCGCCGTCCTGCCTTCCCCTCCGGCCCCGGGGGCGTTACCGGTTCGGGGATAACGTGTCACAGATGTTTAATCGTGTCAATTACTGTGGCTCATGTTGTTTGAGTTCATCTGTTCGTAACATTTCGCACGTGCGGTTCACGTGTCGGCGTCAGGCACGCTAGAAGCGTGACCGAACCCGCCCCCGAGTGGCTCACCGTTCCCGACCTCGTCGACTTGCTCGGCGTCACGCCGAGCAAGGTGCATCGTCTTCTCGAGGACCGTCACCTTCTCGCCACGCGCATCGACGGCGTCTTGCGCGTGCCGGCGTCGTTCCTCAAGGACAGCGAGCCGCTGCACGAGCTGCGTGGCACGCTCATGCTGCTCGCCGACGCCGGCTACAGCGATGAGGAGGCCATGCGCTGGCTCACCTCGCCCGACGACAGCCTCGGCGTGGCACCCATCGACGCCCTCCGCGCGGGGCGCAAGGCCGAGGTGCGACGCGTGGCGCAGGCGCTCGCCTTCTGAGCTGTCAGCTGCGCAGGATGACGAGCTCTTGCGTCGCGCGCGTCATCGCCACGTAGCGGTCGACGGCTCCCTCGATGCCGCCGCCCCACGCATCCGGATCGACGAGGATCACGAGGTCGAACTCGAGCCCCTTCGCGAGTTCCGGCGTGAGCGCGCGTACGCGCGGCATCCCCGCGAACGTCGCGTCGCCGATGACGCACGCGACCCCCTCGGCGTGCTCGTCGAGCCACGCCTCGAGGATGCGGTCGCGCTCGGCGAGCGAGCTGCGTACGACCGGATGCCCGCTGCGGCGGATCGCGACCGGCACGTTGGCATCCGGGATCGCCGCCCGGATGACGGGCTCGGCCTCGGCCATGACCTCCTCGGGCGTGCGGTAGTTGACCGTGAGGGATGCGATACGCGCGTCGCCGAGTCCCACGCGCGCGAGCCGCTCGGTCCAGCTCTCGCGGAAGCCGTGCCGCGCCTGCGCGCGGTCGCCCACGATCGTGAGGCTGCGTGACGGTACTCGCCTGAGGAGCATCGTCCATTCGGCGTCCGTGAGCTCTTGCGCCTCGTCGACCACGAGGTGGGCGTATGGGCCCGCGAGCTCGTCGGGGGTGAGGGACGGGAGGGTGGCCTCATCGATGAGGCGCTCGGCGAACGGCTGCTGGCTGAGCGCCTGGACCTCGCCCTCCTTGTCGACGTCCGCGGCGAGCAGATCGTCGATGACCCGCGCGCGCACCTCCTGCTCGGCCGCGAGCGCGGCCGCGCGACGGCGGGCGACGCGCGCCGCGTCGGGGTCTCCGATGCGGTGGCGGGCTGCGTCGAGGTAGGGCAGGTCGGCGGTGGTCCAGGCGCGTCCGTCGGCACGGGTGAGCGCGCGCACCTCGTCGTCGCCGAGCCATGGCGCACACGCCCGCAGATAGGCGGGCACGGTCCACAGGTCGGCCACGACTCCGACGGGGTCGAGGAGCGGCCATGCCGCGGCGAAGCGCCGCGTGAGCTCCTGGTTCTGCGCGAGAGCACGCCGCACGAGGTGCGGGGGTGCCGCATCCGTGTCGTGCTGGTCGACGAGGATCTCCAGAATCGACTCCCACACGTGCGCGCGTGCCTCATTGTGGGTCGTGCCGGGTTCGGCGGCGTCGAACGCCTCGGCCCACTCGGCGGGGCCGAGCCATGCGCTGCCCCACGGGGTGTTGATCGTGAACTCGTCCGACGGCGGCCGCTCGTAGCCTCGCACGGCGTTCTCGACGGCGTCGACGAGGCGCGCGGAGGCCTTGAGCCGCGCCGTCTCGGCATCCGGTTCGACGCCCGCCGTCGCTCCCTCGGGAACGAGGTCGCGCACGGTGCAGGTCTGCACGCCCTCCTCGCCGAGGCTCGGCAGCACGTCGGCGACGTACGCGAGGTAGGGCTCGTGCGGGCCCACGAAGAGCACGCCGCCGCGGCGATGTCCCAGCCGCGGGTCGGCGTACAGGAGATAGGCGGTGCGATGCAGCGCCACGACCGTCTTGCCCGTGCCGGGCCCGCCGTCCACGACGAGCGGGCCACGCGACGAGGCCCGGATGATGGCGTCCTGATCGGCTTGGATCGTCGCGAGAACGTCGCGCATGCGGGGCGACCGGCTCGCCCCGAGGCTCGCGATGAACGCCGATTGGTCGTCGAGCGCGGCGTGGTGCTCGAGCGCGTCGGGCGCGAAGACCTCGTCCCAGTAGTCGGTGACGCGCCCGCGCGTCCAGCGGTAGCGTCGACGGCTCACGAGCCCCATGGGATCGCCGTGCGTTGCGGCGAAGAACGGCTCGGCCGCGGGCGCGCGCCAGTCCACGAGCAGGCGCGTCCCATCCGCATCCGCGAGGCTCAGCCGGCCGATGTAGACGGGCTCCGGATCGTCGGCCGCGACCATGCGCCCGAGGCACACGTCGAGACCGAAGCGGCGCAGCAGGCGGATGCGGGAGCTCAGCTCGTGCACCTCGAGGTCGCGTTCGAGCACCTCCTGATTGTTGCCGCCCGAGCGCAGGCGCGCGTCGGCGAGCCGGGCCTCGAGGTCCGCGAGCTGGTGCTCGACGGCGGCGGAGATCGCGGCGAAGCGCTCCTCGTCGACGGCGATGAGGGCGGGATCCGCCTTGGCCGCGAGGCGGTCGGGCAGGTCGAAGGCGCTTGAGGTCACGGCAGCTCCGGATGGGGTGAGGGCACACGAGGTCGGCCTGCCATCGTCACACGCGTGGCGCGAGAAATCATCAGGCTGCCGTGCAGGCTGGGAGAGTATCCTGGTAGCGGCTGAGGGGAACGCCGCTAGGCGTCGCGGCGCGTGACCCGGTCCGCGAGCTCCGAGAGCTCGGCCCGCGCCGACGCGCTGAGCGGCGCTTCCGCGAGCGCCTCGCGCGCCACGCGCACGTTGTGCGCGATGATGCGCTCGACCTGGTCGGCGGCCCCGCTGTCGCGCATCGTGTTCTGCAGCATCCGCACTTGGACGTCGTCGAGCGAGGGGTCGCCGAGCAGCTCGTCGAGCACACGCACCGCCGTCGGCGGCATCTTCTGGCGGGCGAGCCCGATGAGCACCGTGCGCTTGCCCTCGCGCAGGTCGTCGCCCGAGGGCTTGCCCGTCACAGCCGGGTCGCCGAAGACGCCGAGCATGTCGTCGCGCAGCTGGAAGGCGACCCCGAGGGGGAGTCCGAAGGCGCGCAACGACGCGAGCTGCGCGAGCGAGCCGCCCGCGAGAGCGCCGCCGATCGCGAGGGGCGCCTCGACGCTGTACTTCGCCGACTTGTAGACGATGACGCGATGCGCGCGCGGCAGGGCCTCGGCGTCGGGGCGTGAACGCCAGGAGTCCTCTTCGAGCACGTCGAGGTACTGGCCCACGGTGACCTCGGTGCGCATGCGGAAGAACTCCGCGCGCGCGGCGTTCGCGGCGTCGCGGTCGCCGAGGGATGCAAGGCCCTCCTCGAAGAGCTCGTCGGCCCAGCCGAGCAGCAGGTCGCCGAGGAGGATCGCCGTGGACGCGCCGAACTCGGCCGCGTCGCCGTCCCAGCCGTTCTCGCGGTGGAGCCGCTCGAATGCACGGTGCGCCGAGGGGCGACCGCGGCGCAGGTCGGAGCTGTCGATGATGTCGTCGTGCACGAGGGCCGCCGCGTGGAAGAGCTCGAGCGCTGCGGCGACCGAGACGACGGCGGGCAGACCGCGATCGAGCGACGCCGGCTCGGCATCGGCGAGCGGTCCGTCGGCATCGGCGATCGCTGCGACCGACTGCCAGCCCCAGTAGCAGAACAGGGCGCGGAAGCGCTTGCCTCCCGCGAGGAGCTCGCGAGCCTGCGCCACGAGCGGTGCGAGATCGGGCGAGATCTCGGCGAGCACGGTCGCTCGGGCATCGAGCGCGTCGTCGATCCGAGCGGCTACGTGGTCGACTAACCGCGTACTCCCAGGCACGCGCCTAGCCTAGCCAGCCCGCACGCGCCTACAATCGAGTCACCGGAGCCGCCCGTGGGCCCGGATGCCTGAAGGAGCTCGAGATGCCGCTTTCGGAACAGGAGCAGCGCCTCCTCGACGAGATGGAGCGCAACCTCTACCACAGCGAGGCCGAAGACGTCACGACCGTCGGCGCTCGGCGAGGTCGGGCGAACGGCACGGCGATCGTGCTCGCGGCCCTCGGCGTGCTTCTCGGACTCGGGCTTCTCGTGACGGGCGTCGTGGTCCGTCAGCCTCTCGTCGGCGTTCTCGGCTTCGCCGCCATGTTCGCGGGTGTCGTGCTCGTCGTGGCGCCGCCGCTGCGCTTCACGGTTCCCTCCCGCCCACGCGAGCGACGCTGATCGCCTGATCTTACGCGGCAGGCCGCGAGCTGACGCTCGCGGTCGAGCCGCGCGCCATCGGAGCGCGTGACGTCACGCGCTCGTTTCACCGGCCGGCCTTCGGGCCGGCTTTTTTCATGCCCATCGGGCACGTTTCTCGCCCGTTTCGCGCGATTTCCCTCCACCTTCCTCCACCGCCCTGCGCCCTTGTGATTATTGGGATCAGCCAGACCGATTCCTGGGATATTGCCGGATTTCTGTTGTTTGGTGGTGGAGTGTGGAGTAAAGTGGAGCAAACCTACTGCTGGCCGGAGCGAAGGGGGAGACATGCTGCTCGGCACGTTCGTCCCCAAGCTCGACGAAAAGGGGCGCATCATCCTGCCCGCGAAGTTCATGGACGACTTCGCCGGCGGTGTCGTCATGACGCGCGGCCAGGAGCGCTGCATCTACGTGTTCAGCCAGAGGGAGTTCGAGGACCTCCACGAGCGCGCCCGGCAGGCGCCCGTGACCGGCAAGAAGGGCCGCGACTTCCTCCGACTGCTCTTGAGCGGCGCCTCGCAGGAGATCCCCGACAAGCAGCACCGCGTGACGATCCCGCCGATGCTGCGTGAGTACGCGGGGCTCGATCGCGAGCTCACGGTCATCGGGGCGGGAAACCGTGCCGAGATCTGGTCGACCGCGGCCTGGAACGCCTACTACGAGGCGACCGAGGCCGACTTCGCCGACACCGACGAGGAGGTGATCGCGGGCCTGTTCTGATCCCTCGGATGCGACCCTCAGCCGCGCTTCCTGACGCACCTTCCCCGGTGTCAGGCGGCGCCGGATGGGGATCGGATCCGAGGGGCCGGTTGCTTCGCATGACGATGAACGAGCTCCACGTCCCCGTCCTCCTCGAGCGCTGCCTCGAGCTCCTCGCCCCCGCGATCGACGCGCCCGGCGCCGTCGTCGTCGATGCGACGCTCGGCCTCGGGGGGCACTCGGAAGCGCTCCTCAAGCGCTTCGACCGCATCCAGCTCGTCGGCCTCGACCGCGACCGTTCAGCTCTCGCCCTCGCGGGAGAGCGGCTCGCGCGCTTCGGCGAGCGCGCGCACCTCGTGCACACCGTCTACGACCGTCTGCCCGAGGTGCTCGCCGAGCTCGGCATCGCGCGCGTTGCCGGCATCCTCTTCGACCTCGGCGTCTCGTCGATGCAGCTCGACGAGGTCGCGCGCGGCTTCTCGTATGCGCAGGATGCGCCGCTCGACATGCGCATGGACGACACGGCCGAGCTCACGGCGGCGCGCATCCTCGCGGAGTACGACGAGGCCGCGCTGCGCCGCATCTTCTGGGAGTACGGCGACGAGAAGCTCGCGCCGCGTTACGCCCGCCGCATCGTCGAGGAACGCCGCATCGCGCCCATCGAGACCTCGGCGCGGCTCGTCGCGATCATCGACGCCGCGACCCCGGCGGCGGCGCGGCGCGCGGGGCATCAGTCCAAGCGCGTCTTCCAGGCCCTCCGCATCGAGGTCAATCAGGAGCTCGCGGTGCTCGAACGCGCGATCCCGGCGGCGATCGACGCCCTCGAGGTCGGGGGACGAATCGTCGTCATGGCCTACCAGTCGCTCGAGGACCGCATCGTCAAGCGCGAGCTCCAGGTGCGCTCGACCTCGACGGCGCCGAGGGGGCTCCCTGTCGAGCTTCCTGAGCACCGTCCCGAACTGCGTCTCCTCACGCGCGGTGCCGAGCTCGCCGACGATGACGAGCGCGTACGCAATCCGCGGTCCGCCCCCGTGCGCCTGCGCGCCGCCGAACGCATCCGGGAGGCCGCATGAGCTCCGCAACCGCCGTTCGGCTGCCGTACCCGGCGCACGAGCAGGAGGCGCCTCGTCGTCACCTCGACATCGCACCGTCGCGCGCGCAGAAGCGCGCCCGCCCCCGGCTCTACGTCGCCCTCGTCGCGATCGGCGGCATCGCCGTCATCCTGCTCGCGCAGCTCGTCATGAGCATCGTGCTCGCCGACGGCGCCTACCGCATCACGAGCCTGCAGCGCGACTACCGCGACATCACGCGCGAGCAGAACGCCGCCCAGGAACAGCTCGAGCAGCTCAGCTCGACGCAGAGCCTCATCCAGAACGCGACGGCTCTCGGCATGGTCTCGAGCGGCAACCCGGTCTTCCTTGACGTCACGACCGGGCAGGCGCTCGGCACGGCGAGCGACCCGAGCGGGCAGCGCGTCGGCTCGGGGGGCAACCTCGTGGGCAACGCCCTGCTCGGCGACGGCTCGAACCTGCTCGACCCGGATGCGATCAGCGCCGCGCGGGATGGCGACGGCCTGCCCGGGACGTCGGGAGGCGACGGCGCGGAAGCCGGCGGATCGAACGGATCGGGTGTCGCTTCCGACGCCACGAGCGACGGCGCCCTACCGTCGCCTACGACACGCTGAACGGGAGAGAAGTGATCGACGCACGCCGCACTCGCCGCCGCATCTCCGTCGCGGTGCTCGCGATCTTCGCGATCGTGCTCGTCTTCTCGGTCCGGCTCGTCGACATCCAGGTCGTGCGCGCCGATTCCTTCGCCTCGATCGCGGGCACCAACTACCGCACCGACACCCTGTGGGGCACGCGAGGGAGCATCGTCGACGAGAACGGGACGGTGCTCGCGACGAGCGTCGACCGCTTCAACATCACGGCGGCACCCGACCTCGTCGACCTCGAGGGCTTCGATCGCGTCGTCGAGGTCGACGGCGCGAAGAAGCGCGTGCACGTCGCGTTCGCCGACGCCGTGCAGGAGATCGCGGACATCACGGGCGCCGACCCCGCGCAGCTCACGGCCGCGCTCACCGAGGATCCGACGGCGAAGTTCGCCTATCTCGTGAAGTCGGTCAAGCTCGACGTCTTCCAGAAGGTCGTCGCACTGCGCATCCCGTGGGTCTACAGCGAACCGCAGCCTGCCCGCAGCTATCCGAACGGCGCGATCGCCGGCAACCTCGTCGGCCTCATGGGCACCGACGGCCCGCTCTCGGGCACGGAGTACCAATGGAACAAGTGCCTCGCCTCCGAGAACGGCACCGTGAGCTACGCCGTGAGCGAGGACGGCGTGCGCATGCCGGGCTCGGAGGTCGTCGAGGACCCGGCGGTCGACGGCGGTACCGTGCATCTCACGATCGACGCCGACCTGCAGTGGTTCGTTCAGCAGGCACTCGCGGAGCAGGGGAGCGCCATCGGCGCGCAGTGGGGCACGGCGTTCGTCGTCGACGTCAAGACGGGCAAGATCCGCGCCGCTGCCGACTGGCCGACCGTCGATCCGAACGACCTCGACTCGGCGAAGGCCGAGGACTCCGGCGCGCGCAGCTTCACGGCTCCCTACGAGCCCGGATCGGTCATCAAGACCGCGACCGTCGCCGCGCTCCTCGACGCCGGCAAACTCTCGGCCGGCACGCAGTTCACGGTTCCCGCGGGCTACACGATCCCCGGCGTCGGCTTCACGATCCGCGACTCCTTCTGGCATGACGTCGTGCACTACACGACCGCCGGCATCCTCGTGAACTCCTCGAACATCGGCATCGCGCAGATGACCGAGCTCATGCCTCTCGAGCAGCGCATCGCGTACCTCGAGAAGTTCGGATTCGGGAGCGAGGCCTCGGGCGCGGGCTTCCTCGGCGAGGACGACGGGTTCGTGCGCCCCGCCCCGAGCGACCCCATCACATCCATCACCCAGCAGTTCGGGCAGGGGATGACGACCACGAGCGCCCAGGTCGCGAGCCTCTACCAGACGATCGGCAACGGCGGCGTGCGCATTCCGCTCACGCTCGTCGAGGGCTGCGAGCACGCGGACGGCAGCTACACGGACGTCGCCGATCCGCAGGGCACGCGCGTCGTCTCGGAGTACGCCGCGGACACGACGATGCAGATGCTCGAGGGCGTCACGACGCAGTACCACCTCGCCGACGAGCTCGCCGTTCCGGGATACCGCATCGCCGCGAAATCGGGCACCGCGGAGGTCGCCGACGGTGACGGCTACGGCTCGGATCGCATCGTGTCGATGGCGGGCGTCTTCCCCGTCGACGACCCGCAGTACGCGATTGTCGTGACCTTCGCCAAGCCCGTTACGATGAAGACATCCGCTGCAGCGGCGCCCACCTTCAACGCGATCGTGAAGCAGGTCATCAAGACCTACCGCGTCACGCCGTCGACGGTCCCCGCGCCGGACAACCCCCTGACCTGGTGATCCGCCCGGCCGGGAGCCGGCGGACGAGCTACGACACAGGAGGCCACGCAGCGTGAGCTCACGGATCCCTCCGATCCTCCGCCCCGAGCATCCGACCCCTCGTCCGCTCGCCCGGCTCGTCCAGGAGTTCGGGCTCGAGCATCGGGGCGAGCTGGACGGCGTCGAGGTCACGGGCGTGACCCTCTCGACGAACGACCTGCATCCGGGCGATCTCTTCGTGGGCGTGCCCGGTTCGAAGGCGCACGGAGCGAGCTTCGCCGCCGCGGCCGCCGAGGGAGGCGCCGTCGCGATCGTGACGGACGAGGCGGGGGCAGAGCTCGCGTCCGACAGCGGTCTTCCCGTCGTGCTCGTACCCTCGCCGCGCGCCGCGCTCGGCGAGATCGCGGCTTGGGTGTATCGCACGGATGACGACCCGCCGCTTCTGTTCGGCACGACGGGTACGAACGGTAAGACCTCGACGAGCTACCTGCTCGAGGCCGTGCTGCGGCAGCTCGGGCTTGTGACGGGCCTCTCGACGACGGCCGAACGGCACATCGGGGAGCTCTCGGTCGTGAGCCTCCTCACGACGCCCGAGGCGAGCGAGATGCACGCGCTCCTCGCTCGGATGCGCGAGGCGGGCGTGCGGGCGGTCGCCGTCGAGGTGAGCGCTCAGGCGCTCTCGCGTCACCGCGTCGACGGGCTCGTCTTCGACGTCGCGGGCTTCACGAACCTCAGCCACGACCACCTCGACGACTACGCCGACATGGAGACCTACTTCCAGGCGAAGCTCCCGCTCTTCACACCCGAGCACGCGCGACGCGGCGTCGTGTGCCTCGACTCGCCGTACGGTCGCCGCGTCGTCGCCGAGTCGCGCATCCCCGTGACGACGATCGCGACGGTCGGCCACGCGAGCCCCGACGACGTGGGGACGGCCGAATGGACCGTCGACGTGCTCGAGGAGACCGCCGCGTACACCGAATTCCGCCTCACGGGCCCCGACGGGCGCGAACTCGTGACGCGCGAGCCTCTCATCGGCTGGCATATGGCCGCCAACGCCGCCCTCGCGATCGTCATGCTCGTCGAGGCGGGCTTCGAGCTCGCGGCGATCGGTCAGGCGCTCGAGGCCGACGGCGGCATCCGCGCCTACCTGCCGGGGCGTACGGAGCGCGTCTCGGGCGATCGCGGCCCGAGCGTCTACGTCGACTTCGGGCACAGCCCCGACGCCTTCGAGAACACGCTCGCCGCGGTGCGCAAGTTCACGCCGGGTCGCACGATCATGGTCTTCGGCGCCGACGGCGATCGCGACACGACCAAGCGGCACGACATGGGGCGCGTCGCGGCCGAGGGGTCCGACATCCTCGTCATCACCGATCACCATCCGCGCTTCGAGGACCCGGTGGCGATCCGCAAGACCTTGCTCGAGGGCGCGGCGATGGCCGAGCACCAACCGGAGATCCACGAGGTGAGCCCGCCCGAGCAGGCCATTCGCGTCGCGGTCGGCCTCGCACGCGAGGGCGACTCGATTCTGTGGGCGGGGCCGGGGCACCAGGACTATCGCGACATCCGCGGCGTGCGCACGCCCTACTCGGCGCGCGACGAAGCGCGGGCCGCGCTCCGTGAGGCGGGCTGGGCATGATCCCCTTCCGTCTCGAGGAGCTCGCGGAGCTTCTCGATGGCCGACTCGTGCTGCCCGACGGCGCGGATGCGGGCGCCGTCGTCACAGGTTCGGTCGAGACCGACTCGCGCCTCATCCGACCCGGATCGATCTTCTTCGCCCTGCCCGGTGAGGTCACGGACGGCCATCTTTTCGCCGCGGATGCCGTTGCGGCCGGCGCATCGCTCGTGATCTGCCGCGACGACCTGGGCCTCGCGGCCCCGCAGATCGTCGTCTCCGACGGCCTCGAGGCTCTCGCGCAGCTCGCGCGCGAGGTCGTCGCGCGCGTGCACGCTCGTGGCGAGCTGCGCGTCGTCGGCATCACGGGGTCCAACGGCAAGACGACGACCAAGAACCTCCTGCGTGCGATCCTCTCGGCCGAGGGACCGACGGTCGCGCCCGAGGGCTCGTTCAACAACCAGGTGGGCGCGCCCATCTCGATGCTGCGGATCGACGAGGGCACGCGCTACCTCATCGTCGAGATGGGCGCGAGCGGTACGGGCGAGATCGCGCGGCTCGTGTCGATCGCGAAGCCCGACATCGGCGTCGTGCTCAAGGTGGGCCTCGCCCACGCGGGCGAGTTCGGCGGCATCGACGCGACAGAGGCCGCCAAGTCGGAGATGGTCGTCGACCTCCCCTCGAGCGCCGTCGCCGTGCTCAACGTCGACGACGAGCGCGTCGCGCGCATGGCGCAGCGCACGGCGGCCCGCGTCGTCGGCTTCGGGCTCTCGAGCACCGCCGAGGTGCGCGGCTCGGACGTGGTGGCGACCGCGCGCGGCACGGCCTTCACACTCGAGGCGGACGGCATCCGTCGCCCCGTGCAGTTGCGGATCCTCGGCGAGCACCACGTCATGAACGCTCTCGCGGCCCTCACGGTCGCGCGCGAGCTCGGGGTCGACCTGGATCGCGCGATCGCGGCGCTCGGCGAGGTGCCGCGTGCGGAGCGCTGGCGCATGGAGCTCTTCACGCGCGACGACGGCGTCGTCGTCATCAACGACGCGTACAACGCGAGCCCCGACTCCATGGCTGCCGCGCTCAAGACGCTCGCCCAGCTCGGCCGCGAGGAGGGCCGGCGCACGATCGCCGTGCTCGGCGAGATGGCCGAGCTCGGCCCCTACGCGCAGGAGGAGCACGACCGGATCGGCCGCCTCGCCGTGCGCCTCGACATCCGCCAGCTCGTCGTCGTGGGGGAGGGCGCGCGCCACATCCACGCCGGTGCCGGGCTCGAAGGCTCGTGGGACGGGGAGTCGGTGCTCGTGAGCGACATCGACGCGGCCTACGATGTGCTGCGTGACCAGCTTCGCCCCGGGGACATCGTGCTCGTGAAGTCGTCGAAGTCCGCGGGCCTGCGATTCCTCGGGGATCGCCTGGCGGGAGTGGGGGAGGACGCGTGATCGCGCTGCTCGTCGCGGGCGGCTTCTCGCTCGTGTTCACGCTCTTCACGACGCCCCTGTGGATCCGGCTCTTCCAGAAGCTCGGCTGGGGGCAGTTCATCCGCGACGACGGGCCCGAGTCGCATCACGCCAAGCGCGGCACGCCGACGATGGGTGGCATCGTCTTCATCCTCGGTGCGGTCGGCGGCTACTTCGTCGGCCATCTCGTGGCCGATGAGCCGCCCACGCGCGTCGCGATGCTCGTCATCGGGATGATGGTCGGACTCGGCATCGTGGGCTTCATCGACGACTTCCTCAAGACCCGCAAGCAGCGCAGTCTCGGACTGGGCGGTTGGTCGAAGGTCGCGGGTCAGGTCATCATCGCGACGACCTTCGCGCTCCTCGCGCTGTGGTCGACCGACGAGAACGGGCTCACCGCAGCGTCGACTCACATCTCGGCCGTGCGCGACATCCCGTGGCTCAACCTCTTCGCCTTCGGGCCCGTGATCGGCGTCATCCTCTTCCTCGCCTGGGTCAACCTCATCACGGTCTCGGCGTCCAACGGCGTCAACGTCGCCGACGGGCTCGACGGGCTCGCGACGGGGGCCTCGATCTTCGCCGTCTCGGCCTACATCTTCATCGGCTTCTGGCAGAACAACCAGTGGTGCTTCGGCAACCGCGTCGCCGAGGAGGTCGCCTACAAGTGCTACGAGGTGCGCGATCCCCTCGAGCTCGCGGTCGTCGCGGCGGCCGTCGCGGGCGGACTCGTGGGCTTCCTCTGGTGGAACACCTCGCCCGCACAGCTCTTCATGGGCGACACGGGGTCCCTCGCCCTCGGCGGCGTGCTCGCGGCCCTCGCCATCCTGAGCCGCACAGAGCTCCTGCTCGTGCTCATCGGCGGTCTCTTCATCGTGACGACCGGCTCGGTCATCCTGCAGCGCGCGTACTTCAAGCTCACGAAGTGGCGGTTCGGTACCGGGCGGCGCATCTTCCTCATGAGCCCCTTGCACCACCACTTCGAGCTCAAGGGCTGGGCCGAGATCACCGTCGTCGTGCGCTTCTGGATCATCGCGGCGCTCTTCGTCGCGGCGGGGGTCGGCATCTTCTACCTCGAATGGGCGGTCCGCTGAGCGCGCCGCTCGCGGAGCTGACCAGTTGGCGTGCCGACTGGTCCGCGCTTCGCGTGGCCGTGCTCGGCCTCGGGGTCACGGGCTTCGCGGTCGCCGACACGCTCACCGAGCTCGGCGCCGAAGTGCTGGTCGTCGCGGCGCGGGGGAGTGAGGACCACCGGCAGCTGCTCGACGTGATCGGCGCGCGATTCCTCGAGCACCCGGATGCCGCGGGCGTTCCCGAGGAACTGCTCGTCTTCGGTCCCGAGCTCGTCGTCGTCTCGCCTGGCTACCACCCCGACCACCCGCTCCTCGCGTGGGCGGAGCAAGCCGGCATCCCCGTGTGGGGCGACATCGAGCTCGCGTGGCGCTTGCGCGACAAGGTCGTGCGCGCCGACGGCACGCCCGCCGAGTGGATCCTCGTGACCGGGACGAACGGCAAGACGACGACGACGCAGCTCACGGCCCACATGCTCGTGGCCGGGGGGCTGCGTGCGGCGCCCGCCGGCAACATCGGCATCCCCGTGCTCGACGCGATCCGCGATCCCGGCGGATTCGACGTGCTCGTCGTCGAGCTCTCGAGCTATCAACTGCATTGGACCCATCGCAACCCCGGTGGCGAGCTCGCGCCGCTCGCGAGCGTGTGCCTCAACATCGCCGACGACCACCTCGACTGGCACGGGTCGCGCGAGGCGTACGCGGCCGCGAAGGGCCGCGTCTACGAGAACACGCGCCTCGCGTGCGTCTACAACCTCGCGGACGCTGCGACGATGCACCTCGTCGAGGAGGCCGAGGTGCAGGAGGGCTGCCGGGCGATCGGCTTCGGCCTCGGGATTCCCGGCCGCAGCGAGCTCGGCGTCGTCGAGGGCATCCTCGTCGACCGTGCGTTCCTGGATGCCCGCCACAGCCACGCCCTCGAGCTCGCGACGCTCGAGGAGCTGCGCGAGGCGGGGCTCGCGGCGCCGCATTCCGTGCAGAACGTGCTCGCGGCATCCGCTCTCGCGCGTGCGGCGGGCGTCGAGCCGGCGCGCATCCGTGACGCGATCCGCAGCTTCCGCATGGACGCGCACCGCACCGAGGTCGTCGCGACGGCGGCCGGCGTCACATGGATCGACGACTCGAAGGCGACCAACGCGCACGCCGCCGACGCGTCCCTGCGCGCCTCGCCGAGCGTCGTGTGGATCGCGGGCGGGCTGCTCAAGGGCGTCGATCCGGCGCCCCTCGTCGAGCGCCACGCGAGCCGCCTGCGCGCGGCCGTGCTCATCGGCGTCGACCGCGACGAGCTGCGCTCCGCGTTCGCACGACACGCGCCCGGCGTCCCGGTGCTCGAGGTCGACGGATCGGAGACTGAAGACGTGATGACCGCCGCGGTCCGCGCGGCCGCATCCGTCGCCCGCGCGGGCGACGTGGTGCTGCTCGCACCCGCGGCGGCGTCGATGGATCAGTTCACGGACTACGCGGATCGCGGCAGGCGGTTCGCCGAGGCGGTGCGCACGCACCTGGGAGGCGGAGCGGATGACGACGACGCGGCCTCCGAGGCGTCCACAGGGGACGACCCCGCCTGACCCGGATGCGCGTCCCGCTCGCGCGGGCGAGGAGGGACGCGCGTCGACCGCCGTCGTCGCCGTCCGGCGCATCTTCAAGGCGGAGACGCCCGAGTACTTCCTCCTGCTCGGCACGACGCTCTTCCTCGTCGTGTTCGGGCTCGTCATGGTGCTCTCGTCGTCGTCGATCGAGTCCTGGGTGTCGGACGGCGACTTCTTCGCGCGCGCGAGCAGGCAAGCGATCCTCGCGGCGGTCGGCGTGCCGCTCATGCTCCTCGCCGCGCGCGCGCCCGCGGTGTTCTGGCGACGCTGGGCCTGGCACGCGATCCTCGGCTCCCTCGTGCTTCAGGCGCTCGTCATCGCGATCGGCTTCGGGAGCGACAGCTACAACAACAACTGGCTCACGATCGCGGGCTTCACCTTCCAGCCCTCCGAGTTCATCAAGCTCGGCTTCGTCGTGTGGCTCGCCCTCATCGTGACGCGCAAGGCGCCCGTCATCAACGAGTGGCGCGCGAACGACTGGAGGCAGTACGCGCTCCCGCTCGCGCCCGTCGCGGGCGGTGCGATCGGGCTCGTCATGCTCGGCAACGACCTCGGCACGACGATCATCCTCACCGCGATGGTGCTCGGTGCCATGTTCTTCGCCGGCATCCGGCTGCGCATCATGGCCGTCATCACGGCCGTGCTCGCCCTCGGCGCGTTCATCGCCATCCGGATCAGCGAATCGCGCAGCGACCGCATCGATGCGTGGCTCACGGGATGCGTCGGCATCACTGATCCCGACCTCAGCCGGTTCTGCTACCAGCCGCTGCACGGCTGGCAGGCGCTCGCGCACGGCGGCATCTTCGGCGTCGGCCTCGGAAACTCCGAAGCCAAGTGGAGCTGGCTGCCCGAGGCCGAGACCGACTTCATCTTCGCGGTCATCGGCGAGGAGCTCGGCCTCGTGGGCGCCCTCATCGTCGTCGTGCTCTTCGCGGTGCTCGCCGTGTGCTTCGTGCGCATCGCCCGTCGTCAGGTGGACCCCTTCGCGCGGCTCGCGACGAGCATCGCGATGGTGTGGATCATCGGCCAGGCGCTCGTCAACATCGCCGTCGTGCTCGGGCTGCTGCCGGTGCTCGGCGTGCCGCTGCCGTTCATCTCGGCGGGTGGGTCGTCGCTCGTGACGACGCTCGTCGCAGTCGGCATCGTGCTGTCGTTCGCGCGCCACGACCCGCGTCGCGAGAGAATCGCTCGGTGACCGTCTACCTCATGGCCGGCGGCGGCACCGCCGGTCACGTCAACCCCCTGCTCGCGACGGCCGATCGGCTGCGCGAGCGCGAACCCGACGCGCACGTGCTCGTCCTCGGCACGGCGGAGGGCCTCGAGGCGCGCCTTGTGCCGGATCGCGGCTACGAGCTCGTGACGATCCCACGACTGCCCTTCCCGCGGCGGCCGAACGCCGACGCCCTCCGCTTCCCGGCGCGGTGGAAGGCGAGCGTCGAGCGCACGCGCGAGATCCTCCGCGAGCGCGACGTCGACGCCGTCGTGGGGTTCGGCGGCTACGCCGCAGCGCCCGCCTACACGGCCGCGCACCGGGAGGGCCTTCCCCTCGTCATCCACGAGGCGAACGCCCGCCCCGGCATCGCCAATCGCCTCGGCGCGCTCTACACGCGCCACGTCGCGACGGCGTTCCCCGGCACGCGCATCCGTCACGGTCGCGTCGTCGGCCTGCCGCTGCGGCGCGAGATCGAGCAACTCGACCGCTTCTCGGCGCGGCCCGAGGCTCTCGACCTGTTCGGCCTCGAGGCCGGGCGGCCGACCCTCCTCGTGACGGGCGGCTCGCTCGGCGCGCGGCGTCTCAACGAGGCTGTCTCCCAGGCCGTCGATGCCGTGCTCGGCAGCGGCTGGCAGGTGCTGCACATCACGGGCGATCGCTCACCCGTGACCGATCCCGGACTGCCGGGCTACCGCATCCTGAGCTATTGCGATCGGATGGACCTCGCCCTCTCGGTCGCCGACCTCGCGGTCTCGCGCGCGGGCGCCACGACGGTGAGCGAGCTCGCGGCGCTCGGCATCCCGGCGGTCTTCGTGCCGTATGCCGTCGGCAACGGGGAGCAGGCGCTCAACGCGCGGGAGCCGGTCGACGCGGGAGGCGCGCTGCTCGTGCGCGACGCCGAGTTCGACGCGGCGTGGGTGCGCGGACCCCTCTTGCGGCTCCTCGAGGATCCCGCGCTCGTCGCCGACATGGCGGCCCGCATCGCGGCGACGGGACGGCGCGACGGCGCCGACCGTCTCGTCGACATGGTGCAGGAGGCACGCCGCGCCGCGTCGGCGACCTCGTCGCCCGAAAGGTAGCGTTGACGGGATGATCAAGCCCGACCTCGACCAGGAGCTCCCCGACGAACTGGGTGCCGTGCACTTCGTCGGCATCGGCGGCTCGGGGATGAGCGGCATCGCGCGCCTCCTGCTCGATGCGGGGCACCGCGTGACGGGATCCGATCTGCGCGAGACGGATGCCGTCAAGGAGCTCCGTGCGGCCGGCGCGACGATCGCGATCGGCCACGACGCGGAGAACGTCGGCGATGCCGACACCGTGGTTGTGACGGGCGCCTTGTGGCAGGACAACCCCGAGTACCAGCGCGCACTCGCCTCCGGCATACCCGTGCTCCATCGTTCGCTCGCCCTCAACTGGCTCATCCGGGGGCATCGTGTGATCTCCGTCGCGGGCGCGCACGGCAAGACGACCTCGACGGGCATGATCGTGACCGCGTTGCGCGAGCTCGGCGCCGACCCGGGCTTCGTCAACGGCGGCGTCATCGCCGGCCTCGGGCGCAGCTCGGCGTACGGCGCCGACGAGCTGTTCGTCGTGGAGGCCGACGAGTCCGACGGCTCGTTCCTGCTCTACGACACGGCCGTCGCGCTCATCACGAACGTCGATGCCGATCACCTCGACCATTACGGCACGCAGGAGGCGTTCGAGGACGCCTTCGTGCGTTTCGCGCAGAACGCGCGCGAGTTCGTCGTCGCCTCGAGCGACGATCCGGGGACGCTCGCCGTGAGCCGGCGCCTCGAGGGCAAGCGCGTCGTGACCTTCGGGTATGCCGCCGACGCCGAGGTGCGCGTGCGTGACGTCGTCGCCGACGGCCCCGTGTCGTTCACGCTCGAGCACGCGGGCCGCGAGTTCTCCGTGCGTCTTGCGATCCCGGGGGCGCACAACGCCGTGAACGCCGCGGGCGCCTTCGCCGTGCTCGCGACTCTCGGGCACGACCCGGATGCCATCGTGCGCGGCCTCGAGGCGTTCGCGGGCACGGGTCGTCGTTTCGAGCTCCACGGTGAGGTGCGGGGTGTCCGGGTCTTCGACGACTACGCGCACCATCCGACCGAGGTCGCGGCCGCGCTCGCGACGGCCCGTTCGGTCGTCGGTTCCGGTCGCGTCATCGCGATCCACCAGCCTCACCTCTACAGCCGCACGCGCATGATGGCGGGGGATTTCGCCGAGGTCTACGAGCGGCTCGCCGATCACACGGTCGTGCTCGACGTCTTCGGCGCGCGCGAGGACCCTGAACCGGGCGTCACCGGCGCGCTCGTCGCCGAGCGCTTCGCCGACCCCGCGCATGTCGACTTCCTGCCCGACTGGCAGGAGGCCGCCGAACGTGTCGCCGAGATCGCGCGTGAGGGCGACCTCGTCATGACGCTCAGCTGTGGCGACGTCTACCGCATCATCCCGCAGGTGCTCGAGGCCCTCGGCTCGGAGCGGACGTGATCGGACGTCGCGCGTGAAGCGTCCCGAGGGATTCGACACGCCGGCGGCGACGCCGAGCGAAGAGCCCGGACGCGGGGCGCGCGCTGCTCGTGCACCGCGCGAGCGGCCGCGCGTCGAGCGCTCGGTGCGCAGCGTGTCCGCGCGCGAGCGGCCCGCGGCGCGCGAACCGGTGGCGACCGATCCTGTGGAGACGGAGCGCCCGTCGCGCACGGCGCGCGGCGAGCGTCCGCACCCGCCGCGACCATCGGCCGAACGCACCGCGGCCGCCGAGTTCAAGGCCGCCGAACGCGCGCGCAAGCGCGCCGAGAAGCGCGAGCTGCGGCGCTTCACGCGTCGTGCGCGCCGACGCCGGATCGCGTGGCTCACGAGTGCCGGGATCGTCGTGGCGCTCGTCGGGCTGAGCGTCGGCGCCGTGTACTCGCCACTCCTCGCGTTGCGCGACATCCGCGTCGACGGCACCTCGACGCTCGACCCGGCCCAGGTCGTCGACGCGATCGACGGGCAGCTCGGGACGCCCCTCGCGCTTCTCGACGAGGGCCGCTTGCGCGAGGAGCTCGGCGCGTTCACCCTCATCCGCAGCTACTCGACCGAGATCCTGCCGCCCGGCACCCTCATCGTGCACATCGTCGAGCGCACACCTGTCGGCGTCATGGCGAACGGCGCCGCGTTCGACATCGTGGATGCCGCGGGCGTCGCGCTCGATACCGTGCCGCAGCGCCCCGCGGGGCTCCCGCTCATCCAGCTGAGCGCGGACGATGTCGACACGGTCGCCTACCGCTCGATCGCCGAGGTGCTCCTCGCGATGCCCGCGGACCTTCGGGGGCAGGTGGATACGATCGCGGCGACGACGCGCGACGATGTGACGCTGACGCTCGTCGGCTCCGCGCAGCGTGTGGAGTGGGGGAGCGCAGCCGACTCGGAGCACAAGGCGCGCGTGCTCGCCGCGCTCGTCGCGATCCACGGCGGCGCGGGCGTGGGAACGTACGACGTCTCGGCGCCCGGCACGGCCGTCTTCCACGCCGGCTGACGCGCGTCGGGCTGAGTGCCGCTCCGTTTCGCGACACGCGGGGTGTCGCGCGTGACGCGTGCTCTCGCGCGCTTACCGTGAGGGCACAGAAACAGTACTGAGAAAGACTCCGAACCTCAAGTAGAGGTTGAAGGTTTTCTCCTGGAGGCCGGACGTGACTTCGAACCAGAACTACCTCGCCGTCATCAAGGTCGTCGGCATCGGCGGCGGTGGCGTGAACGCGGTGAACCGGATGATCGAGCTCGGCCTCCGGGGCGTCGAGTTCATCGCCATCAACACCGACGCCCAGGCGCTGCTCATGAGCGACGCCGATGTCAAGCTCGACGTGGGTCGCGAGCTCACGCGCGGCCTGGGAGCGGGCGCCGATCCGGAGGTCGGACGCCGGGCCGCCGAGGATCACGCCGAGGAGATCGAGGAGGCCCTTGCGGGCGCCGACATGGTGTTCGTGACGGCCGGCGAGGGAGGCGGCACCGGCACGGGCGGCGCTCCCGTCGTCGCGCGCATCGCCAAGTCGATCGGCGCCCTCACGATCGGCGTCGTGACGAAGCCGTTCAGCTTCGAGGGCAAGCGTCGCCAGGCGCAGGCCGAGATCGGCGTCGCGACTCTCAAGAACGAGGTCGACACCCTCATCGTCGTGCCCAATGACCGCCTGCTCGAGATCAGCGACCGCGGCATCTCGATGCTCGAGGCGTTCTCGACCGCCGACCAGGTGCTCCTCGCGGGCGTGCAGGGCATCACCGACCTCATCACGACGCCGGGCCTCATCAACCTCGACTTCGCCGACGTCAAGTCGGTCATGCAGGGCGCGGGCTCCGCGCTCATGGGCATCGGCGCGAGCCGCGGTGCGGATCGCGCCATCAAGGCGGCCGAGCTCGCCGTCGCGAGCCCGCTGCTCGAGGCGTCGATCGACGGCGCGCACGGCGTGCTGCTCTCGATCCAGGGCGGCTCGAACCTCGGCATCTTCGAGATCAACGACGCTGCGCGCCTCGTGCAGGAGGCGGTGCACCCCGAGGCCAACATCATCTTCGGGGCGGTCATCGACGACACGCTCGGCGACGAGGTGCGCGTCACGGTCATCGCGGCGGGCTTCGACGGCGGCGAGCCGACGGTGCGCCCCGCCCACACGGACAAGCGCAGCAACTACGTCGAGGCGCCCGTTCCCGTGCCCGTCGCGGCGGCATCCGAGACCGCGGAGAACGCGCACACCGAGGGATGGGCGCGCGAGCCCGAGGTCCCCGTCGTCGCCTCGATCGAGGACTACGAGGACGACAGCGATCTCGACATCCCCGACTTCCTGAAGTAGCGATGGCCGACGCACCGCTCGCCGAGCGGCTCGCGACGGTCGACGCGGGGATCGCGGATGCCGCACGTGCCGCGGGACGCGATCCCGGCGCGCTCACGCGCATCGTCGTCACGAAGTTCCACCCCGCGTCGCTCGTGCGCGAGCTCGCGGCCCTCGGCGTGCACGACATCGGCGAGAACCGGCATCAGGAGGCGCAGGCGAAGGCTGCCGAGACGGCCGACCTCCCGCTGCGCTGGCATTTCGTCGGGCAGCTGCAGAGCAACAAGGCGCGCGCCGTGCGGCGCTACGCGCACGCGATCCACTCGATCGACCGGGATTCGCTCGTCGACGCCCTTGCCGATGCCGACGCGCAGGCCCTCGACGGGTTCCTCGAGATCGATCTCTCGGGCGAGCCCGGTCGCGGGGGAGTCGCCCCCGCGGATGCCGAGCGGCTCGCGGAGCGCGTGCTCGCGACGCCGGGCCTCCGGCTCGTGGGCGTCATGGGGGTCGCGCCGCTCGGTGCCGAGCCGCGGCCCGCGTTCGCTCTCCTTCGCGAAGTCTCCGACCGCATCCGCACTCTCGCACCGGACGCCGACCGCATCTCGGCGGGCATGTCGGGCGACTACCGCGAAGCGATCCTCGAGGGCGCGACACACCTGCGTATCGGCACGGCAATCACGGGAAAGCGACCGTTGCGCGGTTAATCTCGGGATCAGGAACCGCACGATCCGGAGGACGAGATGGCGAACCCGCTGCGCAAGACGATGGTCTACCTCGGCTTGGCCGACGAGGAGTACGACGATGTCGCGCCCGAGCAGGCGGTCGCGCCCGCGCCGGCCCCTGCCGCGTCCTCGAACGCGCGCCCCGCGCCCGTGACGCCCCTGCGTCGCGCCGCCGCGCCGCGCACCGCGCCCGCCGGCATGAACGAGATCCTCACGGTGCACCCGCGCCACTACAAGGACGCCCAGACGATCGCCGAGAGCTTCCGCGAAGGCGTCCCCGTCATCATCAACCTCTCGCAGATGAGCGAGCCCGAGGCGCGTCGTCTCGTGGACTTCGCGAGCGGCCTCTCGATGGGCCTCTACGGGAAGATCGAGCGCGTCACGAGCAAGGTGTTCCTGCTCTCGCCCGAGCACGTCGCCGTGAGCGGCGAGCAGGCCGAGGCCGAGTCGGAGGTCGACGCGGGCTTCTTCGCCGAGCGCTGAGCCCCGCGGGCGGACGACCGACGCAGGCGAGGGTCGAAACCACACGAACCACACCGCCCACACTGGCAACCGAACGGGGGGCAGACTCCTCCCAGCCGCGCGGCGGTAATCTGGTTCCTCTGCGACTCTCAAGCGCGGCATGAAGCTTGCTACGGTTGAGGGATTCGTGAACCGGATGTGGAAAGCAATTGAGGTGCGGTCATGGCTCTGACGCCGGAAGATGTCGTCAACAAGCGTTTCAACCCGACGAAATTCCGTGAGGGGTACGACCAAGACGAGGTCGACGACTTCCTCGACGAGGTCGTCGTCGAGCTGCGGCGTCTGAACCAGGAGAACGAGGAGCTTCGTCAGCGTCTCGTCGCCGCGGATGCGCGCATCAGCGAACTGCAGCGTTCGGCGAGCCAGGCGCCCGCCCCCGCACCCGCAGCGATGCCCGCGCCCGTACCGGCCCCGGTTCCAGCGCCGACCCCGGCGCCTGCGGCTCCCGACTACGGCCAGGACGCCGGGTCGATGGACCAGAGCAACACCAACAACCTCCTCCAGCTCGCGCGTCGGCTCCACGAGGAGCACGTGCGCGAGGGCATGGAGAAGCGCGACCAGCTCATCGCCGAAGGTCACGCGACGGCCGCCCGCCTCGTGTCCGACGCCGAGAACCAGCAGCGCGCGGCGATCGAGGCCCTCGAAGCCGAGAAGGCCGGTCTCGAGCGTCAGGTCGAGGAGCTGCGCATCTTCGAGTCGGAGTACCGCGAGAAGCTCAAGGGCTACATCGAGGGCCAGCTGCGCGAGCTCGAGTCGGCCGCACCGCTCTCGGGCGGTGAGCAGCAGCCCGTGCTCGGCGCGCCGTCCGGTTCGGCAGCGCCCGTCTACGCGGCTCCCGTGGTCGACGCCCCGCCCGCGTATGAGGCTCCTGTCGCCGAGCAGCAGGCGCCGTCCGCGGCACCGGCCTATGGCGACTACAGCCAGGCTCCCGCCCCGGCACCTGCCTCGGCGCCGCCCGCGTACGCGGGGTTCCCGGCGCCCCAGGTCGCGCCCGAGTACCCCTCGCAGCAGCCCGAGCAGGGCTCGCAGCAGCCCGAGTACCCCGCGTTCTCGCAGCGCAACAACGAGTACCCCGGCCTTGGCGGCAACTGAGCCGCAGCCGACGTCGGACGGCACAGGGCGCGCGCGCGTGAGCGTGCGCGCCCTCGTGCTGATCGGCGTCGTGGCCGCCGGCATCCTCGCTCTCGACCAGGTCGCGAAGTACCTCGTCGTCGCGGGCCTCGAGGAGGGAGAGGTCGTCCCGGTGCTCGGCGAGCTCTTCCAGCTGCACTTCGTCAAGAACTCGGGTGCCGCGTTCTCGCTCGCGAGCGGGTTCACGTGGGTGCTGTCGATCGTCGCGGTCGGCGTCATCGTCGCGATCATCGTCTTCGCGCGACGCATCAAGTCCACGGCGTGGGCGTGGATGCTCGGCCTGCTTCTCGGCGGAGCGCTCGGCAACGTCACCGATCGCCTGTTCCGCGAGCCCGGCTTCGCGCGCGGCCACGTCGTCGACTTCCTGCAGATCTGGGGCTTCCCCGCGATCTTCAACATCGCCGACGTCGCGATCTGCACGGCGATGGGTCTCTTTCTCCTGCTGACCTTGCGGGGCGTGCATCTCGACGGCAGCAAGGCATCCGAGACGATCGAGCGCATCCCCACGCCGCCCGCGGGGGAGTGATGGAACGCCGCGGCATGCCGATCCCCGACGGCCTCGTCGGGGACCGCGCGGATGCGGCTGTCGCGCGCCTGCTCGGCTTCTCGCGCACCTTCGCGCAGGAGGTGCTCGAGGCGGGAGGCGTGACGCTCGACGGCGTCGTGCTCGGCAAGTCCGATCGGATGCGGCCCGGCTGGCTCGAGGTCGAGTGGGCTCCCAAGCTCGAGCCGGTCGTCGTGCCGCAGCTCGTGCCGGGGTTCCACGTCGTGCACGACGATGACGACATCGTCGTGATCGACAAGCCCATCGGCGTCGCGGCGCATCCGGCATCGGGCTGGGATGGCCCGACGGTGCTCGGTGCTCTCGCGGGCGCGGGGTATCGCATCGCGACCTCGGGCGCGACCGAGCGGCAGGGCATCGTGCACCGTCTCGACGCGGGCACGAGCGGACTCATGGTCGTCGCGAAGAGCGAGCGCGCCTACAGCGAGCTCAAGCGCGCCTTCCACGATCGGGAGGTCGACAAGATCTACCACGCGGTCGTGCAAGGGCACCCCGATCCGTTCTCGGGCACGATCGACGCGCCCGTGGGGCGACATCCGGGATCCAGCTGGAAGTTCGCGGTGACGGCCGACGGTAAGCACGCCGTGACCCACTACGACACGCTCGAGGCGATGCGCTCCGCGACCCTCCTCGAGATCCATCTCGAGACGGGTCGCACGCATCAGATCCGCGTGCACATGGCGGCGCAGCGGCATCCGTGCGTCGGCGACATCCTCTACGGCGCAGACCCCACGCTCGCCGCGCGGCTCGACCTCACACGGCAGTGGCTGCACGCCGTGAAGCTCGGATTCCGGCATCCGGCCACCGGGGAGTACGTGCAGTTCGAGACACGCTATCCCGACGACCTGCAGCACGCGCTCGACGTCCTCCGCGCGGATTAGTCTGGAGTGCGGGACCCGAGCGGGGTCTCGATGCGAGGCGGAGACGGCGTGACGAGCAGCGATTCCTTCGTGCACCTGCACGTGCACAGCGAATACAGCATGCTCGACGGCGCCGCGCGCGTGAGCGACCTCATCAAGGAGGTCGCCGCGCAGGGCATGCCGGGCATCGCCGTGACGGACCACGGCAACAACTTCGGCTCCTTCGACTTCTGGTCACAGGCGAAGGCCAACGGCGTGAAGCCCATCATCGGCACCGAGGCCTACCTCACGCCGGGAACGCATCGCACCGACAAGACGCGCGTGCGCTGGGGCGACGGGGGCGAAGACGACGTCTCGGGCGCGGGGGCGTACACCCACATGACGATGTGGGCCGAGACGACGGCGGGCATGCACAACCTGTTCCGCCTCTCGAGCCTCGCCTCGATCGAGGGGTACTACTTCAAGCCCCGCATGGATCGCGAGCTCCTGCAGAGCTATGCCGACGGCATCATCGCGACGACGGGTTGCCCGTCGGGCGAGGTGCAGACGCGCTTGCGTCTCGGCCAGTACGAGGCGGCGCGGGATGCTGCGGCCGAGTTCCGCGACATCTTCGGCAAGGACAACTTCTTCGTCGAGCTCATGGACCACGGTCTCGGCATCGAGCGCCGGGTCATGACCGACCTCATCCGACTCGCGAAAGACCTCGATCTGCCGCTCGTCGCGACGAACGACCTGCACTACACGCATGCGCACGACGCATCGGCGCACGAGATCCTGCTGTGCGTGCAGTCGGGATCGACGCTCGCGGACCCCAAGCGCTTCAAGTTCGACTCGCAGGAGTTCTACCTCAAGACGCCGGCGCAGATGCGGCAGCTGTTCCGCGACCACCCCGACGCGTGCGACAACACGCTGCTCATCGCGGAGCGTTGCGACGTCGAGTTCAACACGAGCGCCAACTACATGCCGCGCTACCCCGTGCCCGAGGGCGAGACAGAGGAGACCTGGTTCATCAAGGAGGTCGAGCGCGGTCTCCACGAGCGCTACCCGAACGGCATCCCCGACGAGGTGCGCAAGCAGGCGGACTACGAGGTCGGCGTCATCACGCAGATGGGCTTCCCGGGCTACTTCCTCGTCGTCGCCGACTTCATCAACTGGTCGAAGGACCACGGCATCCGGGTCGGGCCGGGCCGCGGCTCGGGAGCGGGCTCGATGGCGGCGTACGCCATGAAGATCACCGATCTCGACCCGCTGCAGCACGGGCTCATCTTCGAGCGGTTCCTCAACCCAGATCGCGTGTCGATGCCCGACTTCGACGTGGACTTCGACGAGCGCCGGCGGGGCGAGGTCATCGAGTACGTCACGAAGAAGTACTCGGGCGAGACGCCGGATGCCTTCAAGGTCGCGCAGATCGTGACCTACGGCACGATCAAGGCCAAGCAGGCGCTCAAGGACTCCGGCCGCGTGCTCGGGTTCCCCTTCTCGATGGGCGAGAAGCTCACGAAGGCGATGCCGCCCGCGATCATGGGCAAGGACATCCCGCTCAGCGGGATCGTCGACCCGAGCCACGAGCGTTACAAGGAGGCAGGCGACTTCCGCGCCATCCTCGACGTCGACGCGGATGCCCGCACGGTCTTCGAGACGGCGCGCGGTCTCGAGGGCCTCAAGCGCCAGTGGGGCGTGCACGCCGCGGGCGTCATCATGTCGAGCGAGCCGCTCATCGACATCATCCCGATCATGAAGCGGGAGCAGGACGGCCAGATCGTCACGCAGTTCGACTATCCCGCGGCCGAGGCCCTCGGCCTCATCAAGATGGACTTCCTCGGCCTGCGCAACCTCACGATCATCGACGACGCGCTCGACAACATCGAGGCGAACCGCGGATTCCGTCCCGTGCTCGAGGATCTCACGCTCGACGACCCGGCGGCCTACGACCTCCTCGCGCGCGGCGACACGCTGGGAGTCTTCCAGCTCGACGGCGGCCCCATGCGGGCGCTCCTGCGGCTCATGAAGCCCGACAACTTCGAGGACATCTCGGCCGTCATCGCGCTCTATCGCCCGGGCCCCATGGGCGCGAACTCGCACACCAACTACGCCTTGCGCAAGAACGGGCAGCAGCCCATCGTGCCGATCCACCCCGAGCTCGAGGAACCGCTCAAGGACATCCTCGACACGACCTACGGCCTCATCATCTACCAGGAGCAGGTGATGGCGATCGCCCAGCGGGTCGCGGGCTTCACTCTCGGCCAAGCCGACATCCTGCGCCGCGCGATGGGCAAGAAGAAGAAGTCCGAGCTCGACAAGCAGTACGAGGGCTTCTCGAACGGCATGAAGGAGCGCGGCTACTCGGAGACCGCCATCAAGACGCTGTGGGACATCCTGCTGCCGTTCTCGGACTACGCGTTCAACAAAGCCCACTCGGCCGCCTACGGGGTGCTGAGCTACTGGACGGCCTACCTCAAGGCGCACTACCCGGCCGAGTACATGGCGGCTCTGCTCACGAGCGTCGGCGACGCGCGCGACAAGCTCGCGATGTACCTCAACGAGTGTCGACGCATGGGCATCAAGGTGCTGCCCCCGGATGTCAACTCGTCGATCGGCTTCTTCGCGGCCGTCGGGGAGGACATCCGCTTCGGCCTCGGGGCGGTGCGCAATGTCGGTTTCGGCGTCGTCGACCAGATCCGGGCCGCGCGCGAGGAGAAGGGCGCCTTCACCTCGTTCCACGACTTCCTGCGCAAGGTGCCGCTCACGGCTCTCAACAAGCGCACGATCGAGTCGCTCATCAAGGCGGGCGCCTTCGATTCGCTCGGGGCCTCGCGGCGTGCCCTCATCGAGATCCACGAGGAGGCCGTCGAATCGGCCGTCTCGGTCAAGCGCAACGAGGCCAACGGGCAGGTCGGCTTCGACTTCGACTCCCTCTGGGACGAGCCGGCGGCCGTCGACCACGTGCCCGAGCGGCCCGAGTGGTCGAAGAAGGACAAGCTCGCGTTCGAGCGCGAGATGCTCGGTCTCTACGTCTCCGAGCATCCGCTCGACGGGCTCGAGGTCCTCCTCGCGAAGCACGCGAGCATCGGCATCGGCGACCTGCTCGCGTCCGATGCGATCCAGGACGGCGAGACCGTCACGGTCGCGGGCCTCCTCACGAGCGTGCAGCACCGCACGGCGCGCCAGTCGGGCAATCCCTACGGCGTCGTCACGATCGAGGATTTCGGCGGCGAGGTGAGCGTCATGTTCCTCGGCAAGACCTACCAGGAGTTCGCGCCGGGCCTCCAGAGTGACACCATCGCGGTCATCCGCGCGCGCGTGAGCCAGCGCGACGACGGTATCGGCCTGCATGCCCAGAGCATGTTCACGCCCGACACGGGGCAGAGCCTCGGCTCAGGGCCCCTCGTCATCCAGGTGCCGGAGCACCGCGCTACGACGGAGGTCGTCTCAGCGCTCGGCGACGTGCTCATCCGTCACCGCGGCGACAACGAGGTGCGGCTGCGCCTCGTGCGGGGCGACTCGGCGCGACTCTTCGAGATCCCGTACCCGGTGCAGGTGACGGCTGATCTCTACGGCGAGCTCAAGAGCCTGCTCGGTCCGAACTGCGTCGTTTAGGCTGCGGTCATCCGCCGCGCCGCGCAGCGACGACGCACGAGCGCGGTCGCACGTTGTTTCGAGTGCGCACCCAGTCGGCCCCCCCGCACCACGAGACGCATGCGTCGTCTCCACGAGCTGCTCAGCGGGCGGGGCCGGATCGGTCTCCCGAGTCGCTGGCATCGGGACTGGCGGGAGCGCGCCGCCGCAGGCGGCACGCGGGGGCATGCGACTCGGGAGACCGATCCGGTTCCGCCCGCGTCCCCTAAGCCGGAGAGCCGGGCCGCAGGAACGTGCGCTCGTGGTAGAGCATCGCCTCGTCGGGCTCCCCGAGCCCGCCGTCCTCGATCTGCACGACGACGACCGCGTTGTCGTGCACGGGGTAGCGCCCGACGATGCGACCGAGCATCCACGCCGGCACGTCCTTGATGAGAGGGAGGCCGAGCGGCCCCGGCGCCCAGTGATCGCCGTCGAAGCGCTTGTCGTGATCCGCCGCGAGCTGGGCCGCGACGGCACGATTGCGTGCGCCGAGGATGTGGATGAGTACGTGGTCGGTCTGCTCGACGGCCGGCCAGGCGCTCGCGACGCGCGCCATGTTGAAGGTCGCGAGCGGGGGAACGGCCGCGAGCGAAGCGAGCGATGTCGCCGTGAACCCGACGGGGCGGCCGTCGGGGTCGCGCGCCGTGATGATCGACACGCCTGCCGCGAGGCGGCGGAACGCGAGCTTGAACGCCGAGAGGTCGTCGACGATGCGGGATTCCGGCTGCGCGCTGTCTCGTTCCATCGTCGTGTCCAACCTCGCGCGGCATCCGTGCATTCCGCGCCCTCTACCATTGTCTCGCGATGATCCAGACGCTCGACCTCCGTGGCACCCGTCCGACGCGCGCCGAGCTCGGCGCGCTCATCCCGCGCGCGCGTGTCGACGTCTCGGTCGCGACCGAAGCCGCCCAGTCGCTTATCGACGAGGTGCGTGCGGGCGGCACGCAAGCGCTGCTCGAGCAGTCGGAGCGCTTCGACGGCGTGCGGCCCCCCGCGCTGCGCGTGGCAGCGGATGCCATCGCGGCGGCCGTCGACGGGCTCGACCCACGCGTGCGCGCGGCGCTCGACGAGTCGATCGCGCGCGTGCGCCGTGCCTCGGCTGCACAAGTGCCCACCGCGGTCGTGACGGAGCTCGGCCCGGATGCGCGCGTCGAGCAGCGCTGGCAGCCCGTGCGCCGAGCGGGCTTCTACGTACCGGGCGGCAAGGCCGTCTATCCGTCGAGCGTCGTCATGAACGTCGTGCCCGCGCAGGTCGCGGGCGTCGAGTCGGTCGTGCTCGCCTCGCCCGCGCAGTCCGCCTTCGGCGGGTCGGTGCACCCCACGATCCTCGCGGCCGCTGGCCTGCTCGGCGTGACCGACGTGTACGCCATGGGCGGTGCGGGCGCGATCGGCGCGCTCGCCTACGGCGTGCCGGATGCGGGGCTCGAGGCCGTCGACGTCGTGACCGGCCCCGGAAACGTCTATGTCGCGGCCGCCAAGCGCCTCGTGCGCGGCGTCGTGGGCATCGACGCGGAGGCGGGCCCCACCGAGATCCTCGTGATCGCCGACGGCTCGGCCGACCCCGTGCACGTCGCCGCCGATCTGCTGAGCCAGGCCGAGCACGACGAGCTCGCGGCCGCGATCCTCGTGACCGATGCACCCGCGTTCGCCGAGCGCGTCGTCGCCGAGCTCGCGACGCAGCTCGCCGGCACGACCCACCGCGACCGCGCCTCGGCCTCCCTGGATGCCGCGCAGTCGGCCGTCGTGCTCGTCGACGACCTCGCCGCCGCGGCCGAGTTCAGCAACCTCTACGGGCCCGAGCATCTCGAGATCCAGACAGCCGACCCGGATGCCGTGCTCGCCGACATCACCGACGCCGGTGCGATCTTCCTCGGCCCCTATTCGCCCGTGAGCCTCGGCGACTACCTCGCGGGTTCGAACCACGTGCTCCCGACGGGTGGGCAGGCGAGGTTCTCGTCCGGCCTCGGGGCGGCGACGTTCCTGCGCCCGCAGCAGCTCGTGCGCTACGGGCGCACCGGCCTCGCCGAGGTCGCCGAGCGTCTGCGCGCCTTCAGCGACGCCGAGCAGCTCCCGGCGCACGGCGACGCCGTCGACATCCGCTTCCGGGACTGACGGCCGTCGACCGCGTACCCTGGAGGGGATGTTCTGCCCCTTCTGCCGTCACCCCGACAGTCGCGTCATCGACTCGCGCACGAGCGATGACGGTCTGTCGATCCGTCGGCGCCGCCAGTGCCCTGAATGCGGGCGGCGGTTCTCGACGACCGAGACCGCGACGCTCAACGTCATCAAGCGCTCGGGGATCGTCGAGCCGTTCAGTCGCGAGAAGATCGTCGCGGGCGTGCGCAAGGCATGCCAGGGGCGGCCCGTGAGCGACGCCGATCTGGCTCTCCTCGCGCAGCGGGTCGAGGAGACCATCCGTGCGACGGGCGTCGCGCAGATCGACGCGAACGACATCGGGCTCGCGATCCTGCCGCCCCTCCGCGAGCTCGACGAGGTCGCCTACTTGCGCTTCGCGAGCGTCTACCAGGGCTTCGACTCGCTCGAGGACTTCGAGTCGGCGATCGCCCTGCTGCGTGTCGAGCACGCGACGACGCGCGACGCGACGGCGACGGTCGAGGAATCCTGAACCGCTAGCCTGGGGGCGGCATGTACCGTCTCCTCTTCCGGCTCGTCCTGTCGCGCTTCGACCCCGAGACCGCTCATCATCTCGCCTTCCTCGTCATCCGGGTGCTCGGCTGGCCGGTGCTGCGCCAGGTGGCACGCGCGATCACGCGCCCGGATGCCTCCCTCGCCGTGCGCACGCTCGGGCTCGAGTTCCCGTCGCCGTTCGGTCTCGCGGCGGGCTTCGACAAGGAGGCTCGCGGGATCGCGGGGCTCGGCGCCCTCGGCTTCGGCCACGTCGAGGTCGGGACGATCACGGCGCATGCCCAACCCGGCAACCCGTGTCCGCGACTGTTCCGCCTCATCCCGGATCGCGCCGTCATCAACCGCATGGGCTTCAACAACGCGGGAGCCGTCGCGTGCGCCCCCCGCATCGAGCGGGCGAGGCGCGCGCGCATCCGTCCCATCGTCGGGGTCAACATCGGCAAGACGAAGATCGTCGCGGTCGACGACGCGATCGACGACTACCTCGAGAGCACGCGTCTGCTCGCGCCGCACGCCGACTACCTCGTCGTGAACGTGAGCTCGCCCAATACGCCGGGGCTGCGCGGCCTGCAGGAGCTCGACCGCCTCGAGCCTCTGCTCACGGCCGTGCGGGACGCCGCGGGCGGCGTGCCCGTGCTCGTCAAGATCGCGCCCGACCTCACTGACGACGAGGCCCTGCGCATTGCGAAGCTCGTACAGCGCCTGGAACTCGCGGGCATCGTCGCGACCAACACGACGCTCTCGCGCGAGGGGCTCGCGACGGATCCCGCCACGGTCGCGGCGGCGGGCGAGGGCGGCCTCTCGGGCGCACCCCTCGCCGCTCGCGCGCTCGCGATGCTCCGTCTTCTGCGCGATGCGGCCGGCCCCGAGCTGTGCCTCATCTCGGTCGGCGGGGTCACGACGGCAGCGGATGTGCGCGAGCGCCTCGATGCGGGAGCGACGCTCGTGCAGGGCTACACGGCGTTCCTCTACGAGGGGCCCTCCTGGGCCCGGGCGATCAACCGCGGGCTCCGCGCGTCCTGAGCGCGAGATCGCGGGGCCGAGCGAGCGCTCAGGCGGGGTACTCGCCGCGCTTAACTTGCGGCTTCGGCAGGCGCAGCGCGCGCAACTGCACGGCACGCATCGCGGCGTACCACGTCACGCGCTCGACCTTGCCGGCGCCGAACTTCGCGGCGAGCTTCTTACGCAGGGTGCGCCCGAGGATGAGGCAGTCGATCACGACGAGCAGGATGACGGCCCACACGGCCGCGAGGGCGTAGATCGCGACGTACTGGTTCGGAATGAAGTACGTGACGATCACGAGCACCATGAGGGGCAGCAGCACCTCGCCGACGTTCCACCTCGCGTCGACGTAGTCGCGCACGAACCGCTTCTGCGGCCCCTTGTCGCGCGCCGGGAGGTAGCGCTCTTCGCCGCGCTCCATGCCGAGACGGGCACGCTCGCGCCGGGCGTTGAGCTCGGCGCGCGACGCCTTCGCGGCGGCTCGGCGGTCGTCCGGCACGAGCGGGCGCTTGCGCGCGGCTTCCTGCTCCTTGCGGGTCGGGGTGGCCCGGCCCTTGCCGACGGTCTCCTGCGCTGAGGCGTCCGTCTCGGGCGTCTGAGGCGTCTCGGGAGCGGTGTCGTCGGTCGGGGTGTTCTTCGGCACGGGCAGTCCTCGCTGGTCGGGGCTTTAAGATTACCCGCATGGCTGAGCCCGACCCGTCGACCGTGTCCGCATCCACCCCTCACGCCGACGAGCTGCGCGAGGCCGTGACGGCGGGCCTGCCCGCCGCGATCGCCGAGCTCTCGGGGCTCGTGCGCATCCCCTCCGTGTCATGGGACGGCTTCGATTTCGCCCACGTGCACGCGAGCGCCGAGCGGGTCGCCGAGCTCGCACGCGAGCTCGGGGTCTTCGAGACCGTCGAGGTCGTGCAGCTCCCGGTCTCCGACCCCGACTCGGATGCCCTGGGCCAGCCCGCGGTCGTCGCGACGCGTGCGGCGCGGGCGGGCAAGCCCACGATCCTGTTGTACGCCCACCACGACGTGCAGCCCCCGGGCGACGAGGCCAACTGGGATTCGCACCCCTTCGAGCCGACACTGCGCGGCGACCGCCTGTACGGTCGTGGCGCGGCCGACGACAAGGCGGGTGTCGTGACGCACCTCGCCGCGATCCGCGCGTTCCGTGAGGTCTTCGGCGATCCCGAGATCGGTCTCGTGCTCTACGCCGAGGGGGAGGAGGAGTTCGGCTCGCGTTCGATCTCGACTTTCCTCGAGCACTATAAGGACACCTTCGCGGCCGACGTCATCGTCGTCGCGGACTCCGGCAACTGGTCGACCGAGATCCCGGCGATCACGGTGGGCCTGCGCGGTGCCGTGGCCTTCAACCTGCGCGTCACGACGCTCGAGCACGCCTCCCACTCGGGAATGTTCGGGGGAGCGGTACCGGATGCCATGCTCGCGGCGATCCGGATGCTCGCCTCGCTGTGGAACGAGGACGGCTCGGTCGCCGTCGCGGGCCTCACCTCGCGCGAGGCCGAGACGCCGCCGTACGACGAGGCGCAGCTGCGGGCCGAGACGGGCCTGCTGCCGGAGGCATCGCCGATCGGCACGGGCGAGATCATCTCGCGCATCTGGAACCAGCCGTCGATCACGGTCACGGGCATCGACGCGCCGAGCGTCAAGGACGCCTCGAACACGCTCATCCCGAGCGTGCGTGTCCGCGTGAGCGCCCGCGTCGCCCCCGGACAGCGCGCGGAGGACGCCTACGACGCGATCATGCAGCACCTCCGCGCACACGCGCCCTTCGGGGCCCAGCTCGAGGTCGACGGCCTCGACCTCGGCCAGCCCTTCCTCGTCGACACGAGCGGATGGGCCGTCGCGGATGCCAAGGCGGTGCTCGAGGAGGCGTTCGGCAACCCCACGGTCGAGATGGGCGTCGGCGGGTCGATCCCGTTCATCGCGGAGCTCGCCGAGCGCTTCCCGAACGCGCAGATCCTCGTGACGGGCGTCGAGGATCCCGACTCGCGCGCCCACAGCCCGAACGAGTCGCTCCACGTGCCGAGCCTCGAGAAGGCGATCCTCGGCGAGGCGCTTCTCTTCGCGCGCCTCGCGGCGCGCTGAAAGCGGGCGCGCGGTTCAGCGTGCGCCCGATGTGAACGCGTAGAATCGCCGCATGACCGACACGCTCGAGCTCACCCACGGGGTCAGCCTCACCGACACCGCCGCGCAGAAGGTGCGGTCGCTCCTCGAGCAGGAGGGCCGTGACGACCTGCGACTCCGCGTCGCCGTGCAGCCCGGGGGCTGCTCCGGGCTCATCTATCAGCTCTACTTCGACGAGCGCCTGCTCGACGGCGACGCGACGCGCGACTTCGACGGCGTCGAGGTGGTCGTCGACAAGATGAGCGTGCCGTATCTCGAAGGTGCCTCGATCGACTTCGAGGACACGATCTACAAGCAGGGCTTCACGATCGACAACCCCAACGCGCAGGGGAGCTGCGCGTGCGGCGACTCCTTCCACTGATTCTCCTGCCGGCGCGATCGTCCGCGCCGCGCGCCGAACACGAGCCTCTCTCCGCAAGGAGAGGGGCTCGTTCGGCTATAGACTCGACGTGAATCACCACGTCGTCGTCCGGAGAGGTTCCAGGTGCGTTCCAATCGCCCCCAGCGTTCACGACTCGCCCGTTGGGCGGCCGTCCCGATCGGCCTCGCGGTCGCCATCGTCCTCGCAGGCTGCACCCAGGAGCAGCTCAACGGCTTCCTTCCGGGTGGCGCCGGCACGACCAACCACACCGACCGGGTCATCGGCCTGTGGGTCACCTCGTGGGTCGTGCTGCTCGGCGTCGGCGTCGTGACGTGGGCGCTCGTCCTCTGGGCGGCGGTCGTCTACCGCCGTCGCAAGGGGCAGACGGGACTCCCCGTGCAGCTGCGCTACAACATGCCGATCGAGATCTTCTACACGATCGTGCCGTTCATCCTCATCCTCGGCTTCTTCGCGTTCACGGCGCGCGACCAGGCGGCTATCGAGCAGGACCCGGGCGACCCCGACGTGCGCATCGAAGCCTTCGGCAAGCGCTGGTCGTGGGACTTCAACTACCTCAACGAGAACGTCTTCACGAAGGGCGTGCAGGCGCAACCCGACGCGAACGGCGAGCTCGACGAGGACACGCTCCCGGCGCTCTACCTTCCGGTGGGCGAGAAGGTCGAGATCCAGCTCGAGTCGCGCGACGTCGCGCACTCCTTCTGGGTCATCGACTTCCTCTACAAGAAGGACATGATCCCGGCCAAGACCAACTACATGTACTTCATCCCGCTCAAGGAGGGCATCTACCGCGGCAAGTGCGCGGAGCTCTGCGGCGAGTACCACGCCGACATGCTCTTCACGGTGCACGTCGTCTCGCAGGCCGAGTACGACGCCCACATAGAGGAGCTGCGCGCTGCGGGCAACGAGGGCCGTCTCGACGCAACGTACAACGTGAACCAGAACCTGCCGGGCAACGGCGGCGGCTCGAACGAGAACGAGGACTGATCCCGATGACGACGACTGCTCCGGCTCCCAGCCAGACGGACACCCGCGCGCAGACGCAGACGCGCACGGTGACGCCGGCGAAGCCCACGCGCAAGGGCAACACGATCGTCAAGTGGCTGACGACGACCGATCACAAGACGATCGGCTACCTGTACCTCATCACGTCGTTCATCTTCTTCTGCATCGGCGGCGTGCTCGCGCTCGTCATCCGCGTCGAGCTCTTCACGCCGGGTGTCGATGTCGTGCCGTCGAACGAGGCCTACAACCAGCTCTTCACGATGCACGGCACGATCATGCTGCTCATGTTCGCGACCCCGCTCTTCGCGGGCTTCGCGAACGCGATCATGCCCCTGCAGATCGGTGCACCGGATGTCGCCTTCCCGCGCCTGAACGCCTTCGCCTACTGGCTCTTCACCTTCGGGTCGCTCATCGCGATCGGCGGGTTCTTCACGCCGCAGGGTGCCGCAGCATTCGGGTGGACGGCCTACGCGCCGCTCACGAGCACGACGTTCTCGCCGGGCCTCGGCGGTAACCTGTGGGTCTTCGGCCTCGCGCTCTCGGGCTTCGGCACGATCCTCGGTGGCGTCAACTTCATCACGACGATCATCACGATGCGCGCGCCCGGCATGACCATGTGGCGCATGCCGATCTTCACGTGGAACGTGCTCATCACCTCGCTCCTCGTGCTCCTCGCGTTCCCCGTTCTCGCGGGCGGACTCTTCGCGCTCGGCGCCGACCGCGTGTTCGGGGCGCACTTGCTCGACCCCGAGAACGGCGGCACGATCCTCTGGCAGCACCTGTTCTGGTTCTTCGGCCACCCCGAGGTCTACATCATCGCCCTGCCGTTCTTCGGCATCGTCTCGGAGGTCTTCCCGGTCTTCAGCCGCAAGCCGATCTTCGGCTACAAGACGCTCGTGTTCGCCACGATCTCGATCGCGGCGCTCTCGGTCACGGTGTGGGCGCACCACATGTACGTCACGGGATCCGTGCTGTTGCCGTGGTTCGCGCTCATGACGATGCTCATCGCCGTGCCGACGGGCGTGAAGATCTTCAACTGGATCGGCACGATGTGGCGCGGCTCGGTGACCTTCGAGACGCCCATGCTGTGGGCTCTCGGCTTCCTCGTGACCTTCACCTTCGGCGGCCTCACGGGCGTCATCCTCGCCTCCCCGCCGCTCGACTTCCACGTGTCGGATTCCTACTTCGTCGTGGCGCACTTCCACTACGTCGTGTTCGGCACCGTCGTCTTCGCGATGTTCTCGGGCTTCTACTTCTGGTGGCCCAAGTGGACCGGCAAGATGCTCGATGAGCGACTCGGCAAGATCCACTTCTGGCTGCTGTTCATCGGCTTCCACACGACGTTCCTCATCCAGCACTGGCTCGGCGTCGAAGGCATGCCGCGTCGATACGCGAGCTACCTCGCCGGCGAGGGCTTCACGTGGGAGAACCAGCTCTCGACGATCGGCTCGGCCATCCTCGCGGTCTCGATGATTCCGTTCTTCCTCAACGTGTGGATCACGGCTCGCAAGGCGCCCAAGGTGACCGTCGACGACCCGTGGGGCAATGGACGCTCGCTCGAGTGGGCGACCTCGTGCCCGCCGCCGCGACACAACTTCACGTCGATCCCGCGCATCCGCTCGGAGTCGCCCGCGTTCGATCTGCACCACCCGCAGACCGTGCAGGTGGGCATCGGGCCCGCGAAGGATGCGCCCGAGCGTCCGGTTGTCGATCTCGCCGACGGAGAGGTGAAGTAAATGCGTACGAATGCCGGAATCCTGTGGGTCGTCGGTGTCTTCTTCCTGCTCTCGGCGGCGGCCTACACGTTGTGGGTCGGCATCACGGTCGGGTGGGATGTTCACAAGATCGAGTGGGTCGGCACGGTGGCGATGGGCCTCTCCGCCGTTCTCAGCTTCTTCGTGGCGTTCTACCTCAACCGCGTGCACAAGGCTCAAGGTGGCGAGCTGCCGCAGGACGTCCTGACGGCCGACATCGACGATGACGATCCCGAGCTCGGTCACTTCAGCCCATGGAGTTGGTGGCCGCTCGTGCTCGGTGGCGCCCTCGCGCTCGTGTTCCTCGGACTCGCGGTCGGCGTGTGGGTCGCCTTCATCGGCGCCCCGCTCGTGCTCATCGCGATCGTCGGATGGAACTACGAGTACTACCGGAACAACTTCGCCCGCTGATGACGGTCCGCGAGGCGCGAGCGGGCGACGAGGATGCGATCTTCGCCCTCGTCGAGCAGCTCGGGCACGCGTTCCCGCCTGACCGTGCGGCCTTCGACGCGACGATCGCGTCGTACTTCGCGGGTGAGCAGCCGACGGTGCTGCTCTACGTCGTCGACGACGACGGCATCCGGGGCTACGCGCTGACGACGATCGTCCCGCTGCTCTCGACGAATGGTCCCTCGGCTCAGTTGCAGGAGATCGTCGTGGCCAAGGATGCGCGTGGCCATGACTACGGCACGCAGCTCGTGAAGGCCGTCGAGGCCGAGTGCGAGCGGCGGGGTGTGTCGCAGCTCACGGTTGCGAGCCGGCGCGCCGGTGGCTTCTACGATCGGCTGGGCTTTCATGAGTCGGCCGAGTACATGCGGCGGTTCTTCTAGGCCCCCTTCATCCGGCCATGACAGAATGGCAGCATGCCTGAGTCGTTCTGGGTCGGCCTCGTCGTCTTCGTCGTGATGGTGGCGGCCTGGGTGGCCGGGCTCGTGTTCCTGCGTGTGCGTCGCCGTCACTTCGGTGACTCGGCTGCGCTGCTCTCGCCCGTCGATAGGACGGCCGCGCGCGACGAGCTCGCGAGCGGGCGCGACGGGATCGCCATCGGCATGGCCGTTCGGGGCGGCCAGATGCGCCAGGGACGCTGAGGGCCGCGCGCCGTCTCGCCCCCATCGGGCTTCAGGGCTCGTCGTCGGGTTCTGTCGCTCGCGCGGGCCTCCCGAGCCGCCTCATACTCCGGAACGAGGTAACGCTCGCGCACGATCGAGCCGCGCATGACGAAGGGGCGACGGCCGAGCCGTCGCCCCTTCGTGCGGTGGATCAGTGGTGGTCGTGCTTCGCGGCCTCGATCTCGGAGCGCGTCACCGGGGCGATGCGATCCTCGAAGAACCACCGCGACAGCACGGCACGCGCTCGCGTGCTGAGCGTGATGCGTCCCTTCGCGTTGGGGCGCACCATGAGCGGCGCGTAGTCGTCGTAGCTCACGAGGCGCCAGCGCTCGTAGTCCGAGAGCTGCTCGTGCACCTCGATGTACTCGCCACCCGGAAGGCGCACGATGCGCCCGGATTCGAATCCGTGCAACGCGATCTCGCGGTCCTTCTTCTGCAGCGCGAGGGCGACGCGCTTGGCAACGAGGTAGGCGACGATCGGGCCAAGGATGAGGGTGGCCTGGAGGAAGTGGGTCACGCCCTCGATCGAGAGCCGGAAGTGCGTCGCGATGAGGTCGGAGCTCGCCGCCGCCCACATGACCGCGTAGAACGTGACGCCGGCGGCGCCGATCGCCGTGCGGGTCGGCGCGTTGCGCGGACGGTCGGCCATGTGGTGCTCGCGCTTGTCGCCCGTGATCCAGCCCTCGATGAACGGGTAGATCGCGACAAGCACGATGAACAGCACGAGGACCGTGACCGGCACGAGCACGTTGAGCGAGACCGTGAAGCCCCAGAGCTCGAACTCCCAGCCCGGCGGGATGAGGCGCAGCATGCCGTCTGCGAACCCGATGTACCAGTCCGGCTGCGTGCCGGCCGAGACGGGGGAGGGATCGTAGGGCCCGTAGTTCCAGATCGGGTTGATCGTGACGGTCGAGGCGACGAGCATGATGACGCCGAAGACGATGAAGAAGAACCCGCCGGCCTTCGCCGCGAACACCGGCATGATCGGAACGCCGACGACGTTCTGCTCGGTGCGACCGGGGCCCGCGAACTGCGTGTGCTTGTTGACGATGAGCAGGATCATGTGCACGCCGATCGCCGCGACGACGAGCGCCGGCAGCAGCAGGATGTGCAGCGTGTAGAGGCGTCCGACGATCGCCTCGCCCGGGAACTCGCCGCCGAAGAGCAGGTACGAGGTCCACGTGCCGATGACGGGGATGCCCTTGACCATGCCGTCGATGATGCGGAGGCCGTTGCCCGAGAGCAGGTCGTCGGGGAGCGAGTAGCCGGTGAAGCCCTCACCCATCGCGAGCACGAAGAGCACGAAGCCGACGACCCAGTTGAGCTCGCGCGGCTTGCGGAACGCACCCGTGAAGAACACGCGCAGCATGTGCAGGCCGATCGAGGCGACGAACAGGAGAGCCGCCCAGTGGTGCACCTGGCGCATGAGGAGGCCGCCGCGCACGTCGAAGCTGATGTCGAGCGTCGACGCCATCGCGGCCGACATCTCGACTCCCTTGAGCGTGGGGTAGGAGCCCTCGTAGATGACGGGCGCCATCGAGGCCTGGAAGAAGAACGTCAGGAACGTGCCCGAGAGCAGGATGACGATGAAGCTGTAGAGCGCGACCTCACCGAGCATGAACGACCAGTGGTCGGGGAAGATCTTGCGCCCGAGCTCCTTGACGAAGCCCGACAGGCTCGTGCGGTCTTCGATGTAGTTGGCGCCCCAGTTGACGAAGCGCATCCCGGGGCCGGGCGGGGTCTTCGTCTCCGTCGTCGCCTCGGAGGACGTGGTGGCGGTGGCGGTCACAGCGAACGCTCCCAGAAGCTCGGGCCGACGGGCTCGGTGAAGTCGCTGCGCGCGACCAGGTAGCCCTCCTCGTCGACGGTGATGGGCAGCTGCGGCAAGGGGCGCTTGGCCGGGCCGAAGATGACCGCGGCCTCGCGCGTGATGTCGAACTGCGACTGGTGGCAGGGGCACAGCAAGTGGTGCGTCTGCTGCTCGTAGAGAGCGACGGGGCAGCCGACGTGCGTGCAGATCTTGGAGTACGCGACGATCCCGCGGAAGTTCCAGTCCTCGCGCCCTTCCGAGACGTGCAGGTCCTCGGGCTTGAGACGCATGAGCAGCACGGCCGCCTTCGCCTTTTCCTCGAGCGGGTGGTCCGACTCGTGGAGGTTCTCGGGGATCACGTGGAAAACCGAGCCGATCGTGACATCCGAGGCCTTGATCGGGATGCCGTTGGGGTCGCGAGCGAGGCGCGTGCCCTTCTCCCACAGCGTGTGCTTGAGGAGCTTGACCGGGTCTTCGGCCGGGGCGAAGTCCCGGAAGATGACGACCGCGGAGAGCGGAGCGAGCACGAGAGCGCCGAGCAGACCGTTGCGGATGAGCTTGCGGCGCGTGAAGCCGGACTCCTTGTTGCCGAGCGTGAAGATCTCGCTCGCACGCGCGACCGTCTCGGGCTTGCCACGCGTGTCGTGGCGCGCTTCGGCGAGGTCGTGGCCATCCATGAGGGACTTCGACCAGTGCACGGCTCCGAAGCCGATGCCGAGCAGGCCGAGTGTGAAGCCGAGGCCGAGGAGCAGGTTGTTGAGTCGCACCGACTCCATGTCGCCCTCGTGGATCGGGAAGACGATGTACGCGACGACCGCGAAGACGCTCCCGATCATCGAGACGAGGAAGAGCCAGAAGATGCGGCGCTCGTTCTGCCGCTCCTTGACCGGGTCGACGTCGGAGACGCGCGGCCGGTACGGCGGGAATCCCGGGTTCTCGACACGGTCATCCGAGATGACCGCGATGCCGGTGGGCAGTGGCGCGCTCTCGTGCCTCTCGACTGCGGTGCCGGGTGCGGCCCCGTCGGTCTCTGCCATGCGCTTCCCTTCCTGTGTTTCCGTGCTCACGCGTGTGCTTCCGTGCTCACGTGTCAGTTCGACTTCGCCGTCAGCCAGACGGTGATCGCGACGATGCCGCCCAGCGCGAAGATCCAGACGAACAGACCTTCCGACACCGGGCCGAGGCTGCCGAGGTCGAGGCCGCCGGGGGAGGAGTTGTTCTCGAGGTACTTGAGGTACGTGATGATCGCCGACTTGTCTTCTGGCGTGATGTTGGCGTCGTTGAAGACCGGCATGTTCTGCGGGCCCGTGATCATCGCCTCGTAGATGTGCTTGGCGCTCACGCCCATGAGGCTCGGGGCGAACTTGCCCTGCGTGAGGGCACCGCCCGCACCCGCGACGTTGTGGCACATCGCGCAATTGATGCGGAAGAGCTCGGCGCCGGCGGGGAGGTCGCCGTCGCCCTGCAGGTAACGCTCTTCGGGGATCGCGGGCCCGGGGCCGAGGGACGCGACCCACGTCGCGAGCGCCGCGATCTGCTCGTCGGTGAACTGGACCGGCTTCTCCTCGGCCTGCGGCCCGGAGGCGGCCATGGGCATGCGCCCCGTGCCCACCTGGAAGTCGACCGCGGCCGCACCGACGCCGATGAGGCTCGGGGCGTCGGCGGTGCCCTGCGCCTCGAGGCCGTGGCAGCTCGCGCAGTTCGCCGCGAAGAGCTTCTCGCCCTCCTCGGAGAGCTTGGTGACCTGGGTCTGGCTCGCGGCATCGGCGCTCGAGGTGGCCGTGAAGGCCGCGTACGCGCCACCCGTGGCGAGGAGACCGATGAGAAGCAGTGCCGCGGATGCGAGCGGGGAGCGCCGACCGGTGCGGCGGGGACGGTGAGCGAGAGTCGCCATGATCGTGTGCGGGATCCGTTCTGCCGGGCTATCTGAGGATGTAGATGACGAGGAACAGGCCGATCCAGACGACATCGACGAAGTGCCAGTAGTACGAGACGACGATCGCGCTCGTCGCCTCCTTGTGAGTGAACGTCTTGACGGCGAAGACGCGGCCGATGACGAGCAGGAACGCGATGAGTCCGCCCGTCACGTGGAGACCGTGGAAGCCCGTGGCGAAGTAGAACACCGAGCCGTAGGAGTCGGACTGGAAGCCGACATGCTCGGAGACGAGCTGCCCGTACTCGAAGATCTGGCCGACGACGAAGATCGCGCCGAGCACGTAGCTCAAGAAGAACCACTCGACGACGCCCCACTTGGTGATCGCGAAGAGCCCGCCCGTGCGCCGCGGCTGCAAGCGCTCGGCCGCGAACACGCCGAACTGCGCCGTGAACGACGACGCGACGAGGATGAGCGTGTTGACGAGCGCGTAGACGACGTTGAGCTTGGCCGTCTGCTCCTCCCACAGCCCCGGCGACATCGCGCGGAGCGTGAAGTACACGGCGAAGAGGCCCGCGAAGAACATGACCTCGCTGCCGAGCCACACGATCGTGCCGACGGCGACGGTGTTGGGCCGGTTGATGACCGGCGTGCTCGGGGCGCTGACGGCTGAGGTAGTGGTCACGTGTCCATTATGGCCGATATCCCTCCCGGCGATTTCACCGCTGCGGGCCTGTCGCACCCCACGCTCCGGACGTATCCCGCCGGCGACTCGCTACGATCGTGGCCATGCCGACCGAACTCACCTGGCCCGCCGTGCTCACCCAGCTCCTCGCGGGCGGTGACCTCTCGATCGCCGAGGCGGAGTGGGCCATGTCGCAGGTCGTCTCGGGGGATGCGACTCCCGCCCAGATCGCGGCGTTCCTCGTCGCGCTGCGGGCGAAGGGCGAGACCGTCGATGAGATCGTCGGCTTCCGGGATGCCGCCCTCGCGGCCGCGAAGCCGCTCGCGATCGACCCCATGGCGCTCGACATCGTGGGAACGGGGGGCGACCGCTTCGGCACCGTCAACGTCTCCTCGATGTCGTCGATCGTGTGCGCGGCGGCGGGCGTCCCGGTGGCGAAGCACGGCAACCGCGCCGCGAGCTCGGCATCCGGAGCATCCGACACGCTCGCGGCGCTCGGCGCCGACATCCTCATCGAACCCGAGCGCGTCGCGGCGGTGCTCGAGGAGACCGGGCTCACGTTCGTCTTCGCCTCGCATTTCCACCCGGGGTTCAAGAACGCGGGGCCTGTGCGCGCCGAGCTCGGCATCCCGACGGTCTTCAACTTCCTGGGCCCGCTGTGCAACCCCGCGCGGCCCGAGGCCTCGGCGGTCGGCGTTGCAGCCCTCGACAAGGTGCCGCTCGTCGTGGGCGTCTTCCAGACGCGCGGCGCGACGGCGCTCGTGTTCCGCGGCGACGACGGGCTCGACGAGCTCACGACGACGGGGCACAGCCACATCTGGGAGGTCTCGCGCGGCCTCGTCAACGAGCATGACATCGACCCGGCCGACCTCGGCATCCCGCGCGCGACGATCGACGAGCTGCGCGGCGGCGACCCCGCGCACAATGCGGCGATCGCGCGGCGCGTGCTCGCGGGTGAGACGGGGCCCGTGCGCGACATCGTGCTGCTCAACGCCGCGGCGGGGCTCGTCGCGTGGGATCTCGCGCAGGACCACACGCGCGGCGAGGAGGACATCCGCTCGCGCTTCCGCGACAAGATCGCGGTCGCCGCGTCGGTCATCGACTCGGGGGCCGCGGCGGCGAAGCTCGAGCAGTGGGTCGCGGCGACGCGCGCGTGAGGGCGCGGCGCGTCGCTTAGAGGCGCACGACGTCGTCGGGGGAGAGCTCGGCGATCGAGCGGTGGCCCGCGAGACCGAGAGTGAGGTCGGTCTCGGCCACGATGTCGCGCAGCACTTGCCTCGCGCCGTCCTCGCCCGCGATCGCGAGCCCGTAGACCCATGCCCGCCCGACGCCGACGGCCGTCGCGCCGAGCGCGAGAGCCCGCACGACATCCGCCCCGCCGCGCACGCCCGAGTCGAGGATGACGGGGGCTCGCCCGCCGACGGCATCGACGACACCCGGGAGGGCGTCGAGCGAGCCGATCGCCCCGTCGACCTGGCGCCCGCCGTGCGTCGAGACGACGATCCCGTCGACGCCCGCGTCGAGCGCGCGCCGGGCGTCGTCCGGATGCTGCACGCCCTTGAGCAGGATCGGCAAGCGCGTGCGCTCGCGCAGGAACACGAGGTCGTCCCACGTGAGCGCCGGGCGGGAGAACACGTCGAGGAAGGTCTCGACGGCGGCGCGCGGCTCGCCTGAGCGGAGGTTCGCACGGAAGGCACCCGGATGCCGTCGCGTGAGCTCGAGGAGCGTGCGTACAGCGGCGGGCGTCACGCGCGGGCGCGGTCCCGAGGCGGGGCGCGCCATCCGCTCGCGCACGAGCTCGCGGAACACGGGATCGCTCGTGTACTGCGCGATGCCCATGCCGCGGATGAACGGCAGGAAGCCGCGGTCGAGGTCGCGCGGTCGCCAGCCGAGCATGCTCGTGTCGAGCGTCACGACGATCGCTTCGGCGCCCGCGGACTCGGCGCGCGCGACGAAGCTCTCGACGAGCGCGTCCTCGCTCGACCAGTAGAGCTGGAACCACCACGGCCCCGCGTTCTCAGCCGCGACGCGCTCCATGGGGAGAGACGCCTGGCTCGACACGACGCTCGTGATGCCGAGGGAGCCTGCGGCGCGCGCGATCGCGAGGTCGGCATCCGGGTCGACGAGCTCGAGCACGCCGATGGCGCACGTGATGAGGGGCGTCGGATGCCGTCGGCCGAAGAGCTCGGTGGAGAGGTCGCGCTCCGAGACATCGCGCAGCATCCGGGGCACGAGCCGCCACGCGTCGAACGCCTCGTAGTTCGCCTCGGCCGTCGACTCGCGACCGGCCGATCCCGCGACATAGGCCCACGCGTCCGGTGACATCGCGCTTTCCGCCGCCTCGACGAGCGACGCCCAGCTCGTCGGTACGCGGGGTCGCGCGCCGGATGCCCCCGCGCGGAAGATCTCGGACTGCCGGGCGCGACCCGGTGCGGGGGAGCGGACCTCGTCGTCCGTCATGGCGGTCTCCTGTCGAGTGAGGTGGTCAGGCCTGCCCGTGCGCTGCGCGGGATCGACGCGACAGCGAGTCGATGATGACGGCGAGCAGCAGCACGCCGCCCGTGATCATGTAGCGGATGGAGGAGTCGAGGTTGAGCAGCGTGAGCCCGTTCGAGATCGACTGGATCACGGCGATGCCGAGCAGGGCGCTCCACGCCGAGCCGCGGCCGCCGAACAGGCTCGTGCCGCCGATGACGGCCGCGGCGATCGCATTGAGGTTCGTGTCGCCCCCGCCCGAGTTGAGGTTGACCGACATGAGGCGCCCGGCCGCGAGCAATCCGCCGACGACGGCGAACGTCGAGCACAGCACGAAGACCGAGACATAGACGCGGTTGACACGGATGCCCGCGCGTCGCGCCGCCTCGACGGAGCCGCCGACGGCGTAGACCTCGCGACCCCAGCGCGTGCGGGTGAGGAGGACGTCCATGACGATCACGAGGGCGATGAAGAACACGAACATGACCCCGACGCCGCGGTTGGTCGCAAGATAGCTCACGGCGAGCACGCAGAGCGCGAGCAGTGCTCCCGCCTTGGCGGCCTGCCACACGAGCGGGCTCGTCGGGAGGCCCGCGCGCGCCCGGCGCCGCCGCCGCAGCACGGATGCCGTGAACATCCATCCCGCCCACAGCACGGCGAGCAGGTAGGCGACGTAGGGCGGCAGGAACCAGTTCGTCGCGAACTGCACGAGCAGCGAATCCGGCGGCAGGTTGATCGAGCCCGTGGGGCCGAGCACCTTGAGCTGGAGGCCCAGCACGCCCAGCAGCCCCGCGAGCGTGATGACGAAGCTCGGCACGCCGAAGCGCGTGAAGAGCGCGCCATAGAGCAGACCGACCGCTGCGCCCGCTGCGAGCGCCGCGACGATCGCGACGACGAGCGGCCAGCCGAGCTGCGTGAGCCCGACGCCGAGGATCGCCGCGGCGAGGCCGCTCACGGAGCCCACCGAGAGGTCGATCTGGCCGAGCAGGAGCACGAGCACGACGCCGATCGCGATCGTGCCCCCGGCGGCGCATTGCAGCGTGAGGTTCACGAGGTTGTCGGCCGAGAGGAAGCTCGGGTTGATGAGCTGGAAGACGACCCAGATGAGGACGAGGCCGAACACGACGGGGAGGGCCCCGAGATTGCCGGCGAGGCGCGAGCGGAGGTCGTCGACGAGCCCCGCGAGGCGCGTGCGCGCCGGCGCCGGATGCGTCGTCTCGGTCACGAGGCCGGTCCGATCCGCCGGGGGCGCGGGTAGAGCGGCTCGGGCAGCGGACGCGCGTGCTCTGTCGCGCCCGTGATGGCCGCGATGATGTCCTCATAGCCGACTTCGGAGGCGAGGAAGTCGCCGTTGTTGCGCCCGAGCCGCAGCACGACGATGCGATCCGCGACGGCCTGCACATCGGCCATGTTGTGGCTGATGAGCACGACGCCGTGGCCGCGTTCGCGCAGGCGCTCGATGAGGTTGAGCACCTCGGCCGTCTGGGCGACGCCGAGCGCCGCCGTGGGCTCGTCGAGGATGACGACGCGCGGATCGCCGATGAGCGACCGTGCGATCGCGACGGTCTGCCGCTGGCCGCCCGAGAGCGCCGCGATCGGCACGCGAACCGACGGGATACGCGCCGAGAGCTGCCGCAGGAGCTCCCAGGCCTCCTTCTCCATCTCCTCCTCGTCGAGCGCGACGCCCGCGATCTCGCGGCCGAGGAAGAGGTTGGCGACGACGTCGAGGTTGTCGCAGAGCGCCAGATCCTGGAAGACCGTCGCGATGCCGAGGGCGCGTGAGGTCGTCGGGTCGGGGATCTGCGCGGGCTGCCCCTCGAACTCGATGACGCCGTCGTCGGCGGGGTGCACTCCCGCGAGGATCTTGACGAGCGTCGACTTGCCGGCGCCGTTGTCGCCGACGATCGCGACGACCTCACCGGCGTAGATATCGAGATGGATGTCGGTGAGCGCTTGCACCTTGCCGAAGCTCTTCGAGATGCCGCGCATCGCGAGCACGGGCACCCGCTCGGGTGCGGCAGGAAGCGGGAGCGGCGGCACGGCCTCGACGCTCATGTGAGGCCCGCCTCTGCACACGCACGCGCGTAATCCGGCGTGCACAGTTGCGCGATCGTGAAGAAGCCGTCGTCGATCACGACGGGGCCGATCTCGTCGCGCGTCACCGCGATCGGCTCGAGCAGGAACGAGGGCACGTTCGTGCCGTCGACCTCGACGTCGACTTCGCCGTCGGGCGAGCGATCGTTCACGAGGTCGATCGCGAGCTCGGCGGCCCGGAACGCCTCGGGCCGCAAGGCCTTGTAGACCGTCATGTACTGGTCTCCCGCGAGGATGCGCTGGAGGCCGGCGAGCTCGGCATCCTGTCCCGTGACGGGCGGCAGCGGCGACACGCCCGCGGCCTTGAGCGAGGCGATCGCGCCACCTGCCGTGGGGTCGTTGGCCGCATAGACGCCCACGATGCGCGAGCCGAACTGGGTGATCTGACCGGAGACCCAGTCCTGGGCCTTCGCGGGATCCCAGCCCGGTGTGTCGAACTCCGCGAGGACCGAGAACCCGCTCGCGTCGATGACCTCGTGGGCACCGCGCTTGAACTGCGAGGCGTTGTTGTCGGTCGGTGCGCCATTGACCATGAGGATGCCGCCATCGTCGGGCGAGACGCCGAGCTCGTGGAGCCGGTCGACGAGCGCTTGCGCCTGGAGGCGTCCGACCTGCTCGTTGTCGAACGAGATGTAGTACGCGAGGTCGGGGCTCGCGATGAGCCGGTCGTACGCGATGACCGGCACGCCGCGAGCCGAGGCGAGTCCGACGATCGAGGTCGCCGCGACACCGTCGAAGGGATCGAGCACGAGCACGCGCACGCCTTGCGTGAGCATCGACTCCGCCTGCTGCTGCTGCTTCGCGGCGTCGCCGTCGGCGTTCGCGTGGAGCACCTCGCAACCGCGGCAGAGCTCGGCGATGCGCTGCTCGAAGTACGGGCGATCGGCGCTCTCGTAACGCGCCGTGACGGAGTCCGGGAGGAGCAGCCCGATCTTCGCGGTCGCGGGATCGCCGCCGTTGCCCGTCGTGACGCCGTTCGTGCATCCCGTGAGGACGAGCGCGGCGAGGAGGGCGACGGCCGAGACGACCGCCCGGGACGTGCGCATCATCGCGTCACCCAAGCGCCACGCGGAGGTCGGCGGATGCGGCGCCCGCAGGGAAGGCGCTGCTCTGTTCGGCGGCGAGGCTCAGCGCGCCCATGAGGGCGGCGCGCGCGCCGAGCTGCCCCGCGACGATCTCGGGCGCGGGCGCGAGACGCGACGCGAGCGAGCGCTCGACGACCTGGCGGATCGGCCCGAGGAGGAGCTCCCCGGCGCGAGCGAGATGACCGCCGACGACCATGCGCGCGGGGTCGAACATGCTTGCGACGTTTGCGGCGGCGACGCCGATGTGCGCTCCCGCATCCGCGATCGCCCGGATGCAGACGTCGTCGCCTGCCATGGCCCGCACGATGACGTCGCCGAGCTTGAGGCCCGAGTAGCGCGACTTGAGACCCTCGACGATCGCATCGCCGCCCGCGATCGCCTCGAGGCAGCCGAGATTGCCGCAGCGGCACAGGGGTCCGTTCTCGACGATGACCATGTGGCCGAACTCGCCCGCGCTGCCGCTCGCGCCGCGGTAGCCGCGGCCGCCCACGATGATGCCGGCGCCGATCCCATCGCTCGCCTCGATGAACATCGCATCGTCCTGACCGCGGAGCGCGCCGAGCCGATGCTCGGCGAGCGCCGAGAGGTTGGAGGAGTTCTCGACGAAGACCGGCACGCGAAGCGTCCGTTCAACCGACTCGCCGATCGCGATGCCCTCCCAGCCGCGCAGGATGCCGGGGCGTGCGACCATGCCGCTCGCGGCATCCATGGGGGCCGACACGCCGACGCCGACCGCGAGCAGCTCGTCGCGATCCGCCGAGACGGACTCGAGCATGTCGGCGAGGAGCATGCCGACACGGCGGATCTCGTTGTCGGAGCGGTGGTCGCGCGCGAGCGGCATCTCGTGCTCCGAGACGACCGTGAGGCTCGCATCCGCGAGGGCGACGCGCAGTTGCCGCTGGGAGAAGTGGATGCCGCACACGAGTCCGGATGCGTGGGCGAGCGTCACGTACTGCGCACGACGGCCCGAGCGCATCGATTTCGAGGTGCTCAGGACGCCCGACTCGGCGAGCTCCTTGACGATATTGGAGACCGTCGCGGGCGAGAGGCCCGTGGCGCCCGCGAGCTCGACTTGCGTGAGCCCGCCGTGCTTCTTGATGGCGTCGACGATGCGCCCGCGATTCGCCTCGCGCAGAGACGTCTGCGACCCCGGGGTGCGCCGCTGATCCGCCATTGGATCAGGATACCGGCGGAAGGCCCGGATTCGCGGGAATCGCTCGCCTCCGGCACTGCGCACCCAGGCGCCGCGGCGTCCGGCGGGACCCGCGCGCGCCTCTAGGCTGGACGGGTGACCAAGGTCTTGAGCTCCCTCCCCGTCGGCGAGCGCGTCGGCATCGCGTTCTCCGGCGGCCTCGACACCTCCTGTGCGGTCGCGTGGATGCGCGACAAGGGTGCGATCCCGTGCACCTATACGGCCGATCTCGGGCAATACGACGAGCCCGACATCGACGCTGTTCCGGGGCGCGCCCTCGAGTACGGCGCCGAGCTCGCGCGCCTCGTCGATGCCAAGACGGCCCTCGTAGAGGAGGGGCTCGTAGCGCTCCAGTGCGGTGCGTTCCACATCCGCTCGGGCGGCAAGACGTACTTCAACACGACGCCGCTCGGGCGTGCCGTGACGGGCACGATGCTCGTGCGCGCCATGAAGGAGGACGGCGTCGAGATCTGGGGCGACGGGTCGACCTACAAGGGCAACGACATCGAGCGCTTCTACCGCTACGGGCTCATGGCGAACCCGCGCCTGCGCATCTACAAGCCGTGGCTCGACGTGGACTTCGTGCGCGAGCTCGGCGGGCGCAAGGAGATGAGCGAGTGGCTCGTCGCGCACGGGTTCCCGTACCGCGACTCGACCGAGAAGGCCTATTCGACCGACGCCAACATCTGGGGTGCGACGCACGAGGCCAAGAACCTCGAGGAGCTCTCGAGCGGCCTCGACATCGTCGAGCCCATCATGGGCGTCGCCTCGTGGCGCGACGACGTCGAGGTCGCGACCGAGGAGGTGTCGGTGCGCTTCGAGGCGGGGCGTCCCGTCGCGATCAACGGCGTCGAGTACGCCGATCCCGTGAAGCTCGTGCTCGAGGCCAACGCGATCGGCGGACGGCACGGGCTCGGCGCATCGGACCAGATCGAGAACCGCATCATCGAGGCCAAGTCGCGCGGCATCTACGAGGCGCCGGGTATGGCGCTCCTGCACATCACCTACGAGCGGCTGCTCAACGCGATCCACAACGAGGACACGATCGCGAACTACCACGCGGAGGGCCGCCGACTCGGTCGTCTCATGTACGAGGGGCGCTGGCTCGACCCGCAGTCGCTCATGCTGCGCGAGTCGCTGCAGCGCTGGGTCGGGTCGGCCGTCACGGGCGAGGTCACGCTGCGCCTGCGTCGTGGCGACGACTACACGATCCTCAACACGGAGGGCCCGCACTTGAGCTACGCGCCCGAGAAGCTCTCGATGGAGCGCGTGGGGGATGCCGCGTTCGGCCCCGACGACCGCATCGGGCAGCTCACGATGCGCAACCTCGACATCGCCGACTCGCGTTCGCGCCTCGAGCAGTACGCCGCGCAGGGCCTCATCGGCGGGCCGACGGGCGAGCTCGTGGGGCGTCTCGAGACGGGCGCCGCAGAGCAGATCCTCGGCGCCGTCGAGGAGCACACGCCCGCCGAGGAGGCTCTCGACGAGGCGATCGACGTCGTCTCTGAGGGTGCCGCGTTCGACGCGGGCACCGACTGAGCGGCCATGCCATCCGCGCGTAACATGCGCGGAATAGGCTGGCACCTCTGAAGGAAGAGGGGATGCGAGCGATGCGCGAACGTCAGCGGGAGATCATCGAGAGCCTCGGCGTGAAGCCCGAGGTCGAGCCGGCCGCCGAGGTCGAGCGTCGGCGGGACTTCCTCGTCGACTACGTGCGCGCGGCGGGAGCTCGCGGCCTCGTGCTGGGCATCTCCGGTGGGCAGGACTCGACCCTCGCGGGGCGACTCGCCCAGCTCGCCGTCGAGCGCATCCGTGCCGAGGGGCATGATGCGCGGTTCACTGCCGTGCGCCTCCCCTACCGGCGCCAAGCCGACGAGGATGACGCCCAGCTCGCGCTCGAGTTCATCCGGCCCGACGCCTCCGTGACCTTCGACATCGCAGACGCCGTCGACGGCATCGCGGCGGAGTACGAGCGAGCGGCCGGCGAACCGCTGCTCGACTACACGAAGGGCAATGTGAAGGCGCGCATCCGCATGGTCGCGCAGTACGCGATCGCGGGAGAGCGCGGCGCGCTCGTCGTGGGAACGGATCACGCCGCCGAGGCCATCACGGGGTTCTTCACGAAGTTCGGCGACGGGGGCGCCGACGTGCTGCCGCTCAGCGGGCTCACGAAGCGGCAGGGGCGTGCGCTTCTGCAGCACCTCGGCGCACCGGCGCGGCTCTACGAGAAGGCGCCGACCGCCGACCTGCTCGATGGGCGCCCCGGTCAGACCGACGAGGCGGAGCTCGGCCTCAGCTACGCGCAGATCGACGACTATCTCGAGGGGCGCGAGGTCGACGAGGCCGTGGCGGCCGCGCTCGAGGCCCGCTATGCCGCGACGCGCCACAAGCGCGCACTGCCCGTCGCGCCCGACGACGACTGGTGGCGGCGCGGCTGAGGCCCGAGGGGGGAGCGCGGCGTCAGGACGCCTCGACGCGACGGAACACGTAGTAGCCGAGGATCTCACCGCGGGTCACTGTTCCCTCACCCGTCGAGAGCAGTCGTGCCGAACTCGACGACCCCGTCTCGACGAACACGAAGGAGCTGTGCTCGAGCCGCCAGCCGACCGCCTCGACATGGCCGAGCAGCCAGCCGACATCCGGGTCGCTCACCGTGAGGTTCTCCGAGGAGCCCCACGACGACTGGCCGCCCGCGAGGCGCCCCGCCTCGATCGTGAGCTGAAGCAGCTGGTCGCCTCGCTCATGAGCGGTGCGCGCGTGGGCGAGGGCGGCGTCGACGATCTCCTGCTGAGGCACCCCGCCACGCTACCGGTTCACAGGGCGAGCTTCGCGCGCAGGAAGTCGTTGACGAAGACGCCGCGCGGGTCGTGCCGCCGGGCGAGGGAGCGGAAGTCGGCCAGGCGCGGGTACAGCGCTTCGAGCGCTGCGGCATCCGCATGGAAGCGCTTGCCCCAATGTGGCCGCGCACCGAGCGGCAGGAGCCGTTCCTCGATCGCCGGCAGGAGCGCGTCGACCGCGTGCTCATCGGGCTGCCACGTGAAATGGATGCCGACCGCGTCCGTCCGGGATGCGCCCGAGAGCCAGAGCTCGTCGGCCGCGATCATCCGGATCTCGGTGACCTGGAGGAGAGGCCGGATGCGCGGCGCGAGCTCGTGCACCGCCCGCAGGGCGTCGAGGGCTGTGGCCCGCGGCACGAGGTATTCGGTCTGCAGCTCGGCGCCGTTCGAAGGCGTGAACTCGAGCTTGAAGTGAGGCAGGCGGTCGAGCCAGGGGCCGGGGATCCCGAGCTGCGTCGTGCAATGCACGGGGTCGACGCCCGCGATGGGGTGCATCGCGACGGGGGACGGGCGAGCTCCGAGCACCTCGGACGGCGCCGCCGCGTCGCGGTCGAGGCGCCGCTTGAGCCACAGCTGGTCGACCGTATCGGCATCCGACCACGTCGTGAAGAGGCTCACGCTGTAACCGAGGCCGGCGACGTCGTCGAAGGCCTCGAGGAGCTCTCGGAAGGGGAGCCCGCGGTACACGGTCTGGGCGACCTCGAAGCTCGGTTCGACGTCGAGCTCGAGGTGCGTCACGATCCCGAGCGCGCCGAGCGACACGACGGCGCCCGCGAAGGACGGATCGTCCCGGCGCAGCGACACGAGCGCGCCCGTCCCGTCGACGAACTCGATCGAACGCACGGCGCCGGCGAGCGAGCGGTTGGCGACACCCGAGCCGTGCGTCCCCGTCGCGACGGCGCCCGCGACGGAGATGTGGGGGAGCGAGGCGAGGTTCGCGAGGGCGAGCCCGCGGGCCTCGAGGGCGCGTGCGAGCTCGCCGTAGCGGATGCCGGCGGGCGTCGTGACGCTCGCACGGTCGTCCGCGACGTGGATGGCGGCCGCGTCGGCGAAGCCCGCCGATGAGACGAGCACGCCCGTCGTGTCGGCGATGGGGGAGAAGGAGTGCCGGGTGCCGAGCGGGCGCACGGTGCCGGGGGCGGCATCCGCCACGAGCTCTGCGAGCTGCTCCGTCGTCGTGGGCGTCACGACGCGCGTCGTGCCGAAGGTGAGGTTCTGCGCCCAGTTGCGCTCGGCATCCATCGCCGTCGTCTCCGCGCTCAGCTCGAGATCTCTCGCGCGTGCACTCCGAGCTTGCCGTACCAGTCGCGGATGACCTGGCGCTGTGCGTCGTCGCACGTGTAGCCGTAGCCGAGGCTCACGTCCCAGTACTCGTAGCTGTTGACCCACACGCGGTGGTCGAGAGTCCAGCCGTCGAGGTAGGTCAGGGCGAAGCAGTCGGCCATCGTCTCGACGTCACCGTCGAAGGCCTCGACCGCGGTCTCGGTCGGCTCGGGGTTCGTGAACTGCAGCACGTGCGCGAACTCGTGGTAGGCGAGGCCCGTGCGCAGCCAGTCGGTCATGTAGGGGAGGGAGTCATCGGGCGCGTCGACGTGCACGACGAGCGGCTCGTCGGAGGTCACGCACGCGAGCACGTCGCTCTCGCACAGCGCGTCGGCGTCGTCGAGGCGCCACGTGACGAAGCCGGCGCCGAGACGGTCGAGGGTCGCCTCGTACGCGCTTCCGGATGCGTTGACCGCCGCTTCCTGCGCGGCGGCCTCGCGCTGTGCCACGAGCTCGTCGCGCGCCGTCTCGACGGAGGCGATGCTCGAATCGAGCGCGTCAGCGTTCCAGCGGCGGGCCCAAGCCTGCGACGCGAGCAGCTCGTAGCGATCCCACGGGATCACCGTCGCGAGCGGCACACCCTCGTAGGCGCCGACCTCATCGAGCAGGCTCGCCATCGCCGCCGCGAAGGTGTCTTTGCGATCGATGAGCTCGCGCTGCTCCTCGAGCTCGCGCTCCTGCTCGCGGATCGTCGCGTTGGCCCGCTCCAGCTGGAGGAAGTACCAGACGACGGCGCCGACCGCGGCGAGCAGGCCCACGCTCAAGAGCGACACCGTCACGATCCAGCCGACGGAGCGGCGGCGCGGGGGAGGCGGTGGGGGCGCAAGGGGAGCGGCGGTGGCAGGGAAGCCCGCCGGGTACGGAGGCGGCGTCTGGGCAGACGGTGCGCTCACCGATGTCGGCGTCATCGGAGGTCCCGGTGTCGCGAGCGGCGGCGGGGATGCGGCCGAGGCCGTCGCTGGCGGAGGCGTCGCCGCCGTCGCGGGCACGACCGGCGGCTGCTGGGGCGAGGCCGGCCCTGCGGGGGAGTCGGTCATGGAAGGGCTGCTCCCCTCGTGCGAGGACGCACGGCGTCGCCCAGAGCGATTCTCATGTCGCGAGCATAGCGATGGCCCCGTCGAGTGCGCTCCTGTGCGGCCGTGGCGCGCGGAACGCGTCACGCATCGTCGCTGAAGATCTGCTCGATGGGGAGTCCGAACAACCGCGCAAGACGAAAGGCGACGGGGAGGCTTGGGTCGAACTTGCCCGTCTCGATCGCGTTGACCGACTGACGCGATACGCCGATCCGTTCCGCGAGCTCGGCCTGGGTCCACCCGTGCTCCGCGCGGAGCACGGCAACGCGGTTCTTCATCGGTACCTGAGCCAGCCCATGGCGACGGAGATGAGGTAGACGACTCCGAGCAGGGCGGCGAACAGGGCGCCGTTGACGTCGTAGCGGATGAGACCCGCGGCGTCCGCCGCGAAGTAGCCGAAGCCCGCGACCCAGCCCGCCCCGAGGGTCACCGCGAGCGCATCGTGCGTGATCTTGCGCCAGAGCTCGTCCTGCGCTCGGAGAAAACGCGCGAAGGAGATGATCCACGCGACGCCGACGGCCACGTTCACGGCGACGGCGATCCACGTCGCGAGGGCGTGTTCGTGCCAGATCAGCGCGGGACCGAATCGAGCCGCTGCGAGCGTCGCCAGCCAGGCGAGCGTCCACAGGGCGAGGAGAGCGGTCGTCCGGTTCTGCGCGCGATATGCGGAGGATCGGTCATCGTCGTTCATCGAGGCTCCTGGAGTCCTGAGGTCAAGTGTCAAGTGCACTTGACACCCATCACGGCGCGTGAGTCGCGTCCGAGGCAATGCGTCGGCGTAGGTCCGCCGGGCGCGCGCCGCGACGCAGATCCGTGCACGCCGCGGGGCACCACGGGGGAGAGACCTTCATGGCGGGCGATCTTCAGCTGACGGCGTGTACCTTCGTGCTGACATAATCGCGCTTATCAGTGATCCAATTGAGTGGCAGTGCTGGCGCGAAGAGCCCTATGCCGTGCAGGACGGCAGCTCGCGCCGCACGAGCTCGATGAGCTCGGCCGGCTCGAAACGCGGTCGTTCCGCGAGCAACTCGCCGAGGCTCCACCAGCGATGCTCGAGCACGTCGATCTTCTCGTCGTCGGTCCAATGCTCGGGCGACGGCTCGAACCGGTCGACCGTGTGAGTGAAGAATTCTGCGTGACCCGTGTCGTGATCCGCGGCATCCCATTCGACGTCGTAGTCGTGCGCCCAGACGGGGCCGCGCAGCGCATCGACGAGAAGTCCCGTCTCCTCGAAGAGCTCGCGACGAGCCGCCTCCTCGAAGCTCTCGCCCTCGTCGACACCGCCGCCCGGCGTGAGCCAGCGTGCGACACCCGAGCTGTCGGGCGCGGTCGTGAGGAAGAGCAGGATGCGCCCGTCGCGGTCGAACAGCAGCACGCGCGACACGAGGCGGTGCCGGTGCGCGCTGACCATGACTCAGCTCTGCGCCGTGAAGTCGCTCACATCGCCGACGTAGCGCGTGTGATCGGCGGGGATGTCCTCGACGGCGGCGCGCGCGACCTCTGCGGCGAACTCCGAGACGTTGTAGAGCTTGCCCGCGGCCTCGCGACGCGACTGGATGGCACCGGGGTTCACGCGCTCGAGGAGCGTCGCCGTGATGGTCCCCTCGATCATGTCGCCCGAGACCACGACGAACGACACGCCGGCCGCCTCGAGCTCGGGGATGCGCGCCCGTAGGGCGTCCTCGCCCGCGCGCTTGCTGCGTGCGACGGGCTCGTACTCGGGCATCGTCGGCACGGTCTCGATGAAATGCGCCTGGTGGCTCGTGACGAAGACGACACGCGATCCCGCGCCCAGCAGCGGCAGTGCCGCGTCGAGCACGTTGACCTGGGCGTCGCGGTTGAGGCGCATCGCGTAGTCGTCGCCGAGGCCCGACTCCATGCCGCCCGAGGCGTTGAGCACGAGCAGGTCGAGACCGCCCCAGCGCTCGCGCACCTCGGCGAACATCGCCGCGACGGATGCCGGATCGGTCAGGTCGGCGCCGATCGCGATCGCCTCTCCCCCGCGCTCCTCGATCGCCGCGACGACCTTGAGGGCGCGCGCCTCCTTATTGCGGTAGTTGACGACGACCTTGGCACCCGCGTCGGCGAGGTACCCCGCCGTGTCGGCGCCGATGCCGCGTGAGGAGCCGGTGATGAGCGCGCGGACACCGCGCAGCGAGTCGGGGGGAAGCACGTCGTTCACGATCCCCCACCCTATCGAGCGCACGGCCGCTCCCCGGCATCCGTCCGCCCGTCATGCGCCGGTGATAGGTTCAGGGCACGACGACGAAGGGATGCCGCCGTGGAACCGGATGTGATCACGAGTTGGGCGTGGGTCTTCTGGCTGGGCCTCATCCTGCTGTTCGTCATCATCGAGGTGAACACGCTCGAGTTCACCTTCCTCATGCTCGCGCTCGGCTCGGTCGGCGGACTCGTCGCGGGGCTCGTGGGCGCGCCGTGGTGGGCGCAGCTCATCATCGCGGCCGTGCTCGCACTCCTGCTGCTGTTCTTCGTCAAGCCGCCCCTCCTGCACGCGCTCCGCAAGGGCGCCGATCCCGCGCGTTCGAACGTCGACGCGCTTCTCGGGCTCGGCGGCTCGGTCACCGTCGACTTCCGATCGCGCTCGGGGCTCGTCAAGCTCGCCAACGGCGAGACCTGGACGGCGCGCACGGCCGACGGCGTCGCCGGACCGGAGCTCCGTGAGGGGGCACGCGTCGTCGTGACCGCGATCGAGGGCGCGACGGCCGTCGTCGTCCCCGCAACCGACCCCGCAGCCGAGGAGGCAGAGGCATGAACGACGAGAACATCCTTCCCACAGTCGTGACGATCGTCATCGTCGCGATCATCGTCATCTTCGTCATCACGATCCTCGCGAAATCGATCCGCATCGTGCCGCAGGCCTACGCGGGCATCGTGGAGCGCCTCGGTCGCTACCACAAGACCCTCGATCCGGGCCTCAACCTGCTCGTGCCGATCATCGACCGGCTGCGCCCCTTCGTCGACATGCGCGAGCAGGTCGTCTCGTTCCCGCCGCAGCCGGTCATCACGGAAGACAACCTCGTCGTCTCGATCGACACCGTCGTGTATTTCCAGGTCACGGACGCGCGTGCCGCGACGTACGAGATCGCGAACTACCTCGGCGCCGTCGAGCAGCTCACGACGACGACGCTCCGCAACGTCGTCGGCGGCCTCAACCTCGAGGAGGCGCTCACCTCACGCGACAACATCAACGGCCAGTTGCGCGTCGTGCTCGACGAGGCGACGGGCAAGTGGGGCATCCGCGTGAGCCGCGTCGAGCTCAAGGCGATCGATCCGCCCGCCTCGATCCAGGACTCGATGGAGAAGCAGATGCGCGCGGAGCGCGACCGCCGCGCGGCGATCCTCACGGCCGAGGGCACGAAGCAGGCCGCCATCCTCGGGGCCGAGGGTGAGCGGCAGGCGGCGATCCTCAAGGCCGAGGGTGACGCGAAGGCCGCCGTGCTGCGCGCCCAGGGCGAAGCGGAGGCCATCCAGACGGTCTTCAACGCGATCCACGTCGGAGACCCCGACTCGAAGCTCCTCGCGTACCAGTACCTGCAGACGCTCCCGAAGCTCGCCGAGGGTCCGTCGAACAAGCTGTGGATCATCCCGAGCGAGCTTACGGAAGCCCTCAAGGGCATCGGCGAGGGCTTCTTCGCGCCCCGCAACGCCGCTCCGGCGGCGGGCTCGGATGCGGCGCCGCGCGGCTAGGGACGAGCGGGGCTACTTCTCCCCCGCTCCCCCGCGCGTGCTCGCCCATCGCGGACTCGCCCTCGAGGCCCCGGAGAACACGCTCCTCGCGTTCCTGCATGCCATCAACGCGGGCGCGACGCACATCGAGACCGACGTGCACGGCTCTGCCGACGGCGTCGCCATCGTGAGTCACGATCCCGACCTCACGCGCCTCGCCGGGCGAGACGTGAAGGTCGCTCAATTGACCTCGGCCGAGCTCCATCGCGTCTCGCTCGGCGAGGGGCAGAGCTACTGCTCCCTCGCCGAGGCGCTCGACGCGTTCCCCGAGACCCGCTTCAACATCGACGTCAAGTCGGCCGAGGCGATCCCGGGCACGATCAAGGCGATCCGCGACGTCGGCGCGACCGATCGCGTGCTCATCGGCTCTTTCTCGTCGGCGCGGCGTCTCGCGGTCGTCCGCGAGCTGCCGGGCGTCGCGACCTCCATCTCGGCGGGCGGAGCGCTCCCGGCGGCCCACGCGGCACGTGCGGGAGCGGTACGGATGCTCACGCGCCTTCTCGCGGGTGTCCAGGCCGTGCAGCTTCCCCGCAAGGTCGCGGGCGCCTCGATCGTGACCGAGCGCGCCATCCGCAACTTCCACCGGGCGGGCGTCGAGGTGCACATCTGGACCATCAACGACCCCGCCGAGATGACGCGTCTGCTCGATCGCGGCGTCGACGGCATCGTCACCGACCGCGCGGATCTCGCCCTCCCGCTCGTCGCAGAACGGGGCGGCGCGATCGACTGACGCGGCGCGCCCGGCCGCCTCCCAATCCGTGCGGAGGAGCCTGGGAATGCACTGTAAACGGGCGTCCGCGGGGATGGGATCCGCCACGGTAGACGTTGTACTTGGCGACGAGTGATCCCACCGGATCGCGTCGTCTCGCGCGCGTCGCGCGCGCATGAACGAAACGGCGCAGAGGAGGCCACACGATGGCGGATCGCAGTTTGCGCGGAATGCGACTCGGAGCTCAGAGCATGCAGAGCGAAGAGGGAGTCGAGTTCTCGCCCCGGAAGCGAGCCGTGTACCGCACGGATGACGGCACGACCTTCGAGGTCGTCTTCGCCGCCGAGGCTGAGGTGCCCGAGACGTGGGAGTCGCCCCGCACGGGTCAGGAGGGTCGCCTCGTGGGCGACGACGGCGAGCTCGTCGAGCAGGAGACCGTCGAGGCCAAGGCTCCCCGCACGCACTGGGACATGCTGCTCGAGCGCCGTACGCGCGCCGAGCTCGAGGAGCTGCTGCAGGAGCGCCTCGAGTACTTGCGCGCTCGTCGTGGCGAGGCCAAGAGCAGCAAGAGCGCCTGACGTCTCACGTCGCGCCGCTCAGGAGCGGCGTCGCCGGCCGCTGATCGCGGCCCCGAGCAGCGCCCCGAGCGCGAGCGCAGCGACACCCCATTCGACCCCCCGGCCGATCACGACCGCGGGGGTCGTCGTCGTGCTGAGCGGCACGTCCGCGACCATGACGCCCGCGACGTATCGCGGGAGCTCGTCGATCGTCGACCCGTCGGGCAGGATGATCGCGCTCTTGCCGACCGTCGAGATGTTGACGACCGAGCGCCCGAGCTCGATCGCCCGGATGCGCGCGATCGCGAGCTGCTGCAGGCTCTCGTCGGTGCGCCCGAAGTCGGCGTTGTTGCTCTGCGCGAGCACGAGTTGACCGCCCTCGATCACACCCTCGCGCATGAGCGCGTCGTCGACGATGTCGAAGCAGATCGCGAAGCTCGCGAGCACCGGGCGATCGCCCGTCCCGACATCCATGACGGCATCCGTCGTGCCGGGCGTGTACTCGCGCTGGATGAGATCGATGAGCTCGGGCGCGAACTGCCGCCACACGGCGCGATCGGGCACGTACTCGCCGAAGGGCACGGGATGCCGCTTGTCGTACGCGTCGACGGCCCCCTCGCCCGCGCGCCACACCATCGAGGTGTTGAAGTACTGCTCGCCGCGCTTCGTGACCGCCCAGCCCACGAAGGGCGCATCCGCGGCGCGCGAGACGGCGTCGAAGAGACGGGCGGCGCCGGCAACCCGCAGCGGGTCGAGGTCGGAGCCGCCCTCCGGCCACACGACGACATCGACGTCGTCGTCGTAGAGCGGCTCGGTCGCGTCATACTGGGCGAGGAGATTGTCGCCCACGTTCTCGGGCGGGTCGAAATAGCCCGTCTTGCCGTTGCCCTGCACGGCGCCGACCCGGAGCGTGCCGTCGTCCGCCACGGGGAACGCCGGGAACGCGACGAGGATCGCGGCGAGTGCCGTCACGAGCATCGCGCGCACGAGCGTGGGCGTGCTCGTCTCGCGGAACGTCGCGACGGCGACGGCGACGAGGAAGACCATGACGAAGCCGACGCCCGAGACGCCGAGCCACGCGAAAAGGGGCGCGATGGGACTCTCCGATTGCGACTCGGAGATGCGACCCCACGCGAAGCCGCCGTACGGCCAGATGCTCGAGATCGCCTCGCGCGCCGTCCAGAGCCCCGCGACGACGGCGGGCACGAACAGCATCCGTCCGAGAGCGCCGCGCACGGCGCGCGGCACGACGCGCGTCGCGATCGAGATGAGCATCGTGCCGAGCCCGCACCACAGCGCCATGACGATGCTGAGCGCGAACCACGGCACGGCGCGCACGATCCACAGTTCGTCGGGGCCGAGGAACTCCGTCATCCACGGGATGTGCACGAGGTAGAAGGTCAGGCCGAACGCGAATCCGATGAGGAACCCGGCGGCCGCGCGACGCCCCTGCGCGGCCACGAGCACCATGCCGACGCCCACGAAGGCGAGCGGCCACCACCCGAGCGCGGGGAACGCGGCATCCGTGACGAAACCCGCCGCGACGGCGAGCATCACGGCGCCCCACAGCGGCACGAACGGCCGCGTGCGGTCGGGTGTGAGGGCGGGTGCGGGCATCGAAAGCTCAGCCTAGAACGCGGATGCTGTGCAGACCGCCGCGTGTCATCCGACGCTCGAGTAGGCGACGATTCCGCGACGCACGGCGTCGATCGCCGTACGTGCCGTGCGCCCCAGCTCGCCGTCGGCGACGATCGAGAGCTGGTCGAGCAGATCGATGACTTGCTTCATCCAGCGCACGAAGTCCCCGGCGGCGAGATCGGTGTCGCGCAGCACACTGTCGAGCCGTCCGCCCTGCGCCCAGCGGTGGGTCGCGGATGCGATGGCCGCCGAGAGCGGCTCCGTCTCGGGGAGGCGGCGCTCCTCTTCGAGGATGCTGAGCTCCGACCACCGCCGCTCCGTCTCGCCGAAGACGGCCGCGAACCGCCCGCGTGGATAGTCGCGCACGATGCCCGCATCCTCGCGACGGGGCTCGTAGACGAGAGCGCTCACGAGCGCCGCGAGCGTCGGTGGGTCGACGCCGTCCCAGACGCCCGACCGCAGACATTCGGCCACGAGCAGGTCGCGTTCGCCGTAGATGCGCCGCAGCTGCCGCCCGGGCGCTGCGACGCCGAGGCGGCCGTGCTCGTCGCGTTCGAGGTAGCCGAGGTCGAGCAGCAGCTCCGTGATGCGGTCGAACACCTGCGCGACGGCGCCCGTGCGCCCGCGCACCTGGCTCGCGAGCCGGTCGGTGTCGCGCTTGAGCCGGAACCACCGCTCCGCCCACCGGGCGTGCGCCTCGCGGTCGTTGCATGCGTGGCAGGGATGCTGCTTCATGCGTCGGCGCAACTGGTCGATGTGCCGCTGACGGCGCTCGCGCTCCGAGCGCGACCCCTCATGGGCTCGCGCCTGTTTGCGCTCGAGATCGCTCAGCTCCCGGCGGATGCCGGCATACTCCCCGAAGTCGCCGAGGTGGCAGCGCATGGCCTCCGCGTAGCCTGCGAGCGACTTCTCCTGCTCGCGGATCTTGCGCGCGAGGTCGACGACCGCGCGGTCGGCCTGGAACTGCGCGAAGGAGCTCTCGAGGATCTCGCGCGTGCGTTCCCGTCCGAACTGCTCGATGAGGTTGACGGCCATGTTGTAGGTGGGGCGGAAGCTCGAGTTGAGCGGGTAGCTGCGGCGAGACGCGAGCTGCGCGACCGCCTGCGGGTCGAGGCCCGCCGACCATTGGATGACCGAGTGGCCCTCGACGTCGATCCCGCGCCTGCCTGCGCGCCCCGTGAGCTGGGTGTACTCCCCCGGCGTGATCGGCACGCGCGCCTCGCCATTGAACTTCTCGAGCTTCTCGAGCACGACCGTGCGCGCGGGCATGTTGATGCCGAGGGCGAGCGTCTCGGTCGCGAACACGACTTTGAGGAGCTTGCGTTGGAAGAGCTCCTCGACGACCTCCTTGAAGGTCGGGATGAGTCCCGCGTGGTGGGCCGCGATACCCCGCTCGAGACCTTCGAGCCACGAGAAGTAGCCGAGCACGCCGAGATCCTCGTCGCGCAAGCCCGCGCAGCGCTCCTCGACGATGTGCCGGATCTCGTCGCGCTCCCAGCGCTCGGTGAGACGCACATCCGAGCGCAGCACCTGCTGCACGGCCTGGTCGCAGCCGTTGCGGCTGAAGACGAAGAAGATCGCGGGGAGCAGGTGCCGGTCTTCGAGCAGCCGCACGACATCCGGGCGGTCGAGCCGGTCGCGCAGTACCTCGCCCTTGCGCTGATGCCGCCCCGGATGCGGCCCGCGATACGTGCCAGGACCGCGGCCGCCCGCGATCGCGAGCCGTGCGAGCTCGGGGTTGACGCGCGGTGGAGCGTCGGGCGACTGCGCGCCGTCGAAGAGATCGGCGAGCTTGCCGCGCACGAGCACGTGCTGCTCGAGCGGCACGGGGCGCCGCTCCGAGACGATGACGTCGGTGTCGCCCCGCACGGCCTGCAGCCAGTCGCCGAACTCCTCGGCGTTCGACACCGTGGCCGAGAGCGACACCATGCGCACCTCGCGCGGCAGGTGGATGATGACCTCCTCCCACACGGGTCCGCGGAAGCGGTCGGCGAGGTAGTGCACCTCGTCCATGACGACGTAGGCGAGGTCGCGGAGGAGCGGCGAGTCGGCGTAGAGCATGTTGCGCAGCACCTCCGTCGTCATGACGACGATGCGCGCTGTCGAGTTGATGTTGGTGTCGCCTGTGAGCAGTCCGACGTTCTGCGGCCCGTGCTCGGCGGCGAGCTCGGCGTACTTCTGGTTGCTGAGCGCCTTCATGGGTGTCGTGTAGAACGCCTTCGCGCGACGGTCCTGCAGGGCGAGGTGCACGGCGAACTCGGCGACGATCGTCTTGCCCGCGCCCGTCGGGGCGGCGACGAGCACACTGCGCCCCTCCTCGAGCGAGCGGCACGCCTCGATCTGGAAGTCGTCGAGCTCGATCGGCAGGCGCGCCCGAAAGCGCTCGACCTCGGGCGTGCGTGCCCGCGCCCGCGACGCCGCGTATCGCTCGGCCGGCGACAGCACGACGTCGTCGGATGCCGTCATGCGCCGCTCAGGCTCGTCTCGAAGGCCGCCTGCCGGCGTGCGGCCGCGCGGTCGTGCCAGACGGCGACGCCCACGGCGAGGAAGTACAGCACGACCATCGGCACGGCGAGCAGGAGCATCGAGATGGGATCCGCCGCGGGAGTCGCCATGGCCGTGAAGATGACGATCACGAGCACCGCCCAGCGCCAGCCCTTGAGGATCGTCGTGCCCCGAATGACGCCCGCGAAGTTGAGCAGCACGAGGAACACCGGCAACACGAACGCGACGCCCGTCGCGAGCAGGAGCTTGAGGATGAAGTCCACGTAGATCTTCGTGTCGTACAGCTGGGAGGCGCCCGGCGGCACGAAGTGGAACATGAAATCGATGATGCGCGGGAGCACCATCCATCCGGCCGCGCATCCGAGCAGGAAGAGCGGCGCCGCCGTGAAGAAGAACCCGAAGGTGTACCGCTTCTCCTTGGGAGTCAGGCCCGGCACGAAGAACGCGAAGATCTGGTACAGCCAGACGGGGCTCGAGAGGATGATGCCGACGACGAGCGAGACCTGGAACTGGATGTCGAGCGCGCCTGTCAGCGTGCCGAAGTTGAGAGTGATCTTGTCGGGGTCCGCACCGAGCTGATCGGCGATGTGGAACACGGGACCCGAGATCGCCGCCCACGTGCCCTGGCCCTCGAGCGCGTCCGCGGCGCCCGGAACGACGGGATCGAGCAGATCGCCGATCCAGCCGAGGTCGTAGATCATCCAGCCGATGATCGTGCCCACGAGCACCGCCACGGCGGCGCGCGTGAGCCGCTTACGCAACTCGATGAGGTGCTCGCCGAGCGACATCCGCCGCTCGGGGTTGTTCTTTCGCGGATTCGCCCGGGCCGTCTTTCCGGCCATGGCGATCAGGACTTGTCGGTCGGGGCGGAGCTGTCGACCGGCTTGCCGGGCTCGGCCGCCTCGGAGGCGTCGGTCGTCGCCGCCTTCTTCTCGTCGTCGGTCATCTCCTTGCGGAAGATCCTCACCGACTGACCGAGGCTCTTCGAGAGCGCCGGGAGGCGCGTCGCGCCGAAGAGCACGAGCACGACGAGGAGGATGATCAGCCAGGTCTGCCACTGGTTGACGAACAGGGGGTGGATGAACATGAGCACGTCCTCCGGATCGGTGCAGGTCGCTTCAGTCTACGCGTAGCGCGAGAGGCCCGCCGCCGCCCACTCGGCGACCGCGCGTCGCGCCTGCTCGGGCGCGACGACGCGCACGGTGCCCGGCATCCCCGCGATGAGCCTCTTGAGGCCGTGATAGTGCGACACGCGCAGCGTCGTGCGGATGCGGTCGCCCACCTCGCTCGTCAACGCGCCGTCGGGGATGTAGTCGGCGAGGAGCCCGATGACCTCGGGCGCGGCCTCGATCGTCACCTCGAGATCCGACTCCGTGGGCTCGAAGAGCGTGTCGGGCAGGCGCACCTCGGATGCATCGTGCTCGATGGGCTCGTCGGTCACGACCATGTCGCTCATCCGGTCGAAACGGAAGGTGCGCAACGCCTGCCGCAAGTGGCACCATCCGCGCAGGTACCAGTCGGAGTCGATCGACTCGACGCGCAACGGGTCGACGTCGCGTTCCTCGCGTTCCCCGCGCGAGTTGAGATACGCGAAGCGCACGCGCCGCCCCTCCGCGACGGCCCGGCGCACGAGCCCGAGTACTTCGCTGTCGGGCTCCCCCGCGACCGCGAGCTGGCTGGGCTCGGAGGATGCGCCGAGCGAGAGCTTCTCGATGAGGGTGCGGATGCTCGCCCGGCCCGCGTTCTCGGGGAGCGACTGCAGGTATTGCAGGCCCGCGATGAGGGCGGCCGCTTCACGCGCCGAGAGCCGCGGCGCGTCATCGATCGCGACGTGCTGCGTGATCGCGATCTCGTCGTCGAGCTCGAAGGCGTCCCAGTCGATGTCGAAGAGATCCTCGTGCTGGTAGGTCGCGGTCGAGCCGGGCACGCCGCTCATCGCCACGAGCGACACGGAGGCGCGGATCTCGTCTTCGCTCACGCCGAAGTGCGCCGCGGCCTCCTGCACCGTGACGCGATCGTGCTCGAGCAGCCACGGCACGAGCGCGAGCAGGAACGCGAGCTTGTCGCGCGCCTGCGGCGGCGGCACGGAACGCCCGGGCGCACGGTGACGCTTCTCAGCCATGGTCGCTCACCGTCTTCCGCAGCCGCTCGACGACCGCGTCGCGCAGCGCGTCCGGCGCGACGACGCAGGCCTCCGGACCGAGACTCGCGAGCTCGTCGGCGAGGATCGCGAGGTCGACATAGTGCACGCGCAGGATGCCGGGGGCGATCTCCTCGGTGCCGCGCCGGTGTGCGAGACGCAGGGCGGCATCCGATCCCGCCCGCACCTCGATGTCGGCGACGCCGCGCTGCCACACGGCCTCGAGCTCCGCGAGCGCACGCGCCTTGTGGTCGCCGGGGCGCGGCGGCGCCGCCTTGCTCGCCGTGACCTTGCCGACGATGCGGCGCAACAGGAAGGTCTTGCCCTCGCCCGTCGCGAGCTCCTCGGCCGAGAGGTGCCACCGGCCGTCGTACTGCACGAGCGCGAGCGGGATGACCTCGCGCGTGCGCGCTCGCTCCTCCCCCGGCTTGAGGTAGTCGAAGCGCACGATCTGGCGACGGTCGATCGCCTGCGTGAGCGGCTCGAAGGCCGCGTCCCGCAAGCGCAGACGCGGCGCGTAGCCGAGCACGGGCTCGTCGGCGGCGATGCCGAGCGCGCGCAGCTTCATGAGGGCCCGCCGCGACTCGGCGCTCAGGGAGCCCTCACGCCAGGCCATCGCCGCGAGGCCGAGGAGGGCGATCTCGTCGGAGTCGAACCGCACGTTCTCAGGCAACTCGTATGCGCCCTTCGGGATGCGGTAGCGCAGATTGTGGTTGTCACCGGGCTCGCCGAGCGGCTCGATCGTCTCGAGCGGCACACCGAGCTCGCGGATGTCGTCCTTGTCGCGCTCGAACTGGCGCTCGAGGTTCGCGTTGTCGCCTCCCGCGACGTAGCGCTGCGCATAGCCACGCACGCTCGAGAGGATCTCGGCCTTGGTGAGCCCCGACTCGGTCGCAAGCAGGGCGAGCACGAGGCTGAACAGCCGATCCTCGACGGGAACCGGCGCGGGGGCGTGGTTCGCGCTCGTGGTGACCTACTTCGGGGTGTCGGCCGAGGGCTCGATGCCGAGCACGTCGATCACGTAGATGAGCGTGTCGTCGGCCGTCGTGCCGCTCGGGAGCGCGTTGGCCTCGGTGTAGTTGTCGTCGGGCGCCACGACGACGAGCAGTTGCGAGCCCACGGGCGCGCCGAGGAGCGCGCGGTAGAGCGCCGGCGAGACGCCCTTCGCACCCGTCGGGTCCTCGGTGAGCTCGAGCGTCGCGGGCGAGCGGCCCGGCTCCCACGTCGACTCGGCCTGCGAGAGCTCGGAACCGTCGGTGGGCCAGGCCCAGACGGCGCGGCCCACGACGACCTTGTCCCCCTCGCGCAGCTTCGCGCCCGAGCCGAGCTTGACGGTCTCGATGCGCGTGACGGAAGGGGCCGTGAGGCCGGAGGGGATCGTGAGGCCGACCGTGCCATCCGGTGCCGTCACGACGACGGGCATGCCGTCCTGCGGAAGCTGGTTGACGCCGTCGGCCTTGCCGAGGAAGACGTTGCGCACGTCGGCCACGACGATGACGGTCTGCTGCTCTGCGATGCCGAACTGGGCGAGGTTGAGCTCGGCGAAGTCGGCGGCGGGAGCCGTCACGACGAATCGCTGCTCGGGCTGGGCGCACACGAGGGCGCGCGCGAGCGGGCTCGGCGCCTCCTGGGTTGCCGAGATCTTGCCGTCGGCCCGCATCCGGGCGGCCGCGGCCGCCGGGGCGTAGGCGGTCGCACCGATCTTGGTGCCGGTCTTCCCGTCGTAGGCGGTGAAGTCGAAGTCCACCGTCATACCGACCTTCGCGACGAGCCCCTCGCCCTTCTCGAGGACCGTGCGCTGCCCCGTCTGCGACACGAGCGGGGCAGGTACCTCGACCTCGGGCTCGGTGCCCAGCTCGCCCGTCGCCGTCACGAGCGACGACGCGTCGCCCGACGCGAGAAGCGGCGTGCACGCGCTCACGTCGTCGGGCGAGGCAGCGCATCCCGCGAGACCGGCGGAGAGCACCGCGACGACGGCGGCGGAGCTGACAAGCGCTGAGGTACGGCGCACGATGCCTACTTTCCTGACGGAGGGAGGGAATGCACAGGGCGAGACGAGTCTACTGTTCCCCGGCATCCGGTCCGGACGTGCGCGCCTGCGTCCCCCGCGTCGTCTTCTCGGCGAGCTGCTGGGCGTCGCGCACGACGCGGCGGATGCGCTTGTCGGTCTTGTCGCGCACCCCGAGCGCGCCGGGGGTCCACAGCTCGACGTCCTCGTCGTCGTAGTCGGACTTCGACGCGCGCCGCGCGGGCTTCGGCAGCACGGCGCCCGGCGCGAGGCGCCGCGCGGCGATGAGGAAGGCCGTGTGCGCGACCATCCGATGATCGGGACGTACGGCGAGGCCCTCGACGTGCCAGCCGCGCACGAGCGTCTCGGTCGAGCTCGGCTCGGTGTAGGCGCCCGTCGCGCGGATCGCCTCCGCGATGCGCGAGAGCTGCGTCACGGTCGCGACGTAGCAGACGAGCACGCCTCCCGGCGCGAGCGCGAGCGAGACGGCGTCGAGGCACTCCCACGGCGCGAGCATGTCGAGCACGACGCGGTCGACCGTGCCGGGTTCGACGGTGCTCGGGAGCGCGTCGGCGAGGTCGCCGATGCCGACCGACCAGTTGGCGGGGGCCTCGCCGAGGAACGACTGCACGTTCGCGCGCGCGACCTCGGCGAACTCCTCGCGCCGCTCGAACGACATGAGCCGGCCCTCGGCGCCGACGGCGCGCAGGAGCCAGAGCGAGAGGGCGCCCGATCCGACGCCGGCCTCGACGACGGTCGCGCCCGGGAAGATGTCCGCGATCGCGAGGATCTGCGCGGCATCCTTCGGGTACACGATCGCCGCGCCGCGCGGCATCGACATGACGAAGTCGGAGAGCAGCGGTCGCAGCGCGAGATACGCGTCGCCGTTCGAGGCCTCGACGACCGAGCCGTCGGGGAGGCCGATGAGGTCGTCGTGCGCGAGGGTGCCGCGGTGGGTGTGGAACTGTCGGCCCGCCTCGAGCGTGATGGTGTGCAGACGACCCTTGGGGCCCGTCAGCTGCACGCGGTCGCCCGCGGCGAAGACGCTCATCGCGCCCCCTCCGCGACGCGACGCGCCTCGTGGACGGCGACGACCCGCTCGAGGTCGACCCCCGCGAGCCCGTCGTCGAGGAGGGTGTACGCAGGGCTCTCGGGAAGGGGGATGTGGAACGGCACGGCGAGCACCGTCGCGCCCGAGGCGACGGCCGACGCCACGCCCGGCTCCGAGTCCTCGACCGCGACGCAGTCCGCGATCGGCACGCCGAGCAGCTCGGCGGCACGCAAGTAGGCATCCGGATAGGGCTTCGGCAGCTCGACCTCGTCACCCGCGACGACGACGTCGAACGCGGCTCCCCCGAGCTCGCTCTCGAGAGCCGCGACGATCGTGTCGGCCATGCGCCGGATGGACATCGTGACGAGCGCGGTCGGGATGCCGGCTTCGCGCACCGCGGCGAGGAGCTCACGCGCGCCCGGGCGCCACGGCACGTGCTCGGCGATCTGGCGCAGCACCCGATCCGTGAGGATGTCGATGATCTCCTGCGGCTCGAGCTCGACGCCGCGGGACTGGAAGACGAGGGCCGAGCTCCACAGCCCCTGGCCCACGAGCTGCAGGCCGTCCTCATACGTCCACGCGCCACCCCACGACGCCACGAGCTCCTTCTCGGCGACGAGCCAGTAGGGCTCGGTGTCGACGAGCGTGCCGTCCATGTCCCACAGGACGGCGGCAGGAGCGGATGCGGGGGCGGAGATGCTCACGACCGGCAAGTCTACGGGCGAGGTCGTATCCTCGGATCGGACGCCCGGAACGGGCGGAGAGGCGGATCGGTGCAGGCAGCTGACGACTGGGGCCGAGGCGGCGCGACGCTCGTCGTGGCGTTCGAGGGCTGGAACGACGCGGGTGAGGCCGCGTCGACGGCCGTGCGCACCCTGCGCGACCAGCTCGGTCTCGTGCCGATCGTCGAGGTCGAGCCCGAGGACTACTTCGACTACCAGTTCAACCGCCCCGTCTCGACCTTCGACGAGAAGGGCGAGCGGGTCATCGCGTGGCCGAGCGTCGTGCTCTCCGGGCCGGTCGACGGCGGCGACGGCGTGCACGTTCTTCTCGGCACCGAGCCCTCCCGCGGCTGGAAGACCTTCTCGGAGGAGGTTCTCGACGCGCTCTCGGTCGCAGGCGTCGAGCGCATCGTGTTCCTGGGCGCCATGCTCGCCGACGTTCCGCACACGCGTCCCATCGCGGTCTTCGCGTCGAGCGAGAACTCCTCGGTGCGCGAGCGCTTCGACCTCGAGCGCTCGAGCTACGAGGGCCCCGTCGGCATCATCTCGGTGCTCGCGGATGCCGCGGAGCGTGCCGGCATCCCGACCGTGTCTATCTGGGCATCCGTTCCCCACTACGTGCACAACGCTCCCTCGCCGAAGGCGACGCTCGCCCTCATCGAGCGGCTCGAGGACTTCATCGACGTGCAAGTCGACCGCGGCTCGCTCGTCGAGGACGCGGCGGCATGGGAGCGCGGCATCGACGAGCTCGCGAGCGACGATGACGACATGACGGCCTACATCGAGCAGCTCGAGCAGGCGCGCGACACCGTCGACTCCCCCGAGGCCTCGGGCGACGCGATCGCCGAGGAGTTCGAGCGCTACTTGCGCAAGCGCGAGGGCGGCGACCAGCCGCCGACGCCGTAGCCGGGAACGGCGCCGTAGACATGTCTATGGCTCGATAGACACCCGCGCGGCGGCGTCCATCGCGCGCGAGACATGTCTAGGGACTCTAGGGCTGAAGTACGCCCGTCGAGAGCAACGCGATGAGCACGCCGCCGAGCAGCACGCGATAGATGACGAACGGCAGGAACGAGCCGCGTTCGAGGTAGCGCATGAGGAACGCGATGACCGCGAAACCCACGATGAACGCGACGACGGTCGCGGCGACCGTGGGACCGAGACCGTAACCCACGCCGCATCCGGCATCCACGCCCGGCTCGCACGTCAACGCCGTGTACGTCTCGTAGAGGCCCGAGCCGAAGACGGCGGGCACGGCGAGCAGGAACGAGAACCGCGCGGCCGCGGGGCGCGTGTAGCCGAGCGCGAGGCCCGCGCTCGTCGACGCCCCTGAGCGGCTCACGCCGGGGATGAGGGCGAGCATCTGCGCGAGTCCGATGAGGATGCCGTCGCGGTAGCCGAGCCGCTCGAGGGGCTTCGTGCGGCGCCCGAGCCAGTCGGCGAGGCCGAGCAGGATGCCGAAGACGATGAGCACGATCGCCACGATCCACAGCGAGCGGAGCGTCGTGCGGATGATGTCCTGCAGGAAGAAGCCCGCGAGCACGATGGGCACCGTGCCGATGATGATGATCCAGCCGAGCCGCACATCCGGGTCGCCCTTCTGCACGCCCGCCGATCGGCGGCCACCGCCGCCCGGGAAGAGCGAGCGGAACCACTTGCCGATGATGCGCGTGATGTCCTTCCAGAAGTAGATGAGCACGGCCGTCTCGGTTCCGAGCTGCGTGATGGCCGTGAACGTCGCACCCGGGTCGCCCCACTCGACGAGCTCGCCGAAGATGCGCAGATGCGCGCTCGACGAGATGGGCAGGAACTCGGTGAGGCCCTGGATGAGACCGAGGATGATCGCTTCGAGGAAGTCCACGGGGGTCGATTCTGTCAGGGCCGGCGACGGATGCCGTCCGCCGCGCGGATGATGGCGCTCCGCCGAGCCGCCGTCACGCCTCGAGCAGGAGGTCGGTCAGCACGGCGCGTCCGAAGGCGAGGGCCTCGAGGGGCACGCGCTCGTCGACGCCGTGGAACATCGCGGGGAAGTCGAGTTCCGGGCCGAGCCTGAGCGGCGCGAAGCCGTAGCCCGCGATCCCGAGGAGGCTCAGCGCCTTGTTGTCCGTGCCGCCCGAGAGCAGGTACGGGAGCACTTCGGCGCCGGGATCGTGCCGCGTGACGACGTCGACCATCCGCTCGACGAGCGCCCCCGCGAAGGGGTTCTCGAGCCCGATGTCGTGGTGCACGATCTCGATCTCGATCTCGGGCCCCGCGAGCTCGCGCAAGCGGGCGAGCACGGCATCCTCCTCCCCTGCGAAGGGTCGCACGTCGACGAGGGCCTCGGCGCGATCCGGGATGACGTTGTGCTTGTAGCCCGCCTCGAGCACGGTCGGGTTGGCCGTCGTGCGCACGGTGCCGCGAAGGAACCCCGCCGCGACGCCCGTGCGTTCGATGAGCGCGACGGGATCCTCCTCGCCGGATGCGTCGAGCATCCGCCGCACCCCGGCGAGCATCGCGCTCGTCGTGGGGCCGAGCTGCACGGGCCACTCGTGGCGCCCGATGCGCGCGATCGCCTCGGCGAGCTTCGTGATGGCGTTGTCGTGGATGACGCGCGAGCCGTGGGCGGCGACGCCGCGCGCCACGAGGCGGATCCACACGAGCGCCTTCTCGCCCGTCTGCAGGAGGTACGCGCGCCGGCCCGCGAGCTCGACCGAGTAGCCGCCGACCTCGCTGATCGCCTCGGTGGCGCCCGCGAAGAGCTCAGGGTGGTGGGTCACGAGGTGGTGCGATCCGAACACGCCGCCGTTCTCCTCGTCGGAGAAGAACGCGACGACGAGGTCGCGAGCCGGGCGGCGGCCCGAGCGCAGGATATCGCCGAGGCTCGTGAGGATCATGGCGTCCATGTCTTTCATGTCGACCGCGCCGCGGCCCCACAGCATCCCGTCGCGGATATCGCCCGCGAAGGGGTCGACGCTCCAGTTCGCGGGGTCGGCGGGCACGACATCCAGGTGACCGTGCACGACGAGCGCCGGCCGCGTGGGATCGGCTCCCTCGACGCGCGCGACGACGCTCGTGCGGCGGGGCGCCGCGTCGTACAGGCGCGGTTCGAGGCCGAGGACCCGCAGCTCGGCCTCGACGTACTCGGCCGCCTCCGCCTCGCCTCGCGCGCGCCCGCCTCCCCAGTTGGTCGTGTCGAAGCGGATGAGGTCGCGGGCGATGCGGGCGGTGTCCTCGAGAGCGCCGTCCATGATCCCACGCTACCCGTGACTTCTTTCGGGAGGACGACACGCCGCATCCGCCTCTCCGGTGCACGGGATGCGGCGTGCCGTCCTCCCGAACGGAGAGTTGGGTGTGCGAGCGGCCCGTGGAACCGTGCTAGGGTCTATCTCCGGCGCTCGTCATGAGCGTCCGACTCGCGCGGGTGGCGGAATTGGCAGACGCGCTAGCTTGAGGTGCTAGTGCCCGTATAGGGCGTGGGGGTTCAAGTCCCCCCTCGCGCACGCGAGTCGAAGGCCCCTGACAGGAGATCCTGGTCAGGGGCCTTCGTGTTCTGCGAGGCTGGCGCCCATGTTCACCACTTTCGAGCTCGAGTGGCCGTGGATCGGCCTCGGGGCGGGCGTCGTCCTCGCCGCCATGCTGTTCGCCACGGATGCGCTGCGCGCCGATCGCTCCGTGTCGCGTTGGCGGGATCCCGCGTGGCTCGGGTGGCTCGGAGCCGTCGTCTACCTGCTCCACAACTTCGAGGAGTACGGCATCGCGGCCGACGGCGTCGCGAACGCGTTCCCGGACGAGCTGTGCACGATGCTCGGGCTCGGCGCGTATCCCTCGTGTGCGATCCCGACCGAGTTCTTCGCCTACGTCAACCTCACGCTCGTCTGGGTGGTCGCGCCCCTCTGCGCGATCCTCGCCCGGCGGTACGTCATCTTCGGTTTCGTGTTCTTCAGCGTCGTGTTCGTCAACGTCTTCGTACACGTGGGCGGAGCCATCGCCGCGCGCGCGTACAACCCGGGTCTCGTCACGGCGCTCGTGCTGTTCCTCCCCGCGTCGATCTGGGCGGGCATCGTGTTCCTGCAGGGACGAGAGCCGAGGCTGCGCGTCTGGCGGCTCATCGTGATCGTCGTGCTCGGCGTCGTGGCTCACGGCGTGCTCATCCTGTCGATCGTGCTCTTCACACGGGGCGTCATCCCGGCGGGGGTGCTCGACGCGCTCCAGGTCGTCAACGGCCTCATCGTGCTGCTCGGGGGCGCGCTGCTTCAACGATCGCTGCGTTCGCGCGTGCGGGTCGCTGCGGCGCCGCGCGACGTCGGTTGAGTCGCGTATCCCGATAGCGCGGATGCGGGCGGGCAGCCCCATCGGTCTGCCCCCAGAAACGGGGTGCGCGACGCGCCGGGCGGGGGTGCCGTCAGGCGGGAGCGCGACGTAGCATCCCCTGCAAGATGAAACCCGGTCCCGTACGCATGAAGGGCGTGCTGACGACCTGGAACGACGAACGCGGATTCGGCTTCGTCGCCCCGGCCGTCGGCGGACCGGACGTGTTCGTGCACATCTCGGCGTTCCCCGAGGGTGCGCCGCGGCCGGTCGAGGGCGATGAGATCGGCTACGAGCTCGAGTTCTCGCCCGAGGGCAAGCCGCGTGCCGGTCGCGCGGAGACGCTCAAGGCGGCCCCCGTGCCTCCGCGCGCGCGCCGATCCGGCCCGCCGCAGCGCTCGAGCGGGTTCGGCTACCTCGCGATCCTGGGCTTCGGGTGCATCGCGTTCGTGATCGCGCTCATCCAGCCGGTGCCCTACTGGGTCGGGCTCCTCTACGTGGGGGCGAGCATCGTGACGTTCGTGGCCTATGCGGTCGACAAGCGCGCCGCGCTGGAGGGCGACTGGCGGGTTCCCGAGGGATCCCTCCTCGCCCTCGGCGTCGTCGGCGGATGGCCGGGCGCGATCGTCGCGCAGCAGGTGGTTCGACACAAGACGATGAAGGCGAGCTTCCAGGGGATGTTCTGGATTTCGGTCGTCGTGAACGTGCTGGGCTTCGTGCTGCTCTCCCGACTGGCCTCTCTCGCTCTCGGCTGAGCGTCAGCCGCCGCGCGTACACTCGAATACATGTTCGAGACGCGTGTCGACGCGGATGCGCTCCCCCGCGCGGAGCGCATCCGCGAGCTCCAGGACCGCATCCGCGGCATGCAGCGCACGCGTCTCGCCGATCGCACCCTGCCGACGTCGGCGGCGCTCGCGGAGCTGCTGCCGGGTGGCGCGCTCGCCGCGGGCGGCAGCTACGTCGTCGAGGGGTCGACCGCGCTCGCGCTCGAGCTCGTGCGCGAGCCCAGCCGGGCGGGATCGTGGTGCGCCGTCGTCGGCATGCCGGATCTCGGCGTCGAAGCCGCGGCAGCGGCGGGCATCGACCTCGACCGGCTCGTGCTCGTGCCGCATCCCGGCGAGCAGTGGTTCGCCGTCGTCTCGGCGCTCGTCGACGCCGTCGCGGTCGTGCTCGTGTCCCCGCCCGCTCGCGCGCGCGTGGGCGAGGCTGCTGCCGGGCGCCTCGCGGCGCGGCTGCGCCAGCGCGAGGCGGTGCTCGTGTCGATGCGGGCATGGCCGCGCGCGCAGGCGCGGCTCGTGCTCGCCGAGAGCGACTGGTCGGGCATCGGCGCGGGCTTCGGTCATCTCGCGGCGCGCCAGGTCACGGTCGCCTCGAGCTCGCCGGCCTGGCAGGGGCGCACGCGCTCGCGTCGCCTGTGGCTCCCGGATGCCGCCGGTGCGGTCTCCCCCGTCGTCGCGCGCGCCGCGGAGGGCTCCTCGCGCGAGGCCCCCGCTCCCCTGCGGGCCCTAGGCTGACGGCATGCGGTACCGCTTCGCTTGCGAGTTGCGGCGCTGGGAGGCGCGTGTGCACGACGACTGGTACTTCGTCGAGGTGCCCGCCGACGCGTCCGCCGAGATCCGCGAATGGGCGGATGCGTTCCCCCGTGCCGGCTTCGGTGCCGTCAAGGTCAGCGCGCGCGTGGGCGGCACGAGCTGGTCGACGTCGGTCTTCCCCTCTGCCGCGGGCATCTACAGTCTCGTGATCGGCGCGCGGGTGCGCCGCGCGGAGGGCCTCGAGCCCGGCGATGTCGTGGAGGCGGAGATCGAGCTCTGACGAGTTGACGTATTCGAACACATATTCGAAAATGGAGCATGCCCGGCTCCGCTCCCCGTCTTCTCGTGCTCCATGTGCCCGACTGGGCCGCGCGGGCGCAGGCGCGTGAGAGCGGCCTCGCCGAGCACGCCCCCGTCGCGCTCATCGCCGCAGGGGTCGTCGCCGCCTGCACGCCTGCCGCTCGATCCGCGGGTGTGCGCATCGGCATGCGGCAGCGCGAGGCTCAGGGGCGCTGCCCGGGCCTCCGTGTCGAGCGAGAGGAACCTGCGATCGCCGCGCGCACCTTCGAGCCCGTGCTCGCGGCCCTCGAGCAGGCGCTGCCGGGGTGGCATCCGCTCACGCCCGGCACCGCCGCCATCCGGGCCCGCGGTCCCGCCCGCTACTACGGGGGCGAGCTCGCGGCCGCCCGCACGGTCGTGGGGCTCGCGCAGGCGCGGGGCGCGTCGGGAGCACGCGTCGGCATCGCCGACGGGCTCTTCGCCGCCGAGCTCGCCGCGCGCGGCGCGGGCGGCGGTGCGGATGCGGATGCCGTGCGTCTCGTCCCCGCGGGCGAGGCGGCCGCGTTCCTCGCCCCGCTGCCCGTCTCGGCTCTTGGAGACCCGGAGCTCGCCTCGCTGCTGCCGCGCCTCGGCATCCGCACCCTGGGCGCCTTCACGGCGCTCGCGGAGCAGGATGTCGCGGCGCGCTTCGGGCCGCTCGGCGCGCGGCTGCACGCCCTCGCGCGCGGACGCGACCCTCGCCCGGCGACACCGCGCATCCCCCCGCGCGACATCGACGCGGTCGTCGACTTCGAGCCGCCCGTCGAGCGCGTCGACGAGGTCGCCTTCGCCGTGCGGGCGGCGTGCGACGACTTCGTGCGCACCCTGCTCGGCGAGCGGCTCGTCTGCACGGCGCTGCGGGTCGAGTTCACGGGCGAGCGCGGCGAGGTCGATGAGCGGGTGTGGCTGCATCCGCGCTCCTTCTCCGCCGCCGAGGTCGTCGACCGCGTGCGCTGGCAGCTGCAGGCGACCGAGGCCCTGCGCTCCCCCGTCGTGCGTGTGCGGGTGAGCCCCGAGGCCGTCGACCCCGTGCACGCGCACGAGACGGGCCTGTGGGGCACGGGGCCCGACGAGCGCGTGCACTCCGTGCTCTCGCGCGTGCAGGGCATGGTGGGGCACCGTGGAGTTCTCACGCCCCAGCTCGCGGGCGGCCGACGCCCCGCCGACCGGCAGACGCTTGTGCCGTGGGGCGACCGGGCCTCCGTCGCCCGTGAGCGCACGAGGCCATGGCCAGGCGCGCTCCCCGACCCGCCCCCGACGACCGTCTACGAGGTGCCGCGCCCCGTGGGCGTCGAAGACGTGCGCGGGTGCATGGTCACGATCGACGAGCGCGGGCGGGTGAGCGCCGCGCCGGCCGTCATCGTCTCGCAATCGGGCGCGCGTCGCGACCTCACCGCCTGGGCCGGTCCGTGGCCGCTCGAGGAGCGCTGGTGGGATCCCGCCGCAGCGCGCGCCGTGCACCGTGTGCAGGCCGTCGACGCGAGCGGATGCGCGTGGCTGCTCGTGCGCGACGCGGAGGGCTGGTGGGCCGAGGGGCGGTACGACTGATGGGAGCGCGCTGATGGGCTGGAACAACCCGCCCATCCCCTGGTCGGAGTTCGAGCGCACCCTCTCGGGACGGCGCCCCGACGACGCACGCGACGGCGGCGACGGGCCGGCCTTCTCGCGCAAGCGCGGGCCCTACCTCGCACCCGTCGACATCGTGCGCGACCCGGACGCGCTCCCCTACGCCGAGCTGCACGCGCACTCGAGCTTCAGCTTCCTCGACGGCGCGTCCTCGCCCGAGGAGCTCGTCGAGGAGGCCGAGCGGCTGGGGCTCAGCGCCCTCGCGCTCGTCGACCACGACACCTTCGCAGGGCTCGTGCACTTCGCCGAGGCGGCCGAGAGCTCGAGCGTCGCGACGATCTTCGGTGCCGAGCTCTCGCTCGGGCTCTCGGGTCCCCAGAACGGCGAGCCCGACCCCGAGGGCGAGCACCTCGTCGTGCTCGCGCGGGGACCCGAGGGATACCACCGGCTCTCGCGCGCCATGACCGAGGCGAACCTGCGCGGAGGCGAGAAGGGCCGCCCTGTCTACGACCTCGAGGAGCTCACGGCGGCCGCCGAGGGGCAGTGGGCCGTGCTCACGGGATGTCGCAAGGGCGCCGTGCGCCGTGCGCTCGAGGAGGGCGGGCCGGATGCCGCGGGTCACGCTCTCGACGAGCTCGTCGCGTTGTTCGGGCGCGACGCCGTGCACGTCGAGCTCATCGACCACGGCGACCCCCTCGACACCGACCGCAACGACGCGCTCGCGGCCCTCGCATCCGCACGGGGTCTCCCCGTGCTCGCGACGGGCAACGTGCACTACGCGACCCCCGACCGTCGGCATCTCGCGGCGGCGGTCGCAGCCGTGCGTGCGCGACGGAGCCTCGACGAGCTCGACGGCTGGCTGCCCGCGACGGGCGGCGCGCACTTGCGCTCGGGTCGCGAGATGCGCGAGCGCTTCGCGCGCTACCCCGGGGCGATCGAGCACGGGCTCGAGCTCGCGGCCGAGCTCGCGTTCCCGCTCAAGCGCGCGAAGCCCGCCCTGCCGAAGGAGTGGGTGCCCGAGGGGCACACCCCCATGTCGTATCTGCGCGAGCTCGTGTGGGCGGGCGTGCCCGAGCGCTACCCCAAGCTCGACGAGGCCGGGCGGCGGCGCATCGAGGCCGAGCTCGACGTCATCGAGAAGAAGGACTTCCCGGGCTACTTCCTCATCGTGCACGACATCGTCGATTTCGCCCGCAGGCAGGGCATCCTGTGTCAGGGGCGGGGCTCCGCCGCCAACTCGGCCGTCTGCTTCCTGCTCGGCATCACGGCCGTCGATGCGATCGCCTACCGGCTGCCGTTCGAGCGCTTCCTCTCGAGCCTGCGCGACGAAGAACCCGACATCGACGTCGACTTCGACGCCGACCGCCGCGAGGAGGTCATCCAGTGGGTGTTCGACAAGTACGGGCGTCGCAACGCCGCCCAGGTCGCGAACGTCATCCAGTACCGCCCCAAGAACGCCGTGCGCGACATGGCGAAGGCGCTCGGCTACAGCCCCGGCCAGCAGGATGCCTGGGCGAAGCAGGTCGACGCACACGCGTGGAACCTCGAGGCGTCCGCTGTGGCAGACACCGACATCCCCCGCCCCGTGCTCGAGCTCGCACGCGAGCTGCTCAAGGCGCCGCGGCACCTCGGCATCCACTCGGGCGGCATGGTGCTCACCGACCGGCCCGTCGGCGAGGTCGTGCCGATCGAGCACGCGCGCATGGAGAACCGCACCGTCATCCAGTGGGACAAAGACGATGCGGCGTGGATGGGGCTCGTCAAGTTCGACCTGCTCGGCCTCGGCATGCTCGCGGCCCTGCAGCACTGCCTCGACCTCATCCGCGAGGCGACGGGCGAGCGGTGGCAGCTCGCGACGATCCCCAAGGAGGAGCCGGCCGTCTACGACATGCTGTGCCGCGCCGACTCGATCGGGGTGTTCCAGGTGGAGTCGCGCGCCCAGATGGGACTTCTGCCGCGTCTGCAGCCGCGCGAGTTCTACGACCTCGTCGTGCAGATCGCGCTCGTGCGCCCCGGTCCCATCCAGGGCGGTGCCGTGCACCCCTTCGTGCGGCGCAAGCTCGGCAAGGAGCCCGTGAGCTACGCGCATCCGAAGCTCGTGCCCGTGCTCGAGCGCACCCTCGGCGTGCCCGTCTTCCAGGAGCAGCTCATGCAGATGGCGATGGCCGTCGGCGAGTGCTCGGGCGAGGATGCCGACCTGCTGCGGCGCGCGATGGGCTCGAAGCGCGGGTACGAGCGCATCGACAGGCTGCGCGAGAAGCTCTACGAGGGCATGGCCTCGAACGGGCTCACGGGAGCCGCGGCCGACGAGATCTACGCCCAGATCCAGGCCTTCGCCAACTTCGGCTTCGCCGAGAGCCACTCGCTGAGCTTCGCCCTGCTCGTCTACGCGAGCTCGTGGATCAAGCTGCACTATCCCGCTGCCTTCCTCGCAGGGCTCTTGCGCGCGCAGCCCATGGGCTTCTACTCTCCCGCGTCGCTCGCGGCCGACGCCCGTCGTCACGGTGTGCGCGTGCTGCGCCCGGACATCCAGCGGTCGGGGGTGGAGGCGGGCCTCGAGCCGCTCGAAGAGGGCGCGATCGCCGCACCGACGGGCCTCGACTCCTGTCTCGAGCGGCACCAGCCGCATCCGGGCGACTTCGATCCGCATGCGCCCGACGCCTCGCGCGCGCACCGTCGCGATGGCCGGGTCGGCGTGCGGCTCGGCCTCGCCGCCGTGCGCGGCATCGGCAAGCCGCTCGCTCAGCGCATCGTGGCCGAGCGCGAGGCCGCGGGGCCGTTCCGCAGCATGGAGGATCTCGTGCGCCGCGTGGGCCTCACGACCGCCCAGCTCGAGGCGCTCGCGACGGCCGGGGCGTTCGAGCCGCTCGGACTCGCGACGCGCGAGGCGCTGTGGCGCGCGGGCTCGGCCGCTGAGGATCGCGCCGAGTACCTCGCGGGATCGGTCGTCGCGGTGCAGCCGCCGCTCTTCCCCGACCCGACGGCGTTCGAGACCCTCTCCGCCGACCTGTGGGCCACGGGCATCTCTCCCGACGACCACCCCGTGCGCCACCTCCGCCCACGGCTCTCCGAGCGCGGCGTGCTGAGCGCCGAGCAGCTGCGCACGGCCGAGTCGGGCCGCCGCATCGAGGTCGCGGGGCTCGTGACGCACCGGCAGCGGCCCGCGACGGCATCCGGCATCACCTTCATGAACCTCGAAGACGAGACGGGACTCGTCAACGTCATCTGCGGTGCAGGGTTCTGGGCGCGTCACCGTCGCGTCGCACGCGACGAGCCCGCGGTCGTCGTGCGCGGCATCCTCGAGCGCTCGCCCGAGGGCGTCGTCAATGTGCTCGCGGATGCGATCGAGCCGTTGCGTGCGGGCGTCCCGCATCGCTCGCGCGACTTCCGATAGCCCCCACCGTCGGTGCCGAGAAGGACGGTCGGGTGCGGCCTGCGCGACGCTGGCATCGGGACTGGCGGGAGCGCGTCGACGCGGAGCGGCGACACGCGGGGGCATGCGTCGCGCAGGCCGCACCCGACCGTCCGGCTACGAGACCGCGAGCTCGGCCTCCGCGAGCAGCACGCACACGCACAGCGCCTCGATCGCCTGCGCGAGCTCCTGCTCGGGCGGCATCGAGGGCGCGATGCGGATGATGCTGTCGTGCGGGTCGTCGCCGTACGGGAAGGCGGCACCGGCCGGCGTCACGGCGACGCCGATGGACTTCGCGAGCTCGACGGCGCGCGACGCCGTGCGCGCGGGCGCCGCGAGCGTCACGAAGTAGCCGCCCGTGGGCTTCGTCCACGTCGCGTGGCCCGAGAGGCGCTCCGTGAGGATGCGGTCGACGAGCGCGAACTTCGGCGCAAGCAGCTCGCGGTGCTTGCGCATGTGAGCCCGCACCCCCTCCGCGTCGCGGAAGAAGCGCGCATGACGCAAGTGGCTCAGCTTGTCGGGCCCGATCGTCTGCACCGAGGCGTGCTTCCGGTGCCACGCGATGTTGGCGGGGCTCGAGGCGAAGAACGCGACGCCCGCGCCCGCTTGCGTGATCTTCGACGTCGAGGCGAACACGAAGACGCGGTCGGGGTTGCCCGCCTCCTCGGCGAGACCGAGGATGTCGATCGGCGCCGGCTCGTCGTCCGTGAGGTGGTGGAACGCGTACGCGTTGTCCCAGAAGATGCGGAAGTCATTCGCCGCCGCGGGCATCGAGACGAGCGCCCGCGCCGTCGCCTCATCGACCGTCGCACCCGTGGGGTTGGCGTACATGGGCACGAGCCACATGCCGCGCACGGCGGGGTCGGCGAGGTGCCGCTCGATCGACGCGAGGTCGAGCGAGCCGTCCTCGAGATACGGCACCGCGATCATCCGGATGCCGAGCGCCTGCGTCACGGCGAAGTGGCGGTCGTACCCCGGCGAGGGGCACAGGAAGGCGGCGTCGCGCCCGACCCACGGCTCGCCGCCCGGCACACCGTGCAGGAGCGCGTTGACGATCGTGTCGTGCATGAGCTGCAGGCTCGCGTTGCCCGCTGCGAGCAGTTGCGCCACGGGGATGCCGAGCAGCTCGGCGAAGATCTCGCGCAATTCGATCACGCCGTCGGTGCCGCCGTAGTTGCGCAGATCGGCGCCCGCGGCGTCGCGGTAGTCGTCGCCGAGCGGGATGTCGAGAAGCGCGTTCGAGAGGTCGAGTTGCGCGGCCGAGGGCTTGCCGCGCGTGAGGTCGAGGGAGAGGCCGCGCTCGCGCAGTGCCTGGTACTCCGCGCGGAGGCTCTCGAGGCTGTGGGGCATGTCTCAACGCTACCCGCTCGCGGTGCGGCGATCGCGATGCGACGGCTCAGCGCCCGCCGGGCGCCGAGCCGATGCGGCGTCGGAGCAGATCGATGCGCGCTTGCAGTTGCGCGACCGTCGCCCGCGCGACCTCCGGTCCCCCGCACAGGCGCCGTACCTCGGCGTGCACTTGCGCGTGCGTCTGGCCCGTGCCGCGCGCGTGGATGCTCACGAGGCTGTTGAGCAGGCGGCGCTGCTCGGCGAGGGTGCGGTGCAGCGGCTGGGGCTGGGTCTCGATCTCGCCGCGCTCCGAGCGCTCCTCGGCGCGGCGTGCCTGGCGCTGCTGGCGGTGCTTGAGGAGCTCCGAGACCTGCTCGGGGTCGAGGATGCCCGGGATGCCGATGAAGTCCCACTCCTCGGGGCTCCCGGGCGTCGCGAGCGCGCCGTACTCCTCGCCGTCGAACATCGCCTTCTCGAAGGTCGCGATCGACGCGAGCGCCTGCCACTCGAACTCGTCGGCGAGCTCGGCCGATGCCTCCTCCTGCCGATTGGCATCGTCGACGAGGGCGTCCTCGAGCAGCGCCCCCTCGGGCGTCTCACGGTCGAGGGCGTGATCCCGTTCGCGCTCGAGCTCCGCCCCGAGCCTCAAGAGCACGGGCACGCTCGGCAGGAACACGGTCGCGAGCTCACCCCGGCGCCGGGCGCGCACGAAGCGGCCGATCGCCTGCGCGAAGTAGAGCGGCGTCGATGCGCTCGTCGCGTAGACGCCGACGCACAGCCGGGGGACGTCGACGCCCTCCGAGACCATGCGCACGGCGACCATCCAACGCTGCGTGCCCTCGGCGAAGCGCGTGATCTGCTCGCCCGACCCCGGGTCGTCGGAGAGCACGACGGTCGGCGGCGTTCCCGTGAGCTCCGTGAGGATCGTCGCGTAGGCGCGCGCGGCGGCCTGATCCGTCGCGATCACGAGCCCCCCGGCATCGGGGATGTGCTGGCGCACCTCGCGGAGGCGCCGGTCGGCGGCCGAGAGCACCGCCGGCATCCACTCGCCGCCCGGGTCGAGCGCCGTGCGCCACGCCTGCGCCGTGACGTCTTGCGTGTCGTCCTGGCCGAGGGTCGCCTCCATCTCGTCGCCCGCGCGCGTGCGCCAACGCATCGACCCCGCATAGCTGAGGAATACGACGGGCCGCACGACGCCGTCGCGCAGAGCTCGACCGTACCCGTAGGCGTAGTCGGTCTGCGAGACGCGCACGCCGCGCTCATCGCGTGCGTAGCGCACGAACGGGATGGGCGAGGTGTCGCTGCGGAAGGGCGTCCCGGTGAGCGAGAGGCGCCGTGTCGCGCCCTCGAAGGCCTCGCGCACGGCGTCGCCCCAGCTGAGCGCGTCGCCTGCATGGTGGACCTCGTCGAGGATCACGAGCGTGCGCGCCGAGTTGGTGAGCTCGCGATGCAGGCTCGCACGCACGGCGACGGCGGCGTAGGTCACGACGACGCCGTGGAACTGCCGCGACTCGCGGCCGTGTCGGTTGGTGAAGCGCGGGTCGAGCCGGATGCCGGCCCGGTGCGCCGCATCCGCCCATTGCACCTTGAGGTGCTCCGTCGGCGCCACGACCGTGATGCGGTCGACGATGCGCCGCTGCAGGAGCTCGGATGCGAGACGCAGCGCGAAAGTCGTCTTGCCGGCGCCGGGGGTCGCCGAGACGAGGAAGTCGCGGCGGCTCGCCTCGCTCGCGGCGGGGTCGAAGTAGGCCGTGAGCGCCTCCTCCTGCCATGCGCGCAGCTTGCCCGCGGTGCCCCAGGCGGCACGCTCGGGGAAGCTCGGCGGGAGGTGCTCGGCGGCCGCCGTCGCGCGGAACACGCGCTCTCCGGATGCCTCGCTCACTCGTACAGATCGTAGTCGCGGGCGGCGACAGGGCGCGTGCCGCACCCCCGCGTCAGTCGTCCCCGTGCCCGAACCGCCGCTGCACGGCGGGCGAGAGCAGGGCTGCCGGGCGTACCGCGCCCGAGCCGAACCGCTCGGCGATCGCGTCGACGGTCTGCTCCGCCTCCCGCCAGCCCTCGTCGTCATCCCACAGTCCGAGCATCGCGGCGCCGTCGCCGACGAGCTGCTCCGCGCGCACGCCGATGAGCCGCACGGGGCGTGCGGAGCTGTTGGCGTGGTCGTAGAGCTCGCGCGCTGCTGTGTACACCCGCCGCCCGAGATCGGTGGGCTCGGCGAGGGTGCGCGAACGTGTGATGGTCGTGAAGTCGGAGAAGCGCAGCTTGATCGAGACGGTGCGGCCGAGCACGCCCGCGCGGCGGAGGCGCTGCCCGACCCCGTCGGAGAGCTGCAGGAGCACGCGATGCAGCTCCGCGGCATCCGTGCGGTCGGTCTCGAAGGTCGTCTCGTGGCCGATCGACTTCTCCTCGCGGCCCGGCGTCACCGCGCGCGGATCACGGCCCCAGGAGAGCTCGTGCAGGCGCTCGGCACCCGCATCGCCCACGGCGTGCCGCAGCATGTCGACGGGGGCGTGTGCGACATCCCCGATCGTGCGGAGGCCCAGACGCACGAGCACCTCCTCGCTCTTGCCGCCGACGCCCCACAGGGCCGAGACGGGAAGGGGATGCAGGAAGTCGAGCGTGCCCTCGGCCGGGACGACGAGCAGCCCGTCGGGTTTCGCGCGGCTCGACGCGAGCTTCGCGACGAACTTCGTGGCGGCGGCACCCGCCGAGCAGTGAAGGCCCGTCTCGCGGTAGACGCGCTCGCGCAGCATCGTGCCGATGCGCCACGAGCTCCCGAGCAGCCGCCAGGCGCCCGCGACGTCGAGGAAGGCCTCGTCGACGCTCAACTGCTCGACGTGGGGCGTGACCTCGCCGAGGATCTGCATGACCCGTCGCGAGTAGTGGGCGTAGCGCTCGAAGTGCGGCTCGAGAACGATCGCATGCGGGCAGCGCCGGAGGGCCACCGCCATGGGCATCGCCGAATTGACGCCGTAGCGGCGTGCCTCGTACGTCGCTGCCGTGACGACGGAGCGCGCTGAGGGATGCCCCACGATGACGGGCTTGCCGACGAGCTCCGGACGATCGAGGAGCTCGACCGATGCGTAGAACGCGTCCATGTCGACGTGCATGATGTGGGCCGCGGGGTCGTCGACGGGCTCGGCGCTCACCTGCCGACCCGTGCCGTCCTGCTTGCTCACGCGCCCATCCTGTCACCCGCCGCAGACGACGGCGCCCGCCCCGGATGCCGGGACGGGCGCCGCTGCGCGAGAGACGATCACACGCGCCTGCGGCCGAAGATGAGACCCCAGATGAGCAGCACGATGATCGAACCGGCGATCGCGAGGAGCCAGGTCTGGAGCGACCAGAAGTCCTCGAGCGACACGTTGAAGAGGACCGACCCGAGCCAGCCGCCGAGGAGTGCACCGACGACGCCCAGCAGGAGTGTGACGATCCATCCCCCGCCCTGCCTGCCGGGGAGGATGAGCTTCGCGATCGCCCCCGCGATGAGGCCGAGCACGATCCAACCGAGGATTCCCATGGGACTCTCCGTTCTGCCGGGCTCGCGGGAGGTGTCACCCGTTCGGGGTGGTGGCCCGGCGACTCCGAGTCAACCGCGCTCGGCGCGCCCGGGGTAGGGCCTGGCGCGATGCGGCATCCTGGTGGTATGGCCGAGCAGCATCCCTGGTCCCGCTACGTCGCGATCGGCGACTCCTTCACCGAGGGCATCGGCGATCCCGAGCCGCGCGTGCCGGGCGGGCATCGCGGATGGGCGGATCGCGTCGCAGAGGTGCTCGATTCCCAGAGCGACGACTTCGCCTACGCGAATCTCGCCATCCGCGGTCGGCTCCTGCAGCAGATCCTCGACGAGCAGGTCGAGCCCGCGCTCGAGCTGCGTCCCGACCTCATCACGATCTCGGCGGGCGGCAACGACATCATCCGCCCCGGAACCGACCCCGACGAGGTCGCGGGCCGTCTCGAGGGCGGGATCGCCCGGCTGCGCAGCGCTGGGGCGACCGTCGTGCTCTTCAACGGCCCCGACATCGGCGAGACGCCTGTGCTGCGACGCATCCGCGGCAAGGTCGCGATCTACAACGAGAACCTGCACTACATCGCGAAGAAGCACGACGCGATCGTCGCTGACATGTGGGCCCTCCGCGAGCTCGCCGATCCGCGCATGTGGGCGCCCGATCGCCTGCATTTCTCGCCCACGGGCCACCACACGATCGCCCGCATGGTGCTCGAGTCGCTCGGCGTCGAGAACGACCTCGAGCCGTACCGACCCGAGCCCCTGCCCGCGAAGCCGTGGCGTCAGGCCCGCATCGACGACATCGTGTGGGCGCGTGAGCACTTCGCACCGTGGATCCTGCGCCGCCTGCGCGGCACGTCGTCGGGCGACGGCGTGACGCCGAAGCGGCCCGTGCCGGAGCCCGTCATCCACGAGGCCCATGGCGAGGGCGCGGAGAGCGCCTGAGCTCAGCGCATCCCGAAGATGAGCTCGGGGTGGCCGAGCCGCCACCACGGGCCAGGATCCTCGACGTCCCTCGACAGTACGAGCGGAACCGTGACGGTCTGCCGTCCCGCCGTGAAGACGACGGTGCCGACCTCGTCCCCCTTCGCGGCGAGCCGGATGGGGGCGACCGTCGCCGTCGAGCTCACCGCCGTGTCGCCCCACACGACGATCGAAGCGCTCTCCCCCGCGACGGCGCTCGCCGTCTCATCCCACGGCGTCTCGTACTCCGCGACCGGGTCCCCGTCCTGGATCAACGGCACTTCGCGGAATCCGGCGCGCGCCTGACGGACGAGATCGGCAATCGCGGCATTGATCGTCGGGTGGTCGGGACCGCCGAGCACGACGCCCACGAGCTCGACCGTGTGGCTGCCGACCTCGAGCGTCGCCGAGAACAGCAGGTTGGCGCCGAAGGTGTCGAGCGTGCCCGTCTTGATGCCGTCGATGCCCTCGTGTCCGATGAGCGCGTTGGTGTTCTTGACGGTCCCGATGTCGTGGATCTCGAGGCTCTTGGTGCCGACGATCTCGGCGACGAGGGGGTTCTCGAGGGCCAGTTCCCCCAGGCGGATGACGTCGGCGACGGTGCCCGTGCTTCCCGGGTCGAGACCGGAGGTGTCGACGATCGTGATGCCCTCGAGGCCGTTCCTCGCGAGCCAGTCCCGGGCCGCGGCCAGGTAGGCCTCCGTCGAGCCGAAGGCCCAGTGTGCGAGCGTCGTCGCGTAGTTGTTGGCCGAGTCGATGAGCATGATCTCGAGCAGCTCGCGCTCGGTGTAGACCTCGCCCGCCTTGACGGGCGCGACCGAGCCGTTGCGTGCGACGTAGTCCTCGTACGAGGCGACATCCGCCGCCGTCATCGTGACGGAGGGACCGGGGTCGTCGTCGGAGAGCGGATGCGCGTCGAGCACCGTGAGCGCTGTCACGACCTTCGCGATGCTCGCGAGCGGGAGGGCCTCCGTCGACCCGGCTTGTGCGAGCAATCCGTCGTAGCCGACGGCCGCGATCGCCGACGCGCCGTACGGCGGGAGGGAGGTCTCGGCGGCGGCGGGCGTCGCGATGCTCGGCACGGCGAGCTCGGGCGCCGTCTCGCTCACGGGCGCGAAGAGCGTGAGCGGGAGATAGGCGATCCCCGCGAGGACGGCGAAGAGGCCGCCGAAGACGACGATCCGGCGTCGGCGGTAGATCTGGCGTCGGGTCAGGGGCACCGGAGCATCATGCCAGGTCGCGACTGCGAGACCGCGGAACGAGGGCGCTCTCGCGGAGTTCCCGTGCCGACGCGGCGGAGCATCACGTGCGCAGGGCCCAGAGGGCGACAGCGGATGCCGCGGCCACGTTGAGCGAGTCGATGCCGCGCTGCATGGGGATCGTCACGACACGATCCGCGTTCGCAAGGGCGGCGCGGCTCAGGCCGTCACCCTCCGTGCCGAAGAGCAGAGCGACGCGCTCGGGAGGATCGGCCGCGTACGCGTCGAGGCTCACAGCGCCGTCGTCGAGAGCGAGAGCGGCGATCTCGAACCCCGCGGCGTGCAGCTCCTCGGCACCCTGCGGCCATTCGGGTAGGCGCGTCCACGGGATCTGCAGGACGGCCGCCATGCTCACGCGCACGGAGCGACGGTAGAGCGGATCGGCGCAGCGCGGCGTCACGAGCACGGCATCCGCGCCGAGGCCCGCGACGGCCCGGAAAATCGCGCCGACGTTCGTGTGGTCGACGATGTCCTCGAGCACGACGACGCGCCGGGCGCCGCGGAGGACCTCGGCGACCGAGGGCAGCTCCGGCCGGTGCATCGAGGCGAGCGCACCCCGGTGCAGCACGAAGCCCGTGATGTGCTCGAGCATCTCGGCGGGCGCGACGTACACGGGCACGTCGACGTCGTCGAGCAGGGGCGCGAGGTCGGGGATCCACTTCTCCTGCAGGAGCACGGAGCGCGGTCGGTGGCCCGCATCGAGCGCGCGCTGGATGACCTTCGTCGACTCGGCGATGTAGAGGCCGCCCGCGGGCTCCGAGAGGCGGCGCAGCACGACGTCCGTGAGGCGGAAGTAGTCGGTGAGCCGAGGGTCGGCGGGGTCGTCGACGGGCACGAGCTGCATGCTGCGATTCTGCCAGCCTGCCGAAACATGCCGGAAAAGGAAGGGCTCTACGCTGGAGCTGCGAAGGAGGCACGGATGTCGATCGCGACCCTCCCGGCCCCGGGCGAGGCGGCGGGTACGCTCGCGCCCGCCCTCGACGCGGCGGAGCGCCTGCTCGCCGGCCGTCGCGTGGCCGTGCTCACGGGGGCCGGCGTGTCGACCGACTCGGGCATCCCCGACTACCGCGGTGCGGGTGCACCCGTGCGCACGCCCATGACGTTCTCCACATTCCTCGCCGATGAGCGCGCCCGCAAGCGCTATTGGGCGGGCAGCCACCTCGGCTGGAACCACTTCTCCTCGGCGGAGCCCAACGCCGGCCATCTCGCGCTCGCCGAGCTCGAGGAGCGCGGTGTCGTGACGGGCGTCGTGACCCAGAACGTCGACGGCCTGCACGCGCGAGCCGGATCGCGGCGCGTCGTCGAGCTGCACGGCGCGATGCGGCGCGTCACGTGCCTCGTGTGCGGCCAGATCTTCGCGCGCGCCGACATCGCGGCGCGCATGACGCGCGACAACCCATGGCTCGGCGATCCGGATGCCATCCAGACGGGGCCCGACGGCGACGTCGAGATCGAGTCGGTCGAGGCCATGATCGTGCCCGAGTGCACCGTGTGCGGCGGCATGCTCAAGCCCGAGGTCGTGTTCTTCGGCGAGTTCGTGCCGCGCGCCGTCTTCGCATCCGCGCGAGCGATCGTCGCGGGCTCCGAGGCCCTCGTCATCGCGGGATCCTCGCTCGTCGTGAACTCGGGAATCCGCCTGCTCGACCAGGCAGCCAAGCGCCGCATGCCGATCGTCATCGTCAATCGCGGCGAGACGCGCGGCGACGCACGCGCGAGCCTCAAGATCGACGCGGGCACCTCCGAGGTGCTGAGCGCGCTCGCTGCTCGGCTTCGATAGTCTCGATCCTCCGGACGGATGCCCCGTCCGCGCGGAGGATTCATGACCGAGCTCTACCTCGTGCGCCACGGCGAGACCGATTGGAACGCCGCGCGCCGCATCCAGGGACGCACCGACATCCCGCTCAACGACACGGGCCGTGCACAGGCGCGGCAAGCGGCCGAGCTGCTCGCCCGTCGGCGCTGGGACGCCGTCTACTCGAGCCCCCTCGAGCGCGCGCACGAGACGGCGCGCATCATCGCCGAGCGCCTGGGGCTCGACGACGTGACGGATGTCGAGGCCTTCGTCGAGCGCGACTACGGCGAGGCCGAGGGCATGGGGTTCGACGAGCTCGAGGCGCGCTATCCGGAGGGTGTGCGTGCGCCGGGTCAGGAGACTCGTGAGCAAGTGGCCGCGCGCGTCGTCCCCGCGCTGCTCGCGCTCGCGGAGCAGCATCCGGGCGAGCGGCTCGTCATCGTGAGCCACGGCGGCGCCATCCGCTCGGTGCTCCAGACGGCAGAGCCCGGCACGCATCATCCGCGCATCACGAACGCCTCCGTGCACAGCTTCCGCGTCGAAGACGGAGAGCTGCGCCTCATCGCCTTCGACGACCCCATCGAAGAGGAGTCGGTCATGCCCCAATGCGAGGACCTCGACGTGCAGAACGCCGTCGAGGCGGCAGATGACGGCGAGCCGATCCGGGCGGCGGGCGCCTGATGGCGGACGACTACGCCGCACGCTTGAGGGAGCTCGGTCTCGACGTCGAGGTGCGCGAATTCCCCGAAGGCACGCACACGGCGCAGGATGCCGCGGATGCGATCGGCTGCCCCGTCGCGGCGATCGTCAAGAGCCTCGTGTTCACGCTCGACGGATCGCCGCTCCTCGTGCTCGTCTCGGGTGCGAACCGCGTCGACACGGATGCGCTCGGTGCGCGTCTCGGCGGCACGCTGGGCAAGGCGGACGCGCGCACGGTCAAGGAGGCGACGGGCTACTCGATCGGCGGCGTGCCACCCCTCGCACACGCGACCCCTCTCCGCACGATCATCGACGAGGACCTGCTCGCCCTCGACGAGCTGTGGGCCGCGGCGGGGAGTGCGTCCTCCGTGTTCGCGCTCGCGCCCGCGGACCTCGTGCGGCTCTCAGCCGGGCAGGTGATGCGGGTCAGCTGAACGGTCGCGGGCGACCCTCTCGAGCATCTCGAGCAGCACGGCAGCCGAGCGATTCCAGTCGAAGCGGGACGCCTGCTCGCGCGAGGCGGCGGAACGGCGCGCCCAGGCATCCGCGTCGTCGAGCTCGCGGATGGCCGCCGCCACCGCGCGCACGTCGTGCGGGTCGGCGTACACGGCCGCCTCTCCCCCGATCTCGCGGAAGATCGGGATGTCGGAGACGACGACGGGCGTGCCCCGCACCATCGCCTCGACGAGGGGCAGCCCGAAGCCCTCGTCGAGCGACATCGTCACGAGCGCGAGGGCGTCGTCGAGAAGCTCGTCGTATTCGGCATCCGTGACGCCGTCGTGCACGACGAGCCCGCCCGCGGGCGCGAGGGAGGTCAGACGGGCGCGATCGGCGTCGCCGATGCGGCTCAGCACGTGCAGGCGGTACCCGGGCAGTTCGTGGAGCGCGCGCGCAAGCGTCTCGACGTTCTTGTAGGGCATGAAGGATCCCATGTACACGAGCTCGCGCGACGCGGGTTGCCGACGGCCGGGATCGGCGTCGACGGGGTCGGCCGCGTTCGAGACGATCGTGATGGGGCGGTCGGTCAAGCGGTGCGCACGCATGAGCTCGCGCGTCGTCGCGGAGACCGTCGCGACCTCGTCGGCGCGATTGAGAAGCACCCGCTGGGGCCACCAGGCCAGATGGTAGAGCCGCCACATGAGGCGCACCGGCCAGGCGAGATCGCGCGGCGGCGTGCGGTTGCGGTAATAGATGAGGTCGTGCAGCGTGAGCACGAGGCCGTAGCGCCGTCCCCACGCGCCGATCGTCTGCATGGGGCTGAAGAGCACGTCGGGCTCGAGCGCGTTGAGACGCCGCGCGATCGTGAGCTCACGTGGGCTCGTCGGGCTCGTGGCGAGCTGCCACGGCAGCTCCGGCAGCATGGCGAGCTGGCGCTCGTCGCTCACGATCATGATGAGCTCGTGGCCCGCCTCGCGCGCGAGGGGGGCGAGCGCCGCGACGAGGCGGGCGGTGTAGCGGCTGATCCCGTCGTGCCGCGGGAAACGCACATAGCGGCAGTCGACGAGGATCCTCACCGCGTGGCCCCGGGCGGCTGGGCGCCCGCCGGCAGCTCGGCGAGGAAGGAGCGGATGGCGTCGGCGACGACACCGGGGGTCTCGTAGTGCGCGAGGTGGCCCGTGCCGGGGACGGCGACGAGGCGCGCATCCGGGAACAGCTCGAGGGCCGCGTGCTGCCCCGCGAGCGGCGCGATGCGATCGAGCTCGCCCGCGATGAGCATGGTCGGAACGGTCACGTGGGGCGCCGCCGTGCGCACATCCGTGCTGACGGAGGCGCGGAACGCCTCGGCGACCGTGCGGGGGTCGGAGAAGCCGTTGAAATAGCGGTGGTGCTCCTCGTGGATCCAGCGCCTAAGGATGCGATCGGGCGTCTTCACGAGGTTCATGCTCATGAACCGCACGATGAGCCAGTTGCCGAGCCACACCCGCGCGAGCCCCGCAGGCATCGCGCGCGTGACACCGTAGAACGCGCGCGTCGCCGCTGTGATGCCGCGCCCCGCCGCGACCTTCGGATCCGTCGTGATGGGGTTCACGAGGATGAGGGCGCGCGCCGGCATGCCCCCCGCGATCGCGTGCGACGACACCATCGACCCGAAGGAGTGCCCGAGCACGACGGGCGGCGCCGCGAGGCCGAGCGCGTCGATGAACCCGGCGAGCCAGCGGCCGTAGCCGGCGATGGAGTGCGGCGCCTCGGTGAGCGGCGTCGAGACGCCGAAGCCGGGCAGATCGGGGCTCAGGATGCGGATGCCGTCGAGCTGTGCGATGACGGGCTCGAGCCCATGGTGGTCGCCGCGGTAACCGTGCACGAGCACGACGACGTCGCGTGCGTTCTCAGGGCCGAAATCCCAGAAGCGCGTGCGGGATCCGAGGATCGTGAACTCGCGCTCGCGCACCGGGATCCGGGCGAGCGCGTCGGCGTGCGGGGTCGGGACGGCCATCCCAGCGATTCTAGGCGCGCGCCCAGGGCGCGGGATGACAGACTCAGACGGTGACGTTCACGGCTCCTATCACGCTGCCCGGCCTCACGCTCGATCCGCACTGGTATCGCCGTGCGGTCTTCTACGAGGTCATGGTGCGCTCCTTCGTCGACTCCAACGGCGACGGCTCGGGCGACCTCGGCGGGCTCATCTCGAAGCTCGACTACCTGCAGTGGCTCGGCGTCGACGCGCTGTGGATCCCGCCCATCTACCAGTCGCCGCTGCGCGACGGCGGCTACGACGTGGCGGACTACCGGCAGATCCTGCCCGAGTTCGGCACGCTCGAGGAGTTCCGCGAGCTCGTGACGAAGGCGCATGAGCGCAACATGCGCATCATCATCGACCTGCCGCTCAACCACACGTCCGACCAGCACGAGTGGTTCCAGCAGTCCCGCAGCGATCCCGACGGCCCCTACGGCGACTTCTACGTCTGGCGTGACACCGACGAGGGCTTCGCGAACGTCCGCATCATCTTCACGGACTACGAGGACTCGAACTGGGCCTTCGACTCCGAGCGCAGGCAGTTCTACTTCCACCGCTTCTTCTCGCACCAGCCCGACCTCAACTACCGCAACCCCGCGGTGCACGAGGCGGTCTTCGACATCATCCGCTTCTGGATGGACATGGGCGTCGACGGTTTCCGCCTCGACGCGATCCCCTACCTCTACGAATCGGAGGAGGGCAATGGCGAGGGTGAGCCCGAGACCCACGAGTTCATCAAGGCCGTGCGCCGCATGATGGACGAGGAGTACCCCGGCCGCGTCATGATCGCCGAGGCGAACCAGTGGCCGTCCGAGGTCGTCGAGTTCATGGGCACGAACGAGGAGCCGCAATGCCACATGGCCTTCGACTTCCCCGTCATGCCGCGCATCTTCTACTCGCTGCGCTCGCAATCCGCGCAAGAGCTCACGCGCGTGCTCGCCGAGACGACCGAGACGCCTGAGGGCGCCGGGTGGGGCGTCTTCCTGCGCAACCACGACGAGCTCACGCTCGAGATGGTCTCCGAGGAGTACCGCCAGGCGATGTACGGCTGGTACGCCTACGACCCGCGGATGCGCGTCAACGTGGGCATCCGGCGTCGCCTCGCGCCCCTGCTCGACAACTCGCGCGCCGAGCTCGAGCTCGCGCACGCGCTGCTGTTCTCGCTCCCGGGTTCGCCCTTCCTCTACTACGGCGACGAGATCGGCATGGGCGACAACATCTGGCTGCCCGACCGCGACGCCTCGCGCACGCCCATGCAGTGGACGCCCGACCGGAACGCCGGCTTCTCGACGGCGGATCCCGGCAAGCTCTACTTGCCCGTCGTGCAATCGCTCGTCTACAACTACACGCTCGTCAACGTCGAATCGCAGCTCGCGCAATCCCGCTCGCTCTTGCACTGGATCCGCAACGTCATCCACGTGCGCAAGGCGCACCCCGTCTTCGGCCTCGGCTCGATCCGGGTGCTGCGTACTAACCACGAATCGGTGCTCGCCTTCGTGCGCGAGTACGAGGGATCGGGTACGCAGTTCGGCGATGCTCCCGAGCGCGTCCTGTGCGTCTTCTCGTTCTCGCATAACCCCGTCGCGGTCTCGATCGAGCTCACGGGCGACGAGGGCGTCACTCCTTACGACCTCTTCGGGGGCGGCGCGTTCCCGGCGGTCGGCGACGACGGCATCCTGACGCTCACGATGGCGACGCAGAGCTTCTACTGGCTGCACCTCGGGGAGCCGCGCGCAGCCCTCCCGCGCGCCTTCTGAACCGTGTCGGAGCCCGACCGTAGGCTTCCGGCATGAGCAGTTGGGCCGATCGTCTGGGCGTCTTCGACCTCGAGACGACCGGCGTCGACGTCGAGACCGCGCGCATCGTGACGGCGTGCATCGCGGTCATCGACGCGGCGGGTGACGTCGTGCAGCGCTGGGACTGGATCGCCGATCCGGGTGTCGAGATCCCGGATGCCGCTGCCGCCGTCCACGGCATCACGACGGAACGCGCGCGCGCCGAAGGGCGGCCGAGCGAGATCGTCGTCGCGGAGATCGCGCAGACCCTGCGCACCCTCTTCGGCCTCGGCATCCCCGTCGTGGTCTACAACGCGCCGTACGACCTGTCGCTGCTCGATCGCGAGTGCCGACGCAACGAGCTCGAGCCTCTCGCCGACCCCGCGCCCGTCGTCGACCCCCTCGTGCTCGACAAGCAGGTGGACACCTACCGCAAGGGCAAGCGCACTCTCGAGGTGGCTGCCGCGCACTACGGCGTGCAGCTCGACGACGCGCACGACGCGGGCGCGGATGCCATCGCTGCGGGGCGCGTCGCGCAGGCCCTCGTCGCCGCGCATCCGGACGAGCTCGACATCCCCATCGCCGATCTGCACGGGCGCCAGGAGATCTGGTACGCCGAGCAGGCGCGCAGCTTCCAGGACTACATCCGCCAGCGCAAGGGCGACGCGAGCTTCACGGCGTCGACGGCGTGGCCCGTCAAATACCCGGTTCACCCGGGCGCGTACCGCGACACCCAGCCCATCCCGCCTCTCGAGCCGCGCCTCGGTCGCGTGCCGGTCATCGACTTCAGCCGTCCGCTCGCACTACAGGTGGCTCCCCCGCCGAGCGTCCCGCGCGCGGTCGACGCGGCGCCCCCGGATGCGCGGGATGCCGTCGCGGGGGTTGCGCCTCCCGTGGAGCAACCGGAGCCGTTGCTCGGCCAGGAGCCGCCGTTCGAGACGGAGCCGCCGTTCGCAGTAGCGCCCGAGCCATCCGCCGAGCAACCGCCCGACACGGCCGACGAGCCCGACGTACTCGAAGAGCCCGATGAGCGCGTTCCCGAGCGAACGGGATCCCGACCCGCAGTGCTGCGCATCGCCGCGGCGATCGTCACGGATGCCGCGGGCCGCACGCTGCTCGTGCGCAAGGCCGGCACGACGCACTTCATGCAGCCGGGCGGCAAGATCGAAGAGGGCGAGAGCGCGATCGAGACGCTCACGCGCGAGCTCGCCGAGGAGATCGGCGTCGAGCTCGACATCACGACCGCCGAGTACCTCGGCCTCTTCCGCGCCGTCGCGGCGAACGAGGAGGACACGGTCGTGCTCGCAGCCGTCTTCGCGATGGCCGTCGACGGGGAGGTCGCCGTCTCCGGTGAGATCGAGGAACTGCTGTGGGTCGACGACGCCGCCGTCGACCTCGAGGGGCGGGATGTCGCGCCGCTCACGCTCGACGAGCTCCTGCCGCTGTGGGAACGGCGGCGCGCGCAGACGCTTCCGTTCTAGGCGGCGGTGGTTTCGAGACGCCGCTCCGCGGCTCCTCAACCTCGACACCTGCTGCTCAGGTGGTTGAGGAGCGCCCGCGGAGCGGACGCGTCTCGAAACCACCTCGACACGTGCTGCTCGGGTGGTTGAGGAGCGCCCGCGGAGCGGACGCGTCTCGAAACCACCGCCCCGCACATGCATGAGGGCCCCGTCCGAAGACGGGGCCCTCATACGCAGGTGAACCGAGGCTTTACTTGCCGAAGTTCTTGTAGCGCGTGTTGAACTTCTCGACGCGGCCGGCGCTGTCGAGGATGCGCTGCTTGCCGGTGTAGAACGGGTGCGACGCCGACGAGATCTCGACGTCCACGACCGGGTAGGTCTCGCCGTCCAGCTCGATGGTCTTGTCGCTCGTGAGGGTCGAGCGGGTGAGGAAGGTCTCGCCGCTCGCCAGGTCGCGGAAGACGATCGCCTGGTAGTCGGGGTGGATGTCGGTCTTCATGAGGTACCTCAGTCGGAAGTGGATGGGAAAAGTTCGCGGGCCGATGGGCCGACTGTCGAGTCTAGCAGACCGGTCCTAGTTCCAGCGCGCCCGGGCGGCGAAGCGGCCGTCCTCGCTCGTCGAGACGACGAGCGGAAGCCCGAACGCCTCCGAGAGCCGCTCCCCCGTGATGACCTCGGCGACCGGGCCCGCAGCGTGGATGCGTCCGCCCGCGAGCAGGAGTGCGTGCGTGAAGCCCGAGGGGATCTCCTCGACGTGGTGCGTGACCATGACCATCGCGGGGGCATCATCCGTCGCGGCGTACTCGCCGAGCAGCCGCACGAGCTCCTCGCGTGCGCCGAGGTCGAGGCTCGCGGCGGGCTCGTCGAGCAGCAGGAGCTCGGGGTCGGTCATGACGGCGCGACCGATCTGCACGCGCTTCTGCTCGCCGTCGGAGAGCGTTCCGAAGCGGCGGTCGCGCAGCTCATCGAGGCGCCACTCGCGCATGACGCGCTCGGCGCGACGCTCGTCGACGTCTTCGTACTGCTCGTTCCAGCGCCCCGAGACCGCATAGGCGGCCGTGAGCACGACGTCGAACACGGTCTCATCGCGCGGGATGCACCGCGCCGCGGGCGTCGATGCGATGCCGATGCGCGGCCGCAGGTCGAACACGTCGACCTTGCCGAGCCGCTCGCCGAGGACGCTCGCGGTGCCCGAGGTCGGGTGCATGTGCGCCGACGCGAGGTTGAGGATCGTCGTCTTGCCGGCGCCGTTCGGCCCCAGCACGACCCAGCGTTCGTCGGACTCGACGGTCCAGTTCAGTCGATCGAGGATCGTGTTCCCGTCGCGGACGACCGACACGTCGTCGAGCTCAAGCACCCGCACCATGATGCCTCCAGCCTAGTCGCGCTCGCGCGCGGCATCCGGCACGAGGCTCTCGTACACGGCGCGCGTGCGCTCGGCGATGCTGGCCCAGCTGAACTCGGCCTCGGCGCGCAGCCGGCCGGCTTCGCCCATGAGCCGTGCGGTCGCCGGGTCGGCGAGCACCTCGCCGAGGATCGACGCGAGATCCCCGATGAAGCGCTCGGGATCGACGGGCGTCCCCGTCCCGTCGTCGAGCTGCTCGATCGGCACGAGCCGGCCCGTGAGCCCGTCGGCCACGACCTCGGGGATCCCGCCCGTCGCCGTGCCGACGACCGGAAGCCCGCACGCCATCGCCTCGAGGTTCACGATTCCGAGCGGTTCGTACACCGAGGGGCACACGAAGACCGTGCCGGCGCTCAGCACGGCCGCCAGCTCGTGCTGCGGCAGCATCTCCTCGATCCACACGACACCCTCGCGCTCGCTCTGCAGCAGCTGCACGCCCGCCTGCACCTCAGCCATGATCTCGGGTGTGTCGGGCGCGCCCGCGCACAGGACGAGCTGCACGTCGGGCTCGAGCTCGCGCGCGGCGGCGAGCAGGTAGGGCAAGCCCTTCTGCCGCGTGATGCGCCCGACGAACACGACGCTGCGCCTCTCCGGATCGATGCCGAAGCGCTCGAGCACGGTGGCATCCTCCACGGGCTTCCAGCGCTCGAGGTCGATGCCGTTGTGCACGACGTGCACGCGGTCGGGGTCGATGTCGGGATAGCAGCGCAGGATGTCGGCGCGCATGCCGGCGCTCACGGCGATCACGGCATCCGCGGCCTCGAACGCCGTCTTCTCGATCCAGCTCGAGACGCGGTATCCGCCCCCCAGCTGCTCCGCCTTCCACGGCCGCAAGGGCTCGAGGGAGTGAGCCGTCACGACGTGCGGGATGCCGTGCAGGAGCTTTGCGAGGTGGCCCGCCGCGTTCGCATACCACGTGTGCGAGTGCACGAGATCCGCGCCAGCGACGTCCTCCGCCATCTGCAGGTCGACGCCGAGCGTCGCGAGGGCCGGGTTGGCGGAGGTGAGCTGCGGAGGCACGAGGTAGGCATAACTATGAGGCTCGTCGCGCGGCAGGCCGAAGCACCGCACGACGACATCGACGTCTCGGCGCAACGCGGCGACGAGCTCGGCGACATGAACGCCGGCGCCTCCATAGACCTCGGGCGGATACTCACGGCTCAGAACATCGACACGCATCCCCATCGACGCTAGTACACCCCTCGAGGCTGGCCTACTGTTGTGCCATGGCAGCACCGCCCAAGGTCTTCGGCATCGTCCTCGCAGGCGGAGAGGGCAAGCGGCTCATGCCGCTCACGGCGGATCGCGCCAAGCCGGCCGTGCCATTCGGCGGCGGCTACCGTCTCATCGACTTCGCCCTCTCGAACCTCATCAACTCGGGGCTGCGGCAGATCGTCGTGCTCACGCAGTACAAGTCCCACTCGCTCGACCGGCACATCTCGCAGACCTGGCGGCTCTCGGGCATGCTCGGCGCTTACGTCGCGTCGGTCCCCGCCCAGCAGCGCCTCGGCAAGCGGTGGTTCTCGGGCTCCGCCGACGCGATCCTGCAGAGCCTCAACCTCATCCGCGACGAGAAGCCCGACATCGTCGTCGTCGTGGGTGCCGACCACGTGTACCGCATGGACTTCAGCCAGATGATCCAGGCGCACATCGAGTCGGGAGCGGGCGTGACGGTCGCGGCGATCCGGCAGCCGATCGCCCTCGCCGATCAGTTCGGCGTCATCGAGCTCGACGACGCCGACCCGACCCGCATCGCGGCATTCCGCGAGAAGCCGAAGGATGCCGTGGGGCTCGCCGACTCCCCCGGCGAGATCCTCGCCTCGATGGGCAACTACGTCTTCGACGCCGAGGTGCTCATGGACGCCGTGCAGCGCGACGGCGCGCGCGCCGACTCGAACCACGACATGGGCGGCGACATCGTGCCCGACTTCGTCGCGCGCGGTGGGGCCGCGGTCTACGACCTGAACCGCAATGAGGTTCCGGGGGCGTCCGATCGCGACCGCTTCTACTGGCGCGACGTCGGCACGATCGACTCCTTCTTCGAGGCGCACCAGGACCTCATCGCCGCCCTGCCTGTCTTCAACCTCTACAACCGCGACTGGCCCATCTACAGTCAGCAGCTCAACTCGCCGCCCGCGAAGTTCGTGCGCGACGGTCAGAACACGATCGGCACGGCGATCGATTCGATCGTGTCGCTCGGTTGCGTCGTCTCGGGAGGCCACCTCGAGCGCTCGGTGCTCGGCCCCTGGGTCTCGATCGCATCGGGCGCACGCGTGACCGACTCCGTGGTCTTCGAGCGCGTCGACATCGGCGCGAACGCGACGGTGCAGCGCGCTATCCTCGACAAGGACGTCGTCGTCGCGCCCGGTGCCACCGTCGGCGTCGACCACGACGCGGATCGGAACCGCGGTTTCACGGTCACCGAGTCGGGCATCACGGTCGTGGGCAAGGGCGTCCGCGTCGACTGACGCCCGCCGCCGCTGCCCCGCATCCGAAGGACCTTTCGCTTCATGGCCCGCTTCCTCGTCGTGCTCGATGTCGACTCCACCCTCATCGAAGACGAGGTGATCGAGCTCCTCGCGGATGCCGCGGGCTCGCGTGACGCGGTCGCCGAGATCACGCTGCGCGCCATGAACGGCGAGCTCGACTTCGCATCGAGCCTGCACGAGCGCGTCGCGACTCTCGCGGGCGTGCCCGAGTCGGTCTTCGCGGAGGTCGGCGCGCGCGTGACGGTGACGCAGGGCGTCCCTCAGATGATCGCGGGCGTGCACGCGGCGGGCGGCAAGGTCGCGGTCGTCTCAGGCGGCTTCCACGAGATCATCGATCCGCTCGCGGAGCGGCTCGGCCTCGACCACTGGCGCGCCAATCGCCTCGAGGTCGCGGATGGCGTGCTCACGGGCCGCGTCATCCCGCCCGTCGTCGATGCGGCCGCGAAGGCCGAGGCTCTTCAGGAGTGGGCGGATGCCGACGGCATCCCGATCGCGCAGACCCTCGCCGTCGGCGACGGCGCGAACGATCTGCCGATGATGGCTCTCGCGGGACTCTCGGTGGGCTTCGACGCGAAGGCACCCGTGCGCGACGTCGCCGACGTGCTGCTCGACGCGCGCGACCTCTCGATGCTCCTCCCCCTGCTCGGTCTTCGCCGCTAGCGACGGCGCGTCCTTGACTCCCGTTCGGGGGGCCGCTACTGTCGCGCGTGAAACGGTGACACGAGTCACTACGCCGCAACGACGCGGCGGCCGTCCGGGTCGATGGGGATTCGGACGTCTCGAGAACGGAGTACCCAGAGTGTCCGGTCAGACTGAGCAGCTCGCATCGGGGGTGACACGCATCGGGGGCAGAGAGCGCGCCGGGCGCGTGGTCGCGCTCGCCGCCCTCGGAGCCCTCCTCGCCTCTCTCCTGCAGGCGGTCGTCTCACCCGCGCCGAGCGCCTCCGCCGTGAACGTCGGGGCCGGCAGCTATGCGGAGGGCACGCCTGCGGGCGGGGCCGCGCCGCAGGACTGCGCCGGTGCCGTGATGGATCCCCGTTCGCGCGCGACGGCGAACTTCCCGGCAGGAGCGGTCCCCACGAACGACTGGTGGACGTCGCTCCTGTGGAACAAGATCAACTGCACGCCCGAATCCGCGAACCTCATGGCGCATCCGCTCGCCTTCCACTCCTTCACGAACGGGCTCGGCGTGAGCTATCCGACGACGCCGTCGATCTCCGGCACGTCGACGGGCGTCTCGGAGCATCACTACAACTACGCGGAAGACCTCCGGATCGGCGTGGCGGGGCTCGACGCCGCGGGCAAGGTCGACGGTTACAGCGACTGGACGGTCACCGAGCTGTGGGCGAACGGGGGCACGAGCCTCCGCACGACCTTCGGTCACGGTCTGCCGTTCGTCTACGCGACGAAGACGGGTGGCGACGTGCGGCTGACACTCACCGCTCCCCCGACCGTCTGGCGGAACGCCAGCGGGGCGATCGGCTTCACGGTGAACGGTCACGACTACGCCGCCTTCGGACCGAGCGGTTCGAGCTGGAGCGTCTCGGGCACGATGGTCAGCTCGTCGCTCGCCGGGGGCTCGTTCTTCTCGCTCGCAGTGCTGCCCACGAGCTCGACGAACGCCGCGCGCGCGGCCGCACTCGATGCCTACGCACCGTATGCGCACAACCACGTCACGGGCACGCGCGTGTCGTGGTCGTACAACGAGTCGACAGCGAAGCTCACGGCCACCTACGCCTTCACGACCGTCGCGAAGCAGGCCGGGGGCGCGAGCGGCACGGTCTTCGCTCTCTATCCGCATCAGCGGGACGCCCTCTCGGGCACCACGCCGAGCGCGTACTCCTACGTCTCGCCGCGCGGACCCATGCGTGTCGTGATCGGCGCGAGCCAGTTCCAGACCGTCGCGACGTTCCATGGAGTGCTGCCGCAGCTCGCGAACACGGGCTTCCCCGCAGGGAGCGCCGACCTCGCGCAGCTCTCGGGCTACATCGACCAGGTCGCGGGGGCAGATCCGTTCGCCGGCTTCGGCGAAGACACGTACTGGACGGGCAAGGCGCTCGGTCGCGCGACCCAGGTCATCCAACTCGCCCACCTCACGGGTAAGACCGCGGCACGCGACGCACTCCTGAACGCCGTGCGCACGCGCCTCACGGACTGGATGACGGCGTCCTCCGGGGAGACGCAGCGCTTGTTCTCCTACAACCCGAGCTGGGGCACGCTCATCGGCTACCCGGCCTCGTACGGTTCGGACACCGAGCTCAACGATCACCACTTCCACTACGGCTACTACGTCGTCGCGGCGGCGACGGTCGCGCAGTTCGATCCCTCGTGGGCCGCGAATTCGGCGTACGGGGGGATGGTCAACACCGTCATCAAGGATGCGGCGAACTGGGATCGCACCGACACGCGCTTCCCGTTCTTGCGGGACTTCGACATCTACGCGGGCCACGACTGGGCGTCAGGACACGGGTCGTTCGGCGCGGGCAACAACCAGGAGTCGTCGTCGGAGGGCATGAACTTCGCGGCGGGCCTCATCCTGTGGGGGCAGGCAACGGGCAACACCACCGTGCGCGACCTCGGCATCTACCTGTACACGACGCAAGCGTCGGCGATCCACAACTACTGGTTCGACACCGACGACGAGGCGTTCCCGGCATCCTTCGGCCACTCGACGGTCGGCATGGTGTGGGGCGACGGCGGCGCGTACGCGACGTGGTTCAGCGCCGAGCCGGAGATGATCCAGGGCATCAACCTGCTCCCGAGCACCGCGGGTCACCTCTACCTGGGCTATGACCCGGCGTACATCGGCCGCAATCTCGCGGAGCTGCAGACGAACAACGGCGGACCGGCCACGGTCTGGCAGGACATCATCTGGGAGTTCCAGGCGCTCGCCGACCCCGCGACGGCGCTCTCGCAGTTCCGCTCTCAGGCGAACAGTTACACGGTCGAGGAGGGCGAGTCGCGTGCGCACACCTTCGCGTGGCTCAAGAACCTCTCGACAGTGGGCACCGTCGACCGCTCCGTGACGGCCGACACGCCGCTCTACGCGGTCTTCACGAAGAACGGCGTGCGATCGCACCAGGCCGCGAACATGACGGGCTCGCCCATCACGGTGCACTTCTCAGACGGCACGACGCTCGCGGTTCCCGCTCGCGCGGTCGCCGCCTCGACGGGCGGATCGAGCACCGGCGACACGACGCCGCCGTCGGTGCCGACCGGTCTCACGGCCTCCGGCACGACCTCGAGCTCGACGAACCTGTCGTGGTCGGCGTCGTCCGACGACACGGGCGTCACGGGGTACGAGATCCTGCTCGGCGGCAGCGTCATCGGCGCCGTGAGCGGGACCGCGGCGACCGTCACGGGACTCGCCGCATCGACGAGCTACACCTTCACGGTGCGCGCACGGGATGCCGCGGGCAACCGCTCGGCCTCGAGCTCGCCCGTCACCGTGACGACGACGGGCGGCGGCACGGGCAGCGGCACCGTCGACGCCACCTCGCGCATCGAAGCCGAGTCGTACGCCGCCATGTCGGGTGTGCAGACGGAGACGACGCAAGACACGGGCGGTGGTCAGAACGTCGGATGGATCGGCAACGGCGACTACCTCCGCTACGACTCCGTCGACTTCGGGGCGACCGCACGCACGCAGTTCACGGCGCGCGTCGCATCCGGAGCCGCCGCGGGCATCAGCGGTCTCGTCACGGTGCGCCTCGACAGCCGCACGGCGGCCCCGATCGGGAGCTTCGCGATCGCGAGCACGGGTGGCTGGCAGAGCTGGCAGAGCGTCCCGGCGAACATCCAGGCGACGACCGGTGTGCACACCGTGTATCTGACGTTCGAGTCGGGCCAGCCCGCCGATTACGTCAACGTCAACTGGTTCACCTTCTCGTGAGCCGAGCGGGTGCCCCCGCGCGGGTCGGGGGCACCCGCGTCACGTCGACGCGCGCTCGACGACGTGGAAGAGCTCGGCCGCGCCGCGCGGCGACGGCACGGAGTAGCCGAGGGCCGAGAGCACGGATGCTGTGAGGTGCTCCGCTTGCGCGTCGATCGCCTGCCAGACGGTCGTGAGCGCGGGCGAGGCGAGCCGCGCGACGGGGATGTCGTCGACGCCGATGACCGCGACGTCGGCGGGGACGTCGAGCCCCTGCGCCCGGAGCCCCGCGAGCACCGCGAGCGCGACCTCGTCGTTGTAGGCGACGACGCCCGTGACGGCATCGCCCGCACGCCAAGCGCGCACGGCATCCGCGGCGGATGCGACGTCGAGGTCGACGGCGTTCACGCGCGGCGCGGGCAGGCCGAGCCGCGCGCACGCGGCGCGGGCACCCGCGAGTCGGCGCTCGGCGAAGGCCGCGAGCCGCGGGTCGCTCGGTGCCGCGTACGCGAGCACGCGATGACCACGCGCCGCGAGGTGCTCGACCTGAAGTTCGGCGATCCCGTGCTGCGGCACCGCGAAGGTCTCGGGATGCGGGTCCTCGTCGAGCGCGGATCCCACGACGGGGATGCGCGCCGCGCGCATCGCCGCCGCGTCGGCATCCGTGAGCGCGCCGAGCGCGAGCACCGCCCGCGGCGTGACCGCGCGCCACAGTTCGGTGAGCGGCTGACTGCCCCGGTCGTTGAACACGAGGAGCGAGAGCCCGTGCGACGCGAAGAGGATCGTGAGGTGGTCGATGAGGGTGTCGATGACGGGACCCGCGGTCCAGTCGGGCACGACGCACAGCACGACGTCGCTGCGCCCCGAGCGCAACGCGCGCGCGGCGGCCGACGGCGTGTAGCCGAGACGCTCGGCGGCGTCGAGCACGCGGCGACGGGTGGCCTCCGAGATCGAGGAGCCGGGCGTGTCGTTGAGCACGTAGCTCACGGTCGTGCGCGATACCCCGCTCTCGCGGGCCACGTCGGCGCTCGTGACGCGGGGCACGTCGGCCTCGTCAGTGCCCCATGCCGAGGCCGCCGTCGACGGGGATGACCGCGCCCGAGATGTAGCCCGCATCGTCCGAGGCGAGCCAGGTGATGACGCGCGCGACCTCGGTCGGCGACGCGAAGCGCCCCGCGGGGATCTGCGCGAGGTACTGCTTCTGCTGCTCCTCGGGAAGTTCCGCGGTCATGTCGGTCTCGATGAAGCCGGGCGCGACGACGTTGGCCGTGATGCCGCGCGCGCCGAGCTCGCGCGTGAGCGAGCGGGCGATGCCCACGAGGCCGGCCTTCGACGCGGCGTAGTTGACCTGGCCCGCGCTTCCGAGCAGGCCGACGACGCTCGAGACGAGGATGACGCGGCCGAAGCGCGCCTTGAGCATGCCCTTCGACGCGCGCTTGACGACCCGGAAGGCACCCGAGAGGTTCGTGTCGAGCACCTCCGTGAAGTCCTCCTCGCTCATGCGCAGCAGAAGCGTGTCGCGCGTGATGCCCGCGTTCGCGACGACGACCTCCACCGGGCCGAGCTTCTCCTCGACCTCCGTGAAGGCGGCATCGATCGACGCAGCGTCGGTGACGTCGGCGCGCACGGTGAGCGTTCCCTCGGGGCCCTCGCCCGAGCGTGCCGTGACGGCCACGCGGTGGCCCTGGGAGAGGAACTCCGCGGCGATCGCATAGCCGATGCCACGATTTCCGCCGGTGACGAGGACGGTGCGAGAGGTCATGATTCAGGAGCCTAGCGGGCGGCGGACGTAGGCTGGATGCATCGCCAGTCACAGCTCGCACGTCGTCACCGAGCTCCCGCTCTCGCCCGAGCAGGAGCGTCGATCGCGCATGCTCAAGTACACGATCGCGATGACGATCCGCGTCGTGTGCATCGCCTTGTGCCTCGTGGCGCCCGGCTGGTGGCTGCTCGTCCCCGCGGCGGGCGCCGTCTTCCTCCCCTACTTCGCGGTCGTCATCGCGAACAACGTCGGGATCGGAGCACGCGGCCGGGTGCGGCGGCCGGGTGCGCTCGTGCGACGTGACCCCGAGGACCGCGCGTGATCGGGCTCGGCGACCCCGGCATCCGCTGCTCGGCCGCGGGGTGCGCACGCGCGGCCGAGTTCCGCGTCAACTGGCGGAATCCCCGCATCCACGGGCCCGAGCGCGTCAAAGTGTGGCTCGCATGCGCCGAGCATCGCGAGACCCTCGCCGACTACCTCGGAACGCGCGGCTTCCCCGTGCACGTGACGCCCCTCGACGTCGAGCTCGACCGTCTGCCGGATCCCGCATGAGCGAGACGACCGCTCGCCCGCCCGTCACCGGCTGGCGCCGCTGGGGCGCGTACCTCGCGCTCACGCTCGTCTTCGCCGTCGCGTGCGGCCTGCTCTCGTGGTGGCAGTGGGCGCGGCGGGCGGAGGCCGTCACCGAGATCCAGCGGGTCGAGCGCAACTACGACGCCGAGCCGCGTCCCATCGACGAGGTGCTCCCCGAGCTTGAGGCGTGGGCCGACGACGACGAGTGGACGCCCGTCGTCATCCGCGGCGAGTACCTCCCCGACGAGCAGGTGCTCGTGCGGAACCGCGTGCGCAACGGCCGGCCGGGCTTCGAGCAGCTCGTGCCTGTGCGTCTCGACGACGGCACGGTCTTCCTCGTGGATCGCGGCTGGCTGCCCCTGGGCGACGGCGCGGACGCCGTGCCCGACGCGATCCCGCAGCCTCCCGCTGGCGAGGTCGAGGTCGTCGCGCGCTTGCGTGCAGCCGAACCCGCGCTTCCCGGGCGCACGGCCCCCGACGGCCAGGCCGCGTCGATCGATGTCGCGACGATCCTCGGAGATGTCGACGCGGCCGGCTACACCGGCGCTTACGGGCTCGTCGCGAGCGAGGACCCCGCGGCCGAGGACATGCCTGCCGCGGCGCCGCGCCCCGAGGAGGACGAGGGGCCTCACCTCTCCTACGCGCTCCAATGGATCGCGTTCGGCGTGCTCGCTTTCGTGGGCCTGTTCTGGGCATGGCGGCGCGAACGGCGCATCGCGTCGCTCCCCGTCGACGAGCAGGCGGCCGCGCGTGCCCCGAAGCGCCGGCACGAGGACGCGGATGCCGAGGACGCGATCCTCGATCGCCTCGGCTCGTCGGGCGGCTGAGCGGGTCAGCGCTCCCCGAGCAGGATGCCGCGCTCGGCGCTCGTACGGCGAACCGCGTCGACGAACTCCGTGAAGGCGGACTTGCTCTTCGCGTAGCCGATCGCTCCGCCCTTCACCGCGCCGAGCGCGCCATCCTGATCGAAGCGCAGCCACGTGTTGCCGAGCTCGTCGACGCCGATGTCGAAGGTGAAGCTGATGTGGAACTTCTTGCCGGCGAGGGCTCCGAACGCGAGGGTCATGCCCATGCTGCCGCGCTCGAGCTTGATACGTCCGGTCGTGGGCGTCGTCGCCGTGTACCCGAGGCTGCGGGCGAGGTCGAGTACGGCGGGCACGTTCTGCTGGTCGCCGCCGGCGAGGATGAGCTCGGGCATGTGGTGGTTCCTTCGAGGTCGGATGGTGCCGTGGATGATCGCGGCGCTCAGCTCACACTAATCAGTTCCGCGTACTCCGGGTTCCAGTGGTCTTCGACGCCATCGGGCAGGATGAGCACGCGCTCGGGGTTGAGCGCCTCGACCGCGCCCTCGTCGTGCGAGACGAGCACGACGGCGCCCGTGTAGCTTGCGAGCGCGCCGAGGATCTCGTCGCGCGAAGCCGGGTCGAGGTTGTTGGTCGGTTCGTCGAGCAGTAGCACGTTGGCGCCCGAGACGACGATCATCGCGAGCGCGAGGCGTGTCTTCTCGCCGCCCGAGAGCACGCCCGCGAGCTTGTGCCCGTCATCGCCCGTGAAGAGGAACGAGCCGAGCACCTTGCGCGCCTCGGTCTCGGTGAGATTCGGGGATGCCGCGACCATATTCTGCAGCACGGTGCGGTTCACGTCGATCGTCTCGTGCTCCTGGGCGTAGTAGCCGATGCGCAGGCCGTGACCTGGAACCACTTCGCCCGTATCGGGGCGGTCGATGCCCGCGAGGATGCGCAGGAGCGTCGTCTTGCCCGCGCCGTTGAGTCCGAGCACGACGACCTTCGAGCCGCGGTCGATCGCGAGGTCGACCGCCGTGAAGATCTCGAGCGAGCCGTACGACTTCGAGAGGTCGGTCGCCTGCAGCGGTGTCCTGCCGCACGGTGCGGGGTCGGGGAAGCGCAGCTTGGCGACGCGATCGACGGCGCGCTCCTCCTCGAGGCCCGCGAGGAGCTTCTCGGCACGCGCGACCATCTGGTGCGCGGCGGCCGCCTTCGTCGCCTTGGCGCCGAACTTCGCGGCCTGCAGCTGCAGGGCGGTCGCCTTCTTCTCGGCGTTCGCGCGTTCCTTCTTGCGGCGCTCCTGGTCGGCTTCACGCTGGCGCAAGTAGTGCTTCCAGCCCATGTTGTAGATGTCGATGACCTGACGGTTGGCGTCGAGGTAGAAGACCTTGTTGACGACCTCTTCGACGAGATCGACGTCGTGCGAGATCACGATGACGCCGCCCTGATAGGCCTTGAGGAACTCGCGGAGCCACACGATCGAGTCGGCGTCGAGGTGGTTCGTCGGCTCGTCGAGGATCATCGTGTCGGCGCCCGAGAACAGGATGCGCGCGAGCTCGATGCGACGCCGCTGCCCACCCGAGAGCGTCTTGAGCTGCTGGTCGAGGATGCGGTCGGGAAGCGCGAGGTTCGACGCGATCGCAGCCGCCTCGGCTTCGGCCGCGTAACCGCCGAGCGCGAGGAAGCGGTCTTCGAGGCGCGCGTACCGGGCCATCGCGGCCTCGGCGACGGAGGCATCCGGGCTCGCCATCTCCTCCGTCGCCCGGCGCAGCTCCGTGACGATGTGGCCGAGGCCGCGTGCGTCGAGGATGCGCGTGCGAGCCGTGTCGTCCGGGTCGCCCGAGCGCGGGTCCTGCGGCAAGTAGCCGATCTCGCCCGTGCGATCGATTCGGCCCGCCGTGGGCAGCGTCTCGCCCGCGAGGGTCTTCGTGAGCGTCGTCTTGCCCGCTCCGTTGCGGCCTACGAGGCCCACCTTGTCGCCCTTGTCGACTCGGAAGCTCACGCCCTCCATGAGGAGGCGCGCGCCGACGCGGATCTCGAGGTCGGTGACGGCGAGCACAGCGGTATCCGTTCGGTGTCGGGTGGAAGATGGCGGACGAGGGGCCAGCCTCTCAGTCTATGCGAGAGACGGAGCGGCATCCCGCCTGCGCGCATCACGCGAAGTACAGCTCGTGGTGCAGGTGGCATCCGGGATTGAAGCCCGCGCCGCATGCGAGGCACGACGTCGCGACGAGATAGTCGGCGATGCTGAACGTCGCGCCGCATGCGCCGCACAGGATTGCATGCGTCTCGCGCTCGTCGACGCCCCACACGCGCGCGGCGTGATCGGCGACCTCGGCGTGGCACGCGTGGCAGGGGTGGAATCGGTCGCAGCACGGGAAGCGGATCGCGACGACGTCGACGTCGTCGTGCCAGTGCACGCACCGCGTCTCGAGGTCGATGGGCAGCCCGAACACGCGCGTGCCGTGCACCTCGACGCAGTCGTCGCGGGCGCCTGTCGTGAGCGGGACGGGCGCCATCAGTCCGCCCCGCGCGCCGAGAGCGCATCGGCGAGGTCGTCGGCGTGCCGCAGCGCGAGCACGAGCATCGGGACGACCGCGCGGAAGCCGAGGCGCACACCACGCGCCCGCTGCGCATCGCGCACTTGCCTCGCGATCCCCGCGACGACCGGCAGCATGCTGATCGCGAGCGAGAGGGTGAGCCCCGCGCGCCGGGGGTCCACGCCGACGCGGGTGAACGGTCCGAGGGCCGTCTCGAGCGCGGCGAGGAGGTCCTCGCTCCGCGTCGTGAGGGTCAGGAGGCCGGCGAGGAGCACGATCGCGACGACGCGGACCGTGTTGGCCACGGCATCCCACGGCGTGAGGAACACGAGCTGGGTGATGACCATGATGACGACGATCCAGCGCGCGAGCCACAGCTGCCTCAGCAGCACGAGGGGCGGGAGGAGGGCGAGGGCGTAGAGGAACACGACGAGCGCACCGGTGATCGCGATCGTCGGCCCGGAGTGGGAGAACAGCGAGATGGCGAGAGCGAGGGCGATGAGGCCGAGCAGCTTGGCCCACGCGGGAGCGCGGTGCAGGATGCTCGCCCCCGGCCGGTAGAGGGCGATCACGCGAACTCCCGCCGATAGCGCGCCACGACCTCGTGCGGCTCGCCCACCTCGGTGAGGCGCCCCCCGTGGAACCGCAGGGCGACGTCGCAGCGCTCGGCGAGCTCGAGGTCGTGCGTCACGATGACCGTCTGGGCTTCGAGCTCGTCGACGAGCAGGCGCCCGATGCGACGTGCGTTGCCGAGGTCGAGCAGGGTCGTCGGCTCGTCGGCGATCACGAGCCGCGGTTCACGCACGAGCACGGAGGCGAGCGCGAGCAGCTGCTTCTGTCCTCCCGAGAGGCTGTATGCCGGTGCGTCGGAGTGATCCGCGAGTCCGTACGCGGCGAGCACGGATGCCACGCGCGCGTCGACCGCGGCGCGATCGATCCCCGACCCCTTGAGCGAGAGGCGCACGTCCTCCGCGACCGTGGGCATGAGGATCTGGGCGTCGGGGTTCGTGAAGACGAATCCGACCTCGGCGCGCACGCGACTGAGCTGTCGCGCGACGTCGAGGCCGTGCACGCGGATGGTGCCCCGCGTCGGTGCCACGAGTCCGTTGAGCAGTCGCGCGAAGGTCGACTTGCCCGAACCGTTCTCGCCGATGACGGCGATGCGGCGGGCGTCGAGACGCACCGTCACGTCACTCAGGATGCGTCGGCCGTCGAGCGCGACGCTCACTGCGTTGAGCTCGATCTCGTGCGACGCAGCGGTAGGAGCCTCCTCCGCTGCGCTCATCGCGCGACGGGCTCGGCGACGCGCGCGCGGCGGACGCCGAAGACGGGCGGGTACGCCTTCCAAAGCACCATCGTGAGGGCCGTCGCGAGGGCGACCTTGATGAGGTCGCCCGGGAGGAACACGAGGCTCGCGAGGGCCGTCTCGCCGAGCGGTAGGCCCATGATCGCCGACTGGACCGGCACTCCGAGCAGGTACACCACGAGGATGCCGCCCACGACGCCGCCGAGCGCAACGCGCCACCAGGCGAGGCGGCCGCCGCCCGCGTGCGCGATGAGCCCTGTGACGAAGGCGCCGGGGATCCAGCCGATGAGGTACCCCGCGGTCACCCCGACGAACACCCCGGCTCCCCCGTGACCTCCCGGGAGCAGCGGGAGCCCGACGAGCACGAGCACCTCGAAGACGAGCACGGCTGCCGCGCCGCGCCACGCGCCGAGCACCATGCCTGCGAGCATGACGCCGAGCGTCTGCGCCGTGATGGGCACGCCCGGGAGCGGGATCGGGGCCACGAGCCCGAGTGCGGCGATGATGGCGGCGAAGACGGCGATACGGGCGATATCGCGCGTGTCGAAGCGGCGGGTGTCGTCGGTCATCGTGGTCACTCCTCGAATCGTGCTGAACGCTGTTCAGGTGAACGGCGTTCAGTATAGTGAGAGCATGAGCGCCGAGCGCAATGCACGCCACGACCGGGAGTCGGTGGTCGACGCGGCCCTGCGTCTGCTGGACGAACAGGGCCTGCCCGAGCTCACGATGCGGCGGCTGGCGGCCGCTCTCGATGTGCAGCCGAGCGCGCTCTATCACCATTTCGATAACAAGCAGTCGCTCCTCGCGGCGGTCGCCGACCGGATCGAGGATGCCGCTCGGCCGGTCGCCTCCCCCGCCCTCGGATGGTACGAGGCGACAGTGCTCGAGGCCGAGGCGGTGCGTGACGCGCTCCTCGCCTATCGCGACGGCGCGGAGGTCGTGCTCAGCACGCGGGCGCTCGGACTCGGACGCGATGCCGCCCATGCACGGCTGCGTGCCGCGCTCGAGCGCGGTCACGACCCCGAGACGGCGGGCCTCGTCGCGACGGCGCTCCTGCACCTCATCCTCGGAGACGCGTCACTCGCCCAGCAGCGGCTGCAGGCTGACAGCCTCGGCGTCGTCTCGCCCGACGTTCCGGATGCGAGCGATCCGGGCCTCGTGTTCCGGTTGGGCGTCGAACTGCTGTTGAGCGGCCTCGCACTCGCGGATCAGGCGTCGCGCCGCGAGTGACGCGGCGCCGGTCTCGAGCATCGTCAGATCGAGAAGCCGATCGCGCGCATCATGTCGCGCCCGTCGTCCGTGATGCGCTCGGGGCCCCACGGCGGCATCCACACCCAATTGATGCGGAACCGCTCGACGATGCCGTCGAGTGCCTGCGCCACTTGTTCCTCGATGACGTCGGTGAGCGGGCAGCCCGCCGAGGTGAGGGTCATCGAGATGACGAGCGCGTCGTTCTCGTCATCCCAGGCGAGGTCGTACACGAGGCCGAGGTCGACGATGTTGACCCCGAGCTCGGGGTCGATGACGTCCTTGAGCCCCTCTTCGACCTGATCGAAGAGCGCGGGTTCGAGCGAGGTGGGCATGTTCTCAGCGTACGCCTGGGGCCGCCGTCACGCCTGGCCGACGAGGTAACGGTCGTAGCCCTCGTCCTCGAGCCGCTCGGCGAGCTCGGGCCCGCCCTCCTCGGCGACCTTGCCGTCGACGAAGACGTGCACGAAGTCGGGCTTGATGTAGCGCAGGATGCGCGTGTAGTGCGTGATGAGCAGCACGCCGAGGCCTGTCTCCTGGTGGGCGCGGTTGACGCCCTCCGAGACGATCTTGAGAGCGTCGACGTCGAGGCCCGAGTCGGTCTCGTCGAGCACGGCGAACTTGGGCTTCAGCAACTCGAGCTGCAGGATCTCGTGGCGCTTCTTCTCGCCGCCCGAGAAGCCCTCGTTGACGTTGCGCGAGGCGAACGACGGATCCATGCGCAGCTTGCCCATGGCATCCTTCACGGTCGCGCCCCAGTGGCGGATGGAGGGCTCTTCGCCGTCGATCGCGGTCTTCGCGGTGCGCAGGAAGTTGGTGACCGTCACGCCGGGGATCTCGACGGGGTATTGCATCGCGAGGAAGAGCCCCGCCCGAGCGCGCTCGTCGACGCTCATCGCGAGCACATCCTGGCCGTCGAAGGTGATCGTGCCGCCCTCGACGTTGTAGCGCGGGTGGCCCGCGATCGTGTACGCGAGGGTCGACTTGCCCGAGCCGTTGGGGCCCATGACGGCGTGGATCTCGCCCTCGTTGATCGTCAGGTCGACGCCCTTGAGGATGTGCTTGGTGCCCTGGTCGGTCTCGATCGAGACCTTGAGGTCGCGGATTTCCAGAGTGCTCATGCTGTTCTTGCTTTCTGTCAGACCGCGAGCCGTGTGGCCGGGTCGATGTACACGTCACCGTCGACGATCTCGACGGCGAAGACGGGAACCGGCTCGTAGGCCGGGAGGGTCAGGGGCTTGCCGGTCGTGAGAGAGAAGCGCGAGCCGTGTGCCCAGCACTCGAGGGTGTCGTCCTCGACGAAGCCCTCCGAGAGCGAGATGTCACCATGGGTGCACGTGTCGCCGATCGCGTGCACGGCGCCTTCCGAATCGCGCACGACGGCGATCGGGATGCCGTCGAGCACGACGCGTCGTGCCGCCGCGGGCGAAAGCTCGTCGACCGCGCACACGCGCTGCGCGCTCATCGGGTGCCCGCCAGCTCGGCCTCGAGCGCCTTGAGCAGGTGCGCCTCGAGCTGCGGCTCGCCGATCCTCTGGACGATCTCGCTCAGGAACCCGAGCACGACGAGGCGACGCGCCTCGTCCTCCGGGATGCCGCGCGCCTGCAGGTAGAACAGCTGCTCGTCGTCGAAGCGGCCTGTCGCGGATGCGTGCCCCGCCCCCTCGATGTCGCCCGTCTCGATCTCGAGGTTGGGGATCGAGTCGGCGCGGGTGCCGTCCGAGAGCACGAGGTTGCGGTTCTGCTCGTAGGTGTCGGTGCCCGTCGCGGTGCGGCCGATGAGCACGTCGCCGATCCACACGGTGCGCGCGCCTTCGCCGTTGAGCGCGCCCTTGTAGGTCACGCGGCTGCGGGTGTGCGGCGCGTCGTGGTTGACGTACACCTGCTGTTCGAGGTGCTGTCCGGCATCCGCGAAGTACACGCCGTAGAGCTCCGCCTCGGCGCCCTCCTCGGCGAGATGTGCGGAGGGGTTCACGCGCACGACGTCGCCGCCGAGCGAGACGACGATGTGCGTGAGGCTCGCGCCGTGCCCGATGCGCGCGAACTGGCTCGCGAGGTGCAGCGCCGTGTCGTCCCACTCCTGCACCGAGACGACCGTGATGTTCGCGTCGGCCTCGAGCACGATCTCGAGATTCTCGGCGAGCTTCGCGTCGCCGCGGCTGTCGAGCACGACGAGGCCCGTCGCGCCCTTCGCCGCGGAGACGATCGTGTGAGCCGCACGGGGCGCCGCCCCGAGGCTCGATCGCGTGACCGTGAGCGGCTCCGCGTCGCCCTCGAGGCGGATGTGGAGCGCGCGCTCGACGTTCGTCCATGCGTTGGCCGCGGCACGGTCTTCGGGCTTCCCCGCGGCGCCGACGAGCTCGTGGTCGCGCCCGACCCACTCGACCGTCGCGCCCACGGCATCCGCGTACTCGATGGGATAGCGGCTGCCGTCGAGCGGGCCGTCGATGAGCTCGCGGAGCTTGTCGACGGGGCTGAACTTCCAGGCGGGCTCGCGGCCCGTCACCTCGGGGAAGTCGGCGTGCACGGTCGACGCGAAGCGCTCGGAACGGGTCTGGACGGGCACGGCGGCCCATCCCCCGTGGGAGTGCTCCGTCAGGCCGTGCTGTGCAGTCGGGACGGAGGTCGTCACTTAGCCCACGGATCCTTCCATGCTCATCTCGATGAGCTTGTTGAGTTCGAGTGCGTACTCCATGGGAAGCTCGCGCGCGATGGGCTCGATGAACCCGCGCACGATCATGGCCATGGCTTCGTCTTCCGGCATGCCGCGCGACTGCAGGTAGAACAGCTGCTCCTCGCTCACGCGCGAGACGGTCGCCTCGTGACCGAGCTGCACGTCGTCGACGCGGATGTCGATCGCCGGGTAGGTGTCCGAGCGCGAGATCGTGTCGACGAGCAGCGCGTCACAGCGCACGGTGTTGGCGGAGTGGTGCGCGTTCGGCTCGACGCGGACCTCGCCGCGGTAACCGGCACGCCCGCCGCCGCGCGCGATCGACTTCGACACGATCGAGCTCGTCGTGTACGGCGCCATGTGGATCATCTTGGCGCCGGCGTCCTGGTGCTGGCCCGGACCCGCGAACGCGACCGAGAGCGTCTCACCCTTGGCGTGCTCGCCCACGAGGAAGATCGACGGGTACTTCATCGTGACCTTCGAGCCGATGTTGCCGTCGATCCACTCCATCGTCGCCCCCTCTTCGGCGCGAGCGCGCTTCGTGACGAGGTTGTAGACGTTGTTCGACCAGTTCTGGATCGTCGTGTAGCGCACCCGGGCGTTCTTCTTGACGATGATCTCGACGACGGCCGAGTGCAGCGAGTCGGACTTGTAGATCGGCGCCGTGCAGCCCTCGATGTAGTGCACGTACGAGCCCTCGTCGGCGATGATGAGCGTGCGCTCGAACTGGCCCATGTTCTCGGTGTTGATGCGGAAGTAGGCCTGCAGCGGGATCTCGACGTGCACGCCCTTCGGCACGTAGACGAAGGAGCCGCCCGACCACACGGCGGTGTTGAGCGCCGCGAACTTGTTGTCGCCCGCGGGGATGACCGTGCCGAAGTACTCCTGGAAGATCTCCGGATGCTCGCGCAGGGCCGTGTCGGTGTCGAGGAAGATGACGCCCTGCTTTTCGAGGTCGTCGCGGATCTGGTGGTAGACGACCTCGGACTCGTACTGGGCGGCGACACCCGCGACGAGGCGCTGACGCTCGGCCTCGGGGATGCCGAGCTTCTCGTAGGTGTTCTTGATGTCCTCGGGAAGCTCTTCCCAGCTCGTGGCCTGCTTCTCGGTGGACCGCACGAAGTACTTGATGTTGTCGAAGTCGATTCCCGAGAGGTCGGCGCCCCACGTCGGCATGGGCTTCATGTCGAAGATCTTGAGCGCCTTGAGGCGGTTCTTGAGCATCCACTCGGGCTCGTTCTTGAGGCGCGAGATGTCGGCGACGACCTCCTCGCTCAGGCCACGACGCGCGGAGGCGCCCGCGGCATCCGGGTCGGCCCAGCCGAACTCGTATTGGCCGAGGCTCGCGAGCTCGGGTCGGTCGATGAGCACGTCTGACATGGGGCTACCTCTTTCCGCCGAAGCGAACCATTCCGCTCGTGTCGGCATTCCTGGCCGGGTCTCGTGATCGCGTTCTGCTCGGGTGACCGAGCTCGCGGCGGCCCCATCGACTCCGCGTCTCGCGACCTCGCGATCCGACACAGCCAGTCTAGCCGGTGGCTCGCTCAGCATGCTCAGGTGGTTGAGGAGCGCACCGCCGCAGGCGGTTCGCGTCTCGAAACCGCCGTCGCCTCAACGAGCTGATGCTCCTGCACCGCCCACAGCCGCGGGTCGGTGTCGAGCAGCACGCGCAATGCACCGACCCACACGAGCGCCGCGAGCACGACGTGCGCGATGACGAGCAGTTCCGGAAGCCCGATGAGCGACTGGATGAGCCCCACGGCGAGCTGCACGAGCAGCACGAGCAGGAAGAGCCCGACGCGGCCGAGCGCGAGGCGCCCGCCCTCCTCCGTGCGCAAGCGGAACGCGAGAGTGGTCGCGAGCACGAGCACGAGGAAGCCCATCGACCCGTGGATCCACACGACGACGTTCCAGTCGAAGCCCATGCGCGGCACGTCGCTCGAGTCGCCCGCGTGCGGCCCGGAGCCCGTCACGAGCGTGCCCGCGAGCACGAGCACGGCGGTCGCGCCGACGAGCGCCCACGCGATACCGCGGGATGCCGCCGACGGGCGTGGTCCGTCTCCCCCGTTCCAGCGCGCCCGGTGCCACGTGAACGTCGCGCACGCGAGGAGGCCCATCGCGAGCACGAAGTGCAAGGCGACGATCCACGGGTTGAGGTCGTACCAGACGCTCATGCCGCCCGCGATCGCGTTCGCGACGACGAGCCAGAACATCGACCACGCGAGGCGCGTGAGCATCCGGTCGCGCGGACGCTGCAGGCGAGCCGCGATGATCGCCCAGCCGACGGCGAGGATGAGCAGGCCCGTGATCATGCGATTCGTCTGCTCGATGAGGAGGTGGATCGAGTCCGGGACGAGCTGGATGATGTTCGTGCCGTCGCACGTCGGCCAATCGGGACACCCCAGACCCGACCCCGTGACGCGGACGGTGACTCCCCCCAAGACGATGAGCACGCTCACCACGAGCGCCGCGGTCGTGCCCCAGCGCAACGCGCGCGGCCCGAGCTCCCAGCGCTCGACCGCCCAGCCGAGCGGCGTGCGCATCACGGCAGGAGGGCCGGGATCGGCACGAAGAGCAGCGGATCGACCCCGACCGCGATGAAGACGAGCGTCAGGTACGTGATGCTCGCGTGGAAGACGCGCATGGGCTTGACCTCGCCCGGACGGATCGCGGCCGCGTAGAGGCGGTGCGATTCGATGAGGAACCATGCGCCCGAGAGCACCGCGAGCGAGGTGTACACGACCCCCATGGGCGCGAGCGGCACGAGCAGGAGGGAGCACACGACGGTCGCCCACGCGTACAGCACGACCTGCAGTCCGACGGCCGTGCGCCCGCGCACGACCGCGAGCATGGGCACCTCGGCCGCTGCGTAGTCGTCCTTGTAGCGCATCGAGAGCGGCCAGTAGTGCGGCGGCGTCCACAGGAACACGATGCCGAAGAGGATGACGGGAGCCCACGAGAGCGTGCCCGTGACGGCCGCCCAGCCGATGAGCACGGGCATGCAGCCCGCGATGCCGCCCCACACGATGTTCTGGGGCGTGCGGCGCTTGAGGATGAGCGTGTACACGACGACGTAGAAGAAGATCGCCGCGACGGAGAGCGCCGCCGCGAGCCACGTCGTGAAGACCGCGAGCACGACGGTCGAGAGCACGGCCGTCGTCCACGCGAACACGAGGGCCTCACGCGGGCTGAGCTCTCCCGTCACGAGCGGACGTCCGCGCGTGCGTCGCATGACGCGGTCGATGTCGCGGTCGATGTAGCAATTGAAGGCGTTCGCGCTCCCGGCCGAGAGGCTGCCGCCCACGAGCGTCGCGATGAGCAGCCCCAGGAAGTGCACATCGAGGTGGCCCTGCGCCGCGAGCACCATGACGGGCGCGGTCGTCACGAGCAGGAGCTCGATGACGCGCGGCTTCGTGAGGGCGATGTAGGCGAGAGTCTTGCGACGGAATCCGATGCGCCCGAGCTGCGGCACCTCGGCGGCGTCGTTCGCGATGTCGGGTGACGCCGGCGCGGTCGCGCCGTGGGCGGAATGCTGCATGGCTCCTCGGATCACTCGGCTGCGTCCAGTCTACGTCGCCCCCGGATGCGGTCCTTGCCACGTGCGCCCGGTATAAACGGCCGAGTCAGGTGCTGGTCCGCTGGCTCGTACGCGATCGGCGTCGCGTCGTCCAGGGACCTTGGTCCGGCAGCGGAATGCCCATCTGACTATGATCGAGGTGCTCGCCGACTGCGCGCGCCATCCCCCATCCTCCCCACGAGAATGCGCGGTGCGCACAGTGCGCCGTCGAAGTCCGATTCGGCGAGCGGACACCGCACCGGGGCGCGAATGTTGCCCCGCCTCCGAAAGGTCGACATTCAGTGGCAGCACTCTCCTGGGACCCCATCGACGACAAGGCAGTGGACACCGCTCGCATCCTCGCGGCGGATGCCGTGGAGAAGGTCGGGAACGGTCACCCGGGAACGGCGATGAGCCTCGCGCCCGCCGCCTACCTCCTCTTCCAGAAGGTCATGCGACAGGACCCGTCCGACACGCACTGGATCGGTCGCGACCGCTTCATCCTCTCGGCGGGCCACAGCTCGCTCACGCAGTACGTGCAGCTCTACCTCGGCGGCTACGGTCTCGAGCTCGACGACCTCAAGGCGCTGCGCACGTGGGGCTCCAAGACTCCCGGCCACCCCGAGTACGGCCACACCGACGGCGTCGAGATCACGACGGGCCCGCTCGGCCAGGGCATCTCCTCGGCCGTCGGGTTCGCCTACGCCCAGCGCTTCGAGCGCGGTCTCTTCGACCCGGATGCCGCGGACCGCGAGAGCCCCTTCGATCACTTCACCTATGTCATCGCGGGTGACGGCGACCTGCAGGAGGGCGTGAGCTCGGAGGCCTCCTCGCTCGCGGGCCACCAGCAGCTCGGCAACCTCATCGCGATCTACGACTCGAACCAGATCTCGATCGAGGACGACACCAACATCGCCTTCACCGAGGATGTCGCGAAGCGCTACGAGGCCTACGGCTGGCACGTGCAGACGGTCGACTGGAAGAAGACCGGCGAGTACGTCGAAGACAAGCAGGCTCTCTACGACGCGATCCTCGCGGCACAGGGCGAGCGCGAGAAGCCCTCGCTCATCATCCTCAAGACCATCATCGGCTGGCCGAGCCCCAAGAAGCAGAACACCGGCAAGATCCACGGATCGGCGCTCGGCGCCGAGGAACTCGCGGCCGTCAAGGAGGTGCTCGGCTTCGACCCCGCCGAGACCTTCGTCGTCGCCGACGAGGTGCTCGCGCACACGCGCCAGGCCGTCGAGCGCGGCCAGGCGGCGCGTGCCGAGTGGCAGAAGGGCTTCGACGCGTGGGCGGCCGCGAACCCCGAGAAGAAGGCGCTCTTCGACCGCATCCAGTCGGGCAGCCTTCCCGAGGGCATCGAGGACGCGCTCCCCGTCTTCGAGGCCGGCAAGGACGTCTCGACGCGCGCCGCGAGCGGCAAGGTGCTCGGCGCCCTCGGCGCCGTCATCCCCGAGCTGTGGGGCGGATCGGCCGACCTCGCCGAGTCGAACCTCACGACGATCGAGGGTGCGAAGTCGTTCGTGCCGACCCAGTGGTCGACGCACGAGTGGTCGGGTGACCCCCACGGTCGCGTGCTGCACTTCGGCATCCGCGAGCACGCGATGGCGGCGATCCTCAACGGCATCGTGTTGCACGGCAACACGCGCGCGTTCGGCGGCACGTTCCTCATCTTCAGCGACTACATGCGCCCGGCGGTGCGTCTCGCGGCGCTCATGAAGGTGCCCTCGATCTTCGTGTGGACGCACGATTCCGTCGCGCTCGGCGAAGACGGCCCGACGCACCAGCCGATCGAGCAGCTCACGACGCTGCGCGCCATCCCGGGCCTCGACATCGTGCGCCCGGCCGACGCGAACGAGGTCGCGTGGGCGTGGAAGACGATCCTCGAGCGCCGCGGCGGGCCTGCGGGCATCGCGCTCAGCCGGCAGAACCTGCCCGTCTTCGCGCGTGGCGAGGGCGCGGCCGAGGGCGACACGCTCGCCTCGGCGGCGAACGTCTCGCGCGGTGCGTACGTGCTCGCGGAGGCTCCGGGCGGCACGCCCGACGTCATCCTCCTCGCGACGGGCTCCGAGGTGCAGTTCGCCCTCGAGGCCCGCGAGCAGCTCAAGGGCGAGGGCGTCAACGCGCGCGTCGTCTCGTTCCCGAGCCAGGAGTGGTTCGCCGAGCAGGATGAGGCCTACCGCGAGTCGGTGCTGCCCTCGTCGGTCGCCGCTCGCGTCTCGGTCGAGGCCGGGCTCGCCCTCACGTGGGCCCCCTACCTCGGCGCCCACGGCAAGGCGGTCTCGATCGAGCACTTCGGTGCCTCCGCCGACTACAAGACGCTGTACCGCGAATTCGGCATCACGACGGAGCACGTCGTGGCCGCTGCCAAGGACTCGATCGCCTCCGCGGCGAACTGACCCGAACCCCTCGACGGAAGAAGATCCATCATGTCCGACACCACTTCCCGCACCGAGCAGCTCTCCGCCATCGGCGTGAGCATCTGGCTCGACGACCTCTCGCGCGAGCGCATCGTCTCGGGCGGCCTCGAGCAGCTCATCGCCAACCGCAACGTCGTCGGCATCACGACCAACCCGACGATCTTCGCGTCGGCGCTCGCCAAGGGGCAGAACTACGACGCGCACGTCGCCGAGCTCGCCGCCGCGGGCGTGGGCGTCTCGGAGGCCGTCTTCGACATCATCACGCACGACGTCGCATCCGCCGCCGACGTCTTCCGGCCCGTCTTCGACGCCACGAAGGGCGTCGACGGCCGCGTCTCGATCGAGGTCGAGCCGGGTCTCGCTCACGACACGGCGGGCACGATCGCGCAGGCCGAGCAGTTGTGGAACGACGTCGACCGTCCCAACGCGATGATCAAGATCCCCGCGACGGTCGAGGGACTCGAGGCGATCACCGAGACGATCGCGAAGGGCATCAGCGTCAACGTCACGCTCATCTTCAGCCTCGAGCGTCACCGCGAGGTCATCCACGCCTACCTCGCGGGTCTCGAGAAGGCCCAGGCCGCCGGCATCGACCTCTCGACGATCCAGTCGGTCGCGTCGTTCTTCGTGTCGCGCGTCGACACCGAGATCGACAAGCGCCTCGAGGCCATCGGCACGGATGAGGCGCTCGCGCTCAAGAGCAAGGCGGGTGTCGCGAACGCGCAACTGGCCTACCAGCTCTTCGAGCAGGAGTTCGCGAGCGAGCGCGCCCAGGCGCTCCTCGCGGCTGGCGCCAACCTGCAGCGTCCGCTGTGGGCGTCGACGGGTGTCAAGGACCCGTCGCTTCCCGACACGCTCTACGTGACCGAGCTCGCCGTCGCGGGCGTCGTCAACACGATGCCCGAGAAGACCCTCGAGGCGACCTACGACCACGCGCCGCTCCACGGCGACGCCGTGACGGGGTCCTACGCCGAGGCGCAGAAGGTGCTCGACGATCTCGCGGCCGTGGGCGTCGACTACGACGACGTCACCGCGACGCTCGAGCGCGAGGGTGTCGAGAAGTTCATCGTCTCGTGGAACGAGCTCCTCGACACGGTCACCGCCGCTCTGGAGGCCGCCAAGTGAGCGTCACCGTCGCCGTGACGGGCGCGGCGGCGGATGCCGTCGAGCGGCACGTGCCGCAGCTCGTGTCGGATGGCGTGGCCGGGCGCATCACGACGCTCGACGCGACGCTCTGGGGCCCCGCGGCCGAAGACGAGGCGTCGAAGCGTCTCGGGTGGACCGAGGCGGTCGCCGTCTCCGAAGGTCTCGTCGACGACATCCTCGCGCTGCGCGACGACCTGCGCGAGAAGGGCGTCACCCACATCGTGCTCGGCGGCATGGGCGGCTCGTCGCTCGCGCCCGAGGTCATCGCCAACACCTACGGCGTCGCGCTCACGGTGCTCGACTCAACCGATCCCGCCCAGGTGCGGGCGGCGCTCGACGACCGCCTCGCGCAGACCGCCGTCGTGATCTCGTCGAAGTCGGGATCGACCGTCGAGACCGACAGCCAGAAGCGCGTCTACGAGAAGGCCTTCCGCGAGGCGGGCATCGACCCGACCGAGCGGATCGTCGTCGTGACCGACCCGGGCTCGCCGCTCGACGCGTCCGCGCGGGCCGACGGCTATCGCGTCTTCAACGCCGATCCGACGGTCGGCGGTCGCTACTCGGCGCTCACGGCCTTCGGCCTCGTGCCGACGGGACTTGCCGGTGTCGACATCGCGGAGCTGCTCGACGAAGCGCAAGCGGTGTCGCTCGAGCTCGCGATCGACTCGGAGAAGAACCCGGGTCTCCGCCTCGGTGCCGCGATCGCCGGCACCTCTCCCCTTCGCGACAAGCTCGGGATCGTCTCCGATGGCACGCACATCGTGGGCTTCGGCGATTGGATCGAGCAGCTCATCGCCGAATCGACCGGCAAGGATGGTACGGGCATCCTCCCCGTCGTGCTCGACGTCGACTCATACGAGGTCACGGCCGATCTGCCCGACGTGCAGATCGTGCGCCTCGTCGCCAACGAGCGTGAGACGCGCGAGGTGCGCCCGGGTGAGATCGAGGTGTCAGGATCGCTCGGGGGCCAGCTGCTCGTGTGGGAGTACGCGACAGCCGTCGCGGGCCGCCTGCTCGGCATCAACCCCTTCGACCAGCCGGATGTCGAATCCGCCAAGGTCGCGGCGCGCGGCCTGCTCGACGCGCGCCCCGAGCCGACGCCCGCCCTCTTCACGGCGGATGGCGTCGAGGTGCGCACGACCGGCGGCCTCGAGATCGCCGACCAGACGCTCGACGGTGCGATCGACGCCCTCCTCGCGGCGCTTCCCGAGAACGGCTACATCTCGGTGCAGGCCTATCTCGACCGTCCGGCGTTCCCCGGCCTTCCCGCCGTCCGCGACGCCCTCGCTCGTCGCGCCGGGCGCCCCGTGACGTTCGGATGGGGCCCGCGCTTCCTGCACTCGACCGGACAGTTCCACAAGGGCGGCCCCGCGATCGGCGTCTTCCTGCAGATCGTCGGTGCAGGCGAGCGGGATCTCGAGATCCCCGACCGTCCGTTCACCTTCGGGCAGCTCATCCAGGCGCAGGCCGCCGGTGACGCGAGTGTGCTCGCCGAGCACGGGCGCCCCGTCCTGACCCTCACGCTCCCGCACGTCGCCGACGGTGTCGCGACGCTGCGCGAGCGGATCGGCTGATCGATGCCGGCGGAGATCACGCGGGACAACAACCCGCTCCGGCTTCCGTCCGATCGTCGGCTGAACCGCATCGCAGGTCCGTCGAGCCTCATCATCTTCGGTGTCACGGGCGATCTGTCACGCAAGAAGCTCATGCCCGCGGTCTACGACCTCGCGAACCGGGGCCTCCTCCCCCCGGGCTTCGCGCTCGTGGGCTTCGCGCGCCGCGACTGGGCCGACCAGGACTTCGAGAAGGTCGTGCACGATGCGGTGAAGCAGTACGCCCGCACGCCGTTCGATGAGGACGTGTGGCGCCAGCTCAAGCAGGGCATCCGCTTCGTGCAAGGCGAGTTCGACGACGACAGCGCGTTCGACAGGCTCAAGCAGACGCTCGCCGAGCTCGACGCGACGCGTGGCACGATGGGCAATCACGCCTTCTACCTGTCGATCCCGCCGAAGTCGTTCCCCGTCGTGACCGAGCAGCTGCGCCGTTCAGGTCTCGCCGAGCAGGTTCCCGGTCAGTGGCGCCGCGTCGTGATCGAGAAGCCCTTCGGGCACGATCTCGAGTCCGCGCGCGAGCTCAACGACGTCGTCGAGTCGGTGTTCCCGGCCGACAGCGTCTTCCGGATCGACCACTATCTCGGTAAGGAGACGGTCCAGAACATCCTCGCGCTGCGCTTCGCGAACCAGCTCTACGAGCCCATCTGGAACGCCAATTACGTCGACCACGTGCAGATCACGATGGCCGAGGACATCGGCGTCGGGGGTCGTGCCGGCTACTACGACGGCATCGGCGCGGCGCGTGACGTCATCCAGAACCACCTGCTGCAACTGCTCGCTCTCACGGCCATGGAGGAGCCCGTCTCGTTCGACGCGGCAGACCTGCGGGCCGAGAAGGAGAAGGTGCTCTCGGCCGTTCACCTGCCGAAGGATCTCGCGACGGCGACGGCGCGCGGTCAGTACGCGGGCGGATGGCAGGGCGGCGAGAAGGTGCTCGGCTTCCTCGAGGAAGACGGCATGAACCCGCAGTCGGTCACCGAGACCTACGCGGCCCTCAAGCTCGAGATCAACACGCGTCGCTGGGCGGGCGTGCCGTTCTACCTGCGCGCGGGCAAGCGCCTCGGCCGTCGCGTCACCGAGATCGCGGTCGTGTTCAAGCGCGCTCCGCAGTATCTCTTCGCGGAGTCTCAGACGTCCGCGCTCGGGCAGAACGCGCTCGTCATCCGCGTGCAGCCCGACGAGGGCGTCACGATCCGCTTCGGCTCCAAGGTGCCGGGCGCCGGCATGCAGGTGCGCGACGTCACGATGGACTTCGGATACGGCCACGCCTTCACCGAGGCGAGCCCCGAAGCCTACGAGCGCCTCATCCTCGACGTGCTGCTGGGCGACCCGCCGCTCTTCCCGCGTCACGAGGAGGTCGAGCTCAGCTGGAAGATCCTCGACCCCGTCGAGCGCTACTGGGAGAGCCTCGGCGGCCCGCTCGAGCAGTACAAGCCGGGCACGTGGGGTCCTGCGTCGGCCGACGAGCTGCTCGAGCGCGACGGCCGCACCTGGCGTCGTCCCTGATCCGGAGAGAACCATGATCGTCGACCTTCCCGACACGACAACGAGCGCGCTCTCGAAGGCGCTCGTCAAGATCCGCGAGGAGGGCGGAGCGGTGGCCCTCGGGCGCGTGCTCACCCTCGTCATCGCGACGACCCTCGGCGAGGAGGAGGAGGCCATCGAGGCCGCCAACGACGCCTCGCGCGAACACCCCATGCGCGTCATCGTGCTCTCGCGCAGGGCCGAGCCCACCGACGAGGAGGCGCGCCTCGACGGCCAGATCCGCGTCGGGGGCGACGCCGGCGCGAGTGAGGTCATCGTGCTGCGCGCGTACGGGGCCGCAGCATCCGACGAGGAGGGCCTCGTGACGAGCCTCCTGCTGCCGGACGCGCCCGTCGTCGTGTGGTGGCCGCGTGCCGCCCCCGAGGTGCCGAGCGCGTCCCCGCTCGGCCGGATCGCCCAGCGCCGCATCACCGACGCCGCGGAGCACGAGAACCCCGTCGCGGCGCTCACGACGCTCGGACGCAACTACAAGCCGGGCGACAGCGACTTCGCCTGGACGCGCCTCACGCTGTGGCGCGCCCAGCTCGCAGCCGTGCTCGATCAGCCGCCCTACGAGCCCGTCGACAGCGTGTGTGTGAGCGGCGCGGCCGACTCTCCCTCGACCGAGCTCCTCGCGGCATGGCTGCGCCTCCAGCTCGAAGCGCCCGTCGACCTCGAAGTCACGATGTCGCTCGGATCGAGCGGCATCCACGGCGTCACGATGCAGCGCGCCTCGGGTGAGATCCGCCTCGAGCGCTCGCAGCCGAACGTCGCGACCCTCGAGCAGCCGGGCCAGCCGACGCACGACATCTCGCTCCCCCGCCGTAGCTTGCGTGACTGCCTCGCCGAGGAATTGCGTAGGCTCGACCCTGACGACCTCTTCGGTGAGGTCGTGCAAAAGGGACTCGCGCTGCTGGAGGCGCCCGCCGAAGGAGCCGGGTCCGGAAGGAAGTGACCGTGAGCGAGCGACGCGTCCGGGTCTACGACGACAAGGCGACTCTCGCCGCCGCGGTGGCGGCACGCTTCGTCAAGCGGGTGGGCGACATCCTCTCGGAGAAGTCCCGTGCGCACATCGTGCTCACGGGCGGCACGATGGGCGAAGCGGTGCTCGCCGCGGTCGCCGAGACGAAGGGTCACGACAAGATCGACTGGTCGCGCGTGACCTTCTGGTGGGGCGACGAGCGCTACCTGGCGAAGGGCGACCCGGAGCGCAACGAGACGCAGTCCCGTCGCGCGCTCCTCGACGCCCTCGATCTGGATCCTTCCCGGATCAAGGCGTTTCCCGCGCTCGGCGAGCACGCGACGATCGAAGAGGCCGCCGAGGCCTACGCGGCCGAGCTCGCAGCCGCGGCGCCGGAGGGCGAGACGCACCCGATCTTCGACCTGACGTTCCTCGGCGTGGGTCCCGACGGCCACGTCGCGTCGCTCTTCCCGGACCACGAGGCGATCCGCGATCGCGACCACGTCGTGCTGTCCGAGACCGACTCCCCGAAGCCGCCCCCCGCGCGCCTCACGCTCACGCTGCCCGTCATCAACTCGTCAGAGCGGGTCTGGCTCGTGCTCGCGGGCGCCGACAAGGCGGGGGCACTCGGGCTCGCTCTCGCGGATGCCAACCCGGCTGATGTGCCCGTTGCGGGCGTGCGGGGCCGCCGTCGTACGGTGTTCTTCGTCGACCGCGATGCCGCGGCCGAGGTGCCCGAGGGCCTCCTCACGCGCGAACGCTTCTGGACTGCGGCGCACGAGCTCCCGCAGGCGTAGCAGCGGCGTCGGCTTCGCGACGCGTCGCCCTCCGTGCGACGCTCCTCGACCTGCTCGACAGGCAGGCGGTCGAGAGGCGCTCAGGTCGGCTGGGCGGTGCCGCGGCGTTCGCGCAGCTGCTGCAGGGCGTCCGCAAGGATCTGCTCGGCCTCCTGCTCGGTGCGGCGCTCCTTCACGTAGGCGAGGTGCGTCTTGTAGGGCTCGGTCTTCTGCACCTGGGGCGGGTTGTCCTTGTCGCGGCCCGCAGGCAGGCCCGTCGACGGGCTGTCGATGACGTCGGGGATCTCCTCCTCGGGGAGGTTCGCCGCGAAGTAGCGCACGGTCTCGTTGCCGAGGGCATCCCAGTACGAGATCGCGATGCGATCCGCGTGATAGCCGCGGTCCTGTTCGCCCATGGGGCCGGACCCGACGCGGGATCCGCGGATGGCGCTGCCGCCCGATGCCATAGCTCTCTCCTCGTGTGGTGGTCGCGGGGCCGGCTAGGCGCCGACGCCGAACTTGGTGAGCAGGCCCAGCACGACGATGGAGAAGAACCACGTGATGCCGAGGGCCACCGTGATGCGGTTGAGGTTGCGCTCGGCGACACCGGACGCCCCGAGGTTGCTCGTGACGCCGCCGCCGAACATGTCCGAGAGGCCGCCGCCGCGGCCCTTGTGCAGCAGGATGAGCAGGGTCAGCAGGAGGCTCGTGATGCCGAGCAGGATCTGGAAGGCGACCTGCACGATCGACCAGAGAACGTCCATGGACTGTGCTTTCCTGACTGTGTTCGGGCTGTGGGGGTCGGCCGGGGCCGTGGACAAGTATAGGCGAGGGGCTCGCTCAGAGGGTTCCGACGTGGCTCTTGAAGCGCACGATGCTCGCGAACTCCTCGAGCTGGAGGCTCGCGCCGCCCACGAGCGCACCGTCGACATCCGGCTCCTTGAGGAACCCCGCGATGTTCGCCGCCTTGACCGAGCCGCCGTAGAGGATGCGCGTCGCGGCAGCGGCCTCGTCACCGAGGACCTCGGCGATGAGTGCCCGAAGCGCCTCGCACACCTGCTGGGCTTGCGCGCTCGTCGCGGCCTGGCCGGAGCCGATCGCCCACACGGGCTCGTACGCGACGACGATCTCCTTGCCCGCGACCACGCCTTCGAGCGCCGTGCGCAGCTGGGCCACGGGAACGGCGCTCGGGCCGTGCTGCTCGAGGTCATCGGCCGTCTCGCCCACGCAGATGACGGGCACGATGCCGTGACGGTGCGCGGCCGCGACCTTCGCCGCGACGATCTCATCGGTCTCGCCGTGGTACTGGCGACGTTCCGAGTGCCCGATGATGACGTAGGAGGCGTCGAGAGCCGCAAGGAAGGCGCCCGAGACCTCACCCGTATAGGCGCCGGAGTCGTGCTGAGAGAGGTCCTGGGCACCGAACTTCACCTCGAGCTTGTCGCCCGCGATGAGCGTCTGCACCGAGCGGAGGTCGGTGAACGGCGGGAAGACAGCGACCTCGACGTCGGAGAAGTCGTGGTTCTTGTCGCCGAGCGTCCACGCGAGCTTCTGCACGAACGCGATCGCCTGCAGGTGGTCGAGGTTCATCTTCCAGTTGCCGGCGATGAACGGCGTGCGCGTCGCGACCATCAGCTCTCCCATCCCAGCACCTCGAGACCCGGAAGCCGCTTGCCCTCGAGGAACTCGAGGCTCGCGCCGCCGCCCGTCGACACGTGGCCGAACTGGTCGTCGGAGAAGCCGAGCTGCCGGATGGCGGCGGCCGAGTCGCCCCCGCCCACGACGCCGAGGCCGTCGACGTGCGTGAGGGCGTCGGCGACGGCGCGTGTCCCCGCCGCGAAGGCGGGGAACTCGAAGACGCCCATGGGGCCGTTCCAGAACACCGTCTTCGCGGCACGCACGCGCTCGGCGAAGGCGGCAGCGGTCTCCGGTCCGATGTCGAGGCCGATCCCGGAGGCGCCGAAGGCTGTCTCCTCGATGGCGTCGGCTGGGGCGACGACGTGCTCGGCGTCGGCCGAGAATCCGGACGCGACCACGACATCCGTGGGAAGCACAAGCTCGACGCCGCGCTCCTGCGCCTCGGCGAGATAGCCGCGCACCGTGTCGAGCTGGTCCTGCTCGAGGAGGCTCGAGGCGACCTTGTGGCCTTGCGCCGCGAGGAAGGTGAAGAGCATGCCGCCGCCGATGAGCAGGGCGTCGACACGCGGAAGCAGGTGGCCGATGACGCCGAGCTTGTCGGAGACCTTCGAGCCGCCGAGCACGACCGTGTAGGGCCGCTCGGGGTTCTCGGTGAGCTTGTCGAGCACCTCGAGCTCGGCCGCGATGAGGAGGCCCGCGGCGCTCGGGAGCGCCTTGATGAGCTCGTAGACGCTCGCCTGCTTGCGGTGCACGACGCCGAAGCCGTCGGAGACGACCACGTCGCCGAGCGCGGCGAGCTGCGCGGCGAACGCCTCGCGCTCGGCGTCGTCCTTCGAGGCCTCGCCGGGGTTGAACCGCAGGTTCTCGAGCAGCACGACGCCGGGCGCGGGGGCCGCGTCGATCACGCCCGCCGCCGCCTCCCCCACGGTCTCCGGGGAGAACGCGACGTCGACGCCCAGCAGCTCGCCGAGACGCACCGCGACGGGTGCGAGCGAGTACTTCGGATCGGGTGCGCCCTCCGGACGACCCAGGTGGCTCATGACGACGACCTTCGCACCCTTCTCGAGGAGAAGGCGGATGGTCGGAACGGATGCGCGCACGCGTCCGTCATCCGTGATGACACCGTCTTTCAGGGGCACATTGAGGTCGCAGCGCAGGAGCACGACCTTGCCCGAGAGCCCTCCCAGGCTCTCGATCGTCCGGAGGGCCATCGTTTACAGGCGCTCGGCGACGTACTCGGTGAGGTCGACGAGGCGGTTCGAGTAGCCCCACTCGTTGTCGTACCACGACGAGAGCTTGACCTGGTCGCCGATGACGCGCAGGAGGCCCGCGTCGAAGATCGACGAGTGCGGGTCGGTGACGATGTCGCTCGAGACGATCTCGTCTTCCGTGTACTTGAGGATGCCCTTGAGCTTGCCTTCGGCGGCCTCCTTGTAGGCGGCCTTGATCTCGTCGACCGTGACGGCACGCGAGGCCTGCACGGTGAGGTCGGTGATCGAACCGGTCGGGACCGGAACGCGGAGGGCGAAGCCGTCGAGCTTGCCGACGAGCTCGGGCAGCACGAGGCCGATCGCCTTCGCGGCGCCGGTCGAGGTCGGCACGATGTTGATCGCGGCGGCACGTGCGCGGCGCAGGTCGCTGTGCGGGCCGTCCTGCAGGTTCTGGTCGGCCGTGTAGGCGTGCACGGTCGTCATGAGGCCGCGCTCGATGCCGAACGCGTCGTTGAAGACCTTGGCGAGGGGGGCGAGGCAGTTCGTGGTGCACGACGCGTTCGAGATGATGTGGTGCTTCTCGGGGTCGTAGGCCTCCTCGTTGACGCCCATGACGAACGTCGCGTCCTCACCCGTCGCGGGGGCCGAGATGAGCACCTTCTTGGCGCCGCCGCCGTCGATGTGCTTGCGCGCGTCGACGGCCTTCGTGAAGCGGCCCGTCGACTCGATGACGATGTCGACGCCGTAGTCCGACCACGGGAGGGCGGCGGGGTCGCGCTCCTCGAAGACGCGGATGGCCTTGCCGTCGACGACGATCTGCTCGCCGTCGTAGTCGACCTCGGCGTCGAGACGGCCCGTGATCGAGTCGTACTTGAGCAGGTGCGCGAGCGTCTTGTTGTCCGTGAGGTCGTTCACGGCGACGATCTCGAGGTCGCTGCCCTGGGCGAGCGCGGCGCGGAAGTAGTTGCGACCGATCCGGCCGAAGCCGTTGATGCCGATCTTGACGGACACGAGTTCTCCTTGATGAGCGCTGGGGGGCGCGTGTGTCTGGTTGTGGTGAGTGAAGGGGGATGGTGGCCGGGGCGCGGCCCCGGCCACCTCGCCTGCTACGACAGTAGCAGCAGGCCCGAGCCGCCCGAGCGCGCGGCCTCGAAACGAGCAGCGGCGTCCGCCCAGTTGGCGATGTTCCAGAACGCCTTGACGTAGTCGGCCTTGACGTTGACGTAGTCGAGGTAGAAGGCGTGCTCCCACATGTCGAGCTGCAGGATGGGCGTGATGCCGAGCGGCGTGTTGTTCTGCTGGTCGTAGAGCTGGTGCACAAGCAGGCGCGCGCCCACCGGGTCCCACGCGAGCACGGCCCAGCCGGAGCCCTGGAGGCTGTTCGCCGCGGCGCTGAAGTGGCCCACGAACTTGTCGAACGAGCCGAAGAACTCGTCGATCGCGGCGGCGAGCTCGCCCGTGGGCTTGTCGCCTCCGTCCGGCGAGAGGTTCTTCCAGAAGATCGAGTGGTTCACGTGCCCGCCGAGGTGGAACGCGAGGTCCTTCTCGAGCTTCGGCACGTTCGTGAAGTCGCCCGACTCGCGCGCTTCCTCGAGCTTCTCGAGGGCGGTGTTGGCACCCGCGACGTAGGCCGCGTGATGCTTGTCGTGGTGCAGCTCCATGATCCGGGCGCTGATGCTCGGCTCGAGTGCCGCGTAGTCGTACGGCAGATCCGGGAGGCTGTAGACGGCCATGGTTCTCCTTCTTCCTTCTGGGGTCTATTCGTCGAACTCGGGCGGAAGGTTGGCATCCGTTCCCGGGATGCCGAGCTCCTCCGCACGCTTGTCGGCCATGGCGAGGAGACGCCGGATGCGGCCCGCGACCGCGTCCTTCGTCATGGGGGGCTCGGCGAAGTGGCCGAGCTCGTCGAGACTCGCGTCGCGGTGGCTGAGGCGCAGCTCGCCCGCGTAGCGCAAGTGGTCCGGCACCTCGTCGCCGAGGATCTCGAGGGCGCGCTCGACGCGCGCGCACGCCGCGACGGCGGCCTGGGCGGAGCGGCGCAGGTTCGCGTCGTCGAAGTTGACGAGGCGGTTGGCGGTCGCGCGCACCTCGCGACGCTGCCGCAGCTCCTCCCACGCGGCGACGGCATCCGCGGCGCCCATGAGGCGCAGCATCGCCGCGATCGCCTCGCCCTCGCGGATGACGACCCGGTGCACGCCGCGTACCTCGCGCGCCTTCGCGGGGATGCGGAGGCGACCCGCTGCACCCACAAGCGCCATCGCCGCCTCGTTCCCGGGGCACACGACCTCGAGGGCCGCCGAGCGACCCGGATCGGTGAGCGTGCCGCGCGCGAGGAACGCGCCGCGCCAGATGGCCGCAAGATCCTCGCGCGAACCGGTCGTCAGACGATTCGGGAGACCGCGGATGGGACGGCGGCGCGCGTCGAGCAGGCCCGTCTGGCGAGCGAGGGTCTCTCCCCCGTCGACGACGCGCACGACATAGCTCGCACCCTTGTTGGGTCCCGCTCCGATGACCTTGCCCTCGGAGCGTACGCCGTAGAGCTCGGCGAGGTCGCGGCGCACGCGCTGCGCGACCTTCTGCGAGTCGAGCTCCGACTCGACGGCGATGCGGCCGGAGATGATGTGGAGGCCGCCCGAGAAGCGCAAGAGCGCCGCGAGCTCGGCTGCCCGCACGCTCGTCTTGCTCACCTCGACGGCGACGAGCTCATCCTTGACGTCCGCCGTCAGTGCCACGCGCTCATCCTCGTCTTTCGTCGTCTGGTTCGATGGAAGTCATTCGCGCCCGAGGTCGCGATGCCGCACGGTGACGGAGACCCCGGGTAGCGCTCGGAGGCGGCGCGCCACCTCTTCGGCGATCGCGACGGAACGGTGCTTGCCACCCGTGCATCCCATGGCGATCGTAGCGTGGCGCTTGTTCTCCCGCCGGTACCCGTCGGCGACCGCGGCCAGGGCGGCGACGTAGTGATCGACGAACTCGGGCGCATCGCGCTGGCCGAGCACGTAATCGCGCACGGCTTGGTCCTGCCCCGTGAGGGGTGCGAGCTCGGGAACCCAATACGGGTTCGGGAGGAAGCGCAGATCGGCGACCATGTCGGCATCCGGCGGCAGGCCGTATTTGAAGCCGAAGCTCATGACCGTGAGCTTGAGCGAGGGCGCCGACTCCTCCCCGAACAGCTCGGCGACGCGCGACGCGAGCTGATGGATGTTGAGTTCGGAGGTGTCGATCACGAGGTCGCTCTGCTCGCGCAACGCAGCCATGCGGGCCCGTTCCGCGAGGATGCCGTCGAGAAGCGTGCCGTCACTCTGGAGCGGATGCGGGCGTCGCACCTGCTCGAACCGCCGCACGAGCACGGCGTCGGTGGCGTCGAGGAACACGAGCCGCGCGGCGCTCGACGCCCGCAGCTCGGCGACGAGCTTCTGGGCATCCGCGAAGAGCTTGCCGCCGCGCACGTCGACGACCGCGGCGATCTTCGGGATCGCGTCGCCTGTATGGGCACCGAGATCGACGAGCGGGCGCAGCATCTGCGGCGGGAGGTTGTCGACGACGTACCAGCCGAGGTCTTCGAGCGCGTTCGCGACCGTGGAGCGCCCGGCACCCGACATGCCCGTCACGATGAGCATCTCGCGCCCGTCGGTGCCGTCGGTCATGCCTCGTCTTCCTGATCCTCCGGCTGGTCGTTCGCGGCCGCCGGTGCTGCTCCCAGCCTAGCGACGATGGCCTCGGCGAGCTGCGGGCCGACGCCACGCACCTCGGCGATCTCATCGGCCGTCGCGGCCCGCAATCTCGCGACGGAGCCGAAGTGCCGCAAGAGCGCCTTCGACCGCGCCGGCCCGAGCCCGGGGATCTCCGAGAGCACCGTGCCGATGTCGGCGCGACGCTTCTGTCGCTGGAAGGTGATCGCGAAGCGATGCGCCTCGTCACGGATGCGCTGCAGCAAGAAGAGCGCCTCGCTCCCGCGCGGCAGGATGACGGGGAACTCGTCGTCGGGGAGCCACACCTCCTCGAGGCGCTTCGCGATGCCGACGAGCGGGATGTCGTCGATCCCGAGCTCCGCGAGCACGCCCGCGGCCGCCTGGACTTGGGGCTGGCCGCCGTCGACGATGAGCAGTCCAGGGCGGTAGGCGAAACGGCGCTTGGTGCGCGCACCGTCGTCGGCATCCGGCTGGTCGTCCTCGTCGAGGCGCGCAAGCCGACGGCGCAGCACCTGCGCGATCGACTCCGTGTCGTCGACCGTGCCGTTCACGGCGAACTTGCGGTAGTCGCTCTTCTTGGGGAGGCCGTCTTCGAAGACGACCATCGAGGCGACGACGTTCGTGCCTCCGAGGTGCGAGACGTCGTAGCACTCCATGCGCAGGGGCGCCTCGTCGAGGCCGAGCGCCTCTTGCAGCTCGGTGAGGGCCTGGCTGCGGGCGACGTAGTCGGCCGTGCGTCGCGTCTTGTAGAGGGCGAGCGCTTGCTTCGCATTGAGCGTCGCGGTCTGCAGCACGGCCGCCTTGTCGCCGCGCTGGGCCGTCTTGAGCGTCACTCCCCCGCGATCGCGTCGGCCGGCGAGCCACTGCTCGAGCGCGCTCGCGTCGTCGGGCAGAACGGGCACGACGATCTCACGCGGAGGCTGCTCGGTTTCGTATGCCGTCTCGAGCACCGACTCGACGAGCTCGCCCGAGGTGATGTCGAGCTCCTTGTCGACGACCCAGCTGCGCACACCGCGGATGCGGCCGCCGCGGACCACGAACTGCTGCACGGCGGCGGCGAGCTCGTCCTCCTCGATGCCGAACACGTCGACATCGGTCGCGTCGGGCAGCACGACGGCGCTCTTCTCGAGCACGTTCTCGAGAGCCTGGATGCGGTCGCGGATCTTCGCGGCGCGCTCGTACTCGAAGGCCTCTGCGGCATCCTTCATCTCGCGCTGGAGGAGCGTGATGACGCGACGGTCGTGGCTCGCCATGAACGCGACGAACTGATCGACGATCTCGCGGTGCTCCTCGATCGTGACCTTCTGCGAGCAAGGGCCCCCGCAGCGCCCGATCTGGCCCGGAAAGCACGGCCGCCCCGTCTGCATGGCACGCCGGTAGCTCGCATCCGAGCACGTGCGGATCGGGAACGCCTTGATCATGAGGTCGATCGTCTCGCGCACGGCCCAGACCTTCGGGTACGGCCCGAAGTAGCGAGCGCCCGGGATGCGGTGGTTGCGCGTGACCATGACGCGCGGCGCCTCGTCGGCGAGCGTCACGGCCATGTACGGGTAGCTCTTGTCGTCGCGGAACTTGACGTTGTAGGGCGGCGCGAACTCCTTGATCCAGGTGTATTCGAGCTGGAGCGCCTCGACATCGCTCGCGACGACGGTCCACTCGACCTTGGATGCCGCGAGCACCATATGCCGCGTGCGCTCGTGGAGGCTGCGGAGCGGCTGGAAGTAGTTCGCGAGGCGCTGGCGCAGGTTGACGGCCTTGCCGACGTACAGGATGCGTCCGGCGGCATCCGAGAAGCGGTAGACGCCCGGAGCCGCGGGGATCTCCCCCGGCTTCGGACGCCACGGCAGCACGTCCGAGCGCGCGGCGGGGCTCATCAGCCCGCCTTCCGGCGCCCTTGCCCTGCGGCCTCCGCGTCGAGGAGCTCGGCGAGGAAGACGCCCGTGTGGCTCTCGGGATTACGCGCCACCTGCTCGGGAGTGCCGGTCGCGACAACCGTACCGCCGCCCGATCCGCCCTCGGGGCCGAGGTCGATGATCCAGTCCGCGCTCTTGATGACGTCGAGGTTGTGCTCGATCACGATGACGCTGTTGCCCTTGTCGACGAGGCCGTTCAGCACCTCGAGGAGCTTGCGCACGTCTTCGAAGTGCAGACCCGTCGTCGGCTCGTCGAGCACGTAGATCGACCGGCCGTTCGAGCGCTTCTGCAGCTCGGTCGCGAGCTTGACGCGCTGCGCCTCGCCGCCCGAGAGCGTCGTGGCGCTCTGCCCGAGCCGCACGTAGCCGAGGCCGACGTCGACGAGGGTCTTGAGGTAGCGGTGGATGGCCGTGATGGGCTCGAAGAACTCGGCGGCCTCGGCGATCGGCATATCGAGCACCTCGGCGATGTTCTTGCCCTTGTAGTGCACTTGGAGCGTGTCGCGGTTGTAGCGCGCGCCGTGGCACACCTCGCACGTCACGTAAACGTCGGGCAGGAAGTTCATCTCGATCTTGATCGTGCCGTCGCCTGCGCAGTTCTCGCAGCGCCCGCCCTTGACGTTGAAGCTGAAGCGGCCGGGCTGGTAGCCGCGCGCCTTCGCCTCGACCGTCTCGGAGAAGAGCGTGCGGATGCGGTCGAAGACGCCCGTGTAGGTCGCGGGGTTCGATCGCGGTGTGCGACCGATGGGGGCCTGGTCGACGTGCACGACCTTGTCGAGGTGCTCGAGGCCCGTGACGCGCTTGTGCTTGCCGGGCACTTGCCGCGCACCGTTGAGCTGATTGGCGAGCACCTTGTAGAGGATGTCGTTGACGAGGCTCGACTTGCCCGAGCCCGAGACGCCCGTGACGGCGACGAACGCACCGAGCGGGAAGCTCACGGTGACGTTCTGCAGGTTGTTGGCCTGGGCGCCCTCGACCGTGAGCTGCCGCTTCTTGTCGATCGGACGGCGCCGCTCGGGCATCCGGATAGCACGCCGCCCCGCGAGGTAGTCGCCCGTCACGGAGCCGTGGTTGTCGAGGAGCGCGGTGTAGCCGCCCGAGTGCACGACCTTGCCGCCGTGCTCGCCCGCACCCGGGCCGATGTCGACGATCCAGTCCGCCGTGCGGATGGTGTCTTCGTCGTGCTCGACGACGATGAGCGTGTTGCCGAGGTCGCGCAGCTTGACGAGCGTGTCGATGAGCCGCCGGTTGTCGCGCTGATGCAGGCCGATCGACGGCTCGTCGAGCACGTAGAGCACGCCCGTGAGGCCCGATCCGATCTGCGTCGCGAGACGGATGCGCTGCGCCTCACCGCCCGAGAGGCTGCCGGCTGCGCGCGCCATCGTGAGATAGCCGAGGCCGACCTCAAGTAGGAACTCGAGCCGCAAGCGGATCTCGCGGAGCACTTGCGCCGCGATGCGCGCCTCACGCTCGGTGAGCTCGAGCCGCTCCATGAACGCGTAGGCGTCGGTGAGGCTCAGCTCAGCGACGGCCGAGATGCTCTGCCCCGCGACGAGCACCGCAAGCACCTCGGGCTTGAGGCGCTTGCCGAGGCACACGGGACACGGCACCTCTCGCAGGTACTCGCCGTAGCGCTGCTGCGACCAGTCGGACTCGGCCTCCTGGTACTTGCGCTCGATGTAGGGCATGACGCCCTCGAAGCCCGTCGAGTACTTCATCGTGCGGCCGAAGCGGTTGCGCCACTGCACGACGACCTCGAAGTCGTTGCCATGCAGGATTGCCGTCTTGACCTCGTCGGGCAGCTCCGCCCAGGGCGTGTCGAGCGAGAAGTCGAGGTCACGCGCGAGGCCCTGCAGGAGCCGCTGGAAGTAGCTGTAGAGCCCCTTGCCGCCCTGGTTCCACGGCAGGATGACGCCCTCGTTGAGGCTCAGTTCGGGGTCGCCGATCACGAGCTCGGTGTCGACCGCCATCTTGGTGCCGAGGCCCGAGCACTCGGGGCATGCGCCGAAGGGCGCGTTGAACGAGAAGGTGCGCGGCTCGATCTCAGTGAGCTGGATCGGATGCCCATTCGGGCACGAGAGCTTCTCGCTGAAGGTGCGACGGCGCGACTTCGATCCCTCGGGTTCATCGACGAAGTCGATCTCGAGTACGCCGCCGGCGAGCCCGAGGGCGGTCTCGACGGAATCGGTGAGGCGCGTGAGCAGATCGTCGGCCGCGACGAGCCGGTCGACGACGACCGCGATGTCGTGCTTGTACTGCTTCTTGAGCTTCGGCGCGTCGGCGAGCTGCACGAGCTCACCGTCGACGATCGCGCGCGAGTACCCGGATGCCGAGAGCTCCTTGAAGAGGTCGACGAACTCGCCCTTCTTCTGCGAGATGACGGGCGCGAGCACCTGGTAGCGCGTGCCGATCGGGAGCTCCATGAGCTGGTCGGCGATCTGCTGCACCGTCTGACGCTGGATCCGCTCGCCGCACACGGGACAGTGCGGCTCGCCGATACGCGCCCAGAGCAAGCGCATGTAGTCGTAGATCTCGGTGATCGTGCCGACGGTCGAGCGGGGGTTGCGGTTGGTCGACTTCTGGTCGATCGACACGGCGGGGCTGAGCCCCTCGATGAAGTCGACATCGGGTCGGTCGACCTGGCCGAGGAACTGCCGCGCGTACGCCGAGAGCGACTCGACGTAGCGACGCTGACCCTCGGCGAAGATCGTGTCGAACGCGAGGCTCGACTTGCCCGAGCCCGAGAGTCCGGTGAAGACGACGAGTGCGTCACGTGGGATCTCGAGGTCGACGTCCTTCAGATTGTGGACGCGGGCACCCCGGACACTGAGCTTCTGGGAACTTTCGACAGGGGTGATCGACACTGAACCGATTCTACGGGCGGGGTCTGACATCGCGCCGGACGGAGGTGTCAGGTGAGGCCGAGACCGACGCGCCAGTCGGGATGCTGCGGTCGCCACCCGCGCTCGGCGGCGAGACGGCGTGACGCTGTGCGACCGGGAGGGGCATCCGCGATCACATCGACGCGACCGCCGACGCGTTCGGCGAAGACGGGCGCCCACTCCTCGACGCGCGAAGGGTGGTCGTCGGCGATGAAGACCGGCCCCGCCGGCCACTCGAGCGATGCGGCGAAGGCGTGGGCTGCGTCGTCTGCGTGCAGCCAGTCACTCAGAATCGTCGTCGGCTCGATGCGGCCTGCTCGGGCAGCCTCTGCGGCCGCGCCGTCGGGGGCGTAGAAGGTTCCCGCGCCGTAGAGGAGGCCAAGGCGCAGGATGACGCCGTGCGGCATCCGGGCGGCCTCGCGTTCGAGAGCCGCGACAGCGGGGTACGCCTCGGGGTCGGCCGGCGTGGTCTCGTCGGCCTCGCCTTCGCCGAGAACGCTCGCCCACGCGACGCTCTGCGCGAGCATCGTCGGGACGCCCGCGGTGAGGCTCGCATCGACGAGGATGCGGGTTCCCTCGATGCGCAGCCGCGAGTTCGCCGCGAAGTCGCGGCCCGCGAGGTCGGTGAAGACGTGCACGACGACGTCCGGCACGAGCTCGCCGACAAGGCGGTCGACCTCGGGCGCGGCGAGCACATCGAGACGATGCGGCGCGGCGCCGATGGCTTCGATCTCGGCGAGGCGATCGTCGCGGCGTGTGGTTCCGTGAACCTCATGCCCGGCCGCCACGAGAAGCGGGACGAGGCGTGATCCGATGACGCCCGTCGCTCCGACGACGAGGATGCGGCTCATCGCACGTGCCCCACAGATTCCATCTGACGCAGCTCCTTCTTGAGCTCCGAGAGCTCATCGCGCAAGCGCGCGGCGAGCTCGAACTTCAGCTCACCTGCCGCCTGGAGCATCTGCTCGTTGAGGTCGGCGATGACCGACTCGAGCTCGGCGGCGCCCTGGGCACCGAGGCCCTCCCGCCGCAGGTTCGGCGTGGGGCTCTTACGGCGCGAGCCGTCCTGGCCGGTGCGTCCGGCGAGGAGCTTGGCGGTGTCAGCCTCTTCGCGCGCGAGCACCTCGGTGATGTCGGCGATGCGCTTGCGCAGAGGCTGCGGATCGATGCCGTGCTCGACGTTGTAGGCGATCTGCTTCTCACGGCGGCGGTTCGTCTCGTCGATCGCGAACTTCATCGAGTCGGTGAGCTCGTCGGCGTACATGTGCACCTCGCCCGAGACATTGCGCGCGGCGCGGCCGATCGTCTGGATGAGCGAGGTCGAGCTGCGGAGGAAGCCCTCCTTGTCGGCGTCGAGGATCGCGACGAGCGAGACCTCGGGCAGGTCGAGACCCTCGCGGAGCAGGTTGATGCCCACAAGCACGTCGTACACGCCGGCCCGCAGCTCGGTGAGCAGCTCGACGCGACGGAGGGTGTCGACATCCGAGTGCAGGTAACGCACGCGCACACCCGCCTCGGTGAGATAGTCGGTGAGCTCCTCGGCCATCTTCTTCGTGAGCGTCGTGACGAGCACGCGCTCATCGCGCTCGACGCGCAGTCGGATCTGCTCGAGCAGGTCGTCGATCTGGCCCTTCGAGGGCTTGACGACGATCTGGGGGTCGACGAGGCCGGTCGGGCGGATGATCTGCTCGACGACGCCGTCGCCCATCGAGAGCTCGTAGCGACCGGGGGTGGCGGAGAGATAGACCTTCTGCCCGACGCGGTCGAGGAACTCCTCCCAGCGCAACGGACGGTTGTCGAGAGCGCTCGGCAGCCGGAACCCGTGCTCGACGAGCGTGCGCTTGCGGCTCGCGTCGCCCTCGTACATCGCACCGATCTGCGGCACGGTCACGTGCGACTCGTCGATCACGACGAGGAAGTCGTCGGGGAAGTAGTCGAGCAGCGTGTTCGGCGGCTCCCCCGGCTGGCGGCCGTCGATGTGGCGCGAGTAGTTCTCGATGCCGTTGCAGAAGCCGATCTGCTCCATCATCTCGAGGTCGAAGCCCGTGCGCATGCGCAGGCGCTGCGCCTCGAGCAGCTTGCCCTGCTTCTCGAGCTCGGCGAGGCGCTCGGCGAGCTCCTCCTTGATCGTGCGGATGGCGCGCTGCATCGCCTCGGGACTCGCGGCGTAGTGGGTGGCCGGGAAGATCGACACGGCATCCATCTGCTTCATGACGTCGCCCGTGAGCGGATGCAGGGCGTAGAGCGCCTCGATCTCGTCGCCGAACATCTCGATGCGCACGGCGAGCTCTTCGTACACCGGGATGATCTCGATCGTGTCGCCGCGCACACGGAACTTGCCGCGCGAGAAGTCGACGTCGTTGCGCTCGTACTGCATGTTGATGAACGAGCGGATGAGACGATCGCGTGAGATGCGCTCGCCCACCTGCAGCGCGACCATGGCTCCGAGGTACTCCTCGGCGGCTCCGAGGCCGTAGATGCACGACACGGTCGAGACGACGACGACGTCGCGGCGGCTCAGGAGCGAGTTGGTGGTCGAGTGCCGCAATCGCTCGACCTCGGCGTTGATCGAGGAGTCCTTCTCGATGAACGTGTCCGTCTGCGGGACGTAGGCCTCGGGCTGGTAGTAGTCGTAGTAGCTCACGAAGTACTCGACGGCGTTGTGCGGCATGAGCTCACGGAACTCGTTCGCGAGCTGGGCCGCGAGCGTCTTGTTGTGCGCGAGCACGAGCGTCGGGCGCTGCACCTGCTCGATGAGCCACGCCGTCGTCGCGGACTTGCCCGTTCCGGTCGCGCCGAGCAGCACGATGTCGGACTCCCCCGCCTGCACGCGGTGCGCGAGCTCGGCGATCGCGGCGGGCTGATCGCCGCTCGGCTGGTATTCGGAGACCACCTCGAACGGACGCACGGAACGCGTCGGTTGCATGGCTCCAGCCTAGGCAGCGCCCCCGACACCGCGCAGGCTGGGCCACAAGGCGTCGACCTGGGCGATCGTCTCGTCGAGCGAGCCGTTGGCATCGATGACGTCGTCGGCGATCGCGAGGCGCGCGGCCTCGGGGGCCTGCGAGGCGATGCGACGGCGAGCCTCGTGCTCGCTCATGCCGCGCAGCTCGACGAGGCGCCGCGCACGTGTCGCCTCGTCGGCGGTCACGACGACGACACGGTCGAACTCGCCCGCGCGCCCGTTTCCGTGCTCGTCCACGAGGAGGGGGACGTCGTAGACGACGACGGCATCCGGATCCGCCGCGTGGGCGGCCGCGAAGAGCGCGCGCGAGCGCTCACCGACCGCCGGATGCGTGATCGCGTTGAGCGTACGGCGGGCGTCGTCGTCGCCGAAGACGATCGCACCCAGAGCAGCGCGATCAAGGGTGCCGTCGGCGGTGACGACGTGCGGGCCGAACACCTCGGCGATACGCGCAAGAGCCGGCGTGCCGGGTTCGACGACCTCGCGGGCCACCTGATCCGCGTCGACGACGACTGCGCCGAGCTGCGCGAGACGCCGGGCCACCGTCGACTTGCCGGAGGCGATGCCCCCCGTGAGCGCCACGAGCATCCCCCTATGCTGTCACGCCCGCTCGTTTCCTCGTGCAGACGCTACAGCGTTCGGCCGAGCGTGCCCGTGATCTCTGGCGCGGGCGGGTAGGCGCTACAGCGGTTGACATCCACACCCGTAGCATGGCGGCATGCTCGAGCTGCTGACCGGTGCGGGACTCGCGGCCGCCGCGGGACTCAACGCCTACATTCCGCTCCTCGTCATGGGCCTCGCGGGACGCCTCGACTGGATCCAGCTGCCCGCCGGATGGACGTGGCTCGAGAACGAATGGGTGCTCGTGATCATCGGCGTCCTGCTCGTCGTCGAGATCGTCGCCGACAAGGTGCCCGCGGTCGACAGCGTCAACGACTGGATCCAGACCGTCGTGCGGCCGGCATCCGGCGGCATCGTCTTCGCGGGCGGCATCGGCACCTCGACCGTCGCGGTCGACGACCCCGAGACCTTCTTCTCGTCGGGAGCGTGGGTGCCCGTCGTCATCGGAATCGGCCTCGCCCTGCTCGTGCATCTCGCGAAGATGGCCGTGCGGCCTATCGCGAACCTCGGAACGGCTGGGATCGCGGCGCCCGTGCTGAGCACCGCCGAGGACGGCGTGAGCCTCGTGCTCGTCGTGCTCGCACTCGTCGCCCCGCTGCTCGTGCTGCTCGGCCTCGCCCTCATGGTCGTGGGCTTCGTGCTGCTCGTGCGCGCCGTGCGCCGTCGCCGCCGCGAGCGTGCGGATGCCGCGGCCACGCCGCCGGAGTTCTTGCGCTAGCTGGACGCTCGCGCGGAGCGCTCGGAGCGCTCGGGGCGATCGGCGGACCTCGCCCGAAACGGCGGATGGCCGACCCCCGAAGGAGCCGGCCATCCGGATGAGCGGGATGCGCTCAGGAATTGCTGCTGAGCTTCTCGCGCAGCGCCGCGAGCGACGCGTCGTCCGCGAGGGTGCCGCCGATCGAGCCCTCCGAGGAGAAGGAGTTGCCCGACGGGCGAGCGTCTAGCTCGGCCTCGGTCTCCTCCGCCGCGAGGATCTGCTTCTTGTGGGCCTCCCAGCGAGCCTGAGCGGCCGCGTACTCGGCCTCCCACGCGTCGCGCTGAGCCTCGAAGCCCTCGAGCCACTCGCCCGACGTCGGGTCGAAGCCCTCGGGGTACTTGTAGTTGCCCTGCTCGTCGTACTCGGTCACCATGCCGTACAGGGCGGCGAGGCCCGAGTCGAACTCCGTGTTGTGCGGGTCGATGCCCTCGTTGGCCTGCTTGAGGCTCAGCGAGATGCGGCGGCGGTCGAGGTCGATGTCGATGACCTTGACGAACACCTCATCGCCGACCGACACGACCTGCTCGGCGAGCTCGACGTGCTTGCCCGAGAGCTCCGAGATGTGCACGAGGCCTTCGATGCCGTCGGCCACGCGCACGAAGGCGCCGAACGGAACGAGCTTCGTGACCTTGCCCGGGGCGATCTGGCCGATCGCGTGCGTGCGGGCGAAGACCTGCCACGGGTCCTCCTGGGTCGCCTTGAGCGAGAGCGACACGCGCTCACGGTCGAGGTCGACCTCGAGGATCTCGACGGTGACCTCCTGACCCACCTCGACGACCTCGGACGCGTGCTCGATGTGCTTCCACGAGAGCTCCGAGACGTGCACGAGCCCGTCCACGCCGCCGAGGTCGACGAAGGCGCCGAAGTTGACGATCGACGAGACGACGCCCTTGCGGACCTGGCCCTTCTGGAGGTTGTTGAGGAAGGTCGAACGCGACTCCGACTGCGTCTGCTCGAGGAGCGCACGGCGGCTCAGCACGACGTTGTTGCGGTTCTTGTCGAGCTCGAGGATCTTCGCCTCGATCTCCTGGCCGAGGTACGGCGTGAGGTCGCGCACGCGGCGCAGTTCGATGAGCGACGCGGGCAGGAAGCCGCGGAGGCCGATGTCGACGATCAGGCCACCCTTGACGACCTCGATGACCTGGCCGGTGACGACACCGTCGGCCTCCTTGATCTTCTCGACGTCTCCCCACGCGCGCTCGTACTGCGCACGCTTCTTGGAGAGGATGAGGCGACCCTCTTTGTCCTCCTTCTGGAGAACGAGCGCCTCGACGTTGTCGCCGACGGAGACGACCTCGGTCGGGTCGACGTCGTGCTTGATGGAAAGCTCGCGCGAGGGGATGACGCCCTCGGTCTTGTATCCGACGTCGAGGAGGACCTCGTCGCGGTCGATCTTGACGACGGTGCCCTCGATGAGGTCTCCGTCGTTGAAGAACTTGAGGGTCTTCTCGACCGCGGCCAGGAAGTCTTCAGCAGATCCGATGTCGTTGATGGCGACCTGCTTGGTGGCCGAGGCGGTCGTTGCGGTAGTCATGTAGTGGGTGCTCCGGTAAGGGACGAACTCGGGCCCGAGAAGCGATGAAACTGGGATGCTCCGCGGGCGTGCGGATAGGGACGTCGCGCAAGGCAACGCTCTAGACTACCGCACTCCCCCGCCTGGCGCGACGCCGCTGCATCACGATGTCGGCGATCGCGTCGTCGAGGCGCGGATAGCGGAACGCATATCCGGCCTCGAGCAGGCGCTCGGGGACGACCCAGCGGCTCTTGAGCAGCAGCTCGGTCTCGGTGCGGATGAGCCACGCTCCCACCTCGAGCACGGGCCGCGGGGCCGGGAGCCCGACGGGCATCCGGATGGCGCGGCGGATCGCACGCATGAGCTCGACGCCCGTCACGGGACCGGGCGCGGCGAGGTTCACGACCCCGTCGAGCTCCTCGTGCCGCTCGAGGAAGGCGGTCGCGCCCGCGACATCCGCGAGGTGGATCCAGCTGAACATCTGCCGCCCCCACGGCGTTCCGAACTCGTGGAAGGTGCCGGCCTCGCGTCGCGCGCGCGTCGAGAACCACGGCGTATCCCACTGCGGGCCGCCGAGACCGAACCGCGTGAGTCGCAGGAGCGGCACGAGCGCGCTGCCGTCACCGAGCACGATCGCGGTGCGGATCGCGATTCGCCGCGTCGCGGGCGTCTCCGCGGCGAAGAACGCCTGCTCCCACGCCCGCGCGACGGCGACCGAGAAGCCCGTGCCGAGCTCGCCATCCGCCTCCGTCTGGGGATGGTCGTCGGCGTGGCGGTAGATCGTCGCTGTCGACGAGTTGATCCACAGCGCGGGCGGGACGGCGCTCGAGGCGACGGCACGACCGAGCTCGGCCGTCGTCTCGACGCGCGAGCGGAGGATCTCCGCGCGATTCTCCGGCCCGTAGCGGCAGTTGACGCTCTTGCCTGCGAGGTTGACGAGCAGGGTACTGCCGTCGAGCGCGCGGCGGATGCCGTCGGTGTCGCCCCAGCGCGCATCTGCATCCGGTCCGCGTCCGATCGTGCGGACGACCCGCCCCGAGGCGCGCCATCCGGCGACGAGGAAGCGGCCCATGAAACCGCTCGCGCCCGCGACGACGACCGGACCGTCGGCGCTCATGCGGCGCCTCCCGCGCCCGTCTCGATGCGGTAGTCGAAGGCGCCCGCGTACTCGTAGGCGCGGCCGACGAGCGGAAGGTCGAGCGCCAGCGACACGTGCTGCCGCCCGTTGGCGAGCGTCCGCTCATGCACGTGGATGCCCGGCGCCCGCTCGTGGAGGCGGTCGCCAAGCGCTGCGGCCCACGGCGCGCCCGGATGCCGCTGGCCGGTCACGAGGAGAGCGCGGCCCGCAAGGTGTCGAGCCCGACGCCGCCCAAGTCGAGGGCGTGCTTGTGGAACTCGCGGAAGGAGAACGCGGAGCCCTCCCGCCGCTGCGCCTCGTCGCGGATCTGCTCCCAGATGCGCTGCCCGACCTTGTATGAGGGGGCCTGGCCCGGCCAGCCGAGGTAGCGGTTGACCTCGAAGCGCACGAAGGCATCGTCCATGTTGACGTTGCGCCGCATGAACTCGAGTGCAAAGTCCGCGTCCCACGTGCCGTCGCTCGCGAGGTCGTCGAGGCCCCGGATGCGCGGCTTCGGCTTGCCGAGGTGCACCCCGATGTCGAGCACGACACGTGCCGCCCGCATCCGCTGCCCGTCGAGCATGCCGAGCCGGTCGGCCGGGTCGTCGAGGTAGCCGAGCTCCTCCATGAGCCGCTCGGCGTAGAGGGCCCAGCCCTCGGCGTGACCGCTCGTTCCCGCGAGCTGGCGGCGCCAGGTGTTGAGCTCGGCGCGGTTGTAGACCGCCTGCCCGATCTGCAGGTGGTGCCCCGGAACGCCCTCGTGGAAGACGGTCGTCTTCTCGCGCCATGTGTCGAACTCGGTGACGCCCTCTGGGACGCTCCACCACATCCGTCCCGGGCGCGAGAAGTCGTCGGAGGGCCCCGTGTAGTAGATGCCGCCGTCTTGCGTCGGGGCGATCATGCACTCGAGTGCGCGAACGGGCTCCGGGATGTCGAAGTGCGTGCGGCCGAGCTCGTCGACGACGCGGTCGCTCAACTCCTGCATCCACGCCTTGAGGGCGTCGGTGCCGCGGAGCTTGCGGTTCTCATCGCGCTCGAGGTGGGCGACCGCTTCTTCGATCGTCGCGCCCGGCAGCACCTCGTGGGCGACGCGCGTCTGCTCCTCGATCATGCGCTCGAGCTCGGCGATTCCCCACTCGTAGGTCTCGTCGAGGTCGACCACGGCACCGAGGAAGTGCCGCGAACGCAGCGCGTAGAGCTCGCGGCCCACGCCGTCGCGATCGGATGCCGCGGGCAGGAGCTCGTTCTCGAGGAAGTCCGCAAGGCCCCGGTACGCGGCGGACGACGCCTCCGCGCCGCGGGCGAGGTCGGTGCGCAGGCTCTCGGGCAGCTCGCCGCCCTCGATCGCGGCACCCGTCGTGAACTCCGTGAAGAAGCCGTCGGCGCGCCCGTTGCGGCGCGCTTGCTCGGCGACCTCGCGCACCTGGCGCGCCGCCGGCACGACGCCCTCGGCGATGCCCGCCCGCAGGGTCTCGATGTAGCCCGCGACGGCGCCGGGCAGGTTGCCGAGGCGCTCGGCGATCGTCGCCCAGTCGTGCTCGGATGCCGTCGGCATGAGATCGAACGACTCGCGGATCTCTTGAGCGGGCGACGCGATGACGTTGAGATCGCGCAAGTGCAGCTTCGCCTCGTGCGCTTCGAGCGAGAGGCGGGCTTCTGCCAGCAGGTCGGTGCGCGTCACCTCGTCGACGGCGTCGACGGGCTCCGCGGCCTCGAGCTCGCGCACGAGAGCGCGGCTGGCATCCGCGAGTCGGTCGTGACCCGCGGGCGAGAGGTCGCCGTACTCCCCCGTGCGGCCCGGCACGCCGATGTAGATCGCGACGTCGGGCACGAGGTCGACGAGGGTTTCGACCCAGCGCTCGGCGATAGCGTCGATGGGAGTCGTGGGGCGCTGCTGCTCGCTCATGCCTCCACCCTAGGGGCGCGCGCCGACGCCCGGCCCGGGACCTCGGTCCCGCCGTCAGTCGAGGTCGAGATCCCGCTCGAGCAGCGCGACGAGCGAGTCGAGCGCCGCATCCGCGCCCTCGGCGTCGCTCGAGAGCGTCACGCGTTCGCCGTGGTCGATGCCGAGCGAGAGCACTCCGAGGATGCTCGCCGCGTTGACGCTGCGCCCGGATGCCGCCGTGAGCACGACGGGGACCGCCGCCTGGGCGGCCGCTTGCGAGAAGAGCGCAGCGGGCCGGGCGTGCAGGCCCACGCGCGAGGCGACGACGACCGTGCGTTCGGGCATCCGTTCTCCTCTCGCTCCCGCGCCGACAGGCGGCGCGTTCCGTCTAGTGTGCTGCAGCGTCCCAGTTGGGGCCAGTCCCCAACTGCACGTCGAGCGGCACCGAGAGCTCGGCGGCCCCCGCCATCCCCGCGGTGACGATCGCCTGCATCCGCTCGAGCTCACCCGGAGCGACCTCGAAGACGAGCTCGTCGTGCACCTGCAGGAGCATGCGCGAGTCGAGCTGCTGCGCGCGGATCTCGGCATCGATCGCGAGCATCGCACGCTTGATGATGTCGGCTGCCGATCCCTGGATAGGCGAGTTGAGCGCCTGGCGCTCGGCGTTCTCGCGCAGCACCCGGTTGGTCGAGCTGAGATCCGAGAAAGGACGCCGACGCCCGAAGATCGTGGTCGTATAGCCGTCGACGCGCGCCTGTTCGACGACGCCGCGCAAATAGTCGCGCACGGCGCCGAAGCGCGCGAAGTAGTCGGCCATGAGCTCGCGCGCCTCGGCGGCGTCGATGCGCAGCTGCTTGCTGAGGCCGAAGGCCGAGAGCCCGTAGGCGAGGCCGTACGACATGGCCTTGACCTTCGTGCGCATGAGAGGGGTGACCTCAGCGGGCGGCACGCCGAAGATACGGGCTCCCACGAAGCGGTGCAGGTCCTCGCCCGAGCGGAAGGCCTCGATGAGCCCCGCGTCTTCCGAGAGGTGCGCCATGATCCGCATCTCGATCTGCGAGTAGTCGGCTGTAAGGAGAGTCTCGAAGCCGTCCCCCGCGAGGAACGCCGAGCGCACCTCGCGCCCGACCTCCGTCTTGATCGGGATGTTCTGCAGGTTCGGGTCGTTCGACGAGATGCGTCCCGTCGCCGACCCCGTCTGCTCGTACGTCGTGTGGATGCGACGGTCGGCCCCGATCGCGGTCTGAAGCGTCTCGACGATCTGGCGGATCTTCGTCGCGTCGCGGTGCTGCAGCAAGAGCTCGAGGAACGGATGCGGATGCTGCTCCTGCAGGTCGGCGAGAGCCTGGGCGTCGGTCGAGTAGCCCGTCTTGTTGGCGCGCGTCTTCGGCATGCCGAGCTGGTCGAAGAGCACCTCCTGTAGCTGCTTGGGCGAGCCGAGGTTGACCTCGCGGCCGATCTCGGCGTATGCGCGCTGCGCGATCTCGGCGGCCTGCGCCCCAAGGCGCGCGTTGAGCTCGCTGAGCACCTCGTTCGATACCGTGACGCCCTGCAACTCCATCCGCGCGAGCACGGGGACGAGCGGCACCTCGATGTCGCGCTGCACCGAGAGCGAGCCGGGGTCGAGGCGCGCGTCGAGTTCGGCCTGGAGGCGGATGAGGTACCACGCCTCGGTCGCGGGGCTGAGCGCCTCGGTCTCGGGCACGAGCTGGCTCGGGTCGGGTTCGGGAAGGGACTCGCCCAGGTAGTAGTAGCTGAGGCCGCCGAGCGTGTCGGCCTTGGTCGAGGGCCGGAGGAGCCACGCCGAGAGCGCCGTGTCGCCCGCGACGCCCTCGAGCGCGAGACCCGTGCCGCTGAGCGCTTTGAGCTGGCGCTTGGCGTCGTGGAGGTACTTGGGCGCGTCGGAGGCGAGCCACGCCTCGAGCGCCGCGTAGTCCTGGCGGCCGGGCGCCCACGGAACCCACGCGGTCTCGGTCAAGCTCGCGATGCCGAAGCCCTCGACCTGACCGTTGAGCGTCGCGATCCGAAGGCCGAGCGGCGCCGTGCCGCCCTGGGACTGCGTCGCGAGCCACTTCGCGAGCTCCTCGTCGACCATCGTGCGCACGGGCGGCGCGGCGACCGCGGACGCGGCATCCGCATCCGCGTCGACGAGCCCGGCATCCGCGGCCGCGCCCTCGATCTTGAAGACGCGGTCGAGCAGCGTGCGGAACTGCAGCCGGTCGAAGACCGCGCGCACGGCGGTCGGGTCGATGGGCCGTCGCTCGAGATCGGCCGGGCCGACGGGCAGCTCGACGTCGCGCACGAGCCGGTTGAGGCGGCGGTTGCGGATGACGCGGTCCTGCTGGTCGCGCAGGTTCTGCCCCACGACGCCCTTGATCTCGTCGGCGTGCGCGAGCAGCTCCTCGACCGTGCCGTACTGCTGGATCCACTTGACGGCGGTCTTCTCGCCGACCTTGTCGACGCCGGGCAGGTTGTCGCTCGTCTCGCCCACGAGAGCCGCGATCTCGGGGTACTGCTCGGGACGGATGCCGTAGCGCTCGAGCACGGCCTCGGTGTCGTAGGTCTTGAGCTCGGAGACTCCGCGCACGTTCGGGTAGAGGAGCGTGATGTCGTCGTCGACGAGCTGGATCGTGTCGCGATCGCCCGAGACGACGAGTACGCGATAGCCCTGCGCGGCACCCTGCGTCGCGAGCGTCGCGAGGATGTCATCCGCCTCGAAGTCCTCCTTGGAGATCGTGCGGATGTTCATGGCTTGGAGCGCCTCTTCGAGAAGCGGTACCTGGCCGACGAACTCGGGCGGCGTCTCGCCGCGTGTGCCCTTGTAGTCGGCGTACTCGCGCGAGCGGAACGAAAAACGCGAGATGTCGAACGCGACCGCGAGGTGCGTCGGCTTCTGCTGCTGCAGCAGGTTGAGCAGCATCGAGATGAAGCCGTGGATGGCGTTGGTGTGCTGACCGTCGCGCGTCACGAAGCTGTCGATCGGGAGCGCGTAGAACGCCCGGAACGCCAGCGAATGGCCGTCGATGAGCAGGAGCGTAGGCTTTTCTTCCGGCACGGGGCCAGCCTATCCGGAGGGCCCGACACCCCACCGATCCGATGGAGCGTTCATGGTCATCCTCCCGCCCGATCTCGATCCGGAACTCGTCGAGCGGCTCGGCGACTCAGGCGGCGGGGAGCTCGCTCGCAAGATGGGCATCGAGTTCCTCGAGCTCTCGGCGTCGCACTCGGTCGCCCGGATGCCGGTCGAGGGCAATCGCCAGGTCGTGGGCCTGCTGCACGGCGGCGCGCATGTCGTGCTCGGCGAGTCACTCGGCTCGATCTCGTCGGCGATCCACGCGGGCCCGGGCCGCTACGCGGTCGGCATCGAGATCAACGCGACGCACAGCCGCTCGATCACGGAGGGCTGGGTCACCGGCACGTGCACGGCGCTCGTGCTCGGTCGCACGCTGTGCACGCACGAGATCGTCATGACCGACGACGACGGGCGACGCCTGTCGACCGTGCGCATGACGAACATGCTGCGCGATCGGTGACTACTTCTTCGGCGCGAGTTGGTCGATGATCGCCTGCGCGACGTCGTGCATCGTGAGCCGGCGGTCCATCGACGCCTTCTGGATCCAGCGGAACGCCTCGGGCTCGGTGAGGCCCATCTTCTCGTTGAGCAGGCCCTTGGCGCGATCGACGAGCTTGCGCGTCTCGAAGCGCTCGACCATGTCGGCGACCTCGGCCTCGAGCGTCACGATCTGCTGGTAGCGGCTGAGCGCGATCTCGATCGCGGGAAGCAGGTCGTTCGGCGTGAACGGCTTCACGACGTAGGCGAGCGCGCCCGCCTCCGACGCGCGCTCGACGAGCTCCTTCTGGCTGAACGCCGTGAGCAGCACGACGGGGGCGATGTGGTTCTTGGTGAGGCGCTCCGCAGCCGAGATGCCGTCGAGCTGCGGCATCTTGACGTCCATCACGACGAGGTCGGGACGCAGCTCCGTGGCGAGGGCCACGGCGGTCTCGCCGTCGCCTGCCTCCCCCACGACGTCGAACCCGTTGTCGCGCAAGATCTCGACGATGTCGAGCCGGATGAGGGACTCATCCTCGGCGACGACGACTCGGCGGGGCGCGGTGGGGGTTGCGTCGGTGTCACTCACCCCTCGATCCTACGGTAACGTCAGGATGCGCGAGGCTCCGATGCGGAGCGTCGACACCGGCCGGTGTGGCGGAATGGCAGACGCGACCGACTCAAAATCGGTTGTCCGAAAGGGCGTGTGGGTTCGACCCCCACCACCGGCACAGCGCGGATCGCGCCTGTCGTCGGTCGATGGTGGATGAGAGGAGCGTCAGCGGTGAGCGACCATGACTCTGCGCCCGCATCCCTCGACGGCGCCCCGGCTCTCCGGCAGCCGGTCGCGCGCACGAGCCGCTCGGGTCTTTGGGTCGCGATCTTCCTCATCGCGGCGATCATCGCGCCGTTCGCGATCGGATTCACGATGCTCGCGATCGACCGGGGCGCGATCGCCCGTGACGAGGCGACGACGATCGCCGTGCAGACCGGGGAGGTGGAGCGTGTCTCGAGCGGGGGACGCACGCCGAGCCGCACCTTCTACGTCATCTACGAGTACACGGTCGACGACGTCGTCTACTCGATTCGCGGGCGGAGCTTCTCGGTCGAGGCGGACGCCGAGCGCGAGGCTCGCCGCGGTCTCGTAGCGACCGTGCACTACGAGCGAGGCAACCCGGCGAACGCCTATCTGTCTGACGTCAGAGAGGCCGAGTGAACCGGGCAGCCGCCGCCCAATCGGCTGCGCCTCGCTGGGCGAGCCCCTGGATCTGGGCGCCTCTCGCCGCGGCGCCCGTCATCATCACGGTCATCGCGATCATGGTGTTCGTGTACGCTGCTCCGCGCATCCCGAGCTACGAGAACGCCCAGCGGGCGCGCGCCACCGCGACTGGTCAGCTCTCGGCACCCGCGGGTGGCACGCGTGCGGTGCCCGACGGCTACGCGCTGCGATACGCATTCGAGGTCGACGGTCGGCTCTATGAGGCGACCGGACTACACGCATGGCCCGAGAAGGACGACGCCTTGGCGTATGCCAGGCGGACTCCCCCGGTGACCTCGACGGCGATCTACGATCCGGATGACCCGCGCCGCGCCTACGTCGACGATCGGGACGCCTTCGACGGCTGACTCGCGGGGCGAGGCGCCGCACCGTGGCGTCTCAGTCGGCGTGGTCCCCCGACTCCCACACGGGCGCCACCTCGTTGGCCGCGTCGCCGATCCCAGCGAGGTTCGCCGATGGACACGAGCTTCTTTCGAGCAGGTCAGCGACCTTTTGTGTACGCATCCATGCCTTGAGATTCAATTGAGAAGGGCTGGAGTGTGACGGACCCGAAACAGTCGATTCGGGTGTTTTTCGATTGATTATCGATCGATAATCGATGGATGACATCATCGGCCCGCCGACTCGGCATCATCGCTTGGCTAACCTGGATCGCGCTCGGCGCACTCATGGTGCTCGTCGCGATCGTTGTGAGCAGCGCCTTCGCAACTATTGAAGCGCTCGCGGAGTTCTTTCCCGCTCTGGCTCCAACAAGGCATCAACTCGCCATGGTCGTCATCGGCATTGGGACATGCGGCGCGGTAGTGCTCGCAACCACGGGTGTGCTTGTCGGGTACGTCAGTGCCGATCGCATTTTTCGTCCTTCTGCGTTGCGCTGGGTGAACGTACTAATAGGCGCCGTGGCTGCTGGGACCGTGCTTGTCGTCGTCGGGCTCTTCTTCATTCCTGGGCCGCCACAGTTGTTTCTTCTCGTCGAGGCCTGCGTTCCGACGGGCATCACCATCACTCTTGTGCTGCTTGTCATGCGGGCACTTTTGCGACGTGCGGGCGCCATGCATCTCGAGCTCGACGAGGTGGTTTGAATGGCGATCCGCATCCACATCGACAGGCTTCTCGTCGAGCGCGGCATGTCTGTGGGCGATTTCGCCAGTGCGATCGGCATCACGCCCACCAACGTCGCCGTGCTCAAGAATGGACGCGCCCGCGCCGTGAGGTTCACCACGCTTGACGCGATTTGTCGTGTGCTTGAATGTCAGCCCGGCGACATCCTGAGCTGGGTCGAGGACGGAGTGCCCGGGAGCGGGTCTTCCTCCGGCTAGGAACGCTTAAGTTGCGGACGATTCTGGAGCACACGACGTGGAACGGCGTCACCTCCTCGAGGTGACGCCGTTCCGCGTGTGACGGGGCGTCTCAGTCGGCGTGGTCGCCGGACTCCCACACGGGAGCGGCCGCGTTGATGGCATCGCCGATCACGTGCACGCGCAAGTCGTTCGTCGAGCCCGAGATGCCGGGAGGGGACCCCGAGATCACGACGACCCTGTCGCCGATCGCGGCGAGCTTCTTCTCGAGCAGGATCTCGTCGACCTGCTTGTACATCGCATCCGTGTGCGGCACGCGGTCGACGAGGAACGACTCGATGCCCCACGTGAGGTTCATCCGGCGGCGGATGGCCTCGTCGGGCGTGAAGGCCTTCATGGGGATGCGCTCGCGCAAGCGCGACATGCGGCGTGCGGAGTCGCCCGACTCCGTGAACACGCACAGGAACTTCGCCTCGACGAACTCGGCGACCTCGGCCGCCGCGAGCGTGATGGCGCCACCCTGCGTGCGGGGCTTCGTGCCGAGGGGGGCGATGCGCTCGAGGCCGTGCTCCTCGGTCGACTCGATGATGCGTGCCATCGTCTGCACCGTGATGACGGGGTACTCGCCGACGCTCGTCTCGCCGGACAGCATGACGGCATCCGCGCCGTCGAGCACGGCGTTCGCGACGTCGGATGCCTCGGCACGCGTCGGGACGGGCGAGTGCGTCATCGACTCGAGCATCTGGGTTGCGACGATGACGGGCTTCGCCATGCGGCGGCAGAGCTCGATGGCGCGCTTCTGCACGACGGGCACGGCTTCGAGCGGCAGCTCGACGGCGAGGTCGCCGCGCGCGACCATGATGCCGTCGAAGGCGTCGATGATCTCCTCGAGCGCGTCGACCGCCTGCGGCTTCTCGATCTTGGCAATGACGGGCACCTTGCGCCCCTCCTCCGCCATGATCTCGTGCACGCGCGTGATGTCGGCGGCGTTGCGCACGAACGAGAGGGCGATGTAGTCGGCGCCGAGTCCGAGGCCCCAGCGCAAGTCGGCCTCGTCCTTCTCGGAGAGGGCCGGTACGTTGACGGCGACGCCCGGGAGGTTGATGCCCTTGTTGTTGGAGACCGGGCCCGCGACGACGACCTCGGTGCGCACGCGCACGCCATCCGTGTCGAGCACTTTGACCTTGACCTTGCCGTCGTCGATCAGCAGGAAGTCGCCCGGCTTCACGTCCTGCGGGAGCCCCTTGAAGGTCGTGCCGACGAGCTCCTTGGTGCCCGGCACGTCTTCCGTCGTGATCGTGAAGATGTCGCCCACGGCGAGCTCGTGCGGTCCGTCGGCGAACTTGCCGAGGCGGATCTTGGGGCCCTGCAGGTCGACGAGCACGGCGACCGGCTGACCGGCATCCGCGGCGGCCCGTCGCACGTTGGCGTAGACCTCCTCGTGAACCTCGTAGCTGCCGTGGCTGAGGTTCATGCGCGCGACGTTGACGCCCGCATCGATGATGGCTCGGAGGTTCTCATAGCTCGACGTGGCGGGGCCCAGCGTCGCGACGATCTTGGCTCGTCTCATTGTTCCTTCAGTCTGGTGTGGGGGTGGTGCGGATGGCGTCGGTCAGAGACCGAAGCCGCGGTCGGTGGGGCGCACGGGCGCGGGCAGCTGCGTCTCGCCTTCGAGGTAGCGGTCGACCGCCGATGCGACGGCGCGACCCTCGGCGATGGCCCAGACGATGAGCGACTGGCCGCGGCCGGCGTCGCCCGCGACGAACACGCCGGGCTCGCTCGTGGCGTAGAGCTCGTCGCGCGCGACGTTGCCACGCGCGTCGAAGGGCACGCGCAGCTGCTCGTCGAGGCGCTCCTGCTCGGGGCCCGTGAAGCCCATCGCGATGAGCACGAGGTCGGCCGGGATCTCACGCTCGGTACCCGACTTCGGTACGCGGCGGCCGTCGACGTACTCGGTCTCGGCGACGCGCAGTGCGCGAACCTCGCCCGCCTCGTTGCCGAGGAATTCGACGGTCGAGGCGAGGTAGACGCGCTCGCCCCCCTCCTCGTGCGCCGAGGAGATCTCGAAGAGAGTCGGGTCCATGGGCCACGGCTGGTGCTCGGGACGTTCGGTCGGCGGCTGGTAGCCGATCGCGAGGTTCGTGACGCTCAGCGCGCCCTGACGGTGGGCCGTGCCGATGCAGTCGGCGCCCGTGTCGCCGCCGCCGATGACGACGACGTGCTTGCCGTGCGCCGTGATCTGCTCGGGCACCGTGTCGCCCGCGACGACCTTGTTCTGCTGCACGAGGTAGTCCATCGCGAAGTGGATGCCCATGAGGTCCCGGCCCGGGATGGGCAGGTCGCGCGGAACCGTCGCGCCCGTCGCGATGACGACGGCGTCGTAGCGCTCCTTGAGCTCGGCCCACGAGATGTCGACGCCGATTTCGACGCCCGCGCGGAAGCGCGTGCCCTCGGCCTGCATCTGCGCGAGACGCTGCTCGACCTGGCGCTTCTCCATCTTGAAGTCCGGGATGCCGTAGCGCAGCAGCCCGCCGATGCGGTCGTCGCGCTCGTACACCGCGACCGTGTGGCCGGCGCGCGTGAGCTGCTGCGCCGCGGCGAGGCCCGCGGGCCCCGATCCGACGACCGCGACCGTCTTGCCCGTGAGGCGCTCCGGCGGGTGCGGCTGCACCCATCCGTTCTGGAACGCGTTGTCGATGATCGAGACCTCGACCTGCTTGATCGTCACGGCCGGCTGGTTGATGCCGAGCACGCACGCCGACTCGCACGGGGCAGGGCATAGGCGGCCCGTGAACTCCGGGAAGTTGTTGGTCGCGTGCAGGCGCTCGATCGCCTGGCGGTCCTCGCCGCGCCATGTGAGGTCGTTCCACTCGGGGATGAGGTTGCCGAGCGGGCAGCCCTGGTGGCAGAACGGCACGCCGCAGTCCATGCAGCGACCGGCCTGCCGGCGCAACTGGGTGCGGTCCTGGTCTTCGTAGACCTCACGCCAGTCCATGATGCGGACGGCGACCGGGCGACGAGCGGGCAGCTCCCGCTCCCGCGTCTTGAGGAATCCCTTGGGGTCAGCCACGATCAGCCTCCCGTCACTTCGAGGATGCGGTTCCAGACCACGTCGCCGTCGGGGTCGAGCCCCTCGTCGATCGCCGTCTGGCGGGTCTGGATGACGGCGGCGTAGTCGCGCGGCAGCACCTTGACGAACTCCGACACCGTCGCGTCGAAGTCGTCGAGCATGCGCTTGGCGAGAGCGGAGTCCGTCTTCTCGATGTGCAGCTGCAGATAGCTGCGCAGTAGCTCGACGTCGGCGCGGTCGAGAGCGAGCAGTTCGAGCTCGCCGTTCGCGAGTGACTCGCGGTTGACCGCGTCGCGGCGCAAGCGGTGCACGTAGGCGATGCCGCCCGACATCCCGGCACCGAGGTTGCGCCCCGTGCTGCCCAGGATGACGGCCGTGCCGCCCGTCATGTACTCGAGCGCGTGGTCACCCACGCCCTCGACGACGGCGAGGGCGCCCGAGTTGCGCACGAGGAAGCGCTCGCCGACCTTGCCGCGGATGTAGAGCGACCCGCCCGTCGCGCCGTAGCCGATGACGTTGCCCGCGATGACGTTGTGCTCCGCGGGGAACCGCGCCGTGCGAGCGGGGCGCACGACGATGTCGCCACCCGAGAGCCCCTTGCCGACGTAGTCGTTCGCGTCGCCCTCGAGCCGCAGCGTGATGCCCGCGGGGAGGAAGGCGCCGAGCGACTGCCCCGCGGTGCCGTTGAGGGTGATGTCGATCGTCTCCGGTGCGAGCCCCTTCTCGCCGTAGCGCTTCGTCACCTCGTGCCCGAGCATCGTGCCGACGGCGCGCTCGGTGTTGCGGATGGGCAGCTCGATGACGATGGGCTCGCCGTGGTCGAGCGCCGGCTGCGCGAGGCGGATGAGCTCCTGATCGAAGTGCTCCTCGAGCTCGTGGTCCTGCGGACGACGGTTGCGCCGCGGCTCGTCGTCCGGGAACTCCGGCCCCACGAGTACGGGCGTGAGGTCGAGTCCGTCGGCCTTCCAGTGCCGAACGGCGCGGTCGACGTCGAGCAGCTCCGAGTGGCCGATCGCCTCGTCGAGCGAGCGGAACCCGAGCTCGGCGAGATACTCGCGCACCTCCTGCGCGAGGAACTCGAAGAACGTCTCGACGAACTCGGGCTTGCCCGTGAAGCGGGCCCGGAGCTCGGGGTTCTGCGTCGCGACGCCCACGGGGCACGTGTCGAGATGGCACACGCGCATGAGGATGCAGCCCGAGACGACGAGCGGCGCCGTCGCGAAACCGTACTCCTCGGCACCGAGCAGGGCCGCGACGATGACGTCGCGTCCCGTCTTCATCTGGCCGTCGACCTGCACGACGACACGGTCGCGCATGCCGTTGAGCATGAGCGTGTGCTGCGTCTCGGCGAGCCCGATCTCCCATGGCGTCCCCGCGTGCTTGAGCGAGTTGAGCGGCGACGCGCCCGTCCCGCCGTCGTGTCCCGAGACGAGCACGACATCCGCGAGAGCCTTCGTGACGCCCGCCGCGACCGCGCCGATGCCCGACTGGCTCACGAGCTTGACGTGCACGCGCGCCTGGGGATTGGCGCGCTTGGCGTCGAAGATCAACTGCTTGAGGTCTTCGATCGAGTAGATGTCGTGGTGGGGCGGCGGCGAGATGAGGCCCACGCCCGGCGTTCCACCGCGCGTACGCGCGATCCACGGGTACACCTTCTGCGGCGGCAACTGGCCGCCCTCGCCGGGCTTCGCGCCCTGCGCCATCTTGATCTGGATGTCGGTGGCATGCGTCAGGTACATGCTCGTGACGCCGAAGCGACCGGATGCGATCTGCTTGATCCGACTGCGGCGCTCCGGGTCGAGCAGTCGCTCGACGTCCTCGCCGCCCTCGCCCGTGTTCGAGCGCCCCCCGATGCGGTTCATGGCGATCGCGAGGGTCTCGTGCGCCTCCTGCGAGATGGAGCCGTAGCTCATGGCGCCCGTGTTGAAGCGCGCGATGATCGAGGAGATCGGCTCGACCTCGTCGATCGGCACGGGCGGCCGCTCCCCCGTCTTGATGCGGAAGAGACCACGCAGCGTCATGAGGCGCTCCGCCTGCTCGTCGACCGAGCGCGTGTACTCACGGAAGATGTCGAAGCGGCGCGTGCGCGTCGAGTGCTGGAGCTTGAAAACCGTCTCGGGGCTGAACAGGTGCGGCGGGCCCTCGCGACGCCACTGGTACTCGCCACCTGTCTCGAGGCGCTCGTGCACCTTCTCGCCCGTGTTCTCGGGATAGGCGCTTGTGTGCCGGATGAGGTTCTCGGCCGAGATGACATCGATGCCGACACCGCCGAGCAGAGTCGTCGTGCCCGTGAAGTACTTGTCGACGAACTCCTGGCTGAGTCCGACGGCCTCGAAGGCCTGCGCGCCGGCGTAGGACCCGATGACCGAGATGCCCATCTTGGACATGATCTTGAGCACGCCCTTGCCGAGGGCCTTGATGAGGTTCTTCACGGCCTTCTCGGGCTCGACGCCTGGGATCATGCCCGTCGCGACGAGCTGCTCCGCCGTCTCCATCGCGAGATAGGGGTTGATCGCCGAGGCGCCGTAGCCGAGCAGGAGCGCGGCGTGGTGCACCTCGCGCGCGTCGCCCGTCTCGACGATGAGGCCCACGCGCATCCGGGTCTCCTGCCGGATGAGGTGGTGGTGCACCGCCGAGAGCATGAGAAGCGACGGGATGGGCGCGAGGTCCTTGTTGGAGTCGCGATCCGAGAGCACGAGGAACTGCGCGCCCGCCTCGATCGCGGCGTCGGCCTCGCGGCACAGCTCGTCGAGGCGCTCCTCCATCGCGTGCGGTCCGCGGTCGAAGCGGTAGAGGCCCTTGAGGATGTGAGTGAGGCGCTTGCCGTCCTCGGCGCCGATGCGCACGATCTTCGCGAGCTCGTCGTTGTCGATGACCGGGAAGTCGAGCACGATCTGCCGTGCGTGCTCGGGCGTCGCGTCGAGCAGATTGCGCTCGGGGCCGAGACCGAGGCGCATCGACGTCACGACCTCCTCGCGGATCGAGTCGAGCGGAGGGTTCGTGACCTGCGCGAACGCCTGCGTGAAGTAGTCGAAGATGAGCCGCGGGCGATCGGAGAGCGCGGCGATGGGCGTGTCCGATCCCATCGCACCGAGCGGCTCAGCGCCCGTCTTCGCCATGGGCGCGATGAGGATGCGCACCTCTTCCTCGGTGTAGCCGAAGGTGCGCTGGCGCCGGGTCACGGATGCCGCCGTGTGCACGACGTGCTCGCGCGGCGGGAGCTCGGCGAGCTCGATGCGGTTCTCCTCGACCCACTGCGCGTACGGCTGCGCCGCCGCGAGCTGGGTCTTGATCTCGTCGTCCTCGATGATGCGGCCCTCGGCCGTGTCGATGAGGAACATGCGTCCGGGACGCAGACGCCCCTTGCGCACGACCTTGTCGGCTGGCACGTCGAGCACGCCGATCTCGCTCGCGAGCACGACGAGGCCGTCGTCGGTCACGAGGAAGCGCCCGGGGCGCAGCCCGTTGCGGTCGAGAGTCGCGCCGACGAGCGTGCCGTCGGTGAACACGAGCGCCGCAGGGCCGTCCCACGGTTCCATGAGAGCCGAGTGGTAGTCGTAGAACGCACGCCGGGCCGGGTCCATGTCGGTCTGGTTCTCCCAGGCCTCCGGGACCATCATCATGATCGCGTGCGGCAGGCTGCGACCGCCGAGCGTGAGGAGCTCGACGACCTCATCGAAGGAGGCCGAGTCGCTCGCGCCCTCGGACACGATCGGGAAGAGCGGGCGCAGTTCGCCGAGCTCATCCGACTGCAGCTGGCTCTGACGCGCACGCATCCAGTTGCGGTTGCCCTGCACCGTGTTGATCTCGCCGTTGTGGGCGATCATCCGGAACGGCTGCGCGAGCGGCCATGACGGGAAGGTGTTCGTCGAGTAGCGCGAGTGCACGAGCGCGAGCTTGGTCGCGAAGCGCTCGTCCGAGAGGTCGGGGTAGAACGGCTCGAGCTGGAGCGTCGTGACCATCCCCTTGTAGACGAGCGTGCGGCTCGAGAGCGAGGGGAAGTACGAGCCGAGCTCGCGCTCCGCGCGCTTGCGGAGGCGGAAGGTCTGCCGGTCGAGCGCGATGCCCGTGAGCGGCGCGCCCGCGGCATCGACATGCTCGGATGCCACGAAGAGCTGCTCGAAGGCGGGTGCGGCCTCGCGTGCGAGCGTGCCGAGATGCTCGGGGTCGGTCGGCACCTCGCGCCAGCCGAGCACCCGGAGGCCCTCCTCCGTGGCGATCCGGCCGATCGCCTCCTTCTCGGCGGCGCGCTCGGCGTCGTCGAGCGGGAGGAACGCCATGCCGACCGCGTACTGGCCGACGGGCGGGAGGTCGAAGCCCGCGACGGCGCGCAGGAAGGCATCCGGGATCTGCGTGATGATGCCGGCGCCGTCACCCGTTCCGGCATCCGAGCCGACGGCGCCGCGGTGCTCGAGGTGCCGCAGCGCGTCGAGGGCGCCCGTGACGATGTCATGGCCCGCCGTGCCGCGCAGGGTCGCGACCATCGCGAGACCGCACGCGTCCTTCTCGAACCGCGGGTTGTACATGCCCTGGGCAGGCGGGATCGCACCGAAGCGCTCGAAGGGGTTCGAACGCCCCGGCGGAGCGGGCGTGCTGGGGGAATGCGCCATGGCTACCGTCCTCACGATGGAACTGGATGTGGGACGTCACTGGCCCAGCGATGGATGGTGTGTGCCGAAGTCGCCGTGGGATTGCGCTCGGGATGCGTCAGCGGGTGCGCGGGACTTCAGCGTGATCGGGGTGAACCGCTTGTGGCGGCAGCTTCGGCGACCTCCGCGGCGTCATCGCCCGGCTCGTCTTCATCCGAATCCGAATAGGTGTCCTCGGAGTCTACAGCAGCCGCGGGCTGCGGACGGCGACCCGGCAGGTAGACATCCGGCTCCACGCCCGGGTGACGCCGCGACTGCACGATGAGGATGACGAGGCCGAGCACGATCGCGGCGAGTGCCGCCCACACGTTCGAGCGGATGCCGAGGAAGGTGTCGCTCGGGTCGAGGCGGATCGACTCGAACCACGTGCGGCCCACGCCGTACCAGATGAGGTAGAGACCGAGCACCTTGCCCCACTGCCAGAAGTCGCGACGCACGAAGAGCGGGATGACCTTGCCCGGCACGCGCACGATCTTCTCGGTCGCGATGATGATGAGCACGAAGCCCGCGAGGTTCCAGAGGATCTCGTACAGGAACGTGGGGTGGAAGAGCACGTCGGCCGGGATGCCGTCGGGGATGGCGTCGTTCGGTCGATCGATCTCGAGGCCCCACGGGAGGTCGGTCGGGAGGCCGAAGAGCTCCTGGTTGAACCAGTTGCCGAGGCGCCCGAACGCCTGCGCGAGGAGGAGGCCGGGGGCTATCGCGTCGGCGACGCTCCAAAAGCGCAGGCCCGTGAGGCGGCATCCGATCCACACGCCGAGTGCGCCGCCGAGGAGCGCGCCGAAGATCGCGCCGCCGCCTTGCCAGATCGCCCAGATGTTGCCTTGCGCGGTGATGTCCCACCACCGCGGGTTGTCGACGAAGTCGCCGAGGTGCGTGACCACGTGGTAGAGCCGCGCAAACACGATGCCGAGAATGACCGCCCAGATGCCCACGTCGACGATGACCCAGGGCTCGGCGCCACGGCGGGTCAGTCGGCGGTTCGCGATGATGACGGCTGCGAAGATCCCCGCGATGATGACAAGCGCGTAGCTGTGGACCGCGATCGTCTGCGTCTCGGAGATGAAGGGAAGGAAGCTGTGCATCCAGCCGATCGGGATCTCGATGGGAACGCGCCACTCCGGCGGCGGGCTCGGGATGCTGAAGGGGGCTGCGATCACGTTGGGGAGTCTACTTTCCCTGGGAGAGTGCGAGAGACGTGCGGGCGAGGCCCGCGACACCGCCCTCGGCGAGAGCGGTCACGAGTGCGGAGCCGACGATAGCGCCGTCCGCGTAACCGAGCACTTCGGCGACCTGCTCGGGGGTCGAGATGCCGATGCCGACGCACGCCGCGATCGTCTCGGGGCCCGTCGCACCGGCATCGCGCAAGCGCGCGACGAGCGCGCGAGCCTTGGCATCGAGGTCGGCGCGCGCACCCGTGATGCCCATCGTCGACACCGCGTACACGAAGCCGCGGCTCGCCCGCACGGTCTCGGCGAGGCGCGTATCCGAGGACGAGGGCGCGGCGAGGAACACGCGATCGAGCCCCGTGCGCTCGCTCTCGGCGATCCAGTCGTCGGCGGAATCGGGCGTGATGTCGGGCGTGATGAGGCCTGCTCCCCCGGCATCGCGCAAGGCGTCGGCGAAGCGCGCGACGCCGTACTGCACGACAGGGTTCCAGTACGTCATGACGAGCACGGGGGCGTCGACGCGCGATCGCACGGCCTCGACGGCCGTGAACACGTCGCGCACGCGGAATCCCGCCTCGAGGGCCTGCTGGGTGGCCTTCTGGATCGCGAGGCCGTCCATGACCGGATCCGAATACGGCAGCCCGAGCTCGAGAGCGTCGACGCCGTTCTCGACGAGGGCGACGGCGGCGTCGATCGACGTCGCAAGGTCGGGGAAGCCGACGGGGAGATAGCCGACGAGCGCGCCGCGTCCCGTGAGGGCGGTCGCGACGGATCGGGGCGTCTGCGCGGCGGGCGTCTCGATGCTCATGCCTGCACCGCCCCCTCGTCGAACAGGTCGAACCAGCGGCCGGCGGTCGCGACGTCCTTGTCGCCGCGACCCGAGAGATTCACGAGCACGACGCCCTCGGGCCCGAGCTCGCGCCCGATGCGCAGGGCACCGGCCAGGGCGTGAGCGGACTCGATCGCGGGGATGATGCCCTCCGTGCGGCTCAGCAGCCGCAGGGCGTCCATCGCTTCGGCGTCGGTCGCGGGCAGGTAGCTCGCGCGGCCGATGTCGGCGAGGAACGCGTGCTCGGGCCCGACGCCCGGGTAGTCGAGGCCCGCCGAGATCGAGTGCGACTCGATCGTCTGGCCGTCCTCATCCTGCAGCAGGTAGCTGCGCGCGCCGTGCAGGATGCCGGGGCGGCCGCGCTCGATCGACGCCGCGTGCTTCTCGGTGTCGACACCATCGCCCGCCGCCTCGATGCCGTAGAGCGCGACGTGCTCGTCGTCGAGGAATGCGTCGAAGATGCCGATCGCGTTCGAACCGCCGCCCACGCACGCGACGACGGCATCCGGAAGCCGGCCGAGCTGCTCGAGCAGCTGGGCGCGCGCCTCGTTGCCGATGACGCTCTGGAAATCACGCACCATCGCGGGGAACGGATGCGGGCCCGCCGCCGTGCCGAAGATGTAGTTCGTCGTCTCGACGCTCGTGACCCACTCGCGGTAGGCCTCGTTGATCGCGTCTTTGAGCGTGCGCGAGCCCGTCGTGACCGAGACGACCTCCGCGCCGAGCAGCCGCATCCGCGCGACGTTGAGAGCCTGACGCTGCGTGTCGACCTCACCCATGTAGATCGTGCAGTCGAGGCCGAAGAGCGCCGCGGCCGTCGCCGTCGCGACGCCGTGCTGGCCCGCCCCCGTCTCGGCGATGACGCGCGTCTTGCCGATGCGCCGCGTGAGGAGCGCCTGGCCGAGCACATTGTTGATCTTGTGCGACCCGGTGTGGTTGAGGTCCTCGCGCTTGAGGAAGACCCGCGCGCCCCCCGCGTGCTCCGCGAAGCGCGGCACCTCGGTGACGATCGAGGGGCGGCCCGTGTAGCTGCGGTGCAGCTCGTCGAGCTCGGCTTGGAACGCCGGGTCGGCCTTCGCCTGCTCGTACGCCGCCGCGAGCTCGTCGATCGCCGCGATGAGCGACTCGGGCATGAAGCGGCCGCCGTACGGCCCGAAGAAGGGGCCCGGCAGGCCGCGCAGGCTCTCGCGGACGCTCATCCGGCAGCCAAGAACGATTCGAGCGTCGTGACGGGGTCGTCGCCCGTCACGAGCGCCTCGCCGATGAGCACGACGTCGGCGCCCGCGGAACGATAGTGGGCGACGTCGGCGGGCGACGTGACGGCCGACTCGGCCACGCGGATGACGCCCGACGGGATCGAGCCCGCGAGCGTGCCGAAGAGGTCGCGATCGAGCTGGAAGGTCGTGAGGTCGCGCGCGTTGATGCCCACGAGCTGCGCGCCGATCTCGAGCGCGCGATCGACCTCGGAGGCCGAGTGCGCTTCGACGAGCGCCGTCATGCCGAGCTCACCGATGAGGCCGTAGAGTTCGGCGAGCACGGGCTGCTCGAGCGCCGCGACGATGAGCAGCACGAGGTCGGCGCCCGCGGCGCGCGCCTCGAACACCTGATACGGCTCGGCGATGAAGTCCTTGCGCAGCACGGGCACCTCGACGGCGCTGCGTACCTCGCGGAGATCGTCGAGTGATCCGCCGAAGCGGCGTCGCTCCGTGAGCACGCTGATCGCGCTCGCTCCCCCGGTCTCATATGAGACGGCGAGTCCCGCAGGATCGCGGATCTCAGCGAGCTCTCCGCGAGACGGGCTCGCGCGCTTGACCTCCGCGATGATCTTCACGCGGTCGGCAGGGGCGAGCGCCGCAAGGGCGTCACGCGGCGCGGGAGCCTCGAGCGCATCCGCCTCGACCTCGGCGAGGCTGCGTGCAGCACGGCGCTCCGAGGCGTCCTCGAGAGCCCCGGCGACGAGATCGGCGAGCACGCTAGTCGTGCGCCTTCGTGACGTACTTGGGCCCCTTGACGCCGTAGCCGAGCTTCGAGAGCACGCCACCCACGATGAGACCGACGACGAGGAGTCCCGCCGATGCCCAGACGAGCGCGGGCATGTCGAGCCAGAAGAAGACGGTGCCGGCCGCGAAGGCGATGAGCATGATGATCACCGCGACCCAGGCGGCGGGCGAGTTGCCGTGTCCGGGATCGTGCGTGTCGGTCACGTGGAACTCCTTCTTGAGTGCGCGCGGGTCGAATCGCCCGACGGATGCCCGCAACAGCAGGCGACGCCAGTCTAGCGGGAGGTCGAGGTGGGGTCGTCGCCCTCGCTCAGCGCGTCCCACTCCGCGACGGAGTCGGACGCATCGCTTGCGGCCGTGCGCGTGCGCGTGTATTTGCGGCCCGACACCGGCCACCGACGCGCCGTCGCGACGACGGTGCCACCCACGACGACGATGAGCACGCCGATGACGATCGCGACGAACGGCCACGCCGACGTCGCGACCTCCGCCACGAGCTCCGCGACGGAATCCGACCCCGCGATCCCCGTGACCTCGGTGATCGCGGAGGCCGACGCAGCGGCCGGGTCACCGAGCGTCACGAGGGTCGCCGCGACGACGCACACGCCGAGGAGCGCCTCGAGCACGCCGAAGATGATCCGGAAAACGCGGCCCGCGAGAGCGAGGGCTGCGACGACGGCGAGCACCGCGAGGGCGAGCGGTGCGAGAGCACCAGCCGCGACATCCCCGCGCACCTCGAGGGGCGTCGGATCGCCGCTCGAGGACGAGAGCGTGAGGGTGAACCACGGTTGCGACCATGCGAGCAGCACAAGACCCGCGAGTAGGGCGGTCGCGCCGAGCAGCACGGCACGCATGCGACGCGCCGTCATGACGCGTCGATCCGGCGCATCGCGTTGGCGACGGCGACCGCGCGCAACGGCGCGGCGGCCTTGTTGACGGACTCCTGATGCTCGCTCGCCGGATCGGAGTCGGCCACGAGTCCCGCGCCTGCCTGCACGTACGCGGTGTCGCCCACGAGAGTCGCCGTGCGGATGGCGATCGCGAGGTCCGCGTCGCCCGCGAGGTCGAAGTACCCCACGACGCCGCCGTAGAGGCCGCGCTGCGCGACCTCGAGCTCGTCGATGATCTCGAGGGCCCGGGGCTTGGGCGCACCCGAGAGCGTCCCTGCGGGGAACGTGGCGCGGAAGACGTCGACGGGGCTCGCATCCGGGCGAAGGTCGCCCTCGACGCTCGACACGAGGTGCATGATGTGGCTGAAGCGCTCGACCTGCATGAACTCGGTGACCTCGACGCTTCCCGCCGTGCACACCTTCGAGAGGTCGTTGCGCGCGAGGTCGACGAGCATGAGGTGCTCCGCCTGCTCCTTGGGATCGGCGAGCAGCTCCTCGGCGAGCTCGAGGTCGCGTTCGGGGTTCTCGCCCCGCGGGCGCGAACCGGCGATGGGATGCGTGAAGACGCGGCCGCGCTGCACCTTCACGAGCGCCTCCGGCGAGCTTCCCACGATCTCGTAGGGCGATCCCTCGGGCGTCTCGAGCGCCAGCAGGTACATGTACGGGCTCGGATTGAGCGCGCGCAGAACGCGATAGACCTCAAGCGGCGTCGCGCGGAGTTCGTGGTCGAAGCGCTGCGAGATGACGACCTGGAAGACGTCGCCGTCGCGGATGAACTCCTTCGACCGCACGACGGATGCCTCGAAGGCCTCGCGCGCGATGCGGTGGCGGGCCGCGGGCTCGACCGCGAGGTCGACGTGCGCGAGAGCGGCGGGCGACGGCTGCGCGAGCGCGTGCTGTAGGGCGTCGAGCCGCGACTGCGCGGCCGCCCACGCGGCATCCGGCATCTCGTCGCCGTCGTTGAGCACCGCCGCGATGAGCGTCGCCGTACCCGTGCGATGGTCGAGCGCGACGAGCTCCGAGACGAACGCGAGAGCCTGCCCGGGGATCGGCACCTCGGCGGGCGGAGCGTCAGGCAGGTGCTCGAGCTGACGCACGGCCTCCCAGCCGATGAACCCCACGAGCCCGCCCGTGAGCGGCGGATGCCCGGGCAGCTGCGGCGTGCGCCAGCGCGCGTAGAGAGCGTCGATCGCCGCGAGGGGCGCCGACGGGAGCTCGCCGCCGAACGCGCGCGCGGCATCCACGCCGTAGTCGAGCCAGACGGCGCGATCCGCTCCGTCGACCGATGCCTGCGTGAGCACACCCACCGAGCCGGCGCCGACGAACGACCAGCGCGACCAGATGCCGCCCTGTTCGGCGGACTCGAGCAGGAAGGTGCCCGGGCGGCCGCTTGCGACCTTGCGGTAGACGCCGACGGGCGTCTCGCCGTCGGCGAAGAGCTCACGCAGCACGGGCACGACGCGGTGCCCCGCCGCGAGGGCGGCGTCGAACTCGGCGCGCGTGGTCGTGGTCACGAGGCGGCTTCCTCCGGTTCTCCGATGACGGGGTCGAGCGGGTCGACGTCGAAGCAGCTGCGCGCGCCCGTGTGGCACGCGGGGCCCTGCTGCTCGACCTGGACGAGCAGCGTATCGCCGTCGCAGTCGAGTGCGGCGCCCTTGACGTACTGGCGATTGCCGCTCGTGTCGCCCTTGCGCCAGTACTCCTGCCGGCTGCGCGACCAGAACGTCACGCGACCCTCCGTCAAGGTGCGACGCAAGGCCTCGGCATCCATGTAGCCGAGCATGAGCACTTGGCCGGTGTCGTGCTGCTGGATGATGGCCGGCAGCAGCCCGTTCGCGTCGAACCGCGCGCGCGCGATCGTCTCTTGCGTGTTCATCGCACCTCGATCCCCGCGTCGACGAGCGCGTGCTTGACGTCGCCGACGGTCAGCTCCCCGTTGTGGAACACGGATGCCGCGAGCACGGCATCCGCACCCGCCGCGACCGCAGGGGCGAAGTCGCGCGCGGCTCCCGCTCCCCCGCTCGCGATCACGGGAACGCTCGAGAGCTCGCGCATCGCGCCGACGAGCTCGAGGTCGAAGCCCTCCTTCGTGCCGTCGGCGTCGATCGAGTTGACGAGCAGCTCACCCGCCCCGCGTTCGATGGCCTCGCGCGCCCAGTCGAGCGCGTCGCGGTCGGTCTCGGTGCGGCCGCCGTGCGTCGTCACGACGAAGCCGGATGCCGTGCGCGGCGACCGCTTGACGTCGAGCGAGAGCACGCACACTTGTGCGCCGAAGCGATCCGCGATCTCGCCGAGGAGCTCGGGTCGGGCGATCGCCGCGGAGTTGACGCCGATCTTGTCGGCGCCGTGGCCGAGCAGCCGCGCGACATCCTCGACCGAGCGCACGCCACCCCCGACCGTGAGCGGGATGAAGACCTGCTCGGCGGTCGCCGTGACGGTTTCGTACATCGTGGCGCGGTCTTCGACCGTCGCCGTGACGTCGAGGAAGGTGATCTCGTCGGCGCCCTGCTCGTAGTACTTCGCGGCGAGCTCGACGGGGTCGCCCGCGTCGCGCAGCCCTTGGAAGTTGACGCCCTTGACGACGCGCCCCGCCGCGACGTCGAGGCACGGGATGACGCGCACGACGACGCTCATCAGATCCTCGCCGCGTGGATCGCGGTCACGAGGATCGCGCGCGCACCGAGCGCGTAGAGCTCGTCCATGACGTGGTTCATGTCGCTGCGCGGCACCATGACGCGCACCGCGACCCACCCCGTGTCGCGCAATGGCGAGACGGTCGGCGACTCGAGGCCGGGCGAGATCGCGGAGGCCTGGTCGACGAGCTCGGCGGGCAGGTCGTAGTCGATGAGCACGTACTGGTGGGCGACGATGACGCCTTGGATGCGGCGGCGCAGCGTCTCGAGCCCGGGGACGTCGTCACGGCCCGCTATGAGCACGGCTCTCGACTCGAGGATGACGGGGCCGAAGATCTCGAGGCCCTGTTTGCGCAAGGTCGAACCTGTCTCGACGACGTCGGCCACGGCATCCGCGACCCCGAGGCGCACGGCGGACTCGACAGCGCCGTCGAGGCGCACGACCGTGGCGTCGACCCCCTCGGCCTCGAGGAAGTCGCGCACGAGCGCGTCATAGCTCGTCGCGACGCGTACTCCCTCGAGGTCCTGGAGGGTCTGGAAGCGGCCGATCGGCCCGGCGAAGCGGAAGGTCGACGCACCGAAGTCGAGCGCGTCGATCTCGAGCGCTGCCGAGTGCGAGTCGAGCAGCAGGTCGCGGCCCGTGATGCCGACGTCGAGCGCGCCCGAACCGACGTAGGTCGCGATGTCGCGGGGGCGTAGGTAGAAGAACTCGACATCGTTGCGCGGGTCGGCGACGATGAGCTCCTTCGGGTCGCGACGCGTGGCGTAGCCCGCCTCGCGCAGCATCGACGTGGCGGTCTCCGACAGCGTGCCCTTGTTGGGCACGGCGATTCTCAGCATGTGGGTGCTTTCTTCTCGTGAACGGTCATCGGGGATGCGCGTTCACAGATGTCGGTTCACGTCCTCGAGAGTGAGGCCCTTCGCGATCATGAGCACCTGCAGGTGGTAGAGCAGTTGCGAGATCTCTTCCGCCGTCTCGGCGTCAGACTGGTACTCGGCGGCCATCCACACTTCGGCGGCCTCCTCGACGATCTTCTTGCCGATCGCGTGCACGCCCGCATCGAGCTCCTCGACGGTGCGCGACCCCTCGGGACGCGCGACGGCCTTGGCGGAGAGCTCCTCGAAGAGGGCGTCGAACGACTTCACCCGCCTAGGTTACCGGGCGTGAGGGTGTCAAACGCTGCAGCGTCTGTCGTGGGGCCGCAGAGATCACGGGCGCCCGACGGTAGACGCTGCAGCGTTTGACATCACCTGACGCCGAGGAGGTCGATGACGAAGACGAGGGTGCGGCCCGAGAGGCGGTGACCCGCCCCCGCGGGGCCGTAGGCGAACTGCGGCGGGCACACGAGCTGGCGGCGTCCGCCGACCTTCATGCCCGGGATGCCGTCCTGCCAGCCCTTGATGAGCCCCGCGAGCGGGAATTGGATCGAGCTCCCCCGGTCCCAGCTCGCGTCGAACTGCTCACCGGTCTCGAAGTCGACGCCCACGTAGTGCACGTCGACGGTCGCGCCGGGCGTCGCCTCGGCGCCGTCGCCGACCTCGAGGTCGGTGATGACGAGCTCGGTCGGGGCCGGGCCCTCGATGAAGTCGATCTCGGGCTTGGTCTTGTCGGTCATGCCGTCAAGTCAAGCAGAGTCAATGAGCGTGCGCCGCCGCGGCGGCCGTGCGGAGGCCCGCGATCGCGGCGTCGACATCCGCTGCGCCGTAGACCGACGAGCCCGCAACGAAGGTGTCGGCGCCCGCTTCGGCCGCGATGCCGATCGTGTCGAGAGCGATGCCGCCGTCGACCTGAAGCCACAGCTCGATGCCGTGGCGCTCGGCGGCAGCGCGCAGCGTGCGCAGCTTGGGCATCATGTCGGGCATGAACCTCTGGCCGCCGAACCCGGGCTCGACGGTCATCACGAGCACCTGGTCGAACTCCGGCAGGAGCTCGAGGTACGGCTCGACGGGCGTCGCGGGCTTGAGGGCGATCGAGGCGCGCGATCCGATCTCGCGGATGCGCCGAGCAAGCGCGACAGGGTCGGCCGCGGCCTCGGCGTGGAACGTCACGGAGAAGACGCCGAGCTCGGCGTAACCGGGGGCCCAGCGGTCGGCGTCCGTGATCATGAGGTGCACGTCGAGCGGCACGGGCGACACGCGCTGCACGGCCTCGACCATCTGGCGACCGAAGGTGAGGTTCGGTACGAAGTGGTTGTCCATCACATCGACGTGGACGCCGTCGGCGTTCCGGATTCGCTCGACCTCCGCCTGGATGTTCGCGAAGTCGGCGGCGAGGATGCTCGGCTGGATGCGGGGGCTCACGCTTCGAGCGTAGTGAGCAGCTGGATGAACATCGCGTCGGTGCCGTGCCGATGGGGCCACAACTGCGCCGAGGACGCACGTGCGAGGCCGAGCGGGGCACGTGCGATCCGATCGAGCACGGCGGGCGTGTCGACGACACGTAGCCGGGGGTGTCGTGCGAGCGCTGCGTCGACCTGGGAGCGCGTCTCGTCGGGATGCGGCGAGCACGTGACGTAGGCGAGCAGGCCACCGGGCGCGAGGGCCGTGACGGCCGTGTCGAGCAGCTCCGCCTGAAGGTGCGTGAGCGCCGCGAGATCGTCGGCGCTCTTGCGCCAGCGCGCCTCCGGCCTCCGCCGGAGCGCGCCGAGGCCCGTGCACGGCGCGTCGAGGAGGATGCGGTCGAATCGCTCGCCCGCATGAGCGAACCGCCGGCCGTCGCCCTCGACGACGAGCGGGGCATCCGGCAGCTCGGCGAAGGGGGTGAGCGCGGCTCGCACGAGCCCCGCCCGTGCGGGCACGAACTCGTTCGCGACGAGGTGCGCCCCGCCGAGGGCGGCCTCGGCCGCGAGCACCGCCGCCTTACCGCCGGGGCCCGCGCACAGGTCGAGCCAACGCTCCCCCGCCGCCACGTCGCGCGCCCGGCTCAGGGCGAGGGCCGCGAGCTGCGAACCCTCGTCTTGCACGCGCACGATGCCCGTGGCGACCTCGGGATGCGCGGCGGGGTCGCCACCCAGGGAACCGAGCGCGAACGGCGACAGGCGCCCTGCCCCGTATCGCCCGGACTCGGCGAGCGACTGCGCGTCGGCGAGACCGGGAAGCGCCGCGAACGCGACGCGCGGGGGCTCGTTGTCGGCTGCGAGCAGCTCGGCGAGCTCGTCATGCGCGCCCTCGAGCGCGAGAGCCTCGCCGAGCGCGTCGACGATCCACCGCGGATGCGAGAACTCGATCGCGAGGCGGGACGCGCCGTCGAGTCCGTCGAGCGCCCGCGCGCGCCAGGCATCCGGATCGTCGCGCGAGATCGTGCGGAGCACGCCGTTGACGAATCCGCTCGCCGAGGCCTTGCGCGCGCGCTTCACGAGCTCGACCGACTCGTCGATGACCGCGTGAGGCCCGGTGCCCAGAGTCAGGAGCTGGTGAGCCGCGAGACGCAGCACATCGAGCACGGGCGGATCGATCTTCGCGGCCGCACGTCGCGCGGCGAGCTCGATGACGCGGTCGTAGTAGCCCTGCATGCGCAGTGTGCCGTACACGAGCTCGGTCGCGAAGCCCGCATCCGGGCCCCTCACGCCGGCTTCGCGGATGCGGGTCGGCAGCAGCAGGTTCGCGTAGGCATCCGAGGTGCGCACCGCCCCGAGCACCTCGGCGGCGACCCGGCGCGACGGCTGGATGCGGCTCACGCGAACACCGTCGGCTGATCGGCGGGCCGACCCCGCCACCAGTCGCCTGCAGGCATCGCACGCTTGCCCGCGGGCTGCACGGTGAGGAGCTCGAGCGGGTCGTCCGCCGTACCGACATGCACGGAGCGGCCGCGGAGCGCGACGACGCCGGGATCGAGGCGAGGTGCACAGTGCGCGATGGTCGCGTCGAGGATCTTGAACCGCTCGCCGTCGAGCGTCGTCGTCGCTCCCGGCTCGGGCGTGACGCCCCGACGACGGGAGTCGATGCGTACTGCGGGTTCGCGCCAGTCGAGTCGCCCGTCGTCGAGCGTCAGCTTCGGCGCGAGGGTCACCTCGCCCGTTTGCGGCACAGCGACGGCCGTGCCCGCCGCGATGTCGTCGACAACGCGCGCGAGCAGCCGGGCCCCCGACTGGCTGAGCGACTCGAGCAGATGACCAGCCGTCTGAACTCGGCCGATCGGCGTGCGCTCGCTCGCGAAGACGGGCCCCGCATCGAGCTCGGGCACGAGCTGGAACACAGCCGCACCCGTCTCGGCATCCCCCGCGATGATCGCGTGCTGCACGGGCGCTGCGCCGCGCCAGCGCGGGAGCAAAGAGAAGTGCAGGTTGATCCAGCCGTGACGGGGGGCCGAGAGGATCGGCTCCCGGATGAGCCCGCCGTACGCGACGACGACGCCGAGATCGGCCTGCAGGGCCAGCAGCTCGTGCTCGACGCTCGCGAGGCGGTTTGCTTTGATGACCCGGATGCCGGCCTCGTCGGCGGCGACCGCGACGGGCGTCGGGGTCAGTACGCGTTTGCGACCGAGCGGCGCGTCCTCCCGCGTGACGACGGCGGCCAGCTCGTGGCCGCTCGCGATGAGTGCCTGCAGGCCCGGCACGGCGGCGGCGGGGCTTCCGGCGAAGACGAGACGAAGCGGCACCCCTCGATTCTGCCCGACGCTCACTCGGAGAACGGTTCGGGGTCGTCGAAGCGCGCGCGCAACGGCAGAGGCGCACGCCCCGGCCGCGGGGCGCCCGGAAGCGGCTTGCGACGCGTCGCCGCCTGGCGGATGATCTCGCCGCGCACGAACCGCGCGATCTCGGGACCATGTGCGTAGTCGAAGCGGATGAGGGCTCGTGTGCGCCCCTCGATCGTGCGTTCGGCGATGACGTCGGCGCCCGCGGGCAGCGCCTCGAGAGCCGCGGTGACGGCATCCGGAACCCCGTCGAGGGTCGCGACGCGCGCCGCCGGGGGGAAGCCGAGCGCTCGACGGTCGGCGAGCTCGGCGCGCGCGAAGACGGGAATGTTGCCTGTCGAGAGCGCGGTCGCGAGACGTCCGCCGACGCCGACGAGGAACACGCTCGCGTCGTCGGCGGCGAGGGATGCGGCATCCGCCCACCAGCGTAGGCAGTCCTCGGCGATGCGCAGAGTCTCGCGCGCGATCATCCGTTCGCCGTCGAGGAGCAGCACGGCCCGGTAGCCGCCTGCCGCGATCGGCTCGGCGCCGCGTGTCGCGACGACGATCGCCGGGCGACCATCGACCTCGAGGATGCGCCGCTCGCCGTCGGCGACGACGACGCGGATGCCGGGGAACGCGCGCCCGAGCTCCTCGGCCGTCCGCGCGGTGCCCGCGCCGACACGCGTGAGACGCGAGGCGCCGCACTCCACGCACCGGAACGATCGCTCCTCGCGACCGCACCAGAGGCAGCTCGGCGCGGACGCCGCGTGCTGCAGACGCAGAGGCCCGCCGCAGTGACGGCAGCGTGCCGCCGTGCCGCACTCCGCGCAACGCAGTCCCGGCGCGTAGCCCGGCCGCGACACCTGCACGAGCACGGGCCCCGTCTTTGCGGCCGCGGCCGCCTCGCGCCACGCGAGGCTCGGGATGCGTGCGTGCTCGTCGGCACCGGCTCCTGTGGCAAGGGCCGTCGGGATGACGCGCGGATGCCGGGGTCGACGAGGGGCGAGCTCCGTGAGCCAACCGAGCTCGACGAGACGCTGCGCCTCGGTCGTGCGCGTGTGTCCCGCGATGACGAGCGCCGCCCCTTGCTGCTCTTGTCTCACGAGAGCCGCGTCGCGGGCGTGCACATAGGGCGTGAGCGGTTCGGCGAGGAGGGGATCGCCGTCGTTCCAGATCGCGATGAGGCCGAGTCGCGTGGCGGGTGCATAGATCGCGGAGCGGTTGCCGAGGATGACGACGGGCGCGGGCCCCATCGCGCGCAGCATCCCCCGGCATCGCTCGGCGTCGGGTTGGGCGGAGTCGAAACGCACGACGCGTTCGGGGGGAAGCAGCCGCGCGAGGGCCGCGGCGAGCTGCTGAATGTCGCGATGATCGGGCGCGACGAGGATCGCAGAGGCGCCCCCCACGACCGTGCGCGCGGCGAGCTGTGCGAGTGTGACAGCCCAGCGGCCGACCCACACGCCGTCGACCTCGACGACGCCGGGCTCGACCGAGAGCGCCGCCCGGCCGCCCGCGAGAAGAGCCGCGACATCCGCGTCGGCGTACCCCGTGACCTCCGGCGGGTCGATCTCGAGCGGTGCCGGCTCGGTGCGGCCCGCGGCCCGCGCCGCGAGCCACGACTTCTCGACGCGCACTTGACGCTTGGGGATCGCGAGTCGCAGCACGTCGATCGCCGATCCGGCTGCCCGGTCGGCGACGGCACGTGCAAGGCGCCACACCTCGGGTCGCAGCACCTCGACGGGCGACACGACGCAATCCAGATCCGACAGCGGCCCCGGATGCTCCTGCTGGCTCGCGAGCTCGACGACGAAGCCGTGCGTCATCCGGTTCGCGGAGCGAAGGGGCGCGCTGATGCGCACGCCGGGGACGACGCCTTCCATCCCCTCGGGGATGCGGTAGTCGAGCAGCCGATCGAGCTGCGGGAGCGGCGTGTCGAGCACGACACGCGCGATCGTTGGCGTGCTCATGTCGGTGGGAGGTTCCGGATTCGAGTCGCGTCGCATCCGGCTCGGCGGCTCGACCGGTGACGCCTCATGTCAGAGCCCGGCGGCGGCGCGCAGCTCGTCGACGCGGTCGAGCCGCTCCCACGTGAACTCGGGCAGCTCGCGGCCGAAGTGCCCGTAGGCCGCCGTCTCGCTGTAGATCGGGCGCAACAGGTCGAGATCCCGGATGATCGCGGCGGGCCGCAGGTCGAACACGTCACGGATCGCGCGCGTGATGACGTCATCGGAGACGACGCCCGTGCCGAAGGTCTCGACGTAGAGGCCGACGGGCGCCGCCTTGCCGATCGCGTATGCGACTTGCACCTCGAGGCGATCCGCGAGGCCCGCCGCGACGGCGTTCTTAGCGACCCAGCGCATCGCGTACGCGGCCGACCGGTCGACCTTCGACGGGTCCTTGCCCGAGAAGGCTCCCCCGCCGTGACGTGCAGCCCCTCCGTAGGTGTCGACGATGATCTTGCGGCCCGTGAGCCCCGCGTCACCCTGGGGGCCACCGATCTCGAAGCGGCCCGTGGGGTTGATGAATCGCTGCGCGCTCTCCCACGGCAGCTCGATGCGCTCGAGCACGGGGCGCACGACGAGCTCGAAGAGCTCCGCGCGCAACTGCTCGTTCGAGACCTTCGGAGAGTGCTGCGCCGACATGACGATCGTCTCGATCGTGCGCGGCGTGACGCCCTCGTAGCCGACCGTGACCTGCGTCTTGCCGTCGGGACGGAGGTAGTCGACCTCGCCGCGATGGCGCACCTCCGAGAGACGCTCGGCGAGACGGTGCGCGAGCCAGATCGGGAGCGGCATGAGCTCGGGCGTCTCGCGTGTCGCGAAGCCGAACATGATGCCCTGGTCGCCCGCACCCTGACGGTCGAGGTCGTCGTGGCTCGTGCCCTCGCGCGTCTCGAAGGCGTCGTCGACGCCCTGAGCGATGTCGGGCGACTGCCCACCGATCGACACCGAGACGCCGCACGAGCGCCCGTCGAACCAGACGTCCGAGGAGTCGTAGCCGATGTCGGTGATGGTCTTGCGCACGATCTGCGGGATCTCGACGTACCCGGAGGTCGAGACCTCGCCCGCGACGTGCACGAGCCCCGTCGTCACGAGGGTCTCGACGGCCACGCGCGCCCGCGGATCGACCGTGAGGAGCGCGTCGAGGATCGCGTCGCTCACCTGGTCGCACAGCTTGTCGGGGTGTCCCTCGGTGACGGATTCGGAGGTGAAGAGACGCAGCGCAGTGCTCACGGACAACCTGTTTCGATCGGGTCGACGATGGGGTGCGGCGGGGCGTCAGCGCAGGAGGTCGAGAACCGCATCCGCGACCTCGCGCTTCGATCCGCTCGCCCGGGTCACTATATCGCCAGCCCTCGACACGATGACGATCGCGTTGCTCTCGGTTGCGAAACCCTCGCTCCAGCCCACCCTGTTGAGGACGAGATAGTCGCACCCCTTGCGCGCGATCTTCGCTCGCCCGAGCTCGAGGAGCGCGGCGTCGTCACGCTCTGTCTCGGCGGCGAAGCCGATGATCGTCCGCCCCTCGGGGCGAGACGCCGACAGCTCGGCGAGGATGTCGGGGTTGCGCACGAGCCGCAGCTCGAGCCCGTCGCCGTGCAGCTCCTTCTTGATCTTCGCCTCGGCGACCGTCTCGGGCCGGTAGTCGGCGACCGCTGCTGCCATGACGACGGCATCCGCTATCGCCGCAGCGTCGAGCACGGCCGCGCGCAGTTCCTCGGCCGTGCCGGCCTCGCGCAGTTCGATGCCGGCCGGCGCAGGAACCTCGAGGTGCGCCGCGACGAGCACGACCTCGGCCCCGCGATCGCGCGCCGCCTCGGCGATCGCGACGCCCTGGCGCCCACTCGAGCGATTGCCGAGGAAGCGCACGGGATCGAGGGGCTCGCGCGTGCCGCCGGCGGTCACGACGAGGCGTCGACCCGCGAGATCGCGCGGGCGCAGCGCCGAGAGGGCGGCGTCGACGATCTCGACGGGCTCGGCCATGCGGCCGGGCCCGCTATCGGCGCCCGTGAGCTGACCGGATGCCGGCCCCACGATGTGCACGCCGCGCCGCCGCAAGGTCGCGACGTTGTCGCGCGTCGCGGGGTTGTTCCACATCTCGGTGTGCATCGCGGGAGCGACGACGAGCGGCGCCGTCGACGCGAGGATCGTCGTACCGAGCAGGTCGTCGGCGAGCCCCGCCGCGAGCTTCGCGAGGGTGTTGGCCGTCGCGGGAGCGACGACCACGAGATCGGCCGACTGCCCGAGGGCCACGTGGCGCACCTCGGCGACGCCATCGAAGAGCTCGGTCTCGACGGGATTGCGGCTGATGGCCTCGAGCGTCGGTCGGCCCACGAAGCGCAAGGCGGCATCCGTCGCGACGACGTGCACATCGTGACCGCGCAAGACGAACTCGCGCACGACCCCGACGGCCTTGTAGGCCGCGATGCCGCCCGAGATGCCGACGACGACGCGGAGGGGCTCAGCCATCACCGCGACGCTGGTTTCGAGACGCCGCTTCGCGGCTCCTCAACCAGCTGAGTTCTGCGCATCCCGCGCTCCTCAACCGGCTGGGCATGAGCGGGGCTACTCGGCGAGCGGCGTGAGGACGAGCTTGTCCTCGTTGATCTCGTGGAGCGCAACCGAGAGCGGCTTGTCGTCGATCGTCGAGTCGACGAGCGGGCCGACGTTGTCGAAGAGCGAGCCCTCGTGGAGGTCGGCGTAGTAGTCGTTGATCTGGCGCGCGCGCTTGGCGGCGAAGATCACGAGCTGGTACTTCGAGTCGACCTTCGACAGCAGCTCGTCGATGGGCGGGTCGATGATGCCCTTGTTGTCGGCCATTCCGGATCTCCTCACGATCTCGTGCGCGCGGATGAGTCTCCGGGCACTGCGAGCAATTCTACGACCTCGCGCGCGGCGCGTCCGACGTCGTGGTTGACGACCTTGACGTCGAACTCGTCTTGCGCCGCGAGCTCGACCTTGGCGGTCTCGAGACGGCGCGCCTGCTCGGCGGCCGACTCCGTGCCCCGACCCGTGAGCCGGCGGACGAGCTCCTCCCAACTGGGCGGCAGCAGGAACACGAGAAGGGCCTCGGGCATGGCACGCTTGACGGCGCGCGCCCCTTGCAGATCGATCTCGAGCAGAACGCTGCGTCCGGATGCGAGGGCCGCGTCGATCGGCGGCCGCGGGGTGCCGTACCGCGAGGCGTTGTGCACCGTCGCCCATTCGAGGAACTCGCCCTGCTCGATCATGCGATCGAAGGTCTCGTCGTCGACGAAGTAGTAGTGCCGTCCGTCGACCTCGCCGGGTCGCGGCGGCCGCGTCGTCGCTGAGATGCTCAACAGCACCTCGGGATAGCGCTCGCGGATGTAGGTCGAGACCGTTCCCTTGCCCACGGCCGTGGGACCCGCGAGCACGACGAGACGGCTGCGCGGCCGCGTGGGCGTGCCCTCGCGCGCCTCGAGCCACGCGCGGAGCTTCTCGCGCTGTCGCGAGCCGAGCCCGCCGACGCGTTTGGCATCCGCGATCCCGAGCTCGTCCATGATGCGTGCGACGCGTGTGGGCCCGATGCCCGGGATGCTCGTGAGCAGCTCGCGCACGCGCATCGTGCCCTCGGGGCTCGTGGGGTCGGCCCACGCCGTCTCGGCGACGTCGAGCGCCCGCCGCTCGCGGCGATGCACGGCGTCCTTGACGGCCGCTCTCGCCCGGCGTGCCGCGACCGCCGCACGCCCCGCGGCGATGCGGTCGACCTCCGGCATCGTCACGTGGGCCACGACGCCACCTCTCGAACCGCGGAGTCGAGCGCATCCGCGATGCCTTCGGGGCCCGCACTCAGGATGCTGCGCGACGCGCTCGGCACGACGGCGCCGATCGCCGCGCCGAACGTCGCGGGAGCACCCGACAGCCGCGCTCCCTGGGCGCCGAACCCCGGTGCGAGCACGGGCACGCGCGCGAGCACCGCGGCATCGATGCCGACCGCGCCGAGGTCCACGGTCGCGCCGACGACGACACCCGCGACTCCCCCGCTCGCGGCGGCGTGATCCACCATGCGCGCAGCGATCGTCTCGCCCTCGGGCGTGCGCAGCATCTGCACCTCACCGCTCTCGGGATTCGAGGTCGCCGCGAGCACGAAGACGCCCTTGCCGTGCGTCGCGGCGCGCTCGACGACGCCCGTGAGCGAGCCGAAGCCCTGATACGCGACGGCGGTCATGGCATCCGCCTCGAGCGGTGAGCCGGGGGTGAGCCAGGCCTCGCCGTACGCGTCGACCGTCGAGCCGACGTCGCCGCGCTTGACGTCGGCGATCACGAAGAGCCCCGCAGCGCGCGCCGCGGCGAGGATCTCCTCGAGTGCGGCGAAGCCCGCAGCCCCATGACGTTCGAAGAACGCGATCTGCGGCTTGACGATCCCGATGCGCCCGGAGGCGGTATCCACGGCGCGAAGGCCGAGCTCGCGGACGCCCCCTGCGTCATCGCGAAGCCCCCACTGCGCGAGGATCGCCGCGTGCGGATCGATGCCGAGGCACAGCGGGCCCCGCTCCGCGACGACGGCGGCGAGTCTCGCCGCGAACGGCTCGGTCATCGGGCCGCCACCCGCGCGGCACGATCGGCCGCGTAGTCCTGCAGGCTCCGCACGCGCACGGGGGCGTTGTGTGCCTCGAGCGATGCGACGGCGGCACCGAGCTGCGCGATCGTCGTGAAGAGCGGCTTGTCGGCCGCGACCGTCGCGGTGCGGATCTCGACGCCGTCGGCACGCGCGCTGCGTCCGCTCGGGGTGTTGATGACGACGTCGATCGAGCCGTTGTTGATGAGATCGACGATCGTGCCCTCGACACCCCCCTGGCCCATCGAGAACTTGCGCACGGTCGTCGCACGGATGCCGTTACGCCACAGCACCTCGGCGGTCCCTTCGGTCGCGACGATCTCGAAGCCGAGCTGCTGGAGCCGCAGTACGGGCAGCACGACGGCGCGCTTGTCGCGATCGGCAACCGAGACGAAGACCGTGCCGGAGTCGGGCAGACCGCCGTACGCGGCATCCTGGCTCTTCGCGAAGGCTCGCGGGAAGTCCGCGTCGATGCCCATGACCTCGCCCGTCGACCGCATCTCGGGGCCGAGCACGGAGTCGACGACGTGGCCTTCGCGCGTGCGGAAGCGCTTGAAGGGGAGCACCGCCTCCTTGACCGAGACCGGCGAGTCGAGCGGCACGCGCGATCCGTCGTCGGCGGGCAGGAGGCCGTCCGCGACGAGCCCGGCGATCGAACGACCCGTCATGATGAGCGAAGCGGCCTTCGCAAGCGGGATGCCGAGCGCCTTCGAGACGAAGGGAACCGTGCGGCTCGCGCGCGGGTTGGCCTCGAGGACGTAGAGCACGCCGGCGCCGATGGCGAACTGCACGTTGAGCAGCCCGTTGACGCCGATGCCCTCGGCGATCTTGCGCGAGGCCTCGACGACGCGGTCGAGCACGTCACGCCCGAGCGTCACGGGCGGCAGCGTGCACGCGGAATCGCCCGAGTGCACGCCCGCCTCCTCGATGTGCTCCATGATGCCGCCGACGTAGAGCTCCTCCCCGTCGTAGAGGGCGTCGACGTCGATCTCGAGAGCGTCGTCGAGGAAGCGGTCGACGAGCAGCGGGCTGCCGGGGCCGATGATGGCCTGCTCGCGCACGCGGTCGAAGTAGTCCTCGAGGCTCGGAGTGTCGTACACGATCTCCATACCGCGGCCGCCGAGCACGTAGCTCGGCCGCACGAGCACCGGATAGCCGATGGCCTCGGCGACGGCCACAGCGCTCGGCGCGTCGATCGCCGTCCCGTTGCGCGGCGCGATGAGACCCGCCGCCTCGAGGATGCCGGAGAACAGCCCGCGCTCCTCCGCGAGGTCGATCGCCGCGGGGCTCGTGCCGAGGATCGGCACGCCCGCCGCCTCGAGCCCCTTCGCGAGGCCGAGGGCCGTCTGGCCGCCGAGCTGCACGATGACGCCCACGAGCTCGCCCGATTGCGACTCGGCGTGGATGACCTCGAGCACGTCCTCGAGCGTGAGCGGCTCGAAGTAGAGCCGGTCGCTCGTGTCGTAGTCGGTCGAGACCGTCTCGGGATTGCAGTTGATCATGATCGTCTCGAACCCCGCGTCGTGCAGCGCGAAGCTCGCGTGCACGCACGAGTAGTCGAACTCGACGCCCTGACCGATGCGATTGGGCCCTGACCCCAGGATGACGACCTTGCGCGCGTCGCTCGGCGCGACCTCGGTCTCGAGGTCGTAGCTCGAGTAGTGGTATGGCGTGAGCGCCGGGAACTCGCCCGCGCACGTGTCGACCGTCTTGTAGACCGGTCGAACCCCGAGCTGCCAGCGCAGGTTGCGCACCTCGTTCTCGGTGAGGCCACGCAGTTGCGCGATCTGCGCATCCGAGAAGCCGTGATCCTTCGCGAGGCGGAAGAGTGCCTCGTCGAGGGGGCGCAAGCTCGCGATCTCGGCCGCGACCTCGTTGATGAGCGCGATCTGGTCGAGGAACCACGGATCGATGCCCGTTGCAGCGTGGACCTCTTCGATCGTCGCGCCCGCGCGGAGCGCCTGCTGCACCGTCACGATGCGCCCGTCGGTCGGCGTGACGGCGAGCTCGAGCAGCTCTCCCTTCGGCGGGAGGTGCGGGTCCCAATGGAAGCTCGACCCGCGCTTCTCGAGTGAGCGCAGGGCCTTCTGGAGGGCCGTCGTGTAGTTGCGGCCGATCGCCATCGCCTCGCCGACCGACTTCATGGTCGTCGTGAGCGTCGCATCCGCCGAGGGGAACTTCTCGAACGCGAAGCGCGGCACCTTGACGACGATGTAATCGAGCGTCGGCTCGAAGGACGCGGGCGTCACTTGCGTGATGTCGTTCGGGATCTCGTCGAGCCGGTAGCCGATCGCGAGCTTCGCGGCGATCTTGGCGATCGGAAAGCCCGTGGCCTTCGAGGCGAGGGCCGAGGAGCGCGAGACGCGCGGGTTCATCTCGATGACGATGACGCGCCCCGTTGTCGGCTCGACCGCGAACTGGATGTTGCAGCCGCCCGTGTCGACCCCGACCGCGCGGATGATGTCGATGCCGATGTCGCGCAGCCGCTGGTACTCGCGGTCGGTGAGCGTGAGGGCGGGCGCGACCGTGATCGAGTCGCCCGTGTGCACGCCGACGGGGTCGACGTTCTCGATCGAGCAGACGACGACCGTGTTGTCGGCCATGTCGCGCATGAGCTCGAGCTCGTATTCCTTCCAGCCGAGGATCGACTCCTCGAGCAGCACCTCGGTCGTGGGCGACTGGTGCAGGCCGTCGCCCACCATGCGCACGAGCTCGTCGCGATCGTGCGCGAAACCCGAGCCGAGACCGCCCATCGTGAACGAGGGTCGCACGACGAGCGGGTAGCCCAGATCGTCCGCAGCGGTGAGCGCTTCGTCGACCGTGTGCACGATGTAGGACTTCGCGACGTCGGCACCCGCGGCGATCACGAGCTCCTTGAACTGCTGCCGGTCCTCGCCCTTCTTGATCGCCTCGACCTTGGCGCCGATGAGCTCGACACCGTACTTCTCGAGGATGCCCGCCTCGTCGAGGGCGATCGCGGCGTTGAGCGCCGTCTGCCCGCCGAGGGTCGGCAGCACGGCATCCGGGCGCTCCTGGGCGATGATCGCCTCGAGGTGCTCGGTCGTGATGGGCTCGACGTAGGTGGCATCCGCGAAGTCGGGGTCGGTCATGATCGTGGCCGGATTGGGGTTCACGAGGATGACGCGCACGCCCTCCGCGCGCAACACGCGGCACGCTTGCGTTCCCGAGTAGTCGAACTCGGCCGCCTGGCCGATGACGATCGGCCCGGACCCGATGACGAGGACGCTCTGGATGTCGGCTCTCTTGGGCACTAGTTGCTCTTCTCCGCGAGGTGGGCCGCGACCATGTCACGGAAGCGATCGAACAGGTAGTTGGCGTCGTGGGGGCCCGCTGCCGCCTCGGGGTGGTACTGCACCGAGAAGGCGGGGATGTCGAGGGCGCGCAGCCCCTCCACGACCTTGTCGTTGAGGCCGACGTGGCTCACCTCGAGCCGGCCGTAGCCGTTGGGACTCTCGATCACGCCCTCAAGCGGTGCCTCGACCGCGAAGCCGTGGTTGTGGGCGGTGATCTCGACACGGCCCGTCGCCTTGTCGAGCACGGGCTGGTTGATGCCGCGGTGGCCGTAGGGCAGCTTGTAGGTACCGAGGCCGAGGGCGCGGCCGAGCAGCTGGTTGCCGAAGCAGATGCCGAAGAACGGCAGCCCCTCGTCGAGCACGCCGCGCAAGAGCTGCACGTGGTCGTCGGATGCCGCCGGGTCGCCCGGACCGTTCGAGTAGAACACTGCGACCGGGTCGATCGCGAGCAGCCGCTCGAGCGTGACGTCTTGCGGGAGGACGTGCACCTCGAAGCCGCGCGCGGCGAGGTTGTCGACCGTGGCCTGCTTGACACCGAGGTCGAGCACGGCGAGGTTGCCGAGGCGCTCGCCCTTCGCGGGCGTCACGGCCGCCGCGGACACCGAGACGGCCGCAGAGAGGTTCTGCCCCGCCATCTCGGCAGCGCCGCGCACGATCGCGAGCTGCTCGTCGGCGTCGAGGGCGGCATCCGCTCCCGAGAAGATGCCGGCGCGCATCGAGCCGACGTCGCGCAAGCGTCGCGTGACGGCGCGCGTGTCGATGCCGCTGATGCCCACGACGCCGTTGCGCTCGAGATCGTCGTCGAGGCTCCCGTTGGCGCGGAAGTTCGAGACCACGCGCGAAGGGTCACGCACGACGTAGCCCGAGACCCAGATGCGGCGGGACTCGGGGTCTTCGTCGTTGACGCCCGTGTTGCCGATGTGCGGAGCCGTCATGACGACGATCTGGCCCGCGTAGCTCGGGTCGGTGAGGGTCTCCTGGTAGCCCGTCATGCCCGTCGCGAAGACGGCCTCGCCGAGCGTGCGGCCGCGCGCACCGTATGCACGGCCCGCGTAGCGGGTACCGTCCTCGAGCACGAGGATCGCGGGATCGGTGTCGATCATGATGTCTCTCCATCGGGGGTCTGGGGGGCCGCGTCAGCCGACGAGCTCTCGTCACGCGCGGCCGCGGCGGCGCGCGGCGAGAGCTCGGTGAGCTCGTCGAGCAATCGCTCGGGCTCGTCGGCGCGCAGGTAGCTGTCGACCGGGGTGCCGCCGAGCTCCCAGCGCACGAAGACGAGCCCGCCTTCGCCGACGCCCTTGTCGATCGTCCAGCTCGCAAGCCCGACGCCGCGGATGTCGGCGACGGGGATGAAGGCGGGTCGCGCGCCCGCGAGGTCGAGCACGATGCCGCCGCGCGCGATGCGCACCTCGCCGCGCGCTCGGAAGGCGAGGCCCTCGACGACGACGCGTTCGAGCGGCTGCTCGGCGAGGGTCGTCGCGACGTAGAGCACGCGCTCGCGCCCGAGTTCTTCGCCGATCTCGACGGGTGGCACGGGAGTGGCGCCCAGGCCCGCCTGTCGGCGACGACGATTGCGCCATCCGAGCGCCATGAGCGTGAACGCGACGATCACCATCGCGAGGATGACGAGTGCGGGGATCAGACGCTCATCCATGCGAGACCTCTTCGAGGGGGCGCAGCTCTCCGTCGAGCACGGTGGGCACGCCGCCGTGGAACGTCGCGACGACACGGCCCGGGAGCTCGCGGCCGAGGTACGGCGAGTTGACCCCTTTGCCGCGCAGGGCATCCTTCTCGAAGACGCGCGTCGTGCTCGGATCGACGAGCGTCACGTGCGCGGGGCTCCCGGGCTCGAAGGGCGCGTCGTAGCCCGCAAGCCGGCCGATCTCGGCGGGAACACGCGAGAGCACGCGCGCGACGTCCGCCCACGTGAGCAGACCCGTGTCGACCATCGCCTGCTGCACGACCGAGAGGGCGCTCTCGAGGCCGACCATGCCGAAGGAGGCCTCCTGCCACGCGCACTCCTTGCTCTCGGCGGGGTGGGGTGCGTGGTCGGTCGCGACGATGTCGATCGTGCCGTCGGCGAGTGCCTCGCGCAGCGCGAGCACATCCTCGTCGCGCCGGAGGGGCGGATTGACCTTGAAGCGCGCGTCGTAGCCGCGCACCGACTCCTCCGTGAGGAGCAGGTGATGCGGCGTCACCTCGGCGGTCACGCGGATGCCGCGCGCCTTCGCCCAGCGCACGACGTCGACGCTGCCTGCCGTCGAGACGTGGCACACGTGCAGACGCGCGCCCACGGCATCCGCGAGCAGCACGTCGCGCGCGATGATGGCCTCCTCGGCGACGGCGGGCCAGCCCGCGAGCCCGAGCTCGGAGCTCACGGCGCCCTCGTTCATCTGCGCGCCCTCCGTGAGGCGCGGCTCTTGCGCGTGCTGTGCGATGACGCCGTCGAAGGTCGCGACGTATTCGAGCGCGCGGCGCATGAGGAGCGCGTCGTGCACGCACTTCCCGTCGTCGCTGAAGACCCGGACGGCGGCGCGCGAGCGCGACATCGCGCCGATCTCGGCGAGGCGCTCCCCCGCGAGGCCCACGGTCACGGCTCCGACGGGGCGCACTGTCGCGTAGCCGTACTTCGCACCGAGCGACGCGACCTGCTCGACGACGCCCGCCGTGTCGGCGACGGGCGAGGTGTTGGCCATCGCGTGCACAGCGGTGAAGCCGCCGGCAGCAGCCGCACGGGTGCCGGTGAGCACGGTCTCGCTCTGTTCGAAGCCCGGCTCGCGCACGTGGGTGTGCAGGTCGACGAGACCGGGGAGAGCCACGAGGCCGTCGGCCTCGACGACGGTCGCACCGGCGCGCGAGAGGCCCGTGCCGCGCTCGACGACGACGCCCCCATCGATGAGCAACTCGGTGCGCTCAGCGCCTGCGAGCTGCGCGCCGCGGATGATGATCGCCGTCATGCCGCGACCTCCCGCGGGTCAGAACCTGAGAGCACGAGGTAGAGCACCGCCATCCGTATCGACACCCCGTTCGTGACCTGGTCGAGGATGACCGACCGGGGCGAGTCGGCGGCCTGCGCCGAGATCTCGAGCCCGCGGTTCATGGGGCCGGGGTGCATGACAATCGTATCCGCCGCGAGGCGGGCGAACCGTTCGTCGTCGAGCCCCCACGCGCCCGTGTACTCGCGCTCGTGCGGGAAGAACGCCGCGTGCATGCGCTCCTGCTGCACACGCAACATCATGAGCGCATCCGGATGCTCGGCGATCGCTGCATCGAGATCTGTGCCGACGGTCACGGGCCACGTGTCGACGCCGACCGGGAGCAGCGTGCGGGGCCCGACGAGGTGCACGCGGGCGCCGAGGGTCGTGAGGAGCCACACGTTCGAGCGAGCGACCCGCGAATGCAGGATGTCGCCCACGATCGTCACGCGGATGCCGTCGAGATCGCGGCCGCGCGATGCCGCGCCGTGGAGCGTCTTGCGCAGGGTGTACGCGTCGAGCAGCGCCTGGGTCGGATGCTGATGCGTCCCGTCGCCCGCGTTCACGACCGCCGCATCGATCCAGCCCGATCCCGCGAGCACCTCGGCAGCCCCAGAGGCGGAGTGCCGCAGCACGACCGCGTCGATGCCCATCGCGGCGATCGTCTGCGCCGTGTCCTTGAGGCTCTCGCCCTTCGAGACGCTCGATCCCTTCGCGGTGAAGGTGATGACATCCGCAGAGAGCCGCTTCGCGGCGGCCTCGAAGCTCAGCCTCGTGCGCGTCGAATCCTCGAAGAAGAGGTTCGCGACGGTGCGACCGCGCAGGGTCGGGAGCTTCGGCACGGCGCGCGTCGCGACATCCGCCATGTCCTCCGCGAGATCGAGGATCGCGAGGGCCTGCTCGCGCGCGAGCCCGACGGTCGTGAGCAGGTGCTTCATGCGCGGGCTCCCTCGCCGTCCTCGATCGCGACGGCATCCTCGCCGTCGATCTCCTCGAGGCGCACGTAGATGCGTTCGGCGACGGCCGTCGGCAGGTTCTTGCCGACGAAATCGGCGCGGATCGGCAGCTCGCGGTGACCCCGGTCGACGAGCACGGCGAGCCGCACGGCACGCGGGCGGCCGAGATCGCCGATCGCGTCGAGCGCTGCCCGGATCGTGCGGCCCGAGTAGAGCACGTCGTCGACGAGCACGACGGTCTTGCCGTCGATGCCCTCCGCGGGGAGCCGCGTCGGGCTCGGGGTGCGCGTCGGATGCCGGTCCAGATCGTCGCGGTACATCGTCACGTCGAGCGCGCCCACGACTCCCGACCCGGGCTCGAAGCGCTCGAGATTCGCCGCGATGCGCTCCGCGAGCACGACACCACGCGTGGGGATGCCGAGGAGGACGAGATCCGAGCCGCCGCGATTGGACTCGAGGATCTCGTGGGAGATGCGCGTGAGCGCGCGCTGAATGTCAGCCTGCTGCAGCACGACACGTGCCGGCATCCTGACCTCCTTCCCCGCCTCTCGGGACGGACTTAAAGGACGTCTGTTCCCTCTGAGCATAGCGGGTGTCCCGGGCCGGGCGTCACGCACGCCCCGGCGAATCGGGGACCGCTGCCCCTGGGCGCCCGGGTCGTGGGACCGCGAACGTGGAAGAGCACCACCTCCCCCACCTCGACACAGGAGCGAACATGACCACCACGACCCGACCCGTCGACACCGCGCGCGCGGATGCGGCATCCGCGAACGTCCCCGCCCGCCCCGCGAGCGGTCTCCCGGCCCTTCTCGCGTGGGTGACGCGCACCGAGCAGCGCGTGCTCGACGTGCTCGCGCGCATCGGCATCCCCGTGCTGCGGCTCGCGGTCGCCTTCGTCTATGTCGCCTTCGGCGCGCTCAAGATCGCGGGGCTGAGCCCCGTGAGCGAGCTCGTCGCCTCGATGCTGCCGTTCCTGCCGGAGACCCAGGCGGTCATCGCGATGGGCGTGTTCGAAGTCATCGCCGGCCTGCTGCTCGCCGTCGGCCTGTTCATGCCGTGGATCGCTGCGGCGCAGGTCGTGCACCTGCTCGGCACCTTCGCGGTGTTCATCGTCTATCCCGCGCTCACGTACAGCGACGGGAACCCTCTCGCCCTCACCCTGACGGGCGAGTTCATCGCGAAGAACGTCGTGCTCATCGCGGGCCTCTTCGTCGTGGCTGCCTTCAGCCGCACGCGGCCTGCACACCGCTGAGCCGAGAGACGCGAACGGCCCGTCACGCATCGAGCGTGGCGGGCCGTTCGCGTTCGGGGCGCTCAGCCCCAGCGCTTGAGCAGGAAGCGCTCGAGCAGGCCGATGAGGGTGTCCGAGAGCTTGCCGAGCACCGCGAGGATGATGATCGCGAGGATCAGGCGATCGATGCGCCCGTTGTTCTGCGACTCGATGAGCAGGAAGCCCAGGCCCATCGTCGAGCCCACGAGCTCCGCCGCGACGAGGAAGAGCCACGCTTGCGCGAGAGCGAGCCGCAGACCGGAGACGATCGCGGGCACGACGGCCGGTAGCTGCACGCGCGTGAGGAGCCGGATGCCGTGGTAGCCGTATGCGCGCCCGAACTCGACGAGGTGCGGGTCGACATGCCGCAAGGCACCCGCGACCGTCGTGTAGACGGGGAAGAGCGCGCCGATGATGACGAGCGCGACCTTCGAGTCCTCGCCGAAGCCGAGGTAGAGGATGAGGAGAGGCACCCACGCGAGCGACGGCACGGCGCGTGCCGCACCGATCGTCGGGGCCAGGAAGGCATCCGCGAAGCGCGAGAGGCCGACGAGGGAGCCCAAGGCGAGACCGATGATCGAGCCGATCACGAAGCCGAGGAAGACGCGCTGGGTCGAGATGCCGATGTACTCCCACAGCAGGCCGCGATCTGAGAGATCGAACGCCGCCGCGACGACCGATTCCGGGGTCGGGAGCTTGAAGAGCGGGACCCACCCGAGGTGGGTCGCGAGCCACCAGACGACCAGCAAGGCGACCGGCAGGATCGCGCCGAGGAGCCACCTCCAGCGCGATCGCGCACGACGGCGCTCGATCGCGCTCGTGCCCGAATCGCCGATCGCGAGCGCGGCGGCCTCCCCCGTCACCCGTGGGTCGGCGGACGGGCCGCCGACTCCGCCACGGACGACCGTGTCGCCCGTCAGGTACTCAGGAGAGGCCGCCATCGTCTCAGCCCACCCGGCTCGGATCGGCCTTCTTCGCGAAGTCCGGGTAGAGGATCGTCGAGAGCGCCTGGTCGGCCGCGTCCTGGCTCGCGATGTCGCCGTTCGCGACCTGGATGGGCGCGACGACCTCGAGCACCTTGAGCTGGGCGTCGCCCGGGACCGGGTCAAGGTCGATCTTCGTGCGCTCGAGCAGCACCTTGTCGGCCACGGCCGGGTCGATCGCGGCGACCTCGGCGAGAAGCGCCGCCGTCTCCTCGGGGTTCTCGAGGGCCCACGCGCGCGCCTTCTCGTAGGCGTCCACGACGACCTGCGCGACATCCGCGTGGTTCGTGATGAAGTCCTCGGTCGCGTTGAGGAAGCCGTAGGTGTTGAAGTCGATGTTGCGGTAGAAGAGCTCCACGCCGTTGTCGACCTCGTGCGCGGCCATCATGGGATCGAGACCCGACCACGCGTCGACGGAGCCGCTCACGAGGGCCGTGCCGCCATCCGCGTGCTGCAGGTTCTGGATGTTGACCTCCGACGGATCGACCCCCGCCTCGTCGAGCGCCTGCAGGAGGAAGAAGTAGGGGTCGGTGCCGACGGTCACCGCGACGGTCTTGCCGCGCAGGTCGTCGACCGAGTCGATGCCGCTGCCGGGCAGCGTCGCGAGGGCCGACCACTCGGGCTGCGTGTAGATGTCGATGACCTTGATGGGCGAGTTGTTCGCTCGCGCGAGGAGCGCCGCGGAGCCCGCGGTCGAGCCCACGTCGAGGGCGCCCGCACGGAGCCCCTCGTTCGCCTTGTTCGAGCCGAGCGACTGGGTCCACGTGACGGTCACGTCGTCGCCGAGGGTCTCCTCGAGCCAGCCCTGGTCCTTGATGATGAGGCTCAGCGGGTTGTAGGTCGCGAAGTCGATGTTGAGGGTCGAGGTGCTCCACGTGCCGCCGTCGCCCGCAGGCTCCGGGGCGGCGTTCTCGCCGGCGCATCCGGTGAGCGCGAGCGCGGCGACGGTGGCCGCGGCGGCGGCCGCGGAGAGGATGCTCTTCTTCATGGGGTGTCCTTGCTGTGGGGTGGGAATGCGGATGCTGCAGTCAGTCGCCCGCGGGCGTGCCGGCGGCACGTTGCGCGCGCTGGGCCTTGATGGCCTTCGTGATGTAGTCCTCGGGGTGGTGGCTCTCGACGCCGAGCAGCGAGAGCAGCTCGGCGCGCAGGACGGCGAGCTGCGCGTCGCCGCGATCACGCGGGCGCTTCTTGCCGACCTCGAGCACGCGACGGATGGTCGCGCCCGGTGTGTCGTCGTCGGAGCCGAGCAGCACGATGCGGTCCGCGAGCTGGAGGGCCTCGTCGACGTCGTGCGTCACGAGCAGGATCGTCGCAGGCTCGGCGGAGTGCACCTCGAGCAGCAGGTCCTGCATCGTGAGGCGCGTGAGGGCGTCGAGAGCGCCGAAGGGCTCGTCGAGCAGCAGGACGCGCGGATTCCGCGCAAGAGCGCGAGCGAGCGACGCGCGCTGCGCCATGCCGCCCGAGATCTGACGCGGGCGCAGAGCGCGCGCGTGGTCGAGCTGCACGAGACGCAAGAGCTCTGCGACGCGCTCTCGACCGGCCGCCTTATCGGTACCGCGCGGCAGGCCGAGCTCGACGTTGCGCTCGATCGAGCGCCACGGCAGGAGGCGGGGCTCCTGGAACGCGACGGCACATCGCTGGTCGACGGATGCGACGGGTGCGTCGCCGATGGAGAGCGTGCCGGCATCCGGCGCGTCGAGACCCGAGACGAGGCGCAGAAGTGTCGACTTGCCGCAGCCCGAGGGGCCAAGGAGAGCGACGATCTCGCCCGCGCGCACCTCGAGGTCGATGTCCCGGAGCACGACGCGCGTGCCACCGTCGGGCGCCGGGAAACTGCGGCCGACGCCCGAGATGCGCACCGGGAGAGCGGGCGCGGCAGGGGCGTCGAGAAGAGTCACGCGCTCGACCGTAGGGAACGCGCGGGATGCGTCGCAAAACGAGCTGTCACGAAATGAAACATGCCGGGCGGTTGCCCGGCACGTTCACGAACGGTCGCGCGCGATCGCCGAGAGGACGCCGTTGACGAAGCCGCCCGAGTCGTCGGTGCTGAGCTCGCTCGCAAGCTGGACCGCCTCGGAGATCGCCACGGCATCCGGGACATCGTCGTTGTGCAGGATCTCCCATGCGCCGACCCGCAGGATCGCGCGATCGAGCACGGGCATGCGCTCGAGGGTCCAGTCGTGGGCGTGCGTCGCGATGGCCTCGTCGAGCTCGGTGCGACGGGCGTCGACACCCTCGATGATCTCCCGCGCATAGCGCCAGGATTCGGCACGCGCGGGCTGCTGATCGGCGCGACGCTGCTCCTCGACGAGCGCATCCGCGACGGGACGCTCCCGCAGGTCGGCGCCGTAGAGGACGTCGATCGCCCGCTTACGGGCCTTGGTTCGTGCGCTCACCGCGACTCAGACGCGGCCGAGGTAGTCGCCCGTGCGGGTGTCGACCTTGACCTTGGTGCCCGTCTCGAGGAAGAGCGGCACCTGGATCTCGTGCCCGGTCTCGAGCGTCGCGGGCTTCGTGCCCGCGCTCGAGCGGTCGCCCTGGAGGCCGGGCTCCGTGTAGGTCACCTCGAGCACGACCGAGGCCGGGAGCTCGATGTAGAGCGGCTCGCCCTCGTGCAGCGCGATCTGCACCTCTTGGTTCTCGAGCATGAAGTTGGCAGCGTCGCCGACGGTGGCCGCTGGCACCGTGATCTGGTCGTAGTCCTGGGTGTCCATGAACACGAAGCCGTCGCCGTCGCGGTAGAGGTACTGGAAGTCGCGACGGTCAACCGTCGCGAAGTCGATCTTGGTGCCCGCGTTGAAGGTGCGGTCGACGACCTTGCCCGAGAGCACGTTCTTGAGCTTGGTGCGCACGAACGCGCCGCCCTTGCCCGGCTTGACGTGCTGGAACTCCACCACGTTCCAGAGCTGTCCGTCGATGTTGAGGACGGAGCCGTTCTTGATGTCGTTGGTCGTCGCCATGCTGCTGTGCTGTTCCGTTCGTGGGTCGGGGGCGGATGCGCCCGTACGAGTGTAACGACCGCGACGTGGTGGTCTTACGCGCGGCGCCGGATGGCGTCGAGTGCGAGCACGTACGAATCGAAGCCGAATCCCGCGACGACGCCCGTCGCGATGCCCGAGATGACGCTGCGGTGACGGAACTCCTCGCGCGCGTGCGGGTTCGAGATGTGCACCTCGACGAGCGGGATGTCGGCCTTCGTGACGAGCGCCGCGGCATCCCGAAGCGCGTAGCTGTAGTGCGTGAACGCCGCGGGGTTGAGGATGACGGGTGTGCGCTCGTCGACCGCCTCGTGCAGCCATCCGACGAGCTCGGCCTCGTCGTCGGTCTGCCGCAAGTCGATCTCGACCTCGTCGCCCGCCTCGTCGGAGAGGAGCACGCGTAGGGCCGAGAGGTCCTGGTCGCCGTAGACGTCGGGCTCGCGACTGCCGAGCCTGCCGAGGTTGGGACCGTTGAGCACCATGACGCGCGACATGACGACGAGCCTACCGATCCCCGTTCCCCGCGAGAGGGAGCCCGCTACGACGAGATCTCTTGGTAGGCCGAGAACAGCAGCGACTCGTCCGGGCCCTGCAGCACGGTCGGCCGCCCGATGTCGTCGAGCACGATGAACCGCAAGAGCGCGCCGCGCGCCTTCTTGTCGCGGCGCATCGTCGCGAGCAGCGTCGGCCAGCGGCCCGCGGGATAGCTCGTGGGCAGGTCGAGCGAGTCGAGGATGCGGCGGTGGCGGTCGACGGCTTCGTCCGAGAGGTGACGTGTGAGCCGTGAGAGCTCGGCCGCGAACACCATGCCGATCGAGATGGCGGCTCCGTGCCGCCAGCGATAGCGCTCCGCGTGCTCGATCGCATGGCCCAGGGTGTGCCCGTAGTTGAGGATCTCGCGCAGGCCCTGCTCGGTGAAGTCCTCGCCCACGACGCGCGCCTTCATGCCGATCGCGAGCTCGACCGCACGGCGGAACTCGGGTGAGGTGGGGTCCGTCGCGCGCGCTGCATCCGCCTCGACGATCTCGAGGATCTCGGGCTCCGCGATGAAGCCGGCCTTCACGACCTCGGCGTACCCCGCGAGGACCTCGTTCCGCGGAAGCGTGTCGAGCAGCTCGAGGTCGCACAGCACCGCGCGCGGCGCCCAGAATGCACCCACGAGGTTCTTTCCCTCGGCGGTGTTGATGCCGGTCTTGCCGCCGACCGCCGCGTCGACCATCGCGAGCACGGTCGTCGGCACCTGCACGACGGCGATGCCGCGCAGCCACGTGGCCGCGACGAAGCCCGCGAGGTCGGTGGTCGCTCCCCCACCGAAGCCCACGATCGCGTCGCTTCGCGTGAAGTCCGTCTGGCCGAGGATCTGCCAGCAGAACGCCGCGACCTCGACGCGCTTGGCGCCTTCGGCATCCGGGACCTCGGCGAGCAGCACCTGGTAGCGGTCCGAGAGCTGCTCGCGCACGGCCTCCGCGCGGGCCGCCAGGGCGGGCGCGTGCACGATGAGCACCTTCTCGGCGCGCGGCGGCAGGTGCTCTGCGAGGTCGTCGAGGATGCCGCGCCCGACGAGCACGGGGTAGTCCTTCATCCCGTCGGTGCCCCGCACCGGGATGACGGTCGTCTCGCTCATCGCGTCTCCAGTCCCCTGCTCTCGATCCACGTCACGACATCCGCCGCGACGCGGTCGATCGGCAGTCGTGAGGTGTCGAAGGTCACGGATGCCAGACGCTCGTACACGGGACGCCGCGCGTCGTAGATGCGCTGCCAGTCGCCGATGCCGCCCCGCACGAGCGGACGCTTGCCGTCGTCGAGCCGCGACGCGACGGCATCCGCGTCGATGTGGAGGTACACGACGGGGAGGCCGTCGAGCGCCTCCTGCGTGCTCGCATCGAGCACCGCGCCGCCACCGAGCGAGACGACGCCTGAGCCGTGCAACGCTTCACGCACCGCGTCCCGCTCGAGGGCGCGGAAATGCGGCTCCCCGTGGGCGTCGAAGATGTCGGCGATCGGACCGTGCGCCGCCACGATCACCTTGTCGGTGTCGGTGAACGAGACGCCGAGCGCGCGTGCGACGCGCTTGCCGACGCGGGTCTTGCCCGCCCCCATGGGACCGATGAAGACGGCGAGCGGACCGGTCATGCCGTGACGACGCCCGTGCGCAGGGCATCCGGGATCGCGGCGAGGTAGGCCTCGAGGTTGCGCTTCGTCTCCCCCACCGAGTCGCCGCCGAACTTCTCGAGCACGGCGTTCGCGAGCACGAGAGCGACCATCGCCTCCGCGACGACGCCTGCCGCCGGGACCGCGCACACATCCGAGCGCTGGTGATGCGCCTGTGCCGCTTCTCCCGTCGCGACGTCGACCGTGCGGAGCGCGTGCGGCACGGTCGCGATGGGCTTCATGCCCGCGCGCACGCGCAAGACCGTGCCCGTCGACATGCCGCCCTCCGTGCCGCCCGCCTTGTCGGACTCGCGGCGGATGACGCCGCCGTCGAAGACCATCTCGTCATGCGCGCGCGAGCCTGGGCGGCGCGTCGTCTCGAAGCCGTCGCCGACCTCGACGCCCTTGATGGCCTGGATGCCCATGAGGGCGGCCGCGAGCTGCGCGTCGAGACGGCGATCCCAGTGCACGTAGCTGCCGAGCCCCGGCGGCACGCCGTACGCGAGCACCTCGACGACGCCGCCGAGCGTGTCGCCCTCATCGTGCGCGCGGTCGATGCGCGCGACCATGGCATCGGATGTCGCCTTGTCGAAGCAGCGCAGCGGATCGGCGTCGAGGGTCTCGACGTCGTCGGGCGTCGGGAGCGGCGCGCCGTCGGGAACGCGCACCGTCTCGATCGCGAGCGTGTGGGAGACGAGCCGGATGCCGAGTTCCGCGAGGAAGGCGCGCGCGACCGCTCCGAGTGCGACCCGCGCGGCCGTCTCGCGCGCGCTCGCGCGCTCGAGCACGTTCCGCGCCTCGGGGAAGTCGTACTTCTGCATACCCACGAGGTCGGCGTGACCCGGGCGGGGGCGCGTGAGCGCGGCGCCACGCCCCTTGGGGAGCGTCTCGAGGTCGACGGGCGTCGCCGACATCACGTCGACCCAGCGCGGCCACTCGGTGTTGCCGATGCGCAGGGCGACGGGGCTGCCGATCGTGCGACCGAAGCGGATGCCGCCCGAGATCGTGAGCTCGTCCTGCTCGAACTTCATGCGGGCACCCCGGCCGTAACCGAGCTTGCGCCGCTGCAGGTCGGCCTGGATCTGCTCGGGCAGGATCGGCACGTCGGCCGGCATCCCCTCGAGGATCGCCACCAGTTCGGGTCCGTGCGACTCACCGGCCGTCAACCAACGCAGCATGCTCTCGATCATTCCACAGCGGCGCGCATGGCCCGGATGACCGCGGCCTCGTCGGGCAATGGGATCGCGGGGTCGCCGCCGACGAAGATGCGGATCTGGTGCACCGCCTGATGCAGGAGCATCTCGAGACCGTGCACGACCCGTCCGCCTGCCGTCTGCCATGCGGCGGCGAGTGGAGTCGGCCACGGAGCGTAGGCGACATCGAGGAGAGTCCGTTCGGGCGCGAGCGCGGGGAGTCTCACGGCGAAGTCGGCGCCGGGCGGGATCGTGCTCACGACGACGTCGCTCTCGGCCACGGCGGCATCCGCGTCCGCACCCAGCGTGACGAGGCGCGCGTCCCCGAAGGCGCCCGAAGCGGTCGCCTTGGCGACATCCCGCACCGCGACCGTCACGCGAGCCCCGAGGGAGCCGACGGCGGCGACGGCGCTCTCGGCCGTCGCTCCCCCGCCCAACACCGTCGCGTGACCCGCGGATGCGACCCCCGCTTCGCCGAGGGCCGCGACGATGCCGTGCACGTCGGTGTTGAAGGCCTTCACAGGATGGCCCGCATCGAGCAGGATCGTGTTGCCCTGGCGGGTGCGCCGCGCGACCTCGTCGACCTCGGGAACGAGCTCGGCGACGCGCCGCTTAAGCGGCATCGTGAGCGAGAGGCCGCGCCACTCGGGGCCGAGGCTCGCGAGGAAGCCCGCGAGCCGCGCGTCGTCGACCTCGACGCGGTCGTAGTCCCACTCGAGACCCAGCACGCCGTAGGCGGCGCGATGCAACTCGGGCGAGCGCGAATGGCCGATCGGCGACCCGAGCACCGCGAGCCGCGGACGATCAGCCACAGTAGGCGGCGTTCTCGTCACTCGCCTCGCACCAGTCGTAGAGCTGCTGGGCCGCCCGATCGTGCTCGTCGAGGGTGTTCGAAAATACCGTCTCACCCGTCTTGAGGTTGACCGTCACGAAGTAGAGCCACGTGCCGTCGGCGGGATGCACGGTCGCGTTGATCGCGTCGGCGCCGGGCAGGCCGATCGGTCCCACGGGCAGGCCGGGATTGGCGTAGGTGTTGTACGGGTTCGACGCGTCGGCGCGCTGTTCGGGGGTCGTCCAGACGCTCGAGGTGTCGCCCACGCCGTAATGCACCGTCGCATCCGACTGGAGGTTCATGCCCCGATCGATGCGGTTCTGGAAGACGCGCGCGATCTTGGGCATGTCGGCGACGTTCGGGCCCGACTCGCGCTGGACCACGGATGCCATGGTCAGCACCGTGAACCGCTTGTCGGGAGCGACCCCCGCGGCATCCAGAGTCTCGAGCATCTTGTCGACGAGCATCTTGATCGCGTCGTGCGCCGTCGTGCCCGGATCGAACTGATACGTCGCGGGGAAGAGCCACCCTTCGATGCTCGGCGCGTTCGCGGGGATGCCGAACTGCGTGAAGTTGGCCGCCTCGGCCTTCAGCTCCTCGAGCGGAATGTCGGTCGCCGCATGGATGAGCTCGAGGGCACTCTCCGCGGTCACGCCCTCCGGGATCGTCGCCTGGTTGACGAGCTTGTTGGCGGGATCCTGCAACGCTTTGAGGGCCGCGGCCGCGCTCATCTCCTTCTGGAGGCGATAGTTGCCGGGCTCGAAGGTGATGCTGTCGTCGTCGAGGAGCAGCTCGTAGAAGGCGTCGAAGGTCTTCGTGACTCCGGCCTGCTCGAGCTTGGTCGCGACATCCGATCCGATGTCGCCGGATTCGATGACGATCGTGACCTCTTCGCCGTTGCCCTCCCCCGAGTAGTCGTTGGGCGGCGCGATGCCGAGCACATCCTGGATCTTCTCGCCGTAGGTGTTCCACACGTACACGCCCCCGGCGACGAGAAGGCCGAGTACGACGACGAGGGCGATGATCCAGCCCCATGGGCCACGGCGCCGACGCGCGGGACGCTCTCGACCGCTGCCTCTGGAGCGACGCGCCTGAGCCTCGCGAATCGCGCGCCGCGAGACCGGGGCCGTCGCGGGTGCGCCGTCCTCGGTCGCGAGTGCCGGTGACGCGGTCGCGGGGCCGAAGATGTCGTCCCAGCTGGGTTCAGAGGCCACTGTCGGGTTCTTTCGTGCGGGGGACGACGGATCCGGGAGGAAGATCCGACATCCGCTCGGAGTCGAGGGCGTTCTGGAGGATGATAACAGCGGCCACTTGATCGACGACGGCCCGGGAGCCCTTGGTGCGCCGACCGCTCGCCTGCAGCTGCCGTTGGGCGGTCACCGTGCTCAGGCGCTCGTCGACGAGGCGGATAGGAAGCGCGGATGCCGCAGCGAGCTGCGCGGCGATGTCGCGCGCATCCGCGGTCGACGCGGTGTCGGCGCCGCTCAGCGACAGCGGCAGGCCGACCACGACCTCGATCGCGTCGAGCTCCGCCGCATGCGCGAGCACCGCGGCGACCGTACGCTCGTCGCGCGGGAGCGTCTCGACCGGGGTCGCAAGGAGGCCATCCGGATCGCACCGCGCGATTCCGACGCGCGCCCGACCGACGTCGACGCCGATGCGGACGCCGCGGCGCATCAGCCGCGAAGGGCCGCGCGGACGCCGTCGAGAGCCGCGGGCAGCGCGCCCACGTCGGACCCGCCGCCCTGAGCCATGTCGTCCTTGCCGCCGCCGCCCCCGCCGAGGGTCGCAGCGGCACTCTTCGCGAGCGGGCCCGCCGTGACGCCCGCCTCACGAGCGCCCGCCGTCGTGGCGACGATGATGGAGGGCTTGCCGCCCACGCGTGCCGCGAGAGCCACGACGGCGGCTTCGTTCTGCAGTCGCTCGCGCACCGAGGTCACGAGGCTGCGCAGCTCGTCGACCGACTGCAGCTCGCCGAGGTCCTCCACGACCGCGAGCACGGAGCCGAGGCGCACGGCCTTCGTCGCGAGTTCGGGCGCGCGTCCCGCGAGACGGCTGGCCTCGAACGCAGCGATCTTCTTCTCGGCCGCCTTGAGCTGGGCGACGAGATCCGCGATGCGATCCGGGAGCTGCTCACGCGGCGTCTTGAGCGACGAGGTGAGCTGGTGCACGATCGCACGCTCTGCCGCGAGGTCGCGGAAGGCGTCGAGACCCACGAGGGCCTCCACGCGGCGGTTCGTCGAGCCGACGCTCGACTCCGACACGAGGTTGACGATGCCGACCTCCGCGGAGCTGCGCACATGCGTTCCCGCACACAGCTCGCGCGACCACGGGCCGCCGATGTCGACCATGCGCACGGTGTCGCCGTACTTCTCGCCGAAGAGCGCCATGGCGCCCGCCTTCTTCGCCTCGTCGAGCGGCAGGATGCGCGTCACGACCTCGAGGTTGTCGCGCACGGCGTTGTTGGCGATCTCTTCGATCTCGCTGCGCGTCGCGGAGCTGAGCGCCTGGTTCCACGAGAAGTCGAGGCGCATGTAGCCGGCCTTGTTGAAGGAGCCCGACTGGTGGGCCTCCTGCCCGAGCGTCTGCCGCAGCGCAGCGTGCACGAGGTGCGTCGCCGAGTGCGCTTGCGCCGCGGCGTGCCGATACTCGCGGTCGACGACCGAGGTCGCGACATCGCCCACGGCCACCTGGCCCGAGCGCACCTGCACGGTGTGGCTCACGAGGCCCTTCACGGGACGCTGTACGTCGAGCACCTCGAGATCGAAGCCGTTGCCGACGATCGACCCCTTATCGGCCGCCTGGCCGCCGGATTCGGCGTAGAGCGCCGTCTCGGCGAGGATCACTTCGACGACGTCGCCCGCATCCGCGGATTGCACCGGCACGCCGTCGGCGATGAGGCCGAGCACGCGCGAGTCCGTCTGCAGGTAGTCGTAGCCCGTGAAGACCGTCTCGCCCTGCGCGCGGAAGTCGGAGTACACCGAGAGGTCGGCGCGACCCGCCTTCTTGGCCTTGGCATCCGCCTTCGCGCGCGCACGCTGCTCGGCCATGAGCCCGTCGAACGCCGCACGATCGACCGAGAGTCCGGCCTCCTCGGCGATCTCGAGGGTCAGATCGATCGGGAACCCGAAGGTGTCGTGGAGCAGGAACGCCGTGTCGCCCGAGAGCGACGACTCGCCCGCCTTCTTCGTATCGGCCACTGCGACGTCGAGGATCGTCGTGCCGCTCGCGAGCGTGCGCAGGAAGATCTCCTCCTCGCCGAGCGCGAGACGCGAGGTGCGCTCGTACTCGGCGTCGACCTCGGGGTAGGCGTCGCGCATCGCGAGACGCGACGCCTCGAAGAGCTCCGCGAAGCTCGGCGCATCCACCCCGAGCAAGCGCATGGCGCGCACGACGCGGCGCATGAGACGGCGCAGGATGTACCCGCGGCCCTCGTTCGACGGCGAGACGCCGTCGGTCATGAGCATGAGGCTCGACCGCACGTGGTCGGCGATGACGCGCATCCGCACGTCGTCGTCGTGGTCGGCGCCGTAGCGACGCCCCGAGAGCTCGGCCGCCATGTCGAGAACCGGGCGCACTTGGTCGATCTCGTACATGTTGTCGACGCCCTGCTTGAGGAACGCGACGCGCTCCATGCCCATCCCGGTGTCGATGTTCTTGCGCGGCAGCTCGCCCGCGATGTCGAAGTCGGTCTTCGAGCGCACATCCGAGAGCAGGTACTGCATGAACACGAGGTTCCAGATCTCGAGGTACCGCGTGTCGTCGGCCGCGGGACCGCCGTCGGCCCCGTACTCGGGGCCACGGTCGAAGTAGATCTCCGAGCACGGGCCGCCGGGGCCCGGCTGACCCGTGTGCCAGTAGTTGTCGGCCTTGCCGAGCCGCTGGATGCGGTCTTCCGGAAGACCCGCGACGCGCTTCCAGAGCTCGATCGCCTCGTCGTCGTCCTCGTAGACCGTCACCCACAGGTCACGCTCGGCGAAGCCGAGTCCGCCGTCGGCCTCGGATGTCGTGAGCAGCTCCCACGCGTAGCCGATCGCGCCCTCTTTGAAGTAATCCCCGAACGAGAAGTTGCCGTTCATCTGGAAGAACGTGCCGTGCCGCGTGGTCTTGCCGACCTCCTCGATGTCGAGGGTGCGGATGCACTTCTGTACGCTCGTCGCTCGCGGGAACGGCGCGGGCACGACGCCCGTGAAGTACGGGATGAACGGCACCATCCCGGCGACCGTGAAGAGGAGCGTCGGATCGTCCGTGACGAGTGACGCCGACGGGACGACGGTGTGGCCGCGGTCGCCGAAGAAGGTCAGCCAGCGACGTTGGATCTCAGCGGTCTGCACAGGTTCTCCGTAAGGGTGTCCCGTCGGGACCGGGACGTGGCCTGCGGGCCGCCGGCCCGACGGCGGATGGGTTCAGGACTTGGCGCGCTTGGCGAGGTCGTCGATCGCGTCTTGCGCGTTCGCGACGGCCTGCTTGAGCTCGGCCTCGCGAGCTCGATAGCCCTGCACGACGGCGTCGCCGAACTCCTTGGCCTTGGCGTCGACGTCGTCGAAGAACTTCTTGCCGGCGTCCGTCTTGGCGACCTCATGGGCGACGACGAAGCCGATGGCGGCTCCGGCGATCAGAAGCAGTACGCCCTTCATCGTGTTCCTCCTTCGTCCGCGGCGTTCGCGGCGGGTGCCGCGCAACTGTTCTAGCCTATGCGGTTTGACCGGGCGGATGCCGTGGGTGCGTCGAGAGCACGAACGCCCCGGGAAGATCCCGGGGCGTTCTTACTGGCAGAGCCGCGTAGCTCGATCTCTCGCGTAGCCGCAATCGGCCACGCTGAGGATGACGCAGCGCGCTTAGCGCGCTGCGTAGTACTCGACGACGAGCTGCACGTCGCAGGTCACGGGGACCTCGGCGCGCTTGGGGCGACGCACGAGACGCGCCTGGAGCTTGTCGAGCTCGACCTCGAGGTAGCCCGGGGTCTTGGGGAGCACGTCGACGTGGCCGCCGGCGGCCGCGACCTGGAACGGCTCGGTCGACTCCGAGCGCTCCTTGACGTGGACGAGCTGACCCGGCTTCACGCGGAACGACGGACGGTCGACGATCTTGCCGTCGACGAGGATGTGGCGGTGCACGACGAACTGGCGGGCCTGCGCCGTGGTGCGGGCGAAGCCGGCGCGCAGCACGAGGGCGTCGAGGCGCATCTCGAGCAGCTCGACGAGGTTCTCACCGGTCAGGCCGGGCTGACGACGGGCCTCGTTGAAGACGATGCGCAGCTGCTTCTCGCGGATGCCGTACTGCTCGCGCAGACGCTGCTTCTCGCGCAGACGCACCGCGTAGTCGCTGTCGGCCTTGCGCTTCGTGCGGCCGTGCTCGCCGGGAGCGTAGGGACGCTTCTCGAGGTAGCGAGCGGCCTTCGGGGTGAGGGGGATGCCGAGAGCGCGCGAGAGGCGCACCTTGCGGCGATCCTGTGCCTTGGTGGGCATGGATGTCCTTCCATTACATGGCCGCGTCTCTCGCGGCTCACAGACGTGCATCCCGCCATCCGCGCTCCGGGCGCACGTCGACGCGACCGGCGGATCTGAAGGTGGGATGTGTTCGGAATCGAACCGGGATAGCTTAGCAGATCAGGCGTTCTCGCCCGCTTCGGGCGCATCCGACGCTCCCTCGGGCTCGCGCTTCGGCATGGGCCTGCCGGTGAGGAGCGCACGCAGCCGTTCGAGGCGCGGACCGATCTCGCGCTCGTAGCCGTTTCCCGTCGGGTCGTAATAGCGGGTTCCGCGCAGCTCGTCGGGCAGGTACTGCTGCTCAGCGACACCGTAGGCGGCATCGTGCGCGTAGAGGTAGCCCTTCCCGTGACCGAGGCGCTTCGCCCCCGGGTAATGAGCGTCGCGCAGATGCACGGGGACCCGTCCGATGCGCCCCGCCCGCACATCCGCGATCGCCGCATCGAGGGCCTTGTAGGACGCGTTCGACTTGGGCGCTGTCGCGAGGTAGACGACAGCCTCGGCGAGGAGGATGCGCCCCTCGGGCATGCCGATGAGCTGCACGCCCTCGGCCGCCGATACCGCGAGCGTGAGGGCCTGAGGGTCGGCCATGCCGATGTCTTCCGCGGCCAGGATCATGATGCGTCGCGCGATGAACCGCGGGTCCTCCCCCGCCTCGATCATGCGCGCGAGGTAGTGCAGCGACGCATCGACGTCCGAGCCGCGCACCGACTTGATGAAGGCGCTGATGACGTCGTAGTGCTCGTCGCCCTGCCGGTCGTAGCGCAAGAGGGCGCGATCGACCGTCGCGGCGACGATCTCGGCCGTCACGACAGGCGTCTCCCCCTCAGCGACCGCGCCGGGCGCTGCCGCGACCGTCGCCGCGGCCTCGAGAGCCGTGAGGGCGCGTCGGGCGTCGCCCGAGGCGAGTCGGATGATGGCGGCGCGCGCGTCGTCGGCGAGCGTGACGGCACCGTCGAGCCCGCGCGGATCCGCGACCGCGCGATCGACGAGGATGCCGAGATCCTCTTCCGAGAGCGGCTCGAGCGTCAGCAGAAGCGAGCGCGAGAGCAAGGGCGCGACCACGGAGAACGACGGGTTCTCGGTCGTCGCCGCCACGAGGATGACCCAGCCGTTCTCGACGCCGGGGAGCAGCGCATCCTGCTGTGCCTTCGAGAAGCGGTGGATCTCATCGAGGAACAGCACCGTCGAGATGCCGTAGAGGTCACGCGTCGAGCGTGCCTCGTCCATGACCTGACGCACGTCTTTCACACCGGCCGTCACGGCCGAGAGCTCGACGAAGCGCCGGCCCGAGCTGCGCGCGATCGCCTGAGCCAGAGTCGTCTTGCCCGTGCCGGGCGGCCCCCACAGGATCACGGAGACCGATCCCGACTCGCCCGACGCATCCTGCGCGAGATTGACGAGCGGCGAACCGGGCCCCAGCAGGTGCCTCTGACCCGCGACCTCGTCGAGCGAAGTCGGCCGCATGCGCACCGCGAGGGGCGTCGCCCCCGTTCGGAGGCCCTGCTGGCCGGTCATGGGCTCATGCTAACCGCGGCGCCCAACGCGCCGCCGTCGCCCGGTTTGGAGCGCCCCGGTGGCCTGGCTAAAGTCATGCTGGGCCGCTGTGCGCGGCACGACCCGTCGTCGGAGAGGACCGCGAGTGGCATCGAGTCGGCAGCAGCGCGAACAGCGTGAGGCGCGCGAGCGCCTGCGCGCCTATCAGGCTCGCCAGGAGGTGCACGAGCTGCGCGGGCGTCGCCGTCGTCGCGACAACCTCGTCGGCATCATCGGCGGCGTCGCGGTCGCGGCGCTCGCCATCGCGACCCAGGTCGCCTACTTCACGGCCGGGCCGGGCGCTCCCGCGCCCTCGCCATCCGCCTCGCCGTCGCCCAGTGCACAAGCGGGGCAGAACGTCGGGGCCCCCGACGCATCCCTTGCCGAGGGCCGGACGTGGACGGGCGAGCTCGTGCTCAACGACATCACGCTCGGCATCTCGCTCGACGGCGCCGCGGCGCCGCAGGCCGTCGCCGGTTGGGTCCAGGATGTGGAAGACGGCTACTACGAGGGCAAGACGTGCCACCGGCTCGCCGTGTCGGACGGCTTCTCCTTCCTGCAGTGCGGCTCGCTCGACGGCACGGGCGCAAGCGACCCCGACTTCTCCTACGGGCCGATCGAGAACGCGCCCGCCGACAACGTCTACCCCAAGGGCACGATCGCGATGGCGCGCGCGGGCGGCGACGCCTATAGCAACGGGCACCAGTTCTTCCTCGTGACGGCCGACACGACGCTCCAAGCGGATGCCGCGGGCGGCTACACGGTCGTCGGCACCGTGACGAGCGGGCTCGACGAGCTCATCGAGAAGATCACCTCGAAGGGCGTCGACTCCTCGACGGCAGGTGCCGACGGAACGGGCAAGCCCGTCGTCCCGACCTCCATCACGAGCGTCACCCTGCAATAGGCTGTCACGGGCCGGTGAGAGGCAACCGGTCGTGAACGAGGCGAGAGCAGGAGACCAGTGAGCGACGAGCAGTCGGCCCCGTGGGGTCGCGTCGACGACGACGGCACGGTGTACGTCCGCGAGGCCACCGGCGAGCGCGCGGTCGGGCAGTACCCGGATGCGACGCCCGAGGAGGCCCTCGCCTACTACGAGCGCAAGTTCGCCGAGCTCGAGGGCCAGGTCGGCCTGCTCGAGCAGCGGTTGCGGGCCGGCGCCCCGGCACAGGATGTCGCCAAGGCGGTATCGGCGCTCGCACCGACGATCCCGCAGGCGAACGCCGTGGGCGACCTGCAGAGCCTCGCCGACCGGCTCGCGAAGCTCCAGGAGACGCTCGGCGAGGCCGCAGAGAAGCAGAGCGCCGAGGCGCAGCAGGCCATCGCGGATGCCGTGGCCGAGCGCGAGGGCATCGTCGCGGAGGCCGAGGCCCTCGCTGCGCAGGACCTCTCGAAGGCCCAGTGGAAGCACGTGACGGCCCAACTCGACGCGCTCTTCGCGCGCTGGCAGACCGCGCAGCACAGCGGGCCGCGCATCCCCAAGAAGGACGGCGACGAGCTCTGGAAGCGGTTCCGCAGCGCTCGCTCGACGATCGAGACGGCGCGCAAGAGCTTCTTCGCCGAGCTCGACACCGTGCATCGCGACGCGCGCGCTCGCAAGCAGGCTCTCGTCGAGCGCGCCGAGGCCCTCGCCGGCAAGGGCGCCGCGGGAATCCCGGACTACCGCCGCTTGCTCGACGAATGGAAGACCGCGGGCCGCGCAGGCAAGAAGGCCGACGACGCCCTGTGGGCGCGCTTCAAGGCCGCGGGCGACGTGCTCTACGGCGCCAAGGCCGAGGCTGACGCGATCGAGAGCGCGGAGTTCGGCGCCAACCTCGAGAAGAAGCTCGCGCTGCTCGATGAGGCCGAGCCGCTTCTGCGGGCGACGGACCGCGTCGCGGCACGCACGGCCCTCACCGACATCCAGCGCCGCTGGGACGAGATCGGCAAGGTGCCGCGCGACCAGGTGCGTGTCGTCGAGGATCGACTGCGCAAGATCGAGGCCGCCGTGCGCAAGCTCGAGGACGACCACTGGAACCGCACCGACCCCGAGAAGCAAGCGCGCTCGGAGGGCTTCGCGGCCCAGCTCGAGCAGGCGATCGCGAAGGCCGAAGCGGATCTCGCCGCAGCCAAGAAGGACGGCGACAAGGGGCGCATCGCGAAGGCCGAGGACGAGCTCGCCGCGAAGCGTGCGTGGCTCTCGGCACTCGGCTGAGGAACCCTTCTCCACAGCCTTCGTTCTCCACGGATCGAGCGAGATCGCTCCCGCGCCGCCGCGCACGACGGCACGCTTGACGGGTGCCTCCGTTCCCGCTTCTCGACGAGCTCCCCGAGGTCGAGTTGCAGGCCATGGCGCTCGACGGGGAAAGCTATCGTCTCGCCGACGCCTACCTTCCCATCGGCATCCGCGCGGCACCGCCCGCGCGCGCGGCGGCTGCGCTCGGCGACGGCTCGCCGCGCCTCATCGCGGGTTTGTCGACCGCTGCGTGGATCTGGGGCGCAAGCGATCGCCCGTCCGGGCGGCGGGAGTTCCTCGTCGACCTCACGGCGCGGTGGCGTCCGCCGCTCCCCCACGACATCCACATCGTCGAGAGCATCGTGCGCGAGGGCGACACGGTGCGGCTCGGGCGGGCGCGCGTGACCACCCCGCTGCGCACCGTCGTCGACCTCGCCCGCTTCCGCAGGGAGTTCGACGCGACGGACGCCGAGCTCATCCGTCGGCTCGCGCGGATCGGAGGGTTCGACGCCGAGCACGCGGTGGCGGCGATGGATCGCGGCCGCAACCTCGCCGGCAAGCGCGAGGCCGCGCGCCGCATCCGGATCGCGCTCAGCCGGAGTTGACGCGGTAGACGTCATACACGGCATCGATGCGCCGCACGGCGTTGAGCAGACGATCGAGGTGCACCGTGTCTCCCATCTCGAACACGTACCTGCTGAGGGCGAGACGGTCGCTCGAGGTCGACACGCTTGCCGAGAGGATGTTGACGTGGTGCTCCGACAGCACGCGCGTGATGTCCGACAAGAGGCCCGCGCGGTCGAGCGCCTCGACCTGGATCTGCACGAGGAAGACGCTCGACGAGTTCGGTGCCCACTGCACGTCGATCATGCGATCGGGCTCGGCGAGCAGCGACTTCACGTTGACGCAGTCCGAGCGGTGAACCGAGACGCCCGAACCGCGCGTCACGAAGCCGACGATCTCGTCGCCCGGCACGGGCGTGCAGCACTTCGCGAGCTTCACGAGGATGTCGGGGGCGCCGCGCACGAGCACGCCCGAATCGCTCGGGCGCAGGGCGCGGCCACGCGATCGCGGCGTGAAGGCGACCGTCTCCTCCTCGGCCTCTGCCTCGGTCTGCAACGAGGCGAGCACCTTCTCGATGACGGACTGCGTGGAGACGTGGCCCTCGCCGACCGCTGCGTAGAGCGCCTCGACGCTGTCGTAGCGCATCTGCGCCGCGACGGCGTTGACGACGTCCTGGCTCATGAGCCTCTGGAGGGGGAGGTTCTGCTTGCGCATCGCGCGCGCGATCGACTCCTTACCTTGCTCGATCGCCTCCTCGCGCCGCTCCTTCGTGAACCAGCCGCGGATCTTGTTGCGCGCACGAGCCGACTTGACGAAGTTGAGCCAGTCCTGGCTGGGCCCGGCATCCGGGTTCTTCTGCGTGAAGATCTCGACGACGTCTCCGGAGTTGAGCGAGCTCTCCAGGGGCACGAGACGGCCGTTGACCTTCGCCCCCATCGTGCGGTGCCCGATCTCGGTGTGCACGGCGTAGGCGAAGTCGACAGGCGTCGCGCCCGCCGGCAGCCCGATGACCTTGCCCTGGGGCGTGAAGACGTAGACCTCCTTCGCGCCGATCTCGAAACGCAGGCTGTCGAGGAACTCCCCTGGATCCGAGGTCTCCGCCTGCCAATCGCTGATGTGCGCGAGCCACGCCATCTCGGTGCCGGCTTGAGCGGATGCCGCGTCGCTGCGCCCGGCCGCCATCCGCTCCTTGTAGGCCCAGTGGGCCGCGACGCCGTACTCGGCGCGCTCGTGCATCTCGTGAGTGCGGATCTGGATCTCGACGGCCCGGCCGCGCGGCCCGATGACGGTCGTGTGAAGCGACTGGTAGAGGTTGAACTTCGGCGTCGCGATGTAGTCCTTGAACCGGCCCGGGATCGGGTTCCAGCGGGCGTGGATCGCCCCGAGCACGGCATAGCAGTCACGGATCGAGTTGACGAGCACGCGGATGCCGACGAGGTCGTAGATCTCGTCGAACTCTCGGCCGCGCTGCACCATCTTCTGGTAGATCGAGTAGTACTGCTTGGGCCGACCGACCACCTGGCCCTTGATCTTCGACGCGCGCAGGTCTTCGCTCACGGCGTCGATGACCTGCTGCACGAACTCCTCGCGCTGCGGCGTGCGGTCGCGCACGAGGCTCTCGATCTCGACGTAGAGCTTCGGATACAGGACGGCGAAGCTCAGATCCTCGAGCTCCCACTTGATGGTCTGGATGCCGAGCCGGTGCGCGAGCGGCGCGTAGATCTCGAGGGTCTCCTGTGCCTTCCGCGCCGCCGACTCCTGCGGCACGAAACCCCAGGTGCGGGCGTTGTGCAGGCGGTCGGCGAGTTTGATGATGAGCACGCGGATGTCCTTCGACATCGCGACGACCATCTTGCGCACCGTCTCGGCTTGCGCCGAGTCGCCGTACTTGAGTTTGTCGAGCTTCGTGACGCCGTCGACGAGCATCGCGATCTCGTCGCCGAAGTCCGAGCGCAGCATGTCGAGCGTGTAGTCGGTGTCCTCGACCGTGTCGTGCAGGAGTGCGGCAGCGATCGTCTTGGGACCGATGCCGAGATCGGCGAGGATCTGCGCGACGGCGACCGGATGCGTGATGTACGGCTCGCCGCTGCGGCGCGTCTGTCCGTCGTGCGCCCGCTCCGCGGCGCTGTAGGCGCGCTCGATGAGGGCGAGATCGGCCTTCGGATGATGCGAGCGCACGGTCTTGAGCAGCCGATCCACGGCGCCCGTCGGCTGCGAACGCGAGAAGAGCCGCGGCAGGAGGGCGCGCCTCGACGCCGTGCTCTGCGCCTCGGTGCTCATCGCGTGCGTCCTTCCCCGAACCTCGATTCTAGAAGGGAAGGACGCACGTGACCGGCTCGGCTAGCTCGCGACGAGCTCGCCGCGGCGCTGCCGTACGCGCTTGTCGCGCTTCGCGATCTCGGGCTCCCCCTCGCGGAAGAGCGAGTACAGGGGCGCTCCGAACGCCGGTGTCGAGTACGTTCCGGCGATCGTGCCGACGAGCAGTGCGAGCGAGATGTCGCGAAGGGTGTCGGCGCCCAGCACGAACGCGCCGATGAACAGGATCGCCGCGACCGGGAGGGCCGCAACGACGCCCGTGTTGATCGACCGCACGAGTGTCTGGTTGACCGCGAGGTTGACCGCCTCGCCGAAGGTGCGCGTGGCATCCTCACCGAGCTCGCCGGTGTTCTCGCGGATCTTGTCGAACACGACGACCGTGTCGTAGAGCGAGTAGCCGAGGATCGTCAGGAAGCCGATGACGGCAGCCGGCGTGATCTCCCACCCCGTCGCGGCGTAGATCCCGACCGTGAGCACGAGGTCGTGCAGGAGCTTGAGGATCGCGGCGATCGACATCTTCCACGTGCGGAAGTAGAGCGCCATGAACACGAGCGCGAGCACGATGAACACGCCGAGCGCCCGCAAGGCGCTATCGGTGATGTCGGCACCCCACGTGGCCCCGATGAACGATGCCGACACCGAGTCGGTGTCGTACGCCTTCTCGAGGTTGCTCGTGACCTGCTGCGTCTCGTTGTCGGTGAGCTGGTCGGTCTGCACGCGCACACCGTTCTGACCGACCGTGCTCACGCGCACGACCGCCTCGTCGACGACCTCGTGAACGGCATCCTCGGCGAGGGTCGTGTCGATCGGCAGCTGCGAGTCGGGGACCTCCGCGACGAGGAATTGCGATCCGCCGCGGAACTCGATGCCGAAGTTGAATCCCGCGAGGAAGTTGCCGCCGCCACGGATGAACGGCACGGCGATCGACGCGACCATGAGGATCGCCGCGATCGCGAACCACAGGCGACGCCTGCCGACGAAGTCGACGCTGCGCGCACCCGTGTAGAGGTCGTTGCCGAGTCGCTGGAACGGGCCGGCCATCAGCGTGCCTCCTTCTTCCCCGTCGAGGTCTTGCCGGTGGAGCTCTTGCCCGCCGACGCGGCCTCGAGTTCCGCCGCCTTGCGCTCGGCGATCGTCTGGCGCCGCTCGGCCTCGCGGCTCGCGCCGGCCCGCCGGGCATCCTTCGAGATCCGGAACTCCGCACGTCCTCGATAGACGGCGCCCAGGGCTGTCGGGTCGAGACCGGATGCCGGATGCCCGCTCGAGAAGAACCGCGTCGTCGCGAGCAGCTGCAGCACCGGGTGGGTGAACAGGATGACGATGATGACGTCGATGATCGTCGTCACGCCGAGGGTCAGCGCGAAGCCGCGCACCGAGCCCACCGCGAGGATGAACAGGATGATCGCCGAGAGCAGGTTGACGCTCTTGGCCGCGAGAACCGTGCGCAACGCGCGCTTCCAGCCCGCTTCGACGGCGCCCACGAGGCCTCGGCCGTCGCGCAGCTCGTCACGGATGCGCTCGAAGTACACGATGAACGAGTCGGCCGTGAAGCCGATCGCAACGATGAGGCCCGCGACGCCCGCGAGCGAGAGCCGATAGCCCTCGCGCCACGACATGATGTTGACGACGAAGTACGTGATGACACCCGCGACGACGAGCGACGCGATCGTGACCGTGCCGAGCAACCGGTATTGGAAGAGCGAGTAGATGAACACGAGCACGAGGCCGATGAGGCCCGCGATGAGACCGCTCTGCAGCTGGCTCGTGCCGAGGGTCGCCGAGATCGTGTCGGTGCTCTCGACCGTGAAGCCCACGGGAAGCGCACCGTACTTGAGTTGATCGGCGAGAACCTTCGACGACTCCTGTGTGAAACCGCCCGAGATCTCGGCGCGTCCGTCGGGGATCGCCACGTTCGCCGAGGGTGCGATCACGACCGCCCCGTCGAGCACGACGGCGAAGCGATTGCGGGGCGGGTCGAGGCTCACGAGCCGTGTCGTGACGGCGGCGAAGTCCTCCGTGCCGCGACCGTTGAAGCTGAGGTTGACGACCCACTGTCCCGTCGACACGCCCGCGGAGTTGGTCTGGAGCCCGGCCTGCGCGTCGGAGATGTCGGCGCCCTCGACCTCGACGGGCCCGAGCAGGAACTTCTCGCTGCCGATCTGGTCGCACGTGATGAGCGGCTCGTCACTCGGGGCGACGTTGGCACCGGAGTCCTGCACCTTGTCGCACGTGAAGGCGTCGTACTCCGCCTGCAAGGCCGGCGTGATCCACGAGACGTCGGAGCCGTCGGTCGGAGTCGCGGTCGGCGTGTCGCTCGGCGCGGGCGTCTCTGTCGCGCCGTCGCTCGGCGCGCCCGTCGGGTCATCCGTCGGCGAATCGGTGGGCGACACGCTCGACGTCGCAGGCTGTCCCGCGAGGAGCACGGCGCGGAACTCCATCTTGGCCGAGGCCTTGATGCGCTGGAGCGTCGACTGATCGGGGGTGCCGGGGATCGACACCACGATCTTGTCGCCGCCCTGCGTCGTGATCTCGGACTCGGAGACGCCGGCCGCGTCGATGCGATCGCGGATGATCATGACCGACTGCTGAAGCTGCTCCTCGGTCACCGCCTGCCCGTCCTCGAGAGTCGGCGTCAGGATGATCTGCGTCCCACCCTCGAGGTCGAGCGCGAGCTTCGGGGTCCAGCCCCAGCCCCACCACAGCGCACCGGCCGTGTTGAGACCGACGAGCAGCACGATGATGCCCGCAAGCCACCCGAGAGAGCGCCAGGCCTTCCGGACCGGCGTGCTAGTTGCCGCCACGGCTTACTCGGTCTCGGTCGACTTCTTGCGGGGCGCGCGCTTCGGCTTCTCGACGCGCTCACCGAACTCGGGTTCGGCGGCATCGGCGGGCGACTCCGCGGCATCCGTCGTCTCGACCGTGTCGGCGGACCCGTCCGCGGCGTCGAGGTCGGCGTCGGCCTCCTCGAGCTCGACGGGGTCGACGACGCGCACGATCGTCTGACGGTGCACGCGCAGCTTCGTGCCGGGCGTCGTCTCGATGATCGCCTCATTCTTCTCGTCGTCGAGCGAGATGAGCGTGCCGAAGATGCCGTGCTGGGTCATGATCTCGGCACCGGGCTGCAGCTTGGTCTGCATCTCCTCGGCCTCGGCCTTGCGCTTCCGCGAGCTGCGCCACGTGAAGAAGATCATCACCACCAGCAGACCGGCGAGCAGGATGAGAGTGAAGTCAGGCATGTGAAGTCGTGGGCCTTCCGGGATGAGGGGGAACAGCGCACAGCCTACGGAGCGAGGCGTCGCGGTCCCCGAGAATCATACGTCATCCTCGAAGAGCGTCTCGGCGACGGGACGCACCGCGATCGAGGGCCGCATACCGCGATGCTCCCACGCGCGCGGCGTCGCGACACGCCCACGCGGCGTGCGGCTGATCATGCCGATGCGCACGAGGAACGGCTCGACGACCGACTCGATCGTCTCGGGCTCCTCGCCCACCGACACCGCGAGGGTCGAGAGCCCGACCGGACCGCCGTCGAAGCGCGTCAGGATCGCGTCGAGCACAGCCCTGTCGAGCCGGTCGAGGCCGAGCGGATCGACGTCGTAGAGCTCGAGCGCCGCCTGCACCGCCGCGTGATCCGCCGGCCGCTCATGCACGAGGGCGTAGTCGCGCACGCGCCGCAGCAGGCGGTTCGCGATGCGCGGCGTGCCGCGACTGCGCGACGCGATCTCGGCGCGCGCATCGGATGCCAGGTCGAGCCCCAGCAGACGTGCGGCCCGCGCGAGCACCTCGTCGAGCTCGGAATCGTCGTAGAACTCGAGGTGCGCCGTGAAGCCGAAGCGATCACGAAGTGGGTTCGGCAGGAGACCCGAGCGCGTCGTCGCGCCCACGAGCGTGAACGGCGCGAGATCGAGCGGGATGCTTGTGGCGCCCGCGCCCTTGCCCACCATGATGTCGATGCGGAAGTCCTCCATCGCGAGATAGAGCATCTCCTCGGCCGAGCGCGCCATGCGATGGATCTCGTCGATGAAGAGCACCTCTCCCGGCACGAGGCTCGAGAGCAGCGCCGCGAGATCGCCCGCGTGCTGGATCGCCGGCCCGCTCGACATCCGCAAGGGCCGCGCACCCTCGTGAGCGACGATCATCGCGAGCGTCGTCTTGCCGAGGCCGGGCGGCCCCGCGAGCAGGATGTGGTCGGGCGTGCGTTGCTGCAGCTCGGCCGCGCGCAAGAGCAGTTCGAGCTGGCCGCGGGCCTTCGACTGCCCGACGAACTCCGCGAGCGAGCGAGGGCGCAAGGCCCCTTCGAAGGCGAGCTCGGCCTCCGACTCCGCATCCGGTGCCGTGATGGGATCGCTCACAGCCGCACCCCCGCCCGCTGCGGTCCGAGACGCCCGAGCGCGAGCCGCAGAAGCGCGGGCACCTCGCTCGGGGCCGTGTCGCCGAGCTCCGCGAGCAGCTCCTCGACCGCGGTGCTCGCGGCACGCTCCGGCCAGCCGAGCCCGACGAGCGCCGCCACGACATCCGCATCGGGCGCGACGACGGCGGAGCCGGAGCGCGCCGCGGCCGGTGCGACGAGCTTGCCCGCGAGCGAGACCGTGATGAGCTTGGCCGTCTTGGGCCCGATGCCCGACACGCGGCGGAACGGCGCGTCGTCTTCGTCGGCGACGGCACGCGCGATCTCGTCGGGGCTCAATTGGGCGAGCACGCCGAGCGCCGACTTGGGGCCGACGCCCGAGACACCGCGCAAGAGGTCGAAGAGCTCGAGTTGCTCGCGTGACGCGAAGCCGTAGAGGCTCAAGTCGTCTTCGCGCACGACGAGGGCGGTGTGCACGAACGCTTCCGAGCCGACCCGAAGGCTCAACGCGTGCTCGGGAGTCAGGGCGACCGACATGCCGACACCGCCGACCTCGATGACGGCCGCGCCACCCGCGACATGCAGCACCGTGCCGCGGACACTCGAAATCATGTTCTAGAGTCTACGTTTCGCGGCCGACTTCTCCGCGTCGCGCCACGCCCGTTGCGCGGGCGTCAGGCCACCCGCGGCTCCCGCATCCGGGGCCGTCGCTCCCCCGCGCCAGCCGTGGCAGATAGCGAGCGCGAGGGCGTCGGCGGCATCCGCGGGGCGCGGGATCTCGGCGAGGCCGAGCACGCGCGCGACCATCGCCCCGACCTGGGCTTTGTCGGCCGAGCCGTAGCCCGTGATGGCGGCCTTGACCTCGCTCGGTGTGTGCAGCGCGACCGCGAGCCCCGCCTCGGCGGCCTTCGCGACCGCGATGCCGCTCGCTTGCGCCGTTCCCATGACCGTGCGCAGGTTGTGCTGCGCGAAGACGCGCTCGACGGCCACGGCATCCGGATGGAACTCCGCGATCGCCGCGGCGATGCCCTCGGATACCGCGAGAAGCCGCGCGGGCAGCTCGCCTTCGGGCGGCGTGCGGATGACGCCCACGTGCACGAGGGACACGCGCCGATCCGGCAGCACATCGACGATGCCGATGCCGCAGCGGGTCAGCCCGGGGTCGATCCCGAGCACCCGGAGCGCCTGGCCGACGATCGATCAGTCCTCGGCGTCGAGCTCGGCCTGGACATCGGCCGGGATGTCGAAGTTGCTGAAGACGTTCTGCACGTCGTCGCTGTCCTCGAGGGCGTCGATGAGGCGGAACACCTTGCGCGCGGTCTCGGCGTCGACCTCGACCTTGAGGTTCGGCACGAACTCGGCCTCGGCCGAGTCGTAGTCGAGGCCGGCCTCCTGCAGCGCCGTGCGCGCCGCGACGAGCTCGGAGGGCTCGGTGATGACCTCGAAGCCGCCGCCCTGGTCGATGACGTCCTCGACGCCTGCGTCCATGACGGCCTCGAGGATCGCGTCCTCCGTGACGCCCTCGGCCTTCGTGATCGAGATGACGCCCTTGCGGCTGAAGTTGTAGGCGACCGAGCCGGGGTCGGCGAGCGTGCCGCCGTTGCGGCTGAGCGCCGTGCGCACCTCGGCTGCGGCGCGGTTCTTGTTGTCGGTGAGGCACTCGACCATGAGCGCCACGCCGTTCGGTCCGTAGGCCTCGTACATGATGTTCTGGTACTCGACCGACTCACCCGAGATGCCCGCGCCGCGCTTGATCGCACGGTCGATGTTGTCGTTGGGCACCGAGGTCTTCTTGGCCTTCTGCACCGCGTCGTAGAGCGTGGGGTTGCCGGCCAAGTCGGCGCCGCCGAGCTTCGCCGCGACCTCGATGTTCTTGATGAGCTTGGCGAACGACTTGGCCCGGCGTGCGTCGATGACCGCCTTCTTGTGCTTGGTCGTCGCCCACTTGGAATGCCCGCTCACGGTGCTCCTCTCGAAGAAATCCGCGGGCAAGTCTAGCGGGGCGCACCGGGCGCGTCCGCCCGCCGAGGTGCGGCGGCATCCACGCGCACCCCGGCTCGGCGCGCCTCGAGCACCGCGAGGGCGCGCACGGCGCCGGGCTCCCCCGCCCGCCAATCGCTCAGCGCACGCGGAGAGATCCGGGCGAGCTCACGTGCTGTCGCGTCGTCGAGGGCGCGCAGCGCGAGCAGCGAGAGGCCGTCGTCGAGCCGTAGGAGCGCGCGGGTCTCACGCGCGCGACGCACGAAGCGCACGCGCGGCCACAGCCACGCGAGAGCGAGCACGAGGATCGGAACGAGGGCGACCGTGACGCCGACGATCGACGCGAGCGCCTCGACGGTCGCCTGGCCTGCCCGCCCCGCATCCGCGAGCGAGCCTCCGGCACCCGCCGCGGTGTCGAAGGGACCCCGGATGCCGCCTCCGATGAGCGGTACCTCCCCGAGGCGGTCGCCGATCTCGCCCATCGTGCCCTCGAAGCCCGTCCCGGCATCCTGCAGCTTGACGAAGACGCCGCCGAGCGCCGCGATCGTGCCGTGCACGACGACACCGAGCAGGATCGCGCCGACGATGATCGCGAGCGCGACGATGTCGGCGACGATCTGGCGGGCACGGCGCGAGGCGAAGTCGGCGTAGATGCTCATGGCCTCAGCATGGCGCGTGCGGATGCCGTCCCGCACGTCGGTCGAGGTGCCGCGTTCAGGATGCCGCAGCGACGCGCTCGAGGAAGCGCGCGTGGAAGCGGAGCTCCCCCGTCATCTCGGGGTGGAACGAGGTGCCGAGCAGGTTGCCCTGCTCGACCGCGACGACGCGTCCGTCGGCCAGCGCCGCGAGCACGGACGCCCCGGCACCGACCGACTCGACGACGGGCGCACGGATGAAGACGGCGTGCACCGCGGGTTCCCCGAGTTCCGGGATCTCCAAGTCGGTCTCGAAGGAGTCGTTCTGATTGCCGAAGGCGTTGCGCCGCACCGCGACATCGAGCCCCCCGAGGCTCTGTTGCCCCTCGATCGCGTCGAGCACGCGGTCGGCGAGCATGATGAGTCCCGCGCACGTGCCGTACACGGGCATCCCCTCGGCGATGCGCTCGCGGATCGGTTCGGCCACCCCGAATTGGCGGCTCAGCTTGTCGATGACGCTCGACTCGCCACCGGGGATCACGAGGCCCGCGACCGCGGCGAGCTCGTCCGCGCGGCGCACGGGGACGGCATCCGCTCCGAGCTCCCGCAGGGCCGCGAGGTGCTCTCGCACATCGCCCTGCAGGGCGAGCACCCCGACGCGCGGGCTACCAGCCACGTTCGGCGAGGCGGTGCGGTGCGGGCAGGTCGGCGACGTTGATGCCGACCATGGCCTCGCCGAGGCCGCGCGAAGCCTCCGCGATGACCGCGGGGTCGTCGAAGAACGTCGTCGCCTTGACGATCGCGGCCGCGCGCTTGGCGGGCTCGCCCGACTTGAAGATGCCCGAGCCGACGAAGACGCCGTCGGCGCCGAGCTGCATCATGAGCGCGGCATCCGCGGGCGTCGCGACGCCACCGGCCGTGAAGAGCACGACGGGCAGCTTGCCCGTCTCGGCGATCTCGGCCACGAGCTCGTAGGGGGCCTGCAGCTCCTTGGCCGCGACGTAGAGCTCGTCTTTCGTCTTCGAGCGCAGCACGTTGATCTCCGAGGTGATCGTGCGGATGTGCTTGGTCGCCTCCGACACGTCGCCCGTACCCGCCTCGCCCTTCGAGCGGATCATCGCTGCGCCCTCGGTGATGCGGCGCAGCGCCTCGCCGAGGTTCGTCGCCCCGCACACGAAGGGCGTCGTGAACTGCCACTTGTCGATGTGGTTGACGTAGTCGGCGGGCGAGAGCACCTCCGACTCGTCGATGTAGTCGACGCCGAGCGCCTGCAGCACTTGCGCTTCGACGAAGTGCCCGATGCGCGCCTTCGCCATGACGGGGATCGACACGGATGCGATGATCTCGTCGATGAGGTCGGGGTCGCTCATGCGCGCGACGCCGCCTTGCGCCCGGATGTCGGCCGGCACGCGCTCAAGCGCCATGACGGCTACGGCACCCGCGTCTTCGGCGATGCGCGCCTGCTCCGCCGTGACGACATCCATGATAACCCCGCCCTTGAGCATCTCGGCGAGGCCGCGCTTGACGCGGTCGGTGCCGAGGGCGGTCGGGGGGTTCTCGGGCGCGGGGGTGCTCATGCAGGGAATCCTATTCCGCCGCGGCGGGGGCGGCTCCGCGACGCCGTCACCCGGAGCCACGCGCCCGGCGGTGGCATGATCGAGCGAGTGAAGATCCTCTCGATCCAGTCGGCAGTCGCCTATGGGCACGTCGGCAACTCCGCCGCCGTCTTCCCGCTGCAGCGCATCGGCGTCGAGGTGCTGCCTGTCTACACGGTCAACTTCTCGAACCACACGGGGTACGGCGCGTGGCGCGGACCGCTCATCCCCCCGGACGACGTGCGCGAGGTCATCACGGGCGTCGAGGAGCGCGGCGTCTTCCCGCGCATCGACGCCGTGCTCTCGGGCTACCAGGGCTCGGAAGGGATCGGCGACGTCATCATCGACGCGGTCGCGCGCGTCAAGGCCGCGAACCCCGGCGCGGTGTACGCGTGCGACCCCGTGATGGGCAACGCGAGATCCGGATGCTTCGTCGCCCCCGCGATCCCGGTGCTACTGCGCGAACGCGTCGTGCCGGTCGCCGACATCATCACGCCCAACCAGTTCGAGCTCGGCTTCCTCACCGAGACGGAGCCCGACACGATCGAGTCGACCCTCCGCTCTGCCGACGCGGCGAGGGCGATGGGCCCCCGCACGGTGCTCGTGACGAGCGTCGAGCGTCCCGATCGCGAGCCCGACACGATCGAGATGATGGTCGTCGACGACGCGGGGGCCTGGATCGTGCAGACGCCCTTGCTGCCGCTCAAGGCCAACGGCTCGGGCGACGTCACAGCGGCGCTCTTCACGGCTCATTACCTCGACACGAAGGACGCATCCGAGGCCCTCGCCCGCACGACGTCGAGCGTGTGGGACCTGCTGCGCACGACGCACGAGTCAGGCGAGCGCGAACTGCAGCTCGTCGAGTCGCAGGAGTACTACGCCCACCCGCGGATGCAGTTCAGCGTGCGTCGACTGCGCTGAGCGTCGACCGTCCCCACCCGCCCGTCCCCCGAAGGCAGTCATGCTCCGCACCATGCTCACGGCGAAGATCCACCGCGCGACCGTCACGCACGCCGACCTGCACTACGTCGGCTCCATCACGATCGATGCGCAGCTGCTCGACGCGTCAGGCATCCTGCCGGGCGAGCAGGTCGCGGTCGTGGACATCGACAACGGCTCGCGGCTCGAGACCTACGTCATCGAGGGCGAACCCGGCAGCGGCGTCATCGGCATCAACGGCGCCGCCGCGCACCTCGTCGAGCCGGGACACCGCATCATCGTCATGGCGTATGGCCTGCTCTCCGACGATGAGCTCGCGTCGCACCGCGCGCGCATCGTGCACGTCGACGACGCGAATCGCATCGTGGCGCTCGGCACGGATGCCGCGGAGGCGGTCGCTCCGGGGCTCTCGTCCCCGCCGCTCGCCCGCCGCGGTCGGTGACGGCGCGCGGAGCTCAGTCCTTCGGCCAGGCCTCGGCGATCTCCTGACGCGCCTCGCCGAGGAGCTTCGGCAGCGCCTTCGTACGCGCGATGATCGGGAAGAAGTTCGCGTCAGTCGCCCACCGCGGCACGACGTGCTGGTGCAGGTGCGCCGCGATCCCCGCTCCCGCGATCGCCCCCTGGTTCATGCCGATGTTGAAGCCGTCCGCGCGTGAGGTCTGGCGGATGACGCGCATGGCGGTCTGCGTGATCGCGCCGATCTCCGCGAGCTCCGCAGCATCCGCTTCGTCGTACATCGCGATGTGCCGATACGGCACGACGAGCAAGTGCCCGCTGTTGTAGGGGAAGAGGTTGAGCAGCGCGTAGGCACGCTCGCCGCGATGCACGATGAGCGCCTCCTCATCGGAGAGCGTCGGGGCCGTGCAGAAGACGCACTCGTCGCCGGGGGCCGCACCGCCCTGCTCGATGTAGGCGATGCGGTGCGGCGTCCAGAGGCGCCCGAACCCGTCGGGCACCCCCGCGAATCCGCTCGCGGGCTCGGCGTCCGGGTACTCCGTGCCGTCGTAGTCGCGCACGATCAGACCTGCGCGTGCGTGTCGATCGCCTCGCGGATGCGGCGCACGGCCTCCTCGACGGGGATGCCGTTGTCCTGCCGCCCGTCGCGGAAGCGGAAGCTCACCGTGCCGGCGTCGCGGTCCTGACCGCCCGCGATGAGCTGGAACGGCACCTTCATGAGCGTGTGCGTGCGGATCTTCTTCTGCATGCGCTCATCGCTCGCGTCGAGCTCGGCGCGCACGCCCTCGGCACGCAAGCGGTCGATGATGTCGCCGAGGTAGTCGGCGAACTCCTCCGCGACCGGCACGCCGACGACCTGCACGGGCGAGAGCCACACGGGGAACGCCCCCGCGTAGTGCTCGAGCAGGATCGCGAAGAAGCGCTCGATCGAGCCGAAGAGCGCCCGGTGGATCATGATGGGCCGCTTCTTCTGCCCGTCGCGATCGGTGTACTCGAGCTCGAAGCGCTCGGGCAGGTTCGGGTCGACCTGCACCGTCGAGAGCTGCCAGGTGCGGCCGATCGCGTCGCGCGTCTTGAGGTCGATCTTGGGGCCGTAGAACGCGGCCTCCCCCGGCATCTCCGTGAGCTTGAGCCCGGATGCCCTCGCCACGTTGCGCAGCGCGTTCGTCGAGTACTCCCAGAACTCGTCGGAGCCGATCCACTTCGACTTCTCGTCGTCGCGCATCGAGAGCTCGAGCTCGAAGTCGTCGAGGCCGAAGTCGCGCAGCATCGAGATGACGAACTCGAGCACCTTCGTCGCCTCCTCTTCGAGCTGCTCCGGCGTCACGAAGAGGTGCGAGTCATCCTGGGTGAAACCGCGCACGCGCGTGAGGCCGTGCAGGGCTCCCGAGAGCTCGTTGCGGTAGACGGTGCCGTTCTCGGCGAGCCGCATGGGCAGGTCGCGATAGCTGCGCGCACGCTCCTTGTAGATGAGGATGTGCATGGGGCAGTTCATGGGCTTGAGGTAGTAGTCCTGGCCCTGCTTGGTGATCTCGCCGTGCTCGTCGCGTTCCTCGTCCATGACGATGGGCGGGAACATGCCCTCCTTGTAGGTGACGAGGTGGTTCGACTGGAGGAAGAGATCCTCCTTCGCGATGTGCGGCGTGTAGACGTAGGTGTAGCCCGCCGCGACGTGACGTCGTCGCGCGTGCTGCTCCATCTCCATCCGCACGACGCCGCCCCGCGGGTGCCACACCGAGAGGCCCGATCCGATCTCGTCGGGGAAGCTGAAGAGGTCGAGCTCCTTGCCGAGCTTGCGGTGGTCGCGCTTCGCGGCCTCCTCGAGACGCTCGAGGTAGGCGCGCAGCTCGTCCTTGCTCGGCCATGCCGTGCCGTAGATGCGCTGCAGCTGCGGGTTCTTCTCCGAGCCGCGCCAGTAGGCGGCCGCGACGCGCATGAGCCTGAAGTGCCCGAGGGCGCCCGTGTTGGGCACGTGCGGACCGCGACAGAGGTCCTTCCACACGACGTTGCCGTCACGGTCGACGTTGTCGTAGATGGTGAGCTCGCCGGCTCCGACCTCGACGTTCTCGCCGTCTTTGCCCGACTCCGCGCCGCCCTTCAGGCCGATGAGCTCGAGCTTGTACGGCTCGGCCGCGAGCTCCGCGCGCGCCTCGTCGTCGCTCACGGCGCGGCGCACGAAGCGCTGCCCGGAACGGATGATGCGCTCCATCTCCTTCGAGATCGCGCCGAGGTCGTCGGGCGAGAAATGCTCGGCCACGTCGAAGTCGTAGTAGAAGCCGTCCTGAACGGGCGGACCGATGCCGAGCCTCGCCTCGGGGTTGATGCGCTGCACGGCCTGCGCGAGCACGTGCGCGGTGGAGTGACGCAGGATGTTGAGGCCGTCGGGCGAGTCAACCTCGACAGGCTCCACCGCATCCGTCGTCGTGACCGTCGTCGCCTTGTCCTTGAGCTCGCCGTTCACGCGGATCGCGATGACGGCGCGGTCGGGAAACAGGTCGAAGCCGGTCTGCGCGCTCATTCCCCTTACTGTACCGGCGGCGGAGCACGCGTTCCGACGGGCCGGCAGGCATCGATGCGGTGCCGGCTCGCGCAGACGGAAAAACCCCGGCATCCCGGGGTTCAGATCGTGGGCGATACTGGGATCGAACCAGCGCACCCGGCCAAATGCCCCCCGGCAATCCGGGCAACTTCCCAATAAATACGGGGCCAAACTTCCCCTCGCGATACTGTTTCGTGCCCCAGAATGGACACGAGGGGACGCCCGCCAGGGGACGTTAGGGCACGAGGAATGGCCAAGCGCAAGCGATGGATCTCGGCAACCTATAACGGTCGACTAGCGGCCGCGGGCCGGCAGACGCCGGACGATGACGGTTCTTAGCCTGTGAAGTCTTCCCAGGACTTGCGGTCCTGAAACCCGGACGCGCCCTTCCGATCGAACTTCAACCATCCTTTCGAACTGCCCCGCGCCACGTCCCAGCCGATTGCGGCTTCAACCTCCGCGCGCGTCGGGCGATCGCCTAGGGTCACTACGAGCATTTCAGGCACTTCGTCGTTTGCCCTCAACTCGGCGGCAAAGAGATCGTTCACCGCTGCGTCGCGGAACGAGTAGCCGATGACGAGCCAATGAGCGCTCTCGGCGAGCGAGTCGGCGAAGCCCTTGTAGGCAAGCGAGAACGGGTACTGGGTAACGGCTCCCGTCTTGTCCTTTTGGTTAGCGAGAACGACGTCTGGCCGCAGCTCGGTTGCACCTCTCCGCACCGTCTCCCACGGCCGATAGGCATCCAGAAAGTTCGTGTCGAGTTTGAAGTGCCCCTTCTTGCTTCCCCAGAAGGTCAACGACCCATGAAGGTGCAGCAGCCGGACCCGAGCTCCGGCTGGGTAGCTCAACGCCTTCCGTAGCGCAGGCACGGTGAACTTGACCTCACCCACCGTCACGGATCCCGTTTCCCAACCGCTAGCCATGTCGGCGAGGATCGGCTTGCACGTCTCCAACAGAGCGCTCAGCAGGAGCGTGTCGTAGTTCAGATTTCCGAACGTCACTCGCCCGTCGAAGCTGTCGACGATGGCATTTGTAAGCGCGTACATGTCGGTCATCTCTTCAACGTGCGCGCGAGCGTGCTCAAAGATCACCTCGAGGACATGGCTGACGCCGGCGTCCCTGACTTTCATGGCGAACTCCGCTGACCTCTCGATTGCTGCCCGCAAATCGTCGTCGTCGGGCTCGACAAGATCGGCCAGTTGACTGAGGTCGACGAGCATCGAGCTGTGGCCGCCGAACGCACCAACTATGTTCTCGAAGTCTGAGTAGTCGGCGCTTCCGTCAGGCGAGTAGGAGTCGGCAATCCTCTTCATCGCGTCCGCGACGGCTTCGTCCGCGCCGTCGGTCCCGCTCGCCATCCGCGCCAAGACTTCTTCTGAGATGCGTCCCAGCCCGAGTTCGGGGTTGAACGCAATGCTCAGGCCATTGCCAACCAAGACGGCAAGGTGCCGCTTCTCCTCCGCCAAGTTCTCTCCATCTACGCATTCCCGTGAGAACCCTACTGAGGGATCGCGACACCGAGCGGGAGCGGCAGGTCAGCGAGTTCTTGCGCGTGGCGCTCGCTTAGCAGAGAACGTTCATCGCTCCGTTGTGGCAGAGCACGACAATCTGCCCGCCAGTCTCAACCACGTGCCAGCCATTCGCTTGCGCGCGAGCAAGTATTTCATCCAGAGCGTCGTAGCGGTGGACATCCGCTATAGACCGCCGAACAATCCCGAAAGAGCCCGCCTGTTGTGCTCTGAAGATCTGATCCACCCATGCACTCATGGCACGATTCTGACGGCCCCACCATGTCTCAGAAAGACACCGATCGAGCGCGACTAGGGCACAGAGAGGGCACGACGGGTGCCGGGAAAGAGAAACACCCCCGGATAACCAAGAGTTTTTTTGGTGGGCGATACTGGGATCGAACCAGTGACCTCTTCCGTGTCAGGGAAGCGCGCTACCGCTGCGCCAATCGCCCGCTCCGAGGCCGAGGCCTTGGTTTCGGTGAGTGAGGTGGCGACGGGATTCGAACCCGTGTATACGGCTTTGCAGGCCGCTGCCTCGCCTCTCGGCCACGCCACCAGGTGTGCGGTCACTGCACTTGGCTAGTACAGCGGACCGTGAGACTCCTAACTCGAGCGGATGACGAGACTCGAACTCGCGACCCTCACCTTGGCAAGGTGATGCGCTACCAACTGCGCTACATCCGCGTTGCTCCACCGTTCGGTGGCGCGTGTTCGACTGTAGCCGATCCTCGACGCGAGCGCCAAACCGGGACACGCGTGTGCGACATCCGGGGCGACGACGTGCATCGGCACCGTCGCGGATATGGCAGGATGGTCGTCGCGGGCGATTGGCGCAGTTGGTAGCGCGCTTCCTTCACACGGAAGAGGTCATCAGTTCGAGTCTGGTATCGCCCACCACGATCCTCACGCGGATGCCATCGAGAACACCCGCTCCCCCGCCTCGCGCACGGCGACGACGTTCGTGACCGTCGCGAAGCCGTCGGCGAGCAGCGCCGCATCGCTGCCCGCGATGGGTTCGTGGGGCAGATCGCGCACGGTCAGCCGGATGTCGCCTTCGACCGACTCGGTCATGGTCGTCTGCACGATTCCGAACGGCGCGAGCGTCGCCTCGCGCAGCTCCGGCGGTGAGTCGGGAGGGACGTTCGGCACGTTGACGTTGAGCACCGTCCCCGCGGGATGCGCGAGCAGCACGGGGATGAGCTCGCCGACGACACGAGCGGCCGTCGACCAGTGATGAGCGGACGGATGCAGCCCGACATCGAGCGAGACGGCGAGTCCGCGCGCGTCGTTGACGCCTCCCGTGAGCGCCGCCCCGACGGTTCCCGAGTGCAGGATGACGCGCCCCAGGTTCGCCCCGCGGTTGATGCCGGAGAGCACGACGTCCGGCGCCGCACCGAAGGCCCCGTGGGCCGCGAGCAGCGCGATGAGACCGGGGGCGGCGCGCACGCTGTACGCCGGGACGCCCCGCAGCTCGTCGAGCTCCCGCTTCTCGATCCGGATGCTCGACGCCTCCGTGCGCCCCGTCACCGCGATCGTGTTCGATCCCGTGATCGCGGCGCTCGACCCGCTCGCCTCCTCGTGAGGCGCCGCGACGACGACCTCGAGACCCGCGTCGATCGCCGCCTGCGCGAGCGCGCACAGGCCAGGCGACGCGATCCCGTCGTCGTTGGTGATGAGCGCACGCGTCATCGCTCGCGCTCCTCGACCTCGCGGGCGAGCTCCCCGGGCGTCACCTCGCGCACGGGCGTCGCGTCGTCGTCGGCCACGTCGGTCACCTCGCGGATGGCCACGCGCTCCCGCAGGCTGTGGATCGTCGGCGCGTCGCCCGTTCCCAGGCCGTGGCGGGTCACGTTCTGCGCGCCGGCCGCGGCGCCGAGCGCGGCTGCCTCGAGCACCGTGCCGCCGTCGGCGAGCACCGCGGCGAAAGCACCCACGAAGGAGTCTCCCGCTCCCGCGGCGTCGACGACATCCAGGCGCGGCGCGACGACCTCGTGCACGCTCCCCCGCTCGAGCACGAGGACCGGCTGGTCCGCTCGCGTCACGACGACGACATCCGCCCCCGCCGACTGCAACGCCTGCATGGCGCCGATGAGCCGCGCGCGATCCGCGCCGTCCTCGACGCGCCCATCCGCGCGCAGCTCCTCCTCGCTCACCTTGACGGCGGCGACGCCGCCCTCGAGCGCGGCGTCGAGGCGCTCCCCCGCGAGGTCGACGACGACGCGGATGCCGGCCGTGCGCAGATCCGACGCGAGCCTGCGGTAGAAGTCCACGGGCACGATGCCCTCGCCGTGCGGACCGGAGAGGATGACGAGCCGCGCCGCGAGCCCCGTGCGAAGCGTGAGGCCGTAGAGCTCGTCGAGCTCGTGACGCGCGAGATCGTCGCCGCCCGACTCGATGATCGGCACCCGTTCGCCGCCCCGGCGATCGTGCACGAGCACGCCGCCGCGAGCCTCGCGCGGAACGGCGACGACGCCGATCCCCTCCTCGTGCAGCAGGTGCCCGAGCACGCGCCCCGTCTCGCCGGAGAGCACGGCGCACAGGTCGACCTCACGACCGAGGGCCAGCAGCATCCGCGCCTGCCACACGCCCTGGCCGCCCGCGTGCACGTGCACGTCGCCGGCGTCAGCGTGTTCTTCGATGATGATCTCGAGCACGGGTGAGGGCGCGAAGATCACGACGTCGCTCATGTCGCGAGCATCTCGCGTGCGCGGCGCTCCGGCCAGGGGGTTCTCACACGCGCGCGTGGATGCTAGGAACGGCGCGCACGCGCCCAGACGGGCGCCGTCACGACGATCCCGAACGCCGCGACGGCGAGGATTCCCGCCGCCGGCGGCACGAGCGCCGCGATCCGGCCGGAGAACAGGAGGCCGATCGTGTCGCCGGACACCGCGGGGGCGAGGTAGCCGATCGCGGTCGAGGCGAGCACCGCGAGAGCCCAGTGGCCGGCGCGCCCGCCGGATGCGAGGCGCCGGTAGCCGTAGACGAGGGCCGCAGCGGCACCCGCCGCGACCCCGACCGCCGCCGACCACGGGAACGAGATGCCCGCCGCCCCCGGCACGATCGCGACGAGCCCCGCGAGCACCCCGTCGGCGAGCGACCGCAGGGGATGCCGCGGAGCGCGCCGGAGAACGTCGACAAGGAGCCATCCGGCCGCTCCCCCGAGCGGTGCGACGACGGCCGCCACGAGGATGCGCACCGTGTAGTCGTCGACGACCCCCTCGAGGCACGCGAGCCACACCGCCGCCCCCGCCCACACGCCGAGTACCGGCACGGCGACGCCGCGCCAGCCCTCCCGGGCCGGTGACCGCGGTGCGCGCCAGGCGAGGAGCACGGATGCGGCCGACGACACGAGCAGCGCGAGCCCGCCCCCGAAGTCCTCCACACGGCACTCGCTCGCGTCGCACATCCGCAAGAGGAGCGGCGGCACGATCGTGCACGCCGGGAAGACGACGACGCCCCACACGAGCGCGAGCAGCCACGCGATGCGGTGTCCGTCGCGGACCGTCTCGTCGACGGCGGCTCCGAGCAGCACCGAGACGGGAGCCGTCGCGAACGACGACGCGAGCAGGAAGGCGGGGGTGTCGGCACCCGTGAGCGTGCCGAGCCCCACCGTCACGGATGCCGCGCCCGCTGCCGTCGCCGCCGCGCGGAGGGCCGCCTCACCCGGACGCGCCGGGCGCAGCATCCGGAGCAGAGCGAGCGTCATCGCGACGCATGCGAGCGCCGCGACGAGCAGGAGTTCGGGCATGACGCCTCCGGGTGGCGGTGGGCGCATCGGGTCGACACAACGATACGGGGCGTCGCCTCCGAGAGACGACGCCCCGCACGGGACCGCCGATCAGTCGACGAGGGCGTAGCCCTCCTCGCCGTGCACGACCGTGTCGACGCCCGCGAGCTCGTCTTCGCTCTTGATGCGGAACCCGATCGTCTTCTCGATCGCGAAGCCCACCACGTAGGCGACGACGAAGGAGTAGACCATGACGCCAATGGCAGCGACGGCCTGCACGAGCAGCTGGCCCGCGTCACCACCCGTGAAGAGGCCGGTGCCGGTCGCGAAGAAGCCGAGGTAGAGCGTTCCGATGAGGCCGCCGACGAGGTGGATGCCCACGACGTCGAGCGAGTCGTCGAAGCCCAGCTTGAACTTGAGCTCGACCGCGAGGGCGCACACGGCACCCGCGACGACGCCGAGCACGAGCGCCCACAGCGGGCTCAGCGCGGCGCACGACGGAGTGATCGCGACGAGACCTGCGACGGCACCGGATGCGGCGCCCACCGAGGTCGCCTTGCCGTCCTTGATCTTCTCGACGACGAGCCAACCGATGATGGCGGCCGCGGTCGCCCCGAGCGTGTTGACCACGATGAGGCCCGCGGCCGTGTTGTCGGGTCCGAGGAGGCCGAAGGTGCCCTCGGCGCCCGCGTTGAATCCGAACCAGCCGAACCACAGGATCGCAGCGCCGAGCAGGGTGAGCGGAACGTTGTGCGGCTTCTGGATGCCCTTCGCGAAGCCGACGCGCTTGCCGAGCACGAGCGCGAGCGCGAGTGCCGCCGCTCCCGCGTTGATGTGCACGGCGGTTCCACCCGCGTAGTCGATGACGGCCGGCGTGCCCCACCACTCGCCGAGCTGCATGATCCAGCCGCCGCCCCACACCCAGGCAGCGACCGGGAAGTAGACGAGGGTGGCGAAGAGCCCCGCGAAGATGAGCCACGACCCGAACTTGGCGCGATCGGCGATCGCACCCGAGATAAGCGCGACGGTGATGATCGCGAACGTCGCGCCGTAGGTCGCGCCGACGAGCGCCGCGCTACCGCCCTCCGACGTCGAGAGCTGCTGCAGGCCGAAGTCCGAGAACGGGTTCCCCGCGAGGAACGGGTTGCCGTCGCCGATGGCCGACATGTTGAAGCCGTAGAGGATCCACAGCACGCTCACGAGACCGAGCGCACCGAAGCTCATCATCATCATGCTGACGACGCTCTTGGCTTTCACCAGGCCGCCGTAGAAGAAGGCGACGCCGGGGGTCATGAACAGGACGAGGGCCGTCGCTGCGATGGACCAGGCGAAATTGCCGCTATCCATGTTGTTACCTCTCTCGTTGCTTCGGGCCGGTCGCGATCCGCACCGCGAGGCCCTCGGGTACGCGGCAAGTCTGGGAGCGGCACGTTTCGGATCGGCGCGCTCCGTGTTTCGAGCGCGTTACGTGCGCCGCGCCCAGGTAAACATCACGTTTCCTCGCGCTTCGGCCTCACCGGGAATCCGCCGCGGAGTCGCATGAAAGGGTGGAGCCATGCCCTTGCTGCGATCCGAACGCTTCGCCGCCGTCCTGCTGGCCGTCGCCGCCGTGCTGGGCCTCGTCATCGCCAACTCGCCCCTCGGCGCCGCGGCGATCGCCGCGCGGGACGCGCATCCGGATACCGGCATCCCGTTCCTCGACCTCTCGGCGGGACACTGGATCGCGGACGGCCTGCTCGCCCTCTTCTTCTTCGTCGCCGCGATCGAGCTGCGTCACGAGCTCACGCGCGGCGAGCTCGATACCCCCCGCAAGGCGCTCGCGCCCGCCGTCGCGGCCACGGGCGGCGTCGTCGTGCCGGCGCTCGTCTACCTGCTGCTCGTGCACGACCCCGCCGAGAACGTCGGCTGGCCGATCCCGACCGCCACCGACATCGCCTTCGCGCTCGGCGTGCTGGCGCTGCTCGGGCGCGGCCTCCCGCGCCGCGTACGTGCCTTCCTGCTCGCACTCGCCGTGCTCGACGACCTCATCGCGATCGCGATCATCGCGGCGTTCTTCACGCGCGAACTGCAGCCCGTGCCCTTGCTGCTCGCCGTCCCGCTCGTCGCGGCTTTCGGGTGGATCAGCGCGCGACGGCGGCCCCGCGCCGGTGTGCGCCTCGCGGTGCTCGTCGCCCTCGGCGTCGCGACCTGGATGCTCGTGCTGTCCTCCGGCGTGCACGCCACGATCGCGGGCGTCGCGCTCGGCCTCGTGTTCTCGCCCGCGCCCGCACATCGTGCGCGCCACGCTCTCGAACCCTGGGTCAACGGTCTCGTGCTGCCGTTGTTCGCGTTGAGCGCGTCGCTCGTCGTCGTACCTCAGGTGCGCGAGGGCGGGCTCTCCCCCGTCTTCTGGGGCGTCGTCGTGGCCCTGCCGCTCGGCAAGCTCGTGGGCATCACGCTCGGGGCGCTCCTCGCCCGCCGGATGATGCCGGCATCCGAGCGCGTCGCCGCGATCCGCCCCCGCGAGGTGCTCGTCGTCGCGACGCTCGGCGGCGTCGGCTTCACGATCTCGCTGCTCATGGCGGAGCTCGCGTTCCGCGGGGATGCCGAGCTCGTCGCCTCGGCGACGCTCGGCGTGCTGTGCGGGTCACTCGTCGCGCTCGTGCTGGGCGGCGCCACGACTGCGATCGTGGCACGTCGTTCGCGGCTCAGCTCGTGAGGGCGATGAGGCGCGAGATCGCGCGCAGGTACTTCTTGCGGTAGCCGCCCGCCATCATCTCGGCGCCGAACGCCTGATCCAGCGGCGTCCCGGATGCGACGACACGCACCTGCTCGTCGTAGAGCCGGTCGACGAACGCCACGAAGCGCAAGGCGTCGGCCTGGTCGGTGAGGGTGTGCACGCCGCGCAGGCCGACTCCCGCGAGGCCCTCGACCATCCGCACGTAGCGCGAGGGATGAACCCGCGCGAGATGGGCGAGAAGCGCGTCGAAGCCGTCGAGCGTCGTGGGGCCGTCGAGCTCTGCGAGGGCTGTCTCGATCGCCGCGTCGTCGGTGACGACCGCGTGACCCTCGACCTCGCGGCGGCGGTAGTCGAGGCCGTCGATGCGGATGATGTCGAAGCGATCGGCGAGCGCCTGGATCTCGCGCAGGAAGTCGACGGCGGCGAAGCGCCCCTCGCCGAGCGCGTTGGGCGGCGTGTTCGAGGTCGCGGCGATCCGAGTACCGCCGTTCGCGAGCTCGCCGAGCAATCGCGTCATCATCATCGTGTCGCCCGGGTCGTCGAGCTCGAACTCGTCGATCGCGACAAGCGATGCGCCGCGCAGCAGCTCGGCGGCCTGCGCGTATCCGAGCGCTCCGACGAGCGCCGTGTACTCGATGAAGGTGCCGAAGTACGTGCGGCCCGGAGCCAGATGCCAGAGCGCCGCGAGCAGGTGCGTCTTGCCGACGCCGAAGCCGCCGTCGAGGTAGATGCCGGGCTTCGTCTCGGGAGCCCGACGACGCGCGAAGATGCCGCGGGAGCCGCCTCCGCCGCGCATGGCCTCGGCGAACGCCCGCACCTTCTCGACCGCCGCCGCTTGCGAGGGGAAATCGGCATCCGGGCGGTAGCTCTCGAGCGAGGCCTGCGCGAACTGACGGGGCGGCACGAGCGACGCCGCCATCTCGGCCCCCGACATCTCGGGCGCGCGATCGAGGAGCGACGCGGCGTGATGCTGCGACATGGATGCCTTCCGGGGGCGCCTGCTGCGGCGAGGGGAACGGATGCGGCTGCGAGACTGTGTCGAACTCTTACGGCACGCCAGCGGCCCGGCAGGCGACTGCCTACCCTTGACGGCAGAAGCCTACCTCGCAAGGAGACACCGCCATGGCCGTCGCGACCGACCCGAACCCCGCATTCGCCGCCTTCGCTCACCCCGAGCGCCTCGTGAGCACCGAGTGGCTCGCGGAGCACCTCGGCGAGCCCGGCCTCGTCGTCGTCGAGTCCGACGAAGACGTGCTGCTCTACGAGACGGGCCACATCGAGGGCGCCGTCAAGATCGACTGGCACACCGATCTCAACGACCCCGTGCTGCGCGACTACCTCGACGGCGAGGGCTTCGCGAAGCTCCTCGGCGCGAAGGGCATCCGTCGCGATGACACGGTCGTCATCTACGGCGACAAGAACAACTGGTGGGCCGCCTACGCGCTGTGGGTGTTCACGCTCTTCGGGCACGAGGACGTGCGCCTGCTCGACGGCGGCCGCGCCAAGTGGGAGGCCGAGGGTCGCCCGTACACGACCGAGGTTCCCGTGCGCGAGCAGGTCGAGTACCCCGTCGTCGAGCGCGACGACACGGCCGTGCGCGCCTTCAAGGAAGACGTGCTCGCCCACCTCGGCAACCCCCTCATCGACGTGCGCTCTCCCGAGGAGTACGTGGGCGACCGCACGACGGCTCCCGCCTACCCCGAGGAGGGCACGCTGCGCGCGGGTCACATCCCGAGCGCCCAGAACGTGCCGTGGGCCAAGGCCGTCGCCGAGGACGGCACCTTCAAGCCGAAGGACGAGCTCGACGCCATCTACCGCGACGGCGCGGGCCTCAAGGACGGTGATAGCGTGATCGCCTATTGCCGGATCGGTGAGCGCTCGAGCCACACGTGGTTCGTGCTGACCCACCTTCTCGGCTTCGAGGGAGTGCGGAACTATGACGGGTCGTGGACCGAGTGGGGCAGCGCTGTGCGCGTCCCGATCGTCAAGGGTGCCGAGCCCGGCGCCGTCCCGGCGCGCTGAGGTGCGGCCGTCCCGCGAGGTGACGGCATGACGACGGCAGACGTTCCCGCGAAGCTCGCGGAGATCCGCGATGACTTCCTCGCGCTCGAGCAGCAGGACCGCCTGCAGCTCCTGCTCGAGTTCTCGCGTGAGCTGCCGGAGCTGCCCGCCCGCTACGCCGAGCATCCGGATCTCCTGGAGCGCGTCGAGGAGTGCCAGTCGCCGGTCTACATCTTCGTGGAGATCGATGACGACCGCATCGTGCACCTGCATGCGACCGCGCCGCGCGAGGCGCCCACGACGCGCGGCTTCGCGTCGATCCTCGTGCAAGGCCTCGCGGGGCTCACGGTCGAGCAGGTGCTCGCGGTCCCGTCCGACTACCCGCTCACACTCGGCCTGACCGAGGCCGTGAGCCCCCTGCGGATCCGCGGGATGTCGGGTCTCCTCGGGCGTACGCAGCGCCAGGTGCGGGAGAAGTCCGCGGCGTGATCCTGCGCCCGGTGCACCCCGAGCCGGGCTCTCCGATCACGGTCGGCGAGCCGGACGCGCGCGATCGTCTGCGCGCTCTGTACCGCCGAGCGCCGGGCGCGCGCGGCATCCGCCTCAACCTCATCGCGAGCGTCGACGGGAGCGTGCGCGGTGATGACGGCACCTCGGAGTCGCTCTCGAGCCGCGCCGATCGCGCGGTGCTCGGGGCGATCCGCGCCGAGAGCGACGTCGTGCTCGTCGGCGCGGGCACGTTGCGCACCGAGGGCTACCTGCTGCCGCGCACGGCACGCCTCGCCGTGCTCACGACGACGGGTGAGCTCGGGTCCGCACGCGTCGGCGAGGTAGCGGATGCCGAGAAGCTGCTCGTCGTGGGCCCGGCGTCAGCGCGCGAGCGGGCGGGGCAGACGCTCGCGGCACCGCACAGCTTCGTCGAGCTCCCTCCCGCGCGCGATGGACGCGTCGAGCTCGCGGCGGCGCTCGACGAGCTCGCGCAACTCGGCGCGCCTCGCGTCGTGTGCGAGGGCGGTCCCTCGCTTGCGGCCGCCCTCGTCCACGAGGGTCTCGTCGGCGAGCTGTGCCTCTCGACGAGCCCGCGACTCACGGGCGCAGGGCTTCCCGTGCTCGGCGCGCAGCAGCATCCCGCGATCGACATCGAGCTCGCGAGCCTCCTCGTCGACGACGCGGGCGGCAGCTACGCGCGCTGGCTGCTCTCCCCCGCCTGATCGGCACCGCGCGCACCGTCGATGCCGTCGAGCCAGTTGCGGATGGCGTCCTCCCAGCGCGTTCGGTCGTAGTTCCACAGTTTGGTGTGGCGCGCGATCGCGAACTCCTCGAAGGTCACGAGGTCGGGGCGCGCCGAGGCGAGCGCGATCGATGCCGTTGCGGGCACGAAGCCGTCGTCGACGCTGTGCAGCAGGAGGATCGGGCGATCGAGCTCGGCCGCGCGCGCCACGAAGTCCATGCGCTCGAGATCGAGGGGCTCGGCGAGCCCCGTCACCAGGCGCCCCCACCGCGAGCGCATGAGGGTGTAGACGCCCCAGCGCACGGCCCCGGGAAGCCGACGCATGCGCGCTTGGAAGTCGAGGGTCGCGATCCAGTCGACGACGGGCGACTCGAGTACGACGCCCGTGACGAGCGCGGCGCGCGGCGATCGCGTGAGCGCCTGCAGCACGGTCGCGCCGCCCATCGACCACCCCATGAGCACGATCTCACGCGCACCGCGCGCGATCGCGAAGGCCATCGCGGCATCCACGTCGACCCACTCCCGCTCGCCGAGCGCGTAGCGGTAGTCGGGGCTGCGCGGCGCCTCGCCGTCGTTGCGATAAGAGACGAGCAGCGAGTGGTACCCCGAGGCACGGAACGGAGCGACGGCACGCAGCGTCTCCGGGCGCCGGACCGCACGCCCGTGCACCTGGATGACCCAGCGATCCGTATCGCGTTCTGCGGGCACGAACCACGCGGGCGCCGGCCCGAGAGGCGTCGTGATCGTGACGTTCTCGTAGGGCACGCCGAGCTCGCGCGGCGTGAGCCAGAACCATCCGCTGAACCGACCGCGTCGGGCCACCCGGAGGTCGCCGAAGTCGACGCCCAGCAGTTCGCGCGTGACCCCCGAGCGGTCCGTCGAGGTGATCTCCCCGACGCGCGCGTGCCCCGTGTCGCTCGAGAACCAGAAGCTGTACTCGCCCGGCAGCAGCGAGTCCGGCGTCGCCGAGAGCGTGATGGTGTGCGCCTCCTCATCGAGGCCCAGGATGCGGATGTCGTCGTCGCGACGCGACGGCGGGATCACGACCGTGCGTGCCACGAGGGCGCTCACGACCGCGATGCCGAGGCCCGCAGCGGCAGCGACCGCGACGAGCCCCCACAGCACGGCTCCGAGCGGGGACCGGACCTGCTGACGACGACGCGGCACGACGAACCTCCCATCGGGCGACGGCGTGGCACCTTCGCGCCCCTCGGGGAGAATCCTAGGCTTCCCACGTGACCACCCCCGAGTCGGAGCCCGTCGCCCCTGCGCCGTTCGCGCAGGCCGTCGCGTCGGTTCGCACCGCCCGGCCGCGACCCGAGATGGAGATCGTCGAGATCCCGGCGCCCGGCGGACTCTCACCTCATGCGATCGCCCTCGCCGCCGACGTGCGCCCCACGGTGCACGGCATCGACTCGGTTCTCGGGACCGGGCGATTCGTGTTGCTCTACGATCCCGCCGAACCCGAGGCGTGGGGCGGCCCTTTCCGTGTCGTCGCGTATGCGCAGGCGCCGCTCGAGACGGAGATCGGCATCGACCCCTTCATCGCCGAGGTCGCGTGGTCGTGGCTCGTCGACGCTCTCGACGCGCGCGGAGCGCAGTACACCGCCGCATCCGGCACGGCGACGAAGGTGCTCTCGACCGGTTTCGGCGAGCTCGCGGGTCAAGGGGATGCCGCGCAGCTCGAGCTGCGCGCGTCGTGGTCACCCGTGGGCCCGGACGTCGCGCAACAGGTCGAGGCCTGGTGCGACCTGCTCTGCATGCTCGCGGGGCTCCCGCCTTCGTCGGATGCCGTCTCGCTGCTCCCTCACCGACGGGCGACGCGTGACTGACGCCGCGACACCCGCGACCGCCGACGCGGCGCATCCCGAGGTTCACGTCATCGACACACGCGAGGAGTACCTCGCCGCGGTCGACGCGCTCGCCCACGGACACGGACCGTTCGCCGTCGACGCGGAGCGCGCATCCGGTTTCCGCTACTCGCAGCGCGCCTACCTCATCCAGGTGTTCCGCCGCGGTGCCGGCGTCTTCCTCTTCGACCCGCCCGCCCTCGAGCACTTCGGCGAGCTCGAGGAGGTCATGCGGCACGAGGAGTGGATCCTGCACGCCGCGAGCCAGGACCTCGCGTGCTTGCGCGAGGTCGGACTCGACCCGGAGACGATCTTCGACACCGAGCTCGGCGCGCGCCTCGCGGGTCTTCCCCGCGTCGGCCTCGCGACCGTCGTCGAGGATCTCCTCGGGATCCACCTCGCGAAGGCGCACTCGGCAGCCGACTGGTCGACGCGCCCCCTTCCGCAGGGCTGGCTCGTCTACGCGGCGCTCGACGTCGAGCTGCTGCCCGATCTGCGGGATCGCATCGCGGAGCTGCTGCACGCGAGCGGCAAGGACGAGATCGCGCGGCAGGAGTTCGCGGCGGTGCTCGAGCGCACGACACCCGTGCGCCAGGAGCCGTGGCGACGGCTCTCGGGGATGCATGCCTTGCGCACGCCGCGTCAGCTCGCGATCGCGCGTGCCCTGTGGACCGCGCGCGACGCGCTCGCCCGGGAGCTCGACACGGCGCCCGGCCGGCTCGTGCCCGATCTCTCACTCGTCGCGGCGGCGAAGGCGCAACCCGCGAGCAAGCGCGAGCTCGCAGCACTCAAGGAGTTCACGGGACGCGCGAGCCGCCGCGAACTCGACCGGTGGTGGGCTGCGATCGAGGCGGGTGCCGCGGATGCCGACCCGCCGAAGATGCGCGGCACGGGCGACGGCGTGCCGGCGCCGCGGCTGTGGGCCGACAAGAACCCCGAAGCGGACCGGCGGCTCAAGCTCGCGCGCGCCGCGGTGACGGCCCGCGCGGACGAGCTCGAGATCCCCGTCGAGAACGTCGTGACGCCCGAGACGTTGCGTCGCGTCGCGTGGGATCCGCCCGCCGAGCTCACGCCCGCCGCGATCGGCGCGGCTCTCGCCGAGCACGGTGCTCGGCCGTGGCAGGTCGATCAGCTCGCGGGCATCGTCACGGCCGCGTTTGTCGAGGCGCACCAAGCGCCCGACGCTGCGTCCGCGGGTGCTTCGTAGGTTCCGTCGAACGATTCGAGCGAGCGCCGATACCCCTGCCTAGGATCGGAGGCGACATCCGGATGCGCGCGTGCGCGCCCGCATCCGTCGCCCGCAACTCTGGAGGCATCGTGGCCCAAGCGCCCTCGGCTCATCGCTCCGACGTCGTGTTCGTGGATGGGGTGCGCACCCCGTTCGGACGCGCCGGCGAGAAGGGCCAGTACTGGAACACCCGCGCCGACGACCTCATCGTCAAGGCCATGATCGGCCTGCTCGAGCGCAACCCGAACCTGCCGAAGGACCGCATCGACGACGTCGCCATCGCCGCGACGACGCAACAGGGCGACCAGGGTCTGACCCTCGGTCGCACGAGCGCGATCCTCGCGGGCCTCCCGCTCTCGGTGCCGGGGTACGCGATCGACCGGATGTGCGCGGGCGCCATGACGAGCGTCACGACGATCGCGGGCGCGATCGCCTTCGGCGCGTACGACATCGGCATCGCGGGCGGTGTCGAGCACATGGGGCGTCATCCCATGGGCTTCAACGCCGACCCGAACCCGCGCTTCCTGGCTGAGAAGCTCGTCTCGCCCGACTCGCTCAACATGGGCAACACGGCCGAGCGGCTGCACGATCGCTTCCCGCAGCTCACGAAGGAGCGCAGCGACCGCTTCGCGATGCGCAGCCAGCAGAAGGTCGCGGCGGCGTACCAGGCCGGCAAGATCCAGCCCGACCTCGTGCCCGTCGCCATCAAGTCGGAGGCCGGATGGGGTCTCGCGACGGAGGACGAGGGCATGCGCCCCGAGACCACGATGGAGGGCCTCGCGGGGCTCAAGACGCCGTTCCGGCCGCACGGTCGCGTGACCGCCGGGAACGCGTCGCCGCTCACGGACGGCGCGACCGTGTCGCTCATCGCGAGCGAGCAGGCGGCGCGCGAGCTCGGACTCCCCGTCAAGATGCGGATGGTGTCGTTCGCCTTCGCGGGCGTCGAGCCCGAGGTCATGGGGATCGGCCCCATCCCGTCGACAGAGAAGGCTCTGCGCAAGGCGGGTCTCTCGATCGACGACATCGGCCTCTTCGAGCTCAACGAGGCGTTCGCCGTGCAGGTGCTCTCGTTCCTCGATCACTTCGGGATCGACGACGACGACCCCCGCGTGAACCCCTGGGGCGGCGCGATCGCGATCGGGCATCCGCTCGCCTCCTCGGGCGTGCGCCTCATGATCCAGCTCGCGCGACAGTTCGAGGAGCGTCCCGACGTGCGCTATGGTCTCACGGCCATGTGCGTCGGCCTCGGCCAGGGCGGATCCGTGATCTGGGAGAACCCCCACTACAAGGGAGCCAAGTGAGCATGAGCAGCCTGCCCGACTACAGCGCCGTCGACTTCGGCAAGCTCGCGGCCCTCGACCCCGACGAGGTCGTCACGCACTCCTACGTGCGTGACATCCGGCTCCCGAGCGGCAAGACCCTCGCGCTCATCACGCTCGACAACGGCCGCGATCAAACCCGCCCCAACACGCTCGGGCCCGCGACGCTCCTCGAGCTCGGGGAACGGCTCGACGAGCTCGCGGCCCGCGCGGCGGCGAAGCAGATCGACGGCGTCGCGGTGACCGGCAAGCAGTTCATCCTCGCGGCGGGCGCCGACCTCTCAAAGGTCGGCGAGATCACGGATCGCGAGACGGGCCTGCTCATGGCGCAGCTCGGCCACAAGACGCTCGGCAAGCTCGGCGAGCTCGGCGTGCCGTCGTTCGCCTTCGTCAACGGCCTTGCCCTCGGCGGGGGCGTCGAGATCGCCCTCAACGCCGACTACCGCACGATCGACTCCTCGGTGCCCGCCCTCGCGCTCCCCGAGGTCTTCCTCGGCATCATCCCGGGGTGGGGCGGCGCGTGGCTGCTGCCGAACCTCATCGGCATCGAGAACGCTCTCGAGGTCATCATCTCGAACCCGCTCAAGAACAACCGGATGCTCAAGGGGCCGCAGGCCTTCGAGCTCGGCATCGCGGATGCCATGTTCGGCCCCGCGAACTTCCTCGAGGAATCGCTCACGTGGGCCGACGGCGTGCTCACCGGCGCGGTCAAGGTCAAGCGCAAGAACGAACCCGGCAAGCTCGAGCGCCTCGCGAAGTGGGATGTCGCGATCGGCATCGCGGAGAAGACGCTCAAGAGCCGCATCGGCGAGGTCGCGAAGAGCCCCTACAAGGCGCTCGAGCTGCTCAAGGCCGCGAAGAACACCGACAAGAAGACGGGCTTCCTCGCCGAGGATGCCGCTCTCGCCGAGCTCATCGCGGGCGATCAGTTCCGCGCATCCATCTACGCCTTCAACCTCGTGCAGAAGCGCGCGAAGAAGCCCGCGGGAGCGCCCCCCGCGGAACTCGCCCAGAAGGTCACGAAGGTCGGCGTCATCGGCGCCGGCCTCATGGCGACGCAGTTCGCCCTCCTCTTCGTGCGCCGACTGCAGGTGCCCGTCGTCATCACCGACCTCGACCAGGCGCGCGTCGACAAGGGCGTCGCGACGATCCACGGCGAGATCGACGAGCTCCTCGCGAAGGGCCGCATCGTCTCCGACGAGGCCAACCGCCTCAAGGCCCTCGTGACGGGAACGACCGACAAGGCCGACTTCGCACAGTGCGACTGGGTCATCGAGGCCGTCTTCGAGGAGCTCTCGGTCAAGCAGGACGTCTTCGCCGAGGTCGAGAAGCACATCTCGCCCGACGCGATCCTCGCGACCAACACCTCATCGCTCTCGGTCGAGCAGATCGGGGCGAAGCTCGAGCACCCCGAGCGCCTCGTGGGGTTCCACTTCTTCAACCCCGTCGCGGTCATGCCGCTCATCGAGGTCGTGAAGACGCCGAAGACGACGGATGTCGCCCTCGCGACCGCGATGGCCACGGCTGCCAAGCTCCGCAAGAACGCCGTCATCACGAAGGACACCCCCGGCTTCGTCGTCAACCGCGTGCTCGCCAAGGTGCTCGGCGAGGCGATGCACGCGGTCGAGCAGGGCTCCTCGTTCGACGACGTCGTCGAGGCGGCTCGCCCGTTCGGGCTCCCGATGGATCCGTTCGTGCTGCTCGACCTCGTCGGGCTCAAGGTCGGCGCGCACGTGCTCGACACGCACCACGCCGCCTTCCCGGACCGGTTCTTCGACAGCCCCGCCCTCCACGAGCTCGCCGAGCACGGCGCGATCTTCGAGAAGGATGCCAAGGGCAAGATCAAGGGCTACGACAAGAAGGCCCTCGAGATCGTCGCGAAGCACCGTCCCGCCGACGCCGTCGCCCTGACTCCCGAGCAGCTGCGCGAGCGGCTCGAGGTGGGCCTCGCCGACGAGATCCACCGCATGCTCGAAGACGGAGTCGTGGCGGCACCCGAGGACGTCGACCTGTGCATGATCCTGGGCGCCGGCTGGCCCTTCCAGATGGGCGGCGCGACCCCGTATCTCGATCGCGCGGGGGCGAGCGAGAAGGCGTTCGGCGACACCTTCCACCACCCGCCCATCCGCGGAGTGAGGTAGCTCAGGCGCATCTGAGGTAGGCCGTCCGGCAGAAATAGGGCATCGTCCCGATCCGGACGGCCTACCTCATTGTCGACGCTGGAGTCATGCAACTGGGAACCGCGTACACCATCTGGATCTACGACTCCCGCGAGGCCGAGCTGGCCCTCGCGGCCGAGCGCGCACGCGTCGCCGCGGAGCGCAGCGCCTCGGAACCCGAGCACGCCGCGGGCGGGAGCCTCCTGTCCCGCCTGCGGCGTCACCCCGCCCCGCGGATGCGGCCCGTGACGCGGTGACGGCCGTCGCGCCGCAAGCCCGCGTCGGCGGCGAATGGCACGATGAGAGGGTGCGCATCGAGACGGTCTCTCCTCTCATCGGCCGCGAGAGCGAGCTGAGTGAGCTCCGGCTCGCGCTCGACGAGGCGCGCACGGCGTCCGTGCCGCGCATCGTCGTCGTCGGCGGCGAGGCGGGCATCGGCAAGTCGCGCCTCATCGACGACTTCCTCGGTGAGCTCGGCCGCTCGACCGTCGTCGCGCGGGGGCAGTGCGTCGAGTTCGGAACGGTCGGCATCCCGTACGCCCCGCTCGTCGGCGTGCTGCGCGACCTCGTCGCCGCCGTGGGCTCGGATGCCGTGTTCGAGGCGGCCGCGGGCGGCGCGGGAACGCTCCGCACCCTCGTCGAGGCGCGCACGCCCGTCGATCGCGACGAGCGGCTCGGCGTCGAGCGCCTCGACGAGGTCGTCACGACGATCCTCGAAACCCTCTCGGCCACGCGCGACGTCGTCGTCGTCATCGAAGACATCCATTGGGCCGATCCTGCGACGCTCGACGTTCTGCGCTTCCTCGTCCGGATGCTGCGCTCCGGTCGATTGCTCATCGTCGCGAGCTACCGCAGCGACGACGTGACGCGCGGGCATCCGCTGCGCGCCCTCCTCGGCGAGCTCGAGCGCGCGCGGCACGTCTCGCGCATCCTCCTGGGCAGACTCGACGCAGGTCAGGTGCGCGCCCAACTGGAAGGGCTCCTCGGCTCGGTGCCGAGCGCTGATCGCACCCGGTCGGTCTTCGAGCGCAGCGAGGGCGTGCCGTTCTTCGTCGAGGAGCTCGCGTGCTGCGCGGAAGACGGCTCGGTTCCCACAACCCTGCGCGAGCTCCTGCTCGCGCGCTACGAGAGCCTCTCCGTCGAGGCGCGGCGGCTCGCCCGCACGCTCGCCGCGGGCGGCGGTCCGGTCGACCATGGCATCCTCGCCGAGGTCGCGCAATTGCCGGGCGCCGAGCTCGAGACGACCCTGCGCGAGGCGATCGACGCGGGTGTCATCGTCGTCGCGGGGCGCGGATACGACTTCCGCCACGCTCTCGTGCGGGAGGCCGTGGCCGACGAGCTGCTTCCCGGCGAGAGCGCGGACGTGCATGCGCGATACGCGCGTGTGCTCGAGACGCAACCCGTGGAGCCGACGGGGCTCGCGGCGCGCTCCGTGCTCGTCTCTGCGCACTGGTTCGAGGCGCACGACCTCGACCAGGCCTTCCGCACCTCGCTCGAGGGCATGCGCCTCAGCCGCTCGGCGTTCGCGTACGCGAGCGCCGCCCAACTCGGCGAGCGAGCCCTCGGCCTGTGGACGCGCGTCGCCGATCCCGAGACCACGGCCGGGATGTCGCACGTCGAGCTCCTCGACCTCGTCGCGCGGTCCTGGCGCGGGGCCGGCGAGATGGCGCGTGCACTTGCGACGATCGATCAGGCGCTCGCCGAGGTCGATGCGACCGACCGGGTGCGGCGTGCGTACCTTCTGCGCAACAAGGGCCTCATGCTCGCATTCGAAGGTCACAGCGAGTCACTCGAGATCCTGCTCGAGGCCCTCGAACTGCTCGGCGATGCCGACGAGCCGGCCCTGCGGGCCGGACTCCTCGCCGAGGCTGCGAGCAAGTACATGGTCTCGGGCCAGTCCGAGCTCGCGATCGAGGCCGCAACCCGCGCGATCGAGCTCGCACCCCCGGATGCGGGCCGCACGCGTTCCGTCGCGGCCAATGTGCGCGCGGGCACCCTCGTGCACCTCGGCCGTATCGAGGAGGGCATGGCCGACTACGTCTTGGCCCTCCGCGAGGCGGGCGACGATCGCGACGCCCTCCTGCGCTACCACGTCAACTACTCGGACACGCTCCACCTCCTCGGGCGCCACGCCGAGTCGATGGAGGTCGCGCTCGCCGGCATCCGCATCGCGGAGGCGTCCGGCGTCGCACGCACCTCGGGCGCGATCCTCGCTCTCAACACGGTCGACCCGCTCGTCGCCCTCGGGGAGTGGGATCGTGCCGACGCCCTGCTCGAGGAGTCGCTCGACCTCGACCCGCCCGTCGTGTTCCGGGTCTACCTCCGAAGGGCGCGCATCCGCTCGGTGCTGTGGCGAGGCGACCCCGCACGTGCGCGCATGCTCTTCGAGCAGTGGCAGTCATCGATGCGCCAGATCGCCGCGTTCGAGGACCAAGTCGCGGCTGGGCTCGCACTCGACATCAGCGAGGTCTATCTCGAGCTCGGAGACCTCGATGCCGCGTGGGCGTGGGCCGGCATGCTGCTCGATCGCGAACGTCTCGCCTCTCCGCCCTGGGAGCTGCCCGTCGCGCCCGTCGTGGCGCGCATCATCGCGCGTCGCCGCGAGCGCGCCGGAGACGCGAACCTCGACGCCGAGCTCGTCAATAAGCTGGATGCCGTGATCGCGCGGGACGCCTGGCCCACGCGCCCGCTTTGGTCCGCCTTCGCGGCCGCCGAGCTCGGCGGTCCGAGCGGCGCGGGTGACGACGTCGCGCTCTGGCTCGCAGCGCACGATGCCGCCGAGGTCCCCGAGGCCCCCCTCCTGACGCGCCTGCAGATCTTGCGCGGGCTCGCGCGTGCCCAGCTGCTCACGGGCGATCGAGAGGGGGCCGCCGAGACGCTCGTGCGACTACGTGACGGTGCGACACGACTCGGGGCCCTTCTGCTCGCACGCGAAGCCGACGACCTCCTCGTCGATGCGGGGCTCACGCCGGCGTCCGGCATGCGCGAGGCCGATGACCTCACGGCGCGTGAGCAGCAAGTGCTCGAGCTCATCGCCGACGGGCTCAGCAACGGCCAGATCGCCGAACGTCTCTACATCAGTCGCAAGACCGTGTCGGTCCACGTCTCGGCGATCCTGCGCAAGCTAGGTGCGGCCTCCCGGACGGAGGCCGCACGCCTGCACCTGTCATCGCGCTGAGCTCAGTGACCGCCGTGCTGCTGCCCGGCAGGCGCATCCTTCGGGGCACGCACGAAGAAGGCGAGCACGACCACTGCGAGCGAGATGATCGCGCCCGCGACGAAGGCGAGGTGAACACCCGCCGCGATCTCGCCGGGCGCCGCCTCGGCGACGTGCTCGCCTCCCGCCGCGAAGATGCCGAGGGCGAGCAGCGCGATGTAGAGCGCCGTGCCCGCGGCTCCCGCGACCTGCTGGAGCGTCGAGACCGTCGCGCTGCCGTGCGAGTACAGGTGACGTTCGAGCGAGCCGAGCCCGGTGGAGAAGAGCGGCGTGAAGAGGAACGCGAGACCGAGGCTCATGGCGACATGGCACGCGAGCACGACCCAGATCTCGGTCGTGGGCCCGAGCAACAGCGCCATCGCCCACAGAGCGGAACTCAGCATGATCGACCCCGGCACGAGCAGCGGGGTCGGTCCCACCCGGTCGTAGAGCCGTCCCACGAGGGGGCCGAGCAGACCCGAGATGAGCCCTCCAGGCAGCAGGATCGCTCCGATGACGACGGGCTCGTACCCGAGCGCGTTCTGAAGGTACTGCGGCAGGAGGATGACGGTTCCGAAGAGCGACATCATCGCGACAGCGAGCATGATGAGCGAGGTCGTGAACTGGGCCGAGCGGAACGTGCGCAGATCGAGGAACGCGCGGTCGTCGCGCTGCAGGCGCAGCTGACGTAGCACGAAGACGCCGAGCGCGACGACGCCGATGACGATCGGGATCCACGGCGGCATGAGCGTCGACTCGCCCGCCGACTCGCCGAGGCTCGAGAGACCGTAGACGACGCCGCTGAAGCCGAGCGCCGAGAGCACGACCGATGCGGCATCCAGGCCGATGCGGCGCGTCTCGTTGACGTTCGGGATGCTGAGGGCGCCGATCACGAGGATGGCGAGCGCGAGCGGCAGCGTGACCCAGAAGAGGCCGCGCCACGACAGCACGGTGAGGAGGACGCCCGAGACCGCGGGGCCGAGCGCGGGCGCCATCGACATGACGATCGCGATACGCCCCATGATGCGGCCGCGGCTCGCGGGCGGCACGATCTCGAGCACGGTCGTCATCATGAGCGGCATCATGACGGCGGTTCCCGACGCCTGCACGATGCGTCCCACGACGAGCGTCGAGAACGTCGGGCCGAGCGCCGCGAGCAGCGTGCCGGCTGCGAAGAGCGTCATGGCAGCGACGAAGAGCGTCCGCGTCGAGAAGCGCTGCAGCAGCCACCCCGTCGTCGGGATCACGACGGCCATCGTGAGCGCGAACGCCGTGGTGAGCCACTGCCCCGTCGACGCCGACACCCGCAGATCGAGCATGATGTCGGGGATCGCGACGCTCATGAGCGTCTCGTTGAGGAACGTCACGAACGTGGCCGCGAGCAGCAGGATGAGCGCGCGTCGCGCGTGTGCGTCAAGGCGCTGAGCAGGGACTTCGCTCGTGGCGGGAGTCTCGACAGCGTTGTTCGTCACGTTTCCTCCGTTGGGGGTGTGGTGGTGGGCCGACGAGCCCGAGAGCGGCACAAGATGTGAACGGTGTCCACATTAGCGGACGCCACCGACACCGGAGCCGATGGGCCCGGGCGCCGGCAGCACTCGAGGTCTAACGACCCCGCTCGGCGTCGTATTCCCGAACCGCGTCATCCGGAAGCGGACGGGCGACCGGGATGCGCGTGCCGAGCACTTGCGCGACGATGTCGCGCGCGATGCGCTGGTCGGTGAGCCCGGCATCCTCGAGGATCTCGTCGCGCGAGGCGTGCTCGAGGAACTCGTCGGGAAGGCCGAGCTCGTCGACCGCCGTGTCGACGCCCGCGGCGCGCAGATCCTGCCGGATGCGCGTGCCGACCCCGCCGACGCGCACGCCGTCCTCGATCGAGACGACGAGGCGATGCTCGCGCGCGAGCTCGACGATGCTGTGCGGCACAGGGATGACCCACCGGGGATCGACGACGGTCGCGCCGATGCCCTGCGCGGCGAGGCGATCGGCGACGCGCATCGCGAGCGCGGCCATGGGGCCGACGGCGACGAGCAGCACGTCTCGGTGAGGAGCCTCGCGCAGCACGTCGACGCCGTCGTCCGTGCGGCGGACGGCGTCGAACTCGTTGCCGACCGAGCCCTTCGAGAAGCGCAGCACGGTCGGCGCGTCGTCGACCTCCACGGCCTCGGCGAGCTCCTCCCGCAGGCGTGTCGCGTCCCGGGGCGCGGCGATCCGGATACCGGGCACGACCTGCAGGATCGCGAGATCCCACATCCCGTGGTGGCTCGGTCCGTCGGGGCCCGTGACACCCGCGCGGTCGAGAACGAAGGTCACGCCCGCGCGATGGAGCGCGACATCCATGAGCACCTGGTCGAAGGCGCGGTTGACGAAGGTCGCGTAGAGGGCCACGACGGGGTGCAGCCCGCCGAACGCGAGGCCGGCCGCGCTCGTGGCGGCGTGTTGCTCGGCGATGCCGACGTCGAAGACGCGCTCCGGGAAGCGCTCGGCGAAGCGATGGAGGCCCGTCGGACGCAGCATCGCGGCTGTGATGCCCACAAGCCGCGGATTGCGCGTCGCGAGCTCGAGCATCTCGTCGGCGAAGACCGAGGTCCACGACGGGCGGCTCGGGTGATCGAGCGGCTCGCCCGTCTCGGGGTCGATCTGCCCGACGGCGTGGAACTGGTCGGCGACGTCGGCGAGAGCCGGCTCGTAGCCCCGGCCCTTCTGGGTGATGACGTGCACGATGACGGGAGCGTCGTAGTCCTTCGCCTGACGCAGGGCCTCTTCGAGCGGTCGCAGATCGTGCCCGTCGACGGGCCCGAGGTACTTGATGTCGAGGTTCGAGTAGAGCCCTTCGCTGTTCGTGAAGCGCGAGAAGAAGCCGTGCACCGCGCCGCGGGTTCCCCGATAGATCGCCTGGCCGGGCTTGCCGAGCTTGTCGAAGAAGCGACGACTCGAGAAATAGAGGGAGCGGTAGGCGCGGCGCGTGCGCACCGTGTTGAGGAAACGCGCCATGCCGCCGATCGTCGGCGCGTAGGAGCGGCCGTTGTCGTTGACGACCATCACGAGACGACGCGAGTTGTCGTCGGAGATGTTGTTGAGCGCCTCCCACGTCATCCCGCCCGTGAGCGCGCCGTCACCCACGACGGCCACGACGTACCGGTCGCCCTGCCCCGTCATGGCGAAGGCACGCGAGATGCCGTCCGCCCAGCTGAGCGAGCTCGACGCGTGCGAGCTCTCGACGATGTCGTGCTCGGACTCGGCGCGTTGGGGGTAGCCCGCGACACCGCCGCGCGAGCGCAGCTGCGAGAAGTCCTGGCGGCCCGTCAGGAGCTTGTGCACATAGCTCTGGTGACCCGTGTCGAACACGATCGCGTCGTGTGGCGAGTCGAAGACGCGATGAAGCGCGATCGACAACTCGACGACCCCGAGGTTGGGCCCCAGGTGCCCGCCCGTCTTCGACACCTCGCGCACGAGGAACTCGCGGATCTCAGCCGCGAGCTGCTCGAGCTCCGCCCGGCTCAGCCGGTCGAGATCCCGCGGGCCGCGGATCGTCTCGAGCACCGTCATACCTCCGAGCCTACGCCGTGCCTCGTCCCCGAGCGGTCCGACCACGGTGCCGAAAGACCCGCTCCGCGGACTCCTGCCTCACCGGGCGACACCAAGGCCACAACGTAAGCCGTTCTCGAAGTCTCTCCCGCGACACGGCGCGACCGCGCTCGTGCCGTGTCGCGGAGCGACGCGCGGCGGATTACCGCCGCGCCATTCAGACCAGGCTGCGCAGCACGTACTGCAGGATGCCGCCGTTGCGGTAGTAGTCCGCTTCACCGGGCGTGTCGATGCGCACGACCGCCTCGAACTCGACGGTCTGCTTGCCCGCGGGCGAGAACTCGCTCGGCTCGGCCGTGACCCGCACGGTCTTGGGCGTCACACCCTCGTTGAGCTGCTCGAGGCCCGCGATCGAGACGACCTCGGTGCCGTCGAGCCCGAGCGACTTCCAGCTCTCCCCCGCCGGGAACTGCAGCGGGACGACGCCCATGCCGATGAGGTTCGAGCGGTGGATGCGCTCGAAGCTCTCCGCGATGACCGCCTTGACGCCGAGCAGCGAGGTGCCCTTCGCGGCCCAGTCGCGCGACGATCCCGAGCCGTACTCCTTGCCGCCGAAGACGACGAGCGGCGTGCCCTGTGCCTGGTAGTTCATGCACGCGTCGTAGATGAACGACTGCGGGCCCCCCGGCTGCGTGAAGTCGCGCGTGTAACCGCCCTCGACGATCTGGCCGTCGTTGACGGCGGCCACGAGCTCGTTCTTGAGACGGATGTTGGCGAAGGTGCCGCGGATCATGACCTCGTGGTTGCCGCGGCGCGATCCATAGGAGTTGAAGTCCTTGCGCTCGACGCCGTGCGCCTCGAGGTACTGCGCGGCGGGCGTGCCGGCCTTGATGTTGCCCGCAGGGCTGATGTGGTCGGTCGTCACCGAGTCGCCGAGCGTCGCCATGACGCGCGCGCCCGCGATGTCGGTGACGGGCGTGAGCTCCATCGTCATGCCGTCGAAGTACGGCGCCTTGCGCACGTAGGTCGAGTCGGGATCCCACTCGAAGACGGGGCCCGTGGGCGTGGGCAGGTTGCGCCAGCGGTCGTCGCCGTCGAAGACGGTCGCGTACTGCTTGATGAACTGCTCGCGCGAGATCGACGAGTCGATGATCTCCTGCACCTCGTCGGGCGAGGGCCAGATGTCCTTGAGGAAGACGTCGTTGCCGTCCTGGTCCTTGCCGAGCGGATCGGTCTCGAAGTCGAAGTTCATCGACCCCGCGAGGGCGTACGCCACGACGAGCGGCGGCGACGCGAGGTAGTTCATCTTGACGTCGGGGCTGATGCGGCCCTCGAAGTTGCGGTTGCCCGAGAGCACGGCCGTCACGGCGAGGTCATGATCGTTGACGGCGGCCGAGACCTCCTCGATGAGCGGGCCCGAGTTGCCGATGCAGATCGTGCAGCCGTAGCCGACCGTGTAGAAGTCGAGGCCCTCGAGCGCCTTGTCGAGGCCGGACTTCTCGTAGTAGTCGGTGACGACCTTCGATCCGGGGCCGAGCGTCGTCTTGACCCACGGCTTGCGCTTGAGGCCCTTGTCGACCGCCTTCTTGGCGAGCAGACCCGCCGCGATCATGACCGAGGGGTTCGAGGTGTTGGTGCACGAGGTGATCGCGGCGAGCGTCACCGCCCCGTTGTCGAGGATGTAGCTCGTGCCTTCGGGCGTCGTGACCTTGACCGGGTTCGATGCGCCGTTCGGCGACCCGCTCGAGATGTGCACCTCGCGCGTCTCCACGGCCTCCTCGCCGGGCACGGCGCCCGGGTCGGATGCGGGGAACGAGTGCTTCGACTCGAGGTCGACGATGTCGTGCGTCGTCGACGGCGTCGCGTAGCTCAGGATGTCCTTCTCGAATTGCGCCTTGGCCTCCGAGAGCAGGATGCGATCCTGCGGGCGCTTCGGTCCCGCGATCGACGGCACGACCGTGCCGAGGTCGAGCTCCATGTACTCGCTGTACGCGGGCTCGTGGCTCGGCTCGTGCCACAGGTGCTGGAGCTTCGCGTAGGCCTCGACGAGCGCGACCGTCTGCTCGTCGCGGCCCGTGAGCCGCAGGTACTCGAGCGTCACGTCGTCGATCGGGAAGATGGCCGCGGTCGACCCGAACTCGGGGCTCATGTTGCCGATCGTCGCGCGGTTGGCGAGCGGAACGGATGCGACTCCCTCTCCGTAGAACTCGACGAACTTGCCGACGACGCCGTGCTTGCGCAGCATGTCGGTGATCGTGAGAACGACATCCGTCGCCGTGACCCCCGCGGGGATCTCGCCCGTGAGCTTGAAGCCGACGACGCGCGGGATGAGCATCGAGACCGGCTGGCCGAGCATCGCGGCCTCGGCCTCGATGCCGCCGACGCCCCAGCCGAGCACGCCGAGGCCGTTGACCATCGTCGTGTGCGAGTCGGTGCCGACGCACGTGTCGGGGTAGGCGCGCAGCACGCCGTCGACCTCGCGCGAGTAGATGACCTTCGCGAGGTGCTCGATGTTGACCTGGTGCACGATGCCCGTGCCGGGAGGCACGACCTTGAAGTCGTCGAAGGCCGTCTGGCCCCAACGCAGGAACTGGTAGCGCTCGCCGTTGCGCTCGTACTCGATCTCGACGTTGCGCTCGAGGGCGTTCTCGGTGCCGAAGAGGTCGGCGATGACCGAGTGGTCGATGACCATTTCGGCGGGCGAGAGCGGGTTGATCTTGCTGGGGTCGCCGCCGAGGGCTGTCACGGCCTCGCGCATGGTCGCGAGGTCGACGATGCACGGGACGCCCGTGAAATCCTGCATGACGACGCGCGCCGGGGTGAACTGGATCTCGGTGTCGGGCTCGGCATCCGGAACCCACGAGCCGAGCGCCTCGATCTGCGCCTTCGTGACGTTCGCGCCGTCCTCGGTGCGCAGGAGGTTCTCGAGTAGGACCTTGAGGCTGAACGGGAGCTTCTCGTATCCGGCGACCGTGTCGATGCGGAAGATCTCGTAGTCGGTACCGCCGACGTTCAGGGTGTCACGGGCGGAAAAGCTGTTGATGCTCGACACGATCGTCTCCTCTGGCGAATGTCCGGATGCGCTCTCGTGCCATCCGATTCCATCCTGATGGCCTCGTGCGTACGCGTTCCAGCAAGGCAAGCCTAAGCCCGCCCGTTCCGGCGCACCCGAGTCGATTTATCTTGACATCGAGATATCTTACGCCTTCGTGGAGGCGTCCGCGTCCGACGCGCCGGACCATGCGCTCCGGATGAGCAGCCACGTGACCCACAGCACGATCGCGTACGGCGGGATGCCGAGCAGGAGCTTCATTGTCGCGAGCCCCGCGGCGTCCTCCGCGAGGTAGAGCGGCACCTCGACCGCGAGCCGCAGAGCGGGCAGGGCCGCCCACAGGATCGTCGCGATGACGGCGACGCGCAGCTTCGCCGCGTCGGCGCGCCATGCGCTATCGCCCGTCAAGAGGCCCGCCACGACACCGATGAGCGGCCGCTTGGCCACGAGGCTCACGAGCATCGCGACGAACAGCACGACGTTGATGACGAGCCCGGGGAGGAAGTTGTCGGCGGCGCGACCGCTCAGGAGCGCGAGCCCCGCCGAGATGCCGACGCCGAGAGCGCCCACGACCGCCGACATGACGGGCTGGCGCATGACGAGCCGCACGACGATGAACACGAGAGCGAGCCCGAGCGGTGCGAGAACCGAAGGCGCGAGCTGCTGCGTCACGGTGTAGACCACGAGGAACAACAGCGGCGGCAGGATCGACTCGACGAGCCCGCGGATGCCGCCGATCGCTGCGAGGAGCGCGCGGGCCGTCGGCGCCTCCCCCGGTCGCACGTGGCCGAGACCCGAACGACGCGCCGCGGCCGCGACGGCATCCGCGAACAAGGGCTCGGGCTCGCCGGACGACGCGGATGCCGCGTCGGGCGTCTCGGGTTCGCGCGCCATCACGCGGGGGAACCCGGCTGCACGTTCGCGGGGACCGTGAGCGGGATGAGGTCGCGCGGGGGCATGGGCGTCGATCCGCGGACGACGACGATGCTGCGGAACAGGTCCTCGACCTGCGCCGCGGCCTCCGGGTCGACGGCGCCCTTGCCGCTGATGACCCCGCGCAGGAACCAGCGCGGGCCGTCGACGCCGATGAAGCGTGCGATGCGCACACCCGGCGCATTGCCGGCGGGCGCGGGGATCTCGGCGCGCAGCTCGGGACCGAAGGGGCCCTCGACGGTCTGCGTGCGGCCGCCCTGACGCGCGATCTGCTCGACGATCTGCTCGCGGATCTCGTGCCAGAGACCGCTCGTCCGGGGCGCCGCGAACGGCTGCACCTGCAGGGTCGACTCGGCGTAGTCGAGAGCCACGGCCACGACGCGCTTGCTGCCCTCCTCGATCTCGAGCCGAAGGGCGAGGTCGGGACGCGGCAGGATCTTGACGCCGCCGAGATCGACGTACGGACGCACGGTGTTCGCCTCCGCGACGTCGAGCGGGCCGTTGACCTCGCGATCCTCGGGCGCCGACTTCGGCTGATCGGCGGGAGCGTCGTCGATGGGTGCGTCGCTCATGGGGTTCCTCCTCGGGTCGAGTAGCCGGTCGAGCCGAATCCGCCCTCGCCGCGGTCCGAGCCGGGAAGGCGCTCGACCGGGATGAAACGGGCGCGGCTCACAGGCATGACGATGAGCTGTGCGATGCGGTCGCCCGCGGAGACGGCGTAGCTCTCGCGGGCGTCGGTGTTGAGCAGGGTCACCCGGATCTCGCCGCGGTATCCCGCGTCGATCGTGCCGGGGCTGTTGACGATCGTGATGCCGTGCTTCGCCGCGAGCCCGCTGCGCGGGACGACGAAGGCGACGTACCCGTCGGGGAGCGCGATCGCAGCCCCCGTGCCGACCGTCGCGCGTTCGCCGGGCGCCAGCACGACGTCGTCGGTCGAGCGGAGGTCGGCCCCCGCGTCGCCCGGATGCGCGTAGGCGGGTACGGCATCCCCGCGGAACAGCACCTCGACGGACTCGGTCACTCCACGAGGGTAGTCCATGGTCGAATGGTGACGATGACCTACCGCGAACGGCTGTGGCCGGCCCCCTGGATCTTCCTCGCGACCGCTCTCGTGATCCCCGCGTCGCTGCTCGTCTTCCTGCCCATCTCGCCGACCGCGGGCGTCGTCGTCGCGATCGTGCTCTACGGCGCGATCGTCGCGACGCTCCTGCTCACGACTCCCACGGTCGAGGTCGCGGACGGCGAGCTGCGCGCGGGTCGCGCGCGTCTCCCGCTCGAACTCGTCGCGTCCGTGCGCGCGGCGCATGGCGCGGATGCCGTCCACGAGCGCGGCGTGGGTTTGCGCGCCGACGCGTGGCTCCTCATCCGAGGCTGGATCCCCGACGTCGTCCGCGTCGAGCTCGACGACCCCGACGACCCGACGCCCTACTGGCTCATCTCGAGCCGGCGCGCGGACGCGCTCGCGTCCGCGATCGCCGGCACGGCGCGCTGAGTCCTCAGGCCGCGCACTCGATGCAGATCGGCCCCAGGTCGGTCTTGTGGTCGAACTGCGACTGGTGCTTCACGAGGAAGCAGCTCACGCACGTGAACTCGTCCTCCTGCGGAGGAAGCACGACGACGTCCAGGTCGACGTCGGACAGATCCTGTCCGGCGAGCTCGAAACCCGGGTTGTCGGCGTCATCGACGTCGACCACGCCCGACAGCTTGTCGGGGACACGCTCCTGGAGGGCCTGGATCGACTCGGTGTCGTCGTCGGTCTTCCGCGGGGCGTCGTAATCGGTAGCCATTCCCATCCATTTCCATCGCTACGTGCGGGTGAAGCGGCGTCAGTCTGCATCATCGGTTCTCGAAGCGCAAACCCTCCCAGGCGGCTCCCAGGAACCCCGCTCATCGCTGCCAGTGCAACTCGCGGCACGCCCGCGATATTCCCGGGAACCGCGTGCTCTGCATGGCATCCTGACCTCGGATCATGACGACTGGAGGTCGTTCGGCATGCAAGAGCTCAAGGTCATCGGAGTCGAGAACGGCTCGCTCCTCGTCGCCTCCGACGACGGTGCTCAGTTCCGGGTCGAGCTCGACGAGACCGTTCTGTCGCGCGTGCGTGCATCCATGCCGGAGAGCGGACCCGTGCGCCGCCTGGCGCCTCGCGAGATCCAGGCGCAGATCCGGGCGGGCATGACCGCGGAGGACGTCGCGCGCGTCACGGGTGCCTCGCTCGAGTACATCAAGCGCTTCGAGGGCCCTGTGCTCGCCGAGCGCGAGTACGTCGTGGAGTCCGCGCTCAACGTGCCCGTGCACATGGCCGTCGAAACCGATCCGCTCGCCTCGGGCGCGACCTTCGGGTCGGTCATCCGCGAGCGTCTCGCCGAGGCCGGCGCCTCGGGTGAGCGCTGGGCGAGCTGGAAGGAGCAGGGCGGCGGCTGGATCGTCAAGCTCACCTTCACGGCCGCCGACATCGCGCGCGACGCGCGTTGGGGCTTCGACCCCAAGAAGCAGTCGCTTCAGCCTCTCAACCAGGAGGCCGTGCAGCTCTCTCAACAGGGCGAGCTCCCCGCGAGCCTCATCCCGCGCCTGCGCGCGGTGCCGCTCGACGAGCGCGACGACGCGCGCTTCGACTCGGGGGCGTTCGCCGTCGAGCCCACGGGCGACGGGGCGGGCGTCACGGAGGTCGAGTTCACGCAGCTCGAGTTCGGCGCCCGGCCCGCCCCGGCCGACGAGCAGGGCGGCACCCACCACACGGCCGATCTGCTCGAGGCGCTGCGTCGCCGCCGCGGCGAACGCGAGCCCCTCGACCTCGACGATGCCGACCCGGGGCTCGCCTCGCACCCGTCGACGGGCGTCGTCAAGCTCGTCGACGTGCCGCTCGAGAGCGTTCCGGATGAGCCGGCGCCCGCTGCGTTCACCTCGGCCCCGACCGCCAAGGCATCCGGATCGTCGGGCGCGACGGGACCGCTCGGCAAGCGCCGTGGCCGCGCCTCGATGCCGAGCTGGGACGAGATCGTGTTCGGCGCGCGCAGCGACGACGACCTCTAGGCGAATTCAGGCGGCGAACGCCCCGTATCGCAAGAGCGGCACGGCGAGCTCCGCGCTCGTGAGCGAGCCGTGCTGGCCGATCATGCCGCGCGCCCGGTCGTCGGGATCGGCATAGTAGGCGTGGTCGCCGCGCGCCGCGACGAGCATCTCGCCGATGCGTGGCAGAACCTCCGCGTCGACGCTGCCGAACCATCCCGCCGCGACGGCCTCGGCACGCGTCGCGATCCACGCCCGGCGTCCCTCCGAAGCCCGCCACCGCTCGGCGAGACCATCGGCATCCGTGCCCGGCTCGAGGTGGAGCTGCAGGCACCGCGGCTCCCCCGCGACGTGTCGCACTCCGTCGAGCAGCTCCGCCCGCGGGATGCGGTGGGCGTGGCTCGGCACGTCGACCATGCCGTGGTCCGCCGTCACGAGGAGCCCGTCACGCGGGCCGAGGAGTGCCGCGGCGGCGGCGAGCTCGGCATCGAAGGCCTCGAGCGCCGCGATCCACTCCGCCGACGCCATGCCCTTCGCGTGCCCCGCGACATCGAGGTCGGGCACGTAGTAGTAGATGAGCGCGGGGCCGGGGTCGGCGAGCACGTGCGCAAGCGCGGTGCCGCGTGCCCCGGCATCCGCGGCTCCCGTGAACGAGGCACCACGCAGGACGGCCCGCGTGAACTCGGAGTCGCGATACCGCGGATGCAGGATCGCCACCGACCGGACGCCGGACTCCTCCGCGCGTTCGAAGAGCGTCGGCATCCGCTGCCACGTCGCCGGGTCGAGCCCCTCCCAGCCGCTCAGCTGGTTGACGACGCGATCGTGCTCGGGATCGTAGCTGCGGTAGCCGACGAGCCCGTGCCGACCGCTCGGCTCACCCGTCGTGAGAGTCGCGAGGGCCGCGACGGTCGTGCTCGGGAAGCCGGATGCGATGGCCGGGTCGTGCGGGAGCCTGCGGGCGAGCTCGCGCGCGTGGCCCGCGTGTGCGCGCAGCGGGCCGTGCCCGAGCCCGTCGACGACGACCATGACGGCCTTCTCGACGGGCGGGAGAGCCATCCGTCCACGCTCCCCCGCGATCGCCGCGAGACAATTCGGCGCGACATCCGCGAGGCTCAGCCTGTGCGTTTTCGCCGCCGGTAGCATGGCGACGATCCTATGACTCCACCCGAATCCACCCCCGTCATCCCTGCCGGCGAGCGCATCGAGGACATCGACGTCTCGACCGAGATGCAGGGCTCCTTCCTCGAGTACGCGTACTCCGTCATCTACTCGCGCGCGCTGCCGGATGCGCGCGACGGGCTCAAGCCCGTGCAGCGCCGCATCCTGTTCCAGATGAACGAGATGGGGCTGCGGCCCGATCGCGGGCACGTCAAGTCGGCCCGTGTCGTGGGCGACGTCATGGGACGTCTGCACCCCCACGGCGACACCGCGATCTACGACGCTCTCGTGCGCCTCGCGCAGGACTTCACGATGCGCGTGCCCCTCGTCGACGGCCACGGCAACTTCGGCTCGCTCGACGACGGCCCCGCCGCGCCCCGCTACACCGAGGCGCGCATGCAGGCGGCGGCGCTCGCGCTCGTCGAATCGCTCGACGAGGACGTCGTCGATTTCGTGCCCAACTACGACAACCAGCTCACGCAGCCCGAAGTGCTGCCGGCGGCGTTCCCCAACCTGCTGGTGAACGGGGCATCGGGCATCGCGGTCGGCATGGCGACCAACATGGCGCCGCACAACCTCATCGAGGTCGCGGGAGCCGCGCGTCACCTTCTCGAGAACCCCGATGCGACGCTCGAGGAGCTCATGGCGTACGTGCCGGGTCCCGACCTGCCGACGGGCGGCACGATCGTAGGCCTCGACGGCATCCGCGAGGCGTACGCGACGGGCCGCGGCTCGTTCAAGACGCGCGCGAAGGTGTCGATCGAGCAGCTCTCGGCACGCCGCACGGGACTCGTCGTGACCGAGCTCCCCTACCTCGTAGGCCCCGAGAAGGTCATCGAGAAGATCAAGGACGGGGTGGGCTCCAAGAAGATCACGGGCATCGCGGATGTCACCGATCTGACCGACCGCAAGAACGGCCTGCGACTCGTCATCGGCATCAAGACCGGGTTCTCCCCCGAGGCCGTGCTCGAGCAGCTGTATCGCCTCACGCCGCTCGAGGACGGCTTTTCGATCAACAACGTCGCGCTCGTCGACGGACGCCCCCAGACACTCGGGCTGCGCGAGCTCCTGCGTGTCTACCTCGACCACCGCATCCAGGTCGTCACGCGGCGCTCGCGTTTCCGCCTCGCCCGCCGGCAGGAGCGCCTGCACCTCGTCGAGGGCCTGCTCATCGCGATCCTCGACATCGATGAGGTCATCCAGGTCATCCGCACGAGCGACGACACCGCGCAGGCGCGCACGCGCCTCATGGAGGTCTTCGACCTCTCGCAGTTGCAGGCCGATTACATCCTCGAGCTGCAGCTGCGGCGCCTCACGAAGTTCAGCCGCCTCGAGCTCGAGACCGAGCGCGACAAGCTGCAGGCCGAGATCGCCGAGCTCGAGTCGCTGCTCGCGGACCCCGCGCGCATCCGGGCGAAGGTCGGCGAGGAGCTCGACGAGGTCGCCGAGCGCTTCGGAACCCCTCGGCGCACGCTCCTCACGGAGGCGGGCGCGAACGTCGCTGCGACGGCATCGTCGCGTAAGGCGGCATCCGGCGTCTCGCTCGAGATCCCGGATGCGCCGACGCTCGTCGTGCTCTCGACGACGGGGCGCGCCGTGCGCGTAGATCTGCCGGAGGGTGTCGAGGGCCCCGTGCCGTCCACCCGGCGCAGCAAGCACGACGCGATCCTGTCGAGCGTGCGCGGCACGACCCGCGGTGAGCTGGGCGCGATCACCTCGCGGGGGCGCCTCATCCGCTTCTCGCCCGTCGACCTTCCGTCGGTGCCTGCGAACTCCGTGCAGCTCGCCGCGGGTGCGCGCATCGCCGACTATCTCGGCATCACCGACAAGAAGGAGCGCGTGCTCGGCCTCGTCTCGCTCACCTCGGACGAGCCCATCGCCCTCGGCACGCGGCAGGGCGTCGTGAAGCGCATCTCGCCCGGTGGCTACCCCGGCAAGCCCGACTTCGATGTCATCGCCCTCAAGCCCGGCGACGAGGTCGTGGGCGTCGGCCAGGGAACGGATGCCGACGAGCTCGTGTTCGTGGCGTCCGATTCCCAGCTGCTGCACTTCCCCGCCGCGCAGGTGCGCCCGCAGGGCGTCGCGGCGGGCGGCATGGCGGGCATCAACCTCTCGAAGGACGCGAGCGTCGTCTTCTTCGGCGCCGTCGATCCCGCGGATGCCGTGGTCGTCACGATCTCGACGCCCGCCGAGACGCTCGCGGGCGCCGATGCCGGGCGGGGCAAGGTGTCGTACTTCTCCGAGTTCCCGGGCAAGGGCCGCGCGACGGGAGGCGTGCGCTCGCACAGCTTCCTCAAGGGCGAGAACGCGCTCGCACTCGCGTGGGTCGGTCCCGCACCCGCACTCGCGGTCGCGAACGACGGTGCGGCGCGCACCCTCCCCGAGGCGGGCGCGAAGCGGGACGCCTCGGGCGCGCCCCTTGACGCGGTCGTCGGGTCGGTCGGTCGGGCCTTGTAGGGGACGCTGGTTTCGAGACGCGTCGCGCCCTTGGCGCGGCGCTCCTCATCCAGCTGACCGTCGAGGTGGCGCGGCGCTCCTCAACCAGCTGACCGTCGAGGTGGTTGAGGAGCGACCGCGCAGCGGACGCGTCTCGAAACCACCGACGAGGCGGCGGCCGCGCTACACGTCGACGCGCGAGCGGTCGAGACCCTGCCCCGCGATGATGAAGTCCTTGCGCGGCGCGACGTCGTTGCCCATGAGCAGCTCGAACACGCGGTTCGCCGCGTCGGCGTCTTCGACACGCACGCGCCGCAGCGTGCGGTGCGCGCGGCTCATCGTCGTCTCGGCGAGCTGATCCGCGTCCATCTCACCGAGACCCTTGTAGCGCTGGATCGGATCCTGGTAGCGCTTGCCCTGCTTCTTGAGGGTCGCGAGCACATTCTGCAGCTCCTGTTCGGAGTAGGTGTAGATGACGTCGTTGGGCTTCGACCCGGGGTTCATGACGACGACGCGATGCAGCGGCGGAACGGCTGCGAAGACGCGGCCCTCCTCGATCATGGGCCGCATATAGCGGAAGAAGAGCGTGAGCAGGAGCGTGCGGATGTGGGCGCCGTCGACATCCGCATCGCTCATGATGATGACCTTGCCGTAGCGCGCCGCCTCGAGGTCGAACGACCGCCCGGAGCCGGCGCCGATGACCTGGATGATCGAGGCGCACTCCGCGTTGCCGAGCATGTCGGCCACGGATGCCTTCTGCACGTTGAGGATCTTGCCGCGGATCGGCAGGAGCGCCTGGTGCTCCGAGTCGCGGGCGAGCTTCGCCGTTCCGAGCGCCGAATCGCCCTCGACGATAAAGAGCTCGGTGTCGGCCACGTCGTTCGAGCGGCAGTCCACGAGCTTCGCCGGGAGCGACGAGCTCTCGAGCGCGTTCTTGCGACGCTGCGTCTCCTTGTGCGCCCGCGCGGAGATGCGCGATTTCATCTCGGCGACGACCTTGTCGAGCACGAGCGCCGACTGCGCCTTGTCGTCGCGCTTCGTGCTCGCGAACCGCGCCTGCATGCCCTTCGCGACGGCGTTCGCGACGATCGCACGCGCGGCGGGGGTGCCGAGCACCTCCTTCGTCTGCCCCTCGAACTGCGGCTCGGGCAGGCGCACCGTGAGCACGGCCGTGAGGCCCGCGAGCACATCGTCCTTCTCGAGCTTGTCGGAACCGGCCTTGAGACGGCGCGCGTTCTTCTCGACCTCGGCGCGCAGGAACTTGAGCAGCCCCTGCTCGAAGCCCGCCTGATGCGTTCCGCCCTTGGGCGTCGCGATGATGTTGACGAAGCTGCGGAAGACCGTGTCGTAGCCCGTGCCCCAGCGCAAGGCGAGATCGACCTCGCACTCCCGTTGCAGCTCGGTCGGCACCATGTGGCCGTTCTCCTGCAACACCGGCACGGTCTCGCTGTAGGCGCCCGAGCCCTGGATGCGCCACACCTCGGTGAGGGGCGCGTCGGGCGCGAGGTGCTCGACGAACTCGCTGATTCCGCCCTCGAAGCGGAAGGACGTCGTTGTCGGTTCCTCGCCGCGCTCGTCGCGGATCTCGATCCCGAGTCCCGGCACGAGGAAGGCCGTCTGACGCGCGCGACCGAGCAGCTCCTCGGTCTGGAAGCCCGCGCCCTTCGTGAAGATCTGCCGGTCGGCCCAGTAGCGGATGCGGGTGCCCGTAACGCCCTTCGCGACCTTGCCGACGACGCGCAGTTCGCTCCCCGAGACGAACGGCGTGAAGGGGGCATCCGGGCTCGGCGCTCCGGCGTCCGCGAAGACGCCCGGCTCGCCCCGGTGGAACGACATCGCCCACGTCTTGCCGTCGCGGTCCACCTCGACGTCGAGCCGCTCGGAGAGCGCATTGACGACCGAGGCGCCCACGCCGTGGAGGCCGCCGGATGCCGTGTACGACCCCGTGCCGAACTTGCCGCCCGCGTGGAGCTTCGTGAAGACGACCTCGACGCCCGAGAGCCCCGTCTTGGGTTCGATGTCGACGGGGATGCCGCGCGCGTGGTCGCGCACCTCGACCGACTCGTCGGCATGCAGCACGACCTCGATCTCGCGGCCGTACCCCGCGAGGGCCTCGTCGACGGAGTTGTCGATGATCTCCCACAGGCAGTGCATGAGGCCGCGCGAGTCGGTCGAGCCGATGTACATGCCGGGACGCTTGCGGACCGCCTCGAGACCCTCGAGAACGGAGAGATGGCGAGCGGAGTAGTCGGTCACCGCACGAGCCTAACCGCGGCCGCCCACGCAGCCGCGGAGGCGCACCCGCGACCGGGTCTTCAGGCGCCGAACTGCTGCACCCAGTAGCTCGTGCCGCTCGCAGAGGTCGAGGAGCACGCTCCCATGACCGCGTATCCGCCGAGCAGGTTCGCGCGATGCCCGTCGGAGCCGAGCCATCCCGCGACGACGGCCGTGACGCTCGGATACCCGGACGCCACGTTCTCCGCCCACGACGAGAAGCCGCTCCCGTCGCTGCTGTGCTCGAGGCCCGCGTCCGCCGCGGCGAGCTCGACGGCCCATGCGCAGGCTCGCGCCGCGAGCTCGTCGCTCCAGCCGAGGGCGGGCAGCCCGGCTGTCGCACGTGCCGCGTTCGTCTCGTCGAGCACCCCGCGCTGCACGATCGCGGAGGGCGCGGGCGGTGTCGGCGCGGGCGTCGTCGGCGTCGGAGTGGGAGCGGGCCGCTGCGCGGGCGGAGCCGGGGCCTCCCCCGACGCGGACGGCGACGATGCGGCCCCCTCCGGCGTCGCGGTGCCCGAGCGGCTCGCCTCGTCGCCGGGGGCATCCTCGTCGGGCTCGGCGGGCGGCGGGGTCGCTTCATCGTCGCCGGTTTGCGACGCGGCGTCCGCCGTCGGGGCGCTCCACTCGTCCTCGTCGTGGACCTCGCCGCTCGAGGACCACGGCGCCGCGGCCGTCGTGCGCACGACATCCGGCTCGTCGACGAGCACGGCGGCGCCGACGGCGGCGACGGCGGTGCTCGCCGCGGCAGCGGCGGTCACGATGAGACCGGCGCGCGAGCGCAACCGGTCACGCAAGCGGATGGCATGTCGACCCATGCCATCGACGGTAGGCAACGCACCTGGGAGGCCGCGGGACGGATACGGGACGGATGCGGTACGCGGACAGCGAAATACCCCGCCGCATCCGGAATCTTCAGGCTGCGCGTGCTTACATGGAGGCACGCACCACACCGCGACCCGAGGGAAGGAGCAGGACATGTCTCAGATCACGACCGACGACACCGTCGAGCTGGAGCGCCCCGCCCTCACGGCCCTCGACCGCTGCGACCTGTGCGGCGCCCAGGCATACGTCCGTGCGACGCTCGCCTCGGGCGAGCTGCTGTTCTGCGCGCACCACGGCACGGAGTACAAGCCGAAGCTCATCGAGACGGCCCTCGAGTGGCACGACGAGTCGGGTCGTCTCGCGGAGTCCGTCGCTGGCTGACGCGTCTCCCGCGACGTCGCGCGGACTGCGGCGTCGCGCCCGGATCGATCTCGACGCCTTCACGGCGCAACTCGGCGTCTCACCCGAACTGGATGCGCGTGCCGACGCGTACGGTCACGGCGTCGCCCTCATCGCCCCGGCAGCACGCGCCGCGGGTGTCGCGCGACTCGTCGTCTCCGACGAGCGCGATGCAGCCGTCGCGCGCGCCTACGGTCTCGAGGCGCTCGTCGACCGTCAGCATGACGCGGCGGGCACGGCGGCCTACGGGCTCGATGGCGAGCATCGACCCGTCATGACGCTCGAGGCCGAGCTCATCGCGGTCAAGCGCGTGCCCGCGGGCTCCGGTGTCTCCTATGGCTACACCTACCGCACGACGACGCCGACGACGCTCGGGCTCGTGGGCCTCGGCTATGCCGACGGCGTCCCCCGGCTCGCCTCCAACCGCGCCATGCTCTCGATCGAGGGCGCGCGGTTCCCGCTCGTGGGGCGCATCGCGATGGATCAGCTTGTGATCGACCTGGGTGACGCTCCCGTCCGGGCCGGGGCGCCCGTCGTCGTCTTCGGCGACCCCGAACGCGGCGAGCCCTCTGCCCTCGAGTGGGCGGCGTGGACCGAGCGCGATCCGCTCGCCCTCACGGCGGGCCTCGGCCCGCGCATCCACCGGGAGGCGCGATGAGCGAGCTGCGCATTCATCTCGACGCGTTCCGCCACAACGTTCGCATGCTCGCCGCGATCGCGGCTCCCGCGCGCACGATGCTCGCCGTCAAGGCCGACGCCTACGGTCATGGGATGCTGCCGTTCGCGCGCGCCGCCCTCGAGTCGGGCGCCGAGTCGCTCGCCGTCCTCGAGGTTCCCGCGGCCCTCGCATTGCGGGACGCCGGCATCCGCGCGCCGCTCTTCGCGTGGCTGCACGGAGCCGACACCGACTTCGCCGCGGCCGTCGAACACGATGTCGAGCTCGGCGTGTCTTCTCGCGACGAGCTGCGCCGCATCGCGGCCGTCGGCTCCCGTCGGCCCGCGGCCGTGCACCTCAAGATCGACACGGGCCTGCATCGCAACGGGGCATCGCCCGAGGAGTGGCCGGCGCTCGTGAGCGACGCCCTCGCGGCTCGGGATCGTGGCGCCGTGCGCATCGCGGGCCTGTGGTCGCATCTCGCCGACGCGTCGCCCGAGGCGGATGCCGCGGCGCTCGGCGAGTTCCGTCGCGCGATCGAGGTCGCGGGCGCGCTCGGCGTGCCCCTCAGCGGTGCGGACCGGCCGGTGCTGCACCTCGCGGCGAGCTCCGCCGGCATCCGGGAGCCGGAGGCCCGTTTCGATCTCGTGCGCTTCGGGATCGCGGCGTACGGCGTGTCGCCCTTCGACGACGTCGACGGCCGCGGCCTCGGCCTGCGCGGCACCATGACGCTGCGTGCAGCGGTCGTCGGGCGCGACGGCGACCGCGCCGTGCTCGACGTCGGATCGGCCGACGGCATCCCCCCGTCGGTGCTCGGGGCGTCCGGATCCGGTGCCGAGGTGCTGCTCGGCGGGCGCCGGGCGCACGTGCTCGAGGTCGCGATCGACACACTCGTCGTCGAGGCGCCGCACACGGTCGTCGGCGACGAGGCGATCGTCTACGGGCCGGGCGACGCGGGCGAGCCCACCGTCGAGGACTGGGCGGCATGGGCCGGCACGATCGGCGACGAGATCCTCGCGCGCGCCTCTCGCCGCATCCCTCGCGTATACGAGCCGTGACGCAGCTTTCGAGACGCTCCTTCAGCGCTCCTCAACCAGCTCGAGAGTCAACTGGTTGAGCCCGCGACTCAGCCGACGCGTCGGATGATGCCGAGCGGTGTGGACTCGTGCCCCTGCCCGATCGGGTTGTCCTTGAGGATGCGGCGCACGAGCTCCTCCTCGGCGCGCGCGAGCGTCGAGCCCAGCACGTTGCCCCCGATGTCGTTGATGTCGACGAGCAGCACCTCGGCACGGATGCCGTGCCCCGCGATGACGTCGCGCACGTGGTGCGAGGTCTCCCGCGGCCTCGCGGCCGTGAGCACGACCATCTCGTCGTACGGCGGGATCGTCGGGTACCCCGGGCCGTCGATGCCGCGCGCCTTGGGACCCGCGATGCGGTAGAAGTCGCCCGAGCGGCGGAAGAGCTTCTTCGAGACGACCGAGACGGCCGCCGCGAACAGGATGCGCAGCGTGCCGACCTCGCGGATCGCCATCTCCATCGTCTCGGGGATGCCGAGGCCGATGCCCCACGGCGTGCGCACGACGCGCTTCGAGAGCCACACCGCGAGCGGACGAGCCTTCACCTCGGCGACCGGGTAGGCGCGGCCCTGCGAGCCCGCCACCATCTTCTCGGTCATGAAGAGCCAGTCGCCGTCACGCAGCTCGCCGAGGGCGTACTTCTCGATGACCGGGTCGAGCGGCTCGCCCGGCAGCACGACGTGCGTCTTGATCGGCAGGCGCTCATAGCGCACGCCGTCGACCTCGACCTCGCGCGGCCGCGTGCGGTTCTCGTCGTAGGGGACGTGCAGATCGTCGTGAGCCACGCCGCTGCCTACTCGAGGTAGTCGCGCAGCGACTGCGAGCGGGACGGATGGCGCAGCTTCGCCATCGTCTTCGACTCGATCTGGCGGATGCGCTCGCGCGTGACGCCGAAGGTGTCGCCGATCTGGTCGAGCGTCTTCGGCATCCCGTCGCCGAGTCCGAACCGCATGCGGATGACGCCCGCCTCGCGCTCGGAGAGCGAGTCGAGGAGCGACTCGAGCTGCTTCTGCAGCATCGTGAAGCCCACGGCATCCGCCGGGACGACGGCCTCGGTGTCCTCGATGAGGTCGCCGAACTCGCTGTCGCCGTCCTCGCCGAGAGGCGTGTGGAGCGAGATCGGCTCGCGGCCGTACTTCTGCACCTCGATGACCTTCTCGGGGGTCATGTCGAGCTCGCGCGAGAGCTCCTCGGGCGTGGGCTCGCGGCCGAGGTCTTGCAGCATCTGGCGCTGCACGCGCGCGAGCTTGTTGATGACCTCGACCATGTGCACGGGGATGCGGATGGTGCGCGCCTGGTCGGCCATCGCGCGCGTGATCGCCTGACGGATCCACCAGGTGGCATAGGTCGAGAACTTGAAGCCCTTGGTGTAGTCGAACTTCTCGACGGCGCGGATGAGGCCCAGGTTGCCCTCCTGGATCAGGTCGAGGAACTGCATGCCGCGGCCCGTGTAGCGCTTCGCGAGCGAGACCACGAGGCGGAGGTTGGCTCCGAGCAGATGGTTCTTGGCGCGCTGGCCGTCGCGCGCGACCCAGGCGAGCTCGCGGCCGAGCTGGCTGCGCTTCTCCTGGTCGCTCATCTGCGACAGCTTCTCCTCCGCGAAGAGGCCGGCCTCGATGCGCATCGCGAGCTCGACCTCCTGCTCTGCGTTGAGGAGGGCGACCTTTCCGATCTGCTTGAGGTAGTCCTTGACGGGGTCGGCCGTGGCGCCCGTGATGGCGGCCGAGTAGACCGGCACCTCGTCGTCTTCGTCGGTCATCGAGAGGCGCAGGGCGCCCGTCGGCAGGGGCTCGTCGCGCCCCGTACTCTCCTCTTCGTCGTCCGACTCCTCATCGGAGTCGTCGTCCTTGGCCTCGGGGGTCTCCGCCTCCTCGTCGGCCTCCTCGACGACCTCGACGGCGTCGTCGGTCTCCTCGTCGGCCTCGTCGAGCTCGGCCACGAGCTCGGGGTCGTCGTCGAGCTCCTCGTCGAGCTCGTCGTCGGCGGCCTTGGCCTTGGCGGGCGACGCCTTGCTCGCGGCGGGCTTCTTCGCGGCGGGCGCGGCGGCAGCCTTGCCCGCGGACTTCGCGGCAGGCTTCTTCGCGGCAGCGGCCTTCGCCGTGCTCGCGCTCTTCGCCGCGGGCTTGGCGGCGCTCGTGTTCTTCGACGACGTCGCGGTCTTAGTCGTGGTGTCGGACGAACGGTCGTCCTTGACCGCGTCCTTCGTGCTGGATCGGGGGGTGGCCATGCTGACCCCTTTCGCGAGTGGGGAGGTGCGTCTGGGCAGTACGTAGACCCGTGTCAAGTCCCCCACGTCATCCGGCCGGGTGGAACCTGCCAGACGAACGCGAGACGGGGAATCGACCGGGTCTCGGTTGTCTATTCTCGCACACGTGGAGGACGCCTCCTGCCGCGTGCGCCGAAGAGTGCAACCCACAAGGGGGCGATGTTTATTCCCTCCTCGGCCTGGAGACGGCGTCGCGTATGGCGGCGCTTCCACAGCAGGCCGCCCGTTCCGACGAGCGCGATGACGTACACCGCGACGAAGGCGATACGGAAGCCGTCGAGACTGTAGAGCTGGGACGGCGCGCCGCCCGCGATACGCACCTCGTCGACGATGTCGAGCAGGATGCCGACGACCAGCATCCCGATGAATCCGCCGACGAATCCGCCCGAGTTCGCGATTCCCGTCGCGGATCCGTGGGCGTGTCGCGGGTTGTGGCTTCGTGCGAGGTCGAGGCCCACGAGCGAGGCGGGGCCGCAGACACCCACGCTCAAGAACAGCATCGCGACGAGCCAGACGGGCGGGTCCGGACGCCACAGGAGCACGGCCGCCCAGATTACGAGGCTCGCCCACGTGACGCCGAGCACCAGATCGCTGCGACGCAGCGGATGCCGCGCGATGGCGAGTCCCACGATGGGGCCCGAGACGAGCGTGCCGACGACCATGAGGGTGAAGATGCCCGACGCCGTGCCGGGGTCGTAGCCGAGGCCCGCTGTGAGGAACGGGTATCCCCACAGGATGCTGAGCATCGTCGGCCCCGTGCCCGCGAGCAGGTGCGCCCAGAAGCCGAGCTGGGTGCCCGGCCGCCCGAAGCTCGCGCGCAGGCCGAGCTCGGACGGCTCGATCATGCGGATCTCGGCTGTCGTCACGCGTTCGTCACCGGCCCTCACGGTCGCGAGCACGACGCACGCGGCCATGACGCCGACCCCCGCTGCTACGAGGAAGGCCGGGGTCCACCCCTCGACGTGCAGGAGGAACGCGAACGGGAAGGCGGAGACGACCTGCCCGAGCTGCCCCGTCATCCCGACCCACTGCGACAGTTGGGGCAGGATCGGACCCTCGAACCAGCCGGGGAGCAGGCGGATGACGCTCACGAAGGTCAGGGCGTCGCCCATGCCGACGAGCACGCGTGCGACGAGCGCGAGCGCGATCCCGTCGGACAGCGCGAGGACCACCTGGCCGAGCGCCATGACGACAGCGCCGACGACGATGAGCGGTCGCGCCCCGACGCGGTCGGCCAGCACGCCCACGGGGATCTGGAGCGCCGCGTACACGACGATCTGCACGACCGCGATCACCGAGATGACCGACGCGCTCACGGCGAGGCGATCGGTTGCGTCGACCCCCGCAACCCCGAACGAGGTGCGCTGCGTCACGCTCACGAGGTAGGCGAATGCGGCGCCCGCGAAGACGACCCAGGATCGCGCGGAGTTCACTCCCTCAGGCTACGCGCGGGGTTCGTCACGCCGCGATGCGAGGAACCTCTCGAGCTCCGCGGCGATCGTGTCGGCGCTCGGAAGCTCGCCGGACTCGTCGACGAGCGGCGACGGGAGCGGGTTCTCCTGCATATAGCTGTCGTGCCGCTCCTCGAGCGTGCGCACGAGCCGCTCGAGCTCGGGGTTGCCCGCGACCTGCTCCTCGACCTTCTGGATGAACTCGCGACCCTCTTCGCGCAGCTCGTCGGTCGGGAAGATGAGGCCCGTGGCGGCGCTGATCGACTCGAGGGCCGCGACGGCCGCGAGGGGGAACTCGGTGTCGGCGAGATAGTGCGGGACGAGCAGCACGAATCCGGCCGTCGGATGCCCTGACTCCTGCAGGCGGTACTCCACGAGGTGCAGCGCATTTCCGGGCACCTGGGTGCGCGGACGCCAGATCGAGTAGGCATCCGTGAGGTCGGCGCGGTTGCCGCTCACGGTCACCCCGATCGGGCGCGTGTGCGGCGTCGGCATGGGGATCGAGTGGATCCACGTCGTGTCGGCCACCTGGAGGCGATCCACGAGCTCGACGACCGCACGCGTGAAGGCGTCCCAACGGAAGTCCGGCTCGTACCCCGTGAGCAGCAGGAACGGCCGATGAAGCTCGTCTTCCACGAGCGAGAGCACGAGCTTCGCGGGCTCGTACGACGAGAGGTGATCCTCGTCGAAGTACATGATCGGGCGCCGTGCGCGGTAGTCGAGCAGGAGGTCGTTGTCGAAGACGACGAGATCGCGCACGACCGGCATGCCGCGCAGGACCTCGGTGATCTGCGAGACGGCGGATCCGGAGTCCGTGAAGCCCGTGAGACCGGCCACGAGATGCAGTCCGGCCGACACCTCGGCGATGTCGCCGACGACCTCGTAAAGCGGGTTCCGATCCATGCGATCGAGTCTAGGAGCAGGGTCGTGCGCGCCGCCGGAGCACGCGAGGTCGCGCGTGATGCTGACAGCGAACACGCGCACCCCCGGGCGACTAGCCTGACGGCATGGCCGCCCCCGAACTCTCCGTCACCCCCCTTCCCCTGCCCGACATCGCCGCATCCCTCGTCGTCGTCGGCGTCACGCGGGGTCCCGACGGCCCCGCGCTCGCACTCGACGACGTACACGACGAGCTCATCGCCTTGCTCGCGCCCCTCGGCGTGACAGGCGCGACAGACGAGTTCCGCCGGGGTCCCGTGCCCTCGGGGTGGGCGTCCCCCGTCGCATTCGTCGGCCTCGGCGCCGAGGCGACACGATCGTCGCTGCGCTCCGCTGCGGGAACAGCAGGACGCCTCGCGACAGGGCTCGAGTCCATAGCCCTCGCCCTGCCCGTTCGCGACGATGAGACAGCCGAGGTCGTGCTCGACGCCGCGGCGAGCGGGGCGTACGCCTACCTCGCGTACCGCACGGCATCCGACCTGGCCGCGAAGCGACCCGTCTCCCGCATCGCGCTGCGCGTCGGCGATGGGATCGACGGCGAGCGCGTCGTCGCGGGGGCGCACGCGAGCGCCGTCGCGACGCACCTCGTGCGCGACCTCGTCAATGAGCCGGCCTCCGACCTCTATCCCGAGACCTTCGTCGAGCGCGTCCGCGAGCTCGCGGCGGGGCTGCCTGTGGAGATCGACGTGCTCGACCCCGAGCGGCTCGCGGCCGAGGGCTACGGCGGCATCCTCGGCGTCGGCAGTGGATCGAGTCGTGGCCCGCGTCTCGTCGTCGTGCGCTACGCGCCCGACGACGCCGAGCGACATCTCGCCGTCGTGGGCAAGGGCATCACCTTCGACTCCGGCGGGCTCTCGCTCAAGCCCCCTGCATCGATGCCGACCATGAAGTACGACATGACGGGCGCCGCGACGGCGCTCGCCGCCGTGCTCGACGCGGCCCGGCGGGGAGTCTCCGTGCGGGTCTCCGCCTGGTTGTGCCTCGCCGAGAACATGCCCTCGGGCACGGCCATCCGTCCGGGCGACGTGCTGCGGATGTGGAACGGCACGACCGTCGAGGTCACCAACACGGATGCCGAGGGTCGCCTCGTGCTCGCCGACGGCCTCGCTGCGGCAGCCGTCGAGCGCCCCGATCTGCTCGTCGACGTCGCGACCCTCACGGGCGCCGCGCGCGTGGCCATGGGCGAGCGCACGACGGCCGTCATGGGCGACCGCGCGGCCGTCGACCGCGTGCTCGCGGCGGCCGAGGACGCCGACGAGGCCATGTGGGCGATGCCCCTGCCGCCCGAGTTGCGTGCCGTGCTCGACTCCGACGTCGCCGACCTCGCGAACGCGAAGCCGGGGCATACGGCGGGCGGGATGCTCCTTGCAGGGCACTTCCTCCGTGCCTTCGTCGGCGAGGCGGGCGGCGAGGGCCCCGGGGCGCGCATCGGCTGGGCCCACCTCGACATCGCGGGCCCCGCCTACAACACGGGAAGCCCCTACGGCGGCACCGGCAAGGGCCCCACCGCGGTCGCCGTGCGCACGCTCATCGCCCTGACGGCGGACCTCGCAGGAGCGTAGTAGGGTCGTTTCGGCAAGGAACGCCTTGCCTCTTCCCGCTCCGCGACACCACCGATGACGCGGGGCTCCGACACGCGAAGCGCAAGGGAGTTTCTCCAGTGTCCGAGCAGACCTTCGACCTCGTCGTCCTGGGAGCGGGAAGCGGTGGTTACGCCGCCGCCCTGCGCTACGCCCAGCTCGGCAAGACCGTGGCCCTCATCGAGAAGGACAAGGTCGGCGGCACCTGCCTGCACGTCGGCTGCATCCCCACCAAGGCCCTCCTGCACTCCGCCGAGGTCGCGGATGTCGCACGCGAGTCGGCGAAGTACGGCGTCACGACGCAGTTCGGCGGCATCGACATCGCCGCTGTGACGGCGTACCGCGAGGGCATCGTGGCCGGCAAGTGGAAGGGCCTGCAGGGCCTCATCAAGGGCCGTGGTATCACGACGATCGAGGGCGAGGGGCGCCTCACCTCTCCCACCACGGTGCAGGTGGGCGACCAGACCATCCGCGGTACGAACGTCATCCTCGCGACGGGCTCCTACTCGCGCACGCTTCCCGGCCTCGAGATCGGCGGCCGGGTCATCACCTCGGAGCAAGCGCTCGCCCTCGACTTCGTGCCCCAGAAGGTCGCGGTGCTCGGCGGCGGCGTCATCGGCGTCGAGTTCTCGAGCGTCTGGAAGAGCTGGGGCGCCGACGTGACGATCATCGAGGCGCTCCCCCACCTCGTGCCGAACGAGGACGAGTCGATCTCGAAGCACTTCGAGCGCGCCTTCCGCCGCCGCGGCATCGAGTTCAAGCTCGGCGTGCGCTTCGCGGGCGTCACGCAGAACGAGTCGGGCGTCGTCGTGTCGCTCGAGAACGGCGAGACCGTCGAGGCCGACATCCTGCTCGTCGCGGTCGGCCGCGGTCCGCTCACGGCCAACATGGGCTATGAAGAGGTCGGCGTGCAGCTCGACCGCGGGTTCGTCGTCGTCGACGAGAAGCTCCAGACGACCGTGCCGGGCGTCTACGCCGTTGGCGACATCGTCCCCGGCCTGCAGCTCGCGCACCGCGGGTTCCAGCAGGGCATCTACGTCGCCGAGGTGCTCGCGGGACTCGATCCCATCCGCGTCGAGGACGTCAACATCCCGAAGGTCACCTACTCCGACCCCGAGGTCGCCTCGGTCGGCCTCACGGAAGCGAAGGCCGCGGAGAAGTACGGCGCCGAGAACATCACGGCTGTCGAGTACAACCTCGCCGGCAACGGCAAGAGCCACATCATCGGCACCTCGGGCGTCATCAAGGCCATCCGGGTCAACGACGGCCCGGTCGTCGGCGTGCACATGATCGGCGCGCGCGTCGGCGAGCTCATCGGCGAGGCGCAGCTCGTCGTCGACTGGGACGCCTACCCGGAGGACATCGCGCCCTACATCCATGCCCACCCGACTCAGAACGAGGCGCTCGGCGAGGCCTTCCTGGCCCTCGCCGGCAAGCCCCTCCACGGCTGAGCGCGGCATAAGCTAGAACGACACGGTTATAAGGAGCATCACCGATGAGTGAATCCGTCAGCCTCCCGGCACTCGGCGAGAGTGTCACGGAGGGTACGGTGACCCGCTGGCTCAAGAAGGTCGGCGACCGCGTGGAGGTCGACGAGCCTCTGCTCGAGGTCTCGACCGACAAGGTCGACACCGAGATCCCGTCCCCCATCGCGGGCGTCATCGAGGAGATCCTCGTCGCGGAAGACGAGACCGTCGAGGTCGGCGCCCCGCTCGTGCGGATCGGCGATGGATCGGGCGGCGGTGCCGCGCCCGCCGCTCCGGCGGAGCCCGCCGCGGAGGCTCCCGCTGCTCCGGCCGCGGAGGCGCCCGCGCCGACGCCGGCTCCCGCTCCTGCTGCTCCCGCGGCGCCCCCGGCTGCTCCGGCTCCCCAGGCTCCCGCGGACGCGCCGTCGGCGGCCGTGCCTGCGCCTGCCGCCGCTCCTGCCCCTGCCGCTCCCGCGGCCCCTGCTGCGCCCGCGGCTCCCGCCGCCGGTTCGCACGCGGGCTACGTGACCCCGATCGTGCGCAAGCTCGCGAATGAGAAGGGTGTCGCGCTCGAGGAGGTCACCGGCACGGGCGTCGGCGGCCGGATCCGCAAGCAGGACGTGCTCGCCGCCGCGGCACCTGCCGCTCAGGCCGCACCGGCCGCGAGCCCCGCCGCTGTCGCGACCCCGGAGGTCTCGCCGTTGCGCGGCACGACGGTGCCGATGACGCGTCTACGCAAGGTCGTCGCGGAGCGTGCGGTCGTCTCGCTCAACACGACCGCGCAGCTCACGACGGTCGTCGAGGCGGACGTCACGAAGATCGCCGCCCTGCGCGACGAGGTGAAGGCCGCATTCCTCGAGAAGACGGGAACGAAGCTCTCCTTCATGCCGTTCTTCGCGCTCGCGGCCGCCGAGGCCCTGCGCACCTTCCCGATCATCAACGCGACCGTCGAGGGCGAGAACATCGTCTACCCCGAGACGGAGAACATCTCGATCGCGGTCGACACCGAGCGGGGCCTCCTGACGCCCGTCATCCGCAACGCGGGCGACCTCGACATCGCCGCGCTCGCGAAGGAGATCGCCGACCTCGCGGCGCGAACGCGCGACAACAAGCTCAAGCCCGACGAGCTCGCGGGGGGCACCTTCACGCTCACCAACACGGGATCGCGTGGCGCGCTCTTCGACACGCCTCTCGTGTTCCTCCCGCAGTCGGCGATCCTCGGCACGGGCGTCGTGACGAAGAAGCCCGTCGTGGTGAGCGAGGGCGGCACGGATGCGATCGCCATCCACTCGACCGTCTACCTCGCGCTCTCCTACGACCACCGGATCATCGACGGCGCGGATGCCGCTCGCTTCCTCGGTGCCGTCAAGGCGCGTCTCGAGGCCGGCGACTTCCGCGGATCGCTCGGCATCTAGTCCCCGCTCGCGATCCAGTCGCGAATTCGCCATCCGGCCTCGCTCTTCATGATGAGGAGCGAGGCCGGATGCGTGTGGGAGCCGAATTCGATGAGCACGCTTCCGCCGAGCCGCTCGACGATCCGGACGTCGGCAGGATCCGCCGCGGGCAGTTCGGCCTCCCGGCCGTCGCGGAGGGCCTGCACGCCGGCCCTGTCGGTGGAGAGGGCTGCCGAACCCGCCTGATCCACCTCCTCGAGGCACAGCAGCGAGAGCTCGGCGATGCACTCATCGCGACGTGCGAGCAGCGCCGTCACGGCGGCGAGGGGATCGTCGCCCTCGATCGCCGAGATGACCGCCCGCTGCACGGGCGAGGCGGTCTCGACGGGAGCGAGGGATGGCTCGACATCATGCTGAGCGTCGCGGGCCGGCTCATGGGGCGGCAGGGCAAGGAGCACGGCTCCCGCGGCGATCGCGGCGCCCGCGCCGACGACGAGGCGACGACGCCCGCGCGAGAGAGAGTCGAGCCGACGGCGCGCCGTCTCGATCGTCGTCCCGAGCCACGCGGCAACCCCAGAGAGGGTGCGAGCGGTCCCGGCAGATGGTTCGGGGCCTATCGCGGCGGGCGCGACGACCGGCACGAGACGCGCAGGGGCATGCCCGTGCCTCGTGTGCGTGGCGGCCTGCTCCGGGGAGGACGGCACCGCGTCCCTGCCGTGAGTCGCAAGTGGAACGGGCGCCGCGAGCTCATCGAGCGCGGCGATGAGCGTCGGCACGACCTCGCTCGCTGCGCATCCTGTCACGTCACTCGCGAGCCGATGTGCCGCATGGGCCCGTGAGCCCGCCACCCTGCTCAGGATGTCCCCGGCGAGATCGCGGAGGGCTCCGCGATCGCTCCCTACACCTTCGACGTGCGACAGCACGACCTCCGGTGCGCCTCGCGCGAACAGCTCCGCGTGCACGAAGTCGACGAGCGTCGCTCCCCCGTGATCCACGACGATCGCGGCAGCGCTGAGGGCTCCGTGCGCGACGCCGGCGGCGTGCAGCCGACCGATCGCCACCGCGATGGGGCGCAGCACCGACACCGCCTCGCCCGCCTCCCACCTCTCACGCTCCGCGAGCACGGACGCGAGCCGCGGACCCGTCACGTGAGCGCGCAGCAACCCCACGCCGGCGACGTCGTCGATGACGTCGATCAACTCGACGACGCCCTCGCCCCGCCCCCGATCGAGCGCCGCGATCTCGACGCGCAGCATGCGCGCGCCGCGCTCGTCGAGTGGACGGGCGAGCGCCGCGGCGCCCTCATGCGCTCCCTCGAGGCGGACGAGCGACACCTCGACGTGCTCGTCCCGCGCGAGGGCGCGAACGACGCGGATGCCGGAGCGCTGCGCAGAGATCGTCACCCCTCGATCGTGCGGGGCCGCGTCGCCGTGCGCGCAGCATCCGCTCGCATCTGGGGACAGCACCGTTGCGTGACCCATGCGCAGGACGGGCCGGGATAGGCTGGCAGCGTGGTCGACTATGTCGACGCGGGGCTAAGCGCCAACTCCGTGTCGTATTCGACGGCCCTCGAGCGTCAGCGTGCTTTGCATGCCGACGTCGCGAGCGGCCGGGCGCCCGATACCGTGCTCCTCCTGGAGCATCCCCCCGTCTACACCGCGGGCAAGCGCACCGAGCCGCACGAGAGGCCGCTCGACGGCACTCCCGTCGTCGAGGTGGATCGCGGAGGCAAGATCACCTGGCACGGACCGGGCCAGCTCGTGGGCTACCCCATCGTGCGCCTCGCCGAGCCGATCGACGTCGTCGCCTACGTGCGACGTCTCGAGGATCTGCTCATCGGCGTGCTCGACGATCACGGCATCGTCGGCTCGCGCGTCGAGGGGCGCAGCGGCGTCTGGATCGAGCGCGCGGGGCGACCGGCCGACAAGATCGCGGCCATCGGCATCCGTGTCGCCGACGGCGTGACGATGCACGGTTTCGCCCTCAACTGCAGCAACGACCTCGAGCCGTATCGCGCGATCGTGCCGTGCGGCATCCGCGATGCGGGCGTCACGACGATGACGCGCGAGCTCGGGCGCGAGGTCACTCCCGCCGACGTCGTCCCGGATGTCGTGCGCCGCTTCGAGGGCGCGCTCGCCGCGAGCCTCGCGAGCGCGGCGGTGCCGACATGAGCGCCGCACCGGAGGGGCGCAAGCTCTTGCGGCTCGAGGTGCGCAACGCGCAGACGCCCATCGAGCGCAAACCCGAGTGGATCAAGACGCGCGCCCGCATGGGCCCCGAGTACACCGCGTTGCAGTCGCTCGTGAAGAGCGAAGAGCTGCACACGGTCTGTCAGGAGGCGGGGTGCCCCAATATCTACGAGTGCTGGGAGGACCGCGAGGCGACCTTCCTCATCGGCGGGAGCCAGTGCACGAGGCGCTGTGACTTCTGTCAGATCGACACGGGGAAGCCCGCCGCCTACGACACGGACGAGCCGCGTCGGGTCGCGGAATCGGTGCGCCGCATGGGGCTGCGCTACGCGACCGTCACGGGCGTCGCGCGCGACGACCTGCCCGACGAGGGCGCCTGGCTGCACGCCGAGACCGTCCGCGCGATCCACGAGACCAATCCCGGCACGGGGGTCGAGCTGCTCGCGACCGACTTCTCCGGGGATGCCGCCCTCCTCGCCGAGGTGTTCTCGAGCCGCCCCGAGGTCTTCGCACACAATGTCGAGACGGTGCCGCGCATCTTCAAGCGCATCCGTCCGGCCTTCCGCTACGAGCGCTCGCTCGGCGTGCTGAGCGCGGCCCGCGACGCCGGACTCATCACGAAGTCGAACCTCATCCTCGGGATGGGCGAGGAGCGCGCCGAGGTGAGCCAGGCCCTCCGCGACCTGCACGCGGCGGGGTGCGACATCATCACGCTCACGCAGTACCTCCGGCCCTCGCCTCGGCACCTGCCCGTCGCGCGCTGGGTGCGACCCGAGGAGTTCGTCGAGCTCAAGCAAGAGGCCGAGGAGCTCGGCTTCCTCGGCGTGCTCGCGGGGCCGCTCGTGCGCTCGAGCTACCGCGCTGGCCGGCTGTGGGCGCGCTCGATGCTCGCGAAGGGCCGCGGCATCCCGGAGGAGCTGCGGCATCTCGCCGACAGCGAACTCGGCTTCGCGCAGGCGGTGTCCTGACAGACCGTAGGCTGGAGGGCATGGCACGCAGCACGCCCGAGAAGGAGCCTGGCCGGTTCAAGCAGATGTGGCAGGTCTTCCAGATGACCCGCCGCTCGGACCCCGGCATCACGTGGTACCTCATCCTCGCGTTCATCCTGCCCGTCGCGGTCGCGATCGTGCTCGCGGTGCTGTTCGGCGGCAACGTCATCGGGATGATCCTCTACATCGTGACGGGCGTGCTCGCGGGTGTCCTGCTCGTGCTCGTCGTGCTCGGACGCCGTGCCGAACGCGCCGCCTACTCGCAGATCGCGGGTCAGCCCGGTGCCGTCGGCGCCGTGCTCAAGAACGGCCTCCGGCGCTCGTGGATCGGCAACGAGGAGCCCATCGGCTTCAGCCCCAAGACGAAGGATGCCGTGTACCGCGCGGTCGGTCGCGCGGGCGTCGTGCTCATCGGCGAGGGCCCGCGTTCGCGCACCCAACCCATGCTCGACAAGGAGCGCGCCGCCGTGGCACGCTTGCTGCCCAACGTGCCCGTCACCTTGCTCTATGTGGGGCCGGACGTCGACAGCACGCCCCTGCACAAGATCTCGCGCAGCCTCAACCGCTTGCCGCGCAAGCTCACGAAGGCGGAGGTCATCCAGGTCGACAAGCGCCTGAGCTCGGTCGCGAAGGTCAAGGGGTTCAAGATCCCCGGCGGGATCGACCCGCAGCGGATGCGCGCCCCCCGACCGCGCTGATCGGCGTCACCCGACGCGCGTGAGCAGCCACACCGTCATGTTGGTGGAACTGCCGCCGATGCACGTCTGGTAGTAGCCCGCGTAGCCGCTCGGCAGCGCGGATGCGTCGGCACCGTAGGCGAGGCCGCCCACGCGCCCCGCGACCTGGTAGGTGCCGTACCCCGGGAACTGCACGAGCGCGCCGGCTCCGAGCCCGCCCCACGCGCTCCCACCGCATCCCCAGTGCTCGGCGGCGTAGAACGCTCCCCCGAGGTAGCTCGCGATCGCGGCCACGTTGACAGAGCCGCGGCACGCGTCGATCTGCGCCTGGCCGCCCGAGGTCCAGATGCCCTCGACGAGCGCGACACCGGACGACGGCGCGGCGCCCGTCGGGCGGGGAGCGGAGGCGCCGGACGAGCGTCCGGATGCCGCGGCGGCCGCCGCCGCCTCCTCCGCCTTGCGACGCGCCTCGGCCTCCGCCGCGAGCCGCTTCTGCTCTGCTGTCCACGCGTCGACCGCGTCGTCGACGGCCACGACATCCGCGTCGAGGGCGTCGGCGGTCTCGGTGATCGTCGCGACCGCGCTCACGGCGACGGCGTCATCGATCGAGAGTGGCCAGATCATGCGCTCCTTCACCTCGGCGGTGACCGTCTCGGCATGCACGATGCTCTTCTCGAGGGCCCGGCGGCTCGACTCCTCGAGCACGCGATCCGCGGAGGCGTCCCACGCGACGCGGGCCGCATCCGTCGCGCGAGCAAGCTCCTCGAGCGAGGCGGTCATCGTCGCAACCGCGTCGCGGGAGCTGTCGACCCGTGCGGCATCCGCGACCCGCACCGAGCTCGCCGTGGCGGGCTGCGCGAAAGCGATGCCGAGGCAGAGCACGACGACCGCCGCAAGGACGACGCGACGCGCCGCATCCGTGCTCGACCGCGTGGGCGCGACCGCGCGCGAGAACTCGAAGACCAACCCCCGATGCCCGATAGTGGTCATACCCGATACCTCGCATTCCGGAACTGCCGGAGCGGAGGCGTTCGGGTCGCCTCGAGCTGAGATCAGTCTGCCCGTATGACGGGTCGGGGGGCAACTCGCGCGCGGAACGTCAGACGCGCACGAGGACGGTACCGGCTGCCTTGTCGTGGAGCCCGCGTTGGTCGCGATCCCAGATGAGCGCAGGGATCGCGAGCGAGAGCAGCACGGTGCGCACCGCCGGCCGCCAGAGGCCGAGGTAGCCGCCCGCGAGCGGCACGACGCGGAGCCGCACGATGAGGTGGCCGAGGCTGCCGCTCACGATCACGAGGAAGAGATACTGAAGCGCCGCGAACAACCCCAGGGTGATGAACGGATCGGTGCCGAGCGGGGTCGGGAAGAACGCCCACGACAGCAGATAGGCGACGCCCCAGTCGATGAGGATCGCGACGACGCGACGGCCCAGTCGGCCGATGGATCTCGGGCCCGCCTCGGGAAGCCCCAGCCGCTCCCCCGGCCAGTCGCTCGAAGCGGGGTCGGTCGTCACGCGTCCACTCTACGGAGGCGCGCGTAACATGCCGGAAACAATCCGGTCATGGTCGGGAAATGCCGCCCCCCTACCCTCTCGATTGGCTGCACCCGTAGCCGACCCGTTCCACGCCCTTGGAGTTCATCCCCTATGTCCAAGCCCCTGTTCAGCGACTCTTCCGAGGTGCTGAAGTTCATCAAGGACACGGACGTCAAGTTCGTCGACATCCGCTTCACCGACCTTCCCGGCATCCAGCAGCACTTCAACATCCCGGCCTCGACCGTGGATGAGGACTTCTTCACCGTGGGCCAGCTGTTCGACGGCTCGTCGATCCGCGGCTTCCAGTCGATCCACGAGTCGGACCTTCAGCTCATCCCGGACATCTCCACGGCGTATGTGGACCCGTTCCGCACCGAGCGCACCCTCGTGATCGTGTTCGACATCTACAACCCGCGCAACGGCGAGGTGTACGGTCGCGACCCGCGTCAGGTCGCCAAGAAGGCCGAGAAGTACCTCGCGTCGACGGGCATCGCCGACACGGCGTTCTTCGCCCCCGAGGCCGAGTTCTACATCTTCGACGACGTGCGCTACGAGGTGAAGCAGAACAAGTCGTACTACGAGGTCGACTCCTCCGAGGCGGCGTGGAACACGGGACGGGTCGAGGAGGGCGGCAACCTCGCCAACAAGACCCCCTACAAGGGCGGCTATTTCCCCGTGACGCCCGTTGACCAGCACGCCGACCTGCGCGACGACATCGTGCTCAAGCTGCAGGAAGTCGGACTCGAGGTCGAGCGCAGCCACCACGAGGTCGGCACGGCCGGCCAGGGTGAGATCAATTACAAGTTCGACACGATGGTGCACGCGGCCGACGACATCCTGAAGTTCAAGTACATCGTCAAGAACACGGCTCTCGAGTGGGGCAAGACCGCGACGTTCATGCCCAAGCCGCTCATGGGCGACAACGGGTCGGGCATGCACACGCACCAGTCGCTGTGGAACGAGGGCAAGCCGCTCTTCTACGACGAGCAGGGCTACGGCGGTCTCTCCGACATCGCGCGCTGGTACATCGGCGGCATCCTCAAGCACGCCGCGTCGATCTCGGCGTTCACGAACCCGACGGTCAACTCGTACCACCGCCTCATCCCCGGCTTCGAGGCCCCCGTGAACCTCGTGTACTCGGCGGGCAACCGCTCGGCGGCCATCCGCATCCCCATCACGGGCACGAACCCCAAGGCGAAGCGCATCGAGTTCCGCGCGCCGGACGCGTCGGGCAACCCGTACCTCGCGTTCGCGGTGCAGCTCATGGCGGGCATCGACGGCATCAAGAACAAGATCGAGCCGCACGAGCCCGTCGACAAGGACCTCTACGAGCTGCCGCCCGAGGAAGCGAAGGGCATCCCGCAGCTCCCGGGCTCGCTCGGTGAGGCGCTTGCCGCGCTCGAGGCCGACCACGACTACCTCCTCGAGGGCGGCGTGTTCACGAAGGACCTCATCGAGACGTGGATCGAGTACAAGCGCGAGAAGGAGCTCCTCCCCTTCGCGCAGCGCCCGCACCCCTTCGAGTACGAGCTCTACTTCGGGGTCTGAGCCACCCAGCTCCCTGCATCACGCGGATGGCCGCTCTCCTTCGGGAGGACGGCCATCCGGCATTCGGGCCTAGAGTCGCGAGCCGTAGAAGAGCCGCTCGAACACCTGGCGGGCCAGTCGCGTCGTGCGCAAGTAGTCATCGTCGAGCCGGGATGCCGAATGCGGCGGGTACTCGAGCAGTCGTGCGACGCCCTCGAGGGCGCGCCGGTCGGTCGGGAGCACGTCGGCGGTCTTCGCGGTCCAGAGGGTCATGGCCGACCGCGCGCGCGAGGCGATGAGCCACGCTGCACGCAGGCGGTCGGCATCCGCCTCGGCGATGAGCCCGTTCTCGGCGGCGGCACGCAACGCGCCGAGGGTGGATGTCGTACGGAGCTGCGGGATTGCGTGGGCGTGCTCGAGCTGCAGCAATTGCACGAGCCACTCGACGTCCGAGAGCGAACCGCGTCCGAGCTTGAGGTGGCGCGCGGGGTCGGCGCCCTGCGGCAGGCGCTCGGCCTCGACGCGCGCTTTGATGCGCTTGACCTCACGCACGGCATCCGGGCCGATCGCGGCGGGATACCGCACCGCGTCGGCCATGCTCTCGAAATCCGCGAGGAGCGCAGCATCCCCCGCGACGCCACGTGCACGCAAGAGCGCTTGCGCCTCCCACGTGAGCGACCAACGAGCGTAGTAGGCGCGATAGCTCTCGAGCGAGCGCACGATCGCGCCGTTCTTGCCCTCGGGGCGCAGGCCGAGATCGAGCTCGAGGGGCAGCCTGAGGTCCTCCGTGAGGCGCTTGAGCTCGTGTACGACGTGCTCGGCGCGTTTCTGGGCGCCCTCGGCATCCGCGCCGCTCGCCCGGTAGACGTACATGACGTCGGCGTCGCTGCCGAAGCCGAGCTCGGCGCCGCCGTAGCGCCCCATCGCGACGATGCCGAACTCGATGCCGTCGTCGGCCGGATGCGCGAGGCGAAGCACCCCCGTGAGGATCGCCGTCATGACGTCGGAGAGAGCGACGCCGAGCTCTTCGACGCTCACGAGGCCCAGGATGGCGGCGAGCGACAAGCGCAGCACCTCGCGGCGGCGCGCCGTGCGCAGGGACTTCGCCGCGGCATCCGGATCCGCCGCGTAGCGCGCGATCGTCGCCTCGGTCTCGTCGAGGAGGTCGATGAGGGGACGCGGACGCAGCTCGGCGTCGTTCTCGAGCCACGCGGTCGCCTCGGGGATGCGCTCGAAGAGTCCGCCGACGAACCGCGAACTCGCGAGCACGTGCGTGAGGCGCTGTGCGGCCCCCGAGGAGTCGCGCAGCATCCGCAGGAACCAATACGACTCGCCCAGATCGTCGGAGAGCCGCCGGAAGACGAGAAGGCCGTAGTCGGGGTCGGCTCCCTCCGCGAACCACTGCAGCATGACGGGGAGCAGGGTGCGCTGGATCGCCGCCCGCCGCGAGACGCCGCCCGTGAGCGCGGCGATGTGACGCAGAGCACCCCGCGGGTCCTGGAAGCCGATCGCCGCGAGCCGCGCCTCCGCCTGCTCGCTCGTGAGCGCGTAGCCGTCCTCGGGCAGCGAAGCCACCGCCGACAGGAGCGGGCGGTAGAAGAGCCGCTCGTGGAGGCTGCGCACCCCCTGTTGAACCTGCCGCCACGCGTCGAGCAGTTCATCGGCCCGGGTCGCGAGCCGGCTGCCCCGCGCGAGGGCACGCTGCTCCGCCTCGCCCCGCGGCATGAGGTGCGTGCGCCGCAGGCGCGAGAGCTGGATGCGGTGCTCGAGCAGTCGCAGGAAGCGGTAGTCGCGCGCGAACTCGGACGCCTCCGCACGCCCGATGTAGCCGCGCTCCGCGAGAGCCGCGAGGGCGTCGAGCGTCGAGCGCTGCCGGATGCCGTCGTCGGCCTGCCCGTGCACGAGCTGCAGCAGCTGGATCGTGAACTCGACATCGCGCAGACCGCCGGGTCCGAGCTTGAGCTGCACGTCGACCTCGTCGCGCGGGATGTGCTCGAGCACGCGCTCACGCATCTTCTGCACCGATTCGACGAAGCCCTCGCGCGATGACGCCGCCCACACCTTGGGCGCGACGCCCGCGACGAAGCGCTCCCCCAGCTCGAGGTCGCCCGCGAGCGGTCGCGCCTTGAGGAGCGCCTGGAACTCCCAGCTCTTGGCCCATCGGTCGTAGTAGGCGAGATGCGAGTCGAGGGAGCGCACGAGCGCGCCGTCCTTGCCCTCCGGCCGCAGGTTCGCATCGACCTCCCACAGCGGAGGCTCGACGGCGAGCTCCTGGATCGCGTGGGTCGCCTCGACCGCGAGGCGCGTCGCGATCTCGATCGCGCGCGCGTCCGGGATGCCGTTGCCTGCCGCGACGTAGATGACGTCGACGTCGCTCAAGTAGTTGAGCTCGCGCGCGCCCGCCTTGCCCATGCCGACGATCGCGAGACGTGTGGCCGCGACCTCGTCTGCGGGGAAGCGCACCTCGCCCCGCGCGATCACGAGCGCCGCGTCGAGCGCCGCCCCCGCGAGGTCGGCGAGTGCGGCCGCGACGACCGGCACGATCTCGATGGGCTCGGGGTGATCGAGGTCCCACGCCGCGAGTCGCGTGAGCTCACGGCGATACGCGAGGCGCAATGCGTTGCGCGCCTCCTCGCCCGTGCGCCCGTCGACGGCCGCCACGAGCTCGGCGCGATAGCGGTCGGCGGTCGGCGGTGCGTTCATCGCGCGCCCGAGCACAGGGAGCTGCTCCGGATGCCGCTCCAGGAAGATCGCGAGCGCCTCGGACGCGCCGAGCACCTCGAGAAGACGACGCGCGGCGTCCTCGTTGCGCAGCAGAGCGTCCGTCCGCTTGGCGTCGCGCTCCCGCAACGTCACGAGGTGACGAAGAGCTTGATCCGGGTCCGCGGCGGCGGAGAAGAGCGGCACGACGGCATCCGGAACCCCCGGGAGCGCCGCCGCTGCGCTGCCCAGCTCGGCGAAACCGAGTCGCGCGAGCTCGGTGAGGGTGACCGCGCTGCGGGTCAGAGCGCCTCCAGATTCGCTTCCAGCTCGAACGGCGTGACCTGCGAGCGGTAGCCGGCCCACTCACGCCGCTTGTTGAGCAGCACGTAGTTGAAGACCTGCTCGCCGAGGGTCTCGGCCACGAGCTCCGACTCCTCCATGATGAGCAAAGCGCGATCGAGGCTCGACGGGAGCGCCTCATACCCGAGGGCCCGGCGCTCGGCGCTCGACATGTTGAACACGTCGGAATCCGCCTCGGGCGGCAGCTCGTAGCCCTCCTCGATGCCCTTGAGCCCCGCCGCGAGCAGGAGCGCGTACGCGAGATAGGGGTTGGCGGCCGAGTCGATGCCGCGGTACTCGACGCGTGCGCTCTGGCCCTTGCCGGGCTTGTAGAGCGGCACGCGCACGAGCGCCGAGCGGTTGTTGTGACCCCACGTGATGTAGCTGGGTGCCTCGTCGCCGCCCCACAGCCGCTTGTAGGAGTTGACGAACTGGTTCGTCACGGCCGTGATCTCGGGCGCGTGACGCAGGAGCCCCGCGACGAACTGCCTGCCGATCTGGGAGAGCTGGTACTGCCCGCCCGCGTCGAAGAACGCGTTCGTGTCACCCTCGAAGAGCGAGACGTGCGTATGCATGCCCGAACCGGGATGCTCGGAGAACGGCTTCGGCATGAACGTCGCGTAGACGCCCTGCTCGATCGCGACCTCCTTCACGACGGTGCGGAAGGTCATGATGTTGTCGGCCGTCGTGAGCGCGTCGGCGTAGCGCAGGTCGATCTCGTTCTGGCCGGGGCCCGCCTCGTGGTGGCTGAACTCGACGGAGATGCCGAGATCCTCGAGCATCCGGACGCTGCGTCGGCGGAAGTCGTGAGCCGTGCCGCCCGGCACGTTGTCGAAGTAGCCAGCCGAGTCGACAGGAACGGGGCGGCCGTTCTTGAGCTTGCTCGAGCGCAGCAGGTAGAACTCGATCTCCGGATGCGTGTAGAACGTGAAGCCGCGATCGGCCGCCTTCGCGAGCGCGCGCTTGAGAACGTTGCGCGGATCGGCGACGGCCGGCTGCCCATCGGGCGTCGTGATGTCGCAGAACATGCGCGCCGTGGGATCCACTTCGCCACGCCACGGGAGGATCTGGAATGTCGTGGGATCCGGATGCACGAGCACGTCCGCCTCGAAAGCGCGCGTGAGCCCCTCGATCGCCGATCCATCGATGCCGACACCCTCGCTGAATGCACCCTCGACCTCTGCGGGCGCGAGGGCCACCGACTTGAGGGTGCCCACGACATCCGTGAACCACAGGCGCACGAACTTCACGCCGCGCTCCTCGATCGTGCGCAGAACGAAGTCTCGCTGCTTGTCCATCGGGATCCCTTTCTCGACGCGTCGCACGCTCGTCCTAGGCTATCGTCATGGCTCGGCTGTGATCGGCGCTCGCGCGCCGCGCCAGGACCGTCGCGTCGGATCTCTCGCATCCGCGCCGCTCACCCTCCGATACGATGCCGACACGGCCGATTTCGTGACCCGCCTCATCGGCCGTCCCGAGTGGACGCGCCGGCAGTGCGCCATCGGCCCGAAGACCTCGGGTCGGGCACCCTGCCGTCACCGACGCGTCCGACTCACGTACCGCCCGGCGGGCTGAACCCGCCGCCCCATCGCCCGCCGGCAGAAAGCTCTTATCTCACGTGCACGTTCAGGCCTACATCGACAACGTCTTCCGCACCGCCGTCGCCCGCAACGCAGGCGAACCCGAGTTCCACCAGGCGCTCCACGAGGTGCTCGAATCGATCGGGCCCGTGCTCGACCAGCACCCCGAGTACCTCGAGGCCGGCATCCTCGAGCGCCTCGTCGAGCCCGAACGGCAGATCATGTTCCGCGTGCCGTGGGTGGACGACTCCGGCTCGGTGCAGGTGAACCGCGGATTCCGTGTGCAGTTCAACTCGGCACTCGGCCCCTACAAGGGCGGTCTGCGCTTCCACCCGAGCGTCAACCTCGGCATCATCAAGTTCCTCGGCTTCGAGCAGATCCTCAAGAACGCACTCACCGGTCAGGGCATCGGCGGCGCCAAGGGCGGCAGCGACTTCGATCCGCACGGGCGCAGCGACCGTGAGATCGAGCGCTTCTCGCAGAGCTTCATGTCCGAGCTCTACCGGCACCTCGGCGAGCACACGGACGTGCCCGCGGGCGACATCGGCGTGGGCGCACGCGAGATCGGCTACCTGTTCGGCCAGTACCGCAAGATCACCAACCGCCACGAGTCCGGCATGTTCACGGGCAAGGGCGTGCAGTGGGGCGGCGCCGAGGTGCGCACGGAGGCGACCGGGTACGGCGCCGTCTTCTTCCTGCAGGAGATGCTCGCGCGCACGGGCCAGGGCCTCGAGGGGCGGACGGCGATCGTCTCAGGCTCGGGCAACGTCGCGATCTACGCGATCGAGAAGCTGCACCAGCTCGGCGCGAAGGCGGTCACGGCATCCGACTCCTCGGGTTACGTCGTCGACGAGGCGGGAATCGACCTCGAGCTGCTCAAGCAGCTCAAGGAGGTCGAGCGCGCGCGCATCTCGGAGTACGCGGAGCGCCGCAGCTCGGCGCGCTTCGTTCCGGGACGCCGCGTGTGGGAGGTGCCGGGCCACGTCGCGATCCCCTCCGCGACCCAGAACGAGCTCGACGGCGACGACGCCGCGACGCTCGTGAAGAACGGTGTCGTCGCCGTGAGCGAGGGCGCCAACATGCCGAGCACGCCGGAGGCCGTCGCGACCTTCCAGGATGCGGGCGTTCTGTTCGCGCCGGGCAAGGCCGCGAACGCGGGTGGCGTCGCGACCTCGGCGCTCGAGATGAGCCAGAACGCCTCGCGTCAGCGCTGGGGCTTCGAGGACAGCGAAGCACGCTTGCGCGAGATCATGAAAGACGTGCACGACGCCGCGTACGCGGCCTCCGAGCGCTACGGCCGTCCGGGCGACTACGTGCTCGGCGCGAACGCGGCTGGCTTCGTGCGCGTCGCGGATGCCATGCTCGCGCAAGGTCTGATCTGACATGCCCCGCGTCCCGCTGCTGCTCGGAGGATTCGCACCGTTCCTCGCGGTGTCGGTCTTCCACCTCGCGGTCAAGCTCGCGGGACTCGTCGATCTCGATCGCGCGACGAAGGGACTCACGATCCCCGCGCTCCTGCTGGGGCTCGTGATCGTGCTCGTCGTGGGCCGACTGCGGTTGCGCACACCCGTGCTCGCGATGCTCGTCGTGGCCCTCACGCTCTCGTGGCTCGGCGACATGACGCTCGCGTTCCTCGAGCTCGGGCTCGTCTTCTTCCTCACGGCGCATCTCGCGTACATCGCCGTGTTCCAGCTCGCGTTCCGGCGGCGTCCGTCGTGGTGGGCCGTCGGTCTCGCTCCGTGGTACGCGGGGCTCGTGCTCGCCCTGTGGCCGTACCTCGGGGCGTACACGGCGCCCGTGCTCGTCTACGGTGCGGCCCTCGCGCTCATGGCGGCATGGGCGACGCGCGGCAACGCCTTCACGATGATCGGGGGCGCGCTCTTCGTCGCGAGCGACTCGCTGCTCGCCTTCCGGCTGTTCACGCCCCTCTTCCAGACACCGCCCGAGGACGTGCTCATCATGGGCCTCTACCTCGCAGCCCAGCTCTGCATCGTGCTCGGCGTGCTGCGCACCGCCGTGCCGCGGGCCCCACGCGCGAGGAGGGCCGCGGCGGCGCGCGCCTAGACTGACCGCATGGCAGACGAGGTCGTCAAGAGGGTACGCACGCGGCATTTCCAGAATGCCAAGGCCAACGGCATCAAGATCACGGGCCTCACGAGCTACGACCAGCTCACGGCCGCGATCTTCGATCGCGCGGGAATCGACTTCCTGCTCGTGGGCGACTCCGCCGGCAACAACGTGTTCGGCTACGACACGACGCTCCCCGTGACGATCGACCAGCTCATCCCCCTCACGCGCGCCGTCGCGGGCGCGGCCAAGCGCGCGTTCGTCATCGGCGACATGCCGTTCGGCTCCTATGAGACGGGCCCCGACGAGGCGCTTCACACGGCCTTCCGCTTCATGAAGGAGACAGGGGCCCACGCGGTCAAGCTCGAGGGCGGTGTGCGCTCGGCGGAGCAGATCCGTCGCATCGTGTCGGCGGGCATCCCCGTCATGGCGCACATCGGTTTCACTCCGCAGAGCGAGCACCAGCTGGGCGGCCACGTCATCCAGGGCCGGGGCGAGCGCGTCGAGCAGCTGCTCGCCGACGCGCATGCCGTCGAGGATGCCGGGGCCTTCGCCGTCGTGCTCGAGATGGTGCCCGCCGAGGCGGCTCGCCGCGTGACGCAGGAGCTCACCATCCCGACGATCTCCGTGGGCGCAGGCCCGCACACCGACGGGCAGCTCCTCGTCTGGACGGACTGGGCCGGGCTCACGACCGGTCGCATCCCGAAGTTCGTGAAGCAGTACGCCAACCTCGCCGAGACGCTCACGCACGCCGCGCGCGCCTGGACGGCCGACGTCGCCTCCGGTGCCTACCCGGGTCCCGAGCACTCCTACGACGACTGACGCCCGCCACCTCGCCGGTGGACGTCGCACGACGACGGCGACAGGATGGACGCATGGCGACCGCGCGCGTGGGCATGTCCGGTTGGACCTACGCGCCGTGGCGTGGTGAGTTCTATCCGAAGGGCCTGCGGCACGCCGACGAGCTGCGCTACGCGGCCGACCACGTGACGTCGATCGAGCTCAACGGCTCGTTCTCCTCGCTCCAGAAGCCGAGCAGCTGGCTCACATGGCGTGATGCGACCCCCGACGACTTCGTCTTCGCGGTCAAGGCGCCGCGCTTCATGACGCACATCCGCCGGCTCACCGACATCGAGGAGCCGTTCGCCAACTTCCTCGCCTCCGGTATCCTGGGCCTCGGACCCAAGCTCGGGCCGATCCTCTGGCAGCTGCCCCCGGCCCTCGAGTACGACCCCGAGCTCATCGCGCACTTCCTCGAGCTGCTCCCCCACGACACGGGTGCGGCCCTGGAAACGGCGCGCCGACGCAGCGAGCGGATGTCGGGCAAGGAGCTGCTCGAGAACGACGAAGTGCGTCCGCTGCGCCACGCGATCGAGCCGCGCGCCCACAGCTTCGACGACCAGGAATTCGCCGACCAAGCGGCCGCCGCGGGCGTCGCCGTCGTGCTCGGCGACAACGAGGGCCGCTGGCCGCGCCTCGATTGGGTCACGGCGGACTTCGCCTACGCACGCCTGCACGGCGACAAGGAGCTCTACACATCCGGCTACGACGAGCGGGCGCTCGACGACTGGGAGGAGTGGGTGCGCGACCACCTCGACCACGATCGCGACGTGTACGTGTACTTCGACAACGACGTCAAGGTGCGGGCTCCCTTCGACGCGATGTCGCTCGTGGCACGATTGCGTCGATGATCGATCCGACGGCACCCTCGCCTTTCGTCCTGCCGCCTGCGCCCGACCACCTTCAGCTCGAGACCGAGAGGCTCGTGCTCCGACCGGTGACCGAAGACGACCTCGAAGCCATGGCCGTCTACCGTGGCGATCCCGAGGTGTGCCGCTACCTGCCGTTCCCTCCGCAGACGGCCGAGGACATCCACGCGCGCATCGGCCACTTGCTCGGCTCGACCTCGCTCGAGGGCGAAAGGGGCGGCATCCCGGTGGCGATCGTGCGCCGTGACGACGGCGCGCTCATCGGCGATCTCGTGCTCTTCCACCTGGATGCCGTGCACGGCTCCGTCGATATGGGCTGGGTCATCCGGCCGGATGCCGCGGGCAAGGGCTACGCGACCGAGGCGTGTCGCGCACTCCTCGACGCCGCGTTCCGCGTCTACGGCGTGCGCCGCGTCGTCGCGCGCATCGATGCCGAGAACAAGGCATCCGCGCGCCTCGCAGAGCGGCTGGGCATGCGACTCGAGGCGCGTCTCATCGAGAACGAGTGGTTCAAGGGCCGCTGGGGCGATGAGCTCGACTACGCGATCCTCGCGCGCGAGTGGGGCCCGCTCACTTGACTCCGCCCGTCGCGAGCCCGCCGACGAGTCGCTTCTCGATGAGCATGAAGAGCACGACGACGGGAACGATCGCGACGACCGAGACGCCGAACACGTACTGCCACGAGGTCTCGTACTGTCCGACGAACTTCGTGAGCGCGACCGAGAGCGGCTGATTACCCGCCGTCGAGAGGATCACGAGCGACGCCGCGAACTCGTTCCATGCCGCGACGAAGGTGAAGACGATCGCCGTCACGAGGCCGGGCCACACGAGCGGCAGGTTGACGCGCAAGAGCACCGTGAGGCGCCCGGCTCCGTCGAGCTGTGCGGCCTCATCGATCTCGCGCGGGATCGAGGCGAAGAACGAGTGCAGGATCCAGATCGTGAAGGCAAGGTTGAAGGCCGCATTCGTGAGGATCATCGCAGCCCAGGTGTCGTACATCCCGAGCGCGACGAACTGACGGAAGAGCCCCGAGGTCAGCACGGCGGGCTGCAGCATCTGGGTCGTGATGACGAGGGCGAGGAACGCGAAACGCCCGGGAAAGCGGAATCGCGCCGTGTAGTAGGCGGCCGGCACCGCGACCACGAGAGCGAGCAGCGTCGCGCAACTCGCGATGACGATCGTCGAGATGAGGTTCTGCACGAGCGGTGTCTCGGGCGTCGACCACATCGTGAGGTAGTTCTCCCAATGCCACTCGCGCGGGAAGTAGCTCGGATCGACCGAGCGGATCTGCGCCTTCGTCTTGACCGAGCCGAAGAACATGATCGTGTACGGGAGCACGAACACGACGAGTACGACGAGTCCGCCGAGCATCCGCAGCACAACGCGTCCGAGGGGCACTTGGTCGCTCGTGTAGCGGCGACGGCGGATACCGCCCTGCGTCACGCCGATCGTCATCCTCACACCTCCCGCATGGGTCGCACGACGCGTACGTAGACGGCGACGATGACGAGCACGATCACGAACGCGACGACCGAGAGCGCGCTCGCGACATCGACCTTGTGCTGGTTCTGGATGTACTTGAAGATCATCGTCATGACGGTGTCGGCGTCGTAGCCCGGGATCGATCCGGTCATGACCTTGAGGATCGGCAGTGAGTTGAAGACGTTGATGATGTTGATGATCACGGCGACCGAGAGCGCGCCCCGCAATTGCGGGAGCACAACCGTGAGGTAGCTCCGCACAGGACCCGCGCCGTCGACCTTGGCCGCTTCGAGCGTCTCGGCGGGGATCGTCGCGAGGCCCGCGAGGATCGTGTAGCTCGTGAACGGCAGCGAGACGAAGATCGCCACGACGACCGCCCACGCGAACGCCGTGTCCGGGTTGCGCGTCCAGCCGTAGCCCTCGGGGGTGCCGACGAGACCGATGTCGACGAGGAACTTGTTGATGATGCCGAAGTAGGGCTCGAGCCCGTAATAGACGATCATCGTCGTCATCACGACGGATGCGGCCCACGGGATGATGACGACGAGGCGCACGAGGCGCCTGCCGGGGAACGCCTTGTCGAGCAGCTGCGCGATGGCGAGCGACAGCAGCATCGTCACCCCGACGACGACCACGACCCACACGACCGTGCGCCCGAGGATGGGCCAGAAGTACGGGAACGAGAACACCTCGACGTAGTTCGCAAAGCCCGCCGGCCCCTTGTCGACGCCCGAGATCGAGATGTCGCGCGTCGAGTTGAACACCATGACGCCCGCCGGGAACAGCACGACCCCGAGGATGAGGACGGCGGCGGGCGCGAGCCACGGCAGGGCCGCGAGCGTCGCCCGCGGCCCGCCGTCGTGCGTCGTCCGCACGTGATCAGCCCGCGTCGACCTGAGCCTGGATCTCCTGGAGGACATCCTGCGCGGGCTTCGACTGAATCTGTCCGAAGAGAGCCTTGAACGCGGAGTCGGCTGCGGACCACTTCGCGTTCGTGCTCGGGTAGAACTGGGCGTCGGGCAGCACCTCGAGGAACGGCGCGAGCGCCTCCTCGCCTGCGAGAGCATCGGCGCCCGATTTCGTCACCGGGAGGAAGCCCTCGGCCTTGACCCACGGCACGTACACATCGGCCGAGTAGAAGTAGTCGAAGAACGCGCGGATGGCATCCTGCTTGTCGCCGTCGTTCTGGAACGCCATGAGCTGGTCCGCGACGCCGAGGGTGAAGGCGAGCCGTCCTTCGTCGGGATCGGCACGATCGAGTAGTCGAGCTCGGGGTTGTTGTCGGCGATCTGCCCCACGGTCGGCGGAAGTCCGACCTGCATGCCGATCTTGCCCTGCACGAAGATATCCATGAGCGGCGAGCGATCGGTCGAACCGGGGTCGGCCTGGGTTGCGCCCGCGTCGATCATCTTCTTGATCTGCTCGGCACCCGGCAGGTTCGCGGGATCGTCGATCGTGATGGCCGACTCGTCGCCGAAGGTGCCGCCGCCACCCCACAGCCACACGGCCGCCTCGGCCTGCGCCTCCTCCGAGCCGAGCGGCATCCCGTACCCGGCGATCCCGCCTCCGAGGGCCGAGACCTTGGTCGCCGCGTCGAGCAGCTCATCCCAATCGGTGGGGGGCGACGCGACGCCCGCCTGCTCGAGCAGTGCGTTGTTCACGAAGAGCGCCCGCGCGGATGCGATGAACGGCAGCGCGTAGGTCGTCCCGTCGAGCTGCTCGTTGGCGAGGAACGACTCCTGGAAGTCGGCGAGCGTCTCGGGTGAGGTCACGTCCTCGGCGGCGTAGAGCAGCCCGTCGGAGGCGAAGCCCGCAAACGGTCCGCCGTTGTAGATGTCCGGCGCCTCGCCGCCCTGCACCTTTGTGGAGATGACCGACTCGAGGTTGTCCCATGACTGCACCTCGAGCTCGACGTGCACATCCGGGTTGGCGTCCTCGAACCCCGCGATGACATCCTCCCAGAGGCCCTGCGTCTGATCCGAGTAGCTCGGCACGAGCATGTCGAGCGTCGTCCCACCGGAGGCGTCATCGCCTCCGCCTCCGCCGCCGAACCCGCAGGATGCGAGCGTGAGCGACGCTGCCCCCATCGCGACGATCGCCGCCGCACGCGTGCGTGTCTTCATCGGTCCCTCCGTCCGGTCGCACGACGACGCGCCCTCATGGAGCGCCGTGGCGACCCGTCGATGGGGCAATCTACGAGTGCCCCATACGGGGGGTCAAGGGTTTGCGGAAAATTAGTTCACCATCCTGACAAACCGCACCGGAAGCGCTCCCGGTCACACGACCGGAACGACCGCGATGGGAGCGGTGTCACGCGCGCTTCCGCCCGCTCAGCGTTCCGCTTCCTCCTCGGCGGCCCACGCGCGCGCCCGCTCCGCCGCGATCTCGGGCGCACGCTCCGCTTCCTCGCGCGTCGCGAAGGGACCGTCGCGATCGATGCCCAGCGACTGCGGGCCCTCTTCGACCTCACCGGTCTTGTGGTTGTACCACCACTCGGTCATGTCGCCACCTTCCGCTCGGTACTCTTGACCCTATGCCTCGCGATGCCGCTGGTCACCTCGTCGCAGGCACGGTGTCGCCGCCACGCGCAGTGCCCGCATCCATCCCCCGGCCCGAGTACGTCGGTCGCCCGGGCCCGCGTCCGTTCACGGGATCGGACGTCTACACGCCCACCGAGATCGAGCGCATTCGAGTGAGCGGGCGGATCGCGGCGCAAGCCGTCGACGCCGTCGGTGCCGCGATCCGCCCGGGCGTGACGACCGACGAGCTCGACGCGATCGCCCACGACTTCCTCGTGGCGCACGACGCCTACCCGTCGACCCTCGGGTACCGCGGATTCCCCAAGTCGTGCTGCACCTCGATCAACGAGGTCGTGTGCCACGGCATCCCCGACGACACGAGGCTCGTCGAGGGCGACATCATCAACATCGACATCACGGCTTACCACGACGGCATGCACGGCGATCTCAACGCGACGTTCCTCGTGGGCGAGGTGGCGCCGGCGACGCGCGACCTCGTCGAGCGCACGCGCGAGGCCCTGCAGCGTGGCATCAAGGCGGTCGCGCCGGGGCGGCAGATCAACGTCATCGGGCGTGCCATCGAGAGCTATGCGCGCCGCTTCGGCTACGGCGTGGTGCGCGACTTCACGGGCCACGGCGTCGGCCGCGCCTTCCACACGGGTCTCGTCGTGCCGCATTACGACGCGGCACCCCGCTTCGACGCGGTCATGGAGGTCGGCATGGTCTTCACGATCGAGCCCATGCTGACCCTCGGAACGCCCGAGCGGCCGGGCACAGCCGAGTGGGACGAGTGGCCGGACGACTGGACGATCGTCACGCTCGACCGCAGCCTCACCGCCCAGTTCGAGCACACGCTCGTCGTCACCGAGGCGGGCGCCGACATCCTGACCCTTCCCTGACCCGCATCGGAGGAGACCACATGACCGCACTCGCCGTGGGCATCGACATCGGCGGAACCGGCATCAAGGGCGCGCTCGTCGACACCGAGCTCGGGGAGCTCGCGAGCGAGCGCGTCAAGGTGCCGACCCCCGAGGGCGGCGACCCGGATGCCGTGCTCACGACCGTCGTCGACATGGTCGCGGGCTTCGGCGCCCCGGCCGAAGGCGTGCCCGTGGGTGTGTGCTTCCCCGCGATCGTGCGCCACGGCCGCACGATGTCAGCCGCGAATGTGTCGAAACGCTGGATCGGCCTCGAGGCCGAGGCGCTCTTCGAGCGGGCGCTGCGCCGCGACATCCACTTCGTCAACGACGCGGATGCCGCGGGCGTCGCCGAGGCGCGCTTCGGTGCCGCGAAGGGCGTGGACGGGCTCGTCATCATGACGACTCTCGGAACCGGCATCGGGAGCGCCTTCCTCTACGACGGCGTGCTCATCCCGAACACGGAGCTCGGGCACCTTGAGATCAAGGGGCACGACGCCGAGAAGAAGGCATCGTTCGCCGCGAAAGAGCGCGACGAGCTCGACTGGAGCGCCTGGGCGAAGCGCCTGCAGCGCTACTACGCGCACGTCGAGTTCCTCTTCTCCCCCGAGCTCTTCATCGTGGGGGGCGGCGTGTCGAAGAGCTACGAGGAGTTCCTCCCGCTGCTGGATCTCGAGACGCCCATCGTGCCCGCGACCCAGCGGAACAACGCCGGCATCCTGGGCGCCGCATGGCTCGCGACGCAGCCGTCACGCCGTTGACGCCAGATTTCAGTTCTGTGAAATCTCGCGTCACCCCCTGCCGCAGCATCCCTCATGTGCATTAGGTTGAGCTAACGCCCCCGAGTCTGTGGGCGCATGCACCAGAAGAAAGCAGTCACATGCCCAGTGGAACCGTGAAGTGGTTCAACGCCGAAAAGGGATTCGGCTTCATCACCCCCGACGACGGAGCTCAAGACGTCTTCGCGCACTACTCGGCCATCGAGGCCAAGGGGTACCGCACCCTCGAAGAGGGTCAGCGCGTCGAGTTCGAGGTCGCGCAGGGCCAGAAGGGCCCGCAGGCCGCGAACATCCGGATCGCCTGACGACCCACTCCACCATGAGGAAGCGCCCCCGGGGTCACTCCGGGGGCGCTTCCTCATGTGCGAACGGGCCGGCCGATACGCCGGGTTCTGTCGGTCGACGCAGTCGACCGGACGGCCATCTCTCTCGGGGCCACGTCGCCGTGACCCTCTAGCGGTCTACCCGGTGCCTCGGCGAGCAACCTCATCGGCACCTGTCTGACCTTGCTCCGGGCGAGGTTTACCCAGCGAGCCCGATCACTCGGGCCCCTGGTGGTCTCTTACACCACCGTTTCACCCTTACCCCGGGCCGAAGCCCCGGGCGGTCTGCTCTCTGTTGCACTTTCTCGCGGATCACTCCGGGTGGGTGTTACCCACCGCCCTGCTCTGCGGAGCCCGGACGTTCCTCGGCGCGCGCTCGCGCGCGCGACGCGACCGTCTGGCCGACCCGTTCGCGGTTCTCAGGATAGCGGGCGCCGCCGATCAGAGCCCGGACTCGGCCGTGCGCACGAGGATCGCGCTCGAGTCGGGGCACAAGAGCACGTCGTCGGGCGCTGCGGCACGCACCGCATTGAGATCCGTCGCATTGAGCGCGACGCCGCTCGCGCTCGAGACACCGCCCCGCAGGTGGGACGCCCCGACCCCGTACCGTGCTCGCTGCTTCTCGTAGAGAGCGAGGAGATCGGCGGGCACACGCGCCGCGATCGTCGTGCGATCGGCGGCGATGTGGGCCCGCTCCTCGTCGATCGATGCGGCCTCCGTGTCGCGCGCGGCCGTCGTGCCGGCGATCTGCGCCTCGAGCTCGTCGAGCGCCGCGCGGGTCGTCGCGACGAGCTCCTCCTGGTCCTCGACCTTCTCCATCACGACGAGCTCGATCTCTTCGAGCTCGTCGCGGCGGCGCGCGAGGGCGTCGAGCTCCTGCTCGAGCGCCTGCACGTCCTTGACCGACGAGCTGCCCTGCAATCGCCCCCGATCGCGTTCGATGCGCGCCTCGACGACCGCGACATCCGCCTCGACGCGGCCGAGCTCGGCCTGTGCGTCTTCGAGGGCCCCCGTCTGCTCGGCAAGGGCGCGACGCGTCTCGACGGCCTCGCGCTCGAGCTCGGCGAGCTTCGCCGTCTCGGGGAGGTTGCGCAGCCGGTGGTCGAGACGCTGCAGGCGCGTGTCGAACTCCTGCAGTTCGAGCAGGAGCGCCTGATCTTCGGGAGCGGCCTTGAGGCCCATGCGGTTTCCGTTCTGTCGGGGTGGTTCAGACGAGCGCGAAGTCCCACGGATCCGTGCGCAGTTCGCTCACGGTGACCGTGACATCCGGGATCGCGGCGCGCAGCGCATCTGCGGCAGCGTCGAGCCACAGCCACTCGGCGGCCCAGTGCGAGACGTCGAGGAGGGCGGGCCCGCCCGCGACGCGCGCGTTCTCCCGCGCCTCGGATGCCGGATGGTGCCGCAGGTCGCTCGTGATGTACACATCGGCCGCGAGCACCTCGGGGTGCGCGAGAAGCGAGTCGCCCGCGCCCGCGCACAGGGCCACGCGTCGCACCTCGGCGTGGTAGTCGCCGGCTCCGCGGATGCCCTGCGCGGTCGCGGGCAGCACGCCCTGCAGACCGCGCGCGAGCTCGCCCAGCGTCATCGCCTCGGGGAGCTCGCCGACGCGCCCGAGTCCGATCGACGGGTCGGATGCCGCGGGCACGATGGGACGGACGTCGCGCAGGCCGAGTCGCCGCGCGAACACTGCCGAGGTGCCGTCGGCGACGACGTCGGCGTTGGTGTGCGCGGCGAGCAGAGCGCAGCCGCCGCGGATGAGGCGCGCGACGACGGCGCCCTTGTAGCGGTCCTCGGCGACGGACGTGACGCCGCGCAGCAGGAGCGGGTGATGCACGACGAGCAGCTGCGCCTCGAGGTCGACGGCCTCCTGAGCCGTCTCGACGACGGCATCGACGGCGAGGTGCACGTGCGCGACCTCGGCGCTGGGATCACCCGCGATGAGTCCGGGGGCGTCCCACGACTCGGCTCCTGCGAGCGGCCACAGGGAGTGCGCAAGCTGCGTCACCTGCGAGAGAGAGGGGACCACGGCCTCAGTCTACGAGGGGCGCCGCCTCCGGCTGCCCGGCGTCGGTCTCGGCTCCCTCAGGTGAACGCTCCTGGCGGCGGATCGCGGGAACGCCGGCCACGAGCGGGAGGAGCATGCCGAGCGCGAGGGCGACGAGCACACCCGCATCCGTCCCGACGATCACGGATTCGCTCGAGAAGCCGAGAAGCGGGAAGAGGTAGCCCTCCCAGCCAAGCCCGTCAAGGTCCGCCGTGACGAGCCCCCAGCCGACCGCCGAGATGATGACGAGCCCCACGAGGTTGACCCAGCGAACCGTCGGGTAGACGCCGCCCCGCACGAGCAACGAGGGGGCGTGGAAGCGCCGCAGGCGGATCATCATCTCGCTCGCGAAGATGCCGGTCCACGCCGCCACGGGCACCGCGAGTGTCGTCGCGATATCGCGGACGATGTGGCGGGTGTCGGCTCCCAGCACGAGGAGCCCCGCGGCCGCAGCCGCCACGAGCACGGCCGCGACGAGCGTCGCGACCGCGCGCGGCATCCGCACGCCCACCGCGACGAGCGCGAGGCCGCCCGAGTACATCGCGACGATCGCTCCCCCGACGAGCCCGAAGCCGGATGCCGCGAGAAGCGGGATCATGAGGCCGTCGGGAACCGCGCCCGCGAGGGCGGCGAGCGGAGAACGCGCGAGCTCCTCGGCGAACTCGGGGTCGGATGCCGCGAGCACGGCGCCCCACGACAGGATCGCGAGCGTCGGCAGGATGACGCCGAAGCTGCCCCACAGCATGTTCGCGCCGCTCGATCCCGCGGGGTTCTGGTAGCGGGCGAGATCCGAGCTCGACTGCGCCCACGCGAGACCGACGACGCTGAAGACCGTCACGGCACCGCCGACGACGAGCCACCAGGAGCCATCGTCGGTGCGCAGGGCTGTCGCGATGTCGACGCGGGGCGCCGTCACGACGATCGTGCCCACGACGAGCACGGTCGACAGGATGCCGAGCACCCGCTGGACACGGTGCAGCAGCCCGTAACCGAGCACCGCGACGAGTCCCGCGAGCACGGCGCCTACCCCGAGCGCTGCGAACGCGACGATTCCCGTGCCCGCTGCGAGCGGGTCGAGGAGGGTCGCCGTCGTCGCTGCGAGCAGCCACACGAGCACGCCACCCCACAAGACCCGACCGATGACCGCGAGGATCGCCGGGAGCACATTGCCCACCACGCCGAAGGTCGCGCGCGACACGACCATGGTCGGTTGACCGCTCCACTTGCCCGCGAGCGAGCCGAGGCCGAGCGGCAGGGCCGAGAAGCCGACGCCTGCGACGACCGCGACGAGCACCTGGCGCAGGCTCATGCCCGCCGTGAAGAGGGTCGCCCCGACGGCGACCATGACGATCGAGGAGTTGGCCGCGAACCACAGCCAGAACAGCCGGGCGGCGTGGCCCGCCCGCCGCTCGAGCGGGGTCGGCGCGGCCGCGGCGGGCTCGACCGCCATCGCGGGCGGATCGGAGGGCCGCTCAGGCGCGGGTGGTTCCCCGACGGCGACCATCGTCGCGGTCGACACGGGAACGGGTGCGACGGATGCCACGCCATCCTCGCCGATAGGGATGGGCGCGGGAAGATCTGCACGGTCGAAATCGTCGATCCCCTCGGTCTCGGGATCGCCCGCGGGCTCCGCGACGACGAGCGCCTCGACGGGAGGCGGCGGCGCGAAGGGGAGCGCTCCCGGCTCGGGAGGCGGGGCATCCGCGAAGCTCGCGGGCGGAAGGTCGACGGCCGCCGCGGCGGACGGGGGTGGCAATCGCGACACATCGACGGGCCCATCGGGGCCCTCGACGGTCGTGACGGGGGGCGGCAGGAGGGGTGCCGGGAGCTCGGATGCGGGAGGCGGCGTGAGCGCCGACGGGTCGATCGTGCCGACGGGCGGCGCGGCCGGCGGCTCGACGAGAGGCGGCGGCGCGAAGCTCGGCGGCGGCGCGCTCAGCCACGCCTGCTCGGGCGGGGCGTCGTCCTCGGGCGCGGGCGCTTGTGCAGGCTCTGGCGCGGCCTCGGGAGCGGGCACGACGTCGCTGTCGAGAGCGGGGGCGGCATCCCCCGTCGGCGTCGCGACGAACGGGGCGTCGGAGACCTCGCCCTCGCGGGCGGGATCGGGGGCATCCGTCCAGCCGGGGCGAGCGGAGGCCGGAGGGTCCGAGACAGGCTCGGTCTCGAGATTGGGGGCGTCCCATGCCGCGTCGCCGAACGCCGCGCCGACCCCGACGGGCGGCGCATCGCCGTCGGTCACGGGCGGGAGCCCCTGGCGGCGCCGCAGCTCGTTCTCGAGCAAGAGGATCGCGTCGAGCGTCGAGCTCGCGGCCGCCTCCTGCTCGATCGTGCGACTGAGCTCGTCGTCGGGCACGGCGGCGGATGCGGGCGGCGCCGACGGCACGGACGCTCGCGGCGAGTCGACCGGCGGCAGGCCCGACTCGGATGCGCCCGTCGGGGACGGAGGCGCCGGCCACGACGGGACCCCGGCCCCGGATGGCCCGGTCACGTGCTCGTCGCCGCCCTCGTCCGGGAAGACGACGCTCGTCGACTCGGGATCCGCCGCGACGACGTCGGGCGCGACGTATTCGGGCACGGGAGGAGGCGGTGGCACGGGGACGGGCGGGAGCACGGGCCCGTCGTCAGCTGCGGGCGGCGGCGGGACATCCGTCTGGATCGCGGCCGGATCCGGCCGGAACGCCGGGTCGGAGTTCACGACGGGGATCGTGATGGGCCCCGTGTACATGGCCGTCTGCGCGGCGAGCGCCTCCGCGAGCTCGTCGTCGCTCGCACCGCCCGTGGACGACGCGAACGGCGGCGGGTACGCGCCAGCCGCATCCGAGCCGTCGCGCGTCGGTTCGTCCGGCACCTCGCTCATGCCTCGAAGTCTAAGGCGGCTCGCCTCCCGGGCCCAGGAGGACGAGCCGTCACGAGCACGACGATGCCGACGAGGATCGCGACGATGCCGAGCCACGCGAGAGGTTCGAGCCGCTCGCCCACGACGGCGACCGCGAGCACGGTCGCGACGACGGGCTCGAGCAGGGCGATCGTCGTGACGGTCGAGGAGCGGAGCACGCGCAGGGCGAGCCCCACGAGCACGTAGGCGACGAACATCGGGCCGACGGCGAGGTAGGCGGCGATGCCGATCGTGTCGACCCCGGAGAGCAACGGGCCGCCCGTCACGAGCAGCACGGGGATGAGCAGCACCGCACCGCAGCCGAACACGGCGCCCACCGCCCCGCGCGAGCCCGCACCCGCGCCGATGACTCGTGCGGAAGCGTAGGTGTAGAGCCCGTATGCGACGCCGGCGAGGAGCCCGAGCGCGATGCCCGGGGCCACGCCCGCATCTGCCGTCTCCCCCGGGTGCCGCGCGAACGCGAGGAGCGCCATGCCCGCGATCGCGAGCACCGTCGCGACCGCCCAGCGCCGCGAGAGGGGATGGCGTTCGACGACGCGTTCGAGCACGGCCGTGACGATGGGGCCGCTCCCGAGAGCCACGACGTTCCCGATCGCGACGCCGGCGAGGTGCATCCCCGAGTAGAACGCGAGCGGATAGACCACGACCCCGATCGCGCCCAGGGCGATCCACGGCCGGGCGATTCGCGAGCTGAGCACTGCCAGGCTCGCGCGCGGCGCGGTCGCGAACAGCAGGATGCCGCCGACGCCCATCGTCGCCGCGCCCGTCGCGAGCGGGCTCACGGCATCCGGGAGGAAGCTCGCGGCCGTGCCCGTCGTGCCCCACAGGAGCGACGCGACGACGATCGCGAGCGTCGCCCGCACGCGACCGATCTCCACGTGGGCGCTGAGGGACTCGAACCCCCGGCATCTTCGGTGTAAACGAAGCGCTCTACCAACTGAGCTAAGCGCCCGGCCTCCCCGATGCTACCGGTCGGGAATATGCTCCGGATGTGACCGCCGCCGAGTTCCGCATCCGTCCGGAGCATCGTTGGCCGGTCGCGGCCGCGATCGTCGCGGCGCTCGGGCTCTATCTGCTGCTCCCCGGCGCCTTCCTTCCCGCATTGCGCTACGCGATCGCCGGCGTATGCGCGCTCGCGCTCGTGCCGCTCATCTGGTTCAATCCCGTGCGCCTCACGCGCGAGAGCGGTGCGTCGCGCATCGCCTCCCTCGCGCTCGCGGCCGTGCTGCTGCTCGCCAATCAGCTCGCGCTCGTGCAGCTCGCGCACGGCCTCCTGACGACGCGCGACGCCGACGCGCCCGGCATCCTGCTCGCTGCCGTGCAGGTGTGGGTGTCGAACGTCATCGCCTACGCGATCATCTACTGGGAGCTCGATCGGGGTGGGCCCGTCGTGCGTCGACGCGAGGCGCGGGTGTCCCTCCCGCCCGCCGACTTCCGATTCCCGCAAGACGAGGACCACGACGCGGTCGCCGAGGTCGCGTCGCGCTCGTCGGCGCGTGCCGACTGGAGCCCGCAGTTCTTCGACTACCTCTACTTCTCCGCGACCAACGGCATGGCCTTCAGCCCGACCGACGTCATGCCGTTGTCGATCCGCGCGAAGGCGCTCATGCTCGCCGAGTCGCTCTCCGGTTTCGCGATCCTCGCGCTCGTGATCGCACGCGCCGTCAATGTCATGGGCGGCTGACGCCGCATCCGTTCAGACGTCGACGCCGCATCCGTTCAGACAGCGACGGGGAGCACCTCGTCGAGCGCGGCGCGGTAGTCCTCGAGCGAACGCGCCTGACCGGGCGCCGTGATGAACGAGGCCCGGATGATGCCCTTCGCGTCGATCACGAAGGTCGCGCGGTTCGCGAAGCCCTTCTCCTCGAGGAACACGCCGTACTCCTTAGCGACGGCACCATGCGGCCAGAAGTCCGCGAGGAGCGTGAAGTCGTAGCCTTCCTGCTCGGCCCATGCACGCAGCGTCGCCTTCGAGTCGACCGAGATGCCCATGAGCTCGACGCCGTGCTCCTGGAAGAGCGCGAGATTGTCGCGCAGCGCGCACAGCTCGCCCGTGCACGTGCTCGAGAAGGCGAGCGGGAAGAAGACGAGCGCGACGGGCTTGCGGCCGCGGAAGTCGCTCAAGCGGATGTGCTCGCCATATTGATTCGGCAGGTCGAAGTCGGGTGCCTGCGTGTCGTTCTCCAGAGCCACGAGCAGCGATTTTACGCCGCGATCCGCGGATGCGCCGGTGGCCCGCCGCCCGTGTGGGAATCGCACAGCGGTCCGGGCCTAGACTCGACGATGGCCACGACACGATCAGGAAGAGGTCAAGGGTGACGGTGAACGACCAGGATCCGTACTCGGTGAACAACACCGATCAGGACCCGGAGGAGACCGCCGAATGGCAGGAGTCCCTCGACGCGCTCGTCGCGCAGAAGGGGCACGAGCGGGGTCGCGAGATCATGCTGAGCCTGCTCAAGCGGTCGAAGGATCTGCACCTGGGGGTTCCCATGGTGCCGACCACCGACTACATCAACACGATCGCGCCCGAGAACGAGCCGGAGTTCCCGGGCGACGAGGAGCTCGAGCGGCAGTACCGTCGCTGGATCCGCTGGAATGCGGCCATCACGGTGCACCGCGCGCAGCGTCCGGGCATCGCGGTCGGCGGCCACATCTCGACCTACGCGTCGAGCGCCTCGCTCTACGAGGTGGGGCACAACTGGTTTTTCCGCGGCCAGGACCACCCCTCGGGCGGCGACCAGATCTTCTACCAGGGGCACGCATCCCCCGGCATGTACGCGCGCGCATTCCTCGAGGGGCGCCTCGGTGAGGCCGACCTCGACGGCTTCCGCCAGGAGAAGTCCCGCGCGCCGCACGGACTGAGCTCCTACCCGCACCCGCGTCTCATGCCCGAGTTCTGGCAGTTCCCGACGGTCTCGATGGGCCTCGGGCCGATCAACGCGATCTGGCAGGCGCAGAACAACAAGTACCTCACCAACCGCGGCATCGTCGACCGCTCCGACAGCCGCGTGTGGGCGTTCCTCGGCGACGGCGAGATGGATGAGGTCGAGAGCCGTGGCGCGCTGCAGTGGGCCGCCAACGAGAAGCTCGACAACCTGACGTTCGTCATCAACTGCAACCTGCAGCGGCTCGACGGGCCCGTGCGCGGCAACGGCAAGATCATCCAGGAGCTCGAGAGCTTCTTCCGCGGCGCCGGCTGGAACGTCATCAAGGTCATCTGGGGCCGTGAGTGGGATGAACTGCTCGCGCGCGACAATGGGGCGCTCGTGCGCCTCATGAACGAGACGCCCGACGGCGACTACCAGACCTATAAGGCCGAGGACGGCGCCTACGTGCGCGAGAACTTCTTCGGACGCGACCCCGAGGCGCTCAAGCTCGTCGAGGGCTTCAGCGACCAGCAGATCTGGAACCTCAAGCGCGGCGGCCACGACTACCGCAAGGTCTACGCGGCCTTCAAGGCTGCCGTCGAGCACGAGGGCCAGCCGACCGTCATCCTCGCGAAGACGATCAAGGGCTACGGCCTCGGCAAGAGTTTCGAGGGCCGCAACGCGACCCACCAGATGAAGAAGCTCACGCTCGACAACCTCAAGCAGTTCCGTGACGAACTGCGCATCCCGATCACCGACGCGCAGCTCGAGGAGAACCCCTACCTCCCGCCGTACTACCACCCCGGCGAGAACGACCCGGCGATCCAGTACTTGCAGGAGCGTCGGCGCGAACTCGGCGGCTACCTGCCCGAGCGTCGTGCGAAGTACGTCGACCTCAATCTCCCCGAGGCGTCGTCGTACGAGGTAGCCAAGAAGGGCTCCGGCAAGCAGGAGGTCGCGACGACCATGGCGTTCGCGCGCCTGCTCAAGGATCTGCTGAAAGATCCGGGCATCGGCCAGCGCATCGTGCCGATCATCCCGGATGAGGCGCGCACCTTCGGCATGGACGCCTACTTCCCGACGGCGAAGATCTACAACCCGAACGGCCAGCATTACACCTCGGTCGACCGGGAGCTGCTGCTCGCCTACAAGGAGAGCCCGCAAGGCCAGATCGTGCACGTCGGCATCAACGAGGCGGGCGCCTTCGCGGCCTTCACCGCAATCGGCACCTCGTACTCGACACATGGCCAGCCGCTCATCCCGGTGTACGTCTTCTACTCGATGTTCGGCTTCCAGCGCACGGGCGACGCGATGTGGGCGGCGGGCGACCAGATGGCTCGCGGCTTCATCATCGGCGCGACGGCGGGGCGCACGACGCTCACGGGCGAGGGGCTCCAGCACGCGGACGGCCATTCGCCCCTGCTTGCCTCGACGAACCCCGCAGTCGTCGCGTACGACCCCGCGTACGGCTACGAGATCGGGCACATCGTGCGCGCGGGCCTCGAGCGGATGTACGGGGGCCAGCATCCGGACCCCAACGTCATGTACTACCTCACGGTCTACAACGAGCCCATCGTGCAGCCGGCCGAGCCCGAGGGTCTGGATGTCGAGGGCCTGCTCCGCGGCATCTACAAGCTCAAGGACGCGACGATCGGCGGCCCCAAGGCGCAGCTGCTCGCCTCGGGCGTCGCGGTGCCGTGGGCCCTCGAGGCTCAAGAGCTGCTCGCGAAGGACTGGGGCGTCGCCGCCGACGTGTGGAGCGTGACCTCGTGGAATGAGCTGCGTCGCGACGGCGTCGCCGCCGACGAGCACAACTTCCTCAACCCGACCGAGCAACCGCGCGTTCCCTACGTGTGGCAGAAGCTCAACGGCGCAGAGGGACCGTTCCTCGCGGTGACCGACTACATGCACGCGGTGCCGGATCAGATCCGCGCGTGGGTACCCGGCGAGTACGCGACGCTCGGGGCCGACAACTTCGGCTTCAGCGACACGCGACCGGCGGCTCGGCGCTACTTCAAGATCGACGGGCCCTCGATCGTCGTGCGCACGCTGCAGTCGCTCGCGCGCCGCGGTCAGGTCGATCCTGCGTACGTGCTGCAGGCGATCGACAAGTACAAGCTGCACGACGTGACCGCGGGCACGACCGGCACGGCGGGCGGCGAGAGCTAGCCGACACCGCCCGTGCCCGAGAGGACGAAGGCGCAGACGCTCGCCTGGCTGCGGACGCTGTCAGGCGAGCTCGCGACCACGACGCTCAAGCGTCTCGACGACACGCTCCCCTGGTATCGCGAGATGCCCCCGGGGCGCCGCAGTGCCGTCGGGCTCGTGGCGCAGGCCGGCATCACCTCGTTCATCTCCTGGTACGACGACCCGAACTCGACGCCGTGGATCGCCGCCGACGTCTTCGGCGCGGCACCCCGCGAGCTCTTGCGCTCGGTGAGCCTGCAGCAGACGCTGCAACTCATCCGCGTGACGGTCGAGGTCGTCGAGGAGCGCGTCACGAGCGCGGGCGACGAGCTGCGCGAGGCGATCCTGCTCTACTCGCGCGAGATCGCGTTCGCCGCGGCGGATGTCTACGCGCGCGCCGCGGAGGCGCGCGGCCTGTGGGATGCGCGCCTCGAGGCCCTCGTGGTCGACTCGATCCTCACGGGCGAGTACGACAGCGAGCTCCCGAGTCGCGTCGCGGCGCTCGGCTGGAACGGCCATGGAGCCGTCGCGGTGCTCGTCGGTACGGCGCCCCGCATGCTCGACGTCGACCAGTTGCGCCGCACGGCGCGCCACCTCGACGCGGATGTGCTCATCGGCGTGCAAGGCAGTCGCCTCGTGCTCGTCATCGGACGCGTGGAGCCGAAAGACGACGCCGAAGCGCGCGATCCGCTCCCCTTCATCGAGATCGCGAGGCAGCTCGAGCCCGGGTTCGGTGCCGGCTACCTCGTGCTCGGGCATGAGGTGCCTTCGCTCGTGGACGCGGCGCGCAGCGCCAAGGCAGCCCTCGCGGGGTTCGCCGTTGCGAAGTCGTGGCGCAACGCGCCGCGCCCCGTGCTCGCCGACGATCTGCTCCCGGAGCGCGCACTCGCGGGCGACCCGCTCGCGCGTGCGACGCTCATCGGTCGCATCTACCAGCCGCTCAAGGCGCACTCGACCGAGCTCCTCCAGACACTGTGGGCCTATCTCGACAACGGCCGCTCGCTCGAGGCGACGGCCCGCGAGCTCTACGTGCACGCGAACACGGTGCGCTACCGCCTCAAGCGCATCAGCGAGATCATCGGCTGGGATGCGACGGGTGCGCGCGAGGCGCTCATCCTGCAGACCGCGCTCATCGTCGGCTCGATCGCCGACACAGGCAAGAAGCCCGAGTGATGTAGGCATCCGCCAACGTCGCGGCGGATATCTCGTGGAACACATGCCACCGCGAGCCGCCGACCTTGGCAGGATGGACGGGTGACCGTCGTGATCGTCGCGCCCGGACAGGGCTCGCAGACCCCCGGATTCCTCGACCCCTGGCTCGCCGAACCGCATTTCGCGGCGCACCTCGACGAGCTCTCCGATGCCGCGGGCGTCGACCTGCGCACCCACGGAACCGTGTCGGATGCCGACACCATCCGCGACACCGCCGTGGCGCAGCCGCTCATCGTCGGCGCCTCGCTCATCTCCCTCGCGGGCGTGCTCGACGGCGGACGCCGTGACAAGATCGCGGGCATCGCGGGCCACTCGGTCGGCGAGGTCGCGGCCGCCGCGGGCGCCGGCATCCTGGGCGAGGCCGACGCCATGCGCTTCGTCGCGGCGCGCGGTCGCGCGATGGCGGATGCCGCAGCACGTTCCGAGACCGGCATGAGCGCCGTCATCGGCGCCGACGAAGCAGAGCTCCTCGCCGCACTCGAGCCGCTCGGGCTGTCCCCCGCCAACCTGAACGGCGGCGGACAGATCGTCGTCGCGGGCGAGCTGCACGCCCTTGCGACCCTGCAGGCGAACCCGCCCGCGGGCGCGCGCGTCATCCCGCTTCAGGTCGCCGGCGCCTTCCACACGCGCTACATGGAGCCCGCCGTCGACACGATGCGCGAGGTCGCGTCGGGCATCGTCGCCCGGCACCCGAGTCTGCGCATCTGGACGAACCGTGACGGCTCGACCGTCGACGACGGTCCCCGCTACCTCGAGCTGCTCGTCGGGCAGATCGCATCGCCGGTGCGCTGGGATCTCGTCATGGCGTCCTTCGCCGCGAGCGGGGTCACGGGGCTCATCGAGCTCGCGCCGGCGGGCGCCCTCGTGGGCCTCGCCAAGCGCGCTCTCAAGGGGCTCCCGACGGTCGCCGTCAAGACGCCCGACGACCTGCCCGCCGCCCACGCTCTCATCGACCAGGAGGCCGCCGCGTGACCATCCACCTCAAGCAGGCGCACGGCGCACCCGGGAGCCGCATCCTCGCGCTCGGCGCCGCGCGCGGCGACCTCGTCGTGCCGAACGAGGACCTCGTGGGTCCCATCAACTCGAGCGACGAGTGGATCCGCCAGCGCACGGGCATCATCACGCGCAAGCGCGCGTCGAAGGGGCTCAACGCGATCGACCTCGCCGAGACGGCATCGCGCGAAGCCATCGAGAAGTCGGGCGTCGATCCGTCGCGCATCGGCGCCGTCCTCGTCTCGACCATCAGCAACGTCGCCGTGACGCCGTCGATGTCGACCCTGCTCGCCGAGCGCATCGGGGTGAGCCCCGCGCCCGCCTACGACATCGGCGCGGCGTGCGCCGGCTACACCTACGCCATCGCGCAGGCCGACGCCCTCATCCGCGCGGGCGCCGCCGAGTACGTGCTCGTCGTGGGCGCTGAGAAGCTCTCGCAGTACGTGCATCCCGAAGACCGGTCGATCTCCTTCCTGCTCGGCGACGGCGCTGGCGCGGCCGTGCTCGGCCCGTCGGATGACCCGGGCGTCTCGAAGACGGTGTGGGGCTCCGATGGATCGAAGTGGGATGCCGTCGGCATGAACGCGACGTTCGAGGAGTACCTCGACAAGGTCAAGCCCTGGCCGACCATGCGGCAGGACGGCCAGACCGTGTTCCGCTGGGCCGTGTGGGAGATGGCGAAGGTCGCGCGCCAGACGCTCGAGGAAGCGGGCGTCACCGCCGACGACCTCGCGGCCTTCATCCCGCATCAGGCGAACATGCGAATCATCGACGAGCTCGCGAAGCAGCTCAAGCTCCCCGAGCACGTCGCGATCGGGCGCGACATCGAGACCACCGGCAACACCTCGGCGGCATCCATCCCCCTCGCGACTCACCGTCTGCTCGAGGAGAATCCCGAGCTCTCGGGGGGCCTCGCGCTGCAGATCGGCTTCGGCGCCGGCCTCGTCTTCGGGGCTCAGGTCGTGCGCCTCCCCTAAACTTGTCCCCGGTCACTCGACACCCCTAGGAGAAAACGAACATGGCACTGTCCACCGAAGAAGTCCTCGCCGGCCTGGCTGAGCTCATCAACGACGAGACCGGCATCGCGGCGGACACCGTCGAGCTCGACAAGTCGTTCACCGACGACCTCGACATCGACTCGATCTCGATGATGACCATCGTGGTGAACGCCGAGGAGAAGTTCGACGTGAAGATCCCCGACGAGGAGGTCAAGAACCTCAAGACCGTCGGCGACGCCGTCACCTACATCGTCAACGCCCAGAGCTGATCTCCGACGGGCGGGGGCGCACCCGCTCCCGCCCGTCATCCTTTCGCTCCGCACACCCCGCGGCGCGCGTTCCACCACCTCGGAGTACTCGAATGACCAAGAAGATCGTCGTCACCGGCATCGGCACGTCCTCGCCGCTCGGTGGCACCGCGCCCGACAGCTGGAACGCTCTGCTCGCCGGCGAGTCGGGCGCGCGCACCCTCACGCACGAGTGGGTCACCGACCTCGAATTGCCGGTCACCTTCGCAGCCGAGGCCAAGGTGCGCCCCGAGGAGGTTCTCGAGCGCACCGAGATCAAGCGCCTCGACCCCTCGAGCCAGTTCGCGCTCATCTCCGCACGCGAGGCGTGGGCGGATGCCGGAGCTCCCGAGGTGGAGCCCGAGCGCCTGGGCGTCGACTACGCGACGGGCATCGGCGGCGTGTGGACCCTCCTGGATGCGTGGGACACCCTTCGCGAGAAGGGTCCGCGCCGTGTGCTCCCCATGACGGTGCCGATGCTCATGCCCAACGCGGCCGCGGCCGCCGTCTCCATGAGCCTCGGCGCGCGCGCCTTCGCGCGCACCGACGTGTCGGCGTGCGCCTCGAGCACCGAGGCGATCGCCAACGCCTATGACCACCTCCAGCAGGGGCTCGCCGACGTCGTCATCGCGGGCGGCACGGAGTCGGCCGTGCACGGCATCACGATCGCGGCCTTCGCCTCGATGCAGGCGCTCTCGAAGCGCAACGACTCCCCCGCGACCGCGTCGCGACCCTACGACATCTCGCGCGACGGCTTCGTCATGGGCGAGGGCGCCGCCTCGATCGTGCTCGAGACCGAAGAGCACGCCAAGGCGCGCGGCGCTCGCATCTACGCCGAGCTCGCGGGCGGCGGCGTCACGAGCGACTCGTACCACATCACGGCCCCCGATCCCGAGGGCTGGGGAGCGTCGCGCGCCGTGCGCGCCGCGCTCGCACAGGCGGATGCCTCCCCCGACGACGTCACGCACATCAACGCCCACGCCACGAGCACGCCCGTCGGCGACATCGCCGAGTACAAGGCGCTGCTCGCCGTGTTCGGGGATCGCGCCCACGGCATCCCGGTGTCCGCCACGAAGGCGTCGACGGGTCACCTGCTGGGCGGAACGGGCGCCCTCGAGGCCATCTTCACGATCCTCGCCGTGCAGCAGCGCCTCGCGCCGCCCACCATCAACCTCACCGAACAGGACCCCGACATCCCGCTCGACGTCGTGACGTCGCCGCGCTCGCTCGGCGAGGGGCCTCAGCTCGCGATCTCGAACTCGTTCGGCTTCGGCGGGCACAACTCGGTCGTCGCGTTCCGCTCGGTATGACGGCGGTCGGCCGGGGTGCCGCCGCCCGCTAGATGATGCGGCAGCCCTCGTGCTGCGTGCAGACGCCGTCGAAGTCGTCGTCCGACTCGACCACCTCGACGACCTCGTCGACGTGGATGAGGGGTTCCTCGAGCTCGTCGAGGAGCGCGCGGAGGTCGATGTCGCTCGTCTTCAATGGCGTCGCTCCTTCGCTAGCCGACCTTGTGGAGCCAGATGACAGGGCTGTCCTCGCCCGCGTAGCGGAAGGGCTCGAGCTCGTCGTCCCACGCCTGGCCGAGCGCGAGCCGCAGCTCGCGGTGCAGCTCGAAGGCATCCGACCCGGCCGCCTCCATGGCGGCGCGGATGCGGTCCTCCGGCACGACGACGTTGCCCGCCGTGTCCGTCTGGGCGAAGAAGACGCCGAGGTCGGGCGTGTGCATCCAGCGGCCACCGTCGGTGCCGAGCCCCGCGTCTTCGGTGACCTCGTAGCGCAAGTGCTCCCAGCCGCGCAGAGCGGATGCGAGCACGGCACCTGTGCCTCGCGGGCCCTCCCAGACGTACTCGGTGCGCTGAGCGCCGGGCAGCACGGGCTGGGGCCGCCAGTCGAAGTTCACGGCGCGCCCGAGTGCCCGTCCCGCGGCCCACTCGACATGCGGGCAGAGAGCACGAGGAGCGGAGTGGACGTACACCACTCCGCGGGACATCGCAGCAGCCACTTTTCTCTCCGTTCGTCAGATGCGACTTCCCCATCGACCTGACGTACGTTCGCTGTTGCTTGGGGACATTATGCCCGGTCGCGGCACGGAATGACAAGCGTGTCGTTCGTGCGCTACTTCGCGTCGGCGTAGCTGTCGACGATCGCGACCGTCACGGGGAACTCGACGGGCGCCTGACCGAACAGGATGCGACCCGCCTCGGCCGCGGCGTCGCGCATGGCGGCGGCAGCGGCATCCGCGAGGTCCTCGGGCGCATGCACGATGAGCTCGTCGTGGAGGAAGAAGACGAGGTGAGGGCGCTCGGTGAGCGGGCGCGCGTCGTCGCCGCCGAGTTGCCACAGCATCCGGCGCAGCGCACCCATCCAGCACAGCGCCCACTCCGCCGCCGTGCCCTGCACGACGAAGTTGCGCGTGAACCGCCCCCACGCGCGGCCGTCGCTGCGTGCCCGTGCGCGCTCTTCGTCGCTGCGGGTCTCGTCGTAGCCGACGTCGCGACCGGGCGGCGAGCTGCGCCCGAGCCACGTGCTCACGACCTCGCCCGCCTCGCCCGCGCGCGCGGCAGCCTCGACGTACGCCATGGCGCGCGGGAATGCTCGCGCGATGCGCGGCCGCATGCGCCCCGACTCCCCCGTCGTGCCGCCGTAGATCGCGCCGAGCATGCCGTACTTCGCTTGCGAGCGCGTCTCGACGGCGCCCGCGTCGACCATGCCCTGATAGAGGTCGTGCGCGCGGCCCGCGCGCGCCATCGCGGCGTCGCCCGACATCGCCGCGAGCACGCGCGGCTCGAGCTGCGCGGCGTCCGCGACGACGAGCTTCCACCCCGGATCGGCGACGACGGCCCCGCGCACCTGCTGCGGCAACTGCAGCGCGCCCCCGCCGTCCGACGCCCACCGCCCCGTGACGACACCCGCGGGCACGTAGACGGGACGGAATCGGCCGCCGCGCACCCACTCGTCGAGCCATGCCCACCCGTTCGCGGCATAGAGGCGCGCGAGCTTCTTGTAGGCGAGCAGCGGGGCCACGACGGGGTGGTCGACGCCCTTGAGCTCCCAGCGGCTCGTGCTCGCGACCCGGAGTCCCGCGCGTTGGAGGCTCTTGAGAAGGGTCGGCGGCGAATCGAGATTGACGTCGGGGTCGTCGAGGGCCGCGCGGATCTCGGCCGCAAGAGCCTCCATCTTCGCGGGGCGTGCGCCCGGCATCCGCTCGCCGAGCAACTCGGTGAGGATGCGATCGTGGCGCACGGGGTCCCACGGGAGGCCCGCGTGCTCGAGCTCGATCGCGACGAGAGCGCCGACGCTGTCGGCTGCCGTGAGCAGCGCGAGCCGACCGGGCGCCGTGCTCTCGGCGATCGCGGCGCGCTGCCGGCGGAGCTCGGCGACGGGGTCGTCGTCGGGCTCGGGCTCCTCGAGCTCGAAGAGCACGTCATGGGATGCCGGGGCGGCCGCACGCGGTGCGTCCCACCGATCGCGCGGCGCGCGCGCGAGCTCGGTGTGCCGCGCCGCGACGGCGTTCCGCAGGACGTGCCGACACATCCGCAGATCGACGCAGCGCTCGACCCGCGCGCCCGCGGCGAGCAGCCCGGGATACCAGCGCCGCGTGTCGGCCCAGACCCAACGCGGATGCGCGGGCTCGCGACCCGCCACGAACGCCGGCAGCTCGGCTTCGCTCACGGTCGCGCGCGCGGTCTCGGCGAGGTCGCTGTCGAGCTCGACGAGCTCGACCACCCCAGGGCGCGGCGAGCTCACGGCGACGTACACGCTCCCATCCTCCCGCGCGCCTCCGACCTCGCCGTAGGGTTGTCCGATGCGCGTGCTCGTCCTGCGTCTCGTGTTCGCGGCGTACCTCGTCGTCATGGGGTTCGTCGTGTGGTCTCCGCAACCCGCCTACGAGGCGTATCCCGGCATCCTGGGTGCGATCGCCCGGTGGATCGCCGTCTCAGGGCTGCCGCTCGGGCTCGTCTACGACACGCTCGAGGTCGGCGCGAACGTCGTGATGTTCGTGCCGTTCGGCGTGCTCGCCATGACGGCGTACCGCTGGACGCGCGTGTGGTCGACGACGCTCGCGGGACTCGCGACGAGCGCGCTCATCGAGGGCGTGCAGCTTTTCCTGCCGACGCGCTACGCGACCGTCTCGGATCTCGTCGCCAACACCGCGGGTGCGTTCTTCGGCGCCCTCGCCGTCGCGATCGTCAGCCGCCGTCGCACGCCTCGGTAGCGCCGCCGGCATCCGGCACACTCCTGACGGAACCCGTCCCGGCGCGCGACCACGCTCGTGCGCCGGGACGGCCGAGCGCCGCGGGGTTCACCGGCCGCTGTGTCGGCACTCGTCCCGGCGCGCGACCACGCTCGTGCGCCGGGACGGCCGAGCGCCGCGGATTATCGCGGCGCCAAAAGATTCAATGCAGCAGCGAGCCGTCCTTCTTGACAGCGTTCTTCTCGCCCGCCTCGATCGCGAACGGGAAGCGGTTCTGCTTGGGCGGCAGCGGGCAGTTGAAGGCGTAGCTGAAGGCGCACGGCGGCAGGATCGCGCGGTTGAAGTCGAGCGTGATCGTGCCATCCGCATTGGGCGCGACGAAGAGGAAGCGACCGACGCTGTAGGTGCTCTCGCCGTTCGTGGCATCCGCGAACACGAGCTGCAGCGCGCGACCCGACTTGAAGGCGGCGAGGTCGTACTCGACCCCGTCGCGCGTGAAGGTGATGCGGCCCGGCACGACCTCCTCGCGCGTCTTGCCGTCGTCCTTGAGGTGCTCGAAGCCGAGCGTCGTTCCCTCGGGGTTGAGCGACCAGTCGGCCGTGATGACCCACGAGGGGTCATAGGGGAACGCGTCGATGCCGCCGAACTCGCGGATCGCCTCCGACTGCGCGTCCCAGATGCGCACGGCGTACAGGCCGCCCTCCTGCGCGATCACGAAACCCGTCACGGTGTCGCTGAACCGGATGCTCGAGGGCTCGGCGTCGTCCTTGCCCCGCACCTCGACCGTGCCGTCGACGAGCGCGCCGTCGACCTCGATGCCGTCCGACGCGGATGCCGTGAGCAGCACCCCCGAACCGCCGTCGGTGCGCGGGGCCCAGCGTCCGGGCACGCCCCAGACCGTCTGCTCGGTGTCGATCACTTGCGTCGTCGTGAGCGCGAGACTGCCCTGCGGCTGCACGACGGCGAGCTCGCGGCGCGAGTGGAAGTAGGCGAACTGCTCCTCGGGCGTCTGGGGCGTCGTGGGGGCTGCAGCGGTCTCGGTCATGGGTTCCATCCTGGTCGACTCTCGGGATGCAACCGTGCGGGACACGGAGGTATTTCCGCTCCTCCCGGCGTGTCAGTCCCGCGGCCCATCCCCGTCCGCCGTCCGGATGACGAGCGCGATGACCGCCTGTCGATAGGCTCCGGGCATGACCTGGACCGACGACGTCGCAAGGTTCGTGCTCGACACGGCTGCATGCCCGAGGTGCCACACGAGCACCTGGGGAGGCGCGCCGGCGATGCGCGGCGGTGTCTGCGCACGATGCCGCGCCGACCTCCGTGGCGAGACGGGCGCTGAGCTGTGGCGCGCGTCCGAGGCTCTCGTCACCGCGGCCCGCCGGCGGCAGCAGCTCATCGACGCGCTGCCGTCGGCCGCACCTGTCGTCGCGCCCGGCGTCCCCGCGCCTGCGCCCGTGGCCTCGCCTGCGCCCGGCCCCGCGCCCGCGCCGAGCTACGCGCCGCAGGCCGTGTCGACGGCGGCCGCCGAGCGCCCGCGGTCGGCCGTGAGTCTGCAATCGGTGCTCGCCGTCGTCGGGGCAGGGCTGCTCGCCGTCGCGGCCATCGTCTTCACGTTCCTCAACCCCGATCTCACCGACTTCGCCACACGCACGGCGATCATCGCGGTCGTCACGGCGGTGTTCCTCGGCGGCGCGTGGCTGCTGCACAGCCGGCGACTGCAGTTCTCGGCCGAGGCTGTGGGCGCCCTTGGCATGGTGTTCCTCGCTCTCGACGTGTGGGCCTTCTCGCGTGTCGCGCCCCCGGGCACGAGCGCGTGGTTCTTCGGGGCTCTCGCCCTCGCCGTGAGCGGCGGGGCGATGGTCGGCGTCGGCGCCTGGCTGCGCATGCGCACGTGGCTGTGGTCGGGCTTCGTCGGTCTCGCGCTCGTGCCCGCCTTCCTCGGCTACGGCATCGAGCAGCAGCGCCTTCTCAACGGTGCCGGGTGGGCTGCGACGTGGGGCCATGTCGCTGTCGTCTTCGCCGGCTGGGGACTCCTCGAGCTCGCACGCGTGCTCACGCGACGGATGCAGTCCCCCGTTGCGGCGGATCGCGTCGCGATCACCGTCGTCCAGCTCATCGCCGTCCTGACCGCCGTGCCCATGACGCTCGCCTTCACGGCCCTCAGCGACCCGCATGTCAGCGAGTTCACCGCGGCATCCGTTCTCGCGGTGCTCACGGTGGGAGCACTCCTCACGACGCGCGTCATCGCGCGAGCGCTCTGGAGCGCACTCGCCGCGTTGCTCGCGAGCGGCGCGTTCATGGCAGCTGCCGTCGCCGTCCCCGTGCCGCGCGGCGAGTGGACGCTCGTGCTCCTCGCCGTCGCGGTCGTGCTCCCACTCGGTATCATCGCGCTCGTGCGCCGTACGGGCTCCGTTCAGCGCCTGGCGCTTAGCGTGAGCGCCCTCGTCATGACGGCGTGGATCGCCGTGCCGAGCTTCTTCATCCTCGCAGGCATGGGAGTCTCGACCCTCGCCCGGTCGTGGAGCGTGGCGACGTCGCCCGAGGTCGACGAGGGGGCCATGCGCCTCACGCTCGCCGCGACGCTCGCGCTCGCCGTCATCGCCCTCGGGGTGTGGGCGCTCTCCCTCGGCACGACCCACACGGGCGGGCGGGCGGCACTTGCGACCACGGCACGCTGGATCGCGGTGCCCGTCGCCGCAGGCGTTGCTCTCGTCGTCCCCGGCGGCACGTGGGCTCTCATCGGGTGCGCCTTGGCGATCTCGGTCGCCGCCTCGCTCGCGCTGCTCCTCGTCCCCGGCATCCGGACGGCGAACCTCACGATGCGTGGGCCTCTCGCGACGATCGCCTACGGCGCGATCGTCGAGGCCGTGCTGTTCTCATGGCCCGACGCGGCGACGGCAGCTCTCGCCGGTGCGGCATCCGTGGGTGCGCTCGCGCTCGCCGCCCGCACGGCAGGGCCGCCGATCCGCCCCCTGCACACGGTGATCGGTTTCGGGTACGCCCTCGTCGTGGGGGCGGCCGCCCTGAGCCTCACCGAGCTCACAGTGCTCCCCATCCTGTGCCTCCTCACGAGCGCGGCGGCCCTCGTGGCCATCGTGGCCTCGCTCACCTCCTGGTTGCCCGTCGGAAGCTGGTACGCCGTGCTCGGCGTCACGGGCGTGCCGTTCGCCATCGGCATCGTCTCCGTGCTCATCGAGCGCAGCGGGTGGACCGCGCTCTCGACGGGAGTCATCTTCCTGCTCGCTGCGACACTCCTGCTCACCCGCCGCTCGGGCGCGAGCCTCGCCCTGCGGGCGGGCGCCGCATCCCTGCTCGTGCCGTCGCTCGCGGTCGTCGTCGTGTGCCTCGCGGCCCAGTTGCTTCCCGTGAGCGGTTCGCCCTACGCGCTCGTCGTCATCGCGGTGCTCGTGGCGTGCTCCCTCCCGACGACGGGGCTCGTGCGCGCGGCCCTCATCCGCTACGGCCTCCCGGAGGGCACCGCGGATGCCGTGCGCCTCGGCATCGAGTCCTCCGCGCTCCTCACGGGCGCGATCGCCGTCGTGCTGAGCCTCGTACGCGACGCGGCGGGGCTCCACATCGCATTCACGGTGCTGCTCATCCTCGGCCTCGGCGCTGCGGCCACCGCTCTCTGGATGCACCGTCGTTACGGATGGTGGACCGCGGGCGCCGCGTGGACGGGCGCCCTGTGGTGCGCCTGGGCGATGGCGGGCGTCACGGTCGTCGAGCCCTACGTCCTGCCTCCCGCCCTCGCCGCGACGATCGTGGGCGCGGTGCTCGTCGCTCGGCGGCGCGGCGATACGGCGCGCCCCGCCGCGGCGTTGTTCGCGACGGGACTCGGAGTCGCGGTCGTTCCGTCGCTCGCGCTCCTCATCGTGACGGGAAACGGCTCGGGCACTTCCTTCGGTGCCACAGCTGAACCGTGGCGCGCGTACGGACTGCTCGCCGCGGGCGTCGTGCTCACCGTCCTCGCAGGGCTCGTCACGCGGCCCGTTGCCTCGACGCGCACGCGATTCGAGCCGATCCGCACCACGCTCCTCCTCGGTGCCGTCGTGGCCGCGGCGGCAGGTGCCGTGCAGGGCGTGCGACTGGGTTGGAGTGCCGACCCCCTGCCGATCGTCGACGCGCACCCGATGCTTCAAGCCATCGCGTTCGCACTCATCTCGACGGCGATCGCGATCGCGGTCGGCCGTCTCGCCGTCGTCGGCGGCGCGCGCTCCCGGTGGATCCTCGCGCCCGCGTTCGTCTATCTCGCCGTCGGCCCCATGGCGTCGATCGACGACGACCCCGCATCGATCTGGATGCTGTGGGGGGTGGAGCTGCTCCTCCTCGCGATCATGGTCGCGACCGCGTGGCACGCTCGCACCCGTCCCCCGGTGCTGCCGCCCGTCTGGTTCCAGTGGTCCCTCGCGTGGGTCGTGGCCGTCACGGCATGGAGCCAGCGCGAGGTGCTGCGCGTGGAGGGCTTCGCGCTTCCCCTCGGCCTCGCACTCGTGCTCGCGGGCGCCCTCGCCTTCACGCGCACGCCGCGCGACGGAGACGCGCGCACCCTCTCGAGCTGGCCCATCGGCTTCCGCGGATCGTGGGCGACGCTCGCACCCGGCATCATCGCGACGCTGCTCCCGTCGGTCATGGCGACCTTCACCGACCCGCAGACGTGGCGCGCGATCCTCGTGATCGCGATCGCGCTCGTCGCGGTGCTCGTCGGAGCGCGGAAGACCCTCGCGGCGCCGTTCATCCTCGGCATCTCGACGCTGCCGCTCGAGATCCTCATCGTGTTCCTCGTGCAACTGGGCGATCGCATCAACCCACTCCTGTGGTGGATCACACTTGCGACGGCCGGCATCGTGCTGCTCGTGATCGCCGTCGGCTGGGAGCGCCGGACGGGTGCGGATGCCTCGCTCGCGGCGCGCATCCGCGACCTGCGCTGACCCGCCGTCGGCCATGAACCCGAGCGCCATCCCTGGGTACGCGGCGGCGAGCAATTCGCGCAGCCGACCTGCCGGATCGTGTTCGCCGTCGAGCGTGGCGTGCTCGTGTGATGCGTTCCCCGCATCTGAGCACGCCGCTCAGAAGTGATGCTAGCCACCTCGATTACTAACACTTATACTTGTATCTGTTAGTAAGGGACCGAGGTGGCAACAGATTCATTGCGACGCAAGCACGTCGACGCGAGCGACAACGGCGGCGAGTTCGCGGCGCATCTTCGCAGCAAGCCGCGCAGCTTGCTGACCGAAGCACGCGACGTTGTCGAGGTGCCGCCGCTCGACTTCGAAGACGGCTTCTGGATCGTGGATCCCGAGTCGGGCGCATCACGCGCTGAGCGCGAACGCCACAGCGGCCCGTACGAATCCAGCATCACTCCTCCCATCGCCGAGCTAGAGCTGTCTCTTCCAGGCCCCCTCGCCGCATCCGTCGACGAGGCCACCCGCGCCCTCGCCGAGATCGACGCTCACTCCCTGAGGCGGCTCGGTACCGGCAGCGGCGCGATCGGCCCGATGGCCGCGATCCTGTTGCGCACCGAGAGCACGTCCTCCTCACGCATCGAGAACCTCACCGTCGGCGCGCGGCAGCTCGCGCTTGCCGAGATCGACGAGTCGTCCAGCCAGAACGCGAAGGTCGTCGTGGCGAACGTTCGCGCAATGGAGGCCGCGCTTCGGCTGGCGGACCAGCTCGATGAGCAGGCGGTACTGCACATGCAGCGCGAGCTCCTACAGGGCGTGGCCGGCTGGGAGCAGCACGCGGGCGTCTATCGGCAGCAGCTCGTCTGGGTCGGCAAGTCGTCGATCGGCCCGGTCGGCGCTACCCACATTGCACCGAGGCACGAGCGCGTCCCCGAGGCGATGCGCGACCTCATGGCGTTCGTCGCACGGGACGACATCCCGCCCCTCGTGCAGGCGGCAATCGCTCACGCCCAGTTCGAGACCATTCACCCATTCGTCGATGGGAACGGACGCACCGGCCGCGCGCTGGTGCACGCGATGCTGCGAGGTAAGGGCCTTGTCGTCAACTCGACGGTCCCCGTCTCCGCAGGGCTGCTGGCCGAGACCGGTAGCTACTTCGCCGCGCTCGAGGCATACCGGCGCGGCGACGCCGCCCCGATCATCGAGCGCTTCGCTTCTGCCTCGCGTTTCGCTGCGACACGAGGAAGTCGACTCGTCGACGACCTCGCCGGCACGATCGACAGTCTGAACGACCGGCTGACCGGGCTCCGCTCAGACGCCGCCGCGCGCAAGGTAGTGCCGCATCTGGTTGCCCAGCCCGTCGTGAACGCGTCCCATCTGGTGCGCGGGCTCGGGCTCAACGAGATGACAGCGCAGCGCGCCATCTCTGCGCTTGTCGACCGCGGCGTCCTCGTCGAGCGCAGCGGCCTGCGCCGCAACCGCGTCTACGCGCAGGAGGACGTGCTCGCAATCCTCGACGGGTTTGCGGAGGCGATCTTCCGCAGCTGACCTGACCGCACCAGTCGGCCAAGCCCGATAGTTGATCGTCCATGACCTTCGCCTCGTGTTCCCTTATGGGACAAGGCCACGCGACCCGGTTCTCGTAGGGCGGACGGGACTTGAACCCGTGACCGACGGATTATGAGTCCGCTGCTCTAACCGGCTGAGCTACCGCCCCGCGACAACGCTACCGGCTGCGCGGGGCGGCGGCGCTCACGCTCCTGCGCTCTCCCATGCGAAACCGTCGGGATCGGTGAAGGCGCCCGCGTCGGACACGATCGCGATGCGGTGCGAGCCCGAGCCCTCCTCCGGCACGCCGGCATCCTTCGCGAGAGCGCGGCGCTTGTAGAGCCCGAAGCCGATCGGGCTCTCGCCGAGGTCGAAGTCGACGTAGCTGCCGAAGCTCTTGCCGACCGTGAGGCCGCGCTCGACGTAGAAGCGCTTGCTCGCGGGCACATCCTCAGCGCCGATGAGCAGGACGACATTGTCGATCGCGCGCGTCGCGGCACCGGTGTCCTTCTTCGCCGAGGTTGCGACCTTCCAGATGGCGCCGTCGGGGGCCTCGAGCGTTCCGCCGTGGCCCCACATCGACTTCGCGACGGGACGGATGGCGCTCGCGCCCGCCGCGATCGCCGCGTCGAAGAGCGCGTGCACGGTCGACGGCTGACTCACGATGAGCGAGATGTGGAAGCCGCGGAAGCCCGACGACGGTGCGTCCGACGCTCGATAGGCGACGGGCACACCGTCGCCGAAGGCCGCGGTCGTGAAGCGCTCGGCGGCGGCGGGATCGGGAGTCTCGAGGATGAGCGAGGAGATGTTGACCATGCGCATCACGCTACGGGCGGCGGCGTCCGCCGTGCTTCTCGATTCCTGACCGGATCATCCGGCGGTCGACTTCGACTCCGGCTCGGTGTCGGGGTCGACGACATCCTCTCCGCGATAGAGCGCCTCGAAGATCTCGAGGGTGCGCTGGATGTCGTGCGCCTCGACGGTGTGCAAGGCGCCCTTGCGCAGGCGCTCGAGCTCCGCAGGCGGCGCCGTGAGGACCGCGCGCAGGTGCGCCGCGAACTCGTCGATGTCGCCGGGCTGGTAGAGGTAGCCGTTCTCACCCGGATGCACGAGGTGCGGAAGCGCCATGGCATCCGCCGCGACGACCGGCAACCCCGACGCGAGAGCCTCCATCGTCGCGATCGACTGCAGCTCGGCGCGCGACGGCATTGCGAAGACGCTCGCCTCCGTGAGGGTGCGACGCAGCTCCTCGTCGGACACGCGGCCCGTGAAGCGTACGCGCTCCGCGACGCCGAGCTCGCGCGCCCGCGCCTCGAGTTTGGGCCGCACCTCGCCGTCGCCGATGATGACGACCTTGGCGTCGAGATCGTCGAGCTTCACGAGCGCCTCGATGAGCTCCTGGATGTGCTTCTCCTCGTCGAGCCGCCCGAGGAAGGCGATGACGTTCTCGTCACGGGGCGAGAGGTCGGCCGTGTAGAAGCTCGTGTCGATGCCGCACGAGATGGCGTGGACGCCCGTGAGCCCGGTGCCCTTCTCGAAGAACGCAGCTGCGCGCCGCGTCGGGGTCGTCACGGCATCCGCCATCGCGAACCACTTGTAGGCGGATCGCCACTGGATGCGCGCAAGCCAGTCGAGCATGAAGCGCGGCAGCACCTCGACGTGCTGCAGGATGTTCTCGGGCATCGTGTGGTTCGTGCCGACGAGGCGGATGCCGTGCTTCTTCGCCGACGTCGCGAGCCCGCGCCCGACGACGATGTGCGACTGGAAGTGGATGGCATCCGGTCGCACTGCGCGCACGACGCGTTCCGCATTGGCCTTGACGCGCCACGGGAGCATGAATCGCAGCCACGGATGCGGGAGCCAGCGCCACGAGTAGATGCGATGCACCGTCATGGGCACGCCCTCGTGGATCTCGGTGAAGGTGCCCACCTGCCCCTTCTGCGCGGGGGCCATGACGTGCACCTCGTGCCCCCGGCGCACGAGCCCCGCCGCGAGATTGCGGCTGAAGGTCGCCGCACCATTCACATCGGGAGCGAAGGTGTCGCATCCGATGAGGATGGTGAGGCGGGGGTCGGCAGGGGGCGTCGACGACGGCGCGTCGGTCACTCGATCAGTCCCTCGGTCGGCGGAAAGAACCCCTTCAAACTACCGCAGAGGAGCGAGCTCACCCGGTTGATCCCGTCGGTGGGTCTGCGGATGGTGCTTCGCGAGCCGGAAGACGCCCGTGATCGCGAGGGCGCCTGCCGCGAGCCAGACGAGGAGCGCCCAGAGGGGTGTCTCGGACGCCTCGCCGAGGACGAAGATGCCGATGGCGACGGCGACGAGCGGATCGATGACCGTGAGACCCGCGATCACGAGGTCCGGCGCGCCGACCGAGTACGCCGTCTGCACGAAGTAGAAGCCGAGCCCCAGGGCGAGCAGAAGGCAGACAGCCCCGACGACCGTCACCCAGTCGAAGTTGTTGTTGAGGATGCGGTTGATGACGACCTTGGCGATCGACGCGACGAAGCCGTACAGCACCCCGCCCGCCGCGATGTAGAACATCGCGGTGAGCCGCTTGCGGAAGAACATGAACGCGGCCGCGAGCGCGAGCAGAGCGAGGCCCAGGATGCCGAGGATGATGATGAGCTGTGTCTCGCTGATGATGTGCTCTTGCGCGTAGAACGCGGCGATCGTCACGAACGCGCCGATCCCGACGACGCACATGACGATCGCGCCGATCGCGTGCCGATCGAGCCTGACGTTGGAGACACGCGCATTGAGCACGGCGGTGAGCACGAGAGCGACGATGCCGATGGGCTGTACGACGATGATGGGCGCGAAGCCGAGAGCCGCGAGCTGGAAGACGATCGCGAGCCCGAGCATGATCGTTCCGAAGAGCCAGCTCGGCGTCGCGAGCAGGTGCAGCAGCTGCCCGCCCGAGAGGCCGGCCTTCTCCCCGGAGCCGTACGTGCGCTCGACGCGCTCGACGCCGCGATGCTGCAGCTGCGCGCCGAGCGAGAGGAACACGGCGCCGATGACGGCGATCAGGATGCCGAGCGGAGCCGACCCCTGGAAGGCCGCAGCGACTTCATCGGCAAGCGGGATCACGTCGGGCACCCGTCGAATCTACCGGTCTCGGCGCGGAATCCTGAGCGAATGGCCGGTCTCATCCGCGGGATATTCTGAGCGGATGGCCGTCCTCCCGATCCGGATCACCGGAGACCCCGTGCTCCACACGCCCGCCACGGAGGTCGAGGACATCGACGACGGCCTCGCCGCGCTCGTGCGCGACATGGAGGAGACGATGGCGGCGGCGCCCGGCGTGGGCCTCGCGGCGCCGCAGGTCGGCATCCCGCTGCGGCTCTTCGTCTACAACTGGCGCGACGACGAGGGCGTGCTGCATCGTGGCACCGCGATCAACCCCCAACTGCTCATCTCGCCTCCCCCGGTGGGGGTCGCGGATGCCGACGACGACTCCGAGGGATGTCTCTCGATCCCGGGCGAGCGATTCCCGCTGCTGCGTTCGCACACCGCGCTCTTGCGGGCCGTCGCGCTCGACGGGAAGCCCTTCGAGGTCCTCGCGACCGGATGGCTCGCCCGCATCTTCCAGCACGAGTACGACCACCTCGACGGCGTGCTCTACGCCGACCGCCTCGCCGAGGTGCACGCGCGGGGAGCCCAGCGCGCCATCCGTCGCAACAAATGGGGTGTTCCCGGGCTCTCGTGGCTGCCGGGTCGCGACCACCTCGAGGACTGAGCTACGATATCCAGCCGAGCGCGCGCACGAGCGCCGCGCACACCGCAGCGGCGAGCACGACGAGGATGAACGGCACGCGCACGGCGAAGAGCGCAGCGGCGAGCACGAGCGACGGAACGCGTGCGTCGAGCTCGATGCCGCCCGCCCGCTCGAGGGTCTGCGTCGCCGTGAGCGCTGCGAGCAGGGCCACGGTGAGCAGGTTGGCGAGCCGCGCAGGTGTGGGCCGCTCGAGCACCCGCGGAGGCACGAGGTAGCCCACGAGTTTGAGGGCCAGCACCGCGATCGAGGCGATGAGGATGACGTGCCAGACCGTCACGACGCCCGCCTGCCCCACATGTTCGTGACGCCCACGATGATCGCGACGAGCGCCGCCGCGAGCACGGGGAGGCCGGGAGGCAGCCAGGGCACGAGCACCGCCGCGACGACGGCGGCGGCGACAGCGACGACGACGGGCTGCCGTGCGGTGAGCCGCGGCCACAGGAGGCCGAGGAACGCCGCGGCCGCCGCAGCGTCGAGCCCGTACATCCGCACGTCGCCGACGAGGTCGCCGAGCAGTGCGCCGAGGAGGGTTGTGACGTTCCACCCGACGTAGATGACGGCGCCCGTGACCCAGAACCCGACCCGCTGCCCACGCAAGGTCGGCTGCGCCGTGCCGACGGCCGTCGACTCGTCGATCGTCCAGTGTCCCGCGAGCAGCCGCCACCACCAGGGACCGCCGATGATGGGCGACATGCGCATCGAGTAGAGCCCATTGCGGATGCCGAGCAGCGTCGCGCTCGCGATCGCGGCAGGGCCTGCGGCGGCGCCGCCCGATGCGAGCACACCGACGAGGGCGAACTGCGAGCCTCCCGAGAACATGAGCAGGCTCAGGACGCACGTCTGCCACACGTCGAGCCCGGACGCGACGGCGAGGGCGCCGAACGAGACGCCGTAGGCGGAGACGGCGAGCCCGACACCGAGGGCCGCGCGCACGGCCGCTCCCGTGGCATCCGCCGCGTGCGGCGAGCGAGCGGCTTCGCTCACCGCCGTTCCAGCGGTACGCCGTGGACGCCGTTGTGATGGCGGATCGATGGGAACACGGCCTGCACGGTGAAGCCGACGCCCGGCACGGGTCGCGCCTCGAAGACGCCCCCGAAGAGCTCCGTGCGTTCGCGCATCTCGGTGATGCCACGCCCGCTCGGCGCGTTCGTGAGCGCAGCGAGGTCGTCGTCGATCGTGTAGCCCTGCTTCTGCGCTTCGACGTAGGGGTCGAGACCGTTGCGGATCGCCTCGGCTCGGATGCCGTCGTCTTCGACGAGCACCTGGAGGCCGTCGTCGGTCCAGGTGAAGGTCACCTTGGCGGTCGTGCCGGGTCCGCCGTGATCGAGGGAGTTGGAGAGCGCCTCCTGCAGGATGCGGAACACCGCGAGCTCGGCACCGTGCCGCAGTTCGAGCCGCTCCCCGCTCTCGGCGAACTCGACACCGAGGCCGCCGTCCCGCATGACACGGAAGAGCTCCCGCACGCTCGAGAGGCCGGGCTGTGGCCCCGCCTCGACCTCGCCGTCGTGCACGACCGTCATGACACGCCTGAGGTCCGCGAGGGTCTCACGCGCCGCGTCGGCGATCGTGGCCGCGGACCGGGCCGCCACCGAGGGGTCCTGGCTCGCGGCATACCGGGCGCCCTCAGCCTGCGTGATGATGACCGAGACCGAGTGCACCGCGATCTCGTGGAGCTCCCGCACCATCTTGAGACGGCTGCCCTGCTCGGCGAGGGTGAGCTCGAGCTCGAGCGTCTGACGCTCCGCCGCGGCGCGCTCGCGTACCGCTCGGCGCCCCGCCGCTCGCGCGTGCAACCACGACACGAGCAGCACGATGGCCGCGAGCAGCAGGACGGCCGACGCCGCAGCGAGGACGACGACGAGCGTCGTGGCATTCGCGATCAGCCAGGCGTCCACGGCATCCTCCCCTTCGCGAGCCGGATGCTGCGCGACGGTCATGATGCTAACGGAACGGGGGACGCACGCGCCCCCCGTTCCGTTCGCGGCGTCAGCCCTGCGGAGGCTGCGGCTGCTGACTGCGCAGCACCTCGAGGCGCGCGCGGTACTCCGTCTCGTCGACCTCACCGCGTGCGAAGCGCTCGGCGAGCACCGATTCGGCGCTGCGCGCCGCCTGGGCCGAGGCCCACGGTCCGGGTCCGCCCCACGGGCCGCCCCATCCGGCACGGCTCCAGCGCCGGCGGCGCGTCACGACAAGCGCGACGATGACGCCGAGCAGCAGGAGCCAGCAGATGACGGGAACGATCCAGAAACCGGGACCCCAGACCCAGCCGGGGTGCAGGGCGGCACCCGCGAGAGCGATCGTCGTGAACATGGTGGATTCCTTCCGTGCGACCCCGATCTGAGGTCGTCGGATTCAGCATCCGCGTTCGACGCCCGAGTCGAATCCACCCGGCGGAGTCGATCCGCTACTCCCCCGGGACGACGCCCGGGGTGACGAGCCCCGACTCGTAGGCGACGATGACGAGCTGCACGCGATCGCGCGCATGCAGCTTCGTCATGATGCGCGAGACGTGCGTCTTGGCCGTCAGGGGGCTCATGAAGAGGCGCGCCCCGATCTCATCGTTCGTGAGCCCCTGACCCACGAGCGCGAGCACGTCGCGCTCGCGCTCGGTGAGCCCCGCGATCCGCGCGGCGTCGGGCGGTGCGGCGAGCCCGCTCGCGACGCGCGAGAGCAGGGTGCGCGTGACGCTCGGGCTGAGCAGTGCGTCGCCCGCCGCGACGACGTGCACCGCGCGGATGAGCTCGACGGGCTCGGTGTCCTTCACGAGGAAGCCGCTCGCACCCGCGCGGATGGCGCGCGCGACGTACTCGTCGAGCTCGAAGGTCGTCACGACGACGACGTGCACGCTCTCGAGCTCCGGGTCCGACACGATGCGTTCGGTCGCCCACAGGCCGTCGCCGTCGGGCATCCGGATGTCCATGAGCAGCACGTCGGGACGCTCGCGGCGCGCGAGGGCGACGGCATCGCGGCCAGTCGCCGCCTCCCCCACGACGAGCAGATCGGGCTCCGCTTCGAGGAGGCTGCGGAAACCCGCGCGGATGAGGTGCTGATCGTCGGCGATCGCGACGCGGATCATGCGGGCCTCCTCTCGATCGGCAGCACGGCGCGCACCGTGAAGCCCGCCTCGTGTGCGATCTCGAACGTGCCACCCAGCTGCTCGACGCGCTCGCGCATCCCGAGGATGCCGCGACCCGCGTCGAACGCCGCTACACGTCCGTCGTCGGCGATTTCGACGCGGATGCCGGACGCCTCACGGGCGAGCCGCACCTCGACGCGCGTCACGCCCGAGCCGTGCCGTGCGACGTTCGTGAGAGCCTCCTGCACGATCCGGTAGGCCGCGGCGCTCACGGGTGCGGGCACGTCGTCGCCGAGCTCGCCCTCGACGACGACGTCGACGCCAGGGATCGTGGTGGACGCGACGAGCTCGGCGATCTGGGCTGCGCGCGGCTGAGGCGCGAGCGGCGCATCCTGACCGCCCTCCCGCAGCACGCCGAGGACGACGCGCACATCATCCAGTGCTTGCTTGCTCGCGTGTTTGATGGCCGCGAGAGCCTCGGCCGCCTTGTCGGGCTGGGTCTCTGCGAGATGCAGGCCGACGCTCGCCTGCACGTTGATCTGGCTGAGGGAGTGCGCGAGCACATCGTGCAGCTCGCGCGCGATGCGGATGCGCTCCTCCTCCGCCGCGGATTGGCGGCGCCGCGCGACCGCCGCACGGAAGGCGCTCACGCGCTCACGCCGCGTGCGCACGAGCTCGCCGAGTCCGATCGCGGCGACGAGCGCGAAGGTCGTGCCGATGATGCGCGGTGGAGGCCAGCCGACGGACGCGCCGACCGCGGCGAGCACGAGCGCGACGGCCCACGCGGCGCCGAGCGTGATCCACGCCCACAGTCGCGCGCCGCGCACGACCGCGCCCGCGAGCGCGAACGCGAAGGCGAGCGGCACGGGACCGCCACCTGCGCCCAGCACGAGCCCCGCGAGCGCCGCGGCTCCCGTCACGGCCGCGACGGGGCCGGGATGGCGGCGCGCGGCGATGAGCGCGAGCGGGCCGATCGCCGCGAGGGCCACCGTGGCGACGGTCGTCGGCATGTCGGCGCGCTCGATCCGGGCGAGCCAGAACGAGGCAGGGACCTGCGCGATCGCGCTCACGATGACGGGAAGCCACAGCCGAAGCGCGCGAGAAGGTCGCCGCAGCCCCGCATCCGGGTCGCCCGACGCCCACGCGGCACCCCACGGCGGGCCGGCAGGGTGCGTCGAAGGCCCGGGCATGGCGCCATGCTACGCGGGCGCGTCGCGCGACGGATCCGTCGCGCGGAGCGCGAGGACTACTCCCTGCGGAGTAGCGCGGTGCGGAGGAAGCTCCCCCACTTGGACTCGAACCAAGAACCTATCGGTTAACAGCCGATTGCTCTGCCAATTGAGCTATGGAGGATCGCTGCGAACAGCCCCGCTAGCTTAGCAAAGGTTCGCGGTCGTTCCTGACGATGCAGGTCGGCGAGGGCGTCGCCGTCGTGGCGAGCGCGACCGGGATGCCGTCGGCACCGATGCGGAACGTCGCGACGGCATCCGAGAGCTGATTCGCGACGTGGAGGAGGTCGCCGTCGATGAGGAGATGGCGCGGCCAGCGCCCTGCCGTGAGCACCGAGGCGATGGGGCGCAGGCCGTCATCCTCGATCGCGACGACCGCGACGCGGTCGGCGCCGCGGATGCCCGCGTAGAGGAAGCGTCCGTCCTGCGAGACGCCGAGCGCGGCCGCCTGATCGTCGCCCGGCGTCGCGCCCGGAAGCGGGAGGATCTGCACGATCTCGAACTCCGCTCCCGCGGCCTCGAGCACGACGACCTCGCAGCTCCACTCCCCGAGCAGGGCGAGCTCGCCCGTCGGGAGGGCATGCAGGTCGCGCGGGCCGGTTCCTGCGGGAAGGGCGACGGAGGTCACGCGCCTCAGGAGCCCGTCCGCCTCGCGTGCGTGCACGTGGAGCAGGTCGGCGCCGAGGTCGAGGGTGAGCACGCGTCCGTCGTCGAGCACGTGCACGTGGTGGGCATGCGGTGCCTCTTGCGCGGGTAGCGGCCCCGAGCCGGCTCCCTCGAGGCGCTGGGCAGGCCGAGCCTCGCCGTGGCGGGCGACCACGACAGCGCCATCGCCATAGCAGGCCACCGCGACGGTGTCGTCGTCGAGGAAGGCGGCATGGCACGGCCACCTCCCTTCGAGCGATGTCGTGCCGTCGGCACGCCAGCCGTCTCCGTCACGGACGAACCACGCGAGCTCGCCCGCGCCCTCGAGCGTCGCGACCATGCGATCGCCGCGCACCGCGACCCAGGAGGGCGACGCGCACGCGGGGCCGTCTCCCGTGATCCGGAACGGCGGAGCGGATGCGGCATCCGCGGAGACGGCGGTTGCGATGCCCGCCGCCCGTCCGTCCATGTCGGGTCCGTAGCCGCCGACGAGGAGCTCCGTCACGCGTGCAGCTCCGCGAGCATGCGCACATAGCCGTGCAGGGGGTTCGCGAGCACCTCGTCGACCGGGCCGTAGCCGACGATGAGTCCGGCATGCAGCACCGCGATGCGGTCGACGATCGTGCGGAGCTCACGCAGGTCGTGGCCGACGATGAGGGCGCTGAAGCCGAGCTCGCTCTGCAGCTCCGAGACGACCTGCAGGATGGGACCGCGCACGAGCACGTCGACGCCCATCGTCGGGTCGTCGGCCACGAGCAGCTCGGGTTCGAGCACGAGAGCCCGCGCGAGGGCGATGCGCTGACGCTGCCCGCGGCTCAGCTCGTGCGGGAACTTCTCCATGACCGAGAGCGGCAAGCGCACGGCGTCGACGAGCGTCGCGACGGCGGCGCCGGCCTCGATGCGATCGAAGCGCTTGTCTCTCTGGAAGATGGGCTCGGCGACGTTCTCGCCAACGGTGAGGTGCGGCTGCAGGGACGAGCCGCCATCCTGAGGCAGGTAGCCGACACGCAAGGCGAGCCGATCGCGTGCGCGCGGGCTCGCGGAACGGACCTCCTCCCCGAGCACGGAGAGGCGTCCGCCTGCGATATACGGTGCTTCCCGCTCACCGGGCGCCGATTGCGCCGCGATCGCGCGGGCGAGCGTCGTCTTGCCCGATCCCGCCTCGCCGATGAGCCCGAGGGTCTCCCCCGCGGCGAGTTGGAACGAGACGCCGTTGATCGCGGGGGTCTCGTCTCCTGGGTAGACAAGCGTCAGGTCGTCGGCGAGGACCGCGGCATCCGTGGCGGGCGCGCGGCTCACGACCCGGCCCCTCCGAGACCCGCGAGCGCCTCGCGACGTGCGGCCTGCTCGACGGGGTCGGGCACGGGAAGCGACGCGAGGAGGCGCTGCGTGTACGCGTCGCGCGGTGCTCCCAGCACCTCGGCGGTCGGCCCCTCCTCGGCGATCTCGCCGTGATGCAGCACGACCACGCGATGTGCCACGCGGTCCACGACGGCGAGGTCGTGCGTGATGAAGAGCGAGGCGAAGCCGAACTTCTCCTGCAGCTCCTCGAAGAGCTCGAGCACGCGCGCCTGCACCGATACGTCGAGCGCACTCGTCGGCTCGTCGGCGATGAGCAGCTTCGGGTCGAGCGCGAGCGCGCGCGCGAGGCTCGCACGCTGACGCTGACCTCCCGAGAGCTCGTGGGGGAAGCGATCACCGTAGCCGCCCGAGAGCTGCACGGCATCGAGCAGCTCGTCGACCCGATCACGTGCCTCCGAAACGTTCGCCGCGAGCCCGTGCACGATGAGCGGCTCGGCGACGCACTGCGCGATCGTGAGCAGCGGGTTGAAGCTCGTGGCCGGATCCTGGAAGACGAAGCCGAGCTCGCGGCGCTTGGCGCGGAACCCGCGTTCGCGCACGCCGCGCATCTCGGTGCCCAGCACCCTCAGCGAGCCGCCCGTCACGGGAGTGAGTCCCGCGATGGCACGGCCGATCGTCGTCTTTCCGGAGCCCGACTCCCCCACGAGCCCAACGACCTCGCCCGCCCCCACGCGCAGGTCGATGCCTCGCACGGCGCGGAACGCCTTGCGCCCGAGGCGCCCCGGATACTCGATCTCGAGCTGCGCGGCCTCGACGACCGCCTCCGCCTCCGCTGACGCCGGCGCGGAACGCTCGACGAGCTCGACGCGCGGCACGGCGGCGAGGAGCTTCTTCGTGTAGTCGTGCCGCGGCGACGCGAAGAGCTCGCGCACCGGGGCGGTCTCGACGATCTCGCCCTGGTACATGACGGCGACCCGATCCGCGAGATCGGCCACGACGCCCATGTTGTGCGTGATGAGCACGATCGCCGTGCCGAACTCGTCGCGACAGCGCCGCAGGAGCTCGAGGATCTCGGCCTGCACCGTCACGTCGAGCGCGGTCGTCGGCTCGTCGGCGATGAGCACCGAGGCGTCGAGCGCGAGCGCCATCGCGATGACGATGCGCTGCTTCTGCCCGCCCGAGAACTGGTGCGGATAGTCGTCGACCCGGCGCTCCGGCTCGGGGATGCCGACGCGGCGCAGCATCTCGATCGCGCGGGCACGCGCGGTCTTCTTCGAGTAGTCGCCGTGCGCCCGCAGGCCCTCGGCGATCTGCCATCCGACCGTGTAGACGGGATTGAGCGCCGTCGACGGCTCCTGGAAGATCATCGCCGCCTTCGTGCCGCGCAGCTCACGCAAGCGGTGCTTGTCGATCGTCGCGACGTTCTCGCCGTCGAGGATGACGGCGCCCGTGACGGTCGCGGTCTCGGGGAGCAGGCGCAGGATGCTGCGCGCCGTCACGGTCTTGCCCGATCCCGACTCGCCGACGATCGCGAGCACCTCGCCGGGCACGAGGGAGAGCTCCGCGTCGCGCACCGCGGTCACGGATCCGGCATCCGTCTCGAAGCGGATGCGCAGCTCGCGGATGTCGACGACGGGTTCGCGGGTCGCCATCAGAGCACCTCCCCCATCGTGTCGCGCGCCACGGGCTGGGTGGCGGCAACGGCATCCGCGGGCGTCTCGGTCGATCGCCGCCGAGCCCGCAAGCGCGGGTCGGCGAGGTCGTTGAGGCTCTCGCCCACGAGCGTGATGCCGAGCACGACGATGACGATCGCGAGACCCGGGAAAACCGAGGTCCACCAGATGCCGCTCGTGACGTCCGAGAGCGCCTTGTTGAGGTCGTATCCCCATTCGGCCGCCGAGGTGGGCTGGATGCCGAAGCCCAGGAAGCCGAGGGCGGCGAGCGTCAGGATCGCCTCCGAGCTGTTGAGCGTGAAGATGAGGGGCAGGGTTCGCGTCGCATTCCGGAAGACATGACGGAACATGATGCGCGGGGCGCGGGCGCCCACGACGCGCGCCGATTCGACGAAGGCCTCCGACTTGACGCGCACGGTCTCGGCGCGGATGACGCGGAAGTACTGCGGGATGAACACGACCGTGATCGACACCGCGGCCGCGAGCACGCCACCCCACAGATTCGACTGGCCGCCGCTGATGACGATCGCCGCGACGATCGCAAGAAGGAGCGTCGGGAACGCGAAGACCGCGTCGGCGACGACGACGAGCACGCGGTCGACCCAGCCGCCGATGTAGCCGGAGAGCAGACCGAGCACGACGCCGATGAAGATCGACAGGGCGACGGCCACGACGATCACGAGGAACGCCGTCTGCGAGCCCCAGATGACGCGCGAGAGCACGTCATACCCGCCGACCGTCGTGCCGAGCAGGTGCTCGGCGCTCGGCGGCTGCTGCGCTCCGAAGAGCCCGTTCTCGTCGCGCAGCTGCGCGAAGCCATAGGGCGCGATGAGCGGAGCGAACGCGGCCGTCAGCAGGAAGACGCCCGTGATCACGAGGCCCGCGATGAGCATCCCGCGCTGGAGCCCGACCGACTGGCGCAGCTGGTGCACGACGGGCAGCCGCACGAGCGTCGCGCGGAGAGAGCGTTCGGCCATCAGTACCTCACTCGGGGGTCGATGAGCGCCGCGACGATGTCGACGATGAAGTTGCTGATCGCGACGATCACCGCGAGCAGCACGACGATGCCCTGCACGGCGACGAAGTCGCGCGCGCCGAGGTAGTGGGTGAGCTGGAAACCGAGGCCCTGCCACTCGAACGTCGTCTCGGTCAGCACCGCGCCGCCGAGCAGCATCGCGATCTGCAGGCCGATGACCGTGATGATCGGGATGAGGGCGGGCTTGTAGGCGTGCCTCCGCACGAGGCGGTATTCGCTCACCCCGCGGCTGCGCGCCGCGTCGATGTAGGGCATGTTGAGGGTGCCGATGACGTTCGTGCGCACGAGTCGCAGGAAGATGCCCGCCGTGAGCAGCCCGAGCGCGATGCCGGGAAGCACGGCGTGCGAGAGCACATCGGAGATGTAGGCCGAGTTGCCCGAGCGGATGGCGTCGATGAGGTAGATGCCCGTGGCGCCGTCGATGCGACCGAGCGAGAGCTCGGTGCGAACTCCCGCCCTCCCGGACACCGGGAACCAGCCGAGCCACACGGAGAAGATGAGCTTGAGCACGAGGCCCGCGAAGAACACGGGCGTCGCATAGCAGAGGATCGCGAAGACGCGCAGGAACGCGTCGGGCCAGCGGTCGCGCAGGGCCGCCGCGACCATGCCGAGCGGGATGCCGACGATGAAGGCGACGATGAGGGCGTAGATCGCGAGCTCGAGAGTCGCGCTGCCGTAACGGAAGAGGATGTCGATGACCGGCTGGTTGTCGGTGAGCGTCGTGCCGAAGTTGCCGGTGAACACCTGGCCGATGTACTCGAAGTACTGCACGATGATGGGCCGATCGAACCCCGCCTCCGCGCGACGCTGCGCGAGCTCCTCGGGGCTCAGCCGACCGCCGAGGGCGGCCGTGATCGGGTCGCCGATGAGGCGAAGGAAGATGAAGACCATCGACACGAGGATGAAGACGGTCGGGAAGATGAGGAGGAAGCGGATGAGGAGGTACCGCCAGAGCGCGCCTCCCGGCTTCCGTCGTGAGCGCGAGGCGGCGGGAGGCGCCGCCGCGGGCGCCGGCGCGGTGGCCGTCGTCATGGATGAAGCCTGTCTGTGAGCCGGTGACGCGAGGTGGGGCGGCCCGGAGGCCGCCCCACCCGGCGTCGGTAGGTGCTACCTGTCTACTACGCGGAACCCGTCAGCGGGTGATCGGGGCGAAGCGCAGCTTGAACGAGGCGTCGAGGATGACACCGTCGATGTCAGCACCCGTCACCGCGACCTGCGCGCCCTGGAGCAGCGGCACCGTCGACAGCTTCTGAGCGACGAGGTCCTGGATCTTCTCGATCAGGGAGGTGCGCTCGTCGGCATCCGGCGTGACCGCCTGCTGCAGGATGAGCTTCTCGACCTCGGCGTCCGAGAAGTGGTTGCCGAGGAAGTTCTCCGTGAGGAAGAACGGCGTCAGGTAGTTGTCGGCGTCGGAGTAGTCCGGGAACCAGCCGAGCTGGTAGGCCGGGTACACGTCGGCCGTGCGGTCCTTCGAGTACTGCACCCACTCGGTCGACTGGAGGTCGACCTCGAAGAGCCCGTCAGCCTCGAGCTGGTCCTTGACCATCGCGTACTCGTCACCCGACGAGGGGCCGTAGTGGTCGGGGCTGTACTGGAGGCTCAGCTTGACCGGCGTCGTGACGCCCGCCGCCTCGAGGGTCGCCTTGGCCTTCGCGGCATCCGGACCACCCTCGCCGTCGCCGTAGAGGCCCTTGAGCGACTCGGTCGCGCCCGCGAAGCCCTCGGGGACGTAGGAGTACAGCGGCGTGTAGGTGCCCTTGTAGACCTGCTCAGAGATCGCGTCGCGGTCGATGAGGTCGGCGACCGCCTGGCGCACGGCGAGAGCCTTGGCCGGGTCGGCATCCGAGGTCGTCGCACCGTACGGCTGCGTGTTGAAGTTGAACACGATGTAGCGGATCTCACCACCGGGGCCGTCGACGACCTTGACGTCGTCGTTGCCGCGCAGGTCGTCGACATCCGTCGCCGAGAGGCTGCGGTACGCCACGTCGATGTCGCCCTTCTCGACCTCGAGCTTGAGGTTCGACGACTCGGCGTAGTAGTTGAGGATCACGCCGTCGTTGACGGGCGCGTCGAGCAGGCCCTTGTACTCCTTGTTGGGAGCGAACTCGACCACGTTGTTGAAGTCGTAGTCGGTGATGACGTAGGGGCCGCCGAAGGCGTTCGCCTTGACGATCTCGTCATCCGGCGTGAGTGCGTCAGCCGAGAAGACCTCCTCGTCGACGATCGCGCCGGGGAAGCTCGTGAGGATGAACGGGAAGACCTGGTCGTTCTCCGTCTTGAGGTGGAAGACGACCGTCGTGTCATCCGTCGCCTCGACCGAGTCGAGGTTGTAGAGCAGGCTCGAGGCGCCGTTGGGGTCGGCGATCGCGATGTTCCGCTCGAACGAGAAGACGACATCCGAGGAGGTCAGGTCGTGGCCGTTGGCCCACTTGAGCCCGGCCGGAAGCTTGACGGTGTACTCGGTCGGCGAGGTGAACTCGGCGCTCTCGGCGAGGTCGGGCACGACGTCGGTCGAGTTGTAGTCGGTGTTGACCAGGTACGGGAAGACCTGGGTCTGGACCGCGAGCGAGCCGTTGTCGTACGAGCCGGCGGGGTCGAGCGTCGTGACCTTGTCGGTGGTGCCGACGATGATCACGTTGTCGCCATTGTCGCCACCGGAGTCGCCGGCCGCGCAGCCCGCGAGCGCGAGAGCGGCGGTGACGGGGATCGCCACCGCGGCGAGCACGCGGCTGTTGTGAGAGACGGATGCCATGTCCGTGGACCTCATTCCTTGGGATGTGAAAGGGCGGACGACCCGCGTCGCCCGCCGTTCAGGTTTATCACAGCGAGAGTTCGCGCATGGCCACGAGGTCCCGAGTGGCCACCTTGTTTACGACTTTGCAACGTGCGGCGCAGGAATCGTGCGCGGATGAGCAGATCGCGTGCGGGAGGTACCGCATCCGCGCAAGATTTCACTCGCCCCGCAATTCGCGGCGTTCGCTCTCGAGAGCAGCGGATGCGCGGCTGAGCTCGAGCTCGCGCTCCCGGTCGCCCTCGGAGCGGGCCCGCTGCATCGCTCCGAGCAGCTCGCCCTTGCGCCGCAGCAGGTCGCGATCGACAAGCGAGGTCACGACGCCGCGGCAGTAGATGGCGATCTGGTCCTCGCGTTCCGGCAGAGGCGCGACGCCGAGCTGCGTCACGAGCGACGAGAAGCCCTGCGGCACCTCCTCGGCAACGCGCTGCAGCCACTCGGGCGAGTCGAGGGCGTCGAGCTGCGCCCGGATGCCGTCGCGCACGACCGCGAGCGTCGCGTTCGTGAAACGCGCCTCGACGGCCTTCGCGACGAGCGCCGGTCCGACCTCGGCGGGGTACTGGAGGATCGCCATGAGGGCGTCGCGCTCCATGCGCGTGACGGGATCCGTCGGCAGCTCGGTGAGGTTGGCCTGGCGGAGCCGCTGCGGCCCGTCGGGCCCCTGCTCAGCGCCGCGCCGTGGATCGCCGTCGACGCGCGGCTCGGCGCGGCGCGCGGTGTTGGCGGCGCTCGTGACGGCGCGCCCCACCTCGCCGGGATCCATCCCGAGCCAGCCCGCGAGGTTGCGCACATACCCGCCCCGGAGCGCGGGATCCCGGATGCCCGCGACGACGGGAGCCGAGGCGCGCAAGGCCGCGACGCGCCCCTCGACGGTCTCGAGATCGTGGCCCGCGAGGCTGCGGCGGATCATGAACTCGAACATGGGCTTGCGATCGGCCACGAGCTTGCGCACGGCCTCGTCGCCGCGGTGGATGCGCAGGTCGCACGGGTCGAGATTGTCGGGGGCGACCGCGACGAAGGTCTGCGCGGCGAAGCGCTGCTCCTCCGCGAACGCGCGGCTCGCGGCTCGCTGGCCCGCCTCATCCGGGTCGAAGGTGAACACGACCTCGCCGGTCTGCGAGACAGCCGCGTTGTCCACGTCGCCGAGCACGCGCCGGACCACTTTGATGTGGTCGACGCCGAAGGCCGTTCCGCACGTCGCGACCGCGGTCGTGACGCCCGCGAGGTGGCAGGCCATGACATCCGTGTAGCCCTCGACGATCACGACCTGCTTGCCCTTCGCGATGTCGCGCCGGGCGAGGTCGAGCCCGTAGAGCACGTGCGACTTGTGGAAGACGAGGGTCTCGGGGGTGTTGAGGTACTTCGGGCCCTGGTCGTCGTCGAAGAGCTTGCGCGCGCCGAAGCCGACCGTCTGCCCCGTGACGTCGCGGATGGGCCAGACGACCCGGCCGCGGAAGCGGTCGTAGGAGTTGCCGCGCTCGCCCGTCGAGAGCAGGCCCGCGGCCGTGAGCTCGTCGAGCGTGAAGCCCTGCTTCATGAGCGCGTTCTTGAGGGCGTCGAACGACTTGGGCGCGAAGCCGACGCCGAAGCGCTCGGCGGCCGCCTGATCGAAGCCGCGCCCGCCGAGGAAGTCCCGCCCCGGCTGCGCGGCCGGCTCGGCGAGCTGGGCACGGAAGAACTGCTCGGCGGCGGCGTTGGCCGCGAGCAAACGCGCGCGGTTGCCGTGTTCGGATGCCGCGGTGCCGCCGTCCTCGTAGTGCAGTTCGATCCCGACGCGCGCGGCCATGCGCTCGACGGCCTCCTGGAAGCTCACGTGATCCATGCGCTGGAGGAACGTGAAGACGTCGCCATCCTCCCCGCATCCGAAGCAGTGGTAGCGGCCCACGCCCGGGCGCACGTGGAAGCTCGGGCTGCGCTCCTCGTGGAAGGGGCACAGGCCCTTGAGCGACCCGACGCCCGCCGATTTGAGGGTCACGTAGTCGCCCACGATGTCGGCGATGTTCACTCGGGACCGGACCTCGTCGATGTCGCTTCGACGAATCAATCCGGGCATGAGGCGATTCTAGGGTCGGCGCGGATGCGGCGGCCGGGTCGTGCACAGGGGGCTGATCTCGACACGCCGCTCCGCGGCTACTCGATCAGCGGTCAGTGGCACGTCAGACCACCGCTGATTGAGTAGCGGGCCCAGCCCCCGTGTCGAAATCAGCACAGCCTCTCATGCCGGGCGTTCGCGCACGGCCAGCCGATCGGCCGCGCGCCGCGGATTACCGCGGCGCCGAACTAGCACAGCCTCTCGTGCCAGGCGTTCGCCGAGGGGTCGGTGAGGCTCGCGACCTGGTCCACGATCACGCGCTTGCGGGCCGTGTCGTCGGATGCCGCGGCGAAGTCGGCCGCGAACCCCGCGTCGAGGTTCGAGGGGTCGGCCCACAGGGCGTCGGAGAGCTCGGTGAGGATGCCGCGCTGCCGTTCGTAGAGCGGCTTGCGCGCGTTCGTCGACATGACGTTCGCCGCGACGATGCCCTTGAGCACCGCGATCTCGGCTTGCGTCTCGAGCGGCACCACGACATCCGCCCCGAAACGCGCGAGCGCGGACTGCGGATGCGCCTCGCGCGTCGCCCGGACGGCCTCGCCCGCGAAGCGCCCGATGAGCTGCGAGGTGAGGTTCTTGAGTCGCGCCTGGTCGCGGCGGGAGCCGTCCCACGTGTCGATCCAGTCGGGCATGCTGTCGAGGCGGTCGAAGGCGGCGATGAGCGTCGCGTGGTCGAGCTCGCCGCCGATCCACTCGACCATGCTGTCGACGAGCTCGTCGTGCTCGACGCGCGCCGAGAGGGCGCGCACGTCGAGGTATCCCGTGATGATCGCGTCCTCGAAATCGTGCACGGAGTAGGCGATGTCGTCGGAGAGGTCCATGACCTGGGCCTCGATGCAGCGGACACGCGGCGGCGCTCCCGCGCGCAACCATGCGAACGCGGGTGTGTCATCCGCATAGAAGCCGAACTTGCTGCGACCCGAGGGGTCGGGGATGCCCTCCTGCTCAGGCCACGGGTACTTGCAGCTCGCGTCGAGGCTCGCGCGCGTGAGGTTGAGGCCGTAGGCATGACCGTCGGCATCGAAGACCTTGGGCTCGAGACGCGTGAGCAGCCGCAGGGTCTGGGCGTTGCCCTCGAAGCCGCCGATGTCGGCCGCCCAGTCGTTGAGCGCCCGCTCGCCGTTGTGCCCGTAGGGCGGATGCCCGAGGTCGTGTGCGAGGCACGCGGTATCGACGACGTCGGGGTCGAGCCCGAGGTTGGCGGCGAGCTCGCGACCGACCTGCGCGACCTCGAGCGAGTGCGTGAGGCGATTGCGCGCGAAGTCGAGGCCGGCCGTCGGGCTCAGCACTTGCGTCTTGACGGCGAGTCGCCGCAAGGCGCTCGAGTGCAGGATGCGTGCGCGGTCGCGCGCGAAGTCGCTGCGGCGCGTGGAATGCTCCTCCGGCAGCATGCGCTCGACGTCGGCGTCGGAATACCCCGGCGCGAGCTCAGCCACCGCTCGTGTCCAGTTCGGCCTCGGTGAGCTCGACGCGATGCGTCTCCTGAAGCTCGCGGGACTCGAGCCAGCGGTCGGGCAGGGCGGGCTGCTTGGGCGTGCCGGCGCGGCCGCGCTGGCCCTCGGCATCCGCTCCCGGGTACGGCTGCGCGGGATCGAGGCGGCCCAGCAGCTCGTCGATCTCGGCGAGGCTCGACGCTTGCGCGAGCGCGGCGCGCAGCTCGCCGCCGACGGCGTAGCCCTTGAAGTACCACGCGACGTGCTTGCGGATGTCGCGGCAGGCCCGGTTCTCGTCGCCGTCGAAGAACTCGACGAGCAGCTCGGCGTGGCGACGGAACCCGACGGCGACCTCGCCGAGGGTCGGCTCGGCCTTGTGCTCGCGTCCCATGAATGCCGCCGCGAGGTCGCCGAAGAGCCACGGGCGGCCGAGGCAGCCGCGACCCACGACGACGCCGTCGCAACCCGTCTCGTCGACCATGCGCACGGCATCCGCGGCGCTCCAGATGTCGCCGTTGCCGAGCACGGGGATGCTCGTGACGGTCTGCTTGAGCGTCGCGATGGCCGACCAGTCGGCCGTGCCCGAGTAGAAGTCTGCGGCGGTGCGCGCGTGAAGCGCGACCGCTGCGGCCCCCGCACCCTCGGCGATGCGGCCGGCTTCGAGGTAGGTCAGGTGGTCGGCGTCGATGCCCTTGCGCATCTTGACGGTGAGCGGAAGGGGGCCCGCGGCCTCCACGGCGGCCTCGACGATCGCGCGGAAGAGGTCGAGCTTCCAGGGCAGCGCCGCTCCCCCGCCCTTGCGCGTGACCTTGGGCACCGGGCAGCCGAAGTTGAGGTCGATGTGGTCGGCACGATCCTCGGCGACGAGCATCGTGACGGCCTCGCGCATCGTCTTCGGGTCGACACCGTAGAGCTGGATCGAGCGAGGGGTCTCGGACTCGTGGTGCTTGATGAGGCGCATCGACTCGGGTGTGCGCTCGACGAGCGCACGGCTCGTGATCATCTCGCTCACGTAGAGACCGGCGCCGTACTCGCGGCACAAGCGGCGGAACGCCGTGTTCGTGATGCCCGCCATGGGCGCGAGCACGACGGGCACGTCGAGGCGCAGCGGGCCGATCTCGAGCGCGGGTGCGGGAGGCGCGAATAGGGTGGACATCCCCTCGATTCTTTCAGATGACACCGTGAGGAGACCGGACGTGGGCGCAGGGCGTGATCGCGTGGCCGCGGATGCCGAGGCGCGCGGCATCCAGGTCGAGTTCGTCGAGCGGCAGGCAGCGGCGTCGCTCGAGGAGGCCGCCGCCATCCTCGGCATCACTGCCGCCGACATCGTCAAGTCGCTCGTCGTGAAGCGCAGCGACGGCACGTTCCTCTTCGCCGAGATTCCCGGCGACCGCGTGATCTCATGGCCGAAGCTCCGGGCTCTCGTGGGCGTCAACAAGCTGCAGCTCCCGGATGCCGCGGTCGCGCTCGAGGCGACGGGTTACGAGCGCGGCACGATCACGCCCCTCGGCTCGACGACGGCGTGGCCCGTCTACGTCGACGAGCGGGTCGTCGGCCGCCGCGTCTCGATGGGCGCGGGTGAGCACGGTGTGAGCCTCTTCGTCGACGCCGACGCGCTCATCGCGGGCCTCGGCGCGACGGTGGCCGACATCTCCGAGCCCGCTCCCCCTCGCCCATAGTTCCCGTTCCGCGAGTTCGCACCCGTTCCTTCGGGAACTATCGCGCGGAACGGGAACTCTCGGTGGGGAGCTCGCACACGTCGCCCTCGCACGCGACGGCGTCGGGGTCGCCGAGCGGGATGAGGCCGCTCACGACGCGACCTCGGCATCCGCCTTCTCGGCCGCGACCTGGCGGAGCACCTCGGCGAAGGTCGCCGACTCCTGCGCGCCGGAGACGCCGTACTTGCGGTCGATCACGAAGAACGGCACGCCTTGGATGCCGAAGTCGCGCGCGACCGCCTGGTCTTCCCGAACGTCGGCGAGATACTCATCGGCCTCGAGCGAGCGGATGACGTCGTCGCGATCGAAGCCGAGCTCCGCTGCGAGGTCGGCGAGATCGTCGATGCGGCCCACGTGGCGCCCCTGCTCGAAATAGGCGGAGAGGAGGCGCTCCTTCATCTCGAGCTGGCGTCCGCGCGCCTTCGCGTAGTGCAGCAGCTGGTGCGCCTTGACGGTGTTGGTGTGCTGAAGCGCGTCGTAGTCGTAGTGCAGACCGACGCTCTCGGCGATGCCCGTGACGCGGCCGATCATCTGCTTTGCGGTGTCGACGGGGATACCCTTGTGATGAGCGAGGAACTCGAACTCGCTGCCCTCGAAGTCGACAGGGGTATCAGGGGCGAGCTCGAAGGAGTGATATTCGATCTCGACCGGAACCCCGGCCTCGGCGGCGCCCGCTTCGAAGCGGCGCTTACCGATGAAGCACCATGGGCAGGCGATGTCGGACCAGATGTCGATCTTGAGCGGCTCAGGCATGTGATTTGTCAACGAACTGCGACCGCCCGGCATTCCCGGCGGTGTCAGGAAGCCGTGGACGACAGCTCGCGCGCTCGCGCGAGCCCCGTGCGACGCGCCGCGACATCCACCCACACGACGTACCCCGCCGTGAAGACGAGCTGCACGAGGGGCGTGAGCGGACCGCTGCCCTCCGAGCTCATGACGGTCGTGCCGAGCGCGCCGCTCGCGAGCAGCACGAGAGCCACGACGTTGTTGACCACGTGGAACGCGATGCCCGCCTCGAGGCCTCCCGTGCGCCACACGAGGATCGCGAATCCGAGTCCCATGACACCGACGCTCAAGAGCCCCCAGAGCTCGTACTGGGTGTGGCCGACCGTGAAGATGACAGTCGACACGAGGATGCCGGGCCATGGGCTGCGCACCCACGCACCGAGGGTCTGCATGATGAGGCCACGGAAGACGTACTCCTCGGCGGCCGACTGCAGCGGGACGAGCAGAACGATGATGACGGCGAGGAGCGCGAAGGTCGCGGGCTCGACCGGTACGGGCGTGATCGTCTCCCCGAAGAGCAGGGGTAGGAAGGACAGTCCCGTGCTGAGCGCCGTCACGACGAGGGCCGGGATCGCGCACCACAGCATCCACCGCCAGCGGATGCGGAACGCGACCGAGTGCCGCATCCCGACCGGACGGAGCCCCGCGCACAGCATCGCGAGCGGCACGAGCGGCAGCATGACGGCGATGCTGCCGAACAGGATGACGAGGCTCACGGGATTCGAGATGTCGGTGAGCTCGGCGTAGACCTGGTCGATCGACCCCAGGCTCGCGATTCCCCCCGTGAGGATCATCACGACGATCCAGGCGACCCCGATGACGAGTTGTGCGACGACGACGAACGCCACGAAAACCGCGACGGCGACAAGCGGGCGCCACCACGCGTAGGCGCGCGTCGTGCGGAACAGGCGGTGATACGGGGCCGGATCCTCGACGTCGGCGGGCGGCGCGGACAGCGGCGGATACGGTGGCAGCTCGCCGCCGCCGTGCTGCGGCACGTACGCGCCCGGCACGTACGCACCCGGTGCGGGCGCTCCCGGTGCGGGCGCTCCCGGTGCGGGCGCTCCCGGCGGGTACGCCACAGGCTCCTCGGGAGCCGGGAGCCCGCCGCTCGGTGACGTCATCAGGCGCCGCGCAGCCGCTCGGCGAGGTAGCCGTGCAGGCGATCGAGCGAGACGCGCTCCTGTGCCATCGAGTCGCGTTCACGCACCGTGACCGCCTTGTCGTCGAGCGTGTCGAAGTCGACCGTGACCGCGAACGGCGTGCCGATCTCGTCCTGGCGGCGGTACCGGCGCCCGATCGCGCCCGCATCGTCGAACTCGATCATCCAGTCCTCGCGCAGCTGCGCGGCGAGCTCGCGCGCGACGGGTGAGAGCTGCTCGTTGCGCGAGAGCGGCAGCACCGCGACCTTGACGGGCGCGAGACGCCGATCGAGGCGCAGGACCGTGCGGGTGTCGGTGCCGCCCTTCGCGTTGGGCGCCTCGTCTTCGTGGTAGGCGTCGATGAGGAACGCCATGAGGGCGCGCGTGAGGCCGAACGCCGGTTCGATGACGTACGGGATCCAGCGCTCGTTCGTCGTCTGATCGAAGTACGAGAGGTCTTTGCCCGAGTGCTCGGAGTGCGTCTTGAGGTCGAAGTCCGTGCGGTTCGCGATGCCCATGAGCTCGCCCCACTCGCCCGAGGCGAAGTTGAAGCGGTACTCGACGTCGACCGTGCGCTTCGAGTAGTGGCTGAGCTTCTCCTTCGGGTGCTCGTAGAAGCGCAGGTTCTCCTCCCGGATCCCGAGGTCGCGGTACCAGCCGTAGGACGCGTCGATCCAGTACTGGTGCCATTCCTCGTCGGTGCCGGGCTGCACGAAGAACTCCATCTCCATCTGCTCGAACTCGCGCGTGCGGAAGATGAAGTTGCCGGGAGTGATCTCGTTGCGGAAGCTCTTGCCGATCTGCGCGATGCCGAAGGGCGGCTTCATGCGCGCGCTCGAGAGCACGTTCGCGAAGTTGACGAAGATGCCCTGCGCGGTCTCCGGACGCAAGTAGTGCAGACCCTCTTCGTCGTCGACGGGGCCGAGGAAGGTCTTGAGCAGTCCCGAGAAGGCACGCGGCTCGGTCCACTGCCCGCGCGTACCGCAGTTCTCGCACACGATGTCGGCGAGGCCGTTCTCGGGCGCGCGGCCCTTCTTCTCCTCGTAGGCCTCGAGCAGGTGGTCTTCGCGATAGCGCTTGTGGCAGTGCAAGCACTCGATGAGCGGGTCGCTGAACACCTCGACGTGCCCGGATGCCTCCCACACCTGGCGAGGCAGGATGACGGAGGAGTCGATGCCCACGATGTCGTCACGGCGCTGCACCATGAACTTCCACCACTCGCGCTTGATGTTCTCCTTGAGCGCGGTGCCGAGCGGGCCGTAGTCCCACGCCGAGCGGGATCCGCCGTAGATCTCCCCCGCCTGGTAGACGAAGCCTCGGCGCTTCGCGAGGGAGATGACCTGGTCGAGGGGGTTGGGCGTCGCCACGGAGGAGCTCCTGATGATCGGGCCGCGCCGGCTTGCGCGGTCGCACGAGTGCGGAGTCCCAGCCTATCGAGCCGCGCCGGCTCCCCCGCCCAGTGCGCGGGCAATCGCGACGACGTCGTCCTCGGTGTTCCAGAGATGGAACGAGGCGCGCGCACGACCGGCGCGTCCCGAGATGCGGATGCCGGCATCCGTCATGCGTTCGAGCTGCGAGCCGTCGGGGTCGGGCCACGCGACGATGGCCTGCCGCTGGGCCGGCAGCCCGAGCTCGTGGCAGAGCAGCTCGCCGAGATCCGCGGCGCGCTCCCACACCTCGGCGATGTCGAGCTCGGCGAACATGCCGATCGACTGCTCGGCGCCGACCCAGGCCTGCCACGCGGGCGAGACATCGAAGCGGCGCGCATCGCGCGCGAGCGTGATGTCGTGCCCGTAGCAGCTCTGCCACACGTCCTCACCCGCGTACCAGCCGCCGTACATGGGACGCAGCACGGCATCGGCACGCTCGCCGACGGTGAGGAAGCTCACGCCTCGCGGTGAGCACAACCACTTGTAGGCGTGGCACACCGTGATGTCGAAGTCGCCGGCAGACACCGGCAGCACGCCCGTGGCCTGGGTCGTGTCGCAGAAGACGAGCGCGCCGTGTCGCGTCGCGGCCTCGCGGATGGCCGCAGCATCCGCGACGACGCCCGTCGCCGATTGCACGAGCGAGAACACGACGAGGAAGGTCGCGTCGCTCACGCTCTCGGCGAGCGCCTCGAGGGGAACCGCACGCACGTTCGCGCCGGGGCGCTCGGTGAAGGGCGTGAGAAGCGACGAGAAGTCGCGCGCAGCGACGAGCACCTCGGCCCCGTCGGGGACGGATGCCGCGACGATCGCCGCCTGCACGGAGGTCTGCGATCCGATCGCGACGCGCGAGGCCTCGACGCCGACGAGCCGCGCGTACGACGCGCGCGTGCGGGCGATGATGGCGTCGTACCCCTGAGGATCGCGATCGGCCCGTGCCCATGCGTCGAGGTCGGCGCGCAGGGCCTCGACGGCGCGGCGCGGCGGGATGCCGATCGAGGCGGTCGCGACGTAACCGCGCGGCTCGCCGAACTCGGCGATCGCGGAGGCGAGGGCTCGGGAGGGCGCTGTCGTCGTGCTCACCCCTCCAGCGTCGGAGACGGTGACCTATCGCACAAGGTCATGTCTCGCATGGCATCCATTCACTACTGTTATCGAATGGACCTCGACCTGCAGTCGGTGCGCATCGTGCGCGCGATCGCCGAGCACGGCTCGATCAGCGGCGCGGCGCGCGCCCTCGGCTACAGCCAGCCGGCCGTGAGTCAGCATCTCCGGCGCGCCGAGCAGCGGCTCGGCGTGCCTCTCGTCGTGCGCGCGGGGCGCGGCATCCGCCTGACCGAGCCCGGAATGGTGCTCGCACGCCACGCGCACGCGATCAGCCAAGCCCTCGACGCCGCGCGCGGCGAGCTCTCGGAGCTCGTCGGCCTGCGCACGGGCACCGTGCGCATCGCGGCCTTCCCGACGGCGTCGTCGACGATCGTGCCGCGACTGCTCGGCACCCTGCGCGACGCGCATCCGGGGCTCACGGTGACCTACGTCGAGGCCGAGCCACCCGAGGCTCTCGGGATGCTGCGCGACGGACTCGTCGACCTCGCGATCACCTTCGCCTACCCCGGCGACCGCGCCGATCCGCACCGGGAGTCGGAGGGCCCCGTCGAGACGGTCTCGCTCTTCACGGAGCCCGTCGTCATCGCGCTGCCGGAGAGCCACCCGCTCGCGGCCGACGGCGGGCCCGTCGAGCTCGCGCGCCTCGGTGCCGAGCGGTGGATCGCCGGATGCCCACTCTGCCGCGGTCACCTGCTCGCGGCGTGCGAGGCGGTCGGCGTCGAACCCGACATCGAGCTCGAGACCGACAACGCCGTCGCCGTGCTCAACCTCGTGGCCTCGGGACTCGGGGTCGCGCTCCTCCCCCGCCTGGCCCTCGCGACCGCGACGCCTCCCGAGGGAGCGGTCGTGCGCGCCACGATTCCCTCGAGCGACCGATCGATCCACGTCGTCGTGCAGCACGGCTCGCGTCGCGTGCCTTCGATCGCGGCCGTGCTGGATGCCGTCGTCGCGCTCGACGGGCGGGCGTGGGGCCTCGCGGCCAGCGCTCACTCGTAGCGCCTCCGCCGAGCCACGGGCGGGCCGACTCAGGGCCCGAGGGTGCTCAGCGGCCGAGGGTGCTCACGGCGGCGACCGCCGCGACGACGCGATCCACGACCTCGGCTGCCTGCGCGCGCGTGACCTCCGCGGAAAGCGTGAAGCGCACGGCCGTCTGGGCGACCTCCGGCGGGATGCCGAGCGCGAGCAGCACGGGCGACGGCTCGTCGCTTCCCGCCGCGCACGCCGAGCCCGAGGAGCACACGACACCGCGGTTCTCGAGCTCGAGCAGCACGGCCTCGCCGCTCGTGCCGGGGAAGCAGAACGACGCGTGCCCCGGCAGGCGCCGCTCGCGCGACCCCGTGAGCAGAGCGCCGGGCACGCGCGCGAGCACCCCGTCGACGATGACGTCGCGCGCCTCCGCGAGCTGCGCCTTCTGGGCGCGCTCGAGCGAGGCGAGCGCGAGCGCCGTCGCGAGCCCCACGACGCCCGCGACGTTCTCGGTTCCCGATCGCCGACCCCGCTCCTGCCCTCCGCCGTGGAGGAGCGGCTCGAGCGGGAGCGTTCCGCGCACAGCGAGGGCACCGACCCCCTTGGGTGCGCCGAGCTTGTGTCCTGCGACGCTCACGGCGTCGACGCCGAGGGCTGCGAGCCCCACCTCGAGCGCATCGGCCGACTGCACGGCGTCGGTGTGGATCGGCACCCCCGCCTCGTGCGCGACGGATGCGAGCTCGCGAATCGCCTGCACCGTGCCGATCTCGTTGTTCGCGTGCTGGATGCTCACGAGCGTCGTGTCGGGCCGCAGGGCGCGCGCGAGGTCGTCGCGTGAGACGAGGCCGTCCCCGTCCACGGGCAGCTCGGTCACCTCGAAACCGTGCAGCCGCCTGAGATAATCGGCCGACTCGCGCACGGCCTCGTGCTCGATGGGCGTCGTGACGAGGTGCCGACCGCGGGGGTCGCCGAGCGCGATGCCCTTGATCGCGAGGTTGTCGGCCTCCGTGCCGCCCGAGGTGAACACGATCTCGGAGGGACGGCATCCGAACTGCTCCGCGATCGTCGCCCGCGCCGCCTGAACCGCATGCGCCGCGCGCTCGCCGATGCGGTGGTGGCTCGAGGGATTGCCGAACTCTCCCGTGAGGTACGGCCACATCGTCTCGAGCACCTCGCGACGCACGGGCGTCGTCGCGGCGGTGTCGAGGTAGAGCAGTTCGTCCACGGTGCTCCCGTCAGCCGACCACCACGACGTCGAGGCCCAGGTCGAGCGCACGCACGCTGTGGGTGAGCGCGCCCACCGAGATGACGTCGACGCCCGTCTCGGCGATCGCGCGCACCGTCTCGAGGTTCACTCCGCCCGACGCCTCGACGATCGCGCGTCCCGCGACGAGCGCGACGCCTGCGCGCAGCTCCTCGAGCGTGAAGTTGTCGAGCATGATCGTGTCGACGCCCGCGGCGACGACCTCCTCGACCTGGTCGAGCCTGTCGACCTCGACCTCGAGGTGCACCGTGTGGCCGAGACGGGCGCGCGCCGAGCGGATGGCGTCGCCGATCGGCACGCCGGATGCCGCGAGCACGGCGAGGTGGTTGTCCTTCGCCATCGCGGCATCCGAGAGTGAGAAGCGGTGGTTGCGGCCTCCCCCGTCGCGTACGGCTTGGCGCTCGAGGATGCGCAGGCCGGGCGTGGTCTTGCGCGTGTCGACGATGCGAGCGCCCGTGCCGTCGATCGCGGCGACGTACTGCGCCGTGAGGGTCGCGATGCCGCTCATCCGCTGCACGAGGTTGAGGGCGATTCGCTCCGCGCGCAGCACGGCATGCGCCCCGCCCTCGACGCGCGCGAGCACGGCGCCCGGCACGAACGGCTCGCCGTCGTCGAGGCCGAGCTCGACCGCCGTGTCGGCGTCGACGAGCTCGAACACGCGCGCGAAGACGGCGCCGCCCGAGAGCACCCCCGGCTCCCGCGCAACGAGGGCCGCGGATGCCGTGGCCCCGGCCGGCAGGAACGCCTCGCTCGTGACGTCACCCCACGGGGCGTCCTCGGCGAGCGCCCGCTGGATGATGTCGTCGGCCTGCGCGCTCACGCGGGCACCTCCTCGGTCAGGGCGGCCGGTTCGAGCGTCCAGACGAGAGAGTGCCGCCACTCCTCGCGCGTCTCGGGGACATCCGTGCGGTCGTGCGCCCCACGCGACTCCTCGCGCACGAGCGCGGCACGCGTGACGATGCGCGCGAGGTCGAGCAGGTTGCGCTCCTCGAGCTCGGCCACTGTCGCGGCCGTCACGTGCCAGGCATCGAGCGTGTCGAGCGCGGCGCGAAGGGTCGTCGCGTCACGTTCGAGGCCCACGGCGGACCACATAAGCGTCTGGATGTCGCGGCGGCTCACGGGTCCGGTCGGGCAGGGAACCGCGGAAGGCGGCATGTCGAGACCTGCCCGCACGACGGTCGACACGTGGTCGCGAGTCGCGTGCGGCTGCGCCTCGCGCTCGTCGATCGAGTCGGGCGACTCCGTCGCGTCGAGCGCGTCCGCCGCCCGCCAGGCGAACACGAGCGACTCGAGCAGCGAGTTCGACGCGAGCCGGTTCGCCCCGTGGACGCCCGTGCACGCGGCCTCGCCCACGGCGAAGAGGCCGGGCAGGCTCGTGCGTCCGTCGAGATCCGTGCGGATGCCGCCCATCCAGTAGTGGGCCGCCGGGGTCACGGGCATGGGCTCGCGCGTCCAGTCGAGGCCGTGCTCGCGCGTCACGCGCGTGATGCTCGGGAAGCGCTCGGCGAGGAACCCGTCACCGCGCTCGCGCTCGATACCCGTCGCGTCGAGCAGCACGGGGCGTCCCGCTTGCCGGGCCATCGCGGCCGCGATCCCGCGGGCCACGACGTCACGCGGGGCGAGCTCGCCATCCGGATGCACGTCGAACATGAAGCGGCGGCCCGCCTCGTCGAGCAGCACGGCACCCTCGCCGCGCACGGCCTCCGAGACGAGGGGGCTCCCGGGAACCGCGAGCGCCGTGGGGTGGAACTGGTAGAACTCCACGTCGGCGAGCTCCGCGCCGGCCCGCCAGGCGGCCGCGATGCCGTCACCCGTCGTGACCGCCGGGTTCGTCGTGTGCGCGTAGAGCTGCCCCGCGCCGCCCGAGGCGAGCACGACGGCATCCGCGTCGATGCGCAGCGGGGAGCCGTCGGCGCCCACGGCATCCACGCCCACGACGCGGCCGTCGGCCACCACGAGATCGCGCATGAAGGTGTGCTCGTGCACCTCGACGGCGAGCGAGCGCACCGCGCGCAGGAGGGCGACCTCGATCGCGAGCCCCGTCGCATCTCCGCCCGCGTGGATAACGCGCCGCGCCGAGTGCGCGGCCTCGTGTCCGCGCGCGAGCTCGCCCGAGGCGTCGCGGTCGAAAGCCACCCCGAGGGCGATGAGGTCGCGCACGCGCGTCGGCCCTTCGGTGCACAGCACCTCGACGGCGGCTGGATCGCACAGGCCCGCTCCCGCGACGAGCGTGTCGGCGATGTGCGAGGCCGCCGAGTCGTCGGGGAACAGCGCCGCCGCGATCCCGCCCTGCGCGTACTTCGTGTTCGATTCCGCGAGCTCGGCTTTCGTCACGAGCACGACGTCGTGCCGCGCGCTCGCGCGGTAGGCCGTGATGAGGCCGGCGATCCCCGTGCCGACGACGACGACGCGCACGTCAGGCCTTCGGCTTCGCGTCGAGCATGCGCTGGAGCGCGACACGCGCATCGGCCGCGACGTCGCCAGGCACTTGGATGCGGTTGAGGGTCTCGCCCGCCACGAGCGCCTCGAGCACCCACGCGAGATAGCCGGGGTGGATGCGGTACATCGTCGAGCACGGGCACACGACCGGGTCGAGGCAGAAGATCGTGTGCTGCGGGTACTCCGCCGCGAGCCGGTTGACCATGTTGATCTCGGTGCCGATCGCGAAGGTCGTCGGCTCGGTCGCCGCCGCGACGGCCTTGCGGATGTAGTCGGTCGAGCCCGCCTCGTCGGCCGCGTCGACGACCGGCATGGGGCACTCGGGGTGCACGATCACGCGCACGCCCGGGAACTCGGCGCGCGCCTTCTCGACCTGCTCGACGGTGAAGCGCTTGTGCACCGAGCAGAAGCCGTGCCACAGGATGACCTTCGCGTCGAGGAGCTCGTCGCCCGCGTTGCCGCCGAGCGGCTTGCGCGGGTTCCACATCGGCATGCGCTCGAGCGGCACGCCCATCTTCTTGGCCGTGTTGCGACCGAGGTGCTGGTCGGGGAAGAACAGCACGCGCTGTCCGCGCTCGAAGGCCCACTCGAGCACGGTCTCGGCGTTCGAGCTCGTGCACACGATGCCGCCGTGACGACCGCAGAAGCCCTTGAGCGCTGCCGACGAGTTCATGTACGTGACGGGGATGACGGGCACGCGGCCATCGGCATCCGGCTCGGTGCCGTAGAGGGCCTCGAGCTGCTCCCAGCACTCCTCGACCGAGTCGATGTCGGCCATGTCGGCCATCGAGCATCCCGCGGCGAGGTTCGGCAGGATGACGCTCTGACCCGGCTGGGCGAGGATGTCGGCCGTCTCGGCCATGAAGTGCACGCCGCAGAAGACGATCGCCTCGGCGTTGGGAACGGTCTGGGCGGCGTTCGCGAGCTGGAACGAGTCGCCGAGGAAGTCCGCGTGCTGCACGATCTCGTCGCGCTGGTAGAAGTGCCCGAGGATCACGACGCGGTCGCCGAGCGTCTGCTTCGCGGCGCGGATGCGCTCATGCAGCTCCTCGGTCGACGCGCGCTGGTACTCCGTGGGCAGGGCGCCCTGACGCGGCGAGCCGACCGGGATGACGTCCCCCATCGACGAGCCCGGTCCGTACTGCAGCACGCCGTCGAACTCCCACGGCGCCTTCGCGAGCGCGGGACTGCACGCCGAGGCGGGCGTGCCTGTCGCATCGCGTCCCGTCGTGCGGATGAGCTGGATGGTCGTATCGACGGATACCACGATCGTTCTTCTCTCTCGGGTGACGGTCAGCGGATGCCGGCCGAGGTCAGGGGCCCGTTGTCGACGAGCTGCACGGATGCGTCGTAGCGGTAGAGGCGCGGTGGGCGGTGCCGCCCGCCTGTCACGTGCTCGCCCGTCGGCACGACGGCGCGGCTCGCTTCGATCTGGCGACGGAAGTTCGCGGGATCGAGGGGCTTCTGCAGCACGATCTCGTGCACCTGCCGCAGTTCGGCGAGCGTGAAGGTCTCGCCGAGGAAGGCGTGCGCGATGCGCGAGTACTCGAGCTTCGTGCGCAGCCGCCACAAGGCGTACTCGACGATGAGGTTGTGGTCGAAGGCGAGGCGCGGCAGCTCGTCCGCGGCGAACCACGCGACGTTCTCGCCCTCGTCGGCGAGCTCCGCCTCGTCGGTGCGCACGAGGGCCCAGTAGACGACCGAGACGACCCGACCCGACGGCGAGCGGTCGGGCTCGCCGAAGCAGTAGAGCTGCTCGAGGTACGCGGGGGCGAGGCCCGTCGTCTCGGCGAGCTTCCGCGCCGCGGTGTCGGCGAGGCTCTCGCGGGCGTCGGCGGCTCCGCCGGGAAGAGCCCACAGCCCCTCGAACGGATCGCGCGTGCGGCGCACGAGCGGGATCGAGAGCACGAGACGCTCGTCGGCATCCGGCCGCAGCGCGAAGATCACGGTCGAGACCGCGAGATCGATGCCGTCGCTCATGTCGTGCTCCTGTAAAGGTCAGAGTGACCTGAACAGATGATAGCACTTCGGGTAGCGATGACCCCAACTCGCGTGAGAGGGATGCCGCGGCCGGCTACTCCGTGCGCACGTCGCCCGGCGCGCGGTACGCCGCGAGGCCCTCGTCGAGCGGCACGCGACCCACGGTCGTGAAGACGTTCATGGCGACCGTCTGACCCGCGAAGGCCACGAGCATGAGGCGCAGCTTGGGCGAGAACGCCTCCTCGAGGCGCGTACGGAACTCGGCGGGGATGTCGCGCGGCGATGTCGCGATCGCACGACCCCAGTCGAGCAGCAGCTGCTCGGTCTCGGTCACCTCGGGGTTGTCGGGCTCGTCGCCCGATTCGACGAGCGCGCGCCGGAACGCGGCAGCGCACACGAGGCAGTCGCTCGCTTCCGAGATGGCGTAGGCGAAGAGCGAGACGGCGCGTTCGCCGATGTAGGGCTCGAGCTCGTCCTTGAGCGCGTACCACTGCATGTAGGCGTCGAAGCTCGGCACGTGCCCGAGCAGCGTGCGCATCGTGTTGCTGATGCGCCCGCCGTGCAGCTCGACGTGCCGCTCGGCGGCGGCGAGGGCCTCGGCCGTGAGCTCCGCGTCCGACGACATGGGCAGGAACGTCATGCGCCCAGCCTAGGGCGCAGGCTGCCCCGTGTGGCTAGGCCGCGACGCGCGCGGCAGCGGTTGCGATGGGCTCGACGTCGTCGAATACCCCGCGGCGGATCGCCTGGAACACCTCGACAGCCGCCTCGGCGAGCTTGCCGTGACCCGCGAGCATCGCGCGGCGCACGCGCAGGTCGTCGTGGATGGCGAGGTCGCTCCCGTCGTCGACGATGCGCGCCCCGAGCGACCGTGCCCATGCCGCCGTCATGTCGGCGACGAGCGGGTCCGCGGAGACGACGCGGATGCCGTCGCCGCGGCTGAAGGGACGCGTGCGCACGAGCGCGCGAGCGACGAGGCCCGGTCCGAGGTACGAGACGACCTGCTCGTCGGTGATCCACCGGGGAACCCCGAGCACGTCGCGCTGGGGACGGAGCACGAGCTCACCCAGCTCCTCCCCCGTGTCGCGCCACGCGACGCGGTCGCGCGGGGCGAACCCGTTCGTGTCGGGACCGGCGGCATCCACGATGCCGACGACGAAGCCCCGGCCCCGGAGGGTCGGGCGCAGGCGCAGGACGCCCGTGGTCGGGCGTGGAACGGCGATTCGGGTAGTCATATCGACAGCTACAACAGCCCGTCTGCCCGGATCATTCCCGTGATCCTGCTGGACGCGGGCTCCGAATCCTCAGAACACCTTGCCGGGATTGAGGATTCCCTGAGGGTCGAAGACCGCCTTGATGCTGCGCTGCAGCTCGACCGCGTCGTCACCGAGCTCCTCCCGCAGCCACCGCCGCTTGAGCAGCCCGACGCCGTGCTCACCCGTGAGGGTTCCGCCGAGGCGCAAGCACTCGCGAAACAGCGCATCGGCCGCCGCCCACACGCGCTCGGGCACCTGGAACGCGCCGTCGCGCGCGTCGCCCTCGACGTCGCGCTCGATCACGAAGTTGGGATGCAAGTTGCCGTCGCCGGCATGCGCGACCGTCGGGATCGGGATGCCGTGCTCACGTTCGATGCGCTCGATGGCCGCGAACATCTCGGGGAGCGCGCTGCGTGGTACGGCGACATCCTCGATGAGCACGGTTCCCCGGCGCTCCATCGCGGGGTGGAAGGCGCGACGCGCGGCGAACAGCCGTTCGGCGTCCTCGGGTCCGTCGGCGCGCTCGGGGGCGCCGCCGTGCGCGCGCACGATCGCGAGCACGGCATCCGCGTCGGCGTCGGCGCCCGCGCCGTCGACCTGCACGAGCAGGAGCGCGCCCGTGCCGAGGTCGAGGTCGAGCAGCTCACCGATCGCCTCGAGCGCGGAGGCGTCGAGCAGCTCGAGAGCCGCGGGACGGATGCCCGAGGCCGTGATCGCGGACGACGCCTGTGCCGCCGCCGCGACATCCGGGAAGCTCGCGCTCACGGTGACGATCCCGCCGCGCTCGAGTGGGCGCAGACGCAAGGTCGCCTCGACGATGATGCCGAGCGTTCCCTCCGAGCCGATCAGGAGCGCCGTGAGGTCGTAGCCCGTGACGCCCTTGACGGTGCGGCGGCCGAGGCGCAGCGCGCGGCCGTCGGCGAGCACGACCGTGAGCCCGAGCACCGCTTCGCGCGTCACGCCGTACTTGACGCACATGAGGCCGCCGGCGTTCGTCGCGATGTTGCCGCCGATCGTCGAGATCGCACGGCTCGCCGGATCGGGGGCGTACCAGAGGCCGTGCGGTGCGAGCGCGGCGTTGAGGTCCGCGTTGACGACCCCGGCCTCGACGACGGCGAGCTCGTCGTCGGCCGAGATCTCGAGGATGCGCGTCATGCGCGCGGTCGAGACGACGAGTTCGCCGCCCTGCGCGATCGCGCCGCCCGCGAGCCCCGTGCCGGCTCCGCGCGGAACCACCGGGATGCCGTAGGCGCTCGCCCAGCGCATCGCCACCTGCACGTGCCCGATCTCGCGAGCCTCGACGAGGGCGAGCGGCACGCTGCCCGAGCGCTGCCCCGACTTGTCGGCCCGCAGCGATTCCAACACGCGCTCATCCGTGACGAGCACGTCGCCGAGCTCGGCCCGCAACTCATCCAGCACGTCCCGAGCGTATCCGGCACGAGCTCGAGCTCACGAGCGCCGGAGGGAGGTGCAGCCGGGTCCGGATGCGAAGGGCTCCAGCCAGTACGGCACGGGTCATGGCCGAAAACCGCGAGTCGACGTCGGCGGATGGTGCGATGGTGGAGCGGTGAGCGATGACACGGCCCTCTTCGAGATGCGCTATCGCGCCCTCGCCTCGCGGGACGCGCGCTTCGACGGGCAGTTCATCGCAGGAGTGCACTCCACCGGCATCTACTGCCGGCCGAGCTGCCCCGCCGTCACCCCGAAACCCGGAAACGTCACCTTCTATCGCACGGCGGCTGCCGCTCACGAGGCAGGGCTGCGCGCGTGCAAACGCTGCCAGCCCGACGCCATCCCGGGCTCGCCCGACTGGAACCTGCGCGACGATCTCGCGGCGCGCGCGATGCGACTCGTGCACGACGGGGTCGTCGAGCGCGAGGGCGTCGACGGGCTCGCCCGCCGACTCGGCTACTCGAGCCGGCACCTCACTCGCGTGCTGCGGTCCGAGCTCGGCGCGGGGCCCCTCGCCCTCGCGCGCGCGCATCGCGCCCAGACCGCGCGGACGCTCCTCGCGTCGACCGAGCTCCCGATCGCCGACATCGCGTTCGCCGCCGGGTTCGGGAGTCTGCGCCAGTTCAACGAGACGATCGCCGAGATCTACCGCGCGACGCCGAGCGAACTGCGCGCCCTCAGCCGGCGCGGGCGCGCGGGGGCGGCGGCCGACTCGGATGCGGCATCCGGCACCCTCACGCTGCGTCTCGCCGCGCGCGCCCCGCTCGATCACGCGGGGATCTTCCGCTTCTTCGCCGACCATGCGATCCCCGGCCTCGAAACGGGCGACGACGCGTTCTTCGCGCGTCCCATCGCCCTTCCCGGCGGCATGGCGTCGATCGAGGTGCGACCGGAGGCCTCAGGCGGGGCGCTCGTCGCATCCGTGCGGCTCGCGCGGCTCGCCGACGTCGGGGCGGCGGTCGCGCGCATCCGCCGCGCCTTCGACCTCGACGCCGATGCGACGGCGATCGACGCGGCCCTCGCGGCGGACCCCGCGCTCGCGCCCCTCGTCGCCGCGGTTCCGGGCATCCGCATCGCGGGATCCTTCGACCCCGTCGAGGCCCTCTTCCGCACCCTTGTCGGGCAGCAGATCTCCGTCGCGGCCGCGCGCACCGCCCTCGGCAGGCTCGTCGCGCAGCTCGGCGAGGGCGGGTTCCCGAGCGCCGCGACGCTCGCCGAGCGCGGCCGCGACGTGCTGCGCGGGCCGACGAGTCGCATCGACGCGATCGTCGGAGTCGCCGAGGCGATCGCCGAGGGCCGCCTCGCGCTCGACATCGGGATGCCGCTCGCCGACTTCCGCGCAACGCTCCTCGCCCAGCGCGGCATCGGCCCGTGGACGGCGGACTACCTCGCCATGCGCGCGCTCGGCTCCCCCGACGTGCTGCCGGTCGACGACCTCGTCATCCGGCAGAGCGCCGCGGCTCTCGGCATGCCCGCCGAGCGCGCTGCCCTCACACGGCATGCGCAGCGCTGGTCGCCGTGGCGGAGCTACGCCGCCCTCCACTTGTGGCGCGCCCGCCCGCCGCGCGAGGCGGCCCGGCGGGCGTAATCTGGCGGCATGACGACGATCTCCGTGGTCATCCCGGCGCGCAACGACGCCGAGATGCTCGAGGTGTGCCTCGACGCCCTCGCCCACCAGACCCGGCGTCCCGACGAGATCGTCGTCGTCGACAACGGCAGCTGGGATGCCACGGCACTCGTCGCGCGCACCGCGGGCGCCCGCGTCGTGACCGAGCTCGAACCGGGCATCCCGCGTGCGGCGTCGGCCGGCTACGATGCCGCGACGGGCGAGCTCATCGCACGACTCGACGCCGACAGCGTGCCGCCTCCCGACTGGCTCGAGCACGCCGCGCGGCGGTTCGAGCACGAGCCCGAGCTCTCGGTGCTCACGGGCATCGGCGACTTCTACGGCTCGACCCCCGTGGTGCATACGCTCGGCCGCGTGATCTACCTCGGCGGCATGCTCGTCTCGCTCACGCCATACCTCGGCCACCCGCCGATCTTCGGTTCCAACTTCGTCATGCGCCGCGAGGTGTGGGCCGAGCTCTCGGGCGAGGTGCACCGCACGCAGCGCGAGATCCACGACGACCTCGACCTCAGCTTGCACATCAAGCCCTGGATGCGGGTCGCCTACGACCCCGAGTGGCGCGTCGCGATCTCGGCTCGCCCCTTCGCGACGTTCGCGGGCCTCAAGCGACGTGTGAGCTGGGTCGTGCCGACGCTCCGCAACCACTGGCCGGAAGACGCCCCGTGGGCGCGTCGCGCCGCCCGGCGTCGCTGGCGCAGCTCCCAGAAGCCGCCGCGCCGCATGCGCCCGGCAGCCTGACGGCGCGATCAGGCGGCGTCGACGTCGCGGAACAACCGCAGCATGTCGCGCACGAGCTGGTGAGGCGTCGTCTCGCACGGGCTGTGGCCCGTGCGGTAGACCGCGAGGCGCGCCCCGAGCCGCTCGGCGAGCCGTGCGTAGCGCTCCACCGGCCACAAGTCGTGCTCACTCGTCGCGACGAGCGTCGGCACACCCGTGGCGCGCACGGCCGCTGCGGCATCCGGAGCGCGCATCATGAGGCCGACGATGTCGTCGATGCACGAGCGACGCGTGAGGGCGAAGCGTGCGCGCACGAACGCGAGACGTGACGGCCCGACCTTGTTGCGATTGGTCCGGATGCCCCAGATCATGAGCGCGGCGCCCTGCCGCGCCGTGACGAAGCGCGAGAGCCATCCGATGACCTTCACGTGGCGATACGTGTTGCCCGGGTCGGGCGGCGTGGTGAGCAGTGTGAGGCTGCGCACGAGCTCGGGACGCTCGGCCGTCACGAGCTGCGCGACGATGCCCGCGAACGAGTAGCCGAGCAGGTGCGCCGGCTCCCCTGCCTCGAGGAGCGCGACGAGGTCGGCGACGAAGAGCGGATAGTCGTAGTGGCCGCCCTCGGCGGGTCCGGCTTCGGCCGATTCGTAGTTGCCCGCGAGGTCGAACGCCTGCACGAAGTAGCCCGCCTCCGCGAGAAGCGGCAGCATGAGCACGAAGTCCTCCTTCGAGCCCGTCGCGCCCGGCACGAGCACGACACGCGGATGCGTGGGGTCGCCGAGCGAGACGAGCGCGAGCGGACCGCTCGGTGCGGAGAAGACGGACGCGACCGAACCAGGGGCCGGAATCGACCAGTCGATCTCCCCGATCGCGGCGTCGCGCTCCTCGGCATCGTCTATCTCATGGGTTCGGGCTGCCACGTGGACACGATAGCCGTAGGGTGACCCCATGTCCGTTGACGATGACGTGCCCGGCGACGGCCGAGACGAGACGGAGAACGAACGGCTCGACCGCAACTGGAACGAGATCCTGCAAGAGCTCCGCGTGATCCAGACCGGCACGCAGATCCTCACGGGCTTCCTGCTCGCGATCGCGTTCCAGCAGCGCTTCGAGGAGCTCGACGGCTACCAGATCGGGGTCTACCTCGTGCTCGTGTGCATGGCGGCGGGAGCGACGCTGCTCGCGCTCACGCCCGTGAGCATGCACCGCGCCCTCTTCCGCCGCCGCGCGAAGAAGCACCTCGTCGAGACCGCGAATCGCCTCATGATCGCGACGCTCACGGTCGTGCTGCTGACGCTGTCCGGCACGGCGCTGCTCATCTTCGAGATCGTGCTGGGGCACTTCGCGGGGTTCGTCGCGGGCGCGGTCGTGCTCGTCATCGGCGTGACCGCGTGGTTCCTGCTTCCCGGGCTCGCCCGCATCCGCTCGCGACGCGTCGACTGATGCACGCGCAAGCGAGACGTCGCCCCGCACCGCTTCCCCGCGGGAGCTGGCGCCTCGCGGTGCGTCGCGCATGGCACGGCTTCGTGCGGCACCGCGGCATCGATGCCGCGGCGGCACTCACGTTCTTCACGACGCTCGCGGCCTTCCCGGCCGCGCTCGCCGTCGCATCGGCCTTCGCCCTCGCGAGCGATCGCGCTCAGGCCGTCGATGACCTGCTCGCGATCGCAAGCTCGCTCCTGCCGAGCGACATCGCGGAATCGCTCGCGGATCCGATCCGGGAGCTCCTGCGGCTCGACAACCCCGGCATCGCGCTCGCCGCCGCGCTCGTGCTGCTCCTGTGGACGGCGTCCGGATACGCGACGGCGTTCGGTCGCGCCGTCAACGCCGTGTACGAGGTGCAGGAGGGTCGGCCGTTCTGGGCGTTCCGCGCGCGCATGCTGCTCGTCGCGGCCGTGCTCGTCGTGATCGTCGCGGCGATCGTGCTCGCTCTGCTCGCGACCCCGCACGCGGCTGACGACATCCTGGGGCGGCGGGGTCTCGCTCCCGTCGTCGCGACGGTCTGGAACATCATCCGATGGCCGCTCCTGCTCGCGCTCGCGATCGCCTTCGTCGCGATCCTCTACACCCTGACGCCCAACGTGCGGCATGCACGCGTCGTGTGGGCGAGCGTCGGCACCGGGTTCGCCATCTCGTCGTGGGCGCTCGGCACGGCCGGCTATGCGCTGTACGTGGCCCTCGTCGGCGCCTACGGGGCGCTCTACGGCGCGATCGGCGTGCTGCTCGTCGCGCTTCTGTGGGGCTATCTGACCAACCTCGCCCTCGTCGCCGGGGCGGAACTCGACGCCGAGTTCGTGCGCTTGCGGCAACTCGCACGCGGGATCGACGCGAGCGAAGTCATCCGCATGCCGGTTCGCGACCTCGCGCGTGACCACTGGATCGCGAGGCAGCGGGATGAGGACATCGCGGATGCTCGCCGCATCCTCGACACGGCGAAGCAGGAACGGGCGGAGTCGGAGGGCGACTAGCACGCCCCGCTTCGTCTGTGAAGCCCCTTGAGGCTTCGTCCGGGTCGCGCTGGCCTGGGAGCATGAGCGACACCCTCATCAATCCGGTCACGCGCTACCGCACCGACGGCTTCCCCAAGCAGGAACAGGAGCAGCCCGGGCTCACCTCGCGCACCGATCCGACGCCCGACCACGGGGAGGAGAGCTACCGCGGCTCGGGGCGTCTCGTCGGGATGCGCGCCCTCATCACGGGGGGCGATTCCGGCATAGGGCGCGCAGTCGCGATCGCGTTCGCGCGAGAAGGCGCCGATGTCGCGATCTCGTACCTCCCGGAAGAGGAGGAGGACGCCACCGAGACGTCCACGTGGATCGAGAAAGCGGGCCGCCGCTCGCTCAAGCTCGCGGGAGACGTCCGCTCGGAAGACCAGTGCGCACAGCTCGTCGAGCGCACGATCACCGAGCTCGGCGGGCTCGACATCCTCGTGCTCAACGCCGGCTACCAGGAGAACCGCGACGGCCTCGAGAACATCCCCACGGAGGAGATCGAGCGCGTCTTCGTCACGAACCTCTTCGCACCCATGTGGATCGCCCGGGCGGCGATCCCGCACCTCAAGCCGGGCGCATCGATCATCACGACATCGTCGATCCAGGCGTTCAACCCCTCGCCCAAGCTCATCGACTACGCCATGACGAAGGCGGCCCAGGTCGCGTTCACACGCGCGCTCGCACAGCAGCTCGGCGGCCGCGGCATCCGCGTCAACGCGGTCGCGCCGGGACCCATCTGGACACCGCTCATCCCGGCGACGAGCTGGCCGGATTCGCTTCCCGAGTTCGGGCAGGACACGCCGCTCGGGCGCGCGGGCCAGCCTGCCGAGCTCGCGCCCGCCTACGTCTTCCTCGCCTCCCCCGAGGCCTCCTACGTCTCGGGGGCGATCGTGCCCGTCACGGGCGGAAAGGGGCTGTGATGCCCGGATCTCGCAACAACGCGCTCAAGGACCCCGACCTCTACGAGGAGCTGCGCGACAAGGGGAACAGCAAGGAGAAGGCCGCGCGCATCTCGAACGCCGTCGCGAAGCGCGGCTCGAGGTCGGTGGGCCGCAAGGGCGGCAAGGCCGAGGACCTCGACGATCGCACGGTTCCCGAGTTGCGTTCGCGTGCGAAGGAGCTCGGCCTGCACGGCTACTCCGGCAAGAAGAAGTCCGAGCTCATCGACATGATCCGGCACCACTGAGGGCCGACGCCGCTCAATAGACGAAGATCGGGATCCATCCCGGATTGTGCGCGTGCACGATCGCGAGGAAGACGATCGCGTCGAACAGAAGGTGCACGCTCAGCACGTAACCGAGAGATCGCGTGCGCGCGAAGAGGTAGCCCTGCAGGAGCGCGAACGGGATCGTGAGGAGGGGCCCCCACGCCCGGTAGCCGAGCTCCCACAGAAACGACACGAAGATCGCCGCCTGGATGAGGTTGGCGGGCCAGAGCGGGAAGTGGCGACGCAACAGGGCGAAGCACGTGCAGATGAAGAACAGCTCGTCCCACGTGCCGACGGCGTTGACGCCCACGAAGAAGCGCACGAGCTCTGACGCGTCGGTGATGTGCGGCCAGTTCTCGTAGGCGCCCGAGCGGATGAAGTAGAAGGGCAGGATGAGCCAGCCGAGCACGGGCACAGCGAAGAGGTAGGCGATCTCGAGCCGCGTCTTCTTCTCACGGCTGCGCCACGGGAAGGTGATCGCGCGACGCTTCAGCAGGTACCTGTCGAGCACGAACGGGGTCGCGACGGCGAGCGCGAGCACCGAGCCGATGCGGAAGAACGCGCCCCACTCGACATCCGCCTCGACCGAGGTCGCCGACACGATCGCCACCCCGGTGCCGATGAGGGTGAGGTCGGCGCCGAGCTCCCGATCCATCCACCACGCGAGGCCAACCGCGGTGACGAGCACGAGGTGGCCCCAGCCCGGCAGCTGCAGCCCGAAGAGCAGCAACGCGGATGCCGCGACGCCCACGGCCGGCACGAGGGCGCGCCTGCTCCACGGCGTGGTCTCCACGGACTACGCGGACTTCGTCTTCTTGGTCGCCGGCTTCTTCGCGGCAGGCTTCTTCGCAGGGGCCTTCTTCGCGGCAGGTTTCTTCGCGGGCGCCTTCTTGCTCGCGCCGCCCTCTCCCCCGCGTCGCTTCTCGACCGAGCGCTTGAGAGCCTCCATGAGGTCGAGCACCTCGCCCCCGCCTTCGGTCTCGCGCCCGAACGTCGCCTCGGTGTCGAGGGCGTCGCCCTGCTCGAGCTTCGCCTCCACGAGCGTGCGCAGCTGCTCTTGATAGTCGTCGGTGAACTTCTCGGGACTGAAGTCGGACGCGAAGCTCTCGACGAGCTGCTTCGACATCTTGAGCTCGGCATCCGTGATGTGCGGCGTCTCGTCGAGCTCGGGGAATCGCGCCTCGCGCACCTCGTCGTCCCATAGGAGGGTCTGCAGCGTGAGCACGTCGTCGCGCACCCGCAGCGCCGCGAGGCGCGTCTTCTGCCGCAGCGCGAACTTCACGATCGCCATGCGGTCGGACTCCTCGAGCGTGCGCATGAGCAGCACGTACGCCTTCGTCGACTTCGAGTCGGGCGCGAGGTAGTAGCTCTTGTCGAACATGATCGGGTCGATCTGCGAGGTCGGCACGAACTCGACGACGTCGATGTCGCGACTGCGCTCGACGGGAAGCGCCGCGAAGTCCTCATCGGTCAGGATGACCGTCTGGTCACCGTCGACGTAGGCCTTCGCGATGTGCTCGTAGTCGACCGTCTCGCCGTCGATCTCGCACACACGGCGGTAGCGGATGCGGCCGCCGTCCTTGTCGTGCACCTGGTGCAGGGGCACGTCGTGGTCCTCCGTCGCCGAGTAGAGCTTGATCGGCACGTTGACGAGCCCGAAGCTCAGCGAGCCCTTCCAGATGGAGCGCATCCCGTCATTCTCGCGTGGAATGTGGACACTGTGAACCCCGTTGTCGCTCTCCGAGGCCCGGGATAGGGTGCCCGGATGACCCCTCCCCGCGCGAGCTCGGCCGAGCAGTACGTGAGCGTCGGCGGCCATCGCCTGCGTCTCACCCACCTCGACAAGGTGCTCTACCCCGAGACGGGCACGACGAAGGCCGAGGTCATCGACTACTACACGCGCGTGGCCGACTACCTCATCCCGCACGCCAAGGACCGCCCCGCGACGCGCAAGCGCTGGGTCTCGGGCGTCGGGACCGCCGATAAACCGGGCCAGGTGTTCTTCGAGAAGAACCTCCCCGACTCCGCACCTTCGTGGATCGCGCACCGCGAGATCCAGCACAGCGACCACGTCAACACCTACCCGCTCGTCAACGACCTCGCGACCCTCGTGTGGATGGCGCAGCAGAACGCGCTCGAGCTCCACGTGCCCCAGTGGCGCTTCGGCCGCAACGGCGCTCGACGCAATCCCGACCGCATGGTGCTCGACCTCGATCCGGGCGAGGGCGCCGGCCTCGCCGAGTGCGTCGAGGTCGCGAAGCTCGTGCGCGAGATCCTCACCGACATGGGGCTCGAGCCCATGCCCGTCACGAGCGGCAGCAAGGGCATCCATCTCTACGCCGCCCTCGACGGAACGCAATCGAGCGACGACGTCTCGGCCGTCGCGCACGAGCTCGCGCGCGCTCTCGAGGCCGACCATCCCGACCTCGTCGTGAGCGACATGAAGAAGTCGCTGCGCGGCGGCAAGGTGCTGCTCGACTGGAGCCAGAACAACGGGAGCAAGACGACGATCGTGCCGTACTCGCTGCGCGGGCGGGTGCGTCCGACGGTCGCGGCTCCCCGCACGTGGCGTGAGCTCACCTCGCCGAAGCTGCGCCAGCTCGAGTTCCATGAAGTGCTCGAGCGCCTCGAGAAGAAGGGGGATCCGCTCGCCGAACTCTCGGCGAGCCATCCACCTGGGAACTGACGTCGACGAGCGCCTCGGCACGTACCGCTCGATGCGCGACGCTGGGAAGACCCCTGAGCCCATGGGCGGAGATCGCGACACGGATGCCGCACGCGGCACGGATCCGAGCTTCGTCATCCAGGAGCATCACGCGACGCGCTTGCATCACGACTTCCGACTCGAGCGGGACGGCGTGCTCGTCTCTTGGGCGCTCCCGAAGGGGCTCCCGACCGATCCGGGCATGAACCATCTCGCGGTGCAGACCGAGGACCACCCGCTCGAGTACGGGTCGTTCGAGGGGACCATTCCGAAGGGGGAATACGGAGCGGGCACCGTCACGATCTGGGACTCCGGAAGCTATGAGCTCGAGAAGTGGCGCGAGGGCGAGGAGATCATCGTCACGATCCACGGCCGCACGCACGGCTCGCACCGGCTCGCGCTCATCCGCACGGGGGGCGACGACGCCAAGCCCCAATGGCTCATCCACCTCATGAAGGATCAGACGCCGCATCCCGAGCACGACGACACGCAGCCGTACCGCAAGCCGCCGTCGACCTCGCCCGGACGAGGGCTGCGTCGCGGCAAGACCGTCGTGGGAACGCGCAAGCAGAGCGCGGGACTCGTGCATCCCATGCTCGCGACGGCAGCGGAGCCGCGCGAGCTCGCGGGTCAGAGTGAGTGGCGTTTCGAGATGAAGTGGGACGGCTTCCGCGCCATCGCGCGCATCTCGGGCGACGAGGTGACGCTCACGTCACGCAACGGCCTCGACCTCACGCCGACCTTCCCCGAGCTCGCGGCTCTCGCGGATGCCGTGCGCGGCGACGCCGTGCTCGACGGCGAGATCGTCGCTCCCGACGAGCACGGCGTGCCGCGCTTCTCGCGCATCCAGCAACGCGCGGGCCTCACGGCACCGCGCGATGTCGAGCGCGCCCGCCGCACCGTCTCGGTCGACTACTACGCGTTCGACGTGCTCGAAGAGGGCGGGCGTTCACTGACCTCCCTCCCCTACACCGAACGGCGAGCGCGCCTCGAACGTCTCGTGCGCCCCGTCGGTCCCGTTCAGGTGCCGCCGGATGCCGGCGACGACCTCGACGCGGCCCTCGAGACGAGCCGCGAGCTCGGCCTCGAGGGCATCGTCGCGAAGCGCGCGGATTCGCCCTATCGCACGGGTCGGCGCACGCGCGACTGGCTCAAGCTCAAGCACACCCGCACGCAGGAGGTCGTCGTGATCGGCTGGCGCACGGGCAACGGCCTGCGCGCCGACACGATCGGATCGCTCCTGCTCGGAATCCCCGACGAGGATGGCGTGCTGCGCTATGCCGGACGCGTCGGCACGGGCTTCACGGATCGCAGGCTCGACGAGGTGCGCGAGCGTCTCGACGAGATCCCCGCCACGACGCCCGCGGCCGAGGTCGCGCGCGAGGACGCCCGCGACGCGCACTGGGTGAGACCCGAGCTCGTCGGCGAGGTGGAGTACGGCGAGGCGACCCCGGATGGGCGGCTGCGGCATCCCGTGTGGCGCGGCTGGCGCATCGACAAGTCCCCCGACGAGGTGCGCTGGGAGCGCACAATGGGATGAGCAAGGAGCGACTCATGGACCGCGACACGATCGACTACGACCCGAACCCCGACGACGAGCGCCCCGTTCCTCTCGACGAGGAGGAGCCCTCGCCCCCGCCGACGCTCGACCCCGAGGAGCGCGTCGAGGAGGACGAGGACGACGACGTGCCCCTCGACGACGAGCGCCCGGTCTGAATCAGGTGTTGAGGAGCGCCGGGCCGCAGGTCCGACGCGTCTCGAAACCGCCGCCGCGGCCCGCTACTCGACGATCTTGCCGACCACCACGGGGATCGCCCCCGTCGCCGGCGCGATGCCCGAGAGCCGCTCGGGTGCGAGCACGCGCGCGACGTCCTCGGCCGACATGAGCCCGCGGCCCACCACGAGTTCGGCGATCGACGCGTTCGTCGTAAGGGCGATGTGCGCGAGCGTCGCCGCCTCCGTGTAGCCGATGTACGGCGTGAGCGCGGTCACGACGCCCACGCTCGAGGCCACTTGCCCCGCGAGCCGCGTCTCGTTCGCCGTGATGCCGTCGATGCAGTTGACCCGCAGCGTGCGGCACGCGTTCGTCATCCACGCGAGCGACTGCAGGATCGAGTGCGCGATGACGGGCTCGAAGGCGTTGAGCTGCAGTTGGCCCGCCTCCGCGGCGGCGGTGACCGTGGCATCCGCGCCGATGACGCTGAAGGCGACCTGGTTGACCACTTCGGGGATCACGGGGTTGACCTTGCCCGGCATGATCGAGGATCCCGCCTGCCGCGCCGGGAGGTGGATCTCGTTGAGTCCCGCTTGCGGTCCCGACGAGAGCAGGCGCAAGTCGTTGCAGATCTTCGAGAGCTTGACGGCCGCGCGCTTGAGCGTGCCCGAGAGGGTCATGAAGATGCCGGCGTCGGCCGTCGCCTCGATGAGGTCGGGCGCCGTCTCCTGCGGGATGCCGGTGACGTCTTCGAGATGGCGGCGCACCGCCTCGGCGTAGCGCGGGTCGGCCGTGATGCCCGTGCCGATCGCCGTGGCACCGAGGTTGATCTCGTTGAGCCACGGCACGACTTCCGAGAGCCGGTCGAAGTCCTCGGCGAGCGTCGTCGCGAATCCCGTGAACTCCTGACCGAGCGTCATGGGCACGGCATCCTGCAGCTGGGTGCGCCCGACCTTGAGCACGTGGGCGAACTCATGCCCCTTGGCGCGGAAGCTCGCGGTGAGCTTCTCGTGCTCGGCGAGCAGGCGCTGGATGCCGAACACCATCGCGAGCTTGATGGCCGTGGGATAGATGTCGTTCGTCGACTGGCTGCGGTTGACGTCGTCGATCGGATGCAGGTGCGCATAGTCGCCCTTCGCGAGCCCGAGCTCCTCAAGGCCCGCGTTCGCGATGACCTCGTTGACGTTCATGTTGGTGCTCGTGCCGGCGCCGCCCTGGATGACGCCCACGACGAACTGGTCGTGCAGCTCGCCCGCGACGATGCGCTCGCACACGCGGTCGATGAGATCCGCCTTCGCCGGATCGAGGGAGCCGAGCTCCTTGTTGGCGCGCGCCGCCGCTTGCTTGACGCGCGCGAGCGCGCGGATGAGGTCGGGGTAGTTGGAGATCGCGCGCCGCGTGATCGGGAAGTTCACGAGCGCACGCGCCGTATGGATGCCCCAGTACACCTCCGCCGGGATCTCGAGGCTTCCGAGCGAGTCGGTCTCGGTGCGGGTCGGTCCGGTGCCTAGGAGCAGCTCTCGGGCCCCGTCGGGACCCGTCGTCAGGTGTGCTTCACCGTCGACGAACAACTGCTCGGAGGCGGTCATGCCGGTCGTGTCGGGCATCGCGCATCTCCTTCGATGGGGTGTGATGCGAGTCTACGGCGGGGCGAGCCACCGACGGCGTGAGCGGTCTCAGAGCCCCACGAGCTCGAGCAGATGGTCGCCCACGATGAGGTAGAGGCCGAACAGCACGGCGAATCCGCACAGCACGAACATCGCGATCGACACGGGGCGACGCCACGCCGCCTCACCGTCGCCGAGCCGCAGACCGAACGAGAAGAGCGTCACGGCAAGGCACGCCGACACGAGCGAGGCCACGACGACCGTCAAGAACGCACCCCAGTCGATCATCGGCGTGCCTTCCGCTTCTTCTTGGGCCGCACGAAGACGCCCGGCTCGGGCTGATGGAGGTTGCGGTGGTCGACGCGGCTGCGGCGCGACCACAGGAAGATGCCGACGATCGCGAGCACGGCGAGCACGACGGCGGCCACGATGCCGCCGGCGCCGAGCCGCACGAGGAGCGCCGCGCCCGCTCCGACGAGGCCCGCCGCGGGGATCGTGATGAGCCAGCCGAGGGCGATGCGCCCCGCCGTGCGCCAACGCACCGAGGCGCCCTTTCGGCCGAGGCCCGTTCCGATGACCGACCCGGATGCCACCTGGGTCGTCGAGAGCGCGAAGCCGAGGTGCGTCGACGCGAGGATCGTCGCGGTCGTCGCGGCCTCGGCAGCGAAGCCCTGTGCGGGCTCGACCTCGGTGATGCCACGCCCCATCGTGCGGATGATGCGCCAGCCGCCCGAGTACGTGCCCGCCGCGATCGCGATCGCGCACGCCGCGATGACCCAGAACTCGGGGCCCGACCCCGTGCCCTGGAAGCCCGCCGCGATGAGCGCGAGCGTGATGACGCCCATGGTCTTCTGCGCGTCGTTCGTGCCGTGGGCGAGCGACACGAGGCTCGCCGTGAAGATCTGCCCCTTCTTGAAGCCGTCGCGTTCGCGCTTGCGCGTCACGGCGTAGGCGATCTTCGTGGCGAGGTAGGAGACGAAGCCCGCAGTCACGGGCGCGAGCACGGCGGGGATGAGGATCTTCGAGACGAGCACTCCCCCGTCGATGACACCGAATCCGGCGCCCACGACGGCCGCGCCGATGAGCCCGCCGAAGAGCGCGTGGCTCGACGACGAGGGAAGGCCGAGCAGCCACGTGACGAGATTCCACACGATCGCCCCAATGAGCCCCGCGAGGATGAGCTCGGGCCCGATCTGCACGCCGCCGTCGCCTTCGCGGATGAGCCCGCCGGAGATCGTCTTGGCGACCTCGGTGCTGAGGAACGCGCCGACGAGGTTGAGCACAGCGGCCAACGCCACTGCGACCTTCGGCCTGATGGCCCCCGTCGCGATGGGCGTCGCCATCGCGTTGGCGGTGTCATGGAAGCCGTTGGTGAAGTCGAAGAACAGGGCCAACGCGATGACGAGCGCGACCAGAATCAGGGGGTCCACTGCGGGTAATCCAAACATGCCGCCGGACGCTGGGCAACTCGCAGGTGAACGCACCTCGAACGCGCGGTGAACCGACCCGAGTCGTCGACTCCGGATGACGGGCGGAACCCCCGGACGGGGGAATGTCGCGCGCGCTGCTCTCGCCCGTAGCATCCGGATCGAGGGACGGCCGGACAGGAGAAACTCGTGCGCTCCCGCAGGGCGCTGGGAACGATCGCCATCGTCGCGATCGTGGTCGCAGCGATCAGTTTCGCCGTGGTCGACATCGCGACCTCGGCCGCGAGCGGCTGCCTCGACACGAGCGCGCCGTGCGCCGAACGCTCGGGCACGCCCGTCGCGACGGTCTTCGCGATCGTCGGGGCATCGGCGCTCGTGGCGGCCGTCATCCCGGCGATCGCGTGGCTCGTGCAGACGCTTCCCGGGCATCCGGCCGCCCGTGACGCCGACGCCGACGTCGACTACGCGCGTCGTCCTCCCGCACGCACGCACGACGAGGACGACGAGATCGACATCCTCACAAGCGGTTGAGCCCCGCGACACGCACGACCGCCGTACCCTCGTCGCGCGACGCCGCGAGGTCGACCTCCGCGTCGATGCCCCAGTCGTGGTCGTCCTCGGGATCCTCGATGATCTGCCGAACCTGCCACCGCTCGGGGTGCTCGGTGAGGAGGATGCGCGCGGCCGAGCGCGCGGACGCCCCCGTTCCGATCGCATCGTGCGCGTCGTAGTACGCGTCGAGCGCCTCGGGCCAGCCTGCATCCGGGTCGAGGGCGACGAGCTCGTCGTCGCGCTGCAGCGCAGCCAGCTGCACGCGACGCCACAGCTCGTTGCGCACGAGCACGAGGAAGGCGCGGCGATTGCGCGTGACGTCCGGTGCCGCCGGCGGCAGCACCGCGGCATCCGCACGGTGCGGATCGGATGCCGAGCCCGCCCCGTCGGTCAACGCCGCCCATTCGTCGAGCAGACTCGAGTCGACCTGGCGGACGAGCTCCCCGAGCCACTCGATGAGGTCGCGGAGCTCATCGGTCTTGGCCTCGTCGGGGATCGTCTGCCTCGCTGCGCGGTACGCGTCGCTCAGATAGCGCAGCACGAGTCCCTCACTGCGTCCGAGCTGATAGAACGCGACGTAGTCGGCGAATCCCATGGCGCGTTCGTAGAGGTCGCGCACGACCGATTTGGGGCTCAGCTCGAAGTCGCGGATCCAGGGCTGGCTCGATGCGAAGGTCTCGTACGCGTGCTCGAGCAGTTCGGCGAGCGGTTTCGGCCAGGTGATCTCCTCGAGCAGCTCCATGCGCTCCTCGTACTCGATGCCGTCGGCCTTCATGGCGGCGACCGCCTCGCCTCGCGCGCGGAACTCCTGCTGCGACAGGATCGGGCGCGGATCGTCGAGGGTCGCCTCGATGATGCTCATGGCGTCGAGGGCGTAGTCGGGCGAGTCGCGGTCGAGCAGCTCGAGAGCGGCGAGCGCGAAGGGCGAGAGCGGCTGGTTGAGGGCGAAGTCCGCCTGCAGCTCGACGGTGAGCCGCACACGGGCCGTGCCATCGAATCCGCCGCCCGACTGCTCGACCACGCCCGCCGTGCGCAGGGTGCGGTAGAGCGCGATCGCCCGCCGAGCGAGGGCGGCGCGGCGAGCCGCAGGCTCGTGGTTGTCACGCACGAGGTCGCGCACGACGCGGAACGCGCTCCCGGGCGCGCTCGCCGGCGCGTCCGCCCCGGGCCGTGAGAGCAATTGGATGAGCATCGCGGCCGTCATCCGCAAGGAACTCGCGAGCGGTTCGGGCTCGGCTGCGATGAGCCGCTCGAAGCTCGCCGGCCCCCAGCTCACGAAGCCATCCGGCGCCTTCTTCTTCACGACCTTCCGCCGCGCCTTCGGATCGTCGCCCGCCTTCGCCGCGGCGCGCGCGTTCTCGATCTCGTGCTCGGGCGCGAGGGCCACGACCTCGCCTTGCGTGTCGAATCCCGCCCGGCCGGCGCGCCCCGCGACCTGGTGGAACTCCCGCGCGGTGAGCTGCCGCATCCGCGTTCCGTCGAACTTCGTGAGACCCGTGAGCAGCACCGTGCGGATGGGCACGTTGATGCCGACGCCGAGCGTGTCGGTGCCGCACACGACGCGCAAGAGGCCCTGCTGCGCGAGCTGCTCGACGAGCCTCCGGTAGCGCGGGAGCATGCCCGCGTGGTGGACCCCGATGCCCGAGCGCACGAGGCGTCCGAGGGTCTGCCCGAATCCCGCCGAGAAGCGGAAGCCTCCGACCGCCGCCGCGATCGCGTCCCGCTGCTCACGGCTCGCGACTCGCACACTCGCGAGGGCCTGTGCGCGCTCGACGGCCGCCGCTTGCGAGAAGTGCACGATGTAGACGGGCGCGAGCCCCTCGGCGAGAAGCTGCTCGACGAGCTCCTGCGCGGGGGTCACGGCGTAGCGGTAGTGGAGGGGCACCGGGCGCTCGACGCCCGTCACGCGAGCGACCTCGCGCCCCGTGCGCCGCTCGAGGTCGCTCGCGATCGCCGACACGTCGCCGAGGGTCGCCGACATGAGCACGAACCGCGCGCGCGACAGCACGAGCAGCGGCACTTGCCACGCCCAGCCGCGCTCCGGGTCCGCATAGAAATGGAACTCGTCCATGACGACGGAGTCGACATCGGCATCCGGTCCCCGCCGCAAAGCGATGTTGGCGAGGATCTCGGCCGTGCAGCACACGATGGGCGCGTCGGGGTTGACGCTCGAGTCGCCGGTGACCATGCCGACGTTCTCCGGGCCGAAGGTCTCGACGAGATCGAAGAACTTCTCGCTCACGAGCGCCTTGAGCGGCGCCGTGTAATAGGAGCGCCGCCCCTGGGCGAGCGCGGCGGCGTGCGCGGCGACGGCCACGAGCGACTTGCCCGTGCCGGTCGGGGTGCTGAGCACGAGGTGGCGGTCGAGCACGAGCTCGAGCACCGCTTCCTCTTGAGCAGGGTAGAGCGTGAGCCCGCGCGAGCGCGCCCAGTCGTCGAAAGCCACGAGGAAGGCGTCCGGATCCCAGGGCCGGGGAAGGCGCGTCAACAGCCCGTCGGATGCCATCCTTCGAGTCTGCCGTACCCCGGCCGCGCGGATGCGTGTCCCCAGGGCTGGGGGGAGCCGATGTCTATCGGCCCGCCGCGACGCACCCCTATCATGTCGGACGACGAACAGTCGTTCCGTCAGGGGGAAGCGAACCACGAGCCGCCTCCCGCGGGGCGCGGTGAGGAAGGTATCTCATGGCGGAAGAGGAAGGCCATGTGCCGGCGGGGTGGTACCCCGATCCGCTCGGGCTTCCCCAGCTTCGCTGGTGGGACAACCACGCGTGGACCGAGCACACCTCCGATGCACGGCAGCCCATGGTGGCCCAGGAGACGGTCACCGCGAAGCTCGCGTACGCCGACGACGAGCTGACGACCGAGACGCGCGAAGATCTCCACACCGACACGGGTGCCGCGCAGCCCGGCACGGACTCCGCCTTCGCCCCGGCCGACCCGGTGCTCTCGCTCGAGGCCGCGCCCGCGGCCGAGCTGCGCGCCTCCGACGAGGTGTCGCCCGGCCTCAAGTACGCGCAAGAGCACGCGATCGAGGATGCGCCCACGAGCGCCCCCTACCTGCTCGAGACGAGCTACGACGACCTGCTCGGCGTGCCCATCGATCCTGCCGAGGCCCAGCCCGCCGCGACGCCGGCCTTCAGCCCCGGCCCCGTCTTCAGCTCCGTTCCGACGTTCCAGGTCGATCCCAACGCGGCGGCCGGCGCGGGCACCTTCACGACGACGAACTTCGACCCCGCGGCGTTCGGCAACTTCAGCTACACGCCCTCCGTGCTGAGCGAGCACGATCCGGCCCAGCCCCTCACGCGCCGCGCCGTCATGGCCGAGAACGGCCTCTCGATCAACACGGGCCCCGTGTGGATCATCGCGCTCATGCCGATCATCATGCTCGTGCTCGCCCTCATGTTCCTCGTGGCGGGCAACGCGGGCCGCGACTCGGCGCTCTTCGCGGGCATCATCCTGCTCGGCTCGTACGTCGCGACCGTCATCCTCGCGATCATCGACCGCGTCATGCTCACGCGCATGGGCCACACGCGCACGGCCAACTGGGACTGGGCGTTCCTCGGGGCGCCCGTCTATCTCATCGCGCGGATGTCGAACGTCGTGCGCGAGACCGGTCGCGGTCTGCGCCCCTTCCTCACGTGGTCGGCCCTGACGATCGTGCTCATCGGCTCGGCCGTCGCGGTGCCCGGTATCGTCATGGCGCTCGCGCCCGGAGTCTTCTCCGACGAGGCCGAGCAGTCGATCATCGAGCAGGCGAGCGCGATCGGCGCCTCGGTCAAGGCGACGTGCCCCGAGGTACCGCCCCTGCTCGTCGGCGACACCATGACGTGCGCCGTCGTCACGCGCACCCAGGTCGCGGATGTCGAGGTCAGCCTCCAGCGCAAGAACGGCTGGATCGACTGGCGCGTCGACGACTGGGACGTCTTCTCGACCAACCGATGATGATGCTCCGCCGGTCAACGATCCTGTTCTCCCCGTCAGCACCGCTCAGGAGGTGGTCCCGGTGACCGATCAGGCGACACGCGTCGTCCCGGCCGGATGGTACGAGGATCCGTCCGACACGACCCAGGTGCGCTGGTGGAACGGCATCGCGTGGACCGATCACACGCAGCCCAAGCCCGAGATCTCCGCCGCCGAGGAGTCGGCTGAGCTCGAGGAGCGGTTCGCCGAGCCCGCTGCCGTACGCTCGCGCAACCGCATCCGCTCGACGTCGACGGCCGAGAGCTGGCTTCTCGCCTTCAGCCCCATTCTCTTCATCGCCGCCGTCGTGGCGATCGTGTGGGTCGACCTCTACTACGTGCAGTCGCCTCTGCTCTGGCTCCTCATGCTCGTGCCCTACGGCCTCGGGGTGCTCTGGGGCGTGCTCGACGTGCGCAAGCTGCGCCGCTGGGGGCACACGCCGCCTGCGGCGTTCTGGGCGTTCCTGACGCCGCTCGTCTACCTCATCGTGCGCAGGATGAAGGTCACCGGATGGGGACAGCTCGCGACGCTCCTCGGCATCCTTGTCGTCGCGGGGGGCCTGTACGCCGCGGTGTGGGCGACGGGAGCCGCGAGGCCCCTCGAGCTCGCCGTCACGATCCAGACCGAGATCCGGGATGACCTCGTGGGCAGCGGGCAAGCGAGCCTCGTGGCATGCCCCCCGATCGCCGACACGATGACCGTGGGAGCCATCTACGTGTGCGATACGACGCTTCCCGACGGGAGCCACGGGTCGGTCTGGGTGAGCATCGACTCCGACGAGGGCGACTTCAGCTACGCCCTCTCTCTGCACTGAGAACGTGACGGCCTGACCGCCCTGTCTACCCCACATCCGGGGTTCCCCCAACGGGGGCTCCTCGCCGCTTGGGGCAGTCTCTAGACTCCGAGTCAGCAGCCGAAGGGTGAGGCTGCGGACTCGAGGGGGAGGGATCTCGTGAGCCTCAGTGCCGCCGCTCCGGTCGCCGCTTGGTACCCGGATCCGACCGACGCGGATTCGTTGCGTTGGTGGGATGGCCTTGGATGGACGTCGCATACGCGTCCCCGTCCCGCGCAGGTGCCGCAGAGCCTCCCCATGCCCGACCCGGCCACGGCCTACATCCCCGAGGCTCCCCCCACCGCCGCACCCGTGCACGTGGACCCCGTGATGCCCGAGACACCGGCGCCGAAGGCCGAAGCCTCGGCAGCATCCGCTCCCGCTGTGCCGCCCGCGGCCGCTCCCGACCCTGCACAGCTCGCCGCAGCTCTCGCCGCTGCGCCCGCACCCGCCGCCGGCACGGCGGGCATCGCCGCTGCGCCGCCGCCCCCGGGCGCGACGATTCCCGCCGAGGCCGCGTTCGCGCCGGAGCCGCAGGCCGCGGCGCCCGAGCCCGCCGCCGCTGCGCCCGTCGCCGCGCCCACGATCGACGAGACACAGTCCGTGGCCGCCGCACGAGCCGCCTTCGCCGCGGCGCAGGCCGAGAAGGCCGCCGCAGCCGCAGCCGCAGCCGCTCAGATCGCCGCCCAGGCCGCCGCTGGTCTCGCGGCCGTCGAGGCATCGGCGAGCACCCCGACTCCCGCCGCCCCGGCCGCTTCACCCGCACCTCCGGCGGCCGGCGGCGGCGAGGAGCACTTCACCTCGGTCGCGCAGGCACGCGCCGCCTTCGCCGCGAAGAATGCGGCCAAGAAGCCTGCAGCTCCCGAGCCGGAGCCCGAGACTCCGAGCGCGCTCGCAAGCCTGTCGATCAACGACGACGCGCGTCCCGTGTCGGTCGCCGCCGCTCGTGCGGCAGCCGCGAAGGCGAAGGCCGAGGCGGCCGCCGCACAACCCGCCGACCAGCAGGTCGACGAGCACGGACGCAAGTGGCATCTGCCGAAGCTCACCTGATCCGGCCGCTGTCGCATCCCCGCTCAGCCCCTCACCCGAACGGGGGACTGAGCGGTATCCTCTGCGACGCATAGGCTCGACGCATCACGGACACAGTGGGGGCTGAACGTGTCGGACATGATGGGCGTGTCGCCGAGGGCGGCATGGTACCCCGATCCCAGCAATGCGAACATGCAGCGCTGGTGGGACGGTCATGCCTGGACGGCGTACACGACGCCCATCCCGCCTCCCCCGCCCATGCCGGGGCCGATCGTCCCGCCCGCCGCGGGCGTGCCGACCGGCCAAGCGGCCACCGCTCACGCGAGCACGACCGTCGCCGCACAGCCGCAGCACATCCCGGCGACGCCTGTGCAGGCCGCCCCTGCTGCGCAGCCCGCCTCGAGCCTTGCGCCGGCCCAGCCGATGGCCGCGATCCCGCAGGCACCGACGGCTGTGCCCCGGGATGCGCAGCAGCAGCCGACTCCGCCCGCCATCGGGCAGCCGTCCGTCGCCACGCACGCGTCGGCGATGCAGTCGTCGATCCCGGCGTCGTCGGTGCAGGCTGCGCCCGTGCAGGCGACGCCGGTGCAGGCGGCACCCGTGCAGTCCGCTCCGGTGCAGTCCGCTCCGGTCCAGCCCGCTTCGGTGCAGTCGGCACCGGTCCAGTCCGCCCCCGTGCAGTCCGCTCCCGTGCAGTCCGCTCCCGTGCAGCTCTCGACGCAGCAGGCTCCCGCGGCCTCGCCCATGCCGACGCAATCGGCGCCCGTGCAGGCGGCGCCTGCACAACCGGCCCCCGTGCAGGCGACTCCGCAGCCCACCCCGCAGCCGTCCGCCGCACAGCCCGTCGCGGCGTCGACGGCGGCGCAGCCGCATCACGCCCCTGAGACACCCGCGGTTCCCGCGTATGCGTCTCGGCCCGCACCGTCGGTCGGCACGACGGCGAGCACGCTCTCGGCCGAGCCTGCCCCCGCGCCCGCCGCACCTCGCATCCCCCCCGTGCCCCCGGAGCTGCTCGCGCGGCAAGCCCCGCCGAGCGCGCCGGCCAACACGAGCGTCCTGCCGCCCGCGTCGGCGACACCCGCGACACCCGCCGCACCCGCGGCCGCCCCCGAGTTGCCGCGCGTCTCGCCGCCCGGCGCGGGCGCATCCGCCTATGCCTCGGCCCCGTCGCCCTCCGCCTACGCTTCGGCGCCCGCCCCCGCGCCGCCCGCTCTCGAACTCGAGGCGTCGCCGTCGGCCAAGCCCGCGATCCCGGGCTTCACGCCGGCGCCCACGATCCTCGCGCTTCCCGCGTCGCTCGGCGGCGGAGCGCCCACGAACGCTGCGGCACCGTCTGCGCCGGCCCCCGCGCCGGCCCCCGACGCGCCACACCCCACAATGGCGTCACCGGCGACGGTGCCGCCGGTGTCGCAGCCCTCCCCCCGCCCCGGGGAGCCCATCGCCCCCGCGCAGGCCAATGCGGCCTACCTCGCAGCGCTCGGACTCATGTCGTCCGGACCCTCGAGCCCGGCTGACGGCGCTCCGACGACGGGTCCGCAGCCCATCCCGCTTCCGACTGACGGTGGCCCGCTCGGCACCGCGCCCTCGAACGCCCGCGCGATGGACCTCTCCCCCGACGCGCGCGGGGACTACGGCGCGCCCATGCCGCGGGGCTGACGTGCTCTAGGGGGCGGCCGCCACGAGATCGACTTCGACATCGTCGAGCCCGTAGGGGCTCGCCTGGCGTATGCGATCAGCGGGCTTCAGACGAGGGTCGTCGACGTAGCGTGCGGCGAGCTCGCGCGCGGCCGCGGCGTCACCGGCGTCCGCCCTCATCACGAGGGCCGCGAGCTCGTCCATCCACGTCGCGGCATCGTCGTGCACCTCATCCCCGGCACGCATGCCACCCCAGATGTCCCACAGCAGCAGCTCGTCGCCGTGCCGATGCGCGATGTCGCGGATGACGTAGTCGAAGACGAACGACATGCCCCCGAACGGCGAGTCCGGGAACACTCCGAAGGCACGCGCATCCGCCTCGCCCCGGCGGATCGCACGCCAGACCTCGGCTGCCGTCGCGAAGCCCGCGAGACCGCTCGCGGGAAGCGCGCACGTGTCGAAGGGGTACCAGGTCGGCTCCAGTTGCGCGTCGGCGCGGCGCCACGCGACCCCATCGTGGAACTCCACGACGACATGGTCGTAGTGGAAGCCCGGCCCCAGATAGCCGGCGAACCCCACGCGACTGCGCGCCGGCACGCCCCGCTCGCGCAGCGCCGAGACGGTCAGGAGTGTGAAGTCGCGACAGCATCCGGCGACGCGCTCGGGTCGCGCCCGCGGCACGTCGAGCGGCTCCGGATGGCGCACGGCATCGAGCGCGAGGATGCGCGCGGCCCAGCGGCTGTCGATATCCCCGCGGCGCTCGAGCGGAACCTCGATGCCGTCGGCCCGGTAGTGGTAGAGCAGGTTGCGCACGAGTTCGGCGACCTCAGCGACGCCGGCATCCGCGCCCAGCACGTGCCAGCGTTCTCGATGGATGCCGGGGTCGCTGTAATTCGTGTGCTCGCGCGCGCGCTCGACCTCGTCCTCCATGGCTGCATCATGCCCGCTTTCGGCGGCTCCTGTCGACCCGCTACACGAAGCGCACGGCCGCCTGGATGCGCGAGCGCAGCTCGAACAGATCGGTGCCGCCCGTGCCGACGCCGGGGATGCCCGTGCGGACGACGTGCGCGAGCTGCGGCTGGGGGATGAGGAGGGCGCGCGCACCCCGCACCGAGCCGAGGTCGGCGACGGCCGGCGCGTCTCCGTCGGGCACGACGATCCCGATCGCCGAGAACCTCACGCGCGCCGCACGCGCGAAAGCGCGCGAGCGCACCGAGAGCTCGTGCACGGGCCTCTCGCCGGCGAGGGCATCACCGACGAGCTCCGAGCCCTTGATGCGCACCTCGCCGCCCCAGTCCTCGCTCAGCAGGGCCCACAGGCCGCTCGGGCCGAGCACGATGTGGTCGATCTTCCCCGCAGCGGTGTCGACATCGTGCCAGAGGCTGTAGCCGATGCCGAGCCCCGCGAGCTCGCGTGCCGAGCGCTCCTCGGCGATGGCGGCCGCGAGCAGGTGCTTGACTTGCCGCGGGGCCGAGCGCACGAGCGCGGGGTCATAGGGATCGGGCACGTCGACGCCCCGGCCCACCCACTCGCGCAGCTCATCGAGGTAGCGCTCGCGATACCAGCCGCCCGGATGCCCGCTCGAGCGAGCCTGCGGCCGAGAGTCGGCGCGTGGGCGCGGCGCGGGCGGCGCGTACACGGGCCCGTCCGTATCGCCGCGAGAGCGCAACCCGCGCGCGTCGTACCTCGCACGGGCCTCGGGCGTGCCCACGAGCTCCCACGCGCTCTGCACGGCGTGGAACTCGGCCGCGCGCCCACCGGCATCCGGATGCGTCTCCCGCAGCCTCCTGCGATACGCACGCCGAAGCTCGTCGTCGCTCGCCGTCGCGGCAACGCCGAGCACCTCGTAGGGAGACGAGGTGAGCGGGCTCTCGGGCACGAATCGATGCTACGGGCTGCGGGACGCACTGTCCGTCGCGCCGTAGGCTCGGAGGGTGAGCTCCCGAGATGAGACCGGTGTTCGCCGCCGGGCGAGCCTCGAGGTGCTGCGCGCCGAGGCGGGCGACGAGCTCGCGACGGTCGTGTTCGAACGGTTGCGCGCGGGCGAGGATCCCTGGGAGTTCATGCAGGAGCTTCCAACCGTCGACGAGCTCGTCGTGCTGACGCTGCGCGCCGAGCTCATCCGCGCCGACAACGAACGCCGTCCGAGCGCCGAGGTGGACTACCGGATGCTGCGCCAGATCGCCCTCGCCTATCCCGCCCTCAGCACGACCGTGTGGGGCTTGCTCGATGCCGAGCGCACGCGCAGGAGGACAGCATGAATGTCGTCGCCCTCATCGAGTTCGACCCGGAGACGGGTGCGGCCGTCGGGCATCGGCTCGCGGATCCTGCCGCTCCCCTCGTGCGCGTCGACGACCTCGGCGCGACGCGCGGCGACGGCGTGTTCGAGACCGCGAGCCTCGTCGACGGCCACGTGCAGGCCCTCGAGGCCCACCTCGAGCGGCTCGCCCAGTCGGCGGCGATGCTGCAGCTCCCCCAGCCCGACCTCGCCGTCTGGCGCGCGGCCGTGCACGCCGTCGGCCAGGCGCTCACCGACGCGGATGTGCGCGAGGGTTCGATCAAGTTCGTGCTGACGCGAGGCGTCGAGGGCGGGCGCGCACCGACAGGCTGGGTGCTCGGCACGCCGGCCCCCGACTTCACGCGCGAGCGCACGGACGGCATCCGCATCGTGCTGCTCGACCGCGGCTACCGCCACGACGTCTCGCAGACGGCTCCGTGGCTGCTCGCAGGCGCCAAGACGCTCAGCTACGCCGTCAATCGCGCCGCGCAGCGCGAGGCGGTCCGCCGCGGTGCCGACGACGTGCTCTTCGTCTCGAGCGACGGCTACCTGCTCGAGGGCCCGACATCGACCCTCCTGCTCCGCATGGGCGACCGGCTCGTGACGCCGCGCACCGATCTCGGCATCCTCGCGGGCACGACGCAGGCCGACCTCTTCGCGTGGGCGCGCTCGGCAGGGTTCTCGACCGGCTACGAGCTGCTCACCCCATCGGAGCTCGCGGCCGCGGATGCCGCATGGCTCGTCTCGAGCGTGCGGCACGTCGCGCCCGTGCGCGCGGTCGACGGGGTCGAGCGCGCGATCGACCCGCAGCTCACGGCACGCCTCAACGCCGCGCTCATGGCTCGCACGAGTTGACGCGCGTCCTTCACAGCCACGCGCCGAACGGACACGACGAAGGGCCCCCGGGCAGCTACTCCGGGGGCCCTTCTGTGTCGGTGAGGCCGTCGCGTCCGCGAGCTCTCGGATCGGACGTTCGCCGGGCCGGGCGGCAGCTCGGCTCCGCGCGGCGAACCGCACCTCGCCGAGGCGGCATCCGCGGCGAGGATCTCCCCCGCGAGGCATGAGGCCCCGCGGAATCCCTCCCGCATCCGGCTGCCGCGAACCCTACGGCTCGCCTCGTCGGAGGCGGGATGTCATCCTGCCGACGGCGCTGCCCCACGGACGGAACTCTCGCTCCGCATTCCCTTGGGGCCGCTCCGCACTCCCGCCGGGCTGACCCGGATGTCGCGCGGAGATCACCGCCCCGCTTCAGCTGCGAACCCCCACCCGCGGATCTCTCCGTGTGCGAGGGGTTCGCGCCTCATCGGTTGACTAGAGATTACTCAGCGCGGCATCGCACGCAAGAGGTCAAGTCTCACGAGATGGTTGAGCCTCGCGGCACGCGGTGCACATACGAGCGGCGGTGATGCTGTCCGCGATTCCTCATACCCCCGTATCGGAATCGCGATGATGACAGGATCACCGCCGCCGGCTAGTCCCCCAACTAGTTCAGTCCTCACGATAGGCCGCCGTCGCGACCCGCACTCCCCCCAGAGCGGGGGGCTGATGTGAGAGCACGACACGTGGCACGATGCGCCCTGCGCGAGCCGCCCGGCATGACGAAAGGCCCTCGGTCGCCGCGTTCCGCCGGCGCCGAAGCACCGGGGTTCGTCGAGCCCCGAGGGCCTTTCTGTCACCTTTCGGCCGACCCCCGAGGGGATCCGTGCCGTCCGGTGAAGACGAGATTACTCAGCGGTGAACACCGCGCAAGACGTCAAGTCTCACAGGATGGTTGAGGCTTTACAGCTCCCGCACGGCATCGCTCAAGAGCGCCACGAGCGCCTCGAGCTGCACCGACCCCTCGGCCGCCTCGGTGCTCTCGCCATCGAGGGCGCGCGCCGCGAGGCCGGCCTTCGAGTCGATGAGCTCGGCGATGCGACCGTCGATCGTCTGGGCGGCGATGATGCGCCACGCCGTGACGGGCAGCTCCTGCCCGATGCGGTGCACGCGGTCGATCGCCTGCGTCTGCTCGGCGTTGGTCCAGCTGAGCTCGGCGAGCACGACGTTCGACGCCGCCTGCAGATTGACGCCGACGCCCGCCGCCGTGAGCGAGCACACCGCGACGGCGACCTCGGGATCGTTCTGGAACGCATCGATCTCGGCCTGGCGCGACTTGGAGCTCTGGTCGCCCCGGATCGACACCGTCTTGAGCCCCGCCTTGGCGAAATGCGCCTCGGCCGCGTCCATGACGTCGATGTGCTTCGCGAAGAACACGACCTTGCCGACGTTGCGCGCGAGGTTGACGGTGTAGTCCGCTGCGGGCGTCGCCTTGGCCTGTCCGATGCGGCGCACCATCGTGAAGACGTTGTCGCCCGAGCTCTCGGCCTGACGCGACTCTTCGAGCTCCGCGGCGGCGACGAGACGGATGAGGTCGGCCGCGTCGGCATCCGGCCGCGTGGCACGCACCCGGCGGAAGCGCTCGAGCAGCCGAGCGACGAGCGCGCCCTCCGCCTCACGGATCGAACGGCCGGCTTCGCCGTCGAGCTCGACCGGGATGTCGGCGATGCGACGCGCCGGGATGTCGGCCGCGACATCCACCTTCTTGCGCCGCACGATGCCCATGTCGACGACGGCGCGACGTGCGGCCGCGAAGAAGCCCGGGTCGACGGGCGTCAGCTCCGTCTCCTCGAGCGCCTCCATGAGGCGCGGGAGCGGCTTCTTCTCGTCGATCCACCCGAGGAACTGCCAGATCATCCGGAAGTCCTCGATCTGATTGATGAGGGGCGTGCCCGTGAGCGCGATGAGCAGAGGGTCGGGCGTGTGCTGGCGGATCGAACGCGAGAGCGTCTGCACGTTCTTGGAGCGCTGCGACTCCTTGTTCTTGATGAAGTGAGCCTCGTCGACGATCATGCCGCGGAAGCCGCGGCGCGAGAGCCACGCGACGTGACGGTCGAGCACCTCGTAGTTCACGATGACGATGTCGGCGAAGGCGTCGATGTCATCGCCGTCGCCGTGCACAACGGTCGCGGTACGGTGCGGCGTCCACTTCTCGACCTCGCGAGCCCAGTTGACCTTGACGACGTTGGGCACGACGACGAGCAGCGGATAGGCCTTCGCGACATCCGCCGCGAGCAGGGCCTGCGCTGTCTTGCCGAGTCCCGGTTCGTCCGCGAGCAGGTAGGTGCGGTGCCCCTCGCGCGCCGACTCGACGAAGCGCGCCTGGTGGCGCATGAGTTCCATCCCGCCGGGCGTCGCGAGCGAGCGCGCGTCGGGGAGCTCCATGCTCGCGGCGCCGCCGCCAGCACCGACCTCGAACGCGCGGAAGAGCGGCTCGATGAGCTCCCAGTTGTCGAGGCGACCGCTCGTGACGGGCTTGGGCTTCTGGTATGCGCTGAAGTCGGGGGCCAGGAACGGGTTCGACATCTGGTACTGCCGCACCGATTGCGGTACCACCTGGCGCTCCTCGACGGCCGGCTTGGGCTCGGGCTCCGTGACGACGACGAGGTCCTCCGGGGCGAGCGGCGTGCCGGCCTCGATGAGGAGCGCGCGGCGCACCTCTTGCGCCGCCGGGCTCAACGGCGCCGTGTCGGTGAGCAGCTGGATGAGGCTCGCATCGCGCGCGGCGGTCTTCGCCATGATCGTGGCGATCCCGTCGAGACGCGTGAGCTCCTTCGCGCGCTCCGCCTCGCCGAGGCTCGCGTCCGCCTTGATGCGTGCACGCTCCTCGCGCGCGAGCACCGCGACGACGCGATAGCGCACGCGGTTCGCGGCGTTGACCTTGCCGCGCTCGGCGGCGTTCTCGATGCCGCGCACGACACGCGCGAGCACGGGGATGATGCCCGTCTCGTCCTGGTGCGCGCGGCGGCGCTGTGCGCCCTTGGCACCGGTCGACTTCGCGCCGGTGCGCGTCTTCTGGCCGGATGTGGCCATCGTTCTCCTCGGGGGCTCGGCCCCATCGCGACGATGTGCGTCGCATCTACGTGCGATCCGGCGGTGCGCCGAACCGTGATTCTCGTGCAGATCGCCCCCGCGACTCCCCTGATCCGGCTTGGCCGGCGGGGCGGAAGGCGTCTCAAGTCTAGCGCACCGTGGCGACACCGCGGGCGGCACGCCGGCATCCGCGTCGACCGTTAGGGTGGCGATGTGCTGTCGACCGCCGCCCGAGCCTATGCGCGGTGCTGGCCCGCCCTGCTCGCCTGGTTCCTCGCGGGTTGGACGGCACGGCTCCTGTTGCTGCGCGTCGCCGCCGACATCGGCAACGAGCTGCCCCTCGTCGGTCAGCTCATCCTGCCGCTCGCCGTCATCGCCCGCCTCGCGAGCTACGTCGCGATGTTCCTCGTGCTGCGATCGGCGCTCCCCGGCGTCGCGGCGGCCGATCCCGAGCCCGCCACCGGCGGCCGCATGAGCTTCCTCGCGCGCTGGGGCACCGCCGTGTCGGTCGCGATCCTCCCCTTCTTCGTCGTCTACGCCGCGTGGGGCATGATCGCGGAGGACTCGCGTGACTACGCGGCGGCATCCCTCGATCAGGCCGCCCTTCTCGACGGCGAGAGCGCGAACGCACTCGACGTCGCCGTCGATGCCTGGACGCTCGGCCTCGTCGTCGTCGCCTTCGTGGCCCGCGTGCTGCTCCAACGCTTCCGCGATCGCCTCCCGGGCTGGACGGCCGCGGTCTCGGCGTACCTCGAGGCGGTGTGGGTGCTCGTCGCGCTCCTCGTCATCCGCGAGCTGCTCGCGGGTGTGCCCGGCTGGTTCGCGACGCGCCGGATGTTCGCGCCGATCGTCGACACGGTCGTCGCGTGGCGCGACGCGCAGCCGTGGTTCGCGTGGCTCGGCGATGCCTTCTCGTGGCTCATGACGCAGCTCGGCGACGTCGTCTTCCAGCCGCTCGCGTGGGTCGCCCTCGCGGCCGTCGTGTACGCCGGCATCCGCAGCACGGATGCCACGGCATCCGCTCCGCGCAACGTGCGGCTCGCGCGCGCCCGGGCGGCCGTCACGACCCGCTGGGCACGGCTGCCGCGATGGATGCGTGCGGGGCTCGCCGTCATGACGGGCGGTTTCCAGGAGCGCTGGCTGCCGATCGCGTCATCCGTGCGGCTCATCTGGTCGGCCGGGCCGCTCGCACTCGGCGGCTTCCTGCTCGCCTACGCCGTCGCGCACGCGGCGGGTGAGTGGCTCGATGTCGCCCTCCTCCGGGCCCTCGGACCGCACGAGCTGGCTTTCTGGCGCGCCGTCGACGACCCCGTGGGCCTGCTCGTCGTCGCACTCGTCGTGCCCGTGCAGCTCACGCTCGTGGGGTCCGCCTACGACACGGCCCTTCGGCACTCGGCCCCCGCCGCGGATGCCGGGGACGTCACGCGAGACGCAGATGGAGGGCGCGCGGCAGCTCGCGCGGAATGACCGCCTCGAGCACGACCTCGCCCGCGGCATCCTCGGGGACGAGGAAGGTGAGCTCGAACGGAAAGGCCGCATCGGCCTTCGTGCACCCGCTCGGCAGGTCATCGGGGAGGTCGTCGGGCAGACCCGACCCCGGCCAGTAGTCCGTGTCGCCATAGGAACTCGACCATCGACGATCCGAGTCCGGCTGCAGAAGCACGAGCTGGCATCCGAAGTCCTCTGGCGCAGATGTGGCGTCGAGTTCGAGCGTCGCGACGACGAAGGCCGTCCCCTCGGGAACGCCGAGCTCACGACCGCGCTCCGAGTCGGCGACCGCCGTCCAGCTGTCGAGCACACGCAGCTCGGCGCCGCCGAGCTCCGCCGTGTCGCCGGCCGCGACGACCGTGACCTCGCGCGGCTGCGCGTTCACGTAGTCGATCGCATCGATGCTCAGCGCAGATGCCACAGCGGCGGGTACGAGCACGACGAGCGCGACGAGCGCCCATCGCGAACGCCGCCACCAGGATTCCGTGCGCGTCACCATCGCGTGCGCTCCGAAGGAGCGACCTCGTGCTCGGCTTCGCCCGGAAGCGTCGTGAGATCGAGCTCCAACTCGACGACCGAGTCCATGCGCGGATCGCTGTCGGTCGAGAGGCGCAGCACCGCGCGCGCGGCATCCGGGTCTTCGAGAAGCTCCGCGGGGAGTTCGAACACGAACGAGCCGGCCATCGGGAGGCCTGCGTCGAGGCTCGTCGACTGCATCGAGCCGAGCCCCGCGCGCAGGCTCGGCGTCCACAGCCGGTCACCGACCCGCAGCTCGGCGTAAGCGAGCTTGCCGCGGGTGACCGTCCCCATGCGTGTGTCGACGACGAGCCAGACGCCCGTCGTCTCGCCCGTCCACGACCGCAGGGTCACGCGATCGGCGAGCTGCCATCCGTCGACGACCGCCACGACGTTGCGGCCCTCGCCCCGCTCGCCGGGCTCGACATGCGTCGCGAACGGCTGGGTGAGCGCGTCCTCGCCGGGCTCGGTGCGCGCGACGGCGAATGCGAGCGCGACGAGGCCGATCGCTCCGAGCGCGACGACGGGCTTCACGCCTCCCACGGGTACTCCAGCTCGTCGCTCGGCCTCGGCACGATCGTCGTCACGGCGACGACCCGCTCGTCGCGCCACGCAGTGCCGCTGTAGAGCACGGCGGGCTCCGGTCGCCCATCGACGACTCCGAGCTCGAGCGGCTCGCCGGGGGCCACGGATGCCGCGGGAACCTCCCAGCGCAGCAGGACATCCGTCGTCACGCCGGGCTGCGAGGTTCCGGCGAACTCACCGTCGGCGACGACGCGTAGTTGCGCACTGCGCTCGATCGAGGCCAGCTCGTCGAGGGCGTCGAACCGCACGAGGCGCGTCGCCCCCGTGTCGGGCTCGCGCCACTCGTTCCGCACGGTCGCGCGCACGAAGACGAAGGTCATCCCGTCCTCGGGGGGCGACTCGTACTCGTCGGGGGTCTCGACGCCGACCCACGCGCCGTGGATGCTGACCGAGTAATGGCGTCCCTCATAGGTCTCGCCCACGGGGAGCTCGGGCACGACGGAGGTCTCGAGCCGCACGGTGTCCCACCCGCCGAGCGGGATCGCGACGACGGCGCCGAACGCCGCGGCGAGCACGACCGTGCCGGCCACGATGAGCGTTCGGGCCGGACGGCGCCACGCGCGTGCGGCACCCACGGGCGCCTCCTCGTGCGACGTCACCGCCGCGAACCCTCTTGCGGCGCGGGCACCTTGATGAGCACGCCCGCGACGACGAAGGCGAGGATCGCGAGGTACTGCGCGCCGAGCCACAGCGGGCCGTCGAAGCCGAAGGGCACGACGGGGTTCCACAGCACGGCGACCGCGGCGAAGACGGGCAGCCACCACCAGTGGCGGGCGCGCACCGCGAAGACGAGAACGATGAGCGCGAGCACCGCGACGCCCCAACTCGCGAAGGTGAAGGCGTTCTGGCCGATGAGGGCGATGCCCACGAAGAGCACGACCGCGGCGATGAGGCCGGGGGCGAGGGCCGGGCGGCGGAACCCGGGATCGCCGTAGCGGGAGGCGGGACGCGGGGAGCTCACCGACCCAGCGTATCGAGGCTCGCGGGCCGCCCCGACCCTCCTAGGATTCAGGCATGAGCGATGCCGCCATCGACCGCTTCCGCGAGCTCTTGCGGTACGCGACGTTCTCGCACGAGGGCGCCGCGGGCGTCCAGGAGGCCTTCGCCGGGTTCCACGACGCGCTCGCGCGCAGCTTCCCCCTCGTGCACGAGCGCCTCGAGCGCGAGGTCGTCGCGGGGCGCACCCTCGTGTACCGCTGGCGCGGCGCGGGCGATGGCGCGGCATCCGTGCTCATGGCGCATCAGGATGTCGTGGCGGTCGACGATCCCGACCGCTGGGCGCATCCGCCCTTCGACGCGGAGGTCGTCGGCGAGGGAGATGAGGCCGCCATCTGGGCGCGCGGGGCGCTCGACGACAAGGCCGCGCTCGGCGCGATCCTCGAGGCGGTCGAGAGCCGGCTCGCCGCGGGGTTCACCCCGGCGGCCGACGTCTACCTCGTGTTCGGTCACGACGAGGAGGCGGGGGGCGCAGGCGTTCAGGAGGTCGTCGCGCGTCTCGAGGAACGCGGCGTGCGTCCGTGGCTCGTGATCGACGAGGGCGGAGCCGTCATGGACGGGCTCCTCCCCGGGCTCGGGCCGACGGCCGTCGTGGGAGTCACCGAGAAGGGCATCATGAACCTCGAGCTCGTCGTCGAGCAGCCCGGCGGACATGCGGCGATCCCGCTCGCGGGCGGTTCCACGGCCGTGCTCGCACGCGCGATCCTGCGGCTCGAGAACCAGCCCGATGCGCCGCAGCTCATCGACCCCGTCATCGCGCTGCTCGCCTCGATGGGCGCTCGGATGGGCGGCGTGCGCGGGTGGGCGCTGCGGCACGCGCGCGGTTTGCGACGGCCCCTCGCCCGCACGCTCGCGCGGATGAGCCCGCAGCTCGCCGCGATGACGCGCACGACGCGTGCCGTGACCCAATTGCGCGGCTCGTCGAGCAAGAACGTCGTGCCCGAGCGCGCGAGCGCGACCCTCAACGTGCGCATCCTGCCGGGTGCGACCGTGAAATCGGCCGTCGCCGACATCGAGCGCGTCATCGGCGACCCCGACGTGCACGTGCGCGTGCTCGACGGCGCAGACCCGGCTCCTGTCTCGCCCGCCGAGGGCGCCGCGTGGGAGGCCATCTCGGCGAGCATCCGGGACGTGTTCCCGGATGCCGCGGTCGCGCCCTATGTCATGCTCCAGGCGAGCGATTCACGCCACTTCGCCGCGATCTCCGATCGCGTGTACCGCTTCCTGCCCTTCGACTTGCGGCAGGAGGAGCTCGAGTCGATCCACGGCATCGACGAGCGCATTCGGGTGTCGAGCTACCGTCGTGCGGTCGCGTTCTTCGACGCGCTCGTGGCGCGGCTGTAGGGCGGTTTCGAGACGCGCATCGCCGGGCGATGCGCTCCTCAACCGCCTCGCGCGGACGAAGCCCGTGTGTCGGCTCACGTGCCCGGCGCGGTCTGCGCGATCCACCCGTCGAGCTTCGAGGGCTTGTCGGTCACGATGCCGTCGACGCCGTAGGCGAGCGCCTCCGACCACCGCTTCTCGCTGTTGAGCGTGTACACGAGCACTCCGAGCCCGGCCTCGTGCATGCGGTGCACGGCATCCGGGTCGTTCTCGAGCGAGTTCGGGGTCGTGAGGATCGCGATCGCGCCGTAGTACTGCGCGAGACCGACGGGATCGCGAGGCAGGTCGCGCTTGATGATGACGCGCGGGATGGCGGGAGCGGCATCCGCGAGGTTCGCCACCGTTGTGAGGTTGAAGCTCGCGAAAACGATGCGGTTCTGCACCCCGCGCAGGTAGATCGCGTCGAGCACCGTGCGGATGCCCTCGTTCGACCAGTGCCCCTTGAGCTCGACGAGGGCCTTCTGACGCGTCGCGGTGAGGGCGTCGAGGAACTCGTCGAAGAGCGGCACGCGCGTGCCCGCGAACTCGGGCGCGTACCACGACCCGGCATCGAGCGCGCGAATCTCGTCGAGCGTGAGGTCGGCGACGGCTCCCGTGCCGTCGGTCGTGCGGTCGACCGTCTCGTCATGCATGAGCACCGGCACGCCGTCGGCTGTGAGCTGCACATCCGTCTCGACGAACTCGAGTCCGGATGCGAAGGCCGCCGCGAAAGCAGGCATCGTGTTCTCGGGCGCCTCGGCGCGATCCCCCCGATGGCCCGCGATGAAGGCCGGCTCACCCGGCGCTCGGAGCGCGCCCATGATGTTCTTCGCGTAGACGCGCACGGCATCCGGCACGAGCAGCAGCACGGCGACAAGCGCGAGTGTCACGACCGCGGACGCTAAAGCCCGCCGCACAGGATGCGTCACCATCGACACGTCTGCTTCCGACTCGGGTGCTCCGCTGGGCTGCGGAGTGACCCGACTGTAACACAAACGTTATCGTTCTGTTACCTGTGGCGGGGACGATCCCGCGCCTCGGCTAGAGCAACGACTTCGTGTGCCACACGGTCTTCGTCTCGGTGAACGCGAGGATGCGGTCGAGCGTGCACGCGGGCACTCCCGGCTCGGGGCGCAGCACGCGCTTGAGCGTATCGGCCGCGGCGATCTCGAGATCGACCCACTCGAGCTCCCCCGCGCCCGCGAGGTCGAGCGCGTTGACGTCGGCATGCGCGGCGAGCCATGGCGTGAGCTCGGCGGGCGAGCCCGTGAGCACGTTGACGACGCCGCCGGGAAGGTCGCTCGTCGCGAGCACCTCGCCGAGGCTGATCGCCGAGAGCGGGTGCGCCTCGTCGGGGATGACGACGACGGCATTGCCCGCCACGAGCGCGGGCGCGACGACGCGCACGAGGCCGAGCAGGCTCGCCTCGCCTTGCGGCGCGACGATCGCCACGACCCCCGTCGGCTCGGGCACCGAGAGGTTGAAGAACGGGCCCGCGACGGGGTTGCCCGCCCCCGCGACCTGCACGAACTTGTCGGCCCAGCCCGCGTACCACACCCACGTGTCGATCGCCTCGTCGACCTGGCGTGCGGCATCCGCGAGCGAAGCACCCTCGGATGCCGCGATCTCGTGCGCGAACTGCTCACGGCGGCCCTCGAGCACCTCGGCGACGCGATAGAGCACCTGGCCCCGGTTGTAGGCCGTCGCGCCCGCCCATCCGGATGCCGCGGCGCGCGCCGCGACGACCGCGTCGCGGGCGTCCTTGCGCGAGGCGAGGGAGGCGTTCGCGAGGAACCCGCCGTCGGCCGCGCGCACCTCGTAGCTGCGACCGGACTCGCTGCGGGGGAACTTGCCCCCGATGTAGAGCTTGTAGGTCTTGGGGATCGTGAGGCGGGTCACTTCTTGCGTCCCTTCTTGGGGGTTTCGACACGCTCGCTGCGCTCGCTACTCAACCCGCGGCCACCCGCGGTTTCGACACGCTCGCTGCGCTCGCTACTCGACGCGCGGCTCGGCTGGAGGTAGGCGCCGAGGCCGTGGCGACCGCCCTCGCGGCCGTAGCCCGACTCCTTGTAGCCGCCGAAGGGGCTCGCGGGGTCGAAGCGGTTGAAGGTGTTGGCCCACACGACGCCCGCGCGCAGCTTGTCGGCCACCGCGAGGATCTTCGAGCCCTTGTCGCTCCAGATGCCCGCCGAGAGCCCGTAGGGCGTGTTGTTCGCCTTCGCGATCGCCTCCGCGGGTGTGCGGAAGGTGAGCACCGAGAGCACGGGCCCGAAGATCTCCTCGCGCGCGATCGTCTGCGAGGTCTGCACGTTCGTGAAGACCGTGGGTGCGAACCAGAAGCCGGTCTCGGGGATGTCGCACGGTGCCGTCCAGCGCACGGCGCCCTCCTGCTCGCCGAGGTCGCTCAGCCGCCGGATGCGCTCGAGCTGCTCTGCCGAATTGATCGCCCCGATGTCGGTGTTCTTATCGAGCGGGTCGCCGAGCCGGAGCGTCGTGAGCCGCTGCTTGAGGCGCTCGACGACCTCGTCGTGGATGTTCTCCTGCACGAGGAGGCGGCTGCCCGCGCAGCACACGTGACCCTGGTTGAAGAAGATGCCGTTGACGATGCCCTCGATCGCCTGGTCGATCGGCGCGTCGTCGAAGACGATGTTCGCGGCCTTGCCGCCGAGCTCGAGCGTGACCTTCTTGTGGGTGCCCGCGACGGCCTTCGCGATCTCGCGCCCCACGGCCGTGGAGCCCGTGAAGGCGACCTTGTCGACATCCGGATGCCGCACGAGCGTCGCACCCGTGGCCCCCGCCCCCGTCACGATGTTGACGACGCCGGCCGGGAGGTCGGCCTGCTGCAGGATCTCGGCGAAGAGGAGCGCCGAGAGGGGCGTCGTCTCGGCGGGCTTGAGCACGACCGTGTTGCCGGCGGCGAGGGCGGGCGCGATCTTCCACGCGAGCATGAGCAGCGGGAAGTTCCAGGGGATGACCTGCGCCGCGACCCCGAGGGCGCGCGGATTCGCACCGAGGCCCGCGTAGTCGAGCTTGTCGGCCCAGCCCGCGTAGTAGAAGAACCACGCGGCGACGAGGGGCACGTCGGTGTCGCGGCTCTCCTTGATGGGCTTGCCGTTGTCGAGCGACTCGGCGACCGCGAGCTCGCGGGCACGCTCCTGCACGAGCCGCGCGATGCGGAACAGGTACTTGCCGCGGTCGGCGCCCGACATCCGCGACCACGTCGTGTCGTACGCACGCCGCGCCGCAGCGACGGCCTGATCGACGTCGGCGTCGGACGCGATCGCGATCTCGGCGATGGGCTTCTCGGTCGCAGGCGAGATCGTCGTGAACGAGCCGCCCGTGCCGTCGCGGAACTCTCCGTCGATCAAGAGCCCGTAGGAGTCCTTGAGGTTCAGGATCGCGGTCGACTCGGGCGCGGGCGCATAGTCGAGGAAGCCGCGGCCTGTGATCTCGATGTCCTTCATGATGTGTGTCCTTTGTGGTCTCGAGACGCGTCACGCGTTGCGCGGCGCTCCTCGACCGGCTCGGCAGGGGTCAGTCGATCGTCACGTAGTCGGGGCCTGAGTAGCGGCCGGTGCGGAGCTTCTGGCGCTGCAGAAGCACGTCGTTGAGCAGGCTCGACGCGCCGAAGCGGAAGAGGTGCGGCTGCAGCCACTGCTCGCCGACCGTCTCGGCGACCGTCACGAGGTAGCGCACGGCATCCTTCGAGGCGCGGATGCCGCCCGCGGGCTTGACGCCGACGTACTCCCCCGTGAGGCGGTGCCAGTCGCGCACGGCCTCGAGCATGAGGAGCGTCGTCGGCAGCGTCGCGGCCGGGGTGACCTTGCCCGTCGACGTCTTGATGAAGTCGCCGCCCGCGAGGATCGCGAGCCACGACGCGCGCCGGATGTTGTCGTAGGTGTTGAGCTCGCCCGTCTCGAGGATGACCTTGAGGCTCGCATAGCTGCCGTCGGATCGGCGGCACGCCTCCTTGACCGCGACGATCTCCTCGAAGACCTTGCCGTAGTTGCCCGCGAGGAAGGCGCCGCGGTCGATGACCATGTCGATCTCGTCGGCCCCCGCGGCGACGGCGTCGCGCGTGTCGGCGAGCTTGACGGCGAGCGAAGCCCGCCCCGAAGGGAAGGCGGTCGCGACGGCCGCGACGGCGACGAGCCCGTCATCCGGGTCTCCGTGCGCCGCACCGAGAGCCGTCACGGCGGCCGGCACCATGTCGCCGTAGACGCACACGGCCGCGACGCGCGGGGTCGACGGATCGGAGGCGTCGGGCGTGAGCGCCTTGGCCACGAGCGAGCGCACCTTGCCCGGCGTGTCGGCACCCTCGAGCGTCGTGAGGTCGATGAGCTCGATGATGCGGTCGAGGGCCCACGCCTTCGAGCTCGTCTTGATCGAGCGCGTCGCGAGCCCCGCGGCGCGCTGCTCGAGCCCCACGGCGTCGACGCCGCTGAGCCCCTCGAGGTGCTGGCGGAGGCTGCGCTCCGTCAGATCGCCTCCGAGGAGCCGCACGGCGCGCTCCGCGGGGGCGAGCGCTGTCGTCTGCATGGTCATGAGTCCTCCAGGAGTGCGCGGGCGGTGGCCTCGTCGGTGATGAGCACGGTGCACAGGCCGCTCGTCACCACGGCACGCGCGACATCGTGTTTCGCGGAGCCCGCGACGACGAGGATCGCCGTGGCTGCGGCCCGCAGGGTCTCGAGCGAGATGCCGAGCGTCCGCTCGTCGAGCGAGGGGTCGACGATGTTGCCGTTCGCATCGATGTAGCGTCCGACGACGTCGCCGATCGCGCCGCGTCGAGCGAGCTCTTCGACGTCGTCGGCACGCAAGTAGCCGCTCTCTACGTGCGCCGAGCGCTCGTCGACGACACCCGCGCTGAAGAGGTAGGCGTTGGCCTCCTTCGCGCGGTCGAGAACCGCCGCCACCGTGCGATCGGACTCGATGGCCTTCTTCGTCGAGAGGCGCTCGAGGATGGCAGGACTCGGCAGGAGCACGGCGTGCCCTCCCCCGCGTTGCGCAATCGTCGAGGCGAGCGTCGCGGCCGTGCCCGGCCGGCGGTTGAGGCTCACGCCGCCGTTGATCTGCACGACGGTGACGCCCGTCGCCCAGCCGTCCGGCATCCGGTCGGCGACGTCGGTGAGCGTGCGACCCCAGCTCACGCCGAGCACGCGCGGCACGGGACGCAGGCTCGTGAGGAAGTCCGCGGCCGCCTGCGCGACGCGCCCTTGCACACCGACCTCGTTCTCGGGGGTCGGTACGACGACGGCATCCGCGAGCCCGAAGCGCTCCCGCAGAGCGCGCTCCATCGCGAGACGACGCGCGCGCGGATGCACGATCTCGATGCGCACGATGCCGCGCTCGCGCGCATCGGCGAGCAGGCGCCCCGCCTTCCAGCGCGAGATGCCGAGCAGTCCGCCGATCTCGTCCTGCGTCTTGTTCTCGTCGTAGTAGAGCTCCGCGACGCGGACAGCGAGCAGTTCGTCGTCCATCATGTCTCCCCCTCGACGTTAACGCGCGCGCGGAGCCGCGACAACATCCGCGTGCCAGCGTGCTCATATGAGCAGGCGGCCCGAGGGAGGGGCACGGATGCGCGACTACCGCGCCGCGCGGAGCGCCGCCTCGGCGCGTGCCTCGGCATCGGCGGCTCGATGTCGCTTGGGCCAGCGCGTCCAGTCGACGGGATGGCCGCGCAAGACTCCCTCGAGCTGGTCGAGCCGTAGCGCCCACAGCGCCTCCCGCTCGTCGCGCCTGCCCCACTCATCGCTCACCGTGAGCACGAGGTGCGTCGACTCGCCGCGCGTTCCGCCGTCGACGGTCTCGAGCACGAGCCGGATGTCGCCGAACGACGGCGAGATGACCTCGAGCGCCGCGGGCGCCGACGGATCGTCGGGCTCGCGGAACTCGACGGGCGACGTGCCCGTCACGAGGCGATCGCTCGGATGCAGCCAGCCCTCGACGAGCACGGGGTCGACGAGGGCCTCCCACACGATGGTGCGCGGCAGGTCGATGTCGCGCTCGAGCCGGATCTCGTCCACGACTCAACCGTACGCGCCGCACCCGACGTCGGGGGGCATCCGCGACCGCGTCGTCGCGGGGCACGTCGGACCCGCCAACGCGTGCTCAGAGCTCGGCGTCGACCGTGCGGTTGCGCGCGAGGACCGCGGCCGCCGGGAGGATGAGGGCCACGACCGCGAGGAGGAACACGAGCGGCACCGTCCACGTGCCCGTGGCATCGTGCAGGAGCCCCACGACGAACGGCCCGACGGAGCCGAGGATGTAGCCGACCGTCTGCACGAAGCCCGAGAGCGCGACGGTCGATCGGGGCGTCGTCGAGCGCAGATTGATGAGCACGAGCGCGAGCGGGAACAGCAGGGGGCCGAGCCCCGCGCTCGCGACCCACACGACCGGGGCCGCCGTCGGCACGAGCAGGAGCCCGAGGTAGCCGACGACGAAGAAGGCGGCTCCGAGCAGGGCCATCGCGGCCACGCTGCGCGGGAATCGCGCCGCGATCACGGGAACGAGGATGCCCGCCGGGAAGCCCATGAAGGCGTAGAGCGCGAGGAGCGCCCCCGCGGCGACAGGTGTGACGCCCGCGTGGTCCACGAGCAGCTTGGGCAGCCACGCGAAGCACGCATAGGCGCCGAGGCTCGACGAGCCGAAGATGACGCCGATGGCCCACGCCGTGGGCGAGCGCAGCATCCGCACGCCGAGGCGCGAGGATGCCGGCCGGTTCGCGAGCGCGGCCTCGGTGCCCGCCGCCTGCGCGTCGCCGAGCTCGATCGCTCCGAGCTCGATGGGACCCGTGCGCTCGGGCTCCGCGGGCGCCGACGGCACGAGCGGCCGACGCTCGAGCAGCACCCCGACCCACGGAACGGCGGCGACGAGCGAGACGAGCAGCCACATCGCGAGCGACATGCGCCAGCCCGCCGTGTCGGCGACGGGCACGGCGAGAAGCGCCGGGATGGCGGTCGAGACCGAGAGCAACGTCGCGTAGAGCGAGGTGACGAGGCCGACCCGATCGGGGAAGTAGCGCCGCACGACGGGCGGGAGCAGCACGTTGCCGACCCCGACCCCGAGGAGTGCGAGCACCGATCCGAGGGTCAGCACGATCGACTCGGGCGCGAGGGCGCGCGCGAGGTGACCGAGCGTCATGGCGGCGAGCGACGCGAGGAGCGCGCGCTCGAGCCCGATGCGGCGCGCGATCGCGGGCGCCACGAACCCGCTCGCGGCGAAGGCGAGCGGCGGCGCGGCGCCGATGACACCGAGCACGACCGCATCAAGCGGGATGTCTCGCCCGATGCGATCGAGGATGGGCGACATCGCCGCGACGGGTGTGCGCAGGCTCAGCGCGACGAGGAGCACTCCGAGGAGTGCGAGCGTGCGGCCCGCCCAGAGCGGGCGCGTCGTCACGCGGACTCCTCGAGGATGCGGCGGGCGGCATCCGTGTCCGAGCGAATCGCCGCGATGAGCGCCTCGAGCCCGTCGAAGCGCTCCATGCCGCGCAAGCGCGCGACGAAGGCGAGCTCGATCGTGCGCCCGTAGAGGTCGGCGTCGACGTCGAGCAAGTGCGCCTCGGCCTGATGCTGCGGCACGCCGTCGAACGTCGGGTTGTTGCCGATCGAGACGGCGGCCGGATGCCGCACGCCGTCGATCGTCGCCCACGCGGCGTAGACACCGTCGGCGGGCAAGAAGCCCTCGAGTCGCACGGGGTCGAGGTTCGCGGTCGGATAGCCGAGCTCGCGACCGCGGCGCTCCCCCTCGACGACGACCGAGCGCACGGTGGGCGCACGCCCGAGCACGCGAGCCGCCTCGTCGATGCGCCCCGCCTCGAGCGCCTCGCGCACCCACGTCGAGCTCGCGCGCCGCTCGCCCCCCGGCCCCTCCTCGGTGCGCACGTCGTCGATGAGCACGACCTCGAAGCCGTGCCGTTCCCCCAGCTCGCGCAGGAGCGCGACATCCCCCGCACCTTTGCGCCCGAAGCGGAAGTCGCCGCCCGCGAGCACGAGACGCGTGCCGAGCGCGTCGACGAGCACCCGCTGCACGAACTCCGCGGGCTCGAGGTCGGCGAGCGCGCGGTCGAAGGTCAGCATGAGCGTCGCGTCGACGCCCGCCTGCGTGAGCAGCTCGCGCTTCTGCGCGTTGCTCACGAGAGCATCCGGGCAGGATGCCGGCGCGAGCACCGAGAGCGGGTTGCGGTCGAAGGTCACGACGACCGACACGAGCTCTCGCTCGGCGGCGAGCTCCCTCAGCCGGGCGAGCACGGCGCGGTGCCCCGTGTGCACGCCGTCGAACTTGCCGATCGTGACGGCGCTCGGGCCGAATCCGCGCGGAACGGCGCCGACCTCGTCGAAGAACCGCATCACGCGCCGACCGCCGACCGCGCGCGGGAGCGCAGCCAGAGGATGCCGAGCACGGGCAGCACGAGGGGCACGAGCAGGTAGCCCGCGCCGAACGCACTCCACACGGTCGCCTCGCGCCCGAAGGGATCGGCACCCTCGAGCCCCAGGACATGCGGGGCGAAGACCGAGAGCCCGCCCACGACGAGGACGCCTGCGAGCTCGAAGCTGATGGTGATCCAGGCGAGCCGGTCCCATCCGGCCGCCAGGGCGATCGTCGCGAGCACGTAGACGACTGCGGCGACGGCCGAGAGCGTGAAGGCGATAGGCGCCTCGTCGAAGCGATCGATGATCTGGAACGCCGAGCGGCCGAGGGCCGCGATGGCGAGGATCGCGTAGACGGCGACGAGCACACGGCCGACGCCGGACGCGCGGGTGCGAGACGAGTCGGACATCGCCCTCCAGACTAGTCCGCGGCGCCGCGTCCGCCCGCCGATCAGGCGAGCTGGACGCTCCAGATCTGCTCCATGCGCCACGCCATGACGGCGACGGCGAAGGCCGCGGCGCCGAGCACGACGTTCGACCACCGCGTGCGCTCGACGAGCGCCCACACGATCGCGAGCGGCGGGATGATGACCGCGGCGATGAGGTAGGCCCAGAACTCGACGGGGTTGCCGGTCGGCGTGTTGCCGACGAACGGCGCGACGATCGCGACGACGAGCTGCGCGAGCAGCAGGACCTCGACGGCGACGAGCGAGAGGACCGTGAGGTCGTTGGGCTTGCGGCCCGCGAGGCCGAGCACGACGCACACGAGCCCGACGAGACACGCAAGCACGAGCTGCACGATCGTGAAGGCGAGGATCACGGCACTACCTCCGAGGTCGGGAGTCCGAGGAGCACGCGTGCGCGCCGCGCACGCAGCTCGATGAGGGCCGCGAGGCGGCCGTCAGGCGTGAGGGCGGCGGCGAGCTCCGCATCGGGCGCATCGACCTCGACGCGCTTGCCGTGAGCGAGATCCCGGGTCTGGCTTGCGTCGAGCCGCACCACCGGGAACAGGCGCGCCGCCACGTCGGCGGGCTCGAGCAGCGCGGGAGCGGCGGCGGCGGGCTCGACGCGGGGATCGGGCAGCGGCACGGCATCCGCGACCGCGAAGGGACCGACCTGCGTGCGACGGAGCACTGTGAGATGGCCGCCCACGCCGAGATCGGCGCCGAGGTCGCGCGCGAGGGAGCGGATGTAGGTGCCCGAACTGCACGCGACGCGCACGTCGAGGTCGACGATCTCGCCACCGCGACGGATCGCGAGCACCTCGAACTCATGGATCGTCACGGGGCGGGCCGCGAGAGCGACGTCCTCGCCCGCGCGGGCGCGGTCGTAGGCGCGGCGACCGTCGACCTTGATGGCGCTGAAGGTCGACGGCACTTGCTCGATCGGCCCCGTGAGGCGTCCGACCGCTGCGGCGATCGCGGCATCCGTGAGCGCGGAGGCGTCGCTCCCCCACGTCGTCGTGCCCTCGGCGTCGTCGGTGTCGGTCGCGATGCCGAGGCGGATCGTCGCCGTGTACTCCTTGTCGAGCCCGACGAGGTACGTGAGAAGTCGCGTCGAGCTCTCGACGCCGAGCACGAGCAGGCCCGTCGCCATGGGGTCGAGCGTGCCCGCGTGTCCCACCTTGCGCGTGCCGAGCAGACGGCGGGCACGTGCCACGACGTCGTGGCTCGTGACGCCCTGCGGCTTGTCGACGAGCAGGATGCCGCTCGTCACGACGCGGATTCCCGCATCGAGAGCAGCACCTCGAGCTTGGTCGGGAAGAGCTGGCCGAGCAGCTCGGCGGCCGCGGGGTCGTCGTCGATGTCGTCGACCATCTTGAGTCCGACGACGGTGTTGATGAGCATGCCTTGCGCGAGCACCTCGTGCACACGATCGGCGGGAAGGCCGACCTCGTCGCGCAAGTAGCGGTAGACGCGCCGGAAGCCGGCGCGCGCGTGCGGGCCGATGTCGGGGTCGGCGCCGAGGAGGAATGCCTGCATGAGGCTCAAGAGGAGCCCGCGGTCGCGCAGCAGGTCGACGTAGTTGCGCCCGATGCACATCGCGAGGGCGTCGACGTCGTCGGGGTCGGCCGTGCGCCGGTTCTCATCGAGGGCCTCGCCGAAGGCCCCGATGATGCGGTCGAGCGTGCGGTCGAGCACGGCGAGGAACATCGCCTCCTTGCCCCCGAACATGCGCACGACGTACGGCTGGCTCACGCCCGCGGCACGCGCGACGGCATCCGTCGTGGCGCCGTGGTAGCCGCGCTCGCCGAAGACGCGCGTGGCCGCCTCGAGCACGAGCGCGCGGCGGTCCTCCGATCGCATGCGGGTGCCGCCGTCGGGCGCCGTCGTCGTCATGCTTGACATGTTATCAAGCGATTACTAGTCTCGCGTCTTGTAATCATTCGATTACCACTTATATCCCATCTCGGAGTCCTCATGGCCAGTTCCCCCACCTCGGATGTCGCCCGTCCGAGCCGCCGCGTGCCTTTCGGCCTCGTCGTGCTCGCGACGGGTCTCCCGATGTTCATGGCAACGCTCGACAACCTCGTCATGACGAACGCCCTCCCGGCGATCCGCCTCGACCTCGACGCGAGTATCGAGGAGCTGCAGTGGTTCATGAACGCGTACACGCTCGCGTTCGCGAGCTTCATCCTCATGGCCGCGGCCCTCGGCGACCGGCTGGGTCGCCGCACGGTCTTCGCGGCCGGTATCGCGCTCTTTACGCTCGCGTCGGCGGGCGCCGCGCTCGCGACCGACCCCACGCAGCTCATCATCGCGCGCGCAGTGCAGGGACTCGGCGGCGCGGGCATCATGCCGCTCTCGCTCTCGCTCCTCGCGGATGCCGTGCCCGCGCGCCGCCGCCCGCTCGCGATCGGCATCTGGGGCGGCACAGCCGGGCTCGCCGTCGCGATGGGGCCGCTCGTCGGCGGCGCCGTCGTGGAGGGTTGGAACTGGAACGCGATCTTCTGGCTCAACGTGCCGATCGGCCTGCTCGCGGTGCCTGTCGTGCTCGCGGTACTGCCCAACGCCTTCGATGCACGCGTGCGCGCCGACGTGCTCGGCGTCGTGCTCGCGGGCCTCGGCGTGCTCGGGCTCGTGTGGGGCATCGTGCGCGGCAACGACGCGGGCTGGGACAGCGCCGAGGTGCTCACGGGCCTCCTCGGCGGAGGCGCGCTCGTCGTGCTCTTCGTGCTGTGGCAGCTGCGCGCATCCGCTCCCCTGCTGCCGCTGCGGCTCTTCCGCGATCGCTCGTTCACGATCGCCAACGTCGTCGGCCTCGGGTTCAGCTTCGGGATGTTCGGCTCGGTGTTCATCCTCATCCAGTTCCTGCAGATCGTGCAGGGCTACTCGCCGCTCGAGGCGGGCGTGCTCACGATGCCCTGGACGATGGCTCCCATGGTCGTCGCACCGCTCGCGGGCCTCGTCGCACCGCGCGTCGGAACGCGCGCGCTCATCGTGAGCGGCCTCGTGCTTCAGGCTGCCGCGCTCGCGTGGATCGCCCTCACGATGTCGGCGGACGTCCCCTACGCCGAACTCGTCGGCGCGTTCGTCATGGCGGGGGTCGGCATGGGCCTCGTCTTCGCCCCGTCGTCGACCGCGGTGCTCGCGAACATCGCGCCCGCCGACACGGCCAAGGCATCCGGAACCAACTCGACGCTCCGCGAGATCGGCGTCGCGCTCGGCATCGCGGTGCTCACGGCGGTCTTCACGGGCGCCGGGGGCGAGCTCACTCCGACGGGATACGTGGATGCCGCCATCCCCGCCGTGCTCACGGGCGCCGTGGTCGTCGCGGCGACCGCGGTCGCGGCTCTCCTGCTGCCCGCGGGTCGTCTCGCGACCCGGCGAGCGCCGGCGGCCGAGCACGTGGAACCCGTCGCGGTCGGCTGAACGACCGGATACGACAGCGCGGGCGCCCCGATCTCTCGGGACGCCCGCGCGTCATGCCGACTCAGCTCACTGGCGAGCCCACGGGCCCCACTCGGAGGCGCCGGGCACGTCGCCCTGCGTCCACCACTTGGCCTTGTAGGTCGCGCCCTGGTACGTCACGAGGTCGCCCGCGACATAGACCGCCGTCGAGCTCCACGCGGGTGCGCCCGTGCCGGGCTCTCCGGGGTCGGTGCCGTCGTCGGAGCACGCCCCCACGAGAGCCCACACCTGAGCGGTTCCCGGCGTCTCCCCCTGCGTCCACCACTTGGCGCTGTACTCCGAGCCGTTGTACGAGACCTTCGCGCCGCCCGTGTAGACCGCGCTCGAGCTCCAGGCGGGAGCCGTGCACTCGCCCGGGTCGGTCGGGTCCGTCGGATCGGTCGGGTCGGTCGGATCCTCCGGGTCTCCCCCGCCCGGCACGCCGTTCCGCAGCGTGTCGGCGGCGGCCGAGACGAGCTCGTTGTTGCGGTCGCCGTCGAGCGACCACCACATCGTGCCGCCGAGGCCCTTGTCGATCACGTACTGGGCCTTCTGGTGCGCCGTCTGGGCGTTATCGTAGCTCCACCAGCGCGTGCCGTCGTAGCGCCACGCCGCCCCGACCGACGAGCTGTAGTACTCGGTGCCGACCGACTTGAGCTTGTAGTAGTCCTCGATGCCCTGCTCGTAGGTGCCGGGGGCGGGACCCGAGGCCGACGACCACGGCGTCGACGAGGCGACACCCGTCCATCCGCGTCCGTACGCCGCGAGGCCGATGCCGAGCTGCGTCGGGTCGATGCCCGTGCTCAGGTACTTCTGCACGGCCTTGTCGACGCTGAACCGCTTGTCCGCGGGGAGCGTGTTCGCCGGGTCGTCGTACAGGTTCGCCTGGTGACCGGTGCGCGAGGGGTCCCACGCGCCGTGCAGGTCGTAGCCCTGGATGTTGCCGTAGTCGAGGTAGTCGAACAGCTCGGGATCGTTCCACCCGCCCGCCGTGATGTCGGCCGGGTTGGCCGGCAGGAACGCCGAGAGCAGGTAGTGCTTGCCCGTCTGCGCGCCGAGCGCGTCGAGCTGCGTACGGAACTCCTTGAGCAGCAGGCGGAAGTTGTTGCGGTCGTTCGCCTGGTCGACGATGTTGCCCTCGTTGCCGTTCGGCGATCCGGGCCACTCCCAGTCGATATCGATGCCGTCGAAGACACCCGCCGCAGCGCCCGCGCCGCCGCGACCGTCGATCACGGGCAGGTTGCCCTTGATGTAGAGGTTGATGCAGCTCGAGACGAGCTTCTTGCGCGAGGCGTCAGTCGCCGCCGCCGCCGAGAAGTTCTTGGACCACGTCCAGCCGCCGATCGAGATGAGCGCCTTGAGTCCGGGGTGCTTCGCCTTGAGCTGCTTGAGCTGGTTGAAGGAGCCCGCGAGCGGCTGATCCCACGTGTCGGCGACGCCCGAGACCGAGTCGGCCGCCGAATAGCCCATGCCGAAGTCGGCCCACGCGTCACCCGCGCCGTCGGATCCGTTGGGTCCTGTGCCCTGCGCCTTGTTGGCGATGAAGCACTCGAGGGTCTGGTAGTGGATGTTGCCGAACGCGTAGTTGATGTGGGTGAGGTCGTCGGCACCACCCGAGCGGTCGAGCTGGCTCAGCTTGTAGCCGCGCCCGTACACGCCCCATTGCGCGAAGTACCCGACGTTGCGGTACCCGTTGACCGCGGCATCCTGGGCGGCGGATGCCGCCTCCGGAGCCGCGACCGCGGAGCCCGACGTCACTCCGGCCAGCGTCGCCACCATCGCACCCGTCGCGAGCGCGGCGATGATGCCGCGCGTGCGGAATCTCGTTCTCGTCATGTCGATCCTTGTCTTCAGGTCGGCGCGGCGACAGGGCGTCGTCGCGCCTGGTGTCGCCACGCTAGGGCCGCGGCGCGTCGGCGCGCGTCCGCACGATCCACATGATCCGCGGCGCGCGAACGCCCCGGACGTACGCGTTCTCACGTACGTCCGGGGCGCCGTCGCGGGGTCAGCAGGGGCGGGCCGACCCCCAGACCTCGGCGGAGCCGGGCGTCTCGCCTTGCGTCCACCAGCGGGCCGTGTACTCGGACCCCTCGTGCGAGACGACCGCGCCTCCCGTGTAGATCGCGCTCGCGCTCCAGGCGGGTGCCGAGCAGGTGCCGCCCGTTCCCCCTCCGCCGCCTCCCGTCGAACCGCCCGGCGCGACGACCGTGACGCCGCGCGGATGGTCGGCGAGCGCCGCGTACGTCTCGCCGCCGATCGTCAGGCGGATGTTGGAGATCGACGACATGGGAAGCGACCAGCTGAGCTTCGTCCACGCCGATCCGCCCGCCGGGATGCCGCCCGCGGGGACGGTGAGCCGGTAGCTGTGGAAGTCGCCGTCGAGCCCGCCGACGTTGTCGCCGCTGTGGCCCGTGGCGACCTTCGTGATGCCCCAGCCGTTCTGCTCCTTGAGGGCGCCCGTGTCGCTCGTCGCGGTATCGAAGGTGATCGTCGCGCCCGCAGGGATCGCCGCCGGGGAGTTGTTCACGAAGGTCACGCGCGGGTTGATCGGGTAGTTGTTGTCACCCAGCGCGAACTCGCTGTAGCGCACCTCGAGGTCGATCGCCTTCGTCGGCATGGCGGCATCCGCCTTGCTCGCGCCGTAGGGAGCGGATGCCGCGAGCCGGTCGTGCAGGATGCCCACGAGCGTCGAGCCCATGCCGTACTCGCCCGCGCTCGCGTCGTAGGCGTAGTCGCCCGCGAGCTCCCAGATCATGACCCCGCCGAGTCCCTTCTCGGCCACGTAGTCGGCCTTCGCGCGGATCGCGTCGTCGGAGTCGCCCGAGAGGAACGTCTTGGTCGTCGCGTTCCACCACCATTCGGTCTTCGAGACCGTGTCGAAGCGGTGCGCGTAGCCGCCCGTGATCGTCGAGGGCGAGTCGTAGCTCGGCAGATAGCTGCCGGCGATCCCGTTCTGCAGGTTGAGCATGTGCCAGATGGGGTTGACGCCCGCGCCGATCTGCTGGCCCGCGCCGTCGAGGTCGTGCCAGATGTTGTCGATGCCCTGCGCCCCTGCTCCGCAGCGGGAGGTGCCGCCGAGCCCGGGCCCGGTGCCGGGCGGGCACTGCGACTGGTCGGCGAGCGCGGCGGTTCCGCCGAGCCCATCGACGCCACCCGTCACGCCCGTCCATCCGCGCGTGTAGAACGGCACGCCGATGTTGATGCGCCCCGCAGGCAGCGAACCGCGGAAGTAGTGGTACGCCCAGTCGGTGTTGAGGTAGCCGATGCCCGAGTACGCGCCGTACACGCCGGCGGCGGCGAGCTCGGGGTCGGAGCCGTTGTCGTAGAGCGGCGCGTTCCCGCCGACGTACTGATTCCACGAGCCGTGCAGGTCGTAGCTCATGATGTTGACGTAGTCGAGGTACTGCGTGACCTGCATGACCTCCATGCCGCGCAGGAGCCATCCGGATGCCGGCGCCGCGACCGTCAGCAGGTAGTGCCTGCCGTCGGCCGCCCCCGCGCGATCGAGCTTCTCGCGAAGCGTCTTCATGAGCTCCTGGTAGCCCGCGAAGAGCGTGCCGCGCCGCGCGTCGGAGAACGTCGCGTCGAGCGGGTTGCCCGCCTTCGCGTTGCTCGTCGGGTACTCGTAGTCGATGTCGACGCCGTCGAAGCCGTATTGACGGATGAACGCGACCGCGGAATCCGCGAACGCCGCGATGCGCGAGCTCTGGTCCGTGAGCGTGTAGAAGCCGCCGTCGGCGACGCGTGAGCCGTCGGGCGCGAAGTACCCGCCCGTCTCGGCCCAGCCGCCGATCGACACGAGCGTCTTGACGCCGGGGTTCTGGGCCTTGTAGCGGTTCAGCAGGTTGAAGTGGCCCGTGTAGGGGTAGGCGCTGCTCATCTCGGCGCCCGCGACGCCCGGCCACGTCATGTCGGTCGCGGCGTTGCCGTCGGCGGTCTGATTCACCGACACCTTGCCCGCCGCGTCGATGTGCGCGAAGGCGTAGTTGATGTGGCTGAGCTTCGTCCACGGGATGTCGCTCGCGAGGTAGCTCGGCGTGCCATCCGCGCCCGTGCGCCACGACGTGAAGTAGCCGATGACGCGCTGCTCGAGACCGTTCGGCAGCTTCTCGCGACCCGCCTCGTCGTACACCGTGCAGTAGGGCACGTCGACGCCCGGTGTCTCGTACAGGCCGTCCGGCCGGCACTTCTCGTCGGGGTTCGAGCTCGACGGCTCGCCCGGGTCTTCCGGGTCCTCGGTCGGCTCGGGATCCGTCGGCGTGGGCGAGGGCGTGGGGTCGACGCCGCCCGGCGAGCACGCGCCGAGGCTCTCCCAGGGGCCCCATTGCGCGGCGCCGGGCGTATCGCCCTGCGTCCACCACTTCGCACGGTAGTTGACCTGTTGGTACGAGGCGAGGTCTCCGCCCACGTACACCGTCTGGCTCGACCAGTCGGGTTCGCAGCTCGCCGCTGCCTGAGCGCTCACGGCGCTCAGGAGGCTCGCGGCGATGGCCGCCGCGCCCACGAGGGCGAGGGCGCGCACGCGCGTCGTGACGGGGATCATCCGGGCTCCTGTTCATCGTCGGACAGTGCATCCGCACGGCGGACGCCGCGACGCTAACAACACGGACGACCGGCGCGCGTCCGCGAGAGCACGTAGCGGTGGCTACGTAGTGACCCCGACGCGATGCGCGAGCACCGTGAGCTCGACGCGCGAGCGCACGCCGAGCTTCGCGAGGATGCGTCCGACATGCACCTCGACGGTGCGCACCGAGAGGAAGAGCCGAGCCGCGATCTCGCGATTGCTCGCGCCCTCGACGACGAGCAGCGCGACCTCGAGCTCGCGTTCCGTGAGCACCTCGCGCCAGGGATCGGCGGCGTCGGCGGCGGGCGCCTCGGCATCCGCCTCCGACGATGTCACCCGGGAGGCATCCGTCATGAGCCGTGCGAGCCGGTGCGCCGCGAGACCGCGCCACGCATCGGCACCGGCCTCCGCGAGGAGGCTCTCGGCCACGACGAGATGCCGTCGCGCCATGGCGGCTTCGCCGAGCGCGGCCCATCCCGACCCGATCGCGGCCTCGGCACGCCCGCGCTCGAACGGGGAGTCGATCGTGCGCGCGAGCGCTGCGGCCTCGTCGAGCTCCTCCGCGCGATCGGCGCTGCGCGCGAGCGCCCGCACTCGACACGCGCGCGCGGCGTCCGGCGGCACGTGTCCGTCGATGCCTTGCCCCACCGTGTCGAGGGGGCCGACCTCGTCGATGCCGGGAACCCACAGCACACCCGGCACGGCGTGGAGCTCGTGATGCAGTCGCGCGCGCATGGAAGCCTCGTCGACGCGATCGGCGAGGAAGTCGGCGATCGCCTGGTCGAGCAGCGAGTCGCCGCGGACCGCGTGGGGCACGGATGCCGTGAGGGAACGCGTGAAGGCCCCCGCGGCCCCCGTGACGGCCGTCTCGAGACGCCGCGCGAGCGTGAGGCCGAGCCCCGCGAACGGGATCGCGACGGGCAGCTCGATCGCCGCGTTCACGAGCTCCTCGTACGCGCCGCGCACGTCGCCGCTCCAGAACCGCAGGATGGTCGCGGCGATCGCCTGATACGCCCGGGCGACGGGCGAGCGCTCGAGGCCGGGGATGAGCTCGTCGTGCACGAGGGTCGGCGCGCCGACGCGATGGCCGATGCGGCGCAGCGCCGCGGGAAGCTCGCCCCGCAGGCCGAGCGCGAGCGCGTCGGCGATCGCGCCGAGCACCGAGGAGTCGCCGAGGATCTCGTCGACGGCGCCCGTGTGGACCGCGAGCCATGATCGCGCGAAGACGGATGCCGCTCCTCCGCCGTCGAGACGCTCGGCACGCTCGCACCAGGCGCGCGCGGCATCCGCATCGCCCCGCTCGGCAAGAAGGCCCGCGGCGAGCGCGCACGCACGAGCCGCCGAGCGGCGCACGGAGGGCTCCTCCCCCGTGCGGCCGGCGAGGCTCGCGTCGAGCTCGAGCTCGGGCACGCCCCCCGCGCGCCACGTCGCGGCCGCGACATAGGGGGCGAGGGCGTCGGCCGCCCTCCCGCGGTCTCTCGAGGCGATGAGCGGCGCGAGGTGCCGCACGGCGTCGTCGACGAGGCCGGACGCCACGGCGGTGAGCCCCGTGAGAAACCCTGCCTCCTCGCGTTCGCGCGTTCCGACGGCGTGGCTCGTCGCTTCGCGGGCGATCGCGTGAGCGCGTTGGGCATCGCCCGCGACGAGCGCGGCCCGTGCGAGGGCGAGAAGCGGCGCGACGAAGGCGGGGTTGCCCTCGAGCGTGCTGAGTGCGCGATGCCAGAGCGCGCGGTCGCCATCGCCCGCGCGGTCGTAGATGCCGCTGAGAGCCGCGTGCACGGCAGTACGCTCGGCGAGCGAGGCGCTCCCGTGCACCCACACGCGCATCCGCGGATCGGCGAACGCGAAGTGACCGGCGACGAGCCGCAGGTGCCTGCTGACCCTGCCCGCGATCAGGTCGCCGACGGGACGCCCCGCGAGCTCGAGCAGGATCTCGGTGCGGTCGTCGATGCACACGGCTGCCGCGACGAGCACATCGAACTCCCACGGCGCGAGCGCGGGGTCGCCGACCGAGCGCTCGACCTGGTCGAAAAGGGGCAAGGGGTCGGGAAGGGCTTCGGTTCCGCGCCTCTGGCCGTCCGTCATCCACTGCGCCAGTTGGACGATCGCCGCGTCGTCGCCCGCGAGCTCGCGATCGAGGCGAGCCGCGACCGCGGGTGACACGTGCACGTCGACGCCGTCGAGCATCTCGAGGATGCGCAGGGCGCCGTCGAGGGCGGACGTGTTGTCGGGGGCAGCGAGAGCGTGACGGGGAGGCCCGGAAATGCTCGTCGCCATCGAAGCTCCGCTCACATCGTCGTTCGCGCCGGTATGTTAGCACGCTTTACAAACATGGGGCATCCTGCGGCCTAGGCTCGAGGCATGCGGATCGGCATCATCGGAGCGGGTGCGGTCGGCGGCGCTTTCGCGGCCCGTCTCGCCGCGCACGGCCATGAGGTCGAGGTGACCGCGCGTGGACCGCAGCTCGACGCCATCCGTGCGAAGGGCCTCGTGCTCGATGGCGGATGGGGTGAGCACCGCGTGCGCGTCGCGGCTCAGCTGACGCTCGAGAGCCGTCCCGAGCTCGCGATCCTCGCGACGAAGGCACAGGATGCCGCGACAGCGCTCGCGGCGAACGCCACGCGACTCGAGGGCGTGCCGCTTCTCGTCGTGCAGAACGGCCTCGGTGGACTCGACGTCGCACATCGCGAGCTGCCGGACTCGCCCGTGCTCGGCGCACTCGCCCTCTTCGCGGCCTCCTACCTCGAGCCCGGCCACGTCACGATCACGGGCCCCAACCCCGTCGTCTTGGGCGCGGGGCCCGGCGCCGACCGCGAGCTCCTCGACCGCATCGCCGCGATCGTCGGCGAGGCGATGCCCGTCGAGGTCACCGACGATCTCACGGGCGCCCAGTGGACGAAGCTCCTCATCAACCACGTCAATGCGCTGCCCGCCATCACGGGATGGAGCGTCCAGGAGGTCGTCGCCGACCGCGCCCTCCGTCGCATCATGACGGCGAGCATGCGCGAGACGGTGCGCATCGCCCGTCGCATCGGCGTGCGCTTCGGCACGGTGCAGGGGGTCTCGGGCGGCATCCTGAACCTCATCGGCGTCCTTCCGCTCGCGTTCGGCGAGCAGTTCCCGCGGCTCCTCGCGCGCCGCATGGGCGAGGTTCCGAACCCCGGGTCGACGCTCCAGAGCATCCGCCGGGGGCAGCTCACCGAGATCGACTTCCTCAATGGTGCCGTCGTCGAGGCCGCCGCCGCGCACGGGCTCACGGCGCCCATCAACAGGGCGATCGTCGGGCTCGTGCACGAGGTCGAGCGCGCGGGCGCGTTCCTCTCACCCGCCGAGGTCGCGGCGCGGGTTCCCCTGCGCGCGGAATAGCGGGGCCGTGGCGGACGCTCAGCAGGAGTCGGCGAAGACGCGGCGCGGATGCTCGGGGTCGGTGTTGTCGATGATCGCGATGGCTGCCTGCCGCGGATGCGCGTCGCGCTCGTAGAGCTCGTGGGCGCCCTCGTAGCGCCCGGCGAGCTCGGAGCCCGGCTCGATGCCGTCGCGCGCGCGCAACCGCTCGGCGCGCACCTCGTCGTCGGCGTCGAGCCAGATCGAGTAGTTCCACACGCCGCGGAGCTCTGGACGATCGAGGAAGCCCCCGTCGACGATGAGGAAGATGTCGTCCGGCCCCGTGCGCCATTTGGGCTCGAGCGCCACGTCGCGCACGCGATCGTACGCGGCCGTCACGAACGCCGCCGAGCCGCCCATGCGGAAGGGCTCGATGAGCACGCGCCGGAAGACGTCGTATGCGTAGGCATCGCGGTAGTAGCCCTCGGCCGAGAATCGTCCACGACGGTAGCGCTGCTCCGAGGGGTTGAGGAAGTCGTCGAGCGAGGCGCGCGCCGTCGCGAACCCTCGGCGCTCGAACTCGCGCGCGAGATCGTCGGCGAACGTCGATTTACCGGATGCCGTGCGCCCGTCCACGCCGATCGCGATGCGTCCGCGGCGGTAGTTGCCGAGGATCTCGTCGACCGTCGCCGCGATGACGTCGCGGCGCTCGGGTGCCCATCTCGCCATGGCGCCAGCCTACGCCGGGGCGCGCATACGCTGAGGGGATGGGGACGCACGCGAATGCCGGGATCGGAGATCGCGTCGCCTCGTGGTTCGCGGCGGGTCACCGCCCGCTCCCCTGGCGCGCGCCCGGCTTCCCCGCGTGGGGCGTGCTCGTCTCGGAGTTCATGCTGCAGCAGACGCCCGTCGCGCGCGTGATCCCGCGGCTCGAGGCCTGGCTCGCACGGTGGCCGACGCCTCCCGACCTCGCCGCCGTGCCGCCAGGTGAGGCGGTGCGCGCGTGGGACCGCCTCGGCTACCCGCGCCGCGCGCTCAATCTGCACGCGGCATCCGTCGCGATCACCGAGCGGCACGACGGCGTCGTCCCCGCGGATGTCGACGCGCTGCTCGCGCTCCCGGGCGTCGGGCCGTATACGGCGCGCGCCGTCGCGGCGTTCGCCTACGGCATCCGCGTGCCCGTCGTCGACGTCAACGTGCGGCGCGTGCTCGCGCGCGCGGTGCGCGGCGTCGGCGAGCCGGGCCCCGCACGCACGCGCGACGAGCACACGCTCATGGAGTCGCTCCTTCCCGCGGATGCGGAGCAGGCCCGTCGTGCGAACGCGGGGATGATGGAGCTCGGTCAGACCGTGTGCACGGCCCGCTCCCCCGTGTGCGAGCGCTGCCCGATCGCCGACGCGTGCGCGTGGCGCGCAGCGGGATACCCCGCGTACACCGGACCGGTTGCTCCCCGGCAGAAGCCCTACGCGGGCTCGGATCGGGAAGTGCGGGGCCGCATCCTGCACGAGCTGCGCGTGAGCGAGCTGCCCGTGCCCACGGCTCGCGTCGCGGAGCTCTGGCCCGATGCCCGCCAGCTCGAGCGTGCCCTCGCCGGCCTTCTCGCCGACGGTCTCGCGGAGCGCGTCGGCGACGGCTACGCGCTGCCCTCCCGCTGAGGGCGCCGCCCGGCGGCGTCGGCGCGCGTCGGCGGGCTGAGGCACACTAGGCGCATGCCGGAGCTGCCCGAGGTGCACGCCCTCGCATCCGACCTGGATACGAGGTTGCGCGGGCGTGTCGTCGATCGCGTGCAGATCGTCGCGTTCCCCGCCCTCAAGACCTACGACCCGCCGATCGACGCCCTGTCGGGCGCCCGTATCAGGGGCGTCGCTCGGCACGGCAAGTTCCTCGACCTCGAGACCGAGAGCGGACTGCATCTCGTGCTGCACCTCGCGCGCGCCGGATGGATCCGCTGGCGCGCGGGCGCTCCGAAGGCATCCGGGAGGCCAGGCTCGGGGCCGCTCGCCGCGCGTCTCGTGCTCCGAGGTGGCGACGGGATCGACGACGGCGCGGGGTTCGACGTGACCGAGGCCGGCACGAAGAAGAGCCTTGCGATCTACGTCGTGCGCGATCCCGCGGAGGTGCCCGGCATCGCGCGGCTCGGACCCGATCCGCTCGCCGACGACTTCACGCTCGAAAGGTTCCGCGGCATCCTCGCAGCTCAAGGGCGCGCACAGCTCAAGGGCGTGTTGCGCGATCAGTCGGTCATCGCGGGCATCGGCAACGCCTACTCCGACGAGATCCTGCACCTCGCACGCATGTCGCCGTACAAGCCCGCCGCGATGAGCGACGACGACTCGGCCATCCTCTACGACGCCCTGCGTGCGACGCTCGTGGATGCCGTGGCGCGCTCGCACGGCCTCGCCGCATCCGAGCTCAAGGCCGAGAAGAAGTCGGCGCTGCGCGTGCACGGCCGCTTCGGCGAGCCGTGCCCCGTGTGCGGTGACCGCATCGAGCAGGTGATCTTCGCGGATCGCACCTTCCAGTACTGCCCGACGTGCCAGACGGGCGGCAAGAAGCTCAGCGACCGCGTGCTCGATCGGCTGCTCAAGTAGCCGGGAGGCGTGTAGGCGGTCTCGAGACGCGTCGCTTCGCGGCGCTCCTCAACCACCCGGAGCAGCAATCAGTCCCCGAGCAGAGCGGCGGCCAGGAGCCCGAGCGTGTGCTCGCGCCCCGGCGCGCGATCCGCGGGCTCGCCCTCGCGTGCCCCCGCGCCGGGCGAGAGCATGACCTCGTCGACGCCGAACCCCGCAGCGAGGTCGCGGATGCGCGCCGCTGCAGCATCCGGGGCGTCGACGACCCAGCGCTCGAGCATCGTGTCGACGACGTGTCGTGAGGCGGCGTCGAGCTCTTCCCGCTCGGCCGCCTCGACCGTGTCGAGCGGGCGCAGCGGCTTGCCCGTGCGCAAGCGCGCCATGCTGTGCAGTTGCGGAAGCGCGCGGGCGTGCGCTTCCGCAACCGTGTCGGCGACGACGACGTTGAGCGTCAGGAAAGTGCGTGGTGCCGCGAGGCCCTCCGAGGGCTGGAACTCCCGGCGGTAGATGTCGAGCGCACGTTCGGTGCCTTCGCCCGAGAAGTGGTGCGCGAACACGTACGGAAGGCCGAGCTTCGCGGCGAGGTGCGCCGAGTAGTCGCTCGACCCGAGCAGCCACAGCTCGGGGATGCCCGTCGCCGCGGGCGTCGCCCGCACCTCGTACTCCCGCAGCCCGTCGCGCGTGTTGAGCGTGATCGTCGCGCCGTCGCCCGCGAGGGCCCGGATGTCGCCGAGGTGCTCCTCGAAGCGGTCGACCTCGCTCGTTGGGCCGCTCGCCCGCAAGAGTGCCGAGATGACGGGATCGGATCCGGGTGCCCGCCCGATGCCGAGATCGATGCGCCCCGGCGCAAGCGCCTCGAGCGCCGCGAACTGCTCCGCGACGACGAGCGGCGCGTGGTTGGGCAGCATGACGCCACCCGAGCCGACGCGGATGCGGTGGGTGCGCGCCGCGACGGCCGCGATGAGCACGGGCGGCGCCGTCGACGCGACCGCCGGCATGTTGTGGTGCTCCGCGAACCAGTAGCGCGTGTAGCCGAACTCGTCGGCGCGCTGCGCGAGGGCGAGGGATGCCGCCACGGCATCCGCGGAGCTCTGCCCCGTCCGAACGGGCACGAGGTCGAGAACGGAGAGCGCAACGGTCACTTAGAGGGCAACGCGCGAGTCGACGTTGAGATTCCTCTCACGCGCTCAGGTGGTTGAGGAGCGGGCCGCCGCCGGCGGTACGCGTCTCGAAACCACCGTCGCCGCTACTCGTCCTCGTCGTCGTCGAGCTCGCGCGGCTTGACGTAGGGGTCCTCGTCGCCCGCGTAATGCGCGTTCGCGGCGAGGGCCCGCGCCTCGTTGTCGCGCTCGGTCGCCTCGCGCAAGAGCGCGTCGATGTGCGCCGCGTTCTCGGGCACGGCATCCGCGATGAACTCGAGGCTCGGGGTCAGCCGCACGTTGAGGTTGCGGCCGACCTCGGTGCGCAGCATGCCCGTCGCGGCCTTGAGTGCCGCGGCGGAATCCGCCCGCTCCTCGTCGGTGCCGTAGACCGTGTAGAAGACGCTCGCGTGCTGCAGATCGCCCGTGACGCGCACATCCGTGATGGTCACGAAGCCGAGCCGGGGGTCGCGGATGCCGCGCTCGAGCCGCCGCGCGATGATCTCCTTGATGCGGTCGGCGACCTTGGCCGCCCGGGGGTTCTCGCCCATGGCTCCCACCTTTCGAAACCAGCCGCTCCGCGGCTGAGACGGATAGGCAGGTGGCTCGGGCTCCGGATCCCTTTCCGAGTCAATCGGGGTAGGGGCCCCCGCTCTTGACTCGGAAAGGGATCCGGTGCCCGAAGCCACCGTCACCCATGCGGACTAGCCGCGCGGCTTCTCGACCAGCTCGATCGTCTCGATCTCGTCACCGATCTGGATGTCGTTGAACTTGCCGAGCCCGATACCGGCCTCGAAGCCCTCCTTGACCTCCGTGACGTCGTCCTTGAAGCGGCGGAGCGACTCGATCGCGAGCCCGTCGGCGAGCACGACGCCGTCGCGGATGACGCGCGCCTTGGCGTTGCGCGTGATCGTTCCGCTGCGGACGAGGACACCCGCGATGTTGCCGAACTTCGAGGAGCGGAACACCTCGCGGATCTCGGCGACACCCGACTGCACCTCCTCGTACTCCGGCTTGAGCATGCCCTTGAGGGACTGCTCGATGTCGTCGAGAGCCGAGTAGATGACCGAGTAGAAGCGGATGTCGATGCCCTCGCGAGCTGCCCGCTCACGCGCCTTGACATCCGGGCGCACGTTGAAGCCGATGACGATCGCGTTGTCGATCGTGGCGAGATCCACGTCCGATTCGGTGATCGCGCCGACGCCGCGGTGCAGGATGCGCAGCTGCACGGAGTCGTCGACCTCGATCTTGAGCAGCGACTCCTCGAGGGCCTCGACGGCACCCGAGACGTCACCCTTGATGATGAGGTTGAGCGAGTCGACCTTGCCCTCTTCGAGTGCGCGCGTGAAGTCCTCGAGGCTGATGCGCTTGCGGGCCTTGGCGAGCTGGGCGTTGCGCTCGACGGCCTCGCGCTTCTCGGCGATCTGGCGGGCGGTGCGGTCCTCCTCGGTGACGAGGAAGGTGTCACCCGCGCGCGGCACGGTCGAGAGACCCTGCACCTGCACGGGGCGCGACGGCGCGGCCTCTTCGACCGGCTCGCCGTTCTCGTCGTGCATGGCACGCACGCGGCCGTAGGCCGTGCCCGCGACGATCGCATCGCCGACGCGCAGCGTTCCCGACTGGATGAGCACCGTCGCGACGGCACCGCGGCCCTTGTCGAGCTTCGCCTCGATCGCGACGCCGCGCGCGTCCTTGTTGGGGTTCGCACGCAGGTCGAGGCCGGCATCCGCGGTCAGGAGCACGGCATCCAGAAGGTCCGTGATGCCGATGTTGTTGAGCGCCGACACGTCGATGAACATCGTGTCGCCGCCGTACTCCTCGGCCACGAGCCCGAACTCGGTGAGCTGCTGCCGCACCTTGGCGGGGTTCGCGCCCTCCTTGTCAATCTTGTTGACCGCGACGACGATCGGCACGTTGGCGGCCTGCGCGTGGTTGAGCGCCTCGACCGTCTGCGGCATGATGCCGTCGTCGGCCGCGACCACGAGGATCGCGATGTCGGTCACCTGCGCACCGCGGGCACGCATGGCGGTGAACGCCTCGTGACCCGGGGTGTCGATGAAGGTGATCGCACGCTCGATGCCGTCGTGCTCCGTCCACACCTGGTAGGCGCCGATGTGCTGCGTGATGCCGCCGGCCTCACCCGCGACGACATTCGCCTTGCGGATGGCGTCGAGGAGCTTCGTCTTACCGTGGTCGACGTGACCCATGACGGTCACGACCGGCGGACGGATCTCGAGGTCGGTGTCGTCCTCGTCTTCGAGCTCCTGCTCGAGGTCGAGGCCGAAGCCCTCGAGGAGCTCCTTGTCCTCATCCTCGGGGCTCACGATCTGGATCTTGTAGCCGAGCTCCTCGCCGAGGATCTCGAACGTCGCCTCGTCGAGGGACTCGGTCGCTGTCGCCATCTCACCGAGGTGGAAGAGCGCCGTCACGAGCGACCCGGGCTGCACCGAGAAGCCCGTGAGCGTCTCGAGCTTGTCGGCGAGGTCGCTGATGGAGGCGCCGCGACGGAGGCGGATGGTGCGGCTGCCGTCGCCGCGCGGGATGCTGACGCCACCGAGCTGCGGGGCCTCCCGCATCTCGAACTCGGCGCGCTTCGTGCGCTTCGACTTCCGAGCCTTGGACTTTCCGCCGCCCTTGCCGAAGGCGCCCGCGGTCCCTCCGCCGGGTCCACGGCCACGGCCGCCGCCGCCCGGGCGACCGGCGTAGCCGCCGCCGGGACGGCCCGAGAAGCCGCCACCGGCACCGCCCGGACGGCCGGGGCCGCCGGGACGCTGCTGGAACGGGGCGCCGGGACGCGGTGCACCCGGGCGCGGGGCGCCGGGACGCGGGGCGCCCGGACGCGGTGCCGCGGGACGCGGGATGGCTCCGCCGCCCGGACGCGGCATCCCTTGCGTCGACGAGAACGGGTTGTTGCCGGGGCGCGGGGCGCCGGGACGCTGCATACCCTGGCTCGGCGCGTAGGGGTTGTTGCCCGGGCGCGGGGCGCCGGGGCGCGGACCCGCAGGGCGCGGCGCAGCGGGCCCCGGAGTCGGCGCGGCGGGGCGCTCGGCGGCGGGGCGCTCGGGCGCGGGGGCGCTCGGCGCTGCCGCCGCGGGCGCTTCGGCGGCGGGGGCCGGTGCCGGAGCGGGCGCGGGCTTCGCGGCAGCCGGCTTGGGCGCGGGCTTGGCCGCCGGCTTCGCCTCGGCGGGCTTGGGCTTCGCGACGCCGTCGGCCTCGAGCTGCTGCTTGAGGCGTCGCGCGACGGGGGGCGCGATCGACGAGGACGCGGACTTCACGTACTCGCCCATCTCCTTGAGCTTCTCAAGGGCGATGTTGGATTCGATGCCGAGCTCTGCTGCGATCTCGTGCACGCGGGGGTTGGCCACAATTCTCCTGTCTGGATCCGCTCCAGCCAGGAGCGGACGTTATCGGTGGAGGGGTCTCATTTCGAGCCGCTCATTACTTGTCCATGTGCCGTTCAGCCTGTTCTTCAGGGACTGGATAGAGGTTCGTCAGTTCGCTCGCGTCGAGCGACCCGGTCGTGCGGAGGGCACGCCCGAAGGCGCGTTTCCGGACGGCAGCCGCGACGCATCCGGGATCCGGATGGACCCAGGCGCCGCGCCCCGGGAGCCTGGCCGCGGCATCCACCGCGACCCGTCCGTCGCGCGCGACGACCCTCACGAGTGAGGAGCGGGGAGCGCGCTGCCGGCAACCCAGGCAGGTTCTGACGGATTCCATCCTACCCCCTCCCCTCGTGTGCTTTCCGACTAGCTGCAGCTTGTCGGGCTCGGAGCCAGGTGTACTCCGCGCTCGAATCCAGTCGCTCGAGCTAGATCACGACTCCAGGACGGAGTCGGGCTGGATGTCGATGCGGGCGCCCGTGAGCTTCGCGGCGAGGCGGGCGTTCTGGCCCTCCTTGCCGATCGCGAGCGAGAGCTGGTAGTCGGGTACGAGGGCGCGCACGGCCTTGAGGCCGGGGTCCACGACGAAGGCGCTCGTGACCTTCGCGGGGCTCAAAGCGTTCGACACGAACGTCGCGAGGTCGTCCGACCAGTCGACGATGTCGATCTTCTCGTCGTTGAGCTCGCTCGTCACGGCCCGGACGCGCGCCCCGAGCTCGCCGATGCACGCGCCCTTGGCGTTGACGCCCGGCTGCGTCGCGCGCACCGCGATCTTCGTGCGGTGCCCCGCCTCGCGCGCGAGCGATGCGATCTCCACGACGCCCGACGCGATCTCGGGCACCTCGAGCGCGAAGAGCTTGCGCACGAGCCCCGGATGCGTACGGCTCACGGTGATCGACGGGCCCTTGAGGCCCTTCGCGACGCTCGTGACATAGACGCGGATGCGGCTGCCGTGCGCGTAGTCCTCGCCCGGGACCTGCTCCTCGGGGGGCAGGATCGCCTCGACCGAGCCGAGGTCGATGTGCACCATGCGCGGGTTCGGCCCCTGCTGGATGACGCCCGCGACGATGTCGCCCTCCTTGCCGCGGAACTCGCCGAGCACCTTGTCGTCGCCGATATCGCGCAGCCGCTGGTTGATGACCTGCTTCGCCGCGAACGCCGCGATGCGGCCGAAGTCGTCGGGACTGTCGACGGCCTCGCCGATGACCTCGCCGTTGTCGTCATGCTCGGGCAGGTAGATCGCCACGTGGCCGGTCTTGCGGTCGAGCTCGGCGCGCGCGCCCGAGTCGGCCGTCTTGCCCGTGTGCTTGAGGTAGGCCGTCAGGATGGCCTGCTCGATGATCTGAACCAGTTCATCGAAGGGGATCTCACGCTCCCGTTCCATGAGCCGCAAAACGGCGAGGTCGATGTCCACGTCAGCCTCCGATATTCAGATCTCGCGCGGCCGGACCTGCATGCCGCGACCGTCCACTCTACCCGAGCACCCTCGCCGCGGGCAGTGGACGAACGACGGCCGCCGAACGTTGGGCGGACACGGCATCCGGATGCCGTCAGACTGGACCCATGCCCGACGCGCGCGCCGAGTTCGAGGCCGTCTACCGGCAGCACCTGCCGGCCGTGAGCGCCTACCTCGCACGCCGTGTCGATCGCGACGACGTCGAAGACCTCGCGGCCGACGTCTTCGCGATCGCGTGGCGCAAGCGCGCATCCGTCGCCCCGGGCGAGGAGCTTCCGTGGCTCTACCGCATCGCGTCGTACCAGGTCTCGAACCATCGCCGTCGCGCGGCCGTGCGGGCGAACGCGCTGGGGCTGCTCTCGGCACCCGACTCCGCGCCGGCCGCGGATGCCCTGCTCGGCGCGGATGCCGAGCTCGCCTCCGCCTGGCGCGCTCTCCCGGGTCGGCACCGGGAGGTGCTCGCCCTCATCGTGCTCGACGACGTGTCGGTGGGCGAGGCCGCGATCGCGCTCGGGCTGAGCCCCAACGCGGTCAGCATCCGCCTGCACCGCGCGAAGAAGGCTCTCGCCGCCGCACTTGCGCGTGCGCGCGACGATGCGATTTCGGATGCCGGTGAAAGATCCGAGGCGCCCGCGACATAGACAGGGTATGGATCACGACCACGACCCTCTCGAGCGCCTGCGCAAGGCGTCCGCACCTCAACCCGCTCCCGAGCTCGACGCCGCGCTCGTGACGGGCGCGCCCGATCGCCGGGCTCCCCGCCTCATCCGCCGGGGCCGTCTCGTGCGCGGCGCGAGCCTCGGCGTGACGGCCCTCGCGGCCGTCTCGGCGACCGCCCTCGTCATCGGCAACCCGTTCGCGACCCCCGCGCCGCTCTTCGCCGCGGCGGCGGGAGCTTCGGGCGGCGAGGCGAGCGCGCTCTCGGCATCCGACGCGCGCATCGCCGCGTGGGTCGACTACGAGTACCACGCGGGGTCGGGGCTCTCGACCGCGGGCGGTCGCGGCACGGTGTACGAGCTGCGGCGCGTCGGCTCGCCCGAGGATGCCGCAGCGGCCGCTGCCCGCGCGCTCGGCCTGGCCGGCTCCGTGTCGGAATCGAGCTACTCCTCGGCCGACTACCCGACGTACATCGTGGGACCCGAAGACGGCAGTGCGCCTGCACTGAGCCTGTCGTGGTCGGGCTCCGGCGACTGGTGGTACAACGACCCCTCCGCGTATCCCGCGCCCGTGTGCCAGGACGTGGAGTATACGAACGAGGACGGCACGACGGGGAGCTACCCCGATTGCCAGGTGCCCGAGATCCCCGCCTCGGAGTCGAAGGCCCCGAGTGAGTCCGAGGCGCGCGAGCTCGCCGCCGCGCTCTTCGCCGCGACGGGTCTCGACGTCGCGCCGGAGGACATCCGGGTGACGGCGGATGCGAACCAGAGCTACGCGAGCGCGAGCCTCACGGTCGACGGCGTCGCGACGGCGCTCGAATGGAGCGTCGGCTGGTCGCCGCTCGGTCGCATCGCGTGGGCGAGCGGCCACGCCGTCGAGGTCGTCGCGCGCGGCGACTTCGACACCGTGTCGCCGGCTTCGGCGATCGACCGGCTCGAGGACGGCCGTTGGTTCGGCGCGCCGGGTCCCGACTACTCGGGCGGCGCCGTCCTGTACGCGGCCGACAGCCTCGCGCGGGACGCGGGCGTCGCGGCGGGCGACCGCGACGCATCCGTGTCGTCGGACGGTGATGGCACGACGCCCAGCACCGAGCCCGACGCCGAGCCCCAGCCGAAGCCCGATCCCGCACCGGATGCCGATGGCGGCGCCGGCAGCGCTCCCGGCGACCCAGGTGACGGCGCGACGACGGAACCCGCGCCCGAGCCGGCCCCCGACGAGCCCACCGTGCCCGCCGAGCCGGAGCCGCTCCCGACGCCCGAGACGGTCTCGGTGACCCTCGAGCGCGCCGAGGCGACGCTCCTGCTGCTGTGGGACGTCGACGGCAACGCGTGGCTCGTACCCGGCTACGCGTACGAGCAGCCCGAGCAGGGCTTCTGGACGGCTGTCGTGTCGCTCGTCGAGGGCGTCATCGAGCTGCCGGAGCCCGTGTCGATCGAGCCCCTCCCGGCGAGGGAGGCGCAGTAGGGGCCCGTCGATCGGGCACGAGAATCGTGCGAGTCGGTCGCTCACTCCGGGTTGATGCGACCGACTCGCACGATTCGCACGTCTCAGGCGAGTGAGGCGCGGTAGCTCTCCACGAGGGATGCCGCGGGCACCTCGGTACGTGCGTTCGTGCGGCGGTCCCACAGCTCGACGAGCCCGTCGGCGGCGCCACGGCCCACGATGACGATCGTCGGCACGCCGAGCAGCTCGGCGTCGCCGAACTTGACACCGGGCGACACCTTGGGCCGGTCGTCGTAGAGCACCTCGAAGCCCGCTGACTCGAGCTCACCCGCAAGCCGCGCACCGAGCTCGAAGGCGACGTCGTCCTTGCCCGTCGCGACGACGTGCACGTCGAAGGGCGCGATCCCGCGCGGCCACAAGAGTCCGCGATCGTCGGCCGTCGCCTCGGCGATCGCCGCGAGGATGCGCGTGACCCCGATGCCGTACGAGCCCATCGTGACCGTCACGAGCTTGCCGTTCTCGTCGAGCACCTGCAGCCCGAGTGCATCGGCGTACTTGCGGCCGAGCTGGAAGACGTGTCCGATCTCCATGCCACGCGCGAGCTCGACGGGGCCCGAGCCGTCGGGCGCGGGGTCGCCAGCGCGCACCTCGGCGATCTCGACCGTGCCGTCGAACACGAAGTCACGACCCGCGACGAGCCCGAAGACGTGCGTGCCCTCGGCGTTCGCCCCCGTAATCCACGAGGTGCCGTCGACGACGCGGGGGTCGCCGAGGTAGCGGATGCCGGATGCCGACTCCTCGCCGAGCACGGGCCCGGTGGGCGACCACGGGCCGATGTAGCCCTTGACGAGCGCGGGGTTCGCGTCGAAGTCCGCCTCGGAGGCGGGCTCGACCTCGGAGGGCGAGAAGGCGACCTCGGCGCGCTTCATGTCGACCTCGCGGTCGCCCGGCACGGCCACGATGACGAGCTCTCGCGTGCCGTCGAGGTGGCTGAGGGCGAGCACGACGTTCTTGAGCGTGTCGGCGGCCGTCCACGGACGGTCCTCGCGCGGATGCTGTGCGTTCGCGACCTCGACGAGCGTCGCGATCGTCGGGGTGTCGGGCGTGTCACGGATGACGGCCGCAGGCTGACCCTCGATCGGCAGGGGGTCGGGCGCGATTGTCGTGAACGCCTCGACGTTCGCCGCGTAGCCGCCCGCCGACCGCACGAAGGTGTCCTCGCCGATGGGCGTCGGATGCAGGAACTCCTCCGAGCGCGAGCCGCCCATCGCGCCCGCGTCGGCCTGCACGATGACGTAGTCGAGCCCGAGCCGCGTGAAGATGCGCTCGTAGGCGTCGCGTTGCGCCTGGTACGACGCGTCGAGTCCGGCATCCGTGTAGTCGAAGGAGTAGGCGTCCTTCATCGTGAACTCACGGCCGCGCAGGAGGCCGGCGCGCGGACGGGCCTCGTCGCGGTACTTGTCCTGGATCTGGAAGATCGTGAGCGGGAGGTCCTTGTAGCTCGAGTACAGGTCTTTCACGAGGAGCGTGAAGACCTCCTCATGCGTGGGCGCGAGCAGATAGTCGGCGCCCTTGCGGTCCTGCAGGCGGAAGAGGTTGTCGCCGTACTCCTCCCACCGGTTCGTGGCCTCATACGGCTCGCGCGGGAGGAGCGCGGGGAACAGAACCTCCTGCGCGCCCGCGGCCGCCATCTCCTCACGGATGACGCGCTCGATGTTGGCGCGGACGCGCAGCCCGAGCGGGAGCCACGCGAAGATCCCCGGCGCCTGGCGGCGGATGTACCCGGCGCGCACGAGGAGCTTGTGGCTCGTCGCCTCGGCGTCGGCGGGGTCTTCCTTCAGCGTGCGGACGAAGAGTTGCGAGAGGAGGGTGGGCACCCGAATACTGTAGCCGCGCGCGCTCACGGCTCCGGCTCGAAGGGCAGCTCGGCACCCTCGGGAGACGCGTCATCCCGTGACGACGTTGCTGCCGACCGAGGATCGTGCCAACTCGAGCTCGACGGCCTGTACGGCGCCCACGACGCTGAGCCGCAGGGCGGCGACGTCGTAGGTTCCCGTCGAGGGCGGGTACGCCCAATCCGCCTCGGGCAGCCCCGCCCAGGAAGGGGGTTCGGCGCCCGCGCCGCTCGCGTCGGGATCGGGGTCGTTCTGGGCGTTGACGAGCAGTCCGAGCACTCCGTTCGAGCCGAAGAGGCCGCCGAGGGAGTCGCCCAGGAGCCCGACGATGCCGGACGCCGTCGCCGCGAGCGTCGACCCGAGCGACATGAGGAGGGGCGTCGCGACCCCGTCGATCGCCGGGGTCAGGATCGACGCGATGACCGGCCCGAGGGCCGCGAGCACGGCCGGAGTGAGTCCGGAGAGGAGTGTGTTGACCGCACCGCACAGGGTCGGCCCCACGATGACGATCGTGCAGAGGCCCGGGGTCTGCGCGAACGCCGAGCTCACGACCGCGGTGCCCGCGAGGAGCGAGGCGAGGCTCGCATCCGTCGAAACGGTGAGCACGCCGAGGGTGTTGCCGAGCAGCGAGAGCGGAACCGAGAGGGCGAGCTGCACACGGACGACGGCGAGGGCGTCGTCGATGCGGTCGACGATATCCGCGATCCACGCGTCGATCGCGTCGCCGATCGCAGCGAGGAGCGCGTCGAGCACGGGGCCGTTGATGAGCAGCTCGGTGTTGGGCGCGAGGCCGTTGAGATTCTCCTGCCCGTACGCGGCTCCGAACAGCGCCGCGAGGTCGACGCCGATGACGCCCGAGGCGAGGTCGATCGCGACGATGCCGTCGTCGTCGGAGATCGTGTCGTCGAGCAGTGCCGCGACGGCCGAGAAGTCAGGGGTGACGCTGAGGGTGACGGTCGGCGTGCCGACCCCGAGCGTCGTGAGGAGCGGCCCGAGGCCCGAAGGTCCGAGGATGCCGTTCGCGAGCGAGGTGAGCAGCCCCTGGTTCCCGGAGAGCGCCGTGAGCCCCGTCTGCAACGACGCGAGCGTCGACGACACGGCGCCCGTGAGCTGCGCCGTCAGCGGGGAGTCGAGTTCGAGCTCGAGTCCCGCGATCGCGTAGTCGCGCGCGAGCGTCGTATAGACCGATTGATCCCACACGGCGGTGCAGCCCTCGACGGAGGCGGCAGACGCCACGGCGCCGACGCCGAGCCGCGCATCCGTGAGGTCGCTCGAGATCGTCTCGGCGAGGCTTTCGCCGAGCGCCTGCTCGAGCAGAGTGCCGAGCTCGATCGTGCCGAACCGCGGACGCTCCTCGGGCGGTGCAGAGATCGCGTCGAGGTCGATGGCGCCGCCCTGCGTGATCGTGCCGGCTGCGCCCGCCGACGACGCGTCGCCGCTCGCGCGCCCGTACTGTCCGTAGACCCCTGCGTCGGTTGCGAGCGGCACGTGCAGGATGTCGCCCACGTCGAGGTTGACGGCGTCGAACGCGGCCGAGACGACGAGCGGGTTCTGGAACGCGTCTCCCCCGCTCCCCGGCACCTCGGTCGCCGACGCGGGTGCGGGGACGGCACCCGTGCCAGCGTCGCTCACCTGGATTCCGTGCGCCTCCGCGACTGTGCCGAGGTCGAGTCCGAGCAGCGTGCCACCCAGCACCGTCGCGGATGCCGTGCTCGTGCCGAGTGCATCACTCGTGCAATCGAGGGCCACGAGGGCCGAGCGATCGAACTCGCCATCCGTCCACGACGCGGCACTCGAGAGCGTCGTCGACGTCACGAGCACGGCACCGAAGGCGAGGACCGCGGTGCCGGCCGTGAGCTGACGACGTGCGCGAGGCATCCGGTCACCTCCCTCGCCGGGGACGAGCGCCCGCGGCGCGCAGGAAGACACCGACGGCCGCGAGCGCTGCGGCGAGCGCGAGGGGCGCCGCGAGGGCGACACCCGTCTGCGCGACCTCTCCCCCGTCGTCCGGGCCCGAGCCGTCGACGACAACCGTCTCGCCCGCCGCGGCGAAGCCGAGCGAGAACCGGGCGTCGCCGCCCTGGAGCTCGCCCGGTGCGGGATCGGGCAGCTCGATCGTCGCCCGCAGGAAGCGCACCCCGTGCGCGTCGAGCGTGCCGAGGTCGATGATGTCGCTCGGGGCGAGGTCGGCGAAGGGCGTCGGAGCCAGGAGGACGGATGCCGTCGCGGGGCACGTCGCGCTCGTCCCGGGTGCGACGGCTGGCGTCCACACCGCCGAGCACTCGTCGAGGCTCAAGCGCAGCCCCGCGAGGCTCGACACGAGCTCGCCTTCGCTCGTGACGCGCAGATCGAGGTCGCCCGGGGTGTCAGTGTCGAGGCGCACGGTGAGAAGCCAGTCGCCGCGATCGCCCGGGTCGAGGTCGAGCTGCAGCTCGAGCGGCTCCGCGTCGATCGTCAGCATGCCCGGAGTGCCGTCGTCGACGATATCCGCGGATGCCGGGGCCGCCGCTGCGAGCGCTCCCACCGCCGCGAGCACCGCCCCGGCGACGATGCATCCCGCGATGGGCCGCCTCATGATGCGCCACCCCCGTCGATCGCGAGCCGCCGCGCGCGGCTGGCACGATGCGCGGGCGCACGACCGCTCGGCCACCACGCCCAGAGCACGAGAAGGCTCGAGATCGCGGCGAGCACCGGCAGCGCGAGGCGCCCTCCCAGCGCCTCGACGAGGCCTCCCGCGAACGGCACGCCGCCGACGGCGCGCCCGACGCGCGTTGCGAGGTACGGCGCCGGGTCCACCTGATCGTTGGCGTCGCCCTTGAGCACGAGTCGTGCACCGCTCCCCGCGGGCTCGACCTCGACGACGCGGTGGGTCACGGGCGAGCCGTCGGCGCGCGTGACCGTCACGATGTCGCCCACGGCGGCATCACGCGCGGCGATGTCCTGCGCGAGCAGCACCGAGCCGGCCGGGAAGCCGGGCGACATCGAGCCCGTCTCGAGCCGCACGAGGTGGAACCCGGCGAGGGGCGCGAGCGCCGCGAGCACCACGAGAAGGCCCACGGCTGCCGCAACGGAGAGCACGACGCTTTGCACGACACGCGCCGAGCGGCGGGCGGACGCGCGCACGCCGCTCGGCGCGGCAGTCGCCTTCGTCCGCCCGTCGGTCGGGCGCTTCGCGATCATGACCGGACGCTGATCAGGACGCGACCGAGACCGCGTCGAAGTGCCACACGGGAGCCACCGTGTCGCCTTGCAGATCGGGGTCGGCGGCGAAGGATGCCGGGAAGGTCAGCGCGAAGCACACGACCTGCTCGGTGCCGGGCGTGACGTCATCCGCGGCCGCCGCGAGCGAGAAGCTACCGCCGCTCGACGCGTCGAGGGCCGAGCCGCTCGCCTGCAGCTGGGTGCCCGTCGTCGCATACGCGGCTGCCGAGCACCCGCTCGTGTCGGCCATGACGCGAGCGCCGTACGTGAGGGCGGCGGAAAGGGAGCCCGCCACGACGTCGGTGTCGGCAGCGAGAGTCAAGGTGCCACCGAGCGATCCCGCGACCGTGCGCAGTCGCACATAGCCGTAGACGGTGTCACCGGGGCTGAGCGCCGCGGCCTGCGCCGAGAAGTCGATGACGTTGGCGCCCGCCTCGGTCTCGTAGTGGCCCCACACCGTGTCGCCCGCCGTCAACTGCTCGACCTCGAACGTCGAGGCCGTCACACCCGGGTCGTTGTCGGCGCCACCCGTGACCCATTCGATGTCGGTCCATGCTGCGAGCGATGGCACCGTGATCCCGGCCGCGAGCACGATGCCGGCCGCCGCGATCGCGAGGGCCTTGTTGCGAGTGCGCGATCGGCGCGCGTCCACTCGGGTTCCGGTCATGTTCCCTCTCCTGATCTTCGGGGATCAGGGCGAGGGCCCCGGATCGGGCGCCCTCACCCTGGTCCATATATGCGGGATCGTATCCCCGGGGAGGGCAGACCGATCTACCCCCCTTTAGAGGGCCGGAACCGATCAGATCTCAGCTCGTGACGACGACAGGCTCGCCGACGGGCGCGTCGGCGCCCATCTCGTCGGCGATGCGCCGGGCCTCGGCGATGAGGGTCTCGACGATCTCCGACTCGGGCACGGTCTTGATGACCTCGCCCTTGACGAAGATCTGCCCTTTGCCGTTTCCCGAGGCGACGCCGAGGTCCGCCTCGCGCGCCTCCCCGGGGCCGTTGACGACGCATCCCATGACGGCGACGCGTAGCGGCACCGTGACGTTCTTGAGCCCCTCCGTGACCGAGTCGGCGAGCGAGTACACATCGACTTGCGCGCGGCCGCACGAGGGGCACGAGACGATCTCGAGCTTGCGCTCGCGCAGATTGAGCGATTGCAGGATCTGCAGGCCGACCTTGACCTCCTCGACGGGCGGCGCCGAGAGCGAGACGCGGATCGTGTCGCCGATGCCCTCCGAGAGCAGGATGCCGAACGCCGTCGCCGACTTGATCGTGCCCTGGAAGGCGGGGCCCGCCTCCGTCACCCCGAGGTGCAACGGCCAGTCGCCACGCTCGGCGAGCATCCGGTACGCCTTGACCATGACGATCGGGTCGTTGTGCTTGACCGAGATCTTGAAGTCGTGGAAGTCGTGCTCCTCGAAGAGGCTCGCCTCCCACACGGCGCTCTCCACGAGAGCCTCCGCCGTGGGGCGGCCGTACTTCTCGAGCAGCCGACGGTCGAGGGAGCCCGCGTTGACGCCGATGCGCAAGCTCACGCCCGCCGCCTGCGCGGCCTTCGCGATCTCGCCGACCTTGTCGTCGAACTGGCGGATGTTGCCGGGGTTCACACGCACGCCCGCGCACCCCGCGTCGATCGCCTGGAAGACGTACTTCGGCTGGAAGTGGATGTCGGCGATCACCGGGATCTGGCTCTTCTTCGCGATGATGTGCAGCACATCCGCGTCGTCCTGGCTCGGCACGGCGACGCGCACGATGTCGCATCCGGATGCCGTGAGCTCGGCGATCTGCTGAAGCGTCGCGTTGATGTTGGTGGTCGGCGTCGTCGTCATCGACTGCACGCTGACGGGGGCGTCGCCTCCGACGAGCACCTTGCCCACCTTGATCTGGCGGGACTTGCGACGCGGGGCGAGCACCTCGGGTGGGGGCTTCGGCATCCCGATGTTCACGGCAGGCACGGCTCCAGCTTAGAACCGGTGCCTGGATGCCGCCGGAAGGCGCTATTGTCGCGCCGTGACTAGTCACGCGCCGCTCCACCACCGCCTGCGTCGCGCCGTCGGACGCGACCCCGACGAGCCGCATCGCGCCGCGAGCCCCCTCGAGCTGCTCTTCGACCTCACCTTCGTGATCGCGTTCGGCGCGACCTCCACGCAGCTCGCGCATGCGATCGCCGAGGGGCACGTCGTGAGCGGCCTCGGAGCCTTCGCCTTCTCGACCTTCGCGGTGAGCTGGGCCTGGATCAACTACGCCTGGTGGGCCTCGGCCTTCGACACCGACGACTGGTACGTGCGCCTCATGACGCTCGTGCAGATGGTCGGCGTGCTCATCCTGAGCCTCGGCGTGCCGAACGTCTTCGCGAGCATCGCGGAGGGACGCCTCGACCCCGGCATCGTCGTGCTCGGGTACGTCATCATGCGGCTCGGCATGCTCGCGCTGTGGATCCGCGTCGCGATCCAAGACGCGACGCATCGGCGCACGGCGCTCGCGTTCATCGTCTCGCTCGCTACGGCGCAGCTCGGATGGATCGCCCTCGGACTCGCGCACCCCTCCCTCGTCGTGGGGCTCCTCGCGGCCGTGCCGCTCTACCTCATCGAGACGGTCGGCCCCGTCGTCGCGGAGCGGCGTTTCACGAGCACGCCGTGGCATCCGCATCACATCGCGGAGCGCTACTCCCTGCTCGTCATCATCACGCTCGGCGAGGTCATCCTCGGCACCGCCTCGACGATCAGCGCGATCGTGCACGAGAGCGGGTGGACCGTGGATGCCGGGGTCGTCGGGTTCGCCGGGACGGCGCTCGCCTTCGCCCTGTGGTGGACGTACTTCATGATGCCGTCGGGGGTGCTGCTCGCGCGCTTCCGAGGTCGCGGCTTCGTGTGGGGCTACGGGCACATCGTCGTCTTCGGCGCCCTCGTGGCGACGGGAGCCGGCCTCGACGTCGCGGCGATGGCGACGGAGGGCGAGGCGCACCTCGATCCGGTCTCCGTCGCGTGGGCCGTCGCCACACCCGTCATCGTGCTGCTCGTGGCGTTCTTCGCCCTGTACTCGATCCTCATCGGCACCTTCGACCCCTTCCACGTGCTGCTCTTCGGGGGCGCGCTCGCGATCCTCGTCGTGTCGGTGCTCGCGGCGGGCGCGGGCGCCCCGCTGAGCGTGTGGCTGAGTCTCGTCGTCGTGGCGCCCGTCGTCGTCATCGTGGGCTACGAGACGATCGGCCACCGCCTCCAGGCGTCACGGCTCGCCGAGCTGGTCGAGGACTCGCCCTAGAAGGCGCGTCGGTGCCGACGTCGTCAGCCGAGCGTCACGGGATTGACGATGTCGGCGTAGATGAGCAGGGCGCTCGAGAGACCCAGGATCGCCACGATGACGAGCGTGAGGGGCACGAGCCGCGCGATGTCGACGGGGCCGGGATCCGGCTTGCCCGCGAGCTTCGCGAAGCGGCGCCGGATCGCCTCCCAGAGGGCACCCGCGACGTGCCCGCCGTCGAGCGGCAGGAGGGGGATGAGGTTGAACACGAAGAGCGCCACGTTGAGGGCCGCGAGCATCTGGATGAGGCTCGCCGCCCGATCCGCGACGGGCGCCTCGTCGAGCGCCGTGATCTCGCCCGCGAGCCGCCCCACGCCCACGACGCTGATCGGCCCGTTCGGATCGCGGTCGTCGCCTCCGAAGGCCGCCTGAGCCACCTGAACGAGCCGCTGCGGGAGGGTCACGATGATCTTGCCGACCGCGACCGAGTTGTCCCACACCGCGGGCAGCACGGCCGTCACCGGCTGCTGTGCGCGCTCGGTCGCAGGGCTCACGCCCACGAAGCCGACCTCCTCCGTGACGACGTCCCCATCCGCATCCGTGACGGCCTGGCCGTTCTCGTCGTACACCGTGCGCTCGGTGAGCAGGGGCGTCATCTCGAGCGTGAGGCGCTCACCGTCACGCTCGACGACGACCGCGAGCTCCGTGCCGGGGTTCGCGCGGATGATGTCGCTCGCCTGCTCCCAACTCGTGATCGCCTCGCCGCCGATCGAGACGAGACGGTCGCCGGGCTTGATCCCCGCGGCCGCCGCAGGCGCCTCGGGATCGGATGCCGTGCACTCCGTCTGCGCGGCATCCGTCGCGACGCACTCGTTGACGACGCCGAGCGTCGTCGAATACTGGTAGACGCCGAAGCCGCACAGCACGACGGCATAGAGCACGATCGCGATGAGCAAGTTCATGAACGGGCCGCCGAGCATGATGATGATGCGCTTCCACACCGGCAGCTTGTAGAAGACGCGGTCCTCGTCGCCCGGCGTGATCGTCTCGGCGGATTGCTCGCGGGCATCCTGCACGAGCGTGTCGAGGAAGCCCGTGCTCGCGGTGCGCGCTCCCCCGCCCTCGCGCGCCGGCGGGTACATGCCAGCCATCGAGATGTAGCCGCCGAGCGGGATGAGCTTGACGCCGTACTCGGTCTCGCCCCGCTTGCGCGAGAAGAGCGTCGGGCCGAAGCCGATCATGTACTGGCCCACCTTGACGCCGAAGCGCTTCGCGGGGATCAGGTGGCCGAGCTCGTGGAGACCGATCGAGATCGCGAGGCCCACCGCCACGACGACGATGCCCAGCACGTAGAGCAGAACGGTTTCCACCGCGCCAGGCTAGGACACGTCCGCTGGGAGCGCGCACAGGCCGCGCTGAGCGATCACCATGCGCGTCGGCGGCGCCTCTCGCTGCGCCGGTGCACGATGCCGCCGACGATGACGATGAGGAGCATGATCACGAAGACGGCGCCGACGCCGGCGATCGCGACTCCGAGCGGCACGCCGGCGACCTGGAGGTACTCGGTGTGCGTGACGACGGGCGTGTAGTCCTCGCGAGCCCCCGTCGACGTGATCGTGAGATCCCCGGTGATCTGCGATGCGGGGTCCGCGAAGTAGGCCTCGACGACGGTGAGGTATGCGCCGAACGGCATGAGCGCCGGTTCGTCGACGGGGCCCGCCCACACGACCGCGCCAGCGACCGTCCCGTCGGGGAAGGCCGCCTGCATTCCGTCATCGCCGAAGAGGGCGAGACGCACCGTCTGGGGCGTCTTGGCCAGTTGCGACAACAGGAGCGGGTAGACGATCGCGTCGGTCGCGAACTCGAAGCGCACGGGGTCGAGCATCCCGTCGAGGGGCTCCTCCCCCGTGAGCTTGAGCGCCGCGAACGACCACCCGCGCGCGATGTAGTCGGCCAAGAGCGCCTGCACGGCGGGATCGATGCCGTACCCGTTCGCGTCGAGCCAGCTCTGGAGACCCGCCGCATCGGATGCCGCGAGCGTGACCGCCTGGATCGGCCCGAGGTCGACTTCCGTGAGCACCTCGGGCGGTGCGCCCGCCGACGAGCCGTCGCCAGCGCTGCTCCACCAGTCCTCGACGGTCTCGACGACGGGCTCGGTCTGCCGGCCCAGGGCGTCGAAGAGCGTCGCGTCGCCTCGGCTCACGGTCGCGGGCGTCGGCGTCGGAACGACGAGCCCGGTGTCGGCACCGTCGGCGAGCATGTCGAGCACCATGTCGATGCGCTCGGTCGTCCCGTCGAAGGTCACGATCGCGCGCTCCTCGCCGACCGACACCGAGGTGTCTCCGGGCGGCGTCGGCGCGCCGCACGCGCAGGCCGCGGCGGGTTGTGCCATGCCCACGCCGGTAAGAGTCGCCGCGAGGAGCATCGTGGCGGTCGCGCCCGCGAGCGTGCGTCTCGTCATCCGTTGACCCCTCCCGCGAGCAGCCGGTCGGCCTCGTCGCGCGCCCATGCCTCGGCCGCGAGCACTCCCTCGAGGGTGACAGGCCCGGGCTCGTGCGCCTCGACGACCCGCCGCACCGTCTCGACGATCCCGAGGAACGGCACGCGCCTCGCGTGGAACGCCTCGACGGCCTGTTCGTTCGCGGCGTTGTAGACAGCAGGGAAGGTGCCGCCGAGCTCGCCGACGTGCCGCGCAAGCGCGACGGCGGGGAACGTCGCGTCGTCGAGCGGCTCGAAGCTCCACTGTTGCGCGCGCGTCCAGTCGAGGGGCGCCCCGACGCCGGGAACCCGCTGCGGCCAGCCCAGCCCGAGCGAGATCGGCAGCCGCATGTCCGGCGGCGAGGCCTGGGCGATCGTCGAGCCGTCGACGAACTCGACCATCGAGTGCACGATCGACTGCGGATGCACGACGACGTCGATCCGGTCGTACGGGATGCCGAAGAGCAGGTGCGCCTCGATGACCTCGAGTCCCTTGTTGACGAGCGTCGCCGAGTTCGTCGTGACGACGCGCCCCATGTCCCATGTCGGATGCGCGAGCGCCTGCTCGGGAGTCACCTCCGCGAGCTCCTCGCGCGAGCGCCCGCGGAACGGGCCCCCGGATGCCGTCACGACGAGTCGTCGCACCTCGCCGTGCTCTCCCGCGCGCAGTGCTTGCGCGAGTGCCGAGTGCTCCGAGTCGACGGGGACGATCTGGCCCGGCGCCGCGGCTGCGAGCACGAGCTCGCCGCCCACGATGAGACTCTCTTTGTTGGCGAGCGCGAGGGTCGCGCCGGTCTCGAGCGCCGCGAGCGTCGCTGCGAGCCCCACGGAACCCGTGATGCCGTTGAGCACGACGTCGGCTGGCGTGTCGCGGATGAGCGCGACAGTGTCGTCGATGCCGAGCGCCGTGCGCGCGACTCCCGTCTCAGCGGCCTGCCGGGCGAGCGCATCCGCATTGCGACCGGCCGCGAGCCCCACGAGCTCGAACCGGTCGGGATGCGCCGCGATGACGTCGAGGGCTTGGGTGCCGATCGATCCCGTGGATCCGAGGACGAGGACGCGACGCCGACTCATGCGCCGAGCCTAGCCGCGCGCATCCACCCCCGAGCGGAGCGGCGCGACGCGTCGGATCAGGCGGCGTTGACGTCCTTGATGTCGATGAGGAAGACGAGCGTCTGGCCCCCGAGGTCGGCGGCCTCGGGATCCGTGCCGTAGGCGAGCTCCGGCGGGATGACGACGATGACCGTCGAGCCGACCTTCTGTCCGACGAGCGCAGCACCGAAGCCCGGCACGACCTGCGTGGTCGAGAAGGTCGCTGGCGACTTCCCGAAGCTCTGGTCGAAGATCTCGCCCGAGTTCCAGCTGATGCCCTGGTAGTCGACCGTCACGCGGTCCCCCGCGACGACCGTCGCGCCGTCACCCTCTTCGAGCACGGCCTCCTGCAGCTCGGTGGGCATCTCGCCGTCGGGCAGCGTCACGGTGGGGATGCCGTCGTCGTCGCGCGTGACCTCGGGAACCCCATCCGTCCACGCCGCGGGCGTCAGCTGCTCCTCGACGGAGACGACGTCGACGACGAAGACGACGGTGTCGCCCGCCGAGATGCCGAAGTCGGAAGCGCCCGCATCGCCGAACGCCTCGGCGGCGGGGACCACGCCGACCACGCGCGATCCCACGGTCGAGCACTCGATGGTCTTGACGAGGCCGGGGATATAGGCCGCCTCGTTGAGCAGGAACTCCGCCTGCTGATCCTCCGCATAGCCGGTGCTCGTCGCGAGGTCGCCCGTCGTGCCGTTGTAGAGGGTGAAGTCCACGAGGACCGTGTCGCCGTAGACGGCCTTCTCGCCGTCTCCCTCGATCACGACACGGCGCTCGGTGCGATCCACCTCGAGAGGCGCGTCGACCGAGACCGTCGGCGAGGCCCCGAAGTCCCCCGTGACGTCGACGGCATCCGCGGCCGAGCCGGACGCCGCGCACTCGCGATCGGCCGCGTTCGGCGTCGAGGGCGACGGTGACGAGCTCGAGTCGGGCGCGTCCGAGGCGCACCCGGCGAGGGCGACCGCGAGCGCGGCGACGGTCAAGACGGGAAGGGCGCGGGGCACGACGGACTCCTCAGAATGCGATGCGGAACGCTTCATCCTGCCGCATGCAACCTTGACGCGCGGTGCGAAGATCCGCCGCAGCCCGCCGCCTACACTCGGAGCATGCCCTTCAGCGTGCCTCAGGAGCGCAAGCTCGTCACCGAACTCCCTGGCCCGAAGTCCCGCGCCCTGCAGGAGCGTCGGGTCGCGAGCGTCTCGCGCGGCGCGGGCACGCTCGCGAACATCTACATGGATCACGGCTCGGGCGCGATCCTCGTGGACGTCGACGGCAACCAGCTCATCGACCTCGGATGCGGCATCGGCGTCACGACGATCGGTCACGCGCATCCCGAGGTCGCGGAGGTCGTCGCCGAGCAGGCCGCGAAGCTCACCCACACGCTCTTCACGGTCACGCCCTACGAGAACTACGTGCGCGTCGCCGAGAAGCTCGCCGAGATCACACCGGGCGACTTCGAGAAGCACTCGATCCTCGTCAACTCGGGGGCGGAGGCCGTCGAGAACGCCGTCAAGATCGCGCGCCGCTTCACGGGCCGCCGCGCGATCGTGAGCCTCGACCACGCCTTCCACGGCCGCACCAACCTCACGATGGCGATGACCTACCGCCCCTGGCCCGAGCGAGCGGGCATGGGCCCGTTCCCTGGCGAGCTCTACTCCGTGCCGATCTCCTACCCCTTCCGCGACGGGCTCACGGGCGAGGAGGCGGCCGCCAAGACGATCGACTACATCGAGACGCACATCGGGGCGACCGAGGTCGCGGCGTTCTTCGCCGAGCCCATCCAGGGCGACGGCGGCATCATCATCCCCGCCCCCGGCTACTTCGCCGCCATCAAGCGCTTCTGCGAGGAGAACGGTATCGTCTTCGTCGCCGACGAGATCCAGGCGGGCATCGCACGCACGGGTGCGTGGTACTCGATCGAGCACCACGGTGTCGTGCCCGATCTCGTGACGAGCGCGAAGGGCATCGCGGGCGGTCTTCCCCTCGCTGCCGTCACGGGACGCGCCGACATCATGGATGCCGTGCAGCCCGGCGGCATCGGAGGCACCTTCGGCGGCAACCCCGTGTCGACCGCGGCGGCCCTCAAGGTGTTCGAGATCGTCGAGCGCGACGACCTCATCGGCGAGGCCCAGCGCGTCGAGCGCACGCTCCGCGCGCGGATCGGCGATTGGCCCGAGCGCTTCGGGGTCGTCGGCGAGGTGCGCGGCAAGGGCGCCATGTTCGGCGTCGAGCTCGTTCAACCGGGGACGACGACGCCGCACCCCGAGGCGCTCACGACCGTACTGCGGCACGCGACGGCCCATGGCGTCATCCCGCTCGACTCCGGATCGTGGGACTCGGTGCTGCGGCTGCTGCCGAGCGTCGTCATCAGCGACGCCCTCCTCGACGAGGCCGCGGGCGTGCTCGAAGAGGCTCTCGCGACGCTCTGAGCGCCATGGCCGACGAGAGCTCCGACCGCGTCGTGGTCGACCCCTTTCCGCCGGGGTTCGGCATGGCCGAGGGGCCGCGACCCGTCGAACCGCCGCCCCTGCGTCGGCGGCGGCGCCGGATGCCGTGGGGCCGCTGGCTGGGGCTCGCACTCGTCGCGCTCGCCATCGCGGGCCTCCTCGTGGCGGCGCCGTGGGATCCCGAGCGCCGTCAGGCGTACGCCGACCAGTGGATCGTGTGGACGGAGCCGCCCGCCGCGCACATCGCGGAGCTCGCCGACGATCTCGCACTCACCGAGACCGGGCGTCGCATCTTCTTCGCGAGCCGCCCGCAGATCGACGACGCGAGCGACTTCCAACAGCACTGCCCGCTCGAGGGCGACATCGTGCTCGGCTGCTACGGCGGCGAGCGCATCTACGTCTACCGTGTGACGGACGAGCGTCTCGACGGCACGGTCGAGGCGACGGCGGCGCACGAGCTGCTGCACGCCGTCTACGACCGGATGGCTCCTGAGGAGGCAACACGCATCGACGCGCTCGTCGCCGCCTATGTCGCGGCCCTCCCCGCCGACGACGAGAACGTGCGCACCGTCGCCGGGTACCCCGAGTCGCAGCACGCCGACGAGTGGCACTCGCGGCTCGGCACGGACTATGCGCAGCTGCCGGTCGAGCTCGAGCGGCACTACGCCGAGATCTTCGCCGACCGCGCGCGGATCGTCGCGTTCGCGCAGGGCTCGACAGCCGAGCTCGACGGCTACACGGATCGCATCGAGCAGCTCTCGGCGGAGCTCGCGCAAGCATCCGACGATCTCTCGGCACGTGCGGCTGCCTACGACGACGCGATCGCGCGGCTCAATGCCGACATCGAGGACTTCAACGCCCGGGCGGAGGCCGGCGCATTCGACTCCCAGGACGAGTTCGATGCCGAGCGGCACGCGCTTCTCGATCGGCAGGACGCGCTCGAGAGCGACAGACTCCGGCTCAACGCCGACGTGGACGCCTACAACGCCAAGCTCGCCGAGCTCAGCGCGCTCGACGCGGAACGCGCCGAGCTGTTCTCGCACCTCGACAGCCGCTCGGCTCCGAAGTAGAGCGCGCTGCGCCGTCGCCGCTCACGCGCCGAAGGGATCGTCGGCGAGACGGATGACGGGCTCATAGCGCACGGGGAAGCCCACGGATGCCGCGATGAAGCACTTCTCGGATGCCTCGTGATGAGCGTCGAGGGCGTCGGCCGGGTCTCCCGCGGCGATCGTCACGACGGGGTGGAGAGTCGCCTCGGTGAAGTGGCCGCCGCCATCCGACGTCTGCGCGAGCTCACCCGTCGCGGCGTCCTCGTAGGCGACGACGACGATGCCTCGCGACACCGCGACGTGCAGGTAGCTCAGCATGTGGCACTGGCTGAGGGCCGCGAGGAGGAGCTCCTCGGGATTCCAGCGCTCGCGATCGCCGTGGAACGCCCGGTCGCTCGATCCGGCGAGCTCGTGCAGCTTGCCCTCGGAACGCACGACGTGGTCGCGACCGTACGCGCGGTAGCTCGACGTGCCGGCTCCGCGGTTGCCGGTCCATTCGACGGAAACCGCGTAATGGTGACGCAGATCCATGGGAATCCTTACTCTCAGCGGGCCACAGCTACGGAATCAGCACCTTCTGCGCCGATCCGCCGGAGGTAGGATCGCTGCTATGACCGACACGCTGACGCCTCCCACGGTAGCGCCGCTCGCGCAAGAGCGCCGCCTCGTCACCGCGATCCCCGGACCGCGATCGATCGCGCTGCAGGAGCGACGCCGTCAAGTGGTGTCCGAGGGCGTCTCGAGCACGCTGCCGGTCTTCATCGAGCGTGCCCATGGCGCGATCCTCGTCGACGTCGACGGCAACCAGTTCATCGACCTCGGCGCGGGCATCGGCGTCACGACGATCGGCCACACCGACGACAGCGTCGTCGCCGCGGCGCGCGAGCAGCTGGGCGATGTCACCCACACGCTCTTCACGATCACGCCGTACGAGGAGTACGTGCGCGTCGCCGAGCTGCTCGCGCAGCACACGCCCGGCGACTTCGCGAAGAAGACGGTACTCGTCAACTCGGGCGCCGAGGCCGTCGAGAACGGCGTGAAGATCGCCCGCAAGTACACGGGCCGCGCCGGTGTCGCCGTGCTCGAGCACGCGTACCACGGCCGCACGAACCTCACGATGGCCATGAACTTCAAGGCCATGCCCTATGCGCTCGGATTCGGGCCCTTCGCGGGCGACGTGTATCGCGCACCCAACTCGTACCCTCTGCACGACGGGCTCTCGGGCGAGGCTGCCGCCGCCCGCACGATCTCGTACCTCGAGAAGACGGTCGGCGCATCCGACCTCGCGTGCCTCGTCGTCGAGCCCATCCAAGGTGAGGGCGGCTTCATCGTGCCGGCCGACGGCTACTTGCCCGCCCTGCAGGAGTGGTGCACCGCCAACGGCATCGTGTTCATCGCCGACGAGATCCAGTCGGGCATGGCGCGCACGGGCGCCTACTTCGCGAGCGAGCACTTCGGCCTCGTGCCCGACCTCGTGCTCTCGGCGAAGGGCATCGCGGGTGGCCTGCCCCTTGCGGGCGTAACGGGGCGCGCGGAGATCATGGATGCCGCCCAGCCGGGCGGGCTCGGCGGTACCTTCGGCGGCAACCCCGTCGCGTGCGCTGCGGCTGTCGCGGTCTTCGAGCGCATCGAGAGCGACGGGCTGCTCGCCGAGGCCGCACGCATCGAGACGGGGCTTCGCGCGGCGCTCACCGAGTTGCAGGCGACGCACCCGGTCATCGCCGAGGTGCGCGGCATCGGCGCCATGGTCGCGATCGAGCTGCTCGACCCCGACACGCACACGCCGCGCGCCGACCTCGTGGCCGCGATCGCGGCGGAGGCGGCGCAGCGCGGCGTGCTCGTGCTCACGGCGGGAACCTACGGCAACGTGCTGCGCTTCCTGCCGAGCCTCGCGCTCTCGGATGAGCTCCTCGCCGACGCGATGGGCGTGCTCGCCGAGTCGTTCGCCGCCGCGGGCGCGTGACGCACTCGCTCGGCGCGAGCGACGCGGTCGAGCTCGCGACCGTCGAGCGCTCGGGCTGGACCGAGTCGCGGCACCTCGGCGCCGCGGTGCTCGTCGACGCCCACGGCAGCGTCGTGCGCGCCCTCGGCGACCCGACGGCGCTCGTCTACCCGCGCTCGACACTCAAGCTCGTGCAGGCGACGGCCGTGCAGCTCCTGGGCGTCGTGCTCGACGCCGAGCAGACCGTGCTCTCGGCCGCGAGCCATGCGGGCACACCCGCGCACGTCGCCGTCGTCGAGCGGATGCTCGCGGATGCGGGCCTCGACACGGGCGCGCTTCGCTGCCCCGCCGACTGGCCGGCCGATGCCGCGGCTCGTCGCGCCGCGGTCGAACCTCAGCGGGTCACCATGAACTGCTCGGGGAAGCACGCCGGCTTCCTCGCGGCCTCGGCTCTGCACGGGTGGGACATCGCGAGCTGTCTCGACCCCGACCACCCCGTCCAGCGCGAGGTGCGCCGGTTGACGGCTGAGCTCGCGGGCGAACGGCCCGCCCACTGGGGCGTGGACGGATGCGGTGCCCCCGTTCCGGTTGTGAGCCTCGTGGGCCTCGCGCGAGCCGCGTCGCGCACGGCGCGCGCCGGAACCCTCCTCGGCGACGCCATCCGTGCGCATCCGTGGGCGCTCGACGGCCCCGGACGCGCCAACACGGTGACGATCGAACGCACGGGACTCGTCGCGAAGCTCGGCGCCGAGGGCGTCCTCGTGCTCGTGACGCCCGCAGGTGAGACGGTCGCTGTCAAGGTGCTCGACGGCTCGCATCGAGCGACGACGCCCGTGGGGCTCGAGCTGCTCGTGCGCGAGGGGCTGCTCGAGCGCGAGCTCGCCGAGGAGACGCGTGCGGCTCTCGCGGATCCGTGGACGACGCTGCGGGTCGCGTTCTAGCGGCCGCTCGAACGCGAATCCGTATTCCCGCCCGAGCGCCGAGAGGCCCTAGGCGAAGAGGGACGCGACGGCCTCGCGGAAGGCCACCGTGTGCCGCTCGACATCCGCGGAGGTCGTCGCGGGCGACATGAGAGCCATGTTGTGGAACGGCGTGATGAGGATGCCGCGATTGAGCGCGTGCAGGTGGAGATACTGCTGGAGCTCGAAGTCGTCCGCCTCGGCAGCCTCGCGCCCGTTGAGCGGAGGCGTCGGGCGGAAGCTGTACTCGGCCCGCGCTCCGAGTTGCGTCACTTGCCACGGGGCGCCGAACTCGTCGATCGCCGCCTGCACGCCCGCCGTCCATTCCGCGGCGCGCGCGATCATCCCCGGGTACACCTCGGGCGTCAGCACCTCGGAGAGCGTCGCCCGGATGCCCGCCATCGAGACCGCGTTGCCCGCGAGCGTTCCCCCCACTCCCCCGACGTCGAGGTCTTCCCGACCCTCGCCGCCCCAGTCGAGGCTCTCGCGCACACGCTCGGCGAGCTCGTGCGTCATGCCCCAGGCCGCGGCCGGGATGCCGCCGCCGATCGTCTTGCCGACGACCACGAAATCGGGCCGCAGCCCGTCCCGCGCCGTCATGCCGCCGGGCCCCGCGCACAGCGTGTGCGTCTCGTCGATGACGAGCACGGTGCCCGTGCGGTCGCACGCGGCCCGCACGGCTTCGTGCCAGCCCGGCGGGGGCAGCACGATGCCGATGTTGGTCATCGCGGGCTCCGCGAGCACGGCCGCGACCTCGCCCGTCGCGAGGGCGGCCTCGAGCCCCGCGATGTCGTCGAACTCGACGACGACCGTCGTCTCGTCGAGCGGCACGGGCGGGCCGATGTTGCGCCGCCGTGAGACGACGCGTCCGGCGTCGTCGAGGGTCGCATATGCCTCGTCGACCGTGCCGTGGTAGCAGTAGTCGATCACGAGCACCTTGCGCCGTCCCGTCGCCTGCCGGGCGTAGCGCAGCACGTGGCGGTTGGCATCCGTGGCCGAGAGGGTGAACTGCCACTCGGGCAGGCCGAAGCGCTCGGCGAGCAGCGACGCCGCGACGGATGCGTCCTCGGTCGGGAGCATGAACGTCGAACCGCGTGCGAGCCGCTCGGTGATCGCCGCGACGGAGGCGGCGGGCGCGTGCCCCACCATCGCACCCGTGTCGCCGAGGCACAGGTCGACGTAGTCGATGCCGTCGACGCAGCGGAAATGCGCGCCCGCGGCCTCGTCGACAAAGACCGGCCAGTCGCCCGGCCACTTGGCCATCCACAGCATGGGCACGCCGCCCGGCAGGTGAGCGCTCGCGCCGCGCGCGAGCTCGCCCGAGCGCGGGTGCAGCCGCCGGAAGGTCTCGAGCTCGCCGTGCCAGAGCTCAGCGAGTCGCGCGCGATCCTCGTACATCTCAGCCGGTCTTCGCGAGCTTGCGGCGACGGAATCCCGCCGAGACCTGCGCGACGACGACGAGCAGGATCGCGAGGACGAACACGGCGGACGCGATGACGTTCGACTGCGGAGGGATGCCGCGGCTCGCCGCGACATACACGAACTTCGGGAAGGTCTCGGCGTTGCCCGACACGAAGTTCGTGATGATGAAGTCGTCGAAGCTCAAGGCGAAGCACAAGAGCGCTGCCGCGAGGATGCCGGGCATGAGCAAGGGCAGCGTCACGCGCCAGAAGACCTGGCCGGGGCTCGCGTAGAGGTCGCGCCCCGCTTCCTCGAGCGCGGGGTCGAGGCTCGCGACGCGCGCCCGGACCGTCACGACGACGAAGCTGATGCAGAACATGATGTGGGCGACGATGATCGTCCACAGCCCACGCTCGACGCCGAGGTTGACGAATTGCGAGCCGAGGCCCGAGCCGAGCACGACCTCGGGGGTCGCCATCGGCAGGAACAGCAGGATCGTGATGATCGTGCGCATCCGGAAGGTGTAGCGCACGATCGCGATCGCGATCATCGTGCCGAGGATCGTCGCGACGATGGTCGCGACGACGCCGACGAGGATGCTGTTGCCGAACGACTCGCAGACGCGTGCGTCATCGCAGATGCCGAGCCAGTTGTCGAGCGTGAAGCCCCGCCACACGATGTTGGTGCGGCGCGCATCGTTGAACGAGAAGACGATCGTGTAGACGATCGGGATCATCATGATCGCGAGCGCGAGCAGCGAATAGGCGCCGATGATCCACGACCCCGCACCCCCGCGCCCTGCACGTGCACGGCCGCGCGGTCGCGGCGCGCGTTCCGCGGTCGCGAGCGCCGCGGCCTCCTGCGCACTGCTCACAGCAGCTCCTCCGATCCGCTCTTGGCCACGTAGACGATCACGGGGATGAGGATCGCGATCATGAGGATGATCGCGACCGCCGCCGACACGGGATAGAAGCTCTGGAAGAACAGGTCGTTGATGACGTTGCCGGCCATGACGGTGCTCGTCGAGCCGAGGAAGTCCTTGCTCGCGTTGATGTAGTCGCCGGACGCCGGGATGAAGGTCAGCAGGGTTCCCGAGACGACGCCCGGGAGCGAGAGCGGCAGGATGATGCGCAGGAAGCGCTGGCCCGGGCCTGCGTAGAGGTCGCCGCCCGCCTCGACGTAGCGAAGGTCGAGACGCTCGAGCGACGCGTAGATCGGCAGGGTCATGAACGGGATGAAGTTGTAGGTGAGGCCGAAGATGACCGTGAACGGCGTGCCGTTGAGGTAGTCCTCCGGTCCGAGGGCGCCGACGGACTGGAGGAACGACACGACGGGACCCTCGTCGGCGAAGATGGCCTTCCAAGCGAGCGTGCGCAGCAGGAAGCTGATGAAGAACGGCGCGATCACGAGGATGAGCACGAGGCTCTGCCATAGCGGGAACGGCCTGAGCGTCACGCCGATGAAGAAGGCGAGCGGATAGCTGATGACGAGCGCGAGCACGGTCGCCACGAGCGAGTACCCGAAGGTACGGAGGAAGATCTCGCCGAAGCGCTCGAAGGCCTCGAGGTAGTTCTCCCAGCGGAAGGCGTACACGTACTCACCGACCTCGAAGGACCCCCCGGGTTCCTTGAAGCTCGTGAGCACGAGCGACACGAGCGGCGCGACGAAGGTCGCGACGAGGTACAGGATGCCGGGCGCGAGCAGGATGATCGCGATGTAGCTGCGACGACGCGGTGCGGCAGCGGAGAGATCCGGCCCCGCATTCGTGAAGGCGCCGAATGCCACGTCAGGCCTCGTCCAGCTCGTGCTCGAGCCGCTCGCGACGCTGCACCGCGATCGTGCGCGTGTCGTCGTCGTCGGCGAACCGCGGGGCGGGCTCGGGTTCGTCGGCGAGCCCGAAGCCGTGCTCGACACGCCACGAGACCCAGACCTCGGCGCCCTGCTCGGCGACCGGCCCGAACGCCATGTTCTGCGCGAACACGGTGATGACCGGGAGGCCCGGGACCTGCACGAGGTACTGCGTGCTGACACCCGTGAACGAGACATCCGTGACGACACCCGGGCCGAGGATGTTGGTCCCCGCAGCAGGGGTCGGCGCGCTCGTGTGCAGGGTGAGCTTCTCAGGACGGATGCCGATCGTGACCTCGCCCGCATGGCGCTGCGCGCGCTCCCGCGGCACCTTGATGCCGAGACCGGCGATGTCGACCGTCACGGCATCCGCACCCGCCTCGACGACCTCGCCCGTGAAGAGATTCGACTGTCCGAGGAAGTTGGCGACGAACGTCGTGCGCGGCAGCTCGTAGAGCTCCTCGGGAGCACCCATCTGCTCGATGCGGCCCTTGTTCATGACGGCGACCGTGTCGGCCATCGTCATGGCCTCCTCTTGGTCGTGCGTCACGTGCAGGAAGGTCAGGCCGACCTCGCTCTGGATCGACTTGAGCTCGAGCTGCATCTGGCGCCTCAGCTTGAGATCGAGAGCCCCGAGGGGCTCGTCGAGCAGCAGGAGCGCGGGGCGGTTCACGACGGCGCGAGCGAGCGCGACCCGTTGCTGCTGACCCCCCGAGAGCTGGGCCGGCCGACGCCCCGCGACGTGGTCGAGCTCCACGAGGCGCAGCGCCTCGTGCGCGAGCGCTCGCGCATTCGCGATGCCGCGCCGCTTGAGCCCGAACTCGACGTTGCCGAGCACCGTCATGTGGGGGAAGAGCGCATAGCTCTGGAACACGGTGTTGACGGGCCGCTGGTGCGGCTTGCTCGCCGTGACGTCCTTGCCGCCGATGAGGATGCGACCCGCGGTCGGCTCCTCGAGACCGGCGACGAGGCGCAGCGTCGTGGTCTTGCCGCATCCCGACGGCCCGAGCAGCGCGAAGAAGGAACCTGCCGGCACCATGAGGTTGAGGTTCTCGATCGCCGTGAAGCCCGGGAATCGCTTCGTGACGCCGACCAGTTCGAGATCGGCCCCCGATTCGTCGAAAGCCCCGGGCATCAGGCCCCGATCAGGACCGACTGGAACTCGGCGCCGAAGGACTGCTCCTCGGCGGGCGTGAGCGTGCGGAAGCGCTTGACCGTCGCGAGCGTCTCCTCGTTCGGGAAGATGAGCTGGTTGTCCACGAGCGAGGGGTCGATGGCCTCGGCTGCCTCGCGCGCACCGACGACCGGGGTGATGTAGTTCACCCACGCCGCGACCTCGGCCGCGATCTCGGGGTCGTAGTAGAAGTTGATGAGCTTCTCGGCGTTGGTCTTGCGCTCCGAGCCGATCGGCACGAGGAAGTTGTCGTTCCAGATCGTGCCGCCCGCCTCGGGGATCGCGAACTCCCACTTGTCGCCGTTCTCGAGGTTGAGAGTCGTGACGTCACCCGACCACACGATCGCCGCGAGCGTGTCCTCGTTCGCGAGGTCGTCGATGTAGGAGTTGCCCTTGATGTTGCGGATCTGACCGACCTCGACCTGCCGGCGGAACACGTCGATCGCCGCCGAGAAGTCGTCGTTGCTGAAGTCGCCCGAGATGTCGACGCCGTTCTGGAGCATGATGAGGCCGATCGTGTCGCGCATCTCGCTCAGGACACCCACGCGGCCCTTGAGCGCGGGATTCCAGAGGTCGTCAACCGACTTGAGGCCGCCGGGGATCTTGTCCTTGTTCCAGCAGATTCCCGCGAAGCCGCCCTGCCACGGCAGGGAGTGCATCCGGCCCGGGTCGAAGTCGACATCGCTCAGGCTCGGCTCGAGGTTCTTCTTGTTCGGGATGTTGGCCTCGTCGAGCTCCTGCGTGTAGCCCAGGCGGATCCACCGGCTCACCATCCAGTCGGTGAGGCACACGGTGTCGGCGCCGATGTCCTGGCCGAGGGCGAGCTGGTCCTTGACTTTCGCGTAGTACGAGTTGTTGTCGTCGACGTCTACTCGGTAGTCCACCGTGATGCCCGTCTCCTGCTGGAACTTCTCGAGAGTCGGGTGGTTGCCGTCGTCGTCCTCGTCGAGGTAGAGCGCCCAGTTCGCCCACGTGAGGTTCGGGTCGTTCGCCGAGTTGTCCTTCGCCGGGGTCGGCTTGTCGCCGCTGCCGGTCGCGCACGCCGCGAGCGTGAGCGCCGCGGCACCGATGCCGGCACCCTGGAGCATCGTGCGCCTGCTCACTTGGGCGCGACGCGCCTGGATGACGAGACTGCGGATGAGCGGGTCTTCGGGAAGAGAGCGGGACATCTGTGAGGACTCCTTCACGTCGTGCGCGGGCGCGGCGGCGATGCCGTGGGTTGATATTGGCACAACTCCCGGGCCATGACGACCACAACGGGCAAAAGCGTCCATTTCGAAACATAGATTTCACGAAATCAGCACAACCAGGCGGGGTTCTCCTTCGGAATCCTGTGTCTACGTGACCACGCCCGTCAGCTCGCCGACGGCATCCGGATCGAGCCGTACGCGCGTCGCTGCGACGCCGTCGATGCGCCACGCCTCATGCTCCCCCGCGAGCGGCGGTGCCGCTCCCCGCGATCGTGTGAGAGCGCGCAGCTCGGCGCGCGAGCATCCGCTGAGCAGGAGACGCCCGGCACGCCGGAACTCCGTGAGCGCGACGTGCTCGACGAGCCACGCCTCGACGTCGCCGACGAGCACGGCCGCCTCACCCGGCGCGCGGCCCACGGCGAACGCCGCGATGCCCGCGGCCGACAGTCGCTCGATCCACCGCTCGGGCTGCGACGTCGCGAGACCCCAGCCGCCATCGGCGAGCCGGGCGACCTCGAGTTCCGCATGCCACGGCGGCACGCACGCGGAGGCCATCGCGAGCTGCGCCTCCCTGCCGCGCCACACCGCCGAGCCAGGCCGCCGATCGGCCCGGAAGCTCGCCGCATCGCCTCCGCCCAGCAGGTGCTCCTCGCGCGACGGGAGCCGCAACAGCATCCGCTGCTCGAACGCCGTCGACGCCGCCTGCAGGGCGCCGCCCGCTCCACGCGAGCTCGCGACGATCGCGATCCCGGTGGTACGCGTCTCGCGCGCGGCGCGGCACATGAGGTCGGCGAGCTCGGCTCGCTGCTCGGCATCGCAGCGCGCGAGGACGAGATCGAGGTCGTCGGCGACGACGAGCGTGCGCCCCTCGACGGCACGCGTGACGAGGGCCGCCCACAGCTCCGCAGGCTCGCCCGCGATCCAGCGCACCTCCGCGGGGGCCGCCCGGCTCGCGATCGCCGCAAGCGCGTGCGTGCGCCCGGATCCGGAGGCGCCGAGCACGAGGAGCGCGCCGTCGCGCCACGGGTCGACGACGAGGCCCTCGCGCCGCTGCTCATCGGGGATGTCGACGAGGCCGATGGATGGCCCGAGCGCACGCGGAAGCTCATCGAGCGTTACGAGGGCGGGAAGAGGCTCGAGCCACGTGCGCGCGTCGGGCGCGGGATGGCCGCTCCACCGCTCCGCGACCCGCGCGACGAGTCCCGCATCCGCACGCGCGAACTGCACCTCGCGCGCCCCGAATCCGTCCTGGAGCACGCCGCGACCGGGGCGATCGGCCGGGATGCGCGCGGCATCCGGGCGTCCGACGACGGCGGTGCTCTCGCCTGCCTCGAGCACGCGGAGGCACACGCGGACCGTGACGTTCGCGAGCACGGCGTCGCGGACGACACCCGCGGGACGTTGGGTTCCCAGGATGAGATGGAGGCCGAGCGAGCGCCCGCGCGCGGCCAGATCGGCGAAGATGCTCTGGAGCTCACCGTCGAGGGCGATGAGCGCCGCGAACTCGTCGACGACGATCACGAGGCGCGGCAGCACGCCGTCGTCGAGTTCGACGATGTCACGCACGCCATGAGCCGCGAGCACGGCCTCGCGCCGACGCACCTCGGCTCGAAGGCTCTCGACGGCGCGCAGAGCGCCTCCCGCGTCGAGGTCGCTCACGACGCCCGCGACGTGCGGGAGCGCCGCGAGCGGCGAGAACGAGGCGCCCCCCTTGAAGTCGATGAGAAGGAACGCGAGCTCCCGCGGCGGACGGCGCGAGGCGAGCGCGAGAACCCAGCTCACGAGCAGCTCGCTCTTGCCCGACCCCGTCGTTCCGGCCACGAGCGCGTGCGGCCCGTGCTGTTCGAGGTCGACGGTCACGATGCCCTCGGCGCCGACCCCGAGCAGCGCCGCCGATGCCCGGGGCACGGGCTCGTCGAGGAACTCGTCGAGGCCGAGCCCCGCGGGGATCGCGCTCGGCGGGCGCCACCCCGCCTCGTACGCCTCATCCGCGAGCCGGCACGCGAGCACCGCAGCCTCGACCGCCGCGAGGTAGCACGGTCGCCACGCGGATGCGCCCGTCGCGACCCACGGCTCTTCGCCGGCCTCCCCGAGGTGGAGCTCGACGGCGCGCGCTCCGCCGGCCGACCCGCGGATGGCGAGCACTTGTCGCCCCTCCGCGTCGACACGCCACTCCTCGCCGGTGTCGCAGCGGGCCGGGAGGCGAGCGGTCCAGCCCTCGTCGGCGGGCGCCACGACGTGTGCCGTGCCGGGCGCGCAGCGCGCGACCGCCTGCAGCACGAGACTGCGTGCGAGGGCACGCGTGAGCGCGGCAGCACCCGTCAGCACGAACTCGTCGGCGTCGTCGACGACGACGGCTGCGTCGCGCAGCCACGCCGCGCGTTCCCGCAGGCGCGCGACCTCCGCCGCGAGTTCGGGCGCCTCGTCGCCGGATGCGAGCTCGATGCCCGAGGGCACGTCACCCGTCCCGATGCGCCACGCGGTGCGCGATGGGTCGAATGCGAGCCGTTCGAGCGGAGGAGCGATCTCCGCGAGCGCGGCCACACGAGCGCGCAGCCGCGCGCCGAGGTCGAGCTCGAGCTCCGCGAGCCGCGTGCGCGCGGTCGCGAGCTCGCGCCGCCGCGCGCGCCGCGCGGTGCGGCGGCCGTCGAGCGCCGATGCGAGTGCCATGATCGGCCCGAGTAGGGCGAAGAGCAGCGCGAACGGCGACGAGGTCATGATCCACATGCCGATCGCGAGCGCGACGGGTGCGAGCATCGCGACGACGGGGAGACCGGGGCGCGCGGGCGCGGGAGCGATGACGGGGAGCGGGATGCGTTCGTGCGCGGGCAGCATCCCTCCATCGCACTCGCCTCGCGGCGGCGCCGCAGCGCTCGCCTGCCGATCCGTGGATCACACCCCTCCGACGGGCATCGGGAGGATCAGCTGACGACGAAGAACTGGTCGCCGATCTCGACGCGGGTTCCACGCGCGATCATGTACCGCTTGCCGGGCTCGCAGCGCACGGCATCCGCATCCGGCTGTCGCACGACCGTCCCGTTCGTCGAGTAGCGGTCGCTCACCCAGAACAGCCCGCCCTCGTGGCCGAACTCGACATGGGTCTTCGACACCGATTTGCCGACGTCGACGATCGCGACGAGCTCGTCGACGTACTCTCCCGGCTCGGCCGAGGGGTTCCGCCCGATGAGTCCCGTGCCGGCCACGACGATGCTCTCGCCCGTGCTGAACTGCAGCACGTAGCGCTCCCCGCGGCTCCGCGACGCCATGATGCGCGTGCTCTCGACGTCGTCGACGGCAGCCGAGGTGTCGGATGCCGCGGCGGCGTCCGTCGCGTTCGGGCCCCGCACGGCGTCCGCGTTCGGCTCGGCGGGAGGCTCGCGTGCGACGTCGCCCCCGGGAGCACGCAGCACGAAACCGCACTCGCCGCAGAAGATGTCGGCGGGGTCGATGCCGCTCCCGCACTGCAGGCAGTGCGCGCCGCTCGCGACGGACGCCGCCGGGCGGGGCGTCCGCGGCCTGCGGGCGGGGGCGGGCGCGGCGGTGCCCTCGGCGACCGACCGGCCGCACTCGACGCAGAAGAGGGCGCCCACCGGCAGGGGCGTCCCGCAGAACCGGCACGTCATGCGCGGCTCCTCGCCTGCAGGAGTTCACGCACGGCTCCCCCGCCGAGCGAGCGGAGCGACACGAGCGCGCGCAGCCGCTCGCGTCGCGTACGCCCCGCGTCGAGCGAACCGCGCAACTCGCCGACCGCGACCCACACCCTCTCGGCATCCGCTTCGCTCGGCGCATCGGGTGCGAAGACGGCGCGGTCGACGACGGCCGCGAGCACGCGCGACGGAAGGGTTCCGACGGCGGCGGCGACCTCCGCACGCGTCGCCGCGGGCGGAGGGGCGAGCCCGTGGTCGACGACGAGGTCGGTGAACTCATCCCATCCGCCGCGGATGCGGGCGAGGGCGGTCGGCGCCGTGCGACGCAAGTGCCGGCGCCGCAGCTTGGCGCCGATCACGAGCAGGAAGGGCGCGAGCGCGATCGCGATGACGAGCAGCACGGCCCCCGTCACGCGGAGCGCCTGGAGCAGGATCTCGAGCGTCCGATCCGGCACGACGGGCTCCTCGGCCGTCGTATCGGGATCGGTCTGGTCCTCGCGGGTCTCGGGTCGGTCGGCAGGCGGCGGCACGATCGACTCGGGTCGCGAGACGGGAGTCGGGTCCTGCGGCTCCTCGTCGGGGATCGGCCGGACGGGCGGAACCGGGTCGATCGCGACCCATCCGTACTGCGCGGTGTCGACCTCGATCCACGCCGAGACATCCGAGCCGCGTACGACGGTCGTGTCCGCGGTCCCCGCGGACTCGGGTGCGAAGCCCACGACGACGCGCGCGGGGAACCCGAGCCGCGTCGCCATGAGCGCCGCCGCGACAGCGTACTGCTCGGCGTCGCCGATCATGAGACCCCCCTCGAAGAGCTCCGCGATGCGGTCGAGGGAGTGGCCCGAGCGGCTCGCGGGCTCGTCGGCCGCGAGGCCGTGGCTGATGTAGCCGTTCTCGCGGAGCGCCGTGATCGCCGCGACGAGCTGCGCACCCGCGCCGTCGACGCCCGCGATGTACCCGTCGAGCGCCGTCGCGAGATCCTCGGGAGCCGCCGCGATGCGGGGCACATCGGCGGCTCCGGGAACGGCCGTCGCGAGGGCGTCGAGCGAGGGATCGATCGGCAGGACGGCGTCGAGGCGGTAGCGATCGCCCGCTGCGACGCCCGCGAGGTCGACGGCCGTGCCGCTCGTGCCGTTGAAGGCGAAGCCGTCCTCGAGCCGTGTCGCGTCGGCGCCGTCGAACGCGATGTCCTCGAGCATCCCGACCGTCGGCACCCACACGCCCGTGTAGCCCTCGATCTCGACCTCAAGCCGCACGCGCGCCGTTCCACGGGCCGATTGGTCGATGCGCGAGGGCAGCCGCACGAAAGTGCCCGAGGCCGAGTCCACCGTCGCGCTCCCCACGGCGTACACGACGCCGTCGTAACTGTCGAGCGTCGCGATGCGGATGCGCTCCCCCGCGGGAAGGCCCGTGATCCGCATCATGACCTCGTCGGCCGCGTCGTCGCGCAGGTACCGCCGGAAGCCCGAGAGCGGACTCGCGTGATCCCGGGGATCGAAGGGCTGCACGACGGCATTGCGCAGCACCTGGCGATCAGCGGACGGCCGCAGAGCCGTCGCAGCGGCCACCGAACCGCCGGCCGCGAAGGCGACCACGAGCACCGCCGCGATCACCGTGCGCGCTTCGACCCCGAGCCGGAACCCGGCGGATGCGGCGTCCCGCTCGCGCACGCTCGTCACGGCACGGCGCCGCCGCCACCGCCGCCAGCTGATCCACGTGACGCCCGCGACGAGCATGCCGACCCCGAGCGGCACGGGCGCAACCGCCTCGGCGGGGCCGAACGCGATGCCGGTCACGAACACGAGCACGAGCGGGATGACGGCGAACTCGCCGAGACGCACGCGCAGCGCGATGCTCCCCGCGACGACGGTCGCCGTCAGGAGCAACGCGAGCGCAGGCACGAGAAGAGCCTGGTAGTCGCCCACGGGGAGGGTGATCGTGAGCAGCTGCTTCCAGCCGAGGACGACCCCGGAGAAGAGATCGACGAGACCGTCCACCGAGGGCAGGACGCCCGCGATCGCCTTACCGGGAACGGCGAGGGGCACGCCCACCGCGCCGAAGGCCGCCACCGTGACGAGGAGCACGAGCCAGGGCTGCCAGCGGAATACCGCACCGAGCGTCGCGATGACCGTCCCGAGCAGGATCGCGGCGACCGCGAGCACGAGGAAAGCCGTCGAGGCGTAGACGGGCCACAGGGTCGCCGCCGCGAGCGCCATAGTGGCCCACAACAGCACGATGTCGCCGATCGACGACGCGGGGAGCCGGCGCGCCCTCATGCGACCGCCGCCGATCGCGCGAGCGCCACGCGGAGCTCCTCGAGGTAGCCGATCGTGAGCACTGAAAGCCCTGCGAGCCGACGCATGCCGGGAACGGCATCCGGATCGCACACGACCGCGACGACCGCGACATCCGGAGGGAATGCGGCCGCCGCGATCCGCAGCTCGGGCGTGCTCGTGCGCGACCCGCACACGAGGAAGGCGACCGAGATGCCCGGCGTCGTGTCGGCGACGATGCGGGCGGCCTCGCGCAACGGGAGCGCATCGATCGACGCGTCGACGACGGCGAGATCGTCGAGCAGGCGGTCGGGCACATGGGTCGCGAGCGGTCGGACCGCGTAGACGCGCCGTTTCGCGAACTCCGGGGTGATCGCCGAGACGACGACCGAGACCGTGCGCCCATCGCGGATCGCGCGCACACCGAGGGATCCCGCGACGCTCACGGCGAGCTCGAACTCCGCCTCGCTCGCGAAGTCGTGCGTCGAGAGGCTCAGCGCGATGACGAGGTGGCTGCGCCGCGTCTGCTCGAATTGCCGCACCATGGGCGTGCCCGCCTTGGCCGTCGACTTCCAGTGGATGTAGCGGCGGTCGTCACCCGACTGGTACTCGCGCAGGGCATGGAACGCGACGTCGCTCGCTGTCAGGTCGCGCGTGGGAGCGCCCTCGAGGTCGCGGATGAGGCCCGTGCTCGTGGCGGGGACGCTCACCGTGCGCGGGTGCACGACGAGCTCGAGGCGCTCGGTCCAGCCGAGCTCGCGTCGCACGAGCCCGAGCGGGTCTGCGCGCACGGTGCGCACGGGGCCGACCGCGACGACGCCGCGGCGCTCGGTCGGGATCGCGAAATCCTCGGTGTGCCGGGCGCCGCGCCGCATCCCGGGAAGCGCCAGCTCGACGACACCCGCGCCCACGGGAACCTCCATGACGCTCCCGAGCACCCGGCGTGCACCCGCGTTGTCGACCGTGAGCACGCCGCGCGCGGACTCGCCCACGACGGCCCTGCGGTGCGGCAGCGCGAGCGTCATGCGGTACGGCGCACGGCCGACGAGGAAGAGCACGGCGACGAGCGCGAGTCCGAGAGCCGCCCATCCCATCGCGACGAGCTCGAGCCAGCCGAGCAGGTACCCGGATGCGAAAGCGCTCGGGATGAGGGCGATCACGACCCAGCCGAGGGGTGTGATGACAGCGCTCAAGCGCCGTGCGGCGCGCCCGACGACGCGCCCCACCGCTCGCGCGGCACGCACGATCGCGACGACGGCATCCGCGAGCACGCCCGTCCGCGCACCCACGATGCGCGCGCGCGTCGTTCCGAGCCCTGCGGTGTCGCCTACGGCGGCGGTGTCGCGGCCGCTTCGCGTCGACCGGCCGGCGGAGCTCACACGGCCTGCCGATCGCTCGGGGGCGGCGTCTCAAGCAAGAGCTGCGCGATGATGCTTGACGGCGTGACACCGTCGAACTCCGCCTCGGGATCGAGCACGAGCCGGTGCGCGAGCACGGGCTCGGCGAGCGACTTGATGTCGTCGGGCACGACGTAGTGCCGCCCGCTCGCCGCCGCGAGGGTCTTGGCCGCACGCACGAGGGCGAGCGCGCCGCGGACGCTCACGCCGAGCCGCACCTCGACGGCCGAGCGCGTGGCTTCCGCGAGGCGCGAGACGTAGTCGTTGATCGAGGGGTCGACGTGCACGGTGCGCACGAGGGCCGCGAGCTCGAGCACCTCCTCGGCGCCGATGACGGGCGGGATGACGACGTCGTGGGCGCGCACGCCCGCGCCCTCGAGGATGCGCACGGTCGCCGCGTGGTCGGGGTAGCCGATCGAGGCCTTGAGCAGGAAGCGGTCGAGCTGGGCCTCGGGGAGGCGATAGGTGCCCGCTTGCTCGATCGGGTTCTGGGTCGCGATGACCATGAAGGGGGCCGCCACGGGATGCGTCGCGCCGTCGACCGTGACGCGCCCCTCCTCCATGACCTCGAGCAGCGCGGCTTGTGTCTTAGGGCTCGCGCGGTTGATCTCGTCGGCGAGCACGACGTTCGCGAACACGGGCCCGCGATGGAACTCGAAGCGCCCCGTGCGCTGGTCGTAGATGCTCACGCCCGTGATGTCGCCCGGGAGCAGGTCGGGCGTGAACTGGATGCGATTGCTCGTGCCCTCGACGCTCTGTGCGATCGCACGTGCGAGCGACGTCTTCCCGGTTCCGGGGTAGTCCTCGAGCAGGAGGTGGCCCTCGCTGAACAACGCGATGAATCCGAGGCGCACGACGAAGGTCTTGCCGAGCAGCACATGCTCCACGCCGGAGACGAGGCGTCCGAAGGTCTCGTGGAAGGCGCTCGCCTGCTCGGGCGTCATCGTCATGGTGTCCTCTTCTCGCGGGGGGTCAGTGCGGTGCGTCGGTCCAGTTGTATGTTCGCGTATAGCTCTGGCCGTTGGCCGTCACCGTGACGGCGAGGTCGGGGTAATCGGCCCCGAGGAGCCCCCCGCCGACGACCTCGCACTGCGGCGGGGTGCTCGGGTCGTCATCGGCTCCGCATGCGATCGTCACGCCGTCGTAGCCGGGAGCTCCGCCGCTCGAGGTGTGCGGCGCATCCGTCCAGCTCCAGTACCCCTCTCCGGGCGAGAGGCCCGTGAGCGGCGGCTGGGTCTCGATCGCCTGGAGTCCGGCGAGCTGGATGCTCACGGGGCGCCCGAGGGTGAACGCCGCAGACCAGTCGGGGCTGCACAGCCGCACCTCGGGGTACTGCTTGCACGCCTTGACCTGCACCGAGACGAGGTTGCCGTACTGCGTGCCGTCGGCCGTGAGGAATCCCGTGCCTGGCGCGCCCGAGTACGTCGATCCGCTCGTCGTGCCGCCCGCGAGCCGGTACTGGAAGCTGTCGACGTCGGCCGAGCCCGACGCGATCGTGAGGCCCGTCACGCGGTAGTCCCACGTGCCGGCGCCGCTCGCGAGGGGTCCCGTGACGGCGATCTCGGTGACATCGCCGGGAGCGGCGCGCGGGGTCGCCGTGACCGTCGCGGATGCCGTGCATCCCTGCCCGTTGTAGGCGTAGACGGTGAAGCTGTAGCTCGTGTTGGGCGAGAGGCCGCCGAACGTCGTGCTCGTCGCTCCACTCGGCAACTCCTGGACGTTGGGCCCCGTGGGCGGCGAGAACGCCGGGGAGCCGCTCTCGAGTCCCGTCACCGTGCAGCTCGGCGCCGTGCCGTCGTGGCGCGCGACGTAGTACGCGACGATGGCCTTGCCGTTCGCCGCGAACGCGCCCGACCACGCGACGCTCGCCGTCGTCCCGTCGGTCGTCGATGCGGATGCCGTGGGGCTCGCCGTGGGGATCGGCGGTCCCGCGGGCGTCGCCGTGCCGCCCGCCTCGTTCCAGGCCGCGAGCGAGTTGGGCGCCTTGTTGCGCGCACTCACCGAGTAGGAGACGGCCGTGCCGTTAGGGATCGAGGAGCTCGTGATGTTGCGCGCGTACTCGGTGCCCGCGGGATCGTCCGGCGGCACCGAGACCGAGACGCTCTGACCGGCGACCGTCACGACGTAGCTGTCGATGGGCGTGCCCGCGGTCGTCGTCGGCTTGCGCCACGAGACCCGCAGACCGTGGTCGAGCGGCGCGGCCGAGACGTTCGTCGGCGGCGGCGGGATGACATCCGACCAGATCGTGCCGGGCACGAGCGAAGGCTCGGACTCGCCGATCGCGTTGACGGCGACGACGGCGATGCGCACGGCGTGGTCGGGTCCGTTGCCGGGCGTCGTGACCGCGCACCCGACGGTGATCGTGCAGCTCGTCGTGGAGATCGCGGCGCCGCTCCCCGCCTCGCTCAGCGTCACGCGGTACTCCGTGATGGGCGAGTTGTTGAACGGTCCGGGCGACCAGCCGAGGCGCAGCATCCGATCGCCGAACTCCGTGACGCGCACGCCCGTCACGGGGTCGGGCACGTCTTGCACCGAGATCGTCACGGCGCCCCACACGGCGCGGTCGGGATCGTTCGTCGCGTCGAGCACCTGATACTGCAGCGAGACGTCGACCGGCTCTGCCGTGTCGGCCACCGTCACGCTCAGACGCGAGCGGTCACTGCTCGGCGAGATGCCGATGCCCGGGGGAAGCGATGCATCGTCGAGGCCGCGGATGTCGACGACGCGCAAGGGAACATCGGGGAAGGGGTTCGTCGCACCGTCGTTGGCGAGCACGTCGACGACGGTCGTCTGCCCGCGCTGCGCGATCGCGCGATCGGGGGCCGGACGTGCGAGGGGACGCGTCGACGGAACGACGCGCAGCTCGACGCGGCCCGCCTCGCCCTCGCTGAGCGCGTCGCGCACGCCGAGCGTGATGCTCGTCACGCTTCCCTTGACGGCGGAGGGATCGGCCGAGAGCAAGAGCCGCTGACCGTTGAGACGGTAGCTGAAGCCCTGGGGCACGGGCTCGAGCACCGTATACGCGAGCTCGTCGATGTCGTCGTCGTAGGGGTACCGGGTGAGCTTGACGAGGTCGAGATCCTTCTCCTGCCCCGGCTCAAACTCGACGACGCCCCCCGTGAAGACGGGCGGCTGATTGTCGCGCGGTTCGACCCGGATGGGCAGCGAGAGCGTCGTGACGTGGCCGTCGGGGTCCGACGCCGAGCCGCCGTCCGTCACCTCGAAGGAGATCGACGCGGGCCCCCAATACCGGTCGGCCGAGGTGAATTGCAGGGTGTCCTCGTCGACGACGAGCGAGGCTCCGTTGGCGTGCGTCGCCCGGACGGTGCTCGAGTCCGTGATGCGCACGCGGGAACCGCCGAGCGCGACGACGTATTGGGCGAGCTCGATGCGCAGCGTCGACTCGCTCTTGACGACGAGAGGCGGCGCCTTCGTGTTGACCTGCGGCAGCGCGTCGTCGTATCCGGGCACGCGGATGAAGGCGTAGGCGCGGATGCCGGGGTTGTCCGGATGCACGACCGCGAACGGGATGATCTGGCTGCGGTCGCCGATAGTCACGCGGATGCGCTTGTTGGGCAGCACCTCGGCGGAGTCGCCGTAGCCGGGCACGAGCTCGACGCCGAGCTGCGACACCTCGCCATCGGCGAAGAAGACCTTCTCGAGCACGGCGACATCCACCGTCGTGCGATCGAGCACATCGGTCACGCTCAGCACGGAGTCGCTCGCCGTCGGCCGCGAGAGCGGCGCTGCCGGATCGACCGTCACGCGGATGAAAGCCGAGCTCGTGCCTCCCGTCGCGTTCTCGATCATGTAGACGACGCTGTACTCGCCGGGTTCGGCTGGCGGCGTGATCGTGACGATCTCGTCGTCGACGACTTCGGCCGAGATGCCCTCGCCATTGGGCTCGACCTGCCGGATGTGCAAGGGCGAGCCGTCGGGGTCGGAGTCGTTGAGCAGGGCGCGCACCCAGACGGTCCGCCCCGGTCGCACGACGACCGAGTCGGGATTCGCGACGGGGTTGCGGGCGCCTGCGAGCGCGGGCGAGATCCCGACGCGCACGGTGCCCGTCGCGCGCGCTCCGAGCCCGTCGACGACCGCGTACTGGAACACGTCGGTTCCCGCGGAATAGTCGCCCGCCTGGTACACGATCGTGCTGCCCTCGACCGCCGTGACGCTGCCCTTCTCGGGATTCGTCGACTGCCCGATCAACTGCACGGCGTCGCCGTCCGGGTCGACGCCGCTCGTCGGGATGTCGATGCGCACGGTCTGCCCCGCGAGAACGCGCGCGGTCACGGTGCGCGGGACGGGCGGGTTGTTGGTCGCGGCGTTCCGCTCGCGCACCGAGATCATGACGCGCGCCTGAGCCGTCTGCCCATCGCTCCCGGCGATCGTGTAGATCGCCGTGTAGTTGCCCGCGACCTCCGGCGCGAGGTAACGCAGCCGGTCGCCCGAGACGAAGAGCAGACCCGCGTCGTCGGGCAGCGGCTGCGCGAGCTCGGGCGCGAGCGTGATCTCCTCGCCATCGGGCTGCTCGTCGTTGTCGAGCACGCGGATGTCGATCGCGTCGCCCACACGCACGGTCACCTGGTCGTCGGCCGCGATGGGCGGCTGCATGCGCAGCGGGGTCGGGATCTCGACGACTGTGATGGTCCCCTCCGCCTCAGCGAGCCCGTTGCTGATGCGGTAGTTGAACGTGACGGGTTCGCCGAGCGGGGCCGTGAGCGTCACACGCACGCGCCGCTGGTCGAGCACTTCCGCCTGGATCCCCGATCGCGCCGGGATGTTCATGACGCCCGTGACGACGAGCACGCCTCCCGCCGGGTCGATGTCGGTCGTCGGCGGATCGACCGTCTGCGAGCTGAGGGACGTGATGAACATCGTCTTCGGCACCGTGATCGGCCGCGTCGAGGCGTCCGCGGGGGCCGCGACGTCGATGCGCACCGTGCCGGTCGCGGTCTGCGTGCCGTCCGTCACCGTGAACTCGATGTAGTGCGTCCCGACCTGCTCGGAGCGGAACGTGAAGGTACCGACCTCGAAGCTCGCGACGATCGTCGTGCCCGCCTTCGGCGGGACACCGCCGAGCCGGATGGTCCCGTTGCCGCCCCGCACGTGCAGGAGCGGCCGCACGGTGATCTCCTCCCCCGCGGTCGCGAGCACGATCCACGGCTCCGTGTGGATCTCGACCTCGCCGACGGGCTTGACGGTCACCTGCAGGGTGCCGTTCGCGGTCGCGCGCCCGTCGGAGACCGTGACGGCGACCGTCGTGACGCCCGTGCCCTCCCCACCATGGGTGAAGACGACGACGCCATCCGGCTTAAAGCCCACTTGCGACGGCGGCGGAGCCGACGCGGCTGTCAGGAAGATCGCATCGCCATCCGGGTCGAGCCAGTCGCCGATGACCTGCGTCGACACGCGTCCGCCCTGCCCGACGGTCGCCGTCGAGGTGCGCACCTGGCGCGGCGGCGAGTTCTCCTCCGGGCTGCGCACCTCGATCGTCACGGTCGCACTCGCGGTGCCCCCGCGTCCATCGCTGATCGTGTAGCCGAAGTGCACGGTTCCGGATGCCGTGGGCGCGAGGGTGAGCTGCAACTGCTGGTTGCGGCTCACGAGGTCGATGCGCCCCGCCGCCTCATCGATGGCGTCGACGTGCGTGACGACGAGCACGTCGCCGTTCGGGTCGTAGTCGTTGAGCAGCACGGGCAGCACGCTCGCGCGTCCCGGTCGCGCTCCGAAGGTGTCGTCGACCGCGACGGGCGGCTGCTGAAGCTCCTCGAGCTCGGGCGGCGTCTCGTCATCGGCTTCGGGCTCCTCGATGGTCTGCTCGTCGTCGGTGATGAGCTCGTCCCAGTTGTCGATGAGCTCGCCCTGCGCCTGCACGGCCCAGCTCGCTCCGCCGGCCGCGTCGTTGAGCGCCACGTGCCCGCCGTTGACGACGAAAACGAGCACGGGGTTGCCCGGCATCGACGCGAGGGTGAGCCGCGTCGCGTCGCTCGAGCCGCAGCGCCGCCAAGCCTGACCCGAGCTCCACGCGGCGTAGCGGCATTCGTCGACGATGACGGGGGTCGCGGGCACGCCCGACGCGTCGTCGACGAGCACGCTCGGCTCACCCCCCTGCATGTCCGCGGCGAGGAGGCCGTTCGAGTGGGCGACGAGCACGCGCGAATTCGCGGGGCCCGCCTTCTGCAGCTCGATCCCCGTGCCCGTGAGCTCGTCGCCGAGCGATCGCACGCCGGATGCGGTCGCGAGCTCGCGCGTCGTCGTGTCGAGGGCCGCCCAGTGCTCGCCGACGACCGTGAGCTGCACCGTGTCGCCTGCTTCGGCATCCGGGCCCCACGCGACGTCCCAGCGCTCGCCCACCTCTGCCGCATCCGGTGCCACGCGCCACACCTGGGACGCCTCGGGAACGTAGGCGAGCAGTGCGCCCGTCTCGCTCACGGCGACGACGGCGTCCTCGCCGAGGCTGAGCGTCGCGGGCGAGGCGGCATCGAACGACGCGAGGTCGGTGAGCGGGAGGAGCCACACCTCGCCCGTCGTGCGCGCGACGATCACGACGCGATCACCCGCGAGGAACAGCTCGGGTCTCTGGGGCGGCAGCGCGATGTCGTCGCCCAGCTCGGACGTCGCGGGGTCGATCTCGCGGACCGTCGCGCTCGCGCCGTCGACGAGCAGCACGGTCGAGCCGGCCTGCACGAGCTGCGGATCGTCGGCGTCGATCGTCACGACGCTGTCGAGCTCGTAGACCTCGGTGTTGGCGCGCCCGACGGCCTGATGCTCACCGCCCAGCACCCACACGGAGGGATCGGTGAGGTCCATCCGCTGAGCGGTGTAGCCCGTCGACACGATCGCGAAGGCCGCGATGAGGGCGGCCACGACGGTGCTGCTCGTGACGGTCGCGACGAGCGAGCGGTGGGAGGCGATCCAGGAGCGCATGTCAGCCCTTGGTCGCATCCACGCATTTCTCGGCGCTCGCAGCGCCCGCGGTGCCGTTGCGGTTCACGACGACCGAGAGGCACACCATCTCGCCGGGCTCGGCATCGACGACGAAGCGATTGGACTCCTGTAGTGCGGGCGTCGAGGCGACCCCGTCCTCGGTCACCGTGATCTGATAGCGGTCGCCGTCGATGAGCCCGGGGTCGGGCCAGCTGAACTCCACGCGTCCGGCATCCCCGACGTCGGCGCGGATGTCGCTCACGACGGGGATGCCGTTGCCGACGGTGCGCAGGAGCACGACGAGCGCGACGATGCCGAGCACCGTCACGAGCGCCGCGGCGCCCGCGAGGATCCACGCGAGGCGCCGCATGCCGGGAGTCGCGTCGGCCGGCGTGCTGCGCGAGAAGGGGCTCTCCGGCCCGCTGCGCTCCCTGACCGTGCCGAGGGGCGCATACGGCGCGGGCGCCTCGGAGCGTCGGCGACGACGGCCGGGCTTCGGGGGCGCGGAGCCCGTGCTCACGGGACGCAGGCGCGTGCGGTCCTCGTGGTCCGCGACCGTGCCGAGCGCCCAGTCGTCCATCGCGATCTCCGCCGCGGTCTGCGGAAGCCCGAGCTCCGACTCGACGAGCTGCAGCTCCCGCACGAAATCGAGAGCGCTCGCGGGCCGCTGCTCGGGACGCCGCGACATCGCGCGGCGCAGCATCGCCTCGAGACTCGCCGGGACATCCGCTCGCCCGATCGGCTGCGGCTTGGCGCGCGCGATGCGGCCCATGAGGTCGCTCGACGAGTTCGCGCCACCCGGGATCTCGAACGGTGAGCGCCCGGCGAGGAGCGAGTACGCCGTCGCCGCGAGCGACCACACCTCGGAGGCGATCGACCCGGGCGTCTCATCGAGCAGCACCTCGGGGGCCGACCAGGGAATCGAGAGACCCACCGAGTTCTCGTCCTTCTGCCCGCCGAGAGTCGAGGCGATGCCGAAGTCCGACAACACGGGATGGCCGTAGGCCGTCTGGAGGATGTTCGAGGGCTTGATATCGCGATGCAGCACGCCCGCGCGATGAGCGGTCTCGACGGCGGAGCCGATCTTGACGGCGATCCGCAGCACCTCGGGCACGGGAATGGGCTCTCGCCGATAGCGCTCGGAGAGCGCGGCCGAGCACAGCTCCATGACGAGGTACGGCCGGCCGTCGCTCGAGACGCTCGCCTGATACACCGTGAGGATCGACGGATGCGCGCTCAGTTGCGCCATGAGGTTCGCCTCGGCCTGGAACATCTGGCGCACCTGGTCGTTGACGACCTCGCTCAACATGACCTTGACGGCCACCTGACGCCGCGGCATGTTCTGCTCGTAGAGGAAGACGTCGGCGAATCCGCCCGAGCCCAGCACGTGCACGTACGAGAAGCCCGGGAGCACGGGCGGCTGGGAGGGAAGACGTCGCGCCACGACCTACCCCCTCGATCCCGCGGAGCCTTCATTGTAGGCAGACCGGTCCGCGCGCTCGGGAGCTTCGAGCACATCGAGCACGATGACGGTGATGTTGTCGCGGCCGCCCGCTGCGAGCGCGGCATCGACGAGCGCCCCCGCCGTCTCGGCCGCGGAAAGCCGTGCCGCGAGGTGCAGACGCAAGCGCGAGGCGGGCAGCTCCTTCGTGAGCCCGTCCGAGCACAGCAGGAGGCGGAGCCCCGTGCGGATGGGCACGGTCCAGTAGTCCGGACGCGGCGCCTCGTGGAAGCCGAGTGCGCGCGTCACGACGTTCGACTCGGGGTGGCTCTCGGCATCCCCCGGCGCGATGATCCCGGCGTCGACGAGCTCCTGCACGACGGAGTGGTCGTGCGTCACCTGCACGAGCTCGTTGCCGAGGAACGCGTAGACCCGGCTGTCGCCCACGTTGAACACGACGAAGCTCGGCATCCCGGAGGCGAAATCGAGCACAGCGCCCGTCACGGTCGTGCCCGCGCCGAGCGGCAGGTGCTCGGCGAGGTCGTCGATGTCCTGAGCTGCGAGGGTGAGGGCCTCGCGGACGACGTCCTCGTCGACGTCCTCACGGTCGGCGAGCGTCAGCAGACGGTCGACCGCGGCGGCGCTCGCACGATCCCCCGCCGCATGACCGCCCATGCCATCCGCGACCGCGAAGACGGGCGGACGCACGATGACGCTGTCCTCGTTGGCCTGGCGCCGCCGGCCGACGTCGGTCACGGCGGCCCAGGCGAGCGTCACATACTCGCCGTCCCGCCCGGGCACCGGGAAGCGACGGCGCGTCTCGTCCTCACCATGACGCGTCACGAGGCTCGCTCCCCGCGAGGGGCGGCACGCGCGGGGCCCAGGACCTCGACGACGACTCCTTCGCCGAGCTCGATGCGCGTGCCCGGGGTCACGACGACGGACTCGCCGCGTCGCAGCACGCGCACGGGCGACCCCGGCACATGGACGGCGCTCCCGTTGAGCGTGCGCATGTCGGTCGCGACGACGACCGCCCCCTGCTCGCGCAGCTCGAGATGGGTCGACGAGATGCCGCCGTCCGGGCTCGCGACGGTCACGAAGCGCGGCGGGCCCGCGAGCGGAACGCGCAGCGCCCTCGGTCGACGTCCGATGTGCACCGGCCGATCGAGCTCGAGAGGCTCGTCGTCGCCCACGCGGATGCGGTGATGCGGCCGTAGCGCCGCGGGGAGCGGCGGCGGCGTGGGGCTGCCGGCCGACGGCACGGCCGGCTGGCGCATGACCGTCTCGGCGAGCGCGAGCTCCGCGACGTCGCCGCCCACGGCGACTCCCACCGCGCGCTCGGCGCGGAGGACGTGCGGGATCGTGTCGTCGGTGTCGTCGTGCACGCGCGGCTCACCCCCTCCCGTGGGACATTCTCGCGCGTCTCGCGCGGAAGCCGTGACCCCAGAGGGGGTGGAGCCTATTCGCCGATGTAACTCATGACGTGCTTGACGCGCGTGTAGTCCTCGAATCCGTACATCGAGAGGTCCTTGCCGTAGCCGGAGTGCTTGAATCCCCCGTGCGGCATCTCCGCGACGAGCGGGATGTGGGTGTTGATCCACACGCAGCCGAAATCAAGGCGCTTCGCGAAGCGCATCGCGCGCGCGTGGTCGCGCGTCCAGACGCTCGACGAGAGCCCGTACTGCACCCCGTTCGCCCACGCGAGCGCCTCGGCCTCGTCGGAGAAGGTCTGCACCGTGATGACGGGACCGAAGATCTCGGTCTGGATGGCGTCGTCGTCCTGGCGTAGCGCGTCGACGATCGTCGGCTCGATGTAGTAGCCCGCGCCCTCCTTGCGCGTGCCGCCCGTCACGACGTCGGCGTGCGAGGGTAGGGCCTCGATCATGCCCATGACGCGCGCGAGCTGGTTGGCGTTGTTGACGGGGCCGAAGAAGGTGTCCGGATCCTTCGGGTCGCCCGTGCGCACGTTCTGCTTCACGTAGTCGGCGAGTGCCGCGAGGAAGTCGTCGTGTGCGTCCTTGTGCACGAGCACGCGCGTCGCGGCCGTGCAGTCCTGGCCTGCGTTGAAGTAGCCCGCGACCGCGATGCCCTCCCCGGCCTTCGCCATGTCGGCATCCGGGAACACGATGACGGGGGCCTTGCCGCCGAGCTCGAGGTGCACGCGCTTGAGGTCGGACGCCGCGCTGCGCGCGACCTCCATGCCCGCGCGCACCGAGCCCGTGATGGAGACCATCTGCGGCGTCGGGTGCTCGATCATGCGCGCGCCCGTCGTGCGGTCGCCCGTGATGACGTTGAGCACGCCCGGCGGCAGGAACTCGGCCGCGATCTCGGCGAGCAGGAGCGTCGACTGCGGCGTCGTGTCGGACGGCTTGAGCACGGTCGTGTTGCCCGCGGCGACGGCGGGGGCGAACTTCCAGACGGCCATGTTGAGGGGGTAGTTCCACGGCGTCACCTGGCCGACGACGCCGATCGGCTCGCGCCGGATGGAGCTCGTGTGGTCGGCCATGTACTCGGCCGTCGCACGCCCCTCGAGGTTGCGGGCCGCGCCCGCGAAGAAGCGGATCTGGTCGACCGAGAGCATGATCTCGTCGTCGACGAGGCTCGCCCGCGGCTTGCCGGTGTCCTGCGACTCGAGGTCGGCGAACTCCTCGGCGCGCTCCTCCATGCGGTCGGCGATGCGGAAGAGCGCGAGCTGGCGCTCGGCGGGGGTCGACTCGCCCCAGCTCTCGAAGGCGGCTGCCGCCGCCTGGAACGCCGCGTCGACATCCGCTTGGCCCGACACGGGCGAGCTCGCGTAACTCTGCTCGGTCGCGGGATCGATCACCTCGAAGCTCTCGTCACCTCGGGCGTCGACGTACTCGCCATTGATGAAGTTGCGCAGGATCCGTTCGGCCATGTGCTCACCCTAATCGCTTGTGAGCGCCGCGGGAACTGCTGATTTCGTCGCGATCGATGCCCAGGATTGCGGAATCGCTTGTAGAGGCCCCGCCCAGGTGAGAGAATCGAGCGCATGACCGCCCGCAGCCGCCCCCTCGCCCTCGACGACGTGTCGAAGGCCATCATCGAGCAGCTGCAGGAGGACGGACGCCGCTCGTACGCCGAGATCGGCAAGGCCGTCGGCCTCTCGGAGGCCGCCGTACGTCAGCGCGTGCAGAAGCTCACCGAGGCCGGCGTCATGCAGGTCGTCGCCGTGACCGACCCCATGCAGCTGGGCTTCTATCGACAGGCGATGGTCGGCATCCGCGTGACGGGCGACAGCCGCGCGGTCGCCGAGCAGCTCAGCGAGATCCCCGCCGTCGACTACGTCGTGCTCACGGCGGGCAGCTTCGACATCCTCGCCGAGATCGTGTGCGAGAACGACGACGACCTCATCGAGCTGCTCAACGAGCGCATCCGCCGTATCGAGGGCGTGCAGGCGACCGAGACCTTCGTCTACCTGAAGCTGCAGAAGCAGCTCTACAACTGGGGAACCAGGTGATCTCATCATGACCATGACCGATCCCGCGCTCAGCACGCAGACCGAGCAGGAGCTGCAGCAGAAGGCCAAGGACCACCTCTGGATGCACTTCACGCGCCAGTCGGTGGTGGAAGAGCACGGCGCGCCCATCATCGTGCGCGGTGAGGGCCACCACATCTGGGACTCCCACGGCAAGCGCTACATCGACGGGCTCTCCGGCCTCTTCGTCGTCAACGCGGGCCACGGACGCAAGCGCCTCGCGGATGCCGCAGCGAAGCAGGCCGAGGAGCTCGCGTTCTTCCCCCTGTGGTCGTACGCGCATCCCTCGGCGATCGAGCTCGCGGATCGCCTCGCCGACGAGGCGCCGGGCGACCTCAACCGGGTGTTCTTCACGACGGGCGGCGGCGAGGCCGTCGAGACGGCGTTCAAGCTCGCGAAGTACTACTGGAAGCTCCAGGGCCGGCCGACCAAGCACAAGGTCATCTCACGCTACGTCGCCTACCACGGCACGCCGCAGGGTGCGCTCGCCATCACGGGCATCCCCGCCATGAAGGAGATGTTCGAGCCCGTCACGCCGGGCGGCTTCCGCGTGCCCAACACGAATTTCTATCGCGCATCCGAGATGGGCTACGAGGGGGCCTCGCTCGAGGGCTTCGGGCAGTGGGCAGCCAACCGCATCGAGGAGATGATCCTCTTCGAGGGCCCCGAGACGGTCGCCGCGGTCTTCCTCGAGCCCGTGCAGAACTCGGGCGGATGCTTCCCGCCGCCTCCCGGCTACTTCCGTCGTGTTCGCGAGATCTGCGACAAGTACGACGTGCTGCTCGTCGCGGACGAGGTCATCACGGGCTTCGGGCGCATCGGCGACATGTTCGCGTCGACGACGTACGACATCCGTCCCGACATGATCACGTGCGCGAAGGGCATGACGAGCGGCTACTCCCCCATCGGCGCATGCATCGTGAGCGACCGGCTCTACGAGCCCTTCCGCCACGGCACGACGGCGTTCTACCACGGCTACACCTTCGGCGGGCACCCCGTGTCGGCAGCGGTCGCACTCGAGAACCTCGCGATCTTCGACGAGGAGCGGCTCACCGACCGCGTGAAGCAGAACTCTCCGCTCTTCCGCGCGGCGCTCGAGCGCCTGCTCGACCTGCCGATCGTGGGCGACGTGCGCGGCGACGGCTATTTCTTCGGCATCGAGCTCGTGAAGGACAAGGCGACGAAGGAGACGTTCGACGACGACGAGTCGGAGCGGCTGCTGCGCGGCTTCCTCTCGAAGGCGCTCTTCGACGCGGGTCTCTACTGCCGCGCCGACGACCGCGGCGACCCCGTCGTGCAGCTCGCCCCGCCCCTCACGATCGGGCCGACCGAGTTCGACGAGATCGAGGGCATCCTGCGCTCGGTGCTCACCGAGGCCTGGACCCGCCTGTAGGTGGGCTACCGCGGCCTGTCGTTCTGGCACGACTCCGTCGCCGGGGCGGGCGATCCCCTCGAGCGGCGTCCCCCGCTCGACGGCGACGCGGATGCCGACATCGCGATCGTGGGCGGCGGGCTCACGGGCCTGTGGAGCGCCTGGTACCTGCTCGAGCGCGAGCCCGCCGCACGCATCCTCGTGATCGAGAAGGAGACGGCCGGCTTCGGAGCTTCGGGCCGCAACGGCGGCTGGTGCAGCGCGCTCTTCCCGCGCTCGACGGCATCCCTCGAGAAGGCCCACGGGAGGGATGCCGCGCTCGCGATGCGGCGCGCGATGATCGCCACGGTCGACGAAGTGGGGCGCGCGGCGGCCGAGGCGGGGATCGCGTGCGACTACGCGCGCGGTGGAACCGTCGTGTACACGCGATCGCGCGTCCAGGAGCGCGCGGGGCGTGCGGATGTCGCGGAGGCCGCTGCCTACGGCGTCGATCCCCTCGAATGGTGGGACGCCGACCGCACGCACGCCGCCGGCGCGACGGGCGCGGTCTTCGACCCGAACTGTGCGCGCGTGCACCCCGCGAAGCTCGTGCGGGGCCTCGCTCGCGCGCTCGAAGCACGCGGCGTGCGCATCGTCGAGGGCACGACCGCCACGCGCGTCGATCCGGGGCGCGTGACGACGGATCGCGGAGACGTCACGTGCGATCGCGTCGTGATCGCGATCGAGGGTTACGGCGCGGCTCTCCCGCAGACGCACCGCCGCATCCTGCCGCTCTACTCGCTCATGATCGCGACCGAGCCGCTTCCCACGGCGTTCTGGGACGAGGTCGGCATCCCGCACGGCCGCACCTTCAGCGACTACCGCCACCTGCTCATCTACGGACAGCGCACGGCCGACGATCGCTTCGCCTTCGGCGGCCGCGGCGCGCGTTACCACTGGGGCAGCGCCATCCGCGCCGACTACGACCGCGTCGAGCGCGTCTTCGCGCACTTGCGTCGAGCGCTCGGCGAGCTCTTCCCCGCGATGGGCGACGCCGCCGTGACGCACCGCTGGGGCGGGCCGCTGGGCGTGCCGCGCGACTGGCACGCTGCCGTGCGCTACGACGCCGCGACGCGCATCGGCTGGGCAGGTGGCTACGTGGGAGACGGGCTCTCGACGACGAACCTCGCGGGCCGCACGCTCGCCGACCTCCTGACAGGAACCGAGAGCGAGCTCACGCGCCTGCCCTGGGTCGGCCACCGCTCGCCCGAGTGGGAGGTCGAGCCCCTGCGGTTCCTCGGTGCGAACGCGGGCCTCCTCGCGATGACGGCGGCGGATGCCGAGGAGCGCGTGACGCGCCGTCCGTCGCTCATCGCGCGCGCGATGGGGCCACTCGTCGGGCACTGAGCCGCCCGGCCCCCGCCATGCTAGACGAGCGGGAAGAGAGCATCGATCGCCGCGACCTCGTCGGGCGAGGGGCGCCACGCCGATCCCGCGCGCGCGTTCGCCTCGATCTGCTCGGGGCGCGTGGCACCCGCGATGACGCTCGAGAGCTCGGAGCGCGCGAGCAGCCAGCCGAAGGTCGCCTCAAGGATTCCGATGCCGCGTTCGGCTGCGAAGCGCTCGAAGGCCTCGATCGCGTCCCAGGGGGCGTCATCCGCGACGTGCGGGCGCTGGCGCGCGATCCGCGAATCGGCCGGGCGCTCGGTGCGGCTGAACTTGCCTGTGAAGAGGCCGTTCGCGAGCGGGAAGTACGGCAGGAAGCCGAGTCCGCGCTCCCGCACGGCCGGCAGCACGTCGCGCTCGACCCCGCGCGCGAGGAGGCTGTATTCGTTCTGCGCCGAGACGAAGCGCGCCCCGCCGAGCGCGGTCGCGGCGTCGTCGGCCGCGCGGATGGCGGCGCCGTCGAGGTTCGAGTGCCCGATCGCGCGAACCTTGCCCTCGCGCACGAGCTCGTCGAGAGCGCCGAGGGTCTCCTCGATGGGCGTGGCGGGATCCGGCGTGTGCAGTTGGTAGAGGTCGATGCGATCCGTCTGGAGCCGTTCGAGCGAACCCTCGACCGCGGCCCGGATGTACGCACGGCCACCGCGCGGGCCGTGCTCGGCGAGCGGCGATTCGAACGACTGATGCCCGAACTTCGTCGCGATGATCGCCTCGTCGCGGCGGCCGCGGAGCGCCTCTCCCAAGAGCCGCTCGCTCAGGCCGTAGCTCGCGCCGTAGATGTCGGCCGTGTCGAAGAAGGTGACGCCCGCGTCGAGGGCTGCGTGCACGACGGCGCTCGCGCCCTGTTGGTTCTCCGTGCGCGTTCCCGGGCGGCCGAGGTTGTTGCAGCCGAGACCGACGACCGAGACGCGGAGCTCCGAGGGTCCGAGTGCGCGAGTTTCCATGCCTCGAGACTACGTCCGCTCCTCCCCCGCGAACCGCCATGAGGATGTTCTCGCGATGTCCGATTTCCGCCGGTGCGTGTCGGATGCGCGGATTACGCTCGTGCCATGACCCACCCCCAGCACGCGTCAGACCCTGTGGCCCTCCGCCGCATCGACAGCCCCATCGGCCGCATCGAGGTCGTGGGCAATGGCGAGGCCATCGTCGCGCTCTCGATCGAGCGCGACGGCATGCTCCCCCACGACGGCGTCGCCGAGCGCCCGGATGCCGTCACCGATCGCGCCGCAGCTCAGCTCGAGGAGTACTTCGCGGGTCACCGGCGCGACTTCGACGTGCCGGTGTCGCTCGACGGAGGCACGCCGTTCCAGCGTGCCGTCTGGGAGCAGCTCGTCGAGCTGCAGTGGGGCGAGGTGATCTCGTACGGCGAGCTCGGCATGGCCACGGGGCGCGCGACCGCCGGCCGCGCCGTGGGCGGTGCCGTGGGCTCGAACCCCGTGCCCATCATCGTCCCGTGCCATCGCGTGCTCGGCGCGAACGGCGTCATCACGGGCTACTCCGGCGGTGAGGGCATCCCGACGAAGGCGTGGCTGCTCGAGCACGAAGGCATCGCGCACAAGATGCCCGCGACGGGCGCGGCGGGGACCGCGCCGACTCTCGACATCCCGGGCGAGGCGGAGCCCGCTGCGTGAGTCGCGCCGAGCTCCGCACGGGTGACGACGGCAAGACGCGTTGCGGCTGGGTCGGCGACGACGCCGAGTACGAGCGCTACCACGACGAGGAATGGGGGTACCCCCTCCACGGCGATCGGGCGCTCTTCGAGAAGCTCTCCCTCGAAGGGTTCCAAGCGGGGCTCTCGTGGATCACGATCCTCCGCCGGCGTCCGACCTTCCGCGCGGCATTCCGCGACTTCGACATCGACACCGTGGCGGCCTTCGACGACACCGACATCGAGCGCCTCATGGCCGATCCCGGCATCATCCGCAATCGCGCCAAGGTCGAGGCCACGATCTCGAACGCACGCGTGACCCGTGCGCTCGTCGCAGAGGATCCAGGCGCGCTCGACCGGCTCGTGTGGTCGTTCGCACCGTCCGCGTCGCGCGCCCGTCCCTCGAGCTTCGCCGAGGTCCCAGCCGTGACCGCCGAGGCCACGGCCCTCAGCACGGCGCTCAAGAAGCTCGGCTACCGCTTCGTCGGCCCCACCACGATGTACGCGCTCATGCAGTCTGCCGGTCTCGTCGACGATCACCTCGTGGGCTGCTGGCGCGCCGCGAGTTAGACCACGAGGTCGAGTTCGCCCGGGGCGCCGGGCTCGAGCCGGATGCCGGCATCCGACGCCCAGGCGAGCAGGGAGGCGAGATCCGGGTGATCGATGCCCGCGAGCAGCAGCTCGCGCGTGAGGCGCCCCTTGCTTGCCTTGTTGAAGTGGTTGAGGGCGCGCTTGCGCCCACCCTCGTCGCTCACAACGCGCACGAACGCGGAATCGGCACGCGTGGGCGCGGGGCCGAGCGCCGCGTACGACTCCGAGCGCAGGTCGAGCACGACGCCATCCTGTGCCTCGAGAATGCGCGTGAGCTCGGGCACCCACACGCGCTTGAGCGACAGCCCCGGCAGTCGCGAGTCGGCGGAGACGCGATACGCCGGGATCCCGTCGAGCGCACGAGTGAGACCGAAGAGGGCCGACGCGATCGCGACGTGCTCCTGCGCGAACACGCGGGCGGCATCCGGGAGGCTCGCGGCGTCGAGAGCGTCGTAGAGCACGCCATCGTAGCGATCCAGCGCGGGCATGACGGGCGCACGGCGGATGCGGCGGTTGCGCTCCGCCTCGTGAGCCTGCGTCGGTCCGAGCTTGAGCGCGCGAGCCGCCGCGTCCGCGTCACGCGACACCTGCTCGAGCGCGCGCAGCACCTCGCGACGCGCGCGGGCGAGAGTCGGAAAGGAGAGCTCGCCGAGCGCGAGGCGGCTTCCCTCGGCCCCTCCGTCGCGCTTGGTCTCGGAGGGCGGCAGCAGGATGAGCACGTCAGCGCTGAAGGAACGCGAGCGCGCGCTCGACGTTCACCCCGAGCGGCTCGACCGAGTCGAGCGTGCAACGCGCGATCGCGCCGCTCGGCCCCGACCAATCCTCCCACTCGTCGAGGCTCTGCTCGACGGCGAAGGCGCCCGGATGCGCCTCCTCGGCCAGCCGGGCAGCGCGCGCGGCGAGACGCTCACCGTGCACCTCGGCATCCGAGCACACGACCTCGATGAAGCGGATCTCCGCCTTCTGACGCTCGGCGAGCCGCACCCACTGCTCGCGCGCCGGGTTCACGGCGTTCACCGCGTCGACGATGATGCTCCCGCCGCCGCCGATCACGGCATCCGCGAACGCCTCAGCGACGAGGTACGCCGCGAGTCCCGTCGGCTGATCGGCGTCGATGCCCGCCGAGAGGATCGCCGACTCGATCGGATCGACCGAGATGACCGGGACGCCCATGCGGTTTCCCACGACCTCGGCGATCGTGCTCTTGCCTGCTGCGGGAAGACCCGCCATCACGATGAGCATGGCTCCACTCTACGAGTCCCCGCCGCCGAGTCCATCCCCCGGACGGCGGAGCGCTTCACACCAGTTCGGCGGTTCCGGCCACGATCGTGACCGTGTCGCCCTGCACCGACAGGAATCCGTCCTCGACGCGCGCCGTCACGACGGTGCCGTCGCTCGCCGTGACGCGCGACTCCCCCGGTGCGAGGATCGCGAGCACGGGCTCGTGACCGGTGAGGATGCCGATCTCGCCCTCGGTGGTACGGGCGATGACCTGGGTGGCCTCGCCCGACCACAGCTCCCGCTCCGCCGAGACGACGGCGACGTTGAGGGCCATGATCAGCCGTTCTCCTTCTGCAGCTGAGCCCACTTCTCCTCGACGTCCGAGATCGGGCCGACGTTGAAGAAGGCCTGCTCGGCGACGTGGTCGAAGTCACCGCGCACGATCGCGTCGAACGACTCGATCGTGTCACGCAGCGGAACCGTCGAGCCCTCGACCCCCGTGAACTTCTTCGCCATGTAGGTGTTCTGCGAGAGGAACTGCTGGATGCGGCGCGCGCGCGCAACCGTGATCTTGTCCTCTTCCGAGAGCTCGTCGACACCGAGGATCGCGATGATCTCCTGAAGCTCCTTGTTCTTCTGGAGGATCGCCTTGACCGAGGTCGCCACGCGATAGTGGTCCTCACCCAGGTAACGCGGGTCCATGATGCGCGAGGTCGAGGTGAGCGGGTCGACCGCGGGGTACAGGCCCTTCGACGCGATCTCACGCGAGAGCTCGGTCGTCGCGTCGAGGTGCGCGAAGGTCGTGGCCGGCGCCGGGTCGGTGTAGTCGTCCGCCGGCACGTAGATCGCCTGCAGCGAGGTGATCGAGTGACCGCGCGTCGACGTGATGCGCTCCTGCAGGATGCCCATCTCGTCGGCGAGGTTCGGCTGGTAGCCCACCGCCGACGGCATGCGGCCGAGGAGCGTCGACACCTCGGAACCCGCCTGCGTGAAGCGGAAGATGTTGTCGATGAAGAGCAGCACGTCCTGCTTCTGCACGTCGCGGAAGTACTCCGCCATCGTGAGCGCCGAGAGGGCGACACGAAGACGCGTGCCCGGGGGCTCGTCCATCTGACCGAACACGAGGGCAGTCTTGTCGAAGACGCCCGCGTCCTCCATCTCGTGGATGAGGTCGTTGCCCTCACGCGTGCGCTCGCCGACGCCCGCGAAGACCGACACACCACCGTGGTCCTGCGCGACGCGCTGGATCATCTCCTGGATGAGCACGGTCTTGCCGACGCCCGCGCCGCCGAAGAGGCCGATCTTGCCGCCCTGCACGTACGGCGTGAGCAGGTCGATGACCTTGATGCCCGTCTCGAAGAGCTGCGTCTTCGACTCGAGCTGGTCGAAGGCCGGGGGCTTGCGGTGGATGGGCCAGCGCTCGGTGACCTCGATCGTCTCGCCGGGCTCGAGGTTGAGCACCTCACCCGTGACGTTGAAGACCCGGCCCTTCGTGACATCCCCGACGGGCACCGAGATGGCGGCACCCGTGTCGCGCACCTCCTGACCGCGCACGAGGCCGTCGGTCGGCTTGAGGGCGATCGCGCGCACGACGTCGTCACCGAGGTGCTGAGCGACCTCGAGCGTCAAGGTGGTCGTCGTGTCGCCGATCGTGATGTCGGTGTGCAGCGCGTTGTAGATGTCGGGGATCGCGTCGTGCGGGAACTCGATGTCGACGACGGGGCCCGTGACGCGCGCGATGCGTCCGACGCCGCCCGCGGCCGCGGCCGAGCTCGCCTGGGCCTTCGTGGTAGCGGTAGCCATGGTCTCTCTTTTCCTTCGGTATTACTTCGCCGAGCCGAGGGCGTCTGCGCCGCCCACGATCTCGGAAATCTGCTGGGTGATCTCCGCCTGACGCGCGTTGTTCGCGAGACGGGTGTAGTCGCGGATGAGCTTGTCGGCGTTGTCGCTCGCGGCCTTCATCGCCTTCTGCGTGGCGGCCTGCTTCGAGGCGGCCGACTGCAGGAGCGCGTTGAAGATGCGCGACTCGATGTACACGGGCAGGAGCGAGTCGAGCACGGCATCCGGCTCGGGCTCGAACTCGTAGAGCGGGAAGATCTCGGCGTCGCCGGGCTCCTCGACCCCCTCGACGATCTCGAGCGGAAGCAGACGCACGACCTCGGGTTCCTGCGTGAGCATCGAGACGAAGCGGTTGTAGACGATGTGGATCTCGTCGACACCGCCCTCATCCGTCGGCTGCACGAAGCGCGCGACGATCTCCTCGCCGATCTCCTGTGCCGTCGCGAAGCTCGGCGTGTCGGTATCGCCGATCCACGCGCGCTCGGGCGTGCGCTTGCGGAAGTTGAAGTAGCTCACCCCGCGGCGCCCGATGACATAGTGCACGACCTCCTTGCCCTGCTCGGTGAGCAGGGTCGTGAGCTCCTCGCTCTCGCGCAGCACGTTCGCGTTGAACGCGCCCGCGAGACCGCGGTCGGAGGTGAAGACCACGACGGCAGCCCGCCGGATCGTCTCCGGCTCGGTCGTGAGCACGTGGCTCACGTTCGAGTACGTCGCGACCGCCGAGACGGCACGCGTCACCGCGCGAGCGTACGGCGCGGAGGCCGACACCCGCTGGAGCGCCTTCTGGATGCGGCTCGCCGCGATGAGCTCCATGGCACGGGTGATCTTCTTGGTCGTCTGGGCAGAGCGGATCTTCTGCCGGTAGACCCGAAGCTGGGCTCCCATGTCCTATCTCTTCCTGTCGATGCCGTCGTCGAGGATGCGTGACCCGCGCGGGCGGATCAGCGCTTGCCCTTCACGATGCGCTCCTGGTTGACGTCCTCGACCTCCGTGGCCTCGAACTCCTCGGTGCCGACGCCCGGAGCGCCCTCACCCGGCTGGAACTCGAGCAGGAAGGCGTCGACGGCCTTCTCGAGCTCGGCCTCGGTCACGTCGTCGAGCACGTTCGTCTCGCGCAGCGTGTCGAGGATCTTCGTGTTGCGCGCGAGGTGGTCGAGCAGCTCGGCCTCGAAACGCAGCACGTCCTCGACGGGGATCGAGTCGAGCTTGCCCTTCGTGCCGGCCCAGATCGAGACGACCTGCTGCTCGACGGGGAACGGCGAGTACTGCGGCTGGCGCAGGAGCTCCGTGAGGCGGGCACCGCGCTCGAGCTGGCGACGGCTCGTGGCATCCAGATCGGACGCGAAGAGCGCGAACGCCTCGAGGGCGCGGTACTGCGCGAGCTCGAGCTTGAGCGTTCCCGAGACCTTCTTGATCGACTTGACCTGAGCGTCGCCGCCGACGCGCGACACCGAGATGCCCACGTCGACCGCGGGGCGCTGGTTCGCGTTGAACAGGTCGGACTGCAGGAAGATCTGACCGTCGGTGATCGAGATGACGTTGGTCGGGATGTAGGCCGACACGTCGTTCGCCTTCGTCTCGATGATCGGGAGGCCCGTCATCGAGCCGGCACCGAGCTCGTCCGAGAGCTTCGCGCAGCGCTCGAGCAGGCGCGAGTGCAGGTAGAAGACGTCGCCGGGGTAGGCCTCACGCCCCGGCGGGCGACGCAGCAGTAGCGACACGGCACGGTAGGCCTCGGCCTGCTTCGACAGGTCGTCGAAGATGATGAGCACGTGCTTGCCGCCGTACATCCAGTGCTGGCCGATGGCCGAGCCGGTGTAGGGCGCCAGGTACTTGAAGCCCGCGGGGTCGGAGGCGGGGGCCGCCACGATCGTCGTGTACTCCATCGCACCGGCGTCCTCGAGCGCGCCCTTGACGGCGGCGATCGTCGAACCCTTCTGGCCGATCGCGACGTAGATGCAGCGCACCTGCTTGTTCACGTCGCCGGATTCCCAGTTGGCCTTCTGGTTGATGATCGTGTCGATCGCGATGGCGGTCTTGCCCGTCTGGCGGTCGCCGATGATGAGCTGACGCTGCCCACGGCCGACCGGGATCATCGCGTCGATCGCCTTGATGCCGGTCTGAAGCGGCTCGTGCACCGACTTGCGCTGCATGACGCCGGGGGCCTGGAGCTCGAGGGCGCGACGGCCCTCGGCCTTGATCTCGCCGAGACCGTCGATCGGGTTGCCGAGCGGGTCGACGACGCGACCGAGGAAGGCGTCGCCGACGGGCGACGAGAGCACCTCGCCCGTGCGAGTGACCTGCTGGCCCTCCTCGATGCCCGTGAACTCGCCGAGCACGATGACGCCGATCGAGTCCTCGTCGAGGTTGAGCGCGAGGCCGAGCGTGCCGTCCTCGAAGCGCAGCAGCTCGTTCGCCATGGCGCCCGGCAGTCCCTCGACGTGCGCGATGCCGTCGGCCGCGTCGATGACGGTGCCGACCTCGGTCGTGGTCGCCTTGTCCGGCTGGTAGCCGGCGACGAAGTCCTTGAGCGCCGAACGGATCTCGTCCGGGCTGATCGTGATGTCTGCCATGTCTCTTCCTTGGAGTGGGGCGCCGGGGTCAGCCGGCCAGTCGGATGCGGAGGTCGGCCAGGCGGGCGGCGACGGTTCCGTCGATGACGTCGTCGCCGACCTGCACGCGCAGGCCGCCCACGATCGCCGGGTCGATGATCAGGTTGATGCGGAGCGCACGCCCGTAGCGAGCGCCGAGGGTCTTCTCGAGGGCCGCGAGCTGCGTCGGGGCCGGGGTCACGGCCGACGTGACGGTCGCGATGAGCGCGCCCTGGGCATCCGCGACGATGTCGGCTGCTCCCGAGAGCAGCTCGCCGATGCGGCGGCCACGCGGGCTCTGCACGAGGTGACGCACGATCGCGACGGTCGCGGGCTGCGCCTTGCGCGCGAGCAGCGTGTCGACGAGCGCGGCCTTCGACTCGGGCGTGCCGAGCTTGCTGCCGACCGCGAGCTCGAGCTCGTGGTCGCTCGAGACGGCACGGCCGAACGCGAAGAGCTCGCCCTCGAGCCCCGCATCCGCGCCCGCGGCGACCGCGATCGCGCGGATGCCGAGCTCTTCCACCCCGTCGACGAGCTCGTCGGGCGTCGACCAGCGCGACGACACGGCGCCGGTCAGGAGCTCGCCTGCGGCGGCGTCGAGGGATCCGAAGATCGTGCGCAGCAGCTCGGCCTTACGCTCGGATGCCACGGCCGGGTCGGCGAGGACGGAGCGCAGCTGGCCCGAGGACTCGATCGCCCGCCCCGCGGCGAGCAGTTGCTCACCCGTGGCGAGGGTCACGCCCTTGGCGGCCGCGAGCTTCTGCTTCGCGGCCTCGAGCGCTTCGCGTGACGCCGATCCCATCTACTTGCCCGCCTTCGCCTTCTCGTCGGCCTCGAGGTCCGCGAGGAAGCGGTCGACGACGGCCGCGGCCTTCTTGTCGTCGGAGAGCGTCTCGCCGATGACACCCGACGCGAGGTCGAGCGCGAGGCTGCCGACCTCGGCACGCAGCGACACGAGCGCCGCGGAGCGCTCCGCCTCGATCTGGGTCTGGGCGTTCGCGACGATGCGAGCGGCCTCGGCCTGCGCCTGCTCCTTGAGCTCGGCGAGGATCGCCTGGCCCTCGGTGCGTGCCTGCTCGCGGATGCGGCTTGCCTCGGCGCGCGCCTCGGCGAGCTGGGCCGTGTATTCGTCACGCGCCGCGCTCGCGGCGGCCTGCGCCTCCTCGGCCTTCTTGAGCCCGCCCTCGATCGCCTCGGCACGTGCATCGAGCGCCTTGTTGAGACGCGGGACGACGAAGATGCCGACGACGATCAGCAGCGCGACGAAGATGATCGACGAGTAGATGATGTCGTAGTCCGCGGGGATGAGCGGATTAGGCGTGTCCTCCGCGCGAACGTCGAGGAATGCGCGCAGCATCCCGACCTCCTTCAATGAGTGGGGACGCGGATCAGGCGGGAGCGGTGAACGGGATGAAGCCCGTGGCGATCGCGACGAAGGCGAGAGCCTCGGTGAACGCGATGCCGAGGAACATCAGACCGGTGAGGCGACCCTGCAGCTCGGGCTGACGGGCAACCGACTCGATGGTCTTGCCGACGACGAGGCCCACGCCGATGGCCGAGCCGATCGAGGCCAGGCCGAACGCGATGGGGGCGAGGTATCCAACGATCACGGGATTTCCTTTTCTGTGATGGGGTCTTGCGGGGTAGTGCCCGGCGGATGCCGGAGGGTCAGTGCTCGTCCGCCAGCGCGAGCTGGATGTAGACGGCGGCGAGGAAAGTGAAGACGTAGGCCTGCAGCACCGCGACGAGGATCTCGAAGACCGTGAAGGCGGCGCCGAAGGCGAAGGTGCCGATGCCGAGGAGGCCGAGGAAGTTGCCGTCGGTGAAGAGCACCGTGAGCAGGAAGAAGTGCGTGGCCGAGAAGCACAGCACGAGCAGCAGGTGGCCCGCGACCATGTTCATGAGGAGTCGGAGGACGAGCGTGACGGGCCGGAGAATGAAGGTCGAGATGAACTCGATGGGCGTCACGATGATGTAGAGCGGCCACGGCACGCCGCTCGGGAAGAGCGAGTTCTTGAAGAACTTGACGCCGTTCTTCTTGATGCCCGCGTAGATGAACATGACGTAGGAGACGACGGCGAGCACGAGCGCTGTGCCGATGACCGAGGTTCCCGCGATGTTGAAGAAGGGGACGATGCCCGTGAGGTTGAGCCCCAGGATGAGGATGAACATCGCCATGAGGGGCGCCATGAAGCGCTTGCCGTCTTTCTCACCGAGGGTCTCGATGACGATGTTGTTGCGGATGAAGCCGAGGATGAACTCGTTCGCGACCTGACCGCGCGTCGGCACGATGCGCATGCGGCGCGTCGCGATGAGAAGCCAGACGATGAGGAGCACCGTGACGATGATGCGGATCATCATGATCCGGTTCATCTCGAACGGCGTGCCCGCGAAGAGGATCGCGTCGGGGAAGAACTCATCGAGCGACGGTCCGTGGAAGCCTCCGCTGCCATGGTCGTCGTCGAACCGGACCACAGGGATGAGGGCGGAAGCTAGCAGCGCTGACTCCAAGCTCGGGGCGTGCGACCACGCGGCGATGGAATGGGGTTGTCCCTCAGCCTATCAGGGCCGGGGCGCGGGTCAGGACGCCCTTACTTCGCGTTCTCGTCGTCGCCCGGGAGAGCGACCTCCGCGTAGGGGACACGCGCACGCACGAACGCGAGTCCGTCGATGACGAGCGAGCCGAGCACGGCGACGATGACCGTGAGGAAGAAGACCCAGGGGTCGAGCCAGCTCTGACCCCGGAGCCAGAACAGGAACAGGAAGAACACGATGAGCTTGAGGAGCCACGCGCCGAGCACGATGCCGTAGAACACGGGGCTATTGGGATCGCCGACCGTAGCCCGGCGTCCGAGCAGGATGCTGCCCGCCGTGAGCCCGAGGAAGGCGAAGGCGAGCGCAGCGCCGAGGAGCCCCGCCCACAGGCCCGGGGCGCCCGCGACGAGCCAGCCGACTCCCCCGGCCACGATCGCGAGTGCGGCGGCGAAGATGGCACCCCAGCGAAGAGCCGTCGTGAGGATGGGGTTGCCCGGCGTGCTCATGCGGAGGTCTCCTTCTCATGCAGTCGTTCGAGCGCCGCGCGCGCGTCGCCGTCGGTCGGCTCGTCGTCGGCCTGGGATGCCACGTCGAGCGGGTCGAAACGCGACGCGTGCGCGCGGTCCGCCACCTCGGCATCCGCGCTCTGGACGGCGGTTTCGATCGCCTTGCGGCGGCTGAGGGGTGCGAGGGTCAGGATCGTACAGACGACGAGCCCGAGGATCGTCACGAGCGCCGCCCACCACGTGTCGAGGAAGAGGAAGAGGAGCATGCCGATCGACGCGGCTCCCGTCCACGCGTAGAGGATGAGCACGGCGTGCAGGTGCGAGTGCCCCATGTCGAGCAAGCGGTGATGCAGGTGCTTCCGATCGGCGCTGAACGGCGACTTGCCCGCCCGCAGGCGGCGTACGACGGCGAGCCCGAAGTCGAGCAACGGGACGACGAGGATCGCGAACGGCAAAAGGAGCGGGATGAGCGCCGGGAAGAGCTGGCGGGCGCTGCCGACCGTCTCCTCGAGCCGCCCGGGATCGATCTGTCCCGTGACGGCGATCGTCGCGGCGGCCATGAGCAAGCCGACGAGCAGAGCTCCGGCATCCCCCATGAAGAGCCGCGCGGGATGCCAATTGAGTGGGAGGAAGCCGATGCACGCGCCGATGAGCACGGCCGAGATGAGCTGCGCGAGGTTGAAGTAGTCGCTCTGGCCCGTCGGGCCCGACGAGATCACGAAGATGTAGACCGAGAACACGCCGTTCGCGATGATCGCGACACCCGCGACGAGGCCGTCGAGCCCGTCGATGAAGTTGATGGCGTTCATGACGAGCACGATCGCGAGCACCGTGATGACGAGCGACTGCCAGGGCGCGAGGCCCACCACGACGCCCGGCAGAGGGAAGGAGAGGAACTGGATGCCGCTCCACGCGAGGAGCGCCGCCGCGAGCATCTGACCTGCGAGCTTGGTGAGCCAGTCGAGATCCCAGATGTCGTCGGCGACGCCGATGAGCACGATCATCAACGCGGCGCCGAGGAGGCCCCAGATGTGGATCGGCTGGGAGTACACGATCGCGAGCGGGGGCAGGAGGGAGCCGACGCCGACGGCGGCGACGACGCCCATGAACATCGCGACGCCGCCGAGGCGCGGCGTCGGGCGGGTGTGGACGTCGCGCTCACGGATCTTGGGATACAGGCGATAGCGCGTCGAGAGCTTCCAGATGACCATCGCGAGCCCGAACGACACGATGGCTGCGATGCCCGCGGTGGCCAGGTAGAAGATCACGCGCATCGTTCGGCTCCCACGACCCGGATGATCTCCTCGTCGGGGATGACGCCGTGGCGCACGATGCGCAGCTTGCCGTCGGGATGCTCGAGGTTCGTGGCGTCGACGATCGTCGAGCCCGTGTGAGCGGCCGCGCTCGGATACGACTCCCCCGCGCGCCCCGCTTCGAGGTAGACCGACACGCTCTCGCCGAGCATGGCCTCGGCATCCGCTGCCGTGAGCGCCGCGGGCTCGCCCGTGCGGTTGGCGCTCGAGACCGCGAGCGGTCCGGTCTCGGCGAGGAGCTCGAGCGCGATCGGATCGGACGGCATGCGGAGGGCGACCGTGCCGCGCGTCTCGCCGAGATCCCAGTCGAGCATCGCGCGAGCCCGCAGGATGATCGTGAGCCCGCCGGGCCAGAACTCGGCGACGAGCGCGCGCGCCTCGTCGGGAATCGGATCGGCGAGGGCGTCGAGCGTGCCGACCCCGGGCACGAGCACGGGGGGCGGCGCCGTGCGGTCGCGGCCCTTGGCGTCGAGGAGGCGCTGGACGGCGGCGGGCGAGAAGGCATCCGCGGCCACGCCGTAGACCGTGTCGGTGGGGATGACGACGAGTTCGCCGCGCGCGATGGCGCCGCGGGCAAGGCGCATCCCCGTGAGGAGCTGGTCGGGGACGCCGGTGTCAAAGATCGCCATGGCCCTCCCATCCTAGGAGCGCCGAGCCGGAAGACCGCTCACAGCGGGCCGCACGCGCATCGGGGAGGATGGAGGCGACATGACGCTGCTCTTCCTCTTCGACATGGACGAGGTCCTCTACGACTACGACTGGCGTGCCCGCATGGCCGGGCTCACCGAGCTCACGGGCCTCGAGCTCGCCGAGCTCCGCCGGCGATGGTGGCACGACGAAGGAGAATGGGCGGCCGAGGCGGGTGGCTTCGCCGATGGCGCGCACTATCGCTCCGCCCTGTGCGCTGCGCTCGGCGTCGAGCTCACCGCCGAGGCGTGGGTCGCCAACCGGCGCTCCGCGATGCGCGCGCGCCCGGATGCCATCGCGGCCGTCGAGCGTGCAGCGCAGCTCGGTCGCGTGAGCCTGCTCACCAACAACGGCCCCCTGCTCGACGAGCACCTCCCGACGATCGCGCCCGAGATCGCCCCGCTCTTCGGGGAGCATCTGCGCACGACGAGCCGCTACGGGGCTCGCAAGCCCGATCCCGCGGTCTTCGAGCGTGTGCTCGAGCACTACGGGATGCCTCCCGAGCACGTGTTCTTCGTCGACGACCTGCCCGAGAACGTCGCGGCCGCGGCATCCCTCGGCATCACGACGTATCGCTACGGCACGGCCGAGGGGCTTCGCGAGGCGATCGAGGACTTCGCGCGCGAGCGCGCCGCTTAGCGCAGCGCCGTCGTGACGCGGTCGCGACCGAGCAGGTCGCGATGCGTGGCCGTCGCGCGCCAGCCGTCGAGCGTCAGGAGCTCGCGCATCGCCGCGCCCTGCAGCTCGCCGTGCTCGATGATGAGCGCGCCGCCCGGTCGCACGAGGGCGAGGGCGCGCCGCGAGAGCACGCGCACGACGTCGAGGCCGTCGGGGCCGCCGTAGAGCGCGGCGGCGGGGTCGTGCAATCGCACCTCGAGGTCGCGCGGGATCGCGTCATCCGGCACGTACGGCGGGTTCGAGACGACGACATCGACCTCGCCGTCGAGCTCGGGAAGTGCGTCGGCGAGGTCGCCGAGCACGAGCCGCACGTTGTCGGCGCCCGAGGAGCGGATGTTGCGCTCGGCCCACGCGTGCGCCTCGGCCGAGCGCTCGACCGCGACCACGCGCGCGTGCGGCACTTCCGTCGCGAGGGCGAGCGCGATCGCGCCGGAGCCGGTTCCGAGGTCGACGGCGACCGGCTCGGGCGATGCGACCGCGAGCAGGGCGTCGATCGCGAGCTGCGCGACGAACTCGGTCTCGGGCCGCGGCACGAAGACGCCGGGGCCCACCGCGAGCTCGAGAGAGCGGAACGGGGCGACGCCCGTGATGTGCTGCAGGGGCTCGCGCGCAGCACGGCGCTCGAGATCCGTGAGGAAGCTGTCACGCTCGTCATCCGTGACGGCGGAACCGGTCACCGCCTTCGCTTGCACCTGCCCGCGGCTCATGCCGAGCGTGTGCGCGAGCAGCAGTTCGGCGTCGGCCTCGGGTGTCGGCACGCCCGCGTCGGCGAGCACGCGGATGCCGTGGTCGCGGAGGGCGGCGAGCGGGTGGTTTCGAGACGCGTCACGCCGCACGCCCCGCTCCTCACCCACCTTCGGTACCGAGGGCCGCGAGCCGCGCCTCCTCATCCATCTGGATGCACGAGTCGATGATGGGCTGCAGGGCGCCGTTCATGACCTGGTCGAGGTTGTAGGCCTTGTAGCCCGTGCGATGGTCGGCGATGCGGTTCTCGGGGAAGTTGTAGGTGCGGATGCGCTCCGAGCGGTCCATCGAGCGGATCTGGCTGCGCCGCGCATCCGAAGCGGCGGCGTCGAGCTCCTCCTGCTGCTTCGCGAGCAGGCGCGCGCGCAGCACGCGCATCGCGGCTTCGCGGTTCTGCAATTGCGACTTCTCGTTCTGCATCGACACGACGATGCCCGTCGGCACGTGCGTGATGCGCACCGCCGAGTCGGTCGTGTTGACCGACTGGCCGCCGGGGCCCGAGGAGCGGAAGACATCGATCTTGAGGTCGTTCGGGTCGATGTGGATCTCTTCGGGCTCGTCGACCTCGGGGAAGACGAGCACGCCCGTCGTCGAGGTGTGGATGCGGCCTTGCGACTCGGTCGCCGGCACGCGCTGCACGCGATGCACGCCGCCCTCGTACTTGAGGCTCGCCCACACGCCGTCGGCGGGGTCGCTCGAGCTCGACTTGATCGCGACCTGCACGTCCTTGTAGCCGCCGAGGTCGGACTCCGTGCGCTCGAGCAGCTCGGTCTTCCACCCGCGGGACTCCGCGTAGTGCACGTACATCCGCAGCAGATCGGCCGCGAAGAGCGCCGACTCCTCGCCGCCCTCGCCGCCCTTGATCTCCATGATGACGTCGCGTCCGTCGTCGGGGTCGCGCGGGATGAGCAGGCGCCGCAGCTTCTCCTGCGCGGCCTGCACGGCATCCTCGAGCGCCGGGACCTCCTCGGCGAAGGCGTCGTCCTCGCGAGCGAGCTCACGCGCCGCCTCGAGATCGGACTGCGCCTGCTGCCACGCGTCGTGCGCCGCGGCGATCTGGCTCAGCTCGGCGTAGCGCCGATTAACCTTCTTCGCGCGCGCGGCATCCGCGTGGATCGCGGGATCCGCGAGCTGCTGCTGGAGCTGCTCGTGCTCGGCCAGCAGCGACTGGACCGACTCGAACACCGATCAGGCCTTGTGGGCGGCGTGACCGTTGCCGTTGCCCGTGCCGTTGCCGTTCGGCAGCGACTGCTGGATCTGCACGAGGAACTCGACGTTCGAGCCCGTCTCCTTGAGCTTCGACAGCACGACCTCGAGCTGCTGCTGCAGCTCGAGCCCCGCAAGCGCACGGCGCAAGCGCCACGTGATCTTGACCTCGTCGGGCGAGAGCAGTTCCTCCTCGCGGCGCGTGCTCGAGGCGTAGATGTCGACAGCCGGGAAGATCCGCTTGTCGGCAAGGGCCCGCGAGAGGCGCAGCTCCATGTTGCCGGTGCCCTTGAACTCCTCGAAGATGACCTCGTCCATCTTGGATCCCGTCTCGACGAGAGCCGTGGCGAGGATCGTGAGCGAGCCGCCACCCTCGATGTTGCGCGCGGCGCCGAAGAAGCGCTTGGGCGGGTAGAGCGCGGATGCGTCGACGCCGCCCGAGAGGATGCGACCGGATGCCGGCGACGCGAGGTTGTAGGCGCGGCCGAGTCGCGTGATCGAGTCGAGCAGCACGACGACGTCGTTGCCGAGCTCGACGAGGCGCTTCGCGCGCTCGATCGCGAGCTCTGCGACCGTCGTGTGGTCCTCGGCCGGGCGGTCGAAGGTCGAGGCGATGACCTCGCCCTTGACCGAGCGCTGCATGTCGGTGACCTCTTCGGGGCGCTCGTCGACGAGCACCACCATGATGTGCACCTCGGGGTTGTTGACCGCGATGGCCTTGGCGATCGCCTGCAGGATGAGCGTCTTGCCCGCCTTGGGCGGCGCGACGATGAGGCCGCGCTGACCCTTGCCGATGGGCGCGATGAGGTCGATGATGCGCGTCGAGAGCTTCTCGGGCGTCGTCTCGAGGCGCAAGCGCTCGTTGGGGTAGATCGGCGTGAGCTTGCCGAAGTCGACGCGGTCGGCGGCCTCCTCGACGGACTGGCCGTTGATCGAGTCGATCTTGACGATCGCGTTGTACTTCTGGCGGCCGCCCTGCTGCTCGCCCTCGCGCGGCTGACGGATGGCGCCGACGACCGCGTCGCCCTTGCGCAGGTTGTACTTCTTGACCTGACCGAGCGAGACGTAGACGTCCGACGGTCCGGGGAGGTAGCCCGTCGTGCGCACGAACGCGTAGTTGTCGAGCACGTCGAGGATGCCCGCGATGGGGATGAGCACATCGTCGTCCGAGAGCTCGGGCTCGAGCTCGTCGACGGCGCCGCCCCGGCGGTTGCGGTTGCGGTCGCGGTTGCGCCCGCGACGCCCCTCGCCCTGGCCCTCCTGGGTCTGCTGCGCGGGGCCGTTCTGGCCGTTCTGCTGCTGTGCGCCCTCGGACTCGGCGGCCTCCTGTTGCTGGCCGTTCTGACCGTTCTGGCCGTTCTGGCCGCCGCGTCCACCACGGCGGTTGCGGCTGCGGCGACCAGCCTGCTGGCCCTCGCCCTCGCCCTCGCCCGCGGCGTCCTGCTCGGCGGCCGGCACGAGCTTGTCGAGCTCGAGGCCGAGCTCGGCCTGGGCGGCATGCTGAGCGGCGCTCCGGCGCTGCGGCTGCTCGACGGGCTCGATGGGCGGCAGGGCCGCGGCGATCGCGGCGGCGTCGGCCGACGGCACGCTCGCACGGCGCGACCCGCGGCGACCGCGCGCGGCGGGCTGCTCGGCGGCATCCCCCGGCGCCTCATCGGCGGCGGGCTCCGCATCCGGAGCCGCCTCGGCGGCCTCGGCCGGCGCCTCGGCCGACTCGGCGACCTCGGCCGTCTCGGCGGGTGCCTGCTCGGCCTCCGCGGCCTCGTCGCTCGCGGCCTCCTCGGCCGGAGCGTCGGCGGGCGCCTCCTCGGTGGACGGCTCGACGGGGGCGTCGGCCTGCTCGGTCACCTCGTCGGGGGTGCCGGGAAGTTCGGAGAGAGTGTCCACGAGATCTCCTTTGCGCATCTGAGACACGCCGCTGATGCCACGTGCGGATGCCAGAGCCTGGAGCTCCGGAAGCCGCAGTCGGCTGAGGGCGGCGCGATCCCCCACGGCGTCCGTGGGGGTGGTGGTGTCGGTCACGACTGGATCGTCCTTTCGGCCCGGGCACAGAACTTCCCGGGATGGATGCACCGCGCGTTGCGGTCCGAAGTGCATGAGGATGCGCGAAACCGCTGTCGGCGAGTGCCGGTGAGATGCACCCTCGCGCCGGGTTACGCCGCGGCGTCGTCCGAGTGCAGCACCACTGTAGCACCCCGGAAGTCGACGGCGAGCATCAGGCACTCCCACGTGGACTCGGCATGCCGGGCGATGAGCTCGGCCGCGCGCAGGCGCTGCGAGGGGTCCGAGCCGAGCACGAGGATCGAGGGCCCCGCACCCGAGACGACCGCCGCGAGGCCCTCGGCGCGCAGCAGGCGGATGAGCGCATCCGTCTCGGGCATCGCACTCGCGCGGTAACTCTGGTGCAACTTGTCCTCGGTCGCCGCGAGCAGCAGCTCGGGGCTCTGCACGAGAGCTGCGATGAGCAGGGCCGAGCGGGAGACGTTGAAGATCGCGTCCTCGTGGGGCACGGACTCCGGCTGGAGGCTGCGCGCGAGAGCCGTCGACATCGTGCGCTCGTGCGGGACGGCGACGAGCGGGCTCACGCCGCGGTGCACGATGAGCTTCTTGTAACGCGGGCCGTCGGGCGTCACCCACGTGATCGTGAGGCCGCCGAAGAGCGCGGGCGCGACGTTGTCGGGGTGGCCTTCGAGCTCGGTCGCGAGCGCGAGCAGGCGGTCGGCGTCCAGCTCGACGATGCCCTCGAGCAGCCCCTTGGCGGCCATGATGCCGGAGACGATCGCAGCGCCCGACGATCCCATGCCCCGCCCGTGCGGGATGGTGTTGTGCGCCACGAGGTCGAGACCCGGGAGCTCCTGCCCGACGGCCGCGAAGGCATGGGCGATCGAGCGGACGACGAGGTTCGTCTCGTCGGTGGGCACCTCGCCCTCGCCGACGCCGACGACCCGGACCGTTGCGCCGGGCTGTTCGCGCACGGTGACCTCGAGCTCGTCGTAGACCGCGAGCGCCATCCCGAGCGTGTCGAAACCGGGGCCGAGGTTCGCCGTCGTCGCGGGCACCCGCACGGTGACCGACCGGCCGACGAGACTCATGCAGACGCCGTCACGTCGTCGGAGGCACGCGCGAGCCCGAGCACCTCGGCGATCTCACCGGCATCGACGGGAACGCTCGTCGGCCGAACCTCCGAGCCGTCGGCCGTCCTGAGCGCCCACTGCGGATCCTTGAGGCCGTGGCCCGTGACGGTCAGCACGACGCGCGCGCCGCGAGGCAGCACGCCCGCCTCCGCGCGCTCGAGGAGCCCCGCGACGCTCGCCGCGGACGCGGGCTCGACGAAGATGCCGACCTCGCTCGACAGGATGCGGTGGGCCTCGAGGATCTTCTCGTCGCTGATGGCACCGAAGTAGCCGTCGGTCTCGTCGCGTGCCGTGAGGGCGAGCTCCCACGACGCGGGGTTGCCGATGCGGATGGCGGACGCGATCGTCTCCGGGTCGCGTACGACCTCGCCGCGCACGATCGGGGCCGAGCCGGCGGCCTGGAAGCCGAACATCCGCGGGCGCCGCGTCGACGCACCCCGCTCGGCCTCCTCCTTGTAGCCGCGTGCGTAGGCGGTGTAGTTGCCCGCGTTGCCGACCGGGATGAAGTGGAAGTCGGGCGCGTCGCCGAGCACCTCGACGACCTCGAAGGCAGCGGTCTTCTGCCCCTCGATGCGGTCGTTGTTGACCGAGTTCACGAGGTGCACGGGGTAGTTCGCGGCGAGGTCGCGCGCGATGTCGAGACAGTCGTCGAAGTTGCCGCGCACCTGGAGCAGCTGGGCGCCATGGGCGATCGCCTGGGCGAGCTTGCCCATCGCGATCTTGCCCTCGGGCACGAGCACCGCGGCCGTGATGCCCGCGTGCGTCGCATAGGCCGCGGCCGATGCCGAAGTGTTCCCCGTCGACGCGCAGATGATGGCCTTCGCGCCGTGCTCGACAGCCTTCGAGACGGCCATCGTCATCCCGCGGTCCTTGAACGAGCCCGTGGGGTTCATGCCCTCGAACTTGACCCACACCTCGGCACCCGTGCGCTCGGAGAGAGCGCGCGCGGGGATGAGCGGCGTTCCGCCCTCACCGAGAGTGATGACGGGCGTCGCGTCGGTCACATCGAGGCGATCGGCGTATTCGCGCAGCACCCCGCGCCACTGGTGAGCCATGTTCCCTGTCGTCCCTAGCTTCCGCTACTTGTCACTTGCCGGGTGGCCGTCAGAGGCCCTCGACCCGGAGCACGCTCTCGACCCGCTCGACCACGGGGCTTTCCGCGAGATCGGCGACCGTCGCGGCGAGCGCGGCCTCGGTCGCCCGGTGCGTGCCGATCACCAGCGTAGCGCCGGCGGCATTCCCGTCCTGACCGCCCATGTCAGGGTTCGTCACGGACTGCTGCACGGCCTCGACCGAGACGCCGTGCTCGGCGAAGAGAGTCGCGATCTGCGCCAGGACGCCCGGGCGGTCGAGAACGCTCAAGCGGATCTGGTAGCGCGTTGTGACCGAGCTGATGGGCAGGATCGGCAGATCCGCGTGCGTCGACTCGGCGACGCCCGGGCCGCCCACCACGTGACGGCGCGCGGCCGAGACCAAGTCGCCGAGCACGGCGGATGCGGTCTGCACGCCTCCCGCGCCCGCGCCGTAGAACATGAGGCTGCCCGCCGCCTCGGCCTCGACGAAGACGGCGTTGTTCGCCCCGTGCACGGCCGCGAGAGGGTGGGTCGCCGGGATGAGGGCGGGGTGCACGCGCGCGCTCACGCCGTCCTCCCCTGTCTCGGGGTCGACGAGACGCTCGCACACCGCGAGCAGCTTGACGACGAAACCGCTGCGCTGAGCCGCGAGCACCTGCTCGCGCGTCACCCCCGTGATGCCCTCGCGATGCACGCCCTCGACGGGCACAGTCGTGTGGAAGGCGAGGCTCGCGAGGATCGTGGCCTTCTGGGCCGCGTCGTAGCCCTCGATGTCCGCCGTGGGGTCGGCCTCCGCGTACCCGAGCTCCGTCGCGACCGCGAGCGCTTCCTCGAGGGTGTCGCCGTCGCGATCCATGCGGTCGAGGATGTAGTTCGTCGTGCCGTTGACGATGCCGAGGATGCGGCGCACGCGGTCACCCGCGAGGCTGTCGCGCAGCGGGCGGATGATCGGGATGGCGCCGCCGACCGCCGCCTCGTAGTACAGCTGCGCGCCGACCTGCTCGGCGATCGCGAAGAGCTCGGGACCGTGGGTCGCGAGCAGGGCCTTGTTGGCCGTGATGACATCCGCTCCCGAGGTGAGCGCGAGCTCGAGGTACTCGCGCGCGGGCTCGATGCCGCCCATGACCTCGATGACGATGTCGGCGCCGAGGATGAGCGAGCGCGCGTCGGTCGTGAGGAGCTCGCGCGGGATGTCGGCCGTGCGTGGCGCGTCGAGGTCGCGCACGGCGATGCCGACGACCTCGAGACCCGCTCCGACGCGATTCGCGAGCTCGTCGCCGTGCTGGAGCAGGAGCGCTGCCACCTGGGCCCCGACGGAACCCGCCCCGAGGATGGCGACTCTCAGATTTCGGTACTCGATCATTCAGTGCGTTCCCGGTCGAGGATGGTGTCGATGTCGATCTCCTCGGCGCTCGAGGAGTAGCCCGCGTCGCGGCGCAGGAGGTCGTGCTCGTTCTCGCGGCGGATGAGCACGCGGCTGTGTCCGTCGCGCACGGCGACGACGGCGGGGCGGCCGAGGTAGTTGTAGTTGCTCGCGAGCGACCAGCAGTAGGCGCCCGTCGCGGCGACCGCGACGAGGTCGCCCGGACGCACGTCGCCCGGGAGGTAGTCGTCGCGCACGACGATGTCGCCCGACTCGCAGTGCTTTCCCGCGATGCGCACGAGGGCGGGGTCGGCATCCGAGACGCGGTTCGCGAGGCGCACCGTGTAGTCCGCGTGGTAGAGCGCCGTGCGGAGGTTGTCGCTCATCCCGCCGTCGACGCTCACGTAGCGGCGCACGGCCGTGTCGGCGACGAGCACGTCTTTGATCGTGCCGACCTCGTAGAGCGTGACGCCCGCGGGGCCGATGATGGCGCGGCCCGGCTCGATCGAGATCGCGGGCACGGCGATCCCGAGGCGCGCGCACTCCTCGCCGACGACCGCGGCGAAGTCCCCCGCGATGCGCTCGATGGGCGCGACGTCGTCGACGCTCGTGTAGGCGATGCCGAAACCGCCGCCGAGGTTGAGCTCGGGGATGTCGCCGCCCGCGAGCAGTTCGGCGTGCAGCGCGAGCAGTCGGCGCGCGGCCTCCGCGAATCCGGCGGAGTCGAAGATCTGCGAGCCGATGTGCGAGTGCAGCCCGAGGAAGCGCAGGCTCGCGTGCGAGCGGATCGCCGCGACGGCCGCCGGCGCCTCGGACGCGGGAATGCCGAACTTCTGGTCTTCGCGCGCCGTCGCGAGGTACTCGTGCGTCGAGGCATGCACACCGCTGTTGATGCGCAAGCGCACCGCCTGGACGCGTCCATGACGCGCGGCGGCCTGGGCGACGCGTTCGATCTCGACGACGCTGTCGAGAACGATCGCGCCCACCCCGAGCGCGACCGCACGGTCGATCTCGGGGATGCTCTTGTTGTTTCCGTGGAACCCGAGTCGGCGGGGATCGACGCCCGCGGCCTCGACGACGGCGAGCTCTCCCCCGCTGCACACGTCGATGTTGAGCCCGAGCTCGTCCATCCAGCGGGCGACCTCGATCGACAAGAACGCCTTGCCGGCGTAGTACACGGTCGTGCGCGCACCGAGCGGCTCGAAGGCGGCGGCGAAGGCATCGCGGATGCGGGTGGCACGGGCGCGCGCCTCGCCCTCGTCGATGACGTAGAGGGGCGTGCCGTACGCGGCGTGGAGCGCCGGGACCGAGACACCGCCGACCCGGAGCGCGCCCGATTCGGTGCGCTCGGCCGATGCTGGCCACACGCTCGGGGCGAGGCCGTTCGCATCCTCGGGATGCGCGAGCCACCCGGGAGCGAGGGGATTGGCGGTCATGCGAACCTCACGGGTACGTCGGAACGAAGAGTGAGGCGAGCGAACCCGGCTTGGTCCCTGAAGCCGTGTCGATTGTAGCGGAGGCGCGAAGACGTCGAACACGTCGATGACCGCGGCCGGTCACATCCCGATGGCTGCGCGCACGATCTTGCGCACCTCGGCGCTCTCGGGCGGCGCGGACTCTCGCTCGGTGCACAGCAGATGGACCGCGCCGATGAGCAGAGGTGAGATCGCGCTCACGTCCGCCGTTCGGGCGAGGCGACCTCGTCGTCGTTCGGCGTCGAGGTAGCTGCGGATCATCTCCGTGCCCTCCCCCAGCACGGGGATGCGGGCGGTTCCCGCCGCGCGCAAGCGGCTGCGCAGGGCAGGGCGGGCCACGATGAGGCCGACGATGGACACGGTCGTCGGGGAGAACAGCTCGACGAGCGCGTCGGTGAGCCGGTCCACCATCGACCCCCGTCCGACCGACGACAGCAGCTCCGTCGTCTGCCGGTCCACCCGAGCGATGCGGTCGAGCACGAGCGCGGCGAGGAACGCGTCGAAATCCGCGAAGTGCCGATGCATCAGGCCTTTTGCGACGCCAGCCTCCACCGTCACGGATCTGCTGGTGAGCGCGTTCGGACCGTCGCGGAGCAGCACGCGTTCGGCAGCGGCGAACAGCTGCTGCTCCGCATCCCGTATGGGCACTCCGGTGGGCACGCGCTCCTCCTTCCTCGTCGTCGTGCTGGGCCCGACGTGTGGGCACGCGGCCACTCTATGCCGAGCCCGCGGCACATAAGTGGGCGCATGCCCACTTATAATGGGCGTGCGCCCACTCGGCGCGCCGACATGAGGAGGATCCCGATGACACGTCCAGCCGCAAGCGAGGTCCTGATCGTCGGCGCCGGCCCCGTGGGCCTCGCATTGGCGTGCGATCTCGCCCGTCGCGACATCGACGTGCGCATCGTCGATCGCGCCGACGCCTATCCGGTCGGGACGCGAGCGCGCGGCGTGCGCGCCCGCACCCAAGAGGTGCTCGAAGACCTGGGCGTTCTCGATGAGGTCGTCGAGCACGCCGAGACGCCGATCCCGACACGCTTCTACGACGCCGAGGGACGCCTCGTGCGTGAGGCGACGATCTACGACGCTCCCCCGGTGCCCGGGGCGCCGTATCCGGGCAGCCTCATCGTCGGTCAGCAGTTCACCGAGGCCGCGTTGCGCGCCAGACTCGAGTCCCTGGGCGGACGGGTGGAGCTCGGCACAGAGCTCATCGACATCACACAGGATGACGACGGGGTCACCGCGTTGCTTCGTGTCGGCGGCGAGCTGCGAAGCGCCCGGGCGCGGTACCTCGTCGGCTGCGACGGGGGTGGCAGCACGGTGCGCAAACGGGCCGGGATCAGCTTTCTCGGAGAGACGTCGGACGAGCAGCGCATGCTCTTCGGCAACCTCAGCGTCGATGGACTGGATCGCACGGCAGCGCACATGTGGGCCACCGGCCCCGGTGGCATGCTCACGCTGTACCCGATGCCAAAGAGCGGCACCTGGTTCTTCACCGCGCCCCTGTCGCCCGACGCCGACCGGCAGGGTGCACCGATCACCGTGGACACGTTCGTCGAGGCATTCGAACGGCACGTCGGCCTGCCGGGAGTGACGTTCCACGATCCGGTCTACCTCTCGGTGTACCGGGTCAACGTGCGCATGGTCGATCGCTTCCGCGATCAGCGCGTCTTCCTGGCCGGCGACGCCGCCCACGTGCACACGCCCGCGGGTGGTCAAGGCATGAACACCGGGATCCAGGACGCCTACAACCTCGGCTGGAAGCTCGCCGAGGCCCTCCGCGGCGCCCCGGACGCACTGCTCGACAGCTACGAGGAGGAACGCATGCCCGTCGCCGAGGGCGTGCTGGCGTCGACGACCGCCCGTGGCGGCGCGTGGGCCGACGCGGACACGGCGCGCGCCTCAGGGCGTATCGTCGACGCCTTCCAAGGCCGGGACCCCATCGCCGACACCAGCCAGCTGAGCATCAGCTATCGGGGAGGCAGCCTCAGTGTCGAGACCGGACATCCGCTCGGCATCCGTGCGGGAGACCGCGCCCCCGACGCGTGGCTCGTCGACCCGGCTGACGGAGGGCGCGTCAGGCTGTTCGACCTGTTCCGCGGCACGCATGTCACGCTGCTCGTCTTCGGCGACCGGGCCGTGCCCGATCTCGCGGGGCTCTCCTCCCGCGCCGTGCACGCGCATCGCATCATCGCAGCCGAGCTCTCTCGCGATCCCTCGGAATCGGCGCTCGTCGACGAGAGCGGTGAGGCGCACGAGCTCTACGGCGTCGAGGGCGGCGGCCTCGTGCTGATCCGCCCCGACGGCTATGTCGGCATCGCGACGGCCGACCTGGACGGCCCCCGCGTCGCCGACTATCTCAGACGGATCATCGCGATGCCACGGTGACGCGTAGTGGAGGAGCGCAACCCGCGCGACTCAGACCGCGCACGTGCCCTTCTGCTGGAACGCGCTCCCGCCGAGAGCCGCCCCCGAGCCGTCGAGCGTCGCCACGAGCTCGTCGCCCTCGACCGCGACGCGCGTGAGGGTAAGCGCGGCGGGGAGCGCATCCGCGATGCACATCGCGCGCGGCTGGAGGAGCGCATCCGCGACGCCTCCGAGCACGGGGTCGTCGCGTACGTCGTCCGCGCTCACGGTCTCCTCGCCGATGCGGATGCTGCTGGGGGTGAACACGAGATCGCCCTCGGATGCCGATGGTGTGAGCCCGATCCCGAGCTCGAGGCTGCGGCCGAAGATCGCGATGCTTCCATCGGCCACGATCTCGGCACCATCGAGCGTGACCGAGTCGATCGTGACGCCCGAGGTCTCGGGCGCGACGGCGGCGAGGGCCGTCGCGGGCACGGCGTAGTCGACCGTGAGCTCACGCGTCGCGGCCTCGGTGTCGAGCGGGACACCCTGCGCGACGATCGCGAGGTCGCCCGTGAGCGGACCGAGCGCGAGGTCGTCGACCCCGATGTCGACGCGATCGAGACTCCCGGTCGCCGCCTGCACGAGCACGGGGCCTCCGCCGATCGCGACATCGACAGGCGTGCCGGCGGGCACGTCGAGGGCTGCGGCGACGCGATCGGCGATCGCACGCTCGGCGAGGCTCCGCACGAGAGCGTCGACCGCGAAGCCCGCCGCGACGAGCGCGACGACGATCACGAGGAGCACCCACGGCCACACCCGCCTCCGGCGCGGCGTGGGCTGCGACGAGGAGGAGGCTGCGGTCGTGGTCATGTCACATCCGTTCGGGAGCCGAGACGCCGAGGAGGGCGAGGCCGTTGCGGATCACCTGGCCCGTCGCGTCGTTGAGCGTCAATCGCGCGCGGTGCACGGCTTCGATGGGATCGTCGCCGAGCGGGATGACGCGGCACGAGCCGTACCAGCGGTGGTACGAGCCCGCGAGATCCTCGAGATAGCGCGCGACACGGTGGGGTTCGCGCAACTCGACCGCCTGCAGCACGATGCGCGGGAACTCGGCGAGGGCGCCGAGCAGCTCGCTCTCGGTCTCATGGCCGAGGAGCGAGGGGTCGAAGCCCGAGCGGTCGACGCCCGCCGCCTCCGCGTTGCGCGCGACGGCACGCGTACGGGAGTGGGCGTACTGCACGTAGAAGACGGGGTTGTCGTTCGTCTTCTTCGCGAGCAGGTCGAGATCGATGTCGATGTTGGAGTCGATCGAGCTGCGCACGAGCGCGTATCGCGCGGCATCGACGCCGACCGCATCGACGAGGTCCTCCATCGTGACGACCGTGCCGGCGCGCTTCGACATCCGTACGGGCTCACCGCCGCGCAGCAGGTTGACGAGCTGGCCGATGAGGATCTCGTGGTTGACGTAGGGCACGTCTCCGAACGCCGCGGTCATCGCCATGAGGCGCTTGACGTAGCCGTGGTGGTCCGCGCCGAGCATGATGATGCAGCGATCGAAGCCGCGCTCGCGCTTGTCGAGGTAATAGGCGAGGTCGCCCGAGATGTAGGCGGGCTCGCCGTCGGACTTGATGACGACGCGATCCTTGTCGTCGCCGAACTCGGTCGTGCGCAGCCACGTGGCGCCGTCGGCCTCGTAGATGTGGCCGAGCTCGCGCAGACGCGCGACGGCGCGCTCGACGGCGCCCGACTCGTGCAGCGAGTTCTCGTGGAAGTAGACGTCGAAGTCGACGCCGAAGTCGTGCAGGCTCGCCTTGATCTCGCCGAACATCTGCGCGACGCCGAGCTCGCGGAACACCTCCTGCTGCTCGTCGCGCGGCAGGGCGTCGAGGTCGCCGGGGTAGTCCTGCTCGACACGCGCGGCGATGTCGAGGATGTAGCTTCCGCCGTAGCCGTCGGCGGGCGCGGGCTCGCGATGGTGCGCCGCGAGCAGGCTGCGCGCGAAACGGTCGATCTGCGCGCCGTGGTCGTTGAAGTAGTACTCGCGCGTGACGAGCCCGCCCTGTGCCTCCATGAGACGAGCGAGGCTGTCGCCGACCGCAGCCCACCGGGTGCCGCCGATGTGGATGGGGCCCGTGGGGTTCGCCGAGACGAACTCGAGGTTGATGCGCACGCCGTCGTAGAGCGTTCCACGGCCGTAGGCGTCGCCCTGCTCGAGGATGCGGGCGGCGAGCGCGCCCGCTGCCGCCGCGTCGAGCGTCACGTTGAGGAAGCCCGGGCCTGCGACCTCAGCGGCCGCGATGCCCTCGACATTCGCGAGGGATGCCGCGAGCGCATCGGCGAGCTCGCGCGGCGCGACGCCGAGGCGCTTGCCGAGCTTGAGCGCGGCATTGGAGGCCCAATCGCCGTGGTCGCGATTGCGCGGACGCTCGAGCGTGACGTCCTCCGGGGAGATCGCATCCGGATCCGCGCCGCGCTCTGCTGCCGCCCGGCGCACATGGTCGAGCAGGACGGCGGCGAGTTCGGCGGGATTCACGAGGTTCGATCCTATCGTCCCCCGCCCGTCGCGCCGGGCGCCGGGTGCGCTCGGGTGACAATGGGATCATGCCGCGTCGCTCCGCCGCCCTCGTGACCTCCGCATCCGTGCTGCTCACGGCATCCGTCCTGCTCACGGCATGCACGACGCCCGAACCCGAGCCGAGCGACAGCCCCGTGCCGAGCGACAGCGCGACGCCGACCCCGAGCGTCGAGCCGTCGGAGACACCCTCGGCGCCCGTCTCGACGCCCGTCGATATCGCGTGCGACGAGCTCGTCTCGCTCCAGACGATGTACGACTTCAACCCGAACTTCAGCCTCCTGTCGTCGTGGAGCCCGGATTCGGGATCGGCCGCCGCCGACGCCGTCGCAGCCGACGGGGTCGCGTGCCGGTGGCAGAACAACACGAGCGGCGACGCGATCGACATCTCCGTCGCGTCCTTCGACGAGGCGACTCTCGAGGCGAAGGCGAACGCGACGTTCGAGACGAGCACGATGGTGCCCACCTACGGCTCGGGCGAGGGGTACTTCGCGATCACCGACGGCGCCGGCGAGGCCGTCGTCTTCGACGGCTCGTACTGGGTCGTCGTGCGCTCCGTCATCTTCCTCGAGCCCGGCGACGCCGAGCCGATCGTCGCCTCGGTGCTCGCCGCGCTCCCGTGACGCGTCACATCGTGCGCGTGACCCTCACGTCGTGCGCGACGCGCGAACTGATAGCCTGAGTGCCGCGCCCTCGTAGCTCAGTGGATAGAGCGCTTCCCTCCGGAGGAAGAAGTCGCACGTTCGAATCGTGTCGAGGGCACGACATGTGAAAGCCCCGCCTTGCGCGGGGCTTTCACATGTCTAGACCCCTCCACACCGGGGCCCCCGCCGCCGGTTCCGGCGCGCGGCACCGCCGCGTGACGGCCGTGCGGTGGGGCGCGAGGGCACGATGTCTTCCAGACTGGTCTCATGCGCGTCGTCATCGCCCCGGATTCCTTCACCGGTTCGATCTCGGCGCGCGACGCCGCGGCGGCGATCGCGACGGGTTGGCGGGGCGTGCGCCCGCGTGACGAGATCGTCGAGCTGCCCCAGGCGGATGGCGGCGTCGGCACGCTCGAGGTCGTCGCGCACGCGGTTCCCGATGCCGTGACGCACGACGCGGGAACCGTGCACGGGGCCGATGGGCGTCCCGTTCCGGCGCGGTGGTTGCAGCTCCCCGACGGGCGCGCCCTCGTCGAACTCGCCGATTGCGTCGGCTTGCACCTCATGGCGCGGCCCGATCCGCTCGGCGCCTCGACGCGCGGGCTCGGCGAGCTGCTCGGTCGCGTGCTCGCCACCGGGGCGCGACGCATCGTCGTCGGGCTCGGCGGCTCCGGATCGACGGATGGCGGCGCGGGTGCGCTCGCGGCGCTCGGCGCACGCTTCCTCGATGCGAGCGGCCGCGATCTCCCGGACGGCGGGGCCGCACTCGCGCGCCTCGATCGCGTCGACGTGGGCGGCATCCGTCGTGCGCCCGAGGAGCTGACGCTGTGGTGCGACGTCACGGCGCCCCTCACGGGGCCGCGCGGCGCGGCATCCGTCTTCGGCCCGCAGAAGGGCGCGGCAGCGGACGACGTACGCGTGCTCGATGCCGCGCTCGCGCGTTTGGCGAGCGTGCTCGGGGGCGACCCGCATGCCGCAGGCGCAGGCGCCGCGGGAGGCACGGCGTACGGACTGCGCACGGCATGGGGCGCCGCATTCGCGTCCGGCGCCGAGGCCGTCGCAACCCTCACGGGCCTCGACACAGCCTCGCGGAGAGCAGACCTCGTCATCACGGGCGAGGGACGCATCGACGCGAGCACAGCCACCGGCAAGGTCGCGGGTGCCGTGATGTCCCGAGCGGATGCGGCCGGCATCCCCGTCGCGCTCGTCGCGGGCTCGCTCGCCGACGGCGCGAGCGACGGACGGGCCGCCGTGTCGCTTGTCGAGCTCGCGGGCTCCCCCGCATCCGCGATGGAAGTTCCTGCCCGCTGGCTCGCGGCGGCGGGGCGGATCCTCGCGACCAACGTTTCATCGACGTCCGTCGTCTGAAGGGGTAGAGGGGAGGATGCCGTGACGGAACCGCGCTGGGAACGCGTCGTGACCGAGCTCGTCGCCGAGCGCGGCGACGCGCTGCTGCGGTACGCGACCCTCCTCACGGGGAGCGTCGACGACGCCGCGGATCTCGTGCAGGACGCGCTCGTGCGCACCTTCGGACGGTTGCGCAACGGCTTCACGGTCGAGAGCGCGGAGGCCTACGTGCGGCGCACGATCCTCAACGCATCGCTCGACCGCGGCCGACGCGTGAGCCGCTGGCGCAAGGTCGCGCCGAGCCAGTACGAGCCCGACGAGCTGCCGCCGGCCGACGAGGCGACCGGCTTGCGCCTCGATCTGCACGAGGAGCTGCGCAAGCTCACGCCGCGCGAGCGCGCGTGCCTCGTGCTGCGGTACTACGACGACCTCAAGGTCGACGACATCGCCGCAGCGCTCGCTATCAGCTCGGGCGCCGTCAAGCGCTACTTGAGCGACGGGCTCGCCAAGATGGCGATCGCGCTCGCCGACGACGGCACCGCCGCCGACAGGCTCGGGCCCGGCGGCGCACGCCCCGGCACCGGGACGACGCCGTTGCGACGCCCGTCGCTGCCCCGCACCGATGCGAAGGAGGGCGATCATGCCCACCGAATCTGAGCTCCGCGATCTGCTGCAGGGTGGGTCTCACCCGTCGCCGCAGCTCGATGCCGGCCGCATCATCCGTCGCGCTCGGGCGCGCCGTCGGCCGAAGCAGCTCGCCGTGGGCGCGCTCGGCGGGCTCGCGATGGTCGCTGTCGTCGTGCCCCTCGTGCTCGGCGGCGGCGCGCATCCGATGTCGGGGGGCGACGCAGGCGGGAGCGCGGCGGACGCACCCGAGCAGGACACCATGTCGACCCTCGAGCGCGGCGCGGCGGATCCGGGCCCTGCGCCCGTGCTCGACGCGCTCAACCCGTGCGGAGCCGAACTCGCTGCCGCGACGAGCGACCCCGCGGGCCTCGTGCTCGCAATGGAACCCCTTGAGGCGCCCGCGGATGCCGACTGGATCGACGCGGAGGTGACGCTCACCAACACGGGCGAGAGCACCGTGCACGGAATCACGGGCGCGACGCCCACACTCACGCTCGCGCACGATGGCGTCGTGCTGTGGCACGGCGTCGGGCTCACGGCACCCACGGCCGTCATGATCGAGCTCGCGCCGGGTGAGTCGACGACCCTCGCGGCCACCTTCCGTCCCGTGCGATGCGCGGCGGGCGGCGACGCGGATGCGGCATCCGCGGCTCTGCCCGAAGCGGGCCCCGGCGACTACACGCTCTCCCCCGCGATCTCGTTCACGCCCGACGACGGAAGCGGGTCGCGCACGATCGTGGGCGCGCCGAGCATTCTCGTCCTGCGCTGAGCGCTCGCGCGCGGAATAGGATTTCCGACATCGCGCGCACGGGCGCGCGGGAGCTCGGAGCCCGCATGACCTTCGTCGTCGTCCCGCAGTGGCAGGGTTCTCCGTCGAGCCGCGCCATGCGGCTCGCCGACGGAGCCGAGGCCATCCGCACGGACCTGCCGAGCGCGTCGACGCGCGTCGTGCCCGTACCGCTCGAGGCGGGCGACGAGCAGGGCACGGGCATCGCGCGATTCGGGTCGATCCAGGCCGTGCGCGAACGGCTCGCGGATGCGCTCGAGGGGCTCCCCGACACCGCGATCGTCATCGGCGGCGATTGCGCCGTCTCGGCCGCCGCCGTCGCGCACGTCGCGGACCCCGGCCTCGCCCTCGTGTGGTTCGACGCACACCCCGATCTCAATACCCCGACGACGTCGCCCTCGGGCGCCTACGCGGGCATGGTGCTCTCCGCGCTCCTCGAAGAGGGCGCCGTCGACCCCTCGCGCGTCGTGCTCGCGGGAACCCGTGAATGGGACGCCGCGGAAGAGGACATGGCACGCGAGAAGGGCGTCGCGACGATCACGGTCGGGCAGCTCGCGGACGCCGCGGCGGTCGCGGATGCCGTGGTCGCCTCGGGCGCGACACGCGTCTACGTGCACATCGACCTCGACGTGCTCGATCCGGCGGAGTTCGAGGGGCTGCTCGAGCCGATCCCGTTCGGCGTCCAGACAACCCAGCTCGTTGCGACGATCCGCGAGCTCCTCGGGCGGCTTCCCCTCGCGGGCGCCACGATCGCGTCGTTCGCACCCGAGTCGCCCGAGAAGGCCGTCGACGACGCACCGACGATCCTGCGCCTCATCGCGGCCCTGCGCGGCTGACGGGGGACGTGCCCCGGACCGCCCCCGGGCCTACCCTCGAGACATGAGCGTGCGCGAGGTGGACGTCGTCGTGATCGGAGCGGGAGCCGTCGGTGAGAACGTCGCCGATCGCACCGCGCAGGGCGGGCTCGAGACGGTCATCGTCGAGGAGGAGCTCGTCGGGGGCGAGTGCTCGTATTGGGCGTGCATGCCCTCGAAGGCTCTCCTGCGGCCGGGAGCGGCGCTCCGGGCCGCCCGTTCCGTCGCGGGTGCCGCCGAGGCCGTCACGGGAGAGCTCGATGCGCGCGCCGTGTTCCGGCGTCGCGATCGCATCACGCACGATCGCGACGACGCATCGCAAGTCGAGTGGCTCGACGGAGCGGGCATCGCGCTCGTGCGCGGGCACGCGCGCCTCACGGGGACTCGGCGTGTGACGGTCACGGCATCCGACGGCAGCGTCACGGAGCTCGTCGCACGCCACGCTGTCGCAGTGTGCACGGGGTCGGTGCCCGTGCTCCCCGAGGTGCCGGGGCTCGCCGACATCGACGCGTGGACGTCGCGCGACGCGACTTCGGCATCCGAGGTTCCTGCAACCCTCGCCGTGCTCGGCGGGGGCGTCGTGGGATGCGAGCTCGCGACCGCGTACGCGAACCTCGGGAGCGAGGTGACGCTCGTCGCTCGCCGTGGGCTGCTCGGCGGCGTGGAGCCGTTCGCCGCCGACCTCGTGCACGAGGGACTCGAGCGCCTCGGCGTACGCGTGCTGACCGACACGGAGCTCGCTTCAGCGCGACGTACCGGCGACGGCGTCGAGCTCGAGCTCGCGGGGCGCGAGCGCGTCACCGTCGAGCGCGTGCTCGTCGCGACCGGTCGCGTCGGCCGCACGCACGACCTCGGGCTCGAGGCCGTCGGGATCACGCCCGGCGACGCGATCGAGGTCGACGACACCTTGCGCGTGCCCGGCGTCGACTGGCTCTACGCCGTGGGCGACGTCAACGGGCGCGTCAAGCTCACGCACCAGGGCAAGTACCAGGCCCGCGCGGCGGGTGACGCGATCGCCGCGCGCGCGGCCGGACGATCAGTCGACGACTCTCCGTGGGGTGCCCACGTAGCGACCGCCGACCATCGCGCCGTGCCCCAGGTGACCTTCACCGACCCCGAGATCGCGTCGGTCGGGCTCACGGCGGCGGCCGCCGAGAAAGCCGGACTGCGCACTCGCGTGCTCGACTACGACCTCTCCTGGCTCGCGGGCGCGACGGTCTACGCCGACGACTACCGCGGTCAGGCGCGCGCGGTCGTCGATGTCGATCGCGGCGTGCTCGTGGGTGCGACGTTCGTCGGTCCGGATGTCGGCGAGCTCGTGCATGCGGCGACCGTCGCGATCGTGGGCGAGGTGCCTCTCGATCGGCTCTGGCACGCCGTGCCGCCGTACCCGACGGTGAGCGAGGTGTGGCTGCGCTGGCTCGAGGCCTTCGGACGCCCCGGAGCCGAGGCGTGATCGCCCCCGTCCGCCCGGAGCATCCGAACGTCGCCGAGCGTGCCGCCGCGGGCCTCGTACGCGGCGTCGTCGCCGTACCGGGCCTGCGCCGGGCCCTGCTGTGGCCGGCGATCGCCCGCCCCGGATACTGGTTCGCGACGGCGTGCGCCTTCCTGTGGGGCACCCTGCTTCTCGGGCGGCACCGTTCGAGCCATGGACTGCACGTCATCCATCGCCTGCCGCGCTGGGCCTTCGGGCGCGGGGGCACGACGATCGGCGCGGTGTACCTTACACGCGACGCGGCATCCGATCGCGTGCTCGAGCACGAGGCCGTGCACAAGCAGCAGTGGCGCCGCTACGGGCTCGCGATGCCGTTCCTCTACCTCGCGGCAGGCTCGGTCGCACGCACCAACCGGTTCGAGGTCGAGGCTGGGCTCGAGAAGGGCGGATACGCCTAGGCGGAGGTGAGTGCGTGGGCGACGCGGTCGCCCGAGATCCACGCGTACACCTGGTGCTCGCGCTCGGCCTCGACGGGCAACATCTCGGCGAGCCAGGCGTCGACGGCGGCGCGCATGCTCTGGCCGAGATCGCGACGCAGCCACGTGACGCATACACGACCGGGAGCTGAGAACTCGCGGATGCCGGATGCATCGGCGACCTCGAGGAAGATGCGGCCGCGAGCCTTGGGGGGCAGGGTCGCGGCGATGGTCTCGGCGATCGCGATGTCGGCGTCGACGGCGCCGAGCAGCACGGAGTCTCCTTCGCCGGGGTTCCAGGCGATGGAGGCGGAGAGCACGTCCGAGAGCAGCATCCCTCTCAGTATAGGTCAGCCTTACCTAACGCGATGCTGCGAATCCGCCGCGACCGCGACGACGGCTACGCCGTCCACGCAGGCGGATGCCGTCGCTGCCACGCGAAGCGCCGCTCGAGCTGCGCACCGAGCGCGAGCAGGGTGCGCTCGCCGCCCGGTCGCCCGACGAGCTGCACGCCCATGGGAAGGCCGTCGGCGGTCGTCGTGACGGGGAGCGTGATGGCGGGGAGCCCCGCGACGTTGACGAAGCTCGTGAACGGCGTGTACCGCACCTGCTGCGCGAAGTTCTCCTCGCCGTCCTCCGCGTCGTACCACCCGACCGGTCGCGGCGGGAGGGCGAGCGATGGCAGCAGCACGGCATCGTAGGGCGCGAAGAGGGCGATCGTGCGCCGCTCGTAGCCTGCGAGCCACGCGAGCGCGTCGCCGAGAGTGCGGGCGTCGAGGGCGCGTCCGCGCTCGACGAGCCAGCGCGTGAGCGGCTCGACGAGCGCGAGCTGGGCGTCGTCGAGCGGCAGCGTCGCGGCGCCGCCTTGCCATACCGCCCGGAACGCGGCAGCGTAGCCGGGCTCCTCGGGCATCCGCAGCTCCTCGATGCCGTGGCCGAGCGCCGCGAGCTCGGCGAGCGCGAGGTCGAGGGCGCTGCGTGCGGCAGGGTCGAGCTCGAGCTCGTACGCCGTCGCCCACGGCGAGTCCGTGCTCACGGCGAGCTGGAAGCGCCCCTCGCCGCGCGTCGCCGCCGCGAGGAACGGGCCGTCGCCGCCCTCGTCGGGCGGAACCGTCGCCCAGCTCGCGCGGGCACCCGGTGCCGCAGCGAGCGCGTCGAGCAGCAGGCCGGCATCCGCGACCGTGCGCGCGAGGGGCCCCGCTGTCACGAGCCCCGCGAGGCCGCCGAACCCGGATGCCACGGGCACGCGCCCGCGCGACGGCTTGAGGCCCACGAGCCCCGTGGCCGCCGCGGGGATGCGGATGGAGCCGCCGCCGTCGGAGCCCGGCGCGACGGGCAGCAGTCCCGCCGCGACCGCGACCGCCGCTCCCCCGCTCGAACCGCCCGCGCCGAGCGCGGGGTCGTAGGGGTTGCGCGCGGGGCGGCCCGCAGCGGGTTCGGTGTAGCTCGGGAAGCCGAATTCGGGCGCGGCTGTCGCGCCGAGGCTCACGGCACCCGCATCGTCGAGCGCGACCGCGAGCTCGTCGCTCTCCTCGGGGACGAACCCCGCGAAGGCGCGTGAGCCGAACGCCGTCTCGCGGCCGGCGCGCGCGACAAGCGCCTTGTCGGCGAGCGGCAGCCCCCAGAGCGCGAGGGCGTGCGGCAGGGACGAGACGGCCTCCGCACGACGGAAGGCGGCATCCGGGTCCACGACGGCGAACGCGCCCAGCTCCCCGTCGAGGCGCGCGATGCGAGCCAGGTAGTGCTCGACGAGCTCGCGTGGGGTCACCTCGCCGCGGCGAAGCCACTCGAGCTGCTCGACAGCGGTCAGGTGATGCAGCTCGAACACCCATCGAGCGTACGGCTTGACATCTGACCGCAAGCCTGCTTGGTTAGTTACTCAAGTAACGAACCCACCAAGGAGCCGCCGTGGACGACAGCCGCCCGATCTTCCTGCAGATCGCGGAACAGCTCGAGGACGACATCGTCGAGGGCCGGCTCCCCGAAGAGACCCAGGTTCCCTCCACCAACGAGCTCGCCGCGTTCCTGCGCATCAACCCCGCCACGGCGGGTAAGGGCGTCGGTCTGCTCGTCGACCAGGGGATCCTCTACAAGAAGAGAGGGATCGGCATGTTCGTCGCCGAGGGCGCCCGCGCGCGCCTCGTGGCCCAGCGCCGCGATCGTTTCCGGGAGCAGTACCTCGCTCCCCTGCTCGCCGAGGCGCGCAAGCTCGGCATCACGCCCGGGCAGCTCGCGGCGATGATCGAGGAGACGGAGCGATGAGCGCCGTCATCCGCGTCGAGGGCCTCAGCAAGAGCTACGGGCGCGGCGCGAACGCCGTTCACGCCGTCGCCGACGCGAGCTTCGCACTCGAGGAGAACCGCATCCACGGCCTCCTCGGTCGCAACGGGGCCGGCAAGACGACGCTCATGCAGCTGCTCACGGGCCAGGAGTTCGCGACGCACGGGGAGATCGAGGTCTTCGGCGAGACGCCGGTCGAGAACGCGCGCGTGCTCGAGCGTGTGTGCTTCATCAAGGAGAGCCAACGCTACCCCGACGACTTCCGCGTGACGCACGTGCTCCGCAGTGCTCCGTGGTACTTCGCCGAGTGGGATGCCGACTTCGCCGACGAGCTCGTCGAGCGGTTCCGGGTTCCCGTGAACCGCCGGATGAAGAAGCTCTCCCGTGGGCAGCTCTCGGCGGTCGGCGTCATCGTCGGCCTCGCGAGCCGCGCACCCCTGACGTTCTTCGACGAGCCGTACCTCGGCCTCGACGCGGTCGCCCGCCAGCTCTTCTACGATCTGCTGCTCGCCGACTACGCCGAGCATCCGCGCACGGTCGTGCTCTCGACACACCTCATCGACGAGGTCTCGAACCTCCTCGAGCACGTGCTCGTGATCGACGACGGGCGCATCGTCATCGACGCGGATGCCGACGACCTCCGCGGATCGGCGGTCGACGTCGTGGGGGCGCGCACCGCCGTCGAGGCCTTCACGGCCGACCGCGAGGTGCTGCACCGCACGCAGCTCGGCGGCCTCGCGACGGCGACTGTCGCGGGCCTCGACGATGCGGGGCGCGCGGCCGCGCGCGACGCGGGCCTCGAGCTCGCGCCCGTGTCGCTGCAGCAGCTCGTCATCCGCACGACCACCGGCGGGAGCGCCGACCGCACGAACGGAGAGAACTCATGAGCGCCCTCGACACCGCGTCCACGGCCACCACGGCATCCCCCGCCGCACGCGTCTGGCGCACCGTGCGCCTGCTCACGGCGAATCCCGCGACGACCATCTGGTGGCCCGTTGCGATCCTCGCGGCGATCTTCGCCATGAACTGGACGATCTGGTGGCTCATCTTCCAGAACGTCGAGGCGACCGCGACCGCCGACACGGCCGACGGCATCCGCTTCAACGGCGCCGTGAGCTTCGTCTTCATCTACATGCTCGTCGTCGCCGTGCAGGCGGTGAACCTCGCCTTCCCGCTCGCGCTCGGCTACGGATCGACGCGCCGGGCGTTCAGCGCGGGGTCGGCGCTCACCTTCGTGCTCCTGTCGTTCGCCTACGCGACGCTCCTCACGATCGGCGCGTGGCTCGAAGAGGCGACCGGCGGATGGGGGCTCGGCGGCTACTTCTTCCGCACCTTCTACTTCGCAACCGACGCGGGATGGCTCGCCCAGTGGTGGATCTACTTCTGCTGGCTCGTGTACTTCCTCTTCACGGGCACGGTCTTCGCGGCGATGTACGTGAGGTGGAAGGCCATGGGCCTCATCGTGTCGTTCGGACTGCTCGCGGCGCTCGTGGTCGCACTCGTCGCGGTCTTCACGCTCAGCGACAGCTGGCTCGCCTTCTGGGAGGCGATCGACGCCCTCGGAACCCTCGGTGTGGCGAGCGTCGCGCTCATCCCCGCGGTGCTCGCGGCCGTCATCGGCCATCTCGTGCTGCGGCGCGCGACGCCACGCGCCTGACCCTCAGGAGCGCCCTCTTCGGTTTCGGGGAGGGCGCTCCGCTGCGCGTGGACGCTACTTCAAGCTCTTCTGCAGGAGCACGGTGCCGAGCCAGCGCCCGAACTTGAAGCCCACCTTGCCCATGTGCCCGATCTCGGTGAAGCCGAAGCGCTTGTGCATCGCGATCGACGACTCGGCGCCCTTGTCGGCGATGACTGCGATGACCTCCTTGATGCCCGCGGCCTTCGCGCGCGCGAGGAGTTCCGCCATGAGCGCCGTGCCGAGGCCCTTGCCGGTCGACGCGGCCCGCAAGTAGATCGAGTTCTCGACCGTGTAGCGGTACGCGGCCTTCTGCTTCCACGGCGAGACCGTCGCGTAACCGAGGATCTGCCCGCTCGGCGACACCGCCACGAGGAAGGGGTGCCCGAGCTTGGCCGTGTGCCGGAACTTCGACCGCAGCTCCGCGAGCGTCTGCGGATCCTCGTCGAAGGTCACGGTCGAGTTCGCGACGTAGTGGTTGTAGATCTCGCGGATGTCGGGAAGGTCGCGCTCCGTGGCATCCCGGATGCTGAAGGCGAACTCGGCCTCGGGCTCGGGCTTCTTGCGCAAGTGGGGCGGCAACTGACGACGCGGGTTGTATTCCTCTTCCAGCATCCGCCCCTCCCGAGCGTCAGGTGACGTCGCGGCGCCAGGTCGTCAGTGCACCCGCGACGATGAACACGAGGGCGTAGCCGCCCAACACGAGTCCACCTTGCCACCATTCGAGCGCCTCCGTCGCCGCGGCGCCGCTGAACGCCGTGAAGACGCTCGAGCCGACGAGGGCGTCGCTCGCCGAGCCGGGGAGGTACCCGCCGATCCGTGCAGTCCACTCCCAGAACGACGATGCCAGGCGCAGAAGGGGCTCGACGAACTGCGTGAACGCGAGCACGATGACGATCGCCGCGACCTGGTTGGGGATGAGCACGCCGAGGCCCACGCCGATGACGCTCCAGAGAAGCATCGCGAGCACGATCCGCCCGAGCAGGGCCCACGTGTCCGGCTCGCCGAGCAGGGCGTCCTCGCCCGTGACGCTCAGAGCGAGAGCCCCGAGCCCGACGGAGGCGAGCAGGCCAACGAGCGCGTAGACGACGCCGAACAGAGCGCCTGCGATGACCTTGCTCCCCAGCACGACGGGGCGCCGCGGTGTCGCAAGCAACGTCGGCGTGAGCGTCTGGTGCCGGAACTCAGAAGTGGTCGAGAGTGCGCCGAAGAGCAGCGGGAACACGTAGCCGACCGCGGTCGTGATGCTGTAGACGAGCGGTGGGACGACATCGGCCGTGATGGCCTCCCCGCCTGGCTGATCGCGGATCGTCGTGAACAGGAGCGCGATGCCCGCACTCGTGAGGCCGACGTAGCCGAACAGGATGATCGCGAGGATCCACCAGATGCGGGTCGTCGTGGTCTTGAGCAGCTCGGAGCGAAGCGACCGGAGCATCAGCGGATCCCTCCCTCGCCGACGAGCTCGAGGAAGACGTTCTCGAGCCCCTCCCTCTCGGGCACGAGCAAGCGCAGCGGCACGCCTGCCGCGAGCGCGCGCTCGCCGATCGCCGTCGCGTCGAGGCCCGTCACGTGCAGCCCGTCGGCCACGATCTCGACGTGCGCGCCCGCCTCGCGGAGCACGCGCGCGAGCCCCTCGCGGTCGGCCGCGTCGACGTGCGCCCGAGCGGTCACGTCTCCTCCCCCGAGCCCGTCGAGCGTGCCTTCGTAGGCCAGGCGTCCGTGCGAGATGATGACGACGCGATCGACCGTCTGCTGCACCTCGCTCAAGAGGTGCGACGAGACGAGCACGGTGCGTCCCTCGGCGGCGAGGCTGCGCAGGAAACCGCGGATCCAGCGGATGCCCTCGGGGTCGAGTCCGTTGATGGGCTCGTCGAGCACGAGCACGCCGGGGTCACCGAGCAGCGCGAACGCGAGGCCGAGGCGCTGGCGCATGCCGAGCGAGTAGCCGCCCACGCGACGCCGCGCGGCATCCCCGAGCCCGACCCACTCGAGCACCTCGTCGGCCCGCGCGGTCGGGATGCCGGCCGCGGCCCCCACGACGCGCAAGTGGTCGCGGCCCGATCGGCCGGGATGGAAGCTCGCCGCCTCGAGGGCGGTGCCGACCGTGCGCAAGGGCTGCGCGAGCTCGGCGTACTCCTTGCCGTCGAAGGTCGCACGGCCGCTCGTGGGACGCACGAGCCCGACGAGCGAGCGCAACGTCGTGGTCTTGCCCGCGCCGTTCGGCCCGAGGAAGCCCGTGACGACACCCGGTTCGACGCGGAAGCTCAGATCGTCGACGGCCGTCGTGCCGCCGAAGCGTTTCGTGAGGGACTGGATCTCGATGACGGCGCCGGTCATGCCCTCACGGTATCGACGTTGCGAGCGCGGCGGCCTCCCCCGTGCGGCGGAGATCCCAATCGACGGGGGGCGCGCCCGCTTGCTCGAGCAGGGCGTTCGCACGACTGAAGGGCTTCGAGCCGAAGAAGCCGTTGTGGGCGGAGAGAGGGCTCGGATGCGCCGAGGCGATGACGGGCGTCGAGCCGAGCATCGGGCGCAGGGTCCCCGCATCCCGACCCCACAGGATCGCCACGAGCGGCGCATCCCGCGCGACGAGCGAACGGATGGCGTGCTCGGTCACGGCCTCCCAGCCCATGCCGCGGTGCGACCCCGAGGCGCCCACGCGCACCGTGAGCACCCTGTTGAGCAGCATGACGCCTTGCCGCGACCACGCCGAGAGGTCACCGTGCTCGGTGGGCGGGATGCCGAGGTCGTCGTGCAGCTCGCGGTAGATGTTCTGCAAGCTCTTGGGCAACGGCCGCACGTGCCGGTCGACGGCGAACGACAGGCCGATCGGGTGCCCCGGCGTCGGGTACGGATCCTGACCGACGATGAGCACGCGCACCTCATCGAAGGGCTGCGTGAAAGCGCGCAGCACGTTCGCTCCCGCAGGCAGGTAGGGGCGCCCCGCGGCGACCTCGGCTCGCAGCAGCTCACCCATGCGCGCGACCTGAGGCGCGACGGGCTCGAGCGCCGCGGCCCATCCCGGGTCGACGAGCTCGGCGAGCGGACGCGGCCCGCTCATGCGCCGAGCGTGCCCACGATGACGCCCGCGGGCTCGTCGAGCACTTGCCACACGCTCCCCGCGCCGAAGACCGCGAAGCCCTCGTCGCCGACGACGAGGGCCGTGTGCTCGTCGATCGCGACGCCCCCGTCGACGAGCCCCGCCTCGGTGGCCGCGACGAGGCGGCTGAGCGTGCCCCACTGCGCGGCGTGCACCTCGACGGCGAGGTCGACGAGGCCGAGACCCTCGGCGACCGTGAGCTCGTCGAGCTGCTGAGACGCATCCTCGGGGCACACCGGGATGCCGTTGATGCGCCAGCCGCCGATGATCGCGCGATCCGCCGCGATCATCGCGCCCGCCGAGAACCCGAGGTACGGCAGGCCGTCGGCCACGAGCAGCCGGATCTCCTCGACGAGCGGGTCGATCGCGGCGAGATAGGCGGGCGTCCGGCCGCCCGCGACGAGGAGCGCATCGATATCCGTCAGCACGCGCGGCTCGAAGTCCTCTCCGGCCTCGACGACCGTCACGACCGGATCGCACGCCGCGACGGCACGCAGGGATGCCGGATAGCCGTCGCGGAAGGCCTCCGAGGGGATGTCGCCGTCGGCGACCATGAGCACGCCGACGCGGGGCACCATCCGCCCGCTCCCGGCGGCCCGCGCGGCAGCCTCGGCGAGGAACGCCGACGTCACCTCGGGGTCGCCGCCGGGCGACCACCCTCCTCCGACGAGATGCACGCTCACGCGGCGGCCTCCGCGATGTCCGGCACGTCGACGATCATGTCTCCACGGTACCGAGTCGGCGCCGCCGAGGGCCTAGCATCCGACTATGACCCGAACCCGCAACGGCGCGGCGATCACCTTCTCGCTCGTCGGATTCCTGTTCCTCGTCGAGCTCACGAGCGGCATCCTGCAGGGCTTCTACGTGCCCCTCATCCCCGATCTCGTCGAGCATCTCGCGATCCGCGACGGCGACTTCAACTGGTTCGAGGCGGGCGCGTTGCTGCTCTCGGCCATCATCGTGCCGATCTTCTCGAAGCTCGGCGACATGTACGGGCACAAGCGGATGCTGCTCGTCTCGACCGCGCTCACGGCCGCGGCGACCTGGTGGCTCGCCGTGACGGCCGACTTCTGGAGCTTCCTCGCGGCATGGTCGCTGCAGTCGTTCTACGTCGTGTGGCTTCCCCTCGAGGTCGCCCTCATCTTCGACCGCGGACGGCGCAGCGGCACCGCCGCCTCGGCGACGCGTCGCGCGGCAGGCTTCCTCGTCGTCGCGCTCGAGGCCGGCGCGATCGCGGGCGCCCTCGGTGCGAGCCGCGTGTTCGCGGCGGTCGGCGAGAACGTCATGCTCACCCTCTTCGTGCCGGCGATCGCCGTCACGCTCGTGTTCTTCGCGATCCTCTTCGGCGTGCCGGAGTCCGAGCCGCTCCCCGGGCGTCGCCTCGACCTCGTGGGCTTCGGCCTCCTCTCGCTCGGCCTCATCGTCATCACGGCGGGACTCGCGCTCCTGCGCGAGAACACCGAGACGCTCGGCATCCTGGGCGTCGTGGGGCTCATCCTCGTCGGCCTCGCGATCCTCTTCGCCTTCGGGCGCTGGGAGCTGCGGCAGCCGGATCCCGCGATCGATCTGCGGGTCATGCGCCAGCCCGCCATGTGGCCCGTGCTCGTGACGGCAGGCCTCTTCGGAATCAGCGTGCTCGGCGCACAAGCGCCCCTCTCGACCTACGCGGGGACCGACCCGCGCGAGGTGGGGTACGGGCTCGGGCTCGACTCCGGCGACCGCTCGATTCTCATCGGCGTCTACCTCGTCTCGATGATCGTCGGCGCGCTGCTGTTCGCGGCCGTCTCGAGGCGGCTCTCGCCCCGGCTCTCGCTCATCCTCGCGACGGCGTTCGTCGCGGCGGGCTACTTGCTCTTCCTCCCCTTCCACCTCGAGACCTGGCAGGTCGTGACGAACATGGTCGTCGCGGGCCTCGGCTCGGGCGCTCTCGTCGCGGCGCTCCCCGCCGCCGCGGCGGCCGCCGCGCCGCACGGGCAGACGGGAGTCGCCGCGGGGATGACGAACACGACGAAGACGGTCGGCGGTGCCTTCGCGTCGGCCGTCTTCGGCGTCGTGCTCGTCGCGGGGACGAGCGGCACCGAGACGACGACGGCGCCCCTCGCGGGCTACATGACGGTGTGGGCGATCTGCGGTGTCGGGGCGCTCGTCGCGATGGTGCTGCTCTTCTTCGTGCCGAAGCTCGCCTTCGCCGATGTCGAGGCGGAGCTCCTTCCCGAAGTGACCGCCGACGAGGAGCCCCGCGGCGCAGCGTGACCTCAGGCCTTGGGCGTCAGCTCGCCCTTGTGGATCGTGCGCACGGCCGACTGCGCGACGGGCTTGACGATCACGAGGTCGAGGTCGACGTGCGGCGGCAGCTCGACCGCGTGCACGATCGCCTCGGCGACGTCGTCGGCCACGAGCGGATTCGCGACGCCCTCGTACACGGCATCGGCGGCCGCCTGATCGCCCTTGTAGCGCACGAGCGAGAAGTCGGTCTTGACCATGCCGGGCGCGATCTCGATGACACGAAGCGGCTCGCCGCCGAGTTCGAGGCGGAGCACTCCGAGCAGCGCGTGCTGAGCGTGCTTCGCGGCGTTGTAGCCCGCCCCGCCCGGATAGACCGTGTGGCCGGCGATCGAGGTGACCGCGACGATGTCGCCGGCGCCGCGCTCGAGCGAGCCCGCACGCAGCGCGGGAAGGAGAGCCGCGATCATCCGTTGCGTGCCGAGCACGTTCGTCTCGTACATCGTGCGCCAGTCGTCGAGGATTGCGTGCTCGACGCTCTCGGCGCCGAGGGCCCCGCCCGCGTTGTTGATGAGCGCGTGCAGGGGGCCGGCCGCCTCCACGACCGCGCGGACGCGGGCGACGTCGGCGTCATCCGTCACGTCGGCGACGACGGGCGTGAGCACGCCGTCCGCCGCGAGCGCCTCGAGACGGTCGCCACGTCGAGCGACGCCGATGACCTCCCAGCCATGGGCGGCGAAGCGCCTCGCGGTCGCCTCCCCGATTCCCGAGCTCGCTCCCGTCACGACCACGCGATACGTCATGCGTCCACGCTACGTCCCCGGCATACCCTGAAGACATGAGCGACACCGCCTCCGTGCCGGTCAAGCCGCGCGTTCGTATCCCGTTCTGGGACAACGCGCGCTTCGCGTGCATCGTGCTCGTGGTCATGGGCCACGCGATCCAGCGGCAGATCAGCGACTCCGACAACGCGCTCGCGCTCTACCTGTTCATCTACGCGTTCCACATGCCCGCGTTCGCGATCGTCTCGGGGTTCTTCTCGAAGGAGACGCCGCCCGGCATCCGGCAGATGCGTCGCATCATCACCGACATCGTGCTGCCGTACATCATCATGCAGACGATCTGGTCGCTCGTTCAGTGGCTCGTCGAGGGCGTCGAGGCCTTCAACCCCACCGAACCGCACTGGACCCTGTGGTTCTTGCTGGCGCTCGCGATCTTCCGGCTCGTGCTGCCGTATCTCGCCCTCTTGCGGTGGCCGCTGCTGTGGGCGGTCGTGGCGTCCGTGACGGTCGGGTTCTTCTCGAACGTCGACTCGACGTTCTCACTCTCGCGCGCGATCGGCATCCTGCCGTTCTTCGTACTCGGCTGGAAGCTGCGGCAGTGGGGTCTCATGGATCGGTGGCGCCACCTCGGCGCGGGCGGCGTGTGGAGCGTGCGCCTCGCGGCGGCGGGAGCCCTCGGCGCATGGCTCGCTGTCGTGCTGCTCAACATCCAGGCATTCCGCGCCTTCGATCTGCGCTTCTGGTTCTTCTACGACGCGTCGTATCAGGCGCTCGGCGAGCCCACCTGGTGGGCGGGCCTGCTGCGACTCGGCCTCATCGCGCTCGCGGTCGTGCTGAGCGCCGCGTTCTTCGCGCTCATCCCGCGCCGCCGCACCTTCTTCACGGCCTTCGGTCAGGCGACGATGTACGTCTACCTGCTGCACTCCTTCGTGCTCTATCCGATCCGCGAATCGGGCGTGCTCAAGGACGACCACGCCTCGGCCGTCTGGCTGCTCACGATGGTGTTCGCGTCGCTCGCGATCTCGCTCGCCCTCGCGAGCCCGTGGATGCGCAAGGTCTTCCGGCCCCTCATCGAGCCGAAGCCCAAGTGGCTCTTCGCGACGCCGGATGAGCGCCCCGCCGCCCCCTCGCGCACCGACCCGACGGGGGCGCGGCGCTCGGTCTGACCCGGCCTACTCCGCCGGGACGGCGGCGCGCGCGTCGTGCGCGACGCGCTTCGGCAGCACGAACACGAGCGCGAAGGCGGCGATCGAGAACGCGGCCGAGACGAGCATCGCGTGCGCGGCCGACTCCGCGAACGACGGAGCGACATCCGTGGGCCCCGAGATGTCGAGCGTGCCGAAGAACACCGAGCCGATCACGGCGATGCCGATCGCGGAGCCGATGCGCTGCATCGTGCCGATGACCCCGGATGCCGCCCCCGCCTCGGCGGGATCGACCGTCGCGACGATGAACTGCGCGTTCGGCGCGATGAAGAGCCCCGAGCCGATGCCCGCGATCGCGAGAGGCGCGAGCAGCTCCCAGTTGCTGAGGTCGGCCGCCGGCACGAGCAGCAGGACGAGCCACACGGCGATGAGGCCCGCGGCGACGAGCGCGGTGCCCAGCACGAGGGCCGTGCGACCGAGCCGGTGAGCGACGCGGTCGCTCTGCGAGGCGCCCACGATCGAGCCGAGCGCGAACGGGATCGACACGATGCCCGAATCGAGCGCCGAGTGCCCGAGCCCCGCCTGCCACAGGATCGAGATCGTGAAGAAGATGCTCGTGAACGCCGCGAAGTAGACGAGCGCGAGGATGACGCCGCCCGTGAAGGCGGGATGTGAGAACAGGTGCGGCGGCACGAGCGGCGTCGTGCGCGCTCGGCGTGTGAGCAGCACCTCCCAGAGGGCGAAGACGACGACGAGCACGGCGCCGCCCGCGAGCGAGACCCACGTCCAGAGCTGCCAGTCCTGGTCCTGGCCCTCGATGAGCGGCACGAGGATCGCGACGAGGGCGCCCGCGAGCAGGAGGAAGCCGAACCAGTCCGCGCCCCGTGCGTCACCGCCCTCGGCTCCGCCCGGCAGGATGAGGAGCGCCGCGACGACGGCGACGACGCCGAACGGCAGGTTCACGAAGAAGATCGACCGCCAGCCTTCGGCATCCCCGAGCCACTCGATGAGCAGACCGCCGACGATCGGGCCGAGCGCCGTCGAGACGCCGATCGCGGCACCCATGACCGCGAACGCCTTGCCCCGGTCGCGCCCCGTGAACATGAGCTGGATGAGCGCCGTCACGGCCGGAAAGAACAGGCCCCCGAAGAGCCCCTGGGCGACGCGCGCGACGACGAGCGCCGTGCCGTCGTCTGCGAGACCACAGGCGAGGCTCGCGAGCGTGAACCCCGTGAGCCCGACGAGGAACACCCACTTGTGCCCGAAGCGATCCCCGATACGGCCCGCCGGGATGAGGATGAGGCCGTAGGCGAGTGCGTACCCCGAGATGATCCAGGAGAGCGTCGCCTCGGACGCGTCGATGCTCGTGCGGATCGTGGGCAGCGCGACGTTGACGATCGTCGTGTCGAGCATGCCCATCGCGACCCCGAGGATGAGCACGGCGAGCGCGAGCCAACGCCGTCCGGTCGTCTGCAGCTCGGTGGGTGACGCGGTGGTCATGAGTCCTTCTTCCTGCGCCGCCGCGCGAGCGGACAATGCCCGCGCGGGGGAACCCGGCAAGCGTACTCGCGTCGGACGACACGGCTTCGCCATGATGTGACGCGAGGTTTCGCGACGGATTTTGTGCCCGAGGAGGGCGCACGTAGCGTTGCCCGTCAGGCGGGTGGGAGCATCCGCCCGCCGACCCCGGACAAGGAGAACCATGTCGGACTGGAAGTTCGAGACCCTGCAGATCCACGCGGGCGCCGCCCCCGACCCGGTCACCAACGCGCGTGCGACCCCGATCTACAAGACCACGTCGTACGTCTTCAACAACGCCGACCATGCGAAGAACCTCTTCGCGCTCGCCGAGTTCGGCAACATCTACACGCGCATCCAGAACCCGACCCAGGCCGTCGCCGAGGAGCGCATCGCGGCTCTCGAGGGTGGCACGGCGGCGCTCGCCACGGCATCCGGCATGAGCGCCATCACCTACGCGGTGCTCAACATCGCGAACGCGGGCGACCACATCGTCTCGTCGAGCTCGATCTACGGCGGCACGTACAACCTCTTCAAGTACACCTTCGCGAAGCTCGGCATCGACGTGACCTTCGTCGAGAACCAGGACGACCCGGAGGAGTGGCGCGCGGCCGTGCGCCCGAACACGAAGGCGTTCTTCGCCGAGACGATCGGCAACCCGCGCATCAACGTGCTCGACATCGAGACGGTCGCGGCCATCGCTCACGAGAACGAGGTGCCGTTCATCGTCGACAACACGATCGCGACGCCGTACCTCATCCGTCCCTTCGAGCACGGCGCCGACATCGTCGTGCACTCGGCCACCAAGTTCCTCGGCGGTCACGGCACGGTCATCGCGGGCCTCATCGTCGATGGCGGGCGCTTCCCGTGGTCGCAGCACGTCGACAAGTTCCCCGGCCTCACCGAGCCCGACCCCTCGTACCACGGTGCGAGCTACACGAGCGTGCTCGGCGACGGCATCGCCTACATCATCAAGGCGCGCGTCCAGCTCTTGCGCGACACGGGCGCGGCGCTCTCGCCCGACAGCGCGTTCAGCCTCATCCAGGGCATCGAGACCCTCTCGCTGCGCATCGAGCGTCACGTGCAGAACGCCCAGGACATCGCGGAGTGGCTCGAGAACCACCCGGATGTTGCCGAGGTCTACTACGCGGGGCTCCCGTCGAGCCCGTGGTACGCCGCCGCGAACAAGTACGCCCCGCAGGGCGTCGGCGCGGTGCTGTCGTTCGAGCTCAAGGGCGGAGCGGATGCGGGCCGCGCGCTCGTCGAGAACGTGAGCCTGTTCAGCCACCTCGCGAACATCGGCGACGTGCGCAGCCTCATCATCCACCCCGCGTCGACGACGCACTCGCAGCTCACGCCCGAGCAGCAGCTCACGGCGGGCGTCACGCCCGGCCTCGTGCGCCTCTCGGTCGGACTCGAGCACATCGACGACCTCAAGGCCGACCTGCAGAACGGCTTCGACGCGGCGCGGCGCGTGGGAGCCTGACCGCTCTCACGGCACCGCTGGTTGAGTAGCCCGCGTAGCGGGCGTGTCGAAACCGGCACCACAATGGCCTGCCTTGTGGTCGCCGATTTCGACACGCGGCTTCGCCGCTACTCAATCGGCGGGCATGCGCGTGCACGTAACAGTCGCCCCGACCCGCGAGAATGGGCGGGATGGACTGGCAGACACCCGAAGACGCGGTTCCCTCCGCGTTCGTCACCGAGTCCAATCGGCGCGCCATCTCGGCGAAGCCGCCCGCGTCCGGCGCGTGGCGCATCGGGGACGACCCCGGCGACCGCAAGTTCCAGCAGCTCGGACCCATGGAGTTCGAGCGCGGGGGCAGCCTCCCCGCCGTCACCCTCGCGTACGAGACCTGGGGCGAGCTCTCCCCCGCGACCGACAACGCGGTGCTCGTGCTGCACGCGCTCACGGGCGACAGCCACGTCACAGGACCGGCCGGCCCCGGGCATCCGACGGCCGGATGGTGGTCGGGCCTCGTCGGGCCGGGCAAGGTGCTCGACCCCGAGCGCTGGTTCATCGTCGCACCCAACATGCTGGGAGGCTGCCAAGGATCGACGGGTCCGGCATCCGTGGCCCCCGACGGCGTCGAGTGGGGCGCGCGCTTCCCGTACGTGACGATCCGCGACCAGGTCGAGGCGCAGCGTGCCCTCGCCGACGCCCTCGGCATCCGGCGCTGGGCGGCCGTCATCGGGGGCTCGATGGGCGGCATGCAATCGCTCGAGTGGGCCGTGAGCCATCCGGATCGCGTCGAGCGTTTCGCCGTGCTCGCCGCTCCCCCGACCTCGTCGGCCGATCAGATCGCACTCAACTCGGTGCAGAGCGAGGCGATCCGCATGGATCCCGCGTTCGCGGGCGGCGACTACTACAACGCCGAGGATGGCGAGGGCCCGCACCGCGGGCTGGCCCTCGCGCGCCGCATGGCCCTTCTCAACTACCGCTCGCCGAGCGAGCTCGACGACCGCTTCGCGAGGTCGTGGCAGAGCGGCCTCAACCCCATGGGCGGGGGCGGCCGCTTCGCGGTCGAGAGCTACCTCGACTTCCACGGCAACAAGTTCACGCGCCGCTTCGACGCGAACAGCTACCTCGTGCTCGTCGACGCGATGAACTCCCACGACATCGGCCGTGACCGCGACGGCATCGCCGCAGCGCTCGGCCGTGCGACGGGGCTCGGCCTCGTGCTCGGCATCGACAGCGATCGCCTGTTCCCGGTGCCCGGCCAGCGCGCGATCGCGCGCCACCTCCCGAACAGCCTCACGGGCCCGGAGCCCGTCGTGATCTCCTCCCCCTTCGGGCACGACGCTTTCCTCATCGAGGATGCGCTCGTGGGCTCCGAGCTCGCGCGCCTGCTCGCCTCCTGAGGGCCGGGTCCGCGGCGACACGCGGCGCACGCCGATCCCCCCATTCGGGTGTCTTCTTCTGCCACCATGGACCCGAGGAGGCCCCGCCCGAACGGGTGCAGAACGCGCATGGATCTGCTCGCGAAGGAACGCGACCGCGTTCTGCAACGTGCCGCGCGCGTCTACGGCCTGAGCTTCACGCTCGTCGCGGCCCTGTGCTACGTGCTCCCCGGTGCCGTGGATGGGGCGGGAGCGGTCGGCATGGGCGTCGCTCTCTTCGTCGTGCTCGCGGGCGCGCAGTTCATGCTCGGTGTGAGCCGCAATCCCGCGTGGGTGCTCCTGACGCTCGCCGCCGGGATCGGCATCCTCGCGGTGGGCACCGACTTCGGCGTCGACTCCCTCGGCCAGGGCGGCATGACGGGCATGCAGCTGCTCATCTCCGGATCGCTCGCATCCGTCGCGGTCGTGCTCACGGGCACGGCTTGGCGCATCGTCGGGCTCGGCGCGGCGTTCGTCGCCCTCACGGTGTCCGCGTTGTGGTTCACGGCGGCATCCCAGCTCCCGCTGCGCACGGGCGGCCTGCTGCTGTTCGGGTGGGTGCTCGCGGGCGGCATCGGGCTGTGGGTGTCGGCGGGCGTGCCCCACGTGAGCAAGCGCATCGCGAGCATCGGCCGCGCGCATCGCGCCGAGCGGCATGCGAGCGAGCTCGAGGCGCAGCGGCGCCAATCGGCCCGCCTGCTGCACGACACCGTGCTCGCGACCCTCACGCTGCTCGCGCATTCGGGTGTCGGCGTGACGCCCGAGGCGCTGCGCGAGCAAGCCGCCGAGGATGCGCGCCTGTTGCGGCAGCTGCGCCTCGGGTCGACGCCCACGCCGCAGTCCTCGGGCAGCTACCAGCTCGAGCCCGGCGGCGAGCCGGAGCCCGTGCTCGGTCGCACTCTCGAGTCGGTCAAGCAGCGCTTCGGACGCATGGGCCTCACCGTCACCTGGCACGGCACGGGTCAGGTGCTGCTGCCGAGCGAGGTGCTCGATGCCTTTCTGCTCGCCCTCGCCGAGTGCCTCGAGAACGTGCGACGCCACTCGGGGGTCACCGAGGCGCACGTGACGATCACGGATGACGACGCGACCGTGCGTGCGATGGTCACGGATGCGGGGGTCGGCTTCGAACTCGCTGACGTCGACGAGGCGCGACTCGGCTTCGCGGAGTCCGTCGTCGCGCGTCTGCGCGAGGTGGGCGGCAACGCACGCCTCTTCTCGTCGCCCGGCGCGGGCACGACGGTCGTGCTCGAGGTGCCGCGATGAGCGCCGGCATCCCCGAGGAGAACACCCTCGGCGTCGTCGTCGCGGGTGCGGCGCGCGCCGTGTCGAAGACGGCCAAGCGCCTCGGACGGGCGGGCGCCCGCCCGACCCTCGGCTCCTCCTTCCTCGCTCTCGGCGCCGACGTGCTCGTCGTCGTGCGCGCGATCTACGGCCTCAGCTGGTTCGTCGTGCTGTGGGATCTCTACCCGGTACCGGCCGCTGCGGCGGCCGCCTGGGGCGTGCTCATCGTCGTCATCGCGACGAGCGTCGTCGTGTCGCGCGTGGGCGGCGACCGGATGCCGAACTGGATGTTCGCGCTCCTGCTCGCGGCTCTCGCGGCGTCGGTCGTGCTCGATCTCATCGCCGTCTGGGAACTGCACGATCTCGGGCGCACGCTCACCGCGGCGACGACCGCCGGCATGGCCCTCCTGCTCGTCGTGACGCAGCGCGGGACGGTCGAACTGCTCACAGCCGCGGGCGTTCTGGGACTCGTGCTCGCCGTCGCGATGTTCGTCAACACGCCCCCCGGCACGCCGTTCGACGCGGATCACATCGCGCCGCAGCTCGCGGCGATCGCCTTCGCCGTGCTTCCGGCCGTCATCGGCGTGCTCGTGGTGCGCGGGCACCGCCGCATGGTCCAGCTCGAGCTCGACCGCGTGCTCGTGCAGAGCAACGTCACCGCGCCGCGCTACGCCGTCGGCATGCTCGCGTCGGAGGAGCTCGCGCGCCTCGACCTCGCGGCGGAGCGCCTCCTCGACTCGATCGCCACCAAGAAGACACCGCTTCCGCTCGCCCCCAAGACGGCGTCGCTCGCGGCATCCCTCGCGACGGAGCTGCGCCTCCACCTCATCGAGGGGCGGCGCGAGACGTGGCTCTACCACGCCGTGAGCGAGTCGGAGCTGCTCGGGCGCTCGGTGACGCTCGTCGACAAGTCGGCCCTCGCGGGCCTCCTCGACCCCGGTCAGCGGGACGGCCTGCTCGCGGCCGCATGGATGCTCGTGAGCGACGCGCGCCCGAAGGCGGCCCCGCACCGCAGCATCACGCTCCAGCTCGGCCCGCTCGAGCCGACCGCCCAGCCACGCAGCGACCACAAGATCATCGTGCCCATCACGATCACGAGCACGGGCATCCGGCGAAATCGTGTCGATCCCTCGATCTGGGCGGCCCTCGGTCGGGTCGGGCGATACTCTGACACCACCCAAGACGGCAGCCTCCGTGTCGACATCGAGGCGGCCGTCGACAACCCGGCGGACGTCTAACCCCCCGAAGCCACCCGAAGGAGTACGACATGGCAGCGCCGATCCGACTCGCCGTGGTCGACGATCACCGCATGATCCTCAGCGGGCTCGCCAACTGGATCCGCAACGCGAGCGACGAGATCGACGTCGTCGCGGAGCTCGCGACCTGGCCCGAGCTGCTGACCCACCCGGCGTTCCCCGTCGACGTCGTGCTGCTCGACCTCGACCTCAAGGACAACATCCCCGTCGCCGTCAAGATCTCGGCCCTCAAGTCGACGGGGACGCGCGTCGTGCTCATGAGCACCTACTCCGAGCCAAACGTCGTGCGCGAGGCGCTCGCCGCGGGTGCGCTCGGCTACCTCGTCAAGAGCGAGGATGCCGCGATGATCGTCGAGGCGATCCGTGCGGCCGCGCAGGGCGAGAGCTTCATCTCGGCCGAGCTCGACCTCGCGATCAACGCGGCCGACATCGGCGGGGCACCCAAGCTCTCGGCGCAAGAGCGCCGCGTCATGGCGCTCTACGGCGGCGGCGAGCCGGTCAAGTCGGTCGCATTCCAGCTCGGCATCTCGGAGGAGACCGCGAAGAGCTACCTCAAGCGCATCCGCGAGAAGTACCGCGTCGCAGGCATCGACGTGGGCACGAAGGTCGCGCTGCGGCGCCGCGCGATCCAGGACGGCATCCTCATCCAGGAGACGCCCACAGGGATCATCTGACGGGCGTCGTCGCCCGTCGGCCCTCGCGCGCCGACACCGCCGCGCCCACGAGGGCGAGCGCGATGCCCGGCGCGCACATCGCGAGCCCGAGCCACGTGGGAGCGACGTAGCCCCACCCGGCCGCGATGACGGCCCCGCCCAGGAAGGCGCCGAGCGCGTTCCCGATGTTGAGCGCCGAGTGGTTGACGGCCGCCGCGAGCGTCTGGCTCTGCCCCGCGACGTCCATGAGCCGCGTCTGAATCGTCGGCGAGAGCGCCGATGCGGCCGCGCCCACCCCGAACAGGCCGAGGAAGAGCCCCGCGGGATGCGCGGCCGTGAGCCCCAGCACGACGAGCGTCGCTGCGAAGAACGCGAAGCTCGCGAAGAGCGCCCGCAGCACGCCGCGGTCGGCGGCCCAGCCGCCCACGAGATTGCCGATCGTCATGCCGAGTCCGAGAGTCACGAGAGCCCACGGCACGACGGCCGCGGGCAGCATCGTGACCTCCGTCGCAAGCGGGGCGACGTAGCTGTACACCGCGAAGAAGCCCGCGAATCCGACCGCGCCCGTGAGCAGGGCGAACCACACGGCGGGACGCGCGAAGGCGCCGAGCTCGCGACGCGGCGTCGCATCCGGGTCCCCCGGCTGACGCGGCACGGTGAGGCGGATGGCGACGACGGATGCCGCGAAGATCGCGGCGACCACGAGGTACGCGGCCCGCCATCCGGCGTTCTGCCCGAGGAAGGTGATGAGCGGCACCCCGACGACGTTGGCGACCGTGAGGCCCGAGAGCACGAGCGCGACGCCTTGTCCGCGCTTGCCCGGCCCCATGAGGGATGCTGCGACGAGCGCCGCGATGCCGAAGTACGCGCCGTGCGGGAGGGCGGCGAGGAAGCGGAACAGCACGACGAGCGGGAAGCTCGGTGCGAGGGCGGCCGCGACGGTCCCGACCGTGAAGACGATCGTGAGACCCAGCAGGATGGTGCGACGCGGGAGCCGCGCCGCGAACACCGCGATCGTCGGCGCCCCGACGACGACCCCGAGGGCGTAGGCGCCGATGACGACGCCCGCTTGAGCGATCGCGTCGTCCGGCGACGCCGCCCAGGTCGTGGGCAGGAGGTCGTGTGCGATCTGCGGCAGCACGCCCATCGCCACGAACTCGGTCGCGCCGATGCCGAACCCGCCGAGCGCGAGAGCGAGCAGAGCGAGGCGCGTGCGGCCGGGTGAGAGGGATGCGGCGGCGGGCGCGAGTGCGGTATCGGTGCTCACGTGAGTTGAGGCTCCGTTCGAATGGCCCGCACGAGGGCCGTCACGGCCCACGCGAAGAGGGCGAGGGAGAGGGCATTGCGCGCGGTGAGCGCGACGAGGAGAACCGTGTCGAGGCCGAGAAGCTTCCCGTACCAGTACGGGTACACGGTCTGCGTCAGGGCCCCGATCGCGAGCGCGAGCAGCGCTGGCACGCGGAACGAGGCGCCGCCCTCGCGTCGTGCCGTCGCGAGCCCGAACAGCACGGGCACCGCGAGCCACCCCGCGAACTGCGGCGAGCCGACCTTGTTGAAGAGAATGAGCGCCGTCGTGAAGGCGAGCACGAGGGGAGGGAGCACGAACGTCGCGGGTCGACCGCGCCGGGCTCCGACGATGCCGAGCACCGCGACGGCCCCGACGGCGAGGGCCAGAAGGGGTGTCGAGAGCGCGGCCGCGAGCTCGGTTCCCGGCCCCTGCAGCTGGTAGGTCAGGATGTCGCGGTCGTAGTAGATCGAGGTCCCCGCATGCGCCCAGGCCGTCCACATCGCGACGGTCGCGAGCGGCGACTCGATCTGCAGGCCGCGGCCGGTCTGCTCGGTCACGAAGCTCAGGAGACTCACTCCGCCGCCGAGGATGAGGCCGACCGCGAGCACGATCGCGGTCGTCACGACGGCGGCCGTGAGTACGGTGAGGCGCTGACGCACGGCGATGACAGCGGCCGCGACGAGAGCGGCGGGCCAGACCTTGATCCACGCGCCGACGGTCAGCAGCACCGAGCCGAGCATCGGCCGCCCGACGATCACGAGCATCCCGACGATCGCGACGGCCGTCGCGAAGGTGTCGATGCGCCCGAGGGCGACGGGGCCCACCGCGAGGAGGAAGGCGATCCACCACCACGCGGCGCCCGCCGTCGCGCGGTCGGGGCGCCCGCGATGCAAGAGCACGGCGAAGGCGATGGCGTCGATCGCCATCGCGAGCGTGAGCCACGTGCTCGCGTAGAAGGTCCACCCGAAGACAGCCGAGAGCGCCATGGGGACGATCGCGAGCAGCGGGTACACCCACGAGGTGTCGATGCCGACCCAGATGCCGGCGTCGAGTCCCCGCTGCATCCAGAAGGCGTAGACGAGCGTCACGTCGCCCATCGGCAGGCTCGGCGCCGTGAGGCAGATGAGGCCGAGCACGAGATGCACGAGCACGAACGCACCCCAGAGGGTCACGGGATGCGTGAGAACGGCCCGCGCCCGGTCGCGGACGCCGGAGCCCAGCGCCGCATCCGTCATGCTCCTCAGCGTAACGGCGCCAGGTGACGCGACATGACGCCGTGTCCGGCGAGCGCTCGCTCGGCGGGGGAAGATGGAGGCGTCCCCGCACGACCACAGCAACTGGAGGCACCGTGTCCCGCATCCGTCCCCGCCTGCTCGCCGTCGCATCCGCGACCGCGCTCGCCCTGAGCCTCGCCGCGTGCGCGAGCTCCCCCGGTGGCTCGCCGTCCGGAGACCCGGCCGACGAAGGCTATGTCACGCCCGGCAAGCTCACGATCGCGACGGGCGAGACCGCCTACTACCCGTACGTCATCGACGACAAGCCCGAGACGGGCGAGGGCTTCGAGGCAGCCGTCGCCTACGCCGTCGCCGAGGAGCTCGGCTTCTCGAAGGATGACGTCGTGTGGGTGCGCACGAGCTTCGAATCGGCGATCGCGCCCGGCCCGAAGAGCTTCGACTTCAACATCCAGCAGTACACGATCACCGACGAGCGCAAGCAGGCCGTCGACTTCTCGTCGCCGTACTACGCCGCGAGCCAGGCCGTCGTCGCTCTGAAGGGCAGCAAGGCCGAGGGCGTCGACTCGATCGCGGGCCTCAAGGACCTCCTGCTCGGTGCGATGGCGGGCTCGACGAGCGCCACGACGATCGAGAAGGCGGTCGAGCCGACGGTTGCGCCCCAGCTGTACAACTCGAACGAGGATGCGGTGGCCGCTCTCAAGGCGAACCAGATCGACGCGCTCGTGCTCGATCTGCCCACCGCCTACTACGCCACGGGCGTCTACATCGAGAACTCGTTCATCGTCGGCGAGCTGCCGACGGCGGGCGTGCCCGACGAGTGGGGCCTCCTGCTCCCGAAGAACTCGCCGCTCACGGAGAAGGTCACGGCAGCCGTCGACGCCCTGCGCGACAGCGGCAAGCTCGCCGAGATCACCGACGAGTGGCTGGGCTCCGGCCAGGGCGTTCCGCTGCTCAAGTGACGCGGCTTGCTCGGGTCACGGCATCCGCTAGCGTCGAGCCGTGACCCACCAGCCGAGCGCGCTCGAGCTCGATCGCCGCGCGTACCGACGCCGCCGTGAACGCGGCTCGGTGCTCGTGGCGATCGCGTCGACGCTCGCCTTCGCTCTCATCGTGTGGGCGACGCTCGTCAACACGCCCGGTTGGGCTGTCGTGCAGGCGTCGTTCTTCGAACCCGGTGTCGCGCTCCGCTCGCTCCCGCGCGTGTGGGACGGCTTCCTGCTGAACCTGCAGGTGCTCGGCCTCTCGGTCGTCACGGTCGGCGTGTGCGCGCTGTTCATCGCGACGTTGCGCACGCTGCCGGGCGCCGTGTTCTTCCCCTTGCGCGTCATCGCGGCGGCGTACACCGACATCTTCCGGGGCCTGCCGTTCATCATCGTCCTCTACCTGTTCGGCTTCGGCATCCCGACCCTGACGGGCGAGCGCATCCATCCGATCGTCCTCGGCACGCTCTGCGTGACGCTCACCTACTCGGCGTACGTCGCGGAGGTCATGCGTGCGGGTATCGAGGCCGTCCATCCTTCGCAGCGTCTCGCTGCGCGCGCACTCGGCCTCAGTCACGCTCAGACGCTGCGGCGCGTCGTGCTCCCGCAGGCCCTGCGCAAGATCACGCCGCCGCTCATGAACGACTTCGTCGCGATGCAGAAGGATGTCGGGCTCATCTCGATCCTCGGCGCCGTCGACGCCGTGCGCGCGGCCCAGACCATGAACGCGCAGACATACAACTTCACGCCCTACGTGCTCGCAGGCGTCCTGTTCATCCTGCTCGCGATCCCCTCGGTGCGCCTCACGGACTGGTACACGGCGCGGCTGCGCCGACGCGAGCAGATGGGGTCGATCGTATGACCGGCATCCTGTCGGCGAGCGATATCTGGAAGGCGTTCGGCGAGAAGGAGGTGCTGCGCGGCGTCTCGCTCGAGCTCGCGCGGCACGAGGTCGTCGCGCTCATCGGGCCGAGCGGCTCAGGTAAGTCGACCCTCTTGCGGTGTCTCAACCTGCTCGAGCCGATCGACGACGGGCAGATCCTGCTCGCAGGCGACGACATCTCGGATCCGCGCGTCAAGGTCGACCGTGTGCGGGCTCGCTTCGGCGTCGTCTTCCAGCACTACAACCTCTTCCCGCACCTCTCCGTGCTCGACAACGTGACGCTCGCCGCGCGCCGCGTGCACAAGACGCCACGTGCGGAGGCGGAGGAACGCGGCATGCAGCTGCTCGCGCGCATCGGCCTCGCCGACAAGGCGCATGAGCATCCGGATCGACTGTCGGGAGGCCAGCAGCAGCGCGCGGCGATCGTGCGCGCCATCGCGACCGAGCCCGAGGTGCTGCTGCTCGACGAGATCACGAGCGCCCTCGACCCCGAGCTCGTGGGCGAAGTGCTCGACCTCGTTCGGGATCTCGCGACCGACGGCGCGACGATCCTCATGGCGACGCACGAGATGGCGTTCGCCCGGGATGTCGCCCACCGCGTGCTGTTCCTCGATGGCGGCGTCGTCGTCGAGGAGGGGCCGGCGCGGGAGCTGTTCGCGGCGCCGCGCGAGGCGCGCACGCGCGAGTTCCTCGCGCGGCTGAGTTAGGCGACGACCCGGCTGGTTGAGGAGCGCCGCGAAGCGACGCGTCTCGAAACCAGCGCCGCGCTACCCGAGCAGCTCGCGGATGACGGCCGACAGCTCGGCGCACAGCCCGAGCACCGTGAAGGGCCCGCCGCGGCTCGCGCGCTCGGCCGCGAGCCCGTGCAGCACGGCCGCCGTCGCGGCGAGGGGCGCAGCGGTACCCGGGTCGGCGTCGAGCTCGAGCGCGTGGGTCGCGAGGAGGGCGCCGAGCACTCCCCCGAGTGCGTCTCCGGTGCCTGCCGTGGCCGTCCACGCGGGGGCGCACGCGACCTCGAGCAGGCCGCCCTCGGCATCCGCGACGAACGTCGTGTGGCCCTTGAGCAGCACGACGGCGCCGAACCTCGACGCGGCCTCGAGCGCCGCCGCCGCGGGCTCTGCGACGATCGCGTCGCGCTCGCGGTCGAGCAGACGCGCGAGCTCGCCCGCGTGGGGCACGAGCACGCGCGCACCTGTCGCTCGGTGGGCGAGGCCGAGGGCGCCGGCGTCGATGACGACGGGGACGGCATCCGCGAGCGCCCGATCGCGATAGCTCGCGGTCACGTCGTCGAGTCGGTCGGGGTCCTGCCCGGAGCCCACGACCCAGGCCTGCACGCGCCCCTCGGCCGTGACCGCCTCGGGGCGCCGTTGCAGCACGAGCCGCGTCGGACGTCCGGCGCCGAGGTAGCGCACCATCCCCACGCCCGTGTGCAGGGCGGCCTCGACGCCCAGCACGGCCGCGCCCGGGTACTGCGCCGAGCCCGTCACGAAGCCCACGACGCCGCGCGAGTACTTGTCGTCCTCCGGCCCGGGAACCGCGATCCAGCGCGCGGCATCCGCGGGCCCGAAGCTGCGGCCGACGGTCGTCTCCATGCGGCCACGATAGTTTGGCAAGGTGAGCATCAGCATCCCCGATCGTGTCGTCGTCTTCGACTACGGGGAGGTGATCTCGATGCCGCAGAGCGAACCCGACAAGCTCGCTCTGCTCGAGATCGCGCGCCAGGATGCCGACGCCTTCTGGCCCGCCTACTGGCGCCACCGCGACGAGCTCGACAGGGGCGAGCTGCCGATCATCGCCTACTGGCGCCGGGTGGCCGACGAGCTCGGCGTCGCGTGGGATCTCCCGACGATCCAGCGGCTGTGGGTCGCCGACTTCCGCGGCTGGATCAGCGTCGAGCCCGGCACGATGCGGCTTCTCGAGCGGCTGCACGCGGGCGGCACGCGCATGGCACTGCTCTCCAACGCGGGCTTCGACTTCGGCGATCCGTTCCGCTTCGCGCCGTTCGCCTCGCTCTTCGAGCGGGTCTTCGTGAGCGCCGAGCTCGGCCTGCTCAAGCCCGAGCCGGCGATCTACGAGCGCGTGGCGCAGGAGCTCGACATCCCGCTCGATCGCATGGTGTTCGTCGACAACAAGGCGAGCAATGTCGAAGGCGCCACGGCGCTCGGGGTGACGGGCCACGTCTTCACGGGAGTCGACGGTCTGCGCGCCTTCCTCGAGTCGCTCGCGCGGGAGGCGTGACATGCCCGGTCTCTTCGATCCCCTGACCATCCGCACGACGACGATCCGCAATCGGCTGTGGGTCGCGCCCATGTGCCAGTACTCGTGCCTCGACCGCGACGGCGTGCCGAACGACTGGCACCTCGTGCACCTCGGCTCGCTTGCGCGTGGCGGGGCGGGCCTCGTGATCGCCGAGGCCACGGCCGTCATGCCCGAGGGCCGTATCTCGCCCGAGGATACGGGCATCTGGTCGGATGCTCAGGAGGCCGCGTGGGCGCGCATCGCCGCCTTCGTGCGCGGGCAGGGCGCTGTGCCCGGCATCCAGCTCGCGCACGCAGGCCGCAAGGCCTCGACCTTCTCGCCGTGGGGCGACGAGCGTAGCGGCTCGGTGCCGCTCGACGAGGGCGGGTGGCTGACGGTCGCACCCTCGGCCGTCGCCTTCGACGGCTACGCGGTGCCGCGTGCGCTCGGCGCCGACGAGCTGCCGTTGCTCGTCGAGGCGTTCGCGGATGCCGCGCGTCGCGCCGTACGCGCGGGCTTCGGTCTCGTCGAGATCCACGCCGCCCACGGCTACCTGCTGCACCAGTTCCTGTCTCCGCTGTCGAACCGTCGCGAAGATGCCTACGGGGGCCCGCTCGAGAACCGCGCGCGGTTGCTCCTCGAGGTCGTGCGCGCCGTGCGCGACGCCGTCGGCGATGAACTGCCCGTGCTCGTGCGCTTCTCGGCGACCGACTGGGCGGACGACGGCTGGACACCCGAGCAGACGGCGACCGTCGCCGGCTGGGCGCGCGAGGCAGGAGCCGACCTCTTCGACATCTCGAGCGGGGGCCTCGTCGGCGGCGTGCGCATCCCCCTCGGACCGGGCTATCAGGTGCCGCTCGCCGAGCAGGTCGGAGCGGATGCGGACGCGCCCGTCTCCGCGGTCGGCCTCATCACGACCCCGCAGCAGGCGGACGCCGTCGTGCGCGAGGGGCGAGCGGATGCCGTCATGCTCGGCCGGGAGCTGTTGCGCGATCCGCATTTCCCGCTGCGCGCTGCCCAAGAGCTCGGCGTCGAACTCGACTACTGGCCCCCGCAGTACTTGCGCGCACGCCCCCGCAGCTAGGGGGCGGTGGCTTCGAGACGCGTCGCGCCTTCGGCGCGGCGCTCCTCAGCCACCTGAGAACTCACCCGCGCGGAGCCCGGGTGACCACGCTCACCCCGGGCGGGAGCAGCGCCGCGGATCATCGCGGCGCAGAACGACGCGTCGCGTCCTGCACCTCGCCCACGAGTTCCTCGATGATGTCCTCGAGGAAGAGCACGCCACGCGTCGCGCCGCTCTCGTCGAAGACGCGCGCGACGTGGCTTCCCGCGCGACGCAGCATCGCGAGGGCATCCTCGAGCTCCATGCCGCGGTACAGGGAGATGAGCTGGCGGATGCGCTTGGGCGGCACAGGGTCGTCGAACTCGTCGTCGCGCAGATCGATGACGTCCTTGAGGTGCACGTAGCCGCTCGGCTCACCGTCGTCGTCGACGAGCACGTAGCGGCTGAAGCCGTGCTGGGCGACTGCGCGCTCGACGTCGGCGGGCGTCGCATCCTCGGGGAGCGTGATGAGCGCATCCATGCCGACGGCCACATCCGCGACCTTCTTCATCGTGAACTCGAAGGCGTTGCTGAGGGTGCCTGTCGTGTCGGTGAGCACGCCCTCGCGCGTCGAGGTGCGCACGATGAGCTCGACCTCCTCGACAGTGAACGCGCTCGTCGCCTCGTTCTTGGGCTGCACGCGGAACAGCAGGAGCACGCCGTTGGCGGTCGCGTTGAGGGCGCGGATGATCGGCCGGAACACCGTCGCGACACCCACGAGCGGCGGCGCGAGCAGGAGGGCCGAGCGGTCGGGCACCGAGAAGGAGATGTTCTTGGGCACCATCTCGCCGAACACGACGTGCAGGAACGACACGAGCACGAGCGTCACGATGAAGGCGACGGTGCCGATGACCTCCTCGGGCCACCCCGTGGGCCCGAACGGCACCTCGAGCAAGTGATGGATGGCCGGCTCCGACACGTTGAGGATGAGCAACGAGCACACCGTGATGCCGAGCTGGCTCGTCGCGAGCATGAGCGTCGCGTGCTCCATGGCCCACAGGGCCGTCTTGGCGGAGCGGGACCCGGCATCCGCCTTGGGTTCGATCTGCGAGCGCCGCGCCGAGATGACGGCGAACTCCGCGCCCACGAAGAAGGCGTTGCCCGCGAGCAGGATCACGAGCCACGCGAGGCCCCACCAGTCGGAGGCGTTCATCGCTCCACCTCCGTCTCGTCCGGGCGCGGCGTGAAGCGCACGCGATCGATGCGTCGGCCGTCCATGCGTTCGACGCGGAAGGTGCCCGCCTCGATCTCGACGGTGTCGCCCACGACCGGGATGCGGCCGAGCTCGCTCATGAGATAACCCGCGACGGTCTCATAGGGCCCGTCCTCGGGCACCGTCACGCCCGCTCGATCGAGTAGCTCGTCCGGCCGCAATGCGCCGGGGAACGTCAGCCAGCCGCGGCTGCGCACGACGTCGGCCCGCGAGCGGTCGTGCTCGTCGGAGACCTCGCCGACGAGCTCCTCGACGAGGTCTTCGAGCGTCGCGACGCCGGCCGTGCCGCCGTACTCGTCGACGACGACCGCGATCTGGAAACTGCGCGCCCGCAGCTCGCCGAGCAGCACGTCGAGCTTCATCGTCTCGGGCACCCGCAGGGCGTCGGTCTGCAGCGCCGACACGGGAACGGATGCGCGCCGCTCGCGCGGCACGGCGACGGCCTGCTTGACGTGCACGATGCCGACGATGTCGTCGGGGCCCTCGTCGGTCACGGGGAAGCGCGAGTACCCCGTGCGGCGCGCGAGCTCGATGACCGCCTCGGCGCTGTCGCCGCGTTCGACGGATGCGAGGCGCGGGCGGGGCGTCATGACGTCGGCGGCCGTATGCTCCGAGAATGCGAGCGTGCGCGAGAGCAGCGTCGCGGTGTCGCGGTCGAGCGCTCCCTCGCTCGCCGAGCGACGCACGAGGCTCTTGAGCTCGTCGGCCGTGCGGGCCGAGCTGAGCTCCTCCTTGGGCTCGATGCCCATCGCCCGCAGCACGGCGTTCGCCGTGCCGTTGAGCAGCGCCACGAACGGCTTGAAGACGGCCGTGAACACGAGCTGGAACGGGATGACGACCTTCGCCGTGTGGCGCGGCAGCGCGAGCGCGAAGTTCTTCGGCACGAGCTCGCCGATGATCATCGAGAGGAGCGTCGCGACGGCGACCGCGACGATCGATGCGACGACGCGCGAGGTGCCGTCGTCGAGCCCCCACGCGTCGAAGAGCGGCCGCAGCCAGCCGCTGAAGGCCGGCTCGAGCGTGAAGCCCGCGAGCAGGGTCGTGAGCGTGATGCCGAGCTGCGCAGCCGAGAGGTGCGTCGAGGTGACGCGAAGCGCGCGGATCGTCGGCCCGAGCATCGTCTCGCCCTTGGACTGCCGATCTTCGAGCTCGTGCCGATCGAGATTGACGAGCGCGAACTCGCTCGCGACGAAGAGGCCGGTGCCGACCGTGAGGAGCGCACCCGCGATGAAGAGCCACCATTCGGCGCTCATCGCACGTCACCCCCCGCGGCACGCACCGGCGTGGGTCTGTGGGCGGGCTCTGACGTCGAAGACGGCGGGTCGTCCATGATCGGCCCAGCCTACAGTTCCGCCGCTTCGCCTCGCTGAGCGGATGCTGCACGCCCGCTCGCGCGCGCATCCGTGCGGTATCCCGCGGGGGTGAACCCGAGCACGGCGCGGAACTCGCGCGTGAGGTGGGCCTGGTCGGCGTAGCCGTGGGCGGCGGCGACCTCGGCGAGCGGGAGCGAGGGATCGACGCGGAGTCGCTCGGCCGCCTCCTGAAGCCGCCTGCGGCGGATCATGGCGGCCGGCGTGAGCCCCACGAAGCGCTGCGCGAGGCGCGTCACGGTGCGCTCGGAGATGCCGAGCCTGCTCGCGATGTCGCCCACGTGCAGCACGGTGGGGTCGGCGTCGACGAGACGCGCGAGCTCGTTCGCGAGGAGCGCGTCGGGGGTCGGGATGCCGACACGGTCGACGAGCCAGTCGCCGAGCGCCCGCGCGGCGCGCGTCGTGCGGTCGGGCGCGGCGCCGCGCATCGCAGCGGTGACGGCTGCGACGAGCTCGGGCGCCTCGATCGTCGCCTCGGCGTCGCGCAGGGCGCGCGGATCGCCGACGACCACCTCGACCGCGGCGGGCCGCAGCATCGCCCCGACCGCCCATCCACGCCCCGTGAGGTCGCGATGGGAGCGCCTCGTCGTGGGCCCCGCGACGATCGCATTGTCGGCCGACACCACGAGGTTCGAGGCGGGGTAGCCGATGAGGTGCTGCCGCGACACCCGCCCGGGCTCGACATCCCATTCGGGGATCCAGAAGTGCACGACGAGCTCGCGTTCGACGCCCTGCGCGGGGACGCGCGTGAAGGCCGGAAGACGCGCGGGGTAGAGCACCCCGCGACTGCGCGGTTCCTGCACTCTCGCCTCCCTGTCCGGATTCTTCAAGACGCCCCCGACACGCGACCGTAGCGTCGCATCCATGGAGAACACGACAGGCGTCACGGGCGCCCACACGACGAACGGAACCCCGCACGGCTACACGAGCCTCACGCCCTTCATCGCGCTCGAGAACGCGCGCGGTGCGATCGAGTTCTATCGCGAGGTGTTCGGCGCGCGCGTCATGGGCGTCACCGAGATGGGCGGCGTCGTGAGCCACGCCGACCTCGACTTCGGCGACGGCCATCTGCAGCTCGGCGAGGCCTCCCCCGACTACCACCTCGTCGTGCCGCCCGCCGGCGACGACGACTGCTACTCGCTCGGCATCTATTGCGCCGACGCGGATGCCGTGGTCGCCGCCGCCGAGGCCGCGGGCGCGACGATCCGCGAACCGCTCTCGACGTTCGTCTCGGGCGACCGTTTCGCGAGCATCCGCGACCCGTTCGGCCTGCGCTGGTCGATCATGTCGCGCGTCGAGGACCTCTCTCCCGAGGAGAGCCAGCGTCGCGTCGACGAGTGGGCGTCGTCGTTCGGCAGCTGACCCTCCCCCACCCTCCCCTCCTCGTCAAACGCTGTAGCTTTTCGCCGACCGCGCCAGGGATGCCTGCGTCCTCGCGCGCATACGTGGCGCGCGACGCAGCGGCTCGCGTGCTGTGCCGCACCGCGGCATCGCGGGACACATCCGCTCCTGCACAACGTCGTTGCCCGCCGGCTCTCAGCGAATCCACACATCTCGCGAAACCACTGGGAGCGGGGTGGCAGACGCTACAGCGATGCACGAGATCAACCTCCGACGGATCACGAGGGCCGAAGCGCTCGACCAGGGCTTCACGGACCGTCAGTTGGCGCAGCTCATCCGCACGGGCGAGCTCCATCGGGTACGGCCCGGGGAGTACGCGCTGCCCACAGAGTGGAACACGGTTGAGCGCCACCGACAGCACCGGGAGCTGGTACTCCGGACCGCCGAGCGCGTCGCAGCGCCGCAGGTGTACTCACACCACGCGGCGGCCGCCCTGTGGGGGATCCGCATCCGGGGAGACTGGCCGTCGAAAGTCGACGTACTGGTCGACCACGCCCGCGGCGGTAGGTCGAGCGGGCTTCTTCGCCGCCGAGCACTCGGTTTCGAGGGCCGCGAGATCGTGGAACTGGACGGCTTGCTGCTCACCTCCCCCTCCCAGACCGTGATCGATCTGGCGCGGGAGTTGCCCTTCATCGATGCGGTTGTCGTCGCCGACTCCGCGCTCGGCACTGCATTCGGGCGCGCACCGCTCACCACCCGCTCCGAGCTCATCGGCCGACTCACGGATGCGAGGAACCGCCGCGGAATGGGGCGCGCACGTGCCGTCGTCGCGGAGGCCGACGGCAGAGCGGAGTCACCACCCGAGACCGAGTCGAGGATCGCCACGGTGCTCTTGGGCTTCCCACGCCCCGAGCTGCAGCGCGAGTTCACGACGCGCACGGGCACGCGCCGGGTCGATCTGTGGTGGGATGAGTTCGCTCACGCCGGGGAGTGCGACGGTCGTGCGAAGTACCGCGACCCCCGCTACCTCGGCGGTCGCGATCCCGCCGACGTGTTCCGCGCCGAGAAAGAGCGAGATCGGGCTCTGCTCGCACTGCCGACCGTGCGCGGCATCACGCATTGGGACCCAGCGGACCTGCGTCCGCTCAGCCGCTTCTACGACATCCTGCGTGACGCGGGGTTGCCGAGCAGTCTGCCCCGCCCCACAGCGGCGACGCTCGGTCACGCCCAGACCCTGCTGTTGCGAACCTCGGCCGCGCGGCTCGCGCGCTAGTTTTCGACCGAGCGGGCCAGGGTTCTCTAGTACCCGGGGCCAAACGCTGCAGCGTTTGACACGACGACCGTCACCAGGAGACGGGGAGGGCCTTGCCCTCCTCGTAGCCCGCCGCCGACTGGAAGCCCACGACCGCGCGCTCGTGGAACTCCGCGAGCGACGCGGCACCCGCGTAGGTGAACGAGCTGCGCACGCCCGAGGTGATCATGTCGAGCAGATCCTCGAGCGAGGGCCGGTGGGGATCGAGGTAGATCTTCGAGCTCGAGATGCCCTCCGCGAAGAGCTCCTTACGCGCGAGCTCATACGGGTCGAGCCGGCCGAAGCGCTCCTGCACGGCCTTCGTCGACGCCATGCCCCAGCTCTCCTTGTAGAGCCGGCCCGCGGCATCCGTCTGCAGCAGGCCAGGCGCCTCGATCGTGCCGGCGAACCAGGAACCGATCATGACGGATGCCGCACCCGCCGCGAGCGCGAGAGCCACGTCGCGCGGATACCGCACCCCGCCGTCGGCCCACACATGCGCGCCGAGGGAGCGCGCGGCCTCCGCCGTCTCGAGCACCGCCGAGAACTGCGGACGCCCGACCGCCGTCATCATGCGCGTCGTGCACATGGCTCCCGGGCCCACGCCGGCCTTGATGATCGAGGCGCCCGCCTCGACGAGGTCGCGCACGCCGTCGGCCGTCACGACGTTGCCCGCGACGATCGGGATGCCGAGCCCGAGTCCCGCGACGGTGCGCAACGCCGCGAGCATGCCCTCCTGATGCCCGTGCGCCGTGTCGACGACGAGCACGTCGACACCCGCGTCGGCGAGCGCCCGGGCCTTCGCGGCGACATCGCCGTTGATGCCGATGGCCGCCGCGACGCGCAGCCGACCGGATGCGTCGACCGCGGGCGTGTAGATCGTGGAGCGCAAGGCGCTGCGCCGGGTGACCGAGCCGACGAGGTGCCCGTGATGGCGCACGAGGGCGACGTCGACGCCCGCGTCGACGAGCAGGTCGAAGGCCGCGCGCGGACCGTCGAGGTCGTCCGCGTCGAGCGAGGTGACGCCGCCGTGCACGAGGTCGCCGAGGCGCGCGTCGGGCAGCGCCGTCGCGAGGCGCGCGGCGGGCACGCACCCAGCTTCCTCTCCCTCGGCATCCCGCAACACGACGACATCCGCCGCGATCGCGGGCACGACGCGCAGAGCGTCGGCGACGGTCGCATCGACGGGCAGCTCGAGCGGGGCGTCCCAGCCGACGGGCTGCTCCTTGACCCAGCGGATCGCGGCGTCGAGCTCCTGCAGCGGGAGGTCCTGCGGCAGCACCCCGAGGCCGCCGCGCCGGGCGAGCGTCGCCGCGAGTCGCGGGCCCGTGACCGAGTTCATGTTTGCCGAAACGATCGGAATCGTCGCACCCGTTCCGTCGGTCGTCGCGAGGTCCACGGAGAGGCGGCTCGCGACTGCGGAACGGCTCGGGACGAGGAAGACGTCCGAGTAGGTGAGGTCGTGTGCCGGAACCTGTCCCGTGAAGCGCATGCCTCAACGGTAGGACCTCGTCCGCGGGGCCGCATCGCCCACCTGGAGGTTCCCCGAACACCCTCGCTGAAGGTCCGCACCCCGGCCCCGGTCACGTTAGGCTTAACGGTGGTGTGACCAGCGGGGATCACCCGGATCCCTGGCACCGGCGAGTAGTGAGAGTGGGCGGTCGGCTGTGTCCAACCCCGTCACCGGAGTGACGCCCGAGGAGAACGCCTCGGGAGAGTTTGGAGCCAATGAATGGCTCGTCGACGAGATGTACGAGCGGTACCTCGTCGACAAGGAGTCGGTCGACAAGAGCTGGTGGCCGATCCTCGAGTCCTACCGCCCCGTCGACGACCCGACGCCGACCTCGGCGATCCCCGTCGTGGGCGATGCTGCGGCGGCCCCGGATGCCGCTCCCGCGCCCGCGAGCGCACCCGCCGACGCCGCTGCGGCATCCGACGCCGTCGCGCCGAAGTCGCAGCTCGGCGGCGAGGCGCAAGTGCCCGAGGTCGTCACCGACGCACCCGCGGCGGCCCCGGCGCCCGCGCCGAGCGAGAGCTCGCCCGCCACGACGCCCATCGCGCGGACGACCTCCGCCCCGGCGAAGCCCCAGCCGATTCCCGCCGAGGCGCCCACGACGGCCTCGACGCCCGTCGTCACGGAGACGACGGAGCCCGAGGAGACCGTGACCGTGCTCAAGGGCATGGCCAAGACGCTCGCCACGAACATGGATCAGAGCCTCACGGTGCCGACCGCCACGAGCGTGCGCACGGTGCCCGCGAAGCTCATGATCGACAACCGCATCGTCATCAACAACCACTTGCGTCGCGCGCGTGGCGGCAAGGTGTCGTTCACCCACCTCATCGCGTGGGCGATGGTGCAGACGCTCAAGGAGTTCCCGAGCCAGAACGTCTTCTACCGTGAGACGGAAGACGGCAAGCCCACCGTCGTCGCCCCCGCGCACGTGACGCTCGGCATCGCGATCGACCTGCCGAAGCCGGATGGAACGCGCTCCCTCCTCGTGCCGGGCATCAAGCGCGCCGACACCATGAACTTCGCCGAGTTCCTCGCCGCCTATGAAGACGTCGTCGCTCGCGCCCGCGCCAACAAGCTCACGGCGGCCGACTTCCAGGGCGTCACGATCTCGCTCACCAACCCGGGCGGCATCGGCACCGAGCACTCGGTGCCGCGCCTCATGAAGGGTCAGGGCTGCATCATCGGTGCCGGGGCCCTCGAGTACCCCGCGGCCTTCCAGGGCTCCTCGCCCAGGACGCTCGTCGAGATGGGTATCGGCAAGACGATCACCCTCACGAGCACCTACGACCACCGCGTCATCCAGGGTGCGGGCTCGGGCGAGTTCCTCAAGAAGGTGCACGAGCTGCTCATCGGCGAGCGCCGCTTCTACGAGGACATCTTCGCGGCGCTGCGCATCCCGTACGACCCGATCCACTGGGCCGAGGACATCAACGTCGACCTCTCGGAGCGCATCTCCAAGACGAGCCGCGTGCAGGAGCTCATCAACTCCTTCCGCGTGCGCGGCCACCTCATGGCCGACACGGACCCGCTCGAGTACCGGCAGCGCTCGCATCCCGATCTCGACATCGCGAGCCATGGCCTCACCTTCTGGGATCTCGATCGCGAGTTCGTGACGGGCGGCTTCGGCGGCAAGCGCACAATGCTGCTGCGCGACATCCTCGGCGTGCTGCGCGACTCCTACTGCCGCACGGTGGGCGTCGAGTACATGCACATCCAGGACCCGGCGCAGCGTGCGTGGTTCCAGGAGCGGCTCGAGAAGCCCTACGTCAAGCCGACCCACGACGAGCAGTTGCGCATCCTCGGCAAGCTCAACGAGGCCGAGGCCTTCGAGACCTTCCTGCAGACGAAGTACGTCGGGCAGAAGCGCTTCAGCCTCGAGGGCGGCGAGTCGACGATCGCGCTGCTCGACGAGATCCTGCAGGGCGCGGCGGAGGCCGGGCTCGACGAGGTCGCGATCGGCATGGCGCACCGCGGGCGCCTCAACGTGCTCACCAACATCGCGGGCAAGACCTACGGACAGGTCTTCCGCGAGTTCGAGGGCACGCAGGACCCGAAGTCGGTGCAGGGCTCGGGCGACGTCAAGTACCACCTGGGGACCGAGGGCACCTTCACCGCGATGAGCGGCAAGGAGGTCCCCGTCTACCTCGCGGCGAACCCGTCGCACCTCGAAGCCGTCAACGGCGTGCTCGAGGGCATCGTGCGCGCCAAGCAGGACCGCAAGGGCGACGGCCAGTTCGGCACGCTCCCGATCCTCGTGCACGGCGACGCCTCGATGGCGGGCCAGGGCGTCGTGGTCGAGACGCTCCAGATGTCACAGCTGCGCGCCTACAAGACGGGCGGCACCATCCACGTCGTCATCAACAACCAGGTCGGCTTCACGACGACGCCGCAGGACGCGCGCAGCTCGGTGTACTCGACCGACGTCGCCAAGACCATCCAGGCGCCCATCTTCCACGTGAACGGCGACGACCCGGAGGCCGTCGTGCGCGTCGCGGAGCATGCCTTCGCGTACCGCCAGCAGTTCAAGCGCGACGTCGTCATCGACCTCGTGTGCTACCGGCGCCGCGGTCACAACGAGGGCGACGACCCCTCGATGACCCAGCCGCTCATGTACAACCTCATCGAGGCCAAGCGCAGCGTGCGCACGCTCTACACCGAGGCGCTCGTCGGTCGCGGCGACATCACGCAAGAGGAGTTCGAGCAGGCGCAGACCGACTTCCAGGAGCGCCTCGAGCGCGCCTTCGCCGAGACGCACGCCGCGCAGACGGGCTCCGTGCCCGTCGTGACGCGCGATCAGCAGCCCGTCGCCGATCTCGAGCGCCCGGAGTCCCAGCAGCACGACGACGCCATCGGCGAGCCGGCGTCGACGGCGGTCGATCAGAGTGTCGTCGAGCTCATCGGCGACGCACACGACAACCCGCCGGCCGGTTTCTCGGTGCATCCCAAGCTGCAGCAGCTCATCAAGAAGCGCTACGACATGAGCCGCAACGGCTCGATCGACTGGGGCTTCGGCGAGCTCATCGCCCTCGGCTCGCTCCTGCTCGAGGGCACCCCGGTGCGCCTCGTCGGCCAGGACGCGCGCCGCGGCACCTTCGTGTCGCGTCACGCCGTGTTCCACGACCGCGAGAACGGCCAGGAGTGGCTGCCGCTCGGCAACCTGTCCGAGAACCAGGCGCGTCTCGCGATCTACGACTCGCTGCTCTCGGAGTACGCGGCCCTCGCCTTCGAGTACGGCTACTCGGTCGAGCGGCCGGATGCCCTCGTGCTGTGGGAGGCGCAGTTCGGCGACTTCGCAAACGGCGCCCAGACGGTCATCGACGAGTTCATCTCGAGCGCCGAGCAGAAGTGGGACCAGCGCTCCGGCGTGGTCATGCTCCTCCCCCACGGCTACGAGGGCCAGGGCCCGGACCACTCCTCGGCGCGCATCGAGCGCTACCTGCAGCTCGCGGCGGAGAACAACATGACGATCGCGCGTCCCTCGACGCCGGCGTCGTACTTCCACCTGCTGCGCCGCCAGGCCTACGCGCGGCCCCGCCGTCCGCTCATCGTCTTCACCCCGAAGTCGATGCTGCGTCTGCGCGGCGCCACGAGCGAGGTCGCGGACTTTACGCAGGGCCGCTTCGAGCCGGTCATCGACGACGCCCGCATCCAGGACCCGTCGACGGTCACGCGCGTGCTGCTGCACTCGGGCAAGATCCACTACGACCTCACGTCGGAGATCGACAAGCGCGGCGACGCCGGCGCGTTCGCCCTCGTGCGCCTCGAGCAGTACTACCCGCTGCCGACGGCCCAGCTGCTGCCGGTCCTTGAGCGCTACCCGGAGGCGGAGCTCATGTGGGTGCAGGAGGAGCCGGAGAACCAGGGCGCCTGGCCGTTCCTCGCGGTCGAGCTCGCCCCGCAGCTCGGCGACCGCAAGCTGCGCGTCTCGTCGCGCCCCGCATCCGCGTCGCCCGCGACGGGCTCCTCGAAGCGGAGCGCGACCGAGCAGACGGCGCTCATCGGGAAGGCGCTGTCGTTCTGAGTCGTCGCCGGTAGGGCGGTCCCAAGCTGGATCGTTACCTCTTTGTTGCAACAGCGATCGTGAGTCGACCTACACTCGCTCCTAATCCACAAGGGAGCGAATGTCATGAACACGCGCCTGTTTCTACCCATAGTTCTTCTCGCGATTTCGGGACTTCTCACCAGCGGAACACACATGGCGCTTGGGCAGTCCGAGTTCCGCGATGACCAACTTACCCTCGCACCTGAAGCCATCGCATCACTGACGACGCTCACAGGCGTCGACCTGCCGGCGCAATCGTCGCTAGAGGCCGAGATGGCGAGACAGAATGACTTTGCAACCCTCGCCACGCGACTTGACGAAGAATATCCATCAGACTTCGCCGGGGCTTACATTCTCGCCGATTCGACATTCGAGCTGAGATTCGCGGGCGCGGCACCCGAAGCAGCAATAAGCACCGTCACGGCGACATCGATGGAAATATCCATCGTCGAATGGACCGGGATCAGCGCTCAGGAGTTGAGCCGCATCACCGAAATCCTTCACTTTGCGATATATGAGCAGGTCGGACGGGGCGTAGCCACGAGCCCGAATGCTCGTGAAGGCTCGATCACTATTTTCGTGCCAGATGAGCGGCTCGACGTCGCCAGGAGCGCATTCCAAGTGGCATTGTCGCAAGTCGGGTCGAGCGCGTCCGGCCTGAAAATGACTTTGACCTCCGAAGGCGGCGGGGCGAGCGGGGAGGATGCCATCTATGGAGGGGGCATCCTCACGTCTTGCACATCCGGATTCTCGGTACAGAACTCGTTGTATCCGAATGCGTTGATGACCGCAGCACACTGTGGGAACTCCCAGACCTACACCGGAGGAATAGCCCTGTCATTCAGAGCGGAAAGCTCCACACGTGACGTGCAATGGCACAGTTCTTCCTCCCAGACAGCGAGCCCTTCGTTCTACTCAAACAGCGGAGTGCTGAGCTTTGTGGGCGGTAAAGCCAACCCGGTCGTAGGTCAAACTCTCTGCAAGTACGGCAAGACGACTGGTCGCACCTGCGATACGACGTATCTCGATGATCAGTGCAGAGACAGTTACTGCGACATGATGACAATGACGCACCGCTATGCCTCAGGTGGAGATAGCGGAGGACCGTGGTTCTCTGGCAACACTGCCTACGGAATTCACAGTGGATGGGTAACTATCTGGTTGGCTGAACGTGACATGTTCACGCCCATCAACTCGGGCCTCACGGCGTTGTCACTTGGGCTGAAGACGACGTGAGGAGATGGCCATGAAGCGGCGTGCACTCGTTGCCGTCACCATCGCTGCTACCAGCATGCTCTCTGCATGCTCGACAAATTCCACGTACACCGGCGGCGCCGTCACCGTCCTCGAGGATCAGGGCTACTACGCCGCGATAGCAACATCCAGCTCGGAAGGAGCTGACGCGCTGACACCAGCATGGGTTGTGCTCGACGCCAATTCCTGCTGGTCCATCACTACTTCCGACGGTGATGACGCGATCCCTGTCGTCTGGCCTGCAGGCACGAAAATAGTTGGCGGCACCACCTTGTTCACGAGTGATCAGTCGCTGTCACCGGATGAAAAGGTAACGCTCGCGGGAGGATTCGTCCGCGCCGGGGACGAATACGGATCGTCACCGTGTATCCGGAGAACGGACGATGTTCTCGTCGCATGGAGGGTCTCCCCGGACGCATGACCGGGCGCGCCGTCATCCCGTGACTGCGCCTCAGCTTTCGAGCGCCGCCAGGATCGACGCCCGAAGCTCGTCGGGGGCCTTCTCCCGGCACGCCCGCTGCACCTTCTGGATGAGCGTCAGCCCCACGAGGTGCTCCGTGGAGCAGTCCTCGCAGCCGTCGAGGTGCTCCTGGATGTCCTGCAGGTCCTGTTCGGAGAGCTCGCGGTGCAGGAACTCCTCGAGCTCGGCCTTCGCCTTGTCGCAGCCGCAATCGGTCATCTCGTGCTCCCGGAGGACGTGTCCGCGGCGGTGTACCCACGCTCGCGGGCGTATTCGGCGAGGCGCTCGCGCAGCAGGCGGCGCCCGCGGTGGAGTCGGCTCATGACGGTGCCGACGGGGGTCTTCATGATGTCCGCGATCTCCTGGTAGGAGAAGCCCTCGACGTCGGCGAGGTAGACGGCGAGGCGGAAGTCCTCGGGGATCGACTGCAGGGCCTCTTTGACGTCGCTGTCGGGGAGGTGGTCGATCGCCTCGGCCTCGGCGGACCGGGTGGTGCGCCCCTGGGTGAGGGACTCCGCGGATCCCAGCTGCCAGTCCTCGAGGTCGTCGAGGGTGCCCTGGTAGGGGTTGCGCTGGTTCTTGCGGTAGCTGTTGATGTACGTGTTCGTGAGGATGCGGTACAGCCACGCCTTGAGGTTGGTGCCCTGTTCGAATCCGCCGAATGCGCCGAACGCCTTCGCATACGTCTCCTGAACGAGGTCGCCGGCATCCGCAGGGTTGCGCGTCATGCGCATGGCCGCCGCGTAGAGCTGGTCCATGAAGGGAATCGCCTGCTCGGTGAACAGCCTCCGCAGGTCGTCGGGGCTGAACTCGGGGCGCGCACTGTCTGCCATCGGCGTCGAGTCTATGCCGAGCGCCCCAATACGACCGGGCAGGGTCGGCACGTCCAGCACGAGCATGCTCGCTCCTCTCCGCCCTCGCGGGCACTACCCTTGACAACCGATGGGTGTTCTTCGTTATTCCTCCGATGGCCAGGAGCTGTTCCCCGGTTTTCCGGGCAAGGCCGAGGAGCCGACGACGCTCTACGGCATCGCCCAGGTCACGGATGCCGCACCCGGCCCGTGGGAGGCTCCCGTCGCCGATGCGCCCCTCGCCGCGCGCCTCTCGTTGCCCGGCTCGAAGAGCCTCACGAATCGCGAGCTCGTGCTCGCCGCCCTCGCAGACGGTCCGTCGACCGTGCGCCGCCCGCTGCACTCGCGCGACACGGCCCTCATGATCGAGGGCCTGCGCAACCTCGGCGTCGGCATCGACGAGGTTCCCGGCGACGGCGAGTTCGGCCCCGACCTCCGTGTGACACCCGGTGAGCTGCTCGGCGGGACGATCGATGCGGGCCTCGCGGGCACCGTCATGCGATTCCTGCCGATCGTCGCCGCCCTCGCGCTCGGGCCCACGAGCGTCGACGGCGACGAGTACGCGCGCAAGCGCCCGATGCGCACGACGATCGACGCCTTGCGCGGGCTCGGCGTCGAGGTCGGCGACGACGGGCGCGGCGCGATGCCGTTCACCGTGCACGGCACGGGCGAGGTCCGCGGCGGCGAGCTCGCGATCGACGCCTCGGCGTCGAGCCAGTTCGTGTCGGGCCTCCTGCTCGCGGCGCCGCGGTTCACGGAGGGCCTCACGCTGCGACACACGGGCGAGCGCCTGCCGAGTCTCCCCCACATCCGCATGACGATCGAGTGCCTCGCGGCACGCGGTGTCACGGTCGAGGAGCCCGAACCGGGTGTCTGGGTCGTCGCGCCGCAGCCGATCGAGGCGCGCGATGTCGTCATCGAGCCCGACTTGTCGAATGCCGGCCCCTTCCTCGCTGCCGCGCTCCTCGCGGGCGGCACCGTGACGATCGAGAGGTGGCCCGCCGAGACGACGCAAGTGGGCGACGAGTTCCTGCGCATCCTGCCGCAGCTGGGCGCGACGGTCACGCGCGACGCCGACGCCGTGACGGTCGACGGCGGGCCGGGCGTTCGCGGCGGTCACGCCGTGCGCGCGGCCGACCTCGATCTGACGATCGGCGGCGAGCTCGCTCCGACGGTCGCGACGCTCCTCGCCTTCGCCGATGGGCCGAGCACGGTGTCCGGCATCGGCCACTTGCGCGGCCACGAGACCGATCGCCTCGCGGCGCTCGCGACCGAGCTCGGGCGCCTCGGCGGCGAGGTCGTCGAGCATGAGGAGTCGCTCGAGATCCGCCCGCGCCCGCTGCACGGCGGCGCGTGGGAGGCCTACGCGGACCACCGCATGGCGACATCCGGAGCCCTCGCGGGACTCGTCGTGCCGGGCGTCACGGTCGACGACATCGGCACGACGGCGAAGACGCTCCCCGAGTTCCCCGAGCTGTGGAACCGGATGCTGGGGCGCGACGCGCGTACGACGCGCTGGGAGCCGCTGCCTCTGTGAGCTGGCTCAGCGACGACGACGATCCGGAGGGCTTCGACGCCTGGGACGAGTCGGATGTGCGCGTGCGCCCCAACCCGAAGGGCAACCGGCCGCGCACCAAGATCCGGCCGACCCACGACGACGCCGTCGAGGCGCGCGTGCTCTCGGTCGATCGCGGGCGGTACACCGTGCTGCTCGACGCCGATACTCCCGACGAGCACACCGCGACGGCGACGCGCGCACGCGAGCTGCGCGACCAGGCGATCGTCACGGGCGACCGTGTCGACGTCGTCGGCGACACCTCGGGCCTCGAGGGCACCCTCGCGCGCATCGTGCGCATCGTGCCGCGCACGACGCTCCTGCGCCGGAGCGCGGATGACACGGATGCCGTCGAGCGCGTCATCGTCGCGAACGCCGATCAGTTGCTCATCGTCGTCGCGGCGGCCAATCCCGAGCCCCGCCCCCGCCTCGTCGACCGCTACCTCGTCGCGGCGTACGACGCCGGCATCCGGCCCCTCATGGTCGTGACGAAGACCGACCTCGCCGACCCTGATCCGTTCCTCGCGAACTTCGCGGGGCTCGACATCCCCGTGTTCCGCAGCGCGCGCGACCGCTGGCCCGTCGATGAGCTCGCCCCGGCTCTCGCGGGGCACACGACGGTCGCGGTGGGCCACTCGGGCGTCGGCAAGTCGACGCTCGTCAACGCCCTCGTGCCCGGCACACGGCGCGCGACGGGTGACGTGAACGCCGTGACGGGTCGCGGGCGGCACACCTCCTCGTCGACCGTCTCGCTGCGCGTTCCGACGGGCGGTTGGATCATCGACACGCCGGGCGTGCGCTCCTTCGGCCTCGGGCATGTCGACCCCGCGAACATCCTGCGGGGGTTCCCGGATCTCGCGGCCGTCGCCGAGGACTGCCCGCGCGGGTGCACCCATCTCGCGGATGCGCCCGACTGCGCGCTCGACGAGGCGGTCGAGCGCGGCGACCTCGACCCCGCACGCGTCGACTCGCTGCGGCGGTTGCTGGGGTCGCTCACGTGAGGGCGACGGTGGTTCCGAGACGCGGCTTCGCCGCTTCACAACCACCTGACGGTCAAGCTGGTTGAGGAGCGCCGCCCGGAGGGCGACGCGTCTCGAAACCAGCGCCGCTAGGCTCGGAGCGTGAGCGACTCCCCTGCCGCTGAGCCCACCCTCGCGGACGACCTCGCGGTCGCCCTCACCCTTGCGGCGGAGGCCGACCTCATCGCGATGGACCGCTACCGCTCGCAAGACCTCGGCATCCAGCTCAAGGCCGACAAGTCGATCGTCACGGATGCCGACACGCGCGTCGAGCGCATGATCCGCGATCACCTGGCCGAGGCGCGCCCGCGCGACGCCGTGCTCGGTGAGGAGTTCGGTAGCGCGGGTGAGTCGCATCGGCAGTGGATCATCGATCCCATCGACGGCACGAGCAACTTCGCGCGCGGTGTGCCCATCTGGGGCGCCCTCATCGCGCTCGCGATCGACGGCATCCCGGCGGTCGGCGTCGTGAGCGCACCGGCGCTCGGACGCCGTTGGTGGGCGGCGACGGGTCACGGTGCGTGGCTGCAGCAGGAGGGCGCCGAGCCACGCCGCGTGCGCGTGAGCGCGATCGACGAGCTGCGCGACGCGACACTGAGCTACAACAACCTCCAGACGTGGGACCAGTACGGCCACCTCGACGCCCTCGTCGCCCTCTCGCGCGAGGTCGGGCGCACGCGCGCCTTCGGCGACTTGTGGTCGTACATGCTGCTCGCGGAGGGCGCGATCGACATCGCGGGCGAGTTCGACGTCAAGCCGTGGGACATCGCGGCGCTCGTGCCCATCATCACGGAGGCCGGTGGTCGCGTGACGAGCGCGACGGGCACCGACCGACTCGATGAACTGAGCGTCATCGCGAGCAATGGCCGTCTACATGACGTCGTGCTCGCTCGGCTGCGCGGGTAAAGCCTTCACATCGTGAAGTGAATGCACCGGTCGCCGGCAGCGTGACAACCCCCGGAAAACGCCCGCCCTCCGGGGCCGTTATCGAATAGTTACCGAATTCCTGCCGCGCCGGGTATCTTCAAGTCTTGAAGTCAGTGCACAATCGCACTGCCACTGTTCAATGCCGAGAGTGGTACTTCGAGGAAGTTCCCCCTCACACCATGAGAAAGGGAGTGACGTGAAGAAGTCATCGCTGATTTCGATCGCTGCACTCGCCGGCGCTGCGGCGCTGGTTCTTACCGGATGTTCCACCCCGAGCGGTGACGGAGGCGACGAAGGCGGCACCAAGTCGACCCGCGCCTGCATCATCCTGCCCGACGCCGCGTCGTCGCCCCGTTGGGAGAACGGCGACCGCCCGGCCCTCGAGAAGGCGATCTCCGACGCCGGATTCGAGACCGACATCCAGAACGCCCAGGGCGACACGAACAAGTACGCGACGATCGCCGACCAGCAGCTCTCGAAGGGCTGCGGCGTCATGCTGCTCGTCGACTACAACGGCGCTGCCGAGGGTGTCGTGACGAAGGCGAAGGCGCAGGGCATCCCGGTCATCGCCTACGACCGTCCCATCAAGGGCGGTGCCGACTACTACGTGTCGTTCGACAACGTGAAGGTCGGCGAGCTCGAGGGCCAGTCGATCGTCGACGGGCTCAAGGCGGCGGGCAAGGACCCGGCGACGGCCGTCGTCGTCTACATGGGCGGCGACCCCGCCGACGGCAACGCGGCGATGTTCCGCGAGGGCGCCGACAAGGCGATGTCCGCTGCGGGCATCAAGCCGGCCGCCGAGCCCGCCGGCATCTGGGACGGCCCGAAGTCCGCGACCAACTTCGAGCAGGCGCTCACCTCGCTCGGCGGCAAGGTCGACGCGGTCTGGGCTGCGAACGACACGAACGCTGCGGGCGTCATCTCGATCCTCGACAAGAACGGCCTGAAGGTTCCCGTCTCGGGTCAGGACGCGTCGGTCGAGGGTCTGCAGAACGTGCTCCTCGGCAAGCAGGCCGCGACGGTCTACAAGCCGTACTCGATCGAGGCCGAGGCCGCGTCGAAGCTCGCGATCCAGATCCTCAACGGCGAGAAGCCCACGGCCGACCAGCAGCTCGATGACGGCACGCCCTACATCGCCGTCGACCCGATCCTGATCACGGCCGACAAGGTTCAGCAGGTCGTCGACGCGGGTGACGCGAAGGCGAGCGAGATCTGCACGGGCGACGTCGCCGCCGCGTGCGAGCAGTACGGCGTCAAGTAAACCCGAAACGCCATCGGCGAGGGGTTCCGTCCGGTGCAGCCGGGCGGGACCCCTCGTCACTCGGGACAGCGGAGTCCCTAAGGAAGGATCATGGACCAACCCATCATCGAGCTGACGAACGTGACCAAGAGCTTCGGTCCTGTCAGCGTGCTCAAGGGCGTCAACCTCAAGGCGTACGCCGGCAAGGTCACGGCGCTCGTCGGCGACAACGGCGCCGGCAAGTCCACACTCATCAAGGGCCTCGCGGGCGTGCAGCCCTACGACGGCGGCGAGGTGCGCTTCGACGGCGAGCTCGTCGACCTCCACACCCCGCGCGATGCGTCGCGTCTCGGCATCGAGGTCGTCTACCAGGACCTCGCGCTCTGCGACAACCTCGACATCGTCCAGAACATGTTCCTCGGTCGCGAGGAGCTCGCCTTCGGCGCCTTCGACGAGGGCCGCATGGAGCGCGAGGCGTCGGAGGCGCTGCGGCGCCTCTCGGTGCGCACGGTCAAGTCGGTGCGGCAGAAGGTCTCGAGCCTCTCGGGCGGACAGCGCCAGACGGTCGCGATCGCACGCGCCGTGCTCAAGCAAGCGCGCGTCGTCATCCTCGACGAGCCCACCGCTGCGCTCGGCGTCGCCCAGACCGAGCAAGTGCTCAACACGGTGCGCAACCTCGCCGACCACGGCGTCGCCGTCATCCTCATCAGCCACAACCTCGTCGACGTGTTCAAAGTGGCCGACTACATCAACGTGCTGTACCTGGGTCAGCTCACGGCATCCGTCGCCGCGGCCGAGACCAACTCCGACGATGTCGTCGGCTACATCACGGGCAGCAAGACCTACTCGGGAGCCTCCGCATGAGCACCAAGATCTCCACCCCGAAGACCGACACGACGGCCCTCCCCGCCGGCGAGGGCCTCGACCTCATCGGGAGCGGTCAGGAGGGCACCGTCCGCGATCAGGTCGTCTCGTGGTGGCAGCGCGTCAAGCACGGCGACATGGGAGCCCTCCCCGCGATCGCGGGCTTCTTCGTGCTCATGATCCTCTTCACGATCTTGAGCCAGGTGATCCTCGGCGACCAGTACTTCCTGACCTCGCGCAACATCGCGAACCTCATGAACCAGTCGGCGACCCTCGTCATGCTCGCCGCGGCGCTCGTGTTCGTGCTGCTGCTCGGTGAGATCGACCTCTCGGCGGCCGTCACCTACGGCGTCGCGATGTGCTCGTTCGCGGTGCTCGTCGCGGTCTACGGATGGCCGTGGCTGCTCGCGCTCGGCGCCGCCTTCGGCATCGGCATCGCGACGGGCTTCGTGATCGGCTTCTTCGTCGCGAAGGTCGGCATCCCGTCGTTCGTCGTGACACTCGGTCTGTTCCTCGGCTACCAGGGCCTCGAGCTCACGATCATCGGCGCGGGCGGCTCGTACGGCATCCGCATCCCCGAGATCCTCGCGATCCAGAACAGCAACATGCCGGTGTGGGCGGGATGGGTCATGCTCGTCGTGATCCTGCTCATCTCGTTCGGCACCTCGATGTTCGACCGCTTCCTGCGGACGCGCGCGGGCGTGCCCAACCGCACGATCGCGCTCCTGTGGATCAAGCTCGCGACGATCGCCGTGCTCGGCGGCGGGCTCGTGTACTTCTTCAACCTCAACCGCGGTCAGAGCGTCATCCCCGTGCAGGGCGTTCCGCTCGTCGTGCCGATCGCGCTCGCACTCTTGTGGCTCGGGACGCTCCTGCTCGACCGCACGAAGTTCGGGCGGTACATGTACGCGATCGGCGGCAACGCGGAGGCCGCACGGCGCTCCGGCATCAAGGTCACGGTCGTCAAGTGGAGCGCGTTCGTGGTCTGCTCGACGCTCGCCGTGGTCTCGGGTCTCTTCAGCGCGAGCTACGTGGCCTCGGTCGACGCAGCCTTCGGGCGCAGCGACGTGCTGAGCGGCGTCGCGGCCGCGGTCGTCGGTGGCGTGAGCCTCTTCGGAGGCCGCGGCCGGCTCTCGCAAGCTGCGATCGGCGCGCTCGTGATCGCCGTCATCACGAACGGCCTCGGCTTGCTCAACCTCCCGGCCGGCGTCAACTACCTCGTGACGGGCGGTGTGCTCATCCTCGCCGCGACGGTCGACGCGGTGTCGCGGGTGCGAGCGGGAGGCGCCATCCGCGCCTGACCGCGTTTCGACGGAAGGGGCCGCCCGGCGGATCGGGCGGCCCCTTCTCGTGCGCGCCGCTCAGCCGACGCTGCGCTGCTCGACGCCGACGTACTCCGAGAGCGGGCGGATGAGCGCGTTGGATGCCGCCTGCTCGCGGATGTGCGCCGTCCAGCCCGTCACTCGGCTCGCCACGAAGAGCGGCGTGAAGAGCTCGGTGTCGAAGCCCATGAGGTGATAGGCGGGGCCCGAGGGGTAGTCGAGGTTGGGCTTGATGCCCTTGCGCTCGTCCATGGCCTTCTCGAGCGTCGTGTAGAGCTCGCCGAGCTCGGGCCGGTCGTACTCCACGAGCAGGGTGTCGAGCGCGGCCTTCATGGTCGGCACGCGCGAGTCGCCGTTCTTGTAGACGCGATGGCCGAACCCCATGATCTTGCGCTTCTCGGCGAGGGCCGCGTCGAGCCACTCCTCGGCGCGCTCGGCGAAGATGATCTCGTCGAACATGTGCATGACGGCCTCGTTCGCGCCGCCGTGCAAGGGGCCCTTGAGCGCGCCGATCGCCGCCGTCACGGCCGAGTAGAGATCGGACATCGTCGACGTCACGACGCGCGCCGTGAAGGTCGAGGCGTTGAAGGAGTGCTCGGCGTACAGGATCATCGACACGTCGAAGGCCGTGACGACCACGAGATCCGGCACCTCGCCGAAGGTCATGTGCAGGAAGTTCGCCGAGTAGCCGAGGTCGTCGCGCGGCTCGACGAGCTCCTCGTCCCGCAGGCGGCGCTGCGTGTAGGCGACGATCGCGGGCAACTGCGCCCACAGCCGCTTGGCCTGGTCGAGCTGGGTGTCGGCGCTCGCGTCGGCGACAGTCGGATCCGCGGCACCGTAGGCCGAGACGGCGGTGCGCACGACATCCATCGGATGCGCGTCGAGCGGCAGCAGATCGATCGCGTCCTTCGCGATGGGCGACAGGGCGCGGTGAGCACGCTCGAAGGCCTGGAGCTCCTCGAGCTGCACGGGCGTCGGCAGCTCGCCGTGCCACAAGAGGTAGGCGACCTCCTCGAAGGTGCAGTTCGCCGCGAGCTCCTGCACGGGGTAGCCGCGATACAGCAGCGAGTTGGTCTCGGGGTTGACCTTCGAGATCGCCGTCACGTCGACGACGACGCCCGCGAGCCCCTTCTTGATGTCGGCTTCGCTCATCTCAGCTCCTGTTGTTGCGCAGATCGAAGGTGTAGACGCCCGCATCGAACTCCGAGTACCCCTCGTAGTCGACCAGCTCGTACAGCCTCGCACGGGTCTGCATCTCCGGCACGCGACTCGTGAGCGAACCCTCGGCGACGATCGTGTCGAGGCCCCGCTCGGCGGCGCCCATGGCGAGGCGCAGCAGAGAAACCGGGAAGATCACGATGTTGACGCCGACGTCGGCGAGCTGCTGTGTCGTGAAGAGCTCGCTCTTGCCGAACTCGGTCATGTTGGCGAGCACCGGCACGTCGACGGCCGCGCGGATCGCGGCGAACTCCTCGAGGCTCGCCATGGCCTCGGGGAAGATCGCGTCGGCCCCCGCGTCGACGAGCTTCTTCGCGCGATCGACGGCGGCATCCAGCCCCTCGACGCCCCGGATGTCGGTGCGCGCCATGATGAGGAAGTCCGGATCGCGTCGTGCCTCGACCGCGGCCTTGATGCGCTTGAGCGCCGTCGCCTCGTCGACGACGGCCTTGCCGTCGAGGTGACCGCAGCGCTTGGGGTTGACCTGGTCTTCGAGGTGCATGCCCGAGATGCCGGCGTCTTCGAGCACCTGCACTGTGCGAGCGACGTTCATGGGCTCGCCGAACCCCGTGTCGGCGTCGATGAGCGTCGGCAGCTCGGTCAGCCGCGCGATCTGACCGCCGCGTTGGGCGACCTCCGTGAGGGTCGTGAGGCCGATGTCGGGCAGCCCGAGGTCGGCCGCGAGCACGGCGCCCGAGATGTAGACGCCCTCGAAGCCCTTCTCCTCGATGAGCTTCGCCGAGAGCGGGCTGAAGGCGCCCGGCATGCGCACGAGCTCGCCGGAGGCGAGGCGAGCGCGAAGCGCGCGACGCTTCTCGGCGGCCGTCGTCCGTGAGTACAGCATCAGAAGAGTCCTTCCGGCGCGGGGGGCAGGGCAGGGGCGACGACGTTGAGCTCGGCGAGCTCGGCCGCGTTCAGCTCGGGAAGGCGCTCGGCGAGGCCGAGGAAGCGCTCGACCTCGGCATCCGTGAGAACGCCCTCGGCGAGCGTGCGGAACTTGCGCACGTAGTCGGGGCGCGTGAACGGGTGCGCGCCGAGCGGATGTGCGTCGGCGACCGCGATCTCGTCGACGACGCGCGTGCCGTCGGCGAGCTCGATCTCGACGCGGCCGCCGAAAGCCTTCTCTGCCGGGTCCTCCGAGTGGTAGCGCCGCGTCCACTCGGCATCCTCGGCCGTCGTGACCTTGCGCCACAGCGCGACCGTGTCGGGCCGCGCCGCGCGCTCCGGGGCGTAGGAGGTGGCGTGATCCCACGCGCCGTCCTGCAGGGCGACCGTGAAGATGTACGGGATCGAATGGTCGAGCGTCTCGCGGCTCGCCGTGGGGTCGTACTTCTGCGGGTCGCCGGAGCCCGACCCGATGACGTAGTGCGTGTGGTGGCTCGTGTGGAGCACGATGGCGCGCACGGCATCCGGATTCCGCAGCTCGGGGCGCTCCGTGCCGAGACGGCGGGCGAGGTCGATCCAGGCCTGCGCCTGGTACTCGGCCGAATGCTCCTTGGTGTAGCTGTCGAGGATCGCCCGCTTGGGCTCGCCCCGTTCGGGCAAGGGGATCTCGTACCGCGCGTCGGGCCCGTCGAGCAGCCACGCGATGACGCCGTCTTCGCCCTCCCAGATCGGCGCAGGCGAGGTCTGCCCGCGCATCGCCCGGTCGATCGCCTCGACGGCCATCTTGCCCGCGAAGGCAGGTGCGTGCGCCTTCCACGTCGAGATCTGGCCCTTGCGCGACTGCCGCGTCGCGGTCGTCGTGTGGAGCGCCTGACCGATCGCCTGATAGATCGTCTCAGGCGCGAGGCCGAGCAGCGTGCCGATCCCCGCGGCCGCCGAGGGGCCCAAATGGGCCACGTGGTCGATCTTGTGCTTGTGCAGGCTCATGCCGCGCACGAGGTCCATCTGGATCTCGTATCCGGTTGCGATGCCGCGCACGAGGGCCGCGCCATCCCGCCCCGCGTGCTGAGCGACGGCGAGGATCGGCGGGATGTTGTCACCCGGATGCGAGTACTCCGCCGCGAGGAAGGTGTCGTGGTAGTCGAGTTCGCGCACCGCGACGCCGTTCGCCCACGCTGCCCACTCGGGCTCGACGGCGCCGTCGAGGCCGAAGACGCGCGCGCCCGCCCGGCCCGGACGCGCATCCGCCTGGCGGCGCGCCTCGGCTTGCCCGCGTGCCGCGACGACGGGGCCGCGTGCGAGCGACGCGACCGCGACGGCCGCATTGTCGATCACACGGTTGACGATCATCTCGGCGACCTCGGGCTCGACGTCGACGGGGTCGGCCGCGACCTCGGCGATCTTCCACGCGAGCTCGTGCTCGCGCGCGAGATCCTCGTCGCTGCGGTAGGTGCGGACGGTGTGGAGCTTCATGCACTCTCCTGGGATCGGGGCGTGTCGAGACGCGGGTTCGCCTGGATATGGCGCAGGCTCGCCCGCAGATGGACGTGGGTTGCGTGGCGTGCGAGATCCGCGTCACCGTCGCGGATCGCCTCCGCGATCGTGCGGTGCTCGGATGCCGCGCGCACGAGCCGCTCAGGATCGTCCTGCGCGAGGCGGCGGATGCGCTGCAGATGCGTGCGCACGCCGCGGAGCGCGCTCACGAGGTAGGAGTTGCCGAGGCTCGCGTCGATCGCGTCGTCGAAGCGAGCGGCGAGCTCGTAGTAGGCCTCGAGCTCACCGCGCTCGACGAGTGCGCTCGCGCCGTCGAACTCCTCGGCGAGCTCGGCGAACACCGACGGGTCGCGGCGCTGTGCCGCGAGCGCGGCTGCCGACGTCTCGAGGGCCTCGCGCAGCTCGAAGAGCTCGTGCACGGCCTCCGACGAGACGCTCGCGACCACGAGGCCGCGACCCGATTGCGCCTCGACGAGGCCGTCGGCCATGAGGCGCGAGAGCGCCTCGCGCAAGGGCGTGCGGGAGATGCCGAGCCGAGCGGCCTGCTCGACCTCGCCGAGCACGGCGCCGGGCGCGAGACGCCAGTGCAGGATCTCCTGCCGGAGAGTCTCGTACGCACGGTCGCTCGCGCGCCGCGGAGGCGTGGTCATCGCTTCAATGTATACAATGAGTGGCGGTTACGCTACGGAATAGCCCAAGAAGGGGCCGACTGTATACACAGTCGGCCCCTTCGCTGTCTGACGGCGTCGGTGTCCTACTTCGCGAGAGCGAAACCCGCGTCCCAGCCGACCTTCTCCCCCGCCGCGAGCGTGAGCTGCAGGAACCCGAGGCTCTCGAGCTCACGCGCGCGCTTGAGCGAGCCCGCGTCCTCCGCCTGGAGTCCACCGCCGCGCACGAAGGCGAGCACGGCATCCTTCGCCTCCTGGTCGTCGCCCGCCACGAGCACGGTCGTCGGCGCCTGGCCCACAGTTCCCGCCGCGAGGGTCGCAGCGAAGTTGGTGTTGAACGCCTTGACGACGCGCGCGCCGGGGACCTTCTCGGCAATGGCCGCAGCGGCGGACGAGTCCGAGGGCACGACGAGGCCGTCGAAGGTCGAGAAGTCGACCGGGTTCGTGATGTCGACGACGACCTTCCCCGCGAGCTGCTCCCCGTACGTGTCGACGATGTCGTCGACCGCCGGGAACGGCACCGCGAGCACAACGATGTCGCCCGTGAGCGCATCGCCGAATGCGGACGCGACGGCCCCCGTGCTGCCCGCGAGCTCGTGCGCCTTCGCGAGATCGCGCGCCACCACCTGCACGCTCGCGCCGCTCGCCGCGGCGACACGCGTGATCGCGCTGCCCATGTTGCCGATGCCGATGATGCTGATCGAGGTCATCTCGTTCGCGTCCTTCCAATAGTTGTTGCGTCAACGGTAAGCACAACTTAGTTGTTGATGCAACTATTCCGGTAGACTGAGGGCATGACCCGACTCGTGCCCCGCCTCGATGCCGAGGAGTCGGCCGCCTGGCTCTCGCTCGTGACGCTGCTCGAGCTGCTGCCGAGCGCTCTCGACTCGCAGCTGCAACGCGACTCCGGCATGACGCACTTCGAGTTCGCGGTGCTCTCCTTCTTGCGCTTCTCGCCCGACCAGACACGGCGGATGACCGAGCTCGCGGCCGGCACGAACGCGACGCTCCCCCGCCTCTCGCACGTCGTCACGCGCCTCGAACGCCGCGGTGTCGTCGAGCGTGTCCCGTGCCCCGAAGATCGGCGGGCGACGAATGTGCGCCTCACCGAGCTCGGTCGACGAGAGCTCGTGCGTGCGACACCCGGCCACATCGCGCTCGTGCGGCGCGTCGTGATCGACTCCCTCAGCCGGGAGCAGCTCGCGCAGCTCGCCGAGATCTCGAACGCCATCTCGCGCGCGCTCGATCCCGACGGGCGCTTCGGCGCGCTGCTCGAGTCGTGAGCGCGAAACGACGCGCCGTCAGCGACCCAGCGCCGACCATGCGTCACGTCCGCGGCACCCGCGTCGCCTAGGCTCGTGCGCGTGACCGACGAGCAGGATGCCGCCCCTCTCCCGCGCCGCGAGCGCCGGATGAGCGCGCGCACCCGCGCCCTGCTCATCGGGGGCGGTGCCGTCGTGCTCGTGCTCGCGATCGTCGCGGGCCTCATCGTCGCGAACCGCCTCGACGCGCAGGCCGCCGCCGACGAACGGCGCACAGCAGAGACGGAGGCAGCGGATGCCGGGCGCGCCTTCGACGCCGCGACGGCATCCGCCGACGAGGCCCACGCCACGCTCACCGAGCTCGTCGCCTCCGCGGATGCCGCACTCGCGGTCACGGGCGCCGGGATCGACGAGACGGCCCGCTCGGCCCTGCAGTCGGCTTGCGATGCGGCCGACACCGCGGCCCACGGCGATGCCGAGCCCTCGGACCTCGTGGAGGTGCCCAAGACATCCGAGCTCGACGCGAGCGACGACCGCTCGTTCGCCGTCGCCGTGCGCGAGCTCACGGAGCTCGTCGATCAGAACGCCACGAGCGAGAAGGCGCGCGCCCATTGGCTCACGGCCGCGGCCGACGACCTCGCCGCGGCCATCGACGACTACCTCACCAGTACCGTCGCCGCGGGCGGCGCCCTCCTCGGCGAGCGCGGCGACGCAGCCGATGACGTCAAGGCGACCCTGCAGGCCCAGCTCGACGCGCTGCCCAGCACGGAGCCGAGCGCGCTCGCCGATGCGCTCGCGGCGTACCGCGCGGCCGTCGACGCCGTCGTCGCATCGTCTGACGCCGCTCGGGCGCCCGCGTCGCCCGGCGGCACGGGCATCCGCGTGCCTGACCCGAGCTCGCTCACGGCCGTCGTCAACAAGCGCCGCGGTCTCGCGGCCGACTACGTACCGCCCGGGCTCACGACGCCCGCCAACATCCCCGGCGCGACGCACGTGCGCCAGGAGCTCATCGAGCCCCTCGAGCGCATGCGCGCCGACATGGCCGCCGCGGGAATCACCCTGCGGATGTCGAGCGCCTACCGCAGTTACGCGCGCCAGCAGACGATCTACAACGGCTTCGTGGCACGCGAAGGCGTCGCGGGCGCCGACACCCACTCCGCGCGCCCGGGCAACTCCGAGCACCAGACGGGCCTCGCGGTCGACCTCGACGACGGCACGGGGTGCAACCTCAGCGCATGCTTCGGCAACGCTCCCGGCGGCCGCTGGCTCGCCGAGAACTCGTGGAAGTACGGCTTCATCCTGCGCTACGGCGACGGCTGGCAGCCCATCGTGGGCTACAGCTATGAGCCGTGGCACTTCCGCTACGTCGGCGTCGAGGTCGCGACCGACATGCACAATCGCGGCGTCCGCACGCTCGAGGAGTACTTCGGCCTTCCGGCCGCGCCCGACTACGGCTGACCCCGCACCGCGCTTCACATCGCGCACCAAGGTTCGCCCGACGAAGCGGTCAGCCACCGTCCCTAGCGTCTCGCCCGACGGCACCACCCGATGCCGAGAGGGAGACCCATGTACTGGACCTACCTGCGCCGCGAACTCGGCGGGCGCACGAAGCAGACCGTCATCGTCGCGGTGGGGCTCGCGATCGCGATCGCCCTCGTGATCGTCGTGAACTCGCTCTCGGCGGGCATCCGCCAGGCGCAGGATGCGACACTCGCCTCCGTCTACGGGGTCGGCACCGACCTCACCGTCACGGGCGCGGCGACCGAGCCCGGCCAGGGCGCCGTGCGGCGATTCGAGTTCGGTCAGGACGCGGGCGAGACGGGCGCCGACGGCACGACGACGCTCGCGCAATCGCGGCTCACGGTCGACCCCCGTCGGGGCACGCTCGACGCGTCGACGCTCGATGAGGTGGCGGGCGTCGACGGCGTCGCGGCGGCGACCGGCGCCCTGAGCCTCACCAACATGACCTTCTCGGGCGAGCTGCCCGAAGCGCCCGCGCAGGGTGAGCAAACGCAGGGCGAGCAGGCGCAAGGCGAGCCGCCCGCCCGCAACTTCGTGGGCGGATCGTTCGACGTCGACAGCTTCACGGTGCTCGGCGTCGACCCCGGCGCATCGGAGGTCGGGCCGCTCTCGGCCGTCGAGGTCACCGACGGCCGCGTTCTCGAGGCGTCGGACGCCGGCGCCGATGTCGCCGTGCTCGACGCCGCCTACGCCACGAGCCAGGACCTCACGGTCGGCGACACGATCGATGTCGCGGGCACCGAGATGCAGATCGTCGGCATCGTGGCGTCGACCTCGAGCGATGCCGACACCGCGGCCCAGGTCTACCTGCCGCTCGATGTCGCGCAAGAGCTCTCGGACTCCGGCGAGGTGCTCTCGACGATCTACGTGCAGGCTGCGAGCGCTGCCGACATCGACGCCGTGCAGACGGCTCTCGAGGCCGAGCTCCCGGATGCCACGGTCAGCTCGCAGTCCGATCTCGCCGAGACCGTCTCGGGCTCGCTCGCGAGCGCGTCGTCGCTCATCACGAGCCTCGGCACGTGGCTCTCGATCATCGTGCTCGGCGTCGCGGTGCTCATGGCCGTGCTCTTCACGATCTCGGGCGTCACCCGTCGCACGCGCGAACTCGGAACCCTCAAGGCGATCGGCTGGTCGAACCGGCGTGTCGTCGGCCAGGTCGCGGGCGAGTCCCTCGTGCAGGGCCTCATCGGCGGTGCCGCCGGCCTCGTGCTCGGTCTCGCGACGATCTGGGTCATCAACATCGTGGCACCCACGATCAGCACGACGCCGAGCGTCACGGCGCCCGAGGGGATGCGCGGCCCGGGTGCCGGCGGCCCCGGCGGGGTCCTCGTGGCGCAGGGCCAGGAGTCGGCGGATGTCGTGCTCCAGGCGCCGCTCACAGCCTGGGTCATCGCGGCAGCGGTGCTCCTCGCGGTGGCCGCCGGGCTCATCGCGGGCGCGATCGGCGGCTGGCGGGCCGCGCGTTTGAGCCCCGCGGAAGCGCTGCGCGCGATCGCCTGACCCACATCCGACGTCCGACATCCGATACCGATCTCCGCACACGATAGGAGCACCCGATGACCACGACCGCAGCGGCCGAGCAGGCCTCCCCCTCGACAGACGACCGGAACGCCTCGAGCATCTACCACCTCGCGGGCGCGAGCCGGCGCTACACGCAGGGCAAGCGCGTCGTCGATGCGCTCCGGGACGTCGAGCTCGACATCGCCGAGGGCGACTTCGTCACGATCCAGGGGCCCACGGGCGGCGGCAAGTCGACCCTCCTGCAGCTGCTCGGAGCCCTCGACCGACCCACGGCCGGCGAAGTGCGGCTCGGCGACGTCGACCTCGCGCGCGCTTCGAGCTCGCGCCTCGGGCGGGTGCGCGCGCACGAGGTGGGCTTCGTCTTCCAGGGGTTCAACCTCATCCCTACCCTCACGGCCGCCGAGAACGTCGACATGGGGCTCGAACCGCTCCGCCCGCCGCGTGCGGTGCGGCGCGAGCGCGTGGCCGAGGCCCTCGCGCACGTGGGCCTCGCGGATCGCGCCGATCACCGGCCGGGAGAGCTCTCGGGCGGCCAGCAGCAGCGCGTCGCGATCGCGCGCGCGATCGTCAAGCGGCCGCGCGTGCTGCTGGCCGACGAGCCGACGGGCAACCTCGACGAGACGACGCGCGACGAGATCCTCGAGGTGCTCGAGCGGCTCAACGCCGAGGGCCTCACCCTCATCGTCGTGACCCACGACTCGGGCGTCGCGAAGCGCGCCCGGCGGCGCCTGCGGCTCGAGCGCGGCACGGTGCGCGACATCACGACGTGAGTGCTCAGTCCCGCTCGACGGGCAGCCACAGCTCGACGACCGCCGCGCTGAAGTCGTCCGCGCGTTCGAGCACCGAGACGATCGACGGCCCGGGACGCAGCCGCCACGGGTTCGAGGGGAACCATTCCGTGGCGGTCGCAGCCCAGGCATCCTGAAGCGCAGCGGGGTAGGGCCCCTCGATGTGGAAGACGGCCCACGATCCCGCGGGCACCTCGATGACGTCGAGATCCCCGGGCGCCTCGGTGTCGGCGTGGAGGGCGACCCCGTGCAGGTAGGTGAGCTCGCTTCCCTCCGCATAGTCGGGGTCGACATCGGCGCTCACCTGGAGCAGACCCGACGGCTCCGTCTCGCTCAACTGCTTGAGCCGGTCGTGCGCGGATGCCGGCAGGGCGGCGATGCGCGCCTGGATGTGCGGGTTGACGCCGCGGTGGATGAGCGGCACGCGCGCGGCGTGCCCCACGAGGCGGAAGGCGGGTCGATCGGCGATACGGGTGTCCATGGTGTTCGTCCCTTCGACGGTCAGGCGGAACCTGAGGTGCGGTTGTGTGCGAAGGGGGCCGCCGTCACGACGCGCGTCCGCCGGACGCACGCCGTGCACGGCACGGAAGGCGCGGCCGAAGGCCTCGGTCGAGCCGTAGCCGTAGCGCACCGCGATGTCGAGCAGTTCGGTATCACCGAGCACCTCGGCTGCCGCGACGGTCATGCGGCGCCGCCGGATGTACTCCGACAGCGGCATCCCGGCGAGCGACGAGAACATGCGCCGCAAGTGGTACTCGGTCGTGCCGAGCTCGCGCGCGAGCTCGGCGATCTCGATCTCGTCGCCGAGGTGCTCCTCGACGATCTCGACGAGGCGGTTGAGCGCTGCGATCACGGTGCCCCCTTTCGCTCTCGAGCCTTCCGTCTCTTGCCGCGCGGCATCCGATGATCCCGGATCGTTTCGATCGGGGGCGACGTCCGCGATTCTGCCATGGGCGAAGTGTGAGCAGAACGCCTCGCATAGGGCGACTCTCACGAAACAGAAAAGGCCCGCCTCCCCCAGCAATGCAAGGGGAGGCGGGCCTTCCGCGTGATGACGGCTCGACCGCCGCAGGCGGTGCCTGGGCGACACTGGTGGAGATGGGGGGAATTGAACCCCCGTCCATCGCTGTGAGCCTGCGCCTTCTCCGGGCGCAGTCCGTGAGATCGTTCTACTCGGCTCCGACCTTTGTCACGAACACCTAGGTCGACGAGCCCAGCCCCAGTGAAAGTCCCGCGCGACCCTGGAACTCAGTCGCACAGCAAGCCCTCTCGATGACGCCAGGATCCGGGGCGAAGGCGAACCCGGTCTGACGGACGTTCAACTCTGCTTAGGCAGCGAGAGCGACGTCGGTGCGCTTAACGTTGGCACCTATGGTTTGCAGAGAGCGTTAACGAGATAACCCTGCATCCTCGGCCCGCTTCTCGCAGTTTCGCAGGCGATGTCGAAACCGATCATCCCCATGGTCACCTCCGGATCTCGCGATCCGTGAGAGGTGGGCCGTCATCACGCTGTGGAGTTGCCAAGCGCCGTCTCCGGCGCAGCCTCCCATGATAGCTCAGCATCCGGATGCCTGGCAGGATGAGCGCATGCCGACCGTCATCACCGTCCAGGGCAGCTTCACCGCGTGGTACCCCGCCGAGCGCGCGACCGTGCGGCTGAGCGTCGTCGTCGACGGCGCCAAGCGCGACAGCGTACTCGCCTCCGCCACGACCTCGGTCAACAAGGTCACCGACTCGATCACCGCCTTGCACGATCCGGATGCCGGCCCGGTCACCTGGTACGCGAGCGATCGCGTGCGCGTCTGGGCCGAGCGCCCGTGGAACAACGAGGGCAAGCAGCTCGCCCCCGTGCACCACGCCTCGATCGAGGTGACGGTCAAGTTCAAGGACTTCGACGCGCTCGCCGACTGGATCACGCAAGTCGCGACGGTGCCCGGCGTGCAGATCAACGGCATCGAGTGGTCGCTCACCGACGCGAAGCGCACCTCGGTGACGACGGAGGTGCGCTCGCGCGCCGTCAAGGATGCCGTCGACAAGGCGCGCGTCTTCGCGCAAGCGATCGGCCTCGGTCAGGTGAGCGCGACAGCGATCGCCGACCCCGGGATGCTCGGCGTCGGCGGCGAGGCGCCGCCCACGATCCCGTCGATGAAGCGTGCGATGGCGTTCACCGGGGCGGCCGACAGCGCCCCGACGCTCGACTTCACGCCCGAGGACATCGAGGTATCGGCATCCGTCGACGCGCGCTTCGAGGCGAGCTGACGCGCAGCGACCCTCACGCTCGCGCGCGCGTCACGATCACGCCGCCCACGACGAGCAACGCGAGCACTCCGGCCGCGACGAGCACCCACCCCCACCAGGGGAACGCTGCGGGCTGGTCGTCGTCTGGCGCCTCGGCCTGAGGCCGCGGCGTCTGAGAGGGTTCGCCCCCCGGCGACGGCTCGTCGCTCGGGGTCGCGCTCGGGGCCGGCGTCGCCTCCGGCGTCGGCGTCGGCTCTGGGGCAGACGGGACCTCGGGCGCGATCGAGCCCGGCGATCCGGATGTCGCGGGAGCCGCCGGCGAGGCGGGAAGGAATTGCCACGTCGCGGTGAAGGCACGATCGCCCGTCGAGCCGGAGGGGATGACGACGATCATCTGGGGCGTGGCGAGGCCCGTGCCGATCCAGCCGGCGAAGCGATAACCCGCGCGCACAGGCGTGGGAAGCGTGATGGGCGAGTCGACGACCGTGTACGACGTCGGGCCGGTGGTCGCTGTGCCGCCCGCGAGGTTGTACGAGATCGCGTAGTGCTCGAGCGTCCAGTGAGCGGTATATGCGCGGTCGCCCGTCGAGCCGGTCGGGATCGTCACCTCGACTGTCGGCGTGACGATGTCGCCGCCCGTCCAGCCGTCGAAGCGGTAGCCGGGCCTGCTCGGTGCACCCAGGGAGAGCGGGGCGGACTCCACGTCGTACGTCGCCGGGTTGCCGGCGTCGGAGCCTCCGTCCAGGTCGTAGGTGATCGCGTACGAGACGGTGGTCCAGCCCGCGTGAAGCACGAGGTCGTCGTCGCCGACCGTATCGACGGCGAAGTCCCACGCGTCGGTCGCGGCCGCGTCACGGAACCAACCGTCGAAGGTGTGGCCGTCCCGCGTCGGCGCCGTCGGCTCCGTCACGAGCCCGCCGAACGCCACGGCAGCATCCGGCACGCTCGAGCCGCCCGCCGTGTCGAACGCGACGGTGTGCACATCGACGGTCCACGTGGCCGTATAGCTGCGGTTCCCCGTCGAGCCTGTCGGGATCGTTACGTCACTCGTCGCCTCCGAGAGTCCCGTTCCCGTCCAGCCCGCGAAGGTATGACCGACGCGCGTCGGCGGTGCGAGGGCGATAGGAGGCGACTCGATCGTGTAGCTCGTGGCGTTGGCCGGGGCACCCGCGACGCCTCCCGCGAGGTCGTAGCCGATGGAGTAGTCGACGGGCGTCCAATGCGCCGTATAGGTTCTATCCCCCATGATCGCCGGTCCGAACGCGATGTCGGTCGCCGGATCGGCGACTCCCGGCCCCGTCCACCCGGCGAACTCGTACCCGAGCCGCGGACCGGGCGGCACGAGCTCGACGCGATCGTCGATCGTGTAGCTCGACGGGTTGCCGTTGCTCGCGCCCGCGAGTCCGGCGTAGCTGAGCAGGAACTGCTCGGAGGGCGTCCACTTCGCGTACAGCGTGTAATGACGGGGCTCGAGCCGATCGTTCGCGAAGTCCCACGGCTCCGTGAGGCCTGCGTCTCGGTACCAGCCGGCGAAGTCGTAGCCCGGCTTCGTGGGCGCCGTGGGCTCGGCGAGCAGCTCGCCGCAGAATCCTCCGCCGCCCGCGGGCGCACCTGAGCCGCCGTTGGCGTCGTAGCTCACGAGAGCGACGGTCGCTGCCTCCCACTGGGCCGAGAACGTCGCCGACGCCGCGAAGGAGTAGCTCGCATCCTCGTCGTACCACTGACCGTTGTCATCGAGCCAGCCGACGAACACGTTGCATCCCGCCGGCGTGAACGGATTGGGTCGCAGAGGGGCCGAGCCCGTCGTGCTGCCCTGGTGCGCGACGCGACCCGTTCCGTCGTTGGCCTCGAAAGTCACCATCGTGCAAGCGATGGCGGTCGACGGGTGTCCCGCAAAGGTGGGGGTGCCGAATCCCGACGCACCGGAGCAGAACTCGACGTGCGTGTCGGTCGTGAACGATCCGTTCGGCGCGGGGACGAGCGACGGCGCGTCGCCGAGGAAGCGCGCCACATCGACGGTGCCGTGCATCGACCCGAACGCGTAGCTTCCGATGCTCTCGACGCTCGCGGGGATCACGGTGCTCGCGATCGTGCCGCCTGCGCCGCCGCCTCCGATGCTGAGCGGGCAATTGAAAGCGCCCTCCCCGATGTCGCGGACGCGCGCGCCCAGCCGAACGGAGTCGGGGCACACGCCATAGAACGCGCGCTGCCCGATCGAGTCGACGCTGTCGGGGATCCACACGTCGGCGAGCGGGATGCTCGCGAAGGCATACTGACCGATCGTGACGACGCCCTCGGGGATCGTGAGTGCGGTGAGCTTCGTGCCGTCGAACGCCCCAGTTCCGATCGAGGTGACACCGGCAGGAATCGTGATCTGTTCGAGCCCCGTGCTGTCGAAGATGTGGTTCGGGACGGTCGTGAGATTGTCGGGCAGGATGGCGTGCTTGAGTGCGCCGCTTCCCGTGAAGATCCCGTCACCGAGGTGCGTCACCGTCTCGGGGATGTCGACAGACTGCAGGCGCGTCGGCGCGAAGGCGTACGAGCCGATCGTCGTCAGGGTCGGCGGGAAGTCCACGCTCGTGATGCCCGTGACGGAGAAGGCGCCATCTCCGATCGTGACGAGCTGCGAGGGCAGCGGTGCGCTCGCCAGTCGCATGTTGTTGGCGAAGGCCCGGTAGCCGATCGTGCGGATGCTGTCGGGGATCACAACGCTCGTGAGGCCACCACCGTCGAGCTCGCGAGCGAACGCCTCGTCGGCGATCGATGTGACGGGGTACTCCTCGCCCCCGAGCGTGACGATCTCGGGGATCACGACCGCACCCCCGGGGAACGCACTCTCGTCCCACCCCGTGACGACCGCCTCGTGGGCAGCGACCTTCACGCCGAACTGGAGACCGTCCCCGGCATCCGCGGCAGCCCGTTCTGGGGAAGAGAGCACGCCAGCCGAACCGAGGAGCGCAACGGCACCTGCCAACGCGGATGCGCGGATCGCGGCACGCGCGAACGCTCGAGGCACGGGTAACCCCCTTTGTCGTCCCGTGACAGTTGTAGCGGCATCCGGATGCGGCCACAACGGCGAAAGCGGACTGGCCGGAACCTGCCATCCAGGGGCCGCGCGCCGCCGACGCGTCCCGCCTGGCGTCCTACTCCCCCAGGTGGCGGCGGCTCGCCATCGCGCGATCGGCCTCGCGCTTGTCCTGCCGCTCGCGCAGGGCCTGACGCTTGTCGTACTCGCGCTTGCCCTTCGCGACCGCGAGCTCGACCTTCGCGCGGCCGTCTTTGAAGTAGATCGAGAGCGGCACGAGCGTGTAGCCGCCCTCCTTCGTACGGTGGCTGATCTTGATGATCTGCGCCTTGTGCAGCAGGAGCTTGCGCTTACGGCGCGTCGCGTGGTTGGTCCAGGACCCCGAGCCCCACTCGGGGATGTGCACGGCATCGAGCCACATCTCGCCGCCATCGATATAGGCGTAGCCGTCGACGAGCGACGCCTTGCCCTCACGCAGCGACTTCACCTCGGTGCCCGAGAGTACGATGCCCGCCTCGTAGGTGTCCTCGATCGTGTAGTCGTGGCGCGCCTTGCGGTTGGTCGCGACGACCTTCTCGCCCTTCTCCCGCGGCATGATGCACCTCCTCGATCCCGATCATCCCTACGGCAGCCGCCCAGTCTATCCACCAAACGCTGTAGCGTCTGACGCCGGGCGCCCGCGATCACTGGGGCGGCATGCCAGACGCTGCAGCGTTTGCCAACTCACGCCTTGAGGTAGCGGCGGATCGCGACGCTCGCCGAGAGCGCTGCGAGGAGCGCCCCGACCGCGACGAGGATGGGTGCGACGAGCAGCGCATCGCCGATGCCGATCATGTTGTAGTTGGCGAAGCGCTCGGCGAGGTAGCCCTTGACGAAGAACTGGACGATCGCGACGACCGCACCGCTCGCGAGCACCGAGCCGATGAGCGCGGCAAGCACGCCCTCGAGGATGAACGGCGTCTCGATGAAGCGATTCGAGGCGCCGACGAGGCGCATGATCGCGAGCTCGCGCCGCCTCGAGAAGGCCGAGAGCCGGATGGTGGTCGAGATGAGCAGCACCGCGGCCACGAGCATGAGCGCCGCGATGCCGACAGCCGTGTAGCTCGCAGCGTTCATGACGTCGAAGATCGGCTGCAGCAGCGCGCGCTCGTCGCGCACCTCGTCGACGCCCGGCATGCCGCTCACCGAGTCGATGATGATGTCGGAGTCGTCGGGATTGGTGAGCTTGATCCGGAAGTCGGCCGCGATCGAGTCGATCGTCGCGATCTCGACGATCGACGATCCCGCGAACTCCTCCTGGAACCGCGCGAAGGCTTCCTCGCGCGTCTCGAACGTGACCTTCTCGACGAACGTGCCGAGCGTCTCGCCCTCGAGCTGAGCGGCGACCGCGTCGATCTGCTCCTGCGTCGCATCCGCACCGTCGCAATGGGGGATCGCCTCGATGCACATGTACACGGTGACTTCGGCACGGTCGTACCAGTAGCCCTTCATCTCACCGATCTGCAGCTGCAGCAGGATCGCCGCGCCGAAGAAGGTGAGCGAGATGAACGTCACGAGGATGACCGAGACGACCATCGACAGGTTGCGGCGGAAGCCCTGACCGACCTCCGAGAGGATGAGCCCGAGCCTCATGACCGGCCTCCCTCGGGTTCGACGAGCGGTGGCGGCATGGGCTGCGCGGATGTCGGCTGCGGCGCCGACTCGGCGGGCTCCGTCGAGACGGGCTTCTTGGGCACGAAGAACGACGCCGTCTGCGGAGCGGGTGCCGGCGCATACGGGTTCGACGCCGTCACGGGGGGCACCGACACGGGTGCCGTCGGTGCCGCCGTCGCGCCCTGCGCGATCACGGGCGCCGCGGATGCCACCCCAGGCCGGTCGGTGTCGCCCGCGAGGCTGAACTCCTGCACGGGGATCGCCTGCGTCTGATAGCCGCCGTGGCGTTCGTCGCGCACGACCTGGCCGGAGATGAGCTCGATGACGCGCCGCTTCATCGTGTCGACGATGCCCGAGTCGTGCGTGGCCATGAGCACCGTCGTGCCGTTCGCGTTGATCGTCGAGAGCAGCGTCATGATGCCCGCGCTCGTGGCCGGGTCGAGGTTGCCCGTGGGCTCATCAGCGAGCAGGATGGCGGGCTTGTTGACGATCGCGCGCGCGATCGCGACGCGCTGCTGCTCACCGCCCGAGAGCTCGTGCGGGAGCCTGCCCGCCTTGCCCGCGAGACCGACCATCTTGAGCACATCCGGGACCGCCTCCTGGATGAAGCCCTTCGACTTGCCGATCACCTGCAGGCTGAACGCGACGTTGTCGAAGACGGTCTTGGTGGGCAGCAGCCGGAAGTCCTGGAAGACGACGCCGAGGCTGCGGCGGAAATACGGCACCTTGCGATTCGCGAGGGTCGTGAGGTCGTGGCCGAGCACGTGGATCTTGCCCTTGCTCGGACTCTCCTCTTTGAGGATGAGCCGCAGGAAGCTCGACTTGCCCGACCCGGAGGCGCCGACGAGGAACACGAACTCGCCCTTGAGAACCTCGAGGCTCACGTTGTTGAGGGCGGGACGCGTCGAGCCGGAATAGGTCTTCGTCACCTGGTCGAAACGGATCATGGCGTCTTGAGCCTAAGCACGCCTCTTCCCGACGCGGGTTACGACACTCCCCCCGTTCGGGATGCGCCGGGTCGCGCGCGCTTCGCCGCGAGGGAGGGGCGGCGGCGGGGTCGCCGCCGCCCCTCGGCCTCAGCGCCGCAGCATCCGGCGGATGCCGAGGGCGCTGACCCCGACACCAGCGAGGAGCCCGGCCAGGAGCACGAGGCCCGTGAGGTCGGCGCCGGTGCGGGCGAGCGCGGGAGGATGCTCGCCTCCGTGGGCGCTCGGGTTCGGGGCGCCCACGCCGTCGCTGCCGCCGTCCGAGCCGCCGTCGGGCCCCTCGCTCACGGGCGCCGCGACGACGCGATAGGCGAATGCGGTCTCGGTGCGGTTGCCGGCGACATCGACGCCGTAGAGCGTGAGGCTGTGGTCACCGAGCACATCCGTCGGCACGGCGCCCGACGGCGACTCGAGCACGCCGCATTCCGCGACGCCGGACGTCGCATCGGAGCAGGCGGCGTCGATCGTGACGCTCTGGCCCTGACGGTAGACGGGTGCCGCGAGCGTCGATCCCGCGACCGCCACCGAAGGTGCAACCGTGTCGAGGCGCACCCGATGGCTGCCCTCGCCGCGATTGCCGTAGGCGTCGTAGGCCCAGTAGCTGATGTCGGTCACACCGTCGAAATCGAGCGTGAAGACGGCTTCCCACTCCTCGCCCGTGACGTCGCCGTTCATCGCGACCGCGCCATCCGTCCACCAGTGCCAGGAGGCGATGTCGGATGCGTCGCGTGCGACGACGCCGATGCCGAGCGGCATGGTGTACCAGCCGCTCGCGGGCTCAGGCGCGATCGCGAGCGACACCTCGGGCGCCGTGAGGTCGGGCGCGACGGTGTAGCGGAAGGTGCGCGTGGTCGTGGAGCCCGCGATGTCGGTCGCGACGATCTCGTACTCGTGCTCACCCAGCTCGTCGGTCGGAAGCGGCGCGCCCGCGGCGAGCGCGGCGGTGCACGAGGCGATGCCCGAGGCGGCGTCCCGGCACGCGTAGTCGAAGGCGACGGATGCGCCACGCTCGACGAGCACCGGCGAGGTCACGTCGATCTCGGGCGCCGTGCGGTCGATGCGGAAGACGCGCGTCACGGCCGTCTCGACGTTGCCCGCGGCGTCGGTCGCCCACACGGTGAGCCGGTTCTCGCCTTCGGCCGTGATCACGATCGACACGTCGTTCGAGGTGGAGGTGACGGGAGCCGCATCGCCGAGGGCGTAGCTGAGCGACGCGATCCCGCTCGCGTCGGCCGCGATCATGCGAACGGGCACGGACGTCGTCGTGTACCAGCCGCTCGGAGGCGTCGTGGGCACGTGCAGCGTCGTGACCGGCGGGGTCGTGTCGGGGTCCGCCGCGGCGAGCGCGATCGTGGGCGCGCTCGCCGCGGCGATGAGGGCACCGGCCGCGAGCACGGCCGCGGTCGGGCTCAGCCAGCGTCGCGTCCTCGCGCGGTCGGGTCGGGTGGTGGTGGTTGCTGAGGTCATGCCTCGACGCTAGGAAGCGCGGGCGTCCCGATCCCAGGGAGCGGCGTCCCTCATCCGTCCCGGGGCGCGCCCGGCGGGATCGGGCGGATGTCCTCAGTCGTCGTGCGCCGATTTGCGCCAGCGGATGCCGGCCGCGATGAAGCCGTCGATGTCGCCGTCGAAGACGGTCGCGGGGTTGCCCGACTCGTAGCCCGTGCGGAGGTCCTTCACGAGCTGCTGCCCGTAGAGGAAGTACGAGCGCATCTGATCGCCCCAGCTCGCGGTGATGACGCCTGCGAGCTCCTTCTTCTTGGCGGCCTCCTCCTCCTTCTTGAGCAGAAGGAGGCGCGTCTGGAGCACGCGCATGGCGGCCGCGCGGTTCTGGATCTGCGACTTCTCGTTCTGCATCGACACGACGATGCCGGTCGGGAGGTGCGTGATGCGCACCGCGGAGTCGGTCGTGTTGACCGACTGGCCCCCGGGACCCGAGGAGCGGAAGACGTCGACACGGATGTCGCCCTCGGGGATGTCGACCTCTTGCGCCTCCTCCATGACGGGGATCACCTCGACGGCCGCGAAGCTCGTCTGGCGCTTGTCGGCCGAACCGAAGGGGCTGATGCGGGCGAGACGATGCGTGCCCGCCTCGATCGAGAGCGTGCCGTAGGCGTAGGGGGCATCGACCTCGAAGGTCGCGGACTTGATGCCCGCACCCTCGGCGTAGGAGGTGTCCATGACCTTGACCGGATAGCCGTGGCGCTCGGCCCAGCGCAAGTACATGCGCATGAGCATCTCGGCGAAATCGGTGGCGTCGTCGCCGCCCGCGCCCGAACGGATCGTGACGACCGCGGAGCGCGCGTCGTACTCGCCGTCGAGGAGGGTCTGCACCTCGAGATCGCCGATCGTCTTCTTGAGCGCCTCGTACTCGGCCTCGGCCTCGGCGGCCGTGTCGGCGTCGTCGGCCTCGCGCGCGAGCTCGACGAGCACCTCGAGGTCGTCGAGTCGTCGCTCGACGGCCGTGACGCGCGCGAGCTCGGCCTGTCGGTGGCTGAGCGAGCTCGTGACCTTCTGCGCCGCGTCGGGGTCGTCCCACAGGTCGGGCGCACCCGCCTTCTCGGAGAGCTCGGCGATCTCCGCCTGGAGACGCTCCACCCCCACGACGGCGCGGATGTCATCGAAGGTTTTGCGCAGGGCGGCGAGCTGGCCGGGGAGATCATCGAGCATGGCGGTACCAGCCTAGAGCGCCGGGCTCTCCCCCGTCGCCGCACGCTTCTGCACGGGAGTAGCGTGGAGGAGACATGACCGACGCACCCGCCGACCGCTTCCCGTGGCGGCAGGTGGTCGTCGCGGCGTTCCTGCCGACGATCCTCTTCTCGATCGGCGAGGGCGCCATCATCCCGATCATCCCCGTCGTCGCGCACGATCTGGGCTCGGGTCTCGCGGGCGCCGGGCTCATCTCGGCGATGATCGTCGTGGGCGAGCTCCTCGGCGATATTCCCGCAGGTGCCCTCGTCGCGCGCATCGGCGAGCGCACGGCCATGATCGGTGCGTCGCTCCTCTCGATCGTGGGCGTCGTGGTGTCGGTCGTCGCTCCCAACCCCTGGGTGCTCGGCATCGGCATCCTGCTCATCGGCGTCGCGACCGCGGTGTTCGCGCTCGCGCGACATGCCTTCATGACGAGCTTCGTGCCACCGGTCTACCGCGCCCGCGCGCTGTCGACGCTCGGGGGCACCTTCCGCTTCGGCTACCTCGTGGGCCCGTTCGTGACGGCGGGCGTCATCCAGGCCACGGGTTCGGCCGTCAACGCGTTCTGGATCCACCTCGTCGCGTGCCTCGCGGCGGTCGTCGTGCTCGTCGTGCTGCACGACCCCGAGGATGTCGTGACGACGCGTCCGGGACCGGGGGCGCGCGAGGCGGAGGCTTCCGAGCGCGGCCTCTTCCGCACGATCGCTGCCAACCGTCGCGTGCTCGCGACGCTCGGCACCGGATCGGCGCTCGTCGCGGCTCTGCGCGCGAGCCGCAACGTCATCCTGCCGCTATGGGCCGTGTCGATCGGCATCGACGAGGCGACCACGGCGATCGTCATCGGGTCGGCGGCGGCCCTCGACTTCGCCCTCTTCTACGCGGGCGGATGGATCATGGACCGCTTCGGCCGCCTGTGGACGGCCGTGCCCTCGATGATCGGGCTCGGCGCCTCGCACCTGCTGCTCGCCTTCACCCACGATGTCGACGGCGCCGTCGTGTGGTTCGTGGTCGTCGCGGCGCTGCTCTCGCTCTCGAACGGCATCGGCGCGGGCATCCTCATGACGCTCGGCGCCGACCTCGCCGACCCCGCGCATCCGGCACCCTTCCTCGGCGCGTGGCGCTTCACGAACGACACGGGTGCCGCCGTGGCACCGCTCCTCATCGCGGGCGTCACCGCGGTCGCCTCCCTCCCGATCGCCGCAGGGGTCATGGGCGTGCTGGGCCTGCTCGGCGCGCTCGACCTGCGCGTGTTCGTGCCGCGGTACGCGGGGCGCAGGCGCCCGCCGATGTCGTCGGACGACTGACGCACGCGGGCCGGTGCCGCACGTCAGGTGGTTGAGGAGCCGCGCAGCGGCGTCTCGAAACCGCCGTCATCCTCCGGCCGCCCATTGATCGGAGCCGTATCCGCCGACCACACCCGCAGCTCGGGCGGCATGGGCCACGCGAGATCGAAATGGATGCGCGGCCCGTCGATCGCGCCGAAGTCGTCGACCTTGACGCGGATGCCGTCGGTCGACACCTCGACGATGCGCACCCGCAGCGGCGCGGCATCCGGTCGCTCGAGCATGTAGGGGTCGGCGAGGTAGCCGATGCCGAGCGCGTCGAGCAGCTCCTCTGCCGCGAGCCAGTCGAGCACGCCCGCGCGATCGCGGCCGAGCAGATCGACGGGCACGAAGCCGTCCCCCTCGGGCCGCATCCAGCCGACGCGCTCGCCGTCGGCGCGGCGGTGCTCGATCCAGTCGCGCGTGTCCATGACTCCACCGTACGGGTGGCACAGCTTCGAGACGCCGCGTGTGCCGCGTCACCCGAACACCGAGCGCGCTGTCGCCGTGGCCTCGATGCGCAGACCCTCGGGCACGAAGATCGTCACGACGGGCGGATGCCACGTCGACGCCAACGTGACCGTCGCGCTGCGCCCGTCGGCCGTGAACGCTCTCTCGAGCGTGAGCGCCTCGAGGTCGGGAGCGGGATTGCCCGCGAGGTAGGCAGCTGCTGCGTCGGCGACGTCGTCGCTCGCGAGCACCGGACGGAGCCCGTCGGGAGTGAGAGCGACGGCATCGAGCTCGAAAGCCTCGGCCCCCACGAGCGCGGCACCGTCGGCGACCGTGAAGAGGCGCTTCTTCTCGAGATAGAGCGATGTGGCGGCCGTCACGAGGAGCACGACCACGAGACCGAGCATCCCGAAGAAGGCGACGAGCGGGAGCGTCGAGCCGTCATCGCCGGTCAGGGTCGAGCGGATGCGCGTCATCGCCCCGCCCGGAACCGCGAGACCTGCTCGGTGGAGATCGCCTGCACGGGCACGCCCGCCGGGACATCGAGCGCGAGAGCGGGCGGAGCGAACGGCAGGGGGACGAGCGTCGCGATCTCGACCGTCACGAAGCCACGACGAGTCAAGCAATCGGCGGGATCTGGCCGGCACGTGATCGCAACGTCGGCATCCGCGGCGTCGAGACCGTAGTCCGCGAGGGTGACGCGGATAGCGCGCTCGGCGGCGGCGTGCGCCTCCGCCTCCGTCTCGGCCTGCACGAACACGCGGCTCGCCTGTCGTGCGGCTCCCTCGACCCCGAGGGCTGCCGACTGGAGCGACGACATGACGAGCACGAGGTAGACGAGCGGCACGAGCATGAGCACACCGACCGTCATGAACTCGATGGATGCCGATCCCTCGTCGCCGGCCACGACCGTCGCCCTCCTGTCAGTCGAGCGTCTCGCGCGCCGCATGACCCGCCACCTCCAGAGAGCGATCCGGCCCGAGCAGGCCCGCGAGCGGCAGGGTCGTGCGCACGGTGACGATCACCGCGGGCGCCCCCATCCAGGACCCCTCGCGCACGGTGACATCGCGCGCGTAGTCGGGACCAACGGCCGTGCTGATGAGCTCGACCGTGCGCGGGATCGCGTCACGAGGCTCGTTGTCGGCGAGGGCACCGTACCGAGCACCCTCGGCCGCTGCGTCGAGCACGGTGTTGCGCACGTGGAGCGCGAGTGCGAGCTGCAGAACGCCGAGCGTGAGGAAGGTGAGCAGCACCCCCACGAGCACGAACTCGACGGGCGCCGAGCCGCGCTCATCGCTGATCGCGGCTCGCAGTCGGCCGAACCGCATGTCAGATCCCGGAGACCTTGTCGATGGCGTTCTGAAAGATGTCGGAGAGTGCGGGCCCCGCGAGGGCCCAGATGAGGATCACGAGGGCGGCCGTCATCAAGGTGATGAGCACCCACCCCGGCACATCTCCTCGCTCGTCTGCGATTTTCGCCATCCAGCGTCTGCCACGCGTCGTCATGCGCGTCAGCGTGCCAGGCGCGGCAGGTTCGCCGCCGAGATTATCCACAAGCGGCCAGGCGCATCCGCGGGGTTCGGGTGCAGGGTAGATGCATGAGCGATCTTCTCGACATGCGTTCTCTCGACGTGGAGTCGCGAGCAGTGGAGACGCAGCGCATCATCCGCACGGGAACCGTGTGGCTCGCTGCCGCGGTGCTTGCTCCCGTCATCGGGCTCGGCCCGCTCGTCGCGGCAGGCTGGCGCCCTTTCGATCTCCCATTGCTCGCGCAGCTCGCCTTCTGGCTCGGCACTGTGGCGGCCGCGCTCGGCGTCGCCGCGCTCGTGTGGGCCGGCTGCCCCGTGCTGGGCTTCCGGCTCGCCGATGCCTATCGCCAGAAGGTCGCGTGCATCCGCATCGGCATCGTCGTGAACCTCAGCGGCATGGCCTTGTGTGGGCTCGCGATCCTCCTGAGCCCCGCCTGAGCCGTCGACGGTGCCGCGACGCGCTCAGAAGCCGAGCTCGAGCACGAGCGTTGCGGGGAACAGCGCGAAGAGCACCGTCACGGGAAGGATCAGGAAGACCAGCGGAACGAGCATCGCGACCTCTTTGCGACCCGCTGCCTCGAGGAGCTGCCGCTTGGCGTCGTCGCGCGCGTCCTGCGCTTGCGCGCGGAGCACCTCGACGAGCGGGCTGCCGCGCTCGATCGCGGTCACGAGCTGCTCGATGACGCGCGTCAGAGCCGGCAGTTCGAGGGATGCCGCCGCGCGCTGCAGGGCGTCGGTGAGCGATACGCCCACCTCGATGTCAGCCATGACGCGACGGAACTCCTGAGCGAGGTCGCCCGACCCGATCCGTGCGACGCGGCGCAGCGAGTCGCGCACCGTCTCGCCGGCCGCGAGCGCGAGGCTCAGGAATTCGAGCACGGTCGGCAGCTCGTCGGCGATGCGTCGCATCCGCGATCGGGCCCGCCGCGCGAGCAACTGCTCGGGCACGAGGAGTCCGGATGCCGCACTCACGACCGCGAGCACCGCCGCGACGACTGGCGACACCGCCGCCGCGCGCATGAGCAGGAGCGACGCGACGATACCGAGCGCAGCGCCGCCCGCCGTCCACAGGAGCTGCCGCGCTCGGAATCCCGAGACCGAGAGCGGCGAGCCGGATTGCCGGAGCCGACGCGCCACCGTCGTGTCGCCGCCGAGCAGCGTCGCCACGCCCCGTCCCGCGCGCTCGAGAGCGGGTGCCACGAGCGCCGCGAGCACGGATGCCGGCTCGCCGTGCCGCCGTGCGCGGAGCGCTCGCGCCTCGGCGGAGACGTCGAGCACATGAGGCGCGACGCGCTCCGCGAGCCGGCTCGCCCCCATCCGGGGCAGCATCGCGACGAGCGACCACAGACCGAGGCCCAGCACGATCCCGAGGGCGACGGCGATCGCCGTCGTCGCGCTCATGCGAACCACCGGCGTTCTTCCGGCAGACGGCCGACGGCGATCATGAGGCGATACGCCACGAGCGTCACGACAAGGCCTACGACGAGCAGCACGAATCCGCCGGGCGAGTTGTAGGCTCGCACCGCTTCCGGCCGCGCGGCGAGCAGCAGGAGGACGAGCCACGGAGCCGCGACGCCCAGGCGCGCCGCGCTCACGACCCAGCTCTGCCGCGCCTCGACCTCGGAGCGCAGTGCGGCATCCGCACGCAAATGAGCGGCGAGCGCGCGGAGCACGGCCGGGAGCTCGGTGCCGCCGACCTCGCGCGCCACCCGGAGCGTCTCGATGACGCGATCCGCGACGGGGTCGGCGAGCAACTGCTTGAGGCCGTCGAGAGCGAGACCGAGCTGGCCGGTCGCCGTCAGGTCCGCCGCGAAGGCTGCGAAGGTCGGCCGCAGTGGCACGGGGCCCGCATCGCCGAGGGCGACGAGAGCATCCGGAAGCGATTGTCCGGAGCGGATACCGCCCACGAGGTGGTCGACCGCATCGGGCCACACGGCCCGCATCGCTCGTCGGCGCGCACGGGCGCGCGCCGCGATGACCGCGAATGGAAGGGCGCCCGCGACGAGGCCGCTCGCACCGGCGAGTGCGACTACGGGGACGAGGGCGAGCACGAGCGCACCGATCGCGCACGCGAGGGCGATCGACACCGCGACCACGGTCGCGGCCGACATGCGCGCGAGTCCAGCCTGACGCAGCTGGTCGCCGAGCGACGCGAGAAGGCCGCGTCGCGGGGTGCGGACGCGATCGGATGCGCGCGGCCACAGCCACGGCGAACCGACGAGCACGAGCCCGATCCCGAGGAGGAGGCCCCATGCGGCCGCGGTCATCCCGCCACCTCGGATCGACGTCGTTCCGCGAGGTCGGCCGCCGTGACGCCGCGCTCCTCGCGGAGGAGCGCCGCGGGATCGATGCCCGCGCGCTCGAAAGCCGACATGCGCGGAGGCAGCGCACCGGTGGCCACGAGCGCCTCGCCCTCGAGCCCGAAGAGGGTGATCGCCTCGACGGCGCCGGCGACGACACGGCCCGTCGGCGCGACGATCTCCACGATGCGCCGCCGGCCGTCGCGCCCGAGTTCCGCATGCACGACGAGATCGATCGCCGAGGCGACCGTGGGGGTCACGAACGAGACGTCGATGTTGCGCCCCGCGAGCAGTGGCAGGGTGCACAGCTTCACGAGAGCCTCGCGCGCGCTGTTGGCGTGCAGGGAGCACATGCCGGGGATGCCGGAGTTGAGCGCGATGAGCAGGTCGAGGGCCTCGGCCTCGCGCACCTCGCCGACGACGAGGCGATCGGGCCGCATGCGCAGCGACTCCTTGATGAGGCGCCGCAGGCTGATCTCGCCCGTGCCCTCGAGGCTCGGCTGCCGGCACTGCATCGCGACGTGATCGACCGCGTCGACTGCGAGCTCGAAGGTCTCCTCGACCGTCACGATGCGCTCCTCGAGGCGACAGGCGCCGAGGAGCGCGCCGAGCAGGGTCGTCTTCCCACTGTGCGTCGCGCCCGTCACGAGGATGTTGTGGCCGCTGCGCACCGCGACATGCAGGAAGCCCGCGGCCTGACTCGTGAGCGATCCGAGCGACACGAGGTCGACGAGCGTGCGCATGCCCGAGCGGAACCGGCGGATGTTGATCGAGACGTGCCCGCGCGCGACATCGGGGATCACGGCGTGCAAGCGTGAGCCGTCGGGCAGGGAGGCGTCGACGAACGGCGAGCTGAGATCGATGCGGCGGCCCGTGCGGTGCAGCATCCGCTCGAGCAGCTCGCGTACCTCGGCATCCGTGAGCTCGACGGGCACGCGCTCGGCGACGCCCTCGCGGGCGACGAACACGCGGTCGGGGGCGTTGATCCACAGCTCCTCGACGGTCGGGTCTTCGAGGTACGGCTGCAGCGGCCCGAGACCCGTAAGAGCCGCGACGACCTGGCGCGCGACACGCGCCTCGTCGTCGAGCAGCGGCACCGAACCGCCGAGCGCGAGCTCGGCGTAGCGCTGCACCTCGTCGCGTACGAGCCGCGCGGCGAGCTCGCGGTCTCCGTGCAGGTCGACCCCCTCTCGGCGCACGCGCTCGCGCACCTGCTCCGCGATGACCCCGACAGCACTCGTCACCCGCACATGATGTCCGGATGCCGCGGAGCGTCGCGGAAGTTGTCCACAGGCCGCGCGACGCCGGTTTCGCGACACGTCGCGCTGCGCGTGGCGCTCCTCAACCGGCTGCGTACGGCGGTGTGCGCCGTAGACTGTTGCGGCCCGCGGGAGTGGTGGAACGGTAGACACGCAGGATTTAGGTTCCTGTGCCTCACGGCATGCGGGTTCGAGCCCCGCCTCCCGCACGATGCGCACGCGCCCCAGCGGGGTGCGGGCGCGTCGTGCAGTCGGCACGGCGCGAGAACCCTTGGGTGGGCCCACGCCGCCGGAGGCTCCACGCGTCGCGGAGCGACGTGTGGAGGGGCGGTGGGGACGAGCCCCGCCTCCCGCACGATGCGCACGCGCCCCAGCGGGGTGCGGCACGGCGCACGCGCGTCGGAACCCGCTGACGCATCCGGGGGTCAACCCCCAGGTTCGCCGCCGCGCCAACCGCTACGCTGAACCGAACCGCCCGCCGATCGCGTTCGCGACCGACGCACAGGAGAATCCCGCGTGCCTTTCACCACAGCTGCTCTCGCTCTCATCGCCGCCGCTCCGATGGGGCTCATCCCGTGGCTCGACCCCCACGAGATCATCGTGAGCGCGGGGCCCTGGGCCCTCCTCGTGGTGTGCCTCATCGTGTTCGCCGAGACGGGGCTGCTCGTGGGCTTCATCCTCCCGGGCGACACGCTCCTCATCATCACGGGCCTCTTGAGCTTCACGGGAACCATGACCGAGTCGGGCACCGGCATCCAGATCCCCATCTGGTGGGTGTGCCTCGCGATCGCCGTCGCGGCATTCCTCGGCGGTGAGGTCGGCTATCTCATCGGGCACAAGGCCGGTCCGCGCATCTTCGAGCGCAAGGAGAGCGGTCTGTTCTCGAAGGAGAACGTCATCCGCACCAACAAGTTCTTCGAGCGCTGGGGGCCCATCGCGATCGTCATCGCGCGTTTCGTGCCGATCGTGCGCACCTTCGCGCCCGTCGCCGCGGGGGTCGCGCACATGAACTACCGCCGCTACTCCCTCTACAACGGCGTCGGCGCGCTCATCTGGGGCGCGGGGCTCACGTTCGCGGGCTTCCTGCTCGGCTACATCCCGCCGCTCGCCGACTTCGTCACCGAGTACATCGACGTCATCCTGCTCGCGGCGATCGCGCTCGCGGTCATCCCGACCGTCTTCCACTACGTGCAGGGCGTCATCAAGGCGCGTCGCGCGCGCAAGGCGGGCACCCCCGCCATCGACGAAGAGGACCTCACGCTCGACCCCGAGCTGCTCGACGACTGACGCCCGCTGGCGCGCGGGCGGAGAACCCGAAAGGCGGCGGGAGCAACGTCTCCCTCCGGATGCGCACATCGCCGCCCGTACGCGCGGCTGCTCCCGTCCGAACGCACGGTTGCCCCCGCCGCCTACGCCTCCGTCGCGAGCAGCACGAGCAGCGACGCGTTGAGCACGATGAGCAGCACCGCCGCGAGCGCCGCGAGTGCCGTCGTCCACGGCCGGTTCGCGGCATCCCCCATGAGCGCGCGTCGCCGCGTGAGCGACACGAGCGGCACGAGCGCGAACGGGATGCCGAACGACAGCACGACCTGACTCAGCACGAGTGCGAGCGTGGGCGGCGCGCCGAGCGCGAGCAGCAGGAGCGCGGGCACGAGCGTCACGAGCCGCCGCACGAGCAGGGGGATGCGCACCCGCAGCAGCCCCTGCATGATCTCGGCTCCCGCATAGGCCCCGACCGACGTCGACGCGAGCCCGGATGCCAAGAGCCCGACCGCGAAGAGCGTCGCGACGACGGGGCCGAGCGCCGCGCCGATCGCCGCGTGCGCCCCCTCGAGGGTGTCGGTGCCCGCGACGCCGGGGAGCGTCGCGGCGGCGAGCAGCAGGATGACGAGATTGACCGTGCCCGCGATCGCGAGCGCGATCGTGACGTCGATGCGCGTCGCACGCAGCACGAGCCGACGCTGCGGCCCCTCCTCCACACGACCGAAGCGATCGCGTGTGAGCGCCGAATGGGCGTAGATCGCGTGCGGCATGACGGTCGCTCCGAGGATGGATGCCGCGAGCAGCACCGATCCGGCATCCGTGAAGCGCGGCGCGAGGCCGGCGACGGCGGCCGCGGCGTCGACAGGCGCGACGACGAGCCCCGCGCAGAAGCCGATCGCGATGATCGCCACGAGGCCCACGACGACGCGCTCGAAGATGCGCGGCCCGCGCCTGCTGTGGAGCACGAGAAGCGCGAGCGACACGGCGCCCGTGATCGCACCGCCGAGGGGCAGCGGCAGCCCGAACAGCAGTTGCAGGGCGATCGCTCCCCCGATGACCTCGGCGACATCCGTGGCCATCGCCACGAGCTCTGCCTGCACCCAATACGCGTAGCGGCCGGCGCGCGAGCGGATGCGGAGGCCGAGCAGCGCGGGCAGGCTCTGCCCCGTCGCGACGCCGAGCTTCGCCGAGAGGTACTGGATGAGCCAGGCCATGGCGTTCGCGAGCACGACGACCCACACGAGCAGGTAGCCGTACTCGGCGCCCGCACTCGCGTTGCTCGCGACGTTGCCCGGATCGAGGTAGGCGACACCTGCCACCATCGCCGGGCCGAGCAGCCCCCAGAGGCCCGCCCGCCGCAGCCTTGTGCGGGCGATCGGCGGGGAGTCGGCAGCGCGCGTCACGGTCACCTCGAAGTTTCGGTATACCGAAATTAGCAGAGGTCTCGGGGAACCGGAATCAATCCAGGGGCGTGATCCAGACCGCCTCAGCCGCACCCTCGGGGAGCCCGCCGACCTCGACGATCGCGTCGAGGCCGATCCCCGCGTCCTGGATGCGACGCAGCACCTCGGGGTCACGGTCGCTGATGCGCGCCACACGGCCGCGCGCATCCGGCTCGAGCTCTGCCGCGAGCGAGGCATCGGGTCGCGTGACGCGGCCCTCGGCATCCGGGATCGGGTCACCGTGCGGATCGCGCTCGGGCCTGCCGAGCTGGGCGTCGATCGCGTCGAGCAGTCGATCGCTCAGAGCGTGCTCGAGCACCTCGGCCTCGTCGTGCACCTCGTCCCACGTGTAGCCGAAGCCCTCGACGAGCCAGGTCTCGACGAGCCGGTGCCGGCGCACCATGCGCAGCGCCTCGCGGCGACCCGCATCCGTGAGCGTGATCGCACCGTACGGCGCGTGCGTCACGAGGCCCTGCGACGCGAGCTTCTTGACCATCTCGGTGACGCTCGACGGCACGAGCCCGAGCCGCGCGGCGAGTTGCGAGCCCGTGATGGGCGAGTCCTGCCACTCGGTGTGGCCGTAGATGACCTTGAGGTAGTCCTCGATGGCCGAGGATGCGGACCTAGCGATGAGCGTGCTCCTCGTGTTGGGCGTGCCCGGCGGGCTCGAGCTGGAAGGTCGAGTGCGCGACGTCGAAGTGCTCGGCGAGGCAGCCGCCAAGGGCGTCGAGCAACGTGTGCGTCTCGCCGCGCTCGAAGACGCCCGGCTCGACCACGACGTGCGCGGTGAAGACGGGCGCGCCCGAGGTGATGTTCCAGATGTGCACATCGTGCACGTCGACGACTCCCGGCGCCCCGTCGAGGTGCGCACGGATCTGAGCGACGTCGCGATCGCGCGGCGCCGACTCGGTGAGCACGCGCACGACATCGCGCAGCAGCAGCACGGCGCGCGGCACGATGAGCGCCGCGATCGCGAGCGACGCGATCGCGTCGGCGGATGCGAAGCCCGTCGTGAGGATCACGACGGCGGCGACGAGTGCGGCGATCGACCCGAGCATGTCCCCGATCACCTCGAGCAACGCTCCGCGCAGGTTGAGCGAGCGCCGGTCTCCCCCGCGCAACACGAGGAACGCGACGATGTTCGCCGCGAGGCCGACAACGGCGATCACGAGCATCGGCGCGGCATCGACATGCTCGGCGGGGCCGGCGAGCCGTCGAACTGCCTCGATCGACACGACGACGGCGACGACCACGAGGATGAGGCCGTTGGCGAGCGCCGCGAGCACCTCCATGCGCTGGAACCCGAAGGTGTGCCGGTCGGTCGCGGGTCGCGCCGCGATCACGGATGCCACGAGCGCGACGGCGAGCCCGATGGCGTCGCTCGACATGTGCCCCGCGTCACCGAGGAGCGCGAGCGAGCCGGATGCCGCGGCACCCACGATCTCGGCCACGAGCACCGTGACGGTGATGCCGAACGCGACCGCGAGCCGCGCGCGGTTGCCTCCCGCGGCGGGTGCGTGATCGTGCGCGTGACCGTGACCCATGCATCCAGGCTAGGCGTGCCCGCCGGGCCCCGGGCGGCATACGGCGTTCTCGGGAACGGTGCTCACAACCGTTCTCACGGAGCGGCTTCGCGGCCTAACCGTACACGCCGCGCAACTCGTCGACGAGCATCCCGAAGGCACGCGCTCGGTGGCTGATGGCGTTCTTCTCGTCGGGGCTCAGCTCGGCCGAGCTCACCGCGAGACCCTCGGGTCGGAAGAGGGGGTCGTATCCGAAGCCGTGCTCGCCGGTCGGCTCGTGCAGCACCTCGCCCGGCCAGACGCCGCGCACGACGATCTCGCGGTCGCCGTCGACGAGTGCGGCGGCGCACACGAACTCGGCAGCGCGATCCGTCTCGCCCTCAAGGTTCTGCAGTAGCAGGGCGTTGTTGTCGGCGTCGACGCGCGTGCCCGCGTAGCGCGCCGAATGGATGCCGGGGGCGCCGCCAAGCGCCCGCACCGAGATACCGGAGTCGTCGGCGATCGCGGGGAGACCCGTGTGGACGTTGGCCGCGCGTGCCTTGATGAGGGCGTTGTCCTCGAAGCTCGCCCCGTCTTCGACCGGCTCAGGTCCGTCGTAGCCGATGAGCTCGTGAGAGCCCAGACGGTCTCCGAGAATGCGCCGCAGCTCCTCGACCTTGTGAGCGTTGTGGGTTGCGAGCACGAAGGTCGTCATGCCGTTCAGCCTACGGCTGCGTGCGTTCCTTCCGACGACGCCAGCGCGCGAACGCGAACAGCAGGGCCCCGGCGCCGCCGAGCGCACCCGCCACGATGCTGAGGGCGCCCGTCTGCGCACCCGTGGCCGCGAGCTCGGGGTCGGGCTCGCCGCCGTCGTCGGGCGCGAGGCCCGAGAATGCGAAGACGCCGAGGTTCGGCAGGTTGTCGAGCGCGGTCTCCGGATCCTCTAGGTCGAGTCCCTCGAACCAGACGAAGGGCGGCACCGTGACGAGCCCGACGAGAGTGACATCGAGGGTGGAGCCGTCGGTCGACCCGAACGCCGTCTGGCGGGTGTCCGTGATGCACACTTGTGGACCGTCTCCCGACCCGTCATCCACGAAGAGGTAGTAGGTCGGGTCGGGAGCGAGCGCAACCGGCGCCGAGTAGGTGACTCCCTCGTCGAGGAACGTGAAGGTCGTCGTGACGGGTGAATAGGTCGAGACGAACGCCTCGTAGAGCACGCCGTCCTCGATCCCGCAGGCGCCGAGCACCTCGGCCGGCGCCTCGTCGAGGCTCCCCACACTCGCGACGGGGGCGAAGACGACACTCTGGATGACGAGCGAGTTCGCCGTCGAGCGGTCTTCGTCGACAACCGCGGGCATGACCCAGCCCGACACGCCGTCCGCCGGGCTGAAGCTGTCGAAGTAAGGCGCGAGGCCGGATGCATCGGGAGAGTCAGTGTGATCCGCCGTGAGCGGGTCGAAACCGTCGGGGAAGCCGCTGTCGGGCGCTTCGAGAGTGAACTCGGCCTTGCCGAGGCCGTACTGGGGCACGCACTCCATGTACCAGTCGCCGCTGAGGTCACCCGTCGCCATGTCGATGTGGTCGTTGAAGGTCGTGCAGCGGGGTTCGGTGATGATGTCCGCCGCGGCAGGTGCTGCGGCACCGATGACGGTCATCGCCCCCACGGTCGACGCGGACAGCAGAGCAGTAGACTTCCTCACGTGACTCCTCGGGCATAGCTGGGGGGCGCCGGTGACGGCGTGGTCGTCACGTTATCAGGAGATTCCCAGTGACCACGACGCCCGAACGAGGCACAAGCGACGACAAGCGCATCTGGTACCGAGAGCTCGGCAGCACCGCATCCGGGCTTCGTATCGCAGAGGCGTGGGAAAGCGGCGCGCACGCGGACGGCGAGTACTCGAGCGACGACCCTGGCGACGCGCGTCTCGTATGGCGGCTTGCCGAGAGCGAGCGCGGGCTCGTGCACGTCACGATTCCGGAGGAACGCGCCCCCGGTGCGCCTCCCCTGTGGTTCGTCGCGGTCGACGAACCGCGCGCGCCGCGCCCCGCCTGCAACCTCGTCGCGTATTCGGATGCCGACATCGCTCCCGGCACCATCATCTCGACGTACACTTTCGCGACTCTCGGCGTGCGCTCCGATGCGCAACTGGGCGCGGTGCGCTGGTACCGCAGCGGCCTCGTGCATCAGATCTACGTCTCTCCGCAGCATCGTCGGCGGAACATCGGCACGAGCCTCCTGCATGCCGCGGGCGCATGGCAGCAGGCCAATCGCTGGCCGGGATTCATCCACTCCGATGGCCGGCGCACCGTGCTGGGTCAGCTGTTCCTGGCGGCGAAACGCAACCCGGGCCGCATCCGCGAGCTCACTGAGACGATGCCCGACATGGATCCGGATGCCACCGCTCGCTGAGCTGCACCGTCACGCGCCGAGCACCTCGGTCTGAATGCGCGCGAGCTCGGCGTTGCCGATGAGAGCGAGATCGAGCAGCGCATCGAGTTCGCTGCGGTCGAAGGGGGCGCCTTCCGCCGTGCCTTGAACCTCGACGAACAGTCCGCGACCCGTGACGACGACATTCATGTCGGTCTCCGCGCGCACGTCTTCGGTGTACGCGAGGTCGAGCATGGGCGTTCCGTCGATGATGCCGACGCTCACGGCGGACACCGTGTCGATGAGCGCACGCGAGTTCTTGCCGATGAAGCCCTTGTCGCGACCCCATGCCACGGCATCCGCGAGCGCGACGTAGGCACCCGTGATGGCGGCGGTTCGGGTGCCGCCGTCGGCCTGGAGCACGTCGCAGTCGATGACGATCGTGTTCTCGCCGAGCGCCTTCGTGTCGATGATCGCGCGCAGGCTGCGACCGACGAGGCGTGAGATCTCATGGGTGCGCCCGCCGACACGACCCTTGACGGACTCGCGATCCATGCGTTCATTGGTGGACCGCGGCAGCATCGCATACTCGGCGGTCACCCATCCGGTGCCCTTGCCCGTGAGCCAGCGCGGCACGCCGTTCGTGAAGCTCGCGGTGCACAGCACGCGTGTGTTCCCGAAGGAGATGAGCGCACTGCCCTCGGCTTGCCGACTCCAGCCGCGTTCGATCGTGACCGGTCGCAACTGGTCGGGGGTGCGGCCGTCGGCGCGGCTGGGCTGCTCGGCGGTGCTGGCGGTCATGCGGTTCTCCGATCGGGTGAAGGCGGATGCCGAAGCGGCATCCTGGGTCAGCTGCTCGCGACGGGGATGGCGCCCGTCGGGAAGCTCTCGACGTGGCGCACCTCGGGTCCGAGGAACCGTGCGGCGAGTGTGCGGAATCGGATCTCGTCGTCGCCCGTGGACTCGAAGCGATGCACCGGCGGTGTCTGGGCGGTGCGCTCGAGCCCATGCGAGACGAGCGTGCGATAGACGTCGGCGGCCGTCTCCTCGGCGCTCGAGACGAGCCGCACCTCGGGCCCCATGATGAACTGGATCGCGGCCGACATGAGCGGGTAGTGCGTGCAGCCGAGCACGAGGGTGTCGACCTCGGCCGCGATGAGCGGGTCGAGGTATTGCCGCGCGAAGCGGAAGAGCTCGGGCCCGCTCGTGATGCCCGCCTCGACGAACTCGACGAAGCGCGGACACGCTCGGCTCGTGAGCTGCAGGCCGTCGGCGGCGGCGAAGGCGTCGTCGTACGCGCGTGACTGGATCGTGCCGATCGTGCCGATGACGCCTACGCGCCCATTGCGGGTCGCGCGCACGGCGGCACGCACGGCAGGTTGGATGACCTCGACGACGGGGATGCCGGCGCCGATCTCGTACCGCTCGCGCGCATCCCGCAAGACAGCCGAGGAGGCCGTGTTGCACGCGATCACGAGGGCCTTGACGCCCTGCGCGACGAGGTCGTCCATGACGCGCAGCGCGAGCGCGCGCACCTCGGCGATCGGCCGGGGGCCGTACGGCCCGTTGGCCGTATCGCCCACGTAGAGGATGGCCTCGTTGGGCAGCTGATCGAGGATCGCCCGCGCCACCGTGAGCCCCCCGACCCCGGAGTCGAAGACGCCGATGGGAGCGTCGTTCGGTACGGATGCGGTCACGCCTCCCAGCGTAGCGAGCCGTGCCGACGCCATCCGGCGTACGCCCGCGCCCGTGGACAGAGCGGCGCGCACGCCCGCTGTGGAGGCCGTCGAGCTGCGCCTGTGGAGAACCGGCCCGCGGATCGCGAGCGTGCCCTAGCGTGTCGGCATGCCCAGAACGGCCCGCCTCCTCACCCCCGTGACGCTCGCCGCCCTCCTCCTCGCCGGCTGCACCCCGAGCACCCCCATGCCTGCGCCGCCGCCGACCCCGGATGCGACTCCCGTGTTCGCGTCCGACGAGGAGGCGCTCGCCGCGGCGGAGGAGGCGTATGGGAAGTACCTGGCGATGGTTGCGACAGTCCTGGCGGACGGAGGTCGCGACCCTGAACGCCTCAAGCCGTTCCTCACCCATGATCTTTTCCTTGAAGAAGTCGGGAGTTACGCGGATCTCCGAGCCAACGGTTGGCATGGCGTCGGCTCCTACTCGTTCGAGATGAGCCCCCAACGTCTAGACCTGGCAACTGGAGACCTCGACGTGTATGTCTGCGACGATCGCTCAGCCCTCGAGATCGTGGATGCGAACGGAAATTCCGTCGTTTCGCCCGACCGGCCGGATCGAGCCGCTTCACAAGTGACATTTGTGTGGCAGGACAAGCTCGTTATCGCTTCACAAATCGCGTGGGAAGGGAGTGGCATTTGCTGAGGCCACTTGCCCTCGCGCTCGCGATTACGGCGATTTCCATGGCCACGGTGGCGGCAGTCTCTAGCGAATCCTGCTCGCGGCTCGAGTTCGATCTCGGCCACTGCAGCATCGGCGGCAGTGTCGAAGACAACGAAGCGGTCCTGCAAGGAAATGGCTCGAACTCTGGTTCAAATGGGGGACCCGACGACTCCTCAGACAATGCCCCGACGGAAGGGTCCTGGGGAACCCAAGGTGGCAACGGGAACGACGAGAACGACGGGAACCACCACGGTGTTCCCTCTAACTGCCCCATCGGCACCTTGGGCTGCCAGATGCGCGACGACTACGAGGTGGTTGTCGTCACGCTCTCCGACATCGCGAGGTTCCGTCCGTCACCCGGCATCCAGCGCATGGAGCCGGATGGTTGGGTCGTCGTCGGCTTGCCCGCCAACATCTACTCGATCGTCGATCGGCAGATCGTCCCAGGTGAGCTGCTGGGGCAGAGCGCCGATGTTCGGTTCACGCCTGTCGCCTGGCACTGGAGCTACGGGGACGGCGCCACCGCGACGCTCGCCACCAAGGGCGGCACGTGGGCCGCTCTCGGTCTCGACGAGTTCGATGCGACGCCCACGAGCCACGTCTACAAACGGGCAGGCAGCTACACGATCCGGCTCAGCATCAGCTTCCGCGCTGAATACCGGATCGCGGGCGGGCCGTTCGTGCCGATCGTCGGCACGATCACGCTGCCCGCCAACGAGCTGCACATCACGGCAAGCGGCGCCAAGACCGTGCTCGTCGATCGCGACTGCACGATCGCTCCCCGCGGGCCCGGATGCTGAAGGTCATGCCCAGGGTGGGCACTCGCGAGACAGGCGGCCGCCACCGCGACGGCAAGTCGCATGACGCGACGGCGCCGTCCTAGGGTGGCCCCATGACCTCGACAGCGCTGCTGACGGATCGCTACGAGCTGACGATGATCGACGCCGCGCTCCGCGCCGGCACCCACGACACGCCCTGCGTCTTCGAACTCTTCGCGCGCCGTCTGCCGGCCGGCCGTCGCTACGGCGTCGTCGCCGGCACGGGTCGGCTGCTCGACGCGATCGCCGCCTTCCGTTTCGGTCCCGACGAGTTGCGTGCGCTCCGCCGCGACCGCGTCGTCTCGGACGAGACGCTCGACTGGCTCGAGGGCTACCGCTTCACGGGCGACATCCGCGGCTACCGAGAGGGAGAGCTGTACTTTCCCGGCTCCCCGCTCCTCGTCGTGGAGGCGGGGTTCGCCGAGGGTGTTGTGCTCGAGACGATCGCGCTCTCCATCCTCAACTACGACTCGGCCGTCGCGAGCGCCGCGGCCCGGATGGTGTCGGCAGCGGGCGGGCGGCCGCTCGCCGAGATGGGATCCCGCCGCACGGGCGAGCGCTCCGCCGTCGCGGCCGCACGAGCCGCCTACATCGCGGGGTTCGGCGCGACGAGCAACCTCGAGGCAGGGCGCACGTGGGGCGTCCCCACGATGGGCACGGCCGCCCACGCGTTCACGCTCCTGTTCCCCGACGAGGAGCAGGCGTTCCGCGCGCAAGTCGCGAGCATGGGCACAGGCACGACGCTGCTAGTCGACACCTACGACATCCGCACGGGCGTGGAGAATGCCGTGAAGGCCGCGGGCGTCGACCTCGGAGCCGTGCGCATCGACTCGGGCGATCTCGGCGTCGTCGTGCGCGAGGTACGGGAACAGCTGGACGCGCTCGGTGCGACGAAGACGCGCATCACCGTGACGAACGACCTCGACGAGCACGCGATCGCGGCCCTGGCGTCCGCCCCCGTCGACTCCTACGGCGTCGGCACGGCGCTCGTCACGGGCTCGGGCGCCCCCGCCGCCGGGATGGTGTACAAACTCGTGGCTCGTCGCGACCCGTCGGGCGAGTGGATCGGCGTCGGCAAGTCGTCGGAGGGCAAGGCGACGATCGGCGGCCGCAAGCAGCCGGTGCGGGCCCTCCACGAGGGCGTCGCGGTGTCCGAGGACATCCACGTCGAGGATCCGCCTGTCGAAGCGCTCTCAGGCGATGCCGGGCGCCTCCTGCACGCACCGCTCATCACGGGAGGCGAGCCGGCATCCGACGCGCTCGGCCCCGACGGCGTCGAACGGGCACGCGCGCACCACGCCTCGGCCATGGCCGAGCTCCCTCTCGATGCCTTGCGCCTCTCGCGCGGAGAGCCGGCGATCCCGACGCGCTACCTGTAGCCGGGTGCTCGACCAACCAACCGTGGCTACTTGAGCATGTCGTAGATCTTCTGGCACTCGGGGCACACGGGGAACTTGGACGGATCGCGCCCCGGCACCCACTTCTTGCCGCACAATGCCCGCACCGGCTTGCCCGTGACCGCCGACTCGACGATCTTGTCCTTCTTCACATAGTGCGCGAAACGGTCGTGGTCACCGTCTTCGGTGAGCTCGCCCTCGAGGAGCTTCTCGAGCTCCCGGTCGAGCACGTCGGTGCCCCCGCCGATCCGATCCGCATCCAGCTCGCTCATCCGCCCAGGGTACGACGGATCGCCGAGACACGCCCGCGATCAGTTCCGCTGTGTGAAAGCCAGGAGCTCGGGCCCGCGCGCGTCGAACGAGCGTCCGCCGGCCCGGATGCCGAGCGCGAGCACGGCGCCGCCGACGATGACGCCCGCGCCGAGCGAGAACCAGCCCCACCATCCGCCCTCGATCCACCACATGACAGCGCACGCGAACGCGGGCATGGCGCACAGGAGCACGAGCAGCAGCGAGACGCCTTGCGCGACCCCGCCCTGACTCGCCGCCACCTGGGGAGCCTGCCACGCCGGGTCGCCCGGCCGCGGCGCTGCATACGGGAATCGCGCCGAGTACAGACTCCCCACGCCGACGCCGCCGAGCAGCAACGCGATGCACACGCCGGCGAGCGGCGCTGCGACGCGCAGATCGCCGTGGCCCCACGCCGTGAGGGGGATGCCGATCGCGAGCAGGGCGACGCCCCAGATGAGCACCGGCACGGCGCGCCCGCGACGATCATCGGTGCCACGCGTCTGAGCCGCGACGTGCTGCCACACTGCCGTGTTGTCGTAGGCGACGTCGTTGTGGATCGTGGACCACGCGATGAGGAGCGTCATGAGAGGAAGGGGTACGAGCACCGAATAGGTGAACGGCACGCCCCCGATCCACAGCGCGAGCAGTGAGATGACGACCACGAGCGGCAGAACGCCGTACACCGCGCGGTAACGCGGATCGCGCAGCCAGTAGGTCACGGAGCGCGCGGCGATCGCGCCCGACGGTGTCGCGGGGAAGCGTGCGAACCATCCGGGCACGCGCGTGCGCCGAGGGCCCGGCAGGCGCCGGGTCGGCCGCAACTGCAGACCGATGACGGCGATCCACACGGCGGCGAGCACGAGCACGAGCGGTACGGCCAACCCGATCAGGCGCCACGCGGCGTCGGGATCGTCGACGCTCGTGGATGCAAAGCCGGGCGCCGCCCACAACATCCCGAACGGCGTTTCCGCGAGCACCTCGGGCACGCGTCGGAAGAACGAGTTGAACGGCGTCATCGCCCTGACGAGGTCCATGAGGGCGGGGACGCGCGGGGCGATCACCACGAACACGATCGCGGCGCCCACCATCAGCACCACGAGGCCGACGATGTCGATCCAGGCGGCGACGCGCGGATGCCGACGCAGCACCATCCCGAGTTCACGAGCCAGCATGATCGTGAAGAGGCTCTGCAGGAACAACACCGGCGCAGCAGCAGCGGCCAACTGCTGCGATGAGGCGTCGGGCCACGCCGCGACCGGCGCAATCGCCATCGGGACGAGGAGGATGCCCGGTCCCACGAGGGCATAGAGCAGGAACGTCAGGCACACGCCAGCGATCGAGATCGGGTATCCCAGGAACGCCCGTGCCGGCAGCACGGATCGACGCACGAACATCATGGGGAGCAGAAGCGCCGCGACCGACAACCATGCGCCGACCGACGTGATCGCGCGCGCGGCGAACGCGTCGTCGAGGCCCCGCACCCAACCGGCGCCGTTCCACGCGAGCACGACGCCGACGACACCCCCCGCGAGCCCGACGAGGATCGCCACGACCTGGGCGGGAGGGCGGCGCACACCGTTCGCGAGGATGCGAAACCTCAATCGGAGAAGTTCTGCAACCACTCCATGCCCTCCACGGCCGCCTCGCCACCCGCGAGCTCGACGAAACGCTCCTCGAGGCTGCGCCCCTCGAGCACCTCGTCCAGGGGTCCCTCGGCGAGCACGACTCCCCCCGCGATGATCGCGATGGAGTCGCAGACCCGCTCGGTGAGCTCCATGCTGTGACTCGAGAGGATGACCGTGCCGCCCGCGCCCGTGAAGCGCTTGAGCACGCCGACGACCACCGAGACCGACACGGGGTCGACCGACTCGAAGGGCTCGTCGAGCACGAGAAGCCGAGGCGCATGGATCATTGCCGCAGCGATCGCGATCTTCTTCGTCATCCCCGCCGAATAGTCGGAGACGAGTCGGTGGAGCGAATGCTCGAGCCCGAATGCCGCCGCCAGATCAGCGGAGCGCTGCGCGATGGTCGGGCGATCGAGGCCGCGAAGGGCACCAGCGTGATAGAGGAACTCGGCGCCTGTCAGGCGATCGAAGAGCCGCAGCCTGTCGGGGAGGACGCCGATGTGGCGCTTCGCGATCGCCGGGTTGTTCCACACGTCGAGGCCGAAGACGCGCACAACACCCCTGTCGGGCCGCAGCAGCCCGGTGACCATCGAAAGGGTCGTCGTCTTGCCTGCGCCATTGGGGCCGACGATGCCGAAGAACGATCCGGGGGCGACCTCGAGGTCGATCCCGTCGACCGCGGGCGATGAGCCGAAGTACTTCGTGAGCCCCTCCACCGAGAGCGCCACGTCGACCCCAGCCGGTTCCGCCGCGGGTGAGTCGGGGGCCGTGATGCGGACAGGCCGGCGCTTGCCGCGCGGGCCGCCGAAGCGAGGGGCGGATGAGGTGACGGGTGCGTCGGCGTCGGCCGCGTCGAGCGGCTCCCCCATGGCATCCTCGGAGCGCGCGAGCTCGAGCTCCTCGACGTCCGCGTCCTCCACGACGTCCGCGACCTCGGCAGTGCCTGCGTCCTCGGCGACGTCTGTGTCCTCGGCGTCCTCGGCATCCGCCTTGGCCGCGTCCGCCTCCTCGACGACGTCCGCCTCCTCGACGACGTCCGCCTCCTCGACGATGTCGGTGTCGACGACGTCATCCGCCTCGACGCTCGTGGTCTCGGCCGCGGCGTCGTCGATCGCCGAAACCTCGTCGACATCCGCGGCGACCGAGGTGCGGCCGGCGCGCGCCTCCTTCTCACGCGTATCGCGCGCGAGCTCCGCGGTCAGCGCGGCAACGCTCGCCTGCAGCTCGGCAGCGACGGCGGCGGCAGGACGCGGCGGGTCCACGCGCTCGGCGCCCGAACGCGCTCGCGATGCGGCGGATGCCGATCCACGACGCGCCGAAGAGCCGGAAGGTCGCCGGTTGGTCGTCGTGGGGGTGGTGGGCTCGGACTCCACCGGTTCACCGTATCAACATGGCAGGGGGCCTCCGGATGCCGCCGGGCGGGAAATCATCCGCGAGGATGACTCGTGATGGTGCCGGCGAGACAGACTTATCACGAAACGAGAACGAATGGTGAACTCACCGCGACTTTCCAATGTCCATCGATAAAATCGCCAGAGCACAACGGCGTGTCCCCATAACGACGTGCGGGTGAACAACGGGTGAAGGTTCTCCCGGCCCGCACCGCACACCTACCGAGGAGACCCCCGTGACCACGCAGATCGTGATCCTTGCCGCCGGCATGGGCAGCCGCCTGGGCCGCTCGCTTCCGAAGCCGCTCACCGAGCTGAGCGACGGCCGCACGATCATGCAGCAGCAGTTCGACAACATCCACCAGGCGTTCGGTCGCGACGTCAAGGTCACGATCGTCGTCGGCTACAAGCTCGAGCACATCATCGAGGCCTTCCCGCACGCCGACTTCGTCTACAACGAGGCCTACGACCAGACCAACACCTCCAAGAGCCTGCTGCGCGCCCTGCAGGCCACCAAGGACGCCCCCGTGCTCTGGATGAACGGGGATGTCGTCTTCGACCCCGAGGCGCTCGTGCGCGCGGGCGACCTGATCGCGCGCGACCAGAGCTTCGTGTCGGTCAACACGGCCAAGGTGTCCGACGAAGAGGTCAAGTACACGACCGACGCCGAGGGCAACATCCGCGAGCTCTCGAAGACCGTGCGCAACGGCCTCGGCGAGGCGGTCGGCATCAACTTCGTCTCGAGCCGCGACAAGGCCGCCCTCGTGCGTCAGCTGCAGCGCTGCGACGCGCAGGATTACTTCGAGCGCGGCATCGAGCTCGCCATCGAGCACGATGGCGTGCGTTTCCAGCCCGTCGACATCTCCGACCTCTACGCCGTCGAGATCGACTTCGCCGAAGACCTCGAGCGCGCCAACCTCTTCGTCTGAGCTTTCTGGCGCCGCGGTAATCCGCGGCGCTCGGCCGGTGGGCCGGCCGTGCGCGAACGCCCGGCCCGCCGAGTGCCGACACAGCCAACGAGGAGGTCGTCGGGCGCGCGCCGCGGATGATCGCGGGCACCAAAGGACATAGATTATTGCGGTGACCTCTGCCGCGCTGTCCCGACGCGACTGGTCGCCGTTCACGAGATACCGGCGGTCGTTGTGGCTGCTGACCACGCGCGACCTCAAGGTGCGCTACTCGACCTCGTTCCTCGGCTACCTGTGGTCCATCCTCGATCCGCTCGCGATGAGCGCGATCTACTGGTTCGTCTTCACGCAGGTCTTCCAGCGCGGGGTCGGGCACGAGCCCTATATCGTCTTCCTGCTCGCGGCGCTCCTGCCCTGGATGTGGTTCAACGGCGCCATCACGGATGCGACGCGCGCCTTCACGCGCGAGGCGAAGCTCATCCGCTCCACGACGATCCCCCGCACGATCTGGGTCGCGCGTCTCGTGCTCTCGAAGGGGATCGAGTTCGTCGCGAGCATCCCCGTGATCGTCGTCTTCGCGATCTTCACGGGAGCGACCTTCCACTGGGAGGCGATCTACGTGCTGCTCGCGGTCGCCCTTCAAGCGACGCTCACGCTCGGCATCGGCCTCATCGTCGCCCCGCTCGTCGTCTTCTTCCGCGACCTCGAGCGCGCGGTCAAGCTCGTGCTGCGGTTCCTCTTCTACGCGTCGCCGATCATCTACGGGCTCGACGATCTCGCGCGCATCGGCCTCGCGTTCTGGGGCTCGCTCAATCCCCTCGCGGGGATCTTCTCGCTCTATCGCGCGGCGTTCTTCCCCCAGCAACTCGACTGGTTCGCCGTCGCGGTGAGCACCGTCATGAGCGTCGTGGCGCTCGCGATCGGCGTCGCGGTCTACCGTCGCACCATCCGCACCGTGCTGAAGGAGATCTGATGGCCGAGATCTCCCCCACCCCCGCGGTGACGATGCCGGATGCCCCTCCCGTGATCTCGGTGCGTGACGCCGGCATCCGGTTCAAGCGCAACCGCTCGTCGCGGCGCAGCTTCAAGGACCTCTTCGCGGGCCGCAACCGACGAACGCGCCCGGGCGAGTTCTGGGCTCTGCGCGAGGTGAGCTTCGACGTCCGACCGGGCGAGGCGATCGGCGTCGTCGGACGGAACGGGCAAGGCAAGTCGACGCTGCTCAAGCTCGTGGCGCAAGTGGTGTACCCCGACGAGGGGTCGGTGTCGGTCGCCGCAGGGGTTGCACCGCTCATCGAGATTACCGGCGGCTTCGTCAACGACCTCTCGGTGCGCGACAACGTCTACTTGACGGCGGGCCTGCACGGCATGACGAAGCGCGAGATCGACGAGCGCTTCGACGAGATCATCGAGTTCGCCGAGATCGCGGACTTTGTCGACACGCCCTACAAGCACCTCTCGAGCGGGATGAAGGTGCGCATCGCCTTCGCGGTGATCTCGCGGCTCGAGGAGCCCATCATCCTCGTCGACGAGGTGCTCGCGGTGGGAGACAAGGCCTTCCGCGACAAGTGCTATACGCGCATCGAGGAGCTGCTCGCGGGTGGGCGCACGCTCTTCTTCGTGTCGCACAGCGAGCGCGATCTGCTGCGCTTCTGCACGCGCGGCCTCTATCTCGACAAGGGCGCGCTCGTGCTCGATGCGCCGATCGGCGAGGTCGTCGCGCGCTACAACGCCGACTACGGGGCGTAGGACCCTGTCGCGCGATCGGCCGCCGTCCGCATCCGGAGAGGTCGGCTGATCCAGCGCGCGAGACGCACCGCAGCACGGGAGGGGTGTCCGATCGCCGCGACGAGGACGCGCACCGGCGCACGCTCGCTCCCGGGGAAGGCGCGCAGCCGCTGCCAGCGGAGCCGCAACTCGCCGCCCACCACGGGGAGGCCGTCACGGGGGGCGAGCTCGCCGCGACGCCGTGCCTCGCACACCTGCCCGAGCCGATCGGCGAGCTCGTCGTCCTCCGAGGCGTGGAAGTAGTTGTCGTGCAGCCATTCCGCGGACGGATGCCGGAACCGGCGCTTCACGAGGTCGTCGCCGCTGCCGAGCAAGCCGCTTCCCTCGAAGACGGTGTTGATGAGGGCATCCGAGACGCCGAAGGTGTCGAGGGCGAGCACGGGGACGCCACGCGCGATCGCCTCGATTGCGGCCGTCGAGCTCACCGTCGCGAGGCCTTGCGCGGTCTCGAGAGCGGCGCCCATCGACGCGTTCGACACGACGAGGTTGGGCGGCACCTCGCGGCCCGCCCGCGCCGCCTCCCGCGCGATGAGGGTCGGCAGCGGATGCCGCTCGTCGTGCGTCTGCCGCTCGCGCCCGACGGCCCGCACCTTCACGACGACGCGGCGTGCGGCATCCGCGTCGGCTGCCTCGAGAAGGATGCGCGCGAGATGTCGGCGTTCGCCGAGGTCAGCAGGCACGCGCGACTGCACCGCGAACACGAGGTCGCGGCCTCGTGGGCCCCGCAAGACCTCCTCGCCGGGAGGGGCCCCCGCACGCGCGAACGGGAGGGTCGCCAGGGCGATCGGCCGCGCCGCTCCCCCCTCGGCTGCGAGCGCGCGGAACTCCCGCACCTCGCGGTGGCTGTGCACGATGAGCAGGTCGGCTTGATGGCGGAAGAAGAGCGCCTTGCTCGTCGCGGGGATGCTGATGCCCGGCAGCCCCGTCACGAGCGCGGGTCGCGGATCGAGACGGGCGAGCTCGCGCAACAGCACGCGCGCTTGTGGCCCGCGCGTGGCGACGAGCACGGCATCCGGTCTCACGGACGCGACACGGGCGACGACATCGGCGAGCGCGAGCACGCGCACGGCCTCGGCGGTGATGGCGCTCCCCTGCACGGCTGCCGCGAGCTGGCCCGGGCTCGGACGAACGGGAGTGTCGACGACGACCAGCTCGGCGTCCGCGGGAAGGGCCGAGAGGGTCGCAGCTGCCCACTTGAGGTACGAGTCGCTGTCGGCGATCGCGACGAGCCGCAGTCGCCGCCCGCCCTGCCCGCCTGGCTCTCGCATGCGCGCGCTCAGGCCGTCACCCGGCGCAGCTTCTCCATCGGCGCGACCTCGCCCGGGAACACGCGCTTGACCCCGTCGCCGAGCGCCTCGCCGATGATGCGGATGTCGCGCACGAGGTGCTCGAATCCCGTCGGTTCGAGGGATGCGGCGTGGTCGGAGCCCCACATCGTGCGGTCGAGCGTGATGTGCCGCTCAATCGCGACGGCGCCGAGCGCGACGGCCGCGAGCGAGATCTGCAGCCCGCGCTCGTGGCCGGAGTAGCCGATCGGCACGCCGGGGAACCGCTCGCCGAGGGTCGTGATCATGCGCAGGTTGGCCTCCTCGGGCGGCAGGGGGTAGGTCGATGTCGCGTGCAGGATGACGAGGCGCTCGGTGCCGAGCACGTCGACGGCCGCGTCGATCTGCTCGATCGTCGACATGCCCGTCGAGAGGATGACGGGCTTGCCCGTGTCGGCGAGCGCACGCAAGAGCTCGTGATCCGTGAGCCCCGCGGATGCCACCTTATGAGCGACGACGTTGAGGCGCTCGAGGAACTCGACGGCCGGCACGTCCCACGGGGATGCGAACCAGTCGAGGCCCCGGAGCGTCGCGTGGTCGCCGATCTCCACGTACTGCGCGTGATCGAACTCGACGCGGTAGCGGTACTCGAGGTAGCTCATCTCGCCCCACGGCGTCTCCCGGCGAACCTCGCGCATGTGCTCGGGAGTCGAGATCTCGGGGGTGCGCTTCTGGAACTTCACGGCCTGCGCGCCCGAGTCCGCGGCGACGTCGATGAGTCGCTTGGCGAGCTCGACGTCACCGTTGTGATTGAGGCCGATCTCGGCGATGACGTAGACGGGCTCGCCGGGGCCAATGCGATGGGATCCGATCTGGACGGTCATGCGCGTGCTTCCTCTCGGGGGCGCTGGGTGGGGCTGTCGTCGTGGGCCGCGAGCACGCGGTCGGCGAGCGCGCGTACGGCGCCGTCGCCGCCGCGGCGGTCGAGCACGACCCGTGCTGCCGCGCGCACGAGCGGGTGCGCATCCGCGGTCGCGACAGGCCAGCCGACGAGGTCGAGGCATCCGAGGTCGTTGATGTCGTTGCCGAGGTAGGCGACGCGATCGAGCGGGATGCCCGCATCCGTCGCCCATTCGCGCAGCGGGGCGGCCTTGTCGTCGAGGCCATGGCGCACCTCGATGCCGAGCTTGCGGGCGCGTGCCGCGACGACGCGGTTGCGCTCGGTCGAGAGGATGAGCACGGGGATGCCGGCGCGCACGAGACGCGCGACGCCCATGCCGTCGGATCGGTTGACGGTGACGTACTCGCTGCCGTCTTCGCCCACGAGCACCCGGTCGTCGGTGTGGACGCCGTCGAAGTCGGTCACGACGGCGTCGGCGTCGACGGGGGCACCCCGGTCGAACTCGCTCGCGATCGCGGATGCGATGAGCAATTGCTCGGGGGTGTCGATCTCGATCGCCGTGGGCTCGGCGACGAGGTGCGCCGTGACGACGCCGAAGAAGCGGTGGCGAGCGGCACGGTAGCCGTGCGCGTCGAGAACATAGAACGCCCCGGTCTCGAGGTACTCGGGCGGGCGGTCCTGCCGTCGTGGGCGATGGGCGGCGTCGTGGTTAACGCCCTCGAGCCCCCGACCGTCGCTCGCCGGGCGCCAGAGGAAGCCCCACGACGGCACGGCCGAGAACACGACATCCGCCGATCCGCTGCGTGCTGTGCGCACGGCGGCATCGAGGTCCGCGGGGTCGATGAACGGCGAGGTCGCCTGCAGGAAGACGACGACGGCCACGTCGACGCCCCGCTCGTCGAGCACGTCGAGCGCGTGGTCGAGAGCCGACTCGGAGCTCGCCTCGTCGCCCGCGAGCTCCGCCGGCCGCACGATGATTTCGGCACCGTGCGCGCGAGCGAGCTCGGCGATCTCAGGGTCGTCGGTCGACACGATGACCCGATCGATCGCATCCGCCGACCGCCCCGCGATGATCGCGCGCACGATGAGCGGCACGCCGCCCACGCGCCGCAGGTTCTTGCGCGGCACGCCCCGTGAGCCGCCGCGCGCGGGGATGATCGCGACGACCTCGCTCACGAGCGCGCCTCGGCGGATGCCGCGGGCAGGCGGCCCGTGCGGATGACGCTCCCGGTTCCCGCGAGCACGGCGGCGAGCGTCGTCGTGGCGCTCGAGGGCAGCGCATGCAGTTCGAGAGGCTCGACGGCCCCCGCGAGGGCGAGCTCGACAGGCAGGCCCGTGCGGACGACCGTGATCCCCGGCACGGCGGCGACCGCCGCGAGCAGTTCGGAGCTCTCGCGCCGATGCGGGAGATAGCCGAGCGGAGCCTCGCGGGCGAGCTCCCGCACCCAATCGAGGTGACGGGCAGGGGAAAGCAGTCCGTCGACGACGCGCGCCGTGCCGAGTACGAGGCGACGCGAGGGCAGTTCGATGCGTGGCGCGCCGCCTCGACGTGCGGCATCGCGAAGCCAGGCGAAGTCGTTCGGCACGACCGTCGCACCGGCGCGTTCAGCCGGATCGTGCGCGGCGGCGAAGGCGCTGAAGAGCTCGAGCCGGCGCCCGCGTCCGAGAGTCGCGAGCCGTGCACCCGCGAGCTGCCCGAGCACCGTCTTGCTGCGGGACTCCGCCTGACCGGGCCGCGCGTACGGTGTCTCACCGGCGATGGCACGCATCGTGTGGACGACCATCGCGCCGTCGTCGACGATCGTCACGCGTCGTGGCGACGGCAGCACGCTCGCCGCGAGGCGGAACTGGCCCGAGAATGCATCGCCCACGATCCAGTGCCGCGCGACTGCGAGCGCCGACCACGGGATGCCGTAGTACGGCTCGTAGCGCGCGAACGGCGCCCGCATCCGAAGCAGCGCCTCGGCCGTCGCGACGACCTGCGGGTCGGAGATGCGGTAGGCGACGCGCGTAGCCTGGCCGGTCTCGCGCAGGTGCCGCTGCGCCCACTCGGCTGCGCTCAGGAGCTGAAGCGGCGACTCCACCCAGGCGAGCGCCGAGCGTGCGGCCTCACGCTGTGAGAGCTGCGGCATCCGTCTCTCCTTCACCCCGGCGCCCGCGGATGACGCGTTGCGCGCCCGGGAAGCTGGCGGTGGTGCTCATCCCAGCACCACCGTGACGAGCCTGGGCGGCGGCGGTGAGCATCCGGGGTGGCGCGGGTGAACACGCGGCAGGCGCTCGGTGAACTCCGGATGCGGTCGACGCCCCGCGCCATCGGCCGCGAGGCGTGCGGCGGCATACGGTGCCGCATAGCCTGGACGCGTGGATGCGGTGTCAGCGGACGGCGAGGAGCGCCCGGTCGGAGGCGAGCTCGCGGTTCCGGCGGCGTCGGCTACGGCGCCCGCTCCGAGCGCTTCGGGCACCCCGGGCGCCACGGGCGTTGCGGGTGCTCCCGGCACCGCGGGCGCCGCCTCGCGGCTCGATCAGATCCTCGATCGCGTCATGTCGGTGCACCGGCCGGCGGTGCTCGCGCATTTGCGCGGCATCCGCTCGAAGTACCCGGATGCGACGCCCGAGCACGTGCTCCGCATCCTCGAGCGCCGGTACCTCACGACCGTGACGACGAGCGGTGCTGGCGTCGGTGTTGCGGCCGCCGTGCCCGCAGTGGGCACGGGGGCGGCTCTCGCTCTCTCGGGCGCCGAGACCGTGCTCTTCCTCGAGGCGACGGCCCTCTTCGCGCAGTCCGTCGCGGAGCTGCACGGCATCCCCGTCGAGGATCCCGAGCGCGCGCGGGCCCTCGTGCTCGCGATGGTCGTGGGGGGCCCTTCGCAAGAGCTCATCATGCAGTTCACCGGTCAGGCGTCGGGCCGCGGACCCGCGAAGCCCGAATTCTGGGGCACGCTCATCGTCAAGAACCTGCCGCGGACGGCGGTCGCCCAGTTCATGGATCGCGTGCGCACGGTGTACTTGCCGCGCATGATGGCGACGGCGGGCGGGGGCGTCGTCGGACGCGTGCTGCCGTTCGGCGTGGGAGCCGTCGTGGGCGGCACCGCGAACCAGCTGCTCGGGCGCCGCGTCGTGAAGACGGCGCGCACGGCCTTCGGGCCGCCTCCCCCGGTCTTCCCGGCGAGCACGACGCCCAAGGTCGTCGCGCCGGGACCGCGCGCGAGCCGACGCGCGGAGCGCGCCGTCGCCGCGGGTGAGCGCCGCGCGATTCGGCAGGCCAAGCGGCAGAATCGCGGGCTTCCGCCCGCGCCACCGGCCGGATGACGTCCGTTGTCCGCTCCTCCCCAATGGAGCATGGCATCCGCATTCCCTAGAACGCATGTTCGAGTCGGCGGCGCGTTCTAGCGTCCGCGACATGGAGCCGTATCGCCTGCCCTTCACTTTCGACCGCGCGTCCGCACCGTACTACCGCCTGCGCAACACGGGCACCGAGCGACTACGCGGCGTCACCGCGACGCTCCTCGGGAGCGGCGTCATGCCCGCGCATCGCCCCGCGGCGTTGCGGCCCGGCGAGCACCTCGACCTCGTGATCCGCGGCGACGACCTGCCGCGCGATTCGGTTCTCGTCATCCGCTGGCTACGGCCCAACGGCGAGGAGTACCTATGGCGAGTCGCGTTCTGAACGCGCGGTTCAGCGCACGCTGCGCGACTTCTCGCGCAAGAACTCCGCGACGGTGTAGCTCGACTTGACGGGCGGCAGGTCGTCGAGCCCGAGCCCGGTCAGGAGCGCTCCGGGGTCGAGCTGCATGACGCCCGCCAACCGCACGATCGTGTCGAGCGTCGGATTGCCGACACCGCGCTCGATCTTGCCGTAGTTCGCGACGTTCATGCCCGCGAGGTTCGCGAGCTCCATTTGCGAGACGCCGAGCTCCCGGCGCGCGTGCTTGAGCCGCTCCCCCACGATGCGCGAGGCGTTCGAGGGGTCGGATGCGGGCACCCGTCATGCCTAACGGCTGCGCGCACGCGAAACGAGATGTCACAGGCGTGATGCTTTAATGCATCACGTTCGGATGCCCGATCCGACCACGTCGAACCGAGGCGGCACCATGACGATCTCCCACCACGTCCGAGAGTCGCGCGCGTGAGCGGTCTCGGCAACTTCCTGTGGCAGATCGCCGATCAGCTGCGTGGCGTGTACAAGCCGCATCAGTACGGCGACGTCATCCTGCCGATGACGATCCTGCGCCGTCTCGACTGCATGCTCGAGGGCACGCATGAGGCCGTGCAGCGCATCGTCGCCGAGCACCCGGAGGGAGGGCGACGGGATGCCCTCATCCGCAAGGAGACCGGGCTCAGCTTCTTCAACACGAGTCGCTGGACCTTCGCGAAGCTCGTGCAGGATCCCGACGGACTCGCTGCGAACCTCGTGGACTTCATCGCGGGCTTCTCGGCGGATGTCGACGTGTTCGAGCAGTTCAAGTTCGAGAACGAGATCCGCACGATGGCCGAGAACAACCGGCTGCTGCTCGTCGTCCAGAAGTTCGCCGACGTCGACCTGCACCCCGACCGCGTCTCGAACGCCGAGATGGGCGACCTCTTCGAGGAGCTCATCCGCAAGTTCGCCGAGGCCTCGAACGAGACCGCGGGCGAGCACTTCACGCCGCGAGACGCGATCCGCTTGATGGTCGATCTGTTGTTCGAGGGCGACGACAGCGGCATCCGCGACCCCGGCATCATCCGCCGTGTCTACGACCCGACGGCCGGCACGGGCGGCATGCTCTCGGTGGCCGAGGAGCGCATCCTGGCGATGAACCCGGATGCGCGCTTGCGGCTGTACGGGCAGGAGATCAACCCGCAGTCGTATGCGATCTGCAAGTCGGACATGATCGCGAAGGGGCAGGACGCCTCGAACATCCGGCGCGGCGACACGCTCGCCGACGACCTGTTCGCCGGCGAGCGCTTCGATTACGTGCTGTCGAATCCGCCATACGGGGTCGATTGGAAGGCGTCGCAGAAGGCCATCACGGAGCACGTGCAACAGGCGGGCGACGCGAGCCGCTTCCCGGGCGGTCTGCCCCCGATCAGCGACGGGCAGATGCTCTTCCTGCAGCACGTCACCACGAAACTCGAGAAGAAGCACGGGGGCGGGGGCCGGGCCGGCATCGTTCTCAACGGTTCGCCGCTTTTCACGGGCGCCGCGGAGTCGGGCCCCAGCAACATCCGCCGTTGGCTCCTCGAGAACGACCTCGTCGACGCGATCGTCGCCCTGCCGACCAACATGTTCTACAACACCGGCATCGCCACCTACGTGTGGCTGCTCGACACCGACAAGCCCGCCGAGCGCGTGGGCACCGTGCAGCTCATCGACGCCACAACATTCTTCACGAAGATGCGCAAGAACCTCGGGCAGAAGTCGCGCGAGATCTCGGATGCCGACCGCGCGCGCATCGTGCGCCTCTACGCAGAGCACACGGAGGGCGACCACTCCAAGATCCTCCCGACGGATGCGCTCGGCTACTGGACGATCACGGTCGAGCGCCCGCTCCGCGACGAGTCGGGCGAGGTCGTGCGCGACCGCAAGGGCAACCCGAAGCCCGACGCCAAGCTGCGCGACACCGAGAACGTGCCGTTCGACTACGGCGGCAACACGCTCGGCGCCGCCGGCCGCGACGCGACGATCGCCGCGTACTTCGAGGCCGAGGTGGCACCGCACGTTCCGGATGCGTGGGTCGACCCGGCCAAGACGAAGGTCGGCTACGAGATCCCGTTCACGCGCTACTTCTACACCTACGTGCCGCCGCGCCCGCTCGAGGAGATCGACGCGGAGCTCAACACGCTCGTCGGCGAGATCATGGAGCTCCTGCGCGAGGTGGAGCGGTGACGAAGCTGAAGTTCGGTCGAGTGGTCGAACTCATCACCGCGAAGTCCACCAATTCCGCGTTCAAAATTGGCCTCGAGGACATCGAGGCGGGGACCGGCAAGTTGCGCGAAATGCACGTGGAGTATGACGGCGACGGTGTCGATTTTCGCCCTGACGACGTCCTGTTCGGCAAGCTCCGTCCCTACCTCGCGAAGTCCTGGCTTGCGGATCGCTCCGGTAACGCCGTCGGCGACTTTCACGTCTATCGTCCCCGACCGGGCGCGGTCCCCCGCTACGTGCACTACGTGACACTCTCCCGTCACTTCCTCGAACCGGTCATGTCCTCCGTCTTCGGCGCCAAAATGCCGCGAGCGAGCTGGGACTTCGTCCGGGAAGTCGAGATCGACTTCCCGCCCGAGCACGTCCAGAGAACGATCGCCGACTACCTCGACCGCGAGACCGCCCAGATCGACACGCTCATCGCGAAGCAGGAGCAGCTAATTAGCCGCTTCCAGGAACGACGTGACGCGGGTTGGGCATGGGCGCTTACTTCCGTCGCCGATTCGGCGCCATCGACCACGCTCCGCCGCATGATCGTTTCGATCGCAGACGGGCCTTTCGGCTCCTCACTCACCTCTGCGCACTACTCGGACTCAGGAGCTCGCGTCATCCGACTCGGAAATGTCGGGATCAATGAATTTAAGAACGAAGACCAAGCATTCGTCCCAATTGAGTATTTCCGGGAACTCTTGGCCCACGAAGCACGCGCGGGTGACGTGATCATCGCGGGTCTCGGTGATGACCAAGCACCGCTTGGTCGCGCAGCCGTCCTACCTGAGGTCGGTCCCGCGATCGTCAAGGCCGACTGCTATCGAGTTCGGCCGCGACCGGAAGTCGACTCGGCATACCTGGCCTGGGCCCTTTCGACGCCGCAGCTGCGGCACCAGTTCTCATTGTTGGCTCGAGGCGCAACTCGCGCGCGACTGAACACAGCGGTGGTGCAACAGGCCGTCATCCCGCTCCCCCCACTCGACGAGCAGCGGCGCATCGTCGCGTACCTGGACGAGCAGACGGCGAAGATCGACACGCTCATCGCGAAGGCGCAGCGCTTCATCGAGCTCGCCAAGGAGCGGCGCGAAGCGCTCATCACGGCTGCCGTCACGGGCCAGCTCGATGTCACCGCGGCGTAGGGATGAAGCGGGCCGCGCCGAACAACTCGTGGCGCTGGTTTCGAGACGCGTATCGCGTCGCGATGCGCTCCTCAACCAGCGGCAGCGGCCGGGTCAGGCGCCGGCCGCGCGACCCTCGCGCAGGTTGCCCACGAACCGCTCGATGTCATCCCGAAGCCCCGCGTAGGCGCCATCGAGGGGCACCTCGCTCGCGACCGCAGCATCCAGCTCGTCGAGCGTCGCGTCGACGAGAGCCTTGACGCGACGCAGCCCCCACCCCGTGAACTCCCCCACGAGGTCGTCGCGCGTGACCTCGGCGTGCCGGTAGATGTCGTTGACCGCCAGCGCGAGCTCGCCATCGTTCGGCCGATGTGCTTGCGGCACCACGTCGTAGGCGGGCGCGAGCGCGACCTCGCCGTCGATCGGATGCAGCAACGCCAAGTTCTTCGTGTGCAGGTCGAGGTTGCCGATGCCCACGGCGAGCGTGACCATGCGCGCGAGCCGGATCAGCTCGGTGCCCGGCGTGTTGCGAGAGAGCAGGTCGGCCACCCGGGCGAGACTCACGACACCCCCGAACCGCTGGTACTTCTCGTTGCCGCGCGCGCCGAGGGCCTGGTTGAAGTCCTCCTGGTGAAGTCGCTCTCCGCCGACCCGGTCGTACCGTTCGACCACGAGCGCCGGCAGCCCATCGAACGATTCGATCGACGTCGTGAAGTGCGCGAGGCCCAGACGCCGAGCGATCCGCGATCCGTACTCCTCGTCGTAGATGACGGTCGCCGCATCACCCCCGAGCTGCGGCTTCAGGATGTGCGTGGTCGGGTAGCCGCCGAGGGCCTGCGCCCAGCCGCCTCCCACGTTCACGAGCACGATCTTCGGCTGGATGCCGCCGAGGGATGACTTGCCAGCGCGGGCGTCGTTCGCAAGCGGCGACCCGATCGGATCCTCGAGTAGCGACCGGATGCCGCTCGGCGTCAGTTGCGTGAGTGACGGCGTCTTCGGCTCGGTCGGGTCATCGAGATCCCACACTTGCAGTGCACCCGCGACATCGCGGCCATAGCGGGCGAGGAACGCCGGTGTGTCTCCGCGGCGAAGGTGACCCTGCGCGAGCAGATAGTCGTACTGGTCGCCTTCGGGAAGCAGCTCGGCGAACCAGTTGCGCCGACGGGACGCGTGATCGCGGCGCGAGGTGGGCACCAGCGGGATCGTCGTCGACAGCACGACGCTGTTCGCCCCGAAGCGCTCGAGCCCTTCCGACGAGACCGTGAAGTCGTAGTCTCTCGCGTCGCCCTCGAGCGTTCCGATCCGCTCACCGTAGAGTTCAACCGCGAGGCGCATCGTCGCTCCACGTCGCCGTGATCTCAAGGCCGGTCGCCCGCGCGAGGTCGAAGAGGCGCCGCAGGTAGATCGTCGATTTGCCCGACTCGATCTCGCTCAGCGCACTCTGGTGGAGCCCGAGCTGGGCGGCGAGATCGCTCTGCGATAGGCCGCGCGCAAGCCGAGCCTGCTGAACAGCCAAACCCACATCTGCGGGGCTCCGCAGACGAGCCGTGTGCTTTGCCATCACGCGCCCCCCTTGATATCGGTTTTTCATGATACTCGCGAGGTATCGGAAAATCTAGATAGGTCACTGCAATCGGCTTTTCCCGATAGCGACCACCCGAACGCGGGCTGCATCGGTGACGTATGTATGCGTCATGCTTAGGGGCATCATGGCGATCCATCACGAGAAGGCGTTCGAGGGCGACCTCTGCGCTGCGCTCGAGGCCGACGGCTGGCTCTACTCCCCCTCGGGCGCGGGATACGACAAGCAACGAGCTCTCTTCCCGGATGACGTCTTCGCTTGGCTGCAGCAGACGCAGCCCGAGGAGTGGGCGAAGGTCGTGAAGCCTGCAGCGCCCCCTGCCGAGCAGGAGAAGGCGAAGCGGCAGCTGCTCGACCGGCTCGTCGCGACGCTCGACCTGCCGCTCGACGCCGGGGGCGGCACCCTCAACGTGCTTCGTGGCGGATTCAAGAAGACGCCCGCGTCATTCGCGATGTGCGCGTTCAAACCGGCCACGACGTTCAACGCCACGGCGATCGCGCGCTACGAGGCGGTGCGCTTGCGCGTCATGCGCCAGGTGTACTACTCGACCAAGAACGGCAACTCGATCGACCTCGTGCTCTTCGTCAACGGCCTGCCGGTCGCCACGATCGAGCTCAAGACCGAGAACACCCAGACGCTCGGGGATGCCATCGCGCAGTACAAGCAGGACCGCGATCCGAAGGGCGAGCCCCTGCTCGGTTTCGGCAACCGCTGCCTCGTGCACTTCGCCGTCTCAACCGACCGCGTCGCCATGACCACGAAGCTCGCCGGCAAGGCCACCCACTTCCTCCCGTTCGATCGCGGCAACGAGGGGCGCAGCGGCAACCCCGTGAACCCGGGCGGTGCGGCATCCGAATACCTCTGGACCGAGGTGCTGCAACGCGACGCGTGGCTGCACATCCTCGGCAAGCTGCTGCATCTCGCCAAGCGCACCGAGACCGATCCCATCACGGGCGCGGTCACCAAGTCGACGAGCCTGCTCTTCCCCCGCTACCACCAGTGGGAGCTCGTCACGCGACTGCTCGAGACCGCGCGCGTCGAGGGCCCGGGGCACCGCTACCTCGTGCAGCATTCGGCCGGCTCGGGCAAGACCAACTCGATCGCCTGGCTCGCGCACGGCCTCGCGACGCTGCACGACGCCGACGACCGCAAGGTCTTCGATACCGTGATCGTCGTCACCGACCGCACGGTGCTCGACGACCAGCTGCAACGGGCTGTCAGCCAGATCGAGGGCGTCGACGGCACCGTCGCGACGATCAATGCGGATGAGGTGCGCAAGGCCGGCGACGACATCACCTCGAAGTCCGGCCTGCTCGCAAAGGAGCTGTTGAGCGGCAAGCTCATCGTCATCGTCACGCTGCAGACCTTCCCGCACGCGCTCGAAGCGATCCAGAAGACCCCGGGACTCGCCGACAGGCGCTTCGCGATCATCGCCGACGAAGCGCACTCCTCGCAGACGGGCGAGGCCGCGAAGAAGCTCAAGGAGGTGCTCACGGCCGAGGAGCGCGCGGCCGTCGACGACGGCGGGGACTTCGACACGGAAGCCGTGCTCGCGGGCCAGATGGCGGCGCGCGCCGACTCACCCAACCTGTCGTTCTTCGCCTTCACGGCGACACCGAAGGCGAAGACGCTCGAGCTCTTCGGACGCAAGGACGACGACGGCATCCCGCGCCCGTTCCACGTCTACACGATGCAGCAGGCGATCGAAGAGGGCTACATCCTCGATGTCCTGAAGAACTACACGAGCTACGACACGGCGTTCCGCATAGCCGAGTCGAGCAAGCGGCACCTGCAAGCGGTCGACCTCGTAGATGAGACCGAGGCGAAGAAGAAGCTCATGCGCTGGGTGTCGCTGCACCCGTCGAACATCGCGCAGAAGGTGCAGATCATCGTCGAGCACTACCGCGCCAACGTGAGCCGGCTGCTCGACGGGCACGCGAAAGCCATGGTCGTCACGAGCTCGCGCGAGCATGCCGTTCGCTACAAGGAGCAGCTCGATGCCTACATCGCCAAGAACGGCTACCGGATCGCGACCCTCGTCGCGTTCTCGGGCACGCTCACGGCAGAGCAGGTGCCCGGCGCGAAACTGCCGGGCATCGAGCCTCCGTATTCCGAGGCCAACCTCAACCACGGACTCCGCGGCCGCACGCTGCCCGCGGCCTTCGCATCCGACGATTTCCAACTGCTCATCGTCGCGAACAAGTACCAGACCGGCTTCGACGAGCCCCTCCTGAGCGCGATGTACGTCGACAAGCGCCTCTCGGGGGTGGCGGCCGTGCAGACGCTCTCGCGTCTCAACCGCACCTACCCGGCCGCCGGCAAGGACACGACCTACGTGCTCGACTTCGTGAACGAGCCCGAGGAGATCCTCGACTCGTTCCTGCCGTACTTCCGTGACGCGCAACTCACCGACGTCGCCGACGTCGACAAGATCCACGACATCCGCGCGAAGCTCGATGCGGCGGGCATCTACACGGATGCCGAGGTCGAGTCGTTCACGGAGGCCTACCTCACGAGCGCGAAGCACGGGGCGCACACGGCACCTCTCCAGGCCGCGGCCGATCGCTTCAACGGCCGCTTCGCCGACGCCGTCGCACACGATAATCGCGCGGATCTCGAAGAGCTCGAGCTCTTCCGCAAGGACGTCGGAACCTTCGTGCGGCTGTACGACTTCATGTCGCAGATCGTGAACTACCACGACACGTCGCTCGAGAAGCGCTCGCTCTACTTGCGACTGTTGCAGCCGCGGCTCACGGGCAAGCGCGACGACGAGCCGATCGACTTCTCGACCGTCGAGTTGACGCACATCAAGCAGGCCCGCGCGGCCGAGCTCGATCTCGACCTCGCTTCGGGGACTGCGACCCCTCTCACGCCCGTCAGCGCAGCGGGATCGGGCGTGTCACGCGACCCGCGCATGGTGCGACTCGCCGAGGTGCTCGCGCGCATCAACGAGCTGTTCGCCGACGAGGACTTCACCCCGGCGGAGCAGCAGTCATGGGTCGAGGGGCTCGTGACGGTGCTGAGCGCCGATCCGGTCATCCGCACGCAAGCCGCGGCGAACACGCGGGCGCAGTTCATGGCCTCGCCCGACCTCGGCACGGCGGTGAGCGAAGCGGTGCTCACGAACACCGCGAACCACGGACGGATGGCGGACCTGTACTTCGAGCGCGCCGATCTGCAGCTCGAGCTGCGGCGGCTGCTGGGCGAGCTCGTGCACGATGCGGTTGCGGGGCGTGGAGGGTCGGCGGGGGGCTGACGCGGCTGCGCCGCTACCCGATCAGCGGGCTCAATCCCCCGCCGCCGGCATGCCTTCCTCGTCCTCGTCGTCGTCGAAGGGGTCGGACTCCGAGGTGCGGCGGTCGTCGGCATGGAGGGCGGCGTAGCGGTCCCACTCGGCGAAGAGCTTCTCGACCGCGGCGTGAAAGCGCGCCGTCGCCGCGCCCGGCGAGGTGTCGCCGAAGTGGTGGTTCGACCACAAGGCGAGAGTGGACCGGGAGGACTCGTCGTTGAGCACCCGGTCCACCTCGGTCAGCACGCGCGGAGCATCCTCCGCGCGCAACCACTCGGCGGCGCCGAGGTATCCCTGCTCGTCGACCTCGGCGTCCGGGGATGCCGGCCGTGTCACGAGGATCGGCTTGCCGACGGCGAGGCGGTCGTAGACCATCGCCGAGATGTCGGTGATGGCGATGTCGGCATCCGCGAGCTGCCACCCGAGCTGCGGGCCATCGTCGTACACGTGGTGGGCCGTCGGGTCGGCCGCGTTGGCCGCCGCGATCGCCGCGATGATGCGCTCGTTCGCCTCGCGGTACGCACGGTCGATGACGCCGGAGCGCGGATGCGGTCGGTACACGAGCCGGTGGGCCGGCGAGGCGAGCACGGCATCCGCGAGCGCGACACCGTGCGAGGCGATCGAGCCGTAAGCGGCGGCGGGGCGATCGCCCTCCCACGTCGGGGCGTAGAGCACGACCGTACGGCCGTCGCGCGGGTAGGGCACCTCGCCCGCGAAGTGGTCGGCCTGGGGACGGCCGATCGGGATGGCCTTGTTGGCGACGTCGTATGCCCAGAGCTTCTTCGAGAGGCGATCGAGGGCCGCTTGCCCCGCGACGAGCGCGTAGTCGTAGGCCTTGAACTGGTTCGTCGTCATGTACATCTTGTCGGACTCGCCGTGGTTGATGAACACGTGCCACATGCGGCCGTAACGGAACATTTGGAAGTTCTTGGTGTTCTGGTTCACGTAGAACACGAGTCGCACCTCGTGACGCCCGACGAACGCCTCGAGCTCGGTGACCTTGCGGCAGTACACGACCGGCACGGGCGCCTCGTCCTTGAGCGTGAGGGTCGCACCGGGGCTGCGCGTGAGGATCGTCACGGGATGCGTCTTCGCGAGCTCGGCGAGCGGCGCGTACCACTGGCGCATCTGATAGAGGTTGACGCGCGTGTCGGCGAAGTAGACGACGATCTCGACGTCATCCGGTTCGCCCGTGCCTTCCGTCGCGATGCGGTGCGCGAGCGCACGGCGGTTGTTCCGGGAGCGGAGCGCGTTGCGCAGAACCTTGCGCGCCGCCTTCGCGTCGCTCACGAGTCCCATGCGTCTCTTCCTCTCCCGGGCGTCGGACGCCCGAACTATTACACCAGCCGCACTCGGCCCGCCCGCACGATCGCGCGGCATCGTTACCGATCGGTTGCGACCGCAACGGAGCATCGTGCGCTCCATCCGCCCAGCGGCGCGCATGACCCGGGCGCGAACCCGCGCATGACAGAATCGGAGCCGTGTCGGCGACCTTCACCTTCGGCGCCGGCAACGCTCGAAAGCTGCTCCGCCTGCCCCTGTATGCGCTGGGCGCGCTCGCCGCGTTGCTCGTGCCGCGCAGTGCCAAGCTGTGGGTGTTCGGATGCGGCATCGGGCTCGGTGAAGGCGCGCTGCCCCTCTACCTGCTCGCACGCGACAGGCTCGACGCTCGTGTGCGGCTCGTCTGGCTCGCGGGCACGGATGCCGAGCTCGCGGATGCCCGCGCGCGCGGCTTCGACGCGGTCGCCAAGCACTCGTGGCGAGGATTCTGGCTGACCTTGCGCGCGCGCGTGGTCGTCGTGACCCACGGCTTCGGCGACGTCAACCGCTACGCGACGAGCGGCGCCTTCGTCGTGCAACTGTGGCACGGCATCCCGCTCAAGAAGCTGCACCTCGACTCGCCAGCGGCGCTGCGCATCCGGGGCGTGCCCGACCACCGCTACGTGCGTACCGTGCTCGCGTGGGCCTACCGCTTCGCGGGACGTGGTATCCGGCTCTTCCCCGTCGCGTCGGAGCTCGTGGCGCCGCGCATCGCGAGCGCCTTCGGCGTTCGGCCCGATGCGATCGCCGCGCTCGGCGACATCCGCGACGACGCCCTTCTCGCGCGAAGCGCCTCCGAGGGGCGTGCGGCTGCACGGATCGCGCTGAGCGAGGTCGCCGGTCCCCTCGACGATGACACGCGCGTCGTGCTCTACGCACCGACGTGGCGCGACGGCGCGAGCGATCCGGGGGCCCCGACGGGCGAGGAATGGACGATGATCGCCCGATGGCTCGACGCCCGCAACGCGGTTCTGCTCGTGCGCGCGCATCCGCTCGGCCTCGGCGACTATGCGGCGGGACCTGCCGTGTCTCCTCGCATCCGCATGCTGGGCAGCCGTGAGCTCGTCGACGTGACGCCCGCCCTCGCGGGTGTCGACGCACTCGTGACAGACTACTCGTCGATCGCTTACGACTACGCCCTCACCGACGGCCCCGTCGTGTTCTTCGCGCCCGACGTCGAGCTCTACGCGCGCAAGCGGGGGCTCTACGAGAACTACCGCGTCTTCAGCGATGACCGCTACGTGAGCACGTGGCAGCACGTGCTCGAGCACCTCGACGCCGCGGGAACCCGCAGCGAGCTCGGGATGCGGATGGCGCGCCACACTGCCTGGTTGCGCGAAGAGCACGTCGACCGGCTCGACGGCCGTAGCGCCGAGCGCGTGCTCGCCGAGATCCTCTCGCGCGTCGGCTCGCGCCCGGAGGGCCACGTGCCGGACGGCCGCCTCGCGCGAGCGCGCGTGGTCGAGGCGGCCTTCGAGGAGGCGGCCGACGGCCCGGCGCTGCGCGTCACGATCGCCGACCCCGTGCGGCCGGTCGCGGCGGTGCGCCTCGAGGGCGCGCGAGCGCGCGTCGACGCCACGGTCGAGGCGGGCGGGAGCCTGAGCGTGCGGCTGCCCCTCCTCACCACGCGTTGGGGCACGCCCGGGCTCGCCCTGCCGTCGGGTGAGTACCGCCTGACGCTCGAGGGCGAGGTCGCGACGAGCCGCCTGCTCATCGACGCCGACCTGCCGCCGCGCTTCACGCATCCGCTCTTCCACGCCGAGCTGCTCGCGCACGCGGGCGGTCTCGTGCTGCGGATCGCGGCGCCGCTCGGCGACGACGAGCGCGGGCGCCGCAACCAGAAGCGCCTCGAACGCGCCTACCGACGCTCGGCACCGATGCCCGAGAACGCCGTGTTCCTCGAGAGCTTCTACGGTCAGTCCGCATCCGACAACCCGCTCGGCATCGCACGCACGCTTCGCCGGATGCGGCCCGACGTCACGCGGTACTGGAGCGTGGTCGATGGCTCGGTCGCGATCCCCGAGGGCGACATCCGGCTCATCGAGGGCAGCCGGGAATGGTGGCGCGTGCGCGGCGCGGCGCGCGTGCTCATCGTCAACGACTGGCTACGCAAGCGCTACCGTCGGCGATCGCATCAGCATGTACTGCAGACCTGGCACGGCACGATGCTCAAGCGCCTCGCCCTCGACCGCTCGGCGGTCGGGCTGCGCACACGCATCGCCGTGCGCCGCGAGAGCCGGCGCTGGGACGCCCTGCTCGCTCAGAACGCCTACAGTGCCCGCATCTTCCGCTCTGCGTACGCGTTCGAGCGCGGCACGTGGGACGAGGGCTACCCGCGCAACGACCGCCTCGTGTCGGGTGCGGATGCCAGCCGCATCCGGACTGCGGTCGGCATCCCGGATGGCGCGCGCGTCGTGCTCTACGCGCCCACGTGGCGCGACGACCGCACCGAGATGGTCGACTACCTCGACCTCACGAGCTTCGGTCGCGAACTCGGCGACGACCACGTGCTGCTCGTACGCGGTCACTCGCGCACTCTGCGCTACGGACGCGACCTCGAGGCGGATCGCCTCATCGATGTGACGAGCTACCCGAACGTCGCCGATCTGCTCGAGGTCTCGGATGTGCTCGTGACCGACTACTCCTCGGTCATGTTCGACTTCGCGGCCACGGGGCGGCCGATCATCTTCTTCACGCCGGACCTCGCGCACTACAGCTCCGATCTGCGGGGGTTCTACTTCGACCTGCTCGCCGAGGCACCCGGCCCGGTCGTGCGCACGCGCGAGGAGCTCCTCGACGCGATCGCGGATGCCGAGGTCACCCGCGAGCGCTATCGCCAGCAGGCCGCACGCTGGCGCGAGCGCTTCACGCCTCTCGACGACGGCGACGCAGGGCGCCGCGTCGTGCAGCGCATGATCGACGCAGGCTGGCTCTAGCCGCGCCCTCCCGCGGGTTGAGTAGCCCGCGCAGCGGGCAGTTCTTCGCGGGTTGAGCAGCCGCCGCAGCGGGCAGTTCTCCGCGGGTTGAGTAGCCCGCGCAGCGGGCGTGTCGAAACCCGCCCTGTGGATGGTTCATCCCGCGTCTCGACACTTCCCGCCAGGCTCGCGCCATGACGATCGGCATGTACATCCTGCGGTGCTCCGACGGCAGCTACTACGTCGGCAGCTCCCGCAACGTGGAAGCTCGCGCCGCCCAGCACGCGTCGGGCATGGGTGCGAGTTGCACCGCGGGCCGGCGCCCCGTGGAACTCGTGTTCGTACACGAGTGCGAGTCGGTCGCCGAAGCGTTCGGTCTCGAGAAGACGGTGCAGGGATGGTCGCGCGCGAAACGCGAGGCGCTCATCCGGGGCGATTTCGCGCTGCTTCCCGCTTTGAGTCGAAGTGCCTATCGGCGACGAGCTGGGAGTGCGGGTTTCGACACGCCGCCTGCGGCGGCTACTCAACCCGCGGCACAACGCGACAAACCGCCTGCGGAGAACGGCCCGGTGATTGAGTAGCGGCGCCGCCGCGTGTCGAAATCAGCGCTCTCGCGCGAACTGCGAGCGGGCACGACCGCGAGGCGTCAGGACTCGGTGCGGGAGGTGTCGACGGCGTCGCGAGCGCCGCGGGTGACCCCCACGAGGAAGCCCGAGCCCCAGCTCACGTGCATGATCGCGATCGCGAAGGCGACCCGCAGGCGGTCGACCAGGCCGCCCGGCGAGCGCAGCGCCGCGACGGCGAGCAGGGCGAGGTAGAGCAGCGGGCCGAGATAGACGATCGCGAGCACCCAGGCCGGCCATCCGCTCACGATGCCCGTGGCGAGGAGCGGCCCGACGACGATGCAGAGCACGAGATCGATCACGAAGAGGGGCGGGGCGAAGTAGCGGAGCGAGTTGCGCGCCCCCAGGCGGCGCACGAGCTCGCCGCGCCACACCCCGGTCGCCCAGAACTGCCGCACGAGGGCGCCCCAGTTCGAGCGCGGCCAGTAGCGCACCTGGAGCGCTGGGTCGAACCACACGAGGTGCCCCGCGTTGCGCAAGCGGAAGTTGAGCTCCCAGTCCTCGCCGCGCTTCAGGCTCTCGTCGTAGCCGCCGACCTCGCGCAGGAGCGCGGCGTCCATGATGCCGAGGTAGGCGGACTCGGCGGGCCCCTCCTCGACGGCGTCGTCGTCGTGGTAGCTCGCGCCGCCGAGGCCGAAGCGGCTGTTGTATGCGCGCGCGATCGCAGCCTGAACACCCGGCCGTCCCGTCGCCGACATGACGCCTCCGACGCTCGCCGCCCCCGTGCGCCGAAGCGTCTCGACGCCGCGCGCCGTGTAACCCGGTGACAGCTCGGTGTGAGCGTCGACCCGCACGATGACCGGATAGTGCGCGACGGCGATCGCGCGGTTGAGCGCGATCGGGATGTCGATGTCGGGGTTCTCGACGACGCGGATGCGCTCGTCATCCTTCACGAGCTGTGCGACGACCTCGGCTGTGCCGTCGGTCGAAGGTCCGAGCGCGAGGATGACCTCGACGGGGCCGGCGTACTCCTGGCGCAGCACCGAGCGCACGGCATCCGCGACATAGCCGACCTCGTTGAGCACGGGCATCACGTAGGAGACGCCAGGCACCGAGTCCGGTTGTGCCATGCGTCCTCCCCCGGGTTGGCTCGCGGATGCGATCCGCACGAGCCTAGCAACCGCGGGCGACGCGACATGACGAAGGCCCCCGTGCGCGCTCACCGCCGGAGGAACGGGGCGACGAGCGGCGAGGGGGCCTTCGCGTGGCGGTCAGCTGTCGAGTTCTCCGAGGGTCACATCGACAGTCGTCTCCTCGCCACCGCGCTGGTACGTGAGCTCTGCGGTCGAGCCGGCCGCGAGCGCGCGCACTTGCGCGGTGAGGTCGGTGCTGCTCGTGATGGGGATGCCGTTGAAGCGGGTCACGACATCCCCCTTCTTGAGCCCCGCATCGGCGGCGGCACCGCCCGAGGTGACGTCTTGGATCACGGCGCCCACGACATCCGAGTTCTCGGATGTCGCGGTGCTCACGGTCGCGCCGAGCAGACCGTGCGTCGCCGTGCCGTCCTTGATGATCTCGTCGGCGACGCGCTTCGCGAGCGACGCCGGGATCGAGAAGCCGACGCCGATCGATCCGCTCTGGCCTGCGCTCGACGAGCCGGTCGATGCGATGGCGACGTTGATGCCGACGAGCTGACCGGTGTCGTTGAGCAGGGCGCCGCCCGAGTTGCCGGGGTTGATCGCGGCGTCCGTCTGGATGACGGGAAGCGAGATCGCCGAGCCCGCCGAGCCGGACGAGCGGCCCTGGCCGGGGTCGAGCTGCCAGAAGTCGAAGGGCCCCTGGCCGCCGTTCTGGTCCTGGTCGGGCGTCTGGTCGTCGTCGCCCGAGTCAGGCACAGCCGACGACTGGATCTGGATGCTGCGGTCGAGCGCGCTCACGATGCCGTCGGTGACCGTGTTCGAGAGGCCGAGCGGTGCCCCGATCGCGATCACCTGGTCGCCCACGTCGAGCGTCTCCGAGTCGCCCCACTCGATCGGGGTGAGCCCCGAGGCGTCCTTGAGCTTGATGACAGCGAGGTCGACGATCGGGTCCATGCCGACGATCTCGGCCGAGTAGAGGTGCCCATCGGCCGTCGTGACCTCGATCGTCCCGTCGGCGGACGCGCCGTCGAGCGTCACGACGTGGGTGTTGGTGAGCACGTAGCCGTCGTCGCTCAGGATGACGCCCGAGCCAGTGCCGCCCCCGTTCGCCGCGGAGACGCCGATCGTCACGACGGAATCCGCCGCCTTCGCCGCAACCGCGGTCACGACGTCGACGCTGCGCGGGTTGTTGACCGTGATGGTCTGGTTCGAGCCGGTGTCGCCCGTCGACTGCTGCGACGAGCTCTGGCTCGTGATGGCCCACGCGGCGACGCCCGCACCCGTGCCACCGCCGAGCAGCGCGGCGACGACGGCCGCGGCGACGATCGGCACGGTGAGGGAACGAGACTTCGCGGGTGCCGCGGGTGCGGATGCCGCAGCACCCGCGAAGGTCGGCGGCACCTGACCCTGGCCGCCTGCCTGAGGCGCCGCAGGCGATGCCGACGCGGGGGCGCTCGGTTCGGGAGCCGCCACGGGCGGCACGACAGGCGGGAAGGCCGGGGCGCCCGCGGCGTCCGGGGGCGTCGTCGCCGGCGCCGCCTGCCCCGCGGGCTGGCCGGCGTTCTCGGGCGCGGAGGCTTCGGGGGTGGGGTTCTCAGTCGACTCGAAATCGGACATCGGGGGCGCTCCTTTCACGCAGTCGCCAGCGTGCGATTCCAAGCTGAACGATCTCTATGCTCGCCCTGGGAGCCTACTTGGGCGCGCATGCGACGGCGCCCACAGCCATCGTTCGCCCGTATCGGATGCGGTCTCGGAGCCGTCTCGAGGCGCCTCCGGGAGCGCAACCGCCCCCGAACAGGGTGTACTGACCGGTACACGAGAGGTCTAGGCTGACCCCGAACGACCGATCGGCTCCGCATGTCCACCACCCCCACCCCCAGCGCCGAGAGCATCCTCCACGCTGCCTCCGCGATCGTCGTCGGCGACGGCGTCGAGACGCTCGGCTACGGCGCGCTCGCGCAGCGTCTCGGTGTCACGCCCGCCCAGGTGTCCGAGGTGTTCCCGGTGTTCGAGAGCCTCCTCGCCGCGCTCTTCACGCGCGAGACGGGCGACCTCGCGCGAGTCATCGCGGCGAACGTGGAACGCGATCCACGGGGCGGGCTCCCCTCGCGCATCTTCGGCTATGCGCTCGGCGCCATCTACGAGCATCCCTTCGCGCGCGCGCTCTACCTCGAGGATCCCGCTGCCCTCAATCGCATCATGCGCTCGATCGACGGCGTCGTGGTCGTGCCCGACCTCACCATCCATCCGGGACTCCTCCCGGCCCTGCAGGCCGCCGGGATGGCGCGCGCGGATGTCGACCCCGCGGCGATCGCTGCGGTCATCAGCGTGCTCGGCTCCGGCATCGCGATGTCGGCCCCGGGGCAGCTGCTCGACGCCGTCACTGAAGGGCTCGTCACGATGCTCGAGCGTGGCGTCGACGCGGATGTCACCGACACGACCCCGGGGAAGCTCGTCTTCGCGCGCTACGCCGAAACCCTGGCCGTCACGACGCGCCAGGGTTAGGCTCGCCCCGACGGCGGACCCCCGGCGTCCGCCGCGGAGGGAAGGGGTACCACCGCATGTCCGACACGCTCGAGGTCAGCTCGTTCATCAAGTCCGTCTGGTGGCTCGTGCTGCTGCGCGGCATCTTCGCCATCGTGCTCGGCATCCTCGCGTTCGTCTGGCCGGTCGCCACGATGGTCGCGTTCGTGTGGGTGTTCGCGATCTACGCCGTCATCGACGGGATCGCGGCGATCGTGCAGGCGATCTCGACGCGGCGCAGCGACCCGACGTGGGGATGGCTGCTCGCGATCGGCATCGTCGGCGTCGTCGCGGGCGTGCTCGTCATGATCTTCCCGGCGGCCGTCGGCGCTCTCGCGCTGCTCGCGCTGCTGTGGATCGTCGCGATCTGGTCGATCGTGGGTGGGATCTTCGGCATCCCCGCGGCCGCCTCGATCGCGAGCGGCGGGGCCAAGGTCATGGGCATCGTGTTCTCGGCGCTCGAGATCCTCTTCGGCATCCTGCTCGTGATCCTGCTGCTCGCGACCCCGGTGTCGGCGCTCGTCGGGCTCATCTACGTGCTCGGCGCGTACGCGGTGATCGCGGGCATCGTGCTCATCGTCATCGCATTCCAGGCGCGGGCAGCCGCCGCCGACACACTCAGGACGGCGCAGGCGTAGGCCCGCGCAGCTCACGACGGTTCGGGATCAGAGCGGCGCCACGCGGAAGCGTCGCAACTGCAGCGCCGGGTTGAGGTGGCGCACCTCGCGGATGCGGGCGGGGCTGATCCAGGCGACCGCGGAATCCGTCGCCTCGCCGATCGTCACGAGCTCGACGCCCATGGGGTCGACGATCATGCTGTTGCCCGCCCCCACGGGCGGGGCTTGATCGGCAGCGGCCACGAAGACGGTGTTCTCGATCGCACGGGCCGTCACGAGCGTGCGCCACGCGGATTCCTTGAGCGGGCCGCGCACCCATTCGGCCGGCAGCACGACGAGGTCGACGCCGGCATCCACGAGCCGACGGGTGACCTCGGGGAAACGCACGTCGTAACAGGTCTGGATGCCGACGGTGAAGCCCCCGGCGCTGAAGGTGCGCGGATCCTCGAGCGGGCCCGCGACGATCCAGTCGGACTCCCGTTGGCCGAATGCGTCGTAGAGGTGCTGCTTGCGGTAGTGGGCGACGAGCTCGCCGTCGGGATCGAGCGCGACGATCGTGTTGGCCGCGCGCTCGGGCTCGCCCGGCACGACCTCGAGCATGCCCGCCACGACGTGGATGCCGAGCTCGTCGGCGATCTCGCCGAGGCCCCGCACGAACGGACCGTGCAGCGTCTGAGCCGCCTCGACCCAGTCGGCGCCCATCGTCGGGGTGAAGTACGACGAGTACTCCGGGAACACGACGAGCATCGCGCCGCGCGACGCGGCGTCGACGGCGAGGCGCGACATCTGCTCGAGGTTGGCGGCGGTGTCGGCGCTCGGCGCGAACTGCGCGACCGCCACCGCGAAGGGGGCGTCTTCGGCGTTCATGTCGTCAGCCTACGCCGGGGCCGAAATCGCGGAAGTCGAGTTATCATCGTGCCACCACAGCTCCCCGAGTCGACGAGGTTCGAGATGACCCCTTCGCCCAGCCGCACCGCCTCGCCCAGCCGCACCGCCTCGCGCAGCCGTACCACCTCGCTCGCCGCGCGTGCCGCGCTCGCCGCGACGGCAGCCGCGCTCCTGCCCGTCACGCTCACCTCGTGCGCGCCCACGGAGCCCACCTCCGTCTCGACGTCACCCGCGGCATCCGAACCCGAGACGCCCGATGACGGACCCTCGTCGCCCGCGCCGAGCGTTGATCCGTCGGGCGGGCATGAGGGCGACATGGCGACCGACATCGCGGATGCGATCTCGAGCGGCAATACGGCAGCGATCGATGACTACCTCACCGAGCCGACGCGCGTCGTGATCGCGGCGAGCGAGGCCGACGTGCAATACAGCGCCGTCGACGCCGTGCTCGCGCTCGACTACGTGCAACCGGGCGTCGGCACGTGGGACTTCGCCCTCGACGCCGCCGTCACCGACGGCTACGCCGCGAGCTCGAGCTACGGCACGTTCTTCCCCGACGACGCGATCGTGGGACGCTCGGATGCCGGTGCCGTCGTGTCGTTCATCCCGAACGGCGATCGCATCGGCACGATCTTCATGTCGATCGACGAGGCGTTCCTCGCAGGGTGAAGCTGAGAACCCCGAAGGGCCGCCCTTTCGGACGGCCCTTCGTTCTTGGTTGCGGGGGCAGGATTTGAACCTACGACCTCTGGGTTATGGCAACCGGTTGGCCGCCACCGGCCTTCTGGCGCCCCCCGTCACAGCCGGGCAAGCTGTCGCGCTTCTGGCGTCGACGCGTCGATACGCTATCTCTAGGCGAGGGGGCTGAGGTAGATCTGATAGTCGGTTGCCGACTTCGTCAGTTGGTCCGAACTCAGCGACGTGCGCTCGGACCACGCCAGGTCCCGGTAGACGCCCGGCGCGACCTGAGAGAGCGCGGGATCAAGGCCCGACTCATCGACTCTTGACTCATCAACGAGGACGAACTGCTCGTCGAGTAGGTGCGGCTCATGGATGCTCAGAGTCAGCGCCTGATGGGCAAACCTGTCGCGGTCCAATCCTCCGACGAACAGTGCACCATCAGCAGCCTTGATTCCGAGGTACACGATGCCATCCACCTCGGACCTCAAGATCGTGTGGCCAGAGTACTCACCCACCGGCCGGAGCCCAAGGCGCGACAGGCTTGGGTCAGTCTCCGCCGGAATCTCGCGACTATCTCCGTCGCTTGAGGACTTCTGCACCACCGGTAGGGATTCGCTCGAACGTAACAGCCCCCGCCGCCTTATCGGAGATTCCGTCACAATGTGACCCAGGGTTGCCTCCAACAACGAATAGCTACATTCCATTGCGGGTAATTTGCCTCAGCAGCGCCTACCCGTGGAGCCTGTGTGTCACACTATTGACACACCAACCCCGAGAGGCACGCGCGCCTGATATGAACGCCATCTTCCTCATCGCTCCCATCGCATCCGCACTGACAGCGATAGTGGTCACTGCTACCACCGCGCAAAAGACGGCCCCGCACCGAGTCTTCAGCACCTTCGCGGTCTCGGTTCTCGGCGCGACGTTCCTGCTGGGATTGATCGCCGAGTTTCCGATCGCCCGCGGTCTCGAGATCGGCCTGCCGGCCGAGATTGCGCTGACTCTGAGTCTCATCGGCGCAGTCGCAATCGTCGCCATCGAGCAACCGCGACGGAAGGCCAGCGAAACGACGGGACACCATCCCTTGACCTCCTCTCATCTCGAGAGGCGTAGCGCCTGGACCTACGCCCCTCGGTTTCTCTTGATCGTGTGGCTCAGCAGCGTCGTGATGACGATCCTGATCCTCGCCATCGTCAGTGTCACGACCAGCTCGTCTGCCGTCGGCAACAACGTGCTCGAGCTGCCATTCGGCGAACTCCGCGTGGGTATCGGATTCTTGGGTTGGGGGCACTCCTGGCCGATCCTCGTTGCTGCCACGGTGCAACTGGTCGCCGGTGTCGCTGCACTCCAATGGGACGCGCGGACGCACGGGCCGATGCGGATCCCTCCCTACCAGGCGCCGTTCGGTCGCAGCTCCGGAACCACGACAGTGATCCTCGGAGCCGGTGCGCTGTGGGGTCTCGCAGAGATCGCCGAGCGAGTCGGGTTCGCTGCACTGACGCAGGCTTCTGTTGAAGGCCCGCCCGAGCTCACCGCAGGAACACCGTTTGCCGCAGCCGCCGTGCCGGTCTTGATAGCGGCCGGGATAGGCTCTGGCGCCGCCGTCGGGCTGCTCCTTGGTCGCGGCATCGCACTTCTCCGGAGCCCTCGGGATGGTTGACGCCAGCGGAACGAGAGGGGCGCGCGATCTCGAGCAAGAACTGGAAGGCCTCATCCTCTCCGGCCAATTGGCTGCTGGGCAGCGGATGCCCACAGTCCGCCAGCTGGCTCGCGACTACGAGGTGGCACCTGGGACCGTCGTCAAGGCGTATAGCTCTCTCTCCGAAAAGGGCCTTCTTATCACGACTCCGAGAAGAGGCACGGTGGTGGCGGAGACAGCGACGACTCCGAGCTTCGCTGTCTTGACGGCCGTATCGAGACTTGCGCAAGCCCTCCGTGCAGAAGGCCTCGACGTCACGGTCGGACAACGACTGCTTTCGGTGGTGTGGCGGAGTAGCGAGTAATCGGTATCGGATGTCCTGCACAGCATCGGTTCGCTCACCCGGCAATGACGAAGGGCCGCCCTTTCGGACGGCCCTTCGTTCTTGGTTGCGGGGGCAGGATTTGAACCTACGACCTCTGGGTTATGAGCCCAGCGAGCTACCGAGCTGCTCCACCCCGCGGCACAAGGAAAGAGCCTAGCACGGATGCGGCGGGACTGCCGACGCGGTCTGCTCGTCAGGCAGCGGACAAGGTCGCGCCGAGCGAGTACGAGAGCGGGAGCCAGCGCTCGGCCGGCCAGCCCCAAAGCCCGGGCTCCGTCTCGACGAGGTGGCGGAACATGCGCCACGGCACGACGTCATGCTCGTGATAGAAATCGAGCCGCAGCCCCGCATCGAGGAGGGCGGTGAGCACGTCACCCGTCGAGTGCGCCCATTCCCACGTCACCGTGTTCTGCACCTCGGCCTCGGCATCCGCGTAGTCGCCCGGCTCGTCCCAGATCTCCGGGTGGCCGTCGCTGAAGTACTCGTGGCGCAGTTCGGGGAGACCGTCGCCGCCGCGGGCCGGGTCGTCATGCGCCCACGCCGCGGGATGCCCGTCGGCGAAGTACAGGCACCCGCCGGGCTTGAGGAACCACGCGATGATGCGCGCCCACTCGGCGACATCGGGGAGCCAGCCGATCGTGCCCCACGTGGAGTACACGACGTCGAAGCTTCCGGGCTCGGGCAGGCGATGACGCGCGTCGTAGATGTTGGCGTGCACGAACCGCGCCCGGTCGGCGAGACCGAGCTCCGACGCGAGGGCGCGCGCCTCTTCGACGGCCGGCATCGAGAAGTCGAGGCCGACGACCTCGGCGCCGCGCTGTGCGAACACGAGCGTGTCCTGGCCGAAATGGCACTGCAAGTGCAGCACCCGCGTGCGCGCCCATCCTGCGGGTGCGTAGGCGACGAGCTCGCTCTCCTCCATGGGCGTCATGAAGCGGCCGCGACCCTCGCGAAGCGCCGTGCGGTCGTACATGGGCGAGGCGACGTGCAGGGGCACGAGCTCGTCCCAGCGGGCGCGATTGCGCTCGAGCCACTCGCCACGATCGAGCTCGACGGAGGCGACAGGGTCGGTCATCCGACCGCCTTGATCGCCGCGTCGATCGCGTCGCGCATCCGCTGGTCCGCCTCGGCGGCGGCCACGAGGTCGCCCTCGGCGTACGCCGCCGTGCGGTCTGCGAGCGCCTTCTGATAGTCCGCGAGCGCCTTCTCGAGAGCCGGGTTGTCGACGGGCGTCTCGGTGCCGCCGTCACCCCCCGTCTCGCCGCCGGTCTCGCCACCCGTGCCACCGTCGGGGCCATCGGTCTCGGCATCCGTGTCGCCCGCGTCGGCGCCCGAGTCGCCGCCGAAGAGCACGTCGAGCGCCTGGTCGAGGGTGTCCTCGAACGCGACCTGGTCACCGAACGCGACGAGCACCTTGCGCAGGAGCGGGTAGCTCGTCTCACCCGTCGACTTCACGTAGACGGGCTGCACGTAGAGCAAGCCGCCGCCGACAGGCAGGGTGAGCAGGTTGCCGTAGACGACCGTCGTGTCACCGCGTTGCAGGATGTTGATCTCGTTCGCCACCTCGGTGTCGGTGTTGAACGAGTTCTGCACCTGACCGGGTCCGGGAACGGTGTCCTGGCTCGGCAGCGTGAGCAGCGTGAGCTTGCCGTAGTCCTCCCCCGCGTCGGCGTTCGCCGCGAGGTAGCCCGTGAGCACGCTCTGACCGGCGTCGTCGGCCTGGGTCTGCGGGATGTAGGTCGAGTAGATCGAGAACGCGGGGTCGTCGGCGCCCGGAACCTGCATCGTCAGGTAATAGGGAGGCTGCGCCTTCGCGGACGCCTGCGGCACCGTCGGGTCGTTCGGCGTCGCCCACGCGTCGTCGCCCGAGTAGAAGGTTCCCGCGTCGTCGACGTGGTACGTCTGCAGGATCGCGCGCTGCACCTTGAAGAGGTCCGCGGGGTACCGCACGTGCGCCGTGAGCTGCTCGCTCATCTCGGATGCCGGCTTGAGCGTTGCGGGGAAGACCTTCTGCCACGTCTTGAGCAGCGGGTCCTCGGTGTCCCACGCGTAGAGCGTCACCGTGCCGTCGTACGCGTCGACGGTCGCCTTGACCGAGTTGCGGATGTAGTTGATGTCGTCGAGCGGATAGTCCGGCGACGGCGTGTAGGTGTCGGCGATCGTCGACGACAGCTGCTGGATGCTCGAGTACGGGTAGTCGGCCGTCGTCGTGTAGCCGTCGACGATCCACACGATGCGCCCGTCGACGATCGCGGGATACGTGTCGGTGTCGAGCGTGAGATAGGGAGCGACCTTCTTGACGCGATCGAGCGGCTTGCGGTCGTAGAGGATCTGCGACTCGCTCGTCACGGCATCCGAGAGCAGGAGGTCGGCCGACTGGAACTTGAGGGCGTAGACGAGCTTCTTGATGACGTCGTCGAGCACGGGCCCGCCGTCGCCGTCGAACGTCGTCGTCGCATTCGTGTCGCTGTCCTCCCCGCCGCGCGGGTAGTCGAGCTCGATGGGCGTCGAGCCCTCGGGCGCGCCCACGATGGAGTACGTGGGCGAGTTCTCGCCGAAGTACACGCGCGGCTCGAAGTCGCCGAGCGATCCCGTCGAGGGGATTCCCGACTCGAGGAACTCGGGCTGGCCGTCGACCGTGCGCTTGTTGCCGTAGGCGGCGACGACGCCGAAGCCGTGCGTGTAGACGAGCGTGTTGTTGTACCAGCTCTTCTGGCTCTGGCCGGCCTGGTTGAGCTCGCGCACCGCGATCACGGTGTCCTGGCGCTCGCCGTCGATCTCGTAGCGGTCGACGTCGAGATGGTTCGGGAACTGGTAGTACTGCTTCACGCGCTCGAGCTGCTTGAAGGTGTCTCCGACGATCGCGGGGTCGAGGATGCGGATGCTCGCGGTCGTCTGCGCGTCCTCACGCAGCTGGCCCTCGTTGGCCGTCGTGACGGCGTCGTACGGGACGACCTGGATGTCGTCGAGCCCGTATGCGGCGCGCGTCGCGTCGATGCTGCGCTGGATGTACTCGGCCTCGACCGCCTTCGCGTTGGGGTCGACCGTGAGCCGCTGCACGATCGCCGGATAGACCGTGCCGACGACGAGCCCCGACACGATGAGCAGAGCGGTTCCGATGAGCGGCAGGCGCCAGCGGCCGATCGCCGCCGTCACGATGAAGAGCACCGCGACGAACACGGCGATGCCCGCGAGGATCGCGCGTCCCGGGATGCCGGCGTTGACATCCGTGTACGTCGCCCCCGTCACGGCTCCCGAGTCGTCGGTGAGCGTCGCGTACTGGTCGAGCCAGATGCTCAGCCCCTGGAGTGCGACGTAGACGGCGGCCGTGACCGCGATCTGGATGCGCGCGGGGCGCGTCACGCGCACCTCGCGGCCGTTGATGCGGATGCCGCCGTACAGGTAGTGCGTCGCGATGGCCGCGAGGCCCGCGATGAGCACGATGGCCGACGCATAGGCGACGATGCCGCGATAGAACGGCAGCTCGTACACGTAGAAGCCCACGTCGAGGCCGAACTGCGGGTCGGTCTCGCCGAACGGCGTGCGGTTGAGGTACTGCACGACGGTCGACCAGCGCGCCGCCGTCGAGACGCCCACGAAGAGGCCGAGGAGCACCGGGATGCCGATCATCGCGAGCCGACGCAGCGGTTCGATGACCTGCTGGTAGCGGTCGAGCTGCGAGTTGAGCTTCTGATAGAGCGGCCGCGAGCGGAACGCGATGTAGATGCTCGCCCACATGACGAGCGCCATGGCGGCGAAGCCGATGACGAACATGATCGCCATGGCCCACCATTGGGTCGTCAGCACCGAGAGGTAGTCGAGCTGGCTGAACCACAGCACGTCGGCGTAGAGAGAGGCGAAGGCGAGGAAGCCGACGACGAGCACAGCGAGGATCGCGATGACGATCGCGATCGTGCTGCGCCCACGCGAACGGACGTCGGAACTGCTGCTGGCGGATGTCACGGGTGGCGCTCCTGCGGGTCAGCGGGGGCAAGGGGACCCCGGCGGCTCGCGCACCATCCTAGGGGCGCGCTGCTGGAGACGGTCTGGGAGCGGTCCCGCACGGGCAGCTCACCCGCATCCGGGGAAGTCGTCCGTCGAGCGGCCCTCGCCGATGGCCTCGACGACATCGACGGCCTCGTCGAGCGTCGAGACCGCGAAGACGCGCAGCCCGTCGGGCACGTGGCCGACCACCTCGGAGCAGTTGTCGACGGGCGCGAGGAACCACGTGGCCCCGGCATCCCGCGCCCCGAACATCTTCTGCCGGATACCGCCGATCGGCCCCACGACGCCTTCGCCGTCGACGGTTCCCGTGCCTGCGATGTGCTCGCCGCCCGCGAGGGCGCCGGGCGTGAGGGTGTCGTAGATGCCGAGCGCGAACATCATGCCGGCACTCGGCCCCCCGACGTTCTGCAGATGGATCGTGACGTCGATCGGGAAGTCGTAGTCGACGCTCGGCACGACGCCGATGATGGGCGTCGGGTCGGATGCCGACCGTGCGGCCGTCGTGAGGGTCACCTCGCGCTCGGCGCCGTCGCGTCGGATGCCGAGCACGACCGACCCGCCGACACCGGCATCCGCGATGTGCGCGCGCAGCTCGGCGTCGCTCGCGATGGGAACGCCGTCGACGGTGAGGATCTCGTCGCCCTCCTCGAGCACACCGTCGGCCGGATCGCCCTCGGTCACGGCCGCGACCGTCACGCTCGTCTCGTAGTCGACGTCGAGCTCGTCGAGCGCGGCGGCGATCGCCGCCTCTTGCGAGGACTGCATCTGCGCCGCGCTCTCCTCGTCGGCCTCTTCCTCGGTCTGGCCGTTCGGGAAGACGGCGTCGATCGGCACGACCGCGCGGCGCGGATCGAGCCACGCCGCGATCACCTCAAGCCAATCGATCGGATTCTCGCGTGAGCCGTCGAGGTACACCGTGAGCAGATCGAGGCGACCGTCGGTCGGGTACGTCTTCGCCCCCTCGACGTCGATAACGGGCACCTCGGCGTCGTCGACCTCCGTCGTGCCGAGCGTGTCGTAGGCCGGTCCGGGCCGCTCGACGACGTAGGGCGCGGGCGAGATGCCGAGCACGAGTGCCGCGAGCACCGAGACGAACACGAGCCCTTGGCCGATGAGGGTGCGCCGGGATCCGCGCTCGTCCGTGCGAGCGACCGGGTCGAGCGTCACAGGTTCCTCCGTGTTCGCTGCGGGCGCAGCCGAGACCCGGTCAGCCTAGGCCAAAACCCCAGTGCGACCCTGGGAACGCGGACTACCGTTGACACATGGCTGACGCGCCCCGCGATCCGTTCTCCGACGGCTCGGACGACGACCCGGGCGAGGAGTTCCGCGACATGCTGCGCGACTTCCTCGCCGGCAACTCCGACCTCGACCCGTCTCAGCTCGCGAGCGCGGCAGGGCTCCCGGCCGACCCCGAGCTCGTGAAGCGGCTCATCGGCCAGCTCCAGCAGGCCCTGCAGAACTCGGGCGACGGCATCAATTGGGAGCTCGCGCGCGAGCAGGCGACGGCACTCGCCGCACGCTCGGCTGTCGCGGCGACGCCGGGAGAGGTCTCGGCACTCGAGCAAGCGCTCCACGTCGCCTCACTGTGGCTCGACGAGGCGACCGACATCACGAGCCTCACGACCGAGCCCGCGTTGCTCACGCGCGCCGGCTGGGCCGAGGCGACGATGCCCGTGTGGACGCAGCTCGCCGAGCCCGTGGCCGACTCGATCGCGACAGCGCTCACGCGCGTGCTCGAGGAGCAGGCGCCGGAGGAGCTCGCGAACATGCTCGGCGACGCGGGTCGCGTCATGCGCAACGTCGGAGGCACGCTCTTCGCGATGCAGCTCGGCCAGGTCGTCGGGCAGCTCGCTCAGGAGGTCGTCTCGGGCGGCGACGTCGGCATCCCGCTGCTCGACGGCGACGAACGCCAGGCCGCGCTCGTGCCGCAGAACGTCGACGGCTTCGCACGTGGTCTCGAGATCCCCGTCGACGAGGTGCGGCTCTACCTCGCGGTGCGCGAGCTCGCCCACGCCCGCCTGTTCCGGCACGCGAAGTGGCTGCGGCTGCATCTCTTGACGCAGATCACCGACTACGCGCGCGGCATCCGCATCGACACCGCGCCCCTCGAAGACCTCGCCGCCGACTTCGACCCTCAGAACCCCGAGTCGCTGCGCGAGGCGCTCACGAGCGGCAAGCTCATCCCGCCGAAGACCGAGGAGCAGCTCGTGGCGCTGCGCCGGCTCGAGACCATGCTCGCGCTCGTCGAGGGCTGGGTCGATGTCGTCACGGCGCGCGCGACGTCGCGGCTGCCGAAGTCGGATGCGATCGCCGAGTCGGTGCGCAGGCGCCGGGCCACCGGGGGCCCCGCCGAGTCGGCGTTCGCGAGCCTCGTCGGCCTCGAGTTGAGGCCCCGGCGGCTGCGCGAGGCGGCCGCGATGTGGGAGGCCGTCACGGATGCCGTGGGAGCCGATGCGCGCGACGCGCTGTGGGCGCACCCCGACATCGTCCCCGGCGACGCGGACATCGACGATCCGACGCTGCTCATCGCGCGCCTCGTGGGCGACGAGCCGGCGCAGGACGACGTCGACCGCGCGCTGCAGGACCTCCTCGACGACACGACGGGCGACCGACCGCACGAGGAGTGAGCTGTCCGGATCAGCCGGCCCAGCCCTCCGTCACGTGAGTGCGCATCCAGCTCAGCGGGTCGACGAAGGTGTCGCCGACGATGATGCTGAAGTGCAGGTGCGCGCCCGTACTCTCGCCCGTGTTGCCGACGCGGCCGATGACGTCGCCGCGCTTGACGACGGTGCCGACGGGCGCGTTCGAGCCGCTCACGAGGTGTGCGTACCCGCTGTAGACGGCCTGACCGTCGACCTGATGCTGGATGATGACGTAGCTGCCCCAGCCTGACATGGGCCGTGCGACGACGACGCCGTCGGCGATCGCACGCACGGGCGTGCCGTATCCCGGTGTGAAGTCGACGCCCGAGTGCTCCGTCGAGCAGCCGAAGCACGGTGCGAAGCGATGGCCGAAGTAGCTCGAGATGGGCGACGACGGAGCGACCGGCCACTGGATAGGCGTGAAATAGCTGAGCGCGAAGGCGTCGCGAGTCGTGTCGAGCGGCTCCGAGAGCTCGGATGCGCTCAGCGTCGCTTGCGAGAGCACGAGCTCCTGTCCCTCGACGACGGGCTCCGCCTTCGGCAGGGTCGAGGCGGCGGCCGGCAGGTCGTTCACGACGACGAGCGCCATGCTGAGGAGCACGGTGCCCACGGCGAGGCGACGCCGGCTCATGCGGAGGAAGACGCCCAACGGCGCGTGATGCGTGTTCGGCTGGGAGGCGCGCGAACGCGCCAGGGATGACTGATGTGCCACGGGTTCGGGTCTTTCGGGTGTTCTGTCCCGCCATGCGGGAGAGCGCAGCTGCGCGCCGTCGGATCGGTGCGGGCCGTGTATCGGGCGGATTCGGACGGTGGAAGGTGTGCCACCGGGCCACCCGGGCCGTCAACAACGCTGACTCATGTACCTGGCAGAACCCTGGCATGCCCCTCCGCATCTCGTGGGAACGCTCCCGGATGCGCGCACGGCCGGGAACGTGCGGGGAACTCTCGGTCAACTCCCGGTATCGGCTCTTGCCCGGCTCGTCGGCGGGTCGTTCAATGGAAGATGTCCCCCGAACGAGGGCGTGGTCGAGAAAGGGGCGTAGGCATGCATCTGACGGTCGAATCGGCGGCGACCATCACGGAGCTCGAGGTCGAGCGCGTGCTCGATGACGTGCATCGCGTGCGCGATCGGGAGCACGTATTGGGGTACGTGCTCGAGGCGGGGTCGATCTTCGTGACGCTGCGCGGCGACATCTTCAACACCTCCGTCGAGGTCGGCCAGTCGCACGACCTCGACACGGCCGTCCGCATCCTGGCCGGCCGCTGAGACGGCTCCTGGCACGCTCGAGCGCGACGGGGGCATGAGCGCGCCCGCGATCGCTAGGGTGTGCTCGTGGCGACGGCGCGCGAGAAACACCCGAGCATCGACCTCGATCGTCGGGATCTGACCCTCGACCTCGCGCGCGTGTTCTGCGTGCTGCTCGTCGTCGTCATCCATCTCCTCTTCGTGGGCGTGGGCCCGGATGCCGACGGCGGCATCGCGGTCAATCGTCCGCTCGAAGAGCAGCCGTGGTTCTGGATCGCAACGTGGTTCGGGCAGATCATGCCCCTGTTCTTCGTCGTGGGCGGGTTCGCGACCGCGACGTCGCTGCGCAGCCATCGTCGCCGCATCCCGAACCGTTCGACCGCGGATCGCACCTTCGTGCACGCGCGGCTGCAGCGCCTCGCGCGCCCTGCTCTGCCCCTCTTCCTCTTCCTCGCGATCGCGCTCGGCGCGGCGACCCTCGCGGGAGTCGACCCCGCGCTCCTGCATGCCGTCGCGACGGGAGTCGGGAGCCCGCTGTGGTTCCTGTGCGCCTACCTCATCTGCCAGCTCGCCGCACCGGCGCTCCTCGCGGCGCATGTGCGCGCGCCGCGCGCGACCCTCCTCGCGTTGCTCGCGGGCGTCGTCGCCGTCGACGTCGCGCAGTTCACGATCCCCGGCATCCCGAATGACCCGTCCGGCATGAGCGTGCTCGGCTACCTCAACCTGCTCTTCGTGTGGCCGCTCGTGCAGCAGCTCGGGTTCTGGTATGCCGACGGCTGGTTCGCCCGGCGCGCCCGCTGGCAACTCGCCCTCACCGCGCTCGCGTGCTGGACAGCTCTTGTGCCGCTCACCGCGTGGGGCCCGTATTCGCTCGACATGCTCACGAACCTCAACCCGCCGACCGTCCCCCTCGTCGTGCTCGGCCTCGGGCAGGCCGCGCTCTTGCAGCTGCTTCGGCCACCGCTCACGGCCCTCATGAGGGCGCGCGTCATGCGCGGCATCGTGTTCGTCGTGGGCTCGCGGCTCATGACGGTCTACCTGTGGCACCTGCCGCTTATCGTCGCTCTCGCGGGGCTCGCACTCGTCGTTCCGGCTCTCGCGTTCGAGCCCGGCGGTGCCGCATGGTGGCTCACGCGGCCCGTCGCCTACCTCATCGTGCTCGCGCTGCTGCTCGTGCTCTCGCTCGGGATCGGGCGCTTCGAGAAGCCGCTCCCCGTCGATCGCCCTGCACGTGTCGGCGTGCTCGCCCTCGCGGGTGCCGCGACGATCGCGCCCACGGCCTCCATCACGATCTGGGGGCTCAACGCGCCGTTCGCGATCGCGGGCGCCGTCGGCTTCGCGATCGCAGTGCTGCTGCTCGCGGGGGGTCAGAACCCGAAGTCGCCGCCGAAGTCGCCGAAGTCGCCCGAGAAGTCGGCGGCCGAGGCGTCTGCGACGTCCCCGGATGCGGCATCCGCGGTGCCCGCGTCGCCGGCCCCGGTATCGGATGCCGCCTCGCCGTAGCCGGCATCCCACGGCAGGAAGGCGCTCACGACCGCCGAGCCGATGACGTACCCCGCGACCGTGCCGAGCAGGGAGCTCGCGAGCATCGACCCGAAGCTCGGGCCGCCCGGCGCCGCGCCCGCGGCGTTGCCCGACAGGGAGCGCTCGAGCGCGCCGGGCTGACGGAGCTCGGCACGCGTCGCCGCGCGTGCGAGGGTCGCCGGTTCGCTCGAGAGCGGCCGCTCGCCCGTTCCCGCGCCACGGCTGAGCTCCTCGTAGATGAGTGCGCGCTGGCCGTCGGTGAGCCGCGCGAAGGCCTCGGCATGCACTTGCTCGATCGTCTCGGGCGGGGCCGTTCGCAGCAGATAGCGATAGCGCTCGAGCGCCCGCTCGTCCTCGCTGCGGTGCTGCGGTGCTGCGGCCGCGACCGGCTGCGCGTGAGCCGGCTCGGTGCCGAAAAGTCGATCCAGGAATCCCATGGGTGCCTCCGTCGCTCACGCTACGGATCCGGTCTGGGCGGCGGCTGGGACGCTGCTGGTAGCGGGCTAGGCAGCGGGCACGAGGATGCCCTCGGCGACGAGCTCCCGTACCTCCGCGACGAGGGCGGGGCGCATCCGGTCGGCATCCGCCCCGAGGAGCTCGGCGACCGCGTCGACGATGACGCCGAGCGGGAGCTCTCCATCGCACGCGCCGACGACCGCCGCGAGCGCGGGGTCGACACGCACCTCGCGCCGCAGTCCCCCGCCCTGGCGCAGCACGATGACCGACGGGTCCTCGGCGCCCGGCCAGTGACTGCGCTCCTCGGTCACGTCGCCCGCGACGCGCAGCTGCGAGGCGAGGACCTCTGCATCGTCGAGTGCGGCGATGCGATCGCGTGCGGCGAGCGCCGCCGAGAGGTGCGCGCCGATGCCAGCGATGCCCTCGAGGGGTGCACTCACACGTTCCGTGCGCCGCAGTCGCGGGGCGGCATCCGGGTTGCGCAACACGAGGTAGCCGAAGCCGACCTCTGTGACGCCGCGACGCGCGAAGTCGTCGAGCCATGCCGCGCACAGCCGCTCGAACTCGGGCGTGCCGGCGCGCGTGCCGCCGTCACGGATCCAGGTCTCGGCATACCGCGCGGGGTCGAGGCGGTCGCGCTCGATGATCCACGCGTCGAGGCCCGCGCCGTCCGCCCACGCTGCCGCGCGCTCGAGACCGTCGGCATCCGCGCGGTACTCCCAGTTGCCGAGCAGCTGCGCCGTGCCGCCCGGCACGAGGTGACGTGCCGCGCCCGCGACGACAGTCGCGACGAGCGCATCGCCCGCGAGTCCGCCGTCGCGGTACTCGTAGGCGGGAACCTCGGCATCGCGAGGCGTGATGACGAAAGGCGGGTTCGAGACGATGCGGTCGAAGCGCTCGCCCGCGACGGGCTCGTAGAGGCTTCCGAGGCGGAACTCGATGCCGTCGACGCCGTTGAGCTCGGCGTTGAATCGCGCGTAGTCGAGGGCCCGCGCGGAGATGTCCGTTGCCACGACGCGCGCGGCGAAGCGACGTGCGTGCAGGGCCTGGATACCGCAACCGGTGCCGAGATCGAGCACGCTGTCGACGTCGTCGGGGAACTGCAGCGCCGCGAGGGTCGTCGACGCACCGCCGACGCCGAGCACGTGGTCGATCGGGAGCGCACCGCCGAGGGCGAGCTCGCCGAGGTCGGAGGCGATCCACCACTCCCCTGCGCCGTGCGGGTCGACGAAGGCGTAGGGGCGCAAGTCGACGCGCGGCCGCACGGTGTCTCCGTCGAGGGCGACGAGGTCGAGTTGCACAGCGCCCGCGACGCCGAGGGTCGGCAGGGCGCGTGCGAGCGGGCCGGCATCCACGGGCTCGCCGAGCACGAAGAGGCGGGCGAGCACGGCCGCGGGGTCGTCGGATGCCGCGAGCGCGCGCGAAGCCGGCACGCGATTGCCGCGCTGCAGAGCGGATGCCACGGCGGGTCCCCAGAGGGCGTCGAGGCGGTCGACGCGGAAGCGAGCGGCGTCGAGGTCGGCGCGGAGGGCGGGGATGGGGGGCATGGGTCCATTGTGGTGCGGATTTCGACACGCGCCTGCGGCGCTACTCAATCCGCGGTGGGGGCGTTGCGGCGCTACTCAATCCGCGGTGAGGGGGCGCCTGCGGCGCTACTCAATACGGGGTGGGGGTGGGGGCGCTGGGGGGCTGCTCACTCCGGGGCGAGGGGGTGGGCGAGCTCGTCGCGTGGCAGGCGCGCCGCCGTGATCGCGACGGCGGCGAGCACGATGGGCACGAGGCCCGCCACGAGGAACACGGGGGCATAGCCCACGGCTTCGCCGAGCGGCCCTGCGATCGCGGTCGAGACCGGCAGGAGCGCGAGCGACACGAAGAAGTCGAGGCTCGAGACGCGCCCGAGCATCGCGGGCGGGACTCGTCGCTGCAGGAGGGTGCCCCAGATGACCGACGCCGCCGATACGGCGACGCCGACGAGCGCCGCAGCCGCCGTCATCATCCAGAGCTCGGTCACGATGCCGACGATCGCGAACGGCAGGCATCCGAGACCCCACATGAGCGTCATGACCGTGAGGTAACGACGGGGCAGGCGCAGCGACCCCATGACGAGCGAGGCGACGGCGCCGCCGATGCCGAACGCGACGAGCACGATCGCGTAGGAGCCCGCGTCGCCGCCCGTGCGCTCCGTGACGGCGAACGGCAGGAGCACTTGCATGGGCCCGACGACGAGGAGCACGAGCGCACACGAGAGCAGGAGCGTCGCGAGCAGCCACGGCGTGCGCACGAGATAGCCGAAGCCGTCGCGCACGTCGACGAGCAGCTCGACGAGCGGATGCCGTTCCCCCGCGAGCTCCCTGCGCACGGCCGTTCGGCGCAGCAGCACGAGGCACGTGATGGCGCACGCTTGCGTGACGGCGATGATCGCGAACGCGGCAGCCGGCGAGAGCACCGCGACGAGCGCGGCCGCGACGGCGGGACCGCCCGCCTGCAGGATCGCGGGCCGCAGCATCCCCTCGAAGCCGTTCGCCGCGAGCAGTTGCTGCTCCGGCAGGATCGCCGGGAGCATCGCCGAGTAGGCTGGCATGAAGAAGCCGTCGGCGACACCGAGCACGAAGCCGACGACGGCGAGCTGCCACACTTCGAGCGCCCCCGAGGCCGCGAGCACAGCGACGGCGGTCACGAGCACGCCCTTCGTGATCTCGACCGTCAGCAGGATGCGCTTCTGCGGCACGCGGTCGGCGACCGCCCCGCCGAGCAGCACGGCGAGCAGGAGCCCGACAGCGTTCGCGGTCGCGACGATCGACACCTCGACCGGTCCGCCGCCCGTGCCCTTGATCTGGAACACGACCGCGACGAGCCACACGCCCGCGCCGAAGAGCGAGAGCGCGAGAGCGACGGCGAGCAAGCGGTATTGCCCGAAACGGAAGGGCCGCAGGGCGCGCGGCATCCGATCCGGGGACGCGGTCGCGCGATCGTCGGGTTCGCTCACTCTCCGATGATGGCGAAGATGTTGCCCGCGGGGTCGGTGAACCACGCGATGTCGGGTCCGCGACCCGCGGCGCGCCCGCGCATGACGCCGCGTTCGTCGTGCGGCATGCCCGGGTAGCGCTCGAGCGCGACGCCCGCGGCCTCGAGCTCGTCGACCGCGGCGTCGATGTCGGGCACGACGAAGTTGAGCACCGTGAAGCTCGCGGGCGCATGGTCGGGCTTGGGATAGACGAACACGTGGGTGCCGCCGATGTGCAATTGCAGGCCCCCCATGTCGTCGCGCGAGACGTCGAGTCCGAGAGTGTCGCGGTAGAAGCCGAGCGCGACGTCGATATCGTCCACAGAGAAGCCGCTGAATCCGTCGACCGTCGTGAGCATGTGCGCCACCCCCGTCATGTGTACACTGTCCACAACCCCACGTCGGCGCGATGAGCACCAGCCCGAGGAGGCACCGCAGGCGTCATGAGCATCGAGCGTGCCACCTATCGCCACGGCGACCTCCGCCGCTCGCTCATCGAGGCGGGAGTCGCGCTCGCACGCGACGGGGGTCCGGATGCCGTCGTGCTGCGCGAGGCGACGCGCCGCGCGGGGGTCTCCCCCAACGCCGCCTATCGCCATTTCGCCGATCGCGCGGAGCTCGTCGACGCCGTGAGCGACGCGGCTCAGGGTGCCGCCGCGGCCGCGATCGAGGCGGAGCTCGCGGGGCTCGCCCCCGCGACGGATGCCGCGAGCGCCCAGGCCAGGCTGCGCGCCGTCGGAACGGGGTACTTGCGCTTCGCGCGCGACGAGCCGGGCCTCTTCCGCGTGGCGTTCGGCGTGCCGGGCGGACTCGAGCGCGCCTTCGTCGCCGAGAAGGCGGGCCCGGGCGGAATGAGCCCCTTCGGCTTGCTCGCAGGCGCACTCGACGATCTCGTGACCTTCGGCGCGCTGCCTCCCGAGCGCAGGCCGGGCGCCGAGCTGCTCGCGTGGTCGGCCGTCCACGGCCTCGCGATGCTCGTTCTCGAGGGGCCGCTCCACGATCTCGACGAGCAGACGCGGCGGATGGCGGGGCAGGGCGTCGTCGAGATGGTCGTGCGCGGCATCTGAGCGCGCGGCACCGATCGCGGGTTAGCCTGGCGGGACATGGAAGCGCTGACCGCCGAGCAGATCCGCGACTCGTTCGTGAACGCGGGATCGATCGACCGCGATCGGATCCCGCTCCCCGGATTGCACGAGGTCGTGTGGGAGGACCGCGAGTTCCTCGGCTGGCGCGACGGCTCGACGGCTCACCGCGGCTACCTCGTCTACTGGCGCGACGAGCGCCCGGTCGGCATCGTGCTGCGCGCGGCCGAGACGCGCCTCGCGGGCGGGTCGGCCATGTGCTCGCTGTGCCAGATCGCACAGCCCGCGGGTCAGGTACGCCTCTTCTCGGCGCTCCGCGCGGGCGACGCGGGCCACGCCGGTGACAGCGTCGGCACCTACATCTGCTCGGACCTGGGATGCTCGCTGCTCATCCGCATCGCACCGCACGGCAGCCCATGGGACCCGAACCCGGCATCCGTGATCGCCGACCGCGGCGCGGGCCTCATGCGTCGCCTCGACGCCTTCGCGACGCGCGTGCTCGCCTGACGCGCGGATGCCGCATGTCGCGCGGGCGTCGCGCGGGCGATGTGCATACTTCTTGTGCATAAGAGTTGTGCACGCCTAGACTCGCGACATGACGGACCCGGACTACACCGGCATCGAGCTCGACGAGCGCGCCATCCGCGTGCTCGCGCATCCGCTGCGCTCGCGCATCCTCTCGACCTTGCGCGTCTCGGGCCCCGCGACCGCGACCGAGCTCGCGGCGGAGCTCTCGACCAACACGGGCGCCACGAGCTACCACTTGCGTGCGCTCGAATCGGTCGGGCTCGTCGTCGACACGGGAGAGGGCGTGGGCAAGCGGCGTGTGTGGCGCGCGAGCACGCAGTACCACTCGTGGACGAACTCGGCGTTCCGCGACGACGAGAACACGCGCACGGCGCTCGACTGGCTGCAGCGCAGCTACATCCGGCAGTTCGCCGAGCGCTCCGAGCGCTGGCTCGACGCTGCCGAGGCGTGGCCGGACGAGTGGGTCGACGTGCTCGGGCTCTCGGACACCTACGTCGTCGTGACGCCGCAGCAGCTCGCGGCGCTCAGCGAGGAGCTCGACGAGCTGCTCGAGCGCTACCGACACGCGGGCGAAGGCGACCCGCGAGCGCGCCGCATCCTGCTCGGGAGCTTCGCGAGCCCCGCCGACCTCGCACCGCCCCGCGAGGATGCCACGTCATGATGCTCGACGCGCGGCGGGCCGAGCGCCGCTTCGTACTGCTCACCGCGACACGGTGGCTGCCCGTGGGGCTCGTGCTTGGACTCACGGTGCTGCTGCCGCTCGAGCGTGGGCTCTCGCTCGCCGAGGTGGGCGGGCTGCTCGCGATCGCGGGATTCGTGTCGCTCGGCCTCGAGCTCCCGACGGGCGGCCTCGCCGACGCGATCGGGCGCCGTCCCGTGCTCGTCGTCGCCGCATCGATCGCGGTCGCCTCCACCGTGGTATTCGTGCTCGCGGATTCGGCCCTCTGGTTCGCGGTCGCGCTCGTGCTGCAGGGCGTCTTCCGGGCGCTCGACTCGGGCCCTCTTGAGGCGTGGTTCGTGGATGCCGTGCATGCCTCGGATCCCGCGGCGCAGCCCGACCGCGGCCTGAGCCGCGCGGGTGCGACGCTGGGCGGGGCGATCGCGGGCGGCGCGCTCCTCGGCGGGGTGCTCGTCGCGTGGCATCCCGTGACAGCGTGGAGCCCCCTCGTGCCGCCGTTCCTCGTAGCAGCCACGTGCCAGTTCGCGCACCTCGTGCTCACGGTGCTGCTCGTGCGCGAGCCCCCGCGCGTGCGCATCGCCGTCGACCCCGGAGAACGACCGGAGGCGGTCGTGCGCTCCGCGGTCCGCCTCCTGCGCGGCTCCCCGACGCTGCGTTGGCTCGTGGCGGTCGAGGTGTTCTGGGCCGTCGCGATGATCGCCTTCGAGACCCTCACCCCCGTGCGCCTCGCCGAGCTCCTCGGGAGCGAGGATGCCGCGGGCGCCCTCTTCGGCCCGGCCGCTGCGGCGGCATGGGCGCTCTACGCGGCAGGGTCCTGGCTGGCGGGACGCGCGAGCCGTCGGCTGGGAGTCGCCGCTACGGCGATGCTCTCGCGCGCTCTCAACGGCCTCTTCGTCGTGCTCATGTCGCTCGCGGCGGGTGCTGTCGGCCTCGTCGTCGCCTTCTGGCTCGCCTACCTCACGCACGGCGCGAATGGGCCGATGCACAACGCCCTCCTGCATCGGCAATCCGGGCCGCGTACGCGCACGATCGTGCTCTCGATCAACTCCGCTGTCGCGGGCGGGGTCTGCAGCCTCGCGCTCCTCGTGCTGCTGCCCCTCGCGGAGGCGAGTTCGACGACCCTCGCCTTCGCTCTCGCGGGCGCCTTCAGCCTGGTGGGCGTCGCGTGCTATGTGCCGGCGTGGCGTGAGGAGCGCGCGTCGCGCGCGGGTTAGTCGAACTTCTCGAGCAGGTGGAACGGCACCGCGTAGGCGAGCGAGACGCCGAGGATGCCGCCGAGGAACATCGCCATGGCGGCCACACCGCTCTGCTCGCCGACCTGGAACGCGTAGCCCATGAGCACGAGCGAGCCGACGAAGATCAGAAGCGAGATGACGAAGACGACGACCTTCATGCCGCAACCCTATCGCGTGCGCGAGGTCATGCTCGTGCGATCACGAGCACGGCACCCGCGATGCCGATGACGAGCGCCGCGAGGGCCGTCACCGCGAGCGTGCGACCCGCGGTCGGCAAGGGAGCCTCTCGCGCATCCGCGGCCCGGAAGCCGCGCACGACGCGCCGATAGCGCGCATGCGCGCTCGCGAGCGCGACCGCCGCGAGCAGGATGCCGAGGCCGCCGAGCGCGGCCGCCGCGGGCCCGAGCTCCGCGGCGAGGTAGCGCGTCGCGACCGCCGCGAGCACGACCAGGGCGAGCGCCGTGCGCCGCCACGCGAGCATCGTGCGCTCGGGCTGGAGCCCCGGATCGCGCGCGACCGTCTCGTCGCTCACAGCACGAGCCCGATGCCGACGAGCACGACGGCGATCACGACGCCCGCCACGAGCACGACCCCGATGCCGGGGCCCGGGAGCGGCTGCCCGCGACGCAACGCGCGCTCGGTTCCCGCCCATCCGAACCACGCCCGCACGATGGCCACGAGACCGAGAACCACGAACACGAGCGCCGCCGCGAGCCGCCATGCCGGATGCCCGACCTCGAGCACCTCGATCGCGACGCCCGCCGCGACGAGAGCGAGTGCCGTGCGGATCCAGGCGAGGAAGGTGCGCTCGTTGGCGAGACTGAACCTCGGATCCGGCTCGTCGCCGTCGCGATAGACCGAACGCGGGAAGCGCGCCATGCCGCGAGGATACCGCGAGGCTCGGCGCTCAGCGGACGGCCTCGTCGATGTCGCTCGACGTCACAGGCGGCGTCGGGTGCCTGAAAGAATGGACGTATGAGCGGCGCGGCATCCAACCCGACCATCATCCGCCGAGTGCTTCGCAGCTGGGTCTGGGTGCTCCCGCTCCTCGGGGTCGTCGCGCTCGTCGCCACGTGGGAACGCGAGCTGCCTGCCGCCCTCTACCTGCTCGTCGGGCTCGTGCTCGTCGGCGTCGTGCTCGCGGCCGTGCACCACGCCGAGATCGTCGCGCACCGCGTGGGCGAGCCGTACGGATCGCTCGTGCTCGCGGTTGCCGTGACGGTCATCGAGGTCGGGCTCATCATCACGCTCATGCTCGGCAAGTCGTCCGTCGACACCTCGACGCTCGCACGTGACACGGCCTTCGCGGCGGTCATGATCACGCTCAACGGCATCGTCGGGCTCTCGATCCTCGTGGGCTCGCTCAAGCACGAGACGCCGAGATTCAATCCCGAAGGGGCGGGCGGTGCACTCGCCGTCGTCGTGACGCTCACGACCCTCACGCTCGTGCTGCCGTCGTTCACCGTCTCTGAGGCGGGCGCGCGCTTCTCGCCCTCGCAGCTCGCGTTCGTCGCGATCGCGTCGATCGTGCTCTACGGCGCCTTCGTGCTCCTGCAGACGGGGCGGCATCGCGACTTCTTCCTTCCGGTCGCGAAAGACGGCAGCATCATCTCGGAAGACGAGCACTCGGCGCCGCCGAGCATCCGCGCGACCCTCGTGAGCCTCGCGCTGCTGCTCGTCGCGCTCGTCGCGGTCGTCGGGCTCGCGAAGGCGGTGTCGCCCGGCATCGAGACGGTCGTCGAGGCGGCGGGCGTGCCGCAATCGTTCGTCGGGGTCGTCGTCGCGCTCGTCGTGCTCCTGCCGGAAGGGCTCGCGGCGACCAAGGCGGCCGCCCGCAATCGACTGCAGACCTCGCTCAACCTCGGCATCGGATCCGCGATGGCCTCGATCGGCCTCACGATCCCGGCGCTCGCGATCGCCTCGATCTGGCTGCCGACGCCCCTCACGCTCGGGCTCGGCCCCGTGCAGATCATCGAGTTCCTGCTGACGGTCGCGGTCGCGACCCTCACGGTCGTGCCCGGCCGCGCGACGCGACTGCAGGGCACCGTGCATCTCGTGCTCTTCGCCGCGTTCCTCTTCCTCGCGACGACGCCCTAGGGTCTGGCGCGAGCGCGGCCCACTACTCCGAGGGAACGACGACCCACAGCACGAGATAGACGATGATCGCCGACCCCGCGAGGAACGCCGCGATGACGCTCAGCACGCGCACGGTCGTCACGCTCCAGCCGAAGCGGTTGGCGATCGCGGCACACACGCCTCCGATGACGCGGCCGGTACGAGGACGGACGAGGGGTGCGGATGCGGTCATGGCTCCATCCTGTCTGCCTGCGGCGCGCAGCGGCATCCGGGCAACCCCCCAATCCGCGCGATAGCGTTGCACCGAGCCGAGGGAGGACCGCATGGCCGAGCTCACCGATACCGATCGCGTCGCGGTCTACATCGACTTCGACAACATCGTCATCTCGCGCTACGACCAGCTGCACGGCGATGGCGCGTGGCGCAAGGACAACGCTCGGGATGCGCGCGCGGCCGTGACCGAGAAGCTGCGGACGGCGCGCATCGACGTGAGCGCGATCGTCGACTACGCCTCGTCGTTCGGAACCGTCGCCGTGACGCGCGCGTACGCCGACTGGTCGGTTCCCGCGAACGCCGCGTACAAGGGGCAGCTCGTCGACCGTGCGATCGACCTCACGCAGCTCTTCCCGGCATCGGGAACGAAGAACGGGGCCGACATCCGGCTCTCCGTCGATGTGCTCGAAGACCTCTTCCGGCTGCCCGACATCACGCACGTCGTCATCGTCGCGGGCGACTCCGACTACATCGCCCTCGCGCAGCGCTGCAAGCGCCTCGGTCGCGTCGTCGTGGGGATCGGCGTGGCAGGTGGCACGAGCCGGGCGCTCATCTCGGCGTGCGACGAGTTCGAGTACTACGACGAGGTCGCGCGCGAAGAGGAGCAAGCGGAGGAGCAGGTCGCCGAGGAGCGCGCCGCGCCCGCGAAGGCGAGCTCGGCATCCGCTCCCCCGCAGGCGACGACGGATGCCGCGGATGCCGCGGATGCGGGCCAGCCCATTGGCGGACCGGGCGCGTCGAAGCTGCTCATCAAGGCGCTCGGGCTCGTGGGCAAGGACGACGACGGCTGGAGCTCCGCGTCCGCCGTCAAGAACCAGATGAAGCGCCTCAACCCGCAGTTCGCCGAGAAGAGCCTCGGCTTCGAGAGCTTCACCGAGTTCGTGAAGTCGCGCTCGGGCCAAGTGGAGCTGCGCGAGGACGGACAGCAGCGCTTCCTGCGGTTGCGCGCGCCGAAGCGGAAGTAGCGGGCGTGGCGGAGCGCACTCTCGCCGAGGAGGCACGCGAGCTCTACCGCCTGCCGCCCGCCGAGTTCGTGGCCGCTCGCAACGCGCGCCGCGCCGAGCTGCGCGCGTCCGACCGGCAGCTCGCCGAGGCGATCGGCGAGCTGCGGCGCCCCTCGCCCGCCGCGTGGCTCGTGTCGCGCCTCGCCGAGGACGAGCCCGAGCGCATCGACGCGCTCGTCGAGCTCGGCGACAGCCTGCGCGCGGCGCTCGCGAACGCCGATCGCGAGGCGCTCGCGCACCTGACCGAGCAGCGGCGCGATGCGCTGCGTGAGGCGTCGGATGCCGCGGCGCGTATCGCGGGCGAGCACGAGGTCTCGGCGAGCCGCGCCGTGCTCGACGACGTCGCCGAGACCCTGCAAGCGGCGATGGGCGATGCGGCCGCTTCGGCGGCCGTGCGCTCAGGGCTGCTCGTGCGTGCCCTCGAGTCGTCGGGCTTCGACCCCGTCGACCTCGCGGGGGCCGTCGCGGTCGACGGCGAGGCCCCGCCGGCGCCCAGGCGCCCGCGCCTGCGTGCGGTCAAGGACGCGGATGCCGAGCTCGCCCGCGCGCGAGCCGAAGCAGCCGAGGCCCTCGACGAGGCCCGCTCGGAGCTCGCGGACGCCGAGCGCGCCCTCGACGAGCACGACGAGCGCACGCGCGAGGCACGGGAACACCACGACGAGCTCGCCGCCGAGGTCGAACGCCTCGAGGCTGAGCTCTCGCGCGCACGCCGGCGTCGCGATGACGCGGCGAGCGAGGTGCGCGAGCTCACGGGATCGCGCGGCCGGCTCACGCGCGAGCTCGAGCGGGCTCAGGATGCCGTGGCTCGCGTCGAGGAGCGCCGCGACCGCTTCACGTGACGGGGAATCCGCGCTCCCTCTCACGGGTTGCAGCGGGCATGACGACTTTCGGAATCATCGGAGCAGGCCACATCGGATCGCAGCTCGCACGTGCCCTCACCTCGCGCGGCTACGACGTCGTGATCGCGAACTCGCGTGGACCCGAGACGCTCACCGACCTCGTGGCGGAACTGGGGCCGCGCGCTCGCGCGGCGAGCGCGCAGGAGGCGGCCGAGGCGGCGGATGTCGCGATCGTGACCGTGCCGCTCCGCGCGTACACGGCCGTGCCCGTCGAGCCGCTCGCCGGCAAGATCGTGCTCGACACCAACAACTACTACTGGGAGCGCGACGGCCACATGCCCGAGCTCGACCGCGGCGAGGCGACGACCTCGGGGCTCCTCCAAGCGCACCTGCCGACCTCGAAGGTCGCGAAGGCGTTCAACCACATCAACGCGGGTGAGATCACGACGACGGGCTCGCCGGCCGGGACGCCGGGGCGGCGCGCACTCGGCACGGCATCCGACTTCCCCGAGGCCGTCGAGTTCGTGACCCGGCTCTACGACGAGCTCGGGTTCGACACCGTCTCGGCCGGACCGCTCGCGGAGTCGTGGCGGCTCGAGCGCGACCGGCCGGCGTACGGCATCCGCCAGAACGCCGACGAGCTGCGCGAGAACCTCGCGAAGGCGTTCCGCGTGCGCGAGGGCGACGCGGCCTGACATCCGCCGCCGAAACCCTGGGCATCCTCTCCGAGTCGGCTCCGGACGCCGGGCACCGACCTAGCGTGGAAGGACCGACGACGGAGAGGAGCACATCATGACGCACCTGACCGGCAAGACGGTCGCCTTCCTGCTGACCGACGGATTCGAGGACGTCGAGCTGACGGAGCCCTGGAAGGCGGTGACCGAGCACGGCGCTCAGGCGGTGCTCGTCTCGCCGACGGCGGGCGAGGTCGAGGGCGAGAAGGGGCATCGGCAGAAGGTCGATCGACAGGTCGCGGATGCCGTGCCCGAGCAGTTCGACGCGCTCGTGCTTCCCGGCGGCGTCGTGAACGGCGATCACTTGCGGATGGACGAGGAGGCGATCGCCTTCGCGCGGGGCTTCTTCGACCAGCACAAGCCCGTGGGCGTCATTTGCCACGGCCCGTGGATCCTCATCGAGGCGGGGGTCGTGGATGGGCGCCGCATGACGAGCTACCCGAGCCTCAAGACCGACCTGCGCAACGCGGGCGCGAACTGGGTCGACGAGGAGGTCGTGGTCGACGCGGGGCTCGTCTCGAGCCGCACGCCCGACGATCTGCCGGCCTTCTGCGCCAAGGTCGTCGAGGAGATCGCCGAGGGCGAGCACGCCAAGCAGCACGCCTGAGCTCCTCGTCGGCCTCGACGAGCGACGGTTCGCGAACGGCGCGGTGTACCTGCGCTACGCCGTGCGGCGCTGACGCCTCAACAGCGCGAGCGCGAGCCCCACGAGCAGCAGCACGGCTCCGAAGGCGGCCGCCCACCACGCCGTGTCGGCGGGGATCTCGAGGTAGGTCGTGATGCCGAGGATGCGCGCGAGGCCCCACGGCAGCAGGCCGAGCTGGTCGTTCCACACGGTGAGCGCCGCCTCGAGGCCGACCGCGCCGACGATCGCCGCCGGGATCGCGAGCCCCGCGCCGATCGCCGCGAGCACGACACCCGTCGCGCGCCGCGCACCCAGACGCGCGGCGAGCGCCCAGCCTGCCGCGACGAAGACCCATAGGAAGGCCGCGAAGGCGAGCGAGATGTAGAGGGTGCGCCGCACGGGATCGGTCCAGAAGGCGAACCAGTAGCCGCCCGGGCCCGTGAACGCGAGGGCGACGAGCAACAGTGCGCCGCGCAGCACGACGACGCCCCCGACGGCCGAGAGCACGGCCCATGCCGCGCGGCCGCGCACGAGCAGCAGCAGAACCGCGACGAACACGGCCCACGCGCCGAGCGTCACGGCGAGCTGCACGGGCGCGAGGAACGAGGTTTGCACGGCACGCGTGCCGACGAGCAGGGCGCCCGGCACGAGCACGACGAGCACGCGGTCGAGACGGTCGAGGCCGAGGGTCGACTCGAGCGCGCGCCACGGGCGGGTCGAGGCGATCCACGTCGCGCGCGCCGCCGCCGCGCCGGGCCGCCGCACGAGCCGCGTGCGCGCCGAGAGCATGCCGATGAAGAGCCACGCGAGCACGAGCACGAGCAGCACGCGCGCGAGCCACGCCATCGCGAGGTCGCGGTCGGCGCGCTGCATGCCGAGGTCCGCGGCGGTGAGGTTCCACGCCGGATGCTCGACGTCGCCCTCATAGCGCTCGAGGTGCTCGGCGGATGCCGCGGCGAACGCGTCGCGCGCCTCCTGCCAGCGTGCGTAGGCATCCGCGGACCCCGTGTCGTGCCACTCGGCCTGCGAGAGGAACATCGTCCGGTAGGCACCGAGGAGGCCGAGCGTGCTCGCCTCGTAATCGAGGGCGCCGAGCAGCTGCTCGCGCGCTCCCTCGCGCCACCCGTCGGCGGGCGCCTGCTCGACGATGCCGCGCATCCGCTCGACCGCCGCGATCGCCTCGTCGCCTTGGCGGACCGCGTCGGCGACACCGTCGCGGCCGATGATCGCGTACATCGTGTCGAGCGTCGCCGTGTCGCCCGTCAGGATGTCCCACTCGAAGAGCCACATCTGCGGCGGCGGCTCGAGTCCCACGGCGAACACGCGGTTCTCGGCGAAGGCCTGCAGGTAGAGGCCCGCTTGATCGCCGTGCGCGAGGATGCGAGCGCGTCGACGACGGCGGACGCGACCGTGGGGTCGGTCGCGAGATAGCGGTTCGCCCACGCGAGGGTGACATCCGCGATCTCGCGATCGGGATCGCGCGCGAGCGCCGCGGCCTGCATCGTGCCGAGCTCGGAGAGCTGCCAGAAGCCCGTCGAGAGGTAGAGGATCATGGGGCCGGCGCGCCACGGGCCGCCGTCTTGCGTCCAGGTCCAGACGCCCTCGATGTGCGGGTTCGCGGCGAGGAGCGTCTGAAGCGCCCACTGGAACTCGGGGCCCAGATCGTTCGGGAACGACCCGAAGGCCTCGAACTCGCGGCGCGACTGGAACTCGACGATGCGCCGCTGCTCACCCACCTCGAGCGTCTCGTTGAGGGGCAGCCAGCTGTAGAAGTCGCCGAGCGTGTACTTCGTCGAGACGATGAGCGCGGGCGAGTCGATCCCGTCGAGCACCGCGCGATACGAGTCGGGGTCGGTGTGCATGTCGCCCACGTCGCCGATGCCGACGCTCCACGTGCGGAAGATGACCTCGCGTCCGGATGCCTCGGCCTGCCCCGTGAAGGCCGTGAGCATCGTGCGCACCGCCTCGACGCTGCGTACGGCGAGCGCCGAGTAGTAGTCCCAGCCGGGCTCCTGATAGATCGAGCCGCCCTCGCCGATGCGGATGAGCACGCCCGAGATCGCGGGCACGTCGGCGTAGAGCTCGTCGAGCGCGTCGGTGTAGACCTTCCAGAGCGCGGGGTTCTCGGTGTCGGCCGAGCCGAAGCGCGCGTCGAAGTAGGCCGCGAGCTCGGGGGTGAGGGCGAGCATGTCGGTGCGCAGGTAGATCCTGACGCCCAGCTCGGCCGCGCGCTCCCAGAAGGGCGTGAAGGCCGCGCGGAGCGCATGTGCGCGCTCGATGTGAGAGTCGCCCTCGGCGTACACCGGCCCGCCCTCGACGCCCGCGAAGTCGACGTACTCGATGAAGCCGTTCCACGAGACCGCGTTGTAGCCGAGCGCGATCACGTGACGCAGGTAGGCATCCCACTCGGCGTAGTCCTCGGCGAGCGCCGTGTCGTCGACGTAGGGCGCGTCGGGCAGGTAGGCGTTCTCGAACGCGCGCGAGACGTGCGAGTAGTCCTCGCCGCTCTCCCACTGCGCGGGGTCGGCCTCGACCCCCACGGCTCCCATGTCGACCATCCGGAACGGCAGCTTCGAGGTGACCGTCTCGCCGAGGTGCGCGCGGATGTCGGCGCCGGCCCGCGCGGCGGCCGCGAGGTCGTAGACGCCCCGCACGGCGCCCGCCTCCCCCGCCGCCTCGATGCGGAGGGCATCCCCCGCGCCCGTGAGCGTGTAGGAGTCCGATGCGTCGTCGGGTTCCGTGACGACGACGGTGAGCGTCGCCTCACCCTCGGTCGTCGGTGCCTCGTCGACCGCCGCCGCGAGTTCGTCGAGCGCGACGCTCATGCGCTCGCTGCCCGGTGCGTCGATGCTCGTGAAGCGCGGCGGTGGGGTGAAGGCCGCCTGCTGGGGCGCTCGCGGCGCATCCGGCGTCATCTGCGCGGCCGGTTCCGCGCGGATGCCGAGCGCGTCGCTCACGACGAACGCGACGCCGGCACCGAGCGCAACGAGCACGACGCCGGTCGCGACTGCGAGGATGCCCCGCCCCCGCGCCGTCGTCATGGCATGAGCCTAGAGGTACGCCGAGCTGCCGCCGTTCACGCACGCTCGCGCACGGGCTGGCGCAGGATCGTGCGGAGCTTCGACGGTGCGACGCGGCGGAAATCGCTCAGATAGATCTCGTGGTGGCGGCCCGTCCACTCGAGCCCCCCGCCCGGGATGAACTCATGGTGCATGCGCGCGAGCACGGGCGCCTCGTCGTCGAACGAGCCGATGTGGAGCGTCTGCACGCAGCGGCCCTCCTCGAGCGTCGCGAAGCGGATGTCGGCGAGCCGCGGCGGGGCGCCCTTCGCCTCGAGGGCGCGGCGAGCGTGCTCGACGAAGTCGGCGTCGATCCACTCGGGCTGCAGGGTCATGAGCGTCCAGCTCCAGCGCGTCTTGTCGCGGCGCTCGGTGAACGCCGCCATGTCATCCGCCCACCACAGCCCCTCGAGCGGCATGACGACGAAGTCGCGATCGAGCTCGCGCTTGCTCGCGAACTTGATCGTGTAGGCGAGCGGGTAGAGGGCCTCGACCGCCTCGGCGAAGACGGGCGTGTTGGGGTCGCCCTCGCCGTCGATCATGAGGTAGCTCTGCGGCGGCACCTCGAGGATGCGGAACTCGCCCGCCCGCGCGCGGTAGCCGTCGAGCTGCTTCTTGAGGTCGAGCTTGTCGGTCACGGCGCCACGCTAGCGCGCGGGAAGGACACCGGCGCGCTCGCGCAAGCACCTACCGGGATCGCGCGCGACGGTCGAGGATCGGAGCATGTCGTGGACGCCCATGGACTCCTCGGTGATCGCCGCGGTGCGCTACGACGCCCGCACGGAGCGGCTCGACATCCGCTTCACGAGCGGGCTCGTCTACCGCTACTTCGCGGTTCCGCGGTTCGTCGCGCGCGGCCTCGTGACGGCGCCGAGCGCGGGCGAGTACTTCAACGCCGAGATCCGTGACGCGTACGACTACGAGCGGCTCTGAGCGCCCTGCCCGCGGCGGCCGGTGCGGAAGCCGATCCAGCCGGCGACGAGCACGAGACCGACGAGCGTGATGAGGATGCCGAGCGTCGGGTCGCTCGCGGTCGGCTCGGGCACCGGGCCCGTGGCGTCGACGGACGACACGACCGTGCCTCCCGCGGTGAGCTGCTGGCTCAGCAGCACGACGACGCCCACGACGAGCAGCAGGGCTCCCCCGACCGCGACCCCATACGTTCTCAGCACGTTCATCAGCTCTCCCCCACAGCTCCGCGCATCCCGGCGATCTCACGCGCGATGCGCGAGATGAGCTCGACGGGCAGGGGCTCGCCGTGCGGGAACACGAGCGAATCCTTGCCGGAGCGGCGGGACGCGATCTCCGACTCTAGCGGCTCCGGCAGGGAGGGAACGGGGTAGAGCCCGATGTGCTTCTTCCATCCGGCGAAGTGCAGGGCGTAGCTGGGGCAGGCACGCGGCCGCGCACGAGCGCGCCGAGAATCGTGCCAGTTGGTCGCTCTGGCGGTGGCGAAGCGACCAACCGGCACGATTCCGGAGCCGGTGCTCAGCGCGCGGCGACCCGGCGGCGTCGAGCGAGGCGTGCGAGCGTGAGGGCGAGGCCCGCGGTCAGGAGCAGCGCGGCGAGCGCGAGCCCGGCATCCGCATCCGCTCCCGTGGCGCCGAGCGCGGCGGGCGTCACGGCGAGCGCGTACCAGCCGATGAGCTCGCCGTCGGCGTCGAGCACCGCGAGGCGGTGGGTGCCGGATGCGAGGGTCGCCGGGATCGTGAGCTGGATCGTGCCCGACGCGCTCACCGTGCGCTCGCCGAGGTAGCGGGGCGTCGAGAAGATCCAGCCGTCGACGCGCTCGCCCGCGTGGCTCGTGCCGACCGTGACCGTGATGGTCGAGCCGGCGCGCGCCGTGCTCGGGCCCGTGATGCCGCCTTCGGTCGCGGGGGTCAGCTCGGACTCGGTGGGTGCGGGCGGGGTCGAGCCGGTGCCTCCATCACCCTCGCCCTCCCCCTCGCCCGGGTCGGTGCCGGGGTCCGTGCCCGGGTCGTCGCCGGGGCCGCCGCCGCCGAGCTCGGTGCAGCGGATGCCGCCCACGCGCAGCGAGACGCCATCCGTTCCCGCGTCGTCGGCGTAGTACACGGGCTTCGCGCCATCGACGCACGCCGACTGGGGCGCGATCGCGAATCCCTCGTTCGCGAAGTTGGCGGCATCCGCGGGGCGCGCGTAGCGGTGCGTGACCTCGTAATGGCCGCTCGCGCCGATCTGCAGGGTCGCCGTGCGACCGTCGCACACCTCGTCGCACACGGCCCACAGCAGCTGCGTCTCGGGCTCGTAGTCGAGCTCCATCGCGCCCGGCGTGTCGATCGTCGCGACGCGGTGGGCGGTCGAGCCCGCGAGGTCGAGCACGTAGGCGTACACGTCGCCCGTCGCCTCGAGGGCCACGAAGAAGACGCCCGAGCCATGGCCGGGGTAGTCGGCGGGGTCGTAGGCGGCGCTCGTCGACTCGTCGACGAACCCGCGGGCGGTGAGCACGGCATCCGGGATCCACGTGATGCCCTCGAGGCCCGAGTTCGCGCCGATGGTCGGAACATCGGTCGCGAGGTCGGCGGCGAGGTTCCACTCGTTGGTGGCGACGAGCTCGGTGCCCGTGCCGCTCACGTCGAAGCGCAGGATCGACGGGCGGCTCGTGCCGGATGCGTCGTTGTCGCGCTCGGTGGCGACGTAGACGCCGCCCGCGGAGCCGCCGTCGGCGACCGTGACGCCCTCGGCATCCGGGGTTCCCGTGCCGCCGGGGTAGCGCAGTTGCTTGCCCTGACCCCACCCGTCGGCGCCGTTCCACGCGCCGGCCGCGCTCGGGCTGAGCTTCGAGAGCACGCCCGTGCCGTTGTTGACGGCCCACAGCGTGCCGGTCGTGAGGCCCGGCTCGTAGTCGAGGCCCGAGAGGTCTTCGACGAAGTCGACGTCGGTGGGCACGGGTGCGAGCGTCGTGCCGCCAGGCCATGCCTCGACATTCGGGTCGGTGCCGGAGTCGGTGCCGTCGGTGCAGTCGTTCGCGGTGCCCTTCGTGGGGGCGCCGGAGTCGCGGAAGCCGCCCGTGCCGTCCGGGCAGCGTGCCCACGTGGCGGATGCGTGACCCGCCCACGTGGTCGTGTCGACGAGGTTCGCGGGGTCGACGGCGCCGCTGTAGAGCGTGACGGAGTCGTCGCCGCCGAGTCCGAAGCCGAGGTGCGCCTCCTCGATCACGAGGTAGCCGCCCGACTCGATCGTCGTGCCCGCGGGCAGCGGCACGGCCGTGTGGCTCGTGTCGCCGTCGAGGATGCGCCACCCGCTCACGTCGACGGAGTTCACGGTGTCGAGGTTCTTGAGCTCGACCCAGTCACCGGGCGTGCCGCCGCTCGACTCGACCTCGTTGATCACGACGGATGCCGGGTCGGTCGGCGTGGTCGAGCCGCAGTCGTTCGCGGCGCCCTTCGTGGCGGCGGCGGTGTACGCGAAGTCGCCCGTGGCATCCGGGCAGCGGCCCCACGAGGGGCTCGCGTGGGTGTCGGCGGGCCACGTCGTGGAGTCGAGGAGCGTCGTGCCGTCGGTGTCGAACAGGCGCACCGAGTCGCCCTTGCCGAGGCCATAGGCGAAGTGCGTGCCGTTGTCGAGCACGAGGTAGCCGCCCGCGGCGACCCACGTGCCGGCGGGGATCGTGTAGGGATTCACCTCGGCGTTGTCGCGCACGACGAGCCCGCCCGCGTCGACGGGCACGGCGCCCGTGTTGACGAACTCGATCCAGTCGCCGGGGGTGCCGCCGTCGCTGACCGCCTCGTTGATCTTGAGGGTCGCGGCGGCATCCGGGCACGCGTTAGGCGCGTCTTTCGTGGATGCCGTGGTCTGCACGAACGCGCCGGTGCCGTCGTCGCAGCGGCCCCACGTGAAGAGCGCATGGCTCGGGCCCCAGCTCGTGCTGTCGACGAGCGTCGTGCCGTCGGCGAGGTAGAGCCGCGCGCTGTCGGCGCCGCCGAGGCCGAACCCGTTCGGGTCCTCGTCGACGACGAAGGTGAAGTACCCGCCCGGCGCGATGGTGGTTCCCGCCGGGATGGCCTTGGTGCGGCTGTCGTTGTCGTCTTTGACGATCCAGCCGCTGATGTCGACCGGGTCGGTGCCGATGTTCTTGAGCTCGACCCAGTCGGCGGGGGTGCCGCCGTTCGACTCGACCTCGTTGATGACGACGGTGGGGAGGTCGGCGGCGGTGGCGGTCTGGGTTGCGGCGAAGGCGCTTCCGGTGATGAGCAGGGCTGTGATGGCCCCTCCGATGAGGGCACGGATACGGGTGGTTGCGTGGGGGTGCATGGTCCGCAGAGTGGCGGAGGCGGATGGCGCGCGGGTGAACGCCGGGTTGCCGCCACCCCACCTGCCGGTTGAGTCAGGGCGGGCTTCCCCCGCCTCACCGCTGATTGCGCAGCCGCGAAGCGGCGTATCGAAACCAGCCGCCCTCGCCCACCCCGCCGTAGACATCCACCCCTCCGTCACGGGACCATGGCTCATGGACTCGTTCGGCTGGTTGCTCCTCTACCCGATCCTCATCTACGTCATCGGCGTAGCCCTTGCCCTCCTCCTGCTCTACTGCGTGATCCGCGTCGCAGTAGCCCGCGGCCTCCGCGACCACCAGCTCTGGATGGAGCGCAACCGCCCGCAGCCTCCGCAGTTCACACCCCAGGGCTGAGCCCCGCCCCCATGAATTGGATCGAGATCATCGGCTCGGAGACGATCTCCGCGATCCGCTACGACCCGCGGCGCGAGTTGCTCGACATCCGCGTCGCGAACGACCGCACCTACCGCTATTCGGAGTGCCCGACTTCGTCTACCGCACCCTAGTGCGCGCCGACAGCAAGGGCCGCTACTTCAACGAGGTCGTGCGGGATGGGTAGGAGTGGGAAGAACTCTGCGACTCCCCCGAACGCGCGGTAGACGACCGCAAACGCTCCCCGACAGACTTGCCCCCAAGCGCCGACGCCAAGGTCGGGCGCGAGGAGGTTTCGTGGTCGACCAGCAGACGTGGAATGCCGCGCGCCTGATTCCGACATCGGGGATCAACGGTGCGGAGGAGCAGGAGAGGCGGGCGACATCCGCCCTGCTCGCGGTGATGAGCGCCGTGCGCGAGTTCGCCCGGTCAGTTCTCGGCCCACTCGGAGCGCCGGCGGGGGCCGTGGAGACGTTCATCGAGGTGCCGTTCGATTTGGCGGATGGGCGCCGCATCTTCCCCGACGGGCTGATCCGGGTGAAGCGCGGAACGAAGGTGTGGACGGCTCTCGTCGAGGTGAAGACCGGAGCCAACACCCTCACCACCGAGCAACTCGAGCAGTACCTCGACGTGGCGCGCGACCGTGGATACGACTACCTCATCACCATCTCGAACGAACTCCCCGCAGCAGCCGGCACTCATCCGACCCCTGTCGACAAGCGGAAGCTGAAGAAGGTCAGCCTGCAGCACTACTCGTGGACCGAGATCCTCTCCCTCGCCGTGCTGCAGCGACAGTTCCGTGGTGTGGCCGACCCCGACCAGTCGTGGATTCTTGGGGAACTCATCCGGTATCTCGAGCACCCCAAGTCGGGCGCAATGGAGTTCGACGACATGGGCGCCAGCTGGGTCCCGCTGCGCGACGCTGTGGCATCCGGCACGTTGCGGGCGAACGACAAGACCGCGACCGATGTGGCGCTCCGCTTCGATGCCCTTCTGCGATTCGCATCGCTGCGCCTCGGCCGCCAGCTCGGGACCGAAGTAATCCCGGTGCTGACGCGAGCCGAGAGCGACAATCCCGCCCTCAGGACCAGCGCGTTGGCCAGCCGCCTCGTCTCGGAGGGCGTGCTCGTGGGCGAACTACGCATTCCGAACGCGGTGTCGCCCCTGAAGGTGACCGCCGACCTGCGCGCGTCCAAGGTGACCTGCTCCTTCGAGATCGACGCGCCCCGAGAGGGACGCCCCCTTACCCGCATCAACTGGCTGCTGAGGCAGCTCAAGAGCGCCCCCGACATGACGCGTGTGGAAGCGTTCGCCCTGAGGTCACGCGTGGCGACGGCGGAGCTGCTGAGAGACGTGCGCGAAGCGCCCGCCAAGCTCATCGGCGAGCCGGGGAAAGAGCTCAAGTCGTTCACCGTCGCCTGCACCTTCCCGATGGGAGCCAAGCGCGGCACAGGCCGAGGTGCCTTCATCGATTCCGTGCTGCACGCGGTGGAGTCGACGTACGAGGACATCGGTCAGGCACTCAAGCCCTGGTCGGCCGCGCCGCCTCGACTGCGGTCGCAGGAGGATGTCGAGGTCGACACGTCTGTCGACGAAGCACTGGTGTCGACCGCGCTCTCTTCGGTGGACGAAAGCACTGAGGGTTAGCCGCCGAGCCCTGCCCGGTTAATCCTCGTGCTTCTCGCCACGGGCCAAAGCTGCGTAGCGCTCGGCCGCCCGCGCAAGTTCGCGCTGGCGAGCGCTCCGTGCCAACACGAATTGCCCGGCGAGCATCGCCAACAAGACGAGGAATCCCAGCCCGAGACCAATCGCAAAGCTCGTCAGCCACTGAGCACCGGGTGAAGCAATCGTCGGCACCACATATGAGGAGGCGACTACGGCGACCACAAATGCGACAACGGTGGCAATCCACTGCACGCGACGTAGCCGTTGCGCGTCCACATCAAGCCAGTCATTGAGCGCGGCAGCAGTTCGAAGCAGGTGCCCTCCAAGTTGCTTTTTCTCGACCGATTCAGGCAGTAACGCATACGCGGCGCCAAGCCTCTCGATTCTGAGCAAAAGTCGTCCTTCGCGGGTCGCCCGCTTCGAGAACCAAGCCGCGGCGGTGATGACCGCGGTGCCGAGGACGGCTAGCAACGCCGGGACGATTTCGAGCATGAGACGAACCTAGCGACGCGTTGACGGCCTGACGTCAGAGGAATGATCTAGCTTTCGACTTGTCCGGGCCTAGCCGGACGCGCAACCAAAGGAGATTGCCATGAAGGTCGCTGCTTATCACTCGAAGAACCCGTCGGATCCCGACGTCTACCACGACCACGACGACTGCCCGACGGGACAACAGATCCCGTACTACAACAAAGTTCCTGGAACCGGTGGGCACCGCCGATGCGAGCAGTGCGTCGCAAAGGGCTAGAGCGGGTTGGGGCGGGCGCCGACTACTCTGCCGGCGCCCGCTCCAGCAGGAGCTCGCGCACTCGCGCCGTATCCGCCTGTCCCTTCATGGCCTTGATGACGGCGCCGATCACGGCACCGGCGGCCTGCACCTTGCCGTCGCGGATTTTCTGAGCACGTCGGGCTTGGCGGCCAGAGCCTCGTCGATCGCGGCGATCAGGGGGCCGTCATCTGACACGATCTTCCTGCCGCGACTTGTTGCGTCGAGTATTGCGATCTAGTGTCACAAGTTCCCATTCTGTACATTCTGGGCAAAACGTCCGAGTACGAACTATTCTGGTGGCATGAACACCCTCGATCGTTCGGTGACCACGGTCGCGCTCCGCGACGAGCTCGCGGACGTCGTGGGCCGAGTCTCCTATGCGCACGAGCGCGTCGGCGTCACCCGTCACGGGAAGCTCGCCGCGGTCGTGATCAGTGTCGAAGATCTCGAGCTGCTCGAGGCGCTCGAAGATGCTCGTGACGCCGCCGAGTTCCGCGCGGCCCAGGCTGCTGACGACGGCACGCGGGTGAGCCTCGCCGAACTGCGCGACGAACTTCCGCGGTGAGCCGCTACGTCGTCGAGTTCACCGCATCCGCCGCTCGCGAGATCCGCAAGCTCGACCCGCAGATCCGACGACGTCTGCTCGATGCGATCGAGGCTCTCGCCGACGAGCCGCGGCCTCACGGCGCCAGGAAGCTCGTCGGCTACGACGACGCGTGGCGTGTTCGTATCGGCGACTATCGAGTGCTGTACGAGGTCATCGACGATGCCGTGCTCGTCACGGTCTTCAAGGTCGGACACCGTCGCGCCGTGTACGAGGACCGCTAGACCGACACCTCGCGTCGACTTCGCTACGAACCGGAATACCTGCGGGAGCGGCCGAGGCGGAATCCGACCCATCCGGAGATCGCCACGAGCCCGAGGATGAGGAGCACGAGGCCGGCGATCATGCCGGGACTCAGCCACGGCGGTGCGAAGGTGTTCGAGCTGAGCGGTGCGTAGGCCGTCCAGCCGAACGACACCGGCTGGGTGAGCATCAGCACGGCGCCAGCCAGGGTGAGTACCACGCCGAGAGCGAGCACTCCGTACTTCCGCAGCAGCGCCATCCGCGTCACTCCGCCGTCGCCCGCTCCAGCACCAGCTCGCGCACGCGGGCCGCATCCGCCTGGCCCTTCATGGCCTTCATGACGGCGCCGATCACGGCACCGGCGGCCTGCACCTTGCCGTCTCGGATCTTCTCGAGCACGTCGGGCTGGGCGGCAAGAGCCTCGTCGATCGCGGCGATGAGGGCGCCGTCATCCGACACGACCTTGAGGCCACGCTTCTCGACCACCTCAGACGGGCGGCCCTCCCCCTCGATGACGCCCTCGAGCACCTGGCGAGCGAGGCGGTCGGTGAGCTCGCCCGTCTCGACGAGGGCGATGAGCTCCGAGACGTCGAGCGGCGACACGAGCGACGACGGCTCGGCCGAGCGGGTGTTCGCGATGCGGGCGATCTCGCCCGTCCACCACTTGCGGGCCTGGGCCGGCGCGGCGCCCGCCGCGACCGTCTCCTCGATCTCGACGAGCAGGCCGGCGTTCTTCACGTCACGGAACTCCAGGTCGGTGAAACCGCGGGTCAGTGGCGGGTCTCCTGGGTGATCGAACCGCCGTCATGCCTCACTCGGCGGAGACAGAGTCACCGACGCCAGGTGCGCGGACCTGCGGACCTGATCCAGCAAGATCTGTAGAGATCTGCGGTAGGTCGCACGGTCCATCACGGCCGGGACTCGGTCGCTACGGCAACCCGACGATGCCGTAATACGTAGTTCGGTGTTCGCTGGCGTTCAACGTGTAGCCAGGCGAGACCTGCACGAAATGCGTCGCGTACGACCACGAAGTCCAATAGCTCGTTCCGAGGCCCGGGATCGTGTAGTTCGCCCTGACTCCGAACGTGCCGCATGGTAAGGCTGCCGTCGTTTCCTTGGAGACCGCCGTGCCTGTAGCGAGCTGCGCCAGCCAAGGCGCCGACGAGACTACGCAGGGAAAATACCGGTTCGTGACCGCTGACGCTGCGGTTCCGGAGACCAGCACGAGAGCAATCGCACCGCCAGCGGCGACAAGAGCGCTCGTCATCCTTCGCACGTCACTCCTCCGCCAGGCACTCGAGGAGGTCGATCGAGTTCTGCTCGGCCTGTTCGACCATTTCGTCCCAAGTGTCTGCGGGATCAACACCGTTCCCGGCCAGACACTCCCTCAGCCGTGCGGCGTCGGCCGATGTGTCCTGGCGCGCAACCTGCCACAGCATGTCCAACTGAGCGAACTCGGCGTCGTAGCACCGCTGCTCGCTTCCGTCCGACACGGCGTCGTCGGGAATCCGATACGCGATCACCTCGTTTGCTTCATCGGTGATCTCAAGGTCGTATCCGCTGGCGCTCAGGCAACTCGAGAATCTGCCGAACCCCGCCGTGTACTCGTCGTACGTTGCAACGCCATCCGCGACAGCCGCAGCCTGTTCGGCCGACATGCTCGCCACCAATGGCGACGGATGAGCGCCCGGCTTGGCTTCGCCAGCGCAGCCTGCAAGCGCCGCCAGCACGACGAACCCCGCGAAGGCGGATGTCAGCCTCGACATGCCGCCCACGCTACGTCGATGACGCTGGCGAATCAAGGCCCGCACTCGTGACGTGGTGGCCAGCTTGGTGCCCGGTGAGCATGCAGCCCGGGCGGCGGCCGCCCTGTCGGCGGAACCGCATCGGCCTTACTCCGCCGTCGCCCGCTCCAGCACCAGCTCGCGCACGCGGGCCGCATCCGCCTGGCCCTTCATGGCCTTCATGACGGCGCCGATCACGGCACCGGCGGCCTGCACCTTGCCGTCGCGGATCTTCTCGAGCACGTCGGGCTGGGCGGCAAGAGCCTCGTCGATCGCGGCGATGAGGGCGCCGTCATCCGACACGACCTTGAGGCCGCGCTTCTCGACGACCTCAGATGGGCGGCCCTCCCCCTCGATGACGCCCTCGAGCACCTGGCGGGCGAGGCGGTCGGTGAGCTCGCCCGTCTCGACGAGGGCGATGAGCTCCGAGACGTCGAGCGGCGACACGAGCGACGACGGCTCGGCCGAGCGGGTGTTCGCGATGCGGGCGATCTCGCCCGTCCACCACTTGCGGGCCTGGGCCGGCGCGGCGCCCGCCGCGACCGTCTCCTCGATCTCGACGAGCAGGCCGGCGTTCTTCACGTCGCGGAACTCGAGGTCGGTGAAACCCCACGCCTCCTGCAGGCGGCGACGGCGCACGGCCGGGGCCTCGGGCAGGGCGGCGCGCAGCTGCTCGATGAGCTCGGGGCTCGGCTCGATCGGCAGCAGGTCGGGCTCGGGGAAGTAGCGGTAGTCGTCGGCATCCGACTTGGGCCGACCAGCGGATGTCACGCCGCGGTCTTCGTGCCAGTGGCGCGTCTCCTGCGTGATGGTGCCGCCCGCCGCGAGGATCGCGGCCTGCCGCTGGATCTCGTAGCGCACGGCGCGCTCGACCGAGCGGAAGGAGTTGACGTTCTTCGTCTCGGTGCGGATGCCGAGCTTGACCCCGGGGTGGGGGTTCACCGACGCATCGACGGTGGTTTCGAGACGCGCCGCTTCGCGGCGCTCCTCAACCACCTGAGTTCGCGGGCGCAGCGAGACGTTCGCGTCGCAGCGGAGGTTGCCGCGCTCCATGCGGGCCTCGGAGATGCCGAGGGCGCGCACGATGTCGCGGATGGTCGAGACGTAGGCCTTCGCCACCTCGGGTGCGCGGTGCTCGGTGTTGAAGATCGGCTTCGTGACGATCTCGACGAGCGGCACGCCCGCGCGGTTGTAGTCGACCAGCGAGTACTCGGCGCCGTGGATGCGGCCCGTCGCGCCGCCCACGTGGGTGAGCTTGCCGGCATCCTCCTCCATGTGCGCGCGCTCGATCGGGATCGTGAACGAGGTGCCGTCTTCGAGCTCCACCTCGACGGAGCCCTCGAAGGCGATCGGCTCGTCGTACTGGCTGATCTGGTAGTTCTTCGGCAGGTCGGGGTAGAAGTAGTTCTTGCGAGCGAAGCGGCTGCTGGGAGCGATCTGGCATCCGAGCGCCAGCCCGAGCGAGATCGAGTACTCCACGGCCTTCTCGTTGACGACCGGCAGGCTGCCGGGAAGCCCCAGGCACAGCGGCGTGATCTGCGTGTTGGGGGCCGCGCCGAAGCCGCCGGGCGCCGCGGGATTGGGCGCGTCGCTGAACATCTTCGTCGCGGTCGAGAGCTCGACGTGCACCTCGAATCCGAGCACCGGCTCGAACAGCTCGAGCGCCTTGTCGAAGTCCATGAGGTCGGGCTTGGCCATGCGTTCGATTCTAGGCGGGCGGATGCCGTGGCCGTTCCGCGCGGTGGCCCGCCACATGCGGGTCAGCCGCATGCGAAAGCGCCCCGGGCGAACCCGAGGCGCATCCGCGAAACTGTCACAGCATCCGGATCAGCGGGGAACCTCGCCGCGCCAGGCGCCCGTCTCGCTGCCCTGCGACTCGATGAACTCCTTGAAGTTCTTGAGGTCCTTGCGCACGGCGTGCGTGCCCGCGCCCAACCACGAGCCGAGCACCTCGAGCGCGCCCTCGGGCTCCCAGTCGAGCTGCACGGTCACACGCGAGGTGGCGTCGCTCAGCCTGTGGAACGTCACGACGCCCGCGTGCTGGGTCTCGCCGCCCGTGCTCTTCCAGGCGATGCGCTCATCCGGGTTCTGCTCGGTGACGACCGCGTCGAACTCGCGCTCGGCACCGGCCACCTTCACCTTCCAGTGCAGGTGGGTGTCGTCTTGCTGGGTGATCGACTCGACTTCGTCGAGAAAGCGCGGGAACGACTCGAACTGCGTCCACTGGTTATAGGCCGTCGTGACCGGCACGTCGACGTCGATGCTCTCGGTGATCTGCGTCATGGTGTCTCCTGTTCGTCTCCTCCAGCACAAAGCACCCGCACGAATCTGCACAGGCCCTTGACGTGCTCGGTCTCAGCGTTCGCGAGGCGTGCGCGTCGACCACCACGCCCACACCATGAGCACCGGCTGCAGGAACAGCCGCGCGAAGCGCTTGGCGTCGGTGTCGAGCCCGAAGGCGTCGCGCCGCGCACGCCACTGCGAGATGTTGCCGGGGAACACCCCGAGCAGGAACGCGATCGTCGCCCATCCGATGGCCGGACGGATGCGGCGCGGCGCCACCACGAGCGCCGTGCCGACGGCGGTCTCGACGACGCCCGAGGCGATCACGGTCTGATCTTTCGTGAGCGGCACCCAGTCAGGGATCTGCGCACGGAACTCCCGTCGCGCGAAGGTGTAGTGCCCGATGCTCAGGAAGATGAGGCCCGCGCCGAGGGTCACGCGCGCTGCGCCACGCAGGAAACCGGATGCCATGGGCCCAGCCTGGCGGCGGATGCTGCGGTGCGGCAGGGGGTTGCGCCCGAGTCCATCGGGTGGCAGGCGCGACGCGGCATCCTCTCCACACGCCCATCTGTGGATACGACTTCTCCACGAATCCTCAGAAACACTAGAACATGTGTTCGATGCCTGGGATCATGGACACATGCCCTCCTCCCCCGCCTACCTCGCCACGATCGGCGACACGGCGGTGCCGCTTGCCCTCCCCGGGGTGCGGCGAATGCGCGATGCCGAACTGCTCGACGCGCAGCGCACGGTCGCCGAGGTACAGCGTCGGCTCTCGGCCGTGCAGGCGGCCATCGCGGGCGAGATCGCCCACCGGTCGCGCCGCGAACTCGGCCACAGCGGCCTCGCCGCAACGTACGGTCAGCGCACCGCCGAGGGCCTCATCTCACAATTGACAGGCGGGTCGACTCGCGAGGCGCGCACGCTCGTCAAGATGGGTGAGCTGCTTCCCACCGCTGTGAAGCGGGCGGATGGGCCGCGCCCGGCGGAATGGCTGCGCGTGATCGGTGACGCGGTGGCTTCCGCATCCATCTCGCCCGACGCGGCCGACATCATCCGCACGCGACTCGGGGCGACCGAGCTTGCGCGCGAGGTTGAGGCGCACGCTGCTGAGGGCGGTTGTACCGGCGGAGGCGGTTGTGCCGGCGGAGGCGGTTGTACCGGCGGAGGCGGTTGTGCCGGCGGAGGCGGTTGTGCCGGCGGAGGCGACTGCGCTGGCGAGGGCCACTGCGCCGACGAGGGCGACTGCGCCGCGGGCGCGGAGGGCTCAACCGCCGCAGCGCAGTCAGCCGGCTCCTCTGCCGCTGCGCTCACGGCTGCGACCCATGCCCTCGTCGCCGAGGCGCCCGCGCTCACGATCGAGCAACTCAGCATCCGCGCCAGCCGCGCCCGCGACGAACTCGATCTCGCGGGCGTCGCCCAGCGCGAGCGCGAGCAGCACGAGCGCCGCTTCCTGCGCCTCACACCGCAAGCGGACGGCATGGTGCGGCTCACGGGCCTGCTCGACCGGGAGTCGGCCGCGATCGTCAAGCCCATCGTCGACGCGGTCACCTCACCGCGCCGCCCTGGGCCGCGTTTCGTCGACGCGCACGCCGGTGCTACCACGCCCGGTGCCGACGCGCCCGGTGCTGCCGCGCCCGGTGCCGCCGCGCCCAGTGCCGACGCGCGCGGTGGCGCCGCTGCCGCTGCCACCATGCCCGCTGGCGCCGCTGCCGCCTCGGGTGGTGCCGCTGCCGCCGTCGGTGCCACGCCGACCGCGAGCGACCGCGTGCGTGAGGCGCGCACGCTCGACCAGCTCGTGCTCGACACGGTCGTCGAGCTCATCCGGGCCGGCGCCCGCGTCGACGACGGCCGCCTACTCGGCGACCGCAAGCCGGCGGTGCGCATCCTCGTGACGCAGCGCGACTTGCACTCCGAACCGGATGCCGTGGGCAACCGACCGGGCGTCGCCTACTTCGAGGGGCAGAGCGAAGCGGTCTCCATCGCGACGGCCGAGCGATTCATCTGCGCGAGTGGCGCGGTGCCGATCCTCTTCGACGACGACGGGCGCGTACTCAACCTCGGCCGCGAACAACGCCTGTTCAGCGAGAAGCAACGGCTGGCCTTGGCGGCCCGCGATGGCGGCTGCCTCATGTGCGATCGGCCACCATCGTGGACCGAGGCGCATCACATCGACCACTGGCAAGACCATCACGGGCGCACCGACATCGACGATGGCGTGCTCCTGTGTCGCCACTGCCACCTGCTCGTGCACAACCGCGGCTGGCGCATCACTCGCACGGGCGGCATGTACTTTCTCGAGCGACCGGACGACGACGGCGTGCTGCGCCGCGCCCCGCTGCCGTCGCGCAGCCCGGCGCTCGACCGGCTCCGCCGCACGGCATAGCTGTCATCGCGCACGCAGGCGTCCCGACGCGGTAGGTCTGCGCCATCACGCGGCGCCCAGCGCCGCGGACGCCCACAACGGCCCGCCGTGCGGTTCGCGCGCCGCGGTGGATGCGCTGCCGTGGTGGTGCGGCCCGCAGCGCCAGGCTCGTCGGTGATACCCGCGGCGGCCTCCGACCCGCAGTCGGGGGCAGCGGCGCCGCGGCGGGGGCTCGCGCTGTAGCGCAGCCGTCCGTGTAAAACGACGCAGGCTATCGGCAACGGAGCAAGGCATCGGGGCGTGGCGCGCCCCGCACAACGGAGAGCTGGGTCCCGTTGCATCACTGGCAGCGCGGGCGACAGATGTGTACAGTGTCCACATTGACTCGAAGGAGGCTTCCCATGGCATCCGCACTTCCCCCGGTGGTCGACGAGGGGACCTGGCGCCGAGAACTCGAGCAGTTGCGCATCCGCGAGAAGGCGGCGACTCGCGAGCTCGACGCGATCGCCGCGCAGCGCCGACGACTGCCGATGGTCGAGCTGCCGGAGTACACGCTCGTGGGCGAGCACGGTCCGGTTCGGCTCGTCGACGTCTTCCAGGGCAAGAGCCAGCTCATCACGTACCACCACATGTGGCAGGACGGCGCCGAATGGCAGTGCCCCGGATGCACGAGCCTCACTATGCAGTACACCCGCCTCGGGTTCCTCGAGCCCTACGACGCGCGCTTCGTGATCGTGTCGCAGGGCCCCATCGAGGAGCTGCTCGCGTACCGCGACAAGGTCGGAAACCGCATGGAGTGGTACTCGAGCGCGGGCAGCCCGTTCGGTGCCGACATGGACGCCCCACCGAACGGCGGCTTCGGCGTCAATGTGTTCCTGCGTGACGGCGACACCGTGTACCGCACCTGGCACACGAACGGGCGCGGAACGGAGCAGATCAGCCACACCTTCCCGCTCATCGATCTGCTGCCGTACGGCCGGCAGGAGGCCTGGCAGGACTCACCCGACGGGTGGCCGCAAACGGACACGTACCAGGGGTGGCTGCAGCCGTGGGACGTCGCGCGGCTCTACGGGGACGCGGATGCGGCGGTGCATGCGGGAGGGCATGAGCATCGGCACTGAGGGCGGCCGCGCGGGGCGCGGCGAGCGAGCGGCGGTGGTTTCGAGACGCGTCGCTCCGCGGCGCTCCTCAACCACCTGACGAGCGCGTGGGAGGGCGGCGCGTCAGAGGGCCGGAGCCTGGGCGAGCAGCGGGCCGCCCCACTTCGCTTCGAGCAACTGCTCGAGAGCAGCACCCACGGTGTAGAGACGCGCGTCCTCGCGAGCCGGCGCCATGAACTGGATGCCGACCGGGAGGCCGTCTTCCGGAGCGAGCCCCGACGGCAGCGAGATGCCCGGCACACCCGCGAGGTTGGCCGGGATCGTCGTGAGGTCGTTGAGGTACATCGCGAGCGGGTCGTCGACCTTCGAGCCGAGGGGGAACGCGGTCGTCGGCGCGGACGGCGTCGCGAGCACGTCCACCTGCGCGAATGCGGCGTCGAAGTCTCGCTGGATGAGCGTGCGCACCTTCTGCGCCGAGCCGTAGTAGGCGTCGTAGTAGCCCGCTGAGAGGGCATAGGTGCCGAGGATGATGCGGCGCTTCACCTCGTCGCCGAAGCCCGCCTCGCGCGTCGCCGACATGACGTCTTCGACGGTCGGCTGACCATCGGGCGTCACGCGCATCCCGAAGCGCACCGAGTCGAACTTCGCGAGGTTGCTCGACGCCTCCGCCGGGAGGATGAGGTAGTACGCCGCGATCGCGTAGCGGAACGACGGCGCCGACACGGGCACGATCTCGGCGCCCTCGGCCTCGAGCAGCGCGAGCGCCTCCTCGAAGCGCTGCACGACACCCGGCTGGAAACCCTCGCCCCCCGCGAGGTCGGTCACGACGCCGACGCGGAGACCGCGGATCGCGCCCTCGCGACGACCGGCGCGCGCGGCATCCGCGAACGACGGCCAGGCATCCGGGATCGAGGTGGAGTCGTGCGGGTCGTGCCCGCCGATGACATCGTGCAGGAGGCCCGCGTCGAGCACGGTGCGCGTCACGGGGCCCACTTGGTCGAGCGAGGAGGCGAGCGCGATCGCCCCGTAGCGCGAGACGCCTCCGTACGTCGGCTTGACGCCGACCGTGCCCGTCACGGCAGCGGGCTGACGGATCGAGCCGCCCGTGTCGGAGCCGAGGGCGAGCGGTGCTTCGAAGGCCGCGAGCGCCGCGGCCGAGCCGCCGCCCGATCCGCCCGGGATGCGCGTGAGATCCCACGGGTTGTGCGTGTTGCCGTAGGCCGAGTGCTCGGTCGACGAGCCCATTGCGAACTCGTCCATGTTGGTCTTGCCGAGCGGCACGAGGCCCGCGGCCCGCATGCGCGCGACGACGGTCGCATCGTAGGGCGGCACCCAGCCCTCGAGGATCTTCGACCCCGCCGTCGAGGGCATGTCGAAGGTGCACAGCACGTCTTTGATCGCGACCGGCACGCCCGCGAGGCCGGATGCCGTTCCCTCGACGCGTGCCTTGTCGATCGCCGCGGCCGTGTCGAGCGCGTTCTCGTTGACGTGCAGGAAGGCGTGGACACCGCCGTCGACCTCGGCGATGCGGTCGAGATGCGCCTGCGTCACCTCGACGCTCGAGACCTCGCGCGCGTCGAGCAGCTCGACGAGCTCGGCCGCCGACTTCGTGACGAGGCTCACTGCTCCTCCCCCAGGATCGACGTCACCTTGAAGTAGTCGCCATCGCGCTCGGGAGCACCCGCGAGCGCCTCGTCCGGGCTCAGCGTGCGGCCCACGACATCCGGACGCGTGACGGTACCGAGCGCGATCGGGTGGCTCGTCGCGGGCACGTCGGGGGTCGCGACCTCGCGCACTGTCGCGACGGCGTCGACGATCTGCCCGAGCTCCCCCGTCAGCCGCTGCACCTCGTCGTCGGTGAGCCCGATGCGCGCGAGGTGCGCGAGATGGCGCACGACTTCCGGAGTGATCTCAGACACGCTCTCCATCCTACGGGGGCGCGAAGGACGCCCCCGCGGCGCCGGCTCAGAGCACGCGTGTGAGAGCGCGCGCGAAGTCACCGCGCGAGTGGTCGGGCCCCGTCACGAGGTCGCCAGCGTCGATGCCGATGAGCGCGAGGTTCCGCAGCGACATGCTGCCCGGCGCGAAGTAGTCGTTGTGGGTGACGGCTCCCCCGAGCTCGGCGCCCGTCACGGAATCCGTCCCCGCCGCGACCGAGAACAGCCGTGCCCCGTAGGCGCGCGACGACGGCTGGCTTCCGAAGACGCCCGACGCGGGGATCGGGTCCCACTCGGCCGCGCCCACCCACACGTTGCCGCCCGTGACGTGCAGCTCGCTCACCGAGCGCGCCGGGCTGCCCGGTGACCCGACGACCGCGAGCGCGTCGACGCTCACGTCGTCTTCCGCGAGAGACAGCAGGGCGGCCGTCGAACCGTAGGAGTGTGCGAGCACCGCGAGGTACGGCTGATCGTCGCCGCGCAATGCCCGCAGCCCCTGCAGGGATGCCGTGAGCGCGTCGCGACCCTCCCGTGCGAGCTCCATCGAGGCGACGTTCACGAGGCTCGGCGTCGTGTAACCGATCCAGGCGACGGCGGCGACCCGCGCATCCGTTCCGGGATCGAGCAGCTGCAGCCACCGCTGCTGGTCGTCGACGAGGGTCTGGGCCGTCGCCGTCCACGCCTCGATCTGCGCGTCGACGCCGAAGAACATGCCGGGCACGAGGTAGTTCACGTAGTCGGCATGCGCGAGATCGCCCACGGCGATGACGGCCCGCCCCTCGCCCGTCACGTCGAGGGTCACGAGGCGCCGCAGCTCGTCGTGCGGCGCAAGAGCCTTCTCGATCTGCTCGAGCATGTGCTGCCGACCCTCGAGCTCCGAACGCTCGGCGCGGCCGATCGTCCCCGCGAGCCGTGCGTGCAACTCGTCGCTCGCCTCGGCGAGCACGTCGCGATTGGCCCGATCGCGGGTGCCATAGGGCACGCCCTCGAGATTGCCGATGAGCTCGGGGGCGAGCGCGCGCAAGGTGAGGCGTCCGCTGAGCGGTGCACCGCTCCACCACGCCGCCACCTCGGCGGCCGCCGGCGGATGCGCGATCAACTCGGTCACGGCATCCGGATGCGCGTCGAGGAAGCTGCGCACGTCGCCGCGCGGCAGCGAGTCGAGTCGATCGAGCAGCGCGATGCCGTGCAGGCTGTCGAGCGGCGCCGACGGCCCCCCGAACGGATCGGCGACCGGGTCGGCGGGCAGGCCGGGCATCGCCTCGCCCACGACGACCGACGCGGGCTCGATTGACATCGGCTCGACAGGCGCGCCGACGGCCCCGACGAGGAGCGCCGGGGTCGCGAGCAGCAAGGCGATCTCGATCAGCTGATTGCCCTTCCCAGTAGCTCTCAGCTAGCGGATGGCACATTCTACCGCGGGCATGCGTTGTCCGACCCCCGTGAAATCACGCTCCCATCTGCCATGCGGAGCTGTCACGCGTCACGATGGGCGCATGGACACCACGATGCTCTCGCTCGTCCCCGTGCTCGCAGTCAGCGCCGCGGCACCCATCGTGAGCGACCTGCTGCCCGGCCGCATCCGGATCCCGCAGCTCGTGCTCCTCATCCTCGGGGGCATCCTCGTGGGGCCGCAGCTGCTCGACTGGGCTCGCCCGGCCGACATCACGCTGTTCTCGACGGCGGGCATGGGCTTCCTCTTCCTGCTCGCGGGCTACGAGCTCGATCTCGACCTGTTTCGACGGCGTGTCGGACGACGGGCCATCTTCGCGTGGCTTACCTCGTTCGTCATCGGGGCGGCCGGAATGCTCGGTCTCGCCGCGGCGGGCATCGTCGGCACACCCATCGTTCTCGCGATCGCCTTGTCGACCACTGCACTCGGCGCGCTCGTCCCCGTGCTCAAAGAGAGCCGCATGCTCACGACGAGCCTTGGTGTGGCCGTCTTCGCCGTCGGCGCCGTCGGCGAGCTCGGCCCCATCCTCGCGATGCCCATCTTCCTCGGCACCGACGGATCGCTCGCGGGCATCGTGCTCGAGCTGCTCTTCATCGCGCTCATCGTGCTCATCGCGGTGATCCCGTGGCAACGCACCCCCGAGCGTCTCCGCCGTATCCTGCAGGCGCGTGAGCATGCGACGGGGCAGCTCACCGTGCGCCTCGTCGTGCTCGTGCTCTTCGGCCTCCTGCTCATCTCGGAGGAACTCGGCTTCGAGTCGGTGCTCGGCGCGTTCGCCGCGGGCATCGTGCTACGACGCTGGGCGACGCCCGCGCGCGGCTCCCTCCCCGAGAAGCTCGATGCGATCGCGTACAGCATCTTCATCCCGGTTTTCTTCGTCTACTCGGGTATGACGCTCAACGTCGACGCGATCGTCGGCGACCCCCTCCCGCTCGTGATCTTCCTCGTGTTCCTGCTGCTCATCCGCGGAGCTCCGCTCCTGTTCTGGTTCCGTGACCGCGCACCGCGCGAGCGTGCGGCGATCGCGCTCTTCGGCGCCACGAGCCTGCCGCTGCTCATCGCGCTCACCGAGATCGGCGTGCGCACAGGACGGATGTCGGACGAGCTGCAGGCAAGCGTCATCGGCGCCGGCGTCGTGTCGGTGCTCGTGTTCCCGATCATCGGCGTGTTGCTCTCACCACGCGTCGCGCCCGGCGAGGATGACCGGATCGACGACGCCGTTCCCGGTGCAGTCGGCTTCCTCGAGGCCGAACGCGCGGTCGACCGCGCCATCGAGACCTCCCCCGATGCCGACCTCAGTCGAGGATCGAAGGCCCCTCGGCCAGAAACCGAGTGAAGTCGTCGGCCTCGACGACAGGGATGCCGAGGTCGGCGGCCTTGGTGGCCTTGGACCCGGCACCGGGCCCCACGACGACGAAGTCGGTCTTCTTGCTCACGCTCGACGCGGACTTGCCCCCCGCCGCGATGACCGCCTCTTGCGCCTCATCGCGCGAATGCTCGGGCATGGCCCCCGTGACGACGATCGTGAGCCCCGAGAGCGGACCCTCGATCGATGCCGCACGACCCGGGCCCGGATGCCCCGGCGTCTCCCACGGCACGCCCGCCGCCGCCCACCGCTCGACGATCTCGACGTGCCAATCGACGGCGAACCAGTCGAGCACGGCGTCCGCGATGATGCCCCCCACACCGTCGACGGCCGCGAGCTCCTCGCGCGAGGCGGCGCGGATCGCGGCGAGCGAGCCGAACCAGTCGGCAAGGGCGCGAGCTGCGACCGGCCCGACGTGGCGGATGCTGAGGGCCACGAGGAACCGCCAGAGCTCTTTCGACTTCGCCTTCTCGAGCTCGTCGATGAGCGTCTTGGCGGCCTCCGACGGCCCCTCGACGGCCGCCTGCCCCTTGCGCGCGTGCTCGACGATCTTGCGATAGGGCGCGCGCAGGTCGAAGGAGCCGTCGGGGAGTTGCCGCCGCATCCCCGTCTCGGGGTCGCGCACGACGACTTCTATGGGCATGAGCTGCTCGAGCGTGAGGTCGAAGAGGCCGGCCTCGGTCTCGAGCGGCGCACCGACCTCGGCCTGCGTGAGGGCCGCCGCACCGACCTCGCCGAGCCCCTCGATGTCGAGGGCACCGCGCGAGCCGATGTGCTCGACGCGCCCCCGCACCTGCGCCGGGCACGCGCGCGCGTTGGGGCAGCGCAGGTCGACGTCGCCCTCCTTCGCGGGCGCGAGCGGCGTGCCGCACTCGGGGCAGTTCGCGGGCATGACGAACTCGCGCTCGGAGCCGTCGCGCAGTTCGACGACGGGCCCGAGCACCTCGGGGATCACGTCGCCCGCCTTGCGCAGCACGACCGTGTCGCCGATGAGCACGCCCTTCGCCTTGACGACGTCTTGGTTGTGGAGCGTCGCCTGGCGCACGGTTGAGCCCGAGACGCGCACGGGCTCCATGACGGCGAAGGGGGTCGCGCGACCCGTGCGCCCCACCGACACGACGATGTCGAGCAGCTTGGTGTTGACCTGCTCGGGCGGGTACTTGTAGGCGATCGCCCAGCGCGGCGCGCGCGAGGTGGCGCCGAGCTCGTCGTGCAGCGCGAGCTCGTCGACCTTGACGACGATGCCGTCGATCTCGTGCTCGACGTCGTGGCGGTGCTCGCCGTAGTGCGCGACGTAGTCGAGCACGCCGTCGATGTCGGTGCTCACGCGGCTGTAGGGCGTGATCGGCAGACCCCAGCCCGCGAGCAGCTCGTAGATCTCGCTCTGCGCCGACACCGGCGGGTTCGGCCACGCGCCGATGCCGTGCACGAAGAGCCGCAGCGCTCCGATGCGCGCAAGGGCCGCCTCGCGCTCGAGGCCCTCCTTCTTGTCGAGCTGCTGGCGCAGACCACCGGATGCCGCGTTGCGCGGGTTCGCGAAGGCCGGGAAGCGCCGCGCGGCGGCGTTGCGCGCCTTCTCCTCGTCGAAGCCCGCGGAGCGCCCGGATGCGCGCGCCGCCGCCTCCTGGAAGGCGCGTTCGCGCAACTCGGCCTGCAGCTCGTTGAGCTCGTCGAACGCCTTGACGGGGATGAACACCTCGCCTCGCACCTCGACGAGGGCGGGATGGCCCGTGCCGCTCAGGCGCTCGGGGATGTCGGCGAGCCGCAGCGCGTTCTCGGTGACGATCTCGCCCACGCGGCCGTCGCCGCGCGTCGCCGCGGAGGTCAGCACGCCGTTCTCGTAGCGGAGGCTGATCGCGAGCCCGTCGATCTTGAGCTCGGTGAGCCAGTGCACGGGGCGACCCGCGGCATCCGCCGTCTTGACGCACCAGTCGCGCAGCTCGTCGGCCGAGAAGACGTTGTCGAGGCTCAACATGCGCTCGGCGTGCGCGATCGTCGCGAGGCCGCTCTCCTCGACGCCGCCGCCGACCGTCTGGGTCGGCGAGTCCTGGCTCTGCAGCTCGGGGAAGAGTCGCTCGAGCTCTTCGAGGCGGCGCATCATGGCGTCGTACTCGGCGTCGTCGACGAGGCTCGTGTCGCGCTCGTAGTAGGCCTCGCGCAGCTCGAGGATGCGCGCGGTGAGCGCCTCGGCCTCGTCGTGCGCGCGCTGGAGGGCAGCGCTCGTCTCGTCGGGGAGCTGGTCGACGTCGGTTCCGCGGGGCACGGGTTCAGCCTAGGCGCGACGTCCGACGGTGGGGACGGTGGTTTCGAGACGCGTCCGGCTCCGCCGGGCGCTCCTCAACCGCCTGCCAGCGGCGGCAGCGAGGTCAGTGGTTTTGAGACGCGTCCGGCTCCGCCGGGCGCTCCTCAACCGCCTGCCAGGGCGACCGGGACGGCCGAGACGGTGCGGTCGATCGTGCACTGGCCCACGACGCGCGTGCCGACGTAGAGGACCGCCGTCTGGCCAGGGGCCACGCCCTCGATCGGCTCGTCGACGCGGATGACGAGCTCGCCGTCGTCGAGGCGCGCCCACGCCGGCACGGGGTCGCCGTGCGCCCGCACCTGCACCTCGCACGCGAAGCCGGCCACCGCATCCGCGGGCGCGGCGCCCGCCCAGCTGTAGCGGGACCCCGCGAGCTCGGCGATCGCGAGCGCCTCGCGCGGGCCCACGACGACCTCGTTGGTCTTGGGCCGCACCTCAAGCACGAAGCGCGGGCGCCCGTCGGGCGCGGGGAAACCGATGTTGAGCCCCTTGCGCTGACCGACCGTGAACGCCGCCGCCCCGGGGTGGGTGCCGATGCGCTCGCCCGAGCGGTCGAGGATCGCCCCCTCTTCCGCGCCGACCTTCTCGGCGAGCCAGCCGCGCGTGTCGCCGTCGGGGATGAAGCAGATGTCGTGGCTGTCGGGCTTCGCGGCGACCGAGAGGCCCCGCGCCTCGGCCTCGGCGCGCACCTCGGCCTTCGAGGGCGTCGCCCCGAGCGGGAACCACGCGTGCGCGAGCTGCTCGGCGGTCAGCACGCCGAGCACGTACGACTGGTCCTTCGCCCACGCGGCCGCGCGGTGCAGCTCGACGCCATCCGGACCCTGCCGCACCTCGGCATAGTGACCCGTGACGACCGCGTCGAAGCCGAGCGCGAGCGCCTTCTCGAGAAGCGCCGCGAACTTGATGCGCTCGTTGCAGCGCATGCACGGGTTGGGCGTGCGACCCGCCGCGTACTCGGCGACGAAGTCGTCGATGACGTCTTCACGGAACCGTTCCGAGAAGTCCCACACATAGAACGGGATGCCGAGCTTCGCGGCTGCGCGGCGCGCGTCCATCGCGTCCTCGATCGTGCAGCATCCACGTGAGCCCGTGCGCAGGGTGCCCGGAGCACGAGACAGCGCAAGATGGACGCCGACGACCTCGTGGCCCGCCTCGACGGCGCGCGCGGCCGCGACGGCGCTGTCGACGCCGCCGCTCATCGCCGCGAGGATCTTCACCGCTCCAGGGTACGCGGCGTCGCGGGCGGGGCGCTGCCCTTCGGTTGCGGCGGGCCGCGGGGGAACCTGCACGTTCATCCTCCGCGGCCCGCCTGCACGCCGGCATCGGACCGGCGTGCTGGTCTCTACTCGCGCGCCCGGCGCTCGGCGCGGCGCCTGCTCACCACGAGCCCGGCACAGCCGAGGATGAGGGCGAGGGCGGCGAGCCCGGCCAAGAGCATGACGCCCTCGGCTCCCGTCGAGGCGAGATCCGGGTCGGGCGCAGGCGCCGCGGCGAGCGTGAAGCTGCCCCACGCCGCGAGCGCGCCGTCGGCCGCGTAGAGGGAGAGCGTGTGCTCGCCCGCGGGGAGCGACGACGGGACCGGGACACGCACGGTGCCCGCGGCATCCGCGCGGAACCAGCCGAGGCGCGTCGGCTCGGAGTGGACGACCGCGTAGAACCAGTCGTCCGCGGCATCCGCGCCGAGCTCGGCCACGAGCACTCCGTCGATGAGGCGGAAGTGCGCCGGCCCGAGCTCGAGCGAGGGGTCGAGCTGCGACGGGTCGAGTACGTCGATCTCGGTGTCGGGCTCCTCCGCGCCGGGGTCGGTCGAGGGCTCGGCGTCGGCGACGACGTAGTGCTCGCCGTAGGCGATCGGGAACTCGAGCGCACCCGTCACCTCGTCGACGGTCGCCGTGACCTCGGCGCCCGAGCCGTCGCGCACGACGAGCTCGCGCCCCTCGCGGTCGCCGAGGGATGCCGACTCGATGCGGATGCCGCCCGTCGTCGTGCCGTCCTCGCCGACGGTCGTGAACTCGGCGCCCTCGGGTGCCATGGGGAAGACGCGCGCCTCGAGCGCACCGTCGACCTCGTGCACGAGCACGCCGTCGCCGCCGACGAAGGCCGGGATCTTGCCGAACGGCTGCGGATACGCGGTGAGCGTCGTGGGACCCGTGAAGCGCTCGCCCGTCTCGATGTCCATCCACTCGCCCGCGGGCAGGTAGACATCGCGCGTCGTCGCCGTCGTCGCATCGCTTCCGTAGAGCGGGGCGACGAGGAGCGACGGCCCGAGCATCCACTCGTACTGCTTCGCCGTCTTCGACACGAGATCGTACGTCGCCGCGTCGTCCGGGTAGGCGATCGGCAGGGGCGTCGCCGTGTACGGGAAGCCCGTCTCGTACGAAGCGATCGCCGCGGCGTAGATGTAGGGCTGGTACTCGGCGTGCCATTGCGCCGCCTTGAGAGTCGCCGCCACGAGCGACGCGTCGCTCATGACCCACGGCTCGTTGCCGAACGACATCGACGGCGACATGGCGGCGTACATCGCGTTGCGAGCGAGGTACTTCTGCTTGTCGGCGTTCGTCGCGAGGTCGGCCATGATGCGCCCGCCCACGATGTCGGGGTAGTAGTTCGCCTGGCCGCTCGCCGCGAACGCGAGGCCGTTGATGACTGTGCGGTCGCGGTCGCCCGCCCCCTGGTTGTAGTCGGTGTCGTTGAGACGCAGGATCGAGCCGGGCACCGAGTACGCGCTGTTGCGCACCATCATGAGCGCGCCATCCGCGTCGAGGGCCTCGTTGACGTTGTTCACGAGGTCGTTCATGGCGAACGCCTGGTTCGACGTCGCGTTGAACATGTGGTCCTCTTTGAACCCGTCGGCCTCCCACAGCCGCTCGTGCTCGACGAACCAGGCCACGGCATCCGCGTTGTCGGGGTCGATGAGGTAGACCCTGCCGCTCGGGAACGAGATGGTCGAGAAGGTGCGCGGATGCCCGCTGTCGTCGGTCAGGAAGTAGCCGGCATCGAGCGCCTCCTGCACATAGGGGCCGTCCTTCGCGGGGTCGTAGGTGCCGCCGTCTTCCGGAAGCGCCGGGAACGACTGCCGCAGGCCCAGGATGAGCGCGATGTCGTTGTCGGCAAAGAATTTCTTGTAGGCATCGGGGTCGGGGTACTTCTCACCCCACATGCCGAAGCTCGACGTCGTGCCCTGCGCCGTTCCCACGTACGGCCAGAAGCCGGATCCCGTGACCGCCCAGCTGATCGGGAACCCCTTCGCGAGGTAGTCGGTGACCGACTGGGTGATCGTGGCCTGGTTGGTGTTGTAGCCGAGCGCGCCGTACGACTCGTAACCCACCCCGAAGTAGGTGTGATCCGGCCGGCTGTCGAGGTAGCCGGCGGCGTTGCGCGCCTCCTTGTAGGCGCCGTAGATCGTCTCCATGTCGCCGAAGAAGTAGTGCAGGCCGTCCATCTTCTCGCCCGTCACGCCGAGGAGCGTCGCGTCCCCGTCGATCTGCACCGCGAGGTGCCCACGATCGAAGGCGACCTCCGCGAATCCACGGTCGGGGAACACGGCGAAGTTCGACACGAAGCGCTGCTCGGTCGTGCCTGCGCTCGTCTGCGCGTAGTAGTCGAGGTTCTTGACGCCGTAGACGTTGAGGTTGCTGCGCCAGCCGCCGAGGTCGCCGAGCCCGTACGCGGGGTTCATGCCGCCCGCGAGCTGCGCGCGGATGATCGAGGTCGCGTCGTCGTCGGGGGTCACGTCGAGCTGCGCGCTCGCCTCGTCGATCGCGATGTCGACGGTCGCTGTGCGGCCGTTCGAGAAGAGCACCGAGAATGCGAGGCCATCGGCATCCGCCGAGACGAGCTCCGCGGAGATCGCGCGGCAGAGCTCGGCCGTATCCGTGCCGAGCAGAAGGCCCGTCGTCGCGTGCGCAGGGGCGATCGTCTCGCCCCCGCGCTCGAAGCCGTAGCGGAAGCCGGCGCGGTCGATCGTCATCGTCCATGCGTCGGCCTCGATACGCACGGTCGTGCCGTTCTGGCGGAGCGTGTAGGCACCGTGATCCGCGGGCTCGGCGTCGACCGCGGCGGGCGGCGTCGTGACGGTCTCGCACGCCGCGCCGACGGGCGCGATGCGCACGGCATCCGCACGCGTGATGGCCTTGGCGCTCGGGTTGGTGACGGCCGCGCCGCCGCTCGCGGTCACGGTGAGCGTGAGCACCTCGCCCTCGGCGAGCTCGATCGTGCCGAGCGTGTTCCACGTGCCGCCGTTGACCGTCTGGTCGATGAGCACGGGGCCGCCCGTGGCGCCGCCCGAGCTCGTCCAGCTGTACGACACCTTCTTGCCGTTATCGACGGATGCCGTGTAGTAGGTGCCGATCTGGTAGCGGCTCGCGCCGGGAGCCGTCAGCTGCCAGCTCGCCGTGTCGCCCTCGACGCGCGAGAAGCGCGGCTGGATGCCGCCGTAGCTGGGGTCGCGCGCCGTGCTCCACGTGCCGACCTCGGTGTAGCCCTCGCTGAGGGTCGTCGCGACGACGGTCGAGGGTTCTGCGGCGGCGGCGCTCTCGGCGCTCGCGAGCCCGAGCGTCGCGAGCACGGCGACGCCCGTCGTCGCCGCGATCGCGCGCCGCATACGCGTGCGCAGGATGGTCATGGTCATCTTCGTCCTCCGTGTCATGCGGGAAGCGGTCATGCCGCGCGGCGGCGGCGTTGCAGGATGAGGCCGGCGAGGATCGCGGATGCCGCGAGCAGCACCGCGAGCGCACCCGCCCCGAGCGAGAGGCCGGTCGCGGCCAGGTTCGGATCCGGGTCGGGAGCCGCAGCAGCCGCGACCGTGAACTCGCCCCACGCCACGAGCGCCCCGGACGCGTCATACAACTGCAGCGTGTGAGCACCCGCCGGCAAACCCGACGGGACCGGAACCGTGACGCGACCCGCGGCATCCGCCCGGAACCACCCCAAGCTCACCGGGTCGGAGTGCACGACCGCGTAGAACCACTCACCCGCCGCCGACGCACCGAGGTCGGCGACGAGCTTCCCATCGACCATCCGGAAGCGCGCGGGGTCGAGCTCGAGACCGGGATCGGCATCCGCCGGATCCACGACCGTGGGCACCGTCGTCGGCGGCTCCTCCTCGCCCGGCCCGCCCGGCTCCTCACCCTCCGCGGTCACCGTGAACGACGCCGACCGCGCGAACGACCCCAGACCATAGCTCACCGTCACGGTGTCGCCCTCCTCCGCGCCGACAGACGCGAGGTCGAGCGTCGCGGCGTAGTCGAGCCCGTTCACCGCCGTCTGCGTCACCGTCACCGGAGTAGGCGCCCCGCCGTTGACCGACACCAGCACCTCACCCGTATTGCCACCCGCCGCATCCATGTTGAGCGGGGCACGCAAGGACACACCCACCGAGCCACCGACAGGAACCGACGACGCATCGAGCGTGATCTCCGTCGAGGTGAACGCGCGCCACGCGAGCGACTCCATCCAGTTGGTCGTGTAGACGACCCAGCCCTCGGTATGCCCGATGTTGCTGATGCCCGGATTGAACGGGTAGTGACCGTTCTTCGGGCTGCCGTCGAAGACACCGTGCGAGCCCTGCAGGATGCCGTTGCCGCCCTGGTACTCGGAGAACCATCCGAGATCGAGGCCCTCGAAGGCGACCTCCGGATCGTTGATGCGGTACTGCGACGCGCGACCCGTGGGATTGCGGCCGAAGACGTTGTCGACGTGCGCCTGGGCGATCTCGGCGAGGCGGGCGTCGACGTCGGCGTCGCCGATGAGCGTCGACGCCGCGAGCGCGGCCCCCGGGAAGCCGAGCAGGTTGCCCGTCTCGTTGGGGTCCTCCCCCGAGCCGCCGCCCGTGAAGCTCGGGATGGTCCAGCGGTCGTCGCTGTACTTGCGGAAGTCCCACATGTTGTCGGATCGCGAGATCGCCACGTGAGCCCAGCGCTCGGCGAAGGCGCCGAGCCCCGCAGGCAATCGCTCGGCCGGCACCATGAGCGCGAGCGAACCGAGACCCGTCATGAGCTGGAACTCGCCCTGACGCTGCCCCTTGGTGGTCAGCGGGTCGTCGAGGTCGAGGTTGTCGATGAGCCACTGGGCCTGCGCGATGCCGGCGTCGAGGTACACCTCGGCATCCGGGCGGCCCTCGCGCTCGGCGACCTGCCACATCCGCAGGTTCGGCAGCACCGAGTGCCCGGGCGGGAACTCGCCCTTGCCCGTGCCGACCTGCGTGTAGACCTGCAGGAGGTTCGCGGTGTGCGGCGTGTAGTCGTGCCACGCGTAGCGGCTGTAGGCGTCCTGCGACCAGATCGGGAAGAGGTAGTCGCGCACGTCGTCGTAGAGCTTCTGCGGGATCCACTGCGAGAGAGCCGGGTAGGCCCACAGGAACGACGCGAGCTGCTCCTTGATGAGGGCATGGTCGTACTGCCCGCGCAAGTAGATCTCGGCACCCCACGCGATGAGCCGTGCGACCTCGGGAGCGTCGGGCGGCGTCGGATACTGCAGCCCGGAGTACGTGGCGTCGGGCATCCGGATCGCGCCGATCGCGCTCGGGTTGGCGAAGTACAAGTCGACGAGGGTCGGGATCTCGAACGACATCTGGTGCGAGTCACGCCAGCCGAGGCCCGCCTTGCAGAGGGCATCGGTGCCGTTGAGCGCGCGGTTCGAGAGGTCGCCGTAGAAGCAGCGCACGTCTGTCATGAAGGCGATCGCGTTGCGGTAGCTCACGCGCTCGGTCCAGTTGGCGCCGATGCCGAACTCGTAGGACTCCCCCTCGCCTGCGGCACCCGCGAGAAGGATGCGATACGGGCCCGTGGAGGCGGGGTCGAAGGCGCTGAAGTCGCCCACCTGCCCCGTGACGACACCCTCGTAGACGACCGCGTCGTCCGCGTCGACGACCTCGAAGTGCTCGCCGTCGAGAGCGCGCGGCGCCGTAAAGCGCTTGGGTCCGCCGAGGTCGTAGCCCGTCTGGTTGACGATGACGGGCTGGGCGGCGCCTGCCCCCGTGCTCGGCGTCCACGAGCAGCCGGTCGCGCTCGCGGGGTGCCCGGCAGGCACGGCGTCGAGCGCCTCGATGCCGATGCCCCCGAAGCCGACGACCGACTTGTACGAGCCGAGGCCGATCGTGCCGCCCACGGCGCCCGCAGCGACCGAGGCGACGAGCTCGCTGTTGATGTAGACGGCCATGATGCCGCCCGCGCGCACGATCTCGAGCTGGAACCACTCGCCGAACTTCACGGGAGAGGAGCCCGTGCAGAGAGTCAGCACTGAGTTGGGTCGTGCGATGCGGAACCCGGCCGGGGTGAACTGCACGGCGGTGTTGTTGGCCGTCGCCGAGTAGGGGCTCAACAGATCGGTCAGGAACGACACCGTGCCCGTCGTGCTCTCCACGTTCATGCTGAGCCGGATGCGGTACTGCGCGGGCAGCTCGATCGCGGCCGTCGGGCGGATGTAGCTTCCGGATGCGGCATCCGGGTTCGCGACGCGCAGGTAGTCGAACTCCGCGGTCGCGGGCGCCCAGACGCCGAGAGAGCTCGACCCGATCGCGGTCCAGTCGGCGAGGCCGTCCTCGTGCGCGTCGGAGAAAGGCAGGCCGGTCTCGACGGGGGGCACCGTGCCGGAGTCGGGCACGAGGCGTGCGGATGCCGCGCGCGTATTGGCGCCGCCCGCGCTTCCCGTGCGCGTGAGCGTGAGCGTCGCGTCCTCTCCGGCCGCGAGGGAGACGAGGCCGATCGCCGCCCAGGTGCCGCGCGTCGCGTTCTGGTCGACGACCTTGTTGAGGGCCGCGCCGCTCCCACCCGACGCGGCGTAGCTCGCGAGCGCGTCGGAGCTCCCGGTGTCCGGAATCGCGACCTCGACGCGGTAGACCCCCGCGGCGGGCGCGGTCAGGCGCCACGTCGCGCTCGCGCCCGTGGAGGTCGTGTAGCGACTCGCCTCGCCGTCCGGACCGCTCACCGAGCTCGGCTGCCAGGATCCCGCGGTCGAGAAGCCCGGGTCGCTCACCCGCACGGTCACGCCGTCGGCCGCGGCCGCGGGCGCGACGACGGCGGTGCCGAGCAGCGTGGCGACGAGCCCCGTGGCGAGCGCGAGGGCGAGACCCCGCGCGGTACGACCGCGACGGGATGTCGGGGTGATGGTCACTGCGATCTCCTTCGATCGGTTCTGCCCCGGCCTGCGGGGCGTTCGGGTCAGTAAGCCCGCAGCGCGACGACGCGCGCCTGGCTCACTCCGTTCGTCGCGAGCACCCGGATGCGGGCGGCATCCGCACGCACCGGATCGAATCCGTGCACGCGCTGGCGACGTCGGTTGTCGGTGGCGCGCGCCACCTCGTTCCACGTGCCGCCAGCCCGCACCTCGAGCACGTAGTCGCGCACGAGCTCGGGGAACACCTCGTCGGGCGTGCGGTGGTGGTGCAGGGTGTTGAGCTCGACATCCTGGTCGTCGTCGAAGACGACGCGCAGCTGGCGCAGCTCGACGGGCTCGTTCCACTCGAGCGCGAGGTGCTCCTCGCGTCCCTCGGCGACGGGCGCCGACGCCCACAACTGCGGGCCGCCGTAGTAGCGCTGATAGCCGCCGACCGCCTTCTCGGCGGCGAACGCCTCGGTCGCGGGCTCGAGGCGCGCGCGCAGGGTGCGGCCTCGCATGGGGATCGCGGGCCACGCGATGAGCGCCTCCGACTCGTCGACCTCGACGTTCGCGTCGCCATCCGCCTGCGGCGCGTGCACGAGGGTGAGCACCCCGGGAACCTGCGCCGCGCGGTAGACGAGTTCTGCGCCCTCCTGCGCTTCGACCACCACGACGACGCTCTCCGGTTCTCCGGGGTGCCAGTCCAGGGGGATCCGCACCCACTGCGGATCCGGCGATCCCGCGACCGCGACGCGCGTCGTGAGCCGCTCGTCGATCGGCACGGCGTTCTGCTTGCGGCCGGTCGTCCAGAGCGAGACGCCGAGCTCGGCATCCGCGGGAACGCGCATGAGCAGCTCGATCGCGTCGAGACGCGGATCGACGGGCACGAGCAGCCCGACGTCGCGCGTGAGCGGGAGGTACTCGTCGTCGCCACCGGGCGCGAAATCCGCGGGGTCGATCGACCGCGCGACGCTCGACGCCGTCACGCGTGCCCGGCGCGCGAGGTCGTGCGGGTCCTCGTTGCGCACGCCGAAGACGGATGCGTCCTGCCGCAGCAGCACCTGGCGCAATTCTGCGGCGTGGTGCATCGCGAGCTCGCGCGGTCGCACGCCGAGGTCGAGCGCGAGCGCCGCGCCCGTGCCGGCCGCCTCGCCGCCCGCACCGCACGTCGCCATGACGCGCGACGATCCGAACGCGACGTGGCTCGCCGAGATGTCGCGACCCGCGAGCAGCAGATTCGCGACGTTGCGCGAGTAGTAGCTGCGGAACGGGATGCCGTAGATGCCGTTCGAGTAGCGCTGATGCGCGCCCGCCTCCGTCGCGTACATGCCCTCGACAGGGTGCAGGTCGATCGACCAGCCGCCGAAGGCGACGGCGTCGTCGAACTCTGTCTGCTCGAGGATGTCGTTCTGCGTGAGCACGTGGTCGCCGAGGAAGCGGCGGTACTCGCGCTTGCCGGGCAGGGCGCCGACCCACTCGAGGTCGAGCGTCTCGGCGTCGAACTTGCCCGAGTTCTTGATGTAGTCCCAGATGCCGAAGATGACCGAGCGCAGCTCGTCGCGGATGCGCTCGTTGTCGTGCACGATGTCGAGCTCGCCGCCCCACTCGATCCACCAGTAGTGGGCTCCCGAGTCGCCGCTGCGCAGGATGCGCGAGGTCGGGATGGGCGTCTGGGTGATGTCCTTGGCCGAGTCGGGCGGCACGAACTTCACAGGGCGGCCGAGGTCCTTCGTATAGAAGAGGATCGTCGAGCCGAGGAACTCCATGTCGGCCTCCTCGGGCGCCCACGACTCGCCGAACTCGCTGCGGGCCTCGCGGCCCAGTCGGTACTCGGCGCCCGCGAGGTGCCCGATGAGCCCGTCGCCCGTGCAGTCGAGGAAGTAGGGGCTCGTGAACTCGGTCCACAGTTCCGAGCCCATCGTCCAGCCGCGCACCGAGCGCACGACGCGCTCCCCGTCGACGTCCGCGGCATCCACCTCGCGCACATCCGTGTTGAGGAAGAGGCGGATGTTGGGCTCGGCGCGCACGGCGTCGAGCACGACCTCGTCCCAGATGATGGGGTTGCCCTCGGGGTTGCGGTACTGGTTCTCGACGTAGAGCTCGCCGATGACGCCGCTCTCGCGCGCGAACCGCTGGATGCCGTGAGCGGTCGCCCCGACCACCCACACCCGCACCTCCGAGGACGAGTTGCCTCCCAGCACCGGTCGGTTGCCGATCAGGGCGACGGTCTTGCCGAGACGCGCCGCGCTGATGGCAGCGCAGACGCCGGCAAGACCTCCCCCGATGACGGTGATGTCCGAGTCGATGGTCTGAGTGCGCATGGTGTCCTGGGTAGATACGGGTGGGGCGGGCGGGGCGGAGCCGAGATCAGCCGATGAGGCCGCTGATGGTCGAGCCCGCGCTCGTCATGGCGTCGGATGCCGAGGCCTGGCCGATGAGCACGGCCTGCACCTGCTCGGCGACGGCGGTCTCCATCTGGGCGTAGCCGGGGTAGACCCACAGCGGGCTCGGCTTCGCCGTCGCGGTGACGCGCGAGGTGAAGTCGCTCACGTAGGTGTTCGCGGCGACGGCCTCGGATGCGAGGGCGGCCTCCGTGGTCGGCGGCAGGCCGAGCGCCTCGAAGTACGAGACGGCCTGCTTCTCGTCGCTCGTGAGCCACTGTGCGAACTCGGCAGCCGTGCCCGCACCCTCGCCGTCGACGACGACCACGAGGTGGCCCCACAGCACGTGCTGCGGCGTGTCTCCCGCCGTGAGCACGGGGCGCGCCATCGACGTCATCTTGTCGCCGAAGGAGCTGTCGGGCGACTGGCTCACGACGGCCGCCTTGCCGACCGGCGCGTCGTCGTAGAGCGCGGTGGACGCCTGCGCGAAGAGCGTGCGGGCGGCGGCACGGTCGACGTCCGGAGCGATGAGGCCTTCGTCGTAGAGCTTCTTGTACCACTCGACCGCCTTGATCGAGGCCTCGTCGCCGACGGTCGTCTTGCCGTCCTCGACGATGGGCGAGCCGAAGGTCTGCATCCACACGAAGATGTCCTTGAGCTGGGCGGCCTTCGTCGACGCGGCGTAGGGGATCACGCCGATGCCCTTGAGCGCCCGCAAGCCCTCCTCGAACTCCTCGATCGTCTCGGGCGCGATCGACGCGCCCGCCTTGTCGAAGAGCTCCTGGTTCGCGACGAGGCCGATCGCGCCGATCGTCCACGGGAGGCCGTACTGCGTGCCGTCGTACTGGCCCGCGCCGAGTCCGGCATCCGTGTAGCCGCGCCCCGAGGCGAGGCTCGAGAGGTCGGTGAGCTTGCCGAGGGCCGCGAGTGCCGAGAGCCACGCGACGTCGAGCTGGGCCGCGCCCGCGAACTGGCCGCCGCGCACCTGCAGGGTGAGCTGGTTGAGGTAGTCGTTGTACGGGTACGTGACAGGCGTCACGTCGACCTTCTTCGACGTCGCGAAGCTGTCGATGGCGGCCTGCAGCACGGGCTTCGGCGCGTCTTCCGAGAGGCTCCACGAACCGAACGCGAAGTCGGTCGCGGTGCCGCCGGTCGGCGGCTGGTTGGGCGATCCCGTCGGCGCGCAGCCGGCGAGACCGAACAGTGCGGCGCCGCCGATGCCGATGGCCGAGTACCGCAGAAGGTCGCGGCGGGAGAGTTCGATCGTCATGATTCTCCTTCGAACATGTGATTGGGATGGGTGTTGCGGGAGGGGATCAGCCCTTCACGGCGCCGGCGGTGAGACCGCCGACGAGGAAGCGCTGGAGGAGGATGAAGGCGACGCACACCGGCACCGACACGAGCAGCGATGCGGCCATGAGCGCGGGCCACGAGGTGCTCGCCTCGCTGATGAAGGTGTTGACGAGCCCCGGCGGAAGCGTCTGCTTGTCGGGCCCCGCGAGGGTGAGCGCGAAGATGAAGTCGTTCCAGCCGCGCACGAAAGCGAAGAGCCCGGATGCGATGAGCCCCGGCGCCGCGAGCGGCAGGATCACGGAGTGGAAGATCCGCCACGGCCCCGCGCCGTCGATGCGCGCCGCCTCGATGAGGTCGTCGGGCAGCGCGTCGAAGAAGCCCTTGAGCATCCACACGCACAGCGGGAGCGTGAAGGTCGTGAACGAGATGATGAGCGCGAGATAGGTGTTGAGCAGGCCGAACTGCGCGAACACGAGGTAGAGCGTCACGAGCAGGAGCGCCTGCGGGAACATCTGGCTCGAGAGCACGAAGTACATGAGCGACTTGCGCCCCCAGAAGCGGTACTTCGAGAACGCGTATCCCATGTACATCGACACCGCGACCGACAGCAGCGCCGTGATGATCGAGACGATGACGCTGTTGCGCAGGTAGCCGAAGATCGCCGCGTTGCCGAGCACCTCGCCGTAGTGCTCGAAGGTGATCTCGCTCGGCCACAGGGTGGGCGGGAACCGGAACACCTGGTTCGTCGGCGTGAGCGACGTCACGAGCAGCCAGTAGATCGGTGCGAACGCGAAGAGCGCGATGAGCACGAGCGTGATCCACGTACCCCAGCGGATGCGGCCCTTGCGTCGCGGGGCCCCCTGCGGCGCTCCCGAGGCGCTCGCGAGCACGCGGGCGTCGACGGCGGTCATCGGGCCGCTCCCTTCTCGCTCTTCTCCCCGCGTTCGGAGAGCCAGACGTAGACGACCGTGAGAGCCGTGAGCAGCACCATCCAGAGGAGGCCGAGGGCTCCCGCGTGGCCGAGGTCGTATCCCTTGAACGCCGTGTCGTAGACCTCGGTCGCGAAGGTCGAGGTCGTGCCGGCGGGGCCCCCGCCCGTCAGCACGAAGATCATGTCGAAGTGCTGGAAGTTCCAGATGAACTCGAGCAGGATCACGAGGCCCGCGACGCCGCGGATGTGGGGCCACGTCACCGCGAAGAAACGCCGCACGACGCCCGCGCCGTCCATCGCGGCCGCCTCGTGGAGCTCGCCGGGAACCGTCTGGAGGCCCGCGAGCAGCATGACCATGATCCAGGGGAACGAGTTCCACGTCTTCGCGAGGATGAGCGCGCCGCGCGCAGTGTCGGTCTGGAAGAGCCACGCGATGGGCGAGTCGGTGAGGCCGAGGCTCATGAGCAGGCCGTTGAGCACGCCGTAGTTCGCGTCGAAGATCCACATCCACAGGAACGAGACGACGACGCCCGGGATGAGCCACGGGATGAGGAACGCGCCGCGCAAGTACGACTGCCCGCGAAAGCGCTGGTTGAGCACGAGCGCGAGCGCGAGGCCGATGAGGAACGGGAAGACGGTCGAGCCCACGGTGAAGATGAGCGTCTGCCACGTGAGGCGCAGGAAGTCGTCGCGCAGGACCTCGAGCACGTTCTCGAAGCCGACGAAGTTCATCCCCGGGAAGAGCAGGCTCTCGTCGAAGAACGCCGAGACGAGCGAGCGGATGAGCGGATAGAGCACGACCGCGCACAAGAGCACGACGCCGGGAGCGAGCAGGAACGTCAGGAACGCCCGCTCGGAGAGGGGAGCGCCGCGGCGTCGCCGCGTGTGGCCGGTATCGGCGCGCACGGAGGGTGAGGTCATCGTCGTCCTTCGGGTGGTGTGGTGCCATCGTGCACGGGCTTGCCATATCGCGCAACTCTCATGCACTATGTGAATGGCGCGGGGGAGCCTCGACGCCGCTACGATCAGTCGCACCCACCACGAAGGACGTCGATGCCAGCCGACAAGAGCACCAACCAGAGCGTCGAGAAGGCGGTGTCGGTGCTCGAGTCGTTCGCCGACGGCCAGCCGCTCCGCGTCGGCGACGTGGCGCGCGCGGCGGGCATCACGCAGTCGACGGCATCACGACTGCTCGCGACCCTCGAGGCGGCGGGGCTCGTCGAGCGCGATCCCATCACGACGCTCTACTTCCTGGGCTCCGAGCTCCTCACGCTCGCGGGCGTCGCGATCAATCAGAACCCCGTGCACCGCGTGGGCCGGCAGATCGCGCAGAACCTGGCATCCGAGCTCGGACTCGGCGTCAACATTGCGCTGCTGCGCGGCGCCGAGCTCGTCTACCTGTGCAACTTCGAGGGGCGCAATTCCCCCAAGTCGCACACGCTCATGGGACAGCGCGTGCCACTGCACGCGACGAGCATCGGCAAGTCGACGCTTCCGGGCTTCAGCGCCGCGGCCCGGCGCGAGCTGCTGCCGCTGACCGCCTTCACCGAGGCGACCATCACGGATGCCGTGGCGCTCGAGCGCGAGACCGCTCTCGTCGCGCGCCGGGGCTATGCGACCGAGGTCGAGGAGTTCGTGCTCGGGCGCGCCTCCGTGGCCGCGCCCATCCTCGACCAGCTCGGCCGCATCGTCGCCGCGATCTCGATCTCGGGACCGCGCACGACGATCGACCTCGAGACGCGCGAGGCCGAGCTCGCGCGCATCGTCATCGAGACGGCCGACCGCATCAGCTCGGGCCTCGGCTACCACGGCCCGGCGAGCTGAGCCGCCCACCTGCCGACAGGCGTGGGGGCGGGTTTCGACACGCCGCCTGCGGCGGCTACTCAACCCGCGGCAGGCGCCGATACCCCGCCGATTGAGTAGCGGCGCCAGCCGCGTGTCGAAATCAGCGCTCTCTCGAGAGTTGGCGAGCATGGGGCGGGTTTCGACACGCGCGCTCCGCGCGCTACTCAACCCGCGGCAGCAGCGGCCGCGCGAGCGCGGGCCACGGCATCCGGGAGCGCCACGAGCACGGCGTCGACGTCGGCGTCGCTCGAGTCGTGGCCGAGCGTGATGCGCAGCGCACCGCGCGCCTCGGACTCGGGCACGCCCATCGCGAGCAGCACGTGCGAGAGCTCGGGCACGCCTGCCTGGCAGGCCGAGCCCGTGGACACCGCGATGCCGGATGCGTCGAGCAGGTAGAGCAGCGCGTCGCCGTCCGCGCCCGCGAAGGTGAAGTGCGCGTTGCCGGGCACGCGCCCCTCCCCCGGCGCACCCCGCAGCTTGGCGCCCTCGACCGCGTCGAGCACGCCCGCGACGAGCCGGTCCCGCAGCGCCGCGATGCGCGCGAGAGGCAGCTCCGCCACGGCGCGCGTCGCCGCGACTCCGAACGCGACGGCACCCGCGGCATCCTGCGTGCCCGAGCGTCCGCGCTGCTGATCACCGCCGTGCAGAAGCGGCTCGACCGTCGCCGTACGGGCGAGCACGAGCGCCCCCGCCCCCACGGGGCCACCGACCTTGTGCGCTGAGATCGACACGGCATCCGCGCCCACGGCGTGCACGTCGACGGGCACCTGGCCGAACGCCGCGACGGCGTCGAGGTGCACGGGCACGCCATAGCGGTGCGCGAGCTCGACGATCTCGGCGACGGGCTGCAGCGTGCCGACCTCGTTGTTCGCCCACAGGGCCGTCACGAGCGCGACCTCGTCGGGGTCGACCGCGAGCGCCGCCGCGAGCGCGTCGAGGCGGATGCGCCCCTCGCCGTCGAGCTCGATCCAGTCGACGCGCGCGCCCTCGTGCCGGGCGAGCCACTCGACGGCGTCGAGCGTCGCATGATGCTCGCCGAGCGGAGCGATGAGCCGCGGTCGGTGCGCGCCCACATTGCGCGCCCAGAACATGCCCTTGACGGCGAGGTTGATCGACTCGGTCCCGCCGCTCGTGAGCACGACCTCGACGGGATCGGCTCCCAGCGCGCGCGCCACCTGCTCGCGCCCCGTCTCGAGCAGCTCGCGCGCCGACTGGCCCGCGCCGTGGATCGACGAGGGGTTGCCGACGACGCGCAGGGCGTCGACGTATGCCGCGAGGACCTCATCCGGCATGGGCGAGGTCGCGGCGTGGTCGAGATAGACCGGCATGCGCCTCCGTTCGCGTTTACAAGAGCGTCACGCGCACCACCTAACCTAGACGTCATGTCGCCCGCCGATCCGCTCCGGAACCTCGGCGTGCACCTCACGAGCCGCGGCGGCGAGATCCGGGTGTGGAGCGCGCATGCCACCTCGATCGAGCTGTGCATTTTCGACGATGCGGATGCCGACTGGGTCGCCAAGCGCGTGCCGCTCACCCGGGGCGAGGGTGACGTGTGGAGCGCGACGACGCGATCGCTCACCCCCGGAACGCGCTACGCGTTGAGCGTCGACGGCCCCGAGGGCCCCACGCACGACTTCGATCCCGAGCGCTTCCTGCTCGACCCCTACGCGCGCGGCCTCGCTCGCACGCGCGACGGACAGTGGCGCAGCTACGTGCAGGACACCGCGTTCGACTGGGGCGGCGTCGGCAAGCCCGGCATCCCGCTCGACCACACCGTCGTCTACGAGGCGCACGTCAAGGGCCTTACGAAGCTGCACCCCGAGGTGCCCGAGGAGCTGCGCGGCACCTACGCGGGTCTCGCGCATCCGGCGACGATCGCCTACCTCACGGAGCTCGGCGTCACGGCCGTCGAGCTGCTGCCCGTGCACCAGTTCGTCTCGGAGCAGCGCCTCACGAAGATGGGCCTCGTCAACTACTGGGGCTACAACACTCTCAACTTCTTCACACCGCACGCCGCCTACGCGACGCGCGCAGCCCAGCAGGGCGGCACGGGCGCCGTACTGCGGGAGTTCAAGGGCATGGTGCGTCTGCTGCACGAGGCGGGCCTCGAGGTCATCCTCGACGTCGTCTACAACCACACCTCCGAGGAGGGGCGCGGCGGCCCGACGAGCTCGTTCCGCGGCATCGACAACGCGAGCTACTACCGGCAGGACGACGACGGCAGCTACATCGACACGACCGGATGCGGCAACACGCTCGACTTCGAGCTGCCCGCCGCGCAGCGACTCGTGCTCGACTCCCTGCGCTACTGGGCCGAGGAGGTGCAGGTCGACGGGTTCCGCTTCGATCTCGCGGCGACCCTCGGCCGCGGCGCGGGCGCCGAGTTCGAGACCGATCATCCCCTCCTGCGGGCGATCGTCGAGGACCCGGCGCTGCGCGGCGTCAAGATGATCGCCGAGCCGTGGGATGTCGGGCTCGGCGGATGGCAGGTCGGCAACTTCCCGCGCGGCTGGTCGGAGTGGAACGACGGCTACCGCGACCGGATGCGCAACTTCTGGCTGCGGGACATCGCGCAAGCACGCGCATCCGGAACCGCGAGCGAGGGCATCGGCTCGCTCGCACGGCGTCTCGCAGGCTCAAACCACGTCTTCGCGCTCGAACGCGGCCCGCTCGCCTCCGTCAACTTCGTGACGGCGCACGACGGCTTCACGGCCGCCGATCTCGTCACGTACGACCGCAAGCACAATCTCGGCAACGGCGAGAACAACCGCGACGGCACCGACGACAACAAGTCGTTCAACCACGGCGTCGAGGGCCCCACCGACGACGAGGGCATCCGTGCGACGCGCCGCAAGGCCGTGCGCAACCTGCTCGGCACCCTCCTGCTCTCGGCCGGGGTGCCGATGCTCACGGCGGGCGACGAGTTCGGACGTACGCAGCGCGGCAACAACAACGCCTACTGCCACGACTCGGAGCTCACGTGGCTCAGCTGGGACCGGCGCGAATGGCAGGAGGACCTCTTCGAGGTCGTCAAGACCCTCATCCGACTGCGGCACGAGAACCCCGCGCTGCGCCCCGTGCGCTACGGGCGATGGGGCGAGACGACGCCCGGCGCGAGCCAGATGGACTGGTACAACAAAGACGGCGCGACGATGACGCTCGAGGACTGGGACTCGCCCGAGCAGCGCACGCTGCAGTACCTCGCGGCCTCGACGCCCGAGTTCGAGGCCTTCAACCGCATCCTCCTCGTCGTGCACGGCCTCGAGACCGAGGTCTCGGTGACGCTGCCGACGCACGAGGGCGTCGACCGCTACACGCTCCTGTGGGACTCGGGGCACGACGACATCAGCGACATCGAGGGCGTGCACCGCCCGGGCGAGGAGCTCGTCATGGCGCCCACGTCGATGCTCCTGTTCCGGGCCGACTGATGGCGGGAACGCCCGCGACGGCCGCGCTCGCGGCGGCCGGCATCCCCTTCACCGAGCACCACTACGTGCACGATCCCGCCAATCGCGACTTCGGCATGGAAGCCGCGACGGCCCTCGGGCTCGATCCCGACCAGGTGTTCAAGACCCTCCTCGCCGATGTCGACGGGCGCCTCGTCGTGGGCATCGTGCCCGTGACGGGCAAGCTCGACCTCAAAGCGATCGCGGCCGCGGTGGGCGGCAAGAAGGCCGTCATGGCCGATCCCGCGCTCGCCGAGCGCCGCACGGGCTATGTCGTCGGCGGCATCAGCCCCATCGGCCAGAAGACGCGCCACGAGACGGTGCTCGACGAGACGGCCGAGCTGTGGGATGTCGTGTACGTCTCCGGCGGGCGCCGTGGCTTCGACCTGGGGCTCGCGCCCGCCGACCTCGTGCGGGCGACGGGCGCCGTGGTCGCCGACATCGCGCGCTGACGCCGGTTTCGAGACGCGTCGCGCATGCGGCGCGGCGCTCCTCAACCGGCTGAGCTGCCTGACGAGGTGGTTGAGGAGCGACGCGAAGCGACGCGTCTCGAAACCACCGCCCCTACTGCGCCACCGACACCAGGCCCAGCTCCGCATCCGACGCGAGCAGCGCATTGCGCGGCACGACGCGCACGGTGTACCCGAAGGCTCCCGCGCGCTCGAAGCGCACGGAGCCCGTGTAGACGGCGGGGCGCCCGAGCTCGTGGCTCTCGAGCTCGAGGGGCACGAGACGCGTCTCCGCGAGCTCCTCGCCCGCACGCGGGCGACCGTGCACGAGCTCGACGGCGACATCCTCGGGGGCGAGCTCGCCGAGCTCGACGAACGCGCGCACGCGCAGCTCCTCGCCCACATGCGGCGAGGAGTCGACGCCTCCCGACTCGACGTGGGCGACGTGCACCTCGGGCCACGCGGTGCGCACCTTCGCGACCCACGCCGCGAGAGCCCGCGCGGGCGCGAGCTCGTCGGCGGTGATCGCGCTCTCGGACGCCGCGGCCGGCAGATACAGGCGCTCGACGTACTCTCGCACCATCCGCTCCGCCGAGAGCGCGGGCGAGAGCGTCGCGAGGGTGTGCCGGATGTCGGCCACCCACGCGCGCGGCACGCCCTCGCCGTCGCGGTCGTAGAAGCGCGGCGCGATCTGGTGCTCGATGAGGTCGTACATCGCGGCGGCCTCGAGTGCGTCGCGCTCGGCGGCGTCGCCGGCCGAGTCGGCGGACGGGATCGCCCAGCCATTGCGCTCGTCGTGGAACTCAGCCCACCACCCGTCGAGGATCGAGAGGTTGAGCGAGCCGTTGAGCGCCGCCTTCATGCCCGAGGTGCCGCACGCCTCGAGCGGGCGCAGCGGGTTGTTGAGCCACACGTCGCAGCCCGGATAGAGCGTCTGCGCCATGCCGATGTCGTAGTCGGGCAGGAACACGATGCGCCCGCGCACCTCGGGATCCTGCGAGAACTCCACGAGCAGCTGGATGAGGCGCTTGCCACCGTCGTCGGCCGGATGCGACTTGCCCGCGACGACGAGCTGCACGGGACGCTCGGGGTCCGTCAGCAGGGCGCGCAGCCGATCCGGGTCCTGCAGCATGAGCGTGAGCCGCTTGTAGGTCGGCACGCGCCGCGCGAAGCCGATCGTGAGCACTTCGGGCGACAGCAGCTCGCGATACCACGGCGGCGCGGGCACGCCCGGGTTCTGCTCCTCCCACGCCGCAGCCATGCGCGCACGCGCGTCGTCGACGAGCTGAGCACGGAGGCGACCGCGCAGCGCCCAGAGCTCGGCGTCCGACACGGCATCCGAGGTCCAATCGCATGCCGTCGCGTCGTCGGTGCCGAGCTTCTCGGCGGCGAGCGCCCGCACCTGCGGATCGGTCCAGGTCGCCGGATGCACGCCGTTCGTGATCGAGGTGATCGGGACGTCGTCGGCGTCGAAGCCCGGCCACAGCGCGCCGAACATGTGGCGGCTCACGTCACCGTGCAGGAGCGAGACGCCATTCGCGCGCTGGGCGAGCCGCAGCCCCATGACGGCCATGTTGAAGGTGTCGGGCGTGCCGCCCTCATAGTCCTCGGCGCCGAGCGCGAGAACGTCGGCCACGTCGACGCCGGGAAGAAGCTCGCCGTGGAAGTAGCGCTCGATGAGCGGCAGCTCGAAGCGGTCGATGCCGGCCGGCACGGGCGTGTGGGTCGTGAAGACCGTGCCCGCGCGCACGACCTCGAGCGCCTCGGCGAAGCTCAGCCCCTCGCCCACGAGCTCGCGGATGCGCTCGAGTCCGAGGAAGCCCGCGTGCCCCTCGTTCGTGTGGAACACCGTGGGCTCGGGGATGCCGGCGAGGCGGGCGTAGAGGGCCACGGCACGCGCGCCCCCGATGCCGAGCAGGAGCTCCTGCAGAAGGCGGTGCTCTCCCCCGCCGCCGTACAGGCGGTCGGTCACGGTGCGCAGCTCCTCGGAGTTCTCCGGGATGTCGGTGTCGAGCAGCAGCAGTGGCACGCGACCGACGTCGAGCCGCCAGATGCGCGCCGTGAGGGCCTTGCCATCCGGAAGCGCGAGCACGACCTGGACGGCGGTGCCGTCGGGATCACGCAGCACTCTCATGGGGAGCCCGTCGGGATCGAGCACGGGATAGCTCTCGAGCTGCCACCCCTCGCGCGAGATCGACTGGCGGAAGTAGCCCGCACGGTAGAAGAGCCCGACGCCCACGATCGGCACGCCGAGATCCGACGCCGACTTGAGGTGGTCGCCCGCGAGGATGCCGAGGCCGCCCGAGTACTGGGGCAGGGCGTCGGCGATGCCGAACTCAGGCGAGAAGTAGGCGATCGTCGCGGGAGCATCCGGTCCGAGGCTCTGGTACCAGCGCGGCTCGCTCAAGTACCGACGCAGCTCGTCGCGCAGCGTCGTCGCGCGCGCGACGTAGCCCTCGTCGGCCGCGAGCTCGGCGAGGCGTGCGGGCGGCACCTCGCCGAGAACCCCGTAGGGATCCTTGCCGAGCTCGTCCCACAGCTCGGGCGCGATGTCGCGGAAGAGCTCGAGGGTCGGCTGATGCCACGACCACCGCAGGTTGCCGGCGAGCTCCTCGAGGGGGGCGAGCTCGGGCGGGAGCACGGTACGGACGGTGAATCGACGGATGGCCTTCACCCGCACCAGCCTAGGGTCGGCGGGTTTCCGCCGGATGACGCGCGGGCGACACCTGGGGCTCCGCATCCGCTCGCGCACGACGTGCGCGCCGATCCCGGATGCCGCCCACGATCATCCACGCCGCATACGCGAACAGGAGGCCCGCGAGCACGGGCACGACGAGGGCACGGGTGTCGCCCGTGAGCCACGTGTTGACCCACCCGAGGTACGGGATCGCGTACCAGACCGTGCCGCGCACCTGCACCTCGCGCACGGGCGCGGGATCCGGCGCGCTGTTGTTGTCGCCCTGCGTGACGAGCGTCACGGTCCCGTCAGCCGCGAGGGCGCGCTCGACGACGCGATGCGTCACGAGCTCGGGCTCGCCGGAGCGCAGCTGATAGGTCACGACCTCGCCCACCCGGATCTCGTCGAACGGCACAGGCTTGACGACGACGAGGGTTCCCGGCGGCAGCTTCGGCTCCATCGAGCTCGTGAGCACCGTGAGCGGACTGCCGCCCACCGCGAGCGGCAGCACGATGACGAGCGTCGCGAGCAGCAGCATGAGCAGCAGGAAGCCCGTGCTGAGCCCCGTCGCGATCGCCCGCAGCACCGGATGGGCGCGCCGCGTCGCGCGTCGGGAGCCCGCGCCGTCGCGCAGCGACCGACGCGACGGCAGCTGCTCGATCGTCGTCACAGTGGCCGCCCGACGGTGTCGTCGACGGACTGGGGATGGTCCGTTCGGGTTCGACGACGCCGCCGAGCGAGAAGGAGCAGCGCGAATCCCGCCGCCGTCGCGGCGCCGGCGATCGCGAGCGTCTGCGGCAGCAGGTCGACGCCCGTCTGCGCGATCGTGCCGCCCGTGCCGCCCGAGTTGGGCAGGCTCGGGATCACGGTCGCGTCGAAGGGGCACCCGCTCGGGGTCGTCGGCAGCTGGAGGTCGGCGAGCCCGAGCTGCAGATCGAAGGCGAGGCTCGCGCCCTGACCGTCGAGTCCCGACACGGTCGCCGGCATCGAGACCGTCGTCGTGATGCGCGCGACGGCGCCGGCCGCGAGCACGCGTGACGGCACGAGCTCGGTGCAGTCCCGGATGCGGTCGGCGGCCGTGCGCGGGAGCCCGCGCCCCGTCGTGTCGGCGCCTTCGAGCTCGAAGACGACGCCCGCCTCGGGGCTCGAGGTCGTGACATCCGCGAGCACGGCCGTGAGGCGCGCGAGCCCGGGTCGCGCGCTGCGCACCCAGATGGTCGAGCTCACGGCGTCACCGGGCACGAGCGCGTAGGCAGCGGGGAAGACCGAGGCCGGCGCGGTCGACGTCCACGTCGTGCCGTCGGCCGAGTACTCGAGCCCGCCCGGCGCCGCGGATACCGGCGCCGCGGGGGTCGCGATCGCGACGGCGGCCGCCACGATGACGACGGCTGCCGCCCGCATCACGCGCGCGCTCATGAGCCGCATCGGATCACCGTGTGCCCGTCGGCGGGACCGCGGGTGATCTGGATCGTGCCGAGCGACTCCTGCATCGCGCTGTAGTTGAAGTTCGTGCTCGGGAAGCGTCCGACCTCGAGGGTGTAGGCGCCGTCCTGGGTGAGGGCCGAGAGGCTCGGGCCGAAGCCGATCTTCGGATCCCAGCCGCTCGTCGTGCCGACCTTGATGGGCGGGTTCGCCGGACCCGAGGGCGTCGCGACGATGTAGAGCTGGTAGGCGTCGCCGTTGCGCGGCACGCTCGCGAAGCCGATGTCGAGCCACCAGCTCCACGGGCTCGGGAGGTTGCCCGCCTGCGGCGTGCAGGTGAGCAGCGAGTTCGCGGCGAGGCTCTGCGTGATACCGACGGTCGCCGTCGGACGCCAGTTCGTGCCGACGGAGCCCGTGAGCGTGAAGGTGACGGTGGTCGACTGGCCGGCGTAGGTGGCATAGGTGCCCGTGAAGGCGGTGGCCGCGCACACGACGGCGCTCGCACCCGCGTTCGCGTTCGTCGCCCCCGCGGGAAGGGCAGGCGGGGCGGCGAGCGTGCCGCTCGTGACCCCGGATGTCGGAACGGTCGTTCCGCAGCTGCCGCCTGACTGCAGCCACAGCCGCAACGAGATGGCGCCCGAGAGCCCCGCGTTGGTGTTGCTCGCGGTGAGCGCGAGGGCGAGCGGCGCGCCTCCCGTGTTCGAGAGCGTCAGAGCGCCGATCACGGGGCCCGTCGACGAGCTCGTGTACGTCGTGGTCAACGCGGATGACGCCGTGAGCGCCACCGCGGCGTTCGTCGACTGCGCGGTCGCCTGCACCGCCGAGCTCGCCGTCCAATAGGCGTAGCCCGCTCCCGTGCCCGCGAGCACGAGGAACGACACGACGCCCGCGACGGCGGCGACGCGCGTACGCATCCGCATCCCGGTCATCCGGCGCGTCACGGCTGCCTCCCCCCGAGCGTCAGGGTGTACCCCGTGGAGGCGCTCTGCGCGGTGCTCGCGGCGTTCGCGTTCATCGTCGTCGACACGCACACGATCGCGGTCGCCCCCGACGGAAGCGTCGTGCCGAGCGATCCCGCGGTCGCAGAGGCGAAGGTGCCCGTCCATGAGGGGGCGGTCGATCCGTTCGTGCAGTTCGCGGTGCTCGAGGCGATGCCGGCGCCCACGGTCAGCGACGACGAGAACGCGGTGGGCGTCGTGGGGCCGGTGAGCGCATCGACGCGCAGCTGCAGCGGAATGCTGCCCGTGTTCGTGACGGTCACGGCCGCGTACCGCGTGGCTGTCGGGTAGAGGCCGCTCAGCGTGACGGGCGACCCCGTGACCGAGAGCGCGGCGTTCCCGGCGACGACCGTCGCATCCGCGGGCGGCGAGGCGAGGTCGGTGAAGTAGGCGTACGTGCCGCCGGTCGCGCCGAGGGCGATCACGAGCGCCGCGCCGATGCCGGCGCCGCCCGCGAGGATCCCCCGGATGCGGGCACGCCGCGGCCCCGGCACCGGGTCGATCCGGTGCCGGGGCAGCGTGGTGTACCGCATCATCGTTCTCTCGACGCGTGACGTCGACCGACGGTCGACGGCGTGCTCAGAGCTGACGAAGCTCGATCGAGAAGTTGCTGAGCACGGCACGACCGGTCATCGTGTTGTTCTCAGCACCGGCCGTCGAGCTCTTGGGGAAGGTGATCGACGCCGACACGGGGATCACGGTGACCGTGTTCGCGATGTCGTAGGTGCTGCCGCTCACGAGCGAGATGCCCGTGCCGGAGGCGCTCAGCGTCGCGCTCGAGCCGAGGGCCGCGACGAGGGCGGTGTCGGCGGCCGTGGCGCTCGCGGGGGTCGCGATCGAGCCCGAGCCGAGCACGAGGCGCGCCTGCAGGGCGTCGCCCTCGAGCTGCACGTTGACGTTCGCCTTGTAGGTGAGCGTCTCGCCGGGGACGACCTTGTACGACGCGATGTCGATGGTCGTGCCCGAGGAGTTCTCCCAGTGGCCGCCCGACACCGAGGTGATGTCGAGCTTGCCGGCGGTGATCGTGCCGCCCGTGAGGTTGGCCGAGTCGTTCCAGTAGGCGAGCGTGCCCGCGCCGCCCATGAGCAGGGCGATGCCGGCGGCCGTGGCGATTCCGGCCTTCGTGAGCTTGTTCATCTTTCGGGTCCTTTCGATGATGCGGGGATGCGCGGGCACGCCGAAGACACATGGGTACGCGTCATCGGCATTCGGGTTGCCCAGGGGATGCGGAGCACAGGTCTCCAATTTCGGGTTATCCCCCATACACACTTTAGAGTCCTCCACACGGAGGACAAGGGGACGGCGCGTCCCCAGAGTGGGGGTCGTGGGAGCGCTCTCACGTGAACCGATAAAACAGTGTTGACCTGGGCTTTTCATTCCGGATCGTTCAAATGCTCGGGATCAACCCCGTTGAATTCGGGGTACAAAACGTTTCAGCAGATCCACAGCCGGGCGGGCGCGAGCGGGCGCACGAGGCGCAGCGAGAGGCGACGCGCTCGCCCACCGCTCGATCCGGGCAAGTCGACGCGATACGGTCGTGAGGTGCCCACCGACCACACGCGGATCGGCCGCATCCCGATCCGACATCTCTCGCCGCGACAGCCCGAGAACCGCTGGCCCGCGAAGAGCTATGTGGGAGAGGTGGTTCCCTTCGAGGCGACCGTCTTCCGCGAGGGCCACGGTCTCATCGGGGCGGAGGTCGTACTGACCCATCCCGATGGGCGCGAGAGCGTGCACGCGATGCAGCTCCTGGCGCCCGGAACGGATCGCTGGCGGGCTCAGATCGTCTCGACGGAGCCCGGGCGGCACGCGTACCGCATCCGCGCGTACTCCGACGACTGGGCGAGCTGGCTGCACACGGCGACGATCAAGATCGGCGCCGGCGACGACGCCGAGCTCGTCTTCGCGATGGGCGCCGAACTGCTCGAGCGGGTTCCCGGCAAGATGGCGGCGGATGCGCGCGCGGCCTTCCTCGACGCGAGCCTCTCCCCAGCACACCGGCTCAAGGTCGCGAACGATCGGCGCCTCCTCGCGCAGCTGGCGCGGCATCCCGTGCGCTCGCTCGTGACGGAGTCGGAGCGCATCGAGCTCGTCGTGGAGACGCAGCGCGCGGCTGTCGGAGCCTGGTACGAGTTCTTCCCGCGCTCGGAGGGCGCCACGCGTCGCGCAGACGGCACCTGGGTGTCGGGCACTTTCCGCACGGCAGCCGAGCGCCTGCCGGCCGTGGCGGCGATGGGCTTCGACGTCGTCTACCTGCCGCCCATCCACCCCATCGGCCGCACGCATCGCAAAGGGCCGAACAATTCGACGGTCGCGGGCCCCCACGATCCCGGCAGCCCGTGGGCGATCGGGGCGGCGGAGGGCGGCCACGACGCCATCCACCCGGACCTCGGCACGGAGGCCGACTTCCGGTACTTCGTCGCGCAGGCCGCGTCGCTCGGCCTCGAGGTCGCGCTCGACCTCGCACTGCAGGCCTCGCCCGATCACCCCTGGGTCACGGAGCACCCCGAGTGGTTCACGCAGCGACCGGACGGCTCGATCGCCTACGCCGAGAACCCACCCAAGAAATACCAGGACATCTACCCCATCAACTTCGATCGCGACCCCGAGGGCATCCGCGCCGAGGTGCTGCGCATCGTCGAGCTGTGGATCTCGCGCGGCATCCGCATCTTCCGCGTCGACAACCCGCACACCAAGCCGCTCGACTTCTGGGAGTGGCTGCTGGGCGAGATCGCCGACCGCCATCCCGAGGTCGTCTTCCTCGCCGAGGCGTTCACGCGCCCCGCGATGCTGCACTCCCTCGCGGGCGCGGGCTTCCACCAGTCGTACACCTACTTCACCTGGCGCAACACGAAAGCCGAGCTCGAGGAGTTCCTCACGGGCATCGCGGGCGAGTCGGCCGACTACTTGCGCCCGAACCTCTTCGTCAACACGCCCGACATCCTCACCGAGTACTTGCAGTTCGGAGGTCCCGCGGCCTACAAGGTGCGCGCCGCGATCGCTGCGACGGCGTCGCCGAGCTGGGGCGTCTACGCGGGCTACGAGCTGTTCGAAGACGTCGCGCGCCCCGGCTCGGAAGAGAACATCGACAACGAGAAGTACGAGTACAAGCCGCGCGACTGGGCGGCCGCCGACGCCTCCGGGCACACGCTCGCGCCGTACCTGACGCTCCTCAACGGCGTGCGCCGCGCGCACCCGGCTCTCGCGCAGCTGCGCAACCTCACGGTGCACTGGTCGGACGACGACGCGATCCTCGTGTACGCGAAGCATCTCGACGGCGCCTTCACGCCGAACGGACGGCCCGACACGCTCATCGTCGTCGCGAACGTCGACCCGCACTCGGTACGCGAGACGATGGTGCACCTCGACCTCGAGGCGATCGGCCTGCGCCCGGACGAGCCCTTTACGGTGCGCGACCTCGTGACGGGCTCGCGCTGGACATGGGGCGCATCCAATTACGTGCGCCTCGACGCCTTCACCGAGCCCGTGCACGTGCTCGCCGTAGAACCCCGGAAGGGACGCTGACGTGGCCGCCCGCTCGCCGCTTCCGCAGCTCGATGCGGGCCTCGTCGCCGCTCTCGTCGAGGGTCGTCACGCGCGGCCGCACGACTGGCTCGGCCAGCACCCTCTCGGCGACGGGTGGGTCATCCGCGCCGTGCGCCCGCTCGCGGATGCCGTGGTCGCCGTGCGCGCGGACGGCAGCGAGGTCGCGCTCGAGCACGTGGACGCGGGCCTCTGGCAGGGCTACGCGCCAGGCCCTGGCCAGGCGTACCGGCTGCGCGCCCGCTATGCGGAAGCGCCCGACTGGCTCGCCGACGACCCCTACCGCTTCGTGCCCTCGATCGGCGAGGTCGACCTCTTCCTGTGGGGCGAAGGGCGGCACGAGCAGCTCTGGCACGTCTTCGGTGCGCATGTGAAGCAGCACGAGGGCGTCGACGGCACGGGCTTCGTCGTGTGGGCGCCGCACGCGCGGGCCGTGCGGGTCGTGGGCGACTTCAACTCCTGGGACGGCACCCGCCACGCGATGCGGCGCCTCGACGACAACGGCGTGTGGGAGCTCTTCGTGCCGGGCATCGGGGCCGGCGGCGTCTACAAGTACCAGCTGCTCACGGCATCCGGGGCCTGGGTCGAACGCGCGGATCCGCTCGCGCGCTACACGGAGGTGCCGCCCGCGACGGGCTCGGTCATCGGGCGCTCGCAATACCTGTGGGACGACGCCGAGTGGATGAACGCCCGCGCGACCCGTGATCCGCACAGCGGGCCGATGAGCGTCTACGAGTTGCATCTCGGGTCGTGGCGCCCCGGGCTCTCGTACCGCGAGGCCGCCGACGAGCTCATCGACTACGTGTCGCGCCTCGGCTTCACGCACGTCGAGTTCCTGCCGCTCGCCGAGCATCCTTTCGGCGGATCGTGGGGGTACCAGGTCACGGGCTACTACGCGCCGACGAGCCGCTTCGGGCATCCGGACGACTTCCGCTATCTCGTCGATCGCCTCCACCAGGCGGGCATCGGCGTCATCATGGACTGGGTGCCCGCGCACTTCCCGAAAGACGAGTGGGCCCTCGCGCGGTTCGACGGCGAGCCGCTCTACGAGCACGCCGACCCGCGCGTGGGCGAGCATCCCGACTGGGGCACGCTCGTCTTCAACTTCGGCGACTCGCACGTGCGCAACTTCCTCGTGGCGAACGCGCTCTACTGGCTCGAGGAGTTCCACATCGACGGCCTGCGCGTCGACGCTGTCGCGAGCATGCTCTACCGCGACTACTCGCGCAAGGAGGGCGAGTGGGTGCCCAACGTGCACGGGGGCCGCGAGAACCTCGAGGCCATCGCGTTCCTGCAGGAGGTCAACGCGACGGCCTACAAGCGCAACCCCGGCATCGTCATGATCGCCGAGGAGTCCACATCATGGCCCGGGGTCACGCACCGCACGAGCGACGGGGGCCTGGGCTTCGGGCTCAAGTGGAACATGGGGTGGATGCACGACTCGCTGCAGTACATGCATCAGGATCCGATGTGGCGTGCGGATCACCACCACGACATCACGTTCTCGTTCCTCTACGCCTTCAGCGAGAGCTTCCTGCTGCCGATCAGCCACGACGAGGTCGTGCACGGCAAGGGCTCGCTCCTCGCGAAGATGCCGGGCGACCAGTGGCAGAAGCTCGCCAATGTGCGCGCGTATCTCGCCTTCATGTGGGCGCATCCCGGCAAGCAGTTGCTCTTCATGGGATGCGAGTTCGGCCAGCCCTCGGAGTGGTCGGAGGAGCGCGGCCTCGACTGGTGGATTCTCGACCAGCCCGTGCACCAGGGACTCGCGGAGCTCGTGCGCCAGCTCAACGAGGTCTACCGTGCGCGGCCCGCCTTGTGGGAGCTCGACGCCGATCCGGCGGGGTTCCAGTGGATCACGAGCGATCCGGCATCGAACGTCGTCGCCTTCGTGCGGCGCGCGCGTGACGGGCGCGAGCTCGTGTGCCTCGTGAACTTCGGCGGCAATCCCGTCGGCCCGTATCGCGTGGGCCTGCCCGCCGCCGGCGAGTGGATCGAGCTCGTCAACACGGACGCGGGTGCCTACGGCGGCTCGGGCGTCGGCAACCTCGGGCGCGTGACGGCGCGCGAGGAGCCGTGGCATGGGATGCCGGCGTCGGTCGAGCTGACCCTGCCGCCGCTCGCGGCGCTCTACCTCGAGCGTGCGTGAGCCGGTGGTTTCGAGACGCGCGCCGCGGCGCGGCGCGCTCCTCAACCACCTCTGCTGCTGTGCCGCGGGTTGAGTAGCCGCCGCAGGCGGCGTGTCGAAACCGCGGCAGCCCTGCCGCGGGTTGAGTAGCGCGCGAAGCGCGCGTGTCGAAACCCGCCCCCGCGCCCGCCCCCGCGCTCAGTACAGGAGCGACGCGAGCCGCGCCCGTGCCGCCCCGACCCGCGGATCCTCGGCACCCGCGATCTCGAAGTAGTCGAGCAAGCGCGCGCGGATGCGGTCGCGATCGGCGGACGACGCCGTGGCGAAGAGATCGAGGAGCCGCCCGAAGGCGTCCTCGAGGTGCCCGCCGCTCACGTCGAGATCGGCGACCGCGAGCTGGGCATCGACGTCATCCGGCTGTGCGGCAGCGGCATCCCGGATCTCCCCCGCGGAACGCCCGGAGAGCCGGTCGAGGAGCGAGACCTGCGCGAGGCCCGCGACGGCGAGCTGGTCGCGCGGGTTCTCGGCGAGTGCCTTGCGGTACTCGGCGATGGCGGTCGCGTAGTCCCCCGCCGAGATCGCGTCGAAGGCCTCCTGGTGGTGCGGCGGAAGCGGCTCGGGGGCGGGTTCCGCGCCCTCCTCGCCCTCGGGGGCATCCTCGGTGGGCACGGTGCCGCTCACACCGTTCTCGGCCGCGAGCTGCAGCAGCTCGTCGAGAACCTGTCGCACCTCGGCATCCGAGGGGATGCCGATGAAGAGGCTCACGGGACGGCCCGCGATGACCGCGGCGACGGTCGGCACCTCGCGCACCTGGAATGCCTGCGCGAGCTGCGGATTCACGCTCCCGTCGACGATCGCGAGCACGAGACGGCCGCGGTAGGACTCGACGATGGGGCCGAGCGCCGACGAGAGCCCGGGCGCGATGAACTCGACGACGACGGGCACGCGCGTCGAGAGCTCGAGCACGCTCTGGAACCCCGCGTCGCTCGTCTCGAAGACGAGCGACGATGCGGGCGGGGCATCGGCGGCGGGGCGTGAGGCATCCGCCGCCCGACGCACGAGTCCGGACAGGTCGACAGCGCCGCGGAGATTCGCGGAAGGCAGATCAGTCACGCTGTCTACGGTACTTCGCTCGCCGCGACGAGACCCTGACTGAAGCCGAGCACGCGCACGGACGGGTCGGTCGCCGTCGCGGGCGGCACGTAGAACAGGATCTGGATGCCGTACACCGCCGCGATGCCCTTGGTCGTCGTCTCCTTGCCCGAGAGGGCCTTGACGGCTCCCTTGGGGTTGATCGCGGCGCCCGCCTCGGCGGGCTTGACCGTCTCGGTCTCACGGAGGTCGACCGCGACGATCGCGCCCGTGTCGTTCGTGGCGAGCGCGATGGGCTCGCCCTTTCCTGCCTTGCTCGTGTACTCGACGATCGCGTTGGGAAGCTCCTGGCGGCGCTGCGCCTTGTACGCGGCGCCGAGGTTCTGCTGCAACACGTCGTCCGTCGCGTCGAACGTCGCGGCGTAGTCGGAGGTCTCGCCGTTGAGCAGCACGTCGCCGTACTCGGTCGCGAGCTCCGCCGGCGGGAACGCCAGGAGCTTCGTGTCGATGCGGTACCGCGAGGCGCCCAGCTCGACCGGCGCGACCTCGGGGATCGAGTGGGTCAGTCGCGTCAGGTGGTGCACCTTGTACTGCTCACGCGGCGTCTGCTGCACGAACAGGAGGCCGTAGTCGTTGCCGTCGGCATCCTTGACCGCCGCGAACACGGCACGCGGCCAGTCATGCTGCTGCTGCGGGAGGATGAGGCTCACCTCGCCCGCCGGGAACGCGGGCAGCGCGGCGATGCTCGAGTCGACGCCGCGGACGGCGTAGTTGGCCTTGCGCTGCTCGAGAGCCGGACCGCCGAGGCGCGCGGCAGCGGCATCCGCGTCGCGCGCCTCGTCGGCGGCCGCGACCACCTCGGCCGTCCGCGCGACGATGCGCGTGAACTGCTGCTTCGTCACGACGGGCGGGTCGATCTCGGGCGCGGGCGTCGCGGTCTGCGAGGGCTCCGCGAGAGGTGCGGAGTCGGTGCCCGTGCATGCCGAGAGCACGAGGGCTCCGGCGAGCACGAGCGGCAGCGCCGCGAACGCGCGCCGACGACCGTGCCCCTCGGTGCCGGCCGTCACAGCCGCACGGCGCGGCGCGGGCTTGAGCTGGGCCGGCTTCGGCGGCTTGGGCATCTTGGGGGTCTTGCGGCGCGGCCCGTGGCGACGGCGGGCGTGCACGAGCGCCCAGATGAGGGCCAGAAGGCCGAGCAGGAGAGCTCCGATGCCGCCCAAGATGAGCGGTCCCGACCACGGAACCGAGTTGTCGAGCGGCCACGTGATGGAGATCTGCGTCGGCGCGGCTGCCGTGCCGTCGGATGCGATGAGCACCGAGACGTCGCGCGGCACGTTGACCTTGCGCACGAGCGTCCCTTCGCCCGAGAACTCCTGGATCCACAGGTCGCTGCCGACAGGCGAGACGCCCGCGGCAGCCTTTTTGGCATCCGCGTCAGCCGCCTCGCCGCTTGCGGCATCAGCACCTTCCGCCGGAGGCGTCGCGCCATCGCTCGGCGCCGTGCTGGGGGTCTCGCTCGGCGCGGGTTCCTCGTCGTCATCGGACTGGCGCGCCGATACGGGGCCCACCGAGAGCTCGGCTGCCTCGGCGTCGTAGTCGAGCTGGACGGCATTCGTGCCCTCGAGCCAGGCGCGCACATCGTCGGTACGGCCGTAGGCCATGAAGACCGGATCGTCGGGCGCGCCGACGGCCTCGACGAGCTGGGCGCCCGGATGCGCGTTGAGCGTCGTGCCGTCGATGACGGTGAACGCGGCACCGTCGGTGACCTCGGTGCCGACGGTCAGGTGGTCGGGGCCTTGCAGCACGGTGCGCTGCGCGACGCCGAGGCCGATCGTCGCCGCGGCGACGACGATCAGCACGATCGCGATGATGAATCGCACGGATGAACTCCTCTCGAGCTGCGACGCGAATGGCTTCGCGTGGTCCGCGGGACAGCATCCGGATGGCGGACCCCCGCCGTCGGGGGTTCGACGGGGCAGCAGGCAAAGACACCCAAGGTTAGCGGAGATGCCGCGCCGAACGCCGGACGGAGTCAGGGAACCCCCTGGGAGTCCGCTGACCGCAGATCGCTCCCGGCGGAGGCGGGCGACCCCGCCGCCGATTACACTCGGGAGGGTTCCCCGCCGGTCCCGGCGGGCCAGACCCATGGTTTTCCCGAGCGAGGAGCGCACGTGGCGGCAGACGACGCGGGATTCAGCACCGAGCTTCGCGGCTACAAGAAGGACGAGGTCGACCAGACGGTCGCCACGCTCCGCCGCGATCTCATCAAGGCCAACAGCGACCGCAGCGATGCGCTCAAGGAGGTCAAGCGCCTTCAGGCTCTCGCCGAAGACCTGCAGGCCGAGCTCGACGAGGTCGGCAGCCCCACCTACGCGGGCCTCGGCACGAAGCTCGAGAACACGCTCCGCATCGCCGAGGAGCAGTCGACGCGCCTCATCGCCCAGGCCGACATCGACGCCGAGAAGCTGCGCGCATCCGTGCAGCAGGAGGTCGACGCGCAGCGCGCGGATGCCGCCGAGACCGCCGCTCGCCTCGTGGCCGACGCGCAAGCGCAGGCCGACCGCATCCTGTCGGGCGCGCGCGAGGAGGCGGAGGCGCTCGTGACGCGGGCCGCCGCGGATGCCGAGGCCACGACGCAGGAGGCCATGCGTGAAGCGGCGTCGATCCGCGGTGCCGTCGCGACCGAGGTCGCGGAGGCGCGCGCGGCGGGCCGCCGCGAGGTCGCGGCGGTGCGGGCCGAGGCCGAGCGCGAGATCGCCGAGCTGCGCGTCGTCGCCCAGCGCGAGGTGGCCGAGGCCCGCGAGGCCGCGGCCGCTCTCGCCCGCGACACCGAGAAGGGCCGCGCCGACTTCGAGGCCGAGGACGCACGGGCACGGGCGCAACTCGCCCACGACCTCGAGCAGGGGCGCACCGACCTCGAGCGCGAGACGGCTGAGAAGCGCGAGGCGCTCCGCATCGACACGGAGGCCGCACGCGCGGCCCTCGAGGCCGACACGCGGCGAGCGCGCGCCGAGCTCGAGGAGAAGACAGCGGCCGACCGCACGGCGCTCGCTCAGGAGATCGCTGCCGCGCGAGCGCAGCTCGAGGCCGAGACGGCCGCCCAGCGTGCGGCTCTCGAGACGGAGATCGCCGATCGCCGCGCGGCCCTCGAGACCGAGCTCACGCGCCTGCGCGCCGAGGTCGACGACGAGGTCACGCGCACACGCGCCGAACTCGCCGCAGAGGTCGAGACGACCCGCACGGCTCTCGCGGCCGACCGCGAGCGCACGGCGGCCGAGCTCGCCCAGCAGACGGCGACGACGCGCGCCCAGCTCGAGAAGGAGCTCGCGACGGCGCGCGCGGCCCTCGAGGCTGAGCTCACGGCGGCCCGTCAGACGCAGGAGACCGAGCTCGCGACTGCGAAGGCCAACCAGGAGTCCGAGCTCGCTGCCGCGCGAGCCGCGCAGGAGACCGAGCTCGCGGCGGCCCGCGAGGCGCACGACGCCGAGCTCGCGAACGCGCGCAAGGTGCTCGAGACCGAGCTGCGCACGGCGCGCCAGGCCCTCGCGACGGAGCTCGCACAAAGCCGCACGGCGCAGGAGACCGAGCTGCAGACGGCTCGCGCCGCCTGGGAGACCGAGGAGACCGCGGGACGCGAGGGCTGGGCCGCCGAGCTCGCGGCCGCGCGCGAGGCGCTCGAGGCCGAGCTCGCGGCGCGGCGCGCCGAAGCCGAGCAGGAGGTCGCGCAGCTGCGGCAGTCCGCCGCCGTCGAGACGGGCAAGCTGCGTGCCGACACGGAACGCGACGCGGCCCGCATCCGCGCCGAGCTCGCGGCAGAGCAGGAAGCGCACCGCGCGCGGCTCGCACACGAGGTCGACGCGCAGGCGTCGCGCCTCGCGGCCGAGGCCGAGCAGGCGCGCGCGGATCTCGATGTCGAGCTCGCGGCGCGGCGCGACGAGGCCGAGAAGGAGTATCTCGTCACGCAGCAGGAGGCGGCCGCCACGACGCAGCGCTACCTCGACGAAGCCACCGTGCAGCTGCAGGAGGCGTCGGCGCGCGCGGCCGAGAAGCGCGCCGAGGTCGAGAAGCTGAGCACCGAGGGCGTCGCCGAGGCGCGCGCGATCGTCGACGAGGCCCAGAAGCAGGCCACCGCGACGACGCGCGAGGCCGAGAAGACGGCGAAGAAGCTCGTCGCGGATGCCGAGAAGCAGGCGAAGGCGCTCATCGCGGATGCCGAGGAGCGTCTCGCGAAGATCCGCGTCGAGCGCGAAGCGGTCGCCGGGTACTTCGAGAACCTGCGCGGACTGCTCGCGGGCGCCGACAAGCTCGCGGCCGCATCCGACGACTTCCCCGTGCCGGCCGACGAGCCGGATGCGGTCGAGGCGCTCGAGGCGGCGGTCACGGCCGAAGCGCCCGCCTTCGAGCCCGGGGAGCCCGGGGCCACGGACGCCGAGCCGGAGCCGGGCGCCGACCAGAACACGCGCTCCGCGGCGCACGCCCAGGCCGAGGGCTGACGCTAGCCTTTCCCTACGCCCGCATGTCGCGGGCAAGAGGGGATGGCGATGAAGATCCAGAACGCGTTCCGGCTCGGCCTCTTCGGCGGACTCGGCGTGCTCGTCGCGGTCACACTCGGGCAGGGCGTCGCGAATCTCGCGACGATCCTCACCTACGTCGGCGCCGCGCTCTTCCTCGCCCTCGGCGTCGACCCCGCGGTCTCGTTCCTCGAACGACACAAGGTGCCGAGGCCGCTCGCGATCGTCATCGTGCTCCTCGGCATCCTCGGCGTCTTCGCGGGCTTCATCTTCGCGATCATCCCCGTCATCGCCGAGCAGGTCGGCAACCTCATCAATGAGGTGCCGAAGATCATCACCGACATCACCGAGCAGGATCTGCTGCACGAGTGGTGGACGACCTATATCAACTGGATCGAGTACGAAGACGCCCTCAAGAACGTGCAGGACTGGTTCACGAGCAATCTCCAGACCATCACCTCGGGTGTGCTCAACACTGTGTTCACCGTCGTGAGCGGGGTGTTCGGCGGGCTCATCGTGCTCATCCTCATGCTGTACTTCGTCGCCTCGATCGGCAGCATCAAGCGCGCGCTCTACCAGCTCGTGCCCGCGAGCAAGCGTGAGAAGTTCATCGACATCTCGGAGCAGATCTCGACGTCTGTCGGCCGCTACGTCGTCGGGCAGGTCGTGCTCGGCGCGTGCAACGGCATCCTGAGCTTCATCTTCCTCAATGTGCTCGGCTGGATCCTCGGCGATCCCATCGAGTACGCGGCACTGCTCGCGTTCATCGCCTTCCTGTTCTCGCTCATCCCCCTCGTCGGGACGATCACGGGGTCGATCATCATCACGGGCCTCGTGTGGATCTTCGACCGCTGGCCCGCCGTGCTCATCGTCGGGATCTGGTACCTCGTGTACATGCAGGTCGAGGCCTACCTGTTGAGCCCCAACATCATGAACCGCGCGGTCAAGGTGCCGGGCGTCGTCGTCGTCATCGCGGCCCTCGCGGGCGGCACCCTGCTCGGGCTGCTCGGCGCGCTCGTCGCGATCCCCGTCGCCGCGTCGATCCTCATCGTCGTGAAGCAGGTCCTCATCCCGCGTCAGAACGAGCTGTAGGGCTCACGCGCCCGCGGGCCACTCCTCCGGCAGCGGGAGCGCTCCGGGGTTCACGATGCGCACGATCTCGCTCAGCACGCGGGACGTCTGCTTCTCCCCCACCCAGAGGTGCTTGCCGCCCTCCACAGCGATGAGCTCGGCCTCGGGCACCGACGCGAAGCGCTCGCGCGCCTCGGCGGGCCGCAGGTAGTCGTCGAGCTCGGGGATGAGCGCGACGAGGCGGCGCCCGCTGCCCGCCCACGCGGCCACCTCATCCGCGCTCGTGCGGTGCAGCGGCGGCGAGAGCAGGATCGCCCCCTCGATCGGATGCTCGAGGCCGTACTTGAGGGCGACCTCGGTTCCGAACGACCAGCCCACGAGCCACGGATGCGGCAGCCCGCGCTGTGCGACGAGGGCCATCGCCGCAGCGAGGTCGTGGCGCTCGTCGACCCCGTGGCCGAAGGATCCCTCGCTCGTGCCGCGCGGGGAGGTGACGCCGCGGAAGTTGAAACGCAGCACGGCGAGATCGGCGAGCGCAGGGAGTCGCGCGGCGGCCTTGCGGATGATGTGCGAGTCCATGAAGCCGCCGTGCGTCGGCAGCGGGTGCAGGCACACGAGGGTCGCGGCGGGGTCGGCGGTCTCGGGGAGCGCGAGCTCGCCCACGAGGGTCAGGCCGTCGGCCGTGTGCAGTTCGATGTCCTCGCGGAAGGCGGGCAGCTCGACGCCCCCGCGGATGGCGATGGTCACGTGCGGATCCTCCAGCAGTGGGTGTGCCAGTGTCGACGGGCGGCGAGATCGTCGTCCTCGCCGAAGAGCCCGTCGGCGCGCCACGTCACGACGTGCGCTGTTCCGGGCGCGATCGCGAGCCCGCATCCGGGGCACACGTACTCCTTGACGGCCGCCGCGGCGCTCTGCGGCTGCACGTTCCAGGTGCCGTCGCGGCGCGTCTCCGTGTGCTTGATGCCGCCCAGGATGCGCTCGACGTCGAGCGGCTGGGGCTCCGCGTCGCGGCGGCGAGGGCGACGCGAGGGAGACATGCTTCGAGTCTACGAGCGCCATAGTTCCCGTTCCGCGTGTTCGTTCCCGCCGGAACGGGTGCCAACACGCGGAACGGCAACTATTCCTCGACGCGGCCGCCCGTGTCGAGCTGCTGCAGCCGCGCCTCCTCGAGGTCGAGCAGGGCTTGCGCGCGCTGCAGGATGCGCGAGGGGTACGCGCCGCGCGAGCGCGCGTCGAGCAGCACGTCGCGCTCGGCCGCGAGCACCTCGCGCCGCAGCGAGCGGTACTGCTGGTGAGGCGAGTGCGCGAGGCCGTCCTCCTCGTCGGCGTGTTCGGCACGCTCCCACGCCGACTCGGTCGCGAGCAGGGTGTCGTGCCGCACGCGCTCGACGACCTCGGCGTCGATCGGGATGCCGGCGAGCGTGATCTCGTCGCGATCGAGCACCTCGAGTCCCGCCGTCGACATCTCCTCGAGCAGCGTCGCGAGCTCTCGCCGATCGGCCTGGCGGTCGGTCCCCCGGATGCCCGTGGCGCGGATGACGATGGGCAGCGTCCCGCCCTGGAGGAGCAGCGTCGTCACGGCGACGACGAACGCGATGAGCACGAGCTGTTCGTAGTACGGCGTCTCGCGGGGCAGCGACTGAGCCGCGGCGAGCGTGACGACGCCGCGCATCCCGGCCCATCCGAGCACGACGCCACCACGCCATCCGAGCCCCTCGGCGCGCAGCTGGGCGATGTCGTTGCGCCGCCGGTCGATGCGGCGCTCGACACCGCGGCGCCGCCGCTCAAAGCGCTCGCCGCCGAGGCCCACCATGGCCTGCATGCGCTCGAGACCCCGCGCGAGCATCGTCTCCTGCTCCTCGAATCGCTGCTCTTGCGAACGCATCATGAAGATGAGCGGCCACACGAACACGTAGCGGATGACGATGAGCAACACCGTCATGAGCAAGCCGAGCAACACGGCATCGTGGATCGGCAGATCCGCCGGGTCGATGTCGGCGATGATCGTCGAGATCTGGGCACCCATGAGCAGGAAGACGCCGTTCTCGAGCACGAACTGCACTGTGCGCCAGTTGAATCGCTCGGAGATGCGCGATTGCGCCGTGAAGGCTTTGGCGCTCTGGTGACCGCTGTAGAGTCCCGCCGCGACGACCGCGATGACGCCCGAGCCGTGCAGCTCCTCGGCGGGGATGTAGGCGATGAACGGCACCGCGAACGAGATCGCCGTGTCGAGCATGGGGTTGTCGAGCCGCTTGCGCACCCAGACAGCGACGATGCCCACGACGATGCCGATCGCGATCGCGACAAAGACGGCGTAGAAGAACTCGCCGATCGCGTTCCAGGCGACCTGCTCGGCTCCGGATGCCGTGGCCGCGGTCGCCGCGATCGCCGTGCGCAGCAGCACGAGCGCCGTCGCGTCGTTGACGAGCCCCTCCCCCTCGAGGATCGACACGAGTCGCGCGGGCAGGCCGATGCGCTTCGCGATCGAGGTCGCGGCCACGACATCCGTGGGCGAGATGACCGCGCCGAGCGCGATCGCGGCCGCGAGGTTGAGGTCGGGCAGGATCATGAAGAGCACGAAGCCCGTGACGAGGGCGCTCGCGACGACGAGGACGACCGAGAGCACGCCGATCGTCGAGAAGTTGCGCCGGAAGTCGACGAACGGCACCGTGATCGCGGCCGCGTAGAGCAGCGGCGGCAGCACGCCCATGAGGATGATGTCGGGTTCGACGTCGATGGGCGGCACGCCCGGGATGAGGCTGTAGCCGACACCCAGCACGACGAGGATGAGAGGCGCCGCGACTCCGAGCCGGGGACCCCACGCCGCGGCGGCGACGATCGCGACGATGCCGCCGATCGCGACGAGCGCGTAGTCCATGCTTCATCGTATCGGCGCCTGCGGGCCGCCGGTTTCTCCAGCGCCCGCGGGGCCGCTGGTTTCGAGACGCGTCGCGCCTGCGGCACGGCGCTCCTCAACCAGCTCACATGTGCGGGGGCGCAGCGCGGCGGATCCCGCACAACACCCACCTGTGTACGCACCCGCAGGCGCGCGCGACCGCGCTCGTGCGCGCCAGCGGCGCAGTGCGGCGGATTATCGCCGCGCCAAAAAGATCAGTACCACCCGGCCGACTGCGAGTGGCCCCACGCGCCGCATGGGGTGCCGTAGCGGCCCGCGATGTAGCCGAGCCCCCAGGTGATCTGCGTCGCGGGGTTGGTGGCCCAGTCGGCACCCGCCGTAGCCATCTTGTCTCCCGGCAGCGCCTGCGGGATGCCATAGGCACCCGACCTGGAGTTGTAGGCGTACACGTTCCAGTGCGATTCCTTGTTCCACAGGGCCACGAGGCAGTCGAACTCGCCCTGACCCCAGCCACGAGCGGCGACCATGTCGTAGGCGATCGCTTGCGCCGTTCCCGGATCGGGAACCCCGGCGGCGGGCGCCGATGCGGATGCCGCGACCGGCTTGGGCTTCGGCTTCACGACGTCGAACCCGTCGCGTCCCGTCGCCGCGTCCGCGCCATCCGCGACCTTGAGGCTCTGACCCTCGGCATCCGCTCGCGCGATCGGGTCGCTCGCGGCCGCGAGCGTCGCAGCCGAGCTGAGCCCCGTGGGTTCGACGAGGAACGCCGCGACGAGGCCGATCGACACGAGATACGCGAAGACGCCGAGCGCCCACCGAGGGCGCACGAGAGAGCTGCGGGTACGCGACACGGCGACCTCCCGCAGAGGCCGCTCGGGAATCGCCCCCCGGCGCCGGTATCCGCTCACAGTCGCATCAGTGTAGCCATGGATCCCGGCAAGGTCATGGGAAGGCGTCAGCGCACCGCGAGCATGACGCGCGTCACGGTGTCGAGAAGGTAGTCCACCTGCGCCTCGCGGTAGCCGCCCCGCTGGGACCGGAAGGCGATCGTGCGCACGTCGTTGGTCGTGAGAGCATCGCCGTTCTGGAAGTAGCCGGCGATGCGGTCGGCGAACGCGTCGACATCCGCGACCGAGTAGCCGATCGTCAGGATCGAGACCCGCTGGAACCGCTTGCCTTTGGGTCGCACCGCGCGGTCGAGGATCTCCTGCGCCGTGGCGCGAGCGTCGGCGTACCAGGCCTCGTCGCCTTGACGGGCGATCTCGCGCTCGCGCTCGCGCGCCGCGAAGGCATCCTCGAGGCGCTCGAGAGCCGCATCGACGTGCGTCGTCGAGTAGCCGTCCTTGCGCATCGAGAACGCGGTCGTGCGGATGCTGTCCGCCGTCACGACCGAGAGGTCGGGGTTCTCTGCGGTGTACGCACGACGCGCCTCCTCGAGGAACTCCTCCACCTCGTCGATGTCGTAACCGAGACGGCCCTTGCGTGCGCGGGGGAAGGTCATGCTCACCCGGACATGCTAGCGAGCGCGCCCTGCGCATCCGCCACGAAAGGCGAGGTCAATGGAACACGAGGAAGAAGGCGTAGGCGACGGCGGCCGAGGGCAGGATCGAGTCGAGGCGGTCGAGGAAGCCGCCGTGCCCCGGCAGCCACCCCGATATGTCCTTGATGCCGAGCTCGCGCTTGATGAGCGACTCGATGAGATCCCCCATCGTGCCCACGAGCATGAGCACGAGGCCCATGATCGTGCCCTCCCACCACGGCTGGCCGAGCATGAGCCACGCGAGTAGCGTTCCCGCGACCATCGACACGAGCGCGGCGCCCGCGAAGCCCTCCCAGGTCTTGCCCGGGCTGATCTTGGGCGCGAGCTTGTGGCGACCGAAGCTGAGGCCCGCGGCGTAGGCGCCGATGTCGGCCACGACGACGATGATGAGTCCCGCGAGCACCCACCACTGACCGCCGTCCTCGCCCGCGAGCACGACGTAGAACCCCGCGAGGAACGTCACGTAGAGCTGCACGAAGAGCCCGGCACCGAGATCCGCGAGCACGTCACGCGCCGAGCCCCGGTGGCTCGGGCGGACGAGCTCCACGAGTCGCCAGATCGAGATCACGAGGATGCCGGCGAGCGTCGCAAGCCAGAGGCCCGGCACGTGGAAGAAGAACGCCACGGGCACGACGCCGACTCCCACGAGGATCGAGCCGATGCGCGGCACATCGCGCCCGTCGCGCCGCAACGCCGTCGCGAGCTCCCACACCGTGAAGCCCACGAGCGCGGCCGCGAAGGGGATGAACAGCCAGCTGTAGAACAAGAGGCTCACGAGAAGGATGCCGCCGAGCACGACGCCGATCGCGATGGCGGCGAGCAGGTTGCGCCCCGTGCGCTGCCTGATCTTCTCCTGGGCTTGATCGAACTGATCGCGCGCGTGCTTGACTTGTGCCTCGAACTCCTCACGCGCGTGCTGCGCGTGCGCTTCGATATCCGCGCGCGTCTGCTGGGCCCGTGCTTCGAGCTCCTCGCGCGGACTGCGCTTCCGCGACGAGACCGGCTTCTCGGGAGCGGCGCCGCCCTCGGGTCTCGAGTCCATCAGACCTCGAGCAGCTCGGCTTCCTTGACCTTGAGCGCTGCGTCGATCTGCTCGACGTGCGCCTTCGTGATGTTGTCGAGCTCCTTCTCGGCGCGCGCGACGTCGTCTTCGCCGACCTCCTTGAGCAGGGCGTCGAGGTCGTCCTTGGCCTTGCGGCGCACGTTGCGGATCGCGACCTTGGCATCCTCGCCCTTCGCGCGCACGATCTTGACGAACTCCTTGCGGCGCTCCTCGGTGAGCTCCGGCATCGTGACGCGCACGATGTTGCCGTCGTTCGTCGGCGTCGCTCCGAGGTTCGGGAAGTTCACGATGGCCTTCTCGATCTCCTTGAGCGCGGACTTGTCGTAGGGCGTGATGACGAGCGTGCGCGCCTCGGGGTTCTGCAGGCTCGCGAGCTGCGCGAGCGGGGTCGGCGTGCCGTAGTAGTCGACGAGGATCTTCTGGAACAGCGCCGGGTTCGCACGCCCGGTGCGCACAGTGGCGAAGTCGTCCTTCGCGACCTCCACGGCCCGGCCCATCTTCTCCTTCGCCTCGGCGAGGACGTCACTGATCACGGGGGGCTCCTTCGTGCTGGGTGAGATTCGGCTCAAGCTTAGTTGGCAAACGCTGTAGCTCTCGGTGGCCCGCGCCAGACATCACCGGTGCGCGACGGCAAGCGCTACAGCGTTTGGCAGAGTCACGGGGTCGTGACGAAGTCGATGAGGTGCTCGACGCGCGCGAGGAGGGCCGGCTCGAGGTCCGTGTAGGTTCGAACCGAGCCGAGGATGCGCTGCCACGCTGCCGCGATGTCCGCCTGGTCGTCGTGCGGCCAGCCGAGCGCCTCGCACACCCCGTGCTTCCACTCGACGCCGCGCGGCACCTCGGGCCACGCGCGGATGCCGAGGCGCTCGGGCCGCACCGCCTGCCACACGTCGATGTAGGGATGACCCACGACGAGCACGTGCGGCCCGGCGACCTGGGCGGCGATGCGCGACTCCTTCGACCCGGGAACGAGGTGGTCGACGAGCACGCCGATCCGCGCATCCGGGCCCGGATGCAGCTCCGCAAGCGCGGCAGGCAGATGGTCGACACCCTCGAGGTACTCGACGACGACGCCCTCGGCGCGCAGATCGGCCCCCCACACCTTCTCGACGAGCTCCGCGTCGTGGCGACCCTCGACGAAGATGCGGCTCGCGCGAGCCACCTGCGCTCGCTGCGGAGCCGCGGCTCGCGAACCGGATGCCGTGTACGCACGGCCCGCCGCCGCAACGTGCGGGGCGGTCAGCACGACCGGCTCGCCGTCGACGAGGTAGCCGCCACCGAGCGGGAACCAGCGCACGCGCCCGTGGCGATCCTCGAGCGCCACGTTGCCCTTCTCGACGCCCGTGACCGCCCCGACGAAGCCGTCGACGAGCTCGACGACGAGGCCCTTCTCAGCGGACACCTGCGGCACGACCTTGCGACCGCGGGCACGCCAATCCCCCGACAGCACATCGGGGCCGTACGGATCCGTCACGCAGTGACCAGGGTGCCGATGTGGTCGCCGCGCAGAGCCTTCGTGATGTTGCCCGCGGGCTCCATGCCGAAGACGAGCATCGGCATCCCGTTGTCCATGCACAGGCTGAAGGCCGTCGAATCGACGACTTTGAGGCCCTGCACGAGAGCTTCCTGGTAGCTCACGCGCTCGAGCTTCTTCGCCGTGGGGTTCTTGCGGGGGTCGTCGTCGTAGACGCCGTCGACGCCGTTCTTCGCGACGAGCACGGCATCCGCGCCGATCTCGAGCGCGCGCTGCGCGCTCACCGTGTCGGTGGAGAAGTACGGCAGACCGGCACCGGCACCGAAGATGACGACGCGGCCCTTCTCGAGGTGACGCTCGGCGCGCAGCGGGATGTAGGGCTCGGCCACCTGCATCATCGAGATGGCCGACTGCACGCGCACCTGCGCGCCCGCCTGCTCGAGGAAGTCCTGCAGGGCGAGGGCGTTCATGACGGTGCCGAGCATGCCCATGTAGTCGGCGCGGCCACGGTCCATGCCGCGCTGGCTGAGCTCCGCTCCGCGGAAGAAGTTGCCGCCGCCCACGACGACCGCGACCTCGACGCCGTTCGGGTCATCTTCGCCGCTCGGCGTGGCGGCGGCGATCTCGCGCGCGATGCCGCTCACGACATCCGGGTTGACCCCGAGCGACCCCGCGCCGAACGCCTCACCCGAGAGCTTGAGCAGGACGCGGCGGCGCTTCGACATGGGGGTCCTTCCGAGGGATGCGGCGGGCCGGTGGGCCGTGTCCGATCGTACCGGGTCACGGCAGGACGGCCGCTGCCACTGCGCCTCGACGGCGCGACGACGCCGCTGTACATCCGACGCGGGAACGCGAAGGGCCCCGGATCACGTGGATCCGGGGCCCTTCGGCGTGCGTGACTAGGCGCCGACCTTGAAGCGGGCGAAGCCGGTCACGGTCAGGCCCGCGTCGGCGACGACCTTGCCGACCGTGAGCTTGTTGTCGCGCGCGTAGTCCTGCTCGAGGAGCGCGACCTGCTTGAAGAAGGCGCCGAGGCGGCCCTCGACGATCTTCGGGAGCGCCGCCTCGGGCTTGCCCTCGTTGCGGCTGATCTCCTCGACGATGCGGCGCTCGTTCTCGACCTCGGCCTCGGGCACGTCGTCGCGCGAGAGGTAGCTCGGGTCGGCGAACGAGATGTGCTGCGCGATCGAGCGCGCCGTCTCGGCGTCGTCACCCGTGTAGGAGACGACCACACCGATCTGCGGCGGGAGGTCCTTGCTCGTGCGGTGCAGGTAGACCGCGAACTTCTCGCCCGGGATGCGGACGACGCGACGCAGCTCGATCTTCTCGCCGATCGTCGCGGCCTGGTCCTCGATGAGAGAGGCGACCGTTCCGCCGTCGACCGCGACCGCGAGCGCCGCGTCGACCGTCTCGGCACCCGAGTCGGCGAGCGCGCCCACGATCTTGTCGGCGAGCGCGATGAACTTCTCGTTCTTCGCGACGAAGTCGGTCTCGCACGCGAGCTCGATCATCGTGACGGCCGTGGCCGACTCGACGACGGCGACGAGGCCCTCGCTCGTGGAGCGGTCGGCACGCTTCGCGTTGCCCTTCGCACCCTTGAGACGCAGGATCTCGACGGCCTTCTCGATGTCGCCATCCGCCTCGACGAGGGCGTTCTTGGTGTCGACCATGCCGGTGCCGAGGCGCTCGCGCAGGGCCTTCACGTCTTCCAGGCTGAAGTTGGCCATGGATTCAGTCCTTAGCTGTTCGTGACTACTGGTGGATTACTCGGCGGCCGGCTTCTTGGCCGCCGCCTTCTTCGCCGGGGCGGGCTTCTCCGCCTCGACCTCGATCTTCGCCTCGGTCAGCTCGTCCGACTCGGGCGCGTGCTCGGGGACGATCGTGGGGTCGGCCTCGGCGACCTGCTCGGCAAGCGCCGCGGCATCCGCGTCGTTCTGCTCGACGGGCGTCTCGGCCTCGACGACCTCGGCGACCTTCTCGGCACTGGCCTCGACGTCACCGTCGACGCGACCGTCGACCTCCTCGATCTTCTCGGCGACCGACTCGGGGTTGCTCGAGGCCTCGAGGAGCTCACGCTCCCACTCGGCGAGCGGCTCGACCGCGGAGACGTTGCCCGCCTCCTCCGGCTTCTGGTGGCGCTGGATGAGGCCCTCCGCCGCGGCGTCGGCGATGATGCGCGTGAGCAGGCTCACCGAGCGGATCGCGTCGTCGTTGCCCGGGATCGGGTACTGCAGCTCGTCGGGGTCGGCGTTCGTGTCGAGGATGCCGATGACCGGGATGCCGAGCTTCGTCGCCTCGTCGACCGCGAGGTGCTCGCGCTTCGAGTCGACGACCCAGATGGCGCTCGGGGTCTTGGTGAGGTTGCGGATGCCGCCGAGCGTCTTGTGCAGCTTGTCGAGCTCGCGCTTCTTGATGAGGAGCTCCTTCTTGGTGAAGCCCTTCGTCGTGTCGTCGAAGTCGATCTCCTCGAGCTCCTTCATACGCGCGAGACGCTTGGAGACCGTCTGGAAGTTCGTGAGCAGACCACCGAGCCAGCGCTGGTTGACGTACGGCTGGCCCACGCGCGTCGCCTGCTCGGCGATCGCCTCCTGCGCCTGCTTCTTGGTGCCGACGAAGAGGATCGTGCCGCCGTGGGCGACCGTCTCCTTGACGAACTCGTAGGCCTTGTCGATGTAGGCGAGCGACTGCTGCAGGTCGATGATGTGGATGCCGCTGCGCTCCGTGAGGATGAAGCGCTTGACCTTCGGGTTCCACCGGCGGGTCTGGTGTCCGAAGTGCACGCCGCTGTCGAGCAGCTGGCGGATGGTGACGACGGCCATGGCCGTTCTCCTTCTCTCGCGGGCACGGTACGGCCGTCCCGCTGTTCTCAGTTGTCTGCCGCGACCGGATGGCCGCAGTCCCTGGTGCCCCGGCGCAGCATCCGCCGCCTCGTGCGAGGCGGACCGAAGGATGTGGACCGTGTGCGATAGGCACGCGAAGTCACCCGCGTGAGCGGATGCTGAGTCGAGTGTAGCAGCGCGCGGCTGTACCCGGCGCTGCCGCAGGGTCTATGCTGGGGCGGCCCGGATGGCCCGCGGCTCTGTCGAGGGAAGGAGAACCCATGAGCACCGTCTTTGTCGTGCCTGGACGCCCGACCCTCGTCCTCGAGGCCGCCGCTCGCTGATCCCGCGGTGGCCTCCCAACCGGAGCCATCACGTGAGCAACTTCTTCGGCGACGACTTCGTCGTCCCCACCTTCTCCGACGCCGAACCGGGCGACGGACAACGCTGGTCGACCTGGCCGGCGATCACGCCATCCGAGCGCGGGCCGCAGCCGTGGCCCGATTGGGTCGTGACCTCGGCGGCCGCGATCGACACCGAGCTCGGCATCCTCAAGACGGGCAAGGAGGCAGACGTCTTCCTCATCGAGCGCGCGGTGCCCGACGAGCCCGCGCAATCGGTGCTGCTCGCCGCGAAGCGCTACCGCTCAGCGGAGCATCGCGATTTCCACCGCTCCTCGGCCTATCGCGAAGGGCGCGTCGAGCGCCGCTCGCGCGACCAGCGCGCCGTCGAGCGCGGAACGGCGTACGGGCGCTCGGTGGCCGCCGTCGCGTGGTCGTACGCGGAGTTCGCGGCGCTCTCGCGCATGTACGAGCTCGGCGTCGCGGTGCCCTATCCCGTGCAGGTCAACGGCACCGAGCTGCTGCTCGAGTTCATCGGCGAGGGCATGACGGCCGCGCCGCGGCTCGCCCAATCGGATGCCGCAGGCGGCGAGCTCGCCGAGCTCTTCGAGCAGGTCGTCGAGATCGTGCTCGGCTTCGCGCGGGCAGGGTGCGCTCATGGCGACCTCTCGCCGTACAACCTGCTCGAGCATCGCGGGCGGGTCGTCGTGATCGACCTGCCGCAACTCGTCGACGTCATCGCGAACCCGAACGGCATGGCGCTGCTCGAACGGGACTGTCGCAATGTGTGCGCGTGGTTCGCTCGGCGCGGGCTCGAGCGCGACGCCGACGAGTTGTTCGCGCGCGCCGTCGGCGAGCTGTTCTGACGGGTCCTCCCCCGTCGGGATGCCGACTGGCGTTCCCCAGATGCGGGGCGGACGCGGATGCCGGAGGCGGTGGAGCGCGGAGGATGCCGTCATGCGTCCTCCCGCCATCCACCGCGCCGGTGTCCGCGTTGCTGCCCGCCGCGTCGCTGCCGTCGCGCTGACGGCGGCGCTGTGGGCGTGGCCCGTCGCGGCGCCGCATCCCATCGCGCGGGCGTATCTCGCGCCCGCGACTCCCTATGCGGCGGGGCACCGCGGCATCGACATCCGTGCAGCCGTGGGCGCGGAGGTGCGCGCGCCGGCCGACGGGGTCGTGCATTTCGCGGGCGTCGTCGTCGATCGCCCCGTGCTCTCGATCGACCACGGAGGCGGCGTGCTCTCGAGCTACGAGCCCGTCGAGGCCTCGCTCACCGAGGGCGACCGCGTGCGCCGGGGCGAGGTGATCGGCACCCTCCTCGCGGGTCACGGAGCGGGCGGCTCGTGCCTGCACTTCGGCGTGCGCATCGATGGCGAGTACGTGTCGCCCCTCCTGTTCCTCGGCGGCCAGCCGCGTGCTGTGCTCCTCCCGCCGTAGGGTCGGGCTCACCGCAGCTGTCAGCTGGTTGAGGAGTGCCGCGCCACGAGCGACGCGTCTCGAAAGCAGCGCACCAGGTACCCAATGCCCCGCGCCCCAACTACGCCCGCGGGTGCGCCAGCCGGTAGCTCTCCCGCAACCGCTCGGTCGAGACATGCGTGTAGAGCTGCGTCGTCGCGAGGCTCGCGTGCCCGAGCATCTCCTGCACGATGCGCAGGTCGGCTCCGCCGTCGAGCAAGTGCGTCGCCGCCGTGTGACGCAAGGAGTGCGGCCCCGCGGGTCCCGAGCCGGGGAGCTCGCGCAGCTCCCGCGCGACGAGCTCGTACACGGTGCGGGTGCCCAGCCGAGCGCCGCGAGCGCCGAGGAAGAGCGCCGGCCCCGAACCATCCCGTACGAGCACGATGCGCGACCGTGCAAGGTACGCGTCGAGAGCGTGCGCGGCGGGCGCCCCGTACGGAACCACCCGCTCCTTCGCGCCCTTTCCCAGCACACGAACGGTGCGTCCCGCGCGATCGAGGTCGTCGATGTCGAGGCCCACGAGCTCGCTCACGCGAAGGGCGGACGCATAGAGCAGCTCGATGATGGCGACATCACGCAGGGCAACGGGGTCGCCCTCCGAGACCGAGGCGTGCAGCTTCTCGAGCATCGCGTCCATCTGCGCGCGCGTGAGAACGCGCGGCAATCGGCGCCCGGCCCGGGGCGTGCGCAAGCGGAGACCGGGATCGGTCGGAACGATCCCGTGACGCGTGAGCCACGCCGTGAACGACCGCGCCGACGACACCCGCCGCCCGAGCGTCGAAGGCGCGAGCCCGGATTGCGATCCGCGCCAGACCCAATCGCGCAGGGTCTCGAGGTCGAGGGATGCGGCATCCCCCCCGCCGAGCGCCTCGGCGAACCCCACGAGGTCGGCGAGGTCGGTGCCGTACGCCCGCACGGTGTGCCGGGAGTAGCCGCGCTCGAGCGTCAGCTCGGCGAGATATGCCTCGACGGCGGTACGCAACTCCATGCCGCCATGGTCGCACCGCCGGGCGTCATCGAGCGGCGGCTCGCGCGAGACCCGCGAGCATGGCCTGCCACGTCGCGGCGGAGTGACCGGCCGCGGCGGCATCCGCGTTGTGCGCTTGCAGCACGATCACGTGCGTCGCGTCGTCGCCGAGTGGTTCGAGCAGGATCTCGACATGCGCAGGGCGGTCGGGTGTTCCGTCGGTGCCGCCGAGCGAGCTCACGCGCGCGAGAAGGAGGCGGTGCGGTGGGTCGATCGCGAGCACCTCTCCGATGTCTTCGAAGGGCTCGCCCTCCCATTCGCCGATCCACCGCACGCTCGCACCGGGGGTCCAGTCGCTGATGACCTCGGCGCCGAACATGATGTCGGGATCCGGGCCGCGTTGCGTGAGGAGCTGCCAGACCCGCTCCCGCGGCGCGGGGATGTCGAGCTCGGCGGACGCGAGATGGGCGCGCATGCGCCGCACGCTACGCGCGGTCGACGCGCGTGACTGCCCCCTTGACGCTGCGCACCGGCGGTGTTCTCGGGGGATCCCTCGGGATCAGGTGCCTGCGGAGCGCACATGCTCCTCGAGGTTGAACGTCGACCTCTTGCTCGAGAACGCCTCACGGCGCTCCTCAGGGCTCATCGCCGCGAGCGCGTCGAGGAACGCCCCCGAGAAGCCGGCGACGCGCGGGGCGTCTCCCACCGGCACGATCGAATGCACGACCTGGTCGTCGTAGACGTGCACGAGGTTGAAGGTCTGGCCGCCGTCGACGCCCGCAAGCGTGCCCGGCTCGGCGCTCGCGTCGATCGTGTAGCACGTCGCGGCCGCGACCGAGACGGGCACGCCCGCGAAGGTGCCCGTCGTGGAGTAGTGCAAGTGGCCCGCGAGGATGCCGCGCACATCCGTGCCCCGCACGACCTCCGCGAGCTGCGCCTGGTGGTCGAGCTCGAGGATCGCCATGAGCTCGACCGGGGTCGGGATAGGGGGATGATGCAGCGCGAGCAGCGTGCCGTGCGGGGCGGGCTGCGCGAGCTGCTCCCCCAGCCACTCGAGTTGCTGCGGCTCCAGGTCGCCGTGGTGGTAGCCCGGGACCGTCGAATCGAGGGCGATGATGCGCAGGCCGTTGACGTCGTAGACACGGTCCTGCGGGGCGGCGCTGGGTTCGTCGCCGAGGAGGATCGATGCGAACGGCTCGCGCTCGTCGTGATTGCCCATGACCCAGATGATGCGCGAGCCCATCCGCTCGGCTGCCGGCTCGACGACCGCTCGCAGCCGCTCGTAGGCGTCGGGCTCGCCGAGATCGGCGAGGTCGCCCGTGATGACGATCGCCTCGGGACGCAGGCCGCTGCGCTCGAGCTGCGCGAACGCCCGCGCAACGTGCGCATCCGTGTCGACGGCGCCGTAGAGCGGCCGCCCACCGCCGAGCAGATGCGTGTCGCTCACGTGGGCGATGACGTGCACGGGCGGGGCGTGCTGGCCGAGCTGCACCATGCTGCGAGCGTAGCCGCCGCCCCTGTCGCGGGCTACGGCGCGGCCCGCACCCACCCACCAGCCCGCTCCTTCACGAGGCCCTCGAGCGCGAGCAGCCCGAGCTCGGCGCGCACTCGGTCGATCGCGAGACCCGACATGGCCGCGACCTTCTCGACCGTGCGCGCGCTCCGTGGCGAGAGGGCGTCGAGGAGGCGGATGCGGGTTCCCGCGGGGTCCGCGGCCGGGCGGCCCCCGGGCTCCGCCCCCTCGACGGTCGATCCGCTCGCCGCGGCGGCGGGCGATTCGCGCTCGCGCCCCGAGAGGGGGGCGAGCTCGGCGATCTCCTCGGCGCTCGTCACGCACACCGCGTCGTACTCGCGCAGCAGCCGGTGGCATCCCGCAGAGGCCGAGCTCGTGACGGGCCCCGGGACGGCGCCGAGCGGCCGGCCGAGCGCGGCCGCGTGCCCTGCCGTGTTGAGGGATCCGGACCGCGCCCCGGCTTCGACGACGACGGTTGCGAGGCTCGCCGCCGCGATGAGCCGATTGCGCTGCAGAAAGCGCCACTTCGTGGGTGCTCCCCCGCACGGCACTTCAGAGACGGCAGCGCCACGCTCGACGATCCGCGCGAGAAGAGCGTCGTGGCCGGAGGGGTAGAAGCGATCCAGCCCGCCCGCGAGGAACGCGATGGTCGTGCCGCGACTCGCGAGCGCCGCACGATGGGCCGCGCCGTCGATGCCGTAGGCCGCGCCCGACACGATCGTGTACCCACGATCGGCGAGCCCCGACGCGAGCTCGATCGTCACGTGCTCGCCGTAGCCCGTCGCGGCGCGGGCTCCGACGATCGCGATCGACGTCTCGAACCGGGAGAGCAGTTGCCGACGGCCCCGTACCCAGAGCGCGATCGGCGCGTGGTCGCCGAGATCATCGAGGCCCGCCGGCCAATCGGGATCGCCCGGCACGACGATCGACACGGCGAAGCGCGCGGCCTGCCGCAAGGCGAGGAGGGCATCCGCCTTCGAGATGCGCGGTGTCCAGCGCGCCACGGCGTCATCGATCTCGCGCGCCTCGAGGTCGACCTCGTGTAGCTCGAGAGCGTGCCGCAGGAGTGCTCCCTCCCGGTCGTCGATGAGCGCGGCGAGCGCTGCCTCGGCGCCGAGGGCGCCGACGACGCGGCCCGCGACGCCGTCGCCCGGCTCGGCGATCGACGTCCACGTCGCGCGCGCGAAGCGATCGGCGACGGCATCCCGGTCGTGCGCCGGGTCGGTGAGCGGTCGGACGAGCGACGCGACCGTCGCATCCGCGATGCCGAGGATGGTCATGCTGCGGCCTTTCGGAGGTAGAGGGCCCGGCCGATCTGGTCGAGGCCCGGACGGTCGACGCCGTCGAGATCGGCGAGAGTCCATGCGATGCGCAGTACGCGGTCGTAGCCGCGCATCGTGAGGGCGCCGCGTTCGAGAGCGCGATCGAGGGCCGCGGTGGAACCGGGCGCGGGCGCTCCCTCGCGCCGGAGCCACGCGCCTGGTGCGTGGGCGTTGAGCCGCCAGGGGTGATCCGCGAGACGATGCGCGGCGCGTGCACGGGCCGCCATGACGCGTTCGCGCGCCGCCGCAGTCGTCGTGACGGGCGCATCCGCAGCGACCCTCAATTGCGCCGCTGTCACACGGGGAACATCGAGCTGGATGTCGACGCGGTCGAGCAGGGGGCCCGAGAGCCGGCCGAGATAGCGACGGCGCGCGAAGGGCGTGCACGTGCACTCCGCATCGCGCACTCCCGCGTTGCCGCACGGGCACGGGTTGGCCGCGAGCACGAGCTGAAAGCGCGCGGGGAAGCGCGCGGTCGCCGCGGCTCGGGAGATCGTGATGACGCCCGACTCGAGAGGCTGCCGCAAGCAGTCGAGCGCAGACGGCGCGAACTCCGGGGCCTCGTCGAGGAAGAGGATGCCGTGCGCCGCGCGCGCCGCCGCCCCCGGCCGGATGACTCCGCTGCCGCCCCCGACGATCGCCGCGGGCGATGCCGAGTGATGCGGCGCCTCAAGGGGTGGGCGCGTCGCGAGTGAGCGCCCGACCGGGAGCCCCGCGAGCGAGCGGATCGAGCTCACCTCGATCGCCGCGCGCTCGTCGAGGTCGGGCAGGATGCCGGGCAGGCGCGAGGCGATCATCGTCTTGCCCGCGCCCGGGGGCCCGAGCAGGAACATGTGGTGCCCACCCGCCGCGGCGACCTGTACGGCCTCCACGGCATCCCGATTGCCGACGACCTCGGCGAGGTCGCCGACCTCGGCGCGGGCCTCGGCGGCCGCCGCGGGCACGAGCGGTTCGACCTCGATCGGGTCGAGTTCGGCACCGTGCCAGATCGCCGCGTCGCGCAGGCTCGCGACGGCCACGACGCGCACGCCCGGCACGAGGGCCGCCTCGTCAGCGTTGCCCGCGGGGACGAGCACGGTGTCGAACCCCGCCCGCTCGGCGGCGAGCACCATCGGCAGGACCCCGCGGCCGGGGCGCAGGCGACCATCGAGACCCACCTCGCCGAGGTGCACGACACCCGTGACGGATGGAGGGTCGACGCGGCCCTCGGCCGCCAGGAGGGCCATCGCGATGCCGAGGTCGAACGCCGCGCCCGTCTTGGGAAGCGAAGCCGGCGAGAGGTTGACCGTGACGCGGCCGCTCGGGAAGTCAAAGCCGCTGTTGCCGATCGCCGAGCGCACGCGCGCCTTCGCCTCGCCGAGCGCGGCATCCGGAAGCCCCACGAGCACGAACGCGGGCAGGCCGCTCGCGGTGTCGGCCTCGATCTCGACGGGCGCGCCGTCGAGGCCGAGCAGCGCGACGGAATGCGCACGACCGACGCCCATCAGAACACCCCCACGAGGTGCTCGACGACCGGCTCGGCGCCTCGCGGCGCGAGCACTGCGACGGCGTCGATGCGGATGCGACCCCGCTGCTCGGGATGCGCCGCGCACCACACGCCCGCGAGACGCCGCAGCCGCGCGAGTTTGAGGGGCGTGATCGCCTCGAACGGATGCCCGAACGCCGTCGAGCTGCGGGTCTTGACCTCGACGAACACGAGAGCGTCATCGTCGCGCACGACGAGGTCGATCTCGCCGTGCCGGCACCTCCAATTGCGCTCGACGAGCCGATACCCGCGCGCGAGCAGGTGTGCCTCCGCGAGCCGTTCGCCCCGCTTGCCCAGTTCGTCTTTCGCCGCCATGCGCATGAGCATCGCGAGAGGCGGCGGCATCCGGTGGCCCACATCGGCGAACCGGGGAAGGTGAGATCACACGGGGCCTTGTGCAGACTGGACGCATGGACGCCGACATCCGCCCCGCCCGCCCCGCCGACGCCGCGCGCATCGTCGACATCTGGGCGTCGGGGTGGCGCGACGGCCACCTCGCCGACGCCCCGCCCGAGTTGCTCGAGCACCGCACGCGCGAGGCGTTCGTGCCGCGCGTCGACGCCGCGCTCGAGCGCACGTGGGTCGCCGAGATCGGCGACGAGATCGCCGGCTTCACGATGATCCACGACGACGAGGTCGACCAGCTCTACGTCGATGCGCCCTTCCGGGGCACGGGCATCGCGTCGCGGCTGCTCGCGCACGCGGCCGATCTCATCCGCACTGCGGGGCATCCGGTGCCCTGGCTCGCCGTCGCACGCGGCAACGCGCGGGCACGCCACTTCTACGAACGCGAAGGCTGGACGGATGCCGGCGCCTTCAGCTACCAGGCCGAGATCGGCGGCGGCGCGTCGCTCCCCGTGCCGTGCCACCGCATGGAGCTGCGCCCGGCGCCTACCCTCGAAGCGTGACACTCGCCGCCGGAATCCTCCTCCTCGTGAACGCCATCTTCTCCGCGTTCACCTGGCCCGCCTTCCTGAAGCGCGTCGCTCGCGACGCGCGGGCGCGCGACGAGGCGGGGCGGCCGACGCGCTTCCTGCGCGTGCACCAGGTTCTCGTCGCGACGGCGCTCGTGCTCGCCGCGGCATCCGCGGTTCTCGGCATCGGGATGCTCGTCGTACCCTGACAGCATGACGACGCCGTCACTCGGCTCGGCCGTGCCCGTGCTGCGCATCTTCGACGAGCAGCTCGCGCGCCGCTTCTACCTCGACGTGTTGCAGTTCGAGACCGTGTGGGAGCACCGCTTCGAACCCGCGCTGCCCCTCTACACCCGCATCCGCCGCGACGGTGCCGTGCTCGACCTGTCCGGTCACCACGGCGACGGAACGCCCGGCTCGCTCGTGCTCATCCCATGCGCCGATGTCGAGGCGCTGCAGAGCGACGTCGCCTCGCGCAGCGACATGCAGCTGCGGCCGGAGGTCGACCCCGACGCGCCCGGCGGGCCGAGCCTCTACCTCACCGACCCCTTCGGCAATACCCTCCGGTTCATCGAGGCGAGCTGACGACGCTCGCTACCCCTGGTAGCCGATGAGCCAGTGCACGCCGAAGGCGTCGAGCACTTGACCGTCGTGATCGCCCCAGTCACGCGCTTGCAACGGCTCGAGCACCTGGCCGCCCTCGGCGAGCGCGGCGAACCACGCTTCGAGCGTCGCGGGTTCCGCGGCGCCGAGCAGCGAGAACATGAGACCGGATGCCGCGAACGGCTCGTCGTCGCCGCCCACGTCGGCCGCGAAGAGCGTGACGGGACCATCGAGCATCCCGTGCGCGATCGCGTCGCCCGGGCCGTCGTCTCGGCCGAACTCCGCGTAGCTGTGGAGCACGAGCTCGCCGCCGAAGATCTCGGCGTAGCGCGTGAGAGCGGCGCGGGCGGTGCCCGGCAGCAGGAGGTACGGAACGAGGCCGGTCATGCACCCAGGCTAGGCGTCGGGGGCGACACCGGCATCCGGCAGACGCGACAGCCGTTCAGCGCACGTCGCCGTCGAGATACACCCACCGGCCGTCCACGCGCACGAAGCGCGAGCGCTCGTGCAGGAGTCCCGCCCCGGATGCGTCGCGATACGAGGCGCGGAACTCGACGACGCCCTCGGCATCATCCGGGCCACCCGCGACGGTGTCGACGAGCTGCAGGCGCCGCCACACGACATCCGGATCGAGCTCGAGCCGCGCGGGGCGCGTGGACGGATGCCACGACGCGAGCAGGTAGTCGTCGAGTCCCCGCGCGAAGGCGCTGAACCGCGAGCGCATGAGCGCCTCGGCGGTTGGTGCGGGCTCGCCCCTGTGGAGAACTCCGCAGCACTCGTCGTAGGAGCGACCGGAGTAGCACGGACACGCGGGAAGCGGCATCCGGCTACTCGTCGAGCGCGAGCTCCTTCGGGAGCTCGAGATCCTTGTCGCCGCGCACCTCGACGTTGACGTCCTTGAAGGTGAGCACGCGCACGCTCTTGACGAAGCGGTCGGAGCGGTAGACGTCCCACACCCACACGTCGTTCATCGTGAGCTCGAAGTAGAAGTCGTGCTCGGTGTCGTGACGCTCGAGCGTGACCTCGTTGGCGAGGTAGAAGCGTCGCTCGGTCTCGATCACGTACTTGAACTGTCCCACGACATCGCGGTACTCGCGATACAGCGCCAGCTCGACCTCGCGGTCGTAATCGTCGAACTCGTCCTCGTCCATCGCGTCGAGTCTAGTTGGCGTGGGGGGAAGAGGCGCGGGGCTCAGAAGAGCGCGGGCTGCTTGAGCCAGCTCCAGCGGTGCAACGCGGATGCGCCGATGCGGTCGATCGCGGCGTAATGCGTGGCCGAGGCGTAGCCCTTGTTGCTGACCCAGTCGTAGCCGGGGTGCACGGCATCCGCGTCGATCATGAGGCGGTCGCGGTGCACCTTGGCGAGCACGGATGCCGCGGCGACGCTCGCGCAGTCGCGGTCGGCTTTGATGCGCGTCATGACGCGCGGACGCGAGCTCGCGGGCCATTCGGCGAGGGCGGGCGTGAGCCAGTCATGCGAGCCATCGAGCACGATGATCGCCGACTCGACGGGCACCGCCTGGGCGACGAGGGATTCGAGCGCACGCACGGCCGCGAGGCCGAGACCCGCGATGATGCCGAGCGCGTCGACCTCGGAGTTGTCGGCGAGCCCGACGGCGGAGTGCGGCGCCCACGCGAGCACTTCGGGGTGCAGCTCCTCGCGCCGCTGCTCCGAGAGCAGCTTCGAGTCGCGAAGCCCCTTCGGCATCCGGCGCACATCGGGCAGGAAGACGCCGAGCCCCACGGCGACGGGCCCCGCGATCGCGCCGCGGCCGACCTCGTCGCAGCCGATCACGAGCGCGGCGCCCTCGCGGAAGAGCGCGCGCTCCATCCGCAGCGTCGGATCGGCGACCGTCATCCGCCCGAGGTCTCGGTCGCTGTCGGCTCGGGGGTCGGCGTGCCCGCGTTCTCGACGCCGTCGAACACGAGGGGGTAGTTGTCGAGCCAGGTCCACCGGTCGACGGGCCACGAGATGAGGATGGCGCGGCCCACGACGTTCTCGATCGGCACGAAGCCGTTGCCCGGCTTGTCGCGGTTGAGGCGCGAGTCGCGCGAGTTCCAGCGGTTGTCGCCCATGACCCACAGCGACCCCTCGGGCACCGTCACGTCGAAGTCGTCGCGCGAGACCCGCGTCGCTCCCTGCGGGAGCTTGACGTACTCCGACTCGTCGAGCGCGACGCCGTTGACCGACGTCTGCCCGAAATCGTTGCAGCACTCGACGTGGTCGCCGGGCAGGCCGATGACGCGCTTGATGAGGTGGTCGTTCGAGTCGGGTGCCGTGAGGCCGACGATCGAGCCGAGCCACTCGAAGAAGCCCACGACGGGGTTCTGCGGCGTCTCGGGCACCGGGTCGAGCCATCCGCCCGGGTCGGTGAAGACGACGACGTCGCCGCGCGAGATCGGCATGAGGTCGGGCTCGAGCTGATTGACGATGATGCGGTCGTTGACGAGCAGGGTGTCCTGCATCGACTCGGAGGGGATGTAGAACGAGCGGATGAGGAACGTCTTGATGAGGAACGAGATCACGACGGCCGCGACGACGATGAGCGCGACATCCCGCAGGAACAGGGTGAACCCGCGCTTCTTCGAGCCGGACGTGGTCTGCTCGGCGTCCGCCTGCGTCTCGTCGTCTGCGGGGGCCTCGTCCGCGCGCGCCCGGGTATCTTCGCTCATCACTCCCCTGAAGTCCCTGCAAGCATAAGCGCGCCGACGGACGCGACCGGGCATGCGACACCCGGTGACGCATCCTCGACAGCGCACGTCGGGATACGACGAAGCCCGGCCCCGCGGATGCGGATGCCGGGCTTCGGACGACTGCCGGGATTACGCCTCGCGACGCTCCTTGATCTTGGCCTTCTTGCCACGGAGATCGCGCAGGTAGTAGAGCTTCGCGCGGCGCACGTCACCGCGCGTGACGACCTCGATGTGGTCGATGACGGGCGAGTGCACGGGGAAGGTGCGCTCGACACCCACCTGGAAGCTCACCTTGCGCACCGTGAAGGTCTCGCGCACGCCTTCGCCCGAGCGTGCGATGACGACGCCCTGGAAGACCTGGATGCGGGAGCGGCTGCCCTCGATGATGTTGACGTGCACCTTGACGGTGTCGCCGGGGCGGAACTCGGGGATGTCGGAACGCAGCGAGGCGGCGTCGACGTCGTCGAGGATGTGCATGGGAGTTTCGCTCTCTGCGCCCGCCACAGGTCGAACGCGGGTATCACGTATCAGGGTGTGAGACGTGCCTCTCGCGGCGACGGTCCCCCTGTGGCAGGGCCGTGCGGAAGCACAAGGAGCAATTCTGCCATACCCGGACGCCGTCAGGCGACTCGAGGGCCGGCTCGCCTCCGTCAGGCGACGGGCGGAGCGACGGGGGGCGCCTCGCTCGCGGCCGCATCCCACCGCGTCTCGGGCGTGCTGCAGGTCTCGCGGAACACGTACTGCGAGGGGAGCTTGCGCTCGTGGCTCGTCCAGTCGATCGCGGGCCGCTTGTCGGACTCGGGCAGGTAGCCGAGGCGGTAGACCGCCATGAGCTCGAGCTCGTCGGGCACCCCGAGCAGCCGCACGATGCGCTCCCACTGCCCCGGCACCTCCATGGGGAAGGAGACGAACTGGATGCCCATGCCGAGCTCGACCGTCGTGAGCCACACGTTCTCCATCGCGGCACCCATCGAGAACACCGAGTAGAACGACGAGAGCTCGCCCGGGCGGTACTCGGAGCGGTCGAGCATGACGCCGAGCAGGAGCGGCGCACCTGCGACGAGCTTGCGGTTCTCCTCGCCGAGCAGCTGCGGCACCCGCATCGTGTTCATGAGCTTTTGACCCCGCGGCGTGAACACCTGGCTCGTGAACGGCCGCAGCGGCGCGGGCAGCTTGTCGAAGAGCATCCCGCTGCGCGTCGCCTCCATCTCCTCCTTGCTGAAGCGGAAGTACGGCTTGTAGCGCTCGAAGAAGGTGCCGTTCGACATCGCCGTCGTCATCGACTCGCCGCTGATGCGCGCGATCTGCTCGATCGTGTCGCGGTTCTCGACGAGCACGAAGCGCCACGGCTGGCTGTTGAGCTGCGACGGCGCGCGACTCGCGACCTCCATGAGCAGGCGCTGGTGCTCCTCCGACACGGGGTCGGGCCGCAGCGGGCCGTTGGTCGTCTTGCGACGCCGCACCACCTCGAGGAACTCCATCAGCTCTTTCCCTTCCTCCGTGCGACGCGCCATCCGCGCGTTCGCTGTGCGCCCGCCACCGCATCCGGGGCATGGCGCCACGCGACGACGAGCGCCGCGACGACGAACGGGCCGATGGCCGCCGCGAGCGCCGGATGCCGCCAGCTGCGCGTGCCCGCGTACAGGATGAGCGCGAGCGGCACGAGCGCGGGGGCGCCGACCGCTCCGGCGCGGCCCCGTTCGGCGACGAGCACCGCGGTCGTCGCGGCACTCGATGCCGCCGTGTTGATGTAGAGCGCATGGTGCACCCAGCGGGCGCGACCCGTGCGCACGCGTCCGGATGCGACGGCGAGGCCGAGCGCGCAGTTGGCGGCGTACGAGACGGCGGCGTACGTCGCGAGCACGCGGCCGATCATCCGACGTCTCCCTCGGACATGCCGCGCGTCAGGAGCACGCGGAAGGGGCGGGCCGCCTCGACGTGCCAACCGGACGGGACGACCGCACGCAGCTCGTCGGTCGTGTAGCTGCGACGGATCGAAAGGCGGCCGTCGTGGAAGAGGAACGAGTCGCCCGCCGCTGGCCAGGTCGTCGCCGAGTAGAGCGCGAGCGCGAGGCGCGAGCGACGGATGTCGTTGTGCAGCGCGCGGGGCGCGAGCTCGACGCAATCGGCGAGGAAACCGGGCAGCGCGTCGAGGTGGTGCAGCACGTGGTTCGACACGACGAGGTCGAAGCGCTCGCCGCTCCGGACGAGCTCGCGCGACGACGCCCGGCGCAGCTCGACGCCCGGATGCGGTGCACGCGCGGCGAAGGTGTGCGCGCGTTCGTCGGGGTCGGCCGCGATCACGTCGAGCGCGAGGCCGTCGTGCCGCGCCCACGCCGCGAGGGAACGCGCGATATCTCCTCCGCCCGCGCCGAGGTCGAGAAGACGGAACGGGCGCTCGCTGTGGAGGAGTCGACGGATGCGCGCGCGGTACAGCCCGCGCCACCCCGTGACAACGCGATTGACGAGGCGGAAGCGGCGATAGGTGCTCTCGAGCCGTCGCACATCGCACGCCGGATCGTCCATCGCCTCGAGCACGCGCGTCTCGCGCTCGCGCAAGCTCACGCGCGCTCCCCCGGCGCGTCCTCGACGCGCATCCGCGCCGCCTCGAGCGTGAGCCCCGGTCCGAAGGCCATCGCGCACACCGTGCCGCCGCCCTGCTCGGCGAGCAATTCACGCAACACGACGAGCACCGTGGGGCTCGACATGTTGCCGTAGCGCGCGAGCACGCCGCGCGAGTGGCGCATCGCCGCATCCGGCACGGCGAGCGCGGCTTGCACCTGGTCGACGATGCTGCGGCCGCCCGGATGCACGGCCCACCCGTCGACGGCGTCCGGCCCCTCGGGGATGAGCGGCTCGAGCGCCGCGCGGATGCCGCGACCGATATGGGCGGGCACGCGGCTCGAGAGGTGCATGACGAAGCCGGCGTCGCCGATCGTCCAGCGCATCTCGTCGATGCTGTCGGGCAGCACGCCCGTGAGGAAGCCGTCGAGCGCGAGGGCGCGACCGGGCGCCGGGCGAGCCGACACGACGGCCGCGGCGGCGCCATCCGCGAAGAGCGACATCGCGACGATCTGCTCGGGGGCGTCGCTCGCGCCGAGGTGAAGCGTGCACAGCTCGACGCACACGACGAGCACGACGGCGGCGGGATCGGCGCGACACAGCGCGTCGGCCGTGCGCAACGCCGGGAACGCCGCGGCGCACCCCATGAAGCCCACGTGCAGGCGCGGCGTCGTCGTCGCGAGGCCGAGCTCGTGCACGAGAGCGAGGTCGGGGCCCGGCGAGACGAACCCCGTGCACGACGCCGTGATGACGTGAGTCACCTCGCCGGGCTCGACGCGGGCGCTCGCGAGGGTGCGACGCGCTGCTCGGATCGCGAGCTCGGGTGCGTACCGGGCGTAGAGGGCGTTGCGCTCGCCCGTCGTCGCGGGGCGGATCGTGCCGTCCGGTGCGACGAGCACCGATTCCTCGCCCGTCGCAAGCCCCTCGATGACGGTGTGGCGCTGTTCGATGCCGGAGGAGTCGAACGCCGTCGCGACGAGGCGCGCGCCGAGGCGCGAGAGCCCCGGCTGGCGGGCGAGCAGGTCGCGTGCGGCATCCTGCGGCAGCGCCGTCTCGGGCACGACCGTCTCGATCGCCACGATGCGCGGCGTCACCGCGTCACGCGTCACGAGCGGGCATCGCCTCGCTCGGGCGGCGCATCCGTGACGTCTTCCGAGGTCACGACGATGACCTCGCCGATGTCGTGCGGCTGCGGCCGCGGGGGAACGGATGCGCGGGCACCCGCGAGCGTCGCGTCGACGTCGTCCATGACGGCGCGGACCCGGCGGCGTCCCTCCGTCACGAGCTCCCACAGGCTGAACCAGAAGGCGGCGAGCACGAGGACGACGCCCGCGGCGATGATCGCCGGATGCGCGACGAAGCCGGCCGCGACGAGAACCGCCCACAGCGCGATGAGGAGGGCGGCATCCGCTGTCGAGACCGCGCCTGCCTGGCGCACGCCGGGGCGCCAGACGATGAAGCCGCCGACGAGGAGGAGGAGCACGAACAGGATGGGGCTCAGCACGAGGTAGCCGAGGAAGCTCCAGCCGATGCCGTCGAGCAGGATGCCGCGGCCCACGAGCACCCACAACGGCATGACGAATGCCATCGGGAAGATGAGGCGGTGGACGACGCGGCGCACGACCATGACGCAAGGCTACGCTCGACGGGTGATAGAACTCCGGACGCCCGCTGAAATCGAGCAGATGAAGCCCGCCGGCCGCTTCGTCGCGAGCGTGCTCGAGGCCACGCGCGACGCCGCCGACGTCGGCGTCAACCTGCTCGAGCTCGACGCGCTCGCCCACGAGATGATCCGCAAGGCCGGCGCCGAGAGCTGCTACATCGACTACCACCCGTCGTTCGGCGCGTCGCCGTTCGGCAAGGTGCTGTGCACCTCCGTCAACGACGCCGTGCTGCACGGCCTTCCGCACAACTACCGTCTGCGCGACGGCGACCTGCTGTCGCTCGACTTCGCGGCATCCGTCGACGGGTGGGTCGCGGACTCGGCGCTCTCGATCGTCGTGGGCGAGGCCGACCCCGCCGATCTCGACCTCATCGCGGCGACGGAGCGCGCCCTCGATGCCGCGATCGGTGCGTACCGGGTGGGCAACCGCATGGGTGACGTCTCGGCCGCGATCGGGGATGTCGCGCGCGGTGCGGGACTCTCGGTCAACCTCGAGTTCGGCGGACACGGCGTCGGCCGCACGATGCACGGCGACCCGCACGTCTCGAACGACGGGCGACCGGGTCGCGGCCTGCCGTTGCGGGCGGGTCTCGTCATGGCGATCGAGCCGTGGTTCATGCAGGGCACCGACGAGATCTACACCGACCCCGACGGCTGGACCCTGCGCTCGCGCGATGGCTCCCGCGGCGCCCACTCCGAGCACACGGTCGCTCTCACGGAGGACGGCCCCGTGGTGCTGACGGCCCGCTCGAGCTGACCGGGCCGCACGGCATCCGGCACCCTCGGCTTGACGTTCGGGAGGACGACACGCCGCGAACCCGCGGATGCTGCGGTGTGCGTGGCGCGTCGTCCTCCCCAACGAAGGGGCGGGGCGGCTACGAGGCCTCGGTGACGAGCGCGGGCCGCGCCGTGCGGCGACTCCGCGCGCGCGGTGCGGCCGGGGTGTCGAGGGCCTGCGTGGCGACGCGGATGCCGTGGGTCGCGTACAGGGGCAGGCCGACGAAGGTGAGCCCGCCGATGAGGTTGCCGACGATCGTCGGCAGCTCGTTCCACAGCAGGTAGTCACCGAGCGTGAAGTCGGCGCCGAGCAGCAGACCCGACGGGAACAGGAACATGTTCACGATCGAGTGCTCGAAGCCCATGTAGAAGAACAGCGTGATGGGCAGCCACATGCCGACGACCTTGCCGATGAGCGTGTCTGACATCATGGCCGCCACGACGCCCGTCGACACCATCCAGTTGCACAGCACGCCGCGGACGAAGAGCGTCAGCATCCCGCCGACCCCGTGCTCGGCGTAGCCGACGGTGCGACCGTGTCCGATCTCGCCGATCGCGTGCCCGACGGGGCTCGGGTCGGCGGAGAACCCGTAGGTGAAGTAGATCGCCATCAGGACGGCGACCGTGAACGCGCCGGCGAAGTTGCCGAGGAACACGAGCCCCCAGTTGCGCAGCAGGCTGCGGAAACGGATGCCGGGGCGCCGTGCCAGCAGGGCGAGGGGCCCGAGCGTGAAGACACCCGTGAGCAGGTCGTAGCCGAGCAGGTAGAGCAGCACGAAGCCGATGGGGAACAGCACGGCGCCGAGCAGGGGTTGCCCGGTCTGCACCGAGACGGTCACCGCGAACGCGGCGCCGAGCGTGAGCAGGGCAGCGCCCATGTAGGCGCGGATGAGCGTGTCGCGCGCGGAGAGCTTCATCTTGTACTCGCCCGCGTCGATCATGCGCGTGACGAGCTCGGCCGGCTTGACGTAGGACATGGGACCTCCGGGGGTGGGATCGAGCGTTCGCCCCAGGATCCAGGCTCGATGTTTCCGGCGCCCGCGCGGTCTGTTGCACGCATCGAACGTTCCCGTCACATGCCGGGTGCCGCGAGGTGAGGCGCTACTCCCCCAGCAGCTCCGGACGGATGCGGCGCGTGCGCTCGAGCTGCTGCTCACGGCGCCAGGCGGCGATCGCGGCGTGGTTCCCCGAGAGCAGCACGGGCGGGGTCTCGAGCCCGCGCCAGACGGCGGGTTTGGTGTAGCTCGGATACTCGAGCAGCCCGTCTTCGTGGCTCTCCTCGACGAGCGACTCGGGGTTGCCGACCATGCCCGGCACGAGGCGAGCCGAGGCCTCGATCATCGCCATGACGGCGACCTCTCCCCCGTTGAGCACGTAGTCGCCGAGGCTGAGCTCCCGCACGGCGGCGACCTCCGGGCGCCTCGCGGTGTGCTCGATCACGCGCTGGTCGATGCCCTCGTAGCGTCCGCAGCAGAACACGAGGTGCGGTGCGGCGGCGAGCTCGCGTGCGACGGGCTGGCGGAAGAGCGCCCCCGCGGGCGTCGGGAACACGACCACCGCATCCGCCGCATCCGCGAGCACGGCGTCGAGGGCTTCGCCCCACGGTTCGGGCTTCATGACCATGCCGGCGCCGCCGCCCGCGGGCGTGTCGTCGACCGTGCGGTGGCGGTCGTGGGTGAAGTCGCGCAGGTCGTGCACGCGCACGTCGATGAGCCCGTTGGCGCGCGCCTTGCCGATGAGCGACACGTCGAGCACCGAGAAGAACTCCGGGAAGATCGTGACGACGTCGATGCGCACGGGTCGAGCGTAGCCGCCCCTCGTTCGGGAGGACGACACGCCGTCGTGGGCGAGAGGCATGCCTGGATGCGGCGTGTCGTCCTCCCGAGCGAAGGGGGGGAGCGGGAGGTCGCGGATGCCGTCAGCCGGATGCCGCCGCGTAGCGTTCGAGCACGATGTCCACGAGCTCGTCGGCCACGGGCCCGCCTGCCACGAGCAGTGGGTCGGTCGTGACGTCGCCACCCGCCCCTGCAGCGAGCTCGGCGAAGTACCCGGGCGCGAGGAGGTAGCTCGCGACGACGACCCGGCGACCCGGATGCGCCTGCCGGGCGGTCGCGATCTCGTCGGCGAGGCGCGGGAGCGCGGCGGAGATGAAGCCGACCGACACCGGCCGCTCGAGCGCGACGCCGAGGCGACGGGCCGTCTCGACGCAATCGGCGACCGCGCGCGCGTCGCTCGACCCGGCCGCGGCGAGCACGACGACGTCGTCCGGGGTCAGGCCGGCATCGCCGAGCCGGCGGGCGAGCACCCCGACGAGCCGGTCGTCGGGCCCGAGCGCCGCCGCGACCACGACATCGGCGGCGCGCTGCGCCTCTTCCGCGAGGTCGACGTGCACGTGGTACCCGGCCGAGAGCAGGAGCGGCACGACGACCGCGGCTCGACCGGGCGGCAGAGCGTCGAGCACGGTGGCCACATCGGGCTGTTGCACGTCGACGAAACCAGGGTGCACGTCGACCCCGGCGCGCTCTGCCACGGCCGCCACGAGCGCGGCGACCGCCGCGGCCCCGCTCGGCGAGGAGGTGCCGTGCGAGACGGCGAGCAGCGCGGGCGCGACGCGCGTGACGAGCGCCGCTGGGCTCACGCGGCGACCTCGACCTCGATCATCCCTCCGACCACGCGCGTGCGATACACGGCGAGCGCGAGAGCGGGGTCGTCGAGGCACGCGCCGGTCTGCAGGTCGTACACCTGCTTGAGCAGCGGCGATGCGATCGTCGCCCGGTCGCCGCGCGAACCGACGATCCCACGGGCCATGACGTATGACGACGTCACCGGATCGCGGTGGTCGACCGCGTAGAGCTCGCCGGGCGCCGCGAGCACGAGGGCGATCTGCCGCCCCTCCACGAGCACGGCCTCGCCCCAGCTCGGCTCGAGCGCATCGACCTCGCACACCGGGAACCAGCCGACGGATGCGGCCGGGCGCGCGGGCGCTGTCTCCTCCGCGGATGCGTCGGGCGCGTTCTCGTGCGCGGCCGCCTCGCTCGCGGCGCGAGTGCCGATGCCGCTCGCGGTGCCGGGGATCGTGAGGGTCATGGCGGGCTCCTTCCGGTCACGGATGCCACGACGGTAGGCGGCGCGTGTTTCGCCCGGCGGTGCGGCAGGTTTCAGAACTGTGACGCTGTGCTCACACGGCACCACGGCATCCGTGCGACGCATGTGAGGTGCCTGTTACACGGGGGAAACAGGCGGGCAACCGCGCCTGCCTACTGTCGTGCTCGACGGGAGGCACCATGACCGACGAGAACGCACCTCGCCGCGTCGTCGTGATCGGGGCGGGGCCCGCGGCGCACCGCTTGGCCGACGCGATCCGCACGCGCGATGCCGCCGGCCGCATCCGGCTCTGGGTGATCGGCGAGGAGGAGCACTTGCCCTACGACCGGGTCGCGCTCAGCCGACGCTTCATCGGCGGCGACGACCTCACGCTCGACGCCTCGGTGTGGCAGCACGAGCGCATCACCCTGCTGCGCGGCGAACGCGCGATCGCCCTCGATCGCGATGCGCGCACCGTGACGACGGATGCGGGGCGCGTGCTCGGCTACGACGACGTCGTGTTCGCGACCGGATCGCGCGCGCCCGTCCCCGACATCCGCGGTGCCGAGCACGCCCGCGTCTACCGCACGATCGCGGATGTCGACGACCTCGCGGCCGAGGTCGCGCTGCTCGCCGCGGTGCTCGGACGGGCCCCCCGCACCGTGGTCGCGGGTGGCGGGCTGCTCGGGCTCGAGGCGGCGGGCGGGCTCGCCGAGCTCGGTGCCGACTCGGCGATCGTGCACTCGGGGAGCTGGCTCATGTCGGCCCAGCTCGACGAGGGGGCCGGTCAAGCGCTCGGCCGGCTCATCGCCTCGCGCGGCATCGCGATGCACCTCGGCACGCGGCCACGCGAGATCCTCACGACCGAGGGCGCGGTGTCGGGCGTCAAGCTCACCGACGGTCAGAGCATCGATGCCGACCTCATCGTCTTCGCGATCGGCATCGCGGCGCGCGACGAGCTGGCATCCGCCGCCGGGATCGAGGTCGCGCCACGCGGCGGCATCGTCGTCGACGAAGCCTGTCGCTCGTCAGACCCGCGCGTGTGGGCGATCGGCGAGGTCGCGCACGTGCAGGGGCGCTGCGTCGGGCTCGTCGCCCCCGCGAACGCCATGGCCGAGGTCGTGGCCGACCGTCTGCTCGGCGGGGACGCGACCTTCACGAGCATCGACGATGCGACCAAGCTCAAGCTCGCGGGTGTCGAGGTCGCGAGCTTCGGGGATGCCATGGGCAGCACCCCGGGCGCGCTCGAGGTGGTCTACGCCGACCCGGCGCGCGGCATGTACCAGAAGATCGTCGTGTCGGATGACGCCCGCACCCTGCTCGGCGGCGTGTTCGTGGGCGACGCCTCGCCCTACCTCACACTGCGCCCCATGCTCGGGCGCGAGCTCGGCTCCGAGCCCGCCGCGTACCTCTCGGCATCCGGTGCGGAGCCCGCGGGAGCGGACGAGCTGCCCGACGACGCGCTGCTGTGCTCGTGCAACAACGTCACGATCGGCACGGTGCGCTCGGCCGTGCACGGGGCCGATGGGGCGGAGGCGTGCCACACCGTGCCGGCCCTCAAGAGCTGCACGCGCGCGGGCATGCAGTGCGGCTCGTGCGTGCCGCTCATCAAGAAGACGCTCGAGCAGGAGCTCGCGAAGGCCGGCCTGACCGTGTCGCGTGCTCTGTGCGAGCACTTCGGCTACAGCAGGCAGGAGCTCTTCGAGCTCATCCGCACGCTCGGCATCACCTCGTGGGACGAGACGCTCGCGCGCTTCGGCACGGGACGCGGATGCGACATCTGCAAGCCGGCCATGGCATCCATCCTCGCGAGCCAGCACGGCTCCTACATCCTCGACGGGGACCTCGGTGCCCTGCAGGACACCAACGACCGCGCGCTCGCCAACATGCAACGCGACGGCACCTACTCGGTCGTGCCGCGCATCCCGGGGGGTGAGATCAGCCCCGAGAAGCTCGCCGTGATCGCGCGCGTCGCCACGGAGTTCGGGCTCTACACGAAGATCACCGGCGGCCAGCGCATCGACCTGTTCGGCGCGCGGCTCGACCAGCTGCCCGACATCTGGGCGCAGCTCGTCGAAGCGGGATTCGAGTCGGGGCAGGCCTACGGCAAGGCTCTGCGCAATGTGAAGAGCTGCGTGGGGTCGACATGGTGCCGCTTCGGCGTCCAGGACTCGGTGGGCATGGCGATCCGCCTCGAGCTGCGCTACCGCGGACTGCGCGCGCCGCACAAGTTCAAGCTCGGCGTCTCCGGGTGCGCACGCGAGTGCGCCGAAGCGCGCGGCAAGGACGTGGGCGTGATCGCGACCGACGCCGGATGGAACCTCTACGTCGGGGGCAACGGCGGCTTCCAGCCGGCCCACGCGCAGCTGCTCGCGAGCGACCTCGACGACGACACCCTCATCCGCTACATCGATCGCTTCATGATGTACTACATCCGCACGGCCGACCGCCTGCAGCGCACGGCCCGGTGGATCGAGGAGCTCGAGGGCGGCCTCGAGCACGTGCGGTCGGTCGTCGTGGATGACGCGCTCGGCATCGGCGCGGAGCTCGAGGCCGCGATGGCGCGGCACGTCGAGAACTACGAGGACGAGTGGGCCGCGACGCTGCGCGACCCCGAGCGGCTCAAGCGCTTCCGCAGCTTCGTGAACGCGCCCGCGGATGCGGTGCCCGCGATCCCCCGGGTCGTCGAGCGAGGGCAGGCGCGGCCGGCGACGGCGGCAGAGCTCGCGGCCGGAGCTGCGGATGGGCGCGTGCTGCTCGCGGGGGCCCGCATCCCCGTGCGGGGAGGCGACGATGACTGAGCCGGGTATCGGCCGCGTCACCCTCGTCGGCGGCGGGCCCGGGTCGCGCGAGCTCTTGACCCTCGGCGCCGTCGAGGCGCTGCGGCGGGCCGACGTCGTGCTGTACGACCGCCTCGCACCGGTCGAGGTGCTCGAGGAGTTCTGCCCCGACGCACTTCACCTCGACGTCGGCAAGCGGCCCGGCCACCACGCCGTGCCGCAGCACGAGATCGAGCGACTGCTCGTCGAGCACGCGCTCGGCGGTGCGCATGTCGTGCGCTTCAAGGGCGGCGACCCGTACGTCTTCGGGCGAGGGGGCGAGGAGGTTCTCGCGTGCCGCAGCGCGGGCGTGCCGGTCGAGGTGATCCCGGGCGTGACGAGCGCCGTCGCGGTGCCCGCGGCATCCGGCGTCCCGCTCACGCATCGCGGCATGAGCCATGCGTTCACGGTGATCTCGGGGCACGCGCCGCTCACGGCATCCGAGTACGCCCACCTCGCGGGGCTCGGCGGCACGATCGTCGTGCTCATGGGCGCGAACGCGCTGCCCGCGCTCGCGCCGGGCCTCGTCGCGGCCGGTCTCGCGGCCGACACCCCGGCCGTGGTCATCGAACGCGGGTATCGCCGCGGCCAGCGCACGACGTTCGCCCCGCTCGCCGAGCTCCCCGTCGCCGCGGCGCGTGCAGCCGTGCGCTCGCCGGCCGTGATCGTGATCGGCGAGGTCGTGCGCCTCGCATCCGGCGGCGACGCCGAGGCGGATGCCGTGCTGCGCCAGGTGGGAGAGGACGCGATCGCGCCATGACGAGGTCGCCGAGTGCCGAGATCGTGCCGGGATTCCACCGCGATCAGCTGGAGGGCTTCCGCATCGGCGTCACGAGCGAACGCCGGGCAGCCGACCTCATCGACGCACTCGAACGCCGCGGCGCGCACGTCATCCACGCTCCGACTCTGCGTATGGAGCACGCTCGAGACGACGAACGCGTCATCGCCGACACGCGAGCCATCATCGACGCGCGGCCCGACATCGTGCTCGCAACGACGGCTTTCGGCATCCGGCGCTGGCTCGAGGTCGCGGATGCCGCGGGGCTCGGTGAACCGCTCCTCGACGCCATGGAGGCCTCGCGCATCCTCGTGCGCGGCCCCAAGGCGCGCGGCGGTGTGCGGGCGGCCGGCCTCGACGACGCGGGTATGAGCGAGGAGGAGACCACCGCATCCCTCGTCGCGAAGGTGCTCGCGGAGCACCCACCGGGGATGACGATCGCCGTGCAGGCGCACGGGTATCTCGACGAGGCGCAGCTCGAGCCGCTCGTACGGGCCGGGCATCGCGTGCTGCTCGTCGCGCCGTACCGCTGGCGCGCGCTCGACGAGACCGACGAGCGCATCCCGCGGCTCGTCGACGCGATCTGCCAGGGCCAGCTCGACTGCGTCACCTTCACGAGCGCGCCCGCCGTCGACGCCCTATACGCCGCGGCGGATGCCGTGGGCGCCTACGAGGCGATGCTCGCGGCGTTCCGGCGCGGCGTCGTCGCCGCGGCAGTGGGGCCCGTGACGGCGGCACCGCTCGTCTCGGCGGGCATCGCGCCGATCACACCCGAGCGCTACCGGATGGGGGCGCTCATCCGGCTCGTGTGCGAGCGGCTGCCGGAGCTGCGGATCGCACGCGCGCGCACTCCGCACGGCGACGTCATGGTTCGCGGGACCGTCGTCGAGCTCGACGGACGCAGGATCGCGCTCACGCCGGCGCCCCTCGCGCTGCTGCGCACGCTCCTGGACGCCGAGGGCGCCGTCGTGTCGCGCGAGCAGCTGCTACGCGCCGCGGGAACCGCCGACGAGCACGCACTCGAGATGGCGCTCAGCCGGCTTCGGCGGGCGCTCGGCGCCCCCATCATCGCAACCGTCGTGAAGCGCGGCTACCGCCTCGACGTCGCGGCCTGAGCGCGGTCGCGCCCCGCCTCCGCCTCCGCCTCCGCTGTCTTCGTTCGGGAGGACGACATGCCGAGGCGCGCGCTTCATCCGCTCACCCGCGGTGTGTCGTCCTCCCGAACGGATGATGATGGCGGCTCCTGCACAGAGGCGAGGCGGCGCGTTGTCCACGGAAAGCGGATGCGGCGCCGCGTCGGCCGTTGAACCCGCGCGAGCGTGTCGGCGTGATGCTTCTGGATGCTCTCGCCCGATGCGAGGGAATCGCCCACGTGGAAACCTTGAGAAGACTGGGCGTACCGCCCTGGGTTGCGGGTGCGGCGGTGCGCGCCGGTCTCGTGACGCGACCCCGGAGAGGCTGGGTGGCGACTGCCGCAGTCGATCTCGAGCTCGTGGCGGCGGTGAGTGCCGGCGGCAGGCTCGGATGCGAAACCCAGGCCCGCCGCCTCGGCCTGTGGGTGCTCGACGGCACGCAATTGCACCTCTCCATGCCTCGGCACTCCGGCCACACTCGGCCGCCCGCCGGGGCCGTGGTCCACTGGCGCGGCAGGGAATGGGGCAGCGGTCACGCGACCGTGGACCCTGTGGAGACGGTAGTGCGCGACATCGCCGACTGCCTGCCGACGGAAGCTGCCCTCTGCGTGCTCGACTCGGCCCTCAACAAGCAACTCGTCGGCGTCGCCGGACTCGAGCGGCTCCTCGCCGCCACGCGGCGCGGGCATCGCCTGCTGCCGCTGCTCGACCCCGCGGCGGAGTCGGGTCTCGAGACGATCGTGCGATCCCGCCTCGAGCGGGCCGGCATCCGGACACGATCACAGGTGAAGATCGAGGGGATCGGACGCGTCGATCTTCTCGTCGGTGAGCGCCTCGTCGTCGAGTGCGACGGGCGCGCGCATCACGACGATCCGCGTGCGAGGGCGCGCGACCGTCATCGCGACCTCCTGCTCTCTGCGCGCGGCTACCTCGTCATCCGTCTCGACATCGCGCAGATCACGCGCGATTGGATGCTGACGCTCGCCGTCATCCGCGACCTCATAGCCCGCCGACAGCACCTCTGGAGCACCGCCGGTCTTCGTTCGGGAGGATGACGCGCCGTGAAGGGGGCGAGATCAGGCCGTCGTCGGCGTGTCGTCCTCCCGAACGGAATCCGAGTCGAAGTCTGAGGCGGCGACGTCGGCCGGGTCAGGCTCTGCGTCGGGCAGCTCCTCGAAGAGGCCGGCAGGCGGGGTCAAGGTGACGGTGCCTGCATCGACGTCCACCGTCGGCACGATCGCCGATACGAAGGGCACGAGCACCTCGCCACGGTCGGGGGTCTTCACGACGAGCAGGTCCTGGGCCGGAAGGTGGTCGACGCGCACGACCTCGCCGACCTGGGTGCCATCGCGCAGCGCGCGCAGTCCCACGAGCTGGTGGTCGTACCAGGCGTCGGGTTCCGGCTCCTCGGCCGCGACATCCGCGTCGATCCACAGGATCGCCTTGACGAGCGTCTCGGCCGCCGTGCGGTCGGCGACGCCCTCGAAGAAGGCGACCGGATGCCCGTTGTACCACCGCAGTTCGGCGAGCTCGATCGTCTTGCCGTGCCACGGCGACGAGGTGGGCACCTGGAGCGAGAACACGGCTCCCGGCACGAAACGCTTCGCGGGATCGTCGGTGTAGAGCTCGAGCTTGAGGGCTCCCTTGAGCCCATGCGCCTTGAGTAGCCGCCCGACGCGCAGCTGGGTGGTGCCGGAGCGCTTCGCCCCGCTCACGCCGCGTCGGTGTCGACGACGTCGACGCGCACGCGGCGGCCGTCGGCGAGCGCCGTCACGAGGGTGCGGAGCGCCTTCGCGGTGCGACCCGAGCGGCCGATGACGCGGCCGAGGTCCTCGGGGTGCACACGCACCTCGAGGACCTCGCCACGCGGGGTGCTCGACGAATCCACCTGCACATCGTCGGGGTGATCGACGATCCCCTTGACGAGGTGCTCAAGGGCGGATGCGAGCACGATTACTCCTTGTCGGTGTCGGCGTCGGCCGGGGCCTCCGCCTCGGTGGCCTCCGAGCCCGCGGCCTCGTCGACCGTGGCCTCGGCCTCGGTCACGGCCTCCGCAGCCTCGTCGTCACCCGTCGCAGCCGCGGCGTCCTCGTCGGCGGCCTTCGCGGGAGCCGGCTTCTCAGCCTTGGGCTTGAGCACCGGCTTCTTCTTCTCGTCGGCGACGAAGGCGACGGGCGCCTCCTTGGTCTTGACGGTGCTCTTGGCACCCTTCTCGCCCTTGAAGGTGCCCCAGTCGCCCGTGAGCTTGAGGATCGCGAGCACCTGCTCGGTCGGCTGCGCGCCCACCGAGAGCCAGTACTGCGCGCGCTCCGAGTTGACCTCGATGAACGAGGGCTCCTCGGTGGGGTGGTACTTGCCGATCTCCTCGATCACACGACCATCGCGCTTGGTGCGCGAGTCGGCGACGACGATGCGGTAGTACGGGGCACGGATCTTGCCGAGCCGCTTGAGGCGGATCTTGACAGCCACAATTCTCCTGAAACGTGTGTATGCGGGGTCGAACTGCTCCCGTGCGCGTGGGGGCACACTCGGCAGAAAGCTCTGAATGGGGGATCCGTCGCGCCTGATAGAGGGTCGGGCGGCGCGGACCCAACGCACTATTCTGGCACGTCGGCGGATGCGGTGCCACTCGGCACGGCACTCTGCGTCGCGCCCGCGACCCCCGCATCGGGCGCAGCGCTGCGCTCACGCCGCCGCGAGAGCGCGACTCCCGCGAGGCACAGCACGCCGCCGACGATCGCGAGCACCGCGGGCACCTCACTGAACACGATCCACCCCGCGACGATCGCGAGAGGCGGCACGACATACGTCGAGATGCCGAGCTGGCCCGCGGGCACGCGCGCGAGCGCGAAGCCCCACGTCGTGAACGCGAGCGCGGTCGGCACGACGCCGAGGTACACGACCCCCGCGAGAGCCGCGGGAGAGGCATCCGCCGCCTCCGCCATGAGTTGCCCGGCGAACGGGAGGCACGCGATCATGCCGATGACGCATCCGAGGAACGTCGCCTGCACCGGCGGGATGCGGCGCAGCACGGGCTTCTGCGCGAGCACGCCGATCGCGTAGGTGATCGCCGAGGCGAGCGCCCACAGCACCCCCACGAGGTCGACGTGTCCGCCGCCGAAGGCGCTCGCGGAGAGCCCGATGAGCACGACCCCGAGGAACGCGACACCCGTGCCGACCGCGAGCCAGCGCGGCACGCCTTCGCCGAGCAGCACTCCCGCGCCGAGGGCGATGAGGATGGGGCCGATACCGACGACCATGGCCGTCGTGCCCGCGTCGAGCGTGTGCTCGGCGAGGTTGAGCGTGACGTTGTAGGCGCCGAACCACGCGACCCCGTAGGCGACGAGCAGGATCCACTCGCGCGCCGTCGGTCGCACCCAGTAACGCGTGATGAGCATGAGCACGCCGAGGGCGAGCGAGCCGACGACGAGCCGCCCGAGCGCGAGCGCCCCTCCCCCGATCTCGGGCGCGGTACCCCGGATGACGATGAACGCGCTTGCCCACGCGAGGATCGTGAAGACGATCGCGACGATGACGGCGGGCGAGAGACGAGCGGTGGTCGGCACAGGCCGACGCTACGCCGCTCCGCCGACACCCGATACCGGGAGGACGGTCAGGAGGCAACCGGTTCCCGCCAACCGCATCCGGATGTCAGACTCCCCGCATGCACGTCGACTTCGCGCCGTCCGAGCGCAGCACCGTGGGCATCGAGTGGGAGCTCATGCTCGTCGACCCCGCGAGCGGCGACCTCGTGGGGCGCGGACCGCAACTCATCGAACAGCTGAGCGACGAGACCGCGGACGCCCGGCACTCCACGACGGTCGAGCTGCTCACCAACACGGTCGAGGTGACGAGCGGCATCGGACGCGACGTGCCCGAGGCGGTGGGCGACATCCGCAATGCGATCGACGCGGTGCGCCGGGCGAGCGACCCCCTCGGCATCGAGCTCATGTGCGCGGGCAGCCACCCCTTCGCGCAGTGGTTCGACCAGGCCGTGACCGACAAGACGCGCTACCACCGGCTCGTCGAGCGCACGCAGTGGTGGGGGCGAAACATGATGATCTGGGGCGTGCACGTGCACATCGGCGTCGAGGACGTGCGCAAGGTCATGCCGCTCATCAACGCCCTCTCGTGCTACCTGCCGCACCTGCAGGCGGTCAGCGCGTCGAGCCCATTCTGGGCGGGAGAGCGCACGGGCTATGCGTCGAACCGTGCTCTCGTGTTCCAGCAGCTGCCGACCGCGGGTCTGCCGTGGCCGCTGCCCGACTGGGCGGCCTACGAGGCGTACCTCGACGACATGGTGCGCACGGGGATCATGGAGGATGCCACCGAGGTGCGCTGGGACATCCGCCCGGCACCCCGCTGGGGCACGATCGAGGTGCGTGCGTGCGACGGCGTCTCGACGGTCGCGGAGCTCGCCTCCGTCGCGGCGCTCGTCCAGACGCTCGTCGAGCACTTCTCGCGCGAGCTCGACGCGGGGCGCCCCCTCCCCTCCCTGCAGCCGTGGTACCACCGCGAGAACAAGTGGCGGGCGGCCCGCTACGGGCTCGACGCGCGGGTCATCGTCGACCGCGCGGGTGTCGAGCGCCCCGTCTCGGCGCACCTCGAGGAGCTGCTCGACGTGCTGCTTCCGATCGCGTCGGAGCTCGGATGCCGCACGGAGCTCGAGGGCGTGCGCACGACGCTCGCGCTCGGCGCGAGCTACCAGCGCCAACTGCGGGTCGCCGACGACGCGGGCGGCGACCTGCGCGCGGTCGCGGCGCACCTCATCCAGGAGTTCCGCGGCGGGCCGGCGCGGCCCCGCTGATTGAGTAGCCCGTGAAGCGGGCGTGTCGAAATCAGCACCCTAAGTGGCTGATTTCGACACGCCCGCCTGGGACGGCTACTCGATCAGCGACGAGCGCGCATCGCGCCAGCGCAGCAGCGCGCGCACGGGGGCATCGTCGAGCTCGGGCGGCGTGATCGCCACGACGAAGGTCGTGAAGCCGAGCGCCACGAAGCGCTCCGCGGTCTCCGGGTCGCCCACGCCGAGACCCCGCACGCTCGTGCCCGTCGAACGCTCGATCTCGGCCGGGTCGCGGCCGATCGCCCGGCAGTGCTCCTCGAGCACCGCCGTCTTGTGCTCGAGCGTCGCGACGTCGCCGAAGGCATGCCAGATGTCGGCGTGCTCCGCGACGACGCGCAGCGTGCGCCGCTCTCCCCCGCCGCCCACGAGGATGGGGATGTGCCGCGTCGGCGCGGGATTGAGCCGCTCGAGCCGACGACGGATGCGCGGCACGGCGCGCTCGAGCTCGCCGAGGCGTGTGCCGACGCTGCCGAACGGGTAGCCGTACTCGGCGAAGTCGCGCTCGTTCCATCCCGCGCCGAGCCCGAGGATGAAGCGTCCGGCACCCGTGTCGTGCGCCGAGATGTGGTCGATCGTGCGCGCCATGTCGGCCACGAGATCCGGATTCCGGAACGGCACGGCCGAGACGAGCGGTCCGAACTCGACGCGATGCGTCTGCTCGGCCATCGCGGCGAGCACGGTGAACGCCTCGAAATGGGCGCCATCCGGGTCGCCCGTGAGCGGGAAGAAGTGGTCCCAGCCCATCACGAGGTCGACGCCGAGGTCCTCCATGCGACGGACGGTATCCCGCAGCACGGCGTACGGGGCGTGTTGGGGCGCGATCTGCACACCGATGCGGATGGGACGCTGCATGGCGTCCACGGTATCCGTCAGCTGACGCTGTCCCGCCAGGCCACCATGCGCTTCACGGCCTCGAACGGGTAGTCGGGGCCCGAGAGGCCGACCGTGAAGAGCGTCGCGCCGAGCTCGCGCAGCGCATCCGCCTTCGCCTCGTCGCCCTGACGGTTCTCGACCGAGATCTCGATGTCGGCGATGTCGCGCCCCTCGGCCGCGCAGTGCTCGGCGAGGATGCCGAGCTTGCGCGTGAGGGTCTCGGGGTCGGGGAACGAGTGCCAGATGTCGGCGTGACGCGCGACGAGCCGCAAGGTCTTCTTCTCGCCGCCCCCGCCGATGAGGATCGGGATGCGGCGGGTCGGCGCGGGGTTGAGCTTCGCCCAGCGGGCCTCGATGCGGGGCAGCGCCTCACCGAGGGCGGCGATGCGGGTTCCCGGGGTGCCGAACTCGTACCCGTACTCGTCGTAGTCCTTCTCGAACCAGCCGGCGCCCGTGCCGAAGATGAAGCGGCCGCCCGAGATGTGGTCGAGGGTGCGGGCCATGTCGGCCTGCAGGTCGGGATTGCGGTAGGAGTTGCAGTTGACGAGCGAGCCGAACTCGACGCGGCTCGTCTGCTCGGCGATCGCGCCGAGCATCGTCCAGGCCTCGAAGTGCTTTCCGTCGGGGTCTCCCGTGAGCGGGTAGAAGTGGTCCCAGTTGAAGACGATGTCGACGCCGAGGTCTTCCGCGCGACGCACGGCATCCCGGATGGCGGGGTAGTCGGCGTGCTGGGGCTGGAGCTGGACGGCGATGCGGATGGCGCGAGAAGTCATGATCCTCACGCTAGCCAGACGCCGCCTCCTCGCGCTGGACACCCGCGAAGACCGTCGGACACCCGCGCGCGGGTGTCCGTGCCGCCATAGACATGTCTATGGCCCCCGGAAGCAGGGGTCAGCGGCGGCCGAGGAGCTTCTGCAGGGCGGCAAGCTCCTCTTCGGAGGGGGCCTGCGGGGCCGAGGGGGCGCCGAGGCCGAAGCCCGATCCGCCGCCCGTCGAGCCGCCGGGCTTGATGCCCTGCGCGAGAGCCGCGTTCTCGGCCGCGCGCTTCGCGGGGTTGCCCGAGCGTGATCCGCCCTTGCCCTTCTTCTTGGCGTTCGCCTTGCGCCCGCCGTGGGCCCCGGGGATGGGTCCCATGCCCGGCACTTGCGGAACGCCGCCCTTCGCGACGGTCTTCATCATCTTCGCGGCCTGTTCGAAGCGCGCGACGAGCTGGTTGACATCCGTGACCGTCACGCCCGAGCCCTTCGCGATGCGCAAGCGCCGCGAGCCGTTGAGCAGCTTCGTGTTCTGCCGCTCGGCGGGGGTCATCGACTGGATGATGGCCTCGGTGCGCACGAGCTCGCGCTCGTCGAAGTTCTCGAGCTGCTGCTTCATGCCGCGCGCACCCGGCAGCATGCCGAGCATGCCCTTGAGCGAGCCCATCTTCTTGAGCTGCTGCATCTGCGCGAGGAAGTCGTCGAGCGTGAAGCTGTCGGTGCGGAACTTCTCCGCGACCTTCGCCGCCTCCTCCTCGTCGAACGCGGCCTGCGCCTGCTCGATGAGGGTCAGGATGTCGCCGAGGTCGAGGATGCGCGAGGCCATGCGGTCGGGGTGGAACGGCTCGAAGTCGTCGAGCCCCTCACCCGTGGACGCGAAGATGATGGGCCGCCCCGTGACGGACGCGACCGAGAGCGCCGCGCCGCCGCGCGAGTCGCCGTCGAGCTTCGTGAGCACGACGCCCGTGAAGTCGACGCCCTCCTGGAAGGCGCGCGCCGTGTTGACGGCGTCTTGACCCGTGAGCGCGTCGATGACGAAGAGCACCTCGTCGGGGTTGACGGCCTTGCGGATGTTCGACGCCTGCTTCATGAGCTCGGCGTCGATGCCGAGGCGCCCCGCGGTGTCGACGATGACGACGTCGTGCTGCTTGCGCTCGGCCTCCGCGACACCGTTCTTCGCGACCTTGACGGGGTCGCCCACGCCGTTGCCGGGCTCGGGCGCGAACACCGGGACGCCCGCCTGCTCGCCCACGACCTGCAGCTGGGTCACGGCATTGGGGCGCTGGAGGTCGGATGCCACGAGCAGGGGCGTGTGCCCCTCCTTCTTGAGCCACTTCGCGAGCTTGCCCGCGAGCGTCGTCTTTCCCGCACCCTGCAGGCCCGCGAGCATGATGACGGTCGGCGGCTTCTTCGCGAACTCGAGCCGTCGCTGCTGGCCCCCGAGGATGCCGATGAGCTCCTCGTTGACGATCTGCACGACCTGCTGAGCCGGGTTGAGCGCCTTGTTGACCTCGTCGGAGAGGGCACGCTCGCGCACCTTACCCGTGAACTCCTTGACGACCTCGAGCGCGACATCCGCGTCGAGCAGGGCACGACGGATCTCGCGCACCGTACCGTCGACGTCCGCGGGGCTCAGCTTGCCCTTGGTGCGGAGGTTCTTGAAGGTCTGGGTGAGCCGGTCGGAGAGCGTGCCGAAGGTTGCCATGACCGGTTGAGTCTACCGGGCGCGTGGTTTCGATACGCCCGCTGCGCGGGCTACTCAACCAGCGGGGAGGCGAGCGGTAGCGTGGCGGGGTGAGCGTCATCCTGCCCTTCGACGGCCGCGCGCCCCGCATCGACGACACCGCCTGGGTCGCGCCGAACGCGACCGTCATCGGCGACGTCGTGCTGCATCCGGAGTCGTCGGTGTTCTACGGGGCCGTGCTGCGCGCCGACAGCGAGACGATCACGCTCGGTGCGGGCTCGAACCTGCAGGACAACGTCGTCGTGCACGTCGACGAGGGCGTTCCCGCGACGATCGGCGCGGGGGTCTCGGTGGGCCACGGGGCCGTCGTGCATGGATGCACGATCGAGGACGACTGCCTCATCGGCATGAACGCGACCGTGCTCAACCGCGCCGTCGTGGGGCGCGAATCGCTCGTCGCCGCCGGTGCCGTCGTGCTCGAGGGCACCGTGATCCCGCCGCGTTCGCTCGTCGCGGGCGTGCCCGCCCAGGTGCGACGCGAGCTGAGCGACGAGGAGGTCGCCGGCATCCGCCGCAACGCAGCGAACTACCGCACGCTCGCTGCTCGCCACCGGGAGCTCGCGTGACGGATGCCGCCGCAGGCGAGCCGCGCGAGTTCCGTCCGTCGTGGCCCGTCTTCCACCGCCGCATGCTCAGGCGGCTCGTCTGGCTCGCGCCGCTCTTCGTGCTCGTCGTGCTCATCGCGGCGGGCCCGAGCCTCAGTCTCGCGATCATGGCGCTCGGCGCCGCCCTCGTGCTCGCAGGCGTCGGCTTCGCGGTGTACTTCGCGCGCACGCGTGCGATGGTCGCGGATGGCGAGCTGCGCATCCGAGGACCGCTGCGCACGCGACGCTGGCACGTGCAGGCGATCGGCACCCTCGTGTTCGTGCCGCTTCCCGGCACGCGGCAGCCGACGCTCTACGGGGTTTCGCCCGTGCTCGAGCGCATGTTCTCGCTCTCGCCCGAGGTGTGGGAGGAGCACGTGCTCGAGGAGCTCGCCGAGGCGATCGGCGCGCCCATCGTGCGGGCGCCCGCCGGCCTCCCCGCCGCCGAGCTCGCCGCGCGCTACCCCGGCACCGTGGGCTGGACGACGACCCGACCGTGGCTCGTGCTGCTGCTGCTCATGGGCGGCACGGTTCTGCTCATGATGATCGTCGGCATCATCATGACGGCCGTGCTCGTGGCGACGGGCCAGGTGCCCCTGCCGACCCCGAGCTCGAGCTGACGCGTCAGCCGCGCAGACCCGCGAGCAGCGCCGCCTGCACCTCGGCGCGGATGGGGTAGCTCGCGCTGAACGAGAGCCGTGTCACGAGCCCCGTGAAGCGCGCACGCAGCTGCGCCGCGACCTCGGCAGGCGATCCGACAGCCGCGAACGCCGCGAGCATCTCGTCGTCGACGAGCTCGGCCATCTGCGCCCACTCCCCCCGGCGGGATGCCGCATGCAGCTTCTCGTGCACACCCTCCCAGCCGTGCAGCGCGAGCACCGGCAGGTAGTCGGGGGTCGAGCCGTAGAAGGCGATCTGCGCTTTCGTGGCCTGGATCGCACGAGCGAGCTCGGCATCCGTCTCGCCGACGGCGACGAAAGCCGGCACGCTCATGCCGAGCGCTGTCGCGTCACGACCCGCGGATGCCGCACCCCGCTCGAGCGCGGGACGCGTCACCTCGCGCAGGTAGCGCTCGGTCGTGAAGGTGTGGGCGAGCAAGCCGTCGGCGACCGCGCCCGCTGTCTCGGTCATCCGCTCGCCGACCGCGGCGATCCACACGGGCGGATTCCCGTGCGGGTTGGGGCCCGGCGAGAAGAACGGCGTCATGAGGGTGTGGCGGTAGTGCTCGCCGTCGAAGGCGAGCTTCTCGCCCGTCTCCCAGGCCGACCAGATGGCGCGCACCGCGGCGACGAACTCGCGCATGCGCGCGGCCGGTGCCGACCACGGCATCGAGAAGCGGCGCTCGATGTGCGGCTTGATCTGCGAGCCGAGGCCCAGGATGAAGCGCCCGCCCGAGACGAGCTGCAGGTCGTTGGCCGTCTCGGCGACCGTCATGGGGTTGCGCGCGAATGCCACGGCGATGCCCGTCATGAGGCTCACACGCTCGGTGCGCATCGCGGCGGCCGTGAGCGAGACGAAGGGGTCGTGCTTCGTCTCGGCCGCGAAGATGCCGTCGTAGCCCGCGGCCTCGAGCTCGGCCGCCCCGGATGCGAACGCCCGCGGGTCGGTGCCGGCGTCGCCGCCCGCGTCGATGAGGAAGGATGCCGGGGCCGTCGCGTCGTCGCTCACGCAGCCATCCTGCCCCATCCCGTCAGGCGATCGAGCCGACCGCGGGCTCAGCTCGCCGACGTCGCCGGATCCGCGGGTCGCTCTAGCCGACCGGCTTCGGCCTCGCAACGCCCTTGCCGCATTGCGGTCCACGGGAGAGCCTCGACGCGTCGAAGGGAGATCCGTGACGGTCATCGGCTTCCATGCCTCGCATGAGCAGTGCCCGCCCTCCGAGCTGCTCGAGGCGGTGCAGCGCGCCGAGCAGTGCGGCTTCGACGCGGCCATGTGCTCGGATCACTTCGCCCCGTGGAGCGAACGGCAGGGCCACGCCGGCTACTCGTGGAGCTGGCTCGGGGCGGCTCTCGCCACGACGCGCGTGCCGTTCGGGGTCGTGACGGCGCCCGGGCAACGTGCGCATCCCGCGATCGTCACGCAGGCCATCGCGACGCTCGGCGAGATGTTCCCGGGGCGATTCTGGGCCGCGCTCGGCAGCGGCGAGAACGTCAACGAGCACATCACGGGCGACGAGTGGCCCGATCGGGACGCACGCAACGCGCGCCTGCGGGAATCCGTCGACGTCATCCGGCGCCTGCTCGACGGCGAGGAGGTCGATCACGCGGGGAGCGTGCGCGTTCACGAAGCGCGCGTCTGGTCGCGCCCCGAGGTTCCGCCGCGCCTCGTCGCCGTGGCGATCGGCCCCGAGACCGCCCGGGAGGCGGCCGAATGGGCCGACGGGCTCATCACGGCGGCGCAGGATGCCGAGGCGCTTCGCAGCGTCATCCGCGCGTATCGCGCGGCCGGGGGTCGCGGGCCCATCGCCCTGCAAGTGCACCTCAGCTGGGCGCCCGACGAGGACGAGGCGCTCGCCATCGCGCACGACCAATGGCGGCACGGCATCGTGACGCCCCCCGAGCTCTGGGACATCGCGCAGCCCGCCGAGTTCGACCGCCGCAGCGAGCGGGCGACCCCGAGCGACACCGCGCGCCACGTCATCGTCTCGTCGGACCCCGCCGTGCATCTCGAGCGGCTGCTCGCCCTCGCCGAGCTCGGCTTCGACGAGCTGTACGTGCACCACGTGGGCCGGGCGCAGGAGCCCTTCCTCACGACGTTCGGGCGCGAGGTGCTGCCGATCCTCAAGGCGAGCCGCCGCGCGAGCTGAGCGGCATCCGGGCCTCCGTTCGGGAGGACGACACGCCGCACGAGGTGCGGATGCCGCCGCACGGCGGCGTGTCGTCCTCCCGAACGAGGAGCTCAGCCGACGAGCTGCTGCGCGAAGACGTGCGGCGTGAAGCCCGTGAGGTCTCCGATGCCCTCGCCCTGGCCCACGAGCTTGACGGGAATGCCCGTCTTCTCCTGCACCGCGAGCACGAAGCCGCCCTTCGCGGTTCCGTCGAGCTTCGTGAGCACGAGGCCCGTGACACCGGCGTGCTGCACGAACGCGTCCGCTTGCGCGAGCCCGTTCTGACCCGTCGTCGCATCGAGCACGAGCAGCACCTCGGAGATGGGCTCGAGCTTCTCGACGACGCGCTTGACCTTGCCGAGTTCGTCCATGAGGCCCGACTTCGTCTGCAGACGGCCGGCGGTGTCGATGAGCACGATCTCGACGCCCTCGCGCTGCGCAAGCTCGACGGTCTGGAACGCCACGGATGCCGGATCCTGCCCCGCCTGCTGCGGCCGCACGATGCGCGCCCCCGCCCGCTCCGCCCACGTCGCGAGCTGGTCGACGGCCGCGGCGCGGAACGTGTCGGCCGCACCGACGACGACGCTGCGCCCGTGATTCGTCAGGAACTTCGCGAACTTGCCGATCGTCGTCGTCTTGCCGACGCCGTTGACGCCGACGACGAGCACAACGGCCGGGCGCGCGGTGAGCGTGAGCGTCGAGTCGTAGCGCGCGAGGCGCTCCTCGATCGTCTCGCGCAGCATCCGCTGCAGGTCCTTGGGATCGGTCGTGCGGTAGCGTTCGACCTGCTCGCGCAGCCCGTCGACGATCGTCTCGGTGAGGTCGGGGCCGAAGTCGGCGCTCAGGAGCGCGGTCTCGAGCTCGTCCCAGGTGTTCTCGTCGATCGTCGCCTTCGCGAACATGCCGCGCAATGCGCCGCCGAGTGACCAGGATGCCGCCATGCGCCCAGGCTACCTGTCCGCATCCGCCTGCCACGGCGAGGGTGGCTGCCCGATCCCCTGGCTTCTCCCATCTCAAGGAGCGGCCGTCCCGTCTCAAGGAGGGGCGGCATCCCATCTCAAGGACCCGCCCCTCCCATCACAAGGAGCCCGCATGCGCAAGCGCCACATCCCGGCACTCGGGTGCACGGAGGCAACATCGAGTCCTCGAGACGGGATGCACGGGTCCTTGAGATGGGACGGGCACCCCGGGAGGCACCCGCACTGGCGCCAGACGTGGGCTGGGGGCCAGACGTGGGCGGTGGCCCGGGCCGCCTCGCGTCGCGGGCCCAGGCGGGCAGGGCAGGATGGATGCGTGACCCTAGCTTTCGTGCGCCATGGCCAGACCGACTGGAATCGCGAGGGCCGCCTCCAGGGGTCGAGCGACATCCCGCTCAATGAGACGGGGCGCGAACAGGCCCGCGAGGCCGTGACGATGCTCGAGGCGTGGACATGGGATGCCGTGGTGAGCTCGCCGCTCGCCCGCGCGCGCGACACGGCACGCATCCTGGCCGATGGCCTCGGCCTCCCGCTCGGCCCCGCCTACGACGAGCTCGCGGAGCGCGACTACGGCCCGCTCGAGGGCACCTCGAGCGCCGCGGCCATCGCGCGCTGGCCCGACCGCAGCTATCCGGGTGCCGAGCCGCTCGACGACGTCGTCGCGCGGTGCCTGCGCGGGCTCGAGCGCATCGACGCCGACTACCCCGCGAGCAACGTCGTCGTCGTGTGCCACGGCACGATCATGAAGTACACGCTCATCCGCCTCACGGGCTATCCCGTCGACGTCGTGCTCAACGGCACCGTCTCGGCGATCGAGCGCGACGGCAAGGGCTGGCGCGTGCTCACGATCAACGGCGAGCCCGTCACGGCGTAGGCGAGTCGGGCGCGGGGTCCGCGGATGCCGCGCTCGGCGCACCCGCGGATGCCGCCGTCGCGGCGACAGCGGATGCCGCGGGCGCCGCGGTCGCGCGCGCAGACGCCCGCACGCGCGTGCGCCGCCGGAGCACGGCATCCGCGACCGACACCCCGACCGCGACGACGGCGAACCCGGCGAACACGAGCAGCCAGTGCAGGTAGTCGCCGCGCACCTCGCCCCATGCCTCGGGCAGAGTGAGCATGACGAAACCGAAGGCCGCGACGCCCACGAGGTAGGCGAGCGCCCACGCCCACTTGCGCCACGCGAACACGACCGCACCGTCGAGCGCGAGCAACGGCAGCAGCGCGAGCGGGAGCGTCGAGACGCCCTCGACGACGACGCCGCTGAGCGTCTCGACGGCACCGAGCAGCACGGGGTTGTGCGCGCCCTCGGCGAGCGGCGCGAGCATGCTGTAGCCGAGCCACGCGACGACTGCGAGCGCGAGCGCGGTGCCGGTCCCGAGCAGCACGACGAGCGCGTCGCGCGCGGCCGAGAGCGACACGGCGAACACGAGCCCCGCGACGATGCCGAACACGGCGCCGGGCTCGAACTGCAGCATCCGGCCGATGAGCACCGCGATCGCGACGAGCACGAGCGACCCCCAGCGGAACACCATGCGCGGCCGCGATGCGGCGTCGAGGCGGCGCATGACGGCGGCCGCGACCGCCCAGCCGACGACGTTCACGAGGGCGAGCGACGCGAACATCGCGAGATAGAGCCGGAGCGACAGCGCGTTGACGCCGAATGACGGGTCGACGAAGCACGCGATGAGCGACGCGGTCGCGAAGCCCGGCCAGACGAGCCACGAGGGTGCCGTCGCGCGCGGGACGGCGGGCAATCGTGCGGGCCGACGAGCTCGCCACCACGCGCGCACGCGCGCCCAGCGATGCTCGAGCACGCGATCGAGCAGGTAGCCCGGGAACGCGACGAGCAACGTGAGGAACACCGCCGTGCCGCCCAGCACGAGCGCCTGGGTGCTCGACGGCATGGCCTCGGCGAGCGTGCGGAGGCCGCTCAGCACACTCGGATCGGCGGCGCCCGTCGCGTCGTAACGGCTCGTCACGATGACGTCGATCATGAGCACGGGCCGGTCGGGCAGGCCCGGGTCGGGCGTCGCGAGCACGCCGTCGCCGTACACGAAGTGGATGATGTCGTGCCCCGTCTGCTCGTCGCCGAAGCGCACGTTGATGGCACCGGGGAGCGGATCCCACTGCCGCAGCTCGGCGACGCCCATCGAGCCGTTCTCCGAGCGGCCCGCGCTGTTGGACGCGATCGTGCCCTCGTCCCCGTCGGTCCATCCGGCCTGCTCGAAGCGCGCGAGGATGTCGAGGGCGCGCTCGGCGTCGATGTCGACCCAGTAGAGGATGTACTGCACCGAGTGCGCGGCATCCGGCTCGTCGACGTCGCTTCCGAGCGTGCGGGCGGCGCAATCCCAGCCCGTGCCGCGCAGCGGGGGCGGCACGATGCCGTCGTCGACGTCGAAGAGCTCGTAGCCGCCCGAGGTACGATAGCCGCCCTCGCACGCCTCCTCGGCGGCCACGACGGGAGCCATATCCGCTGCCACGCCGGCGAAAGACAGCACGGCAGCGGCGGCGATGACGACGGCGACTCGGAGCGACCTCACGGCGCCCGAGGCTAACGGGCGACGCGTCCCGGATGTCAGGGGCACGTGTCCCGGATGCGGCGCGCGGTCCCCGCACGCTCAGCTCGCGCGCTCAGCTCGCGCGCTCGGCCTCCGCCTGGACGCGCTGGCCGACGACCGCGCTCACCCCGTCTTGCCGCATCGAGACGCCGTAGAGCGCATCCGCGATCTCCATCGTGCGCTTCTGGTGCGTGATGATGATGAGCTGCGAGTTCTCGCGCAATCGCTCGATGACGCTCAGGAGGCGTCCGAGGTTCGCGTCGTCGAGCGCCGCCTCGACCTCGTCGAGGATGTAGAAGGGGCTCGGCCTTGCCGTGAAGATCGCGAAGAGCAGCGCCACGGCCGCGAGCGATCGCTCACCGCCCGAGAGCAACGAGAGACGCTCGATCTTCTTGCCCGCGGGCTTGACCGTGACCTCGATGCCGGTCGCGAGCATGTCGTCGGGGTCGGTCAAGTGGAGCGAGCCCGTGCCGCCCGGGAAGAGGATCGGGAACACCTCGTCGAACGCGGCCTTCGTGTCGGCGAACGCGGCCGCGAAGATGTCCTGCATCTTCTCGTCGATCTCGTCGATGATCGTGAGCAGGTCCTTGCGCGTCGCCTGTAGATCGGCGAGCTGCTCCGTGAGGAACTTGTGCCGCTGCTCGAGCGCCGCGAACTCCTCGAGCGCGAGCGGGTTCACCCGGCCGAGCTGCGCGAACTTGCGCTCGGCGCGTTCGAGGCGCGCCTTCTGCTTCGCGCGGTCGAAGGGCTCGGTCTGCTGCTCGAGCAGGTCAGGAGCATCCGCCGCGTCGGGAGCGTCGGCCGCCTCATCCGCCGCATCGTCCTGAGTCGCGGAACGCACCGGCGACGTGGGCGCGGATGCCGTGGGGGCGTCGACGGGAACGGGAACGTCGGGCCCGTACTCCGCCACGAGCACGTCCTCGACGAGCCCGAGCTCGTCGGCCGCGCGCTCGAGCAGCGACGAGAGGTGCAGCTTCTTCTCGTAGGCCTGCATCTCGAGCCCGTGCACGTTCTCGTTGAGCGCCGCGAGCCGCTCGCGCAGCGTCGCCTCGGTGCGGCGCAGCTCGGCGAGCTCCTCGTTCTGCTTGGCGCGCTCGGCCTCGGCGGCGGCGAGCGCGACGCGCGCCTCGGCGACCGAGCGATCGGCGGTGTCGAGCACCGCGGGCAGCGCCTCGATGACGCCCTGCGCTGCATCGATCTGGTGGCGCCGGATGACGGCGAGCCGCGCGGCCTCCTCGGCCGCCGCTCGCTCGGCCTCGAGTCGTCGCTTGAGCTGTTCCGCCTGCTCGCGCTGCGCCCGCACGCGCTCGCGCGCCGTCTCGAGCTCGACGCGCGCCGCGACCTCGACGGCCCGCGCGTTCTCGAGCTCGGCGAGCAGTCCATCGCGCGCCGAGACGTCGAGGATGGGACGCGGCGTCGCGGCGTGCGCATCGCGTTCCGCGACGGCCTTCTCGAGCCCCGCCTCGGCGGCGGCGACCTGCTCGCCGAGGCCCGCCATGGCCTCCGCGAGACGCTCGCTCTCGGCCGCGGCGGCCTCGAGCTGCACGCGGGAACGCCCAAGCGCCTCCGAGCGCTCGGCGAGGCGCGTCTCGAACTCCTTGAGGGCGGTCGACGCCTGCACGAGATCGATGCGCGCAAGATCGAGCTTCTCGCGATGCTCGGCGAGCTCGTGCGCGAGGCGCTCGATCGTCGTCGTGACCCCGACGAGCTTCTCCTGCGCGGCATCCCGCTCGGCGAGCAGCTCGATGCGGCTGCGACCCGTGCCCGAGCCGCCTCGCAGCACATGCTCGGCGAGCACGTCACCCTCGCGCGTGATGACGGTCACGCCCCCACGCTTCTTGAGCGCCGGCCAGGCGGCGCGGGCGGCGTCGAGGTCGTCGGCCACGACGACACCCGCGAGCACGCCCCGGATGCCGTTGGGCCCCGTCACGAGGGATGCCGCGGCGCGGACGCCCGCGGGCAGCTCGGCGGGGTCGGCGGGCGCTGCGGCATCCGCGACGACGATCTCGACGCGTCCCGCCTCGGCACCGCGCGCGTGGCCGAGCGCGGCGACGCCCGCGTCCCAGCTCTCGGCGAGCACGGCATCCGCGAGCGAGCCGAGAGCCGCCGCGATCGCGGCCTCGTAGCCCGCCTCGACCTTGATGTGCTCGGCCACGAGGCCTCGGATGCCGCTCAAGCCGATGATGTGCTGCGAGCCGTCCTGCTGGTCGGTCGCCATCGTGAGCGCGCTCGTGCGCGCGGCGAGGGCGTCGCGCTCGCGCTCGGCGGTATGCAGCTCCTCACGCAACTGGTCGACGCGCTCCTGGAGCTCGGCGACGGCCTGCTCGGCGGCCGTCACGGCGCCCGCGAGCTCGGTGTCCTCGGCGGCGCCCTCGTCGTCGCCCTCGAGGGCAACGAGCTCGGCTCGAGCCGCCTCTCGACGCTCGTCGGCCGCCGCGAGCGCCGTGCGCTGACGCTCGAGCTGGGCATGCAGCGCGCCGAGCCGCTCCTCCGCGGCCCGCACGGCGCCCGCGAGGCGCCCCTGCTCGAGGTCGTGCTGGCTCACAAGAGCCGACTGGGCGCTGATCTCCTCGTCGAGCGAGTCGAGGCTCGCGCGTGCGGTCGCCGTCGCGGCCGTTGCGCGCCCGAGCACGGCCTCGGCCTCGGCGATGCCGGCCTCGAGGCGCTCCGCCTCGGCGAAGGCGTCGGCGACCGTCGACTCCGAGAGCGTCGCGCCCATGCCCGGCAGCTCCGCTTGCTGCGAGAGCAGCGAGAGCCGTTGGTTGGCGAGCGTGAAGAGCGAACGCAAGTGGTCTTGCACTTGCTCGAGACCGAAGGCGACACGGCGGGCCTCGTCGACGGCATCCGAGGTCTCCGACTGCTCGATGCGCGCCTGCCGCAGCTTCGACTGGTCGAGCTGCTCCTGCAGCACGACGCGCTCGGTCTTGCGCTCCGACTCGCTGCGCGTGACATCCGTGATCGCGCGGCGCAGCTCGACGACCTCGTCGGCGAGCAGTCGGGCCCGCGCATCGCGCACGATCGCGGCGATCGTCTGGGCCTCACGCGCGATCTGCGCCTGCTGGCCGAGGGGCTTCAACTGGCGACGGATCTCGCCCGCGAGGTCGGAGAGCCGCGTGAGGTTCGCCTGCATCGCCTCGAGCTTGCGGAGCGTCTTCTCCTTGCGGCGACGGTGCTTGAGGATGCCGGCCGCCTCCTCGATGAAGCCGCGGCGGTCTTCGGGGGTCGCGTGCAGCACCTGGTCGAGCTGCCCCTGACCGACGATGACGTGCATCTCGCGACCGAGGCCCGAGTCGGAGAGCAGCTCCTGCACATCGAGCAGGCGGCACTGCTCGCCGTTGATGGCGTACTCGCTGCCGCCGTTGCGGAAGAGCGTGCGCGAGATCGTGACCTCGCTGTATTCGATCGGGAGGGCGCCGTCGGAGTTGTCGATCGTGAGCTGCACCTCGGCGCGGCCGAGCGGGCCGCGCGTCGCGGTGCCGGCGAAGATGACGTCCTCCATCTTGCCGCCGCGGAGGGTCTTGGCCCCCTGCTCGCCCATGACCCAGGCGAGGGCATCGACGACGTTCGACTTGCCCGATCCGTTGGGCCCGACGACGCACGTGACGCCCGGCTCGAGGGCGAAGGTGGTCGGCTGGGCGAATGACTTGAACCCCTTGAGGGTCAAGCTCTTCAGATGCACCCGGCCACCTCCATCCGTGCTCGCGCCGCGTCGCTCTACGGTAGCGTGCCGCAAACGCTGTAGCGGTGCGCCTCACGCGGCAGTGATCGCTGGCGCGCGGCGCGTAACGCTGCAGCGTTTGGCCCGGATGCTGTTGCGGGCGTCATGCTGGGTGCATGAGCGCGTTCACCGTGGAAGAGCTGCCCCTGCCCCGTGATCTCGTGGACGACCCGGCTGCGGCCGACTTCATCGCGAGCGTCGAGGTGCGCAACGCGGTCGAAGAGCACGGGTACGGCACCCCGGATGTGCGGGTCGCGCCCGAACGCCTGCTCGCCTCGTGGAGCGACCCGCATTCCCCGCATCGCCTCTTCGGCGTGCGCGCGGACGGCCGCCTTGTGGCGCGCGGCATGTACGAGCACCTTCTCGACGACGAGGGCGGCGCGTGCTGGGTCGATGTGCGGGTGCTGCCCGACTACCGCGGGCGCGGCATCGGCACACTCCTCGCCGATCACCTCGAGGCCCTCGCGCGCGCCGCGGGACGCAGCCACGCGATCGTCTACATCGTCTCGCCCGACGGCCCCGGCGAGCGCCTGCATCCGCCGACGGGCTCGGGATCGCTCCCCGCGGAGAACCCCGAGGTGCGGTTCCTGCGGAAGCGCGGCTACAGCCTCGAGCAGGTCGTGCGAGCGAGCCGGCTCCCGCTCCCCCTCGACGCCGCCGAGCTCGACCACCGTCTCGCGGATGCGCGGCGCCGCACGGGCGACGCCTATCGCGTGCGCTCGTGGTCGGGCGTCACGCCCGAGCCTTTTCGCGACGACATGGCCGCGCTGCTCACGCGCATGAGCACCGACGCACCCCAGGGAGCGCTCGACGAGCCCGAAGACGTGTGGACGGCCGAGCGGGTCGCCGAGCACGAGGAGCGGTCGACCGCCGACGGCACGGTGCTGCTTACGACGGTCGTCGAGCACGTCGCAGACGGCCGCCTCGTGGGCTTCACGCAGCTCGGCGTGCCGGCCGAGGCATCCGCGCCGGCCGATCAGCTCGACACGCTCGTGCTCGGCGAGCACCGCGGGCACGCCCTCGGGATGCTGCTCAAGCTCGAGAACCTCGCGGTGCTGCAGGCGTCGCATCCGGGCCGGCCCTCGGTGACGACGTGGAACGCCGACGAGAACCGGCACATGCTCGCGGTCAACGAGGCGCTCGGCTTCGTACCGATGGGCTATGAGGGGGCGTGGAAGCTCGAGTTGTGAGCCTCTCGCCCTCCCGCGTCAGCGACGCGCGATCGCGATGAGGCGCAGGATCTCGAGGTAGAGCCAGATGACCGTGACCATGACGCCGAAGGCGCCCGTCCACTGGTACTTCTTCGGGATGCGGTTCTGCACGCCCTTCTGGATGAAGTCGAAGTCGAGCACGAGCGAGTAGGCGCCGAGCAGCACGGCGAGCACGCCGAGGATGATGCCGAGCGGGATGCCCGCGATCTCGACGCCCGTGCGCAGACCCCACGGGTCGGTGGAGACGCCGAAGAGCATGAGCCCGACGTTGACGAGCGAGAACAGCGCGTAGCCGACCATCGCGACGAGGAAGATCTTCGTGGCCCGGGCCGAGGCGCGCACCTTGCCGCTCGCGAACAACGCGAGCGTCACGCCTACGACGCAGAACGTCGCGATGACGGCCTGGCTCACGATGCCGGGGTACATGAACTCGAAGAGCGACGAGATCGCGCCGAGGAACACGCCCTGCGCACCCGCATAGCCGAGGATGAGCGCGGGCGAGGGCTCGCGCTTGAAGATGTTGACGAGCGCGAGCACGAAGCCGACGACCGCGGCGCCGATCCACAGGAACGGCACGAGCGGCATCGTGATCCACCCGATCGCCGCGCCGAGCAGCAGCACGCCGAAGGTCGCGAACGACACGCGCACCGTGCCGTCGACCGTCATGGGCGCGGCGGCGGCCGGGTCGGGCGCCGACGGCAACTCGAACTGCGTCTGCAGCTCCTCGGCCGTGGGCGTCGGGATCGCGGGCACCCCCTTCCCGTTGAAGGCGGGATTCGTCGAGAATGCGGGGTTGGCCATGGCGTGTCCTTACGTCGGGTCCTCGATCCAGATTACCGGCGCGGGCGACGGGCACGCTGAGCATCCGCCGTGTGCGTTCGGGAGGATGACACGCCGTGAGCGAACGGCATCCGGGTCGTGGGCGGCGTGTCGTCCTCCCGAACGAAACAACGGGCGGGATGCGGGTCAGGCCGGGATGCGGATGCGCTGGCAGCGCGGGCAGAAGTGCGAGCCGCGGTTCATGAAGGTCTCGCGCACGATCGGACGGCCGCACCGCGGGCACGGGAGACCCTGCTGGCCGTACGCGTTGAGCGAGTGGGAGAAGTAGCCGGATGCGCCGTTGACGTTGACGTATTGCGCGTCGAAGCTCGTGCCGCCCTCGGCGAGCGCCTTCGCGAGCACGGCGCGCACCTCGGCAAGCAATGCACGAGCGCGCGGCCGGCTGAGCGATCGCGTGGGTTGGTCGTAGTGGATGCGGGCGGCCCACAGTGCTTCGTCGGCGTAGATGTTGCCGATGCCCGAGATGAGCGTCTGGTCGAGCAGCGCGCGCTTGATCGTCGTGTCGCGGCGCGCGAGGCGGTCGAGGAACGCGCGGTCGTCGAAGTGGGGGTCGAGCGGGTCGCGCGCGATGTGCGCGACGGATACCGGCACCCGCTCCCCCGCGCGATCGGCGGTCGCGACGAGCTCGTCGAGCGCCATCGACCCGAAGATGCGCTGATCGACGAAGTCGACGCGCACGGGCCCGTACGCGGGCTGCTCGAGGTCGAGCACGATGCGCGTGAGCTTCGCGACCTCCGCATCCGGATGCCGCAGCAGCACCTGCCCGCTCATCCCGAGGTGCACGACGAGCGCGTCGTGGCCGACCGGCAGCCAGAGGTACTTGCCGCGGCGTGACGCGTGGGCGAGGGTCGCGCCCGTGAGTCGCTCGACGAAGTCCTCAGCGGGACCCGGATGCCGCCGCAGCGAGCGCTCGTCGAGCACGCGCACGCGCGTCACGCGCGCGCCCGTCACGGCGGGGATGAGGCCCGAGCGCACGACCTCGACCTCGGGGAGCTCCGGCACCTCGGCTCCCGGTCAGCGCTTGCGGCGCTGCAGAGTGGCCCACGCCGCGAGCGCGGCGGCCATCTCGGCTTGCTTCTTGCTCGTGCCGTCGCCGGATGCGATCGTCTCGCCCGCGATCGCGACCGACGCCGTGAAGCGCTTGGAGTGATCCGGACCCGAGTCGGTCACGGTGTACTGCGGGAGGCCCTTGCCGAGGCGCGTCGAGAGCTCCTGGAGGCTCGTCTTGGGGTCCATCGCGGCGCCGAAGCGGTCGGGATCCGCAAGGAGCGGCGCGATGAGGCGCAGCACGAGCGCGGTCGCGGCATCCGGGCCGACCGAGAGATAGGCCGCGCCGATGATGGCCTCGACGCAGTCCGCGAGGATCGACTGCTTCTCGCGCCCGCCCGTGAGCTCTTCACCGCGGCCGAGCAGGAGGTAGCGGCCCAGCCCGATGTGGCCCGCGATCTCGGCGAGCGCGGCGGAGCTCACGAGGCTCGCGCGCCGCTTCGCGAGTTCGCCCTCGTCGACATCCGGGTACTCCAGATAGAGCATGACCGTGACGGCCTGCCCGAGGATGGAGTCGCCCAGGAACTCGAGGCGCTCGTTATGGCCGATCCCGCCGTTCTCGTAGGCGTAGGACCGGTGCGTGAGCGCGAGCGTCAGCAGCTCGGGATCGATCTCGAGCTGCAGCACCGAGTTCAGCTCGGTGCGGTCGACCTCGGCGTCCGGCGCGGGTGCGCTACCGGAGCTCAACGGCTCAGACGTCGGCGACCTTACGGCCCTTGTACTCGAGGTACAGCGGGGTGCCCGCCGAGTCCTCGACGACCTTGGCGCGGTGCGGGAGGCTGTAGGTGACCTTGCCGTTCTCGACGGTCTTGACGAGCGTCGGAACCGACGCCTTCCACTGCGAGCGGCGGGCGTGCGTGTTGGCGCGCGACTGCTTGCGCTTGGGAACGGCCATGATTCGTCTCTTCTCTGTTGCTCGGCGCGCGCGCCGGAGGTCTACTCGGTGTCGGTGTTGTCGGGGCGGAAGCCCTCGAGCGCCGCCCACCGGGGGTCGGTCGCCTCGCGGCCCTGCGGCACGGCGCCATCCGGCAGCTTCTCCCCCGTGACGGGGTCGAGACCGGGGCAGTCCGGCCGGCAGACCGGCTGGAACGGCAGTGACAGCACCACCGCATCCCGCACGACGGATTCGAGATTCACGTGATCGTCTCGAATCGCGAAGTCGAAAGCTTCGTCTTCAGAATACGCGAAAAGCTCCTGGAATTCGACCTCGACGGGGAGCTCCACGGGGTCGAGGCAGCGCACGCACTCGCCGTCGGCCGTCGCGTCGACCTCACCCGTGACGAGCACGCCGTCGTGCAGGCCCTCGAGTCGCAGGTCGATGCGGATGGGCGTGCCCTGCTTGACGACGGCAATCGCCTCGCCGAGCTGCTCGGGTGCATCGAACTCGAGCACGCGCTCGCGCAGCTCGCCGGGGCGGTGCATGAGGTCGTGCACGGGCACGAGGTAGGGGTTCACGGGGGCAGGCACGGTGGTCGATTGTACGCGTCGGCCTCTCGACCCGCTCGCCCTCGTCGGTGCGCCCCTCGCTCGGTGCCCATCTCACCGAGCGGGGCATCCCATCTCAAGGAGTGCGGCATCCCATCTCAAGGAGCAGCGCAGCGCGAGATGCCAGTTGCTCCACACGAGACGACATCCGCCACACCGAGTCCTTGACATCGGATGCCCACCTCCTTGAGATCGGAACGGCATCGGCCTCGAGATCGGATGCCCGTCTCCGTGAGACGGGGTGCTCGCCTCATCGATGCCGCGAGGCTCACGCCACGAACTCGACGGCCGAGCTAGCCTTCGACCGCCGTGAAGGCCTCGTCGAGGATCGCGAGCGCGCGCAGGCACTCCTCGGGCGTCACGGTGCACGGCGGCACGACGTGGATGCGGTTGTCGGCCGTGAACGGCAGGTAGCCGCGCGCGAGCAGTTCGGTCTTGAGCGCCCCGATCGTCGAGGCGGCGACGGGCTCGCGCGTCTCGCGGTCGGTCACGAGGTCGAGCGCCCAGAAGACGCCGATGCCGCGCACCTCGCCGATCATCGGATGCGACTCGGCGAGCGCGTGCAGCCCCGGTCCCAGCACCTCGCGGCCGATCGTCGCGGCGTTCTCGACGATGCCCTCCTCCTCCATCGCGTCGATCGAGGCGACGATCGACGCCGCGGCGAGCGGATGCCCCGAATACGTGAGCCCGCCCGGGAACACCTGGTCGTCGAAGGCGTGCGCGATCGTCTCGGAGATGATGACGCCGCCGACCGGCACGTAGCCCGAGTTGACGCCCTTCGCGAAGGTCACGAGGTCGGGCACGACGCCGTCGGGGTTGACCTCGGGGTTCTGCCACGCGAACCAGTCGCCCGTGCGCCCGAACCCCGACATGACCTCGTCGACGATGAGCAGGATGCCGTGCTTGTCGCACAGCGCGCGCACGCCCGCGTACCACCCCGGCGGCGGCATGATGACGCCCGCGGTGCCCGGGATGCCCTCGAGCAGGATGGCCGCGATCGAGCTCGGCCCCTCGGCCTGGATGACGCGCTCCAGATGGTGGAGGGCGCGCTCCGACTCCTGCTCGGGCGAGTCCGACCAGAACTCGGAGCGGTACGGGAAGGGACCGAAGAAGTGCACGTGCCCGCGCGCGAACTCGTTCGGCACCCGGCGCCAGTCCCCCGTCGCGACGACCGCGGCACCCGTGTTGCCGTGGTAGCTGCGGTACGTCGAGAGGATCTTGTCGCGCCCGGTCGTGAGCCGGGCCATGCGGATGGCGTTCTCGTTGGCATCCGCGCCGCCGTTCGTGAAGAACACCTTGCCGAAGCTCGGCCCGGCCTTCGCGAGGATGCGCGCCGCCGCCTCGCCGCGCGCGAGGTTGGCGTGCGCGGGGGCGACCGTCGGCAGCACGGCCGCCTGCTCCTGGATGGCCTGCACGACCTTGGGATGCGCGTGCCCGATGTTGACGTTGACGAGCTGGCTCGAGAAGTCGAGGTAGCGCGTGCCGTCGTAGTCCCATACCTCGGTGCCGGACGCACCCGCGATGACGAGCGGGTTGAGCCCCGCTTGCGCCGACCACGAGTGGAAGACGTGCGCGCGGTCGAGGTCGAGGGTGTGCTGGTTGGTGCTCATCATCCGTCCCTGGATCCGATGGTGGGGCGGGCGGCCATGACGGCCGCCCGACCCGGGGGTACTACTTGCCGCCCTCGGTGAGGGTGACCTCGATCGGAGTGTAGGACCCCGACGCGTCGACGCCCTCCTCCGCGAGCTCCGCGAGGGCCTTCTCGATGTACTCGTTGGAGTACGCCGATTCGGCCGGCTCGGTCGTGATGAGCTCGAGTCCGTCCTGGTTCTTGGCCGACAGGGCGCCCGCGACGGTCTTGTCCCAGGCCGCCTTGTCGACAACCCCGAACTCGCCGCCCGTCCAGATGAGCTTGTTGACCTCGTTCATCATCCAGAGCTGGTGCACGGGGCCCACCGGGAACGCGTCGACGCCCGGCGCCGTCGCTGCCTGGTAGACGATGTCAGCAGACTCCTCGGGGTTGTCACGGGCGTAGAGCCAGCCCTTCACGACGGCCTTGAGGAACCGCACTGCGGCATCCGCATAGGCCGGCTCGTCCTGCAGGCGCTGCGTGTCAGCCCACAGCGCGTCCTGCAGCATCGCGCCCTCGGTGTCCTCGTAGTAGATGACGTCGAGATCGTCGAGCGTGTAGAGCTCGCCCGTGGCGGGGTTGACGGTCTCGAGCACTTGCGCGAGCTCGTTGTAGGTCATCGCCTGTGCGGCATCCACATCGCGGTCGAACAGGGCGTTCATCGAGAAGTCCTGCGTCGTGATCGACACGGTGGTCGAGTCGAGGCCGTCCGCCGCCATCGCGGCGAAGATCTCCCACTCGTTGCCGAAGCCCCACGAGCCGATCTTCTTGCCCTCGAAGTCGGCGACCGAGGTGATGCCGTCGCCCTTCCACGACACCTGGGTCGTGCCGGATGCCTGGAACACCTGTGCGATGTCGGTGAGCTCGACACCGGATGCCTCCAGGGTGCCGAGCACCTTGGGAACCCAGGCGACCGCGAAGTCGACGTCGCCGGCCACGAGGGCGTCCTGCGGCACGATGTCTCCGCCCGACGGGACGATCTCGACGTCGTCGAAACCCTCCTCCTCGAAGTAGCCCTTTTCGAGGGCGACGTAGTAGCCGGCGAACTGGGCCTGCGGAAGCCATTGGAGCTGGAGCTTGATCGAGGTGAGCGGGGTGAAGTCGCCGCCCGAGTCGCCGCCGTCCGAATCCGACGGCCCGGCGCACGCCGCGAGCGCGAGCGAGGCGACGGCGGCTGCGGACGCGAGTGCGAGACCACGCTTGCTGCTGAGTCTCATGCTGTTCCCTTCCGTGTGTCGATGTGTGCGGGTGGTGCAGGGTGGTGCGGGTGGTGCGGGTGGTGCAGGTGGTGCGGGTGGTGCGGATGCCGGTCAATCCGGCGCATGCCTCGTGACGAGCCGCTCGAGCAGCGCCGTCACGAGGAAGAACACGAGGCCGATGAGGAGTCCTCCCACGACGTACGCCCAGGCGAGCGCCGCACGACCGGACTTCGCGTAGCTCGCGATCGAGGTGCCGATGCCGTCGGAGGGTCCGCCGAAGTACTCGGCCACGAGCGCCGCGATCACGGCGAGCGAGCTCGCGATGCGCAGGCCGGTCATGAGGTACGGGAGGGCGGTCGGCAGCGTCAGCACGCGGAACGTCTGCGCGCTCGTGGCGGCCTGCGCGCGCATGAGGTCGCGGTGCACGGGGCGGGTCTGGCGAAGGCCCCGCAGCACGTTGACGAACACGGGGATGAACGCCGCGATCGTCGCGACCGCCTGGCGCCCGAACTGGCTCGATGCCCCGAACATCGTGTTGAGGATGGGCGTGATCGCGACGATCGGGATGACCGCGAGCGCCGCGACGAGCGGGGCGAGCATGCCGTCGACCGGCCGCGACACGGCGGCGAGGCCCGCGAGCACGATCGCGAGCACCGCGCCCACGGTGAGGCCGATCAGGGCGTTCGTCGCCGTGATGAGCATGTCGTCCCAGATGATGCCCCACCGTGTCGCGAGTTCGGTGCCGATCGCGGCCGGCCCGGGCAGCATCCGCGGCGCGTCGCCGAACTGCACGTAGAGCGTCCATGCCGCTACGAGGAGCACGCCGACCGCGACGGGGGCCGCGACGCGGATCCAGGAGGCGCGGGTCATCGCTCGTTCGCCCTCTCGACCGGTGCGCCATGAAGGGCCTCGCGCACCTCGGTGACGTGACGGAAGTACTCGGGCGACTCGCGCAGCGCCGCATCCCGCACCTCGCCCAGCTCGACGTCGACGACCTCCGTGATGCGACCCGGTCGCGGGCTCATGACGACGACGCGGTCGGAGAGGAACACCGCCTCGGGGATCGAGTGCGTCACGAATACGACGGCAGCGCCCGTCTCGGCCGCGATGCGCGCGAGCTCGCCCTGCAGGTACTCGCGCGTCATCTCGTCGAGGGCGCCGAAGGGCTCGTCCATGAGCAGCAACCGGGGGCGGGCGGCGAGCGCGCGAGCGATCGCGACGCGCTGCTGCATGCCGCCCGAGAGCTGATCGGGGTAGCGGTCGACGAACTCCGAGAGGCCTACGAGCGCGGCGAGCTCCGCTACGCGGGTCGCGCGCTCCTTCGGCGGCACTTTGTGCAGCTCGAGCGGGAGCGCGATATTGGCGCCGACCGAGCGCCACGGCAGCAAGCCGGCCTGCTGGAACGCGATGCCGTAGTCCTGATCGATGCGGGCGCGGCGGGCCGGTTTGCCGAAGATCATGAGCTCGCCGCTCGTCGCCGTGTCGAGATCCGCGATGAGCCGCAGGAGCGTCGACTTGCCGCATCCCGACGGCCCGATAAGCGACACGAACTCGCCCGCGTGCACCTCGAGGTCGACGCCCGTGAGGGCCGTCACGTCGCCCGCGCGCGTCGGGAACACCTTCCCCACCGCGCTCGCGCGTACGGCGAGTTCGAGAGCTGCCGTCTCTGTGGCGAGTGCCGGAAGCGTCATGCCGTTGCCTCTCCTCTGCGGTATCTGCGGAGTCCGAATCCGACGAGTGCGACGGAGCCCGCCGCGACGAGTCCGAGCGCAATCGAGCCGAACATCGGCCCCCACGGAGCGGCCGGGTCGCTCGAGGCCTGACCCGCGAACTGGATGAGCATGCGCCCGATGCCGCCCCGCATCCCGATCGACACCTCGGCGACGACGGCACCGAGCACGGCGTTCGCGGCCGCAAGCCGAAGAGCGGGCAGCAAGTAGGGCACGGATGCCGGCAGCCGCACCCGCAGGAGAGTGGCCCAGTAGCCCGCCGCGTAGCTGCGCATGAGGTCGACGTGGATGCGGTCGGGCGCCTCGAGGCCCTTGAGAACGCCGACCGCGACGGGAAAGAAGGCGAGGTACGACGCGATGACCGCGACCGAGAGCCATTGCGGCCACGGCGTCCCGGCGCGGTCGATCTGGTTGCCGATCGCGTTGACGACGGGCGCGAACGCGATGAGCGGCACGATCTGGCTCACGACGATCCACGGCAGCAGACCCCACTCGAGCAGCTTCCACCGCTGCATGAGCAGACCCAGCAACCCGCCGACGGCGACGCCGATGAGCCAACCGAGAGCCGCCATCCCGAGCGTCATGAGCGCCGCTTGCGCGACGGATGCGACGAGCGGCGGCGTGTCGCCTCCGCTCGTCGGCTCGAAGAGCCGCGTGAACATCGCCCAGATGTGCGGCATCGCGCGGTCGTGCGTGCGCGGCAGGATCATGACCCCCGAGCCGGTCTCGCCCTCGACGCCCCCGACCACGAGGCCCTCGTCCGGCCCGATCGCCTTGTAGAGCTCCCAGAGCACCCCCACCGCGACGACGCCCAGAACGCCCCAGGCAGCCGCCCGCCAGCCGCGTGCGCTTGCACTGCGCGTCGCGCGGGTGGGGGGCTGCTCGGCGCTCACGACTTGGCCGCCACCGTTTCGCGAAGGGCCGGGATGACGGTCTCGCCGTACACGCGCAGCGTCTCCTCCTTGTTGTCGTGCTGGAGGTAGCCCGCGAACTGGTGGACGCCGATCGACCCCAGCTCCTCGAGCTTCGCGATGTGATCCTCGGCCGTGCCGAGCAGGCAGAAGCGATCGACGATCTCGTCGGGCACGAAATCGACGTGGTCGTTGTCGGCCTTGCCGTGGGTGTTGTAGTCGTAGCCCGTGCGGCCCGCGATGTAGTCGGTGAGCGCCTTCGGCACCGCGCCATCCGCGCCGTACTTCGCGACGATGTCGGCGACGTGGTTGCCGACCATGCCGCCGAACCAGCGGCACTGCTCGCGCATGTGCTCCCAATCGTCGCCGATGTAGAACGGGGCGGCGACGCAGAAGGTGATGGCATCCGGATCACGACCGGCCTTCTCGGCCGCCTCGCGAACCGTCGCGATCATCCACTTGGCGATGTCGACATCCGCGAGCTGCAGGATGAACCCGTCACCGACCTCGCCCGTGAGCTTGAGAGCGAGGGGGCCGTACGCGGCTACCCAGACTTCGAGCTCCGAACCCTGCGACCACGGGAACTGGATCATCGAGCCGTGGTAGTCCACGGCGCGGCTGTTGCCGAGCTCGCGGATCACATGGATCGCCTCGCGCAGCTCGGCGAGCGTCGTGGGCTTGCCGTTCGTGACGCGCACCGCCGAGTCGCCGCGCCCGATGCCCACGATCGTGCGGTTGCCGTACATCTCGTTGAGCGTCGCGAACACGGATGCCGTGACGGTCCAGTCGCGTGTCGCGGGATTCGTGACGAACGGGCCGACCTTGATGCGCCGCGTCTCGGCGAGGATCTGGCTGTAGATGACGTAGGGCTCCTGCCACAGGATGTGGGAGTCGAAGGTCCACACGTGGCTGAAGCCGTACTGCTCGGCGAGCTTCGCGAGATGCACCGTGCGCGAGGCCGGCGGGTTGGTCTGGAGTACTGCCCCGAAGTCCACGTTCGCCCCTACTGCAGGTACTGGGTGAGGCCGCGCTTGACGTAGCGGCCGTGGCCCGTGGTGCCGATGTAGTCGCCGTCGTCGACGACGACCGTGCCGCGCGAGATGACCGTGTCGACGTGGCCGTCGATCTCGAAGCCCTCCCACGCGGAGTAGTCCATGTTCATGTGGTGGGCCTTGCCGACGCCGATCGAGGTGTGACCGTTCGGGTCGTACACGACGATGTCGGCATCCGCGCCCGGCTGGATGACGCCCTTGCGGCCGTACATGCCGAACATCCGCGCGGGAGTCGTCGAGGTGATCTCGACCCAGCGTTCGAGCGTGATCTGGCCGTTCACGACGCCCTGGTACATGAGGTCCATGCGGTTCTCGACCGAGCCGATGCCGTTCGGGATCTTCGAGAAGTCGCCGAGCCCCATGTCCTTCTGCCCCTTCATGCAGAACGGGCAGTGGTCGGTCGACACCATCTGGATGTCGTTCGTGCGCAGCGACTGCCACATGTGGTGCTGGTGGCCCTCGGCGCGCGAGCGCAAGGGCGTCGAGCACACCCACTTGGCGCCCTCGAAGTCGCCCCACTGCTCGCTCGATGCGCCGAGCTGCTCCTCGAGCGAGAGGTAGAGGTACTGCGGGCACGTCTCTCCGAAGACGTTGAGGCCGCGATCGCGCGCCGCCGCGATCTGCTCGACCGCTTGCTTCGCGCTCACGTGCACGACGTAGAGAGGGACGCCCGTGAGGTCGGCGATCATGATCGCGCGGTGCGTGGCCTCCTCTTCCGCCTGCCACGGGCGGGTGAGCCCGTGGTAGTACGGCGTCGTGTTGCCGGCCTCGATCGCCTGCTTGACGAGCACGTCGATGATCGCGCCGTTCTCGGCGTGCATCATCATCATCGCGCCGTTCTCAGCACCCTTCTGGAACGCCCGCAGGATCTGCCCATCGTCGCTGAGGAAGACGCCCTTGTAGGCCATGAAGAGCTTGAAGCTCGTGACGCCCTCGGCGACGAGCTCGTCCATCGCGGTGAGGCTCGAGTCCTGCACGTCGGACAGGATCTGGTGGAAGCCGTAGTCGATCGCGCAGTTGCCCGCGGCCTTCTCGTGCCACAGCTGGTACTGGTCGAGGATGTTCTGGTCGGGGTACTGCACGACGAAGTCGACGATCGTCGTCGTGCCACCCCATGCCGCGGCGCGCGTGCCCGTCTCGAAGGTGTCGGATGCGAAGGTGCCTCCGAAGGGCATCTCCATGTGGGTGTGCGCGTCGACGCCGCCCGGGATGACGTACTTGCCCGTCGCGTCGACGACCGTGTCGACGCTCGCGGCGAGATCGGTTCCGAGCAATTGCGAGCCGGGTGCCAAGACGGCGACGATCTGCTCGCCGTCGATGAGCACATCCGCGTCTCCGCGGCCCGTCGCCGACACGACCGTGCCGCCCCGGATGAGTGTGGTTGCCATCAGCTGTTCCCTCCGTGGACAGTGTTGCGAGCAGTGAGACACCCGCACGCGGGTGTCTGAGAGGCCATAGACATGTCTATGGCCGCGCGATCAACGTGTAGGAGTCGGGGCGGCGGTCGCGATAGAACTGCCAGTCGTCGCGCATCTGCTGCACCATGTCGAGATCGAGGTCGCGCACGAGGAGCTCTTCGTGCTCCCCCGAACCGCGCTCGCCCACGAAGTTGCCGCGCGGGTCGATCACCTGGCTCGTGCCGTAGAAGTTCACGGCCTCGTCGCCGTACTCGTTGTCTTCGAGCCCGACGCGATTGGGCTGCAGCACGAAGTAGCCGTTCGCGACGGCGGCACACGGCCCCTCGACCTCCCACAGCCGGTTGGAGAGGCCGGGCTTCGTCGCGTTGGGGTTGAAGACCATGTGCGCGTCGCGCAGGCCGAACTCCCGCCACCCCTCGGGGAAGTGCCGGTCGTAGCAGATGTAGACGCCCACGCGCCCGACGGCCGTGTCGAACACGGGATAGCCGAGGTTTCCGGGTCGGAAGTAGAACTTCTCCCAGAACTTCTCGAGGTGCGGGATGTGGTTCTTGCGGTACTTGCCGAGGATCGCGCCGTCGGCGTCGACGACGACCGCGGTGTTGTAGTAGACGCCCGTCTGCTCCTCCTCGTAGATGGGGAGGATCGTCACGACGCCGAGCTCCTTCGCGACGGCGGCGAAGCGCTGCACGATCGGGCCGTCGGCCGGCTCGGCGTAGCGGTAGTACTTCTGGTCTTGCGTGATGCCGAAGTAGGGACCGTAGAAGAGCTCCTGGAAGCACACGACCTGCGCGCCCTGTGCGGCGGCATCCCGCAGGAAGCCCTCGTGCTTGTCGAGCATCGAATCCTTGTCGCCGGTCCAGGTGGTCTGGCTGATCGCGGCGCGTACGACGGTCATGCGGTGCCTCCTCGTGGGTGTTTTGTTATCCTGTGGCGTAAACATTTCCCTGACGTTACGCAATATGACGTGGCGGTAAACCTACGGGGGTTCGCGTGAAATCGGTAGCCCTCTCGATCGACGAGAGATCGCCGCACGGCATCGCGACGGGCATCGCGCGCCTCATCACGACGGGCGACCTCGCCCCGGGCGATCGCCTGCCGACCGTGCGCGAGCTCGCGGCCGAGCTCGGTGTCTCACCGGCGACGGTGAGTCACGCATGGCAGACCCTCTCGTCGGCGGGGCTCATCACGAGCCGCGGACGCAGCGGCAGCTTCGTGCGCGCCGAGCCCCGTGAGTGGCTCCCCCGGCGATACCGAGGACTCCATGGCGAGTCCGGCGCACGCGTCGATCTCTCGCGCGGCACACCCGATCCGGAACTGCTGCCCGCGCTCGGGCCGGCGCTCGCACGCGTGGGAGCGCGGGCCGACACGCCGAGCTACCAGGCCAAGCCCGACATCCCCGAACTGCACGACCTCCTGCGCGAGACGTGGCCCGCGCCCGTCGAGTCGATCACGGTGCTCAACGGCGCGCTCGACGCGATCGACCGGGCACTCGGCGCGCTCGTGCGCTTCGGCGACCGCGTCGTGGTCGAGAACCCGACGTTCCCGCCCTTCATCGACCTGCTCGAGCACTACGGCCTCCAAGCGGTGGGCGTCGAGCTCGACGCCGAGGGGATGCGGCCCGAGGCCTTCTCGGCGGCCCTCGGCACGCGGCCCGCGATCGTGCTGGTGCAGCCGCGCGCGCACAACCCGACCGGCATCTCGATGACGCCCGCGCGCGCGGAGCAGCTCGCCGGCATCCTCGCCCGCAGCCGCATGGCGCAAGACGCGATCGTCATCGAGGACGACCACTCCGGCGCCATCAGCTCGTCGCCGGATGTGACCCTCGCGAGGTGGCTGCCGGAGCGCGTGCTACATGTGCGCAGCTTCTCGAAGTCGCACGGGCCCGACCTGCGGATCGGCGCGATCGGCGGGCCGCGGCCGCTCGTCGACCGCGTCGTGGCGCGGCGCCTGCTCGGGCCCGGCTGGACCTCGCGCATGATGCAGGCGATCCTGCACGAGCTGCTCACGCATCCGGAGTCGATCGCGCAGATCGACGCGGCACGATCGGCCTACGCGGAGCGTCAGGATGCTCTCGCCGCAGCCGTGCAGGATGCGGGCGGCTGGCTCGCGGGCGGCGACGGCATCAACGCGTGGATGCGGGTGGCGGACGAGCGCGCCGCCATCGTGCAGCTCGCGGCCGTCGGCATCCGCGTAGCGGCGGGCGCGCCGTTCCAGCTCGGCGAGGGGCAGGAGCCGCATGTGCGCGTGACCGTCGGCGCGCTGCGCGACGAGGTCGCCGCCGTGGGCGCGGCGCTCGCGGTGGCCCAGCACGCGTAGCCCGCCAAGGTGGCTGAGGAGCGACCGCGCAGCGGACGCGTCTCGAAGCCACCACCCGTCAAGGTGGCTGAGGAGCGGCCGCGCAGCGGGCGCGTCTCGAAGCCACCGTCGAGATGGCTGAGGAGCGGCCGCACAGCGGACGCGTCTCGAAGCCACCGCCGAGCGGCATGAGAGAGCCGGGGGTTTCGAGACGCGTCGCGCCGGCGGCGCGGCGCTCCTCAACCCCCTCCCCTGCGGGTGCGCCGCCTGCCCCGATCGAGGGGCAACTTCGACACGACCTCCCCCGCTGCAAGCGACATCGCGGCCTCCACCGCCGCGCTAGGCTGGCAGCATCCAGGCCCGATCTGGCCCGGCTCGTCGTTCCCGCCATGAGGTTCGACTCCCCGCAGTGCGCGACCACTGCATGCCCCTGCCCGCATACACCGGAGAACCCTCATGGCCTCGCGCTTCGCGCCCCTCGTCCTCGTCCCCGCCCTCCTGCTCGCCGGATGCGCGGCGACGCCCGCCGCATCCGACGACCCCGCTCCGAGCGAGACAACCGCCGCCTTCCCGCTCACGATCGACAACTGCGGCACCGAGGTGACCTTCGACGCCGCGCCCGAGCGCGTCGTCACGATCAAGTCGACCTCGACCGAGATGATGCTCGCGCTCGGCGTCGGCGACCGCATCGTCGGTACCGCCTACCAGGACGGTCCCGTGCCCGAGGAGTGGGCGGATGCCGCGAGCGGCATGCCGAGCCTCGCGCCGAAGATGCCGAACGAGGAGTCGGTGCTCGCGCTCGAGCCCGACCTCGTCTACTCCGGCTGGGAGTCGGCGTTCAGCCCCGATGCCGCGGGCGCTCGCGACGAGCTCGAGACGCTCGGCGTCGCGAGCTATGTGCAGCCCGCTGCGTGCCAGAGCGCCGAGCAGCCCACGAAGCTCGACTTCGACGAGGTCTTCCGCGAGATCGAGGAGGCCGGCGCGATCTTCGGGGTGCCCGACGTTGCGGCTGACATCGTCGCCGAGCAGCGCGAGCAGCTCGCGGGGATCGAGACGGCATCCGGCTCACCCACGGCCCTGTGGTGGTCGTCGGGAACCGACACGCCCTACGTCGGCGCGGGCATCGGCGCACCCGAGCTGCTGCTCGAGACGGCGGGCTTCGCCAACATCGCATCCGACGTCGACGCGACGTGGGCGCCGCTCGGCTGGGAGGCCATCATCGCGGCAGATCCCGACGTGATCGTGCTCGTCGACTCGGACTGGAACTCCGCCCAGCACAAGATGGACTACCTCGCGCAGAACCCCGCGACCGCGGCCATGACGGCCGTCAAGGAGCAGCGCTACGTCGTCGTCCCCTTCGCCGCGAGCGAGGCGGGCGTGCGCAGTGTCGAAGCGGCGGTCTCGATCGCCGAGCAGTGGCGGGAGCTCGGCGCGCAGTGACCCGCATCTTCGTCGCCGCGATCGTGCTCGGAGCGGCCCTCGTCGCCTCGATCACGATCGCGGTGACGATCGGCTCGGCCGACATCGGGGTCGCGGATGTGTGGGGCTCCGTCATCGCGCACGTCACGGGCACCGCGTCGCCACTCGATCCGCTGCACGACGGCATCGTGTGGCAGTTGCGGCTGCCGCGCATCCTCACCGCGGCGGCGGTCGGCGCGGGGCTGGCGCTCGTCGGCTGCGTCATGCAAGCGGTGACGCGCAACCAGCTCGCGGATCCCTACCTGCTCGGGCTGTCATCCGGCGCCTCGCTCGGCGCGGTCGCCGTGCTGCTGCTCGGCATCGGCATCCTGCTGCCGGTCGCCGCGTTCGGCGGCGCGATGCTCGCCCTCGTCGCGACGCTCGGGCTCGCCTCGGCCTTCGGCCCCCTCACGCCCACGCGGACCGTGCTCGCGGGCGTCGCCGTGTCGAGCTTCGCGGGCGCGCTCACGAGCTTCGTGATCTTCTGGACCGTGACGGGCGACTCCTATCGCGAGATCCTCGGCTGGCTGCTGGGCTCGCTTGCGGGCGCGCGGTGGCCCGAGGCCACGATCGCGGGCGTGGCCATGCTCGTGGTGGGCATCCCGCTCATGCTCACGGGCCGCGTGCTCGACGCCTTCGCGTTCGGCGACCGCTCGGCGGCGTCCCTCGGCATCCCCGTCACGGGGGCGCGCTGGGCGCTGCTCGGCGCGGGCGCCCTGCTCACGGGCGCGCTCGTCGCGGTCTCGGGGTCGATCGGCTTCGTGGGCCTCGTGCTGCCCCATGCGGTGCGTCTCGTGATCGGTCCCGGGAATCGCGCGCTCCTGCCGCTCTCGGCACTCGCGGGCGGCGTGTTCCTCGTGTGGGCGGACACGCTCGCGCGCGCCGCGTTCGATCCGCGCGAGCTGCCCGTCGGCATCGTCACGGCCATCATCGGCGCGCCCATCTTCGCGGCGCTCCTCTTGCGCCGCCGGAGCCTCGCATGAGCGCGAACATCGAGGTGCGCGAGCTCACCGTGCGGATCGATGGACGCGCCCTCGTCGACGGCGTCGCGTTCGACGCGCCCGTCGGGGCCTTCACGGCCCTCGTCGGCCCCAACGGCGCCGGCAAGTCGACGCTCCTGCGCGCGCTCTCGGGCATCGAGCACACCGAGTCGGGCATGGTGCTGCTCGACGGGGTCGACCTGCTCGCGCTCCCCCGCCGAGCGCGCGCGCGCATCGTCGCCCTCGTCGAGCAGGATGCGACGACCGAGCTGCCCCTCACGGGTCACGACGTCGTGCGCCTCGGCCGCACGCCTCACGAGTCCCTTCTCGGCGGCGGCGACGCGGATGCGGATGCCGTGGTCGCCGACGCCCTCACGCGTGCGGGCGCCGAGGCCTTCGCGACGCGCGACGTCACGACCCTCTCGGGAGGAGAACGCCAGCGCGTGCTGCTTGCGCGCGCCCTCGCTCAGGAGCCGCGCATCCTGCTGCTCGACGAGCCGACGAACCACCTCGACCTGGCGGCGCAGCTCGACATGGTCGAGCTCGTGCGCACGCTCACGGGCGCCGGCGTCACGGTCGTCGCGGCCCTGCACGACCTGAGCCTCGCTGCGGCGCACGCGGATGCCGTCGTCGTGCTCGCAGACGGACGCGTCGTCGCGCACGGGGCGACGGAGCCCACCCTCACGCCCGCGCGCATCCGCGAGGTCTTCGGGGTGCGTGCGGAGTGGACCCGCAACCCCCTCACGGGTGGGCCGTTGCTCGCGATCGCGGGCGATGCGCCGACCGCATGACGCGGGGCGCGCACGGCGCGAGCTGACGCCCAGGCGGACACCGACGACCGGTCGCTCAGCGCTCGTCGGGACGCCAGCGGTGTAGCAGCGACGGCGGCAGCAGGAAGGCACGCAACCGCGTCCGCGCATCCGAGGAGCCCAGGATGGCGCGGCGCACGGCCGCGAGTTCGGCAGGCGACAGCACCGCGGCATCCGGGCGTCCGTACGCGGATGCCTCGACGCGACCGCGGAAGGTGCCGAGCGATGCGGCATCCCCCGTGAGCTCAACCGAGAGCCGTGCGGCGAACGCGCGAGGCGTCTCGGACTCGGGAGCGCTCCAGCCGACATCGCGCGCGGTGTCGCGCACCTCCTCCCACGCGGCGACCGCGGGATCGCGACCCTGCCGGATGCGACGCACGCGCAGCATCCGGATGCCGGCGCGGAACGCAGCCGGGGTGAGCGCGACGAGGAGCGCGGCCGCGAGCGCGGCGACGCCGACGAACCACGGAGCGCCGTCCTCGCGCGCCGACTCGGCGAGGTCGGGCGTGTTCTCGTCGACATCGGGGCGAGCACCGGGTGTCGACGTCGGCAGCGCGTTGGGCGTCGGCGAGCTCTCGTCTTGCGGCGTCGTCGGGTCGTCGACGAGCGGCGTGCCGTAGCTCGGCACGGAACCGCGACCGGGCGTCGGCTCGAAGCGCAACCAGCCGACCCCCTCGAAGTAGAGCTCGGGCCACGCGTGCAGATCGTCGGTGCTCACGCTGTACACCGAGCGCCCGTCGACGAAGCTGCGCTCCCCCGGCTGGAAGCCGACCGCGATCCGCGACGGGATGCCGAGCTCGCGCGCCATGACCGCCATGGCCGAGGCGTAATGCACGCAATAGCCGACCTTGCGGTCGAGGAACACCGCGAGCGCCTCCATCCCCGTGCCGTCGAAGCCCTCGTCGACAGGCGCCTCCTCCGAGTACTCGAAGGGCGAGCTGCGCAGGTAGCTCTGCAGCGCGAGGGCCTGATCGTAGGCGCTCCCCGCGCCATCACCCACCTCGTGGGCGGTCGTGCGGATGATCTCAGGCATGTCGTCGGGAAGGCTCAGCGTTCCCGTCTGTGCGCTGCCGAGCCCGGGAACGGTCGCGTCGAGCTGCTCGGTCGTCGGGTGCACTTCGAGGAATCGGGCCGTGTAGTCCTGGCCGCGGGCACCTTGCTCGCTGCTGCGCACGGCGAGCGTCGTGCCCTCCCAATACCACGTGCCCTCGAGCCCCTCGATGCTGCGCGTCGGATACGGAACCGGCAGCCACCGTGTCACGACGTCGGCGACCTGCACGTCGACATCGGCCTCGTCGACGGGCGTCGCCGCCGTGAGACCCGTCGGACCAGGCAGCGCGCTCACGTCGGTGTTCTGCTGGTCGCTCACGATGGGTCCCCACGTGTCGCCCGTGAAGTTGCCGAGCGTCGTGAGCCGCAGATACACCGGATCGAGCGCGGATGTCGTGTAGCTGAGCGCGAGGGTCGGCTCGCCGCGGCGCAGATCGTCTCCGAGCGTGATGAGCGGGTTGAGGCCGGAGCGCAGACCCGAGCTGCGCGGTGCCGCCTCCTCGTGCACGGCGGGGATCGCGTACGGGAGCAGGAGCGAACCGGCCACGACGGCGCTCCCTGCGACGAGCACGACGCGGCGGCTGTCGCGCCCGCGCCCCAGGCGCAGGAGTGCGAGGTAGAGCGCCGCCGTCACGACGTACCAGAGGCCGTCGCTCAGGCCCGGCTTGATCGCCATCGGCACGACGAGGATCGCGGCGAGCGGAGCAGCGACGAGGGCGGGGCGACCGATCGCGACCACGAGATCCGCGACCCACGCGCACGCGATCATGAGCACGACGACGAGGAAGACGATGCCGAGCTCGGGCGCCGCGGGCACGCGCTGCTCGACGATCGAGGCGATGCCCGACTCGACGATCGCCGACAAGCGCCCGATCGTCGCGGGGGTCGGGATGACGCCGAGCAGGGCCGTGTCGGCGCCGTAACCGAGAGTCAGCAGGCCGACCGCGGCGGCGAACGACGCGAGGGGAGGCCAGAACGACGAGTGCAGGAAGCCCCGGACCGCGGCCGCGACGAGCAGCACGGCGAGCGCGTACGCCACGCCGAAGACCCACCATGAGAGGCCCTGGAGCGTCACGTGCAGGCCCGCGAGCGCCGACGCGAGCGCGGCCGCCACGAGAAGCGAGTGCGCCCAACGCGGGTCGGAGCCCGTGCGTCGCCGGCCGGAGGGGCGGGGCGCCGGAGCCGGAGCTGCCGCGACGGGCCGCGTGTCAGTAAGCGCCACGGATGTACCCCGCCTCCGTTGCGGACGAGCGCCACGCGTCGACGATGTCGTCCCATGGCTCGACATCGACGCACAGCCATCCGGAGTCGACGAAGCGCTCGCGCGTCTCGGCATCCATGCCGATCGCGAAGAGGGCGCCCGCCTGGCCCGGGCGGCGCTGCCGCAGGGCCCACTCGACGACCTCGGCATCCGGGTTGGCGAGGATCGCGAACGTCGGCCCGACCGCTTCGCTGCTCACGGGCGCGAGCTCGTGGTGGCGGTCGAGCAGGCGCACACCCGCGAGGCTCGTCAAGAACGCCTCGATGCGCTGCCCGCCCTCCCAGCGCTCGCCGATGGGCTCGATCTGCGTGGTCGCCGATTCGACGACGTCGACCCGGAACCCGCTCTCGTCGAGATGCACGGCGAGCGACGCGAGCATGCGCACGGCCCACTCGAAGGCCTCGCTGTGCGGCGCGGGCGGCCAGTTCTCGGAGTCGGGGACGGCATCCGCGTATCCCGCGAGCCGCGTGTCGACGAGGATGCGGGCGTCGGGGTGGCTGCGGTGCTCCTCCTGGCGCACCATGAGCTCGCCGTGCCTGGCCGAGGCGCGCCAGTGGACGCGGCGCAGGGCGTCGCCCGCGCGGTACTCGCGCGTCGTGAGGTCGTCGTCGTTTCCGACTGCGCGGCGCTGGATGAGCTGGGCCGCGCCGTCGCCGTCGATGAGCACGGGGCCGCCCTCGGGCAGGTCGGCGACCGCGGGCACGACCGTGAGCCGGTCGACATCGCCGCATGCCGAGAGCGAGTGCGCCATGCCGAACGGGTCGCTGTACTCGACGACGAGAGGGCCGATCGGATAGAGGCCGCGGCGGCGCGGATGCAGTTCGTAGTGCAGCACGGCCGTGCGAGCGGCCGCCGAGCCGATGCGCACGGGGGCCAGCTCATGCGCATCCTGCCACTCGCGCCACGGGATCGCGTCGTTCCACCGCAGGGTCGGCGTCGTGACCGAGCCCGCGTTGCGCACGCGGAGGGTCACCTGGGCCGTCGCGCCCGCCGAGACGACGGGGGGCGAGAACAGCCGGATGACCTCGAGCTTGGGCCGCCGCAGCCGCGCGACGAGCAGACCCCCGAGCGAGAGCAGCAGCGCGAGGCTCGCGGCTACGAGCAGCTCGTGCCGCCCGATGCCGTAGGCGAGCGCGGCGCACAGGATGCCGACGACGAGCGTCGTCCAGCCGCGCACGGTCAGCCGGATGCTGCGCGTGCTCCGCAGGGACGAGGTCGGCTCGCTCACGTGTCGCCTTCGCTCGGGCGCCTCACGCGGTGCCGGCCGCGCCGAGCGGCACGGGCGTCGAGCGGACGATGCGCGCCGCGATCTCGCCGAGCGCCTCGCGCCCGTAACCCGAGGCCGCGGACTTCGCAGGCATGAGCCGATGCGCGAGCACGGGCACGGCGAGCGCGTCGATGTCGTCCGGCAGCACGAAGTCGCGGCCGTCGAGCGCCGCGCGCGCCTTCGCGGCGCGCACGAGCTGCAGGGTCGCGCGCGGGCTCGCGCCGAGCCGCAGCTCGCGGTCCGAGCGCGTCGCCGCGGCGATCGCGACGACGTACTGCTCGACCGCGGGGCTCACGAAGACCTCGCGAACCGTGAGGATCATCCGGCGCAAGCGCTCGATGGTGACGACGGGGCGCAAGCGGTCGAGCGGGCTGCCCTGCTCGCGCTCGCGCAGCATCGCGGCCTCGTTCGCGGCATCCGGGTACCCCATCGAGATGCGCGCCATGAAGCGGTCGCGCTGCGCCTCGGGGAGAGCGTAGGTGCCCTCCATCTCGACGGGGTTCTGCGTCGCGATGACGATGAAGGGGTCGGGCAGGTCGTAGGTCGAGCCGTCGACCGAGACTTGCCGCTCCTCCATCGACTCGAGCAAGGCCGATTGCGTCTTGGGGCTCGCGCGGTTGATCTCGTCGCCGATGACGAGGTTCGCGAACACCGGCCCGGGCTTGAACTCGAAGTCGCGCTCGGCCTGGTTGAAGACCGAGACGCCCGTGATGTCGGAGGGCAGCAGATCGGGCGTGAATTGGATGCGGCTCACGGTGCAGTCGACGCTCTTCGCGAGGGCGCGCGCGAGCATCGTCTTGCCGACGCCCGGCACGTCCTCGACGAGGAGGTGGCCCTCGGCGAGCAGCACGGTCGTGGCGAGCTCGATGACGTCGCGTTTGCCATCGATGACCGTCTCGACGGCACCCATGACGGCACGTGCATCGAGCAGGAACTCGGGAGCGGACAGGGGTCCCGTGGAGGTGTCGGCGTCGATGCCGATGTCCTCCCTGGTCTCGGGGACGCGTTCCATCGTCCGAGTCTCGCACGCTCTCGTGGATCCGTCACCATCCTCGCGGGCGACGCCCAGGGAGCGGGTGGGTGGCCAAACGCTGCAGCGCTTGTGCCTGCGCGCCGGTGATCTTTGGTGCGGGTGGACGAAAACTGGCGCGCGGGAGCGGACGCGCGGGAGCGGCCCGCCGCGCGGGAGCGGCCCGCCGCACAACGCTGCAGCGTTTGGCCTCGCGTCGGTCAGTCGCGCGCCGCGAGGCCGGCCGCGTAGCCCTCGGCGTAGGCCTCGCGGCTGCCCTGGCGAAACATGTCGCGCTCGGACGGGCGGATGAGAGCCCGCGCTCCCGGTGCATCGAGATCGGTCACGAGGTGGCCGAGGCCGCGGATGACGGCGACGGGCTGGCCCGTCGACTTGCCTTTCACGAGCTCCGCGGCGGCAGCGAGTTCGTCGGCGATCGCAGGTGCCGTGACGGCGAGAGGCCGCCCGTTCCCGTCGAGGGTGCCGGCGAGCTCCTGCAGCACGACCACGCCCGCGGCGCCGATCGCGGCATCCGTCTGCCCCTCGCGCCACGGCCTGCCGAGCGTGTCGGTGAGGATGACGCCGAGCCGGATGCCGAGCCGGTCGCGCAGCGCCTCGGCCAGGTGGCGGGCCGAGCGGTCGGGATCCTCGGGGAGCAGCAGCACGTGGCCGTCGGGGGCGTTCGAGGCGTCGACGCCCGCCGCCGCCATGACGAGCCCCTGGCGGTTCTCGACGATGCGGGTCGTCCCGCTGCCGTCGGCGTGCGACCGCTCGGCGACGACGCGCACGGTCTCGGCCGTGATCGCGGCCTCGCGGTCGGCGGCCTCGACGATGCGCCCCTCGGCCTTGCTCACGATCTTGCTCGTGACGGCGACGATGTCGCCATCCTCGGCGACGCCCGCGAGAGCGTCACCCAGGATGCCGGCGAGGTCATCCCCCGGCCGGAACTCGGGCAGCCCGAGCAGGGCGAACACGCTGAAGGCGGGGCCGGTCGGGCTGGGCATGCCACCAGCCTAGGTTCGACACACACGACGGGTGCTGACCTCGACACGCTGCTTCGCCGCTACTCGATCAGCGGTGGTTGCCGCTGGTTGAGTAGCCGCCGCAGGCGGCGTGTCGAAACCAGCTATCCACGAAGCCCCGGCAGCACCTCGCCGCCGAACACCTCGAGAAATGCCAGCTGGTCACGCCCGACCCCATGTAGGTACACGCGATCGAACCCGAGGTCGAGGTAGCGCTGGATGTGCGCGCGGTGCGCGTCGGGCTCCTCGGAGATGAAGACGCGCCCCTCGAAGTCCGCAGGCCTCACCGTGCGGGCGATCTGCTCGAGCTCGAACGGCGAGCGGATGTCGGACTTCGGGAACCGCATCCCCGCGTTCGGCCACTCCCTGAGTGCCGCCGCAACCGCCTCATCCCGCGTCGGCGCCCACGACACGTGCAGCCGGATGATGCGCGTCTGCGACCGCGGATCGCGCCCCGCCTCGCGTCCGCCCTCTGCGAAGCGCTGCAGGAGCGGCGCGACCTTCTCGACGGGCGCCCCGTCGACGACGATCCCGTCGACCGTGCGCCCCGCCCGCCGCGCCGTCACGGGACCGGCCGTGCCTATGAGGATGGGCGGGGCGGCATCCGGCATCGTCCAGAGCCGGGTCGACTCGAGCTTGTAGTAGCGCCCCTCATGCCGTGCGTCGCGCCCGGCGAGGGATGCCGTGAAGAGCTTCTTGATGATGTCGACCGCCTCGAACATGCGGTCGATGCGCTCGTGCGCCTCGGGCCAGTAGCGCCCGACGACGTGCTCGTTGATGGCCTCGCCCGACCCGAGCCCGAGCCAGTGCCGCCCCGGGTACATCGCGGCGAGCGTCGCCGAGGCCTGCGCGACCATCGCCGGATGCCACCGGAACGTCGGCGCGGTCACTCCCGTGCCGAGGTCGCCGGTGGTCACCTGCCCGAGCGCCGAGAGCACATTCCACACGAAGCTCGCCTGCCCCTGCTGCGGCACCCACGGCTGGAAGTGGTCGGCCGCCATGACGCCCGTGAACCCGGATGCCTCGGCGGCCTGCGCGAGCGCGATCACCTCGTTCGGGGCGAAGCGCTCAAGCATGGCGGCGTAGCCGATGTGCGGGGTGGTCACCGCTCCATTCTGGTCGTCAAACGCGTGCCAGCCGTTTTAGCAGCTGCGAGTACTCGATCACGAAGAAGTCAGGGTCTTTCTGCCCCCCGTAGAAGACCTGAGCATCAATGCCGTGATCGGCGTCGAGCTGGAGATCCTGGCGTATCCGCTTGATCACGTTGCGGGGCACCTCTCGACCATCACCGGTGTTGATGTAGTGACTCTCCAGGACGTCCGTTCGGTACCCACCGAGCAACCTACGGCGCCCTTGCACCTCGCGCGTGATCAGCACCTTCTCCCCGCGATCCTGAGTGACCACGCAGTCGTATTGCCGCAGCTTCCGCTGCAGCTCACGCCATGTAACGGCGCGCTCTTCGCGGCGGATCGGTCTGGTCTTCTTGATGATCCAGGAGCAGATGGCAGCCACCTCCCGGTCGGCAACCTGGTCATAGCGGTACCCCGGCTCAAGCAGCGTGTGTGCCGCAACACGAATCATGAACCTGAAGAGCTCGTCCTGCGACGCTTCAATCACGAGGTTGTGCCGGTCGAGGAAGACCATTGTGGACACGAGCGCTGTCCGCTTGTTGCCATTGTGAAAAGGATGATTCTGGACGATCGAGTGAAGTAGCGCTGCCGCGGCGGACTCGACCGTCGGGTACTTGACCGCTTCTCCAAAGCCAGTCTTGGGGCGCCCGGCGGCGCTCTCAAGCAAGGCCTGGCTCTTCACGCCATTCGGCGAAATTGGATCGTCCGTGTCAGCAAAGTCCTCGGTCAGCGCTAGATGAACCTGCACCAACTCGTCCGCTGTCAGATACTCGCAGCGCTTGTTGGTTCCCTCGGGCACCCACTCGAACGGGGGCATCTCGGGAAGGAGTTCAGGGCTAGCGTCATCTTCGGTGCGCGGCGCTCCTGAGCCCATGGAACGACGTAGTCGACGAATGGCGCCTTTGGGCATCGTCTGTGCCCGAGGAGGAAGCTCAAGCCCAAGCTCACGCAGCTTGTCGACCAATTCGTCCCGCGACAGCCCAAGCTCAACGAGCCAGTATGCGATGCGTTTCTCCCGTGAGCTAGACAGGCCCGTGGCGCGTTCGGCCTGGCCGACATCTTCGGAGCGAATCCGGTGAGTCGGTTCTGTCGGGTACTCGATTCCCTCGGACCAAAGCGCGACGAGAACCTGCTCGACATCAAGGTCAGCCGCCGCTGCCAAGGTCGCCACCGTCCACGAACGACGCCGCATCTTGGGCTCCTTTCTTGAGGAAAGAGAATATGGGTGTCCAGTGGAACCCGCGTTATCCCAATTCCGGCGCCTCGGGGGTCACCCCAGCGCCTCGAGCGCCTCCGCGGCGAGCTGCACGACGGAGTCGTTCGCGGATGCCGTGGGCGTGAACCCGAGCCGCACCACCACGAGCCCCTCCGACGGGATCACGAGCATGAGCTGCCCGTCGTGGCCGTTCGCCGAGTACGCATCCGAGGGCAGCGATGGCCAGCGCAGCGAGCCGTCGGGGAGCACGTTGACGCGCCAGCCCATGCCGTAGCCGGGGTCGTCCGACTCCCCGGTGTCGGTGACCGTGAGGCTCTGCGCCATCCAGTCGGAGGGCAGCAGCTGCTCGCCGTTCCACTCGCCGTTCTGCAGCGCAAACTGCCCGATCGCCGCCCAGTCGCGGGGCGTCGCCCACAGGTACGACGAGCAGACGGGCGTGCCGGCGGCATCCGGCTCGAAGACGGCCGACGACAGGCCCAGAGCCGTGAAGAGCGTCTGCCGCGGGAGGTCGGCCCCGAGGCCCGTGCGCGACGCGAGTACCGAGCACAGCAGCGTCGTCGAACCGCTCGAGTACTGCTGCACCTCTCCGATCTCGTGCGCGAGCGGCAGGCTCGCGACATACGAGCCCATGTCGGGCTCGAGGTAGAGCATGCGCGTGATCGGGGTGCCGAGGTCGTAGGTCTCGTCCCACTCGAGGCCTGAGTTCATGCGTAGCAGGTTCTCGATCGTGATCGACGCGCGCTCGTCGGTCCACTCGGGCCGCAGGTGGTCCTCCTCGAGCGACACGACACCCTGCTTGACGAGCATGCCCGTCATGAGCGAGGTGGCGCTCTTCGACATCGACCACCCGAGCTGCGGCGTCGAGGCGTCGAAGCCCTCGGCGTAACGCTCGCCGACGAGCTCGCCGTCTTTCACGATGACCACACCGCGCGTGCCGAGGTTGGCGACCACCTCATCCGGCTCCCCCACCGCGAAGGCACGATCGAGAGCGGCCTCGAGCTCGGGGTTCGGGGCGACCACGGCATCCGTGAAGGGGTTCCCGGCGCCGAACACCGGGGTCGCCTCGCCCAGGTCGAGCGGCGCCGAGGCGAGGGTGCAGCCGAAGCCCTCGGTGTAGCGCGCCTGCTGCGGCGTCAGCACGCCGAAGACGGATGCCGTGCTCACGTCGCCGTCGGTGCCGCCGCGCAGGTAGGGCACGAGCGGATTCGGCGGCAGGTCGGTCTGCGGGTTCTCGCGCCCGGCGAGCTGCTCGACCGCGCACGCGTTGTGGGCGGCGTACCCCGTGCCGGTCAGCAGGATGGGCCCCTGCCACAGGTACACGCCGGTGACGGCGACGGAGAGGACCACGACGACGGCAGCGACGGCGATGCCGATCCGACGGAGGATGCGCATCCGGGGATCGTAGCGCGACGACCCACCTCTCAGGCGATGCGCCCCGTCGAGCGCGACGCGGCTCAGCGGATGCTGACCGTGCCGTACGCGTCGACCGTCACGACGCGCGTCTCGATCTTGCGATTCACGACGCGCACGATCACGACGATGAGCCACAGACCGCCCGTGAGAAGCGTCAGGACGGTGTTCCAGAACCAGCCGATGCGCTTCTTGCGCTGCAGGATGCCCTGCCCCGCAGACACGCTGCCGACTGTCCAGCCCTGCGCGGCCAGGCGGGCGACCTCGGCATTCAGGATGGCGGCCTGCTGCTCGGGGGTGATCGGCTGGCGGTCGGCGGCGTTCATGCCACCACGATAGGCGGCCACAGCCCTCCCGCTATTCAATGTTGCTAACTACCGGTACTCAGTGTTACTGTCTACCGGTACTCAGCAACACCGAGTAGTCAGAGACAGACAGGAGAGCAAGCGATGGGCAAACAGGCCACCGAGATGCTCAAGGGGATCCTCGAGGGCATCCTGCTCGCGATCATCTCCGAGCGGCCCGCCTACGGCTACGAGATCACCGCCGAGCTGCGCGAGCGCGGCTTCACCGACATCGTCGAGGGCACGGTCTACGCCGTGCTGCTGCGGCTCGAGCAGCGCGGGCTCGTCGATATCGAGAAGGTGCCGTCCGAGAAGGGTCCGCCGCGCAAGGTGTACTCGCTCAACACCCAGGGGCGCGCGTCGCTCGACGAGTTCTGGGGCAACTGGAGCTTCCTCGCCGACCGGCTCGAACAGCTCCGCACCAACCATCACCACGAAGGGGAATGACCATGGCCGCCAAATGGATCGAGCTCGTGACGGGCTCGCTCGAACAGAAGAAGCAGTACCGCCAGTACCGTGCCGCGCTCGAGGCGCTGCCCGAGCCCTACCTCAGCGCCGCGAAGGCCGTCGACCGGTACTTCATGTCGTCGGGAGGCATTACCGACGGCGAGACGCTGGTCCGGATGCTCGGCGACTTCATCGAGCTCTGGCAGCGGGCGGCCGTGGACGGCACGCCCGTGCGCGACATCGTCGGCGACGACCCCGTCGAGTTCGCCGAGACCTTCCGCGCCGCCTACTCCGGCAAGGAGTGGATCGACAAGGAGCGCGAGCGCCTGCGCAAGGCGATCGACTCGACCGAGGAGACGCCGTCATGACCGATCGCATCACAGGCACGCCCGCCATCCGCGTCGCCGGCATCCAGAAGGCCTACGGCCAGCTCGAGGTGCTGAAGGGGGTCGACCTCGAGGTCGCACCCGGCAGCATCTTCGCGCTGCTCGGCTCGAACGGCGTCGGCAAGACCACGCTCGTGCGCATCCTGTCCACCCTCATCAAGGCGGACGCGGGCACGGCCGCCGTGGCCGGCTTCGACGTCGCGACGCAGCCGGGCCGGGTGCGGGAGGCGATCAGCCTCACGGGCCAGTTCGCGGCCGTCGACGAGATCCTCACCGGACGTGAGAACCTCATGCTCGTCGCACGCCTGCGCCACGAGAAGGACCCGGGGGCCGTCGCGGATGCGCTGCTCGCCCGGTTCTCGCTCACCGAGGCAGGCGGTCGACGCGCGGCGACGTACTCGGGCGGCATGCGACGCCGGCTCGACATCGCGATGAGCCTCATCGGCAACCCGTCGATCATCTTCCTCGACGAGCCCACCACGGGGCTCGACCCCGAGGCGCGCCTCGAAGTGTGGGATGCCGTGAAGGAGCTCGCGGGCAAGGGCACCACGGTGCTGCTTACGACGCAGTACCTGGATGAGGCGGAGCAGCTCGCGGATCGCATCGCGATCCTGCACCAGGGCCGCATCATCGCCAACGACACGCTCGACGAGCTCAAGAAGCTGCTGCCGCCGGCAGAGGTGCAGTACGTCGAGAAGCAGCCGACCCTCGAGGAGATCTTCTTCGCGGTCGTCGGCGACAAGCACGGAACGGAGGCCTGACCATGGCGCACTTCTTCAGCGACACCGCGGTGCTCACGGGGCGCACGCTGCGCCACGTGACCCGCGGCATCGACACGATCATCACCACGGCGATCATGCCGATCGGCATCATGCTGATGTTCGTCTACGTGCTCGGCGGTGCGATCGACACGGGCGACACGCCCTACATCGACTACATGCTGCCTGGCATCCTGCTCATCACCGTGGCATCCGGCATCTCCTACACGGGGTACCGGCTGTTCATGGACATGAAGAGCGGCATCTTCGAGCGCTTCCAGTCGCTGCCGATCGCCCGCACGGGCGTGCTGTGGGGCCACGTGCTCACCTCGCTCGCGGCGAACCTCATCTCGCTCGTGCTCGTCGTCGGAGTGGCTCTGCTCATGGGCTTCCGCACGGGAGCCGATGTGCTCGGCTGGCTGGCCGTCACCGGCATCCTGCTGCTGTTCACGCTGACCCTCACGTGGGTCGCCGTGATCGCGGGGCTCTCGGCGAACTCGGTGGAGGGGGCGAGCGCGTTCTCGTACCCGCTCATCTTCCTGCCGTTCCTCAGCTCAGCGTTCGCGCCGACGGACACCATGCCCGGGCCAGTGCGCTGGTTCGCCGAGAACCAGCCGGTCACCTCGATCGTCAACACGATCCGGAGCATCTTCGCCGGCCAGCCGGTCGGCACCGACATCTGGATCGCCCTCGCGTGGTGCGTCGGCATCCTCGTCGTCGCCGTCGTGGTGGCGCGCATCGTCTATCGGCGCAAGCTCGCCTGACGCCCGCGCTCCGCACCCTCAGCCCCGCTCGCCTCGTGCGTACGGGGTCGAGGCGTATCGGCGACCGGAGCGCCATCCGCGACCATGGTCCCGCGGCGCCCCGTCGTGATGTCGCACGTCGTCCGTAGCGTGAGTGCACCGCAACAAGGGAGAACATCATGGTCGACTACCGCATCGAGCTCGTCATGGTCCCCGTCGCCGACCTCGACCGCTCGCGCACCTTCTACGGCGAGACGCTCGGCTGGCCGGTCGACCACGACCAGCGAGTGAGCGACGAGCTCCATTTCATCCAGGTCACGCCGCCCGGCTCGGCCTGCTCGATCGCGTTCGGGCGCGGGATCAGCGACATGGAACCTGGTTCGCTGCGCGCGTTGCAGGTCGTGGTCTCGTCAGCTGACGAGGCGCTCGCCGACCTCCGCGGGCGCGGCGTCGAGTGCTCCGACATCGTCGACCTGGACTGGGGTCGCTTCATCTACTTCAGCGACCCCGACGGCAACACGTGGTCGGTGCAGCAGCTGGCCGCCTACGCCGCGAACGCGAACTGACCGCCGCGGTCGCTACAGGGCGCGCAACCGCGGCGCGAGGTCGCGTTCGAAGAGCTCCATGAAGCGGCGCTGGTCGTGCCCCGGCGCGTGGAACACGAGGTGGTTGAGGCCCCAGTCCACGTACTGCTTGATCTCGGCGACCACCTGGTCGGGATCGGAGCCGACGATCCACCGCGAGGCGATCTGCTCGATCGGGAGGGCATCCGCCGCCCGCTCCATCTCGACGGGGTCGGTGATGTCGTGCTTCTGCTCCTTCGAGAGCGCGAGCGGCGCCCAGAACCGGGTGTTCTCGAGCGCGACCTCGGGGTCGGTGTCGTAGGAGAGCTTGATCTCGATCATCCGGTCGACGTCGTCGAGGGTCTTGCCCGCCTTGCCGGCGCCCTCCTCGACCGCGGGCATGAGCTCGTCGCGGTAGAGGGCGGCGCCCTTGCCCGAGGTGCAGATGAAGCCGTCGCCCGCGCGGCCCGCGTAGCGGGCGACCATCGGCCCGCCCGCCGCGATGTAGACGGGGATGGGCGACTCGGGCCGATCGTAGATCGAGGCATCGACCGTCGAGTAGTACTCCCCCTCGAAGCTCACCCGGTCGCCCGTCCAGAGAGCCCGCATGAGGTCGACCGACTCGCGCAGGCGCGCGAAACGCTCCTTGAACTCCGGCCACTCGCCCCGCCATCCGGTCGCGATCTCGTTGAGCGCCTCACCCGAGCCGACACCCAGGAAGATCCGCCCCGGATACAGCACCCCCATGGTCGCGAACGCCTGCGCGATCACCGCGGGGTTGTAGCGGAAGGTCGGCGTCATGACGCTCGTGCCGATGAGCACGTTCGACGTGCGCTCGCCCACGGCCGTCATCCATGCGAGCGAGAACGGCGCATGGCCGCCCTCGTGCCGCCACGGCTGGAAGTGATCCGACGTCGTCACCGACTCGAAGCCGTGCCCCTCCGCAGCCACAGCGAACTCCACGAGCTCCCGCGGAGCGAACTGCTCAGCCGAGGCCTTGTACCCGAGACGAAGCGCACGCGTCATGTAGTCATTCTCTCTCTCGTATCGCGACGGCGCCGGGCGGCTGCCGCCGAAGTCGGACCAGGCGTCGACGCCCAGGCTGAGCGCATACCGTAGGAGGTATGACCCGCACGCCTCGACCCGGAGCGGATGCCGCGTGCCGGTGACCGAGGACGTGCAGCGCGTCGCGCGCGCCATGCTCAAGGAGTTCGAGTCGCTCATGTCGGCGATCGTCGATCGCGTGTGGCAGACCGTGCCGCCCTATTCGACGCTCCTGCTCGAACGCGCCGACCTCGCCGACCGCATCCGCGAGAACGTGCACAACGTCATCGTGTGCCTGCTCGAGGACCGCGAGCCCACGGCCGACGAGCTCGCGCGCTGCGCGCGCAACGGCGAGCGCCGTGCCCTCCAGGGCGTCTCGCACGCGGCGGTCATCCAGTCGTTCCGCATCGCCGAGCGCACCTTGAGCGAGGAGTTCACGAGCTGGTGCGCCCGCATGCAGGTCAAGCCCGCGAACGCGCGTGCGGGCCGCGTGACCATGATCGACCTGCTCGATCGCCTCGAGCGCTCGATGCTCGACGCCTACATGGCGATGCAGCAGCAGATCTCGGCGAGCAACCTGCTGACCGAGCCGACGCTCTTCAGCCGCCTCGCGATCGGCTCGCCCATCGACGCGGCCGAGGTCGAGGAGCTCGCTCGCGTGCTCGGCCTCGAGGACACCGACCAATCGCGGTTCGTCGCGGTCGCGGCGGCTCTCGCCGAGGGCGGCGATCCCGCCGCGATCGAGCGCGTACGCCACCATCTCGTCTTCCGCCTCACCTCGGCGACGGGCGCGACGACCCTCTCGGGAACCGTGCAGGTCGACGGCGGTGGCACGATCGCGCTGCTCGCCCTCGCGTGGCCCGCGAGCTCGGCCGACCTCATCCCCGTCGTCGAGCACGCGATCGCCGAGACCGCCCTGCGCGAGCCCGTGCGCGCCGCCATCGGCGAGCCGCGTCTCGGACTCGCCCAGCTCAATGTCTCCTGTCGCCAGGCGATCCACACGCTCGATGTCACGCACGACGCCCCCGCACGCCGGGCCACGCGCTACGTCGACGCCCTCCTCGAGGTGCTCGCCGACCGCGAGCCGAACCTGCTGCGCGAGCTGCGCGCCCGCTATCTCGCGCCTTTGGGGCCCGACCTCGAGGCGACGCTGCGGCACTACGTCGACGCGGGGCTCTCGCTCGCCGCGACGGCGACCGCCATGCACATGCACAAGAACACGATCATGTACCGGCTGCGTCGCATCGAGGAGGTCGCCGGCGTGGATCTGCACGACCCGCGCGACCTCACGCGCATCGTCCTCGCGCTCGACGCCCACTGAGCCGCCTCAGCGCAGGCCGGCGCGCCGTGCCGCGTCGACGACGCCGGCGACGAGCTGTGCGGGGTCGGCCGAGCCGTCGTCGATCACGACGAGCGAGCCGAGCCCGGCGTCGCGGTGAGCGAGCAGCGCGGCCGCCGCGTCGTCGGGCGTGCCGGACACCGTGACGGCGGCCACGACCGCATCGTCGACGAGATCGGATGCGTCCCGCCCCGTGAGGAGCCGCTCACGCCACTCGGCCGCGAGCTCCTGGTCGAGACCCGCGCGCTCGGTGATCGCCGAGGGGCCGTGCATCCCGAGGAAGCGCGCCGTGTGCGCACGCAGTCGCTCGCGCGCGACCGCGGCATCCGCGTCGACCGCGAAGGTCGCGTAGGCGATCGTGTCGCGCGGCGCGTAGCTCTCGCGCACCCACCGCACGTAGGCGGGCGACGAGAGCACCGAGAGCATGACGCCGTCGGCCTCGCGCGAGAGCTCGAGCGCTCGCGGGCCCTTGACGCCCCACACGATGGGGATGTCGCGCGCCGGATGCGCGTCGAGCGCGGCGTCGACGCGCTGCCCGCCGATCTCGGCCGTGAGCCGCTCGCCCGAGAGGAGGGTTCGCAGCCCCCGCGTGTACTCCACGAGCCGCGCGATCGGCCGCTCGAAGGGGATGCCGAGGCGGTCTTGCATCCAGCCCTTGTTGCTCGCGCCGAGGCCGAGCACGCTGCGACCGCCCGCGACCTCGTCGAGCGCGTGCGCTTCCATCGCGGTGAGGGCGATGTGGCGCGTCCAGGGGTTCACGACGCCGAGTCCTACGCGCATGCGCGTCGTCGCAGCGGCCATCGCGCCCGCGACCGCGAAGGCGCCGCGCTCGAGGTAGTCCTCGCTCACCCACACCTCGTCGAGCCCGGCGTCCTCGGCGCGGCGGGCGAGCTCGACGGCATCGGCCGCGCTCCGCCGACCTGAGGGGGCGACGCCGATCCTCATCGCGCGATCGCGGCGTCGAGGGCCGCGAGCTCGGGCGCGATGACCGGCACGGCAGGAAGGCGCTCGGCGGAGGTCGGCACGTCCTTGAGCCCCGTCGAGGTGCCGAGCAGCACGACGGTCTGCTCGGGCGTCACCTCGCCGCGCGCAAGGAGCTCGGGCAGCACCGCCGCCGTGATGACCGACGACGCCTCGAGGAACACCCCATCACGAGAGGCGAGCTCGCGCTGGGCCGCCATCGTCGCGTCGTCGTCCGCGGATGCCGCGGCGCCGCCTGTCGCGACGAGCGCGTTCCAGCCCTGCCACGTCGCGTACGGCGAGGCGATCGAGAACGCGACCGACGCGCCGGCGGGCACCGTCGCATCCGCGCGATAGCCGTCGCGCAGCGCCTGGCCGTAGGGCCCGAAGGGCTCGGCGGCGATGAGGCGCGGAAGCCGCGAGGTGAGGCCGAGCGCGACCATGTCGGCGAATCCCCGGTGCAGCCCCGCGAGCGCATCGCCGTACGCGACGGGCGCGATCACGACGTCGGGCACGTCACCGAGCTGCGCGTGCAGCTCGTAGGCGATCGTCTTGTAGCCCTCGCAGCCGTAGGGGTTCGATCCCGACGGCGGACCGACGAAGCCCGACATGGGCGCCCAGCCGCGCTCCTCGACGAGCTGCCGCATGAGCACCCAGCGGTCGGTGGGCTTCTCGAGCGCGACGACGTCGGCGCCGAAGCTCTGCATCATCGTCTTCATCGCTTGCGGCACCGAGGCGAGCGTCAGGACGACGCAGCGGATGCCGGCGCGCGCCGCGTAGGCCGCGACCGCCGCGCCGTGGTTCCCCGTGCTCGAGACGACGACGGTGTCGCGCCCCTCCTGCACGGCCTTCGTGACGGCGACCGCGGCGAGACGGTCCTTGTACGACCACGTCGGGTTGCGCGACTCGTCCTTGACGAAGAGGCGCGGCAGTCCGTGACTCCCGCCGAGGCCCGGGAGGGGCAGCAGCGGCGTGCCGCCCTCGTGCAGCGACACGACGGATCCCTGCGCGATCGGCAACAGAGGACGGTAGCGGAAGATGCCGGGGTCGTCGCTCGTCTCGAGCCCGCGCACGCGACCGAGGTCGTAGCTCGGCACGGCGTAGACGTGCCCGCCGTCGACCTCGCTCGGCAGGTAGGCATCCGCCTCCTCGACGCGCTCCCCCGTGATGGGGTGGGTGAGGTACCCGAGATAGGCGCTCATGCGGGGATCACCGTCAGCCCTCTCGCACGGTCGGTCAGCAGCCGGATGCCGTCGTCGGTCACCACGAGGGTGTCCTCGATCATCATGCCGCCCCAGCCCACCTCGTAGTACGGCGTCTCGAAGCAGAAGGTCATGCCGGGCTCGAGCGGCGTCGGGCTCTCGGGGCGCACGATGGGCGCCTCGTAGACCTCGAGGCCGATGCCGTGTCCGCAGTGCTGACGGCGGTAGGGCGCGGGGCCGCCCGTACCCTCGACGACCTCGATCGCGCGATGGAAGAGATCCTCCGCGGCCACGCCCGGGGCCGCGAGCGCGAACTGCGCGTCCTCGCCCGCGAGGATCGCGTCGTAGAAGGCCGCCTGCTTGGCGCTCGGCTCCCCCACGACCGCCGTGCGCCCGAGGTCGCTCCAGTAGCCCTCGTACATGCCGCCCACGTCGAAGCGCAGCAGGTCGCCTGGCTCGAGGGCGCGACTCGTCGCGTACGCATCCGCGAGCGCCGAACGCGGTCCCGAGGTCACGACGATGAAGCGCGGCTCGGCGTGCGCCGCGACCATCTCGGATGCCACGACGGCCGCGATCTCGGCCTCCGTGACGCCCACTCCCGCGGCGTCGATCCCCGCGATGATCGCCTGCTCGACGATGCGCGCGCTGCGCTCGACGAGCTCGACCTCGCCCGGCAGCTTGATCGCGCGCACGCCCGCGAGCCAGTCACTCGCCGGCACGAAATCGACGCTCGGCAGGAGCTCGGCGAGCTGCTGCCGCAACGGCACGGGGCACGCGCGCTCGTCGAGGCCGATGCGCGACGACGCGAGCCCGAGACGCTGCACGGCGGCGGCGATGCCCGCGGCATAGTCGGCGTTCTGCTCGACGAGGCGCGTCGCCTCGGCCGCGCCGCCCTCCGACTCGAAGAAGAAACGGCCGTAGGCGAGGAAGTCGCCCTCGACGAGCCCCGCGTCGAAGCCCGGCGCGCTGTCGGCGACGGGGCCCACGACGAGCAGCGCATCCGATCGCACGAGCGCCGCGAGCGGCGAGACGCCGTGCACGGTCGCCGAGACGCTGCGGTAGCCCGTCGCGTAGTCGAAGTTCGCGCCGCTCAGGGCGAGCACGGTGTCGAAGGGCGCCGACAGCAGGGCGTGCCGCAGCCGGTCACGACGCGCCGCGATGAGCGCCGGGTCGATGAGCCGGGCGCTCACGCGAGCTCCCCGATCTCGCGGCGGTACGGGCGGATGACGTTCTCGGCGAAGTCGGCCATCATGTCGAGCGTCTCGTCGACCGTGTTGCTCGCGAAGAGCAGCGCCGACATCGTCGTGACGCCCGCTGCCGCGTAGGCGCGCACCTGGTCGAGCATCTGCTCGTGGCTCCCGACGAGGTTGCGGTTCACCCAGTCGTCCTGCTGGTTCTTGAGGGTCGTCTTCGAGAGCGAGCGCATGTGGTTCGCGAGCTGCGAGGTCTCGAACGCCGCGAGAGCGGAGCGCGTGTCCTTGCCCGGTGCGACCGAGAACTGCGGCGCGACGTCGAAGTCGGCGGGAAGCTCCCGGCCGGCCGCGGCCGCCGTTGCGCGGATCTCCTCGAGGCCCGCCGTGATCTCGGCGGGCGAGAGCACCGCCGGGATCCAGCCGTGCCCGTACTTGGCTGCGCGCTCGCGCGAGCCGACGGCGTTGCCACCCGAGAGGATCGGAAGCGGGGTCTGGCGCGGCTTCGGGAAGCTCTCGACATCCTCGAAGTGCACGTAGCGGCCCTCGAAGCTCGCGCGGCGCTCCGTGAAGAGCAGCTCGAGCGCCTGCAGGTACTCGTCGGCGTGCGTGCCGCGGTGCAGCTCGCGCTCGGGGTCCATCGCGAGCGACTCCTCGCGATACGCGCCGATGCCGACGCCGAGGATGAAGCGGCCGCCCGAGAGCTGGTCGAGCGTCGCCGCCTGCTTCGCGAGCACGACGGGGTTGCGGAAGGCGAAGACCGTGATGGCGGTCGCGAGCCGCAGGGTCGTGGTCGACGCCGCGACATAGGCGAGGTAGGTGTACGGGTCGTAGTAGCGGGGCGGGTCGGCGAACTCCTCGCGCACGTAGCGCTGCGTCGTCACGTGGTCGTTGCCCCACACGCTGTCGAACCCGAGCCGCTCCGCCTCGACGGCGAGCCGCACGGCCTGCTCCGGGTCCGCGTACGGCACCGGGTACATCAGCCCTTCCGTGCCGGTCGGCACTCCGAGACCGAATCGCATCACTTCTCCTCGTGGGTCGGGGAGGCATCCGCCTCCGAATCGGCCGGCCCGCGGTGGCGGCGACGGCCGGGGTCCATGGTGGGCACGGCGGCGAGCAGGGCCCGGGTGTAGGGGTCGCTCGGCGACGCGAGCACCGCGGCAGCGGCGCCGTGCTCGACGAGCCGGCCGCGCTGCATGACGGCGACGTCGTGCGCGATCGCGCCCGCGACGTCGATGTCGTGCGTGATGAAGACGTACGCGACGCCCGTCTCGGCCTGCAGCTCGCGCAAGAGCGCGACGATGCGGCCGCGCACCGACTGGTCGAGCCCTGACGTCGGCTCGTCGAGCACGACGAGCCGCGGGCTCGGGGCGAGGGCGCGCGCGATCGCGACGCGCTGCTGCTGACCGCCCGAGAGCTCGCCGGGCCGACGTCGACGCAGCTCACGCGGCAAGTGCACGAGGTCGAGCAGCTCGTCGATGCGCGCGCTCGCGGCGGCGCGTGACATCCCCGCGAGCAGGCGCAACGGCTCGGCGAGAGTTCCCTCGACCGTGAACTTCGGATCGAGCGACTGCAGCGGGCTCTGGAAGACCATCTGGATGCGACGGCGCAGCTCGCCGCGGTACGGCCGGTGGCCGATGGGCGAGCCGTCGAAGCGCAGCTCCCCGGCATCCGCGCGCTGGAGCCCCGCGACGATCGAGCCGAAGGTCGACTTGCCGGAGCCCGACTCGCCGACGATCGCGAGGGTGCGCCCCGCCTCGAGGGCGAGGTCGATGCCGTCGAGCGCGACGACCGTGTGCCGCCCCGTCGTGAACTCCTTGCGCAGTCCGTGCGCCTCAAGCAGCGCCATCGCGCACCCCCAGCTCGCGTCCGGCATCCAGCAGGTAGCGCGTGTACTCGTGCTGCGGTGCAGCGAACACCTCGGATGTCGGCCCCGACTCCACGAGGTCTCCGCGGTAGAGCACGTTGACCCGATCGCACGTCTCGGCGACGACGCCGAGGTCGTGCGTCACGAGCAGCACCCCGCATCCGGTCTCGTCGACGAGCTCGACGATGAGGTCGAGGATCTGCGCCTGCACGGTGACGTCGAGCGCGGTCGTCGGCTCGTCGGCGATGAGGAGACTCGGGCGGCAGGCCAGCGCCATCGCCACCATGACGCGCTGGCACATGCCGCCCGAGAGCTGGTGGGGGTACTTGCGCGCCGCGATCTCGGGGTCGGCGATGTGCACGCGTCCGAGCAAGGCGACCGCCTCGGCACGCGCGGCGGCCGTGTCGAGGCCCTGGTGCAGCGCGACCATGCGCGCGATCTGCGCGCCCACCCGCATGAGCGGGTTGAGCGAGTCGCGCGGGTTCTGGAAGATCATCGCGAAGCGCGACGAGACGGAGCGCTCGGCGGCATCCGTCACGTCGATGCCGTCGACGACGAAGCGGCCGGAGGTCATACGCAGACCGGGCGGCAGGATGCCCATCGTCGCGAGCGAGGTCATCGACTTGCCCGAGCCCGACTCGCCCACGAGGCCGACGATCTCGCCCGCGCCGATGTCGAGCGACACGTCGTCGAGGATGCGCGCGCCCGACGCCACGACGTCGACGCTGAGGGACTGGATGCTGAGCCTCGTCATTGCGTGTCCCCCGCGAGCTCGTCGCCGATGAAGTGCAGGGCCATGACGGTGATCGCGATCATGAGACCCGGGAAGAAGGCCGTCCACCACTGGCCCGTGAGCATGTTCGCGGCGCCCTCGGCGACCATGACGCCCCACTCGGCGGTCGGCGGATGGATGCCGACGCCGAGGTAGGCGAGGCCAGCGACGTTGAGGATCGAGTAGCCGCACACGAGCGTGAACTGCACCGCGGCGGGGCGGATCGAGTTGGGCAGCACGTGCCGGAACGCGACGCGATACCAGCGCGACCCCGACACGCGCGCGGCCGAGACGTACTCGAGCTCGCGCTCGCTGAGCGCCTTCGCGCGCACGAGCCGCACGAACGGCGCGATCTGGGCGACGGCGAGCGCGATCGCAAGGTTCGGGATGCTGTCGCCGATCGAGACGAGCAGGATCATCGCGAGGATGAAGCCCGGGAAGGCCATGAGGATGTCGACGATGCGCATGACGACGTCGTCGAAACGCCCGCCGATGTAGCCCGAGAGCACGCCGACCGCCGAGCCGATGATCATCGCGAGGATCGCGACACTCACGCCGAGCGCGAGGTCGATCCAGATGGCGTGCACGGAGCGCGCGAAGATGTCGCGCCCGTAGCTGTCGGTACCGAAGAGGTGCTCGCCCGACGGCGGCTGGAACGCCGGGGCGACGAGCGCCGCGGGGTCGGCGACGACGAGCGGGCCGATCGCGCCGAGCACGACAAGGGCGCCGATGATCGCGACGCCGACGACGAGGAACGGCCGGCGGCGGCGTACGCGTCGCCGCTCGACGGCGGAGGCGCGCGCGGGGGCGGATGCGGTGGTCACGAGGCGCGTCCTCCCAGTCGGATGCGCGGATCGATCGCGCCGTAGAGCAGGTCGACCGCGAAGTTCAAGGCGATGTAGATGACGCCGATGATGAGGGCGTAGCCCTGCAGCAACTCGAGGTCGTTGCTGCCGAGCGCGTCGTAGGCGACGCGGCCCATGCCCGGCCAGCTGAAGAGCCGCTCGACGATGACGTTGCCGCCGAGCAGGAAGCCGAAGACGAGGCCGATGGCCGTGAGCACCTGCAGCATCGCGTTGCGCAGCTGATCCCGCCACAGGATCTCGCGCCCCGGCACGCCGTAGGCCCGCGCCGTGCGCACGAATCCGCTCTCCGCGGTCGCGATCATCGCCGAGCGCACCATTTTGAGCACGGCGGCCGATGCACCGAGGCCGAGCGTGAGCGCGGGGAGGGCGAGGTAGCGCAGAGCCTGCCAGCTCGCCTCGAGGTCGCCCGTGAGCAGGCCGTCGAGCACGTACATGCCCGTGATCTGCTGCGGCGGCGCCATGCCGATGGGCAGGCGGCCGACGGGCCCCGGGAAGATGTGGGCGAGCGAGTAGAGGCCGAAGATGAGCAGGAGGCCGAGCCACACAGGCGCCATGCTCGAGCCGAGCACCGCGAAGACCCGCGCGATCGCGTCGCTCGCACGTCCGCGACGGGATGCCGCGAGCATCCCGAGCGGGAAGCCGATGAGGAGGGCGATCACGAGACCCGCGATCGCGAGCTCGATCGTCGCGGGGAGGCGCGCGAAGAGCTCGTCCGCCACGGGGCGGCCCGTCGAGACCGCGGTGCCGAGGTCACCGTGCAGAAGGCCCCACAGGTAGTCGCCGAGCTGCACGATGAGCGGCTGGTCGAGGCCGAGTTTGGCGCGCAGCGCCTCGATGTCCTCGGGGCTCGCCTCGGGGCCGAGCCGTGCGGCGGCCGCGTCGCCCGGCAGGATGCGCACGACGAGGAACACCACGAGCGCGAGGCCCACCACGGTGATGAGCGAGATGCCCACGCGGCGGAGGAGATAGCGGAACATGCGTGCTTTCGATCGGGTTGGCGGGATGCCGAGAGCGGGTCCGGCCGGCAGGAGGCTCCGGCCGGACCCGACGGCTCACTTCTTGGTGAGGTACTGCAGGCGCAGCTGTTCGGTGTTGTCCTTCGTGAGGCCCGAGACGCCGTCGCGCACGACGAAGGTCCAGTCGGGGTTCCACACCGGCACGAACGGCATCTCCTCGTAGATGATGCGCTGGGCCTCGGCCGAGATCGCGGCGCGCTCGTCCTCGTCGACCGTCTCGAACCCGGTCTGGATGAGGGCGTCGAGCTCGGCGTTGCCGTAGCTCGTGAAGTTGGTGCCCGAGCCCGTGCCCACGAGCGACTTCATCTGGTAGAAGGGATCGGCACCCCACCCGAGGAAGTTGTTGAGGTACATCGGCAGCTCGCGCGCATTGGTGCGCTGGGTGAACTCGGCGTCGGGCAGCGGCGTGATGTCCACCGTGATGCCGAGCTCGGCGAGAGCCGACTGGATGTAGACGGCGGCACGCGACTCGACGGCGGAGGACTGCTTGAACGAGAGCGTCGTCGAGAACTCCCCGACGCCCGCCTCCTCGAGCAGGGCGCGCGCGGCGTCGAGGTCCTGCGCGAAGGCGCCCGCGTCAGCCGAGTGCGTCACCATGCCTTCGGGCACAACGCCGGTCGAGGCGTTCGCGTATCCGTACATGACATCGTCGACGAAGGTGTCGTACGGGAGCGCGAGCGCGACGGCCTGGCGCACGGCCGGGTTGTCGAAGGGCGCGGTGCTCGTATTGAAGCCGAGGTACTCGAGACGGTTGGAGTCCTCGGAGACGACCGTGAGGCCGTCGACCGACTCGAGCTCCTTGACCTGGTCGAGCGGCAGGCCCTGCGCGAGGTCGATCTCACCGCTCTGCAGCAGGAGGGCGCGCTGGGCCGGGTCGCTCACGAACTGGATCGTGATGCCGGCGTTCTTGATGCCGTCCTGGTCGTAGTAGGCCTCGTTGGGCGCGAGCGTGATGCTCGTCGTCGGGTCGTAGGCCGACACGGTGTACGGGCCCGAGGAGTTGTCGTTCTCGCGGAACCAGTCGGCGGCCCAGATGTCGTCATCCGTCGCGTTCGCGTCGCCCGACTCCTTCGAGAGGATGCCGAAGGGCTGCATCGCGAGCATCTTCGGCAGCAGGGGGGTCGCGAACGCCGTCGTGATCTGCACCGTGAGCTCGTCGACCGCCACGAACTGGTCGGCGCTCGTGATGCCCACCATGGGGTAGAGCACCTTGATGTAGCCGGGGCCCTCGAGGCCGCGCTGGAAGGTCCACACGACGTCCTCGGCCGTGAGGGGCGAGCCGTCGGCGAAGGTGAGCCCCTCGCGCAGCTTGACGGTCAGCACCGTGCCGTCCTCCGAGTACTCGTAGCTCTCGGCGAGCGCGTTGTCGAAGCCGTCCGCCGTGCCGATCTGCACGAGGCCGTCGTCGGAGGCGGTGTACGTCTGCTCGATGAGCTGCTCGACGAGGCTCCCCGTCGTGACCATCGACGCGGGCGTGCGCCACGCCTGCGGGTCGAGGATGTCGACCGAGCTGTCGAGGCTGATGACGAGGGGCTTCTTGCTCGCGTCGCCGCCGGAGGAGTCGGGGTCGCCCGCGCTGCACGCGCTGAGCGCGAGAGCACCGGTGAGGACGAGGGCGGCGGATGCGATGATGCGTCGGCGGTGCGGGATCACTGTCGGGTGCCTCCAATGGGATCGGTTCCGGCATCGGGGACGACGTCGGAGGGTGCAGCGATGCTGCGGTCGGCTGTGGCGACCTTGCCAGTCTCGGGCTCGCGCCGGGGTCGGGCATCGGCTCGAGTGACAAACTCCTCGCGAGGGGCTTTGTGATCCGTCACGAAGGTGCTGGGAGCCGCGGCGCCGCGGCATCCCCCGGTGTCTCGGGGCCCGTCGCAGGCTCGTGCACGCGGGACTGCCGCGCCGGAAACACGCGCGAAATGTGTCGCGGCACAGTGTTCTCGGGCTCGTGACCCGCCTCGCTCAGGGCTCGGCGTCGATCCGCACGCCGTTGTAGACGTGCTCGAACACGAGGCTCGTGCGCGTCGACGCGACGACCGGATTGGCCGAGAGCTGCTCGAGCACGAACTCGCGCACGTGGTCGCTGTCGGCCGCGGCCAGATGGATGATGAAGTCCTCGGACCCGCCGAGGAAGAAGACCTGCACGACCTCGGGCACCTCGCGAATGCGCGCGGCGAACTCGGTGATGTGCTGCCTGGCCCCCGCGCGGATGCTGACGCTCACGAGGGCCTCGAGGCCCCAGCCGAGCGCCGCGGGCGAGACGTTGGCGGCGAAGCCCGTGATGATGCCACGGTCGACGAGTGAGCGCACGCGCGCGAGGCACGTGGACGGCGCGATGCCGACGAGGTCGGCGAGGCGGCTGTTGGGCATACGGGCGTCCTCTTGCAGCAGCATCACGAGCCGTCGATCGATCTCGTCGAGCTGCGGACGCCGAACATCCTTCGGTCTCGCCACGCTTGCCCCTCCTTCCCGCCGAGTATCAGGGCATATTCTGCCGGAATCACCGAACGATCATCGGTGCGAAACACAAGACGCCGAATCTTCAGCCATATTTCTGCCACCAGCATCCGCATCCTGAGGAGAATCCCGTGCGCGTCGGCATCCCCCGCGAGGTCAAGAACAACGAGAACCGCGTGGCCATCACGCCCGCGGGCGTGCACGAGTTGAGCCGACGCGGGCACGAGGTGCTCATCGAGGCGGGCGCGGGCGAGGGTTCGCGCATCTCGGACGACGATTTCCGAGCGGCGGGGGCGCGGCTCCTCTCCGACGCCGACGAGGTGTGGGGCCGCGCCGAGCTGCTGCTCAAGGTCAAGGAGCCCATCGAGCAGGAGTACGCGCGGCTTCGGCGCGACCTCGTGCTCTTCACCTACCTGCATCTCGCGGCGTCGCGGCCGTGCACGGACGCCATCCTCACCGCCGGCACGACGGCCATCGCCTACGAGACGGTGCAGCTCCCGGACCGCACGCTGCCGCTGCTCTCGCCCATGAGCGAGGTCGCCGGGCGGCTCGCGCCCGTGGTCGGCGCGTACCACCTCTCGCGCGCTCACGGCGGGCGCGGCACGCTGCTCGGCGGCGTCGCGGGAACGCCGAAGGCGCACGTCGTGATCATCGGCGGGGGCGTCGCGGGCGAGCACGCGGCCGCCAACGCGCTCGGCATGGGCGCGCGCGTGACGGTCGTCGACATCTCGCTCCCGCGGCTGCGCGCGCTCGAGGAGCGCTATGGCGGCGCCCTGCAGACGCGCGTCTCGAACGCCTACGAGATCTCGACACTCATGCTCGACGCCGACCTCGTCGTCGGCTCGGTGCTCGTGCCGGGCGCGCGCGCTCCCAAGCTCGTGACCGACGACATGATCGCCACGATGAAGCCCGGTGCCGTGCTCGTCGACATCGCGATCGATCAGGGCGGATGCTTCGAGGGCTCGCACGCGACGACGCACGACGACCCGACCTTCGCGGTGCACGACGCGATCCTGTACTGCGTCGCCAACATGCCGGGCTCGGTTCCCGAGACCTCGACGCGCGCCCTCACGAACGCGACGCTCCCCTATGTCACGGCGCTCGCCGACAAGGGGTGGCGGGACGCCATCCGCTCCGACGCCGCGCTCGCGAGCGGCCTCAACGCGCACGACGGCACGCTCACGAACGCGGGCGTCGCCGGGGCGTTCGGGCTGCCCGTCGTCACGCCCGCGGAGGTCGTCGCCGCCTGACGGCCGCGCGCGATAGCGTGGCCGCGATGCTGCTCTTCTACATCGACGAGTCCGGCCACCACCGCATGGAGGCGGATCCGCACCACCCCGATCGGCTCGCGCGCGACACGACCGAGTGGTTCGTGCTCTCGGCCGTCGGCATCCGCGATACCGAGCGTCGTCCGCTCGCGGAGGCGCTCGACGCGCTCAAGCGCGAGCGCCTGGGTGCCCGACCAGACCGGCCGTGGAACGAGACCGAACTCAAGGGGCGCCGGCTCGCCGTGACGCGCCGCCGCCTCGAGGGCGCGCGCCCCGATGCCGAGGCCGACTATGCGGCGATCACGGATGCCGCCGAGCTCGACGCCGTCGAGGCCGCCGCAGCGGCGCTCTTCTCCCGATTCCAGCCGCTCGTGTTCACGGTGGCGATCGACAAGCGCCGGCTCTTCGTCGAGCGCCCGGGCGAGCCCGCCCTCGGCTGGGCCTACGCCTTCCTCTACCGCCGCATCGCCCTCGAGCTCGAGCGCGACCACCCGGGCGAGGGCGGCATCCTCGTCGCGGACCAGCAGACGGAGCACGAGAAGGCCTTCCGTGATCACGAGCTCACGCGCATCCGCGACGAGCTCGCCCGGCACGGGCGGCTCACGGCCGACTACCGCCTCCTGCTCGACCGGCCGCTATGGATCGACTCGTCGCTCTCGACGTGGGATCGCGAGATCATCCAGCTCGCGGATCTCGTCGCCTTCACGACGCACGAGGGCGCCGAACGCGGTTTCGCCTCGCCGGGCACGCGAGCCCTGTGGCCGACGATCCGCACGGTGCTCGCGCGCGACGAGCACGGCTCGCCCGACGGCGAGGGCCTCGTGATCTTCCCCAAGCCCGAGGTATGGCCCACTACGGCGTGATCGCGTCGACGTAGGCGAGCGCCTCATCGAGGAGCGCCGCCCACTCCGCGTCGGACGCGGCATCCGGCATGACGACCCACTCACGCAGCTCGCGGCCGCGCATGACCATGCGCACGGCGACCCCCTCGGCCACGAGCCCGTCGGCGCGCGCCTCGGGCACCTTCACCATGAGGCCGCCTGCGTGCGGCACGACCGCGAAGATCTTCCCCCGGATGCCGAGCCCGTCGGTCGAGAACATGCGGCCCCACGTCACGCCCGCGCGCTCGAGCAGCGGAGCCGCGAGCCGTTGGAGTCGCGCGCGTGCCGCATCCGCGGCCGCTCGCTCGGCATCCGTCACCACGCCGAGAGTGTCGCAGGAGCCTGCGACGCCGCGCCAGCCCTCGCCGCGGTGACCCCCTTCGGGGGCTAGAACGGATGCCGCCTCTTCGAAGACGGTAGAGGATGTGACTTCCCCCACTGCGCCCGCCCCCGGGTGGTTCCCCGACCCAGGCGGTTCCGGGGCCGAGCGCTGGTGGTCGGGCGAGACGTGGACGGAGTACACGCGCGAGGCGCCCGCGCCCGCGATGGCGGAACCGGCGGCGCCTGCCGTGCCCGTCGCCACGCCTGCTCCCGCGGCGACCGCGACACCGGCGTTCGTCGCGCCGACGGCATCCGCCGCGCCCGCGTTCGTCGCACCCACGGCATCCGCCGCGCCCGCGTTCGTCGCACCCACGGCATCCGCCGCGCCCGCCCCGAGCCCGCTCCCGCGCCTCGACCTCGGCACCGCCGGCTCCCCCGTCGGCTTCACCTCGGGCGCCGACCCCGAGGTCGCGAGCCGCTATCGACAGGCCACGCAGACGGTCGAGCCGTCGCTCGCCTACGGTTCGGGGGTTTCGCGCGTCGGCGGATCGCCGACGATGCCGGGCTGGGCCGGGATGCCACTGCCGGGCGCGAGCGCCGCCCCGGGGTCGTTCGGGCCCGCGAACACGGCGTACGCGCCCATGGCGGGCTCGCCCTCACCGGCCTATGCAGCGAGTGCAGGCTACGCGCCGACACCCGGCTACAGCCCGACACCGAACTACGGCGTTCCCGACGGCGCCAACAAGACCGCGTGGACGGCGTTCGCAAGCGGCGCCCTCGCGCTCGGCCTCTCGATCGCGTTCCTGTTCTTCGACCGCATCGGCCTCTGGCCGACGCTCCTCGCTCTCGCCGCGATCGTGCAGGGCATCATCGGACTCGTGCGCGTGAGCAAGGCGCGCACGGGGCTCTGGCCCTCGATCGGTGCGCTCGTGCTCGGTCTCGCGGCGATCGGCGTCATGGCGACGGCGCTCTTCAGCTGGGTGCTCACGCCCGCCTGGGACGAGTTCGCGGTCGAGCAGGAGATCGTCGACACGGCGAGCACGACATGGCAGCTCGACGTCGTGTAGGCCGACTGCCCCTCCAACCCGCCGCTCTCCGACGGCAGCCACTTCACGTGCACCGCTTACGGCGGCGACGGCACCTCGTACGTCGTCGACATCGACATCGCCGACGGCACCTACGTGTGGACGTTCAACGGCTGAGCGCCGTTCAGCGAGCCGATGCTCAGCGCGGCTGTTCGAGGAAGTCGGCCACGACGCGCGGCACGTAGGGCGACACATCGCCCCCGAGGGATGCGACCTGCCGCACGAGCGAGCTCGACACGTGCGCGTGCGCCGGGTCGGGCAGCATGAAGATCGTCTCGACCTTCGCGAGGTTGCGGTTGACGATCGCCATGGGCGTCTCGTAGGCCACATCGACCTGCGAGCGGATGCCCTTCACGAGCACGCTCGCCCCGACATCCGTGCAGTAGTCGACGAGGAGCCCGACGCTCCAGCTCGTCACGAGGATCTCGCCGGGGATGCGAGCCTCGGCGATCGAGTCCTGGATGAGCGAGACGCGCTGAGCGATCGGCAGGAGCGCCGATTTGTCGGGGTTGTGCACGACGAGCACATGGAGCTCGTCGAAGAGACGCGCCGCGCGCTCGATGACATCGAGATGCCCCAAGGTGACGGGGTCGAAGGATCCGGGCACGACGGCGATCCTGGTCATGTCCGCGATCCTATCGGTCGGAGCGTGATCGTTTCGTTACCGATCGTCATCCGGATGATCCGGATGCTGCTCGCGCACGACCGCGATCGTGATCGCGACCACTGTCACGGCGATCCCCGCTGCCGGGAACGTGAAGACGAGCGTCGCGGGATCATTCCCGACGCTCACGGCGACGAGGGCGAGCCAGCTCCACGTCATCCGGAACTCCCATCCTGTGCACAGCCGATGCGTGCCAGTATGCCGGATATATCAGGCCTGCTCTGCCCCGTTTTCGCGGCACGGTGGCCGGATGGGGCTACAGCCGGACGACGAGTGGTCGTCGTTCGCGCGCGAGTTCGGGATTCGGTTGCACCGTGCGCGGATCGAGGCCGCTCTGACGCAGGAGGAGCTCGCCTACGCCGCGGGGCTCACACGCTCCCACTATCAGCAGTTGGAGAAGGGGCTCTCGCGGCCCGGAGTGCCCGCCAATCCGTCGCTGCGCACGATCGTCGCCCTCGCCGATGTGCTGGGACTCTCGCTCGACGCGCTCGTGCCGCCGCTCGATCACGACGGGCGCGCGCGGCACACGGTGCAGCGGCGCGCGGCGCGCTGAGGGGCGGGCGGCCGAGGGACGCTGGTTTCGAGACGCGTCCGCTGCGCGCGCGCTCCTCAACCAGCTCGACATGCGCCCCTGCCAGGCGGTTGAGGAGCGCCGCCCGCGGGGCGAGCTTGCCAGGCGGTTGAGGAGCGCCGCCCGCAGGGCGGCGCGTCTCGAAACCGACGTCCCCCCGCCGCGACTCAGGCCTTGCCGAGGAACGCCCGCTCCGACTCGTCGAACCGCCGGGCCACCGCGTCGCGCAGCGCCTCGTGCTCGACGAGCGCCGGATCCGCATCGAGCAGCCCCTCGGCGACGGAACGCGCCTCGGCGATCACCTCGGCATCCTCGACGACCCGCAGGAGCTTGAGCGACGAGCGCCGGCCCGACTGCGTGCCGCCGAGCACGTCGCCCTCGCGACGCAGCTCGAGGTCGGCCTGCGCGAGTTCGAAGCCGTCGAGGGTCGACGCGACCGCCTCGACGCGATCGCGCGCGAGGGTCCCCTGCTCGGCGCGCGTCACGAAGAGCGCGATGCCCGGCACGCCCCCGCGGCCCACACGCCCCCGCAATTGGTGCAGTTGTGCCACGCCGAAACGGTCGGCGTCGAGCACGATCATGGTCGACGCGTTCGGCACGTCGACCCCCACCTCGATGACGGTCGTCGCGACGAGCACGTCGATCTCACCGGCCGCGAAGGCGCGCATCGTGCGGTCCTTCTCCTCACCCGACATCCGGCCGTGCAGCGGCCCGATGCGCCGCTCGCGCAGAGAGGGGTGCGTGCGCAGCCGCGCGAGCGTCTCTACCACGGAGGATGGCGGCGGCGCGTCGGCCTCCGCATCCGCCTCCAGCGGCGTGTCGTCCTCCCGAACGGAATCACCGGATGCCGCGACCTCGATCGCGGGGCACACGACGAAGCCCTGACGGCCCGCCGCGAGCTCCTCCGACAGCCGCTCCCACACGCGCGCCTCCCAGCCCGGGTGGTCGGCGAGGGGCACGACGTGCGACTCGATGGGCGCGCGGCCCGCAGGGAGGGTGCGCAGCGTCGAGACGTCGAGGTCGCCGAAGACCGTCATCGCGACCGTGCGCGGGATGGGCGTCGCGCTCAGCACGAGCACGTGCGGCGCCCGCCCCTTGAGGCGGATGGCCTCTCGCTGCTCGACGCCGAAGCGGTGCTGCTCGTCGACGACGACGAGCCCGAGGTCGGCGAAGGTCACCTGGTCGCCGAGCAGGGCGTGGGTGCCCACGACGATCGCCGCTCCCCCGGATGCCGCGGCGAGGAGCGCTTTGCGTCGCTCGGCCGCCGGCAGCTGGCCCGTGAGCAGGGTGACGCGCAGCCGCGCCGCGAGATCCGGCCCGAGCATCGACACGATCGAGCGCAAGTGCTGACCCGCGAGCACCTCGGTCGGCGCGAGGAACGCCGACTGGCCGCCCGATTCGGCGACCGCGAGCATCGCGCGCAACGCCACGAGGGTCTTGCCCGAACCGACCTCGCCCTGCACGAGCCGGTTCATGGGCGTGCCGTCGAGCAGCTCCGCCTCGATCTCGGCGCCCACCGCGCGCTGGTCGTCGGTGAGCGGCCACGGCAGGGATGCGTCGAACGCCTCCGAGAGCGCGCCGGGGATGCGGGGCGGGCCCGTGATGGCGCGTCGCTCTGCGCGCTGCCCGAGGAGCGCGAGCTGCAGAACGAGCGCCTCCTGGAACCGCAGGGCGTCGCGCGCGCGGCGCCAGTCAGCATCCGTCTCGGGACGATGCACCTTCTCGAGGGCATCGCGATAACCCAGGAGCCCGCGCGCGGCCCGCACCTCGTCGGGCACGGGGTCGGGAAGCGGCGGGAGCACGTCGAGCACGGTCTCGATGCACTTCTGGATCTTCCAGCTCGGAAAGCTCGCCGTGGCCGGGTAGAGCGGCACGGGCGTCTCGGCCCACCGCCGGGCCTGCTCGGCATCCATCGTCGCCGCCTCGTCGGGATCGAACAGCTCGTAGTCGGGATGCGTGAGCTGACGCGTGCCGCGATAGGAGCCGATCTTGCCCGAGAAGATGCCGCGCACGCCGGGCCGCAGCTCGTTCTTGCGGAACGACTGGTTGAAGAAGGTGAGCGTGAGAGAGCCGAGCCCGTCGCTGATGGTCGCCTCGAGAATCGAGCCGCGGCGGTTCTGCATGCGACGCTCGGACACCGAGCGCACCTCCGCCACGATCGTGACGGGCTCGTCGACGCGCAGCTCGCTGAGTGCCGTGAGCTCACCGCGGCGCGCGTAGCGGCGCGGATAGTGCGCGAGCAGCTCGCCGACCGTGCGCATGCCGAACGCCTTCTCGAGCACCTGGGCCGTGCGCCCGCCGAGGGCGGAGGCGAGCCTCTGGTCGAGCGGCGATTCCACGAGTCGAGGGTACCGAGGGCCGCGGACGCGTGCTCCCGATCGAGCAGCCGCGCCACCCGTTGATTGAGCAGCCGCGCAGCGGCGCCACCCGCTGATTGAGTAGCCGGGCAGCGGCGCCACCCGCTGATTGAGTAGCCGCGCAGCGGCGTGTCGAAATCAGCCCACCCGGCACGTCGTGTGGGTTTCGACACGCGCCCTCCGGCCGCTACTCAACCCGCGGCAGTGCCACCCCGCTGATTGAGTAGCCGCGCAGCGGCGTGTCGAAATCAGCCCACCCTGGCATGTTGTGTGGGTTTCGACACGCGCCCTCCGGCCGCTACTCAACCCGCGGCAGTGCTCCCGGCGGCGCGAACATGCGCGCGATCGCGACCATGTCGGCCGCTCCGTACCCGGATGCCGCCGTGCGCTCGTAGAGCTCGGCGACGACGTCCATGATGGGCGTCACGGCCCCCGCCTCGCGCGCCGCGTCGAGCACGAGGCCGCAGTTCTTGACGACGTCGGAGATCGCCGCTTGAGCCGACTCGTCGCCCGCCACGACCTTCGCCGCCTTGACGCGCCCGATGGGGCTGTCCATGGGGCTCGCCTCGAGCACCTCCACGACGGATGCCAGATCCACGCCCGCGACGCGCGCCGCCGTGAGCGACTCGGCGAGGGCCGCGACCATCGCCATCATGTAGTGGTTCACGGCGATCTTCGTGCGCAAGGCACCGGGAACGGCGCCGCAGCGCACGACCGCCTTTCCGAGGGGGGCGAGCAGCGTGCCCATTTCGTCGAGCGCCGCGGCATCCGCACCCGCGAGCATGACGACGAGTTCCCCGCATTCGGCCGGCACGCGTGAACCCGACACCGGTGCCTCGAGATACGCGCCTCCCGCGGCGCGCACCTCGGTCTCGAGGGCCGTCGAGTACGCGGGCGAGTTGGTGCCCATGACGACGATGCGATGCCCGGCCACGCGCGCGGCGAAGGCGTCCGTGCCCCGGCCGAGCACGGCATCCGTCGCGACCTCGTCGCGCAGCATGAGGATGACGGTGTCGCACGTCGCGAAGAGCGCCTCGGGGTCGGAGGCCACGGTGGCACCCTGTGCGACGAGCTCGGCGCACGCCTCGGCGCGTCGGCTCCACACCGTGAGCGGCACACCCGCGTCGAGCAGGCGGCCCGCCATGGGCGCCCCCATGATGCCGATGCCGGCGAATCCGACCGTCACGACGCCTCCCGATTGCTGTACTCGGCGGGGCCGAACACGACGAGCACGAGCAGGTCCTCCTCGACGTCGACGAAGCGGTGCTCCTCCCCCGCCGCGACGAAGGCGACGGTTCCCGGAGCGATCGGGAGCTCGGCATCCGGGCCCGCGAGCGTCGCGCGTCCGGCGAGGCAGATGTAGACCTCGTCCTCCGTGTGGGGCTCCTGCGGATCGACGGCCCCCGCGGGGATCGAGTAGCTCCCGAGGCTCAGCCCGGGCGTGCGCAAGCGCTCGCGATAGTCGGCGGCTCCCGTGGCGCTCGCGAAGAGCGCGGCATCCTCGATGATGTGCATGGATCCTCCCGCCGCATCCTCGCGCATCGCGGGAGCCGGATGCGCGGTCCAGTCGCGTGAGATCGGCCTGTTGCTCGGCGCGCCGCCGTGCCAGGATCCCCGCATGGGCACGATCGACGACTACCTCGCCGAGCTCGACGACGCCTCGCGCGCGACGATCGGGCACCTCTACGACGTCGCGCGCGCCGCGGTGCCGGAGGCCGAGCAGGGGCGCAGCTACGGGATGCCGGCCCTCGTCTACCGCGGCAAGCCCCTGCTGTCGGTCATGCGCGCGAAGACGCACGTCGGCGTCTACCCCTTCTCGCCCGAGGCGATCGACGCGGTCGCGCCCCTGCTCGACGGGTTCGACCATGCCAAAGGCACGATCCGGATGCCCGTCGACCGCCCCATCCCCGACGAGACGCTGCACGATCTGCTCGCCGCCCGCCGCGAGCAGATCGAACGCTGAGGGCGGAGTCGCTAGCCTGAGCGCGTGACGCGCATCATCGCCGGGTTCGCCGGCTCGCTCGCCCTCGCGGTGCCGAAAGCCGGCACGCGCCCGACGAGCGATCGCGTGCGCGAGGCGATCTTCTCATCGCTCGACGCCCGCGGACGCGTCGCGGGAGCACGCGTGCTCGACCTCTACGCAGGATCTGGCGCGCTCGGCCTCGAGGCGGCGTCGCGCGGTGCCGCCGAGGTGACGCTCGTCGACCACGGGCGGGATGCGGCATCCGTCGCGCGGCGCAACGCGGAGCGCGTCGTGCGTGCGGCTCCCGCAGCGGCCGTGCCCGCCATCCGCACGGTCGCGCAGCCCGTACGGTCGTTCCTCACGGGGGCGGCGGGCGGCTGGGACCTCGTGTTCCTCGACCCGCCCTACGAGCTCGCGGGGGGCGAGCTCGTGGACGATCTGCTGCTGCTCGCGCCGCGCGTCGCCCCGGATGCCGTGATCGTCATCGAGCGCTCGGCGCGCGACCCCGAGCCCGCGTGGCCCGCGAGGCTCGCCCTCGACCGGCGCACGGCCTACGGCGAGACGGCGGTCTTCTGGCTCTCGGTGCTGCCGGTCGCCGCCGCGGGTTGAGGAGCGCCCGCCGCGGGTTGAGTAGCGCCCGCCGCGGGTTGAGTAGCGCCCGCAGGGCGCGTGTCGAAACCCGCACAACATGCCGGGTGGCTGATTTCGACACGCCGCTATGCGGCTCAATCAGCGACAACTGCCGCGCGTGTCGAAACCCGCACAACATGCCGGGTGGCTGATTTCGACACGCCGCTACGCGGCTACTCAATCAGCGGGGTGGCACCGCTGCGCGGGTACTCAATCAGCGAGGTGGTGCCGCTGAGCGGCTACTCAATCAGCGGGCGCGTGCAGGGGGGCGTCAGCCGACGCCGCCGTCCCAGTCGGCGTAGGGGTCCCAGCCGCCACGGTGCTCGTAAGCCCGGCCATCGACGCGCACCCCGGGTTCGCCGGCGCGCACGCGACCGATGACGCGGAACCCCTCCGGCAACGCAGCGCCCTCGGGGAAGGTCGCGAGCAGGGCGTGATCCTCGCCGCCCATGAGCGCGAGCGGCGAGCCGACCGCCGCCGCATCGAGGTCGAGCACGACGCCCGACGCCTCGGCGAGCCGCCGCGCGTCGAGCACGAGGCCGTCGCTCACGTCCATCATGGCGGTCGCCCCGGCACGCGCCGCCACGACGCCCGCGCCGATGGGAGGACACGGTGCGAGCTGCGCGTCGAGCTCGCGGTCGAACACAGGGCGCAAGGATGCCGCGGCAGTCGCATCCGGCTCCCCCGCAGCATCCACGCCGCGCGAGAACAGCAGCTCGAGCCCACGCCCCGCGAGCCCGAGCTCGCCGCATACCGCGACGGCATCGCCCGCACGCGCGCCCGAGCGCAGCACAGGCGGGCGCCCGTCGAGATCGCCGAACGCCGTGACGGCGATCGTGAGCTGCTCGGACACCGAGAGGTCGCCGCCCACGACACCGCACCCGGGTGCGAGGGCGGCGCACGCCTCGCGGAACCCGTCGGCGAGCTGCTCGAGCCACGCGACCGCCGTCGTCGCGGGCGCGACGAGCGCCACGACGAGCGCCGTGGGCCGCGCGCCCATCGCGGCGACGTCGGCGAGGTTCGTGGCTGCCGCCTTCCAGCCGAGCTTGAACGCGCTCGACCATGCGAGCCGGAAGTCCGGCCCGTGCACGAGGGTGTCGGTCGTCACGACGTAGCGCCCGTCGGGCGCCGCGACGACCGCCGCGTCGTCGCCCGGACCCACGAGGGCGGATGCCGCATCCGGCAAGCGCGGGAAGATGCGTCGCAGCACGGCCGACTCGCCGAGCGAGCCGAGGGTCCCGTCCGCCTCCGCCACCTCGCCAGGTTAGCCTGGAGCGTGCCCATCGCCCGAGCCCTCACCGCTGCCGCAGCGGCCGTCGCGCTCGTCGCATCGCTCTCGGGCTGCTCGTCGACCGTGCCGCTCGAGCCCGCCGCCGACGCGAACGACCCCGTGTGCGCGGATGTCATCGTGCGGCTCCCCGACACTGTCGCCGATCTCGAGCGCCGCGACACGAACGCGCAGGCGACGGGCGCATGGGGATCGCCCGCATCCGTGCTCCTGTACTGCGGCGTCGAGGTGCCGAGCGCGTCGACCCAGCGCTGCGTGCAAGTCGACGGCGTGTACTGGCTCGTCGACGGCGACCAAGCGCCCACCTATATCCTGCGCAGCTACGGCCGCGAGCCCGCGATCGACGTCGTCGTCGACACGGAGGTGACGCCCGCGACGCCCGCCCTCATGGACCTCGCGCGCGCCGTCTCGTACACCGTGCCCAACGGGCACGAGTGCACCGACCTCGACGACGCCGACATCATCGCCGGAGACTCCGGTTCGGGGTCCGGCGCGGACGGCTGAGCGTGGCGCGCGTGCGGGCCGAGAGGCGCGAGGTCGCGGAGAGCCGCGAGCGCATCCTCGCGGCGGCGGAGGTGTTCTTCGCCTCCGAGGGCATCGATGCGTCGCTCCATCGGCTCGCCGAGGAGGCGGGAGTGGGCGTCGCGACGCTCTTCCGCCGGTTCCCGCACCGCGACGATCTCATCCGCGCCCTCTATGACCGCTCCGTCGCGCGCGTCGACGAGCTCGCGGCCCGCATCCAGCGCGACGAGGCGCCGGGGTGGGACCGCCTCGTGGCGCACGCGTATGGCGCCGTCGAACTCGTGTTCGCGATCCCCGTTCTGCCTGCCGTCATGAAGCGCATGGCGGAGATCGACCCGGACTACCGCCCGGGCGACCGCTGGATCGAACCGCTCGTGCGCGACGTCGCGCACGCGCAGAGCGACGGCATCGTGCGTCCGGATGCGACGGGTTACGACTTCGCCGCCATCCCGCTCGCGGCGGGCGGCATCGCGCACCTGACCGACCCCGTGCGCCGGCTCATCGGCGCGCGACTCGTCACGATCATGCTCGACGGACTACGCGCGCCCGGTGCGACGCCGCTGCCTGAGCTCGCCGACCTCACCGTGGAGTCGTACCACCGCGGCGTGCACGGCCTCAGCGCAACGGAGGGATGACGCGGCGCCGAGCGCGCGACATGAGGAGGCCCCCCGCGGCGAGCAGGGCGAGAGCCGCTGCGGCGGGCGCGACGTCGACCCCCGTCGCCGCGAGCTCCGGGTCGCCATCGCCTCCCGCGGTCGGCTGCGTCGCCGCCGGGATCGTGAACGCCACGGCGTCGCTCAACGCGAGAGTCGTGCCGCTCAGCCACGGCAAGCGCAGGAGGAGGAGGTGCTCGCCCGCGGGCAGCTCCGACACGTCGAAGCGCAGCTCGCCGCCCGTGAGGCGCGCCCAGCCGAGCGAGGTCGGCGTCGAGTAGGCGGTTGCGTGGTACCACGTGTTGCCGGCGAACGCGTCGCCCTGCGGCACCTGCACGACGAGCTCGTCGCCCTCGAGCGCGACACCCTGGATGAGGGTGAGCGACGGATCGGCTGCGGTCGCCTCCGCCTCGTCCTGCGATGCGAGATCGGGCGCCGCGGGCAGCACGAAGAGCCGCGCCGCGGTGCCCGCGAGCTCGACGCCGGACACGGTGGCCGCGGGCCGAAGGAAGAGCCCCGACAAGTCGAGCGTCGCGACGAGCGAGAGCGCCGTGCCCGTCGCGCCCGGCACGTCGGTCCACGGGCCGAAGGGGGAATCGGCCGTCTGCCACCTCACGAGGGCCGCGTCGGCCCCGGTGAGCGTCGCCGCCTGGGTCACGACCGCACCCTCGGGCACGTACATGGGGGCCGGGCTCCAGCTGAGTGAGGTGACCGTGAGCGTGACGGGCGTGGCGTAGGTGACGACATCATCCGATCCGACGACGTAGCCGCGGTAGTCGCCTCCCGAGTAGCCGGTGACAGGGAGGATGTAGAAGTTCATGGGGTGAGAGAGGTCGTACCACTCGCTCCCTCCCGCAGGTCGGAACTGCCAGCCGTAGGAGACGACGTCGACGGGCTCGTCGACGAGCCAGAACTCGACGGTGCTCGTCGCGACCGCCTCCGTGCTCGTCGCGGCCGTCGCGAAGTCGCCCGCGGCGTGTGCGGGCGCGGGCGCGGCGAGAAGCGGTGCCGCCACGAGGGCGGCGCAGAGCAGCACGGCGGCGAGCAGTCGGGTCACACGCTGAATATACCGGACCCAAGAGTCCACTTAAGCTAGCGTCGCGCCGCGATCCCCAGCTCGATGAGCTCGGTGATGAGCTCGGGATACGTCATGCCGCTCGCCTGCCAGCAACTCGGGAACATCGAGATGGGCGTGAACCCGGGCATCGTGTTGATCTCGTTGACGACGAACCCCGTGTCGGCGAGGAAGAAGTCGACGCGCGCGAGCCCCGCTCCCCCGATCGCCTCGAAGGCGCGTGCGGCGATGCGCTGCATCTCGCGCAGCTCGCCGTCGTGAAGGGATGCCGGGCAGATGAGCTGCACGGCATCCGGATCGAGGTACTTGGCCTCGAAGTCGTAGAACTCGCGCCCCGTTACGACGATCTCGCCCGCGACGCTCACGCGCGGCTCCCCGCCGTCGCGCCCCTCGAGCACGGCGCACTCGACCTCGCGTCCGACGACCGCCGCCTCGACGAGAACCGTCGCATCCTCGGCGAACGCCGTCTCGACCGCCGCGTCGAGCCCCGCCCAGTCGCCGACCTTCGTGACGCCGACCGACGAGCCGGCGCGTGAAGGCTTGACGAACACCGGAAGCCCGAGCGACCGGATGCGGCGCTCCGCGAGTTCGCGTTGCGCGTCCCAGCGCCCGCGGGTGAGGGCGACCCATGGCGCGACCTCGATGCCCGCGGCGGCGAGCACCGACTTGGTCATGTGCTTGTCCATCGCGAGGGCCGAGGCCAGCACGCCGTTGCCCACGTAGGGCAGATCGAGCAGCTCGAGCTCGCCCTGCACCGTGCCGTCCTCGCCGAAGCGGCCATGCAGGATCGGGAAGACGACGTCGATGCGCCCGAGCGACGACTCGGCGCCGTCCGTGCCGACGAGTGTGAGCTCGCGCGAGCCAGCCGCATCCGGGAGCCGCACGCGAGTGCCGTTGTCGACGACCTCGGGCAGCTCAGCGCGCAAGGCGAAGAGCGCGGGATCGTCGGGCTGGAGCGTCCAGGCGCCCGTGCGGGTGATGCCGATCGGCACGACCTCGAAGCGCTCGCGGTCGATCGCCGAGAGCACGCCCGCGGCCGTCGCGCACGAGATGCCGTGCTCGCTCGAACGGCCGCCGAACAGCAGCGCGACGCGGATCATGCGGCCTCCAGGCGGGGGACGGCCCGGGTCATTCGCCCTGCGGCACGTCGGTGTCGGTCGTGAGGTGCGGGGCGATGTCCCGCGGGTCAAGCGTACCCGCCAGCACCTCGGCCACTTGGCTCACGATCGGCATCTCGACACCGCGCTCGGCAGCGAGCTCGAGGATGGGCGCGACCGACGAGATGCCCTCGGCGGTCTGATTCATCTGGGCGATGACTTCGTGGTAGTCGTAGCCCTGCCCGAGCAGGCGACCCGCCGTGTTGTTGCGCGAGAGCGGCGACTCGCACGTCGCGATGAGATCGCCGAGGCCCGCGAGCCCGCTCATCGTCTCGGGCAGCGCACCGAAGGCGACCGCGAAGTCGGTCATCTCGACGAGGCCGCGCGTGATGATCGAGGCCTTCGTGTTCTCGCCGTAGCCGACGCCGTCGACGATGCCGATCGCGACCGCGATGAGGTTCTTGAGCACGCCGCCGAACTCGGTGCCGATGACATCCGTGTTGACGAACGAGCGGAAGTAGGGGTTGCGCGCGGCGAGAGCGACCTCGGATGCCGTCTCGAGGCTCGACGACGACACGACGGCCGCCGTGGGCTGCTGCTTCGCGATCTCGAGCGCGAGGTTGGGGCCGGAGACGACCGCGATGCGCTCGGGCGCGATGTCGAGCTCCTGCTGGATGACCTCGCTCATGCGCAGGCCCGTGCCCTTCTCGACGCCCTTCATGAGCGACACGACGGGCACCTCGGCGGGGATGAGCTCGCGCACGATGCGCAGGTTCTCGCGCAGCGACTGGCTCGGCACCGAGAGGTACACCTGCTGCGCACTCTCGAGCACCTCGGGCAGTCGCGTCGAGGCCGCGATGCCGAGCGGGAGGTTGATGCCGGGCAGGTAGTCGGAGTTGCGGTGCGACTGCATGATCTCGCGCGCCACCTCGGGGCGGCGCGCCCAGATCGCGACCCGCGATCCGCCGTCGGCGAGGATCTTCGCGAATGTCGTGCCCCACGATCCGGCACCGAGCACGGCCACGCGCCGCGGCTCGGCGCCCTCGTCGGAACTCACTCTCCCATTCTCGCGCATCCGCATGCCCGCCCTCGTACTCCCGCCAAACGCTGCAGCGCTTGGTGCCGCGCGGCAGGAATACCCGGCGCTCGACGCCGACCGCTACAGCGTTTGACACCTACCCGGGGGCCGGATGGGGCGGGGGGCCGTGTCAGGAGGAGAAGCGGCCGGTCTCGGTCTGGCCGTGCGCCGCGGGGTTCCAGCGCTCGAGCGGCGCCTGCTCGCCGCGCAGCTGCTCGAGCAGCCGGGTGATCTCGACCATGACGGCTTCGGTCGCCTCGGCGAGCAGCTCATGCGTCACGGGCTTGCCGCGCCACCGCGAGAGGTCGACGGGGTCGCCGATGATCGCTTCGACCGTCTTGCGCGGGAAGAGGCTGATCCTCTTCGAGTAGCGCGGCAGGATCTGCTGCACGCCCCAGTGCGCCATGGGGATGAGCGGCACGTCGTGCTCGAGCGCCATCCGCACGGCGCCCGACTTGCCGCGCATGGGCCACAGCTCGGGCTCGCGCGTGAGGGTGCCCTCGGGGTAGATGATGACCGCGAGCCCGTCGCCCACGAGGTCGGCCGCAGCCGCGAGGGGCTGCCCGGTCTGGGCGCTGCCGCGTCGTTCGACGGGGATCTGCCCCGTCGCGCGCAGGATCGGTCCGACGACGGGCACGCGGAAGAGACTCGCCTTCGCGAGGAAGCGCGGAACGCGCCCGAGCTTCCAGACCAGGTAGCCCGTCGTGACGGGATCGAGGTTCGAGTAGTGGTTGGGCGAGAGCACGAAGGCCCCCTCGCGCGGCAGCTTCTCGCCGTCGCGGATGCGGAAGCGCGCGAGCAGCAGCAGAAACGGGATGACGAGCCCCGCGAGCACGCGCCAGCCGAGGGTCTTCTCCCGCTTCCGGCGCGGACGCGCGGCCGCGCCCATCAGGCGAGCGTGAACTCGGCGCCGAGCTGACCGAGCTTCTCGACGAAACGCTCGTACCCGCGCGCGATGATGCCGACGTTCGACACCGTCGAGCGCCCCTCGGCGGTCAGCGCCGCGATGAGGTAGCTGAAGCCGCCGCGCAGGTCGGGCACGTTGACGTCGGCGCCGCGCAGGGGCGTGGGGCCCGTGATGACGGCGACCTGTTCGAGCGGACGACGCGGCACGCGCCAGTCGGGCGACTCGAGGCCGTGCTCGTGTACGACGATGTCGGCCCCCATCTCGATGAGCGCCTTCGTGAAGCCGAGCCGGTTCTCGTACACCGTCTCGCGCACCATCGACGTGCCCGGGGCTTGCGTGAGCGCCACGATGAGCGGCTGCTGCCAGTCGGTCATGAAGCCGGGGTGCACATCCGTCTCGACGACGACCGGCTTGAGCTCGCCGGCGCGGAAGAAGCGGATGCCGTCCTCGCGGACGTCGAAGCCGCCGCCCGCCTTGCGGAAGACGTTGAGGAAGGTCATCATCTCCTGCTGCTGCGCGCCGCCTACGAACACGTCGCCGTCGGTCGCGAGCGCCGCGGACGCCCAGCTCGCGACCTCGTTGCGGTCGAAGATCGCGCGGTGCGTGTAGCCCTCGAGCTTGTCGACGCCCTCGATGAAGATCGTGCGGTTCGGCTCGACCGAGATGATCGCGCCCATCTTCTGCAAGATCGCGATGAGGTCCATGATCTCGGGCTCGATCGCGGCGTTCTTGAGCTCGGTGACGCCCTTCGCGCGCACGCCCGTGAGCAGCACCTGCTCGGTCGCGCCGACGCTCGGGTACGGCAGCTCGATCTTCGCGCCCGTGAGACCGTCGGGGGCCGTGATGCGGATGCCCTCGTAGCTCTTGTCGACGATCGCCCCGAAGGCGCGCAGCGCGTCCATGTGGAAGTCGATCGGGCGGTCGCCGATGCGGCATCCGCCGAGGTCGGGGATGAGCGCCTCGCCGAGGCGGTGCAGGAGCGGACCGCAGAACAGGATCGGGATGCGCGACGAGCCCGCGAGCGCGTCGATCTGCGCGAAGTGCGCCTTCTCGACGTTGGCGGGGTCGAGCAGGAGCTCGCCCTCGGCCGGCTGCGTGACGCCGACGCCGTACGCGCCGAGCATGCGCGTGACGACCTCGACGTCGCTGATCTCGGGGACGCTCTGCAGGAGGCTCGGGCTGTCGCCGAGCAGCGCCGCGACCATCGCCTTGGTGGCGAGGTTCTTGGCGCCGCGCACCTCGATGCGGCCGACGAGCGGCTTGCCGCCGTTGATGACGATGCTGTCGGACGTGAGTCCCACCCGCGCACCGGCCTTCGCCGCGTCGCGCGCGAGGTTCATCGCGACTGAATCCAAGATCACTACCTAGTCATGTGGGGCCCTCAGGCCGAGCGAATGGGGAGAGTCCGGGGCCGCCAGCTCTCGCGGGTGGCCTCGAACTCGGTGATCCGCGCTTCGTCGCGCAGCGTGAGGCCGATGTCGTCGAGCCCCTCCAGCAGTCGCCACCGAGTGTAATCGTCGATCTCGAACGGAACTGTGAGCTCGCCCACCGTCACCGTCTTCTCAACGAGGTCGACCGTCGCGTTCATTCCCGGCTGCGCCTCGAGGAGCTCCCACAGCTTCTCGACCGTCTCCTCCGGCACCGTGCCCGCGAGCAGGCCCTGCTTGCCCGAGTTGCCGCGGAAGATGTCCGCGAAGCGGGGCGAGATGACGGCCCGGAAGCCGAAGTCGCGCAGCGCCCACACGGCGTGCTCGCGACTCGAGCCGGTGCCGAAGTCGGGGCCCGCGATGAGGATCTTCGCGCCCTGGTAGGCGGGCTGGTTGAGGATGAAGTCCGGGTCCTGGCGCCACTGGAAGAACAGGGCGTCGTCGAAGCCCGTCTTCGTCACGCGCTTGAGGAACTGCGCGGGGATGATCTGGTCGGTGTCGACGTTGGAGCGGCGGAACGGGACGGCGACGCCCTCGATCACGGTGATCTTGTCCATCAGCGCGCCACCTCCTCGACACGCACGCTATCGGGTGCGTTCTCCAGATCCCACGGGCTTGACAGGGTGCCGCGGATCGCGGTCGCGGCGGCGACGAGCGGCGACACGAGGTGCGTGCGTCCGCCCTTGCCCTGACGGCCCTCGAAGTTGCGGTTCGAGGTGGAGGCGCAGCGCTCCCCGGGTGCGAGCTGGTCGGGGTTCATGCCGAGGCACATCGAGCACCCGGCGAAGCGCCACTCGGCGCCGAACTCCTCGACGATCTTGTCGATGCCCTCGGCCTCGGCCTGCAGGCGCACGCGCGCCGAGCCGGGCACGACCATGACGCGCACGTTGTCGGCCTTCTTGCGCCCCTTGATGATGGAGGCGAAGGCGCGCAGGTCCTCGATGCGCGAGTTGGTGCAGGAGCCCATGAAGACCGCGTCGACCGCGATCTCCTTCATGGGGGTGCCGGGCGTGAGGTCCATGTACTCGAGGGCGCGCTCGGCGGCGGCGCGCTCGTTGTGGTCGGCGATCGTCGCGGGGTCGGGCACGGTCTCGGAGAGCGAGACGCCCTGACCGGGGTTGGTGCCCCACGTCACGAAGGGCTCGAGCTCGTTCGCGTCGAGGAAGACCTCGGCGTCGAAGACGGCGCCCTCGTCCGTCGCGAGCGTCTTCCAGTACGCGACCGCGGCATCCCAGTCCTCGCCCTGCGGCGCGTGGGGGCGGCCCTTGACGTAGGCGAACGTCGTCTCGTCGGGCGCGACCATGCCGGCGCGCGCGCCCGCTTCGATCGACATGTTGCAGATCGTCATGCGGCCCTCCATCGAGAGGGAGCGGATGGCGCTGCCGCGGTACTCGAGCACGTAGCCCTGGCCGCCGCCCGTGCCGATCTTCGCGATCACGGCGAGGATGATGTCCTTCGCCGTGACGCCGGGGCGCAGCTCGCCCTCGACCGTGATCGCCATCGTCTTGAAGGGCTTGAGCGGCAGGGTCTGGGTCGCGAGCACGTGCTCGACCTCGCTCGTGCCGATGCCGAACGCCATGGCGCCGAACGCTCCGTGCGTGCTCGTGTGCGAGTCGCCGCACACGACCGTGATGCCCGGCATCGTGAGGCCGAGCTGGGGCCCGACGACGTGCACGATGCCCTGCTCGACGTCGCCGAGGGAGTGCAGGCGGATGCCGAACTCCTCGGCGTTGCGCCGCAGCGTCTCGATCTGCGTGCGGCTCGTGAGGTCGGCGATGGGCTTGTCGATGCCGATCGTCGGGGTGTTGTGGTCCTCGGTCGCGATCGTGAGGTCGGGCCGGCGCACGAGGCGTCCCGCCTGGCGGAGGCCGTCGAAGGCCTGCGGGCTCGTGACCTCGTGCACGAGGTGCAAGTCGATGTAGATGAGGTCGGGCTCGCCGTTCTCGCCCTTGGCGACGAGGTGCGATTCCCACACCTTCTCTGCGAGAGTGCGGGGGCGATCGGGGATGCTGTCGGCGGTCGGAGCCGCCTCGGTCGCGATGCTCATGGCTGTACTGGTTCCTTCATCGGTCTGGGTCGGCCGCTGTGCCCTCGGGGACGGGCGGACTCCGCGACGAGGGGGCCGGGGGCTAGGCCTCGTCGCGGCGACGAAGGAGGAGACGCCGAGCGAGCATCCCCTGAGAATAGCACCGGCCGCTGGAAGTCACCGGCGCACGGTCAGCACGTAGTCGCCGAGCTCGATCGAGGCGCCCGCGGGCACGTGCACGCGGCGACCGGGCACGGCCTCGGTGACATCCGCGCCGTTGACGACCCACACGCCGTTGGTCGAGTTGAGGTCGTGCACCCACAGCCCCGACTCGTCGACCTCGAAGGCGGCGTGGGTCTTCGACACCGACTGGGTCGTGTCGGTGACCGCGAGAAGCTGCGCATCGGGCCACGCGCCGAAGGGCGCGGGGTTGCGTCCGAGCAGCACGACGCCGCGCACGGGCGCTTCCGTGCCGTCGGCGAGCACGAGCGTCCACGATGCGGCCGGGGCGGATGCCGCGGCCGCGGGGGCGGATGCTGCGGCGGTTGGCGCGGGCGCCGGGGGCGGTGGAGGTGTCGGCGACGGTCCAGGTGCGATGGGTGTAGCGACGGGCTGGGCGGCGGGCGGAACGACAGGCGGCTCGACGACGGGCGGCTCGACGGGCGCAGCGACGGCCGCATCCGGCGGGGGCACTGGCATCCCCGGCACCGTGGGGACGAAGACGATGTCGTCGCGCTCCGTGCGCGGGCGCTCGGGTTTGGGCACGGCCTTGAGCGTGCTCGCGTCGAAGATGCCCGGCGGCAGCGTGATGAAGCCGTCGTCGTCGGTGTCCGCCATCCTCGCCTCCCGTCAGACGCATCCGTCCGTCACGAGAGTAGCCGAGGCGGTCACACGGCCGCGTGCTCCTCGGATGCCGAGGCGCCCTGCGGCTCGGGGTGCTCCCACCGCGTCACGCGCATGATCGCGTCGAAGAATTGCAGGAGCTGCTCCTGGAGCGGCGCCATCGACGTCGAGAAGCTCACGAGCATGACGCGCTTCGTGCGCGGTACCGCGACCCAGTAGTCGACGACGAGCGTCTCGATCGTTCCCGTGTCGGAGCCGGATCCCACGTCGACCACGCGCACGCGGTGCAGTCTCGTCGCTCTCGTCTCAGGGAGGTCGAGGCGGATGCGGTCGGCAGGATCACCCGGGTCGGCGTGCTCCGCGTGCGCGACGTGTTCGATCCCGCGCTCGAGGATGTCGAGCACGCGGTCGGGGTCGGTGCCGATCGCGGGCGTCATGCCGACCTCGGGGAGGTACACGGCGAACGAGATCGGCAGCGGCACGCCGTCGAGGATGTTCACGGCGATGAACATGCTCTGCCCGCCGGCACGAATGGCGGCGTCGATCGCCTCGGTCAGCTCGCGCGTGATCCGCTGGCGCAGCAGCACGCGGTCGTCTTGCGGCCCGATCCGATGCCGCACGAGCCGGTGCGCGGAGGCGACGGCGGCATCCCGGTCGTGCAGCTCGACGGCCCACCAGTCACCCGGCAGTCGAAATCGCAGTGTGGGCAATCCCTCGTCGGTGGTCGTCACCGCTTCTCCCACGGCCCGAACGCCGCATCCAGCTCATCGGACGACAGGGTGACGCGATCGTTGATGACCGTGCCCGGCAGTTCGAGCAGAGGTTTCACGTTGTCGAGCGGGAGCCGACCGACATTGATGTTGACGTCGTCGGGGCGAGGTGCTTTCGCGACGTCGAGGATGATGCCGCTCGGGCGGGAGGGGCTCGCGTGGAAGGCCGCGTCGAGAGCCGCCTCGATCGAGTCCGCGATCGCGGCATCCGAGGTATCGCTGACGTAGATGCGCAAGGCGACCCCTCGCCCACCCGGTCCGCTCGAGAAGCTCAAGTACGTGTCGGTGATGTTCGGGTCGGCCGCGAGCACGGCACCCGGAATCGCCTCCTCGAACGAGTCCTGACTCGCGCAGCCGATGAGGGCGAGTGGTGCGAGCAAGAGCCCGCCGACGGCAGAGGCGATGCGGTTCGTGTTGTTCATGCGATAGCCAGATCCGTTTCTTGGAACTCGAACTTGTAGGAGTACTCCGTCGCGGAGAAGAACATCGCCTGCTCGTCGATGATCTGCTGCACGCGCGGATCGACGTTCGGGCCGGAGGTCGTCATGCGCGCGGTGTCACCGTACTTCTCCGCGGCGTGAGGATAGCCACTGCCCGTGCTCGCCTCGTTGACGGTGACCCAATTCGGGCCCTGGTGAGGAGGAGTGCCGTCGAGGCGAGGCACGTGGTCACCGTCGTGCTGGAAGGCGAGCACGGCGACGTCGTCGGGGATCGGCATGTGGTCGATGGGCGCCCCCGCCACGGTGATGGCGCGCACGTTGAAGCCGGATGCCGGGTCGGAGGCGATGGCGCCCGCGAGGATGCCGCCCTGGCTCCAGCCGATGAGCATGACCGAATCGTCCGGTCCGATGCCCGCGTCATGCATGGCTTGCAGCACCGCGCGCTCATAGGCGGCCTGCTGGCTGGGCGTCATGATGAGCGCGAGGTTCGACCCGAGGTCGTTGACCCCTCCGTGATCACCCCCCGGGATCTGCCAGTCCTGCGTGCTCGGGAGGGTCACGCGCCAGATCGGGTTGCCGTTCTCGTCGAGGGCGGGGGTGCCGTCGGGGTTCATGACCTGCACGACCTCGACGACCGTCGAGTCCTCTCCGCCCTCCACGTCGAGGGCGCCGTTGTTGTCGAAGAGGTACTCGTAGGGGTTGACGTCGTCGCGCTTGACGAGGGTCCCACCCGTCGGATGCACAGGCACGACCTCGGGAGTCGGCGTGAGCGCCTCCTTGGCGAGGAGCAGATAGACGGCGGGGAAGATGATGGGGATCACCACGATGAGCACGCCGACGAGCGCCTCGACCAGCAGGTCGAGGGTGATCGCCCCGGTGCTGAGCAGCACGAGCAGCAGGGGCAGGAACGTCAGCACGAGAGCGAGCACGATGACGATCGCGATGACCGCGACCACGAGCAGGATGACGAGCGTGAGCACGGTGTCGAGGATCTTCGCGACCCACTCCCCGACCGCCGCGAGGAACCCGCCGATGTCGTCGAGAACGGCCCCCACGCGATCGAGGAACGAGTCGTTGAGCGCCTCGAGGGCCGGGCGGATGCGGGCGGCCGCCGCGCGTGCGGCCTCGTCCCAGTCGCGCTCAGCCTCGAGCGCAGCGGCCTCCGCCGCGTGGAGATGGCTCTCGGCCGCGGAGAGCTCGCTCGAGAGGTAGGCACGGCGGCGCGCCAGATCGGCCTCCTCCTCGGGGTCGGGCAGCGACATCATCATGCGCAGCCGACGCTCGTCGATCTCGGCGATCTCCTGCCGGTAGTAGCTCACCTGCCGCTGCGCGTCATCGTGCCGCGCGACAGCGTCGCGGTGCCGCCCCTGCACGTCGGCGAGCTTGACGGCGAATTCGCTCACCGCATCCGCCGTCTCGCTGTACCGCGGTTCGACGCGGCGCAGTGCGCCCGCGGCTTCGCGCGTGCGACCTCGGATGCTGTCGGCCGCCTCGCCGATCGAGGCGTCGTCTTCGGCGATGCGCTCGAGCTCGCGCGCGAGCTCGAGGATGAGCTCGCCCGTGCGATCGACGGATGCCGAGCCGCTGCGCAGCACGGCGGCGTCGCCGGGGATCGTCGCGCGCATCAGCTGGACCCGTCCTCGTTCGCGACCTCGAGGAAGTGCCGCGCGCGCGAGGCGAGGTCGCCGTCGAGCTCGTCGAAGGTGTCGGCGATCGCCGTGAGGGAGTCACGCAGGAACGCCAGCTCCTCGAGCAGTTCCTCGCGATGCACCGACCACGCGTCGCGGAAGTCGGCAAGCGCTCCGCGCAGCTCATCGTGCCCGGCCGCGTCCGGCAGGCCGCGCGAGTCGTCGCCTGCTCCGTCGAGCCGGTTGGACACACGGCCGATGCGACCGCTCGCGACACGGAGGCCGCCGAGATCGAAACGCAGGTCGCTCATGATCCTCCTGTCGTGGCACCGAACGGCGTCCGGGATGTGGTCAGGCTAGCGCGAAGCCGAGCGAGCCTCGATGGGGACCGCTCCCCGCGCTCGAACGCGGGCCTAGCATCGAACGGTGACCGGCATCCGCTCGCCCAGGCCCGAACGCGACGACCGCGCGCTCACGACGTCGATCGCGATCATCTCGGCGCTCGCGGTCGTGTGCGCGGCGGTGCCGCTTCTGCTGCTCGATCCGCGCGCCAACGACGGTGCGGCGGTGCTCGTGGGGATCTTCGGCATCCCGATGATCGCGAGCGCGATCGCGATCGAGGTGCTGCGTCGTCGCGTCACCGCGGGCGGCCGCCCGAGCCGCGCGATCCTGTGGTGGCTGCTCGTGGTCATGCCGCTCGGGATCATCCTGTTGTTCATCCCGAGCCTCGTGCGCGAACCCGAGTACTTCGAGGCCGAGACCTTCTGGGGAGCCGTCGGCGCCGTCGCCCTCATGCTGCTGTTCGTCGCGCTGGGCATGCTCCTGGGTGCTCTCGTCTGGTTCTTCCTGCTCTTCCCGCTGGCGGCGATCGTCGACATCGTCGCGTCGATCGTCCGTGGGGAGAAGGTGAGCCCGGCGCGATTCGTGATGCCCGTGCTGCTGCTCGTGCTCGCGGCGCTCTGTCTCGTGGGCGCGGCGTCGCTCGACGACCTGCTGCCGGGACGCACGGCAGGTGGCCAGATCATCGCCGCGATCCTCGGCATCCCCGGTTCGTACACCGTGACGTGGGAGGCGGGGCTGTGGATCGTGCGCGCGATCGTCGTGGCACTCATCGCGTGGGGAGTCGCGTCGGCTCTCGTCGGTCGACGTACGCGGTCACGATCCTGACGCGGATGACGCGGCGATCGGTCAGGGATGACGCTGGATCCGCCTCGTGTCAGCCCGTGTACGGTTCCGCGATCGTCCGGCTGAAGTCGCCGCGGAGGAAACTGCGATCCAGGTGGAGCAGGCCGGTGACCTCCGGCGGGAGCACCTCGCTCCACCGCCCGGGGAGGTTCCAGATCATCGCCCAGCCGCCCAGCTCGCGCACGGGCGCCTCGGTTGTCCGCACCCAGGAGCGGAGGTTGCGCGTCGCCTGTCGATATCGGCGTTCCGCCGGCGACGCGGCCGGCCAGAGGGCGAGGGTTCCCGCCACAGCGACGGTCACGGGCACACCGACGCTCAGCCACGCCAGCGCTGGGGTGCTGACTCCGCCGAGCGCTGCGCCGGTGAGGACACCGCCGCCGGCGAGGACAGCCAGCAGGAACAACAGCGGGCCGAGCCAGGGCATCCGCGGCCTCTCGGTGCCGAACCGGTCGCGCTGCATGTTGACGGCTCGCGAGATCGACGAGGAGACGTTCGCCCGCCACGCAACGTCCTCGCGTTGGACCGTGATCGAATGGCCCGCTTGCGGGAGCGCTCCGAACATCGCGTGCAGGACCACGAGCTCGACGGGATCGACCGCGCCGACCGCGGCGCCGACGGTGAAGCGCCAGACGGGCCCCGATGACGCGGACGTCGCGCGTGAGGCGGGGAGGTGGGGCCCGATCCGTTCTATCCGGAGCACGTCACGCAGCGCCCAGTCGGCGAGCAGGGGCACGAGCACCGCGTGCCGTCCGCGCTCGGATGCCGCGGCGAAGATGAGCGACGCCTCCGGGCGCTCGGGCGACGGGACGGCAGGGCGCAGACGCGTCCCCCAGAGGCTCATGCGCGCGACCGCCGCACCGACGACCGTCGCGGCGAGGACGAGCGCCGCGGCGAGAGCGAGCCAGGTCATGCGGACTGTTCGACGGGAGCGTCGGGCGCGGGCCACCGGATCGTCGACACGACCGCGTCGAAGAGGGCGAGCATCTCCTCCTCGTAGTCGGCGAGCGCGGTCGAGAAGGTCAGCAAGGCGATGCGGTTCGGCTCTCGCGCGGCGAGCCAGTAGTCGGCCTCGACGAACTCGAAGCGCTTCTCCACCTCGCCCTCGACGACATCCGCGACGCGGCGCCACGAGTGCCGAACGGCGTGGATCTCGCCCGCGGGCCCGGTCGTCGCCGAACGCACCTCGGCGTCGGGGTCGCCCCACGTCGCCATGCCACGGTCGAGGAACTGCGTGAGCTCGCCCAGACCGAGGGCGGCGAAGTCCGTCGACTCGATCTCGGGCGTGAAGACCGCGACCCAGGCGGGCAGCGGGATCGTCGGCACGAGCTGGAACGCGACGTAGAAATCGGTCGCGCCGCCCTCCTTCGCGATCTCGGCCGCCTTCTGGAAGCGCCGGCGCAGCTCGGCGCGCGGTTCCACGAGATCGTCCCGGCGCCGCGTCACCTCGTCCAGCACCCGGCGGATCGACCGTTGGATGCTCGCCTCGGAGCGAAGGTTGATGCGACCCCACTTTCCGGGGAGCTCGAAACGGGGCGTAGTGGCCGTCATCCGACTGCCTCCCGTCCGGGCACGAGCGGCCTCTCGCCCGCTGCCACCGCCATGAGGTAGGCGGGCGCGTCGTCGAAGAGGGCGAGGTTCTGCGTGAGGAGCGTGAACTCGACGGCCGTATCGAAACCGGTCGGAAAGTACGCGAGGAAGCAGCGTTCGAGCGCGGGATCCGCGATCCCCTCTCGCTCGGTCGCGAGGCTGAAGTCGTGGCTCAGGATCCCACGACCCTCGGGCAACTGCACCTCTTCGACGATGCGCTTGATGACCTCGACGCGCTCATCTCCCGAGAAGGCCTTGGCGGCCGCGAGGTAGTTGTCGTAGGCCGCCGAGGTCACTCGGCTCAGCCGGATGCTCAGGAGCGCCTGCACGCGTCCGGAATCGGGCTCCAGGATGAGCGCGTGCGACATCCGCGCACCCGGCGCGAGCGAGTGCGCGAGTCGCGCCACGACTCCGAGACCTGCACGCAGCTGACGGGTGGCCTCCTCGTCGAGCGGTCCCACCTCCGCGAGCACTGCATCGACACCGGCCTCCAGGTCGTCGTCACTCCCCGGCAGCCGGAACCACGATCCGGAAAGAGGGACCTGCATGACTCCCTCGTGGATGATGCTCATTCCTCTTCTCCGGGAAGGCCAACCGCACGGTGCTCGCCAGGGAGTTCGCGAAGCTCGACCGGTGCCTGCATCGGATCGACGAGGATCGCGCTCGGAACGCGGTCGGTGTCGCGTCCACCGTAGGCCATCTCGACGGCATGCCGGATGAGTCGCATAGCCTTTGCGCGTTCGCGATCGGTGTTGCCGAGGAACCAGGGGCCCTCGACCGATAGGCGCCGTGGGCGCGTGAGGACCGCTGTCACGCGGCGGGCGAGGTTCGGCTTGAGGAGGTCGTAGCCGAGGAAGTACAGCACTCGGCGCCGGCCCACGACGGCGTCGTTGACCGACAGGAACCGCCCGTCGGGCAGCACGAACTGGTAGGAACCCGGAGGAGCCACGTACCGCGTATGGAACTCGAGATGCGCCATGATCCGCTGCGCATAGTCGTCGAGTGCGGTGGCCGGCAACCGCGTCATCGATGCGCCCCTCTCATGTGGCTGGCACGGCGTACATGTCACCCCACGTCTGGCCGACCTCGCCGAAGCTCTCGATCATGTGGTCCCACGATTCGCCGAAGCTGAACATCTCCGCGACGGGACTGACGGTACCCATGCCGGGCCCGTCCATGAGTCCAGGAATGATCGACGCGCCATTCGAACCGTCCATGCTCCATGCGGGCGACGGCTCGGCGCCCCACGCCGGGCTGCTCGTTCCCAAAGTGAAGTCGAGCCCCTCTTCTGCGATGAACGCGAACGGCGTGGCGAACGCGCTCAAGTAGCCCGTCTGGATGCCGCTCACGGCCATCTCGCCGAGAGTCGCACCGTACCCGCTCACGAGGCCGAGATTGACCATGGCGCCGCGCGTCACGAAGAGCGTCGAAGGGTGTGCGACGGAGCTGAATCCGGTCTTCATGACATTCCCGAGGCTGCCGCTCACACCGAGCTTCGCTGTCACGACTCCCACGACGGCCATGATGCCGTCGGAGATGACGCGCCCGAGGCTTTCGCGGCCCATGGCGAACAGCAGGAGGGAGCACGCGAAGATCGCCACGCCGAGCACTGCCGACAGGGCCGTGAGGGCGAGCGCAAGAGGCCCGAGGGCCGGGAAGAAGATCGAGGCGATCGTCACGATGAGGGCGAGGATGTCGACGATCTTCTTGAGCACCTCGAGCACGTCGCGCAGCGCCTCGATCACGGGGCCGAGGTATTCCGAGACGAGCTCCCACGCGACCTGGAAGTCGCCCGCGATCGCCTCGAAGAAGTTGTCGTTGAGGCCCGCCGCCTCGGCCGCGGCGGAGAGCCCGGCGATCGCGTTGTTGACGGCGGTCTCGAGGCTCTCGACGGCGTTGTTGTAGTTGCTCAGGTACCCCGCGAACCACGAGTCGTATTGCGCCGCCCGCCGCGTGGCCTCCGCGACATCCTCGAGGAACTCGGGGTCTGATCCGCGCGACCAGCGCTCCTGCTCGAGCTCGCGCAAGCGGTGACGCCAGTAGCGACCGTTCGCGTTGTTGGTCTCGATCTGCGTGCGCGCGGCGTCAGCGCGTGACTGCGCGTCGCCCAGCGCGTCGGCGTACGAGCCGAGCGTCGTGCCGGCGCCGGCGTACCGCGTCGCGACCTTGTCGGCCTCCCCGCGGGATTCCTCGGCCTTGTCGCGCACCTCGTCGATCGCGAGGCTGATGGTGACGCCCTCGTTCGCGAGATTGCGCAGTTCGCGTGCCGCGTCGCGCAATGCGGCGGCGGTGTCGTCGAAGGCCTTCGCGTGGGCGCGCACGCGCTCTGCATCGCCATGGAGACGCGCGGGAACCGCGTCATCGCACAGGTAGCACATGGGTCAAACCGCCTGGGGTGCTCGTCCGCCGCCGCCCGAACCGGACGGAGGCGTGGTCAGCCCGGATGCCAGGTCGGTGTCGACCTGCTGGAGCTGTTCCTGGATGTTCTTGATCGAATCGTGTAGCCACTGCAAGCGGTCGCGGATGTCGAGCCGGTGCTTGTCCCACGAGTCGCTGAAGTCGCGCGCGGCGCGCCCGAGTCGCGCATCCCCCACGGCCTGCTGCAGATCCCACGCAGACTCGACGTCGTGGTTCATGACGGTGAGGGCGGTGTTGAGATTGCGCTGCAATTCACCGAGGCGGTCGTAGTCGACCTTCATCTGCTCGCCGGCCATGTGGGTCTCTCTCTATCGGTCGTCGTCGGTCGTCGATCGGGGATGACTGCGGCCGGCCCCCGTGGTGGCGGGAGGCCGGCCGCGTTCGCGGGTCAGCCGCGGATGGCGTTCGCGAGGCCCTCGTCGGTCTGCTGCAGCGCGTCGGCCGCCGAGACCAGGAAGTTCGCGAGCCCGTCGAGACCATCGATCGCCTGCGAGGTGCCCGTGCGGAACTGCTCGAACGAGTCACGGTACGCCGCCGAGGACTGCTCGGCCTGGAAACCGTTCGCCGTGAGCTGGTGCACGAGGTTCGACAGGTCGGTGAGCTTGGTGTGCAGATCGTCCTTGCCGGCCTGCAGACGGCGGGCCGCGTCGCGGAGGTCGTCGTAGGTGACGTTCAGGTTAGCCATGATGCTCCTTCTGTGATTCCCGCGAGGCGCGGGGCCTGTGTCTTCGACTGTATTGAGTTGTCGAGGATGCGTCGATGGGGATGACTCCCCATGACCCGTCCGCCGGAGGGTGACGAGCTACTCCGCGAGCGGCAGCTGCACGCGCATGGCCTTGCCGCGCGCGACGAAGAACCCTCGTCCGGGCGGGAAGTCGGCACGCGAGACGCGCGGCAACGAGGTCTTGAGGATCGTGTCGCCCTCCATCGACTCCGGCTGCAGCAGGAAGCCCGTGCGCGCGGCCTTGACCTCTTGCAGGAGGGGCCACGACGAGCCCCAGCCTCCGCTCTCGTTCTCAGCGATGAGCAAGTGGTCACTGCGCTTGACGGCCTTGATCATCTCGACCATCGCCGAGTCGGCCGAGGTCGAGAGGAAGTCGCCGATCTGCTCGATCACGACGAGGATCTTGTCGCCCGCGGGCGCCTCCGCGACGGTCGCGGCGACCTCCTTCGCGAGCGAGGCGGCATCCTCGACCGTGAGCGCCGTGGCCTCCCACCCGGGCAGCTGGGCGACGACCGAGCGCGGCGAGCCGAAGTAGTAGCGCATGACCTTCGGATGCGCACGCTCGACGGATGCGATGAGCCAGCGCAACGCGTTCGTGCGGCCGGACGCGGGCGGGCCCGCGAGCACCATGACGCCCGAGGGCTCGAAGCCGACGGGAGCGAGCGTGTCGTCGGAGATGCCGAGCGTGGGAAGACCACCCACCTCGGCGGGCAGCGACGACGCGGGGATCTCGGTGCCGAGCGTGCCGACCTCGGCCGCGGGTGCGCGACCCGTGCGAGCGATCGCCTCGGCGAGCGCGCCGAGCGCCTTGGCCTGTTCGGCGACGCCCGGGTCGCCTCCCACGATCGCGAGCTGCGCCTCGGCCCCGTCGATGACGGCGCGGCCGGGAGGCGACGACGGCGAGAGGATGTCGGCGGGCGCGTCGAGCAGCACGTAGCCGCCATCGTCGGCGAGCCGCAGCGCGACGCGGCGCTGGAACGCCGAGGAGATGCCCGTCGGCACGCTTCCGGGACGGTCAGCCGTGATCGCGACGTGCATGCCGAGCCCGCGCCCCTCGGCGAGGATCTGCTGGAACACGCCGTACCACGGCGCCCGCGTCGCCCCGATCTCGAAGTCGTTCTTGAACGACGGGAAGTTGTCGACGAGCAGCAGGATGCGACGCTCCTCAGGCTTGCCGGCGATGCGCCGATAGTCGACGATCGAGCCCGCGTCGACGGCCGTGTAGGCCTCGCTGCGGCGCTCGAGCTCGGCGCGCAGCATCCGCAGGAGTCGCACGACGCGCTCGGGGTCGTCGCCCGAGACGATCGAGCCGACGTGCGGGAGCACCTCGAGCATCCGCAGACCGCCCGTACCAAAATCGAGGCCGTAGACGTCGACGGGGCCGCCGCGCGGCGTGATGCCCGCCGCTGCGGCGAGTGTGCGCAGTGCGACCGTCTTGCCGGCGCCGCCCGCGCCGTAGTACGCGATGTTGCCGTCGACGTCGGGGCGGAAGACGACCTCCTGCTGCTTCTGCAGTTGCGGCAGATCGACGACGCCGAGCACGAGCTCCGCGTCGGTGCGCTGGTGCAGGCGCGTGAGGTCGAAGACGGGCGCGAGCTCGTCGAGCCACGGACGTCGGGGCGCCGGGATGCGGGCCTCAGCCGCCGCTGCGATGAGGTTCGCGACGAGACGCGCCTGATCGGTCGGACCGGGGTCGGCTTGCGTCTCGGCGGATGCCGCCTCGTCGCGCCCCGGAAGCTCCCACACGTGCTCGGCGCCGAAGCGCAGCTCGGCGACCTCGACGCTCGGCGGCGCGGGCGTGTCGCTCGTCCAGCCGCCCGCATAGGCCGACTGGAAGGGAGTCAGCCGTCCGGGACCCGTCTTCGCGATGCCGCGACCCGGGATCGACGGGTCGAAGGTTCCCGCGATCTTGTCGCCCACGACATCCATCGAGTCGGACTCGTCGGCCATGCGCAAGGCGATGCGCAGGTTGGTGTTGGCGCGCAGGTTGTCCTTGATGACGCCCGCGGGGCGCTGCGTCGCCATGATGAGGTGGATGCCGAGCGAGCGCCCGCGCTGCGCGATGTCGACGACGCCGTCGACGAACTCGGGCACCTCCCCCGCGAGCGCTGCGAACTCGTCGATCACGAGCACGAGCGCGGGAGGCGCATCCGGATCGCCGCGCTTCTCGAGGTCGAGCAGATCCTTGGCCTTCTTGCGGTTGAAGAGGTGCTCGCGGTAGTGCAGCTCGGCCCGCAGCGAGGTGAGGGCGCGGCGCACGAGGTGCGGGCTCAAGTCGGTCACGAGGCCCACGCAATGCGGCAGGTGCACGCAATCGGCGAAGGCCGAGCCGCCCTTGTAGTCGACGAAGAGGAACGTCACGCGATCGGGGCTGTACTCGGCCGCCATGCCGAGCACCCAGGCCTGCAGAAACTCGGACTTGCCGGACCCCGTGGTGCCGCCGACGAGCGCGTGCGGTCCCTGCGTGCGCAAGTCGAGATGCATCGCGTCGACGCCCGCCGAACCGACGATCGCGCGGAGCTTGCCCGGACGGCGCCGCACGAGCGGGCCGCCCGAGCGGTCGTGGATCGAGTCGTTCTCGCGCCAGCGGCCGACGGCGGCCGACGGGCTCGTCGCGAGCGAGGGCCCGATGAGCGAGAGCATCATGATCGAGCGCGGCAGATCGCTCGAGTCCTCGACGAGCGCGCCGGCATCCGTCACGGGGGCGAGACGCTTCGCGAACCACAGCGCCTGCTCGCGCGTCACGGGCTCGGTGCGTACGTCGGTGATCGCGTCGCCGAGCCGCACGAGACCCACGCGCGCGCCCTCCGCGTCGATCTCGAGATAGGTGCGCGCGACGGCGGGCAGCTGACGCTTCGTGGGCGAGACCCACACGGGGTACACGCCCGCGTCGGCCGCGCGCTCGGCGATCTGCACGAGGCGTGCCCGGTCGACGGGCGCGTCGTCGGAGATGAGCAGCACGACCGCGGGCGTCGCGGCGGGCGGAGGGGCGACCTCGTCGGCGCCGTCGCCCACGGCGGCACCCGCGACGAGCGCCGACTTCTCGAGCATCTTCGCGCCGCGGATCTCGCGATCCTTCGCACGCGAGGCGATGAGCTCCTCGATCGCCGAGAGCAGCGCGCCCCCCGTGGCCTGGCTGTTGGCGAGGTGCACGGCCTCGAGAGGGCTGTGCGGGGATGCCGTGTGCGGCAGCCACTTGAGCCATTCGAACTCGTTCGTCCAGGTGCTCGACACGACCGCCGCGACGACGAGCTCCGCGGGAGAGTGCAAGCCCGTGAGCTGCACGAGCACGCCGCGCGCGGCATCCGCCGCGAGGGGCTGCGGGCCGGCGATGCCGAGGGCGCCCGAGAAGTAGAGGTTCTCGGTGACGGGCACATCCGCGACGAAGCGGTAGGCGTCCTGCGTCTGCTTGACGCGAGCGACGTACTCGGGAAGCCCCGTGTCCTCTTTCGAGCTCGTCACGCGATTGCGCGACTCCATCGTGCCGAGGCCGAGGTTGACCGAGAGGAACTGCCAGTGCTCGGGGCGGCGTGTCCAGAGGAGCGGTCCGAGTTCGATCGCCTGCTGGTAGACCTCGGCGGTCGACGGGCTCTCGGCGCGGCGGATGGCGCGCTCCTTCTCGGCCTCCTCCGCGAGCGTCCTCTCGAGCTCGGCTGCGCGCGCGTCGAATCGCTCGATGTCGAGCTTGCGCTTGCGCTTGCGCGTCGCGCGCGTCGTGAGCCACGTGCCGATCATGAGCAGGGGCGCGGCCGCCACGAAGATGAGCATCTGCGCGCCGCGCTCCGGGAACAGCAGGAACATCGTGCCGCCGACGAGCACGGGGGCGACGAGCGTGAGCCACGGGAAGGGCTGCGCGTCCTGCTCGACGGGCGGCGCGGGCGCCGCGAACTCCTGCCCCGGGTAGCGCGACTCGACGCGCGGCGAGCGGTTGAACGCGATGGGCCCGGGCGGAGGACCGTCGGATGCCGCTGCCGCGGGTGCCGCGATCGCCGCGCGGAGCACGGTGTCGCCGAGGCGCACGGTGTCGCCGTCCTCGAGATCGATGCGCGTCACGAGGCCGCCGTCGACCTCGAGGCCGTTCGCCGAGTTGAGGTCGACGAGGCGGATGGCGTGGCTGAAGACGTCGACGCGGGCGTGGCGCTTCGACACGAGCGGGTCGCTCAAGGTGAGGTCGCTCACCGTGGCATCGCGGCCGATGAAGGCCGTGCCGGGGGTCACGGGAAACTCGGTGCCGGCATCCGGGCCCTCCACGACGATGAGGCGCGCCGCGGGGACCGCGGCGGCGGGTGCCGCGGCCGTGCCCTCGGGCACGATCGCGATCGACGCGCCCGAGCCGATCGCGGCCTCGGCGATCGCGAAGTCGGTGTCGAGCACGCGCGGCACGGTGCCCCCCGCGTCGGTCACGCTGAGCGTCACGGGCGCGCCGGCTCCGACGCCGAGCTTCGCGAGGTACGGGTCCCGGCCGCGGATGCCGGCGGCGACGTCGCCGACCGTCGCCCCGGCATCCGTCGTGACGACGATGTCGGCCTCGGGTCCCGACTGACGCTGCAAGGTGAGCTTGAGCTTCAACGATCGCTCCTTCGCGGTGCGGTGGTGGTGAGGCGAGCGGCGAGGTCGCGTGCGGCGCGTACGCGATAGCGGCTCAGGAGGCGCGTGCGGCCGGATGCCGACGCGCGCGCGACGTCGACCGCGCCGAGCGCGTGCGTCCACACGGCATCCGCCTCGGCCGCATCGGGCTCGCGATCCGAGAACACGAGCTCGTCGGCTTGCGACGCGAGCACGCGGAGGCGCGGAGGCGCTTGCTGCTCGCTCGCGGGGAACTGCTGCTCGAGTCGCGTCGCGAGCATCGAGCGCGTGAGCTTGGGCGGCACCTGATACCCGAGTTCGGAGTACCGATCGGCGAGCTCCTCCCACGCTCCCGCCGCCTGATCGGCGGGCGTGCCCGTGCGGCGCTTGCGCATGCGGCGCGCCTTGAGGCCCGCGATCACGAGGAGCGGCACGAAGACGATGGCCGCGAGCGCGAGCACGCTGATCCCGATGCCGTACACCCAGCCCGGCAGGGCGAACGGGAGGTCGTCCTCGTCGTCCTCCTGCTGCTCGAGCTCGACGGGTGTCAGCAGATCCTCAGGCTCGTTCTCGGTGCGCGGAGGCTGGCGCACTTGCGGCTGCGGCTCGCTCTGCGGCTTCGGCACCTGGTCTTGCGGGATGTCGGTCTCATCCGGAGTGGGCTCGAAGGCGACCCAGCCGACGCCGTCGAAGGCCACCTCGACCCACGCCGTGACGTCGTCGCCCGTGACCGTGACGGGGCCGCCCGCCTCGGGCACCTCGGGGGCGAAGCCCATGACGACGCGCGCAGGGTAGCCGAGGCTGCGGGCCATGAGGGCGAAGAGCGAGGCGTACTGCTCCTCGTCGCCCACCATCTGGGGGCGCTCGAGCAGCTCGCTCATGCGGTCCGCGCCGTGGCCCGCGCGCGAGGGAGCCGAGTCGGATGCGCGTCCGTGGCTCAGGAAGCCCTGCGTCACGAGCACCTGGCGGATCGCCTCGAGCTGCTCGGCGGGCGAGGTCGCGGTGCCGGCCCACTCTTGCGCCTTCGCGGTCACGGCATCCGGAACGCTCTGCACGGGCGGGAGCTCGACCGACGCCACGGGCACCTCGGCGAGGTCGTCGATGCTCGGCTGCTCTTGCGTCACGGGGTCGACGAGATAGCTGTCGCCCTCCTGCAGACCCGTCGTGAGCACCATGCTGCCGGTCGACGCGTTGTAGCGCAGCTCGTCGGAGAGGTGCGCGGACGGCCCGCCCGTGAGGGCGAAGTCGCGCGGATAGCCGACGCCCGGGACCCACACGTCGCTATAGCCCGAGATCGTCACCTCGACTTCATCGTGCGCGACGGGTGTCACGAGGGGCGCCGGAGGGAGATTGCGCCCGACGAGCTCGTACGAGCCCGAGCCGCCGACCGAGGCATCCGCACCCGTGACGTTCCACAGCTTGCCGGTATAGGAGTCGAGAGTCGCCATCCGGATGCGGTCGCCCGGCTCGAGGCCCGTCACCGTGAAGAGCTCCTCGTCGGTGACCTGCTTCGTGAAGTGCCGGAAGCCCGCGAGCGGACTCGGGTAGTCGAGCGGGTCGAAGGGCGGCTCGATCTCGTCGCGCAGCACGAAGCGCTGATCCTTCGCGGGCGAGAACCAGAATCCCGCTCCCCCGCCCGCGACGACGGCGATCGCGACGACGACTGCCGTACCCACGATCTTGCGCGTGCGCAGAGAGCCGACGGCGCTCGCGGCGACGCCGCCCACGGGGCGACGCCACCCGAGCCACACGAGCAGCAGCACCGCGAACACGGCGCCACGCACGCCCGCCTGATAGGCCTCGGCGGTTCCCATGAGGATGCCGGTGAGGTAGAGCGCGAGGGCCGGCAGGAGAGCGATCGCGAAGCGCCAGGCCGCGCGCGGTCGTCTCGCGAGCCAACGCGTCGCGAGGAGCGTCGAGACGAGGGCGACGAGCCAGCTCGCGGCGAACGGCACGACGGCGATGTAGGCGGGCGCCCCGACGGGCGTCGAGAGGGTCAAGAGGTCGGCCCAGCCGTACACGGTTCCGATCGCGAGACTCGAGAGCGACTGCAGCGTCGGCGCGACGCCCGCGATCGTCTGGCTCGGCACCGCGACCGCGGGACCCACGACGAAGTATCCGACGACCGCGACGGCGAGGGTCAGAAGCGCGCCGAAGCGCAGCATCGTCGTGAGCACGCCCGTCACGGCGCCCAGCACGAGACCGCCGAGTCCGGCGAGCAGGAAGCTGTAGCCGCCGTAGGAGGGCGCGAAGCCCAGCACGCCGAGCAGGGCCAGCACGAGCAGCACCCCGACGTCGACCCACGTGCGTGCCGAGGGCACAGCGAGTCCGGGCCGCGCGCCCGTCGCCGACGCGGGCGTCGCGGCGGGTGTCTGAACGGATGCGGCGGTCACGAGCTCAGCCCCCGGAAGAGGCCGGGCAGATCGTCGAGGCGCCCGAGCGTGAACATGAGCGTGCCGCCCGCCGAGCCCATGCGCGCTTGCGCCCCGCTCTCGACGATGACGCCGATGTGGCTCGTGTCGGGCCCGAAAAGGGTTCGCACCGTGCGGATGTCGCCCGCCGTCATGGGCGACCCCCCGACCGTCACGACGACGCTCGGCGCGGGAAGCCGCCGCGTTCGTTCGCGCACGAGCTCGCGCAGCGATGCGTAGCCCCCCGTGTCCCCGAACTCAAGCCGGCACGAGGAGTCGAGCATCGAGGTGACCGAGCGCGTGCGCCACGCGCCGCGTTCGCTCACGACGTCGAGCTGGGTGCCGTCGCGGATCACCTGAGCCGCGATCGACGCGCCGGCCGACACCGCGAGCTCGAACTCGTCCTCGTCCGCGTAGAAGCGCGCCGCGGTCGGCACGACGACGATGATCTGCGAGCGCCTCGTCTCCTGGAACTGCCGCACCATGAGCTGGCCGATGCGCGCCGAGGTGCGCCAGTGCACGTAGCGCCGGTCGTCACCGGGCACGTAAGGCCGCAGGGCGTGGAAGGCGAGGTCGTTGTTGGTGATCTTCGACGACACCTGCCCCTCGAGGTCGCGCACGAGCCCCGCTGCGGAGGAGACGAGTCGCACCGTCTTGGGGTGCACGAAGAGGTCGACGGGCTCCGCCCATTTCACGGCGCGCCGCAGGAGTCCGAGCTGGTCGCCGCGGATCGACTCTGCCGGCCCCGCGACGATCACCGCGCGTCGGTTCGTCGGCACCTGGAAGAGCTCCTCCTGCTCTTGCTTGGGCGTCATGGTGGGCAGCTGGAACTCGGCGACGCCCTTGCCCACGGGGAGCTCCATCCGGGTCGGCGGGAGCTTGCGCGAGCCGGTGTTCGTGACGACCATGCGGCCCATCGCGCGCTCCCCCACGACGACACGGCGCGGGTTGAGCTCGATGAGCACGCCGTAGCTCGCCCTGCCGACGAGGAAGAACGCCGATGCGACGACCGCGGCGAGCAGCACGAAACCGAGGAAGGTGAACTCCTGCCAGCCGAAGACGGCGCTCAGCACCAGGGCGAGCACGCCGAGGCCGAGCGCGATCCAGCCGACGGGGGTGACGACGCGCAGGACGGGCCCCACGACGCGCCATACGGCGCGCGCGACGGGAGCGAGCACGTTGCGCACGCCGGTCACCGCGCGGCGCAAGCGCTCACCCGCGGGCCGCACGAGCGCCGATGCGGTCTCGAGAGGGGCTGCCGTCATGATCAGGCGGCGCGGTACGCGGGCGGCTCGATGTCGACGAGGATGCGCGAGACGACGTCCTCCGCGGTGACCCCCGCGAAATCCGACTCGGGATCGATCACGAGACGGTGCGCGAGCACGGGGACCGCGAGCTCCCGGATGTCGTCGGGGATCACGTAGGTGCGTCCCGCGGCGATCGCCCACGTCTTGACGGCGCGCGCGAGGGCCATGGCACCGCGCATGCTCACGCCGAGCACGACATCCCGATGCTTGCGCGTCGCGTCGACGATGTCGGAGAGGTACTGCATGACGGCCTCGTCGACGTGCACCTCCGACGCGAGCGCGGCCATCGCCACGATCGACTCGGGCTTGATGATGGGCGAGACGAGCGACGCACGGGCGCGCGTCGAGGAGTCCATGAGCAGGCCGACGGCCGTCTTGGCATCCGGATAGCCGAGGCTCGTCTTGATGAGGAAGCGGTCGAGCTGCGCCTCGGGCAGCTTGTAGGTGCCCGCCTGCTCGACGGGGTTCTGGGTCGCGATCACGAGGAAGGGCGCGCCGACCGCGTGTCCCTCGCCGTCGACCGTCACGATGCCCTCCTCCATGACCTCGAGAAGCGCCGACTGCGTCTTGGGGGATGCGCGGTTGATCTCGTCGGCGAGCACGATCGAGGCGAAGATCGGCCCGGGGTGGAACTGGAAGCGGCCCTTCGACTGGTCGTAGATCTGCACGCCCGTGACGTCGGAGGGCAGCAGGTCGGGCGTGAACTGGATGCGGCTCGTCGTGCCGTCGAGCGTGTTGGCGAGCGATTTCGCGAGCACCGTCTTCCCCGTTCCGGGGTAGTCCTCGAGCAGCACGTGGCCGTCCGACACGAGGGCCGTGAGCACGAGCTTGATGACGTGGTCCTTGCCGACGATGGCCTTGTCGACGTTCGCGACGAGCTTCTGGAAGGCGTCGGCGAACCAAGTCGCCTGCTCCTGGGTGACGGGCATGTGTCTCTCTATCTCTCTTCGACTCGAGGGCGTGTCACGGGGTCGGCGCTCAGTAGAACGGTCCGTTGTTGCGGAAGCTGTCCCACTCGGCGGAGCTGTACCAGCGCGAGGTGAGCGTGCCATCCGGTCCGCCCGTAGCGACGACGCGCACCGACCTTCCACCGGTCGACGCCTGGTAGGACTGCGTGAGGTGGGTGCCCGATCCCGGCATCGAGGTCGTGCTCGAGCTGCCGCTGCCCTCCACCTGGATCACCACGTTGTAGGTGCCGCTCGTGTCGTTGAAGCGCACGGCCACCTGCTTGCAGGCATAGTTTCCGTTGGTGCACGTCCAGGTGCGCGAGCTCGTCCCCACGATCTCGACGCTCGGGTTCCGCGGCTGCGGCTGGATTGTCGCGCTCGAGGTGTTCGATGAGGAGCCCGGGCCCGACTTGTTGACAGCCTGAACGATGAGCGAGTAGGTGCCCGCCCCGAGCCCCGACCGGGAGTAGCTGAGCGCGGTGCCCACGTTCGTCCAGTTGGAGCCGCCGTTCGTGCTCACGCGGTAGCTGATGTTCGCGCCCCCGCCCGGGGATGCGGTCACGGCGCCCCAGCTCCACGTGATCGCCCCGTTCGGTGCGTAAGCCGAGGTGACTCGCGCCGAGACCGACGGGCTGGCGGGCGCACCCTGCTTCGTGATGGCGATCGCGGGCGAGGTGCCCGTGGCCCCTTGCTTGTTACCCGAGTTCACGGCATAGACGGCGAGCGTGTACGAGCCGGCGGCGAGGCCCGAGATCGTGCCCGTCGAGGTGCCCGTCGTCGTGCCCGACTTGCCCGAGACCGGGCTGCCACCCCGCAACAGCTGCCAGTGGAAGGTCACCGAGCCGCCGTTCGCGTTCACGTCGCCCCAACTGCCCGTGAGCGCGCCGCTGTCGCTCGTGCCTGTCCACTGGTCGCCGTACGCGAGGGTCACGTTCTGCGGCGTGCCCGGCGTGCCGTACGGGATCACGGCATCCGACCACGCCGACCACGCGCCGGGGCCGTGCACATTGACGGCGCGCACCGAGAACTGGTAGCTCGTGCCGTTCGTGAGGCCCGTGATGGTGCACGAGGGTGGCGCGCAGTTGGTCGGCATCGTCGCCGTGGGCGTCGAGCGCACCTCGTAGGAGGTGATCTCCTTGCCATTGGAGGCGGGCGCCTGGAAGCCGATCTGCACGGTGCCCTCGTCGCCTTGCGCCGGCACCGTCGGCTTCTGCGGCTGGTCGGGCACGTCGCTCACGATGACCGTGATCGTGCCGCTCACTTCGCGATCGGGGTCCTCCGTCGCATCCTGGATCGTGTAGACGACGACGATCGTGCCGGCCTTGAGAGCGGGGTTGGGCGTGATGCGCACCGTATCGTCGGTGAACGCCACGTCGGCGGGCTCACCCGTGTTCTGCACCTCGGCGCCCACGATCGTGAGCGGCTCGCCCGTCGACGCGTAGGGGTTCGAGTCGTTGACGAGCGGACTCGCGACGACCGCGCCGTCACCGCGCTGGGTCTCGTACGTGTCGGCGACGGCGAGCGCCGGTGCGCGCGTCGAGCCCACGACCGTGACGTCGATCGTGCCCGGCACGGTGAACTTGTCCCAGCGCAGGGTCACGTCGAGCGTGAAGGTTGTGCCCTTGGGGGTGTTGCGCGGTGTCGAGATCGTGAGGGTCGAGCCGTCGAGCGAGCCCGTGAGGCGCGTGCCCGTGCCGCGGAGCTCCGAGTAGGTCACCTGCTGCAGGATCTGGGCGTTCGGATGCCCCGTCGCGGCACGCAGGTCGTAGCTCGTCGTCTCGCCGACCTCGACCTGCAGGCTCGGCGTCGTGAACGTCGGCGGGGTGTCCCGGAACTGCGGATCGCCCACGACGATCGGCAGCGTGAGCTGCACGGTGTTGCCCTTGGGATCGTCCTTCGACGCACCGTCGGTGACCGTGAACGTCACGGATGCCGGCCCGCGGTAGTCGAGGGCCCCCTGGAAGCGGATGGTGCGCTCGTCGACGTAGTTGCGTGTGCCGTCGCTCTGGATCGAGCTCACGGTCGACGCATCCGGGATCCACGCGTCGCGCCCGGAGGGCACCTTGACGATGTCGGAGAGCTTCCACTCGCGCGATTCGTTCATCGACACGTACTGCACGGGCAGGTTCGGGTCGATGTACGGCGGGTCGTCGAAGGAGTCGTCGACGGCGGCGGGCACGACGATGAACGCCGTGGCCGAGAGCTCGTCCTGCTCGTTCGTCACGCGGTAGGCGATGGCCTGGCGCCGCTCCCCCGGCGTGACCGTGATCTTGCCTTGCTGCTGCTCTACGATCTCGCCCGCGTCGGCGTTGGGACCCTCGAGCGACACGGCGAGCTCGTCATTGGTGCCCGAGGGATTGAAGGCGTAGCCGTCGAAGATGTCGACCGTCACGGTCTTCTTGCCCGCGATCTCCTTGAGGCTCAAGGTGAGGTCGCGCGCCGAGGGCGGCAGGAGCGGCGCATCCGGAGTGACCTGCACTTGCACGTAGCTCGTCGCCGACCCGCCGAGGTCGTTCTCGAGGGTGTACCGCAGCGAGAAGGCGCCCTCTTCGCTGGGAGCCGTCAGCACGAGGTAGCGGCCGTCGACGACCTTTGCCTCGACGGCATCCGGCACGTCGATGAGCTCCTCGGCGACCTGGATCGGCGAGCCCTGCGGGTCGGAGTCGTTCGCCGTGAGGTCGACTTGCGCGATGCGCCCCGGGCGAACCGAGATGCTGTCGGGCACGGGGTTGGGGTTCATGAGCTGGTCGGGCGGCGGGATGACGGCGATGCGCACCGTCGCGGTGCCCGTCGCGCCGTAGGCGTCGTACACCTGATAGCTGAACTCGTCGGTGCCCGAGACGCCCTCCGCGGCCGAGTAGAGCAGGTAGTCCTCGCCCTGCTCGGCGATCGTGCCGAGCGTCGGGCCCGTGGGCAGGCGCAGCAGGTACACCGAATCGCCATCCGGGTCGACGCCGTCGAGCGGGAGCTCGATGCGGATCGTGCCACCCGCGAGGACGCGTGCCGTGACCGCCTCGGGGCTCGGATCGCGATTGCCCTCCTCGTCGAGGGGCGTCACCGTGAAGGTGACCGTCGCCGCAGCGCTCTCTCCGTAGGGATCGAGCACGCGGTACGACGCCGTGTACTGGCCCGGCGTGTTGGGCGCCTGGAAACGCACGGTGTCGCCGCTCACGAACGCGATGCCCTCTTCGGGCTCGGTCACGAGCTCGTCGGCGAGGAACATGCGCGAGTCGTCGGGATGGGTGTCGTTGTCGAGCACATGCACCGTGACGATGTCGCCCGCACGCACCGTCGCCTGGTCGTCGACCGCGAGGGGCGGCTGGTGCTTCGTGAGGGCCGGCACGGGCACGATCGTGACGCCCGCGGATGCCGAGTTGAGCCCGTCGGAGATCGTGTAGCTGAAGCCGACCTGCTCGGTGAGCGCCTGGGGAGCCGTCACGCGGATGAGCGTCGCCTCGAGCAGCTCGACGACGACCCCCTTCGCCCGTACGTCGCTCGGCACATCGACCGATTGCACCGCGAGGATGCGGCCCGTCGGGCTCACGTCGTTCGAGAGCACCGAGACCGTCGTGGGCTCGTCCGGCCGCAAGTACGCCGTGTCCTTGACGGCGATGGGCGGCACGGCGAGATCGGCCGGCACCTCCTGCACGTCGACGCGGATGATGCCGACGCTCGTCTCGGACCCCGCCTGCAGGTTGTAGGTGAAGTAGTACACGTCGGCGGCCTCGGCCTGGAAGCGCACGGTGTCGTCGTCGGTGTCGAGAGTGGCGACCGTGCCCGCGCCCGGGTCTTCGATGCTCGTGATGTGCAGCGGCGCGCCGTTCGAGGAGAGGTCGTTGGCGAGCGGATGGATCGTCACCTGCTCGCCGACGAAGGCCGTCGCGAAGTCGGGGGTCCCGATCGGGCCGAGCGAGCCCGCGGGCTTGACGTCGACGACGAGCGTTCCCGTGACGGCGTCGCCCGCGCCATCCGTCACCTGGAACTGCACCTCCTTCTCGCCGAGCTCGGAGGTCTGGTGGGTGAAGGTCACGAGACCGTCGGGTGTGAAGCGCACGAGGTCGCCCGAGGTGGGCGCGGCACCCACGAGGAAGAGCTCGTCGCCGTCGGGATCGCGCCAGTTGGCGAGCACGTTGTACTCGACTGTCTGATTCGCCTCGACGCTCACGGCCGAGCGACGCAGCTCGACGGGCGGCTGGTTGGTGCCGTCCGACACGACGCGCGCGACGACGTGCGCTGTCGCGCGCCCTCCGCGTCCGTCGTCGACCGTGTAGTCGAACTGCACCGAGCCGACGAAGCCCTCGGCCGGGGTGAACTGCAGCGCCCGGTTGCCGTCGATGTAGTCGAGCCGACCCGTCGACTCCGCGACGGCCCCGTGGTCGGCCACGATGAGCACGTCGCCATCGGGATCCGTGTCGTTGTCGAGCACCGAGAGGATCGTCGTGCGCCCCTCGCGGATGCCGAACTCGTCGTCGACGGCGGTCGGCGCGCGGTTCTCGTCGGTGCGCTCGGCGAGGGTGTCCTCGAAGGACTGCAGCGCCGACTCGTCGTCGCCCTCCTCCTCGGTCTCCTCCTCCTCGGGCGGCGTGACGTCGTCCCAGTTGTCGACGAGGCGCATGTCGTCGGCGGGCAGCCACACATTGCCGTTGTCGAGGTCGTTGAGCACGACGATGCTGCGGTTGACGCGGAACTCGAGGCGATCGTCCGCCGTCGGCTGGTCGATGTCGAGCACGACCGCGTCTTGCCCGTCGCACGCGAGCACGTAGCGCTGCGCCTGCGCCCATGCCCCGTGCGCGCAGCCGTCGAGGTTGACGGGCGCGGCGACATCGTCGACGTCGCTCGTGCCGCTCGCGACCTGGGCGTCGATGCGCGTGACGGTTCCGGATGCCAGATCGACCGCGAGCAGGCCGTCTCCCGTCGCGAGCACCGCGCGGCCGGACTCGGGGCCGCTCTGCTGCAACTCGAGCGCTCGATCGTCGCCGAGTGCACGCGTCGTGCCGTCCTCGAGCACGAGCTCGTTCGTCGACTCGTCGAGCGCGACGACGCGCTCGCCGATCGCCGCCAGCTGGAATTCGCCGATCTTCGGGAAGGACGACTCGACGGGGGCGTCTGCGAGCGTCGCGATGCGATAGAGCGTGCGCTTCTCGGGCGAGACCGCGACGATCGCGCCGGAAGGCGTCACGACGGCGCGACCGCCCTCTCCCAACTCGAGCAGAGGCGGCTGCGAGACGACGTCGAGGCGCAGGTCGCCGACCGCCGAGAGAGCCCAGAGCTTGCCGTGCGCGACGACCGAGATGACCTCGCCCCCGTAGGCGACCTCGGCATCCGGCGGCAGGTCGACCGAGCTCGTGATCGACGTCGACGCGGGATCGACCGACTCGAGGCGGTCGTTGTCGGGGTCCACGACGAACACGCTGTCGCCGTCCTGGAGCACGTCGCTCGACGGCGACGACGTCGTGATCGAGCCGTTGAGCTCGTCGATCTGCTTGTTGAGGCGCCCGCCGAGCAGCTCCGTGCCGTTCGTGACCCACACGTCGCGCGAGGTGAGGTCGACATCGCTCACCGGGAAGCCGGGATGCAGCGCGGCGACCGTGAGCGTGCCGCCCGCGACGAGCGCGATGACGGCGGCGGATGCGATGGTCTTGCGTCGCGCGCGCCAGGCCCCCGCGATCACGCTGAATCGCCCCCCGATGTGATTGCGGTCGTCGTGCCCGTGCCGTCTGCCCCCGGAAGAGGGTACGGCCGGTTCAGGCTAACACGGGCCCGTCGAGCGCCCCGACGCGCCGGATGGGGACTACTCCCCCTCGGCCTCGGCGTCGCCGCGGGCCCCCGCCGCCGCATTGCGCTCGAGGAGCACGAGGTCGTCGCGGCTCACGAGGTGGCTCGCGACGGCGTACTCGACGAGGCGCGCGCGGCGGTTCGTCGCGAGCTTGCCGCGGCCTCCGCGGAGTCCCTGGACGCCGACCTTGTCGAGCTTCTCGCACACGTTGTCGAGTTTGCGGTTGAAGGTCGTGAGCGGCCAGCCGAGCCGCTCGGCGGCCTCGGCCGAGCTCGGGATCTGGCCACGCCCCGGCGAGTCCTGCTTGAGCACGTGCTCCGCGAGGGCGACCACGAGCAGTCGCTGAGAGCTCGTGAGCGGCACGGCGCCGATCGTCGTCGTGCCCGAGGCGCCCGCGTGGATGTTGGTCGTCGAGAAGTACTCGCGGTCGTTCTCGATCGTGAAGTCGTAGGTCGTGGCGCCCGCGCTGAAGAGCACCTGCACGCGTGGGAAGACGATCGGCAGGCGCGCGCCCGGCGGCAGCCACGCCTGCACGCCGCCCGAGCCGTCGGTGATCGTCGCCGAGAGCAGGCTCCCGACGTTCGCGATCCACCACAAGCCGCCCTCCTCGGTGATGAGCAGGAAGCGACGGTGCAGGTAGGGGTTGTCGTCGATCTCGAGGTCGCCCTCTCGTCCGACGACGAAGCCGGTTCCACCGGTCGCGGTGTAGCGCTCTCCGCAGAACTCGATGCGCAAGGTGGCAGGACTCGTCACGGGCGGCCTCACGCGGGCGGGTAGCAGGCGGTCAGGGGCTCGGATGTGTCGCCCTTGCGCACGACGAGCACGTCGACGCACACGGGCGCGCCGCTGTACCCCTCGACGCGGATGGCGCCGTCGCCGTCGACAGGGCGCTGCTGCGGCTGGTCGGGCCGGTTGCTGAGCTTCCAGATGAGCGTGTCGCCCTCGGCGGGGTCGGGGTTCTCGACCGCGAACACGACGGTCGTGCCGTCGAGCGCCGGATCCTCGGCAAGTACGGGCGACGCGATGCGCTCGGGCACCGCGAGGGTGCTCGAGGGACGTGGCGTCTCGCTCGAGGCCGGCTCGGCGGGCGTGCCGCCGAACAGCACGATCGACACGACGACGACCGCGCCGATGAGCACCGCCGCCCCGCCGACGACGAGCCCCGTGATGAGCCCGCGACGCGACCGTGGTGCGGCATCCACGGCCGGCGCATCGGCATCCTGGAGCGCAGGCTGCACGGCGGGCGTGCGCGGACGCACGATCGTCTCACTCGGCGCGACGGATGTGAAGGTCGACGAATCCGCGGACGCCGCCCAGGAGGGCGGGGCGGGGGGCGGCGCGAGCTGCGGCTGGGCCTCGACGGTCGTCGTGCCGCGCACGCGCGTCTCGTCGGCTGAGGGCGCGGGCGCGAGCGGCTGGGCCTCGATCGTCGCGACCTGCCGCACACGCGTTTCGTCTGCACCTCCCGCGTCCGCGGGACGCTCGGGGGCGTCGAGACGCAGGTTCGGCACCTCGAGCTCCGTACGCGCGTAGCCGAGCTCCATCTCGACTCGCTGCAGCGCACGCCCGAAATCGAGGGCGCTCGCGAAGCGGTCCTCGCGCTCGGTCGCCATGCCCTTCTGCAGCACGGCGATGAGCGAGCGGGGCACGTCGGTGCGGTCCATCGGCGTGATGGCGCCGCGCTCGATGCGGCCGATGAGGTCGAGCGTTCCGTTGCCGCGGCCGCGCACCTCGAAGGGGGTCTGCCCCGCGAGCACCGTCCAGATCGTCGCGGCGAGCGAGAAGACGTCGCTGCGCACGTCGGGGTCGGGGTCGTCCTCGAACATCTCGGGCGGCGACCACGGCACCGAGAGCCCGACCTGGCCGCTCGTGCCGCCCGTGCTCGTGTCGCTCGCTGCACCCGCGATCGTCGTCGTGTGCGTCGGGAGGGCATCGTCGACGGCCGAGGAGATGCCGAAGTCGGTGAGCGCCGGCCACCCGTAGTCGTTGCCGAGCACGTTCGCGGGCTTGATGTCGCGGTGCAGGATGCCGGCCTGGTGCGCCGTCTGCACCGCGCTCGAGAGCCGCACGCCTGTGCGCAGCGCGTCGACGACCGCGAGCGGGGCCTGCTTGTAGCGCTCGGCGAGGCTCGGCCCCGAGCAGTACTCCATGACGAAGTACGGGCGGTCGTCGGATGCCACGTCGGCGTGGTAGATCGTGACGATGTACGGATGCGCCGAGAGCTGCGCCATGAGGTTCGCCTCGGCGACGAATGCCGCCCGGTTGGCGGGAGTCAGCTCGTCGAGCAGGAGCACCTTGACGGCGACGCGGCGACGCGGCAGCTGCTGGTCGTAGAGGAACACGTCCGAGAACCCACCCGAGCCGAGCAGGCGCACGAAGGTGTAGCCGGGCAGCTCCGGGGGTGTCGAGGCGGGCCGGCGCATCAGATCTCCTCGATCCGCAGCTCGACGCCTCCACCCAGGTCGATCACGGTCCCGACGATGACGGGCGTCGGCTCGCCTCCTCGCAGCTTCTGCGTCTCACCGCTCGGCAGCACGATCGAGGTGCCGTTGCGCGAGTGCAGGTCGGTCACGACGACCGTGCCGCCCTCGAGCGCGACGCGGACGTGCGAGCGCGAGATGTCCTGATCGCCGCTCGAGAGCGTCACGAGGCGCGGAAGCTGACCCGCGGGCACCCCGGACACGCTCGGCGAGCGCCCGAGCACGATCGGCTCGTCGAGCACTTCGCGCGCTCCACCCGGCAGCACGACGACGACCGAGGGCGCGGCCGGTGCTGCGGCTGCCTGCGCGCGCGGTCGGCGCGGGCGCCCCGTGCGCGTGATCGACGACGCGAGCACGGTGCTGCCGTCGTGGTCGCCCTCGGCGACGGGCTCGGCGCTCACCGTCGGCTCTCCCGACTCGTCGTCGGCCTCCGGCGCACGCACCGCGGCATCCTGCACCGAGTGATAGACCGTCTCGCCGAAGAGGTAGTCGTATCCGTCGCCGCTCTGCCCCGGCTCGGATGGCGCGCTCGGCTCCCCGGATGCGGGAGCCGGCGTCTCGGGCAGCTCGGCGACCGTCTCCTCCGAGACACGGGCCCGCGCCTCCTCCTCCGCGATGAACTGGGCGAGGGGGATGGTGATGTCTGTCGGCCCCTCGACGTAGCCGGATGCGGGCTCGGATGCGAGCGCGGTCTCGGGAACGGATGCGGGCGCGGCGCCGGGCGCGGGGGCGGCAGCCGGTGCCGGCGCCGCGGGCGCAGGTGCAGGCGCCGCGACGACGGGAGCCGCTCCCGCACCGGGCACCGCCGATCCCGTCGCGAACGCCGCGGCACGCACGACGCCTGCCTCGATCGGGAGCTCGAGCGAACCCGAGCCGCCGAGCGTCACGCCGACGGAGCCTCCGGGGAGCCTCCGTTCCATCCATGTCGTCGCGCCCGAGCCCGACACCTGCTCGGCACCGGCACGCACGACGGCTCCCCCGCGCACGATGACGTCCACTCCACCGTCGCTCTGCTCGACGAAGGCGAACGGCGGCGTCGAGAAGAGCCCGTCGGCGGTGAGCGTCTCGAGCACGCCCGCGGGCCCGCGTTCGTCGCGCACGCGCGTCCAGAGCCGGTCGACGAGCGCGGCATCCGGGGTTCCGCCCACGAAGAGCTGGCGAGCGGGCGTGATGAAGGCGAGCCAGCCGTCGCTCGCTGCGGTGTAGCGGTGGGTCACGTGTCAGGCCCTCGGCATCGTGTCTTCGAGCAGTCTCGGGTGGCGGTCGACGGTCTCCTCGAGGTCGACTGCCTCTTCGGGCAGCTCGGATTCCACGACCACGACCGTCACGTTATCGCGTCCGCCGGCCGCGATGGCCGCCCCGACGAGGCGCTCGGGCAGCGTGGGCCCCTCGGGCTCGCGGGATGCCTGCTGGTCGTGGAAGACGATGATGCGCGCGATCTCGTCGTCGTCGAGCTCCTTCGTGAGCCCGTCGCTGCACAGCAGGAAGGTCTGCCGCCCTCGCAACGGCACGAGCCACACGTCGGGCTCGACCTCGGATTCGGCGCCGAGGGCACGCGTCACGACGTTGCGCTGGGGGTGGGCTGCGGCATCCGCGGGCGTGATGACCCCGGCGGCGACGAGCTCCTGCACGGCCGAGTGGTCGATGCTCTGCTGCTCGAGGCGGCGACCGTCCCACAGGTAGGTGCGCGAGTCGCCCACGTTGAACGTCATCCAGTGCGGCCCCGCGCCCTCGATGTCGACGATCGCGACACCCGTCAGGGTCGTGCCCGACAGGGCGTCCTCCCGCAGCGAGAGCACGGCGGCGTTGGCGTCCCGCACGGCCGCGAGCACGGCGCGCGCGCTCACAGCGCCCGCCGAACGCGCGCGCTCGAACACCTCGACGGCCGAGCGGCTCGCGAGGTCGCCGTGTGCGTGCCCGCCCATGCCGTCGGCGACGATCCAGAACGGCGGGGCGGCGAGGAAGCTGTCCTCGTTGCTCGAACGCACGGCGCCGACGTCGCTGTGCCCCGCGTGCCGCAATCGCACGATGGCGTCGCCGATCGCGAACTCGTCGCGGGTCTCCACCGACACTCTCTCCCCGTCCTGCGCAGTCCGTGCAACGCTAGCAAGCCCGCGGGCCGCGACGGAGCGTCACGACCGGGGAGCGCTCCCCATCCGCCTCGTCACGCCGTGGGCGCGGGCACGTGATCGACTCCCAGCAGGTACGAGCCGAGCTCGATGACGGCGCCGTCGGGAACAGGCGAGAACTCGGTCGACGCGACGGTCGTGCGCCGACGGTTCGCGACGACCGAGACCCCGTTCGTCGAGTTGAGGTCGAGCACGAAAAGGCCGCCGTCGTAGGGCAGCAGGATGGCGTGGTTCTTCGAGACGGTCTTCTCGCGATCCTGCACCGTCACGAGCTTGGCGCCGGGGAATCCCTCGACCTCGTAGGGCTTGCGCCCCACGACGACCGGCCCGTCGACGGCCACGCGATCCCCATCGGCCAGGAGGAGCACCCAGCCGGAGACGTGCAGAGGCGGCCCGCCCGGGAAGAACACCGGTTCCGAGGGATCGCGGGGCGGGATGCCTCGGCCCACGACCTTGGTGCGCGTATCGACGAGCGCGGGGTCGAGGTCGCCCGCGAGCCACGGCGGGCGCAGCACGGGTTGCGCGGGCTCGTAACCGGGCTGCTCGTTCACCCCTTGATCATTTCCGCGCGGGCATGCCTCGTCAAGTGCGCTCGCTCTCGCCGCCCGACTTGCCCGCCACGACGCGCATCCGGATGAGGCTCGCCACGACCGCGACCGTCATAGACGCGACGATGACGCCGAGCGAGGTCCACGTGCTGATGTCGGGCGCCCACTCGATCGGGTGCCCGCCGTTGATGAACGGCAGCTCGTTCTCGTGCATGGCGTGGAGCACGAGCTTGACGCCGATGAAGAAGAGGATGAACGCGATGCCGTACTTGAGGTATTCGAGCTTGTCGACGAGGTCGCCGAGCAGGAAGTAGAGCTGCCGAAGGCCCATGAGGGCGAAGACGTTCGCCGTGAAGACGATGAACGGGCTCTGCGTGATGCCGAAGATCGCGGGGATCGAGTCGAGAGCGAACACGAGATCGGTCGTGCCGAGCGCGATGAGCACCATGAGCACCGGCGTGAACATACGCCTGCCGTCGATGACCGTGCGCAGCTTGGCACCGTCGAAGCTGTCGGTGATCGCGACGCGCTTACGCACCCACGTGAGCATGCGGCTCTCGCGCTCGACCTCGTCCTCCGGTCCCGTGCGCACCTGCTGGATGGCGGTGTACACGAGGAACGCGCCGAAGATGTAGAAGACCCAGCTGAAGTTCTCGATGAGGGCCGCGCCCAGCAGGATGAAGACGCCGCGGAACACGAGCGCGAGGATGATGCCCACCATGAGCAGCTCCTGCTGGTAGCGGCGCGGCACGCTGAAGCGCGCCATGATGAGCAGGAACACGAAGAGGTTGTCGATCGAGAGGCTGTACTCGGTGAGCCAGCCCGCGACGAACTGCCCCGCGTGCTCGGCGTCGCCGAGCCACAGCATGGCCCCCGCGAACAGCAGCGCGAGCGCGACGTAGAAGCCGATCCACAGCGCGGATTCGCGGCTCGACGGCACGTGCGGTCGCTTGAAGGCGAGCACGAGGTCGAAGGCGAGGATGAGCAGGAGCACCGCGTAGGTGCCGATCTCGAACCAGACGGGGAGGGCGAGGTGCACGGGGAGCCTTTCAGGGATTCGGAGACGGAGCGACCTCGAACGTCTCTCCCGCGCGGCGTCCGCCGACGCGTGTCGGTGCGGATGCCGCGGTCGCGACCGGGGCTGCGGCATCGGAGCCCGTGATGACGATCGCGACGAGGTGGGATACTCCCCTTCGCACGATCAGTCTTCCACACCTGGCGGTCGAGCAGCGCATCGCGCAACGATAAGCGTCTCGAAACCACCGCCCCCGCACAGGGGCCACAACTTGGACGCTCGTCCAAGTTAGACTCGCGCCATGCCCGGCTCGCTCCTGCCGCGGTCGCTCGCCGACGAGCTCACCATCGACCTCGCCGGACGCGCCGCCCCTCCCGTCTCCGTCATCGCGCCCTACACGGGCGAGGAGCTCTACTCGCTCCCGCATGCGACCGTCGACGAGGTGCACGACGCCGCCCTCCGCGCCCGCGAGGCCCAGCGCGCGTGGTGGGCCGCGGGCGACGCGCATCGCCGGGCCGTGCTGCTCGCGGGGCACGACCTCTTCCTCGAGCGCCGCGAGGTGCTGCTCGACGCCGTGCAGTCCGAGACCGGCAAGACGCGAGGGCAGGCCTTCGAGGAGGTCTTCAACTCGGCCGCCGCGACGCGTTACGCGGCCCTCAAGGCACGCGGCGTACTGCGCACCGCTGGCCGCCACGCCGGCATCCCTCTCGTCATGCGCACGCGCGTGCGCCGCACCCCCAAGGGCCTCGTGGGCGTCATCACGCCGTGGAACTACCCCCTGAGCCTCGCGCTCATGGACATCGCTCCGGCACTCGCGACGGGCAACGGCATCCTCCAGAAGGCCGACGACCAGGGCGCGCTCTCGGTGCTTCTCGCGCGCCGAGCGTTCGTCGACGCGGGTCTGCCGCCCGAGCTGTGGCAGGTCGTCGCAGGCCCCGGCGTGGAGGTCGGCTCGGCCGTCGTCGACGAGGCCGACTACGTGTGCTTCACGGGGTCGACGGCCACGGGCCGGGTCGTCGCGCAGCGCGCCGCGGGCCGCCTCATCGGCGCCTCGATGGAGCTCGGCGGCAAGAACCCGCTCATCGTGCTCGGCGACGTCGACCCCGAGAAGGCCGCTGCCGACGCGGCCTACGGATGCTTCTCGGCCGCCGGTCAGCTATGCGTCTCGATCGAGCGCGTGTACGTCGAGGAGAGCATCGCCGACCGCTTCGTCCCGGCCTTCGCCGAGCGCGTGCGCAACCTCTCGCTCGGCACCTCGTTCGACTACACGGCGGATGTCGGATCGCTCGCGACGAAGGCCCAGCTCGAGCGCGTCACGGCGCACCTCGACGACGCCCTCGCGAAGGGCGCGACGGTTCTCGCGGGCGGACGCGCGCGACCCGACCTCGGCCCCTACATGCTCGAGCCGACGGTGCTCACCGATGTCACCGCCGACATGCAGTGCTTCGCCGGCGAGACCTTCGGCCCGCTCGTCGCGGTCACGGTCGTCGACGACGCGGATGCCGCGGTCGCCGCCGCGAACGCGAGCGACTTCGGACTCAACGCCTCCGTCATGAGCGGATCGCGCCGCCGCGCGCGCGAGGTCGCCGCGCGGCTCGCTGCGGGATCCGTCAATATCAACGAGGGCTATCGCGCGAGCTTCGGCTCGATCGACGCCCCCATGGGCGGGGTCAAGCAGTCGGGCATTGGTCGCCGCAACGGCGTCGACGGCCTCTTGCGGTTCACGGATGCCACGACCGTCTCCGAGACGACGGGCGTCATGCAGCTCCCGCGCACGGGCCCCGAGTTCTCGAAGCTCGTCGGTCTCATGGTCACGACCCTCAAGGCGCTCAAGGCCCTCCGCCGCCCGTGATGTTCCCGTTCCGCGTGTTCGCACCCGTTGCGGCGGCGACGATCGCGCGGAACGGCGACTATCAGGTGGCTTCGCCGTCGTAGGGAGGGACGGGACCCTTGCCGAGGCGCCGTTGGCGCAGCTCGTACGCGGTCGCGCTGCTGCGCGTCGGGGTCGCCGGGCCCGCTGGCACGGGGTCCGAGGGCGACTCCTCGAGGAGGGCGTCGCGGATGATGCGCCGCGGGTCGTACTTGCGCGGGTCGAGCTTGGCCCAATCGACCTCGTCGAACTCGGGGCCCATCTCCTCGCGCATGCGGTCCCTTGCGCCGTTGGCCATGTCGCGCAGCGATCGCGTGAGGCGAGCGAGCTGGGCGGCATAGCCCGGCAGGCGGTCGGGCCCCACGAGGAAGATCGCGATCACCAAGATGATCAGGATCTTGTCGAAGGTCAACCCGAAGGACACCCGCCCAGGATAGCCGCCCCCACGAGCCCACGCCTCTACGCTGGAGGCGGAGGCGATGTGAGCGACAAGGACCTGAGCTGGAAGTACGCGGAGGAATTCCCCGTCGAGCCTCCCGCGACGCAGCTCGCCCGCCAGCACTCCCTCGAGCTGGGAATCGAGCCGGTCTCTCCGGCCGTCGGTGCGCAGCTCGCCGTGCTCGCCGCCGCGATCGACGCGCGCAGCATCCTCGAGATCGGCACGGGCGCGGGCGTGAGCGGACTGTGGCTACTGCAGGGAGCACCCTCGGCGACCCTCACGACGATCGATGTCGAGATCGACCACCAGAACCGCGCGCGTCAGGCGTTCACCGACGCCGGCATCCCGCCCGCCCGCACGCGCCTCATCGCGGGCCGCGCCACCGAGGTGCTGCCGCGCATGAACGACGGCGCGTACGACCTCGTGCTCGTCGACGCAGATGCCGCGTCGGTTCTCGACTACGTGGAGCACGGCCTGCGGATCGCGCGCACGGGCGGAGTCGTCGCGGTCGCCCACGCCCTGTGGCGGGGTCGTGTCGCGGACCCGGCACAGCGCGACGACACCGTGGGGGACTTCCGCGCGCTCCTCACGACGATCGCCGAGTCCGCCGCCGTGACCGCCGCCCTCAGCACGGCTGGCGACGGCCTCCTCCAACTCGTCAAGACCGCCGACTGACCCCTGCCCGGAGCTGGAAACGACGGCGCCCCGCCGGTCCCTGGGGATCGGCGGGGCGCGTGGTCGAAGCGGGTCAGCTCGCGATGACGCTCGCGAGGGCGTCGTGCAGCTCCTTGGCCTCGTCGTCGTTGACCGAGACCACGAGGCGGCCGCCGCCCTCGAGGGGCACGCGCACGATGATGAGGCGACCCTCCTTCACAGCCTCCATCGGGCCGTCGCCGGTCCTCGGCTTCATGGCTGCCATGAGATGTCCCCTTTCGATGGTTGCTCATCCCCATTATCCCGTATGCGGGGGACACGGGCGAATCGGGGCGTTTCCCCACGGGCTCGCGGATCGACGAGGGGGCCCATCACGCGCATCGAGCGTCCCGCGAGCTCCAGCTAGGGCGGTGACCAATCACCCGGGACGCGGATCCAGCAGTAGTACACCCACACCAGCTGGCCCGCGATGCCGAGCACGATGAGCGTCGCGTGCAGAGCGCGCGAACGCGGCACCGCGAACGCACCGAGCGCAGGCGAGAGCGGGAGCAGGAGCCGCCAGGTGCTCGACTGGGGGAAGAACACGGCCATGAGGTACACGAGGTACGCCACGAGCCACAGCCGCAGCTCGAGACCCAGCCGACGCGCCCACGGCGTCGCGAGGAACACCGCGAAGAGCCCGACGAGCACGACGACCGCGACGATCGCGAGAGGGAGCGCAGCCCCGCCGGGAGCACCGACGAAGCGCAGCCAGAACGCGAGGCCCTCGAACCACCCCTCGAACGGCACGAGCTCGCCATAGCCGATATAGCCGGCGCGCCATGCGAGCTCGGTGTCCGTGTAGGCGGTGAGCGACCCGGTCACGGCCCATGCGATCGCGGGCCACGCGAGCCCTGCCGCGAAGCTCGTGAGCCCGGCCGCGACGAGGCCAGCCAACTCGCCTCGGGGAAGCGGGTGCGCATCCGCGTCGCGACGCCACCGCACGACGCGCGCGATGAACACGAGCAGGAGGAAGAGCGCGAAGGCGAGCCCGCTCGGGCGAGTGAGCGCCATGACGACGATGACCGGCAGGGCCGCGAGGTACCGCCGCCGCTGCACGAGCAGGAGCGCGAGGAACAGCAGCGCGAGCCCGAGCGACTCCGCGTACGACACCTGGAACATGGGCGAGAGCGGCGCGGTGCACAGCAGCACGACGCCGACGAGAGCGGATGCCGCATCCAGTCCGCTGCCCCGCAGGAGCCGCTCGAACAGCAGCGCGGCCGCGGCGCCGGCCGCGAGCGAGAGCAGCACGGCGATGACGGGGAACCCGAATCCCGCGCGCGCGAACACCCCGAGCACGAGCGGGTAGACGGGCATGAACGCCCACGCGTTCTCGGTGACGTGACCCGCGGCATCCCGCGGCAGTTCGGACGGGTAGCCGTTGAGCGCGATCGTCCAGTACCACTGGCCGTCCCAGTTCGTCGCGAGCGTGAAGTAGTCGGGCACGAAGCTGCCCGTCTCGCGCGCCTGCACGACCGCGAAGCACAGCATGACGATCGTCGTCACGACGCGCGAGAGCGCGTACACGACGAGCACGCGCCCCCACCAGGGCATGAGGCGCCAGCGTACGAGCGCGGGCAGGGTCAGCCGGCGGTCAGCCATCGGCGCAGACCCGCCTCGACCCGCTCGATCTGCTCGACGGGAACGCGCTCGTCGTCGGCGTGGGCGAGGCTCGGGTCGCCCGGGCCGTAGTTGACGGCCGGGATGCCGAGTGCGCTGAAGCGCGCGACATCCGTCCAGCCGTACTTGGGTCGCGCCTCGCCGCCGACCGCCGCGACGAACTGCTGCGCGAGGGGCGCATCGAGCCCGGGGCGCGCACCCTCGGCGAGGTCGGCGACCGCGATCTCGACGGGGAGGCCCGCGAAGAGCTGCTCGAGGTGGGCGAGCGCCTCGGCGCCCGAGCGGCTCGGTGCGAAGCGGTAGTTGACGTGCACGGTGCACGCGTCGGGGATGACGTTGCCCGCGACGCCGCCCGAGATGCCGACGGCCGAGAGGCTCTCGCGATACGCGAGACCGTCGACGACCACCTCCCCCGCCTCGTACGCGGCGAGCCGTTCGAGCACGGGGGCGGCGGCGTGGATCGCGTTCTCACCCATCCAGGCACGCGCCGAGTGGGCGCGCCGACCATGCGTCGTGACGTCGACGCGGATCGTGCCGTTGCATCCGCCCTCGATCTCGCCGTTCGACGGCTCGCCGAGCACCGCGAAGTCGGCCGCGAGCAGCTCGGGGTGCTCGCGCGCGATCCGGCCGAGACCGTTGAGGGCCGAGTCGACCTCTTCGTGGTCGTACCAGACCCACGTGACATCGACGGCGGGCTCCGCGAGCTCGACGGCGAGCGCGAGCATGACGGCGCACCCGCCCTTCATGTCGACCGTGCCGCGGCCCCACAGGATGCCGTCCTCGAGCCGCGCGGGGAGGTTGCCGTTCACGGGCACCGTGTCGATGTGGCCCGCGACGACGACGCGCTGCGTGCGACCGAGAGTCGTGCGGGCGACCACGGCATCCCCGTCGCGCGTCACCTCGAGGTGCGGCTGGGCGCGCACGACCGCCTCGATCGCGTCGGCGAGGACCGCCTCGGCGCCCGAGACCGATGCGATGTCGACGAGCTGCCGCGTGAGCTCGGGCGTCGTGGCGGACAGGTCGAGAGCGGGCACGGCTCCACCCTACCGAGGCCGCGGAGCGCGGCCGCGGCAGCCGATAGCCTGGCTGCATGACGACCGCCTGGGGCCATGGACTCGCCACGATCGCCGCCGACGGAACCGTGCTCGACACGTGGTTCCCCTCCCCCGCGCTCGGCGCGGCGCCCGCGGATGCCGTGGTTCCCGCCGAGGTCGAGGGCGGCGTGGGCTCGGATGCCGTGCGCGAGGTGACGACCGAGGCCGTGCTCGCCGAGATCGACACGGATGCCGCCCCCGCGTCCACCCCCGACGCCTACTTGCGCTTGCACCTCCTGTCGCACCTGCTCGTGCGCCCCAATGAGGTCAACCTCGACGGTATCTTCGCCCACCTGCCAATCGTCGCGTGGACCACGGCCGGGCCCGCACATCCCTCCGTGCTGCGCTCGGGCCGCATCCGCCTGCAGCGCGCGGGTGTCTCGGTCATCGGCGTCGACAAGTTCCCGCGCCTGCTCGATTACGTCGTGCCCGATCGCGTGCGCATCGCGGATGCCGCGCGTGTGCGTCTCGGGGCGCATCTCGCGCCCGGCACGACCGTCATGCACGAGGGCTTCGTCAACTACAACGCGGGCACGCTCGGGGCGTCGATGGTCGAGGGGCGCATCTCGCAAGGCGTCGTCGTGGGCGACGGCTCGGACATCGGCGGCGGGGCGTCGATCATGGGCACGCTCTCGGGCGGCGGCACGCAGCGCGTCGTCATCGGCGAGCGCGCCCTGCTCGGCGCGAACTCGGGCATCGGCATCTCGATCGGCGACGACTCGGTCGTCGAAGCGGGGCTCTACGTGACGGCGGGCACGAAGGTCACCTACCTGCTGCCTGCGGGACCCCGCACCGTCAAGGCCGTCGAGCTCTCGGGGGTGCCGGGCATCCTCTTCCGTCGCAACTCCGTCACGGGCGCCGTCGAGGCGCTCCCCCGCACGGGGCACGGCGTCGAGCTCAACGCCCAGCTGCACGCCTGACGCGCTGCTTACCGGCGCGATGAGTCGCTGTCGCGTCGGGTGACGAGACGCCGTGCGCGGCAGGCCGCTCCGGCTGGCGCGTGCTCAGCGGCCCGACGGCCAGGGGCGCGCGGCAGGGCCGACGTAGAGCTGCTGCGGGCGGCCGATCTTCGTCGAGGGATCCGCGTTCGCCTCGCGCCAGTGCGCGATCCAGCCCGGCAGGCGGCCGATCGCGAAGAGCACCGTGAACATCCGCGTGGGGAAGCCCATGGCCTTGTAGATGACGCCCGTGTAGAAGTCGACGTTCGGGTAGAGCCGGCGCTCCTTGAAGTAGTCGTCGTCGAGAGCGATCTGCTCGAGCTCCTTCGCGATGTCGAGCAACGGGTCCTTGACGCCGAGGTCGGCGAGCACCTCGTCGGCCGACTCCTTCACGAGCTTCGCGCGCGGGTCGTAGTTCTTGTAGACGCGGTGACCGAAGCCCATGAGACGGATGCCGTCTTCCTTCGCCTTGACGCGCTCGACGAACTTCGACACCGACTCCCCCGAGTCGCGGATCTTGCCGAGCATCGTGAGCACGGCCTCGTTCGCGCCGCCGTGGAGGGGACCGTAGAGGGCATTGATGCCCGCCGAGATCGAGGCGAACATGTTCGCCTCGGTCGAGCCGACGAGCCGCACGGTCGAGGTCGACGCGTTCTGCTCGTGGTCTTCGTGCAGGATGAGCAGGCGGTCGAGCGCCTTCACGAGCACGGGGTTCACCTGATACGGCTCGGCGAGGTTGCCGAAGTTGAGCTTGAGGAAGTTCTCGACGAAGTCGAGCGAGTTGTCGGGGTAGAGGAACGCCTGACCGAGCGACTTCTTGTGCGCGTACGCCGCGATCACCGGGAGCTTCGCGAGCAGCCGGATGGTCGAGAGCTCGACCATCTCGGGGTTGTGCGGGTCGAGCGAGTCCTCGTAGTAGGTCGAGAGCGCCGAGACCGCCGCCGAGAGCACCGACATGGGGTGGGCCGTGTGCGGCAGCGCCGAGAAGAAGTGCTTGAGGTCCTCGTGGAGGAGCGTGTGGCGCCGCACCTTCTCCGAGAACTCCGCGAGCTCCGACTGGGTCGGCAGCTCACCGTAGATGAGCAGCCATGCGACCTCGAGATACGTCGAGTGCTTCGCGAGATCCTCGATCGCGTAGCCGCGGTAGCGGAGGATGCCCTCGTCGCCGTCGATATAGGTGATGGCGCTCTGCGTGGCGGCAGTGTTGACAAAGCCGGGGTCGTAGGTGTTGTAGCCCGTCTGCTTGGCGAAGGTCGACAAGTCCACGGCGTCACGCCCGTCGACGGCCTTCAGCACCGGGAACTCGGCGACTCGATCGCCGAGGCTCAGGGTCACCTTCTCGCTGCTCGTCACGTCGCTCACTAGGACAGCCTACCGGCGGTCAGACGGGAGACCGCCTCGTCTACCCGCTCGTCGGTGGCCGTCAGGGCGACGCGCACGTGCCGTGCGCCCGCCTCGCCGTAGAAGGCTCCGGGCGCCACGAGGATGCCGTCGCGCGCGAGCGCCGCGACCGTCTGCCAGCAATCCTCGTCGCGCGTCGCCCACAGGTACAGGCCCGCGTGCGAACCGTCGATGCGGAATCCGGATGCCGTGAGCGCCCCCACGAGCGCCTCGCGCCGGCGACGGTACAGCTGCTTCTGATGCGCGACGTGCGTCTCGTCGTCGAGCGCCGCGATCATCGCCGCCTGCACGGGAGCGGGCGGCATGAGGCCCAGGTGCTTGCGGGCCGTGAGCAGCTCGCCCACGAGCTCGCTGCATCCGGCGACGAACCCCGCGCGGTAGCCCGCGAGGTTCGATTGCTTCGAGAGCGAGTACACCGAGAGGGTCAGGCGACGCGAGCCCTGCGTGACCTCCGGGTGCAGGATGCTCGGGGTCGGCGCGTCGCCTTCCCAATCGAGCTCGGCGTAGCACTCGTCGTTCGCGATGACGGCCCCGAGCTCGCGCGCTCGCGCGACCGCGCGGCGGAGGAACTCGAGCGAATGAACGCGCCCGTCCGGGTTGCCGGGGCTGTTGAGCCACACGAGCCGGGTCTCGTCGGGCCACTCCTCGGGCTCGTCGGACGACAGCACGGTCGCTCCCACGACGGCGGCACCCACGGCGTAGCTTGGGTATGCCGCGGTCGGCTGCACGACGACATCCCCCGGGCCGAGACCGAGGAGGGTCGGCAGGAGCGCGACGAGCTCCTTCGAGCCGATCGTCGGGATGACATTCGCGGGCGTGAGGTCGGGCACGCCCCGGCGCCGCGCGTACCACGCGACGATGGCCTCGCGCAGGGCGGGCGAGCCGGCCGTCGCCGGGTAGGCGTGTGCATCGGTCGCCGCCGCGAGTGCCTCGCGCACGGGCTCGGGGGTCGGATCGACGGGCGATCCGACCGAGAGGTCGACGATGCCGCCAGGATGGGCGCGTGCCTCGTCGCCGTACGGCGTCAGCAAGTCCCAGGGGAAGTCGGGAAGCGCGAGCGCCACGTCACTCGCCCTGCGGCGGAAGCGCGGCGACGATCGGGTGGTCTCCCGGGATCACGCCGACCTTCGCGGCGCCGCCCGGCGATCCGATCTCCTCGAAGAACTCGACGTTCGCCTTGTAGTAGTCGGCCCACTGCTCGGGCAGATCGTCTTCGTAGTAGATGGCCTCGACGGGGCAGACCGGCTCGCACGCACCGCAGTCGACGCACTCGTCGGGGTGGATGTAGAGCATCCGGTCGCCCTCGTAGATGCAGTCGACGGGGCACTCGTCGACGCAGGCGCGGTCCTTGACATCCACGCAGGGAAGGGCGATGACGTAGGTCACCCCTTCATCCTATGGCGACTCGGATGCCGCTTCCGGACGCCGTGGGAGCGGCCAGAGCACCGCTGCCGCGGCCACGAGCGGCGCCGCGACGAGCCAGGCGATCGCGAGCGGCTCCTCGAGATCGAGCACGACCGCATCGAGCGGCGCGAACGCGATGAGCAGCGCCGAGCCGACGACTCCGAGCGCCGCCGCGATGCCGGGCGCACGCCGGTCGAAGGCGAGGCGCACCCCGAGCACGTAGGCGGCGACGATCACGAGACCGCCGATGAGCGCCCACGGCGCCACTGCCGCGTGCGCGAAGCTCGCGACGGTTCCCATCGCGGCACCCACCACGAGGGCGAGCAGCGCGACGGCGATGCGTGCGAGAGGGGCCACGGCGCAACGATAGCCGGGCGAGTGGACACGCGGCCCCGCACGGGCGTAGGCTCGCCCGCGGTAAGGGTCACCTTACCTAAGCCCCCCACTCGAAAGTGCTCCGTGCTCGCCAACGCGCTCATCGGCCTCCGCGAAGGCCTCGAGGCCGGTCTCGTGGTCGGGATCCTCCTCGCCTACTTGCGCAAGCTCGGGCGTGACGAGCTCATCCCGCGTCTCTGGATCGGTATCGGACTCGCCATCGCCCTCTCTCTCGGCGTCGGCGCGGTGCTCACCTGGGGCCCCTACGGTCTGAGCTTCCAGGCGCAGGAGGTCCTCGGCGGCGCGCTCTCGATCCTCGCGGTGGGCCTCGTCACGTGGATGATCTTCTGGATGCTGCGCCACGCCCGCGGGCTGCGCAGCGAGCTCGAGCACGAGCTCGACGGGGCGCTCGCCCGCTCGGTCGGTGGCGCCGGCTGGGGCCTCGTGCTGCTGGGCGTCGTGAGCGTGGGCCGAGAGGGCGTCGAGACGGCGCTCTTCGTGTGGGCCGCCGCCAAGTCGACGGGCGACCCGCTGCTCGGCACGCTCGGCGCCGCGCTCGGCATCCTCGCGGCCGTCGTCGTCTCCTACCTGATCTACCGCGGCTTCGTGCGCATCAACCTCGCGGTCTTCTTCCGCTGGACGGGCCTCTTCCTCGTGCTCGTGGCCGCCGGCGTGCTCGCCTACGGCGTCGGCGACCTGCAAGAGGCCGGCGTCATCCCCGGATGGGGTCAGCCCGCCTTCAGCCTCGCCCACCTCGTGCCTGCCACGAGCTGGTACGGCGTGCTGCTCGCCGGCATCTTCAACTTCACCCCCGAGCCCACCTGGGCTCAGCTCATCGCCTGGCTCGCCTACATCGTCGTGACGAGTGCCGTGTTCCTCCGCCTCAGCCGCCGCGCGCCCCGCCGGGTGCCCGCGACGGACCCGGTGCTGCCGCGCGGCACGCCGGATGCGGCGGAACCCGTCGCGTGACCCCGTCGTCACGCGCCCTGCAGCACCGACACCGACGCACCACCGCATCCTGAGGAGACCCATGCCGACCCACCGTCCCGCCCCCACCCCGCTCGCGGCCACAGCAGCGCTCGGGATCGCGGCCCTCGCACTCACGGCTTGCGTGCCGAACAACGCGGGTACCGCGCTCACCGTCGACATCACCGACAGCGGGTGCGCGGTCTCGGCCGACACGGCAGAGGCGGGGGCCGTGAGCTTCGAGCTCACCAACAACGGCACCGACGTCAACGAGTTCGAGATCCTCGCCGAGGACCAATTGCGCATCGTGGGCGAGAAGGAGAACGTGACGCCTGGTCAGACGGTGAGCTACGTCGCGCAGCTCGACCCCGGCACGTACTACACGGCCTGCAAGTTCCAGATGGTCGGAGCGCCCACGGGCCTCGCCGAGTTCACCGTGACGGGCGAGGCGGTCGCCCTCGACGAGGACCGCGCGGCCCTCGAGGACGAGGCCGTCACGAACTACATCTCGTACATCCGCGCCCAGGTCGGCGAGCTGCTGCCGAAGGTGCAGGCCTTCGTCGACGCCTACGAGTCGGGCGACGACGAGACGGCGCGCTCGCTCTTCGCCTCGGCACGCGTTCCCTACGAGCGCATCGAGCCCACCGCCGAGGCGTTCGGCGACCTCGACCCGAAGATCGACTACCGCGAGGTCGACGCCGTCGCCGAGGGCCTCGACTGGACCGGCTTCCACCGCATCGAGAAGGACCTCTGGACCCCGGCCGCCGACGCCCTCAACTCCGACGGCACGAGCGCGTGGCTCGACTGGCAGCCCTCGACCCCCGAGCAGCGCGCCGAGCTCGGCGAGCAGCTCGTCGCCGATGTGCAGCAGCTCTTCGACCAGGTCTCCGACCCGGACTTCAGCGTGAGCCTCTCCGACATCTCGAACGGCGCCATCGGCCTGCTCGACGAGGTCGCCACGGGCAAGATCTCGGGCGAGGAGGACTGGTGGTCGCACACCGACCTCACCGACTTCGCGGCGAACGTCGACGGCGCATCCGTCGCCTTCGGCAACGTGCAGAAGATCGCCGCGCAGAGCGACGAGGGTAAGGCCCTCGCCGACGAGATCGAGACGCAGTTCGCCGCTCTGAAGAACGTGCTCGCGCAGTACGGCTCCATCGAGGCGGGCTTCACACCCTACGATCAGGTGACCGACGCGCAGCGCAAGGAGCTGTCCGACGCGGTCAACGCCCTCGCCGAGCCGCTCTCGCAGCTCACCAGCACCGTGCTCGGAGTCTGATTGTCTGAACCCGACGCCTCCATCTCCCGCCGCGGCCTGCTCGGCCTCGCCGCGGCGGGAGGCGTCGGCGCTGTCGCGGGTCTCGCTGCCGGTGCCGCGATCGTTTCGGCGGCGGATGCCCGGGGCGGGTCCCCGGCATCCGCCGCCCGCTACGACTTCTACGGCGAGCACCAGGCGGGCATCACGACGCCCGCACAGGACCGCCTGCACTTCGCGGCCTTCGACCTCGCGCCCGACGCCACGCGCGACGAGCTGGCGTCGCTGCTCGCCGACTGGACGGATGCCGCTGCGCGCATGACGCAGGGCCTCGAGGTGGGCGAGACGGGGGCCATCGGCGGCTCGCCATACGCGCCACCGGACGACACCGGCGAGGCCCTCGGCCTACCGGCATCCGGGCTGACGATCACCTTCGGCTTCGGACCGACGCTGTTCGCGACGACCGACGGCGTCGACCGCTTCGGCATCGCCGACCGTCGGCCCGCCGCACTCGAGCCGCTCCCCCGCTTCGCGGGCGACGCACTCGTGCCGGAACGTTCGGGCGGCGACTTGTGCGTGCAGGCGTGCGCCGATGATCCGCAGGTGGCGGTGCACGCCATCCGCAACCTCAGCCGCATCGCCTTCGGGCGGGCGAGCCTGCGCTGGTCGCAACTCGGCTTCGGGCGCACCTCCTCGACCTCGACGAGCCAAGTGACGCCCCGCAACCTCTTCGGCTTCAAAGACGGCACGGCCAACCTCAAGGCCGAGGAGCCGGAGGCCGTGGCCGAGCACGTCTGGGTGTCACGCGAGGCCGGCCCCGAGTGGATGGCGGGCGGCAGCTACCTCGTCGCGCGCCGCATCCGCATGATCATCGAGAGCTGGGACCGCGTGCAGCTCGCCGAGCAGGAGGCGCTCGTGGGGCGCACCAAGGGCGAGGGCGGGCCGTTGTCGGGTGGCGGGGAGTTCGCCGCGATCGATCTCGCGGCCACGTCGACCGATGGCACTCCGGCGATCGCCGACGACGCGCACGTGCGGCTCGCGCATCCGGATGTCAACGGCGGCATCCGCCTGCTGCGCCGCGGCTACAACTTCGTCGATGGCAACGACGCGCTCGGGCGCCTCGACGCGGGACTCTTCTTCCTGAGCTTCCAGAACGACCCGGCCCGCTTCGTTACCGTGCAGCGCTCGCTCGCCCGCGACGGCCTGAACGAGTACCTCAAGCACGTGGGCTCGGCGGTCTTCGCGATCCCGCCCGGCGCCCGCGAGGGCGGCTCGATCGGCGACGGTCTGCTGGGCTGACGCTACGCGTTCGCGTTCTGCCGCTTGAGGCGCGACGCCGCGCGGGCGCGCTCCGTCTGGTCGAGGATGACCTTGCGGATGCGCACGACCTCCGGGGTCACCTCGACGCACTCGTCCTCGCGCGCGAACTCGAGGCACTCCTCGAGCGTGAGCTGGCGCGGCACGTCGAGCTTCTCGAAGGTGTCGGCCGTCGAGGAGCGCATGTTGGTGAGCTGCTTCTCCTTCGTGATGTTGACGTCCATGTCCTCCGAGCGCGGGTTCTCGCCGACGACCATGCCCTCGTAGACCTCGTCGCCGGGCTGCACGAAGAACGACATGCGCTCCTGCAGCGCGATCATCGCGAACGGGGTCGCGACGCCCGCGCGGTCGGCCACGATCGAGCCGGTCACGCGCGTCTGGATGTCGCCCGCCCACGCGTCGTAGCCGTGCGAGATCGCGTTCGCGATGCCCGTTCCACGCGTCGCCGTGAGGAACTCCGTGCGGAAGCCGATGAGGCCGCGGCTCGGCACGATGAACTCCATGCGCACCCAGCCCGTGCCGTGGTTCGACATCGACTCCATGCGGCCCTTGCGCGCGGCGAGCAGTTGCGTGATGGCGCCCAAGTGCTCCTCGGGAGCGTCGATCGTGAGGTGCTCGAACGGCTCGTGCACCTTGCCGTCGACGAGCTTCGTGACGACCTGCGGCTTGCCGACCGTGAGCTCGAAGCCCTCGCGGCGCATGTTCTCGACGAGGATCGCGAGGGCGAGCTCGCCGCGGCCCTGCACCTCCCACGCATCCGGGCGGCCGATGTCGACGACGCGGATCGAGACGTTGCCGATGAGCTCGCGGTCGAGGCGGTCCTTCACCATGCGCGCCGTGAGCTTGTGGCCCTTGACCTTGCCGACGATGGGCGAGGTGTTCGTGCCGATCGTCATCGAGATCGCGGGCTCGTCGACGTGGATCGCGGGCAGGGGGCGGATGTCGTCGGGGTCGGCGATCGTCTCGCCGATCGTGATGTCCTCGATGCCGGCGACAGCGACGATGTCGCCCGCGGATGCCGACTCGGCCGGGTAGCGGTCGAGCGCCTTCGTCTTGAGCAGCTCGGTGATGCGCACGTTCGACGAGCTTCCGTCGTGCCGCACCCACGCGACCGTCTGCCCCTTGCGGATTGTGCCCGCGAAGATGCGCAGGAGCGCGATGCGGCCGAGGAACGGCGAGGCGTCGAGGTTCGTGACCCACGCCTGGAGGGGCGCCTCGTCGTCGTACGACGGCGCGGGCACGTGCTTCAGGATCGCCTCGAAGAGCGGCTCGAGGTCGTCGTTGTCGGGCAGTTCGCCGTCGGCGGGCCGGTTCCAGCTCGCGGCGCCGTTGCGGCCCGAGGCGTAGACGACCGGCACGTCGAGGATCGCGTCGAGGTCGAGGTCGGGCACGTCGTCGGCGAGATCGGAGGCGAGACCGAGCAGCAGATCCTGGCTCTCGTGCACGACCGAGTCGATGCGCGCATCCGGGCGGTCGGTCTTGTTGACCGCGAGGATCACGGGGAGCTTCGCCTCGAGTGCCTTGCGCAGCACGAAACGTGTCTGCGGCAGGGGCCCCTCCGAGGCATCGACGAGCAGCACGACCCCGTCGACCATCGAGAGGCCGCGCTCGACCTCGCCGCCGAAGTCGGCGTGGCCCGGGGTGTCGATGACGTTGATCGTGACGGGACCCTCGGTCGCGTGCGCTCCCTCGTAGATGATCGCCGTGTTCTTGGCGAGGATCGTGATGCCCTTCTCACGTTCGAGGTCGTTCGAGTCCATCGCGCGCTCCTCGACGTGCTCGTGCGAGCCGAAGGAGCCCGTCTGCCGCAGCATGGCGTCGACGAGCGTCGTCTTGCCGTGGTCGACGTGGGCGACGATGGCGACGTTACGCAGATCGGAGCGGTGGGCGATGGGCATGCGGAGACCTCGGATGCGAAAGAGAGGGGGATCGTCGACGCCGAATGGGCGACGGTACATCCTACCTGTGCGCGGGGGCCGGATGCCGTGGAACGCTCAGTGACCGGCGGCGGGGCTCGCGCTCGGGGTCGCCGGCGTCCACTCCCACGCGTTCCAGAGGACCCCGCGCGCAAGCGGCGAACGCGTGACGCCGCTCACGCGATCCGACACCGCCGTGAGCGTCGGATGCGCGAAGAGCGGCACCCCGTAGGCATCCGCCCACAAGATGGCGTCGAGCTTCTGCAGGGCGGCCGTCTGGGCGTCTGCGTCGTCGGTGCCCGTGATCTCGTCGACGAGCGCGTCGGCATCCGGATCGTCGAAGCGATTGAGGTTGGCGACCGTCGAGTCGCTGCGGAAGATCGCCGCGATCGCCGTCGGACCGAGCCGCGTCGTGTCCCACGCGAAGAGCGCGGCGTCGTACGCCCCAGCGACGCCGAGCATGCTCGACCAGTCGCTGCGCGAGCAATCGGTCACCTGGAAGCCGGCCCGCGCAGCGGACGTGCGGATGAGCGTGAACTCCGCGACGCGACGCTCGTCTGCCGGGTCGAACATGATGCACACCTCGGGCGTCTGCACGCCCGCGTCAGCGAGCAGCTTCCTGGCGAGATCGACATCGGTCGACTGGTAGTCGTCGGAGCCGTTCTCCGCGATCGCATCGTCGTAGCCGGCCGCGCCCGGGCGCAGCACGAAGGAGTCGAGGAGGCCGGCATCCGCCTGTACGGGCGTCACGAGCTCGTCGAGGATCTGCTGCCGCGGGACGACGTGCAGGAAGGCCTCGCGCACGCGCGCGTCGTCGAAGACGCCGCTCTTGGAGTCGGCGAACTGCAGGTCGAGGTGCTCGAAGGTCGCGTCGGAGCCCGCCATGACGGTGAGCCCCGGGATCTCGCCGAGCTCGCCCGCGAGCTCCGGGTCGGGCTCGGGCGTCGCGACGTCGACCTCGCCCTCCTTGAGCCGCCGCACGAGCTCGTCGGGGTCGCCGATGGTCGTGAGCACGATCGTCTCGATCGCGGGTGCGCGCGATCCGCGGTAGCGCGGATTCGCCGAGAGCGTCACCGCGCCATCGGTCACCTCCGTGACCCGATAGGGGCCGTTCGCGACGAGAAGGTCGGGGTCGGGCTGCGCACCGCTCAGGTCGTATGCGCTGTTCCACACGTTCGCGATCGCGGAGAGCGCGGCCGTATCGGCGTCGGCGACGGCCGTCACGAGCGCCTTCTGCGCGGCGCGCGCATCCGCGGTGTCCGGATCGGCGGATGCCGCGGCATCCGCGTCGCGAAGAGGCAGATCGAGCGCGCGAGAGGCGACGATGTGCGCGGGCGGGCCGGGCGCGAGCGCCGTCTCCCACCCGGGCGTGAAGGAGTCGAAGTGCACGAAGAGCGAGCGACCGTCGTCGCCGAGCTGCGGCGTCTGGGTCGCGAGCTCGAGCCCGCGGCCGCGCGCGCCGTCGAAGTGCACGACGTCCTCCGGCAGCTCGCCGAGGCGGCCCGTCTCCTGATCGACATAGGGCTCGATGTCGACGTCGGGCGTGTCGAGGGCGCCGGAGTTCGCCGCCCACGCGAGCAGGAGGTCAGCGGGTGTGACGGGCACGCCATCCGACCACGTGACGTCCTCGGCGATCGTGTACCGCACCGTGAGCGGATCGCGCGCCGTGACCTCCGCCTCGCCGAAGCTCGGGTCGCGCACGAGGCCGTACTCCGCATCCGGGTACGCGAAGGCGCTTCCCGTGAGGTACGCGACGTCGGCATTGAGGCTCGACGCGCGACCGAACGAGCTGTTGGCGTTGAGCGAGGTGAGCGTTCCGCTCACCGCGACCGTCGCGCGCGAGCCCTCGACGACGCGATCCTCGTGCGTGCACCCCGCGAGCGCGAACGCCGCGACGGCGGCGGCCGCGACGAGCGCGGGAAGGCGTGACCTCACTCTCTCCACCCTAGGCGACCGAGGTTCGGCGCAGGTGGCCGCGGCGCGCGTACGAGCGCGCGCCGCGCGCTCACACGCCGAGCGGGATGTTCGCGCCCGGGATCGCTGCCAGGAGCTCGCGCGTGTACTCGGTCTTGGGGTTCTCGAACACCTCGTCGACCGTCGCCTGCTCGACCACCTGGCCCTTCTGCATGACCGATACGTGGTCGGCGATGACGCGCACCACTGCGAGGTCGTGCGTGATGAAGAGGTAGGTGAGACCGAGCTCGGACTGCAGCTCGGCGAGCAGGTTGAGCACTTGAGCCTGCACGAGCACGTCAAGCGCCGAGACGGCCTCGTCGAGCACGACGATCTCGGGCTTGAGCGCGAGAGCGCGCGCAATCGCCACGCGCTGGCGCTGTCCGCCCGAGAGCTCGTTCGGGTACCGCGTCGCGACGCTTGCCGGCAGAGCGACCTGGTCGAGCACCTCGAGCACACGCGCCTTGCGCGACTTCGCGTCGCCGACCCTGTGCACGTTGAGGGGCTCGGCGATCGTGTTGCCGATGTTGTGCAGGGGGTCGAGCGAGCCGTACGGGTCCTGGAAGACCGGCTGCATCTTGCGACGGAGCGCGAGCAGTTGCGACGGGTTGAGCTCGTCGGTGTCGACACCGTCGACGAAGATGCGCCCCGAGGTCTTCCTCTCGAGCCGCAGCAGGAGCTTCGCAGCGGTCGACTTGCCCGAGCCGGACTCGCCGACGAGAGCCATGGTGGACCCCTTGGGCACCGAGAACGAGATGTGGTCGACGGCCGTGAACGGCGTCGAGCGGAAGCCCGTACCCCGGATGTTGAACACCTTCGTGACGTCGCGGAACTCGATCACGGGCGGCGCGTCGGGCGTGACCGACTCGGCGACCCGCTCGCTCGCGACGGCGAGGTCGAACTCGGCCGCATCGCCCGTCGCTGCGACGCCCTGGAGCGGCACATCGCGCGACACAGCAGCCTGGATGCGCTTGGATGCGAGGCTCGGCGCCGCCGAGACGAGGCGCTGGGTATACGGATGCCGCGGATCCTGCAGGATCTCGAGCGCCGGGCCGTACTCCACGATCTTGCCGCGGTGCATGACGACGATGTTCTCGGCGCGCTCGGCGGCGAGACCGAGGTCGTGGGTGATGAAGATCACCGAGGTGCCGCGCTCCGCCGTGAGCGTCTCGAGGTGGTCGAGGATCTTCTTCTGCACCGTGACGTCGAGCGCGCTCGTGGGCTCGTCGGCGATGAGGAGCTTCGGGTCTGACGACAGTCCGATGCCGATGAGGACGCGCTGCCGCATCCCGCCCGAGAACTCGTGCGGGAACTGCCGCAAGCGCGTGTCGGCATCCGAAAGGCCCGCCTCCTTGAGCACCTGGATCGCGCGCTTACGCACCTCGCGCTTGCTGTGCGCGAGCCCGTTCGCCCGGATGGCCTCCTCGACCTGGAAGCCGATGCGGTGCACGGGGTTGAGGCTGTTCATCGGGTCCTGCGGGACGAGGCCGATGTCCTTGCCGCGCACGTCCTCCATCTGGGCGCGCGTGAGCGTCGTGAGGTCTCGGCCCTGGAACAGGATGCGTCCGCCCGTGATCGTTCCGGAGCCGGGCAGCAGGTTGATGATCGCGTGCGCCGTCGTCGACTTGCCCGATCCGGACTCGCCGACGATCGCGATCGTCTCGCCGGGGTAGACGTCGAAGCTCGCGCCGCGCACGGCCGAGACGTAGCCGTCCTGCGTGCGGAACCCGACTTCGAGGTTCTCGACCGAGAGCAGGGGCTCAGTCGCGTTGTTGGGACTCATCGGAGGGCCCTCGCCTTCGGGTCGAGCGCGTCGCGGACGACCTCGCCGAGCAGGATGAAGCTCAGCACCGTGACCGACAGGGCGATCGACGGGTAGATGAGCGGCATCGGGTCCGTACGGATGTACGTCTGTGCGAAGGAGATGTCGTTGCCCCACGACATGAACACGTTGTTGGGGAGGCCGACCCCCAGGAACGACAGAGTCGCTTCGGCCGTGATCGCCGCGGCGAGGCCGACCGTCGAAATGATGATGACGGGCGCGATCGAGTTGGGGAGGACGTGCGTGAACATCGTGCGCACGCGCGAGAGGCCGAGCGCTTCGGATGCCATGACGAAGTCCGATTGCTTCACTCTGAGGATCTCGGATCGCAGGATGCGCGCCGTGGATGGCCACGCGAAGAAGCCGATCGCGAGCGAGATGACCCAGATGTTCCGGTCGTGCAGGAAGATCGACATGATCACGACGGCCGCGAGCACGTAGGGGATCGCGAAGAACATGTCGCCGATGCGCATGAGCAGCGAGTCGAGCCAGCCGCCGAAGTAGCCGGCGAACGCGCCGATCACGATGCCCATGACGGCCGTGAGGATCGTCACGATGATGCCGACCGAGAGCGACGTCGACGTGCCGTAGATGACACGTGCGAAGACATCGCAGCCGAGCTTCGTGAAGCCCATCGGGTGCCCCGGCTCCGGCCCCGCGTTGCTGCGGCCGAGCTCACAGTATCGGGGGTCCTCCCCCGTGAAGACGGTCGGGAACAGCGCGACGAAGATGATGAAGAGGATCGCTGCCGCCGAGACCCAGAACATCCAGCGGCTGCGCAGATCGCGCCAGGCGTCGAGCCACAGGTTGCTCTTGCGCTCGCTCACGCGGACGGCGTCGACCGCGCCGAGGCCGCCCTCGTCGATCTCGGCGACGTAGCGCGTCAGTTGACGGACGGGTTGCTTACTTGACATAGCGGATCCTCGGGTCGAGCACGCCGTAGAGCAGATCAATGCCCAGATTCACGAGCACGTAGATGATGACCAGGATGGTGACGATCGAGACGACCTCCGGGCTGTCGTGGCGGTTGATCGCCTTGAACAGCTCGGCACCGACGCCTGGCACGTTGAAGATTCCCTCGGTGACGGTCGCACCGACGATCAGGATGCCGAAGTCGGCGGCGAGGTTGGTCGTCACGGGGATGAGCGAGTTGCGCAGGATGTGCACGGGGATCACGCGACCGCGCGAGAGACCCTTGCCGTACGCCATCCGCACGAAGTCCTGCTGATTCGTCTCGATGACGGATGCGCGCGTGAGTCGCAGGACGTACGCGAAGTTGAGAGCGGCGAGCACGATCGCGGGAAGGATGAGATCGGGCCACGGTGCGCCTGGACCGACCGTCGGCCGGAACAGCCCGAGCTGGATCCCGAGGAAGAACTGCGCCACGAATGCCAGCACGAAGACCGGCATCGAGATGAGCAGCAGGCTCACGAGCAGCGACGCGTGGTCGAAGATCTTGCCCTTGCGCAGTCCCGCGATGAGGCCGAACAGCACACCCAGCACGAGCTCGATCGTCACCGCGAGGAGGGCCAGGCGGAGCGTGTTGGGGAACGTCCGCATGAGGATCTCATTGACGGACTGACCCTGGAACGTCGCGCCCAGGTTCCCCTGGAACAGGTCGCCCAGGTAGATGAAATATCGGGTGAAGAACGGCTGATCGAGGTGGAAGCGCGCCTGGAGCGCGGCCAGCTGCTCGGGGGTCGGCGTCTTGTCGCCGAACATCGCGAGGATGGGGTCGCCGGGGAGGGCGAAGACCATCGCGAAGATGAGGAAGGTCGATCCCAGGAAGACGGGGATCGCCTGAAGAAGGCGTCGGATGACGTATGCGGTCATGTACTGCTCACTACGAGAGGGATGATGACAGCACCGTGGGGCGACGGACGAGCCGCCGCCCCACGGATGGTCGATTCGCTACTAGTCCTTGGTGATCTTGTAGACGAGCGGCCAGCTGTCCCAACCGTACTCGACGTTGTCGACGAGGGTCGAGTAACCAGCGTTGACGGCGCCGTACCACAGCGGGATCGCCGGGAGGTCCTGGTTCAGGATCTCCTGGGCCTTCGCGAAGTCGGCGTTGGCGTCCTCGATGGTGTCAGCCGTCGCACCGGCCTTGACGAGCTCGTCGTACTCGGGGTTCGAGTAGTCGGCGTCGTTCGAGCCGGAGCCCGTCAGGTAGAGCGCACCCAGGATGTTGTAGGCACCCGGGTAGTCGAACTGCCAGCCGGTACGGAAGGCCGACTTGATCGTGCGGTTGTTGACCTCGGTGCGGAGGCCGGCGAAGTCGGGGTAGGGCACGCCCACCGCGTCGATGCCGAGCACGTTCTTGATCGAGTTCGCGGTCGCGTCGACCCACGCCTGGTGGTCGCCGTCCGCGTTGTACGCGATGCCGAACTGGCCGCTCCACGGCGAGATCTTGTCGGCCTCGGCCCACAGCTCCTTCGCCTTGTCGGGGTTGTAGCGCAGCACGTCGGAACCCGCGAGGTCGTCCGACCAGCCCGCGATGACCGGCGAGGTCCAGTCGACGGCCGGGGTGCGCGTTCCCTGGAAGATCACCTGCGTGATCTCCTCGCGGTTGATCGCCTGCGAGATCGCCGCGCGACGCAGCTTGCCCTCTTCGTCGTTGCCGAAGTGCTCCATGCCGTACTGGATCGTGAACGACTGGAAGATCGCAGCCGCCTGGTCGACGGCGCGGTCGCCCAGGTCGTCCTTGTACGAGGTGAGCTGCGAGCCCGGCACCTGCTGGATCACGTCGAGGTTGTCCGAGATGAGGTCCGCGTAGGCGGCATCCTGCGTGGCGTAGGCGACGAGGTCGACGCCACCGTTCTGCGCCTTGCGGGGACCGTCGTAGTCCTCGTTCGGAACGAGCTTGATGCGCTCGTCGTGGATCCACTCGTCGAGCTTGTAGGGGCCGTTGCCGACGGGCGACTCACCGAACGCCTTCGGGTCGTCGTAGAACGACTCGGGAAGCGGGAAGTACACCGTGTAACCGAGGCTCAGCGGGAAGTCCGACTGCGGCGCGGCGAGCTTGACCGTGAAGGTGTAGTCGTCGACGATCTCGAGCGCGAGCGTGTCCTCGCCGCCCTCGGCCGAGTAGCCCTCGATGTTGGCGAACCACCACTGGTTCAGGAACTCGGGGTTCGACGCGGCGTACTGCCACGCCTTGACGAACGACTCGGCGGTCACGTCGGTGCCGTCGGTGAACTTCTGGCCTTCCTTGACCTTGATGGTCCAGGTCTGGTTGTCGTCCGACTCGATCGACTCGGCCTGGTCGAGGGCCATCGATCCGTCCGCCTCGTAGTACACGAGACCGGCGAAGAGGTTCTGCAGGGCGAGACCGCCACCGACCTCGTTCGTGTCGGCCGGGATGAGCGGACGCTCCGGCTCGTTGTTCTGGACGGTCACGATGCCGGTCGACGGCCCGTCTCCCGTGTTGCCGTCGCCGTTGTCCGACGCGCAACCGGAGAGGACGAGCGCCGAGGCGATCGCGATGCCTCCGGCTGCTGCTGCGATGCGAGTGATTCGCACGGTTCCTCCTGTACACAATGTGACGCCATGCGGGCGTGTGGCGCGCATGGCGGTGATGCGTGCAACCTTAAGTGGCGCGGCCCTCACCGCCAAACCGGATCGCGGAATCGTTACATGGAGGAAACCGGCGCGCGAATTCTTTGCGACAAATCATGTATCGCGCAAGATTCGCGCGCGATCCGGAAGATTCCTGCACCGAGCTCGGATGCCGTGCAGCTTCCGCGCGTGAACGAGCCGCGTAGCATCGCATCCGTGCTCTCCCTGCCGCCCCTGCCGGATGCGCATCCGGCCCCGTCGAAGGCGCGGATCTGGTGGGAGATCGCGATCGTGCTCGCGCTCGGCCTCGGGCAGTCGGCGGTCTACGCGATCGTCGCTCTCGCCTACCGGCTCACGCGCGAGACGGCCCTCGGCGACCAGACCGCGACCCTCAATCCCTCGCTGAGCGATCGCGAGGTGTTCGACCTCATCTACCAGCTGCTGTCGATCGCGTTCGCGCTCGTGCCCGTGCTGCTCGTGTGCTTCTTGCTGTGGTCCCCGCGCCGGCCTCATCTCCACAGCCTGGGACTCGACGGCACACGCATCGGACGGGATGTCGCATGGGGCGTCGGTCTCGTCGTCGCCGTCGGCATTCCGGGCCTTGCGCTCTATGCGGGTGGCCGTGCACTCGGCCTGTTCGTCGCCGTCGACCCGGGCGGGCTCGGAGAGCACTGGTGGACGATCCCCGTGCTCCTGTTCTCGGCCGCGCGCGCATCCGTGCAGGAGGAGTTCGTCGTGCTCGGCTACCTCTTCGCGCGCCTGCGGCAACTCGGCTGGGGAATCTGGCCCATCATCGTCGCGACCTCGGTGTTCCGGGCGAGCTATCACCTGTACCAGGGCCCGGGCGCCTTTGTCGGCAACCTGCTCATGGGCTTGCTGTTCGGGTTCCTCTTCGCACGCACGGGGCGGCTGCTGCCGTTCCTTGTGGCGCACTTCGTCGTCGACGCCGCCGCCTTCGTGGGTTACCCCCTCGCGGCGAACTGGTGGCCCGCGCTCTTCGGCCTCCCCGGTTAGGGGGACTCCCCCGCTGAGTTCGCCGGGCCGTAGACTCGCACGCATGTCCGAGCCCGACTCGGGGGAGTCGGCGACCGCGACGCAGAGCCAGGAGCCTGCGAACGGCCCCGCTCTGCCCCCTCCCCCGCCCGGAGCGACCCGCTTCGAGCTGCCCCCGCCCAGCGAGGGCGCCGTGCGCTTCGACCTGCCGCCGCCCCCGGCGTAGCGCGTCGGCCTGTCGAGGTGGCTGAGGAGCGCCCGCGGAGCGGTCGCGTCTCGAAGCCTCCGATACAGCAGCGGGCATGAGATGACGGCGGTTTCGAGACGCGTCGCGCCAGCGGCGCGGCGCTCCTCAACCGCCTGACAAGCATGCGCCGAGCGAACGTTCGCCGCTTAGCGAAGGCCTCCGCGCCGCGGATTACCGCGGCGCCAGAAAGCACAGCGGCTCCGCCGGTGGAGGCGTTTGCCGTCAGGCAAACGCCTCCACCGGCGGGCACGCGCACACGAGGTTGCGGTCGCCGTAGGCCTGGTCGATGCGGCGCACGGGCGGCCAGTACTTGCCGCCGTGCACGAGCGAGCGCACGGGGTAGACCGCCTGCTCGCGCGTGTACGGATGCGTCCACTCCCCCGCGATGACCGATTCGGCCGTGTGCGGCGCCCCCACGAGCGGGTTGTCATCCTTCGGCCACGTGCCCGCAGCCACCGCGTTCGCCTCCGCCTTGATGGCGATCATCGCCTCGACGAAGCGGTCGAGCTCGGCGAGGTCCTCCGATTCCGTCGGCTCGACCATGAGGGTGCCCGCGACGGGGAACGACATCGTCGGCGCATGGAAGCCGTAGTCGATGAGGCGCTTCGCGACGTCGTCGACTGTCACGCCGGTCGCCTCGCGCAGCGGCCGCAGGTCGAGGATGCACTCATGCGCGACGAGCCCGTTGTCACCCGCGTAGAGCACGGGGTAGTGCTCCCGCAGCCGCACGGCGATGTAGTTCGCGGCGAGCACGGCGGCTCCCGTGGCACGACGCAGACCCTCGGCACCCATCATGCGCACGTACGCCCACGAGATCGGCAGGATGCTCGGGCTGCCGTGCGGCGCGCTCGAGACGGGGTTCGCATCCCCGTGCGGCAGGTAGGGCGCGAGATGCGCCTTCGCGGCGACGGGGCCGACCCCCGGTCCGCCGCCGCCGTGCGGGATGCAGAAGGTCTTGTGCAGATTGAGGTGCGAGACGTCGCCGCCGAAGTCGCCGAAGCGCGCGTAGCCGAGCAGCGCGTTGAGGTTGGCGCCGTCGACGTAGACCTGCCCGCCCGCCACGTGCACGGCATCCGTGACGGCGCGGATCTCATGCTCGTAGACGCCGTGCGTCGAGGGGTAGGTCACCATGAGGGCGGCGAGCTCGTCCGCGTGCTCGGCGACCTTCGCGCGCAGGTCGTCGAGGTCGACGTTGCCGAGCTCGTCGCACGCGACGACGACGACGCGCATGCCGGCGAGCACGGCGCTCGCCGCGTTCGTGCCGTGCGCGCTCGAGGGGATGAGGCACACCGTGCGGTGCTCGTCGCCGTTCGCGCGGTGATAGCCGCGGATGGCGAGGAGGCCGGCGAGCTCGCCCTGGCTCCCCGCGTTGGGCTGCAGCGAGACGGCGTCGTAGCCTGTGACGTCGGCGAGCCAGCCGGAGAGCTGCGCGATGAGCTCCCGGTAGCCGACGGTGTCGGCCTCGGGGGCGAACGGATGGATGCTCGCGAACTCGGGCCACGTCACGGCCGCCATCTCGCTCGCGGCGTTGAGCTTCATCGTGCACGAGCCGAGGGGGATCATCCCGCGGTCGAGCGCGTAGTCCTTGTCGGCGAGGTACTTGAGGTACCGCATCATGCCCGTCTCGGAGTGATGCGTCGTGAACACGGGATGCGTGAGGTATTCCGTCTGCCGCATGTGATCGGGGTCGATGGATCGCGATATGGGCTTGAACCCGAGCCGCTCCGGTGCCGAGTCGCCGAGAATCGCGCGCAGCACGACGAGCGCATCAGCATCCGTCGTCGTCTCATCCGTCGAGAACTGCACGGTGTCGGCGTCGACCTGCCACAGCAGCACGCCCTCGGCGTCGGCTGCCGCGACGACCTCAGCCGCCCGGCCCGGCACCGCGATCCGTACGGTGTCGAAGAAGAGCTCGTGCACGGGCGGCACACCACCCGCGCGAAGCGCATCGGCGAGGAGGTTCGCCATGCGGTTGGCGTGGTGCGCGATCGCCTTGATGCCGCGCGGTCCGTGGTAGACCGCGTACATCGAGGCCATGACGGCGAGCAGCACTTGCGCCGTGCAGATGTTGCTCGTGGCCTTCTCGCGCCGGATGTGCTGCTCGCGCGTCTGCAGCGAGAGGCGATAGGCGGGGTAGCCCGCAGCATCCTGTGAGACGCCCACGAGACGCCCCGGCAGCTGGCGCTCGAGGCCCGCGCGCACGGCGAGGTAGCCCGCGTGCGGCCCCCCGAAGCCGAGGGGCACGCCGAAGCGCTGGGTTGTACCGACCGCGACATCCGCGCCGAGCTCGCCGGGCGAGGCAACGAGGGCGAGAGCGAGCAGGTCGGCGGCGACGACCGCGAGGCCGCCCGCCGCCTGCACGCGCGCGATGGCATCCGCGGGGTTCCACAGGCGCCCCGACGCCCCGGGGTACTGGATGACGGCCCCGAAGGCCTCCGGCAGCTCGGCTGCGAAGTCGGTGTCGACGAGCTCGATGCCGACCGCCTCGGCGCGGTGCGCGAGGAGCGCGCGCGTGCGCGGCAGGATGTCGCGGTCGACGAGGAAGACGCGCGACGCCGCGCCCGACGCGCGACGTGCGAGCAGCATGCCCTCGACGACCGCCGTGCCCTCGTCGAGCATCGAGGCGTTGGCCGTCGCGAGGCCCGTGAGGTCGGTCACCATCGTCTGGAAGTTGATGAGCGCCTCGAGCCGACCTTGCGAGATCTCGGGCTGATAGGGCGTGTAGGCCGTGTACCAGCTCGGGTTCTCGAGCACGTTGCGCTGGATCACGGCGGGCGTCACGGTGCCGTAGTAACCGAGTCCGATCATGGGCCGCGCGACGCGATTGCGCGCGGCGAGGGCGCGCAGCTCGGCGAGCGCCTCCACCTCGGATGCCGCCGACGGCAGCGTCGTGGGGGTCGCCTCGGGCAGGCGGATGCCCGCGGGCACGGCCGCATCCATGAGCGCGTCGACGCTCGCGTACCCGACCGCCTCGAGCATGACCCTCTGTGCGGCGGAGTCCGTTCCGATGTGCCGATCGGCGAAGAGCTCGCGCATCACTCGGCCGTGAGCGCCGCGTACTCGTCGGCGGTGAGAAGCACGGGCAGCTGCGTGAAACGCACGGCGATCATCCATCCGGCACCGTACGGATCGGAGTTCACGAGCGAGGGGTCGTCGACGACCGCATCGTTGACCTCGACGACCTCGCCGTCGACGGGAGCGAAGAGCTCGCCGACCGACTTCGTCGATTCGATCTCTCCCACGACGCGGCCCGCGGCGACAGCCGAGCCGACGGCCGGGAGCTCGACGAAGACGACGTCGCCGAGTTTGTCGGCGGCGTAGGCCGTGATGCCGATGCGCGCGACGTCGCCGTCGACGGCGACCCACTCGTGCTCGGCGGTGTACGCAAGGGAGGCGGGCAGCGACATCAGCTCTTCTTTCTCGAGTAGAACGGCAGGGTGACGACCTGGGCGGCGATGCGGGTGCCGCGCACGTCGATGAAGACGGTGGTACCGGGTTCGGCGAGGTCGGGACGGATGAGGGCCATCGCGATCGGATGCCCGAGCGTCGGCGAGAGGGCGCCGCTCGTGATCTCGCCCACGGCATCCGCGCCGGTCTCGCTCGCGAAGACCGCATAGCCGGCACGACCGGCGCGCTTGCCGTCGGAGGCGAGGCCGACGAGCATGGGAGCGTCAGCTGCGGGCCCCGCCGCGACCGCGGCCTCTCCCACGAAGCCGCCGGGCTTGCCGAGCACGGGAACCCTGGTGAGCCCGACCTGCTGCGGCAGCGTCGCGCGCGTGAGCTCATGGCCGTAGAGCGGCATGCCCGCCTCGAGGCGCAGTGTGTCGCGCGCCGCGAGGCCACACGGCACGAGCCCGGCACCCGCACCGGTCTCTGCGAGTGCGTCCCACAGCTCGGGGGCGGCATCCGGGTCGAGGAAGAACTCGAAGCCGTCTTCGCCCGTGTAGCCCGTGCGGGCCACGAGCACCTCGTGGCCGCGGAAGTCGCCCGTCACGGCGCGGTAGTAACTCAGGCCGTCGAGCTCCGGGATGTCGAAGCCCTCGACGTTGCGCAGGATCTCCTCGCTGCGCGGGCCCTGCAACGCGACGAGCGCGACATCGTCGGACTCGTCGTCGACGACGCAGTCGAAGTCCGCCGCGCGCTCGCGCAGGGCCGCGACCGCCGCATCCCGATTGCCCGCGTTCGCGACGACGAGGAAGCGGTCGGGCCCGGTGCGGTACACGACGAGGTCGTCGATGATGCCGCCGTCCTCGGCGAGCAGGAGGCTGTACTTCGCCTGCCCCTGCTCGATCGCGGAGAGGCGTCCGGCGAGAGCGTGGTCGAGAGCGGCGGGCGCCTCGGGGCCGAGCACGAGGATCTCGGCCATGTGGCTCAGGTCGAAGAGTCCCGCGGCCTCGCGCACGGCGTGGTGCTCGGCGAGGTCGGAGCTGTAGCGCACGGGCATCTGCCAGCCCGCGAAGTCCGTGAAGCTCGCGCCGGCCGCACGGTGCACGGCGTCGAGCGGCGAGCGGCGGTCGCCAGGAGCATCGGTCATGCGAGTTCTCCGAATCGGATGTCGGTGGAACTCCCCCTCTGTCATCGGTGCCTGAGAGATTCGCGACGGGTGGTCGCTTTCACCGTGGGCGGCTTCGGCGATGCGGGGATCTCGACGCGCTGCCTTCGGCGGCTTCGATCTGCTCCGCGCTCCGCGCGGAGCACTTTTCAGAGCGGCCTGTCGATGCGGTACACGTACCTGAGAGTTTGGCGGGGAGGCTTGCTCCTTCGGTGCCGGAGACGAGGCCCCGGCTCTCCCGCATCGCGTGCGGCCCGATGTTCGATTGTGCGGCCCAGCCTAGTCCATGGGATGCCGGCTCAGTCCGTGAGATCCGCCGCGTAGAGCAGGGCCGAGGCGACGACGCCCACGAGCACGACCGCCCACAGGGCGATGCCGGCGAACGCGGCGACGTTGAGAAGCGGACGCGTGCGCCCGCGCACGCCGTAGGCGCTGAAGATCGCGCCGAGCGCCCACGGGATGCCGAGCAGGAAGGCTCCCGCCGTGTCGTTCATGTAACGACCGCGACCGCCCGCGAGAAGCGTGTCCCACATACCGCCCGAGCTCACGGCCCACGCCAGGAGTGCGAGCGCCGCGAGGCCGAGGCCGAGCCAGGGGAAGAGGCGTGACGGACGCGCGGGCCGCATCCGCAGCGACACCGCGAAGCCGATGCAGCTCGCGATGAGCACGGCGATCATGTCGATCGTGAGGCCCGCGTTCATGAGCCATTCGACGGGCGCGTTGCTCGGGAAGCCCGCCCCTCCCGCGATGTTGAGCACGATGCCCGCGAACGCGAGCATCGCGGCGATCCCGTGACCCCATGGGCTCAAGCGGGCGGTGAGCGCGGAGGCGGGGACGGCGGCAGGGACGGGGACGCCGGGCTGCGGGCTCGCCGAGACGGTCGAGGCGGGCTGCGGGGCGGCGGGCGGGGCGGCGTCGCTCATGAGGCGAGGGTAGCGAATGCAGGCGGGTGCCGTACCATCGGCATCAACGGCGCATCGCGCCACGGGAAGGACGCTGTGGGATCGCTCATCTACGGGACCTCGGGTATCGAGATCTCCTTCGACGACCGGGTGCTCGCGCATCTCGAGCTCGTCATCAACGCGAAGCTGCGGCGCCGCGAATCGTTCATGCTCAGCTGGCGCGACTCGCCGAGCGTGGGCGACGGCCGCAGCTCGATCTGGCTCGACACGGCCATCCCGCTGTACTTCCGCTACTCGGGCAGCCGCATCCCGCTCATCGACAAGGACTGGCTCGAGCAGCTCGTCATGGAGGCCGGCTCGACGCGCGGCCTCGTGCTGAGCGACGATCCGGCGAGCGAGCAGCCCGTCAAGTCGCGCGACAACTCCGTCAAGCGCAAGGACCACCCGGCACGCTGACGCACCGCGTCACCAGCGCAGCTCGTAGCCGACGCTGTCGAGGCGCTGCGCCTTGTGACGCAGCACGTCGACCGCGTGCTCTTCGCCCTCGAGCGGCACATTCGGCATCCCGATCGACGTGACGAGCATCGGCGTGAGCGCCGTCACGAGGAGCCTCGCGACCACGGGATGCCCGTCGCGTAGCGCCGGAATCGTCACGCGCTCGGGCGGTGCGTTGAGCGGGAGCGTCACGACGAAATCGAGCAGAGCGTCCGCGACGGCCTCGCTCGTGATCAGTTCGCATCCCGCGTAATGCAGCGCCTTCATACCTCTCACCGTGCACCCATGGTGCGACGCGCGATCGGATGCCGCGAACCCGTTCCGTTTGCGGCCCGGACGTGCTACGAGGCGGCGCCCGCCGACGCGACGGCGGGAACGGGGCCCGTGTCCATGTTCTCGGCCGTGAGCTGGATGCCGCCCGTCGTGTTCGCGGAGCGCAGGATGTCCTCGATCCACTCACGATGCAGTTCCGGCGGATGCGGCTCGTTGAACTCGAACCGCAGCGGAATGGCTTCGTGCATCCAGATGGTCGTGCGACCGACCGGCTGACTTTCTCCATGCGTCCACGAGAGGGTGAAGCTCTCGCCACGACGGAGCTTTGTCACGACCGCGACTTTGAGATGCGCCAACGTGCGATCATCCATCTCGATCGCCTGATCGGCGTAGAAGAGCGTGCCCATGGGCTCATGGTAGGCGGTGCGGAGGATATTTGTGCCCCGTTCAGGGGGGTACAACCGCGTCAGGAAGCAGGTCTCGCATCCGGAAACGGCGACGGGGCGGGCGGCACGCAGCCACCCGCCCCGTCGCGCGGCTCAGCCCGCGGGGACGAACGGAGGCGTCACACCCTCGGCGTACACCGGCTGCGGAAGCGGCGTGGCCTCTTCGCCACCTTGGATCGTGCGCAAGGCGTCGACGATCTCGTCGACGTTCTCGGGCACGGGCAGGCCGCACGCCGTGAGCTCGGACCGCAGCTCGAGCGTGAGGCGCTGCTTGCCCGCGGCCACGGCCTCCGAGGTCGTGCCCTCGGCCTGCTCCGTGCTCGCGTTCTGGATGTCGGAGACCTCGTTGCAGACGTGGTAGACCGATCCGCCCGCGACCCAGTAGACGTGATCCTGACCGAGCAGCTGGATGACGGCCGACTGGTCGGCGGTGTACTTCTCGACCGACGGCGGGTTGAAGTCGATGCCGAGCGCGACCGCCGCGCCCGCGAGCACGATGCCGAGAACGCCCGCGACGCCCTTCTGCCCCGCCGACATGTCCTTGTTGAGGAACACCATGATGATGAGCGGCACGAAGGCGATGATCGCGATGATCGCGCCGAGCTGGTTCTGCACGAAGAAGCGCACCGTGTCCTTCTTCGACGCCGGGTCGAGGCGGTTCGCCTTCTTCCACAGGAACGAGCCCGTGATCGAGAGCGCGGCGATCACGACGAGCAGCACGATGAGCGTGATGAACGCCCACTGCGGGAACTCGTAGCTCGTGGTCTCGAGCAGACCCGTGCTGTCGTCGCGCGTGAGCGTGCTCGTCTCGGCGGCGTCCACCGCGATCTGCCGCTGGCGCAGGAGCCAGAAGATGCCGACGGCCTCGCCGGCGATCGCGACGGCCCACAGCACGAGTGCCACGATGCGCAGTGTCGTCGCCTTCTTCTTGGCCTCGGCGGTGGGCTTCCACGTCGACTCGGGAGCCACGGGGTTCTCGGTTGCCTCGTCGGCGGACTTCTTCTTCGCGGGTGCGGCCATCTCGTGTTCCTCCAGGTGCATACGGATGTGAAGGCAGCGTATCGACAAGGCGTGACGGGAAGGTAGCGGCGCGACAGCAATGAACGTGGCCCATGCCCGGCCCCACATGGGAGAGCACGTACCGTTGATCGATGCGACGCCTCATCGCTCGGCTGTTCTGGGCGCTCTCCCGCTGGAAGCTCGTGACCGAGCCCGGCCCGTCGCGGCCGACGGTGCTCGTCGGGGCGCCGCACACCTCCAATTGGGACTTCGTGCTCATGCTCGCCATCGCGTGGCGGCTCGGCGTCGACATCCGCTGGCTCGGCAAGAAGAGCCTCTTCGCCGGCTGGCGTGGTCCCATCATGCGGGCGCTCGGCGGCATCCCCGTCGACCGCGCGGATGCGGGCCGCGTCGTCACGGAGGTCGTCGAGCGAGTGCGCGCGGGCGAGGTCTTCGGCCTCGTCGTCACGCCCGATGGGACCCGCGGCGGCAACACGCGTTGGAAGTCGGGCTTCTACCGGATCGCGCGCGAGGCGGGCATGCCCATCACGCTCGGCTACGTCGACCGCACGACGATGACGACCGGGCTCGGGCCCACCTTCGACCTGACGGGAGACATCCCGACCGACATGGACCGCATCCGGGCCTTCTACGCCGACAAGTCGGGGTTCCGCCCCGAGCGCCGCGTCGAGCCGCGCCTCGCGTCCGAGGACGGCGCGCCCTGAGCGGATGCGTCGGCGCGCCGAGCGGGCGCAAACCGATCGAAGAACCCCGCGAGACGACGGTTCTCGCCGTCTCGGCGACTCAACCCGCCGCTTCGCGCGGCGGGTTGAGCATGAACTCGATGCGGATGCCGCTGTCGTCCTCCACGAAGGACGCGTAGTAGCGCTCGCTGAAGCGCGGGTAGAGCTTGGGGTCGCGGACGGCCGTCCACCCCGCTGCGAGGGCGATCGCGTGGAGCCGGTCCACCTCGGCGCGAGAGCCGACGGCGAACGCGAGGTGCTGCCAGCCGACGCGCCCGTGCCGATGCGGCGCGGCATCCGGCTCGCGTGCGGGGAACAGGATGAGCTCGGCCTCGTCGTCACGCTGCCACGACACGGATCCGTCGGCATCGGACCGCTCGTAGCCGAGAGCCGTGAGTACGGGGTCGAACTGCGCGATGCCGCGTGCGAGATCGACGACCGTGATGCCGAGGTGATCGAAGACGGGCATCTCGCCAGTCTGCCGGATGCGGGACGCTCGCTCGGCTCCGCGACCTGCGGTCAGGCGTCAGGCTCCGGCGCCAGAGCTCGACGGGCGCACGGCACATGCTCGGTTGCGCCGCGATCGAGACCTGCCGTCTCATCACGCGATCTTCAGGGGCGTGATCTGGGCGACCTTGTCGCGCAGAGCGCGGCGCTCGAGGCGCAGCTCATAGTTCGACTGCAGGTTCATCCAGAATTCATCCGAAGTACCGAAGTACCGCGCGAGACGGATAGCCGTGTCGGCGGAGATGCCTCGTTTGCCGTGCACGATCTCATTGATCCTCCGCGGCGGCACGCCGATCGACACTGCGAGCTTGTGCTGCGTGATCCCGAAACCTCCAATGAAGTCCTCAATCAGCACCTCTCCCGGATGGATCGGCTCGATGTGGTCACTTTCAGTGGTAGTCGACGAGTTCGACATCGTCTGCACCTCCTTCTCTCCAGACAAAGCAAATACGCCACTGTGAGTTCACGCGGATGCTGTATTGGTCGCGACGAACTCCAACCAATCGCTCGAGGCGATTGCCGGGCGGGACGCGAAGGTCAGCCAAGTCTTCGGCCGCATGTATTTGCTCCAGCTTCCGCAAGGTCGCGCGCTGCACGAGCCGGTCGACACCTCTGACATACCGTTCGTTCCAGATGCGCTCGGTGTCTTTGTTCCCGAACGATCTGATCACCGCTACACACTATAACGCTTCGCGTTATTGACGCTAGGCGTCACGCTTCGGGCTCAGCAGCGGCACTGAACGCCGGAGGTAAATGAGTGTCAGTCGCGGCATAGAGACTCAGCACGGAGGTAAACACCCAACGGAGAGGACCGACATGCCACAGCCCGACCGCTACGTCAGCGTCAAGATCGAATGCAGCTCCGGTCACCTTCATGACATCTGCGTCGAGGTGGATCGTCAAGTTCCGCCGGCGCTTCGTTGTGAACCATCCGCCGGCCCCGGGTACTCACGAGGCGGTGGCGGGTCCTGCATCATTCCGTCGACCGCCGAACTGGAAGAAATGACGCGGCGCGAACTTCGGGACAACTTCCAAGAGTCGAAGCGCCGTGCGTACGTGCTGATCCGCATCTGACGGGGCCGGAGCAGCAACCGCTATCCGGATGCAGCGGATTAGAGCGAGCACGGAATGCCATCAGTATCGACGCCCGAGGAATGGGGCGAGGATATCGGCGCGTGCGAGCACCAGCGGCCCGCATGCCAAAAGCGCGACCCTTGCAGCCACGCCTGTCGTTAGAATCCCGGAGTGGCGGCGGCAACCCAATCCCGGCGGTCGCACGCGACCTCGCTCGGCAAGGAGCGATCAGGATGCCGCGCTTTTTCGGACCGGCTGGACCGCAGCAAAACAGGATCGCCTGAGGTGTCGTTCCAACTCGTCCCCTCCATCTTCGCCGGTCTGGGCCGAGCCGAGCTCAGCACCCGGGCGCGACTCTCCGCCGCGAGTGAGGGCGCGGCATGATCGGGAAGCGTCCCGGCGGGCGTTCCCGAGCGGGGGCCCGTCGGATCCGCGCGGCCCGGCGATGGATGGGCATCGACATCACGCTCGATGACGACGGACGCGTGCGCATCGCCGACACCGACGCCGAGCGCGAGGGTGCGTTCGAGGACTACGACCGCGCGATCGCCATGGAGGCACGAGGGCACGTGCTCTCGAACGGCTGGACCTGGAACCGGCGATGGCGGAACACCTTCCGCAACATCCGGTCGAGCACGGAGAACCCGGATGCGCGCATCGACTACATCGTGCGACGTCGCCGCGAGGTGGGCTTGCCTGAACTGGTCGACGAGCCGCACGAGCCCGAGGAGGCATCCGCGTGAACCAGGCACCCGCCCAGGCCCACGTCGTCACCTACGACGGACTGCCCATGGCATCCGGCGGCGCGCACGCCTTGCGGGTGAAGAAGCCTCGCGCGGCATGGGCGGCGCTGCAGACGTTCCTCGACGCGTGCGTCGTTCCCGTCGCGACGCCGACGATGACGCTGCAGGTGTGGAGCGGCGGCTCGCCGGAGGCCTCGGAGCAGCTCCGCCGCTTCGCGCAGAGCGACCTCGGCGGCCCGCGGGCCCACGATCGGACGCGCACCGAGTGGCGTGTACGCGGTGAGAACGTCGATACCGTGCTCGGGATGCTCGAGCGCGCGGGCCCGACATCGACCACAGTGCACGGGCACCCGCTTGCGACGCTCACGTGGGATGCGGAGGTGCGCCTCGTCGATGCGCGTACGGGCCAGCCGTATGCGGGCATCGATCCGGATGCATTCGGCCGGTTCCCCGTGGATGGTTACGGTCGCGTGCTGGGCGCCTCGGGCGTGCGAGCGTCGATCGGCACGACGGCGTCATCGCTCTCGCTCTGGCTCAACCTGCCCGCGGACGAGCGCCTCGCCGAGGCGGCCCGGCACATCCAGGAGCACGTGCCCGTGCGCTTGTCGGCCAAGCACTGGCGCCGCTGGCAACCGACCCGCGACGGGTCCGCCCACCGCTCAACCCGGATCGTATCGCCGCTCACGGAGTGAACGAGCCGTCGTCCTCGAGCGCGGCGGCGAGAAGAGCCCCCACAAGATCGAGGAGGTACGGGTCGACGTCGACCTCGTAGCGCACCTCGCGCTCTTCGGCCTCTCCGATCAACACGCCGTGGTCGATGACGAGTCGGCGTAGCCTCACGCGCTCGCGGGGAGCGGCCCGCACGAAGAACATCCCCTCGTCGCGGAACACGATGGTGATGTAGGCATCCGGGTCGCCCTCCTCGTAGCGGCCGATGTGCACGGACTCCGGCCGCCCCCGCTCGAACAGCACCTCGATCCGATCCCGTCCATGGTGTCGGATCGGAAGGGCGCGCGACGCGAGATCCGCCATCGCCGCGAAGAGCACATGATCGCAGCGCGCGGCACTGCGCACCTCGTACCGTTCGTCGGCTGCGAGGAAGGTGAGCACGCCGCCGTCGCCCGACAGGGCCAGCTCGTGGACCGGCACGAGCTCGGGATCGCCGAAGGGCGAGACGTCGAGGCACAGGCGTTCGCCGTCGTGAACGAGCCCCAGCCCCGTGACGAGCGCGAGCTCGGGCATGCGAGGCACGTACGTCAGCGCCGAGTGCTCGGGAGGATCGATGAGGTGCATGCGCAAGTTGCTCCGGCTCACGGCGGCCCGCGTCACACGTTGAAGCGGAACTCCACCACGTCGCCACGATTGGCGAACGTCTGTGGTGCCGGTCTGCGGCCCTACCGTTCAGGCTTGCCCGCCGCCGCCCTGATCGCCCGGAGGAACGGGCCGTCCTCGCCGCGGGTCTCGGCGTCGAGCTCCCCGAACGGCCGGATCGACTCGTGATCCGGATCGACCCCGATCATCCACGCCGACCAGGCGTCGTGGACGTCCGACGCCGTCGTGTCGGCCCCCTTGGCGCGCATCAGCACGGCGTACATGAGGAACAGCGCGTCAGAGCCCTCCGGCGCTTCGGCCCCGTCCGGCAGGCAGCCCCTGATCAGGTCGGCGTCGCGCTCGAGGTACGTCGTCATGCGACCAGTCTCCCGATCAGGAGCATGACGTACAACAGCGCGAAGACCACGGGCACGACCTTCTCGACGGTGCCGAGCTGCTTGAAGCCGGCCTTGATCCTGGCGAGCCGTCCGTTCGGCGCGTCCGGCCCGCCGAGCATAGCCCACTCTTCCGAAAAGACCTTCACGGGCAGGTGCTCGGCCTCGATCCTGTTGATGACGGCGAACTTCGCCTCGTTGAGCCGGCGGTAGTTCCGGAGCAGGAACCACCAGCAGCCGGCGACGACAATCCCGGCGACGCAGACGGAGACGGTCAGCAGCGCGGAGCTCGCCGCCGCGCCGCGCAGGCCGACGACCGCCACGAGAGTCGTGTTCACGGTGAGGAAGAACGCGTTCGCGACGGCGCGGCGGGCCGACACCCTGTCGGCCATCTCGACGGCGAGCTTGTACGCCTCCATGACGCGGGGATCGGACGCGGGCTCGGCCCTCACCTCGCGCCTCCGACCAGGGCCTTGAGGTTGTCCCAGGTCCACTTGTAGAGCTTGTCACCGGGCTTGGCCGTGGTCGGCTTCGTGGATCCCTCGCTGTAGCAGGCCAGGAGGAAGTACGGGATGCCCTCCTCCTGCGCGATGGACAGCTCGACGGCCACGCCGGTCGCGGTGCGCATGTTCTTCCCGCACAGCACGATCACGAGACCGCTAGCGCGGATCCGCCGGCGCGCCTTGTCCTTCCAGTCCGCCGACGGCTCCTTGATCGACCAGTCGGCGATCGTGAACGGCGAGTCGGGATTCTTCGACTGCCCGACGAGCAGGTCCTTGAGCCGGGCGTCGTTGTCGTAGTCGAAGCTGATGAATGCGCGCTGCGCCATGGGAGTCCTCCAGGTCCAAAGTGGCCGGGACTTCCCGGTTCGAACTCATCCTGGCACCGGCCTCCGACATCCGAGCGTGGGACGCAAGCGAAGTGCGCACCCGGCGACCCCGCGAGCCACGGGCGTCTATGCACCGAGAAGCTTCAGTGCTGGGCGGGACTCGCTGGGTCGCGGAGGATGTGGACGAAGAACGGCTCGAGCGCCGCGCAGGCCATGTTGAATACGGCCGAGCGGAGCGCGTACTGCTTGGCTGATCGGCCGAGTATGCGCCGATCCGGGCCCTCGAGCTCGTCATTGTGCCGGAGCCGCTCACGTCGTGCCAGAGCCGGCCACCGTCGCTGAGCTTCCCGCAGGCCCAAACGGTCTCCGTACGCGGCCGCGTCGGCACGACGTCGATGGCAGACCGCTTCGCGCACGCGCAGGGCGTCCCAGCGGGCTGGGACTGACGGATGATGCTCGCGGGCTCGCATCTCCTCGCCGGGTCGGGGGTGGTCGTCCTGGGGAGGGTGGCGGAGGCTGGTCACACACTGCGCAGTGTGTGACCGGGTGTGTGACGGGATGTGTGACTAGGCCGTGTTGCTAAAGCTCGGCGCTTGTTGATCTCGTGGTCAAGCCACGTCGAGCTAGAATGGTGTTGTGAAGATCGGGATGGTGCTGGACGCGAGGCGCGGCACGAATTGGAAGGGTTACCCG